>Ga0209370_1000006_pt1 | contig 1178098 bp, 1066 predicted proteins | sample AgamicAtPrz_FD_187164 | JGI IMG/M metagenome (GOLD analysis project Ga0209370, IMG submission 187164) | Agave microbial communities from Guanajuato, Mexico - At.P.rz (SPAdes) (version 2) | ecosystem: Host-associated > Plants > Phyllosphere > Phylloplane/Leaf | place: Guanajuato, Mexico...
TCAGCTTGAGCGCGATGTTGCTGCTGGCAAGCGTCGGCTGCAGCTCAGCGCAACGTGCGGAAAGAGTGGAACGCCCAGCACCACCGCAATGGATGATGCAACCAGCCCCCGACTTACTGACGCCGCTCAACGGGATTATTACACCCTCAGAGAGCGAATCGAAACCAGCAGGAACATGATTGCAGGCCTGCAGGATTACATTACTGAGCAGTGTCTGAAATAAAAAAAGCCCTCATGGTAAAGAGGGCTGGCATGAATAACTCAAGGACGTTTATCGATACGAGAAGGGTTCCTTCCCTCTCACAGCCTCAGGTTTCGCCTCCTGTCGACTGTTTATCGTGGCGATTAGGGAATATCGCCGTGGTTCAGCCCGCTTCGTGAGGTAGGAGCTCATTACTCAGGCTGCTTTAAATGTGGCAGAGATATGACGCCCGACAAGCGTAAGCGGTGGTTATAAGATAAATCGCACTATATAAGCCACTGGCATTTGCTAGTGGCTTTTTCATTGGAGATACATCATGCCATCTGCTATCCCTCGGGCTTGTCGCAAGCGCGGGTGCCCTGCTACCACCACAGACCGGTCAGGGTTCTGCGAGGCTCACCGCAATGAAGGCTGGCAACAGCATCAGCGGGGGCTCAGCCGCCACCAGCGCGGCTATGGAAGCAAATGGGACGTGCTCAGGGCAAAGGTTCTGGCCCGCGATAAGCACCTGTGCCAGAACTGCCTGCGGAACAAGCGGCCAGAGGCTGCAAAAACCGTCGATCATATCGTTGCGAAAGCACACGGTGGTACTGATGACCCGGCCAACCTAGAAAGCCTGTGCTGGCCCTGCCACAGAGCAAAAACAGCCAAAGAGGGTCGCAAATGACAATCATTATCACCTGTCGGCATTGAAGAGGGAGGGCGGGTAGAAAGTTCAGGGCCATTGGCCTTGAGGACCGCCGCCTAACCTTTTTTCGCACCGCCGCAGGTTAGAAAACTTTTTTATGGGGTTCCCCATCTTCGATTAATAGGAGTTTTCGATTATGCCAGGTCCGCCGAAAACCCCGACACATCTGGCTTTAGTCAAAGGGAACCCATCAAAACGGGCGCTCAATAAAAACGAGCCTAAACCCCCTTCAGGGGTACCCCCAACACCGAAGCATTTTGATAAGCAAGGGAAGTACTGGTTCAAGCGTATGGCTGATGAACTTAATGCCATCGGCGTTATTTCTCAGCTGGATGCACGAGCTCTCGAATTACTGGTTGAGGCCTACACCGAATATCGCCACCACTGCGATACGCTGGAGGTTGAAGGCTATACCTACCGCACTGAAACAAACACCGGGGATGTACTGATAAAAGCGCACCCCGCCGCGATGATGAAAGCCGACGCCTGGAAGCGCATTCGCGCCATGCTTGGCGAATTCGGCATGACCCCAGCCAGCCGGACAAAAGTAGGTGTTAACGGTCCGGTTGAAGCTGATCCTCTGGAAGAATTTCTCAAAAAGCGCAAATGATGAATGGCAACGGTTTCGGAAGGTATTCAGTACGCCGAGCGCGTCCTGTCTGGCGAGATTGTTGCTGGCGAACTGGTGCGCCTGGCGTGCCAGCGGTTTCTTAATGATTTAGAACGTGGGCCGGAGCGCGGCATCTACTTCAGTGAGGAACGCGCCCAGCACATACTCGATTTTTATAATTTTGTTCCTCATGTGAAGGGTGCCCTGGCTGGTAAACCCATTACGCTGATGGCCTGGCATGTTTTCATCCTGATTAACATTTTTGGATTTGTCGTGCCGCTGGTGGATGAGATGTCCGGCAGCACAGTGCTTGATGAAGATGGCGATCCTGTAATGGTGCGCCGCTTCCGTACCGCGTATGACGAAGTGGCACGTAAAAACGCCAAGTCCACACTCTCATCTGGTATCGCGCTGTATATGACCGGTGCAGATGGCGAAGGCGGTGCAGAAGTCTATTCTGCCGCCACCACGCGTGACCAGGCCCGCATCGTATTTGACGATGCCAAGAACATGATCAAGAAAGCCCCGCGCACGCTGGGTCGCCTTTTTGGTCACGTGAAGCTGAATATTCATCAGGAGCGCTCTGCCTCCAAATTCGAGCCGCTGTCCAGCGATGCAAACAACCTCGACGGCCTGAACATTCACTGCGGGATTGTGGATGAGCTGCACGCTCACCGCACCCGTGATGTGTGGGATGTACTGGAAACAGCGACCGGTGCTCGCCTTCAGTCTTTACTGTTTGCCATCACTACGGCGGGAACAAATAAAGAAGGTATCTGCTTCGAGCAGCGCGACTATGCCATCAAGGTATTGCGTGGTGTGGTGGAGGATGACACCTATTTTGCTCTCATCTATACGCTGGATGAGGACGATGACCCGTTTGATGAAGCCAACTGGCCGAAAGCCAACCCCGGACTGGGTATCTGTAAGCGCTGGGACGACATGCGGCGCCTGGCAAAAAAGGCGAAGGAACAGGTTGCTGCCCGACCAAACTTCTTCACCAAACATCTCAATATCTGGGTGACCGCTGAGAGCGCCTGGATGGATATGGATCGCTGGTCGAAAATGCCGGATACAGCGCCTGCTTCCGTTCGTAAAACCTGGCCGCTCTGGGTCGGAGTGGACCTCGCGAACAAAATTGATATTTGCGCAGCCGTTAAAGCCTGGCGTGACCCGGCTGGGGAGACGCATATACAGCCTCGCTTCTGGCTACCGGAAGGCCGTCTGGAGACCGCACCGAACCACATCGCGGAGCTCTACCGTAAGTGGGCAGATGCGGGCCATCTGGAACTGACTGATGGTGATGTTATCGACCATGCGCTGATCAAAACAGAAATAGTGGAGTGGGTAAAAGGCGAGGACATCAAGGAGATCGCATTTGACCCGTGGAGTGCCGTGCAATTCAGCCTGGCGCTGGCGGAGGAGGGTTTGCCGCTCGTCGAGGTGGCTCAGACGGTGAAAAACCTGTCTGAGTCCATGAAGTCCGTTCAGGCCGAGATATACGGCAATAAATTCCACCACGATGGTAATCCGGTAATGACCTGGATGATGTCGAATGTCACGGTTAAGCCTGACAAAAACGACAATATCTTCCCGAACAAATCCACACCCGAAAACAAAATTGACGGGCCTGTTGCCCTGTTCACTGCCAAAAGCCGGTTGCTGGTGAATGGCGGGAACGACGGACAGGATCTGAGTGGCTTCTTTGATAATCCGATAATGATAGGTGTCTGATGAAACAAAACAAACAGCCCGGCAGGGTCAAAAGTGCACTGCTGAACTGGCTGGGCGTGCCGATCGGACTGGCGACAGGTACCTTCTGGCAGGAATGGATGGGCATGAGTAGTAGCGGAAAGGTGGTATCGGCTGACAAAGCGATCCACCTTTCTGCCGTCTGGGCCTGTGTCAGGCTGCTGAGCGAATCGGTGTCCACGCTGCCACTGAAGGTGTACGAACGCCAGCCGGACGGCTCGCGCAAGCCCGCCATAAATCATCCGGCGTATCAGGTTCTCTGCCGCCGTCCGAATCCTGAAATGACGCCCTCACGTTTCATGCTGATGCTGGTGGCGAGTATCTGCCTGCGTGGCAATGCCTTCGTCGAAAAGAAGATGATTGGCAATAAGCTGGTTTCACTGGTGCCGCTGCTGCCACAGAACATGGTGGTTAAACGGCTGGACAGCGGCAGTCTTGAATACACCTACACCGAGGCGGCAACTAAGCGCGTTATTCCGGTGAAAAACATCATGCACATTCGCGGTTTTGGCCTGGATGGCATCTGCGGCATGATGCCGATGATGGCCGGACGCGACGTGATAGGGGCCGCTATGGCGGTCGAAGAGTCAGCCGCCAAGATTTTTGAAAACGGGCTGCAAAGTTCGGGTTTTCTTTCTGCAGATCAGGCGCTGGATAAAGATCAGCGGGAGCGGCTGCGCGGCTACATGCAGGCATTCACTGGCTCACGAAATGCCGGAAAAATAATGGTGCTGGAAGGTGGCCTGAAATATCAGAACGTCACCATGAACCCGGAAGCAGCACAGATGCTGGAATCCCGCGCGTTCAGTATCGAGGAAATCTGCCGCTGGTTTCGCGTGCCGCCTTTCATGGTCGGACATGCCGACAAGCAAAGCAGCTGGGCATCGAGCGTTGAAGGCATGAACCTTCAGTTTCTGACCAACACACTGCGACCGTTACTGGTGAATATTGAGCAGGAGATTTCACGTTGCCTGCTTGATGATGACGAGCTGTTTGCTGAATTTTCTGTTGAAGGCCTGCTTCGTGCTGACAGTGCAGGGCGTTCTGCTTATTACACCACGGCGCTGCAGAACGGCTGGATGTCACGCAATGATGTCCGGCGTCTGGAGAACATGCCGCCGATTGAAGGTGGTGAGCTTTACACCGTCCAGCTGAACCTGACGCCACTGGAAGATCTGAAGAAAAACAGCCTGGCGACGCAGGCCGCGCAGCTGCACAAGCTGCACAGCTACCTTTTCCCTGACGTACCTTTCGAGCAATCACCGCTGAAAAAAGCGGCTTAGGAGCTATCCCCATGACACTGAAAAGCCTTCCGGCAGCGCCGGCGGGGCGGCCTTCTGCGCTCTCAAAACGCGATTTACCGTCAGCCACCATGGAGCGCTGGAACGGCGGCATCAAAGCCGCATACACCGATGAAAACAGCATTTCTGTTTTTGACGTAATCGGCGCTGATTACTGGGGGGAGGGCGTGACGGCCAGCCGCATCGCCGGTGCGCTCCGCTCGATGAATGGCGCTGATGTGACGGTAAACATCAACTCCCCTGGCGGGGACATGTTTGAAGGCCTCGCTATTTACAACCTTTTGCGGGAATACAAAGGAAAAGTCACCGTGAAGGTGCTGGGACTGGCCGCATCCGCCGCCTCCATCATCGCTATGGCCGGTGATGACGTCCAGATCGGTCGCGGCGCATTCCTGATGATCCATAACTGCTGGGTCTATGCCATGGGCAACCGTCATGACCTTGCCCAGATAGCGGCGGATATGGAGCCATTTGATAAAGCGATGGGCGACATCTATTCAGCGCGTACCGGTCTCAGTGTGGATGAGGTGGCCGCGATGATGGACGGGGAAACCTATATCGGCGGCAGCGATGCGGTTGCTAAAGGTTTTGCCGACAGCCTGCTTTCTGCAGATGAAATTTCTGACGATGACGACAGTCCGGCGGCAGCGCTGCGCAGACTCGATGCGCTGCTGGCGAAAGCGGACACCCCGCGCTCTGAGCGGCGAAAACTTCTTAAAGCCTTATCCGGCAGCAAGCCAGGCGCTGCTGCCGATCATGATGGTACGCCGGGCGCTACCGGAACAATCAACCCTGAAAACATTGCACAACTTGAAAACGCCCTGGCGGCGTTCGGCAAATAAGGAAAAACCATGTCTGAAGTAAATGAAATTCTGAAAAAAGTCACCGCCAGCATTGAAGAGGCGAACAGTAAGTTCAGCGCCAAGGCTGAAGAGGCACTGAAAGAAGCCAAGAAGTCCGGCTCCCTGTCAGAAGAAACTAAAGCCGCTGTCGATAAAATGGCGTCTGAATTTAACGCGCTCCGGGATGCTGAAAAGACGCTTAAAGCCGCGCTAGGCGATCTTGAACAACACGTGGCAAATATGCCTTTGAACACGGCGGCAAAAGTCGTTGAAACCGTGGGTCGCCAGGTTATTTCCTCGGAAGCGCTTAAGGCATTTACCGCTGGCGTTGAAGGTAACAAGCGCATCAGCATTCCGGTGAATGCAGCGCTGGTCTCGGCTGATGTTCCCGGACAGATTGTCGCACCTGATCGTCTGCCCGGTATTGACGCTCAGCCAAAGCAGCGCCTGTTTATCCGTGATCTGATTGCGCCTGGTCGCACCGCGTCAAACACCATTTACTGGGTTCAGCAGACCGGCTTCACTAACAATGCAAAAGCTGTGGCGGAAAACACCACCAAGCCATACAGCGACATCGCTTTTGCTGAAAAAATTACGCCGGTCCGCACCATTGCCCATCTGTTTAAGGCAACGAAACAGATTCTGGACGATATGCCTCAGCTGCAGTCAACCATTGACGCGGAACTGCGCTACGGCCTGAAATATGTCGAAGAGCAGGAGATTCTGTTCGGAGATGGCACCGGTGCGCATCTTGAAGGCATCATTCCGCAGGCTTCTGCTTATGCAGCTGCTTTTGAAGTAGCAAATCAAAACGGCATTGACGATCTGCGTCTGGCGATGCTGCAGGCGCAGCTGGCCCGTTTCCCGGCGTCCGGCCACGTTCTGCACTTCATTGACTGGGCGAAGATCGAACTGACCAAGGACTCGCTGGGCCGCTACATCCTGGCGAACCCGTCAGCGCTGACCGGTCCGACCCTGTGGGGCTTGCCGGTGGTGGCGACGGAAGCCGCGGCGTTCCAGGGCAAATTCCTGACCGGGGCATTTAATGCTGGTGCGCAGATTTTCGACCGGGAAGAGGCCAACGTAGTGATCTCTACCGAGAACGCCGACGACTTCGAGAAAAATATGATCTCGATTCGTTGTGAAGAACGTCTGGCGCTGGCTGTTAAACGCCCGGAAGCGTTTATCTACGGCTCCTTTACCGCACCGGCTCCTGCTGGCGCGTAATTCCTGATGGCGGCCCGCGGGTCGCCTTTTCTTTGAGGTGAACATGATGAAATTACGTTCAGTCAGGCCCATCTATCACGAAGGCACAGTAAGAACCGAAGGCACTGTGTTTGAAACCCTGGAGCAGCACGGTCGCGAACTGATAAAAAAAGGCTATGCGGAAGCGGTGGCCGAAGCGAATCCTGCCGAGCCGAACGAGCCGAACGAGCCGAACGAGCCGAACGAGCCGAACGAGCCGAACGAGCCGAACGAGCCGAACGAGCCGAACGAGCCGAACGAGCCAGAGCAGCCAAAGCAGGTTAAGGCCGCAAAAAGCAAAGCCAAGTAAGGGGTTTCTATGCTGACCGTTGAGCAGGTGAAACTGCACTGTCGCATTGATGCCGGAGCGTCTGAAGAGGATGACTGGATAGCGTCACGCCTGAAGGCGGCGTGGCGTTATGTGGAGACCTGGACGCGCCGCAGGTTGTATGAAAATGCAGACGACCCGCTTTACCTGGCCGATCCTGATGCGCTGCTTTATGGCGAAGATATCGAAACAGCCATGCTGATGCTGATTGCTCACTGGTACGCGAACCGGGAAGCGGTAAGCACGAATGGCACCTCATCGACTGTCGATCTGGCTGTTGAAGCATTACTTCAGCCTTACCGGATTTATGGGGTTTAGGGGGCGGCATGGCCTGTAGTGGGTGCGCCGCTCGTCGCGAGTGGCTGAAGAAATGGATGAACATAGCGTATGAACGAGCAACAGGTAAAAGACCTGCTGGCGGCGATGAGCCACCAGACCGCGGCGATGAATCGCCTGGCGGAGTCAAACGAGGCACTGGTGGCGATAATTTACCAGTCGATGGCGGAAGAGATTGAGACAACCACACTCGACTCACCTGTGCACACTTACCTCAGCGGCAAACCCAGGGGGTGAGCATGCAGGCCGGAAAGCTTAACAAGCGGATCGTGTTGCAGAAGCCTGTTAAGGCGCAGAGCCCGACCACCGGGGCCATTGTTAACGGGTGGGGTGATGTGGCTGAGCTGTGGGCAAACATCACTGACCTTTCCGCACGTGATTTTGTGGCCGCGAAAGCGGGGCAGAATGAAGTCACCACGCGCATAACCATCCGCTGGCGTGAGGATGTCACGGATAAACATCGCATTCTCTATCGCGGGCGCGTTTATGACATTCAGGGCGTGCTTGAAGATGATAAAAGCGGCCGGGAATATCTGACGCTCCCATGTTCACGGGGGGTTAACGATGGCTGATGGTGTGGATTTCAGCATTATCGGGCTCGATGCGCTGCAGGGTAAGCTGCTCAGTATCAGCGATGACCTGCGGCGTCGCGGCGGTCGGGCGGCGCTCCGGCGCGCCGGTAATGTGATTGTCGATAAAGCGAAGGAGAACGCCAGCCGCATTGATGATCCGGCAACCGGGCGCAGCATTGCCGCAAACGTGGCGATGCGCTGGAACGGCAGACTCTTCAGAACCACCGGCGATCTGGGTTTTCGCATTGGCGTGCAGCACGGCGCTGTGCTGAAAAAACACCCTGACCTCAGCGAGAACGCGCCGACGCCGCACTGGCGTCTCATTGAGTTCGGCACGGAAAGGGTACGCGCTCAGCCCTTTATGCGTCCGGCTGCGGAAACCAGCACGGGCGAGGTGGTGAACGTGTTTGCCACTGAGTACGAGAAGTCCATTGACCGCGCCATTCTTCGTGCGCAGAAGAAGGGGATGGCACCATGATCGCACCCGTCTTTTCCGTCTGTGCAGCCAGTCCGGCGGTTACTGCGCTGCTGGGCACCGACCCGCTGCGCCTGTATCCCTTCGGACTGCAGGATGATGCTGTCGTTTACCCCTACGTGGTCTGGCAGAACGTCAGCGGCTCGCCGGAGAACTATCTCGCGCAACGGCCCGATGTTGATTCGTTCACCCTGCAGGTTGATGCCTATGCCGACACCGTGGATGAAGTTATCGCCGTTGCTGCCGCGCTGCGGGATGCCATTGAGCCCCACGCGCATATCACGCGTTGGGGTGACCAGACCCGCGATAATGATACCCGGCGGTACCGCTATTCATTCGATGTTGAATGGCTGGTGCTGCGCTAATCACATTCCCCGCTAACCATCCGGCCACGTGCCGGTTTTTTTATGTCCGGAGATAACCATGTCTGTACTTACGCAGGGCACGCAGCTCTTTGTGTTTGCGAATAACACCGTGAGCGAAATCGAATGCATTACCGCATTCAACCCGGGAAGCAGCCCGGCTGACCAGATCGAAGATACCTGTCTGAGCGAAAAGAGCACGCGCACCTATAAAAAAGGGCTGCGCACCCCGGCGCAGGCGTCTGCAACGCTGAACGCCGATCCGAAAAACACCAGTCACCTGATGCTCAGTACTCTGGCGGAAACCTCTGACCAGACCGATCTGGTCTTTGCTATCGGCTGGTCTGACGGTGAATCTGAACCAACGCCCGCCACCGACAGCACTGCCGGTGCCGTTGACGGGCTTGACCTGCCGTCCGATCGCACCTGGTACGTGTTCAAGGGCTATGTGGCTGACTTCCCCTTTGATTTCCAGGCCAACACGGTGGTGCAGACCACCGCAACCATTCAGCGCTCCGGCGCTGGCGTATGGATTCCGAAAGCCGGGTCCGGTTCTTAATAACCTCGGGGCCACGGCCCCGGTAATGCAGGCAGAGCATGAAACTGACGCTTGAATCACTGAAAACTGCGGGCGCGTTTACCGGGCGTCCCGTTGAGAAAGAAATCACCTGGAAGCAGGGCGATAACGAATTAACCGCAACGGTGTACGTGCGCCCTATGGGTTATCACGCCGCCACGTCCGATGTACTTGCCATGGGGGGCAAGGTGGATGGTGTCGCTGGCCGTATCGCGGCCTCCATCTGTGACGAAAACGGTAAGCCTGTTTTCAGGGCGGCGGACATTACCGGCGAAGCCGATCCGGAACGTGGTGCGCTGGATGGCGCACTGACTGTGGCGCTGCTGGTGGCCATTCAGGAGGTTAACGATCTGGGAAAGACTACGAGCTCAGCGCAGAAGATGAATTCTGGTGTGAGCTCGTCCTCAGCGGTATCGGCGGACGCACCATCGCACAGGCGCGGGAAACGGTCAGCTTCAGAGAATCGCAGATCTGGGCGCGCTACCGGGAGCGATACGGAAGCCTGAATCCCATGATGCGCGTTGAGTGGGGCGCAGGGGTGGTCGCCAGCACCATTGCCAACGTTAACCGCGACCCGAAAACCCCACCATTCAGCCCCACAGATTTCACCCTGCATTTCACTAAAGTCGCTGCTGCTGATGAGCCCATCTCTCTTGAGGACGCGAAGAGTAGCTGGACATAACTGCCGCCAACGGAGAGTTTATGGCTTCCAAATCACTGGGAACACTGACGATCGACCTGATCGCTAAAGTGGGTGGCTTTACATCCGGCATGGAGAAAGCGCAGCGGGCCTCGGATAAGTGGGCAAAGCAGGTGCAGAAAGATGCCGCGGCAACCTCAGCCGCCATTCTTTCCGTGGGTGGCGCAATTCAGGCCGCCGCCGTCACGGCGGGCACTGCCGGGTTTGCGCTGCTGAAAACAACGTCAGAGCAGATCAACGCCACGGACCAGTGGGCGAAATCGCTGAAGATGTCCACGCAGGAATTACTGGCCTGGCAGTTTGCCGCCGAGAAAGCGGGTGTGGCTGGTGATAATATGGCCGACATCTTCAAAGACCTGAGCGACAAGATTGGTGATGCCGTCCTGAACAAGTCCGGAGAAGCGGTTGATGCGCTTAACGCGCTGGGCCTCTCCGCCGAAAGGCTATCAAAGGTGTCGCCTGATAAGCAGATGCTGGCGATTGGCGAGGCGCTGGGGAAAATCAGCTCCAATGCCGGTAAGGTCACCATCCTTGAAAGCCTGGGTAATGACCTCTCGAAGCTGCTTCCCCTGTTCGACAACAACAACGCGAAGCTGAATCAGTTCATCCAGCTTGCGAAGGATTATGGCGTCGCCCCGGACCCGGCCTCGATTGATGACCTGGTGAAGGTCAATGACCTGTTTCAGGACATGGAGGCGCAGGTCAGAGGCCTGAAAATGGAGATTGCTGCAGGTCTGGCTGGTGTGGACCTGAGCCCCCTGAACAATTCCCTCAAAGAAATTCATAACGTTTTAACTGACCCGGAAGTGCTGAAGGGTCTGGTGTCCATGGTCAGCCAGGTGGCTGAGCTTGCCGGCTGGCTCATCAAAGCCGCCGCTGCAGCCGGTGAGCTCGCCTCCACATCCGGCAACAGGATGGCGGCGCTGGGCGGGGGCATCGACACAAAAGACCTCGGGCAGGTTGAGGAACGGATCAAGTACCTCGATCACTTCCTGGCCGGCAGGAAAGGTTTTTATGGGCAGGGCGAGTCGTTCTTTGGCTGGGTTACCGGGAAGGATGACAGCGTGAAAGCAATGACCGCTGAGCTGGAAGGTCTCATTAAGGTCAGGGATGAGTTACAGGCTAAACCCGAATCGACTCTCCCGGTTATGGCCGCAACAGTCGGGTCGTCGCAGTTCGCGCTGCCTCCAGGCCAGACGAATGGCAAGGCTGCGGTTGATACCGGGGCCAAAAAGTTAGAAAGCGCCTTCAGGGCAATGGAGCAAAGCTACCTGCGTCAGATAGCGCTGGCGGACACCTCCGGGAAGAAAACGGTCGAGATAACGGAGCAGCAGAAACTTCAGTTCGACCTCGCTGAGGGCAAGCTCAGCGGTATTAATGACATCCACCGGCAAAGGCTGATGCAGCTCGCGCAGGAAGTGGACCGCCTCAACGCGGTCAGGAAAGCCAATGAAGAGAACGCCAAAGTTGCCGCCTATGTCGCTAATCTGGCCGCGCAGAATGATAACGCCCGCGCCACTGCAGGTGTTGAGTTGCAGGGCGCAGGCCTCGGGGATAAAGAGCGCGGGCGGCTCAAAGAGCGCCTCAGCATTGAGCGTGATTTTCTGGATCAGCAGAGGGAGCTTCAGAAGCAGTACCAGGGCGGGGAAATTTCAAAGTCAGTGTATGACCGCGAAACGCAGGCGCTGCGTGAGGCTCAGTCCGAACGGCTGAGGATTCAGGAGAACTATTACCAGCAGGTGGATGCGCTGCAGGCCGACTGGATAGCCGGGGCGCAGGATGGTTACGCTGACTGGCTTGATGAAATCAGTGACGTTTCCGGGGCGGTGTCGTCCGGCGTCAAATCTTCGCTAAACGGTGTTTTTGATAACGTCACCTCCATGCTTGAAGGGAACAAGGTCAGCTGGAAGTCATGGGGCATATCGGTGCTGCAAATCATCGCCAAAGTGGCCCTCCAGATGGCGGCGGTAAATGCCCTCAGCAGCGTTTCATCTTCCTCCGGGTTGCTTGGCTCGCTTATCGGTGGCGTCGCCAGTGCCGTGGCCGGTGGCGCAGCTGGCGCGGGCGGAACAACCCCCTCCGGGGCGTACACGTCCGCGGCCTCAAATCTCACCTTCAACGCCAAAGGCGGCGTTTACGCGTCCAGCGACCTAAGCCAGTACAGCGGCTCGGTTGTGAGCTCTCCGACGCTCTTTGCCTTTGCCAAAGGCGCAGGGCTGATGGGCGAGGCGGGGCCGGAGGCCATCATGCCGCTTACGCGTGCAGCCGATGGTTCACTGGGTGTTCGCGCCGTTAAAGAGGGAAGCGCCCAGCCACAGGGTGCCGGTTCAGGTGTGCAGGTGAATATCCACTTTGACGGCAACGGCAATGCGCAGTCCGGTACGTCCGGCGGCGCTGAAGATTTTGGCAGACAGATTGGTAGCTACGTTGAGCAGAAATACCGCGAGCTGATGCGCAGGGACTCATCGCCGGGTGGGCCTCTGTGGAACCTCGCTAAAGGGAGTCGATGATGGCAATCGAGTCATTTACCTGGTGCCCGCGTATCAACGCCGAGCAGGACGTCAGCTTTCGCAGACGGACTGCGCAGTTTGGCGACGGGTATCAGCAGGCGTCCGGGGATGGCCTTAATCCCCGGTCACAGAGCTGGAAACTGCAGTTCACGGGCGATGCGGCGTTCATAACTGAGATAAAGGCGTTCCTCGACCGCCACCAGGGCGTGAAATCCTTTCAGTGGACGCCACCGCTTGAGCCCACCGGGCTTTATCGCTGCGACAAATACACCCCCGTTGCACTTGGTGCCGGGATGTACTCGCTTTCCCTGACATTCGAACAGGCATTCAAACCATGAGTCTTAACAGCGATTACCAGAAACTGGAGCCGGGAAACACCATCCGCCTGTTTGAGGTGGATGGGTCAGCGTTCGGCGTCGATGACATCCTGCGGTTTCACAGCCACAACATCCCGCACACCGAGGCCGAAATTCTGGCGGCGAAGGGCGACGAGTCGAAGCTTCCGGCCAAATCAGTCTGGTGGCAGGGCGAAGAATACAAGGCGTGGCCGTGTGCAATCGAAGGTCTGGAGGCATCAACCAGCGGCGGAAGTGCCACGCCGCGTTTGTCCGTTGCCAACCTTGACGGGTCAATTACGGTGCTCTGTCTGGCTTATGACGATCTGCTGCAGGCGAAAGTCACCCTTCACGACACACTGGCGCAGTACCTGGATGCCCGGAATTTTGAAGCAGGGAACCCCGCAGCCGATCCGACGCAGGAGAAGCTGCAGGTCTGGTACATCGATGCGAAAAACAGCGAGACCAGTGAAGTTGTGGAGTTCGCGCTTTCCAGTCCGATGGATTTGCAGGGACTGCTAATCCCGACGCGCCAGCTCCATTCGCTGTGCACCTGGTGCATCCGGAACAAATACCGGACAGGCGACGGCTGCGACTATGCCGGTACGCGTTACTTCGACAAGAACAACAAACCGGTAAGCGACCCTTCACTTGACCAGTGCAACGGCACGCTGACGGCCTGCAAGCTGCGCTTCGGGGAAAACAACGAGCTTCCGTTTGGCGGATTCCCTGGCACGTCTCTCATCAGGAGCTGATATGCGTAAAAAGACAATCGCGGCCATCATGGCGCACGCCGAAGCTGAGTATCCCCGCGAGTGCTGCGGGCTGGTGGTGCAGAAAAGCAGGGTGGAGCGCTATTTCCCGTGCCGCAATATCGCCGCTGAACCTACGGAGCACTTCCACCTTTCGCCTGAGGACTACGCCGCCGCTGAAGACTGGGGAACGGTCACCGGCATCGTGCACAGCCATCCTGACGCCTCCACCCAGCCGAGCGAACTGGACAAGGCGCAGTGTGATGCCACCGAACTGCCGTGGCACATCGTAAGCTGGCCGGAAGGCGATGTACGCATGGTTATGCCTCGCGGGGAGCTGCCCTTGCTGGAGCGTCCGTTCGTGCTGGGCGTCTATGACTGCTGGGGGCTGGTGATGAGCTACTTCCGCCAGCAGCACGGCATTGAGCTGAAGGATTACCGTGTCGATTATCCGTGGTGGGAGGATCAGCATTCCGAAAACCTTTACCGTGATAACTGGTATGAGTGTGGCTTCCGGGAGTTCTCCGGTCCCACACAGCCCGGCGACATGGTGATCATGCAGGTGCAGTCGAATAAGTGGAACCATGCGGGGATACTACTGGAAGGGAACATGCTGTTGCACCACTTATACGGGCACCTGAGCCAGCGCGTTCCGTATGGCGGGTACTGGATTGATCGCACCATGAAGATTTTAAGGCACAAATCTCTATGCTAACCTTCTGAAAACACATAAGGGTGGCGGTTATGAAGCAAATTGCACTGGTGCTAGCTGTAATAGGGTTATCTGGCTGCGTAACAGAGTCGGTATCTACAGGCGAGGCAAAAATAGTTCCTACAGAGCGTGTGCTTGTTAAGGGAAATGGTGATGCTGAGCTGATAGTTACACGCGACAAAGGGTGGTTAGTCGGTGGTGGATGTTTCACAACCCTAACTTTGGATGGTAAGCATATAGCCAGGATAGGCACTGGTGAAACTTTATCTTATAAAGTGAAGCCTGGAAGACATATCCTTGGTATAGCTGATGATCCAGAAGGTGGAGGATTATGCGGCATGGGGTCGGGTAAGCCTTACAAAGAGACCAGTACTGTGATTTCAAATAATGAAATTCAAAAATACAGGATAGCTGGTGATACCAATTCTGGATTAGATATCAGGCCAACATCAAACTAAAAAAGCCTCCTTTGGTAGGTTTTTTTTGGGGTTTCTATGAACGAGAAAATGACGAGAATCGAGCTTGGCGGTGTGCTGGCTAAAACTTTCGGGAAAGTTCATCATCGTCTAATCAGCACTACGCATGAAGCGACCAGAGCACTTGCAGCGACAATTAAAGGCTTTGAACAATACATGATTTCAAGCCAGCGCCGTGGCCTAACATATGCCGTTTTCAGAGGCGGAAAAAACATTTCTGAAGATGATCTCGGATTTCCAGTAACAGAAGAAGTGATTCGTATAGTGCCGGTTATTATTGGCAGCAAAAAAGCTGGAGCATTACAGACTATTCTCGGCGCAGTTCTCGTTGTGGTTGGCGTTGCAATTAGTGTTTTCACTAGCTGGACTGTCGCCGGGGTGGGGGTTGGTGGCGCTGTAACCGCACTTGGTGCGTCAATGATGGCAGGCGGAGTAATTCAATTACTCTCTCCACAGCCGGGTGGCCTCGCAAGCAAGCAAGACCCTGATAACCGGGCCTCTTATGCTTTTGGCGGTGTGACCAATACCGCAGCTCAGGGTTATCCGGTGCCGCTGCTTTATGGTAAGCGACGTATAGGGGGGGCAATTATTTCTGCGGGTGTGTTCGTAGAAGATATGCTTTGAACATGATATAAAAAGGCAATTTTTCTTACTGGCTATTATCATGACTGAAGATTCATTACTTATTGCCAAAGCAATTTTAGAGCTTAAACAGGGTCCTGATATTGTGAAAGATTATGTTTTCCCAATATCAATATCATTTTTATCCGCTCTGTTAGGTGGGATGACCGCCTATTGGTTTAATCTAAGGCAGGAAAGAGTTAAGTCTGAAAAAGAGAAGTTTTTGCTTGCAAATAAATTGGTGATCACTGTTATTGAGTGCTCCAATGCCTTGGTTTCTATTAAAGGTAATTATATATCTTTGAACTCAACTGATCCTCGTAAGCGAGCTCTTTCAATTCCTTATATCATAAATAATGAGAGTGACGCTAACTTTGATATGGCTTTGTACTCTTTCATAAAGAATGTTCCTACATGCAACATAGGGTTTCTTGGTAAAATAAAGAAATTTATTGAATACAGAATTTTAGGGATGAATTGTTTAGGGCCATCTGATGAGGAAATTGGTAAGTCTTGGCGAAATATAAATAGAATGAGCGCTTGTATTAAGAATTACAACTTATTTATCACATTACTTTCAAAGCGTAATGAGCTTGATGGGCAAGTAAAATCGGCCTTTAAAAAATATGTTGAAGTTACTCATGAAGAAATTATGAGTAATACTCCACGTTCAATTCTTGTCCCTTACATTGGGCTAACTGAAACGATTATTGCGTTAAATGATCATCTTATAAAGGAGATGGATTCTTTTTTGAATGAATTTCCGTTAATTGCCGAAAGTAATATTGAGTTATCACTTGTTGGAAAAGGAAGTAAAGTTATATCAATCAAAAATGCTAAGCCAGGTTACATTAATATTTTGAATCCTATAGTTAAGCCTGATTATAAATTATTGGCTAAACTTATGGGTGTAAGTCACGATGAAGTGATTAAGATGTATACTTTCAGCGATTGGTATTAAATCAGTCTTTAATCTGCCTTCAGGCCACCTCCGGGTGGCTTTTTTTATGGACGCAATATGTCAACCACAACCGCATTGAAAGGCCGTAAGGGTGGCGGCTCTAAGTCGCGTACACCTACTGAACAGCCAGATGACCTACAGTCGGTCGCTAAAGCAAAGGTACTCATCGCGCTGGGTGAGGGTGAGTTTGCGGGTGGCCTGACTGCACGAAATATTTACCTCGATGGTACCCCGCTTGAAAACCCTGACGGCTCTAAAAACTTCAGCGGCGTGGTCTGGGAATTTCGCGCAGGTACCCAGGCGCAGAAATATATTCAGGGCATGCCGGGTTCAGAGAATGAAATAAGCGTTGGCACAGAGGTTTCCAGCTCTACCGCCTGGACCCGAACCTTCACCAATACTCAGCTTTCAGCAGTCCGGCTGCGCCTTAAATGGCCGTCATTGTTCCGTCAGGAAGATGATGGTGACCTGGTTGGCTATTCCGTGAAGTACGCCGTTGACCTGCAGACCGATGGCGGCGCGTGGAGAACGGTGTTCACCATGTCTGTAACGGGTAAAACGACATCCGGTTACGAGCGCAGCCACCGTATCGATTTGCCGCAGTCTAGCAGCACGTGGACGCTTCGCCTGCGTAAAGTCAGCTCTGATGCGAACAGCGCCAAAATCGGCGACACGATGACACTGCAGAGCTTTACCGAAGTCATTGATGCGAAGCTGCGCTACCCGAATACCGCGCTGCTGTATGTGGAATTCGACTCCAGCCAGTTCAACGGCAGCATCCCGCAGATTTCATGTGAACCGCGCGGCCGCATTATCCGGGTGCCGGATAATTATGATCCTGAAACACGAACCTATGGCGGCACATGGACCGGCGCGTTTAAATGGGCCTGGACTGATAACCCGGCGTGGATTTTCTACGATTTGGTAGTGACGGACCGTTTCGGTCTGGGTAACCGGCTGACCGCCGCCAATATCGACAAGTGGACGCTGTATCAGGTTGCGCAGTACTGCGATCAGCCTGTGCCAGATGGACGTGGCGGGAACGGCACGGAGCCGCGATATACCTGCAACGTCTACGTGCAGGACCGTAACGAGGCGTACACTGTGCTGCGTGACTTTGCCGCCATCTTCCGGGGCATGACCTACTGGGGCGGCAATCAGATCGTTGCGCTTGCCGACATGCCCCGCGATGTTGATTACAGCTACACGCGCGGGAACGTCATTGAGGGGCGGTTCACCTATTCAAGCAGCACGGCGAAAAGCCGTTACACCACCGCACTGGTGTCCTGGTCCGATCCGGATAATGCTTACGCTGATGCCATGGAGCCGGTGTTTGAGCAGGCGCTGGTGGCACGTTATGGCTTCAACCAGCTGGAGATGACGGCCATCGGGTGTACCCGGCAGTCTGAAGCAAACCGCAAGGGCCGCTGGGGTATTCTGACCAACAACAAAGACCGTGTTGTGACGTTCGGTGTTGGCCTTGACGGTAACATTCCACAGCCGGGATACATCATTGCTGTGGCAGATGAAATGCTGTCCGGGAAAGTAACCGGCGGGCGCATCAGCGCGGTGAACAATCGCGTCATTACGCTTGATCGCGCCCCGGATGCGGTGGCCGGCGACCGTCTTATCCTCAACCTTCCATCCGGCGCGGCGCAGAGCCGGACGATTCAGTCCATCAGCAAAAACATTGTGACGGTATCCACTGCCTATAAAGAAACGCCGCAGGCTGAAAGCGTATGGGTGGTTGAGTCCGACGAGCTTTACGCACAGCAGTACCGGGTGGTTAGCGTCACCGACAATGATGATGGCACATTCACTGTTTCAGCTGCGTACCACGACCCGGATAAATATGCCCGCATCGATACCGGCGCGATCATAGACCAGAGGCCGATAAGCGTTATTCCACCCGGCACGCAGGCCATACCCGAGAGCATCATCATCGACAGCTATTCACGGGTGCAGCAGGGCATCAGCGTGCAGACGCTCAGGGCCAGCTGGGATGAATCATCCAGCACTATCGCCTATGAAGCGCAGTGGCGGCGCAATGACGGTAACTGGGTGAACGTGCCGCGCAGCTCTACCACCTCGTTTGAGGTACCTGGCATCTATGCCGGACGGTATCTTGTCAGGGTGCGGGCCATTAACGCGGCCGAAATCTCCAGCGGCTGGGGATACTCGGACGAAACCGTGCTCACCGGCAAGGTCGGCAATCCTCCGAAACCCGTTGGCTTTATCGCCACAGGCATCAACTGGGGTATCCGTCTTAACTGGGGATTCCCGGAGAACACCGCCGACACGCTGAAAACTGAAATCCAGTACACCCCGAATACTGACTTCTCCGATCCGATTCTTCTCAGTGATGTGCCTTATCCCTCCGCTGAATATACGCAGCTGGGGTTACGTGCCGGGCAGGAGTTCTGGTACCGGGCGCAGCTGGTGGACAAAACAGGGAACGAATCCGGCTGGACGGACTGGATCAGGGGGATGGCTAACGATAATGCCGATGATTACCTGGGCGACATCGCCGGCGATTTCCTGACATCGCAGGACGGGGAGCGCCTGACCAGCAGCCTTGATAACAGCATTGAAGCGGCGCTGCAGAACGCGCTTGCCCATAATGCCGCAGTGGATCATCAATGGCGGCAGATGGGCGAGGTGCGGGCCGAAATCCTGACGGTTAAGACCACCATCGCAGACGTCGATAAGGGGCTTGCGGATCTGGAAACGGATGTCCGGGCACAGATAGGCGATGTTTCCGCTCAGGTGCAGGAAAAGCTCACTGCGCTGGTGGATTCCAGCGGCTCATCCGCTATCCACACACTGAAGGTTGGTGTGAAGATTAACGACATCGAGTACCTGGCGGGCATGTCGGTCGCGGCCATCGCGGAGGCCGGAAAGCCGGTGGTAACACGGGTTGCGTTCAACGCTAATCAGTTCGTGCTGATGAGCGGGAGCGGCACCACGCAGTATTCACCGTTTGCCGTGGTCAACGGGCAGGTGTTTATCAGTTCGGCCTTCATTCAGGACGGCACGATAACCAACGCCAAAATCGGAAACTTCATCCAGTCGAATAATTTTGTCTCCGGCTCACAGGGCTGGCGGCTGGATAAAAACGGCACGCTGGAAATTAACGGTGTGGCCGGCGGCGGCAGGATGATCATCACCAGCACGCTTGTCCGCATCTTCGACAGCAATAACGTGTTACGACTCAGAATGGGGCTGTGGTAATGGCACAAGGACTGCAATGCTGGGACGCGCAGGGACGAGTGGCAGTAGATCTGACTGACTACAACCTGCGTTTTATGGGGAGCATAACGGTGACGTTAGGCCCGACAGAGACCTCCAAAAATGTTGCCTTCAGTGGTGCCACTCAAAGTGGCACGGTGGTGGTCATTACGTCAGCCTCTCTCAGGAACCCGAATGAGTATTTTTGCCGCGCATACAATGGGGGCTTTAATGCTTTTTTAATGCATGGTTCAACCGGGGGGCTTTCAAATACATTAACCATTGAGGTATATAATTTCGAATGAGCGGGTTTGAAGTTTATAACGAAGATGGCAAGTTACTCATTGACTCCGAAAACCGGTCAACGATGTTTTACGATTCGCGGGCCATGACGAATATAACTGACCGGGGGTTTTATCGTATTAACAGTCCATTCGGTGACGGAAGCACGCTGGGTTATTCACCCCAGGCATTCTGGAATGATGGCCGCTTGCGATGGCTTCAGTTTAATGCTGGTCGATATGGGTTTCCCGGCGCGGATATTGTGGAGCAAAACTGCGGCAGGATGATCCGGACGGCGCGTAACATACCTGTTGACAGTGGATACATGGATGTGTTCGACAGGAATGGAAATCTTGTCTGGAGTGCACTTTCTGCCTCACGTATGCCGCGCATTGTGAAATTCTTTGACGTGCCTGCCGGGTTCGACTTCCAGAATAACACCATCTCCATACCGCTGGATTTTAACCCGTGGATACTGATCAATAACTGCCCCGGCAACCTCAGCTACGGCGGTGATGAAAACCTTATTCTTGGTTACTCCGGGATTGTCTTTCGCTGGACAGGCTCGCAGTTGCAGGGGCGCTACATCACTCTGAAGCAGAAAACATGGGCGGAGACATTCCAGAGCAGGGGGCTCCGAATCCCCCTGGCTCAGTTTGTCGGCATCTGAAAATCTGGCGTGCGCTGCGGCTGCGTGGCAATCATGTTATATGCCGGCGTGCGGGGTGCGTTGAAAATATAACTAACTTTTGTCATACCCTTCTTTCCATAACACAAACTATTTACGCGGCTTTTAACATGCCGGGAAAATATGCCATTACTTGTGTCGCTGATTACCTGCAGTGAATATTTATCGCAATCGATTTCAACTTCCAGACTTCCTGACAACGAAAGACGTGAAGCCTCTATCGGGTAGTCCATTACGAAATCATAAGGTCTGTTATCAACAGAGCATCCCGAAATCAGGAACAAAGGAATAATCAAATGCAGGAGTTTTGTACGCATGGGAGTTTGCTCACGTTGTGAATATTACTTTTATGATACCTGGTTAATTAACCAGTCCAGTTAGATCCCACTCATTCCAACAAATGACCCGCTACGGCGGGTTTTTTATTATCAGGAGAACGCCATGTCGGCAGGAACTCTCGCGCTTACGAACAAATCTGACGCTGTAAAAGGGACTGGCACCACTTTTACCGCGATGAAGGCCGGTGACTTTATTGTGGTGAATATCGGCGGCACACCCTACACGCTGACAGTCAAATTTATCGCCAGCGATACGCAGCTGACGCTCATCAGTAAGTTCACTGGACCAACGCAAGGCGGGTTGGCCTGGAGTGAAGTGCCGCGTGAAGCGCAAAGCCTCATTACGGCGGCGCTGGCAACGCAAACAGTCGAAGCGCTGCGCGGGCAGAACCTGGACAAAGATAACTGGCAGCAGGTTTTCAGCGTGAGCGATGACATCACGGTAACGTTGAAGGATGGCGCTCAGTTCACCGGCCCCAGTTGGCTGAAGATTGTTGATCTGCTGAAGACGGTAGACCTGGCACAGGCGCAGAAAATTGCAGACCAGATCCGGCAGTCACAAAATGCCGTAGCCGCTGACAAAGCCACCGTGGCAACGGACCGGGGCGTTGTTGAGAGTAAGACCGCAGAAGCAGCCGCATCAGCGCAGGCAGCCGCTCAGCTTGAGCAAGCCGCATCGGACAGCGCCGGCACGGCGAGCCAGAAAGCCACTGATGCCACCGCCGAGGCAGAGCGGGCAGAGCGGGCGGCCGACGATGCAGAAATACGCGGCGCAGAGCAGGTTGGCTTCGCTACCGCGCAGGCAGACCGCGCTAAAGAGGAAGCAGACCGCGCCGCCGCGTCGAACCCGGCAAACGCGCTGCTTAAAGCCGAGAACCTGGCTGATGTTGAAAATAAGGCCCAGGCACTGCAAAACCTGCTGGATGAGAAGCCATTACCTCTTCTTGCACCGGCAGTGAACCAGAATGAAGCGCCAACGTTGCAGCAGGTGCAAAACCTTGTTGGCATGGGTAGTACCGGCCCAACGCAAACGGGCGTAATGAATTACGGCGTCGGTGACTTCCATCTGCGCGATAGCCGTCTGTTCGTCCAGCCGTATGAGGTGACCAGCGACGGGCAGCTGCTGAACCGCGCCGACCACCCCGATCTGTGGGCTTACGCGCAGCTTGTAGGTGCAATCTCCGATGAAAACTGGATCGGATACGTTGAAAAACAGGACGCTCTACTCAACTGGCGACGGGCAAACCACGTTCCGCATCCCTGACCGAAACGGCACCCAGCGAAAAGGGGTAAATGGTTTCACTGGTGAAGATTCAATCATGAACCTTTATGGCAGGGGAGACGGGGGCAACAGCGCTGTAAATGGTCGCGCTCAGGAGGGCGGTGTACCAAATATCACCGGAGGATTCTGGGCTTACGGTTATGACCAGAGCACTGGCGGTAATAACGGTGCGTTTGCGTGGAGCAATGGCGGAAACAACGTATTTCCGCTGAACAGCAATACAGCAAGCCAGACCAAGTATGAAGGTTTCAGCTTTGACGCCAGTCGCTCCAGCAAATTTTATAAAGGTATTAGCGAGGTCCGTCCCAATTCATTCTTTGGCGTCTGGGTTATCCGTGCTTCCGGCGCGTTCGTCGCCGCGAATACATCATTCGGTGTCATGAACAGCTACGCAGCGGACCAGCCTGCTAACTTTTTGCTGGAAGGTGGACGCGTACAGTCTGAAATCCATATTGAAGGGGGGCTTAGCGCTAAAGTTGCACTGGTAGCACGTCAGCGTGTCGGTGGTGCTACGTCTGGTGCATTTGAAGTTACAGATTCGTCGGGGTCGGTATCGAAAACCAGAACGCTGGCGCTACCTCTTGAGGAGGGAACACTCGTCACCGATACCGGCCCACAATCCTGTGTAGCATGGGCCAGGATTGCCGGGTCATCTATTGTTTCTGCATTCAATATCAGCTCGGTAACAAAAGAGGCGGCGGGGGCACTGAGGCTGTTCTATCAAAATCCGCTCGCTAATGACATTGACCTATCAATAATGGTAACGGCAATCCAGCCATCCTCAGACAACACCGCAGCAACGGGAAACGTGTATTCAATTGGATCAACATCCGTGGGCATAACGACCAGGACACCAAACGGAAGATTTGACGCGGCTGGCGTGATGGTTGGAGTTTTCAGGAAATAATTATGGAAAAAATAATAGTTTATGAATCCGAGTTCGGCGTAGCTTTTATGACGCCCTACAGCATGTCAGGCTTAACACTACTCCAGACGGGCCAGAAAGATGTTCCTGAGGGCGTACCTTTCTGGATAGTGGATAAGGCCGATCTGCCACTGGACATTCCCCAGGAAGCATGGGAGCTGGACGAGGCTGCACTGGGTGAGCCGGACGGCATTGGCGGAACGTATCGTGAGGTAGCGAGCAATGATTAAAATCAATCAGGACAAGCTGGCAGAAATTAAGGCGGAGGAAATTCGCGCCGAGCGTGACCGACTGATCGCAGCGTGTGACTGGGCAATGATGCCGGACGCACCCACTGATAAGAATGCATGGGCGGCTTATCGCCAGGCGCTGCGCGATGTTCCACAGCAACAGACGTTTCCGCTTGATCCAGTTTGGCCCTGCGCGCCGGCTAGCGCTGAAAAGTGAACGATACTCCCAGCCCTGTAAAAGCTGATCAATGTCCGCTTTGAGCGAAGAGCGGACAAAGTAGCAGAGGGAAAGCATCAATGTTAATATCCGGAAAGTTCATGTTAAAACTCTGTATGACATTTGTCATCGACGATTAAAAAGGGCTCTTAATGGCTACTGTTGAGGTATTAAAAGTAAAGTATCCAGGCGCAGATGCCTGGCAAATGGGTGACAGCCCGGAACTGGCCAGCGAGCTTGCGGATCTGATTAAAAAAGGGATTAAAACGGCCTCCTGCGGATCCTTTGCCTCTTACCAGCAAGAAAAGTCTGCCCCGAGGATTGGAAGCTATAACATTATCCTTGATGGCCTGAATGCCCCGGTCTGCGTGACCCGGCTGGTTTCAATGCGACTGGTGCGTTTTTGTGATGTGACTGAGGAGTTTGCCCGCAAAGAAGGTGAAGGCGATTTAAGCCTTCAATACTGGCGAAATGAGCATCAGCGATTTTTTACCCGCGAAGGTCATTTTTCTAAAGATATGGAGTTGATCGCAGAAGAATTTGAAGTGGTTGAAGTGCTGTAAGACGAGAGAGTCCGGCTGGCGTCTGCTGCTATTAATAACAATGTCCGCTCCTGGCACAGTGCGGACCACAGGACTGAGTGAAGGTCCGCTGTGAGCGAAGAGCGGACGTCGTTGTTATGTTATTTATGCCGGGCAGCTTTCAGAGATCATATTTTTAGCTATCGCCAGCAGGAAAGCGGTAACCGAAGTGGCGTCAGTGATTTCGCCGTCACGTATTAATTGAGCAAAGGCGCTTATTTTAATTTTTTTCACCGTCAGGCCATACTCCTCCTCCTCCAGTTGCTGGCCGGTAAATGTCAACTGCGTAGCAAGGTAAATATGATAACCCTGTGCTGAATAGCCCTGCGCGAGCTTCTGATAACCGACATACAACATTTTTCCGGCGCTCAACCCGGTTTCTTCTTTAAGCTCGCCTCTGGCAACGTCTTCAGGTGCAGCATCATGGGAATATTCCCAGCTTCCCTGTGGCAGTTCTGTGGTTCTCTGGCCCAGCGGGTAACGGTATTGCTCGACCAGGTAGACTTCATCATTCTCAACCGGAATGACCACCACAAAATCATCTTTTTCAATAACGGAATAGAGCCCCTCGCTGCCATCGGCTCTAAGAATCCGGTCCTCCTTAAGCGACATCCAGCGGTTACGGTAAACTTGTCTTGATTCCAGGGTTTCAATCTCTTTCTTCACGATGATTTCCTTATTTCTTTCCCTGTGGCTCTGCCACAATAACGTTAACGCCTTCGTCCCTGAACAACGCAATATAATCATCGGGCGCATCTCCATCGGTGATGATGTCGCTGATTTCTCCTGGTGATGCATAAGAAAAGGGTGAATGTTTTCCCATTTTCTCTCCCGAAATAACGCACACGCTTCGCTCAGCAGCGTGTGCCAGGCCGCGCTTAACCTGCGTCTCTTCATAGTCGATACTGCTGAAGCCTGTTGTTATATTCGCCGCCGCCGCACCTATAAAGCAGATATCAAAAGCCATGGTGCGTAACTCTTCACACACTTTATGGCCGGTCATATCCATCGCGGGCTTAAATAATTTACCGCCCAGCACAATGACCTCGACATCCGGATGAGCAGACAACGCCATGGCGGCAGGCAGGTTATTCGTTACGACGGTGCAACGCAATCCGGGCGGGATAGCCTGTGCGATGGCAAGGGTGGTGGTACCTCCGTCCAGTCCGACGACATCATCCTGCCGGATAAGCGAGACTGCCATCGAAGCGATAGCGCTTTTTGACGCGCCCGTTCTGCCCAGCCTTTCCTGATGATGAAGCGGCACCTGGGTGCGGGGAATCGCGCCGCCACGTACGCGACGCAGCATGCCTGTAGACTCAAGGCGTATCAAATCGCGGCGAACCGTGTCCTCTGAGATACCGAGCTTTTCAGCCAGTATTGAGGCCTGCAGTTCGCCATGATGGCTTAAAAAATCGAGAATTTTCTGCCTTCTTGCATCAGGTAATTTCATTTTATTGCGTCATTTTGCAGTATTTATTGCGTTAATATGCATAATTTTGCAGAGTAATGCAATGTTATGACAGGCTGTGAGGCGCAGAATGAGAGCAGAGTTATTTAACTTTAGAAGGAGAACTGGTATCCCGGCATGCTGGCGAGTTGTGCCAGCCGTAGCGTGGATAAAACGCATCCCTGAGGAGACCGCAGGTGGCGTATACAGGTGCAACATGGACAAGGCCAGACATCATGATTAAGGCATTATCTGTCCTGGCCGCAGGCGCGTTTGTTTCGCAGACAACCGAATATTTGCCAGTCGGATTGTTAAGTCAGATAGCAGAGCATCTTGGGATTAGCGGAGCGAAGGCCGGCGTGCTGATTACCGTATATGCATGGGTCATAACCCTGTCCGTCATACCCGTCACGTTGCTCACGCAATCAATTGACAGAAAAAAGCTTTTCGTTTTTTTGCTCGGCCTTATCGCCATATGTAACGGCTCGGTCATGCTGACAGACAGTTTCGTCATGCTGCTTTTACTGCGGGTAATTGCAGCCCTCGGACACGGTGTTTTCTGGGCAGGGATTGCCTCTTATGCCATCAGAATGGCGGGCGCCATGCCTGCAAGCAGGGCGACAGCTATCGTTTTCTCAGGCATATCGCTGGCGATAGTTATGGGAGTGCCGATGTCGACTGCAACAGGAAATTATTACGGATGGCAAAAGGGGTTTGGTCTGTTCGGCCTGTTTTCATTGATCATTATGTGTCTTGCTGTCAGATGGCTGCCTCGCGTTCATGAACCCACAGCGAAAGCGGGCCCATCTGGCCAGCGAAAACCGGCCTTATCTGGATTACTCTGGCTGTTGGCAGCCTTAACGCTTTTAATTATTACGGCACACTTCATGAGTTATACCTATGTCACTGTTCTCCTGAGGTCAATACCGGGGGTTAATGCTGATGTTCTGACAATATTGCTTTTTGTTTTCGGCGTGGGGGGAGCCTGCGGTACGTTGCTGATAAGCCGCTTTTCCCTGAAACCGTCTTTACTGACACTGGCGGGCGGGGCGGGTATCGCGGTTGCACAGACGCTTCTGCTGATAACGCTGCCGGGTCCTCTAAGTGCTGGCGGGGTGCTGTTTCTCTGGGGCTGCGCCATCTCAGTAGTTATCGTCGGTCTCCAGTCATGGGTAATCGAAGCGTCACGGGATTATCCTGAATTCGCGTCTGCACTTTATGTCATGTCGTTTAATATTGGCATTGGGTCCGGAGCTGTTGCGGGAGGCTACTTTACCGGTACAAAAGATAGCACTGGTTTATTTCTGTGCAGCATCGTTCTGTGTATCACAGGATTATTACTGGCCGGGGTTATCGTTTTCAGAAAAGCAGGCAGATACCATCGGGAAGCGAGAGAGTGACAGGTCGAGGTTATCGTATCTCCGCCTGATAGTGTCCGCTTATGGCACTCTGCAGACCTGATACAGTTCGGCGTTAATCTTGGAGAACCGCTCATTCCCGTTCTTCAATCCAGTTCACAAGCTCCGCAAACTGAGTTTCTGAAAATATCACAATGCCATGCTCGGAGAGCAGTGATGCCGCTACTCCCATACCCAATTTACGCTGGCTATTGAAAGAACCGCTATAGATAAACTGACTTCCGCACGTTGGACTACCATCAGTTAACAATGCGGCACTACACCCTGTTTCTTGTGCTGCTCGCAGAGCCAGCCAGGCTGCAAGTTGATAATGCTCCGTAACATCCTTTCCAGTGTTTTCAATTATTCTGGCTTGTCCACACATTACGTCTTTACCATCAGCCGACTCAATTTCGGCAGGTGGTCTCGGAACAGGTAACCCGGCAGCTAACTCAGGGCAGTGGATGACTAGACGCTGCTCCTGTTGCCAACGAGCAAGTTGCTTAGTCATCTGCGCTTTCTCTTTTCCGTTATAACGGACTTTAAGACCCATCAGGCAGGCACTTACCAGTATTTTATTCATCATTTTTCTTAGGGTTAAGATGAAAAACGCTAGAGATTGTAACAGCTTGTCCCACTCTCATAAATTGACGGTTTGAACGTGGCAACGTCCGCTTTTCACACAAACCTGTCGAACGTTACTGTTGGCGGTAGAAATCCTCGCCAAGCCACCGGCCAGCGCTTCGTAATGAATTTCTATCACATGGAATGCGCTATACATAAACGCAGTGTTTTGTGACGGTAGAAATAGATGGATTGAATATAAAAAATCGGATATGCATTCAATAGAGCAGTCAAGATTAGTTCAAAGGGTATGAAAACAGTGCAGACCGCCGATTTTGTTAGAGGGCTAGAAAGAGTTAACTGGCACTGGATCAGTAAGCAGGCCAACGACTGGATTGAAATGAGCGTATCTACCTTTAAAGTTATTTCTTCTGACGAAGGGGGAAGCTGTACCTTCACGGTTTATAACCCTAACGGGGGAAGGTGGATTCTAAACTAAAAAAATTTGCTTTAAATACACAAATAAAATTAATAAACATACAGTTTATTTAATATAATTCTCTTTAAAATCAAGAGATTGGATTGATTTGGCACAAATAAAAAAATAAATGGGAAGAATCTGCGATATACTTCTTCAACTTAAAAAAATTCTGTGGTTAAAGTTGGATTTTACCGGCTCGCTTTTCGCACACGCTAGAGTTATCTGTCCGATTAGGCGTCCTGATGTAAATAATATTTCTTCTTAGATATGGGATTTTTAACTATCCCTAATAAGGAGATGTTATGAAAAATGAAGATAAAATTATTGGTGAAGCAGTTTTGTATCTTTTAAAAAATAGACCCCGAGAAGAGTTTGGTAGGGAAATGCTTATAGGATATTTAACCCGACTATATGTTCAAAAATATGAAACCAGCGACAACATTGAAGAAATTGAAACATATCTTTCAGCACTAAAAATAGTAAAGTTCAACCAGTTGTAGTATTTTATTAATGCTATGAAATATTTTGCATAGCAAGATCTTATAATTGATTGTAATTAAATAAAAAAACACATGGCAATGTATTAACTTGTTCTTAAGGTTTTGTAAAGATACAGAGTGATAGTTTTGTAAGAATATTCTAACTTTTTGAGCAATTGCAAAAGGCAAATGTGCGCAATGAATGAATAATATCGGGGAAGGGGTTACCAATGTCAAGTCGCCATTGTTGGGCGAAAAGGGCATGCCTTACTTTTTTTTTGGCAACATTAGCTCTGCGACAAACCTATACTTGCCCTGAATAATTAGTTCCTAGTGTTAGAATATCGTTGTTTTCAGATTTATAAATGATTGAAAACACTACGCAGTGATGGAAGGTGTAATTCCAATGTGTTGAGATAACTTATTGTAAAATAATGTTTTTTATGCGGTCTTGAAAACCGGCGACCCGAAAGGGTTCCAGAGTTCGAATCTCTGCGCTTCCGCCAGATGCGGAACAGGGCCTGACAGTATGTCAGGCCCTTTTTCTTTTGCTTCTCCCGCCAGCCTGCCGATCTGATTGCCCTGATAACGTATCCTTGATAAAACGTAATTTTATTTCCGTTGTGCGTAGCCGATCACGGTAATTTATTAAGAATTTTGCCTGCTATTACATTTTTATCTTAATTAACGCTAATCAATATTCAGGACCAGGATATATTTCCCACCGCGAATATCGCGACTTCACGCCTTTTTCTTCAGGCAACGTCAGCCAGACTGTAAAACGAATCTGATAGTTTTCTGTTTTGATAATATCGGCATTGTTTTTGCGGTAGCGCCAGGTTATCTTTTGCCATCAGTAACTACCTGAATGTTATATGTTTGTACGAATATAACCAGAAGTACGGCATTTCAACGAGTTAGCTGGCTTTAATAAAATCTGATGTTGGTTTTCATTCACAAATGCGCCTTTGCATTTGTGTTTGTTGCGTCTTTGCAAATAGGGTTGAAGGGACCATTTTAACGATGAAAATAAAAATGCTTGCAATGGTACTGGCGTTCGCTGCTACCGGGTGCGCCCATACTGGCAGTTCCACGTCATCGGCATCCCGTCTGTCAGCGCCGAAACCTGCAGTAACCCATACCTCTTCCAGCACCTCGTCAGACCGTGCCGCTTCCGCCACGTCTTCTCCGCTTCCGCAACCGGGCCTTGCCGGGAGTGAAAGCGCAGCGACCGCAGGTAACGCGCAGGTAGACCCGGCGACGAAAGCTCGCCTTAGCAGCTGCCTGGTTGAAGCAAAACAGCTGGCAAAATTGCGTAACGGTGCATATCGCGCCTCCGTTGACGAACTCTATCGCAACCTGCGGGCCACGCAGTCCTACGCCAGCATCGCCGGTGAGCTCTCAACCTCCACCACTGACCTGATGACGCCGCTTTATCAGTATCGCGTTAACGACAGCTGCAACACCATTTCGCAGCTGCTGTTAAAAGAGCTGAAAAAAGGCGCCATGATCAGCGCTAACTAACCACTATTTTGTAATTAAAAGGCCAGGATGGTCGGGCAGGAGCAGGGATGAAAATCTTAAGTTGGCATATCCGCATGATAGTCGTGGGCGCGCTTGTCGTGCCTGCATTTCCTTTCGGCCAGGCGATGGCAGCCCAGGCGGATAACTCCTTCCTTTCCACCGTGCAGGGGCTTGATATTCAGCAAGTCAAGCCGCTGCCTGCGGCCCCCGCACGCCCGTCCTCATCCGCAGCATCTTCTGCATCGCAGGAGCTACAGCGGCTGCGCAATCAGAATAGCGGGCTTAAAAAGCGTGTCGCCGCGCTGGAACATCAGGTCACTGAATTAAGCCAGCGTGATGATGCCGATAGCGCTGCCGAACGTGAAGCGCTACAGCATGAAATTGACATGCTGCAGCGCCAAATCAAACAGCGCGAGCAGTCCGCCGTTCCGCCGCAAAAAGCCGGTGCTGATAAGGCGTTACAGCAGCTGCAGGTTGAGAACCGCACGCTGCAGGCGCGTCTGGATGCGCTGATGCTGCAGCGCACTGATGCCGCTGGTTTACAGCAACAACTGAGCGCGCTGCAAAAAGACAATCAGCAGCTGGCGGCAGAGCTGGCATCCGCGAAACGCGGCGATACCACGCACCTGTCCGAGGAGAAAAGCCTGCGGGCGTCCTTAGCCTCTGCGCGTGCCGACAACGAGGCGCTGAGCAAAAAAATTGCCGCGTTTGAAGCCAGCGCCACCGCCGGAAGCCAGCAGAACGACACGCGCCGTCGTGAGCTGGAAACCGCGCTGCGCAGCGAGCAGGAAAAAAGTAAAACGCTGAACGCCGAGCTGCTTAGCCTGCAGAAGACGCTGAGTACCCGGGGCAGTACCGTTGAGCAAATGGAAGCCCGACACCATGATCTGGAAGAGTCGTTAAGTGCAGCTCAGGAGGAGAACCACACCCTGAATACTAAGCTGACGGCACTTCAGGCAACCCTTCAGAAAGATCACACCAGCGCTCAACAGCTGAACGAGCGTCATGCCGGGCTGGAGAAATCCCTCGCTGCGGCGCAAACCACCATTCAGACTCTGACCGCCAAACTCAACGAGAGCGACGCACAGCTCAGCGCCGGGAGTAGCAGCGCGCAGCAGCTGGCGAAGCAGCGCGATGAGATGGAGCAGCAGCTCGCCGCCGCGCAGAAAGAGATCAAAACCCTGACCGCCAAACTCAACGAGAGCGACGCACAGCTGAGCGCCGGGAGCAGCAGCGCGCAGCAGCTGGTGAAGCAGCGTGACGAGATGGAACAGCAGCTCGCCGCCGCGCAGAAAGAGATCAAAACCCTGACCGCCAAACTCAACGAGAGCGACGCACAGCTGAGCGCCGGGAGCAGCAGCGCGCAGCAGCTGGTGAAACAGCTCGATGAGATGGAACAGCAGCTCGCCGCCGCGCAGAAAGAGATCAAAACCCTGACCGCCAAACTCAACGAGAGCGACGCCCAGCTGAGCGCCGGGAGCAGCAGCGCGCAGCAGCTGGCGACACAGCGCGATGAGATGGCGCAGCAGCTCGCCGCCGCGCAGAAAGACATTCAAACTCTGACCGCCAAACTCAACGAGAGCGACGCACAGCTCAGCGCCGGGAGCAGCAGCGCGCAGCAGCTGGTGAAACAGCGCGATGAGATGGCGCAGCAGCTCGCTGAGGCGCAGCAGTCCCTGAAAGCGACGCAAGGGGACCTGGCCAACGTCCGCGAGGAGCAGAAAACGGCGCAGGCCGCCGCGCAACAGAGCCTGAAGCAAAAAGAGACTCAGCTTGCCGATCTTACCGCGCAGCTTGCTCAGCTCTCTCCGCAGCTTGCGTCAGCGCAGAAAAACGAAAAAGCCACGGCCCTGAAGCTGGTGGAGTTGCAGCAGCAACTGGATGAAAGTACTAAACAGAACGCTGCACTGCAGGCGCAGGCCGCCACACAGGAAAGCGAACGCGCACTGAGCCTGAAATCCAGTCAGGACGAAGTGACGGCACTCAAAGCCGAGCTGGCCGCGCGTAAAGCCAGTGAAAACACCGCCAGCCAGCCAGAGAAAGGTACGACGGCCAGCATTGAAACGCCGCTGCAGCGCCACTCCTATGCGGCGGGGATCATTCTCTCCGAAGGCATCGAAAAATCGCTTAAGTTGCAGAAGTCGCTGGGCCTTGAGGTGGATAAAACCGCGCTGCTCGCCGGGGTGAACGACAGCATTACCGGCAGCAGCAAGATGAATGCGAAGCAGCTGAACGAAAACTATGAAGCGCTGGCAGAAAAAATGTCAGCAAAAGAGAAAGCGGCTTACGATCGCGGCTACGCCACGCTGCAGTCAACGCTGGCGGGTAAAAAAGTGCTGAAGCAGAACCGCACCATGTTCTTCGTCGAGAAGAAAAAAGGCGGGGCGGCGATCAAGCAGGACGACAAGCTGAAGGTGACACTCACACAGGCCTGGCTCGATGGCCGAACCGTGGCACCGCAGAAAACCTTCCCGGTGGTGTACAACGATTCACTGCCGTACATGCTGAAGCAGGCTGTAACAATGTCCAGAAAGGGCGGGGTGGTTGAGATCTACAGCTTCGCCTCGGACATGTATCCGGCGGACATGCTGCCCGATAACCTGGTCGGCTTTGATCTGCTGAAATATACCATCAGCGTCGCAAAATAAAAAAAGCGGGGATTGCCCCGCTTTTTCTTTCAGGCCGTCAGACGTTTTTACGTTCGATGGTCTGCTCGCCCCAGAACAGCGAATCCTTATCGGTCTTTTTGAAAGCTTCAATCAGCACTTCGTCGCTGCCTTCTTCCCAGATTTTCTCTGCCAGGACTTCATCGTAATCCGCCAGCTCGAAAATCGCTTCTGCGATCTCAGGGGATGTATTGCGAAGCGTCGCCCATTCACCGACGCGATGTGCTTTCGACTCTTGTGTTGGCATAGTTATCTCCTGTGATTTCAGTTAGCCCTTAAGTTTTACTGTGAGATCCGCAACGTACTCACCCTGATAGCGGGCGATGGCCAGCTCTTCCTGGCTTGGCTGACGGGAACCATCCCCGCCCGCGATGGTGGTGGCACCGTAGGGAGTGCCGCCGCGAACCTGTGAAATATCAAACAGCTCTTTCGTGCCGTAACCGATCGGCACAATCACCATTCCATGATGAGCAAGGGTAGTCCATGTTGAGGTGATGGTGAGTTCCTCCCCGCCACCGGTGCCGGTAGAACTAAAGACGCTGGCAATTTTTCCATGCAGCGCCCCGGACGCCCACAGCCCGCCGGTCTGGTCGAGGAAGGTGCGCATCTGGCCCGACATATTGCCGAAGCGGGTTGGCGTGCCGAAGATAATGGCATCGTAATCTGCCAGCTCCTGCGGCGTTGCCACCGGCACGTTCTGGGCTTTGCCGCCAGATTTGGTGAACAGATCTTCCGGCATGGTTTCCGGAACGCGCTTGATGGTCACCTCTGCACCCGTCACCTTTTCCGCGCCTTCCGCTACCGCACGCGCCATCGTCTCGACGTGTCCGTACATGGAATAGTAAAGCACCAGAATCTTCGCCATCAGCTCTCTCCTGCGTTGCATTAAGGGGGGCAGCAGTGCGCTGCGCTCATTTAAAGATATGACGTTCCGCCAGGAGTGCCAAAAAAATGGCTGAATAATTGAAATAATTAGGGTTTATCTGGCTACCGTCTGGTTGTTGCACTCAGAAACATTTTCCTGACGCCGTAATTTGATAATGATAAGAATAATTTATGTATCGCAGCGCAGAAAAATCCGCAGATCGGGCAATTTGATGTTGCAGAATATTAACGCCGACTGGCGCATTACGTGGGTTGCGCCAGGATTAATTCACGTGGCGGCGATAATGCATCACCCGCCGTCATGAGGTGAAAGGATCCTCTTTTACTGAATGCAATATGATGACTAATGTTTCACACAACCGGAGGTACGAAATGGCAAACCATCGTGGTGGTTCAGGTAATTTCGCTGAAGATCGTGACAGAGCATCAGAAGCAGGCCGTAAAGGTGGCCAGCAGAGCGGCGGTAACTTTAAAAACGATCCGCAACGCGCCTCAGAAGCTGGGAAAAAAGGGGGCAAAAGTAGCCACGGCGGACGCAGCAGTTAGCGTACTTTGACCAGGTGAAATCAGGCGTCGTGGAGCACTACTGATACGATGCCACGCCCCAGCCGCCGGGTTATCCCGGCGGTTTTTGTTTGTCTCCCGCCTTATTTTTCAATCGCTCACTCTCCCCACTTATTACCTGTTCCGGTTCCGCCACGTTTAATAATGGACAAGCCCATCGTCTCGCCGTCTGGCTTTTGCTATGCTTTTTTGAAACACATCAGGGAGTCAGCGCATGTCATCAGGCGCAAAAAGAGCAGGCAGTAAGCGCGGCGCGGCAACGGCTGCAAAAAAAGGGGCCATCCTCGACGCAGCGCTGGCGCTGTTTTCCCAGTTTGGCCTGCACGGCACCAGCCTTGAACGGGTCGCAGACGGTGCAGGTATTTCGAAAACCAACCTTCTTTACTATTACCCCTCAAAAGAGGCGCTGTACGTCGCCGTCCTCAAACAAATTCTCGATATCTGGCTGGCACCGCTGAAAGCGTTTCGCAGCGATCTGCAGCCGCTCGCGGCCATCGGAGAGTACATCCGCCTGAAGCTGGAGGTATCCCGCGATTACCCGCAGGCGTCACGGCTGTTCTGCCTGGAGATGCTGCAGGGTGCGCCGCTGCTGATGGCTGAGCTGACCGGCGATCTGAAAGCGCTGATTGATGAGAAAACCGCGATTATCGACGGCTGGGTAACGCACGGCCAGCTGGGGCCGGTGGACGCCCACGCGCTGATCTTCATGATCTGGGCGACGACCCAGCATTACGCTGATTTCGCCACCCAGGTGGAGGCGGTGAGCGGGGCAACACTGCAGGATGAGGCGTTTTTTAGCCGGACGGTTGCCAACGTCCAGCGCATGATCATCGAAGGGATCCGCGTGCGCTGATCACCCCTGCGGCGGCAGCGGGCAGCTTAAATCGCCTTCTTCGCACTGCATCAGCGACTCAAGAAACGCGTTGCGCTCGTTGGTTTTGTCCGCCAGACACTGGCTGTGGATCATCGGCTGTACGCTGCCGCCTTCCACGCCCGAGCTGATAAAGGTGCAGTCCGCGTCACGCACTTTCAGCCAGGCGTTTTGCGCCTGCTTCAGCATCTCGCGCTGCTCGTTGCTGGCGCGCGCCATCACTTTCTTGTACGTCGCGTTCAGGGTTTTATCCGCCTGCTGATACTCGCCGGCAGCGCACTGGTTCAGCTCCAGTTGGGTAGATGCGTTTTCGCAGTCATCAGCCAGCGCTGTACCGCTGATCAACAGACCCGTCAGCAAAAGAGGGGCGATCGTTTTCATTGTGCATCTCCATAAAAAAAGGCTCCGTTGCAGGAGCCTTGTCAGAGTAGCGAAGCCTTAGCCGATTGTCATCAGGCTCGCGTTGCCGCCGGCGGCGGCGGTGTTTACGCTCAGGGATCGCTCCCGGTAGAGGCGCTCCAGCAGCAGGTTGCTTTCACCGCGCGCGAAGCCCTGAACCGAGACGATCGCCCCCTCGCGGGCCGCAACCTGCTCGCACAGAGTGCGCAGCTGATCGGAATCGCCGTGATAGATGACGGCGTCAAATGGCATGCTCAGCAGGCTATCCGGACGGGCATGGCTGATACGCGCGCTGACCGCAGGCGGCAGCTGCTTCGCCAGCTGGCGATGCAGATCGTCCTCCGGCCACAGCACCATGCTGCCGACCGCACAGCAGGCAGCGAGCTGTACCAGCGCATCCTCTTCGTTGTCGGCAAGGCAAAGTACGCGCTCGCGCGGCAGCAGAATAAAGGTGTTGCGCTCCCCGGTAGGGCCGGGCAGTACGCGCTGGGTACCGGCCTGCGCCAGTTCGCCGAAGCGTGTGCACAGGGCTTTCAGCGCCGGACGATCCGCCGCCCAGTTCACCAGCGCCTCCAGCGGTTGCTGGAGCGCGGCTTTCACCTGGGCGTCTACGCTGCGCTGGCTGTCGTGACGGCTCAGCGTGGTTTGCAGCGCATCGTCCGGGCGGCTGGCCAGCAGGCGATAGAGATAGAGCGGCCCGCCGGCTTTGGGTCCGGTACCGGATAACCCTTCGCCGCCGAACGGCTGCACGCCCACCACGGCACCAACCATGTTGCGGTTAACATACAGGTTACCGACGTGTGCAGATCCGGTCACCTGAGCGATGGTTTCGTCGATGCGGGTATGGACCCCCAGCGTCAGGCCATAGCCCGCCGCGTTGATCTGCTTCATCAGGCTCTCAAGCTGGTTACGGGAGTAGCGCACTACGTGCAGCACCGGCCCGAAGATCTCTTTTTTCAGCTCGTCAAAGCTCTCCAGCTCAATCAGGGTTGGCGGCACAAAGGTGCCGGTCTGCCACTCTTTCGCATCCGCGCTGTGTTCGCGTACCGCCTGGAACACGGTACGGCCTTTGGCGCGTACCGCCTGGAACACGGTACGGCCTTTGGCGCGCATCGCCTGAATATGACGCTCAATGTTAGTTTTGGCTTCGGCATCGATCACCGGCCCGATATCGGTGGTGATGCGGCCCGGATTGCCCATCCGGCACTCCGCCATCGCCCCGCGCAGCATCGTCAGGGTGTGATCGGCGATCTCCTCCTGCAGGCAGAGCACGCGCAGCGCCGAGCAGCGCTGACCGGCACTGTCGAACGCCGAGGAGACGACATCCACCACCACCTGTTCGGTGAGCGCCGAGGAGTCAACGATCATGGCGTTCATCCCGCCGGTTTCGGCGATAAGCGGTGTCGGACGCCCCTGCGGATCGAGACGGGTCGCGATGTTGCGCTGCAGCAGGGTGGCCACATCGGTGGAGCCGGTGAACATCACCGCCCGCACGCGCTCATCCCCGGTCAACGCTGCACCCACGGTTTCGCCGCGGCCCGGCACGAGCTGAACCACTCCCGGCGGCACGCCGGCTTCCAGCAGGATCGCTACGCCCTGCGCGGCAATGAGCGGCGTCTGCTCTGCGGGCTTCGCCAGTACGCTGTTACCGGCCGCCAGCGCGGCGGCAATCTGGCCGGTGAAGATAGCCAGCGGGAAGTTCCACGGGCTGATACAGACTACCGGGCCGAGCGGGCGATGAGTTTCGTTATCAAAATCTTCACGCACCTGGGCGGCGTAGTAGTGCAGGAAGTCCACCGCTTCGCGCACTTCGGCGATGGCGTTGCTGAAGGTTTTTCCGGCTTCGCGTACCAGAATGCCGATCAGGGTCTGCAGCTGGTCTTCCATCAGTACCGCGGCGCGCTCCAGAATGGCAGCACGCTCCTGCGGCGGCGTCGCAAACCAGATCGGCGCGCTGTTCACGGCGTTATCCAGCGCCAGGCTGACTTCTTCCGCACTGGTTTCACGGGCGTAACCCACAATGTCGCCCGGCTCCGCCGGGTTGATCACCGGGGTCATTTCCGCGTCTGCCACCGGCGCTTCCAGCATCGGTTTCGCTTCCCATTTCTGCGCCGCGCTGCTCAGCAGGGCAGAGGAGAGCGAAGCCAGACGGTGTTCGTTCGCCAGATCCAGACCGGCGGAGTTGACGCGCTCGCTGCCGTACAGGTCACGCGGCAGCGGAATTTTCGGATGGGGAACCCCGGCCTGGCCCTCCTGGGCTGCCAGTTTTTCCACCGCCTGCACCGGGTCAGCCACCAGCTCATCCAGCGGCAGGGTGGCATCGGCGATGCGGTTCACAAACGAGGTATTGGCCCCGTTCTCCAGCAGACGGCGTACCAGGTAGGCCAGCAGCGTCTCGTGGGTGCCCACCGGGGCATAGATGCGGCACGGACGGTTAAGCTTGCCGTCAGCCACTTTACCCACCACCTGCTCGTACAGCGGTTCGCCCATGCCGTGCAGGCACTGGAACTCATACTGGCCCGGATAGTAGTTCTGCCCGGCGAGGTTATAGATAGCGGACAGGGTGTGGGCGTTGTGGGTCGCGAACTGCGGATAGATAAGATTCGGTACCGCCAGCAGTTTTTTCGCACAGGCCAGATAGGAGATATCGGTGTAGACCTTGCGGGTGTAGACCGGGTAGCCCTCCAGGCCTTCCATCTGGGCGCGTTTGATCTCGCTGTCCCAGTAAGCGCCTTTCACCAGGCGGATCATCAGGCGGCGACGGCTGCGGGTCGCGAGATCGATCAGGTAATCAATCACGAACGGGCAGCGCTTCATGTAGGCCTGGATAACGAACCCGATGCCGTTCCAGCCTGCCAGCTCCGGCTCGAAGCAGAGTTTTTCCAGCAGATCGAGGGAGATCTCCAGCCGGTCAGCCTCTTCGGCGTCGATGTTGATACCGATATCATACTGGCGCGCCAGCAGAGTCAGGGATTTCAGGCGCGGGTACAGCTCCTCCATCACGCGATCGTACTGGGCGCGGCTGTAGCGCGGGTGCAGTGCCGACAGCTTGATGGAGATGCCCGGGCCTTCATAGATGCCGCGCCCGTTAGAGGCTTTGCCGATGGCGTGGATCGCCTGCTGATACGACACCAGATAGGCCTGGGCATCGGCCGCGGTGAGCGCCGCTTCGCCCAGCATGTCGTAAGAGTAGCGGAAGCCTTTGTCTTCCAGCTTGCGGGCGTTAGCCAGCGCTTCGGCGATGGTTTCCCCGGTAACAAACTGCTCGCCCATCAGGCGCATCGCCATATCCACGCCTTTGCGGATCAGCGGTTCGCCGCTCTTGCCGATGATACGGTTCAGGGAACGCGACAGGCTGGCTTCGTTGTGGGTGGACACCAGGCGGCCGGTAAACAGCAGCCCCCAGGTGGCAGCGTTAACGAACAGCGAGGCGCTGCGCCCGATATGCGACTGCCAGTTACCGGTACTGATTTTGTCGCGGATCAGGGCGTCGCGGGTGGCTTTATCAGGAATACGCAGCAGGGCTTCCGCCAGACACATCAGCGCCACGCCTTCCTGGGAAGAGAGCGAGAACTCCTGCAGCAGGCTCTGCACCATCCCGGCACGGCCGGTGGCGGTTTTCTGGCTGCGCAGCTTATCAGCGAGATTCCAGGCGAGCTTATGGGTTTTTTCCGCCACGTCCTGCGGCAGGCGAGCCTGCTCCAGTAGCATGGAGACGGCATCGGTTTCCGGACGACGCCAGGCGGCGGTAATGGCAGCGCGGGTCACCGACTGCGGCAGGATTTGCTCGGCGAAATCGAGGAACGGTTGATGCGGCTCGTCGGGCAGCGCGGACTGCGTCTCTTCCGCTTCCGCGCCTGCGCCCGCCAGCAGGGCCGGCAATTCCGGCACGCCGTCGTTACTTTCAAGTCGTTCAAGATAATTGAAAATAGCCTGCTTGATCAGCCAGTGCGGCGTGCGATCGATTTTTGATGCCGCCGCTTTAATACGTTCGCGCGTCGCGTCATCCAGCTTAACACCCATTGTCGTGGTGCCCATGCCTGTAGCTCCTGTTTCTTATGCTCTTCAACCCCGAAGAGACTGGGATAGCAGGCAATATCTATCATGTTGCAACTTTGTGCAACCTGCGGAAGTGTGATGTCGCCAGCAAGCTGAAAAATGAATGGATTGTTAATGGATTAACGGTTTTTTTACTGAGGTCAAAACTCACCTCGCGCCAGATTTCACGGGCTGCTTAACACTTTCCGCCGGTGCAACCGGAAAAATTGTGAGCGGGTACAACCTATATGAAAGTTGTATAGGGTAGGGGATGTAATTGTTGTAAACGTTGTGTTAAATCGATTGTGATTGAAAAACGCATCCGGCAGGATACTGCCCCCACAGATTACAACGACAACGACACCACTCTGTTCCGCAGAGGGAAAACCGGTTCCGGCAGCGGGATCGGATAATAAAAACCTGGAGAACGTCCATGACCGCAAGCACACCGATGATGGTGACTTTTCTTGTTTATATCTTTGGCATGATCCTGATTGGCTTTATCGCATGGCGATCAACCAAAAACTTTGATGATTATATTTTAGGCGGTCGTAGCCTGGGGCCATTCGTCACAGCGCTCTCTGCTGGCGCGTCTGATATGAGCGGCTGGCTGCTGATGGGCCTGCCGGGTGCCATTTTTATCTCCGGGATCTCCGAAAGCTGGATTGCCATCGGCCTGACCCTCGGGGCGTGGATCAACTGGAAGCTGGTGGCCGGGCGTCTGCGCGTGCACACCGAAGCCAACAACAACGCCCTGACGCTGCCGGACTACTTCACCGGCCGCTTCGAAGATAAAAGCCGCCTGCTGCGCATTATCTCGGCGCTGGTGATCCTGCTGTTCTTCACCATCTACTGCGCTTCCGGCATTGTGGCGGGTGCGCGCCTGTTCGAAAGCACCTTCGGCATGAGCTATGAAACCGCGTTGTGGGCCGGGGCGGCAGCCACCATTATCTATACCTTCATCGGCGGCTTCCTTGCGGTGAGCTGGACCGACACCGTGCAGGCCAGCCTGATGATTTTCGCGCTGATCCTGACGCCGGTGATCGTGGTATTAACCGTCGGCGGTTTCGGTGATTCGCTGGAAGTGATCAAGCAGAAGAGCATTGAAAACGTCGATATGCTCAAAGGGCTGAACTTTGTCGCTATCGTCTCGCTGCTGGGCTGGGGGCTGGGCTACTTCGGTCAGCCGCATATTCTTGCACGCTTTATGGCGGCCGACTCGCATCACACTATCGTCAGCGCACGCCGCATCAGCATGGCCTGGATGATCCTCTGCCTCGCCGGCGCGGTCGCGGTGGGCTTCTTCGGTATCGCTTACTTCTCGAATCACCCGGAGCTGGCCGGTGCGGTGAACCAGAACAGCGAGCGCGTGTTTATCGAGCTGGCGCAGATCCTGTTCAACCCGTGGATCGCCGGTATCCTGCTGTCGGCGATTCTGGCGGCGGTGATGTCCACCCTGAGCTGCCAGCTGCTGGTGTGTTCCAGCGCCATCACGGAAGACCTGTATAAAGCCTTCCTGCGTAAGGGTGCCAGCCAGCGCGAGCTGGTCTGGGTGGGGCGTATCATGGTGCTGGTGGTGGCGCTGGTGGCAATTGCCCTGGCAGCTAACCCGGAAAACCGCGTGCTGGGTCTGGTGAGCTACGCCTGGGCCGGTTTCGGCGCGGCCTTTGGTCCGGTGGTGCTGTTCTCGGTGATGTGGTCGCGCATGACGCGCAACGGCGCGCTGGCCGGCATGGTAATCGGTGCCGTCACGGTGATCGTCTGGAAACACTTCGAGCTGCTTGGCCTGTATGAAATCATTCCGGGCTTCCTGTTTGCCAGCATCGGTATCGTGGTGGTGAGCCTGATGGGTAAAGCCCCGTCCTCCTCCATGACTGCCCGCTTCGCTGAAGCCGACGCGCACTACCACAGCGCACCGGTCACGAAGACGCTGACGCGCTAAGCGTTTCCGCTTCACTAAAGGCCCGGCGATCCTCGTCGGGCCTTTTTACTTTCCGCCTCCCGAAACGACATATCACGACTATCCTGCTTAATAGAGAACGCGCCCGGATGTTACCTGGGCCGCGACAGTGTTAAGGATGATATGAGTCACTACGCCATCGTTGTTCCCCCTCTGTTCAGCCATATCCGCACCCTGGAAGTGCTGGCCGCAGCCTTAAGCCAGCGTGGACATCGCCTGACCTTTATCCTGCCGGAAGACGCCGTCACGCCTGGCCTGCACAATATTCACGCTTGCCCGTCGCTGCCCGCCGCGATCCTCAGGGCGCAGCGCCATATGCAAAACCCGTCCAGGCGCGCTATCTGGCGCATTGCCCGCACGATGGCGGCGCTCACGGAGGCGCTGTGTCGCGAGCTGCCCGCGCTGCTGCGGACGCTGAAGGTAGACGGCGTGATTGTCGATCAGATGGAGCCGGCGGGCAGCCTGGTGAGTGAGAGCCTCGGCCTGCCGTTCGTCTCCGTGGCCTGCGCGCTGCCCATCAACCGCGAGCCGCATCTCCCGCTGTCGGTGATGCCGTTTGCCTACGCCGAAGACGAGCGGGCGCAGCGGCTGTATCGCGGCAGCGAGCGGGTCTACGACCTGATTATGCGCCCGCTCTACCGGGCTATCCGCGCCCAGAGTTTGCGCCTTGGCCTCACGCCGCGCGACCGTCCCGACCAGTGCCTTTCGCCGCTGGCGCAGATCGCCCAGTGGTCACGCAGCCTGGATTTTCCGCGCCATGCGCTGCCGGAGTGCTTCCATTACATCGGAGCCATGAAGCAGCCGGAACCCTCCAGCGCACCAGCACGCGCCGTGCGGGAGCAGGGCGATGCCCCGCTGGGCTATGCATCACTCGGCACCCTGCAGGAGCACCCTTACAGGCTGCTGCGCAAAATGGCTGCCGCCTGTCGCCGCGCCGGGGTGCAGGTGATGGTGACCCACTGCGATCGCTTGTCTGAGGATGAAGTGGCGTCGCTGTATCACCACGGCGCAACCTGGGTGGAGTCGTTTATCGACCAGCCGGCATTTATTCGCCGTGCCGATGTGGTGGTCAGCCACGCCGGGCTGAATACCGTGCTGGAAACCGTGGCGGCGGCGCGCCCGCTGCTGCTGTTGCCGGTGGCGTTCGATCAGCCGGCTATCGCGGCGCGTATCGTGCATCACGGGCTGGGCCTGCGGGTATCGCGTTTCGCCTCATCCCGCACCCTTGCCCGCCGCATTACTGCTTTACTGAATGACGAGAGCTATCTTCAGCGGCTTGAGGCTGCCAGCCAGCAGGTGGTGCAGGGCGGCGGCGCGACGCGTGGGGCGGCCATCATCGAGCAGGCGCTGGCGAGCAAACGCCCGGTACTGCGCGACACAGACTATTGAAAAACAGTGCAAATCCGTGTGTTATCGTGGAATAAACAACAACGAGGATAACCGCAGATGATACGCAACACCGGAATGGCCCTTGCGCTGGCGATGCTGCTGGCCGGATGTTCCACCGTCACCCCTGAGAAAAATGCGCCGCTGCGCTGTGCGGCGGAGAATGAGAAGGTGCAGACCACGCTCTATTTTGGCCTGAATCGTCCGGCAGGGGCGGGCATTACGGCGCAGGAGTGGCAGCAGTTTGTCGATGGCGAGGTCACGCCGCGTTTTCGTGATGGCCTGACGGTATTTGATGCCCGTGGGCAGTGGCTGGGGGACGATGGCCAGGTGGCGCGCGAACCGAGTAAGGCGCTGATGCTGATCCACGGGGATGATGCGCAGAGTGAGTCCGGGATTGAGGCGCTGCGCGGGATCTATACGTCGCGCTTCGCCCAGGAGTCGGTGATGCGCGTTGACCAGCCGGTGTGCGTACAATTCTGATGAAAACGGCGGGTTTCCCCGCCGTGTTATTTACAGCACCAGCCCGGCAAACGCGGCTGAAAGCAGGCTTACCAGCGTCGCGCCATACACCAGGCGCAGACCGAAACGGGACACCACGTTGCCCTGCTGCTCGTTAAGACCCTTGATCGCCCCGGCCACGATACCAATCGAGGCGAAGTTGGCGAACGACACCAGGAACACCGAAAGAATACCCAGCCCGCGCGGCGTCATCTCGCCGGCGATCTTCTGCAGTTCAATCATGGCGACGAATTCGTTAGCAACCAGCTTGGTGGCCATGATGCTGCCTGCCTGAAGCGCATCGTCCAGCGGGATGCCGATAAGCCACGCCAGCGGATAGAAGACGTAGCCGAGGATCGCCTGGAAGCTGATCCCAAATACCGCAGAGAACAGCGCATTCACCGCGCTGATTAAGGCAATAAAGCCAATCAGCATCGCCAGAATAATCATCGCCACTTTAAAACCGGCAAGAATATACTCACCCAGCATCTCGAAGAAACTCTGGGATTCGTGCAGTTTTTCCAGCTTAATTTCCGGCTCGGCATCCGGGCGCGTCGGGTTAATAATCGACAAAATAATGAAGGTGCTGAACATATTAAGCACCAGCGCCGCGACCACATATTTCGCGTCCAGCATCGTCATATACGCGCCGACAATGGAGAGCGATACCGTGGACATCGCCGTCGCCGCCATCGTAAACAGGCGACGCGAGGAGAGATCGGCCAGTACCCCTTTGTAAGCAATGAAGTTTTCTGACTGTCCGAGGATCAGCGAGCTGACGGCATTGAACGACTCCAGCTTGCCCATGCCGTTCACCTTCGACAGCGCCGAGCCGATAAGACGAATGAAAATCGGCAGGATACGCCAGTGCTGCAGAATACCAATCAGCGCGGAAATAAAGATAATCGGGCACAAAACGCCGAGGAAAATAAACGCCAGGCCTTTCTCACTCATGCCGCCAAACACAAACCCGGTGCCTTCCGCCGCATATTTCAGCAGCGCTTCAAAGAAGCCGGAGATGTATTTGATAACAAACAGGCCGCTTTCGGCGTGCAGGAAGAAATACGCCAGCGCGGCCTCAATCACAATCAGCTGCAGAATAAAGCGCACGCGAATTTTACGGCGGTCAAAACTGGCAAGCCAGGCAAGGGCAAGGATCGCCGCCAGCGCCAGCAGGAAATGAAGAAAAGTCATCATGTTAAGTATATCGCAGAGAAACGGGGGCGCTATTTAGCCATAACTGCGCCGCTGCGTAAACGATTGCTTATGCCTAAGTTGGTTCGCAACAGAATGATTAGCCTGATAACGCCTTACATCTTGTCATCATTCTGCGTGAAATTCGCTTGTCTTTCTTTTGGCCGTAATGATAATCACTATCAGTTGATCTTTACCTAACTTTGCAGCAATTGACCTTGCTTCACATTTAAGGATGCGTGGAATGTTTGTTCCCTTTCTGATTATGTTGCGTGAAGGGCTGGAAGCGGCGCTGATCGTCAGCCTGATTGCCGGCTATCTCAAGCGCACCCAGCGCGGGCAGTGGATGGGGGCAATCTGGGCTGGGGTGCTGCTGGCCGCCGGACTGTGCCTGGGCCTCGGGATCCTCATCAATGAAACCACCGGCGAGTTCCCGCAAAAAGAGCAGGAGCTGTTTGAAGGCCTGGTCGCGCTGGTGGCGGTAGTGATGTTGACCTGGATGGTGTTCTGGATGCGCAAGGCGGCGCGTAACGTTAAGGGCGAGCTGGAGCAGGCGGTGGATAACGCCCTGGCGCGCCGGGGACATCACGGCTGGGCGCTGGTGCTGATGGTGTTTTTCGCCGTAGCGCGCGAGGGGCTGGAGTCGGTGTTTTTCCTGCTGGCGGCGTTTCAGCAGGACGTCGGCATCTGGCCGCCGCTGGGCGCACTGCTTGGCCTGGCCTGCGCTGCGGTACTCGGCTTCCTGATTTACTGGGGCGGCATCCGGCTCAACCTCGGCCAGTTCTTCAGGTGGACCAGTCTGTTCATCCTGCTGGTGGCCGCCGGTCTTGCCGCCGGGGCCGTCCGCGCCTTCCATGAAGCGGGATGGTGGAACCATTTCCAGACTATCGCCTTTGATATGAGCGGCGTGCTCTCCACCCATACGCTGCTCGGCACGCTGCTGGAAGGCATTTTCGGTTATCAGGAGAGCCCGACGGTCAGCGAAGTGGCGGTCTGGTTTATCTATCTTATTCCGGCGCTGGCGCTGTTCCTGCTGCCCGCAGGGAAACCGGCATACCGGCAGGACGCGCGCTGATACCCGGCGCCGTTTTGCTCATGTAGTTACAACATACTTGTTAATGGGAAGGATTATGATCGACAACTTTACCCTTCGCTCCCTGACGCTGGCGCTGCTGTTGCCAGGCAGTCTGGCAGTGCAGGCCGCAGAAACCCCGAAGGTCAGCGTGACCGTGACCGATAAACAGTGTGAGCCGATGTCGCTCACCGTCAACGCCGGTAAAACCCAGTTCATCATTAAAAACCAGAGTCAGAAAGCGCTGGAGTGGGAGATCCTTACAGGCGTGATGGTAGTGGAAGAGCGTGAAAACATCGCGCCCGGCTTCACCCAAAAAATGACCGCTAACCTGCAGCCGGGTGAATACGAGATGACCTGCGGGCTGCTCAGCAATCCGAAAGGGAAACTGGTGGTGAAAGCGGCGGGCGCTGACGCCACGGCGGGGCAGCACGATCTGCTGACGCTCGCCCAGCCGATCACCGACTACAAAACCTGGGTCAGCGGCGAAACGGCAGCGCTGGTAACCGGAACCAGAGCCTTCACCGAAGCGATCAAGGCGGGCGAGCTGGAAAAAGCCAAAGCGCTGTATGCCCCGACCCGCCAGCACTATGAGCGTATTGAACCCATCGCGGAGCTGTTCTCCGACCTCGACGGTAGCATCGACGCCCGCGAAGATGACTACGAGCAAAAGGCCGCCGACCCGAAATTCACCGGCTTCCACCGCCTGGAGAAAGCCCTGTTCGGGGATAACACCACCCAGGGGATGACCGACTACGCCGACAGGCTCTATACCGACGTGGTCGATCTGCAAAAACGCATCGACGAACTGGCGTTTCCGCCGTCAAAAGTGGTGGGCGGTGCCGCCGGCCTGATTGAAGAAGTGGCGGCCAGCAAAATCAGCGGCGAAGAGGATCGTTACAGCCACACTGACCTGTGGGATTTCCAGGCCAACGTTGACGGCGCACAGAAAATTGTCAGCCTGCTGCGTCCCCAGCTGCAGAAAGCCGACCCGGCGCTGCTGGCGAAAGTGGAGGGCAATTTCGTCAAAGTGGACGCGATCCTGAAAAAATACCGTACCGCAGACGGCTTCGAAACCTACGACAAGCTGACCGATGCGGACCGTAACGCGCTGAAAGGGCCGATCACCGCACTGGCGGAAGATCTCTCTCTGCTGCGCGGCGTGCTGGGCCTGGACTAACGGCAATGCAGGGGAAGAAACACAACCCGGGCGTGAGCGAACCCTCACGCCGTCAACTGCTGAAAGGGCTGGGGGCGCTGGGCGGCGCTTTTGCCGTCACGGGGGGCTGCCCGGTCGCGCATGGCACGGCTCCCGCCACTTCGCCGGGCACGCTTGCCCCGGATGCGCGCCAGCAGCGTCAGCCATTTTATGGCCCGCATCAGGCCGGGATCCTGACCCCGCAGCAGGCGGCGATGATGCTGGTGGCCTTTGATGTGCTGGCCACCAGCCGGGAAGATCTCGAACGGCTGTTGCGCTTGCTGACCCGGCGCATTGCCTTCCTCACCGAAGGCGGTCCGGCACCGGCAACGCCCAATCCACGACTGCCGCCGGCGGACTCCGGTATTCTTGGGGCAACAATCGCCCCGGACAACCTCACCGTTACGGTATCGCTCGGGGCATCGCTGTTTGATGCGCGCTTTGGTCTTGCGGCACATAAGCCGGCAAAGCTGCAAAAAATGACGCGTTTTCCCAACGACTCGCTGGATGCGGCGCTGTGTCATGGCGATCTGCTGCTGCAGATCTGCGCCAACACCCAGGATACGGTGATCCACGCGCTGCGCGACATTATCAAGCAGACCCCGGATCTGCTCAGCGTGCGCTGGAAGCGGGAAGGGTTTATCTCGGATCACGCCGCGCGCAGCCGTGGCAAAGAGACCCCGATCAACCTGCTTGGCTTTAAGGACGGCACTGCCAACCCGGACAGCAAAGACAGCGCGCTGATGGAGCAGATCGTCTGGGTCAGCCCTGACCAGCCCGAACCGGCCTGGACCCGGGGCGGAAGCTATCAGGCGGTGCGTATCATTCAGTTCCACGTCGAATTCTGGGACCGAACGCCGCTTAAAGAGCAGCAGACGATTTTCGGCCGCGACAAGCTGACCGGTGCGCCGCTCGGGATGGCGCGCGAGCACGATGAGCCGGACTATGCTGCCGATCCTGACGGCGAGGTGATAGCCCTGGATGCGCACATCCGGCTGGCTAATCCGCGCACCCCACAGACGCACGCCAGTCTGATGATGCGCCGCGGCTACAGTTACTCGCTGGGCGTGACTGCTTCCGGTCAGCTCGACATGGGCCTACTGTTTGTCTGCTATCAGCATGACCTGGAGAAGGGGTTTCTGGCGGTGCAGCAGCGGCTCAACGGTGAGGCGCTGGAGGAGTACATCAAACCCATCGGCGGCGGCTATTTCTTTGCCCTGCCGGGCGTCGCGACGGCTGACGGCTGGCTGGGTGACGCGCTGCTCAATGCCTGATGACTCGCCCGTGAAGGCGGGTCATGTCCCATCATGAATCATTTGCTGACAATATTGATGCTTTTTGAGGCATCAATATTTTCTATGCCAGTGCCTTGATATATTTCTGTAATATTTCTCTGTCATAACGAGAAGCACCTGGCGGAACCGGCGCTCGTTATCATTTAGTAAAAATGATGTTGTAATTTTGATAACGTTTGCTGTAATTACTCCATAAGACGCTGTTTCCCCGACTGTGGCTGTATCACGATGGAGATTGCGAATGGTAGCGTCCTCATACGGACAACGTAGTAACCGAAACCGCACCATCCGGCATGGAGGAGCACCCTCCGGCAGCGCTATCTTCGCCCCTCACTATTCGCATCACACCGCAAAAACCCTTTTAACCGACATGGCGGATGCCGCGTCCGGCGGCATTGTCATGTCTTATCAACCGGCAGTAACTGGCTTACAAGGAAGCCAAACCTCAAATGTTCGTGCGCATAAGCGCGTCGCGCAGGGCGACGCGTACGATGTAAACCAACTTATCAAGGTGCCATCCATGGGAAGACAGAAAGCAGTGATCAAAGCTCGCCGTGAAGCCAAACGTGTGCTGAGACGGGATTCGCGCAGTCACAAACAGCGTGAAGAGGAATCGGTCACATCGCTTGTGCAGATGAGCGGAGTTGAATCAATTGGCATGGCGCGGGACAGTCGTGATAGCTCACCGATTGTCGCGCGTACCGACGCTCAGGCGCACTATCTCAAGGCAATCGAGACCAAACAGCTGATTTTTGCTACCGGCGAAGCAGGGTGCGGAAAGACCTGGATCGCTGCGGCAAAAGCCGCTGAGGCCCTGATACATAAGGACGTTGACAGGATTATCGTTACCCGTCCGGTCCTGCAAGCTGACGAAGATCTCGGCTTCTTGCCCGGTGACATTTCGGAGAAGTTCGCGCCCTATTTCCGCCCGGTCTATGACGTACTGGTGCGACGACTCGGTGCCTCCTTCATGCAGTACTGCCTGCGTCCGGAGATTGGTAAGGTAGAAATTGCGCCGTTCGCCTATATGCGCGGACGTACATTTGAAAATGCCGTGGTGATTCTGGACGAGGCCCAGAACGTGACGGCTGCGCAGATGAAGATGTTCCTGACACGCCTCGGGGAGAACGTGACCGTTATCGTCAACGGTGATATTACCCAGTGCGATCTGCCGTCGGGCGTGAAGTCCGGCCTGAGCGACGCTATGGCACGTTTTGAAGAGGATGACCTGATAAGCGTTGTGACCTTCAGCAAAGAAGACTGCGTGCGTTCGGCGCTCTGCCAGCGGACCTTAAGCGCTTATAGTTGATTTACCGCGTTCTGTGAAACCCGGTGCGCTCAGCCGCATCGGGTTTTTTTATGGGGGCGGGCAGGGACTCGTAGGGTGGGTAAGCAACGCGCACCCACCACAGTCACCCAGTGTGGCAGGAATTCGTAGGGTGGGTAAGCGTAGCGCACCCACCATTCAGGCATCACGGATGTTGACAGAACTCGTAGGGTGGGTAAGCGTAGCGCACCCACCACAGTCACCCGGTGTGGCAGGAATTCGTAGGGTGGGTAAGCAGCGCGCACCCACCATTCAGGCATCACGGATGTTGAATGCAAAAAAAGCCTGAACGTGAGTTCAGGCTTTCTCTTTAAATATGGCGGTGAGGGGGGGATTGACTCGCTGCGCTCGCCCTGCGGGCGACATGACCGCAAGCGGTCCTGTCGTCCAGGCGGTAAACCGCCTGTCGAACCCCGTCGGGGGTTCTCATCCACCCCCCCGCGGTGCACCATGCAAAAAAAGCCTGAACGTGAGTTCAGGCTTTCTCTTCAAATATGGCGGTGAGGGGGGGATTCGAACCCCCGATACGTTGCCGTATACACACTTTCCAGGCGTGCTCCTTCAGCCACTCGGACACCTCACCATATTGTCTTGCTGCCCGATACCGCAGGGGGCAACGGGGCGCTACTATAGGGAGTCGACCGAAAAGGGTCAAGCAGATTTTTTCCTTTCCTTATCGTTCGGTTAAGGGTTGTACGTTTCGCTACGCAATTTGTGATTAGCTATGGTCCGGAACCCGCTGCGGCGGGTGCGCGCCGCTTACCCGCCCTACGACGTTGGGGACACATGGGGATCTTGTAGGGTGGGTAAGCGCAGCGCACCCACCGTAAACGGTGGTTCGGATGGGAACTCGTAGGGTGGGTAAGCGACGCGCACCCACCATGCAGGCTTCACGGATGTTGGCAGAATCGGGGGGGATTGACTCGCTGCGCTCGCCAGTTGTCGAACCCCGTCGGGGGTTCTCATCCGCCCCCTCGCGGTGCTACATGTAAAAAAAAAGCCCGCATATAAATGCGAGCTCTTCTTTAAATATGGCGGTGAGGGGGGGATTGACTCGCTGCGCTCGCCCTGCGGGCGACATGACCGCAAGCGGTCCTGTCGTCCAGGCGGTAAACCGCCTGTCGAACCCCGTCGGGGGTTCTCATCCACCCCCTCACGGTGCACCATGCAAAAAAAAAGCCTGAACGTGAGTTCAGGCTTTCTCTTTAAATATGGCGGTGAGGGGGGGATTCGAACCCCCGATACGTTGCCGTATACACACTTTCCAGGCGTGCTCCTTCAGCCACTCGGACACCTCACCATATTGTCGTCCCGCTGACGGGACGGGCGCTAATGTAGGGAAAAGCACGCGGGGCGTCAACGTTCTTTTAACGCCTGCTGGCGCGTTTAGCTAAACTTCACGCAACTTGCTTTATAAATCGGCAAATCGCCGCTTTTTCTTTCTGATGAAAGGCTTGCATCAGATGGCAATTCGCGTAACGCTGGCGAAAAAGGAGACGCAATGAATATCATTTTCTATCATCCGACATTTGATAACGCATACTGGCTGTCCCACCTGCAACACCATCTCCCTGAGGCAAACATCCGAATCTGGCAACCCGGCGATAGCGATCCGGCGGATTACGCGCTGGTGTGGCATCCACCGGTTGAGATGCTCGCCGGACGTGAGTCGCTGAAAGCCATCTTCGCCCTCGGGGCTGGCGTGGATTCCATCCTCAGCCGCCTGAAAACGCATCCCGACCTGCTGCCGCGCAACGTGCCGCTCTATCGACTCGAAGACACCGGTATGGCGCGCCAGATGCAGGAGTACGCCGTAAGTCAGGTGCTGCACTGGTTCCGCCGCTTCGATGATTACCAGCTGCAAAAACAGCAGGCGCAGTGGCAGCCGCTGGATGATTATCAGCCTGACCAGTTCACCATCGGCATCATGGGAGCCGGCGTGCTCGGTCATAACGTGGCGCAGAGCCTGCAGGCGTGGGGCTTCCCGGTGCGCTGCTGGAGCCGCAGCCGCAAATCCTGGCCAGGCGTTGAGAGCTTCGCCGGGCCGGACGAGCTGCCCGCGTTCCTGCATGGCACGCGCGTGCTGATAAACCTGCTGCCGAGCACGCCGGAAACCGAAAATATCATCAATCGCAATCTGCTGGAGCAGCTGGCGGATGACGCTTATCTGCTGAATCTGGCGCGCGGCGTGCACCTCGTGGATGAGGATCTGCTGGCGGCGCTGGAATCAGGCACGCTGAAAGGCGCGATGCTTGATGTATTCCGGCGCGAGCCGCTGCCGCCAGAGAGCGACCTGTGGCGACATCCGCGCGTGGCTATCACGCCCCATATCGCCGCGGTAACGCGTCCGCTGGAGGCGATTGCGTATATTGCGAAGACCATCGGCGCGCTGGAGCGGAATGAGCCCACCACCGGACAGGTGGATCTGACGCGCGGCTACTGACCGCTGCTAAAAATGCAGGTCAATACCTGTTATTCTTGCGGTAAATCACAGAAGGAGCGTCTTATGTATCCTGTTGACCTGCATATGCACACCGTTGCCAGCACCCACGCCTACAGCAATCTGCACGACTATATTGCTGCTGCGAAACAAAAAGGCATCCGGCTGTTCGCCATTACCGATCACGGCCCGGATATGGCGGATGCCCCGCACTACTGGCACTTCATTAATATGCGCATCTGGCCGCGCGTGGTGGATGGCGTCGGCATCCTGCGCGGTATCGAAGCCAATATCAAAAATACCGCCGGGGAGATCGACTGTACCGGGCCGATGCTCGACTCGCTCGATCTCATCGTGGCGGGTTTCCACGAGCCGGTATTCCCGCCGCAGGACCAGGCCACCCATACCGAAGCGATGATCGCGACGATGGCCAGCGGGAACGTGCATATCATCAGCCATCCGGGGAATCCGAAGTTCCCGGTGGATATTCCCGCCATCGCCGCGGCGGCAGCGAAATACGACGTGGCGCTGGAGATCAACAACTCCTCCTTTATCCATTCGCGTAAAGGCAGCGGACCAAATTGCCGCGCCATTGCCGCAGCGGTACGCGACGCCGGAGGCCGGGTCGCGCTGGGCTCCGATTCCCACACCGCCTTTACCCTCGGCGATTTTGACGAAGCGCTGAAGGTGCTGCGCGAGGTGGATTTCCCGGAAGATCGCATTCTTAACGTCTCGCCGCGCCGCCTGCTGGGCTTCCTGGAGTCTCGCGGCATGGCACCGATTCCTGAACTGAACGATATTTAACGTCACACCTTACTGGAACATTTATGAACGAGTTTTCGATGATTTGCCGCGTGCTTGGCTCCCTTTACTATCGCCAGCCGCAGGATCCGCTGCTGGCCCCGCTGCTGGCGGCAATCCGCGAAGGCAAGCTGGCCCAGAGCTGGCCGCTGGAGCAGGACGCGCTGCTGGAACGTCTGCAAAACAGCGTGGACGACAGCAACGTGGCGGCGGATTACGCGGCGCTGTTCGTCGGTGATGACTGCCGCGTGCCGCCGTTCCGCTCAGCGTGGCTGGACGACGCCCCGGAAAGCGAGGTGAAAGCCTTCCTTACCGAGCGCGGCATGCCGATGGGCAGCACCCCGGCCGATCACGTTGGTTTCCTGCTGCTGGCTGCGTCCTGGCTGGAAGATAACGCCGGTGAAGACGAAAGCGAGGCGCTGGAAACCCTGTTCGCTGAGTTCCTGCTGCCCTGGTGCGGCACCTTCCTCGGCAAGGTTGAAGCCCATGCCACCACGCCATACTGGCGTACTCTGGCGCTGCTCACCCGCGAAGCGCTGGGCGCGATGTGGGACGAGCTGGAAGAAGAAGGCGACCAGCCTGCGTCAGCATAGTGACTTTAATCACATTTATTATGTAACGCACCGTTCGTTATTAAAAATAATGTGATATGAATCACATTTCATTGCGCGGCGATCGCTATGATACGCCGCTATGAAAACGCCTCTCTCCCTTGCTTTCACCACCGGCCTGCTCTCTGCCCTCTGGGCGTGGCTCGCCGTAACGCTCAGCCTGCCATCATGGGCGGGCTTCCTCGGCTGTACCGCCTTTTTCGCCTGTCCGCATCCGGGGCGAAAGGGGCTGCTTATCGCCCTCGCTACCGTCACCAGCGGCGTGGTATGGGCGCAGGTTATTATCCATGCGGGTGCGCTGATGACAGCGGCGTGGGTGGGTTATGCCCTCACCGGCGTTATCGCGTTCGTGATGTGTATACAGGCTCAGCGCAGGCTGCTGGCCTTTATTCCCGGTACGTTTATGGGTGCCTGCGCGACCTTTGCCGGGCAGGGCGACTGGCGCAGCGTGCTGCCGGCGCTGTGGCTGGGGGTGGCGTTTGGCGCGGCAATGAATCTCAGCGGACGCTGGCTGGCGCGGCCGCGCAAGGCAGCCGATGTTAAGCCCGGTGCCAACGGCCTGGCGGACTAACAGCGGCGCGATCCTCAGCAAAACATTTACCACCTAAATGAATGACCGGCCCGGAGTGTGAGCCACGCAGGGGTTCTGAGAAATTATCCTGACCTGACACAGCAAAACCCAGCGGCTGTGCCAGAGTAAAATCACCGGACCCGTTATCGCTTTCATGGATGAGCTAACTCGCTGGAGTCATTCATGAAATCTATAATTTTAACCCTGCTGTTGGCCTGTATCACCACCGCTGCCCATGCCGGAAGCGGTATCATCCATTTTCGCGGCAGTATCGTTGAACCCCCGTGCGACGTCGGACCGGTAGACAACCGGCATCTTAACGTCAGCTGCTTTCACCGTGGAAAAGTGGTCGCCCGCCAGGTGGCGCTGCACCGGCTCCCTCACTACGCGGCAGCCAGTGATGCCAGCGTCGCGTTCAATGTGCGCTGGCTTAATCCGCAGCGCACGCGCGCTATCGTGGATATTCACTACAACTGACACTTCCGTCGGGCTAAATCGCTGAAAGGACGGTTTATCTTTTTTTCTGTATACGATTAATCCTTGCAAAATATTACTGGCTAATGATAATCACGATCAAAATGATAATCGTTCTTGTTAATTACTTTTGCAGGGAAATGTATGATTTCACTACCTCTCAACCAGCCTGGCGCACGTCCGCGCCTGCTGGCGCTGGCTGTCAGCCTCGCCGTCGCCCCCGCCTGGGCCGCGGAAACCAAACCCGATGACACCATTACCGTTACCGCTTCGCCCGAAGCGGCGTTTCGCGCCGGGGGGGATGAACTGGTCCCGGCGTTTCTCGACGGGCAGGTGGCTAACGGCGGGCGCTTAGGCGGCCTCGGTGAACAGGACGCGAAAAACGTGCCGTTCAACGTCATCGGGTATACCGCGAAAATGATCGAAGATACCCAGGCCAACACCCTGAGTGACGTCCTGCGCCACGATGCCGGGGTACAGCCGGTGCGCAGCTACGGAAACTTTGGCGAGTCGTATCGCATCCGTGGGTTCCTGCTGGATGGCGATGATGTCTCCTTCGGTGGGCTGTACGGCGTGCTGCCGCGACAGGTAGTGACAACCCAGATCGCTGAGCGGGTTGAAGTCATCAAAGGTTCAAACGCGTTCCTGAACGGCGTTCCGCCCGGCGGCTCCGGCGTGGGCGGTGCCATTAACATTGAACCCAAGCGTGCCGGGAGCGAACCCAATAACCGCGTCACCGTCGATTATGCCCAGCGTGGTGAAGTGGGCGGGGCCATCGACAGCGGCCGTCGTTTCGGGGAAAACGATCGGTTCGGCGTGCGCGTGAACCTTATGCACCGCGAAGGCGAAACCTTTATTCACGATCAGAAACAGCGCTCCAGCCTGGCGTCCATCGGACTGGACTACAAGGGTGACCGCTTCCGTTCATCCCTGGATGTCGGCTGGCAGAAGCTGACCTCGCACTATGGCCGTATCGGCGTCGCCGCCGGTGCGTTGACCGAGGTGCCTGAGGTGCCGGACAACCGCACCAACTACAGCCAGCCGTGGGTTTACAGCGATCTCTCATCACGGTTTGCTGCGCTGCGCGGTGAATACGACATTGCCCCGGACTGGACGTTTTACGCCGGCATCGGCGGGAATGACAACGATGAGTGGGGCGCGTACAGCTCGCCGACGCTGAAAAGTGCTGACGGCACCGCCACCATGCGGCGCATGGACACGCACTATGTGTCAGACAGCTTCTCCGGCATGACCGGCGTGCGCGGTAAATTCGCGACGGGCATCGTCAATCACAGCGTGAATCTCGGTTACTCCGGGGTTTATCGTAAAACCGCCTCGGCATACAACCTGTCGGCGACGCAGACGGGGCTGAATATCTACGATCCGGTGGTGATCCCGCGTCCGGAAACGGTGAGCGTGACCGGTGATATGAGCGATCCGTACCCGCGCAGCCGCACCCGTACCACCGGCGTGTCGCTGTCCGATACGCTCTCAATGTTCGACGATCGTCTGTTACTCACTGCCGGCCTGCGTCGTCAGGAGATCACCGTGCGCAACTACTCCTATCAGGGTGTGGAGGACGCGAAATCGGCATTCGACAGTATGAAAGTCACGCCGGTATACGGTGTGGTGGTGAAGCCGTGGGATAACGTGTCGCTGTACGCGAACCACATCGAAGCGCTGCAGCCGGGGCCAACCGCGTCCAGCAAGGCAACCAACGCCGGACAGGTGGTGGGCATCGTTAAATCGAAGCAGAACGAAGTGGGCGTGAAGCTGGACTACGGTCGTATCGGCGGCAGCCTGGCGCTGTTTGAGATTGAAAAGCCGGTCGGCATGATGAACAGCGATGGTTACTACGATCTCTACGGTGAACAGCGTAACCGCGGGATGGAGCTGAACGTCTTCGGCGAGCCGGTGTATGGCGTGCGCCTGATGGGCAGCGCACAGTGGATGGCACCGGAGCTGACGAAAACCGCCGACGGTGCCAATGACGGCAACGATGCGGCTGGCGTACCGCGCTATCAGCTGCGGCTGGGCGGCGAATGGGACGTTCCGGCGCTGGAAAACCTGACGCTCAACGCGGCGGTAATGCGCACCGGTTCGCAGTACGCCAACGCCAGTAACAGCGCCAAGCTCGATGCCTGGACGCGGCTGGATCTTGGGGCGCGTTACAGCATGAAGGTCAACGAACAGACCCTGACCTGGCGCGCGACGGTGGAGAACGTTACCGATGAGAAATACTGGGCGACGGTAGACGACTCCGGTTACTACCTCACCCAGGGCGATCCGCGTACCCTCAAACTCTCCATGTCGGTCGATTTCTGACCCCTTACGCGCCCGGTTAACGCCGGGCGCGTTGTTTCCGCCGCTTCCCTTGCCGGTAATCTACACTCAATAGCAGACCCTATTGAGGACGTTGTTATGCAATCGCGAATTAAAATTTTGCAGGGAGATATCACGACGGTGGAGGTGGACGTGATTGTTAACGCCGCTAACCCGTCTTTACTGGGCGGCGGCGGCGTCGATGGGGCTATCCATCGCGCAGCCGGACCGGCACTGCTGGCCGCCTGCAAGAAAGTACGACAGCAGCAGGGCGACTGTGCGCCGGGGCATGCGGTGATCACCGAGGCGGGGGAGCTGCCCGCGAAAGCGGTGATCCATACCGTCGGCCCGGTGTGGCGCGGCGGCGAGATGCAGGAGGAGCAGCTGCTGCAGGATGCTTATCGCAACAGCCTGCAGCTGGTAAGCGATAACAGCTATCGCAGCGTGGCCTTTCCCGCGATCAGCACCGGTATCTACGGCTATCCCCGCGCGGCGGCGGCGCTGATTGCCTTCAACACGGTTTCAGACTATCTGACAACGCATCCGCTACCGGAGCAGGTATACTTTGTCTGCTATGACGACGAAAACACCAGACTTTACCAACGCTTACTTGCCCAGCTTGCCCTCTGACACCACGCACAACACGCGTCTCGGGCGAGCCATCGCCCCTACGCGACGCGCGCATCCCGATCTGTGCGGCCTGCACCCGCTGGCCGACAGCCTCGATGCGTTTGCGTCGCGCTATCTGCTGGCTGGCATGGCTGAGCAGACCCTGGATGTGCAGTACTACATCTGGGAGGACGATATGTCCGGGCGGCTGCTGTTTCAGGCGTTACTGGAGGCGGCGCAGCGCGGCGTGCGCGTCCGGCTGCTGCTGGATGACAACAACACCATCGGCATGGATGATGCCCTGCGCGCGCTGAACGCCCATTCCAACATTGAAGTGCGCCTGTTCAACCCGTTCTCGTTCCGCACCCTGCGTGCGCTGGGCTATCTCACCGACTTTGCCCGCCTTAACCGGCGTATGCACAATAAGAGCTTCACCGTGGATGGCGAAGTGACGATAGTCGGCGGGCGCAATGTGGGGGACGCCTACTTTGGTGCCGGCGAGCAGCCGCTGTTTTCCGATCTCGACGTGCTGGCCATTGGCCCGGTGGTTGAGGACGTGTCGAAAGATTTTGAGCGCTACTGGAACAGCCGCTGCGTCTCAACGCTGCAGGATGTATTGCAGCTTGACGAGGCGGATATCGATCGACGCGTCAAATTGCCGAAAGCCTGGGAAGCCGACCCGGTCACCCAACGCTACCTTGAGCGGCTTGAAACCTCCACCTTCGCGACGCATCTCGACGCCGGCACCCTGAGCCTGGTGTGGGCGCCGACGCGGCTGCTGAGCGACGATCCGCGCAAGGGCATGGGTAAAGCGCGCAGCCATACGCTGCTGCCTCAGCGTATGCTGACCAGCATCGGCCAGCCGCAGGAGGAGATCGATATCATCTCTTCCTATTTTGTGCCGACCCGGGCGGGAGTGGCCTGGCTGCTGGGACTGGTGCGCAAAGGCGTGCGGGTCGCTATCCTCACCAATTCGCTGGCAGCGAACGATGTGGCGGTGGTGCACGCCGGGTATGCGCGCTGGCGTAAAAAGCTGTTGCGCCACGGCGTGGAGCTTTACGAGCTGAAGCCGCAGCACCCGCCCGGCGCGCTGCCCCACGATCGCGGGTTGACCGGTAACTCTGGCTCCAGCCTGCATGCCAAAACCTTCAGCGTCGATCGCCATAAGGTGTTTATTGGCTCGTTCAATTTCGATCCGCGCTCGGCGATGCTCAACACCGAGATGGGCTTTGTCATTGAGAGCGAGGAGCTGGCCGGCAAAATCCACACCCGTTTTACCCGCAGCCAGCGTGAAGCGGCCTGGGCGCTGCGTCTCGATAAGTGGGGGCGTATCAACTGGGTTGAAGATCGGGACGGGGAAGAGGTGGTGTGGAAAAAGGAGCCGAAAACCCGACTCTGGCAGCGCATTCTGGTGCGTCTCGCCCACCGGCTGCCGGTGGAGTGGCTGCTGTAAGAACACGCTCTCCTTTATCAGCAAGGAGAGCGTAGACGGTTACCCGGCGGACGGCGCGGGGGCAGGGCGCTTCTGCGGCTTGCCGGAAAACAGGAAGCGCAGCAGCGGCACCCGCAGATGCAGTTCATACAGCACGATCGCCAGCCCGACCACAAACACCAGCCCGCACAGGAAACCAAGCGTATTCGACGCAATATGCGGGGTGATGTACGCCCCGAAGAACAGCGTCAGCGGGTGGTGCACCAGATAGATAAACAGCGAGGCGTTAACGAAGTAGGTAACGCGCGGCGAGTGTGAGTTGAGCAGGCGATAGCCCAGGGCAAACACCACGTTAACCATGCAGATGCCCATCACCATAGTAATGACGCTCTCGGTTTCATACATCCAGGCATCGCCGCTGCCGTAGCGCTGGTTGAGCAGATACGCGATAAACGCCAGCAGCGCACCCACCGCGTAGATCGGCGAGAGCGTCAGGAACTTCGCTTTCAGCGCCGGATACTTATACACCAGCGCGCCCAGCAGGAAGAACGGCAGATAGAACAGGGTCTGCATCACGCTGAAGTTAAACAGCCCGTCGCGCAGAACCGGTTCCCAGCCGAGCAGCAGGGCGCGGCGAAACGCACCGTACAGCACGCCTGCCAGCGCAAACAGCGCAATGAATTTCATCGGCGTCAGCGAGGCGTAAACGTCAGCGCGCGGCGAGCGCGTACTTTCACGCATTTTCTGGAAGATAAACAGGCTGACGGTGGTCAGGATCACCAGCACCAGCAGGAACCAGAGGTGCGAGGTGAGTTCCCATACCAGGGTGTTGTATTTGTCATACAGCGAGAGCGCCTGCCAGTCCGCGGTTTTCCCTTTCACGTACTGCAGCATAATAAACTGCGGCAGCGTCAGCAGCGGGATGGCGGTGAGCATGGGAATGCCGACGCGCTCAACGCGGACTTTCCACCATTTCTTACGCGTGTAACGCAGAAACAGCATGTAGGAGAAATAACCAGAAATAACGAAAAACACCTGCATCCTGAAGGCGTGAATAAAATCGTTAAATAAGGTAAGCCACCAGGTTGGCGTGGCGCTGTTCACATGCCAGGCGTGGCTGGAATAGATGAGAGAAATGTGAAACGGAATCCCCAGCAGCATTAACCATGCGCGAATCGAGTCGAGGAAATATTCGCGCTGGGCGGGTGTGTCAGTCATATAACTCCGGATATTCTCGGACTAATCGTCTTATCCCTTAGACAGTTTCTGTCTACATTCGGTGGCAACCCTACACAAACGAGCGCACACTGTCTCCAGGATAAAGACGCAAAGTGAAATTCATTCGCTTTCATTCGCTTAATCTGCTTATTCCCTGAGCCAGTGCTGTGAACAAAGCGGGGATTGTGTTGTCGGAAAGCGGAAGTTTCCATTAAAATGGATTGGATTGATTTAAGCACACAAAGGGGGAAGTGCTTAGTTATATGAAACATAAAACACAGATGTTGAAAATGCGCTGGCTGGGCGCCGCAGTGATGATGTCCCTTTATACCACTTCGGTTTGGGCCTTCACTATCGATGATGTCGCAAAACAGGCAAAATCTCTGGCAGACAAGGGCTATGAAGCGCCGAAAAGCAACCTGCCTGCCGTATTCCGCGACATGAAATATGCGGACTACCAGCAGATCCAGTTTAATCACGATAAAGCGTACTGGAACGCCATCAAAACCCCATTCAAGCTTGAATTCTACCATCAGGGCATGTACTTCGACACGCCGGTCAAAATCAATGAAGTGACCAGCACCACGGTAAACCGTATCAAATACAGCCCGGACTACTTCAATTTTGGCAACGTCCAGCACGATAAAGACACCGTAAAAGATCTCGGCTTCGCCGGCTTTAAGGTGCTTTATCCAATCAACAGCAAAGATAAGAACGACGAAATTCTGAGCATGCTCGGCGCGAGCTATTTCCGCGTTATCGGCGGCGGCCAGGTGTATGGCCTCTCGGCGCGCGGGCTGGCTATCGATACCGCTCTGCCGTCTGGCGAAGAGTTCCCCCGTTTCCGCGAGTACTGGATTGAGCGTCCGAAACCTGCTGATAAACGTCTGACTATCTATGCGCTGCTTGATTCACCGCGCGCTACCGGTGCCTATCGCTTCGTGATCACCCCGGGCCGCGATACCACCGTTGACGTGCAGTCAAAAGTCTACCTGCGCGATAAAGTCGGCAAACTGGGCGTGGCACCGCTGACCAGTATGTTCCTGTTCGGGCCAAACCAGCCGTCGCCGACCACCAATTTCCGCCCGGAGCTGCATGACTCCAACGGGCTGTCGATTCACGCCGGTAACGGCGAGTGGATCTGGCGTCCGCTGAACAACCCGAAACACCTGGCGGTGAGCACCTTCGCGACCGAAAACCCGCAGGGCTTTGGTCTGCTGCAGCGCGGCCGTGAGTTTGCGCGCTTTGAAGATCTGGATGACCGCTACGACAAACGTCCGAGCGCGTGGATCACGCCGCAGGGCCAGTGGGGCAAAGGGAAAGTCGAGCTGGTGGAAATTCCGACCAACGACGAAACCAACGATAACATCGTGGCCTACTGGACGCCGGATCAGCTGCCTGAAGCCGGCAAGGAGATGAACTTCAAGTACACCATCACCTTCAGCCGCGATGAAGATAAACTCCACGCTGCCGATAATGCGTATGTGACGCAGACCCGCCGCTCTACCGGCGATATCAAGCAGTCTAACCTGATCCGTCAGCCGGACGGCACCATCGCCTTTGTGGTGGATTTCGCCGGCGCGGCCATGAAAAAGCTGCCGGAAAATACCCCGGTTACCGCCCAGACCAGCATTGGCGACAATGGCGAAATCGTTGAAAACAGCGTGCGCTATAACCCGGTCACCAAAGGCTGGCGTCTGATGCTGCGCGTAAAACTTAAAGATCCGAAGCAGACCACCGAAATGCGTGCTGCTCTGGTGAACGGCGAGCAGCCACTGAGTGAAACCTGGAGCTACCAGCTACCTGCCAATGAATAAGAAAACTGAGTATATCGAGGCGCTGTCGCTTCCGGCTGAGCAGAAGGTGATTGTGGCGGCTGCGGACGATCTCCGCGCCGTTCATCAGGCGCTCAGCAGTGAAGGGCAGACGTTTTCTCGTGAAGATGATTCTCCACTCGGGTCGGTAAAGACCCGCCTTGAGCACCACTGGCCCGACGCCACCCGCGGCGAGCAGCTGATCGTCGATGACGAGGGGCGCACGCAGATTCAGGCGATGCCGAAGGCGACGCGTTCGTCCATGTTCCCGGAAGCGTGGCGCACCAACCCGGTGGGCCGTTTCTGGGATCGTCTGCGCGGTCGCGACGTACCGCCGCGCTATCTGCGTCTCTCCAAAGAGGAGCAAAAAGCGGAGCAGAAATGGCGTATCGTCGGCACTATCCGTCGCTACATCCTGCTGCTGCTGACCCTCTCTCAGACCGTGGTCGCCACCTGGTACATGAAAACCATTCTGCCGTACCAGGGCTGGGCGCTGATTAATCCGTCCGACATGCTGGGCCAGGATCTGCTGGTCTCCTTCATGCAGCTGCTACCCTACATCCTGCAAAGCGGCATCCTGATCCTGTTCGCTATCCTGTTCTGCTGGGTGTCGGCGGGCTTCTGGACTGCGCTGATGGGCTTCCTGCAGCTGCTGATTGGCAAGGATAAGTACAGCATCTCCGCCTCAACGGTGGGCGATGAGCCGATCGATCCGGCGCACCGTACAGCGCTTATCATGCCGATCTGTAACGAAGATGTGGATCGCGTGTTTGCCGGTCTGCGCGCCACCTGGGAGTCGGTGAAAGCCACTGGCCAGCAGGCGCACTTCGACGTCTACATTCTTAGCGACAGCTATAACCCGGACATCTGCGTTGCCGAGCAGAAAGCCTGGATGGAGCTTATCGCCGAAGTAGAGGGCGAAGGGCAGATCTTCTACCGTCGTCGCCGCCGTCGCGTGAAGCGTAAAAGCGGTAACATCGATGACTTCTGCCGTCGCTGGGGCAACCAGTACAGCTATATGGTAGTGCTGGACGCCGACTCGGTGATGACCGGTGACTGCCTGACCGGGCTGGTGCGTCTGATGGAAGCGAACCCGAACGCCGGGATCATCCAGTCGTCGCCGAAAGCGTCCGGCATGGATACGCTCTATGCGCGCTGCCAGCAGTTCGCCACCCGCGTCTACGGCCCGCTGTTTACCGCCGGCCTGCACTTCTGGCAGCTGGGTGAGTCGCACTACTGGGGCCATAACGCCATTATCCGCGTGAAGCCGTTTATCGAGCACTGCGCGCTGGCACCGCTGCCGGGTGAAGGGTCATTTGCTGGCTCTATTCTGTCGCACGACTTCGTGGAAGCGGCGCTGATGCGTCGTGCCGGCTGGGGCGTGTGGATCGCCTACGATCTGCCGGGTTCCTATGAAGAACTGCCGCCGAACCTGCTGGACGAGCTGAAGCGCGACCGCCGCTGGTGTCATGGCAACCTGATGAACTTCCGCCTGTTCCTGGTAAAAGGTATGCACCCGGTGCACCGCGCGGTGTTCCTGACCGGTGTGATGTCCTACCTGTCGGCACCGCTGTGGTTCCTGTTCCTGGCGCTCTCTACGGCCTTGCAGGTGGTACATGCCCTGACCGAGCCGCAGTACTTCCTGCAGCCGCGGCAGCTGTTCCCGGTATGGCCGCAGTGGCGTCCGGAGCTGGCCATTGCGCTGTTCGCCTCGACGATGGTGCTGCTGTTCCTGCCGAAGCTGCTGAGCGTGGTACTGATCTGGTTCAAAGGCTCGAAAGAGTACGGCGGCTTCCTGCGCGTCACGCTCTCGCTGCTGCTTGAAGTGCTGTTCTCAGTGCTGCTGGCACCGGTGCGCATGCTGTTCCACACCGTGTTCGTGGTCAGCGCGTTCCTCGGCTGGGAAGTGGTCTGGAATTCGCCGCAGCGTGACGATGACTCCACGCCGTGGATCGAAGCCTTCAAGCGCCACGGTTCGCAGATGCTGCTGGGTCTGGTCTGGGCGGTTGGTATGGCATGGCTCGACCTGCGCTTCCTGTTCTGGCTGGCACCGATCGTGTTCTCGCTGATCCTCTCCCCGTTCGTGTCGGTGATCTCCAGCCGCGCTACCGTTGGTCTGCGCACCAAACGCTGGAAGCTGTTCCTGATCCCGGAAGAGTACAACCCGCCGCAGGTGCTGGTGGATACCGACCGCTATCTGGAGATGAACCGCGCCCGCGCGCTGGAAGACGGCTTTATGCATGCGGTGTTTAACCCGGCATTCAACGCCCTGGCCATCGGTATGGCGACCGCACGTCACCGCGCCAGCCAGGTGCTGGAGATTGCCCGCGATCGTCACGTTGAGCAGGCGCTGAACGAGACGCCGGAGAAGCTGAATCGCGACCGCCGCCTGGTGCTGCTGAGCGACCCGGTAACCCTGGCGCGTCTGCACTATCGCGTCTGGTCTGCGCCGGAGCGCTACTCCTCGTGGGTCAGCCACTACGATACGCTGCAGATGAATCCGCACGCGCTGCGCCACACGCGCTAACCGCGGTACACGACACCATACCGGCCTTCGGGCCGGTATTTTTTTGGTTCTCAACGCGTGGTTATACTCAGAAGAAAGGGGAGGTGCGGTATGAAAGCAGTGGCGATGGTGTTAATTGCCTGCCTGCTCTCGGGATGCGGCAGCATTATCAGCCGGACTATACCCGGGCAGGGCAAGGGCAACCAGTATTACCCCGGCGTGCAGTGGGACGTGCGTGATTCCGCCTGGCGCTATGTAACGATCCTCGATCTGCCGTTTTCACTGGTGTTCGATACGCTACTGTTGCCGGTGGATATCGCGCACGGCCCTTACGAATAGCCCTTAGCGTTCGTCCCACTCGTCAGCGGCGGCCTTGCCCTCTTCGGTATCAAGGGGAGGCTCAAGCTGAAATTCGCCTTCATCCCACTCGTGCAGCGTGTTCTCTTCCAGCCACTCCTGACGCAGCTCAATCTCGTCAAAATCGCCATCAAAGACGCTCTGCGCCGCTTCACCGCTCAGCAGCGACAGACACTCACCGTCATCCCCCTCTTCGGCGAAAAACTCGGCCTGCCACATAATGTCGCCATCCTGTAATACATACTTCTGGACGTTGAACTGTTCAATGCTGGCATCCTCTTCTTCAATGCCAGGATTGTTAGCGAGAAACTCTTCGCGCGCCGCGTCGATAGCTTCTTCTAAGGTGGCATACATGGTCATAGGTTTCTCCCTGATTACAGACGTGTGTTTTCAGGAAAGGATAGCTGAAGATTCGAAACAGCAAGGAGCGGGGATAAAAAATCTTACGATGTTTGTCGCGGCTCGCAGCCGGACGGGGGAATGCGCATTAAAAAATGCCCCCTGAGCAGGCAGGGGGCGGGCGATCAGTAGCGGGAGGGCACGCCTTCCGGGCGCGTTTTGAAGCGGCGATGCAGCCACATATACTGGTCCGGGGCCATCATCACGCAGCGCTCCACCACCTTGTTCATCCAGGCGGCGGTGGTTTCGGCATCGTCCAGCGGCGGATCGAACTCCGGCTCCATCAGGATCATTTCATAGCCGGTGCCATCCGCCTTACGGCGCGGTACAAACGGCAGGATCGCCGCCCCGGAGGTTTTCGCCAGCATCCAGGTGCCAGTGGTGGTGGCCGCCTGCTCGACGCCGAAGAACGGCACGAACACGCTGGCACGCGGGCCGTAGTCGTGGTCCGGGGCATACCAGATCACTTCGCCTTTCTTCAGCGCCTTGATCATGCCTTTGAGATCTTTGCGGTCGATCATGCTCTTGTTGGAGCGCATCCGGCCCCAGGTCTGGAGCCAGTCGAGCAGCGGGTTGTCGTTCGGGCGATAGACGCCAATGCCCGGCTCGTTGATGCCAAAAATACGCGCCCCCAGCTCCAGGGTCAGGAAGTGCACGCCGAGCAGCAGAATGCCGCGCTTCTGCGCCTGGATGGCTTTGATGTTCTCCAGCCCGCGCACGCTGAACCAGCGCTGAATACGCCAGTCCGGCCAGAACCAGGCCATGCCGGTTTCAATAAGGCCCATACCGACGGATTCAAAGTTTTTTACCACCAGCGCGTGACGGGCTTTTTCATCCATGTCCGGAAAGCAAAGTTCCAGATTGCGATACGCAATGCGCGCCCGGCGCTTCATCACCCGCATGGCGATGCGGCCAAGCAGACGGCCCAGACGACGCAGCAGCGGGTAGGGCAGCAGCACGATCAGCCAGAGCAGGCCGATGCCAAGCCAGGTCAGCCAGTAGCGCGGATGGAGCAGTGCCCGGGAAAATTGAGGTAAATGCGTCATGAAAATCCTGTTATATGAGCGAATTCAGTGCTGCCGGGTATTGTGACACTTTTTTGCCGCTTGCCAAAACCGCTGCCAGGCAAGTGCGCAAAGAACCGGCAATCTGTGATGCTTTATCGTTAAAGTGATGCAAATGTAGCGCAAAATGCAGGGATGTAAATTATGGATAATTGCTATATCATGCCGGCCGATTCATTTCACTCACGAATGCAGGACCACGTACACCATGCCAGTGTTACACAACCGCATCTCGAATGAGGCGCTCAGAGAACGTATGCTCGCCGAAACCGAGCCGCGTACTACCATCTCATTCTATAAATACTTCACTATTGCCGATCCGAAAGCCACGCGCGATGCGCTCTGGCAGGCGTTTACCGCGCTGGACGTGTTTGGCCGCATCTATCTCGCCCACGAAGGCATTAACGCCCAGATCAGCGTGCCGCAAAGTAAAGTCGAGGCGTTCCGCGACGTGCTGTACGGCTTCGACCCGGCGCTGGACGGCCTGCGCCTGAATATCGCGCTGGATGACGACGGCAAATCCTTCTGGGTGCTGCGCATGAAAGTGCGCGACCGCATCGTGGCCGACGGCATCGACGACCCGGATTTCGACGCCAGTGACGTGGGCGACTATCTCAAAGCGGCGGAAGTAAACGCCATGCTCGACGATCCGGACGCGGTGTTTATCGATATGCGCAACCACTACGAGTACGAAGTGGGCCATTTCGAGAACGCGCTGGAGATCCCGGCGGATACCTTCCGCGAGCAGCTGCCGAAAGCGGTTGAGATGATGCAGGAGCATAAAGACAAGAAAATTGTCATGTACTGCACCGGCGGCATTCGCTGTGAGAAAGCCAGCGCCTGGATGCGGCACAACGGCTTCAGCAAAGTGTGGCACATCGAAGGCGGGATCATTGAGTACGCCCGCCGCGCCCGCGAACAGGGGCTGCCGGTACGCTTCGTCGGTAAAAACTTCGTGTTTGACGAGCGCATGGGCGAGCGTATCTCTGATGACGTGATTGCCCACTGCCATCAGTGCGGTACGCCGTGCGACAGCCACACCAACTGCAAGAACGACGGCTGTCATCTGCTGTTTATCCAGTGTCCGTCGTGCGCGGCGAAGTTCAACGGCTGCTGCAGCGAACTGTGCGCCGAAGAGTCGGTGCTGCCGGAAGAGGAGCAGCGTCGCCGCCGCGCGGGCCGTGAAAACGGCAACAAGATCTTCAATAAATCCCGCGGGCGTCTGAATACCAGACTGGGTATTCCCGATCCGGAATAAGCGCCAGCGATAAAAAAAGGGCAGTGAGGGTTAACCCCGCTGCCCTTTGTCGTTTCTGGCGTCTTACTTCTGACGCACGCCTTCCACAGAGATAATCAGCTCAACGTCCTGAGACGCCGGGCCGAGATCGGTGGTGATGTTGAAGTCTTTCAGGTGGATCTTGCCTTCCGCTTCAAAGCCAGCGCGCACGCCGCCCCACGGATCGTCGCCCTGACCCATCAGCTTCGCTTCAAGGGTGACCGGTTTGGTAACGCCGTTCAGCGTCAGGTTACCGGTGATGTCCAGCTCGTCGCCATCTTTCTTCACGGCGGTGGAGACGAAGGTCGCCTGCGGGAATTTCGCCACGTTCAGGAAGTCAGCGCTGCGCAGGTGCTTGTCGCGCTCGGCGTGGTTGGTATCCACGCTGGTGGTGTTGATGGTCACGTTGACCTTATCGGCCGCCGGATTTTTTTCATCGAAGGTAAAGGTACCGTCGAAGTCATTGAAGGTTCCGTACAGCCAGCTGTAACCCAGGTGCTGAATGCGGAAGTTAACGAAGGCGTGCTGGCCCTCTTTATCAATTTTGTAATCAGCAGCTACGGCAGAGCCGGTAGTGAACAGCAGGGCACCTAAAGTAACCCCCAGCAGGCTTTTTTTCATGTTTCGCTCCATGGTTAACGTGACGTTTTCCCCAGCATGCGCTTGAGGGTGACATCTTTATCGATGAAATGGTGTTTAAGGGCGGCGAGGCCGTGCAGCACGGAGAGGATCACCACGCTCCAGGCCAGCCAGAGATGAACTTGTCCTGCCAGATCGGCCTGCACCCCGGCATCGGTGATGGTCGCAGGCACCTCAAACAGACCGAAAACGGAAATCGGTTTACCGTCAGCGGTCGAGATCAGATAGCCGCTGATAAGAATAGAGAACAGGATAACGTACAGCAGAATATGGGCCGCCACCGCGCTGATGTGGGTGAGACGGGAGTAGCTGGCCAGCGCCCTGGGCGGGCGGGAGATGAAGCGCCAGATCACGCGCACCACCATCACCATCATCAGCAGGATGCCGATGCTTTTATGCAGCTCCGGTGCCGGGTGATACCAGCTGTCGTAATAGCTGAGGGTGACCATCCATAGACCAAGGCCAAACATGCCGTATACCGTGGCCGCAACCAGCCAGTGGATTGCCACCGACACCACACCGTAACGCGCAGGAGAATTACGCCACTGCATAGCACTTCTTCCGTTAATAAAAAGTAATGGAAATAACAATGGCGTGTGAAAATAAGAAAAGCAATAAAAAAATAAATATTGGAAAGGGAATATTATCTGGTTCGAAATTTTTGCTGATGTAATGGGTGTCATCGACAAAAGCGTCGATTGATTTACCGCTACTTCCCCACACCATACTGATAAATGGCGTTTTTTAACGAGTTAATCACGCGCGTGATTTGTTCTAATAATCTGTTGGAATATAGATGAATTTTCAGTTATTTGTCAGCTTATTGTAAATATAAGTCATCTGATGTCAGCGCGAGCGCAGCGGGAAATATTACAGCGTGGCGATAAGAAATATATCCAGAATAGCCAGCACTACCCACAGCACGATATACAGCATCAGGTGTTGGCGCACATTATTGATTAAAAATTGAATGACTCTACGCATCAGGCGTTACCGCAGATTAAGGATGAACGCCGCGTCCGGCGGCGGGGTTGTTCCCCGGCATGAGACCGGGGAACGTCGCTAGCGGAAACGCGCCAGGGAAAACGGGGCCAGATCCAGCGCGGGAGTTTCACCGGCGGCGAACTGCGCGGCGATTTCACCCAGCACCGGGGCGAACTTAAAGCCGTGGCCGCTGAGTCCGGTGATCACCATGATAGCCGGCTGGTCGGGCAGGGTATCAATAATGAAATCTTCGTCCGGGGAGTTGTCATAGGTGCAGGCCGCGCCGTACAGGCAGCCGCCGATGCCCGGCAGGAACTGGCGCAGAAACGCAAACGCCTCGGAGCCGTCGCCCGCGTAGCCGCCAAACGGCTTGCGCTCTTCGGCGCTGGCGATGGGCTGCCCGCCGTTATGCTTGCCGATTTTCAGGGCGTCGTTCTCCGCCGGGAAGCCGTAGAACTGATCGCCGTTGTCCATCTCGCCGGTGAAGGCCGGGAAATTATTTTTCACGCTGTAGCGTCCGTCAGCCTGGAACCAGCCGAACACCTTGCGTACCGGCGTAATCGGCAGGTCGGGCAGCAGCCTGCCGACCCAGGTTCCGGCGCTGACCAGCACTTTCGCCGCGCTGTAGACGCCGTCAGCGGTCGTCACGTTTACGCCGTCGGCGGTGGAGGCAATGGCGCTGACCGGGCAGTTAAACAACTGCGCGCAGCCAGCTTCCCGCGCCAGGCGGATCCACTCCCGGACGGCGTTTTCACTGTGCAGCACGCCGGAGTCAGGTTCAAACAGGGCGATGTAGTGGTCCGGAACCACGATCTCCGGCCAGCGGGCGGCAATCTCCGCCGCCGTGAGGATTTCCAGCGGCAGCCGGAACTCGCGCGCGCTTTGCGCGACGTTGGTGAGGAAATCAGACTCAGCGGGGCCAAGGTTAACCACGCCGCTGCGCTCGAAGATCGTTTCTTCAGTTTGCGCCTGCAGTTCATCCCACAGCGCCTGGGCGCGCAGCACCAGCGGTACATAACGCTCGCCTTCACCATAGGCGTGGCGGATAAGCCGGGTATCGCCGTGGTGGCTGCCTTCCTGATGCGGCGGGTGGAAGCTGTCTACCATCAGAACCTTTAATCCGGCGCGGGTGGCGTAGTAGCCTGCTGCTGCGCCCGTTGAACCGCTGCCGACAATAATTAAGTCATAGTGCATGGGATTTTCTCTGTGCAATAACTGATGGTTAGCAGAGTAATTAAGGCGATCGCGATACTCAAGAATTACGTCAAATTATTCGTCACTGCCGGAATTTTTTATCAGGAATATAGCGGGCAATTAGCAGAGAAAACATCTCCCTGCAAACCATAAGCGTATTCAGCGATCGAAGCCGGTTATTTACCCGGCTGCGCACTGATAATTAAGCGGCGCCAGAAATAAGTCAGGCACCCGATGGGGTGCCTGTGAGGTGGGAAGAGAGCACGGTTAACTCAGTGCTTACGATAATCATTTTCCTGGTATTCACCGGACTCAATCTTTGCAATACCGGCTTCAAGAATGGAGATAAATTGTCGTGCCACATCTGTGGTAAGCCACAGGGTGCTGCCTACTTCCGTTTCATCATGATCGTCCTGCGGGGCTGCCAGATAGTGCAGGCGCAGCATCAGCGCGTCGTAACTGTCTACGGTGCTGATGTCCCATCCAACAAGGGGATGAGTCTGGATTACTTCATTATTCTTAACCATTATAACCCCCTTAATGCGTGTTAAAAGACAACGACTTTTGAGGTTCAATGCGTGTTTTCAGTTTTATTGAAGCTTGTTAAGTATATCAACGTTTATACGAAAAACAGCAGCAATTAAATACCTTGCAACATAAATTTGCTGATTTCTGATTTAATTGCACATTTAAGCGGCAAAACGGTGGGAATAATTTGCGAAAGGGAACGATCAATAAGAATAGTGCTTAAAATAGCAACAAAGAAAAATTAAAAAAAACCGGGTGGCGTACCCGGCGAACATCACGAGGGGGATACCCTGCACCTGATGATGCTGTTGCGAAACGGCGCTGCCGACAGGATTATTCATCCGTCCGCGAAGAAGGCGCAGTCATCGCATCAGCATTTCATGGCGTAAGGGCAAGTCAACTGGCGTTAAACCAGTCGTCGGCGCTTTCCCAGGTTTCCTGAAGGATTTCACTGACGCGCTCTTTGTCTTCTTTCGCACCGCCAAATACGGAGAGGTTATTGGCGGAGGCATAACGTACCGTGACCTGATTGGGCAGGTCCGGATAATGCTGGTCAATACGACGGGTGAGTTCACAGGCCAGCGCGTCAGCCGCACCGGGTGGAAGTTGGGTCAGTTTTGAAATGGTGACTTCTACACGCATAATTGCCCCCTGCTAAATTTACTGTGCATATATACAGTTACCCGCAGCGACATGCAACAGGGGGCGGTAAATATTTTTCCTTAGCCTTTTACGCGCCAGCGCACGGTTTCCCCGGCGAGGAACGGAATGATGCTGTCATCGCCCAGCGCGATGCTCTCTGCCACCTGGCTCTCTTCGCGCACCAGCTGGATAGTCTCCTCGTTGACCGGCAGGCCGTAGAAGCGCGGGCCATTGAGCGAACAGAAGGCCTCCAGATGATGCAGGGCGTTCATCTCTTCAAACACCGTGGCGTAAGCTCCCAGCGCCGTCGGGGCGTTGAAGCAGCCCGCACAGCCGCAGCTGGCCTCTTTGCGCAGGCGGGAGTGCGGGGCAGAGTCAGTCCCGAGGAACGCGCGCTCGAAGCCGCTGGCCACCAGCTCACGCAGCGCCTGCTGATGCACGTTGCGCTTGAGGATCGGCAAGCAGTACAGGTGCGGACGCACGCCGCCCACCAGCATATGGTTACGGTTAAACATCAGATGCTGCGGGGTAATGGTCGCAGCCAGCAGCGAGTTGCCGTCGCGCACGTAGTCGGCGGCATCTTTGGTGGTGATGTGCTCAAACACCACTTTCAGCCCCGGTAGACGCTGACGCAGCGGCTCCATGACCGTCTCAATAAAGCGCGCTTCGCGATCGAAAATGTCGATCTCGGCATGCGTCACTTCGCCGTGCACCAGCAGCGGCATCCCCAGTTTCTCCATGCGCTCCAGTACCGGCATGATGCTGTCGATGCTGGTGACTCCGTGGCTGGAGTTGGTGGTGGCATGGGCCGGATAGAGCTTGGCGGCGGTAAACACCTTTTCGCGGAAGCCGCGCTCCACTTCGTTGGGATCGAGAGAGTCGGTGAGATAGCAGGTCATCAGCGGTTCGAAGCGCTGCCCGGCAGGCACGGCATCAAGGATACGCTGACGATAAGCACGCGCAGCCTCGACGGTGGTCACCGGCGGCACCAGGTTCGGCATCACAATCGCGCGGGCGTAGTGTTCACTGGTGTAAGGAACAACGGTGTGCAGCATATCGCCGTCGCGCAGATGAACGTGCCAGTCGTCAGGACGGCGAAGGGTGATAACCTGGGGTTGTGCAGTCATTGGGATGTGCTCCGGCTAGGGGAATCAGTCAGTCATGGCTGGATTTATGCCGGGCACTAAGGATAGAGGGAAACGTTTTCGTTTGCACTCTTTTCCTGAAATTAACGGGGGCAGCGCCCCCGTCAGCAGAGGCGATTACAGCGAGAAGGGGATAACGATTTCGCCAGGTTTAATTTCAATACCGGTGGCGTGTTTCTTCGCCAGCGCTTCACCTTCGCTGCGATCCTCGCTCAGCACATACGCCGGATGGGCGTTGAAGTAGTCACGCAGGCTCTGGTTGAGATAGGGCAGCAGGGTTTTGATCACGCCCTGCATCTTCTCCGGCTTCACGGTGGCATCCACGATGTCCATATCCTGCAGGAAGATAGCGCCTTTCTCTTTGTTGAACACCGGCTGCGCTTTCAGCTTCAGGGTGACATCGGCCTTCTGGTTGCCGAACAGGGATTTCATGTCCAGCGCCGCGTCGCCCGATAACACGACTTTATTCGGCTCTTCGCGACCAATCTGGCTGGTCAGGTTAGTCAGCACGATATGCGCGTCGGCGATACCCGGCAGGCCAATATCTTTTGAGAAGTTATTGCGCTTTTCCAGCGCCTGGTTAATTTCCTGCTCGCTTACGGTGTACTGGGTCAGCTGATTGCAGCCAACAACAAGGCCGCTCAACACCAGCGCGGCGGCAATAATAATTTTTTTCATGGGTTCCTCGATGCACGACGGTGTCAACGTATGACGGGGCATATCATCGGGTAACAGGAGGGGGATTACTAGCGGAATTGGCTTAAAAGGCCGGTGCGGACACCGGCCTGAGGGTCAGATGGCCACGGAAGACAGCAGATTAACCTGGGTCTGTTTCGCCATATTGTCGCGGTAGTCCGCCACGCGGGTCGGGAAATCGACGCCCGCCACCAGCGTCAGGTTGCGCAGGATCGGGAACAGGTGAATGTCATCCTCAGACAGCTCGCCGTTTACCGCGTTCGGCTGCTGGATAAGCTTATCGAGGCTTCTGAGATCGTCGCTGATGTTTTTGATAAGCCCGGCGGAGTGCGCCAGATGATCCTCAAACGCGCCGATCGCCGCTTCCTTCTTGTTAACGAAGTACGCCCGGGCTTCCGGGGTAGAAAACTCATCGAAGGGCGCCTGAGCGATACGCGGCAGCAGCAGACGATTCACGTAGCCGTTGACCTTGCGCAGCCACTCTTCAATCGCCGGGTTGCGCTTGCCGGTGAGCAGCGGCTGGTGGTCGAGATTATCCACGTAGTGGACGATGTCCATGCTTTCCGGCAGATAGCGGCTGTCATCTTTTTGCAGGATCGGCGCCATCTTCTGGCCGATCATGCGGGTCGGGGTCGCCTCGTCGTCATTAAGCAGAACCACCAGCTCGACCGGGATATTTTTCAGACCGAAAATCATACGGGCCTTCACGCAGAAAGGGCAGTGCTCGTAAATATAAAGCTTCACGTTTCTCCTCCAGTTGATTGCCTTCGGACTTTCAGTATGGGAGAGAAAAAACCAGGCAGCAAATCAGGTGCCTGGCTCGAACATGGTTGGCGCCGGGCGTTTCTGGCTAAACTGCCACCACAGCGCAAGGAAGGTCATGCCGCCGATGATACCGAGCATCAGCCACGGCAGCTCCGGCTGGCCGCTGGCTTTACCGGCATCAAAGAACCAGCCGCCGCCCGCATAGCCCAGCGCGCCGCCAAAGGCCAGCCCCAGACGGCTGAAGCCCATATAGCTGCCGCGCGCCCGGTAATCGGCCAGCGACGCGCTCAGGGTTTCCCGCGCCGGCTCGGCGATAATCGACCCGAGATAGAACAGGCAGATAAGGGTAAACAGCTGCTGCAGTGAACTGGTCAGCCCCACCGGCAGCAGGCTCAGCGTCATCAGCAGCAGACCCGCCATCAGCCGGTGCTCCAGCCGGAAATGTTTTTCCGTCACGCGCGCGATGGGGTAGAGCAGGGTCAGGGAGAGCGTGGCCTCAATGGCGTACATCCACTTCACCGCCGCCGGGGTGCCGGCCAGATCGTTCACCATGATCGGCAGCATCAGCATCACCTGGACCGCCAGCATGTAGTAGCCGGTGAGGGTCAGCACGTAAGTCACGAAACGCCGATCGCGCAGCACCCGGCCCAGCCCCTCACGCACCGGGATCTTCACCGTCGAGAGCTTCCAGGCCGGCAGCCAGATGGCGTTGAACAGCGCGCAGAGCACAAACACCAACGCCCCGGCGGCGCACACCAGCCGGAAATCGTACTGCAGCAGCCAGCTGCCGAGCAGCGCACCGATCACCGCGCCGGCGCTGTCCTGCATCATCAGCAGCGAGAAGAAGCGTCCGCGCTGGGCAGGCGGCACCAGCTTTACCACCAGCGCCGAGCGCGGCGGATCGAAAAGCGTCCCGCCAAGCGCCGACAGCACACAGGAGAACCACAGCATCCACGGCTCGACGGCTACCGCCATAGTGGCAAAGCCCGCCGCGCGCAGCAGCATTCCGGTGACGATCATCGGTTTCGCGCCAAAGCGGTCGGCGATGGCTCCGCCAAAGATCCCCAGACCCTGTTGAATAAACTGGCGCAGGCCGAGCGCAATCCCCACCATCAGCGCCGCCCACCCCAGTTGATCGACGAAGCGAATGGAGATAAGCGGGAAGACGACGAAGAAGCCGAGCACGACCAACATATTATCGATTAGCAGGAAATATTTACCCAGGCTCCTTGCCTGTGAAACGCTGGCCATTTCCCCTCCGGGAAAGTGACAGGAAAAGAGCTCTATTCTGCGGTGCCGCTGGTTATTTTCCCACCCGCGTGGCGACAATATTTTTTCATCAAACCCGTGCTTTGATTGACGACGTTCATCGACGCCGCTCCCGCCCGCGAAAAAATGACGCGTAACGGTTTTCCCTGTTCTCTTTTCGGCAGGTATAGTAATTGAATGAAGAGGATACGCGCCCGGTGCCCGGCGAGGTGAAGGGAGGTTCCGGTGAATGAAGGAGCAGCACACGATGTTTGGCTACCGCAGTAATGCGCCGAAAGTAAGACTGACAACCGACCGCCTGGTGGTGCGTCTGGTGTATGACCGCGACGCATGGCGTCTGGCGGACTACTACGCCGAGAACCGGCAGTTTCTCAAGCCCTGGGAGCCGGTGCGCGATGACAGCCACTGCTATCCCTCCGGCTGGCAGGCGCGGCTCAGCATGATCAATGAACTGCATAAGCAGGGTAATGCGTTCTACTTTGCGCTGCTCGACCCGGACGAAACCGAGATCCGCGGCGTAGCGAATTTTTCCAACGTAGTGCGCGGCTCGTTTCATGCCTGCTACCTCGGCTATTCGCTGGGGGAGAAGTGGCAGGGGCAGGGGATGATGTTCGAAGCCCTGACCAGCGCCATTCGCTATATGCAGCGCACCCAGCATATTCACCGCATCATGGCGAACTACATGCCCCACAACCAGCGCAGCGGCGACCTGCTGGCGCGTCTTGGCTTTGAGAAAGAGGGCTACGCCAAAGACTATCTGCTGATTGACGGCGAGTGGCGCGATCACGTATTGACCGCGCTGACCACTCGCCAGTGGACCCCGGGCCGTTAAGGAGACTCAATGAAATATCAGCTATCGCCTGAAGAGGCGCGGGTAACTGGCGTGCTGCTCGAAAAGCAGGTCACCACCCCCGAACAGTATCCGCTGTCGCTCAACGCCGTGGTGACCGGCTGCAACCAGAAAACCAACCGTGAACCGGTGATGAACCTTGAGGACGCGGAAGTCCAGGATCTGCTCGACGCGCTGGTGAAACGCCACTTCCTGCGCACCGTCAGCGGCTTCGGTAACCGGGTCACCAAATATGAGCAGCGCTTCTGCAATTCCGAATTCGGCAACCTGAAGTTCACGCCGGCCGAGGTGGCGCTGATTACCACGCTGCTGCTGCGCGGCCCGCAGACCGCGGGCGAGCTGCGTTTCCGCGCCGCCCGCATGCACGAGTTCACCGATATTACCGAGGTGGAAAACGCGCTTGAGGCGCTGGCGAACCGCGAGGATGGCCCGTTTGTGGCGCGACTGGCGCGCGAGCCGGGCAAACGCGAAAGCCGCTATATGCATCTGTTCAGCGGCGATGCCGCACCGGATACGGTTGCCGCCGCGGCGGTGACGGCTGCCCCGGCCGGGGCGCTGGAGGCGCGCGTTGAGGCGCTGGAAGCTGAAGTCGCGGAGCTGAAAACGCGGCTGCAGCATCTGCTGGCACATTTGGGAGAATAAGCGATGGCGACATTACGGATTGGCGTGGTTGGGCTGGGCGGCATTGCGCAGAAAGCCTGGTTGCCGGTGCTGTCACACGCGACCGACTGGACGCTGGAAGGGGCGTTTTCCCCGACCCGCGACAAGGCGCTGCCGGTGTGCGCGGCGTACCGGATGCCCTATGTGGATTCGCTGGCGAACCTTGCCGCGCGCTGCGATGCGATATTTGTCCACAGCGCGACCAGCAGCCACTATGCGGTGGTGAGCGAACTGCTTAACGCCGGCGTGCACGTCTGCGTCGATAAGCCGCTGGCCGAGAACCTGGCGGAGGCCGAACGGCTGGTGGAGCTGGCAGCAAAGCGTCGGCTGACGCTGATGGTCGGCTTCAACCGCCGCTTCGCCCCGCGCTATCAGGCGCTGAAAGCGGCGCTGGGCGATGCGGCATCCATTCGCATGGACAAACACCGCAGCGACAGCGTCGGGCCACACGACCTGCGCTTCACGCTGCTGGATGATTACCTGCACGTGGTGGACACCGCGCTGTGGCTGGCGGGCGGCGACGCAGCGCTGGCCAGCGGGACGCTGCTCACCAATGAGCAGGGGCAGATGCTCTACGCTGAGCACCATTTTGCCCGTGACGCGCTGCAGATCACCACCAGTATGCACCGTCGCGCCGGCAGCCAGCGTGAATGGGTGCAGGCGGTGACGGACGGCGGCCTGTTTGAGGTCACCGATATGCGCGAATGGCGTGAAGAGCGCGGTGCCGGTGTGGTGACACAGCCGGTGCCTGGCTGGCAAAGCACGCTGGAGCAGCGCGGTTTCGCCGGCTGTGCCCGGCACTTCATCGACTGCGTTACAAATCAGACGGTTCCGCAAACCGCAGGCGAACAGGCGCTGCTGGCGCAACGGGTAGTGGAAAAGCTCTGGCGCGAGGCGATGAGCGAATAAGGCAAGTAGTAATTCCGCCTTAACTGAGTAAACTAAGCGCTTCGCTGATACCGACGCCTGCAAACGCAGGCGTCTGCCCGCATTCTTCCGTCGATACCTCCCGCGCAGCGTGCCTGTGCGGTGATGGCTGGCCGGGAATGACGGGCGTTTGTGTTTATGGATCCCGACACTAATGAACCTGTTAAAATCGCTGGCCGCCGTCAGCTCGATGACCATGTTTTCCCGCGTGCTGGGCTTTGCCCGCGATGCTATTGTGGCGCGCGTGTTTGGCGCCGGGGTCGCGACCGACGCCTTCTTTGTGGCGTTCAAGCTGCCCAACCTGCTGCGGCGTATCTTTGCCGAGGGGGCGTTCTCTCAGGCGTTTGTCCCGATCCTCGCCGAGTACAAAAACAAGCAGGGCGAAGATGCTACCCGGGTGTTTGTGGCCTACGTCTCCGGGCTGCTGACGCTGGCGCTGGCGGTGGTCACGGTACTCGGTATGCTCGCGGCACCCTGGGTGATTCTGGTTACCGCGCCGGGCTTTGCTGATACGCCGGATAAATTCACGCTCACCTCCCAGCTGCTGCGCATCACCTTCCCCTATATTTTGCTGATCTCGCTGGCATCGCTGGCCGGGGCAATCCTCAATACCTGGAACCGCTTCTCGGTCCCGGCGTTTGCCCCTACCTTCCTGAACGTCAGCATGATCGGCTTTGCGCTGTTCGCCGCACCTTACTTTGACCCGCCGGTACTGGCGCTGGCCTGGGCGGTGACGGTTGGCGGGGTGCTGCAGCTGGTGTATCAGCTTCCGCACCTGAAGAAAATTGGCATGCTGGTGCTGCCGCGCATCAACCTGCGCGATGCCGGCGCGATGCGGGTGGTGAAGCAGATGGGGCCGGCGATCCTCGGCGTCTCCGTCGGGCAGATCTCACTCATCATCAATACCATTTTTGCCTCCTTCCTCGCCTCCGGCTCGGTATCGTGGATGTACTATGCCGACCGCCTGATGGAGTTCCCCTCCGGCGTGCTGGGCGTGGCGCTGGGCACCATTCTGCTGCCGTCGCTGGCGAAAACCGTCTCCAGCGGCAATCAGGACGAGTACTGCCGCCTGATGGACTGGGGGCTGCGCCTGTGCTTTTTACTGGCGCTGCCGTGCGCCGTCGCGCTGGCGATCCTCGCGAAACCGCTCACGGTGTCGCTGTTCCAGTACGGCAAATTCACCGCCTTTGACGCCGCCATGACCCAGCGGGCGCTAATGGCCTACTGCGTCGGGCTTATCGGCATCATTCTGGTGAAAGTGCTGGCTCCGGGCTTCTATGCGCGTCAGGACATTAAAACCCCGGTGCGCATCGCTATCGTCACGCTGATCATGACCCAGCTGATGAACCTCGCGTTTATCGGTCCGCTGAAGCACGCGGGCCTGTCGCTGTCGATTGGTCTGGCGGCCTGTCTCAATGCCAGCCTGCTTTACTGGCAGCTGCGCAAGCGCAATATCTTTACCCCGCTGCCGGGCTGGCGCGGTTTCCTGCTGCGTCTGATTGCTGCGGTGCTGGTGATGGCGGGCGTGCTGTTCGGCGTGCTGCACCTGATGCCGGCCTGGGAGGAGGGCACCATGTTCTGGCGTCTGCTGCGTCTGATGGGTGTGGTGGTTATCGGGGCAGGCAGCTACTTCGCGACGCTGGCGCTGCTCGGCTTCAGGCCGCGGGACTTTGCCCGCCGTACCGTCTAGCGCTGCAGAGCGCCGATAAAAAAGCCCGGGTTAACCGGGCTTTTTTGTATTCATACATGATGAAAATTAAATCGAAATCTTCTTGCCGCCGCGGCTCAGGGTCGAGGCGTGACCGTCTGCACCATAGAGACCCGGCTCCTGGTGCGGCTTGAGCACTTCAAGGGCGCGCTGATTAAGCGCAATCTGCCCTTCAAGCAGCCAGCCGTTGTGTTGGTTCAGCTCGCGCAGGTGCTGAGTTTTGCGCGTAATCATCTGCCAGCGCTGCGCGACGTCTTCATCCGCGTTACGCGTCGCCGTTTGCTCAGCGCGACGCTGTTGTTCCAGATAATCGAGGGTCGCCAGCAGCGAACTTTTTTCTTCAGTGATTCGTTGTAGCGTGCTGCTGTTGATCTGTCCGGCGGATAAATGGAGCTGCTCGGCATCCATCACCTCTTTCAGCGAGTTGAGGATGGTGGTCATTTGGTCCAACACTTCTGACAGACGGCTCATACCATTATTTATCCTGCAGGAAACTCTGGGCGTCGGAAATCAGGGCGTCTGCAATCTTACCGGTATCCATTTTCAGCTCGCCGTTACGGATAGCGGTTTTTAACGCCTCAACTTTTTCCATGTTGATATCGTTGGTGCCTGGCTGCATCAGTGTCGCCTGGGCATCGCTCAGGGTCACGTTGGCGCTGCTGGCAGTGAGCGCTTTTTCAAGACGCGTTTTCTGCGGCAGGGCTTCGTTCGGTTCGCGGGACTGCACAGTGCTAACCGGTTTTAACGGCGAGGTACGATCAATGCTCATTCTTTAGTCCTCATTGAGGGGGCTCAGGGGGCAGCAGAGCCAGTCATCATCAGTAGTTGATTATCTCTATCGGCAGCATTCTGGAAATCTTTAAACCATTACAGGTTTATAAGAATATTCCCATCAGGATTGACGGTTCCGCTCACAACCTGACCGGACGCCATGCGGACCCGGGCGTTTTGCGCCACCGCCGCATTGTTCAGCGCCTGGCCTTCGCTGTTGACGCTAAACCCGTCGCCGCTGGCGACCACCATCACCCGCTGGCCCGCTTTTACCCGCCATGCCTGGCGCACCATCGACAGCATAACCGTTTGCCCCGGCGCGAGGTCGCGCAATGTTACCGCATCCTGCGCCTGGTTGATATCCAGCATGGCACGCGGTGGCAGCTGGTCAAGGCGACCGCGTTTGATCGTCACGCTGCCGACGCTCAGGGGCGTGCCGCGCGGAATAGCCTGGGTAGCAACAACGTAATTGCCCGTCGCCTGCACCGTGACCTGAATGTAGCGCTTCTCGCCGGGGCAGCGCGCCACGACGTTCAGGTTGCCCCACAGGCGCGCGTTACCCGGCATGCTCAGCTCCGGCTGCTCGCAGCCAGGCAATAAATTATCGGGAGTACGCACCGTAACATTAATTTCATCGCTGATACCGGAGAGGCGGGTGGCAAAAAACTGCGTAAGTTGCGGCTCAAGCGCGGACGAAAAGGCCACCTGACTTAACAGGATAAAGGTTGCGGCAGTAAGGCGGAGCAGGTTTTTCATGGTGGTCCTCCGGTAAAGGAATGGCCATGAGTGTACAAGGTTGGTCAAACCTTCAACGCAATAAATAGCGACGCATTTTGCGTTTATTCCGTCGATAACGCGCGCGAAAGGCGAATTAAGCTGTCGGCCATATCTTTGCAATCAGCGGAGGAACCATGATCGACAAACTCGACGCCACGCTGCGTTTTGAACAAGAAGCGCTCAACCTGCGTGCCCAGCGTCAGGAGATCCTGTCAGCCAATATCGCGAATGCGGATACCCCCGGGTATCAGGCGCGCGATATTGATTTTTCCAGCGAGCTCAAAAAAGTAATGGAGCGTGGACGGGCAGACGGCAGTGGTGTGGCGCTGTCGATGACCTCCGCGCGCCATATTCCTGCCCAGACCCATGCTGCTCCGGCGCTTGATCTGAAGTACCGCATTCCCGACCAGCCTTCGATGGATGGTAACACCGTCGATATGGACCGTGAGCGTACCCAGTTTGCCGATAACAGCCTGAAGTACCAGTCGGACCTCCAGTTCCTCGGTGGGCAGATCAAAAGCATGATGTCCGTACTTTCGAATGGTGGCTAACCGATGGCTTTACTGAACATTTTTGACATTGCCGGCTCTGCGATGACCGCACAGTCCAAGCGTATGAACGTGGCGGCGAGTAACCTCGCTAACGCCGACAGCGTCACCGGCCCGGACGGACAGCCGTACCGTGCCAAACAGGTGGTGTTTGAAGTTGATGCGCCGACCGGTGCGGCAACCGGCGGCGTGAAGGTTTCCGGGGTCGTTGAAAGCCAGGCGCCGGACAAGCTGGTGTATGAGCCGGGCAACCCGCTCGCTGATGCCAATGGTTATGTGCGCATGCCTAACGTTGATGTCGTTGGGGAGATGGTGAACTCCATGTCCGCGTCCCGCAGCTATCAGGCGAACGTGGAAGTGTTGAACACCGTAAAAAGCATGATGCTTAAAACGCTGACCATTGGTCAATAAAGGAGAGCGGTATGGCAATTGATCCAACCATGAGCAGCACGTCTGGCGTTTCCAGTACCAGTACGTCCTCAACCGGCGCGGCGGCCAGCAACAGTGCTGCTGACCTGCAGAACAGCTTCCTGACGCTGCTGGTGGCCCAGTTGAAAAACCAGGACCCCACCAACCCGATGGAAAACAACGAGCTGACCACCCAGCTGGCGCAGATCAACACCGTGAGCGGGATTGAGAAGCTGAACACCACGCTCGGATCTATCTCCGGTCAGATCGATAACACCCAGTCGCTGGCGGCCAGCGCCCTCATCGGCCACGGCGTGATGATCCCGGGCTCCACCATTCTGGCCGGCAATAAAACCACGACGCCGTTTGGCGTGGAGCTGGTGCAGGCAGCCGATAAAGTCACCGCCACCGTTACCGATAAGAGCGGTGCCGTGGTGCGTACCATTGATATCGGTGCCCTGAGCGCCGGGGTTCATACCTTTAGCTGGGACGGCACGCTGGCAGACGGCAGCGCCGCCCCGGATGGTTCTTACAATGTTTCGATCAGTGCCAGCAGCAGTGGTACTCAGCTGGTCGCGCAGCCGCTTCACTTTGCAATGGTGAACGGCATTACCCGCAGTAACGGTCAGAGCTTACTGGATCTGGGTACCTACGGGACGAAAACCTTAGACGACGTTCGTCAAATTATTTAAGCCTTTAATCTTATCGGGAGTAAGACATGGCCTTTTCACAAGCGGTCAGCGGCCTGAATGCTGCGAGCACCAACCTCGACGTAATTGGTAACAACATTGCCAACTCCGCCACCTATGGTTTTAAATCCGGTTCCGTTTCTTTTGCCGACATGTTTGCCGGTTCGAAAGCGGGTCTGGGCGTTAAGGTTGCCGGTATCACTCAGGACTTCGGCGACGGCGTGACCACCAACACCGGTCGTAAACTGGACGTTGCGATTAGCCAGAACGGTTTCTTCCGTCTGGTCGATAGCAACGGCGGCGTGTTCTACAGCCGTAACGGTCAGTTTAAAGTTGACCAGAACAGCAACCTGGTGAACATGCAGGGCATGTCCGTGACCGGTTACCCGGCTGCCGGCACCCCGCCGACCATCCAGCAGGGTGCGGACCCGATTGCCCTGACCATCCCGACCGGTCAGATGCCTGCCAGCGCCACCAACAGCGCGCAGCTGGTGATGAACCTGAACTCGTCTGACGACATTCCGACCCAGACCCCGTTCGACCCGGCTAACTCCGATACCTTTAACAAAAGCGTGCCGCTGACCGTTTACGACAGCCTGGGTAACGATCACAACGTGAAGCTGTACTACGTGAAAACCGGCGCTAACACCTGGGATGTCTACAACATGGACACCAGCGTGACCACCACGGCACCGACCGCGCCGCTGACTACCCTGACCTTCACGCAGAGTGGAGCACTGGATACCGTCGCAGGCGCAGTACCGGCAGGCTCCACCCAGATCTCAATCCCGATGGCGTCCCTGAACGGTTCTGCTGCCGGTGCATTCAACCTGAGCTTCGCCGGGTCTACCCAGCAGAACACCGGTGCCAACACCCTGTTGAGCTCCAACCAGAACGGCTACAAGCCGGGCGACCTGGTGGGCTATGACATCAACGACGACGGCACCATCGTGGGTAACTACTCCAACGATCAGAAACAGCTGCTGGGTCAGATCGTACTGGCTGGCTTCGCGAATCCGGAAGGCCTGACCTCTCAGGGCGACAACGTCTGGGCTGCTACCACTGCCTCCGGCGTTGAGCTGCTGGGTTCTGCCGGTACCGGCAACCTCGGTAAGCTGACCAGCGGTGCGCTGGAAGCCTCGAACGTGGATCTGAGTAAAGAACTGGTGAACATGATCGTCGCGCAGCGTAACTATCAGTCGAACGCGCAGACCATCAAAACCCAGGACTCGATCCTCAACACCCTGGTTAACCTGCGCTAAGCGACTAACGGGACGGCTTAATGGATCACGCAATATATACCGCCATGGGCGCGGCCAGTCAGACCCTGAATCAACAGGCGGTGACGGCCAGCAACCTGGCCAACGCCTCCACCCCGGGTTTCCGTGCGCAGCTCAATGCGCTGCGCGCGGTGCCGGTAGAAGGGCTGTCGCTGCCAACCCGCACGCTGGTTACCGCCTCAACGCCTGGGGCGAACATGACCCCGGGCGATCTGGATTACACCACGCGTCCGCTGGACGTGGCGCTGCAACAGGACGGCTGGCTGGCCGTGCAGGGCGCAGACGGTGCGGAAGCTTACACCCGCAACGGTAACATCCAGGTGAGCGCTACCGGCCAGTTGACCATTCAGGGTCGTCCGGTGATGGGCGACGGCGGTCCGATCGTCGTGCCGGAAGGCGCGCAGGTCACTATCGCAGCCGACGGTACTATCTCGTCCCTTAACCCGGGCGATGCGCCAAACACGGTGGCACCGGTAGGGCGTCTGAAGCTGGTGAAGGCGGAAGCCAATGAGGTGGTGCGCGGTGACGACGGTCTGTTCCGTCTTAACGCGCAGGCCCAGCAGGCGCGTGGTGCGGTGCTCCAGCCGGACCCGACCATTCGCGTAATGGCCGGCGTGCTTGAGGGCAGCAACGTTAAGCCCGTCGAAGCGATGACCGACATGATTGCCAACGCGCGCCGCTTTGAGATGCAGATGAAAATCATCTCCAGCGTCGATGACAACGAACAGCGAGCGAATCAGCTCCTGTCGATGAGCTAATAAACAGGACTTTCTATGATCAGTTCATTATGGATCGCTAAAACCGGTCTGGACGCGCAGCAAACCAATATGGACGTCATCGCCAACAACCTGGCGAACGTGAGCACCAATGGTTTCAAGCGCCAGCGCGCGGTATTTGAGGATCTGCTGTACCAAACCATCCGTCAGCCGGGGGCGCAGTCCTCCGAGCAGACCACGCTGCCGTCCGGTCTGCAGATCGGTACCGGTGTGCGTCCGGTGGCGACCGAGCGTCTGCACAGCCAGGGCAACCTCGCGCAGACCAACAACAGTAAAGACGTGGCGATCAAAGGCCAGGGCTTCTTCCAGATCCTGCTGCCGGATGGCACCTCCGCGTACACCCGCGACGGTTCCTTCCAGGTTGATCAGAACGGTCAGCTGGTGACCGCCGGTGGTTTCCAGGTGCAGCCTGCGATCACCATCCCGGCGAACTCCCTCAGCATCACCGTCGGTCGTGACGGCGTGGTGAGCGTCACCCAGCAGGGTGCTGCGGCACCGGTGCAGGTCGGCCAGATCAACCTGACCACCTTCATGAACGACAGCGGTCTGGAAAGTATTGGTGAAAACCTCTACACCGAGACCCTGGCGTCCGGCGCGCCGAATGAGAGCACGCCGGGCCTGAACGGTTCCGGTCTGCTGTATCAGGGGTATGTGGAAACCTCTAACGTCAACGTCGCTGAAGAGCTGGTGAACATGATCCAGGTTCAGCGCGCTTACGAAATCAACAGTAAAGCGGTCTCCACCACAGACCAGATGCTGCAAAAACTGACGCAACTCTAAGGCCGGGTTCGGCGTGACGGATTTCGTCACGCCGACCGCCTAAACTGAAGATGAAAGCAATGCAAAAAACCGGTGCGCAATTCAGCCCTTTAGTGATGACTCTGACGCTCGCCCTGACAGGCTGCGCATGGGTGCCTTCTACACCACTGGTCCAGGGGGCGACGACCGCTCAGCCCGTACCCGCGCCCGCGCCGGTCGTTAACGGATCTATTTTCCAGTCGGTACAACCGATCAACTACGGCTACCAGCCGCTGTTTGAGGACCGTCGTCCGCGTAACGTCGGCGATACCCTGACCATTCAGCTGCAGGAAAACGTTAGCGCGAGCAAAAGCTCCTCCGCGAACGCCAGCCGCACCAGCTCCAGTAAATTCGGCTTCGACGCCGTGCCGCGCTATCTCGAAGGCCTGTTTGGCAACGCGCGCGCTGACATGAGCGCGTCCGGAGAGAACGGCTTTAACGGCAAAGGCGGCGCTAACGCCAACAACACCTTCAGCGGCACGCTGACCGTGACCGTCGATCAGGTGCTGGCGAACGGCAACCTGCACGTGGTAGGTGAAAAACAGATCGCCATCAATCAGGGCACAGAATTTATCCGCTTCTCGGGCGTGGTTAACCCGCGCACCATCAGCGGTACCAATACGGTTCCTTCCACCCAGGTGGCGGATGCCCGTATCGAATATGTCGGCAACGGCTATATCAACGAAGCGCAGAACATGGGTTGGCTGCAGCGCTTCTTCCTTAATTTATCGCCGATGTAAGCGGGGTGACACATGGTTAAATCACTGCTCGGAATGGTTCTGCTGCTGGTCGCTACGGTGTCCCAGGCAGAGCGCATTCGCGATCTCACCAGCGTTCAGGGCGTGCGCCAGAACTCCCTGATCGGCTACGGCCTGGTGGTGGGTCTGGACGGTACGGGTGACCAGACCACCCAGACGCCATTTACCACCCAGACGCTGAACAACATGCTGTCCCAGCTCGGGATCACCGTTCCGACCGGCACCAACATGCAGCTGAAGAACGTGGCTGCGGTGATGGTCACGGCTAACTTCCCGGCGTTCGGTCGCCAGGGGCAGGCCATTGACGTGGTGGTTTCGTCGATGGGTAACGCCAAAAGCCTGCGCGGCGGTACGCTGCTGATGACCCCGCTGAAAGGCGTGGACAACCAGGTCTACGCCCTGGCCCAGGGTAACATCCTCGTTGGCGGTGCCGGCGCGGCGGCCGGTGGCAGCAGCGTGCAGGTTAACCAGCTCAACGGTGGACGTATCACCGGCGGGGCGATGATTGAGCGCGAGCTGCCGAGCCAGTTTGGGTCGGGCAACACCATCAATCTTCAGCTGAATAACGAAGACTTCACCCTGGCGCAGCAGATCACCGACACCATCAACCGCGCGCGCGGCTACGGCAGCGCTACCGCGCTGGATGCCCGCACCGTGCAGATCCGCGTCCCGGGCGGCAACAGCTCCCAGGTGCGTATGCTGGCAGACATCCAGAACCTGCAGGTGAACGTGGCGGTGCAGGATGCGAAGATCATCATCAACTCCCGTACCGGCTCGGTGGTGATGAACCGCGAAGTCTCCCTCGACAGCTGTGCTGTGGCGCAGGGTAACCTGTCGGTGACGGTAAACCAGAACCTGAACGTCAACCAGCCGGATACGCCGTTTGGCGGCGGTCAGACCGTGGTAACCCCGCAGACCCAGATCGATCTGCGTCAGGAAGGCGGTTCGCTGCAGAGCGTGCGCGCCAGCGCCAACCTCAATAGCGTCGTCCGCGCCCTGAATGCGCTGGGTGCCACGCCGATGGAACTGATGTCGGTGATCCAGGCGATGGAAAGCGCAGGCTGCCTGCGTGCAAAAGTGGAAATTATCTGATGCTGACAGATAGCAAATTGCTGGCCAGCGCGGCGTTTGACGCCCGCTCGCTCAACGACCTAAAAGCCGAGGCCGGGAAGGATCCTCAGGGCAACCTTAAGCAGGTTGCCCGCCAGGTGGAAGGGATGTTTGTCCAGATGATGCTGAAAAGCATGCGTGAAGCGCTGCCGAAAGATGGCATGTTCAGCAGCGAGCAGACGCGGCTTTATACCAGCATGTATGACCAGCAGATTGCGCAGCACATGACGGCGGGCAAGGGACTGGGTCTTGCGGAGCAGATGGTGAAGCAGATGAGCGGCCAGCCGCTGATGCCAGCCGACGAGGCACCGCAGGTACCGATGAAGTTCCCGCTGGAAACGGTGACCAGTTATCAAAATCAGACCCTGACCCAGCTGGTGCGCAGCGCCGTGCCGAAGCCGCCGAGCAACGACGAACCGTTGAGCGGCGACAGCAAGGACTTTCTGGCGCAGCTCTCGCTGCCGGCGCGTCTCGCCAGCCAGCAGAGCGGCATTCCGCACCACCTGATTCTGGCCCAGGCGGCGCTGGAGTCGGGCTGGGGCCAGCGTCAGATCAAGACCGAAAGCGGCGAACCGAGCTTCAACCTGTTCGGCGTGAAGGCGAGCGGCAGCTGGAAGGGGCCGGTCACCGAGATCACCACCACCGAATTCGAGAACGGCGAAGCGAAGAAAGTGAAGGCGAAGTTCCGCGTGTACGGCTCCTATCTGGAAGCGCTCTCCGATTACGTCGGGCTGTTGACCCGCAATCCGCGCTACGCGGCGGTGACCACCGCGGCTACGCCGGAGCAGGGGGCGCAGGCGCTGCAGAGCGCCGGTTACGCGACCGATCCGAACTACGCGCGCAAGCTCAACACCATGATTCAGCAACTGAAAGCGATGAGCGACAAGGTCAGCAAAACCTACAGCAACGATCTGTCGAATCTGTTCTGAAATTTCTCAAGTTTGTGCGGGTCCTGCCGATAAATTTCATCAGGACTACTGTCTTGATTGTTCATAAGGAACCTCCATGTCTAGCTTGATTAATAGTGCGATGAGTGGGCTGGGTGCGGCTCAAAACGCACTGAATACGGTGAGTAATAACATCTCTAACTATAACGTTGCCGGTTATACCCGTCAGACCACGGTTCTGGGGCAAACAAACAGCACCCTGAGTTCCGGCGGCTGGATCGGTAACGGTGTTTACGTGTCCGGCGTGCAGCGCGAATACGACACCTTTGTCACCAACCAGCTGCGTGCAGCGGAAAACCAGAGCAGCGGCCTGACGTCGCGCTATCAGCAGATGTCGAAAATCAACGACATGCTCTCTGGCACCACCAATAACCTCTCCACCACCATGCAGGATTTCTTCAAATCCATGCAGACCCTGGTGAGCAACGCCGAAGATCCGGCCGCGCGTCAGACCCTGCTCGGCAAAGCCGACGGCGTGGTCAGCCAGTTCAAGGTGGTGGATAACTACCTGCGCGAGCAGGAGAAGCAGGTGAATACCGCGATTTCCTCAAGCGTTGAGCAGATCAACAACTACTCCACGCAGATCGCTAACCTGAACAACCAGATCACCCGCATGACCGCTATGGGCAGCGGCCAGACGCCAAACGACCTGCTGGATCAGCGCGATCAGCTGATTACCGAGCTGAACCGCGTGGTGGGCGTGGACGTTTCTGTCCAGGATGGCGGCACCGTCAACCTGACGATGGCGAACGGCTATACCCTGGTGCAGGGTACCACCGCAAATCAGCTGGCGGCCGTGCCGTCCAACGCCGATCCTTCACGTATGGCGGTTGCCTACGTGGATAAAATCGCCGGCAACATCGAAATTCCTGAGAAGCTGATCACCACCGGTTCACTGGGCGGCCTGATGACCTTCCGTTCCCAGGATCTGGACCAGGCGCGTAACAGCCTCGGCCAGCTGGCGGTCTCCTTCGCCGATGCGTTCAACAAGCAGCACGAACTCGGCTTCGATGCGGAAGGCAACCCGGGCAAAGCGTTCTTTAACTTCGGCGGCTCGACCACGCTGGCCAATGCGCGCAACACCGGCACGGCAGCGCTGACCACCAGCATGACCGACAGCAGCGCGATGAAAGCCACCGACTACAAGCTCTCTTTCAACGGCACTGACTGGACGGTAACCCGTCTGTCGGACAACACCACCGCGACTGCGACCGTGACTGACGACGGCGCAGGCAATATCACCGGTCTGGAGTTCGATGGCCTGAAGGTGGATATCACCGGTGCGGCGGCTAACAAAGATAGCTTTATCGTCAAGCCTTACGACGGGACGGTCATTGAAATGGACGTAAACGTCACCGAAGAGAGCGAGATCGCCATGGCCGCCGATCCGGCAGCGGGCGAAAGCGACAACCGTAACGGCCAGGCGCTGCTCGATCTGCAGAACAGCAAAAAAGTGGGTGGCAACAAAACCTTCAACGATGCGTATGCGGCGATGGTCAGCACCGTGGGTAACACCACCAACACCCTGAAAACTTCCAGCACCACGCAGGGCAACGTGGTTACCCAGCTGACGAACCAGCAGCAGTCCGTCTCCGGGGTTAACCTCGATGAAGAGTACGGCAACCTGCAGCGCTACCAGCAGTACTACCTGGCGAACGCGCAGGTTCTGCAAACCGCATCAGCTCTGTTTGATGCCATTCTCCAGATCCGTTAACAGGGAACAGCACGATGCGTATCAGTACTCAAATGATGTATCAGCAGAGCATGCGCGGTATCAGCGACGCGCAGACTACCTGGCTGAACTACGGTGAGCAGATGTCCACCGGCAAACGCGTTAACCGTCCGTCTGACGATCCGATTGCCGCGGCGCAGGCCGTGGTGCTCTCTCAGGCCCAGGCACAGAACAGCCAGTACGCGGTAGCGCGTGACTTCGCCAACCAGAAAGTCTCCCTGGAGACCAACGTGCTGAGTCAGGCGACCACCGTAATCACATCCGCCTCGGAAAAAATCGTCTATGCGGCGAACGGCACCCTGAGCGATGACGACCGTGCCTCGCTGGGCACCGAGCTGCAGGGGCTGCGCGATCAGCTGCTGAACCTCGCGAACAGCACTGACGGTAACGGCCGCTACATCTTCGCCGGTTACCAGACCCAGAGCGCGCCGTTTACCGGTGCGGCGGGCAGCGTAACCTACGGCGGCGGCACCGAGAGCATTACCCAGAACGTGGACAGCTCGCGCACTATGGTTATCGGCCATATCGGCAGTGATGTGTTCGACCGTATCACCAGCAACGCCATTCCTGAGCCGGACGGTACGCCGAGCGAAACCAACGTGTTCAACATGCTGGATACCGCGATTGCCGCCCTGAACACCCCGCGTGAAGGGCTGAGTGATGCCGATCAGCAGGCGCTGATGGACGCGGTAGCGAAAACCTCGCGCGGCCTTAAGAACTCGCTGAACAACGTCTCTACCGTTCAGGCTGAGCTGGGTACGCAGCTCAACGAGCTGGATAACCTCGACTCGCTGGGTGAAGACCGCAAACTGATCCAGACCACGCAGATGAGCGCGCTGGTGGACGTTGACTGGAACGAAACCATCTCTAACTACACCATGCAGCAGGCGGCGCTTCAGGCTTCCTATAAGTCGTTCAGCGATATGCAAGGGATGTCTCTTTTCCAGTTAAACCGATAATTACCACGAATTTAAACATGTCTTGAAACTGGGCATGTTTTTTACGCCCGCTCCCTTCACCCCGGAGCGGGCTTTTTTTTAACGCTGGCTGGCGCAGAGGCGGGCAGTGCGTGACACGCGCGCTGCGTCCATCAGGCGAATCGCCAGCGCGATTGCTGCCATCAGCGCGGCAAGTCCCACCACCGCGGTCCAGCCCGCCATCTCCCAGGCCCGGGCACCCAGCACCGAACCCAGCGCCATGCCGACAAATACCACGGTAAACAGCAGGGCATTCAGACGGCCACGTGCAGCCGGCTCCAGGCTGTAGACCAGCGTCTGGTGTGACACCAGCGACGCCTGCAGGCCGAAGTCAAAACCAACAGCGCTGATAGCGATCACCACCAGCTGCCAGTGCGGCGAGAGCAGGGGCAGGGTGAACATCAGCGCAAAGGAGACGATAACCAGCGCCGAGCCTAACTGGGTGACGCGCGCCGGGCCGGTACGGTCAGCCAGTGCACCCGCCAGCGGCGCGGCCAGCGCGCCTGCCGCACCGGCGATACCGAAGCCACCGGCAACGGCACTTCCGAGGTGATAGTTTTCCAGCAGCATCAGTGCCAGCGTGGACCAGAACGCGCTGAAGGCAACAGAGAGAAAACCCTGGGCCAGCGCGGCGCTGCGCAGTTCCGGATAGCGCAGCCACAGGTGCGCCATTGATTTCATCAGCGCCGGGTAGCTCAGCGTCGAGTGGGCGTGGAAGCGCGGCAGTACCGCCCACAGCAGCACGCCAACAAACGCAATGCTCGCAGCGGCAAGCTGATACATCACGCGCCAGCCGAACCCTTCACCGATCAAACCGCTCACGGTGCGCGACAGCAGAATACCCAGCAGCAGCCCGGTCATCACGGTGCCGACGGTTTTCCCCTGTTTCCCTTCCGGGGCCAGCATGGCGGCGGCGGGAACAATGTCCTGCGCCATCGTCGCCATCATGCCGATGAGCAGGCTGATCACCAGCAGCGCATTCAGGCCGCCGGCGAAGCTGCACAGGGCCAGCATGCCAGCCAGCGCGCCGCTTTTTAGCAGGATCAGCGTCCGGCGGTCGTGGCGGTCACCGAGCGGCAGCAGAAACAGAATGCCGAGGGCGTAACCGACCTGGGTGAGGGTCGGGATCAGCCCCATACCGTTGACGCTCAGATGCAGGTCGTTACCCATCAGCGGCAGGATCGGCTGCGCATAATAGATGGAGGCAACGCTCAGCCCTGCCGCCAGGGCAAGGATAAAAATAACCAGCGAAGCGCCGGTGGCAGTGCGGGTTGTACTCATGATCTTATTCCTTATCAGGTCTGTGGCGGCATTTTTACCTGATAACGGATAGCCTGGTAGCCCGGGCAGTGGTAAAACAGTTATACGTCAGGCGTATGAATGAAGGTTTTATGAAACGACAAGAGCGTATAGACCGGCTGGAGTTGATGATGACCTTTGCGCGCATCGTTGAGAGTGGTTCGCTCTCTGCTGCCGCTGGGCTGCTGGGGACCACGCAGGCGACGGTCAGTCGGCGGTTGCAGACGCTGGAGACGCTGCTCGGTGCGAAGCTGCTGCTGCGCTCGACCCATGCCATGAAGCTTACCGACGACGGCGAGCGCTGCTACCATCACGGTCAGATCCTGCTGGCCGGGTGGCAGGCGATGGAGGACGAGCTGAAGCATGCTGACGAAGAGCCGGTGGGGGTGTTGCGGGTGCGTGCGCCTCATGCGTTTGGCCAGGAGCAGCTGCTGGTGCCGCTGACGCAGTTTTTGCTGGAGCACAGCAAGCTGTCGGTGGAGTGGATGCTCAATGATAAGAGCGTGGATTTTCTGGCGGAAAACATCGACTGCGCAATTCAGGTTGGCGTCGAGAGCGATCCCGCTAACGTGGCGGTGCTGCTGGCCGAAGTGCCGCGCATTGTGATTGCCTCCCCGGAACTGCTGGCCCGCTCGCCCGCGGTTGAGGAGATAAACGATCTGGCGCGGCTACCCTGGGTGGCCCTCAACACCTTTTACCGCCATGAAGTGACGCTGACCCATGCCGACACCGGCGAGGCAGTTCAGGTGCCGATGAGCCCGCGTCTCAGCTCAGACAGCCTGTATGCGATAAAAGGGGCCGCGCTGGCCGGACTGGGGGCCGCGGTGGTTTCTGCCTGGGTGGTCCAGGAGGAGCTGGCGCAGGGCAGACTGGTGAATCTGCTGCCGGCGTGGCAGGCCGCGATGCTGCCGGTGCGGCTGGTCTATCCCCATGCCCGCTACCAGCCCGCGCGATTGTGCCGGTTTCTGGCGCTGATGCGCGAGGTGATGCCGGGGTTATCCGGGATGCAGGCACCAAAAAAAAGCCGACCCTGAGGTCGGCTTTTTAAGCGGCTGAGGATTACTCCACTGCCGGTGGGCGTGTCGCCGGGGCGGTAGCCTGGTGAGTCGCGCTATGACCACCCGCAGAGCCTTTACCCTCGAAGTCAAACGCCGGACGCACCCAGTCGCTGTGACGCGGCGCTTCCGGAACGTATTCCGGGGCTGGCGCACGGGTCATCGGGGCCGTGGCGTGGCGCGTGACCGCCGGGGCATTTTTCGGCAGTACCGGAGAGGTGGCAACCGGCGCAACCGGGGCTTCCTCAGCAACAACCGGCGCTGCAGCGGCGGGCGCGTCGGCCTTAACCTCTTCCTGCGGCGCTTCTGCTTCCTCAGGCGCTACTGCTTCCGGAGTTGCTTCGGCGTCCTGCGGGGCTTCTACGGTCGCGTCTTCGATAGCCGGTGCAATCTGCGCGATTTCAGCGGCGATCTCGTCGCGACGGTCGGTTTCGCTTTCTGCCGGTTTCGCCTCTTCTGCTACCGTGCGGGCAACCGCCTGGTCTTCGTCAGCCACGATCTGCGGCTGCTCGTCTACCGGTGCGGCAATCACTTCCGGATGCGTGGTTTCAACAACCGGCGCTTCAGGCTGTGCAACCGGTGCTTCTGGCTCCACGGTCAGTGCCTGTGCGGCCACGGCAATGGTGTTTTCTACCGGCTCGGCCACGATGGTTTCCATCTCGCCGAAACCTTCAGAGGCGTGCTCTGGCAGGCTGGCAACCGGATAGCGGATCCACACTTTACCCGAGGCCATTTCCGGCGACGCGCAGGCGACGGTCAGCGGCATCGGCGACTGGGTCGGGTAACGCTCGTCACGGTAACGACGACGACGCTGACCGCTGACGCGCAGGTGACGCGGAGAGCGACGTGAGCGACGCGGCATGCCAGCGGCATCGGTACGCGCTTCACCGTTTTCATCCTGCTCGACGGCGCTGTCAACAGCCACCGGCAGCGGACGCGTTGCGACTTCGGTGCTGGTTTCAGCAACCGGCTCCAGCGGGGTTTCAACAGCGGCGTTATCGGCTTCAGAGGTGATACGCACTTTCTGGCTCAGCTGACGCGGCTTGCGGCGCGGCAGCGTCTGAACGCGATCGTCCTGCTCGGTTTCCACCTCTGGCTGCGGCTGCTCGTCGCGCTGCAGGGCTTTAACTTCCTGCTGGGCCTGACGCTTGTCATCGGATCGACGACGGTTGCGTTCGCGACGCGGCTGCTCGTCACGCCCTTTCGGCTTATCGCCTTCTTCGGCGACCGGCTGCTGGCGGGCATCGCGCGTCTCGGCGTTCTGCTGCTGTGCCTGACGACGGTTGCGGCGGTTTTCGTCGCGAGACTCGCGGCCTTCGGCGCTGTCGTTGCGGTTATCACGATTGTCGCGGTTGTCACGGCCTTCACGGTTGTCGCGGTCACGGTCGCGGTTATCACGGCTGTTGCGATCGCGGCGATTGTTCTGGCGCGGTTTACGACGTTCGTTCTGCTTGCCTTCGGTGCTGGCTTTCTTCTCTTCAGCAGCCGGCTTAGCTTCAACGGCAGGCTCAGAGGCAAACAGCGATTTCAGGGAGCGAACGAGTCGGCCAATCAGACCCGGCGCCTCGCTGGTCGGCTGCGGTTTCGCGTCGGCTTTCTTCTCAGGCACCGCGGCAGCTTTCGGCTCAGCCTGAGGGGCAGGCGGCACGTCAGGCATCACGAAGGTGGCCAGCGCAGGCTGCTCCGGACGCTTACGCTCGGCATACTCGTCGTCAGAAGGCAGCGCCATAGCTTCTTCATGCAGCTTCGGCAGCATGTAGCTCAGGGTATGCGTCTCTTCGCCCTTGCGCACGCGCAGAACGGAGTAGTGCGGGGTCTGCATCTGATCGTTTGGCACGATGACGCAGCGCACGCCGCCCTGGCGTTTTTCGATGGCGCTGATGGCTTCGCGCTTCTCGTTCAGCAGGTAAGAGGCAACCTGTACCGGAACGATAGCGTGCACTTCCTGAGTGTTCTCTTTCAGCGCTTCTTCTTCAATGAGACGCAGAATAGAGAGCGCCAGCGATTCGTTATCACGGATGGTGCCGGTGCCGCTACAGCGCGGGCAGACGTGATGGCTGGACTCGCCCAGTGACGGGCTGAGACGCTGACGGGACATTTCCAGCAGGCCGAAGCGGGAGATATGGCTAATCTGGATACGTGCACGATCCTGACGTACCGCTTCACGCAGACGGTTTTCAACCGCGCGCTGGTGGCGTACCGGCGTCATGTCGATGAAGTCGATAACGATCAGGCCGCCGAGGTCGCGCAGGCGCAGCTGGCGGGCGATTTCGTCTGCCGCTTCCAGGTTGGTATTGAACGCGGTTTCTTCGATATCGCCGCCGCGGGTGGCGCGTGCGGAGTTGATATCGATAGCGGTCAGCGCTTCGGTGGAGTCGATAACGATCGAGCCGCCGGACGGCAGGCGCACTTCACGCTGGAAGGCAGACTCAATCTGAGATTCGATCTGGTAGTGGCTGAACAGCGGGATTTCACCAGTGTAGAGCTTAATTTTGCTGCTGAAATCCGGACGACCCAGCGCGGCGATGTGCTGGCGCGCAAGTTCGAGCACTTTCGGGTTATCGATAAGGATTTCGCCGATGTCCTGACGCAGGTAGTCGCGGAAGGCACGCACGATAACGTTGCTTTCCTGATGGATCAGGAATGGGGCAGGGCGGCTTTCCGCGGCTTTCTGAATGGCTTCCCAGTGCTTAAGACGGAAGCTCAGATCCCACTGCAGCGCTTCGGCAGATTTGCCAACGCCTGCGGTACGCACGATAAGACCCATGCCATCCGGCAGTTCCAGACTGGACAGCGCTTCTTTCAGCTCGGTACGGTCATCGCCTTCGATGCGGCGGGAGATACCCCCGGCACGCGGGTTGTTCGGCATCAGAACCAGATAGCTACCCGCCAGGCTGATAAAGGTTGTGAGCGCGGCACCTTTGTTACCACGTTCTTCTTTATCGATCTGAACAATGACTTCCTGACCTTCACGCAGCACGTCTTTGATGTTTGGACGACCGTGTGACGAGTAGTTAGAAGGGAAGTATTCGCGGGCGATTTCTTTAAGAGGGAGGAAACCGTGTCTTTCAGCGCCGTAGTCAACAAACGCGGCTTCAAGACTGGGTTCGATACGGGTAATTTTACCTTTGTAAATGTTCGCTTTTTTCTGCTCGTGCCCTGGGCTTTCGATATCCAGGTCGTACAGGCGCTGCCCATCCACAAGGGCGACACGCAACTCTTCTTGCTGAGTTGCGTTGATCAACATTCTTTTCATCGTAACTTACTCATTATTCTTGCATTGACGACTAAGCTGCGGGCATGGTGACGCCTTTCCGGGTGTGAACCGATGGCCTCGTGACTATTTGCGTCGTCAACCTCACGGTTATCGCTCGCTTAAGAGGCGCAGAGTGTCGGTAGCCTGTTTTTCATAAGGAAAAACAGCGCAATTATCAGGGGAATAGCCTGGGAAAATATCGCCAGAGATGATTCCATTTACCGGTAAGGACTGCAACCCGCAGCCCGCTAACTGCCTGAAAGTTCACAACGTCTTACGCCATTGCTGCGTGAGTGAACGGCCGGGCAAAATGGGTAATTCCGCAAAACATCTTGTTTTAACAAGTTTTAACACGGAAAACGAGAACATTATTCACTGCTAACCTTGTTATAGCAAGATGACTTTTGCCATTTATCATCTGCTTACTCACAGTTTTTCAACCTGCTAACAACGAGTGTTCTAATAACAACCAGTCGTGGCAAATCGCCAACCTGCGCGGGCAGATTGTAAATATAAGCACAGAAAAATGAGTGGCGCTATGCCAGTTGGCTCAATTAGAATCGCCGACCATGAAAACAGAGAGTCCATCCGTAAAAATCGTTGCCATTTCTGATGAAGAAGCCGGGCAGCGTATCGACAACTTTTTGCGCACCCAGCTTAAGGGCGTGCCGAAAAGCATGATCTATCGCATCATCCGTAAGGGCGAGGTGCGGGTTAACAAGAAGCGCATTAAGCCGGAGTACAAACTCGAGGCGGGCGATGAAGTGCGCGTGCCGCCGGTACGCGTGGCCGAGCGCGAAGAAGAGGCGGTGTCGCCGCACCTTAATAAAGTTGCGCAGCTTAGCGAGGTTATCCTCTATGAGGATGACCATATTCTTGTGCTCAACAAACCCTCCGGTACGGCGGTACACGGCGGCAGCGGCCTGAGCTTCGGCGTCATCGAAGGGCTGCGCGCCCTGCGCCCGGAAGCGCGTTTCCTTGAGCTGGTGCACCGTCTGGACCGCGATACCTCTGGCGTATTGCTGGTCGCTAAGAAACGTTCCGCGCTGCGTTCGCTGCACGAGCAGCTGCGTAATAAAGGTATGCAGAAGGATTATCTCGCGCTGGTGCGCGGACAGTGGCAGTCACATGTGAAGGTCGTGCAGGCGCCGCTGCTGAAGAATATTCTGCAAAGCGGAGAGCGTATTGTGCGCGTGAGCAGCGAAGGCAAACCCTCGGAAACGCGTTTCAAAGTGGAAGAGCGCTATACCCACGCCACGCTGGTGCGCTGTAGCCCGGTTACCGGTCGTACCCACCAGATACGCGTTCACACGTTGCATGCTGGCCATCCGATTGCGTTTGACGATCGCTACGGCGACCGTGAGTTTGACAGGCAGCTCGACGGCACGGGCCTGAATCGTCTGTTCCTTCATGCCGCCGCGCTGAAGTTTGAACACCCTGCCAGCGGGGAAACGATACGCATTGAAGCGCCGCTCGACGACAAGCTCAAGCGCTGCCTCAACGTGCTGCGCAACCAGAAGTAACGTGAAGCTCCGCAGTGCGGAGCTTTTTTTATGCCTGAAGCGGAGTGACGCCTTCGTTGCGCAGCATCTCGCAGAGCGCAATAAGCGGCAGGCCGACCAGCGTGTTCGGATCGCGCCCTTCAAGCCGCTCAAACAGCGTGATACCCAGCCCCTCGCTCTTGAAACTCCCGGCGCAGTTGAGTGGCTGCTCTTTATCAACGTAAGCCTCAATCTCTTTTACGCTGAGCGTGCGGAAATGCACGTGAAACGGCTCGCAGAGAATTTGCGCTTTCCCGGTGGCACTGTTTAACACCGCAAGCCCGGTATAGAAGGTGATGATATTGCCACTGGCTTTGGTCAGCTGCGCAATGGCATTTTCCCGCGTGTGCGGTTTGCCGGTAATAACGCCGTTCAAAACGCAAACCTGATCCGATCCTATAATCAGATGAGATGGATAACGCATTGCCAGCGCCTCAGCCTTAGCGTGCGCCAGACGTTGCACCAGCTGAACAGCGGTTTCGCCGGCCAGCGGCGTTTCGTCAGTTTCAGGCGCGTCGGTAATAAAAGGCAGCGTGAGCTTTTCAAGTAACGCGCGGCGAAACGGGGATGTAGATGCGAGCACAATCGCGGTCATTTTTTTATTGCCAGATATAGCGAATCGGTGAAAGGCATTTTAAACTGTGCGCCGCAATTGTGTGCGAATAAATGGCAAAAGGCGGTCATGACTGCCTTTTCCTTTGACTCTATGACATTACAAAGTTAATATGCGCGCCCTATGCAAAAGGTAAAATTACCCCTGACTCTTGATCCGGTTCGTACCGCTCAAAAACGCCTCGATTACCAGGGTATCTATACCCAGGACCAGGCGGAGCGTGTCGCCGACTCTGTGGTCAGTGTGGACAGTGATGTGGAATGCTCCATGTCGTTTGCTATCGACAACCAGCGCCTCGCGGTATTAACCGGCGATGCAACGGTATCGGTAACGCTCGAATGCCAGCGTTGCGGTAAAACGTTCCCGCATCATGTTCACACAACGTATTGTTTTAGCCCGATCGCGAACAGCGAGCAGGCTGAAGCACTCCCGGAAGCGTATGAACCGATTGAGGTTAACGAATTCGGTGAAATCGATCTGCTTGCTATGGTTGAGGATGAAATCATTCTCTCCTTACCAGTAGTTCCGGTGCATGATTCTGAACACTGTGAAGTGTCCGACGCGGACATGGTCTTTGGTGAACTGCCTGAAGAAGCGCAAAAGCCAAACCCATTTGCCGTATTAGCCAGTTTAAAGCGTAAGTAATTGAGGAGTAAGGTCCATGGCCGTACAACAGAATAAACCAACCCGTTCCAAACGCGGTATGCGTCGTTCTCATGACGCTCTGACCGCTGTTACCAGCCTGTCTGTAGACAAGACTTCTGGTGAGACCCACCTGCGTCACCACGTAACCGCTGACGGTTACTATCGCGGTCGTAAGGTTATCACCAAGTAATCACGCGCAAGCGTGGTGCTTTGGTGCTTTTCCCGCGCAAGCGGGGATAACCGGACATCGACGATACCTTGACACGTCTAACCCTTGCGTTAGATGCCATGGGGGGCGATTTTGGCCCATCCGTGACAGTGCCTGCATCCTTGCAGGCACTGAATTCTAATTCGCAGCTCCATCTTCTTTTAGTCGGCGATCCCGACGCTATAACACCATTACTCGCTAAAGCTGACTTTGAACAACGTTCACGTTTGCAGATTATCCCTGCGCAGTCGGTTATCGCCAGTGATGCTCGCCCGTCCCAGGCGGTTCGCAACAGTCGCGGAACGTCAATGCGGGTTGCGTTGGAGTTAGTAAAAGAAGGACGCGCGCAGGCCTGCGTCAGCGCCGGTAATACTGGCGCATTGATGGGGCTTGCTAAACTGTTGCTCAAGCCGATCGACGGCATTGAGCGACCGGCGCTGGTGACGGTGTTGCCGCATCAGCAAAAAGGGAAAACGGTAGTGCTGGATTTAGGCGCTAACGTTGACTGCGACAGCAATATGCTGGTGCAGTTCGCCGTAATGGGCTCGGTGATGGCCGAAGAGGTGCTGACAATCAGTCATCCCCGCGTAGCGCTTCTCAATATTGGAGAAGAAGAGACGAAAGGTCTTGATAGCATCCGCGACGCCTCGGCATTATTAAAAGCATCACCTTCGATTAACTATATTGGTTATCTCGAAGCGAACGAATTATTGACCGGCAAGACCGATGTGCTGGTGTGTGACGGGTTTGTCGGAAACGTCACGTTGAAAACGATGGAAGGCGTGGTCAGGATGTTCCTTTCGCTACTGAAATCGCAAAGCGAAGGGAAGAAAAAGTCGTGGTGGCTGCTGTTATTAAAGCGTTGGTTACAAAAAAGCCTCTCAAGGCGATTCAGTCACCTCAACCCCGACCAGTATAATGGCGCCTGTCTGTTAGGATTGCGCGGCACCGTGATTAAGAGTCATGGTGCCGCCAATCAGCGAGCATTTGCGGTCGCTATCGAACAGGCGGTGCAGGCGGTAGAGCGGCAACTTCCCGAGCGGATTGCCACTCGCCTGGAATGTTTATACCCGGCTGGCTTAGCAACAGAAAGCAGCGGGTATATTACCCAAGAGTGACAGAGCGTACATGTATACGAAGATTATTGGCACCGGCAGCTATCTGCCTGAGCACGTGCGGACGAACGCCGATCTGGAAAAAATGGTGGATACCTCTGACGAGTGGATTGTCACCCGAACAGGTATTCGCGAGCGCCGTATTGCCGCACCGGGCGAGACCGTATCCACGATGGGATATGAAGCCTCGCTGCGTGCGCTTGAGATGGCTGGCGTCGACAAAAATGAGATTGGCCTGATCATTGTTGCAACCACCTCTGCCAGCAATGCTTTCCCAAGCTCAGCGTGCGAAATCCAGAACATGCTCAGCATCAAAGGCTGCCCGGCATTTGACGTAGCGGCAGCCTGCGCGGGCTTTACCTACGCGCTCAGCATCGCCGATCAGTACATCAAGAGTGGTGCGGTGAAGTACGCGCTGGTGGTGGGCTCTGATGCGCTGTCCCGTACTCTCGATCCTGAAGATCGCGGTACTATCATTCTGTTTGGCGATGCGGCGGGCGCAGTGGTGCTGGGCGCATCCGAAGAGCCGGGCATTATGTCCACGCATCTGCACGCTGACGGCAGCTACGGCGCGCTGCTGGCGCTGCCGAACAAAGATCGTGCGGATGCAGAAAGTCAGGCGTACCTGACCATGACCGGCAACGAAGTCTTTAAGGTGGCGGTGACAGAGCTGGCGCACATCGTTGATGAAACGCTGGAAGCCAATAACCTCGACCGCGCAGCGCTTGACTGGCTGGTGCCGCATCAGGCGAACTTGCGTATTATCAGCGCGACAGCGAAAAAGCTGAGCATGTCTATGGATAACGTGGTGGTCACGCTTGACCGTCATGGCAACACCTCTGCGGCCTCCGTGCCGGCAGCGCTTGATGAAGCGGTGCGTGACGGACGCATTCAGCGCGGCCATCTGGTGCTGCTTGAAGCCTTCGGCGGCGGTTTCACCTGGGGTTCGGCGCTGGTCCGTTTTTGATTAATAAGGATTAAAAACATGACGCAATTTGCATTTGTTTTCCCGGGGCAGGGCTCTCAGGCTGTGGGCATGCTGTCTGATATGGCGGCAACCTATCCGGTGATTGAAGAGACTTTCCGTGAGGCTTCTGCTGTTTTAGGGTATGACCTCTGGGCGCTGGCGCAGCAAGGCCCGGCTGAAGAACTGAATAAAACCTGGCAGACCCAGCCTGCGCTGCTGACGGCCTCTGTTGCCCTGTGGCGTGTATGGCAGCAGCAGGGCGGCAAAACGCCAGCCCTGATGGCCGGTCATAGCCTGGGTGAATACTCCGCGCTGGTTTGCGCGGGGGTAATTGATTTCGCCGATGCGGTGCGCCTGGTTGAACTGCGCGGCAAGCTGATGCAGGATGCGGTGCCGGAAGGTACTGGCGCAATGTCCGCGATTATCGGGCTTGACGATGCATCTATTGCGAAAGCCTGTGAAGAGTCTGCCCAGGGCCAGGTTGTCTCGCCGGTGAACTTTAACTCTCCGGGGCAGGTGGTAATCGCCGGTAACAAAGAAGCGGTCGAGCGTGCCGGTGTCGCCTGTAAGGCTGCTGGCGCGAAACGTGCGCTCCCGCTGCCGGTTAGCGTGCCGTCTCACTGCGCACTGATGAAGCCTGCCGCCGATAAAATGGCCGTTGAGCTGCAAAACATCACCTTTAATACGCCTCAGGTGCCGGTCGTCAACAACGTTGACGTGAAGTGTGAAACTGCCCCTGATGCTATTCGTGATGCGCTGGTCCGTCAGCTCTATAGTCCGGTTCAGTGGACAAAGAGCGTAGAATTTATGGCGTCCCAGGGCGTAACCCAGCTTTATGAAGTTGGTCCGGGCAAGGTGCTGACTGGCCTGACCAAACGTATTGTTGACACCCTGAGCGCGGCGGCAATCAATGAGCCGGACGCGATGTCAGCGGCGCTTGAACAATAAAAAGAGGAAAACCATGAGCTTTGAAGGAAAAGTTGCGCTGGTAACCGGTGCAAGTCGTGGCATTGGCCGCGCTATTGCCGAAACCCTGGTCGCGCGCGGTGCGAAAGTGGTGGGTACTGCAACCAGCGAAAGCGGCGCACAGGCTATCAGCGATTACCTGGGTGCTAACGGTAAAGGTCTGATGCTGAACGTGACTGATGCAGCATCTATCGAATCTGTTCTGGAAAATATTCGTGCAGAGTTTGGTGAAGTGGATATTCTGGTTAATAACGCCGGTATCACTCGCGACAATCTTCTGATGCGAATGAAAGATGATGAGTGGAACGATATCCTCGAAACCAACCTGTCATCTGTATTCCGTCTGTCAAAAGCGGTAATGCGGGCTATGATGAAGAAGCGTCATGGTCGTATTATCACTATCGGTTCTGTGGTGGGTACCATGGGAAATGCCGGTCAGGCCAACTACGCTGCGGCGAAGGCGGGTCTTATCGGTTTCAGTAAATCGCTGGCGCGTGAAGTCGCGTCGCGCGGTATTACTGTAAACGTTGTTGCTCCGGGCTTTATTGAAACGGACATGACGCGTGCGCTGTCTGAAGATCAGCGTGCGGGTATTCTGGCGCAGGTTCCGGCGGGTCGCTTAGGCGACGCAAAAGAAATCGCCAGCGCGGTCGCATTTTTAGCCTCTGACGAAGCAGGTTACATCTCTGGTGAGACTCTGCACGTCAACGGCGGAATGTATATGGTCTGACCGCACGCTCCCGGACAAATAATTTTGTGGCGTGGTTATAATTGAGACAAACCTCAGGCGTGGTAATAAAAAAACGCCTGAAATATGACTTAACAACCACTTAAGCTAAAATTTTTGACGTCACCGGGAGCAAAATGATTTGCGTTATCGGGGGTCTTACCCGCAAAATAGCGTAAAATCGTGGTTCGACCAGCCGGGATTTAGTTGCATCTTTTTCAACATTTTATACACTACGAAAACCATCGCGAAAGCGAGTTTTGATAGGAAATTTAAGAGTATGAGCACTATCGAAGAACGCGTTAAGAAAATCATCGGCGAACAGCTGGGCGTTAAGCAGGAAGAAGTTACTAACGGTGCTTCTTTTGTTGAAGACCTGGGCGCTGATTCTCTTGACACCGTTGAGCTGGTAATGGCTCTGGAAGAAGAGTTTGATACTGAGATTCCGGACGAAGAAGCTGAGAAAATCACCACCGTTCAGGCTGCCATTGATTACATCAACGGTCACCAGGCGTAAGTGAACATCTCCAGGCGGTCATTCGACCGCCTGAGTTTTATCTTTTTGTCCCACAAGTATCTTTTTCCCTCCCTGGAGGACAAACGTGTCTAAGCGTCGTGTAGTTGTGACCGGACTGGGCATGTTGTCTCCTGTCGGCAATACCGTAGAGTCTACCTGGAAAGCTCTCCTTGCCGGTCAGAGCGGCATCAGCCTAATCGACCATTTCGATACTAGCGCCTATGCAACGAAATTTGCTGGCTTAGTAAAGGATTTTAACTGTGATGACTTCATCTCGCGCAAAGATCAGCGCAAGATGGACGCCTTCATTCAATATGGAATTGTCGCCGGCATCCAGGCCATGCAGGATTCTGGCCTTGAAATTACCGAAGAGAATGCAACCCGTATCGGTGCTGCAATCGGCTCCGGTATCGGCGGACTGGGCCTTATCGAAGAGAACCACACCGCGCTTGCGCAGGGTGGCCCTCGTAAAATCAGCCCGTTCTTTGTTCCGTCCACAATCGTAAACATGGTCGCAGGTCACCTGACTATCATGTACGGTCTGCGTGGGCCGAGCATCTCTATTGCGACGGCTTGTACGTCTGGTGTCCATAACATTGGCCAGGCTGCACGTATGATTGCCTATGGCGATGCCGACGCAATGGTTGCTGGCGGTGCAGAGAAAGCCAGTACGCCGCTTGGCGTTGGTGGTTTCGGCGCGGCGCGTGCGCTCTCCACTCGCAATGATAATCCGCAGGCGGCAAGCCGTCCGTGGGATAAAGATCGCGATGGTTTCGTCCTGGGTGACGGTGCCGGTATGATCGTGCTTGAAGAGTACGAACATGCGAAAAAACGCGGCGCGAAAATCTATTGTGAAATCGTGGGCTTTGGTATGAGCAGCGATGCTTACCATATGACTTCACCGCCGGAAAACGGTGCTGGCGCTGCGCTGGCAATGTCCAACGCATTGAAAGATGCGGGTATCGCGGCCGGTGAGATTGGCTACGTTAACGCACACGGTACCTCCACGCCGGCAGGTGACGTTGCTGAAGCGCAGGCTGTGAAGTCTGTATTTGGCGCGGATGCGAAACGCATTCTGGTCAGCTCCACCAAATCCATGACGGGCCACCTGCTGGGTGCAGCCGGTGCGGTAGAGTCCATCTACTCCATCCTGGCGCTGCGCGATCAGGCGGTACCGCCAACCATCAACCTGGACAACCCGGATGAAGGTTGTGACCTGGACTTCGTTCCGCACGAAGCCCGCCAGGTAAGCGGTCTGGAATACACCCTGTGTAACTCCTTCGGCTTCGGTGGTACTAACGGCTCGCTGATCTTCAAGAAGATCTGATTCCTGCCCCTGAAGGCCCGCGCTGCGGGCCTTTTTCATAAGACATCTCCGCTTGCTCCCCCGTAGTCATCCTGCGACACTATTTCGCTTACCGAAAGGAGCGACAATGTTCTTGATAAACGGTGCATGGCAGGACTCCCTCCCGGCGAATGACAGGGCGATACAGTTTGGTGACGGCTGCTTCACCACCGCGCGCATTTGTGAGGGCAGCATACAGCTGCTGGACGCGCATCTGGCACGCCTGCGTCTTGCCTGTGAACGGTTATTCATCCCTTTTGACGCCTGGTCAACGCTGGAAACCGAAATGGTCGAGCTGGCAACCCGGCAGGCCGACGGTGTACTGAAGGTGATTATCAGCCGCGGCGGTGGCGGGCGAGGCTACAGTCCGACTGGCTGCCACACCCCGACGCGTCTGCTGAGCCTGTCCCCGCCGCCGGCGCACTATTCCGTCTGGCGTGAACAGGGCATCACGCTGACCCTCAGCCCGGTGCGTCTGGGCCGTAATCCCCAGCTTGCTGGCATTAAGCATCTCAACCGCCTGGAGCAGGTGCTGATCCGTTCTCATCTTGACCAGTCTGACGCCGACGAGGCGCTGGTGCTTGACAGCGAAGGGTGGGTTACGGAATGCTGTGCGGCTAATTTATTCTGGCGCAGGGGTAATCAGGTGTTTACGCCGCGACTCGATCAGGCTGGCGTCAATGGTCTGATGCGCCAGCATATTTTGTCCTGCCTGCAGCAAAGTGAATGGCAGGTTCACGAGGTAAACGAAACCGCAGCGGCGCTTGAGGCGGCGGATGAAGTGCTGATCTGTAATGCGCTGATGCCCCTCGTGCCGGTTAATATGCTTGACGGCAAACGCTGGACCGCGCGCGCGCTTTACCACTTTTTAGCCCCACACTGTGAGTGACCGATATCGTCATGAAAAAGATGTTACGTTTCGCTGTGCTGGTACTGGTTGTCCTTGGGGTAGCCGCAGGCGCTGGCTTATGGAAAGTCCGCCAGCTTGCTGACAGCAAGATTACGGTAAAAGAAGAAACTATTTTCACCCTGAAACAGGGCACCGGTCGTATTGCCCTCGGCAAGCAGCTCTATGATGAAAAAATCATCACCCGTCCGCGCGTGTTTCAGTGGCTGCTGCGGGCCGAGCCTGAACTGGCTAACTTTAAAGCCGGAACCTACCGCCTGACGCCGGAGATGACGGTGCGGGACGCGCTCCGGTTGCTGGCCAGCGGTAAAGAAGCGCAGTTCCCGCTACGCCTTGTTGAAGGGATGCGTCTGAGCGACTGGCTGAAACAGTTGCACGATGCGCCCCACATCAAACATACCCTGCCGGACGCGAATTATGAGACGGTCGCCAAAGCGGTCGGGATTGATAATCCGCAGTGGGTCGAGGGCTGGTTCTGGCCGGATACCTGGTCTTATACCGCGCATACCACCGATGTCACCATCCTGAAGCGCGCCCATGCCAGAATGGTAAAGGCCGTTGATGAAGCCTGGGAAGGGCGAGCGCCGGGGCTGCCTTACAAAGACAAAAACCAGCTGGTGACAATGGCCTCCATTATTGAGAAAGAGACGGCAGTAGCCAGCGAACGCGATCGGGTCGCCTCGGTGTTTATTAACCGTCTGCGCATCGGCATGCGTCTGCAGACCGACCCGACGGTGATCTACGGCATGGGTGAGACCTATAACGGCAATATTACCCGTAAGGATCTCGAAACGCCTACGCCGTACAATACCTACGTGATTTCCGGACTGCCGCCCGGGCCGATTGCAATGCCGGGGCAGGCGTCATTGACTGCCGCCGCGCATCCGGCGAAAACCTCTTACCTATATTTCGTTGCGGATGGCAAAGGCGGACACGCGTTCACTACCAATCTCAGCAGCCATAATCAGGCCGTGCAGGCTTATCTGAAGTCGCTTAAGGGCAAGAATGAGAAGTAAATTTATCGTTATCGAAGGGTTGGAAGGTGCAGGTAAAACCACCGCCCGCAACGTGGTCATTGATACCCTCAAAGCGCAGGGTGTTACCGACCTCGTTTTCACCCGCGAGCCGGGCGGCACCGTGCTGGCCGAGAAATTGCGCAGCCTGGTGCTGGATATCAAGTCGGTAGGGGAAGAGACCATCACCGACCACGCGGAAGTGCTGCTGTTTTATGCGGCGCGCGTTCAGCTGGTTGAGACGGTCATCAAGCCTGCGCTGGCGCGCGGTGCCTGTGTGATCGGCGATCGCCACGATCTCTCGACTCAGGCCTATCAGGGCGGCGGACGCGGCATCGATCCGGCCATGCTGGCGACTCTGCGCCAGACCGTGCTCGGCGACTTTGCGCCCGATCTCACGCTCTATCTCGACGTCACCCCTGAGGTTGGGCTGAAGCGCGCCCGCGCGCGTGGGGAGCTGGATCGCATTGAGCAGGAGTCGCTCGATTTCTTTAACCGCACCCGCGCACGTTACCTGGAACTGGCGGCGGCTACGCCGTCCATCAAAACCATCGATGCCACGCGCTCGCTGGATGAGGTGACGCACGACATCCGCGAAACCGTGTGTCGCTGGATGGAGGCGCAGGCCTGATGAAATGGTATCCGTGGCTGCGTCCGTCGTTTGAGCATCTGGTGTCCCAGCATCAGGCCGGGCGCGGGCACCATGCGTTACTGATTCACGCATTGCCCGGCATGGGCGATGAGGCTCTGATTTACGCCCTTGGCCGCTGGCTGATGTGCCAGCAACCGGATGGTCAGAAAAGTTGTGGCCAGTGCCGGAGCTGTCAGCTGATGCAGGCCAGTACCCATCCTGATTATTACCTGGTCGAGCCGGAAAAGGGCAAAGCCAGCCTCGGGATTGATGCCATCCGTGCGGTCAGCGAAAAGCTCTACGAGCATGCGCGACTGGGTGGGGCAAAAGTGGTATGGATTGCCGATGCGGCGCAGCTGACCGAAGCGGCGGCCAACGCCTTGTTGAAAACGCTGGAAGAGCCGCCGGAAAATACCTGGTTTTTGCTGGGCTGTCGCACGCCGGAAAATCTGCTGGCGACCCTGCGCAGCCGCTGTTTTTACTGGCATATCCCGGTGCCGGAAGAGCGTTACGCGCTGGCGTGGCTGGCGCGTGAAAAACCCGCCACTCCGGACGAGCTGAGCGCAGCGCTGCGCCTGAGCGGCGGGGCACCCGCGGCGGCGCTGACGCTGCTGGAAGATCAGGCCCGCGAGGCGCGTCATCAGCTGTGCGTGGCGCTGGACGGCGCGCTCAGCCAGCAGGATTTCCTGTCGCTGCTGAGCGTGCTCAATCACGACAGCGCCCCGATGCGGCTGTACTGGCTCTCTGCGCTGCTGCTTGATGCAGTGAAATGGCAGCAGGGTGCCGCGCGCTGGTTGACGAATCCCGACAGACAGCCGCTGGTGCAGCGTCTCGCCGCACAGCTCACCGTTTCGCAACTGCAGCACTGCCTGCACTCGCTGTTTCGCACCCGCGAGCAGTTGCTGCGGGTCGCGGGCGTCAACCGTGAACTGCTGCTGACCGATTTGCTGTTATCCTGGGAGCAGATGCTCACGTCAGGCGTACAGCGTCCCCTTTTTCATCTGTAGAGAATAATTATGTTTTTAGTTGATTCCCACTGCCACCTCGACGGTCTGGATTACCAGACGCTGCATAAAAACGTCGATGACGTGCTGGAAAAAGCCGCTGCGCGCGACGTGAAGTTTTTCCTCGCCGTTGCCACTACGCTGCCGGGCTACAGCGCCATGCGCGAGCTGGTGGGGCAGCGCGACAACGTGGTGTTCTCCTGCGGCGTTCATCCGCTCAACCAGAATGAGCCTTATGAGGTCGACACCCTGCGTCGGCTGGCGGCGGAAGAGGGCGTCGTGGCGATGGGCGAAACCGGGCTCGACTACTTCTATACCCCTGAAACCAAAGCGACCCAGCAGGCGTCGTTCCGCAACCATATCCGCATCGGACGCGAGCTTAACAAGCCGGTGATTGTTCACACGCGCGATGCCCGGCAAGACACGCTGGCGATTTTACGCGAGGAAAAGGTGACGGATTGCGGTGGCGTACTACACTGTTTCACTGAAGATCGGGAAACCGCAGGCAAGCTGCTGGATATGGGATTCTATATTTCGTTTTCAGGCATTGTCACCTTCCGCAACGCGGAGCAGCTGCGTGACGCAGCGCGTTACGTGCCGCTGGACCGGCTGCTGGTGGAAACCGATTCTCCGTACCTTGCGCCGGTTCCCCATCGTGGCAAAGAGAATCAGCCGGCCCTGGTGCGCGACGTGGCAGAGTATATGGCGGTACTGAAAGGCGTTTCGCTGGAGGAGCTGGCATCGGCAACCACGAACAACTTTGCCACGCTGTTTCATATCGACCCGTCCCGCCTGCAAAATAGCCAATAGCCTAATTATTTTATTGCTCGTAATTAAGTAGTGAAGCGCGTAGAGTTCACCGCCAAAATCCAGGCGGTGAAGCCGTTTTCGCAGCCTGCTTATGCGTCAGATTGTAAAGAAATTTAACTTTTTCTGAGGGTGGTTGCTGAAACGTGACTACCGTCAAACAAAAAAAACGCGATTTATTTTACTCTGCGTAATAAATAAAGGGCGCTCAGATGCCCTGTTTTATGGCCTGTTTCTCCCCACAGGCAATGCGTGATAAGCGTAAAAAAAGCACAAATACTCAGGAGCACTCTCAATTATGTTCAAGAATGCATTTGCTAACCTGCAGAAGGTGGGTAAATCGCTGATGCTGCCGGTCTCCGTACTGCCTATCGCAGGTATTCTGCTGGGCGTCGGTTCCGCTAACTTCAGCTGGCTGCCAGCAGTGGTTTCCCATGTGATGGCGGAAGCGGGCGGTTCCGTGTTCGCCAACATGCCGCTGATCTTCGCCATCGGCGTGGCGCTGGGCTTCACCAATAACGACGGCGTATCCGGCCTGGCCGCGGTCGTGGCGTATGGCATCATGGTGAAAACCATGGCGGTGGTTGCGCCGCTGGTGCTGCACTTACCGGCTGAAGAGATCGCCTCACAACACCTGGCTGATACCGGTGTGCTGGGCGGTATCATCGCGGGTGCTATCGCAGCCTACATGTTCAACCGTTTCTACCGTATTAAGCTCCCTGAGTATCTGGGCTTCTTCGCGGGCAAACGCTTCGTGCCGATTATCTCCGGCCTGACCGCTATCATCATGGGCGTGCTGCTGTCCTTCATCTGGCCGCCGGTGGGTAGCGCTATCCAGACCTTCTCCCAGTGGGCTGCGTATCAGAACCCGGTGGTCGCGTTTGGTATTTACGGCTTCATCGAGCGCAGCCTGGTGCCGTTCGGCCTGCACCATATCTGGAACGTACCTTTCCAGATGCAGATTGGTGAGTTCACCAACGCTGCCGGTCAGGTGTTCCACGGTGATATCCCGCGTTACATGGCAGGCGACCCGACCGCAGGTAAACTCTCCGGTGGCTTCCTGTTCAAAATGTACGGTCTGCCGGCTGCCGCTATTGCCATCTGGCACTCTGCTAAACCAGAGAACCGCGCGAAAGTGGGCGGGATCATGATCTCCGCGGCGCTGACCTCGTTCCTGACCGGTATCACCGAGCCGATCGAGTTCTCCTTCATGTTCGTTGCGCCGATCCTGTATGTGATCCACGCCGTACTGGCTGGCCTGGCGTTCCCGATCTGTATCCTGCTGGGTATGCGTGACGGTACCAGCTTCTCCCACGGCCTGATCGACTTCGTGGTGCTGAGCGGTAACGGTAGCAACCTGTGGCTGTTCCCGGTTGTGGGTCTGTGCTACGCGGCCATCTACTACACCGTGTTCCGCGTGCTGATCAAAGCGCTGGATCTGAAAACGCCGGGTCGTGAAGACGCGACGGAAGATGCCAAAGCAGGCGCGACCAGTGAAATGGCTCCGGCTCTGGTTGCTGCTTTCGGTGGTAAAGAGAACATCACTAACCTTGATGCCTGTATCACTCGTCTGCGCGTCAGCGTGGCCGACGTGGCTAAAGTTGACCAGTCCGGCCTGAAAAAGCTGGGTGCGGCAGGTGTGGTGGTGGCTGGTTCCGGTGTTCAGGCTATCTTCGGTACTAAATCCGATAACCTGAAAACGGAAATGGATGAGTACATCCGTAACAGCTAAGCCATAAAGGTTGGGGAGACTAAGGGAGGCCAATGGCCTCCCTTTTTTATGGGCGGCGTTATATCAAGCGCTGCTCCGGCCACGCACAGTGCGTTGACGTGCCACCACCGTCGAGGAAATGTCCTGAGAGCAGGGCGCTGGTGTCCAGACAAAAAGAAAGGGAGCCATCAGGCTCCCTTAATTCGTTACGCGGTACTATCAGAAACTGTAGTTCGCGGTCAGCGAGAAGTTACGCGGCGCGCCGTAGATATAAGACTGGCCCACGTTGGTGTCATACTCTTTATCCAGCAGGTTATTCAGATTCGCCTGGACAGAAAGTTCTTTGGTGACCTGGTAACGACCGAACAGATTTACCAGTGCATAGCTACCCTGATCGGCGCGGAACGTGCCGAAGCCAGTGCTGACATAAGAATAGGTATGGTTCTGCCAGTTCACGCCACCGCCCAGCGTCAGATCCTGCAGCATCGGCAGGCGATAGCTGGTAAACAGCTTCACGCTGGTACGCGGCAGGTCGGCATTAACTGCCTTACCTTCGCTGTCTGTAGCAACATAGCGGGTAGCACCAAAGGTCATCTGCCAGTTATCGGTCAGTGCGCCGTTAACTTCCAGCTCAACGCCTTTGCTTACGGTGCCGTCTTCACCACGATAAGCTGTTTCGTTAGAAGAGCCCGGTATCGGCTGACCAGTGCTGACGCCAAGATTATCCTGCTCAATGCGGAACACGGCCAGGGAGGTGGTGAGGCGGCTGTTCATCCAGTCAGATTTCACACCCAGTTCATAGTTTTTGCCGGTAATGGGTGCCAGATATTTTCCGCTGATGTCGCGCACGGTCTGCGGCTGGAAAATAGAGGTATAGCTGGCGTAGGTTGACCAGTTATCGTTGATGTCCAGCACCAGCCCGGCATACGGCGTGGTGTTATTTTTTTCCATATGCTGCGTCAGCGTGTCCGTACTCCATTTGGTGTAACGGGCACCCACAATAAGGTGCAGCGGATCGGCCAGCGAGATACGCGTTGCGGTATAGGCAGATTTGATGTGGATCTTATCTTCCTGCGCCAGGGCAAGATCGCCCCAGTTGGTTTCCGGGATGTTACCGTTGTAATTGCCGAAATTGCCAACTTCATCAGCGTAAATGTTTGCCCAGGAGTTCAGGTAACGGTTGTGCTGTTTACTGTAGTTCGCACCCACCATCAGCTGATGTTCACGACCGAGCAGCTCATATGGTCCGCTGGCGTACAGATCCAGCGCATCCACTTTACGCTTGCCGGTGTTGTAGCCGGTACCGCCCACCATAAAACCTGGCCCGTAAATGCTGTCCAGATTGCCGGTTGACTCATCCAGTACGGCGTCAATATACGAGGTGCGGCCGTCAAGCTTGGTTTCGGTATGCGTACCGTTCAGGGTCGCTTCCCAGTTGTTATCGAAACGCTGCTTCAGCGTCACAAAGACCTTATTCATGTCTTTGTCATTGTAAGCCCAGTCGGGTGCGGTGCTGCGGCTACGATCGTAGCGAATAGCGCCGCCATTGGTATTCCAGCGCGGCAGGCCGCCCCAGGTCGGGCTGTTAACGTTGATCTGCTGATACTCATAACCCACAGACAGGCTGGTGGCATCGGTCAGATCGGTATCCAGTACCCCGTAAAAGAATTTTTTCTGCTGATTATAGCGGTCGAGCCAGCTGTCGTTATCCTGATAACCGGTCACAACACGGCCACGAATACGTCCATCTTCTGTCAGCGGTGACTGTACGTCCACTACATAGCGCTGCTTATTCCAGCTGCCATACTCTGCAGAAACATTACCTTTGAATTCACGGCTGTCGGCGTGTTTACGCACCATGTTGATAGATGCGGACGGATTACCCGCTCCGCTCATCAGGCCGGTAGCGCCACGTACCACTTCGATGCGCTCAAGCAGCGCGGTATCGGACTGCGCATCGCCCAGATTCCAGCGCGACTCGAAGTAGGTAGGAATACCGTCAACCATATAGTTATCGATCTCGAACCCGCGCGAATAATATGAAACACGGTCAGAGTCGGCCTGATTTGCGGTAATACCCGTGGTGTTAGACAGTACATCGCCCAGCGTATTCAGCTGCTGGTCCTTCATACGCTGCTCGCTGATGATGCTCACCGACTGCGGAATGTCGCGCTGGATCAACGACATTTTGGTACCGGCGCTGGTCACCTTGACGCTGTAGTCCTGAGATTCATCAGCTGGAGCGCTGGCAGACGTCGCATCCACCACAATCGTATCGTTAGGTGCCGCGAATACCGCCGGGCTGGTCAGCGCGGCGGCAATGCTTAATGCGAGCAGGGAAGGAAGGTGCGACGCCGGCGACGAGCCACGAACGCGGGTTGCTTCAAAAGCCATGTTTTACCCTTAAGAAGAAGGATGCTGTGCATCTGGTTATTAAATTGCGATTCTCTTCTGAGGCGTCCGCTGCTGATGAATAGATATCGCGAATAACTGAATGAACTTTCCGGTGTCAATAAAAATGAGAACTATAATCATTAGTCTTACCGCTGTAAACAAATGTAAGAGCTATAACAGCAACAACTGCGGCCATTACCGTCAGAAGGCAATGCCAGCGCGGTAACCTGAATGCCCGGCAAACAGTAAGCGCAGGCCATATAAAGAAAAACCGGTCAAAGGTTGAAAGGACTGGATTATCTCGCTCATACTCTAGGGATTACAGAAGAGGGATTACACATGGCCGAAGAAACGATTTTCAGTAAAATTATCCGCCGCGAAATTCCCGCGGACGTGGTTTATCAGGACGAGCTGGTCACCGCTTTTCGCGATATTTCCCCGCAGGCACCAACGCATATTCTTATCGTTCCAAACGTATTAATTCCTACCGTGAATGATGTCACCGCCGATCACGAGCAGGCATTGGGCCGGCTGTTCACCGTCGCCGCCAAAATTGCCCGCGAGGAAGGGATTGATGAAGACGGTTATCGTCTGATCATGAACTGCAATCGCCACGGCGGACAGGAGGTCTACCACATCCATATGCATCTGGTGGGTGGCCGCGCGCTGGGTCCAATGCTCTCTCACAAAGGGCTGTGATATGACGCCTGCACGCCTCGTCGCGCTGTTGTTTGCTTTGACGCTGGCCGGCTGCGGCTCGTCTCCGCAGATCCCGGTGAATGAGGATCAGACGCTGGTGCTGGAGTCAGCCGTGCTGGCAGCAGGCATCACCGCGGAAAAACCGGAGTATTCTAACGAAAATATCACGCCCTCTGCGTCATCCAGAATTTACAATGAAAGAGATAAACCGGTAACGGTGAGCTATCGTTTTTACTGGTATGACGCCAAAGGGCTGGAAATGCACCCGCTTGAAGCCCCCCGCACTGTGACCATTCCGGCGCATTCCGGGGTATCCGTCTTTGCCAGCTCCCACTATCTGGGCGCGCGGAAAGTCCGGCTTTATCTTTATCTCTAAGAGGTGAAACTTGATCAGGGAATTACGTCGTTATGCGCTACTGACTACGGTAGCGATGTTTTTATCGGGATGTATTATGCAGGGCGAACAGCAGCCCGCGCCGGTCGATCAGGCTGGCCCCGGCACTGCGCAACCCCAGCCGCCGCAGCAGACGCTGCCCGGCGTGCCTGAGATCCCGCCGGTGCCGTCTCAGCCGGGTCCGATCACCGAACAGCCGCAGCCGACCACCCCGGAACCGAAGGTGCGTCACTACGACTGGAACGGCGCGATGCAGCCGATGGTGGGCAAAATGCTCCAGGCAGACGGCGTGAACGCGGGCAGCGTACTGCTGGTGGACAGCGTCAATAACCGCACCAACGGCTCGCTGCAGAGCGGTCCGGCGACCGAAGCGCTGCACGGCGCGCTCGGGAACAACGGCAAGTTCACGCTGGTTTCCGCGCAGCAGCTGGCGCAGGCCAAACAGCAGCTCGGCCTTTCTCCGCAGGACAGCCTCGGCTCGCGCAGTAAAGCCATTGGGATTGCCCGCAACGTGGGTGCGCAGTACGTGCTCTACAGCAGCGCGACCGGCAACGTCAACGCCCCGACGCTGCAGATGCAGCTGATGCTGGTGCAAACCGGCGAAATCATCTGGTCAGGTAAAGGTGCCGTACAACAAACCCAGTGATGCATCGCTGGATGCGTTTTTGACACGACACTTTCCGGCGGCGCAAGCCGCCGGTTCGCTATCTGCGCTCCGGGGATTAAGCGGCAACAGCGTGCTGGTGGACACCCCGCAGGGCCAGCGCCTGGTGCGACAGCGCAATGCCAGTCTCGTCACCCGTGCCGCATTCGCGCGCCAGTACCGGGCGCTGCGCCAGCTGCCTGCCGACATCGCGCCGCACGTCTGGTGCCGTGAGGGTGACTGGCTGATGCTCGATTATCTGCCGGGCGAGGTGAAAACCTCGCTTCCCCCCGTGCCGCAACTCGCCGCGTTACTGTATCATCTGCACCGGCAGCCCCGCTTCGGCTGGCGTATCACGCTGCTGCCGCTGCTGCAAAACTACTGGCAGACCAGCGCTCCGCAGCGGCGAACGCTGTTCTGGCTACGCCGCCTGCGCGCGCTGACGCGGCACGGGGAACCCCGGCCGCTGCGTCTCGCGCCGCTGCATATGGATGTTCATCCCGGCAATCTGGTGTGGCAGGGCGACACGCCGCGCCTGATTGACTGGGAATACGCTGGCGATGGCGATGTCGCGCTGGAACTGGCGGCGGTGTGGGCCGATGCCGCAGAGCGTGACGTACTGACGGAATACTATGCGCAGCTAAGCGGTATTGATGCTTCCACGCTGCGCGCTCAGGTGCGCCGCTGGCGGCCGTGGGTGGAGATGCTGATAGCTGGCTGGTACGAACAGCGCTTCCAGCAGACGCAGGAACAACAATTTATCGCCCTCGCGGATGAGGCCTGGAGCCAGGCGCGGGCGAGGTAACAGAGAGAGGTGGATGTGGGTCCGGTAATGTTGGATGTGGCAGGCTTTGAGCTGGATGCCGAAGAGCGCGAAATTTTACATCATCCGCTGGTGGGCGGGCTGATCCTGTTTACCCGTAACTATCACGATCCGGCGCAGCTGCGCGAGCTGGTGCGTCAGATCCGTGCCGCATCGCGTCATCGTCTGGTGATCGCCGTGGATCAGGAGGGCGGGCGCGTCCAGCGCTTCCGCGAGGGGTTCACGCGTCTGCCTGCGGCACAGTCCTTCGCGGCGCTGCTGGGCGCGGAAGAGGGAGGGCGGCTGGCGCACGAAGCCGGCTGGCTGATGGCCTGCGAAATGATTGCTCAGGACATCGACATCAGCTTCGCCCCGGTGCTTGACGTCGGTCACATCAGCGCCGCTATCGGCGAGCGTGCCTGGCACGATGAACCCGCTCAGGCGCTGGCGATGGCAACGCGGTTTATCGACGGCATGCATGAAGCCGGTATGAAAACCACCGGCAAGCATTTCCCTGGTCACGGCGCGGTGACGACGGATTCACACAAGGAGACGCCCATCGATCCGCGCCCGCTGGACACCCTTCGCCGCCACGATATGTCGATTTTTACGCGTCTGATCGGGGACAACAAACTCGACGCGATTATGCCGGCCCACGTTATTTACCCGGAAGCCGACGCGCGTCCGGCCAGCGGCTCGCCGTACTGGCTGCAAACCATTCTGCGTAACGAGCTGGGATTCAACGGCGTGATCTTCTCCGACGATCTGTCAATGGAAGGGGCGGCGGTGATGGGCAGCTATGCCGAGCGCGGCCAGGCGTCGCTGGACGCGGGTTGCGATATGATCCTCGTCTGCAATAATCGTAAGGGTGCGGTAAGCGTGCTGGATAACCTGTCGGCGATCAACGCTGAGCGTGTTACAAATTTGTATCATACCGGCTCATTTACCCGTCAGGAACTCATGTCGTCCCCGCGCTGGAAGGCGGCGAACGCCGCGCTGACGCAGCTGCATGAGCGCTGGGAAGCGGCGAAGTCCACCCGGTGAAACCTGCCTGACGGCCCGGTTGATATGGTGAGGAAGCGATGATTATCTACTTACACGGTTTCGACTCGAACAGCCCCGGTAACCACGAGAAAGTGCTGCAATTGCAGTTCATCGACTCGGACGTGCGGCTTATCAGCTACAGCACCCGGCACCCGAAGCACGACATGCAGCATCTGCTGCGTGAAGTGGACAAAATGCTTCAGCTCAACGTTGACGATCGCCCGCTGATCTGCGGCGTCGGGCTGGGCGGTTTCTGGGCTGAACGCATCGGCTTTCTGTGCGACATGCGGCAGGTGATCTTCAACCCGAACCTGTTTCCCGAGGAAAACATGGAGGGCAAGATCGACCGTCCGGAAGAGTATCTCGATATTGCGACCAAGTGCGTGGAAAACTTCCGTGAAAAGAATCGCGACCGCTGCATGACCATTCTTTCGCGTCAGGATGAGGCGCTCGACAGCCAGCGCACCGCCTCGCTGCTGCATCACTACTATGAAATTGTCTGGGATGAGGAGCAGGGCCACAAGTTCAAAAATATCTCACCCCATCTGCAGCGTATTAAGGCATTCAAAACCCTGGGCTAAGGCGTAGCGTGCTTCAAAAACGGGTCAGCCCTGCGCTGGCCCGTTTCTTTTTTTGCCCCTCAGAAACCCCTTTCCGGGCTATTGTCTATCTTTTAAGCGATAATTATTGATGTACGTCAAATTTGGTATGACCAATGCACCTGACGTGCTATTCTCAACGGTGTTAACAAATTTAAGGTATCTAAACCATTGTTAATTCAGGGTTATTTTTATAACTTTAACTTAACAATTGGTTAATATTTTAGGGGGTCACGTTGACTACGCCATTAAAGAAGATCGTCATTGTTGGCGGCGGTGCCGGCGGGCTTGAGCTGGCAACCCAGCTCGGGCATAAGCTTGGTCGCAGTAAAAAAGCCAAAGTCACGCTGGTGGATCGCAACCACAGCCATCTGTGGAAGCCGCTGCTGCACGAAGTGGCGACCGGTTCGCTGGATGAGGGCGTGGACGCGCTGAGCTATCTGGCGCATGCCCGCAATCACCACTTCCAGTTCCAGCTCGGTTCCGTCGTGGACATCAATCGCGAAAGCAAAACCCTTACCGTCGCCGAACTGCGTGACGAGAAGGGCGAACTGCTGGTCGCCGAACGCAAAATCCCTTACGACACGCTGGTCATGGCGCTGGGAAGTACCTCCAACGACTTCAACACCCCGGGCGTGAAAGAGCACTGCATTTTCCTCGATAACCCACACCAGGCGCGCCGTTTCCATCAGGAGATGCTTAACCTGTTCCTGAAGTACTCGGCTAACCTCGGCGCGAGCGGCAAGGTCAATATTGCTATCGTCGGCGGTGGGGCCACCGGGGTGGAGCTGTCGGCAGAGCTGCACAACGCGGTGAAACAGCTGCACAGCTACGGTTACAAAGGGCTGACCAACGAAGCGCTGAACGTGACGCTGGTGGAAGCGGGCGAGCGTATTCTGCCGGCGCTGCCGCCGCGTATCTCCAGCGCCGCGCATAACGAGCTGACCAAGCTGGGCGTGCGCGTGCTGACCAATACCATGGTGACCAGCGCGGATGAAGGCGGCCTGAATACCAAAGAGGGCGAGTACATTAAAGCCGATCTGATGGTGTGGGCGGCGGGTATTAAAGCCCCGGACTTTATGAAAGAGATTGGCGGCCTGGAAACCAACCGTATCAACCAGCTGGTGGTGGAGCCAACGCTGCAGACGACCCGCGATGCGGATATCTTCGCGATCGGCGACTGCGCCTCCTGCGCCCGTCCGGAAGGCGGATTCGTGCCGCCGCGCGCCCAGGCTGCACACCAGATGGCGTCCTGCGCTCAGGCCAATATCATGGCGCAGCTCAAAGGCAAGCCGCTGAAGTCTTATGTCTATAAAGATCACGGCTCGCTGGTGTCGCTCTCGAAGTTCTCTACCGTCGGCAGCCTGATGGGTAACCTGATGCGCGGTTCAATGATGGTGGAAGGGCGGATGGCGCGTATCGTCTACATCTCGCTCTACCGTATGCACCAGATCGCGCTGCACGGGTACATGAAAACCGGTCTGATGATGCTGGTTGGCAGCATCAACCGCGTGATCCGTCCGCGACTCAAGCTGCACTGACAGACAAGCCCTGTCCTGCAAGGGGCAGGGCTTAAAGCACAAAATCCCGCCTGGACTGCTGTGACGCATAGGAGTTCTCCTAAACGCGTCTTTTTCCACATAATCTCGCATTTTTACGCTTCTTTCTTATTTGCCACTACACCCTCTCGGTTGCAGAATGATGACCATTAGCGCAAGCAGGAGGTTCTGTTGTGAATAAATCAATGTTAGCCGGTATCGGCATCGGCGTAGCCGCCGCACTGGGGGTGGCTGCGGTCGCCAGCCTGAATGTGTTTGACCGTTCGCCGCAGTATGCGCAGGTGGTGTCCGCCACGCCCATCAAAGAAACCGTGAAGACGCCGCGCCAGGAGTGCCGCAACGTCACCGTCACCCATCGCCGCCCGGTGCAGGATGAGCATCGCATTGCCGGTTCCGTGTTAGGTGCCGTCGCGGGCGGGGTGATTGGTCACCAGTTCGGCGGTGGTCGTGGTAAAGATGTGGCCACCGTCGTCGGTGCGCTGGGGGGCGGCTATGCCGGTAACCAGGTGCAGGGCGCGCTGCAGGAAGGCGATACCTACACCAGCACCCAGCAGCGCTGCAAAACCGTCTATGACAAGTCAGAAAAAATGCTGGGTTACGACGTGACCTACCGCATTGGCGAACAGCAGGGCAAAATCCGCATGGATAACGATCCCGGTTCGCAGATCCCGCTCGACAGCAATGGTCAGCTGATCCTGAATAAAAAAGCGTAAAAAAGACGTTCTCTGCCTTCGCCCCTCTGTCGCTCAGGCTGCGGGGCGTTTTTTATGCATAAAGAAAAACCCTTACGCCTGGATGCCGGTGCGGCAGACGTAAGGGTTTTTGCACTCTGCGGCCAAAGTGCGCCGTTTAGATCAGACTGTGCTGGCGGAAAAGCAGGCATCCGGTGATCAGAACAGAAATAAAGGCAAAAATCACTGAACCACCACATAACAACCAGAGTCCAAATAACAATGTTATTACTATTAACACCTTAAATAATGGTAATAGCATAATCATTTCCATAATCCTTCTGCATGTGAATAGTCAAACTGCAAACCTTGTTGTCCGTAATGAAAGGCTTAAGCACCGCCAGACCCGGAACTTCAGGTGCCCTTGCTGCGGTTAATCTCGTCTTCCTGACGATATTCTTCCTGTGTCATCCTGAATAATGATTCGTTAGCAGTGAAATAATCATCAGCTGCTTAAAAGCATAGTTAACCATCAAAATATATTTAATAGGTTTTAGCGATTGTTGAGATAGGTTAAGGCTATCAATGAGCCGGGGCCAGTTCAGCTGCGGGCTGGCGGGGAAAAGCAGGCAGGGTACAAAATAATCGTGCTCCATAAGCGGAGCACGAAAGATAACTTCAGATTATCTATTTCCCTGGAAACGACAGGGTTAACCCGGGCGGTGAGCGTTAATCAGTTCGGGAAGAATATGCAGCGTGGTGTCAGCAACCTTATGCAGGGTTTCGAAACAGGCGCCTTCGCGCGCGCTGACCGACATACCCTGCAGCAGGCAGGCTAAATAGCGCGCCAGCCCCTGGGTGTCGCAGTCGCCGGGGAGTTCACCCTGCTGCTGGCGCTCATCCAGGAAACGCACCAGCGTCTGCTCCTGCATCGCGTGACGGGCCTTAATGGTACAGGCCACCTGCTCAGACGAGGCGGCCAGCCCTGCTGAGGTGGTGATGATAAAGCAGCCTGCCGGCGTGTCATTGCTGGTGAAGCAGGTCGCGACCGCAGAGAAGTAATCAGAGAGCGCCTGCGCCAGCGTTTTATCGCTGCCGAACAGCTCGGCTTCCTGCCGGGCGGCAAAGCGGGTGATGTAGCGGTCGAGTACCGCGCGGAACAGCCCCTCTTTATTGGTGAACTCGGCATACAGCGTCGGCGCTTTCGCCCCGGTCGCTTCCACGAGGTCTGAAAGCGACGTCGCTTCATAGCCGTGCTGCCAGAAGAGTGTCATGGCCTTATCAAGCGCGGCTTCCCTGTCGAACACTTTTGGTCGGCCACGGCTTTTTTTTGCGCATTGCGGTGCGTCAGTATTCATAGTGCCGTTAACCCCTGTTGATGATGTGTCATTCATTATTGCAAGTTTATCCGTCCGGTTCCAGCCTCAATTCCTGAAAATAATTGATCGCTATCTATATGAATAAATTATCTTTTTAAATTTAATTAATGGTCGTTATAAAATAGGGTTGACGTGTGACCACGATCACATCTATCATTTGTTTATCGATCGTTAAGTTAATTGATTAACGACATTCTTTCATCTGCAAAAAGGGTCACACACATGAAAACCATTACTGCTTTGTTTACTGCCGCGCTGTTAAGTTCACTTTCTTTCGCAAGCTTCGCTGCGGTAGAAGTTCAGTCCACCCCGGCGAATCAGCAGGCGGTTGGCACCATTTCCGCCACCGCAGGCACTAACCTGGGGTCACTGGAAGATCAGCTGGCACAGAAAGCGGAAGAGATGGGCGCAAGCTCCTTCCGCATCACGTCTGTGACCGGTCCGAACACCCTGCATGGCACCGCGGTTATCTATAAATAATCAATCCGCTAGCTGCTTATGCCTGTAAAAAAGCCCTGCAATCGCAGGGCTTTTTTGTTTTCAGACTTAAATCGTCTGGTCGGGGCTTTCCGGGTGGTGGCCAGCAACGTCTGTCGGCATCCCTGAGCGCACCTCCATCGCGTGCTCCATGGTCGCGGCGTCAGTGGCCGCATCGTCTTTAAACGCGGTCATCGCCGCATTAAGCACGATCGGCAGCGTCTTCGGATCGTCTTCCAGCGTTTTCGACAGCGGCTGATGCACTTCCACCAGGCGACGACCATCCGGCTCTACGGACGCTTTAATCGGCGTATTGATGATATTGACCTTCGTGCCCGGTTTCACCGCGCTGAACAGGGCGGCAATATCGCCGTCGCGCAGACGAATACAGCCGGAGCTGACGCGCATCCCGATACCGAAGTCGGCGTTAGTGCCGTGGATCAGGTAGACGCCGCCGTAAGCGGCCAGGCGGATAGCGTGATGCCCCATCGGGTTATCCGGCCCGGCGGGAACCACGGCGGGCAGATCGATACCTTTCGCTTTATAGCGGGCGCGAATGTTCGCGGTTGGCGTCCAGGTCGGGTTGGCGCGCTTGTCCGAGATGGTGGTAACCATCGTTGGCGTCAGCGTGTCGCTGTCGAGCTGGCCGATGCCGATAGGGTAGACGGTCACCTGATTACTGCCCGGCGGATAGTAATAGAGGCGCAGCTCGGCGAGGTTAATCACAATCCCTTCGCGCGGCACGTCCGGCAGCAGCGTCTGCAACGGGATCGTCAGCACGCTACCGGCACGCGGCACATAGGGGTCCACGCCGGGGTTGGCCTGCAGCAGCGCCAGAAAACCGACGTTATATTTTTTGGCAATAGCTTCCAGCGAGCCGCCATCGTTTTCCACCACGTGCCAGGCATTCTCTCCCACCAGCCGGCTGCCGGTTGGCGGCAGCGGCCAGGTATTGGCCCGGGCGGGCAGGGCGCTTAAGGCTACTACCGCGGCCAGCGTTAATGTCGCCAGCCAGTGTGACGATCGCACTGTTTTCATCATGACCCTTATCTCCCAGAAAGATTGGGCTTAATTATTGTTTATAGAAGATAAATTATGGCGGGTGCCCGTGTAGGGAAATCCAGGCGCTTTGAAAGGGTTTGTAAAGGTGAAGCAGCGCACCCGCAGAACGGGTGCGCAACAGGTTACGCGGCGCGGTTCTCCGCCAGCTGGTTCATAAAGTTACGCACCCACTCCATGCGGGTTTTACGCTCGCTCAGATCCTGCATAAAGCGCAGGCGGGTCGGGCCATCGAGGCGGAAGTGCTGCGGCTGCTTCTGTAACAGGCCGATCAGCCACACCGGATCGACATGGTTTTTTTCGGCGAACTCAATGATGCCGCCTTTCTCATTGCCCTCGATTTTCCGCACCCCAAGCTGCTGGGCCTGCAGCCGCAGATGGGCGATATCCAGCAGGTTACGCGCCGCGTCCGGCAACAATCCGAAGCGGTCGATCAGCTCCACTTTCAGCTCCTCCAGCTCCGCCGACTGCTTCGCGCTGGCGATACGTTTGTAGAATGACAGGCGCGTGTTGACGTCGGGAATGAAGTCCTCCGGCAGCAGGGCCGGCATCCGCAGCTCAACCTCGGTCTGGCTGCTGGTGAGATCCTCAAGCGACGGCTCGCGGCCCTCTTTCAGCGCGTCCACCGCGTTTTCCAGCAGCTCCATATACAGCGAGAAGCCGATGGTTTCCATCTGGCCGCTCTGATCCTCGCCCAACAGCTCACCGGCACCGCGAATTTCGAGGTCATGGGTCGCCAGCGCAAAGCCCGCGCCCAGATCTTCCAGCGAGGCGATGGCCTCAAGGCGTTTTTTGGCATCGCTGGTCATCGCTTTCGGGTGCGGCGTCAGCAGCCAGGCGTAGGCCTGATGGTGAGAGCGTCCGACGCGCCCGCGCAGCTGATGGAGCTGGGCCAGCCCGAAGTGGTCGGCGCGCTCGATGATAATGGTGTTGGCGGTCGGGATATCGATCCCGGTTTCGATGATGGTGGTACACACCAGCACGTTAAAGCGCTGGTGATGGAAATCATTCATCACCCGCTCCAGCTCGCGCTCGCGCATCTGGCCGTGACCGATAGCGATACGCGCTTCCGGCACCAGCGTCGCCAGCCGCTCGGCGGCTTTCTGGATGTTTTCCACGTCGTTAAACAGGTAGTACACCTGGCCGCCGCGCAGCACCTCACGCAGGATCGCCTCGCGCACCACCAGGTTATCGTACTCGCGCACGAAGGTTTTTACCGCCAGACGGCGAGCCGGCGGGGTAGCGATAATCGACAGATCGCGCATGCCGCTCATCGCCATGTTGAGGGTACGCGGGATCGGTGTGGCGGTGAGGGTGAGGATATCCACATCGGCGCGCATCGCCTTGATCCGCTCCTTGTGGCGCACCCCGAAGCGGTGCTCCTCATCGACGATCAGCAGCCCCAGATCCTTCATCTTCACATCGCTCTGCAGCAGCTTGTGGGTGCCGATAAGAATATCGACCTTGCCGTCGGCAGCCTGCTCCAGCACCTGCGCCTGCTCTTTGGCGCTGCGAAAACGCGACAGCAGCTCAATGCGCACCGGCCAGTTGGCGAAGCGGTCACGGAAGTTGTCAAAGTGCTGCTGCGCCAGCAGGGTGGTCGGCACCAGCACCGCCACCTGCTTATTGTTCTCTACCGCAAGGAAGGCGGCGCGCATCGCCACTTCGGTTTTCCCGAAGCCAACGTCGCCGCACACCAGCCGGTCCATTGCCAGCGGCTGGCACATATCGCTCAGCACCGCATTGATGGCCTGAGCCTGGTCCGGCGTAGTTTCAAACGGGAAACCCTCGCAGAACAGGCGATACTGCTCTTTATCATGCTTAAAGGCGAAGCCCGCTTTAGCCGCGCGCTGGGCGTAAATATCCAGCAGTTCGGCGGCCACGTCGCGCACTTTTTCTGCGGCTTTCTGCCGCGCGCGCGTCCAGGCATCGCTGCCGAGCTTATGCAGCGGCGCATTATCTTCCGCGCCACCGGCGTAGCGGCTGATGAGGTGCAGGGACGACACTGGCACGTAGAGCTTTGCGTCATTGGCGTAGGTGAGCATCAGATATTCAGCGGTGATACCGCCCGCTTCGAGGGTGGTCAGCCCGGCATAGCGCCCGACGCCGTGCTCCAGGTGCACCACCGGCTGGCCGGGATGCAGCTCGGCGAGGTTGCGGATCAGGGTATCCGGGTTGATGGTGCGGCGGCTCTCCTGACGACGGCGCGTCACGCGCTCGCCCAGCAGATCGCTTTCGCAGATCAGCGCCAGGTTGCGCAGGGTATCAATGTAGCCGCGCTCCGCCGCCCCGATCATCAGGAAGCGGCCAGTACCCGTGGCGTCATCGAGGCGGTGAATGCGCTTCGGGGCCACCTTAATTCGCGCCAGCAGTTCTCCCAGCGCCTCGCGACGCCCCTCACTTTCTACCGAGAACACCACCGGCCCGGTAAAGGATTCCAGGAACTGACGCAGGGCGTCCAGCGGTGATTTCTGCTGCGCCTGCACCGCCAGGTCCGGCAGCGTCTGATAGCCAAGATTGGTGTGGGCGGCTTTCTCCGCCAGCGCCTCGTGCGCGAGGTGCATGCGCGGCCAGTGTTTCAGCTCGGCGAACAGCTCATCGGTACGCAGCCACAGCAGTTCCGGCGGCAGCAGCGGACGCATCGGGTCCACGCCACGGTTTTCGTAGCGCGCCCGGGCATCGCTCTGGAAACGCTCGGCGCTGGCTTCCAGCGCACCGGTGCTGACGATCAGGGTATTTTTCGGCAGATAGCTGAACAGCGGCGGCAGCGGCTCGCTGAAGAACAGCGGCTGCCAGTACTCGATCCCGGCGGGCAGGGTGCCTTTGCTCACCTGCTGATAGATGTGCTCCGCGTCGCGCTTAACCTCAAAGCGGTCGCGCCACTGGCTGCGAAACAGTTCGATAGCCGCTTTGTCGGTAGGAAATTCGTGGGCGGGCAGCAGATTAATGGCCTCCACCTCTTCCAGCGTGCGCTGGCTGTCCACGTCGAACAGGCGCAGGCTGTCGATCTCGTCATCAAAGAAGTCGATGCGGTAGGGCTGCTCGCTGCCCATCGGATAGAGATCGAGCAGCGCGCCGCGGGTGGCGTATTCGCCGTGCGCCATCACCTGATCAACGTGGCGGTAACCCGCCTGGTCGAGCTGGGCGCGCAGGCCGTCGCGCGACAGGCGCTGGCCCTTTTTCATCACCAGCGCGTGGCCGTGCAGATAGCTGTGCGGGCAGACGCGCTGCATCAGGGTGTTGACCGGCATGATCAGCACGCCGCGCTGCATCGTCGGCAGCTGATAAAGCGTCGAGAGACGCGAGGAGATGATCTCCTGGTGCGGCGAGAAGCTGTCATAGGGCAGCGTTTCCCAGTCCGCCAGGTTCATCACCATGCTGTCGGTGAACTGCTGGATTTCGTCGTGCAGGCGCAGGGCGTTTTGCATGTCCGGGGCGATGAGGACTACCGGGCCGGCATGACGTTCGGCAATTTCCGCCACTTCGGTTGCGCAGGCTGCGCCGGTTAACTGACCCAGCTGGCGAAGATCGCCGGCTTTCACTGGCAGGGAATAACGATATTGTTCAGGCATAGACGGTGTCAGGTTCTCGCTTGTTTTAGTTCGCGTGACGGAGAAGGCGGCGCGCGATGGCGTGCTCATTATTATCCGTCATCGCTTTACATTAGCAAATCAGAAAGCAGTAACGGTCAACAGTGTAGCGGGAAGCGATAAAGTCAGCCCCGCAAATGCGGGGCTGTGGAGTTAACGCGCGTCGGAATTGAGCGTCAGCGGTTTAGGCGGAGAGAACAGGGCGTCCTTCACAAAGGTGGTGGAGAACTTGCGTACCGCGAGGCCCACCAGGGTGCAGAGCGCGAGGCTGATAAACGGATAGGTCAGCAGCAGGGCCAGCAGCAGCGTATCGCTGAACGCCTTCTGGTTGATCTTCGCCACCAGCACCAGGCTCATCGCTTCAATCAGAATGCGGTGCGTGGTGTAAACCGCGATGGTATTCGAGCCAATGATGTTGAACAGCGAGTTTTCGTTTGCGCCACGCCACTGCTCATACAGGTAAAATACCTTCATGATCGCCACAATCGATATCATCGAGATAAACAGCGGCACGTTCAGGAAATAGAACGGCACCGAAGCCACCGCCAGCAGCGCGAAGATTGGCAGGCGGCGCGGTCGCCACTGCTTGACGCTCTCGATGAGCGGCCCGCCAAAGAACGCACCCAGGCTGTAATACGGCATGTTGCGGATCACGCTGTTCAGCCCCCACCACGGCGTCGGCAGGAAGTTGATCGCGATACTCAGCCCGACCAGCACCACGAACAGCGCCACCCGGAAGCGGTAAAACGCTTTAAAGATAATGAAGTAAACGATCAGCGCGTAGAGATACCACAGGCTGGTGCTGGCGGTGAGCATCCCCACCAGAAACTCGCCGGGAGATTCCGCGTAGGCGGCGTTACTGATGTCGCTGATGTCACGCTGCGGTGCCAGCCACTCGTTAAGATGAAGCAGGCCGAACCACTGCACCGCTCCCCAGAGGATCAGCACATAAAGAATGCTCAGCACGCGCTTATCGAGACACTGCTTCCACGGAACCTCGCTGATATAGCGGCGGATCAGGTAGCCGGAAATAAAGAAGAAGACCGGCATGCGGAACGGCGCGAGGTAGAGGTTAAAGTAAACCCAGGCCTTCGACACCATAATTGCCAGGTGATTTTCCAGCCCCGTGAGGTTGGGGTAGAAGGTGATCACCGAGTGATATACCACCACCAGACAAATACACATCCCTTTGATCTGGTTAATCCATAGCTGTTTTTGTTGCTTCTGTTTCATGCGAAAACGCGCACCCGTTTTTGGTCAATTTCAGCCTATAGCCTGGCGGCTAAGAATAACCTGGTCATCGGAATCAATCTGGTTTTGCCCGATTTGGACGATTTCAGGAAAAACCGCAGGGTGGCAGGCGCGGGGACACGCCCCTCGGGGATGTCGGCTTCAGAAATGATATCAAATTGATTTTTCGGGTTTTTCTGTTAAGGAATGTGTCGGCCGGGAAATGGCGTTTCATTTACTTAATCCGGTTACGCTTATATACTTGCCAGTCACTTTGCACACGGTTTAAGACGGATTTCATGTACCAACCTGTCGCTTTATTCATTGGCTTACGCTACATGCGGGGCCGCGCAGCTGACCGCTTCGGTCGTTTCGTCTCATGGCTGTCGACCATCGGCATCACGCTGGGCGTACTGGCGCTGGTCACGGTGCTTTCCGTGATGAACGGATTCGAACGCGAACTGCAAAACAACATTCTCGGCCTGATGCCCCAGGCCATCGTTACGTCGCCCTCCGGCTCCCTCAACCCTCAGCAGCGTCCGGCAGACAGCCTGAACCTTCAGGGCGTCAGCCGCAGCGCGCCGCTCACTACCGGGGATGTGGTGCTGCAGAGCGCCCGCAACGTGTCGGTAGGCGTGATGCTCGGCATCGACCCGGCGCAGCGCGACCCGCTTACCCCGTATCTCAGCAACGTCCAGCAAAGCGTGCTGGCAGCGGGTAAATACAACGTCATCCTTGGTGAACAGCTGGCGGGCCAGCTTGGGGTGAACCGTGGCGATCAAATCCGCGTGATGGTGCCATCTGCCAGCCAGTTTACGCCGATGGGGCGTCTGCCAAGCCAGCGTCTGTTCACCGTGGCGGGTACGTTCGCTGCCAACAGCGAAGTGGACGGCTATCAGATGCTGGTCAACATTCAGGACGCCTCGCGCCTGATGCGCTATCCGGCCGGGAACATCACCGGCTGGCGTCTGTGGCTTAACGAGCCGCTGAAGGTGGATGAGCTGAGCCAGCAGACCCTGCCGGAGGGCACGGTGTGGAAAGACTGGCGCGAGCGCAAGGGCGAGCTGTTCCAGGCGGTGCGCATGGAGAAGAACATGATGGGCCTGCTGCTCAGTCTGATCATCGCCGTCGCCGCGTTTAATATCATCACTTCACTGGGCCTCATGGTGATGGAGAAGCAGGGCGAAGTTGCCATTCTGCAAACCCAGGGGCTGAACCGCCGCCAGATTATGGCGGTGTTTATGATCCAGGGCGCCAGCGCCGGTATTGTCGGCGCGCTGCTCGGGGCGGTGCTCGGCGCACTGCTCGCCAGCCAGCTTAACAACCTGATGCCGGTTATCGGCGCGCTGCTGGATGGCGCGGCGCTGCCGGTTGCCATTGAACCTTTGCAGGTGGTGGGGATCGCGCTGGCCGCGATGGCCATCGCCCTGTTGTCCACGCTTTACCCGTCATGGCGCGCTGCCGCCACCCAACCCGCTGAGGCTTTACGTTATGAGTAATTCTGTGCTGTTACAGTGCGACAACCTGTGCAAACGCTACCAGGAAGGTAAGGTGCAGACCGACGTATTGCACAACGTGAGCTTCAGCATCGCCGCCGGGGAGACGATGGCTATCGTCGGCAGCTCCGGCTCGGGGAAAAGTACCCTGTTGCACCTGCTGGGCGGGCTGGACACCCCGACGTCCGGCGATGTGATCTTTAACGGCCAGGCGATGAGCACGCTGTCGGCGGCGGCGAAAGCCGAGCTGCGCAACCGCGAGCTGGGCTTTATCTATCAGTTCCACCACCTGCTGCCAGATTTCACCGCGCTGGAAAACGTCGCGATGCCCTTGCTGATTGGCAAGCACAAGCAGCCGGAAGCGCGCGCGCTGGAGATGCTGCGCGCGGTGGGTCTTGATCATCGCAGCAGCCATCGTCCTTCCGAGCTGTCCGGCGGTGAGCGGCAGCGCGTGGCGATCGCCCGTGCGCTGGTAAATAATCCGCGCCTGGTGCTGGCGGACGAACCGACCGGTAACCTCGACGCCCGCAACGCCGACAGCATCTTTGAACTGCTCGGCGAGCTGAACCGCACCCAGGGAACCGCCTTCCTGGTGGTGACGCATGACCTGCAGCTGGCAAAACGGATGCAGCGCCAGCTGGAGATGCGCGACGGCCACCTGAATGCTGAACTGACCCTGATGGGGGCGCAGTAATGGCGTCTTCGCTTTCACTGTTAATCGGCCTGCGCTTTAGCCGCGGACGCCGCCGCAGCGGCATGGTGTCGCTTATCTCTGTCATCTCCACCATCGGCATTGCGCTGGGGGTGGCGGTGCTGATCGTCGGCCTGAGCGCCATGAACGGCTTTGAGCGCGAACTGAATAACCGCATTCTGGCCGTGGTGCCGCACGGGCAGATTGAGCCGGTAGAGCAGCCGTTCAACGCCTGGCAGGATGTGCTGGGCCGCGTCGGGCAGGTGAAGGGCATTGAGGCGGCCGCGCCTTACGTTAACTTTACCGGGCTGGTGGAGAGCGGCGTCAACCTGCGCGCCATCCAGGTAAAAGGTGTGGACCCGGTGCAGGAGACGCGTCTCAGCGCGCTGCCCTCCTTTGTGCAGAACAACGCCTGGGCCAGCTTTAAAGCCGGGGAACAGCAGATCATCATTGGTAAGGGCGTCGCCGACGCGCTGAAAGTGAAGCAGGGCGACTGGCTGACCATCATGATCCCCAACGCCAACAGCGAGCACAAGCTGCTACAGCCAAAACGCGTGCGTCTGCACGTCGCCGGCATTCTGCAACTTAGCGGCCAGCTCGACCACAGCTTCGCGATGGTGCCGCTGGCGGATGCCCAGCAGTATCTCGATATGGGCAGCAGCGTGACCGGTATTGCCATCAAAGTGCAGGACGTGTTTAACGCCAACAAGCTGGTGCGCGACGCCGGCCAGGTCACCGATACCTACGTCTACATCAAGAGCTGGATCGGCACCTACGGCTATATGTATCGCGATATCCAGATGATCCGCGCCATTATGTATCTGGCGATGGTGCTGGTGATCGGCGTTGCCTGTTTTAACATCGTCTCGACGCTGGTGATGGCAGTGAAGGACAAGAGCAGCGACATCGCGGTGCTGCGCACGCTGGGTGCCAAAGACGGGCTAATCCGCGCTATTTTCGTCTGGTACGGGCTGCTGGCAGGCTTGCTGGGCAGCGTGATCGGCGTGATTATCGGTGTGCTGGCGGCCTTTAACCTGACCACCATCATCAATGCGATTCAGCGCGCCACCGGACATCAGTTCCTGTCGGGCGACATCTATTTCATCGACTTCCTGCCGTCTGAACTGCACTGGCTGGATGTGGTCTACGTGTTACTCACCGCGCTGGTCCTGAGCCTGATCGCCAGCTGGTACCCGGCGCGACGCGCCAGCCGCATCGATCCGGCCCGCGTGCTGAGCGGCGGACAGTAATCACGGGAGGGGCGATGTACTACGGCTTCGATATCGGCGGCAGCAAAATTGCCCTCGGCGTCTATGATGACGCCCGCCGTTTGCAGTGGGAGCGCCGCATCGCCACGCCGCACGACGATTACCGTGCGTTTCTCGATGCCATTGCCGGCCTGGTGACCGAGGCCGATACGCGTTTTGGTGCCGCAGGCCGCGTTGGCGTCGGTATTCCCGGCATGCCGCAGACCGACGACGGCACGCTTTATGCCGCCAATCTGCCTGCTGCCAGCGGTCGTCCTTTCGTGGCCGATCTCAGCGACCGTCTCGGACGCGAGGTACGGGTCGATAACGACGCCAACTGTTTTACCCTCTCCGAAGCCTGGGATGATGAGTTCCGCCACCTGCCGGTGGTGATGGGCCTGATCCTCGGCACCGGCGTGGGCGGCGGGCTGGTCGTCAACGGCAAGGCGGTCTCGGGGCGCAGCTATATCACCGGCGAGTTCGGCCATACACGCCTGCCGGTTGACGCCCTCGACGTGCTCGGCGCAGGCGTGCCGCTTCGCCCCTGCGGCTGCGGGCAGCGCGGCTGTATCGAAGGCTATCTCTCCGGGCCGGGCTTTGCCTGGCTGTGGCAGCACTACTATGCGCAGCCGCATGATGCGCAGCAGATCGTTGCTCTGTGGCAGGCTGGCGATAGCCGCGCGCGGGCGTTTGTTGACCGCTGGCTCGATCTGCTGGCAGTCTGTCTGGGCAATATTCTGACCATTCTCGATCCCCATCTGGTGGTGATCGGCGGCGGGCTTTCTCATGTTGATGCGCTGTTTGAAGCCCTGCCGTCGCGTCTGCCACGCGCCTTACTGCCGGTGGCAAAGGTTCCGCGCATTGCGCGGGCGCGCCACGGCGATGCCGGAGGAATGCGCGGTGCGGCATTCCTTCATCTCACCGAGTAAACTGAGGTAGATATGCAATCGCGTCGTTCGCACCGTCTGATTCGTTTCAAGAAAAACAAACGTAGGCTACGCGACCGGTTGCGTCAGCGTATTTTCTTCAGAGACACGGTGGTACCCGAAGTGATGGAAAAACCGAGAGTTGTCGTCCTGACCGGCGCGGGCATCTCCGCGGAGTCCGGTATTCGCACCTTCCGCGCCGCAGATGGCCTGTGGGAAGAGCACCGCGTCGAAGACGTGGCGACCCCGGAAGGCTTTTCGCGCAACCCGCAGCTGGTTCAGGCGTTCTACAACGCGCGCCGCCGCCAGCTGCAGCAGGCTGAAATCGCGCCTAACGCCGCGCATCATGCTCTGGCGCAGTTAGAGGCGGAGCTGGGCGATCGTTTTCTGCTGGTGACGCAGAATATCGATAACCTGCACGAGCGCGCCGGGAATAAAAACGTCATTCACATGCACGGCGAACTGCTGAAGGTGCGCTGCGACTGGAGCGGCCAGGTGCTGGAGTGGACCGGGGACATCACCCCGGAAGACAAGTGCCACTGCTGCCAGTTCCCGCAGCCGCTGCGCCCGCACGTGGTGTGGTTCGGCGAGATGCCGCTCGGCATGGATGAGATCTACAGCGCCATCGCCATGGCGGACGTGTTTATCGCCATCGGCACCTCCGGCCACGTCTATCCGGCGGCCGGTTTCGTGCACGAAGCCAAACTGCAGGGCGCGCACACCGTCGAGTTAAACCTCGAACCAAGCCAGGTGAACAGCGACTTCGACGAAAAGCATTACGGACTGGCCAGCAGCGTGGTGCCGGAGTATGTCGACAGGATGCTGAAAGGGCTGTGATACCGGCGTAGTGCAACAGAAATAACAACGCGGGATGCAGAGGACTGCTGGTTTAGGCCAGCGGTCCTTTTTTATGTGGTGCGGCAGGGGGTGTGGCTGTGCCCAGAGATTGGGTGCCTGGTCTATACCGGTTCAGGACTTGCCCTGGTAGCTGGCCAGGCTGGCGCGTAGGTCCGCGATGTGCGCGAAGCGGAAATTCACAGTTTTACAAAGGCATGACCAAAATCGTGGCCCGTTAAACAGAGGGCAGGTCAGGGTGGTATATTCAATTATTATCTAGTCATTTTTAAAAATATTATATCGATTATTACGTGTTATTTATTCTTTTGTTTCTTATCGATTCTTTTGCATCGTGGCTTTAAATAAACACTCTGTTTATCATAAGCATGAAATTTTCTGAAATTGCTCCATCATTTCTAAAATTGATACCTCACCTCAGATTACCAGGCTGGCTTAATCTATAGATCAGATTCCCTTTATACTTTATGTTTAGAAAATACTAAGATGATTCCTAGGAATACCCTCTTGAAGGTAAAGAAGCATACATTGATTTTTACAATCACTGCCTTTCGTCCTCAACCTAACCCGCGGATGATGCTTCCGGGACTGGCGCGCCTGTTCTGATACTCGCCGCCAGAGCAATAAAATTGCTGATGCTTTCTGCCTTTTCAATGCGTTTCCTGTCTTCAACATTACTGTGCATATTTGAGTGATTTCCTCTTAAGGAGAACTAGTTTCATGGATATAAAAGCGCAGGTGAGTATCGCGCACAAGCTGGGGTTTACATCACACCAGAATGCAGTTCCGCTGTTACGTGAGCTCGTCATACATAATGAGTCCGAAGAGACATTGCAGGATTTAACGCTGCATCTGCGGACCGCGCCAGCCGTGCTCCAGGAAAAAAAATGGAATATTGACCGCCTGCTTCCCGGTACTTCAATGGATATCAGGGATCGGGATGTCAAACTTAATGCCGAATGGCTCGCCGAATTGACCGAGAGCGTACTCTGTGAAGTCACCCTTAGTCTGCGCCAGGGTGAGGAGGATCTCTTTATTACCCATTACCCGCTTGAAGCACTGGCGAAAAATGAATGGGGCGGCAGTGCAATGATTGAATTGCTACCTTCATTTATTATTCCTAACGATCCGGCAGTGGATCGTGTACTCAAGGCCACCTCTGATGTTCTTCGCCGGGCAGGGAAGGATGACGCTCTTAATGGTTATGAAAGTAAGTCGAGAAGTCGTGTCTGGGAAATTACCTCAGCTCTCTGGACTGCTGTCTGCAACCTTAATATCAGTTATGCTCTTCCACCAGCCAGTTTTGAACGCAATGGACAGAAAATTCGTACACCAGGCGCCATTCTGGAAGGAAAAGTCGCGACCTGTCTGGATACAACCTTATTATTTGCTTCCGCGCTGGAACAGCTTGGTCTGAATTCACTGATAATGCTCAGCGAAGGTCATGCGTTTGCCGGCGTCTGGTTACAACAACAGGAGTTTTCGCAGCTTGTGACAGAAGACGTCTCAGCTGTGCGCAAACGTGTAGACCTGAAAGAAATGGTCGTATTTGAGACAACACTTGCGACCAGAGCTCACCCACCTTCATTTACACAGGCATCAGATGAAGCGTTAAAACATCTTAACGAGGATGTTTTTCACGCAGCCATTGATTCTCGCCGCGCGCGGATGCAGAAAATTCGGCCACTGGCTCTGGGTGTGACCCGCATTGAAGATCAGCCGGAGCCTGGCGAGATTATTTTGCATGGGTTTGAGGAAGCACCCCCTCTCCCTGATGTTGACATTGATATCGAGACGGCTGGTGAGAAAGAAGTCGGGGGCCGGCTGGTACAGTGGCAACGAAAACTTCTGGACTTAACCACCCGTAATCGCCTTTTACATCTGCCTGAAAGCGCTAAAGGCATTCGTTTAATTTGTGCGAATCCGGGCCACCTTGAAGATAAACTGGCTGAAGGTAAACGTATTCGCATTGTACCGCTCCCTGATCTCGAGAATGGCGGTCGCGATGCCGAACTTTATCAGCAGCTTACAAACGAGAACCTGCGCGAAGAATACGCACAGCTTGCGCTGGAACGCGGTGAAGTTGTCTCCTCAATGGAAAAATACCACCTGGAGTCATCCCTCATCGATCTCTATCGAAAATCGAAAAGTGATCTTGAGGAAGGTGGCGCCAACACCCTTTTCCTCGCTGTTGGCTTTCTCAAATGGAAAAAATCCGCTGATGACCCCAAAAGTTACTCCGCCCCACTGATACTGCTGCCGATTCAGCTTGACCGTAAAAGTGCGCTTTCGGGCGTGACCATGCGTTTGCTTGAAGAAGAGCCACGCTTCAACCTTACACTGCTTGAGCTGCTACATAATGACTTTGCTCTGACAATCAATGGTCTCGATGGCGATCTGCCGACCGATGAAAGTGGCATTGATGTGGATGGCATTTGGAATATGGTACGGCGCGCTGTGCGCGATATTCCCGGTTTCGAAGTCACCCGTGAAGTCGTGATTGGCACCTTCTCATTTGCCAAATATCTGATGTGGAAAGATCTCATCGATCGTGCACCGCAGCTTATGCAAAGTGCGCTGGTAAAGTATCTCATTGAACGTGGCCAGGAAAATGCCGTTCTGGATATGAGCGGAGAAGTCATCAATGTTGAGCAACTTGATGATAACGTCAATACGCAGGACCTTTTCCTGCCGTTGCCAGCTGATTCCTCGCAAGTCGCTGCCGTTGTAGCCTCTGCAAAAGGCAGGGATTTTGTTTTGGATGGACCACCCGGCACTGGTAAGTCGCAAACCATAGCCAACATGATTGCACATAACCTTGCTCTAGGTAGGCGCGTACTGTTTGTGGCTGAAAAGAAAGCTGCACTGGATGTGGTCTACCGCAGGCTTGAGGCCCAGGGTCTCGGTGAATTTTGTCTGGAACTGCACTCGAGCAAAACGTCCAAGATGGATTTTCTCAAACAGCTTGAGCGGGCATGGGATGCGCGTGATCTTCTGACCACTACAGAGTGGCAGGAAGAAGCGGCCAGGGTGCAGCACCTGCGTGACAAACTCAATGAGGTTGTCCGTTTGCTACATCTGCGCTGGCCAAATGGCTTAACGCTTCATCAGGCAATGGGCAGGGTTATCAGGGATGCCAGTAGTGCCACACCGCACTTTACCTGGCCTGCATCGACACTGCATTCTTCTGCAGAGATGACGCAGTTCAGAGAGATAGTAAAACGGCTTGAGCTGAACCGTGATGCCTGGAAACAGCACGGCGACCATTTTGACCTCATTAATCAGGCTGACTGGACCAATGGATGGCAGTCCTCACTTATTGCTGAAGCAAACGCATTGCCAATAACCATTGATCGTCTTGAAAATGCCACCGAGGAATTACTTAAGGCGACGGGAGTCACTCTGGACTCTATCGAACCGGAGAGACTATCGCAGCTAACCTCATTATGTGAGTTATTGTCGAAAGCTTACGGTATTGATCTGAGCTTCATGTTCGCACCGGATGCCACAAACCGTATTGAGTCAGCGCATAAAGCCGTTCACCTCCTGGGAGAGATCGAGGCGACAAAGGCTCATCTGTCCGTTACATATCCCGGTAACAGCTGGCAATACGTTAATGTCCCACACATCAGAAACGCACTTGAAATCGCTGACAAAAAATTTTGGTTTTTAGCGACCAGTGCCCGCAAGAAAGTGATTGGTGAAGTTATCCGGCAACACTCTCTGGCGTCAGCTCCCGACTTATCCGTTGATCTCCCTATTGCTGAAACTCTGCAGACATTGCTGCAACGTCTCACTGAGCTTAATTCTGTCACTACATCCCTGCCGGGATGGGTTGGGCTGGATACCAATCTTGCGCAGTTGCAGGCCACCCTGCAACTCGCCGAATCTATCCGTAACACGCTAGGTAGTTTTGCTTCTTCGCCACAGCAGCTGGCTGGGATCCGCACTGCGGTAAAAAACCTGATTATTGATGCCAATGACCTTCTCGGTTCACAGGGTGTAATCTCCACTCTGACTCGGAAACTGCAAACAGCTATTGCCGATTTTAATGATTCGCAGGTTCGCTTCTGCAGTCTGATAAGACCATCTGAGGACAAACCTTCGCTCACGGCTCTCCGTGACTGCGCACTCAATATCCTGCAACATCAGTCAGCTCTTAAAGCCTGGAGTGACTGGAGCCGTGTGCGTGAAGAAGCGATTTCACATGGCCTGCAGCCCGTGATAAACGCTTTGATCCATCTTGACTCAGGAGACGTAAGCGCCGTAGAAATTTTTGAAACTGCCTATTGCCGCTGGTTTGCATCGTGGATGATCGATTCAGAGCCGCTGCTGCATAATTTTGTGCCGGCTGAGCATATGAGTGATATTGAGGCTTACCGTACGCAAACCGATCGTCTGGCCAAACTGACGGTGCGCTACATCCGTGCTCGTTTATGTGGCGTCATTCCTGCAAAAAATGAGGTCAGTAAGCAGGGAGGATTTGCCCTGCTCAAACATGAGCTACAGAAGTCCCGTCGTCATAAGCCGGTACGCCAGATGGCAGCGGAAATGGGCGATGCCATGACCAAACTTGCTCCTTGCATGCTGATGAGTCCGCTTTCAGTAGCCCAGTTCCTGCCCTCGGACCAGGCCTTGTTTGACCTGGTAATTTTCGATGAAGCATCGCAGATTGCCCCGTGGGATGCTATTGGCACTATGGCGCGTGGCAAGCAGGTGGTAATCGCCGGCGATCCCCGCCAGATGCCGCCTACCAGCTTCTTTAATCGTGCAGCTAATGACACTGACGATGATACTGAAGAAGATATGGAAAGCATTTTGGATGAGTGTCTAGCTGCCGGCTTGTATAACCACAGCCTGAGCTGGCATTACCGGAGCCGTCATGAAAGCCTGATTACTTTCTCTAACCATCGTTACTATGACAGTAATCTGATTACTTTCCCTGCTTCGGAAACAAAGCAAAGCGCGGTTCAGTGGCGTAAGATCGCAGGCGTCTACTCTAAAGGTAAAGGGCGTCATAATCAGGCTGAAGCAGAAGCAATTGTTGCTGAAACGGTGAAGCGACTGACTGATAAAGACTTCATTGCCTCAGGCAGATCGATAGGCATTATCACGCTAAATACCGAACAGCAGAAACTGGTCAGCGACCTTCTGGATCGTGCCAGACAACAACATCCAGAAATTGAGCCTTTTTTCCAGTCTGAACTGGAAGAACCTGTTGTGGTTAAAAACCTAGAAACGGTTCAGGGGGATGAGCGCGATTTGATCATGCTCTGTATAGGGTACGGCCCGACTGAGCCAGGCGCAAATACGATGTCGATGAATTTCGGGCCTCTGAATCGTGAGGGAGGCTGGCGTCGGCTGAATGTTGCCGTCACGCGCGCGCGACAGGAAATGATGGTCTTCAGCTCGTTCGACCCTTCTTTTATCGATCTTAATCGTACCAGCGCACGCGCGGTTGCTGACCTCAAACATTTCATTGAATTCGCACAGCGCGGCCCTGTGGCTCTTGCCCAAGCAGTACGTGGATCTGTAGGCGGTTATGACTCTCCATTTGAAGAAGCGGTGGCAAATGGTCTAAGAAGAAAGGGTTGGCATGTTGTCCCACAAATTGGCGTATCCCGTTTCCGTATTGATTTGGGAATTGTTCATCCGGATAAGCCTGGCGACTATCTTGTAGGTGTTGAATGTGACGGCGCCACTTACCATAGCGCAGCAACCGCACGCGATCGCGACAAAGTCCGCAGCGCCATCCTGCAGGGCCTGGGCTGGAAATTACTGCGCCTCTGGTCAACAGAATGGTGGATTGATAAAGAAGGTGCACTTGATAGGCTGGATATAGCAATACGTCGCCTGCTTGAAGACTCCAGGACAGCGGAAGCCACACTTATTGCTGAAGCAGAAAAACAAAAGCAGATTGCGCCAGTCGTCGCTACCGTAACCAATGGTGTCAGTAAAGACATACTAGTTTCTGACACTACACCTGGCACTAATGATGAGGAATCATCCGCGTCAGTAACTCCTATCAGTCCGCTTCTGGTCGAAATAAGTGAAGATGTTGATGTCACTGAGCTCAAGTATGCCTCCTCTGCCTCTCAGGACAACGACAAGCCAGCGCATGCCGGTAAGTATATTGTCAACGATCTTCAGGAATGGTACAGCAAAGTAGATGCAGATAAATTCTATATCGCTGAATATGATGAGACACTCAAAATGCTCATTGAAGCGGTGGTGACAAGTGAATCACCTCTTCTGGATACTACGCTTGTGCAACGCGTCGCACGTACACATGGCTTCACTCGCGCTGGCAGGTTGATACGTGAACGCGTAATGGAAATTGTGGATCAACACTATCACCTTGCAACAGATCTATCGGGTGAAGACTTCGTCTGGCTGTCTGCAGCGCAACGTGCTGAATGGAATACGTTTCGTTTGCCTGCGACGGATAACGATATTCGCCAGATTGACGCGATCCCCTGCGAAGAGTTACGCGCATTGGCTTTAAGTATTGAAGGTGACAATAAGTTAATGGAAATGACCCGGTCACTTTGCATTAGACGCCTGACCAGTCAAGCAAAACAAAGGCTTGAATTAGTACTTGGTGTTGTTTGAAGTTCAACCGTGCGGAAAACTACGTTGAGAGACTAACAGTCTGAAACATAGAGTCTTATTAGCCAGTTTAAGGCAAAAAACAGTTTGAAATCTCGTTTTGTTGCCGTTTTGAGACTGGATAATACTAAGTCGATTTATGACACCTCTTATCATGGTTTTCTGCATCACAAATGTCGACTAGTTTGGCGCATCGAGGTGGACCCGTTGAAGATGCTATGTGCCTTTACTATCCCGGTCACCGACAGGTTCCACAAGGCCTGAAAGGGCTGACTGAGGTGCTGAAAGAGGGGATTGAAAATGAAAAGCGAATAGCTGTTGAATAATTTAATTCATTGCTTCAGCTATGTCTGCTCCCGGCACAAAGCAGACATTTTGTACTTTTTATGCGGTGCATCATCAGGCAAGTGTCCAGGTGCTGAATTATGATGTTTTAATGTCCGCTTTGAGCGAATAAGCGGACATTAATTCCTCGTGCTATAAAACCACAGCGCCCGTAATACTTTTACCGTAACAAGCAGGTCTGAATTACCGATCGTCCCTGGCGAGCATGGAAGAAATATGATCAGCTTTCTTACTCACTAAGACAAATCACCTGCCCGGAGCAATTATCATCCTGAAGTTCCATGATGACCAGAGCGGCGCGATCTTCTGGAGCCTGAGCAATAAGTTCACCTTGTGCATTCCATGCGGCGCTTTTGCCGACCGGTTTCCAGGCACCCGACGGGCCAGAGTAATTAGCCATCAGCACAGGCATTCTGTAACGTTCGGCGTAACTTTTCAGCAGGCCGGCATCTTTATCATAGCCGCCTGCGCTCAACACTGAGTTAAGGTAAATCTCAGCCCCTGAATGCACCGTTCGTTCTGCATGCATCGGCTGTCCTGCATCTGCGCAGATAGCCACGCCGACCTTAAATGTGCGTGCCATAAAAACACACTCCGCTTCACCGGCTGAAAAGTAATCAGACTCTCCGGGGTGAAGGTACATTTTTCGGTAAAAAATAACAGGCTGCTTCGAAGAAATAACGCAGGCACCAATGGCTGGCTTATCACCTTTAACCTGCAAAGGCGCACCAGCAACAATCGTCATCTCATATTTGTCAGCTAACGCCTGAAGTGGCTGAAGGCCGCTCTCATCGGCGAACACCAGTCGCTCTGCCATTTCTGGTTCATAGCCTGTCAAAGAGAGCTCGGGAAAAAAGATGAGGTTAACACCAGCCGATGCAGCAGACGTAATCAGTAATTCGTGATGGCGTATATTTTCTTCAATATTGCCGCGGCCCGGCGCAAATTGTCCTGCCGCGATGGTTAACTTTCTTTGCATACTGCCCATGCTTTCTCCCGCCGTGTTATTAAATCGTCGGTTACCGCATAAAAAATAACCATCATGCCTCACCTGACTACGGCTGCATTGACGTGGTTCTTACTTAAAAGTCCGCTCCGGGCACATTACGCCTGACTCAATTCGTGCGATCAACCCTAAATCTGGTGGTAGAACACTTTGCCGTATTTACGTTAGCCTGCCTGCATCTTAAGAATCACACAGAAAGAAGTGCAGTATGGAAATTATTTTGATGCGTCATGGAAAGCCCGCCTTTAGCGGATCGGCGAGAGTGAGCTGTCGTGAAATGGCCGACTGGATCGCACAATACGATCGCTCGGATACCGGCGGTGATATGCCGCCCGAGGCCAGTAGATTATTAGCCTCAAGCGCATTAAATATTATCAGTAGCCCGCTCCCCAGAGCACTCTCTTCCCTGAATGCATTAGGGCGTAAGCCTGACCTTATTAATGACGTGTTCAGAGAAGCAGACCTGCCGATATTTAACCTGCCCGGTATTAAATTATCCCCAACGCTCTGGGCTGCTTTTTTCCGTATTATGTGGCTTTGTGGCCTCTCCCGTAATGCCGAGCCTCCGGGAATAGCGAAACAACGCGCCGTTCAGGCTGCGAATATCCTCATAACATCTGTAAAGCTTTCAAACGGGCCCGTGCTGCTGATGGGCCACGGGGTAATGAATAGACTGATTGCAAAGCAGCTTATAGCGTTGGGCTGGAAAGCCTGTGGTCGGCAGGGTCATGGTTACTGGAACGCTAATATCTACAAATCAGGGTAAGTGGTCATTCTGAAGATACAGCCCTGTTTGACGACGCTCTCTGCCATTATCGGCTAATGAACAATTATCTGGTTGGCTATGGCGACTGGTTCGTTGACTTCAGCCCACCACCTGGGGAAACTGAAAAAAATAATAGCGGTAAGTGAGTGAAGCTGTGCGGCGAGTAATGATTCAATTAATTCTGTTAAGCGTAAGTTTATTCAGGGCGGGAGAGATAATGGCAAACACACCGGAACAGGTCGTTATCGCCTTCCAGCATGATTATAAAGTCTGGAATGATCAGAGTTTCCAGCAAAGCCAGACCCGCGACGGGAAAGATATTATGCCGCTTGCGCAGAAAAGCTGGAATGAACTGCTGAGAAAATACACGGCGCCGGATTTCGCAGGCGAACCCATTGCGTTTGGTTCCGAGTCCTCTCATGACCCTGATCTGGAAAAGGTCATCTCGACGAAAATTACCGGCGATAATGCCGTTGTGACGACCAGATTATCACAACAATATTACTCACCGGTTTATGAATATCAGTTGTTCAGAGACAGTAATACCTGGTACCTGTCGCAAATCTTTTTGGTTGATGACGACGGGAAATACCCGAGTCTGTAATGCTGCGGTTAAACATAAATGCCATGAGCAACGTCTTATAATCTTTATTTTTGGGGTAACGCATGCGCATAACTCAGGCAAGGTATATCAGGCGTAAAACTACCGGGTGAATTTGACGAAAGGCATTACTGGGGGAGCAGGGTGAGGGAAGGGGGCAAATCCTGACAGCGACACCCTAAACAGCAAACGGCGGAAGCCCGCTGTTGTGTTACATCAGTTAAACCCCAGGGCGGGCAAGCGTGCTCACCCGCCGCTGCGATTTTAACGTCCCGCTTTCAGCTTATGCGCAGCTGTCGTTCCTCATTTTTCATGTAACAAACTAACCGCGCCAAATTCTGCTTTTGTATCCGCTCACGTTAGCTTTTGATAAATCTCGCATATTTCTGCTGTATCAGGGTCCACACTGTTGCCCGGTAAAAATCCGCAATCAGACAGGACGTCATGCATGAGAGATTTTCTGCGTAATCCGAAACGTTACTTTGGCCCCTTACTGCTGCTGTTACTCGCCGCCTGCGATGAGCCGGAGCAGTGGAGCGCGGGCGATCTGCGCGGTTATAACCATACGCTGGAGGGGATCAACTGGTTTGAAGTGAACGATCAGGGGCCGGGTATAATCGGCGGTAGCAGCTGTTGCATAGGATTACCCAGCAAATGGCGGCCGGGCCTCAAGGCGCATGTAGTGTGGGAGGTTGACCCGATACCTTATGCCAACCTGCCTGCATTAGGCAGCGATGCGTATCGCACGGCCTATGCCCGACACGCCGCAAACTACAAACGCTACAGCCGGACGGTAGACATTCCCGATTATGGCGATGAGAAGTGCGGGCTTACGGTGCACTTTTTGCCCTGCCATCAGGTAAAAGTGACCGCGAGCTGCTTTACGTTCCAGCACCCAGAGTATCCGATCAAAGAACCTTTTCAGCAGAAGGAGCCTGCCGTATGTCCGCTACCGGACGCAGAGCAAGCCGACGACAAAGAACACCCGAATTTATAAGGACACAGGGATGACTATTTCAGGATATACAGTACTGATCGGAGGCCTTGCATCGCTCCTGTTACTCACCGCCTGCGATGAGGCGGAGCAGTGGAGCGCGGGCGATCTGCGCGGTTACAACCATACGCTGGAGGGGATCAACTGGTTTGAAGTGAACGATCAGGGGCCGGGCATAATCGGCGGTAACAGCTGTTGTATAGGATTACCCAGCAAATGGCGGCCGGGCCTCAAGGCGCATGTGGTGTGGGAGGTTGATCCAGTACCTTATGCCAACCTGCCTGCATTAGGCAGCGATGCGTATCGCGCGGCCTATGCCCGACACGCCGCAAACTACAAACGCTACAGCCGGACGGTAGACATTCCCGATTATGGCGATGAGAAGTGCGGGCTTACGGTGCACTTTTTGCCCTGCCATCAGGTAAAAGTGACCGCGAGCTGCTTTACGTTCCAGCACCCAGAGTATCTGATCAAAGAACCTTTTCAGCAGAAGGAGCCTGCCGTCTGTCCGCTACCGTACGCAGAGCGGGCCGACGACAAAGAACACCCGGATTTATAAGGACACAGGGATGACTATTTCAGGATACACAGTACTGATCGGAGGCCTTGCATCGCTCCTGTTACTCACCGCCTGCGATGAGCCGGAGCAGTGGAGCGCGGGCGATCTGCGTGGTTATAACCATACGCTGGAGGGGATCAACTGGTTTGAAGTGAACGATCAGGGGCCGGGCATAATCGGCGGTAACAGCTGCTGCATAGGATTACCCAGCAAATGGCGGCCGGGCCTCAAGGCGCATGTGGTGTGGGAGGTGGATCCTGCCCCTTATGCTGAATTTCCATCTTATAAATCAGGCAAATTTGGAGAGGCCTATGCCCGACATGCGGCAAACTACAAACGCTACAGCCGGACCGTGGATATCCCCGATTACGGCGATGAGAAATGCGGTCTGACGGTACACTTTTTGCCCTGCCATCAGGTAAAAGTGACCGCCAGTTGCTACGCGATCCAGCACCCCCTCCATCCAGTCAAAGAACCTTTTCAGCAGAAGGAGCCTGCCGTGTGCCCGCCACCGGACGCAGAGCAAGCCAACGACAAAGAACACCCGGATTTATAAGGACACAGGGATGACTATTTCAGGTTACACAGTACTGATCGGAGGCCTTGCATCGCTCCTGTTACTCACCGCCTGCGATGGGCCGGAGCAGTGGAGCGCGGGCGATCTGCGCGGTTATAACCATACGCTGGAAGCCATCAACTGGTTTAACGTCAATGATGAAGCAACAGGCTCCTCAATGATGCCTGGCGGTGAGGCGGGAGGTATGTGCTGTATAAGCCTGCCTGGTAAATGGCGGCCGGGGTTAAAAGCGCATGTGAACTGGGAGGTTGATCCTGATCCTTATGCTGATTTTCCAACATACAAATCAGGGAAGTTTGGAGAGGCCTATGCCCGACATGCTGCGAATTATAAGCGCTACAGCCAGACGATAGACATCCCGGATTACGGGGATAAAAAGTGTGGTCTGACGGTGCATTTTATTGCATGTCGTCAAATTAAAGTGACGGCCACCTGCTTGACGCCACAACACCCTGGTTATCCAATTAATGAGCCTTTTCAGCAGAAGGAGCCTGCAGTATGTCCGCAATAAAAAATCAACCAGTGTGGCTGCCGCCACCGTTTCCCACCGATGGGCGTCTTTCGTTGAAGCGCGAACAAGTAATCATTAACGAGCGTCTGCAAAACGCAGAGGAGAGGGAGTACCATCAACAGCTCTGTATTGCTGCGGGGCGTCGTGTGATGATGCCCTGCTGCAAGAGTGTGCACATCAGCCTATTTTTTGATGGCACCAACAATAATGACAAGCGCAATACCGAGATAGATAAACCACCCCATCCCAGCAATATCGCCAGGCTATATCATGCCTCTTACCGCGGTGAAGAAGCAGAAACAACAGGATATTACTCTTACTATATGCCGGGGGTAGGTACGCCGTTTCCTGAAATTGGCGAAATGGATTTCAGCGACGAAGGGCTGATGTATGCGACCGGCGGCGAGGCGCGAATTAACTGGGCACTACTGCGGATAGTAGACGCCCTTGCCCACACCTTAACCAGAGTGTATGTCAACGACGATTATGCTCAGAGCCTGATATTCAACCAGCTGAAACTGCCTGTCGGGCTGCACGGTAGTGCCAGACGTAAAGCGGTATTTGACGGGTTGTTTGCTAACCTGCGCCGGAAAGTGAAATATCATCAGCCCAGGCTGCTGAAGGTTAAGCTGTTTATTTACGGTTTCTCCCGTGGCGCGGCGGAAGCGCGAACCTTTATGAACTGGCTTACCGATATTTTCGATACCCCCGAGCAGGCGGGAGAGGTGCGCGGCCCCTCCTTGCTGGGTCTCCCGGTATGCATCGAGTTTGCCGGACTGTTTGATACCGTTGCGTCCGTCGGCATCGCCCATGTGGCGCCACAAATGGATGGTCATATGGGCTGGGCTGATAACACTCAGGCGTTGCCGGATGCCGCCAGCTGGCCGGGGTTGCTGAAGCGCTGCTACCATTTTGTTTCCGCTCACGAACAGCGGCTCTGTTTTCCGCTCGACTCCGTGCGGCGCACCGATGGCACCTATCCCCCCGAAACGGTAGAAGTCATCTATCCTGGCGTTCACTCTGATATTGGCGGCGGCTATTCGCCAGGCGATCAGGGCAAAGCCCTGCAGGGCGAACAGCTTCTATCCCAGATAACGCTGCATGATATGTATGCGCTGGCGTTTGCTGCCGGGGCACCACTCACTTACCCTGAACAGGATGTAATTAATCAATTTGAGCGCCAGCATCTTTACAAAATATTTTCACCATTATCGAAAAGTGAATTTTATATATCACAGGACGTCATTCAGCGCTTCAACGCCTGGCGATTCACCCTGAATATCGCCCCGGAAGCAGAAACTGCCGCAGGAGAGGAATATATCCCCCTTGCAGGCAGCACGCCGCTGGAGGCGGTTATGGAAGAGCAAACCGCATGGCTCACCGCCTGGCGAATCGGACGATACGCGAACGGCAGTTACGCCCGGCAACCCTTTTATCAGGCGGCAAAGGCGTGGAGTTATGATGAGGATCCGCAGCGCTATGATGAAAATATCCGCGCACGGCAGGAAAGGCAGCGCAAGATTGAATATCGCCGACTGAACGGTGAGCGCCAGTTGCCCGGTGAACCCATTTTCGATCCGGCGATGAACTGTCGCCAGCTGACGGAAGCGGCACAGGAATTTGCCGACGATTATCGCAGCGGCGCGCTGACCGTCGGCCTCGCGCGTAAATCTCACTCCATTGCACAGCTCTGGCTGGATGACGTGGCAGGCAAAGCCGTGTATGTGCTCAATGTGGATGACGAAGCGGCGGAGTATCAGCGCATAAAAACCCAGGCTCAGGCGCTGCTGAAGCGGCTATTTGCTGACGAAGCGGGCCGCGCGGTGCATGACCACGAGATGGCCCGGGTATGTGCATTGTTTGACGAGCAGATCCACGATTCCCGGGCCTGGTTCATGCACTCCTCGCTGGGTGCCAGGGAGATGTGGAGCGGCTATTTCCGTTATCGCATGATCTATACCGGGGATCGTGCCAGCAAGGCGATGACGCTTTTTGAGATTGGCGAGCAGGGTCTCAATCTGTTAACCGGCATGTTTCTTTTTAATCTGACGGCACACGACAGCGCTTGCGCAGACCCTGAGAGCAGCACGCCATTGGGCGGCAAGCCGCCGGAGCGGATGGCGAAAAAAGCAAGTGCATCGGTCATCGAGGCCGTGCGCGAGGCAGTCATTCGCCGTTCACGCAAATTGCTGCGTGACACTCTCTCAGGCTTGCCGGTCCCGCTGGCATACAGCGAGGGAGATAAGCCACATAACTGCTGCGTGATCCCTGTTGGCGGCGACGGTAAGGCGGATTCTCAGATTCAGGTGGCGCTGGTATCCCCGCAGCAGGATTTGCTGTGGTTCCGTGAGGAGCGTGCGCGGGTTGAGCTCGTGAAATGGGAACAGAAAAATGAGAACGTCCGCAGGTACTTCGAAGAAAATAACATCATGCTACTGGGATAGTCGGCACAGAGTTTCCCCCTCTCCCACAGGGGAGAGGGGGGCAGGATTTTATCGTCCCGCTTTCAGCTTCTGGTAGTACGACTCATAGATCGCGCTGGCGTCGCCGACGTCGTTCTGCCACTCGCCTTTCTCGATAGTTGCCGCATCCGGGTAGAGCGAATTATCGTTGGCGACGTCCGGGCTTAACAGCTTGCGCGCTGCGAGGTTAGGCGTCGGGTAGCCGATGGTTTCTGCGACCTGTTTTGCCACGTCCGGGCGCAGCAGGAAGTTGATCAGCTTCAGCGCGCCGTCCACGTTTTTCGCATTGGCCGGGATCGACAGGCTGTCCATCCAGAAGATACCGCCTTCTTTCGGCCAGACCACCTCAAGCGGTGTACCGGCCTGACGCGCCACCCACGCCGAACCGTTCCACACCATCCCCAGATTCACTTCCCCTTCCATATAGGGGTTAGCCGGGTTATCGGAGTTGAAGGCCGCCACGTTTGGCATCAGCTTTTGCAGCTCGTGGTACGCCGCCTCAATCTCTTTCGCATCGGTAGTGTTACCGGAGTAGCCGAGTTTGCGCAGCGCCATCTGGAACACTTCGCGCGCGTCATCGGTCAGCAGCAGGCTGCTTTTGTAATCCGGCTTCCACAGGTCAGCCCAGCTGGTGATGGTTTTCGGATCGATCTCTTCGCTGTTAACGCCGATGGCGGTCGCACCCCAGATGTAGGGGATGGAGTAGTCGTTGTTCGGGTCGAACGGCTTGTTGAGCATCGCCGGGTCGAGATTGTGGAAATTGGTCAACGTGCGCTTGTCGATCTTCTGAATCATCCCCTCTTTGCGCATCTTGTCGACAAAGTAGGTGGACGGCACGACCAGATCGTAAGCACCTTCCTTATAGGTTTTCAGCTTGGCATACATGGTTTCATTCGACTCGTAGGTCGAATAGATCACCTTGATGCCCGTCTCTTTGGTGAACTGCTCCAGCAGGCCCGGCGGTACATACTCGGTCCAGTTGTAGAAGTAGAGGGTTTTGCCGTCGTCGGCGTGTGCTGCGCTGACGCCCAGCGCCAGCGCGCCGGCAGCAAGCAGGTGGCGTGACCATTTTTTCATTTAAACGTCCCCTGAGTTTTGGTGTTATCGCGAAGGATAAGCTGGCTGGCAAGCACCAGAACCAGCGAGAGAAGCAGCAGTATGGTTGCCAGCGCGTTCACCTCAGGCGAGACGCCGACTTTTACCATCGAGTAAATCTTCAACGGCAGAATTTCATAGCTCGGCCCGGTAACAAACGACGAGACCACCACGTCGTCCATCGACAGGGTAAAGCTCAGCACCCAGCCGGCCGCCACCGCCGGCATGGCGAGCGGCAAAATGATTTTGCGCAGAATGGTGATCTCGCTGGCACCCAGATCCTTTGCCGCTTCCAGCATACGCACGTCAAACCCTTTCAGCCGCGAGTAAACGGTGACCACCACAAACGGCAGGCAGAAGGTGATGTGCGAGAACAGCAGCGACCAGAAGCCGAGCTGAATGCCGAGCAGCATAAACAGCACCAGCAGCGAAATGGCCATCACGATGTCCGGTGACATCATCACCACGAACAGCATCCCGCTGACAAACGGCTTGCCGCGGAAGCGGTAGCGGTAGAGCGCCACCGCCGTGAGCGAGCCAATCAGCGTGGCGAACGTCGCCGAGAATACCGCCATGGTCAGCGAGTGGCGCGCGGCCTGCAGCAGGCTGTCGTTGTTCATCAGCAGGCTGTACCATTTGGTGGTAAAGCCCTGCCAGTTAATGCCGAAGCGCGAGCCGTTAAACGAGTTCACAATCAGAATAATGATTGGGATGTACAGGTACGCATAGATGGCGGTCATAAAGCCGCCGCGAAGAAGTCGCCCGATCATTCCAGCTCCACCTTCTTGTTAAGTAGCCGCGCAGCGCGCCAGTACACCAGCAGCATCAAACCCATCACCAGCGTCAGGGTGATGCTGGTGGCAGAGCCAAACGGCCAGTCGCGAATATTCAGGAACTGGCTCTTGATGACGTTGCCGATCAGCAGGTTTTTCGCGCCGCCCATCAGGTCGGAGACAAAGAACAGCCCCATTGCCGGGAGCATCACCAGCAGACAGCCGGCGATAATGCCCGGCATGGTAAGCGGAATAATGATGCGGATAAACGTCTGCAGCTTGCTGGCACCCAGGTCCCGCGCCGCTTCCAGCAGCGGTTTGTCGAGCTTCTCAATGCTGGAGTAGAGCGGCATCACCATAAACGGCAGCAGAATATAGACCAGCCCGATAATCACCGCCGATGGGGTATACATGATGCGGATCGGCGTGTCGATAAGCCCGGTCCAGAGCAAAAACTCGTTCATGTACCCTTTGGTGCTGAGAAAGATCTTCAGCCCGTAGATGCGGATCAGCGAGTTGGTCCAGAACGGCACAATCAGCAGGAACAGCAGCAGCGGGCGCACCTTCTGCGGCAGCCGCGCCAGGAACCAGGCAAACGGGTAGCCCAGCGCCAGGCAGGCGAGGGTGGCGATCAGCGCCATGTTGAGCGAGTGCAGCAGCACCTGGAAGTAGAGCGGGTCAAGCAGACGCGCGTAGTTCTCCAGGGTAAACACCAGGCTGACAAAGTTCGCGTAGTCGCGGGTGAGGAAGCTGGTGCCGATGATCATCAGGTTCGGCAGAAAGACGAACAGCACCAGCCAGCCGACGATGGTGGCGATCACCAGGTTCTGAAATTTACGCGAGCTCTTCATCGGTGAGCACCACCTCCCAGCTCTCAACCCAGGTTACCGCCATTTTCTGGTCCAGCGAGTGGTCAAAGTCAGGATCGTCCTCGTTAAAGAACTCGCTGACCATCACCATCTTGCCGTTTTCCAACTCGACCACCGACTCCAGCGTCATGCCTTTATAGTTGCGCTCGCGCACGTAGCCGATCAGCCCTTCGACATCGCGCACGTCGTTGATCTCTTCCACGCGCAGATCTTCCGGACGCAGTAGCACCTTCAGCTGCTGGCCCGCTTCCACCGGGAAGTTGACGTAGATATTGCACTCGCGCCCTTCGACGTTGGCCCGCACCCGTGCGGCGTCGATTCGCTCAATCACGGTCGCGTCGAAGATATTGATCTCACCGATGAAACTGGCCACGAACAGGTTTTCCGGCTCCTCGTAAATTTCACGCGGCGTGCCATCCTGCTCAATGCGCCCGTTACGCATCACCACGATGCGGTCGGACATGGTCAGCGCTTCTTCCTGATCGTGAGTGACGAACACGAAGGTGATACCGAGCTTGCGCTGCAGCGCTTTCAGCTCGTTCTGCATCTGCTTACGCAGCTTGTAGTCGAGCGCTGACAGGGATTCATCCAGCAACAACAGGCGCGGCTTGTTGACCACCGCGCGGGCAATCGCCACGCGCTGCTGCTGCCCGCCGGAAAGCTGATGCGGTTTACGCTGGGCAAATTCTTCAAGCTGCACCATTCTTAAGGCATCGGTGACACGCGGGGCGATCTCCGCCGCCGGCGTTTTCTGCATGCGCAGGCCGAAGGCGACGTTTTCAAAAACCGTCATGTGCGGGAACAGGGCGTAGCTCTGGAAGACCGTGTTGACGTGGCGATGTTCGGCGGGAACGTCGGTGATATCCTGGCTATCAAGGTGGATCGTGCCGGTATCAACATTCTCAAGACCGGCAATCAGGCGTAATACCGTGGTTTTGCCGCAGCCGGAAGGGCCGAGAAGGGTAAGGAATTCGCCGTTATTGATGGTCAGGGATAAATCGGAAATTACCGTTTTGCCATCAAAACTTTTACCGATCCCCGCCAGTTGCACCAGCGGTGAAAGCGAACGCGGTTGTGTATTCAATTTTTTACTCTGTCCCGTAACTGACGCATCGGATGGCTTATCGGATGCGGGGTTTGTGATGAACCACCTTTGGGTCTGGCACATTGATTAAGGGCAGGCATTCTACGGCAAAGCGCCAAAATCGCCAATGCTTGTAACCATTTATTCATGCGCTACGGTTATCACTGTGCGCGATCGGCTCGGGACCGGCGTGAGGTCACTTTCTGGCAGGTTTATTTCATCCAGGCGCCGACGTAAAGTGACCTGACGCAATATTTGATTCAGACAACATATTGATAATGTTGTGACATTAACAGGGGTGACGGTATGGATAAATTACTAGAGCGATTCTTAACCTATGTCTCGCTGGATACTCAGTCGAAACCGGGCGTGAAACAGGTGCCGAGCACCGAAGGGCAATGGAAGCTGCTGCGCCTGCTGCAGTCTCAGCTGACTGAGCTGGGGCTGGTGGACGTTACCCTGAGCGAGCACGGCACAGTGATGGGAACGCTGCCGTCCAACATCGCCAAACCGGTGCCGGTGATTGGTTTTATTTCCCATGTGGATACCGCGCCGGACTTCACCGGTAAAAACGTTAACCCGCAGATCGTTGAAAACTATCGCGGCGGTGATATCGCGCTGGGCATGGGCGACGAGGTGTTATCCCCGGTGATGTTCCCGGTGCTGCACCAGCTGACCGGGCAGACGCTGATCACCACCGACGGCAAAACCCTGCTCGGTGCTGATGACAAAGCGGGCGTCGCCGAGATCATGACCGCGCTGGCGGTGATGAAGCAGGAAAACATTCCCCACGGCGATATTCGCGTCGCCTTTACCCCGGATGAAGAAGTCGGCAAAGGGGCGCTGCACTTTGACGTCGCGGCGTTTGACGCCGAGTGGGCCTATACCGTGGACGGCGGCGGCGTCGGCGAGCTGGAGTTTGAAAACTTCAACGCCGCGTCGGTGACCATCAAAATCGTCGGCAACAACGTGCATCCCGGCAGCGCCAAAGGGGTGATGGTGAATGCCCTGTCGCTGGCGGCGCGTATCCACGCCGACGTACCCGCCAACGAATCGCCGGAGTGCACCGAGGGTTACGAGGGCTTCTACCATCTGCACGGCATCAAAGGCAGCGTCGATCGCGCCGAAATGCACTACATCATTCGCGATTTCGACCGTGAAAATTTCGAAGCGCGTAAACGCACCATGATGGAGATTGCCAAAAAGGTCGGTAAAGGGCTGCATCCGGACTGCTATATCGAGCTGGTGATTGAAGACAGCTACTACAACATGCGTGAGCAGGTGGCTGAGCACCCGCACATCATCGATATCGCGCGTCAGGCGATGATCGACTGCGATATTGAGCCGGTGATGAAGCCGATCCGCGGCGGCACCGACGGGGCGCAGCTCTCGTTTAAAGGTCTGCCGTGCCCGAACATCTTTACCGGCGGCTACAACTACCACGGCAAGCACGAGTTTGTGACGCTGGAGGGGATGGAGAAGGCGGTGCAGGTGATTGTGCGTATCGCCGAGCTGACGGCGGAGCAGTAAACCCGCTGACTAAAAAAAACCGCGCCCGGCGCGGTTTTTTTATGCTCGTCTGGTGCCGCCAGGGCGGTCAGGTCTGTGTATTTGCCACTGCGTTTGCAAAGGTGGGTGCGCTACGCTTACCCACCCTACGGGCGGTGCCGTAATGCACCCGCCAGCGCAGTGTTTTATGCGGGTCACTCAGTCGGCGAAATACCAGTAGCCGCTGTTCACCAGCGCCGCCAGCATGGCGAGGAACGACGGGTCGTCGAGCGCATCGCCGAAGCTGTCACCGCTCAGCGTCATGCTGCTGGCCAGCGCTTCCAGCGCCGGACGGTGCGGAGACTCAATCTTCTCGCCGTTAGCGAACACCGCATCGCCCACTCGCAGCACGCGCAGACCACCGAGGCGCACCAGCGAATCGCCCTGTTTCAGCGCATCGTAGATCTCATCCGGCTGGTACGGCGGCTCCGGCGGTGCCACGTCCAGTTCATGACGCGACTGGCTGATGAATTCACCAAACCACTGATTGAAGTGCTCCGGATCGTTGATCAGACCCAGCATCATGCCGCGCAGTTTGTCCAGCTCGGCGGGAACGATATCCGCCGGATGCTCACGCGCCGGCACGTCCGGGTCAGCATAGCGATGGCTGCCCAGCTCGCGCTGCAGCACGTAGTCGGCAAAGCCGCTGATCAGCTCGCGGCCGCTGGGTGCGCGGAAGCCCACCGAGTAGTTGAGCGAGTTTTCCAGCGAATAGCCTTCGTGCGGGAATCCCGGCGGGATATAGAGGATGTCGCCCGGCTCCATTTCTTCATCAATGATGCCGTCGAAGGGATCAACCTGCAGCAGATCCGGGTGCGGGCAGTGCTGCTTCATCGGCACCTTTTCTCCCACGCGCCAGCGGCGACGGCCGGTGCCCTGAATGATAAACACGTCGTACTGGTCCAGATGCGGGCCAACGCCGCCGCCCGGCACCGAGAAGGAGATCATCAGATCGTCGATGCGCCAGTCCGGCAGGGCGCGGAACGGCCGCATCAGCTCAGCGGTCGGCTCGTGCCAGTGATCCACCGCCTGCACCAGCAGTGACCAGTTGTTCTCACCCAGGTGATCGTAGCTCTCAAACGGACCGTGGCCGACCTGCCATTTGCCGTCCTGATGGCTTACCAGGCGGCTGTCCACCTCGTTTTCCATTGCCAGACCCGCCAGCTCATCCGGAGAGATCGGATCGACGAAATTCTTGAAGCCGCGTTTAAGCACCACCGGGCGTTTCTGCCAGTAGCGCGCAATAAAATCGGGCCAGTTTATATCTAAGTGGTAATCCATAGGAGGGTGTCCGGCAGCAGGTTAACTAGCTAACAAATCACTATTTTAGCGCTCCCGCCCCCGTTTGTCGTGCCGGGCGGCGGGAAAAAAGCAGGCGGCGGGCGCACCTGCTGGTTAAAACAGCACAAGGAAGGACTACAGCGCATCCCCGGCCGGACGCTGACGGCCAAACAGGATCTCCATACGCGCGCCGCCGAGCGGACTTTCGCCGATGGTGATATGCCCGCCGTACTGGGCGACGATATCGCGCGCCACCGACAGGCCCACGCCCTGGCCGGGGCGCAGGGTGTCGGCGCGCTGGCCACGATCGAAGATCAGCGAGCGCTTGCTCTCCGGAATGCCGGGGCCGTCGTCTTCCACAATCAGGATCAGCGCTTCGCCATCCGGGCGGGCGCTGACTTCAACAAACTCCAGGCAGTATTTACAGGCGTTATCCAGCACATTACCCAGCACTTCCATAAAGTCGTTCTGCTCACCGACGAAAATAATTTCTGGCGAAATGTCGAGGGTGATATCCACGCCCTTGCGCTGGTACACCTTGTTCAACGCCGAGGTCAGGCTGTCGAGCAGTGGCCCCACGGCGTGCACTTCCCGGCTCAGCATCATGCTGCCGCTGCGCATGCTGGCGCGGTTGAGGAAGTAACCGATCTGCTGGGAAATACGGCTTATCTGCTCCAGCATCACCGGTTCGGCCTGCTCGACGCTCAGCTTGCTGGTGCGCATCGAGCGCAGGGTACTCTGCAACACCGCCAGCGGCGTTTTCAGGCTGTGGGTCAGGTCGGTGAGGGTGGTGCGGTACTTGTCGTAGCGCTCGCGCTCGCTTTTCAGCAGGCGATTGAGGTTGCGCACCAGGCTGGTCAGCTCCCGGGTCGTTGCCGGGTTGAGCTGTTCGCGGTGATGTTCCTCCAGCTCGCGCACTTCGCGCGCCAGCGCCGCGATGGGGCGCAGGCTCCACCAGGCCGCCAGCCACAGCAGGGGCAGCACCAGCAGCAGGTTGGCAATCAGCACGTAAATAAACCAGTTCCACACCATATAGGAGCGTTTCAGCTCGACCGGGATCGTATCTACCACCACCACGGTCAGCGCCGGCATGCGCGGCGTGGCGGGGTAGAGATTCACCGCCACCGAGTGGGTCATCTCGTAGTCGGAATCCTCTTCGTGGAAATCGCTCAGCTGCTCCTGCACCGGGTGGTTATTGCCCACCAGCTGGCGGCTGGTGGTGTATTTCGCCTCCAGCTCGTGGAAACCATTGGTGGTGAGCCAGTCGGGGCGGATCTGTTTAACCAGCCACGGCACCTGACGCTGGGACCACATCAGCTGGCCCTTTTCGTTATAGATAAGCGTGATGGTGGGGCTTTGCAGATCGAGGTTTTCCGGCAAATCGACGCTGATTTTGCCATTTTCCCAGCTTGACAGCGTGTACCAGAGATTGCTCTCGCCGCGCAGCAGGCGGAAGGTGGTTTTGTCGAAGCTGACGCTGTAACCCACCAGCGCCACCAGCCCGTAGGCCAGCGACAGCACCAGCACCACCGCGGCGGTGGCCAGCAGAAAGCGCACCCGCAGCGAGAGCGGGAAGAAGTGGCGCATCAGGCGTTTCATTTCGGCAGGTCGAAGCGGTAGCCCTGACCGCGCACGGTGTTGATCACCTCATCCGGGTATAGCGCCTGAATTTTCTTGCGCAGGCGACCCATCAGTACGTCAATGGTATGGCTTTCGCGCAGCTCGGCGTCGGGATAGAGCTGCAGCATCAGTGAATCCTTGCTCACTACTTTTCCGGCGTTGCGGATCAGGGTTTCGATGATGGTGTATTCAAAGGCGGTCAGCTTGATCAACTCCTCGTTGACCGAGAACTCACGGCGCGAGAGATCCACCTGGAACGGCGGCAGGGAGATCACCTGCGATGCCAGGCCGCTGTTGCGGCGCATCAGCGCCTGCATCCGCGCCATCACCTCTTCGATGTGGAACGGCTTGGTGACGTAATCATCCGCCCCCGCGCCCAGCACTTCCACCTTATCCTGCCAGCCTTCGCGCGCGGTAAGCACCAGCACCGGCAGCCCCACGTCGTGGCTGCGCCAGCGGCGGATCAGCGACAGGCCATCCTCATCCGGCAGGCCGAGGTCAACAATCGCAATATCGGGGGTGTGCTCGTTTAAGAAGTAGTCGGCTTCTCTGGCATCCTCGGCCGCATCGACCTGATGACCCAGCTCCTGCAGTTGCACCTTCAGATGGTGACGCAGCAGGGCATTATCCTCGACGACCAGCACGCGCATGACGCTTCCTCTTAATAAATTTACGGCCTGAATAGTTTAACGCGAATTATGGTAGCGAAGGGATAAACATTAGTTAAACCGTGGGGCGGTGCGGCGGGGAAACCCCCTTGCCGGGCGGCAAGGGGGCAGGGCATTACTTCAGATCGTCAACCATCTGGATAGCGCGACCGATGTAATTTGCCGGGGTCATCGCTTTGAGGCGGGTTTTCTCCTCCTCCGGCAGCGCCAGACCGTCGATAAACTGCTTCATGCCGTCGGCATCGACGCGCTTACCGCGGGTCAGCTCTTTCAGCTTTTCATACGGCTTTTCGATGCCGTAGCGGCGCATCACCGTCTGGATCGGCTCAGCCAGCACTTCCCAGTTGTGATCCAGCTCGTCCAGCAGGCGATCGCGGTTCACTTCCAGCTTGCTCACGCCTTTCAGGGTGGACTGGTAGGCGATCAGCGCGTAGCCGACGCCGACGCCGAGGTTACGCAGCACCGTGGAGTCGGTCAGGTCGCGCTGCCAGCGGGAAACCGGCAGCTTGCTCGCCAGGTGTTGCAGCATCGCGTTCGCCAGGCCGAGGTTGCCTTCGGAGTTTTCGAAGTCAATCGGGTTCACCTTGTGCGGCATGGTGGAGGAGCCGATCTCCCCGGCGATGGTTTTCTGTTTGAAGTGGTTCAGCGCGATGTAACCCCAGACGTCGCGGTCGAAGTCGATGAGGATGGTGTTGAAGCGCGCCATGCAGTCAAACAGTTCGGCAATGTAGTCGTGCGGCTCAATCTGGGTGGTGTACGGGTTCCACTGAATGCCAAGCGAGGTGACGAACTCTTCGCTGAACTGGTGCCAGTCCACTTCCGGGTAGGCGACCATATGGGCGTTGTAGTTCCCGACCGCGCCGTTGATTTTACCGAGGATCTCCACCTGGCCGAGCTGACGATACTGGCGCTCCATGCGGTACGCCACGTTCGCCATCTCTTTCCCCATCGTAGACGGGGTTGCCGGCTGGCCGTGGGTGCGCGAGAGCAGCGGGATGTCGCGGTACTGGTGCGCCAGATCCTTCACGCCGTCAATCAGCTTGCGCCAGTACGGCAGGATCACGTCGGTACGGGCGGTCTGCAACATCAGGGCATGAGAGAGGTTGTTGATATCTTCGGAAGTGCAGGCGAAGTGAATGAATTCGGTGACCGCGTGCAGCTCAGGCACCGCCGCCACTTTCTCCTTCAGGAAGTACTCCACCGCTTTGACGTCGTGGTTGGTGGTGCGCTCGATGGTTTTGATACGCGCGGCGTCTTCTTCGCTGAAGTTCGCCACGATGGCATCCAGGTAATCGTTTGCTTCTTTGGCAAAAGCAGGAACTTCCTTGATTGCTGCGTGCGCGGCCAGCTTTTGCAGCCAGCGTACTTCCACCTGTACGCGGAATTTCAGCAGGCCAAACTCGCTGAAGATGGCGCGCAGCGGGCTGACTTTATCGCCGTAGCGTCCATCGACAGGGGAAACGGCGGTCAGGGAGGATAATTCCATAGTCACAACTCCGGGAGGTTAACAATGAGCGAGAATATTTTTTGCCTGAGCGGTCAGGCGGCTACGGGAAAACATAAGCTGGAAGCGGCCGCCGCCGACCTGCTGCCAGAGCACCGCGGCGCGGATACCGGCCAGCAGCGTGGCGCGTACTTTGGCCTGCACCTGCGGGCTTTGCAGCACAGCCGGTGAGCCGGTGACCTGAATGCGCGGGCCGAGCGGGCTGATGACGTCAACATAAATACCGGCCATCGCGCTGAGCAGGGTATCAGATTCAAGATCGAAATGGTCGAGCTGGCGGTGCAGGCCGCTGATGCTGTTGCCGAGGGTATCCATCGCCCCCTTTGTGCCGGCGAGCTTACGCTCCAGCACCATCAGGCTCAGGGTATAACGCGTCAGCTCAGCGTTCAGTCCCTGGCGGTTGCCGGCGTTGAGCACGCCGAGCAGCGTCTCCAGACCCAGTTTCAGGTTGGCTTCGCGACCGCCAAACACCCCAAGCGTGGAGTCAGGGTTCTGATCGATGACGCTCTGCAGCGACACATGCAGCGCTTCGGTATCGCAGTGACCCTGATGCGCCAGCTCCTGCACCAGACGGGCCGACTGGCAGATGCCCGCCAGCGCCAGGGTGATGTCATAATAGTTCTTCGCCACGCCAACTCCTTGTTCTGACCGCGCTCGTAAACCGTCGCAGGGCGACGGCGAGCCAAAAGGGTAAAGAGAGAATCCGTTATGCCGGCAGCGCGATACGCTGCTCGATGATGCCGCCGCCGAGGCAGACGTCACCGTCGTAGAATACCGCAGACTGGCCCGGCGTCACGGCGGCAACCGGCTCGTCGAACCGCACTTCAATGCGCTCGTCGTCCAGCGGGATCACGGTGCAGGGAATATCGGTCTGGCGATAGCGGGTTTTCACCGTGCAGCGTTTTTCCGCGTTCCAGTTTTCACGATCCACCCAGTGCAGCTGCTGGGCAATCAGCCCGACCGACATCAGACGCGGATGATCGTGACCCTGGGCGACGATAAGCACGTTGTTCTCAACGTCTTTGTCCACCACATACCAGGGATCGTCGCTGCCCTCTTTGGTGCCGCCGATCCCCAGCCCTTTACGCTGGCCGAGGGTATGGTACATCAGCCCCTGATGCTCGCCGATAGTTTCACCGTCAACGGTGATGATTTTACCCGGCTGGGCAGGGAGGTAGCGGCCGAGGAAGTCGCGGAATTTGCGCTCGCCAATGAAGCAGATGCCGGTGGAATCTTTTTTCTTTGCGGTGACCAGGTCGAGCTGTTCGGCGATGCGGCGCACCTCCGGTTTTTCCAGCTCGCCCACCGGGAACAGGCTCTGGGCAATCTGCTCGTGGCTCAGGGTATAGAGGAAGTAGCTCTGATCCTTATTACCATCCAGCCCGCGCAGCAGGCGGCTTTTACCGTCTACGTCAGCGCGGCGCACGTAGTGCCCGGTGGCGATGAAGTCGGCACCGAGATCTTCGGCGGCAAATTCAAGGAAGGCTTTAAACTTGATCTCTTTGTTGCACAGAATATCCGGGTTCGGCGTGCGGCCGGCTTTGTACTCTTCAAGGAAGTGCTCGAAGACGTTATCCCAGTACTCTGCGGCGAAATTAACGGTGTGCAGTTCAATGCCGAGCTTATCGCACACGGCCTGCGCATCGGCAAGATCCTCGGCGGCAGTACAATATTCCTCGCCGTCGTCCTCTTCCCAGTTCTTCATGAACAGGCCTTCCACCTTATATCCCTGCTGTTGCAGCAGGTAAGCGGAAACGGAGGAATCGACACCGCCGGACATGCCGACGATCACTTTTTTTGGGCTTTCTGACATGGAATACTCACGCATTGAACAACAAGGCGGCGTATTCTATCACGCACTGGCGGCGCAGGCATCCCCTGAAACCGCTTCGCCGCCGCTTGCCGCACGGGGCGTTAACCGAGCCCGGTGTTAACCCGCTTACCAATGTCGCGCAGCTTCGAATACTTCTCCACCAGCTGCGGCCCGTCGTCGAGGCTCATGGCGAACATCCACAGATAGGTCATCACCGAATAGATATGCCCCGCCTCCAGCCCGCTGCGCCCGGTAAGCATCACGATAGCGCAGGCAAACAGCGCGGCGCTGGCGATGCCGATCGCCAGATAGCTCCAGGCTTCACGATCCGAAAGACGAATGCGAAAGCGCGCCATCATCAGGTAGTGGCGGGTGAGGGTATAAACCCCGGCGGTGCCCACAAAACCGACCTCCTTTTCCAGCCGGTTGTTGAGGCGGAACCACAGCCCGTTGTTGACGCGGGTAAAGCCCGGCAGCAGCGCGGCAAACAGCGCCAGCATCAGCAGCGTGCCAACGCCAACCACCGGCTCTATAACCAGCAGCATCAGCGCAGCTCCGACAATGGATACCAGCGACGTCACCAGCACCGGCAGGTGCGTTTCGAAGAAATCGACAAACTCGCGGGAGAGCGTTACCCGCGCGGCAATCGCCGAATGCCGCTGGTCGCCCTGGCGCTGCGCGAGGATCACCGGCACCGCCAGGTCAGCATAGATGCGGGCAAAGGTGCGGGTATCAACGCTGCGCCGCGTCGCACCGACGATCCACATCACCAGCACCACCAGCGCATAGAGCAGGGCGACCGGCAGATTGCCGGCAATCATCGCGTTAATCGCAAAGCCGGCGAACAGCGGATAGGCGATGAGCAGGATGTTTTCCGCCAGCACCAGTGAAAAGGTCCAGATCAGTTTTTTACCGTGCAGGGAAGCCAGCAGCTTCAGGGTATTAAGCGCGCTCGGCGCGATGTGGGCGGTCATGACTTTTCTCAGTGAACAACGTATTATTGAGCGATTGCTCAATTTTCCGGACTGTACTTGAGCGACTGCTCAAAGTCAACAAGGTGCCCTATGACCCGTGAAGCCTCCCGGCAGCGACGCGACGACATTCTGCGCGTTGCCATCGATCTGTTCCGCAGCAAAGGCCTGGCGGCGACCGCTACCCGCGATGTCACCGACGCGCTGGGGATCGCCCGCAGCCACATCTACCACTACTTTCCCGACTGGCAGAGCCTGTGCCACGCCGCGCTGTTACAGTTTATGGATAACGATCTGGCGCAGGCGCAGCAGGAGCTGGCGGCCTGTACACCCCCCGAGGCGTTAACGGTGCTTACCGGCTGGTTTATCCCCGAGCGTATTGACGCCGACTGGCGGCTCTATTCAGATATCTGGCAGGCGGGCATGCGCGATGAAGCGTGGCGCGAGCCGATCCTCGCCAACGCGCGGCGCTGGGACAGTCTGATTGAAAGCATTATTGAGAAAGGGTGTCGCGACGGCTGGTATCAGCCCGTCAACGCCGCACGGGCGGCGCGGCAGATCGGCGCGCTGGTCAACGGCTATGCCGATATGATGGTGCTCGACAGCGGCGAGGCGCAGCGGCAGACCGCGCTGGCAGACATCCAGGCGCTGCTCGATCTGCTGCTGCGCCCGGGTGCCGCTGCGTCAGGAGAGGCACTCAGCCGCTGAACGGCCAGTTGAATGCGCCAATCATCGACAGCGGATAGCGCGTCCCCTCATGCCAGCAGCGAATGCTCTCCGCCACCAGCGGCGAGCGCAGGTTGCCGGCGTTCAGGATCTCGTCGGCGCTGACCCACAGGCAGCGGTCGATATCGCTGTCGTGAGGCGTGGTATCGCACTCGGCATCCAGCTCGATGGCGAACAGAAAGCGCAGGAACGGCGTGCGGTCCGGCGCGATCCACTGGTGCATACGCACAAAGGTCTGAGGCACAGCGACAATGCCGGTCTCTTCGTACAGCTCGCGGCTTGCGGCCTCAACCAGCGTTTCGTCCGCTTCCAAATGCCCGGCGGGTTGGTTCCAGGTCGCTTTGCCGTTAACGGTCTCTTCCACCACCAGAAATTTCCCGGCAGCGTGCACCACGCAGGCGACGGTGACATGCGGTTTAAACATCATTACTCCTTGGTTAGCGGGACATCGCGCCACTCGCCGCTGGCAAGATTGTCGAGGGTATAAGGCCCCATTGCGTAGCGGATCAGGCGCAGGGTAGGGAAGCCGACGTGCGCGGTCATGCGTCGCACCTGGCGGTTGCGCCCCTCATACAGGGTGATTTTGAGCCAGGCGGTGGGAATGGATTTGCGCTCGCGCACCGGCGGTTGGCGCGGCCACAGCCATGAAGGCGCTTCCACCTGTTCCACCCCGGCCGGCAGCGTTGGCCCGTCGTTGAGCGTCACGCCGCTGCGCAGGGCCGCCAGCGCCTCCGGCGTCGGCTCGCCTTCCACCTGCACATAGTAGATTTTTCCGGTGCGTTTACCCGGCTGGGTAAGCGTCGCCTGTAACGCGCCGTCGTTAGTGAGCACCAGTAGCCCCTCGCTGTCGCGGTCGAGCCGCCCGGCGGCATACACCCCGGCCACCGGAATGTAGTCCTTGAGCGTGGCGCGCCCGGCCTCGTCGGTGAACTGCGGCAGCACATCGTAGGGTTTATTGAACAGCACCAGCCGTTTCGGCCCGGTGTCGCGGCGGCGGGCGGTATCTTGTCGTGAGCTGAATCGCTTAACGCGGTGATTTCTAAAAGAAGTTCCAGGCATACTATTTTCAGTCAGTGGGGATTGCCGCATTATAGCGGAATCACGACTGCCTGGCATGGTTGCAAAGTTTAAGGTAGTATCGACAGGCTCATTACAATTCATTAACAAAATATGCGCTGAATAATTCGCGTTGCAGGACGGCGGCACGAGACGAATCCCGGCTCCGGTACGGGGTAGCCGAGAGGCCAAAGCATCTACGGCGTGAATATGACAGGCATCATAATCAGAAGCGCTCGAAGGAGAGGTGAATGGAAAGCAAAGTAGTTGTTCCGGCGGAAGGTAGTAAGATCACCCTGCAAAACGGCAAGCTCAACGTTCCGAATAATCCGATTATCCCTTTCATTGAAGGTGATGGTATCGGCGTGGACGTGACCCCGGCGATGCTGAAAGTGGTGGATGCCGCCGTTGAGAAAGCCTATAAGGGCGAGCGTAAGATTTCCTGGATGGAAATTTTCACCGGTGAGAAATCCACCCACGTTTACGGCCAGGATGTCTGGCTGCCTGCTGAAACCCTCGATCTGATCCGCGACTACCGCGTTGCCATCAAAGGCCCACTGACCACCCCGGTCGGCGGCGGTATTCGTTCGCTGAACGTTGCCCTGCGTCAGGAGCTGGACCTGTACGTCTGCCTGCGCCCGGTGCGTTACTACCAGGGCACCCCGAGCCCGGTTAAACATCCGGAACTGACCGACATGGTTATCTTCCGCGAGAACTCCGAAGACATCTACGCCGGCATCGAGTGGAAAGCCGACTCTGCCGAGGCGGAGAAAGTGATCAAATTCCTGCGCGACGAAATGGGCGTGAAAAAGATCCGCTTCCCGGAACACTGTGGTATCGGCATCAAGCCGTGCTCTGAAGAAGGGACCAAACGCCTGGTGCGTGCGGCCATCGAGTATGCGATCACCAACGACCGTGACTCCGTGACCCTGGTCCACAAAGGCAACATCATGAAGTTCACCGAAGGCGCTTTCAAAGACTGGGGTTACCAGCTGGCGAAAGAAGAGTTCGGCGGCGAGCTAATCGACGGCGGCCCGTGGATGACCATCAAAAACCCGAACACCGGGAAAGAGATTGTCGTAAAAGACGTGATTGCTGACGCCTTCCTGCAGCAGATCCTGCTGCGTCCGGCGGAGTATGACGTGATCGCCTGTATGAACCTCAACGGCGACTACATCTCTGACGCCCTGGCAGCGCAGGTTGGCGGCATCGGTATCGCACCGGGTGCGAACATCGGCGACGAGTGCGCCCTGTTCGAAGCGACCCACGGTACTGCGCCGAAATACGCCGGTCAGGACAAAGTGAACCCAGGCTCCATCATCCTTTCCGCGGAAATGATGCTGCGTCACATGGAGTGGTTCGAAGCCGCAGACCTGATTGTTAAAGGGATGGAAGGCGCGATCAACAACAAGACCGTGACCTACGATTTCGAACGCCTGATGGACGGCGCTAAGATGCTGAAATGTTCAGAGTTTGGCGACGCGATCATCGAAAACATGTAATCCGGATTTTGGGTTGCATAAGAACGGGAGCCAGCGGCTCCCGTTTTTTTTGCTATGTAAAGTTAATTAACAAGAATGCTTAACTACAGCTATTAAACATCTATCAGATGTTATTCAAAACGTTTGTTGCTTATGTTGAAAATAGTAATGATTCAGTTTTGTGAAAATTCAACAAGAGGCTACTTAATTTTTCTGAGAGATGTAACGGAAGCAAACTTAAACTGTAACTATCTGAAATAGAAGCCCCGCTTATGGCGGGGCTATATCTACATTATTAATCAGTCGACAATATAATCCTTAATGATTAGTTAATTCTTTTCGCGCTAACTCAGCCAAAAAGGAAGACCTGTTCTTATAAGTCCCGTGGTCTTCTATATAGTTATCAATGGCAGCTAATAAATTTCCAGGCATAGTTAAATTAAATTTAACTGATTTAGTTTCATATTTGGCTGGATCAAGATTAATCAATGTTAACGTTCCTCCATCCTCAACTAATCTTTCATCACCAATATAACTATCTGGATTCTTTGGGGCGGGCACATGAAGGCCTTGCTCAGTTAAAACCTGGGCGTATTGCGCAAAAGCTTTCTCTGCGTCCTTCATTGCTTCGTCCAATGTATCACCCGCAAAGAAGCACCCCTCCATATCTGGAAAGTATCCGTCGTATCCTCCGCTATCTATTTTATAAATAAATGCTGGATAGAACATATGGTTTCCTCATGCTTCGTCTACGTTACTCATCACGATCCCATTGGGTAGAGCGGCTTTCGCCGCGCTTCCTTATAACAAATCGAGTCCTGAGACTCGCTGGGCCTGGCGGATTACCCCTATTGATAAATCCTTCCGGGGGTGAGGGATCGTGATAATTTTCTCGATCCCTGGCTTACTAAGCGTCACATGACTGCCATGCTGACGCTGTTTAGTCCATCCATCCTTTTCCAGTGCTTCTATCACAGCTTTGCTACTGGTGGTCATGATGAAATCCTGTTCAAAAAGTTAGGCATGCAGCCTTTCTCAGTCCTGGGCATGACACCCATTAGGGGTATAATACCTACCGATACTGTTTTTTTCAATATTTGTAGGTGTCATACCCACTAATATTTTTGCGAGTTGCGAGCCATTTTGGGCTCACTATCCCTGTTAAGGGTGAGCGGCACATGCATGCCGCTCTGATGCAATATTTAGTTACCGATTACATGATTGAGAGTAATCCTTTGAAATAGTCTTACCGGCCCGCAGACAGCACCTGCAGCACTTTCAGCTCGGCAACGGCGTCCTGCATGGCATCCATCCCGGCGGTCAGGGTACGCAGGCTGTCGAGCTGCTTCACAATATCGGCGCGTTCGTTGCGCGTCTGGTGGCTCATTTCGGCAATCGCATCGGCGGACTGGATGCTGCGCTCCGCCATATCGGTGGCGGTGGCCACCGTGTTGCTGGCAACGCCGCGAATGCGCGAGATGGTGTTGACCGCATCGTCGATGTTGCTGGCGGTGGCTTCCGCCTGCTCTTTGGACAGATGCGCCAGACGGCGTACTTCCTGCGCCACCACGGCAAACCCGCGTCCCGCTTCACCTGCGCGTGCCGCTTCCACCGCCGCGTTCAGCGCCAGAATATTGGTCTGGAACGCGATATTGCTGATGCCGTGGGTAATGACGTTAATGCCGTTGGAAATCTTCTCCAGGTCATCCAGTCCTTCCCCTAAACGCCCCTGCGCGCGCTGGCTTTCGGTGGCGATATCGCTGATAGCGCGAATACTGCTTTCCGCCATGCTGAGCGCTTTCCCCTGGCTCTGGGTTGAGGCTTTCAGTGCGGGTAGCGCCTTCACCACCGGCGCTAACTCTTCCTGATAGCTTACGACGCGATCCAGCACCCGGGTCTGTATGCGGTTCAGCGCTTCCCAGCGGCGCAGCGCGCGCTGCGCGTAGTGGGCCGCATAGCTGGCGTACTCCACCGGGAACTGCGACATCGCTTTGACGTCGTGATTGAAAAACACCAGTGCCGAGAGCGTCTGGTTGATCGGCACGCCGAGGATCTCGCCGAAGCTTGAGAAACCTGCCGCCGGGATGCCTTTGAAAAAGTGCGCGTCGTGCAGCTGATCGACGTTACCCATGCGGCGCAGGATGCAGTCGTTCATCATGATCGCCGCCGGTTTGCCGTGCAGCGCGGTAAATCGCTGCCAGTCTTGCCGCGTGGCCTGTTTGAAGTCGGTTTCCTGCATCAGGAACAGCCGGTCGCCAAACTCAAGATCGCAGAAGAAGCTCACGCAGCCGCTGTCGATTTTCGCTACCGAGCGAATGAAATACTCATCGCCCACCTTTACCGCAAACGTCAGGCCTTTCAATCCGTCGCTGAGCCGCTGCTCACTGCAGCCCAGATGTTCAGCCAGCGCCCGGGTAAACGGCTGCTGCTGGCCCTGACGGTTAAACACCGAGGTCACGGTACGGGTGATCGGATCGGCTTCGGCGATCAGCCAGCTTTTATCCATCGGCGTGAAGTTCTGGCTCTTGAAGGGAGCGAATGACTTACCGTCTGCCATGCGGCAGAACACGATCACGGCTTTGCCCTGCAGCACCCGGCCGCCAACGCCAATCCAGGTGCCGTCAAAGCTGACCCGACCGCCCGCAGAGCCGCCAATGGCGAGGCAGGGGAACAGGCCGCTGTTGTACCAGGCTTGCATCAGGAACCCTTCCGACGCCGACAGGCCGTCGCAGTAGATCATGGCGAAGGTGCGATCGGCGGAGAGCGGCATGCGCAGCGGCATCGCCGCCAGCTCACGCTGAATGGCGTTGACGCGCTCTGTTGCCGTGGCGGTGTCGTTGAGATGCAGATCGACGATATGCGTTTCATGCTCAGCGATCAGGGTGTCGGGCAGCCAGAGCCAGCTTCCCTCCGGGCCGTCGCCTTTACAGTAAGTGGTGTGGCTGCCGCTGGCGCTCAGCGCGCCGTTCGAGGAGAGGGTGATGACGGTCAAATCCGCCGAGGTGAAACGCTGCCATGCCTGGCTCACCTGATAGAAATCGGCCTCCGGGGGGACGAAGGTCAATAAAACGCCGGAGGCGCGCGTGCTCAACCCGGCATCAGAGAGGGATGTCGGCAGGGTGCGGCAGTCGAAAATACCATCAGCGGGCTTTGCCTCGCCGATAAAACGGAAACCTGGAACGCCGTTACGCATTGTCTTAATAAAAGACATATTGTTGTTTTTCCTGAAGTTAATAATGTACTGCCAGTGCAGGTGATAAAAAAGAGGGCTAACTGTCAGGTCCGTTCGCAATCAGTACTCAGCACTGAGGTTCAGCCTCATCTGTGAACTGAGTCCTTCAGTGCTGAAGCGTTATCGGCGGCGGTGGCATGAGCTTCAGTGATTAGTGCTATTGGTGAAAACTAATATGTCTGTGATTTAGATCCCAATTCTGAATTCATGCCTATACTTATACCTTTCTTTACACAGCGACCTGCTGTGTTTGCCGTTAAACATGGATGCCACTATGCAAAACCCTTCCCCGACCCCGTCGACCACGCAAGACGACAGCGGGCCGCTTAACTTCACCGTCCAGCAGCGTCTGTTCTTCGTGGTGCTGGTCGCTACGATGGGCGCGCTGGCCTATGGCTACGATACCGGGATCATCTCCGGCGCGCTGCCGTACATGACGCTGCCCGCCTCGCAGGGCGGCCTCAACCTCACGCCGTTCACCGAGGGGCTGGTGACCTCCTCGCTGACCTTCGGGTCGGCGGTCGGTGCGTTTCTCAGCGGTTATGTCTCGGACCGCTTTGGTCGCCGTATCACCCTGCGCAGTCTGGCGCTGCTGTTTGTCGCCGGGGCGCTCGGCACCACCGTGGCCCCCAATATCGAAATCATGGTGGTGATGCGCTTTATTCTCGGTATCGCCGTTGGCGGCGGCTCGTCAACCGTGCCGGTATTTATCGCCGAAATCGCCGGGCCGAAACGCCGCGCGCCGCTGGTGAGCCGTAACGAGCTGATGATCGTGTCAGGCCAGCTGCTGGCCTATATCGTCAGCGCCTCAATGAGCCTGCTGCTGCACGATCCGCAGATGTGGCGCTACATGCTGGCGCTGGCGATGGTGCCGGGTGCGCTGCTGTTCGTCGGCACCTTCTTTGTGCCGGCCTCGCCGCACTGGATGGTGGCAGAAGGGCGGTTCAGCGAAGCGCTGCGTATTTTGCGTAAGCTGCGCGAGAACCCGCGGGACATTAAAAAAGAGATGGCGGACATGCGTCAGAATGCCCGCGAAGCACGCCAGGGGCCGTCTGCGCGTGAGCTGCTGAAGGAGAAGTGGATCGTCCGCTTGCTGGTGATGGGCTGCGGCATGGGGATCGTGCTGCAGTTTACCGGGGTTAACGCCTTTATGTATTACACGCCGATCATCCTGAAGAGTACCGGTCTCGGCACCAGCGCTTCCATCGCGGCCACCATCGGCAACGGCGTGGTGTCGGTGCTGGCGACGTTCGCGGGGATTAAAGCCATCAGCCACTTTGGTCGTCGCCCGATGCTGATGACCGGCCTGACCATCGTTATCGCCATGCAGCTGGCGCTGGGTGCGGTGCTAGTGTTTATGCCGAACAGCATGACGCAGAGCCTGCTGGCGCTGGCGTGCATCCTGGTGTTCCTGTTCTTTATGCAGATGTGCATCTCGCCGGTGTACTGGCTGCTGATGGCGGAGCTGTTCCCGATGAAACTGCGCGGGGTGTTAACCGGCTCGGCGGTGTCGTTCCAGTGGATCTGTAATGCCGCCGTGGCGTTTGCCTTCCCGCCGCTGCTGTCGCTGGTGGGTAACAACGCGTTCTTTATCTTTGCCGGCATTAACGTGGCCTCGCTGGTGTTTGTTGCGCTGGTGCTGCCGGAAACCCGTGGCAAATCGCTGGAGCAGATCGAAACGCACATGCGCGAGCGCTTCGGTGATAACGGTGAGGAGTCCGCGTCCGCCGCGTAACGATGCGGCCCTGCAGCCGTGGGGAGTGCCTCACGGCTGCAGGCGGTCAGGGCAGGTTTTTCCTGCGCTTCTCAGAGTACATCACGCTGTCGCTCTCTTTGACCATCTCCAGCAGCGAAGTAAACCGATCGTAGTCGCTGTGCATGATGCCCCATGAATAGTTGATGTTATACGGCTTACCGGCGTTAGCGTTATGCGCGTCTATGCCTTCCCGCAGCTTATCGAGGAAAGGTTGCACCTCGCTTGCACTGGCCACCATCACCGCAAATTCGTCCCCGCCGAGGCGGCCAACGATATCTCTCACGCCCGCATGCTGGCGTAGCTGGCGCGCAAACACCTTCAGTACCTCATCCCCTTCGGCATGGCCCCACAGATCATTGATCGGTTTAAACTTGTCCATATCAAAATAGATGATGCTGAATGACGCCGTTTCCTGACGCAGCGCCTTAGAGCGCTTATCGCCGCTGCGATAGAAGCCGCGACGGTTGGGAATACCGGTCAGGCTGTCGGTCATCGCCATGTTGATGACCTGAAACTCATCTTCGAGAATAAACGCCAGATCCTTGAGGGAGGTAATATCTTCATCGGAGAAGTCGCGCGGCGTGGCATCAATCAGGCACAGGGTGCCGACCACCGCCCCGTCGGGCAGACGCACCGGGTAACCGGCATAGAAGCGGATGTATGGCTCGCCCGTGACCAGCGGATTATCGTGGAAGCGTTCATCGAGTCGGGCATCGTTCACGATAAATGGCCCCGTCTGCAAAATGGCGTGGCCGCAAAACGAGACGTCGCGCGTGGTTTCCCGCGTGTTCAGCCCCTGGCAGGCCAGCAGCCACTGGCGGTCGCGGTCCAGCAGGCTGATGATCGCCACCGGCACCTTAAAAATTTTTTTGGCAAGCCGCGTTAAGCGTTCGAAGCGCTCATCATCCCTGGTATCGAGCAGGTCGATCATATACAGGGACTTCAGCCGCTCTTCTTCATTTTCAGGTATTCCGGGAAACTTCATCTGTTACCTCGACGTCAGCAGTGGCGTGGTCGCCATCGTTCTGAAAGCGTGCATTCTGACAAAAATATATCTACGCCAAATGACTGAGTATAGAGGTAAAAAGGGGATGTTTGTGGCGCCTAAAGGAGGTGTGACCACTGGCCTGTGGACGAAGCCTGCGCGAAGCGCGCCACGCAACTCCCCACGCTCAGCTAAACTTACCGGACACACATTCCCGGGAGGCAGCGATGTTCAACCACGATACCAATGACGAGCGTAAAAAAGAGGGTGAGGTGCATAAAGGGCTGCCGGAGGCGGCACCGAATCACGGCAATGCGTATGAAGAAGATGACCTGGGCGTGACGGGCAATCCGAATCAGCATGGTGAAGCGCCCCGGCCAGAAGAGGCCGCCGATAATAACGCTTCACGTCGTAATAAATAGTGCCACAGGCGCGGGGCCGCGCCTGATTACTCCTCTGCTACCAGCCACATATCGGCTTCTTCAAACATCTCCTGAATCGCCTGGCTGATGATCGATTTTTCATTTTTGGTCGCATCGGTGTTGATTGCCGGATTGGTCATCATCGGCTTCACGCGCACGTCGGCGTCGGGGAAAATACGGTGGATACGTTTGGTGAGTTCAGTAAGGATAAGCTCGCGCGCGCCGGGTAACCCTGCCACGTTGCGCTTATCGTAAATGAGTTCGACGAACATAAAAGTGCCTTTACTGTTTTTTTGTACAGCATTCTTGCCTGCTTTGGTGCGGGATGTCAAGGGCGCGACGGGGGTGACCGCGCCCGATGTTCACCGGGGTAGCACGTCGATGCGCAGCCGGTTATCCGCCACGGTTTTTCCTCCGGCGTTGAGAATGCGGCTTTCCACCTGCAACGGCTGCGTACCCGTTGGCGTCACCGGCAGGCTGACAATTTTATTCCCGCTGTCGGCCGGGATAGTGACGGGCTGCTCGCCCTGTTCCAGCAGCTTCCCGCCCTGTTTCACGCGCCATGCCAGGCGCGCGCCGGAGAGCCCGGTGGGCTGGTCGTTGACGATCCACAGGTGAATTTGCCCCGGCTGGTCCGCTTTCCACTGTACGTTAACCGGGTCAATCGAGGGCAGCAGCGGCTGATAGGCACGCTGCAGGGCGTAATAACCGGCCTTCGGCTGGCGCAGGTAGTCCACCACGCCCCAGTTTATCGACGGCCAGGTCTCAACAAACATAAACTGGAACAGGGCGGTTACCGGCTGGTAGCGCTGACGCCGGTAGCTCTCTGCGGCCAGCGCCACCAGGTCCGCCTGATACTGCTGGGTGTTATGGATGAAGCTTGCCATTGAATCGCCGCGGGAGAGACTGGCATTTTTGAACGTCTGGATTGGCTGGAAGTTGTGGTACTTCCAGCTTGTCCATTTCGGGTCGCCCGGCTCGGTGCTGGCAGGCCACCAGTCTTTACGCGGAATAATGGTTTTCAGCGTGCTCAGCTTCGGCAGCGCCTGGGCACCAAATTCGGTGATGATGGCTGTTTTCGCCGGCTCCATCAGGTTCTGCAGCGTTCCGAAATACCAGCCCGCCCAGTAGTGCTCTTCGACGGCAGAGTAAGGGTGGACGATGCGCGTCTTGTCCTCGGCCAGCGCATCGGCGACGCGCTGCATCAGTACGCGGTTGAGATCCTTATGCCAGTCAGGGAAGCGCTTCTCCATCCACGGCGAGTTGAACGGCGGTTCGTTCTGACCACCCCATACTACGATAGACGGCGAGTTGCCGAACTGCGCTACCATCTCGCGGCTCTGACGCGCCGCGTTGTCAGCAAAGGCCTCACTGTCGTCATAGCCCCACTGTAACGGCACGTCCTGCCAGATCATCAGCCCGCGCTCGTCGGCCTGCTGATAGAGCGACCGGTTAGCAACGTGACCATGCACGCGGATCGCATTGGCATTCATCTCTTCCACCAGCGCAAAATCCCGGGCGTAGCGGCGCGCTGTCATGGTGCTCAGCCAGGGGGAGCCAATGTAGTTGGTGCCGCGGATGAACACCCGCGTACCGTTGACGGTCCAGCCTTTATTATCGGGTTGTTCAGTCACCTGGCGCAGGCCGGTGCGGCTGCGGCGACGGTCCAGTACTCCCGCGTCGTCGCGCAGGGTGGCGCTGACCTGGTAGAGATGCGGGAAGCCATAGCCCACGGGCCACCACAGCTTCGCATCGGGCATCGGCAGCGACACCGCGACGCGCTGCGGGGTGTCGCCGGTCGCTTTCAGGTGCATCGGGAAGGCCTGCTCATAGCGCGTCCCGGTGAAGTTATCCGGCGCGGCGGTCAGGGTCAGGGTGGTCTGCACATCCGCCGGGGCGCGATACACCAGTTCGGCGCTGAGCGTGGGGTTGTCCAGCCCCTGTGACCAGTCAGGACGCAGGATCAGATTATCAATAGCCACGGCGCGGCTCAGGCGCAGGCGCACCGGCGCCCAGATACCGCCTGAGTTGGCGTCCTGCCCCTGCGGCGACCAGGCACCGCCGGGCCGCGAGTCGTGCTGGTTGAGAATGCCTTTAACCTGTTTTTTATGCAGCGGCCATATCGTCTTCGGATTTTCAAACGGACTGTCCACCCGCACCGCAAGGCGGTTGTAACGCGTGAGTTCGTCAGTGATGTCTACGGCGAAGCGCTGGAAATAGCCCTCGTGCTTCGCCTGACGCTTACCGTTGAGCCAGACGTCAGCAAAGTAATCCACGCCGTCAAACTCCAGCGTCGCCAGGGTGTCGGCTGCTGGCTGTGGCAGTGAAAATTCAGTGCGATACCAGAGCGCACCCTGGTGGTCCCAGCCGGCGCTGTACCAGTTAGCCGGCACGCGCAGCGTGCGCCAGTTGGCATCCGTACCGCGCCAGCCCTCGAAGGCCGGATCGTTGCCGTCGTGGGCGCGCCACTGGCCCGCCAGCGACCAGCTCACCGGGACCGGCGGCGCAGCCAGCACGGGCAGGGCGAACAGGGCGCTTGCCAGCAGAATCAGACGCTTCATAGGCTCTCCTGAAGTTCATGCAGGCGGGCAGTAACCGCTTCACCGGCCCGCAGCAGCTGCACACTGAGCTGCTCAGCATCCAGCGGTTCACCCTGTTTCGCGGCGGTTTCGGCGTACTGTAACAGGCTGACCAGTTCATCGAACCCGAAGGTGCCCGCCTCGCCGCGCAGCTTATGGGCGAGACGCCCGATGGCCTGGCGATCGTCTGCGTGCAGCGCGGCATCCAGTGCCTGCAGGGTGTCGGTGAAGTGGTCGTCAAACAGGGCCAGCAGCTCCTGCAGCAGCGGCGGATCGACGCCGATGCGCTGGCACAGGGTCGCGGCGTCCGGCGAGTCCGCCGGGGTGGTGGCCGGATCAGGACTCAGGTTCAGCCCCATGACGCGATCGATTTCATTGCTCAGCACGTCGAGGGTTACGGGTTTCGCCACATAGCCGTCGAAGCCGTGCGCAAGGCAAAACTCCTTGTCGCCCTTCATGGCATGGGCCGTCATGGCGATAATGCGCTGGTGAGCGAAGGCCGGATTCACCCGTTCACGCTCGCGGATAATCTCGGTCGCGCGCTCCCCGTCCATCTCCGGCATCTGCAGATCCATCAGGATCACATCCCACGGACCGTTATCAAGCTGCTCCAGCGCTTCCAGTCCGTTATTGGCAAGGGCAAATTCATGCCCCAGCCGGGTCAGAAAATGGCTTGCCAGCTTCTGGTTCACCAGGTTGTCTTCCGCCAGCAGAATACGCAGGCCGCTGCACCGGGGGGCCACCTGCGCTGGCGCTGGCTGCGGCGTGCTGGCCGGGGCGGCCGTGCCGGTAGCCAGCGCCGCAAGCATCGCCTCTTTCAGTTCATACTGGTCAACGGGCTTACTGAGAAAATACTGGATACCGAGGCGCTTAAGCTGCCCGGAATCCATAAAGCGACTCATTGAGCTGAGCATCACGATTTTGCTGGCGGCGAGGCGGGCATCGGCTTTGATCTCCCGCGCCAGCGTCATGCCGTCCTTTTCCGGCATCTGGGCATCAAGCAGGATCAGGGCGAAGTGCGGGTTCTGGGCTAACAGCGCCAGCGCGGCGTCCGCGCTGTCGGCAGTGGTCGGTTTCATTCCCATGTTGCGAAGCATATCGCTCATCAGGCGGCGATTCGTGGCGTTGTCATCCACCACCAGCACCGTCACGCCCACCAGCGACGGCGGTGGTACTGACGGGCTGACCACCGGCACCTCCGGCAGCGGCAGGCTGAAGTGGAACACGCTGCCGCGACCAGGCTCACTCTCGACGTTAAGTTCGCCGCCCATCATCTCCACCAGCCTGGCGGAGATAGTCAGGCCAAGGCCGGTGCCACCGTAGCGCCGGGTGGTGGAGGTGTCGGCCTGGCTGAAGGATTCAAAGATGAGCGACTGTTTATCCTGCGGAATACCAATCCCGGTATCGCGCACCTGGAAGCGCAGGCACGATGCCTCGTCCTGCCGGGTGACCGACAGCTCCACCTCTCCGCTGTGGGTGAACTTCAGCGCGTTACTCACCAGATTAGTGAGCACCTGGCGCAGGCGCACGTTGTCGGTGGTGAGCACATCCGGGACATCCGGGGCAATGTTGAGCAGCAGTTCGAGATCTTTTTCTGAGGCGATGGGCATCAGGGCACGCATCATCGACTGCAGGAACGGCCGCAGCTCAAAGCGCTCCTCGTCAAGCTCCACCTTACCGGCCTCGATCTTCGAGTAGTCGAGGATGTCGTTGATGATACGCAGCAGCGAGCGGGCGGAGTGCTGCACCAGCGTCATATACTCGCGCTGCTCATCGCTCAGCGGCGTTTCAAGGCACAGCTGAGTCATGCCGAGAATGCCGTTCATCGGGGTACGGATCTCATGGCTCATATTGGCGAGAAACGCGCTTTTCGCTTCGTTAGCCGCGCGCGCTGCGGCCACTGCCTGAAGCGACACCTGCTCTGCTTCTTTGCGTTTGGTGATGTCCTGCAGGGTGCCAATCACCCGCAGGGTTTCGCCCTCCACGCTCAGGCTGATCACCTGGCCGGAAAGCAGCATCCAGCGGTAGCTGCCGTTGCGGTGCAGCAGGCGGATCTCCCGCTCGAACACCGGCTGTTGCTGATTGCTGGCATCCGCCAGCAGCTGCTGAAGCGCCAGCCGATCGTCGGGGTGAATAATGGTATCAAACAGCGATCCGGCGTAGTGCCAGGTTTCACGCGGGTAGCCGAGCAGCGTCAGCAGCGCATCGTTAACCTGCAGCAGATCGCTCTGCTTGTGCCAGTCCCAGATGCCGATAAGCGTCGACTCAGCGGCCAGCAGAAAATCCTGGTGCAGCTGCTCGCGCGAGCGGGTGATGAGATCCAGGCCGGACATATCAGTATGCAGGCTGACAATGCCGCCGTCCGGGGTGCGGGTATGCTGGACGTAGAGAGTACGCCCGGACATCTCGCGCAGCTCGCTGTGGTTATCGAGGCGGCAGCGGGCCAGCAGGCTGTTCATCATCGACTGTTTATTCTGGCTGTCGTCCGACATATAGGCGCTGGCGATAAACCCTTCGGCCAGCTCAGTGAGCGTCATCCCGGTCTTGATACGGTTTGCCATTCCCGGATAAAACTGCTCAACCCGGGCATTAAAGGCCACCAGCCGCTCATCGGCGTCATAAACCAGCAGCGCGGCGCGGAGCGCATCGAGTTCCTGTGGCATTTTACCTTGCGGCATCTTTCCTCCTTTCCGCGGTCAGCGGGCGGCGACCGGCGCGGGTTCCGGCAGGCAGCGTTGCGGTGCGGGCGAGAACGGGTCTGCGATCTGGCGAGCAAAATAGCCCGGCCGGCGAGGCGTTTGCTCGCCGAGTAGCGGGCCGTAGTTGGCTTTATAGAACAGCGCCTCCAGCACCATCGCGTTGGTCGAGAGCGTGATGGCCCGGTTGTAATCCCCGGTGCTCTCAACCCGGCCTTCATACCAGCCGCGTTCGCGATCCTGCTGCAGGCGCGTCATCTTCATCAGCGCATCGGTAAAGGGCGTATCCCACAGCACCCACAGGCCAAACACCGCCCGGGTCGATACCTGGGCGAGGCGCGGATAGTATTTCCCGTCATCGCCGAGGGTGTTCCAGGCATAGCCATTGGCGAAGATGGTGTCGTTAACGTGCCAGGGGGCTTCGGCGAGGGTAAAGTCGCTGCGCGCGGTCAGCACCTTATCCTGCTGCCAGCGCATCTCCTGCACGCGATACACATCGCTGGCGCGGTGACGCAGGGTGCGCACGGCATCGCGGCTGGCACCGGGCAGCTCCCAGCCGTACTCCATGCCGCTCAGCACCGCGGGCAGGGTGGTGATGGCGGAGGGCGTCCAGGTGGTGCGCGGATCGCGGGCATCCACGTCCAGCGAAAGATCGTAGATGATGACCGGTTGCGCGGGTGGGGCCAGCGACAGCTGGTTAGCGAACCCCCACTCGCCAAAGCCGGCGGCGCTGTATTCGCTGTCGCCAAGCCGGCCTTCGGGGCGCGTGATCATCTGCTGGTTCTGCTGCATCTGACCGGCAAAGAGCTGCCCCTGTTTATCGACGATGCGGCAAAAATTCCAGCGCAGCGGAATGCGCTCCAGATATTCGGCGTACTCCGGATGCCAGGCCGCCACCAGCCGCAGCCCGACCATCAGGCGCGCGATCTCCCGCGACGACCAGCCCAGTACGCGCGGCTTGTTGCTGTAGTCGATCATCGCCCCGCTCTGGGTGTTGTAGAGCAGGTTTGGCAGGCTGTCGCTGGTGAGCATCAGGCGATTCAGGGTGCCCAGCAGCCGGGTAATGCGCTGGTCAAAGGTGACGTCGTCCACCAGACCAAGCTGGCGGGCGGCGGTGAGGGCAATCAGCGTGTCGCCCAGTTGCCAGACGCTGACCACCGGACGCTTGTCGCTACCGTTGACCAGCCCGTTGTGCGGCTGGGTGTTATTTTCAAAGTAGCGCCAGGCAACACGCGCCCAGCGCTGCTCCTCCGGAGTGAGTGCGCCGACGCGAGCGGTGGTGTGCCAGCCGCCGTTTACCAGCCAGCGCCAGCCCGCGCCGTCCTGGCGCAGCAGCAGCCACGCGGCAACAGCAAGGATCGCAACCAGCAGCAGCCGGATTACTGTTTTAAGCATGTCGCGGCTACCGGAGGCAGTTTCACAGGGGCATTGCTGTCGCAGCGCGTGCATTTACAGGCCGCGCAGGCGGGTGCGGTGCGTAACGCGGTGCCGGTCTGCTCACACCAGTTTTTGATACCCGGCGTCGGCTCCAGGAACGGGCGGTTGCGGCGACCGTTGTTCTCCTCAAAGGTATCCACCAGCCGCTTCTCCCACATCGACGGCGCAAAGCCTTTCTTGCGCGGATCGTTGCTGTTGAACTGCAGCAGCTTGCCCTGTTTTTTGAACAGCAGCGCTTCGAGCATGATGCCGTTGTTGTTGGCGGTGAACTCCTTGATCGGGCCGTCGCCGTTTTCATACAGCCCTTCGTAATAGCCTTTGCCCTGTTCATCGGCATTTTCAATGGCATCAAACAGGCGGTCGGTGTAAGGCGACTCCCACAGCGCCCACATGCCGAGCGCGGCCTTGAGCGAGACGGCGGCAACGTTGGGCACGTACTGGCCTTTATCGGTGATGGTGTTCCAGTTAAAGCCGTCGCTGTAGACGGTGTCGTACACGAAGTACGGCGCTTTATCTAGCTGGTGCTCGGAGCGCGCCGATAAGATACCGGTAATGGTGTAGCGGTTCTCCTGGGCCTGATAGACGCGGTCAGCAAAGTTTTTCATCCACGGATGGCTGTAGTCTTTAACGTCATCGTCGCGGTCATCGACGTTATCCCAGCCCAGCTCCAGACCGTGCAGCAGATAGGACTCGGTCACTACATAGTTATGCTGCTGGGTCAGACGCGGATCGCGCGAGTCAAACGGCACCAGCACGCAGTAGATCTCTGCCAGCGCGTAAGGCTCAGGGCGGCTGGCCTGGCAGGTGGTAAAACCCCACAGCTGATACCCTGCGGCGGCATACTCTTCGTAACCCAGACGGCCTTCCTGCACGTACTGCACCTTTTTCTGTCCGTCAACGTAGGCACCGGTCATGGTGCCGCAGTCGTCCACTACGTTGGTGAAATCCCAGCCCAGCACCACGTTATCAATGCTGTTGCTGTATTCCGGGTAACGCTCCTTAATGATTTTCAGCCACACCATCATGCGGCCAATATCGATGGCGGAGAAACCGATCTCACCGGGTTTGTTCAGGTAGTTCACCTTCTGCCCGGTGATGGTGTTGTAAGCCTTGTTGGGCACCTGATTCTGGAACAGGGAGAGCTTGTTCAGCGTCGCCATAATCTGCAGCATGCGGCGGTCAAACTCGGCCTTATCGATAATCCCCAGCTCGCGGGCGGCGGTCATAGCAGCCAGATAGGAGGCGCTGTCCCACATGGTGGTGGAAGGATATTTGTTTACCGCGTTCACCAGCCCGGTGGTGGGCTGGGTATTGGCGACAAAATATTGCCAGGCGTTCTTCGCCATCGCCATTTCACGCTCGCTCAGCTCGCCCTGGCGCACCGGGTAGTCCGATGCCGGCAGCGTGGTGGCGGCCTGGGTGTCGGGAAAGGTGAACAGCAGCGAGATCAGCAGGGCGATTGTCAGCCCTAAGTGTCGCGGTAGGCATCTCATTCTGGTGTCACTCCTTCTTGTGCATTATCGGTGTCTGCCTCGCCCGCTCTTGACAGGCAGCCGAGGCAGAGCAGCTGTCCGCTGGTGATGTAGTTCAGGCTTTCGAGAATGACGGCATTGGTATCCGCTTCGATTTTCGGGTTAACGCTGCCATCGATGTTGTAGCCAGACTTCCAGCCCTGGCCCGGCTCCAGCATCGGCAGCATGTGCTGGCGCATGGCGTTGCTCCAGTTGTTACGGAACAGGGCATACCAGCCAAACGCGCCTCGGGTGGACAACAGCGCTCTGGCGGCCGGATTGGTATCGGGTGCAACCGCGTTTTCCGTCGCGGTACGGGTCAGCGGCGGGCTGTCCGGCTGGCTGGCGGTGTAGTCCGGTGCCTGCTCGGCATAGTCGGTGTTAATGGTGACGCTCTGGTCTTCGTACTGGCTGCGTTTTTGCAGGATCTGCATGATGCGCCAGGCGATCTCGCCGCTGCGCGCGTCAAAGCCCTGCTCCAGACCGGTGAGCACATATGGCAGGGTGACCAGCGACGGCTGTTTGCCCCAGGGCGTGCGCAGCCCCTCGTCTGGCACCATGATGCTGTCGATCTCAATCATCTTCAGGCCGTCCGGCGGCTGGGTCACTGCGAGGCCCGAAGCGGTATTGATGGTGCGTAACATGCTGCTGGCATAAAGCCGGTAGCCATAGCTGCTGCGGCTTTCGTCTGCGCGCATTACCCAGCGGGTGACCGGCAGGTTGGTATTTTGCGGCCCGCTTGCGGCAATCAGGTCGTCAAGATGCCATTTGCTCAGTAGCTGCTGCACCGCCAGCGCATGCTCCGGGTAGCGCCAGAGCAGGATTTGCAGCGGTATCATCAGCCGCCCCATGTCGATAGCCGAGCCAGAATTGTCGTCACCGCCCGTCAGCGGTGTCAGGGTTTCGGCGTGGTAGTAGGTGGCGGGATGGCCGTTCTCCAGCAGCGGCAGGGTGCCAAGCGTCTCCAGCGCGCTGAGGATGCGATCGTCAAACTCACTGCGGGAAATGATATGCAGCTGATACGCCGAGATGCTGGCCAGCAGATAGCTGCCGGTACTCCACAGGCTGAACCAGGGTTGCGACGCCTCGGCGTTTACCAGGCCATTGGGTTGGGTATTGTTGACAAAATACTGCCACGCCACCCGTGCCCACAGCGCTTCGTCCAGCGTCAGGGCGCGTGTAGCGGGCAGGGCGGGGAAATCTTTGCTCAGCACGATCCCCTCGGCGGTTTCAATCCGCTTTGGCATCTGCTGTTCGACCCACAGCACAATCGCAAAGCCAACCATAAAGCCGATAAGAATGGTCAGGTAGCTGCGTGCGCTGCGGATCCCGTGCCGGATACTCATGCGTTTTCCGCCTCCTGCGTTTCAGGCGGCGTCCACATCGCGGCCATGATCATCGGTAGCATCGCGGCAATGTTCACCCCGCCCCAGAAAATGTTGATCACGTAGCCGGACGGGTCATCCACCTGACCGCGTGCCACCTGAATACCGCCCCAGATCAGCCCCAGCAGGGTCAGCACTACAATGGCGATCTGCGGCTTCACCAGATACAGGAAGCGCCCGGTCTGGCGCTCCTTCGGGGTAACATCAAATTTGATCTTCTCGCCGCGCAGCACGGTATTGAGCGCGCGCAGGTTGACCGAGAAGAACGAGAGGTAAGAGGCGCGCCCGTCCCAGGCTGAGATCCCCCAGGTGCCGAACATAAATGCCAGTTCGCTGACGATGAAAAACGGCAGGAAGTGCAGATAAAACGGCTCGGAGTAGGCCGACACCGGTGGAATGCCGGTGAACAGGTAAATTAACGGCGAGATGAGAAATACCGCATTCCAGACGCAGGCCATATAGGACCAGAAGGTGGTAGCGTACATCAGGGTCTGGCCGGGGCTGAGGCGGAAACGACGGCGGCTGAAGACTTTGTCGTGAAACAGAATGTCCAGCGAGCCGGCGGCGTACTTAAAGCGCTGGATCATCCAGGTCAGCAGATCCTGCGGCGAGAGCATTTTCGATTCGATAGTGGGATGCATCACCGAGCGCCAGCGCCGCTCGCTGTCGCCGTGCAGCACGATGGAGGTGTAAATATCTTCCGAGACGTGGAATTTGTAAGGCGTCAGTTCGGTATCGCTGATGACGTGAGGAAGCATGGCGCGGCTCAGCGCGGCGCGGGTATCCTCATCGCGGATAGTGCCGGTGTAGCGGGCGATCTCCTCTTCCACCGTAAAGACGTAGCCGCGCAGCGCCGCCTGCATTACCGCCTCCCGGCGGTGCACGCTTGCCGCGCCACAGCAGAAGGCGGCGTTGGCCCAGTTACGGCGACGCAGAATGACATCGTAAAACATACGCGGGTCGTTAAAGAACGGGTCGCTGCCGATGGTCAGACGACCAAAAATGCCCTCGGTAACGCGCCCGAACAGGTAGCCCGGCAGGCCGACTTTGCGCTTCAGCCAGGCGTGAAGCCGCTCGCCTTCGGGGAGATCGAAAAACCACTGCGGGGTCTGCACCCAGGCGACGTCCGGGTCGCGGAAATAGCCCAGCGTATGGGTGAGCAGGGTAGGGAATACCCGCGTATCGGCATCGCAGATAACCAGAAAATCGCCGTCGGTGTGTTCCATGCCGTTGCGGATATTGCCCGCCTTATAGCCGATATTGTTGTCGCGGGTAATGTAGTTGACCCCTTCCTCTTCGCACACCGCGCGCATCTCCGGGCGACGACCGTCATCAAGGACATGAATACGGTAGGTAATGTCTGCCGGATAGTGCATTTTCAGCGCGTCCTGGATCGAGAGCCGCACCAGCTCCACGTCCTCAGAGTAAGTAGCGATAAACAGATCGACCTTGGGCGGACGCGATTCACCCCGATCCTGCGGGACCAGGCACTGATTAATATCCTCCGGCGGCGGCGGGCATTCCGGGTCTTTCACCTGCCAGATGTTGATGGTGAACAGCAGGGTGCCGATCCAGGCGAGAGTTTCCGCCAGCGCCAGCGGCACCGCATACCACAGGGCATCCATATTCAGCGATTCCATCCAGCGCCAGCGAATATAATTGGCACCCAGGATCAGGCCCGCAACGGCAAGCACCTGCCACAATCGCATCATCCAGGGCGGCGTGCGCAGAGGTTCAGGCGGCTTACGGTGTTCGAATCGTGAGAAATAATACTTTGGCATCCAGCACCCGACTTACAAGAAAGTGATATTCAGCGCCTGACCCACAAGAATATATCCTGTAGCCAAAAAGGCAGGTTACTGAAAACGTTATTATTGAAAATCATAGATGCAAGCATTGTCTTTGCAAGAAACCGGCAAAATAAGCGCTAAATAATTTTATTAAGCCGTTGAAAGGCGATTGAAAAAACGTTTTAAGGGTGATGGTTAATTGTCTCTTTACACTTCGCCCATCTGCACTACATTAATATTAACAAGCCTGATAATTAAGCGAAGCGCGACACAGGGTTTCTGCCAGCGCTCTTTTCTGGAATACGGATTATGGTGGATACGGTTTCGGTGTCGCATCGCCCGTCGGTGCGTGAGAGGGTGCGCAGCTGGCGTTATACCGTGCCTGGACGGCGCGATCTCCGTATCGATATGCTGCGCGGTATCGCACTGGTGATGATGGTCGTAGCGCATACCGAAGTTATGTCGCTATTTAATATATTGACCTGGGAGCGTTTTGGATTAACAACCGGAGCCGAAGGGTTCGTTATTTTATCCGGATTTATGCTTGGTATGTTGAATCGTCAGCGCCTGCAAAAGGACGTATTGCTGACGCTATCCTGGAATCTGTGGCGGCGCGCCTTTAAGATATATCAGGTCAATATCGTTATCATTTTAATTATTCTGTTACTGTCTTATCTGCCCTGGATTAATACCTTTGAAGTTTCACACTTTGTTGACCGTTACTCCGGAACCGCGTGGTCGCTTTTCCCGACCACGCCGCAGATAAAAGAGACCTGGTTTAATATCATTTTATTTTTGCAGATAGGGCCACACCAGACGCAAATACTCGGGCTTTATATTTGTCTGCTGTTAATAAGCCCGGTTTATTTATGGTTTTTACACGCCGGGCGCGTCGCCTGGCTGGTGGTGTTATCTCTTGCAATCTATATCAGTTATCAGCTCTGGCCGGTGCGGCTGACCGATGCAGAATTTGAGTTTGCCTTCCCGATGATGGCCTGGCAGCTCATCTACGTGCTGGGGATGAGCTGCGGCTGGTACAAAGATGAACTGATGTCGCTGGCACGCACCCTGCCGGGCAGACTCGTCATTAGCCTGATGGTGCTGTTCGCGCTGGGGATGATGTTCATTGCCCAGAACCATACTAACCCCTTTATGCCGCCCGGCCTGCTGATGCACGTTATCCCGCCGGCGGACTTCAACGGGTTCTATCACACGCTGGCTGCCAAAAACGGCCTCGGCCCGTTCCGCGTGCTGAACGATTTCTGCCTGATCGTGACGGTGTATCTGGTACTGACCCTATGCTGGCATCCGCTGGAGCGGGCGCTGGGCTGGTTCCTGATCCCGCTGGGCCAGCACTCGCTTTACACCTTCATCATTCACGTCTTTGTGGTGCTGGCGGTGAGTCAAATCGTGCATTTCGATCTCTGGCAACAGGCATGGTTACGCAACACCCTGATCCACGCTGTGGCGCTCGGGGTGCTGTGGTGGATGGCAAAAAAAGAGATTGGCGGACGCTTTATTCCCAATTAAGAGGAGCACGACATGTCGCAGGGCGGGTGCGCAACCAGGTTTTCTCCACTACTGCTCGGGGTGCTGTGCAGCGCGTCGCTGCATGCAGAGACGACGGCCCCGACAGAGAGCGACACGGCAGCGGTACAGGGCGAGCCGATTCAGGCGGGGGTATTTACCAGCCGCTGGGGGCGCTTGTTCTCGGGCAATGATGATAAGTTTTCCGGGGCGCTCAGCGTCACCAGCGGCCTGAAAGAGCAGCTGTTGACCATCCCTAACGGCTCGGAATCGGCGCAGCAGAAGAGAAAAGTAAACCAGCTGCTTAACCTCAGTTTGCAATACTCCCCGTACAGCTACTGGTTCGCCAACATCACCAACCGGGTGCCCATCGCCGATGCCAGCCGTTATACCGCTGACTTTCGCTACAGCTTCGGGTATGACGACTGGCACGCTAACACCTTCAGTGCGGTCTACAGCAATTACGGTGATAACCACTTCTTCCCCTCGGGCAACAGCCGCCGCACCTATTTTGAGCAGGGCGCGTTTACCTTCGCCTACAAGTTTTCGCTGCCCAAAGCGGTGGAAGCGCCGCTGCTGATCAACAAAGGGGATTCGATCATCTGTCAGGTCGGGTACAGCTGGGTGCCGCGCTACTACTCGCTAAAGGATAACGACATTCGCTCCAACAAAAACGTGGTGCTGGGGGGCTGCGGATATACCCTCAAACAGCACTTCTTTTTGCGCGCCACCGCGTTCTGGTTCCCGGACGGCAGCCAGCAGCAGCCGTGGAACGGGGACTACAGCTACAGCTTCGGCTATGCGGGCTACACCCCCGGATCGTTCTCCATTCAGTACAGCAACTACAGCGGCACGCGTTTTCCCGGCAACGGCGGCAATGCGCGCTTCCGGGAAGGGACCATCAGCCTGATCTGGTTTTTACCGATCTGAGGAGACGCGTATGGATAACGAACAGACCGTGCTGGTGGTGGATGATGCGCCGGTATGGCGTCGGCTGCTGACCGGGTTGCTGACCCAGTGGGGCTACTGCGTCTATGAGGCGGAGGATGGCGAAGCGGCGCTGGCGCTGCTGGCGGCGCACCCGATAAATCTGGTACTCAGCGACTGGGAGATGCCGGTGATGGATGGCGTGACGCTGTGCCGGGCGATCCGCGAACGGTTCCAGGACCGTTACATCTATCTCGTCCTGCTGACGGCCCGCGACAGCGTGGACGATCTGCGCGTCGGGTTCGCCGTCGGGGCGGACGATTTTCTGCGCAAGCCGGTGAATCAGATTGAACTCCAGGCGCGGCTGCACGCCGGGGCGCGTATTTTACAGCTGGAGATGACGCTGGCGACGCGCAATGCCCGCCTGACCGATGCCCTGAAGCAGATCGAACTCGATTTACAGGCGGCTGCCCGTCTGCAAAGCAGCATTCTGCCGCCCCACGCGTTGCGCCACGGCAGCTGGGAAGCCGACTGGCTGTTTCTGCCGTCGGCCTGGGTTTCCGGCGACGTGTTTAATTTCTTTCCCCTCGACGATCGCACGGTGGCGTTTTACAGCGTGGACGTCTCGGGTCACGGCGTGAGTGCGGCGATGATGTCGGTGGCGGTGGCGCGTCAGTTCACTCACGGTCGCACCGTGGAACGCTTTCTGTTTGACGGTGAGAACGCCCGCGCGCCCAGCGAGGTAGTCCACATCCTCAATCAGCGTTTCTGTGCTGAAAGCGATGACGTGCTGAGCTACTTCACCCTCGTCTACGGCGTTATCGTGTGTGACACCGGCGCGGGCGTGCTGTGCCAGGCCGGGCATCCGACCCCGTTTATTGTGGCGCGCGACGGCGCGCTGCGCGATGTCGGTCTCGGCGGTCCGCCGGTGGGATTGTTTACTGATTTGAGCTGGGAGGATACGGCCTTCCGGCTGGCGGCGGGCGAGCGGCTGTGCCTTTACAGCGACGGCATCGCCGAGTGCGAAAGCGCGAGCGGGGAGATGTTCGGCGGTGAACGGCTGAGGGCGTTTATGGCTGAGCAGACCGACCAGCCGCTGCCCGCGCTGTTTTCCCGCTTCGCCCGACAGCTCGATGCCTGGCAGGCCAGCGAAGCTGTCGACAACGTGGTAGCGGATGATATTTCGCTGCTGGTGATCCAGCGTACACAGGAAAGCGAGGACAACAATGAAGATTGAGACTGAAAACGTCGATGGCATTACGATCGTCACGCCGCTGGCGCGTCGGCTGGACGCCTCGGTAGCGCTGGCCTTTAAAACCGAGGTGCTGGAGATTATTCAGCGCGGCGACCCGCGGCTGGTGCTCGATTTCTCACGGGTCGATTTTATTGACAGTAGCTGCCTCGGGGCGCTGATCTCGCTGCTGAAGGCCACCAGCGGGAAAGGTGACCTGGTGCTGAGCGATCTCAACAGCAACATCCGCACCATGTTTACCCTTACGCGTATGGACCGCGTGTTTACGCTGTTTCCTGCACGTCAGGATGCCATCCAGACCCTGCAAGCAAAAGGCTGAGCCATGACGCAAACCGAACATGCGCGGCGCATCACGCTGCCGTCGGGGCTCAACAGCCTTACCACCTTAGGGGTTGCGCTCCGGGAGTATCTGACACCGCTGGGGGTGGGGGAGAGCTGGATCTATCCGCTCGATCTGGCGCTGTGCGAAGCAGCCACCAATATTATTCTTCACGGCTACGCGGATCGCCCGGAGGCCAGCTTTGAGGCAGTATTCAGTCGCGACGGTGACGCCGTGTCGGTAACGCTGGTGGATAGCGGTATTCCCATTCCCGGCGATAAAATCCCGCCGCCGGATCTGGATGATGCCCTGACGCTGGATCAGGTGATGACCGGCGGGCGCGGGCTGTATCTCATCTACCGCTGCGTGGACGAAGTACGCTACTGGCAGAGCGACCAGGGGAACCACCTGATGCTGACCCGGCGGCTCCCCGGCTGAGTCAGCGGAACAGTTTCTGTACGAAGTCGATATACGCTGGCCGCCAGACGTCCATTTCATGCCCAAGATCGGGATCGGTGTGCCAGTCGTGCTTGATGCCTTTTTTATCGAGCTGCGCTTTCAGGCCAACCATATCGCGACCGGTGACGATATCTTTATCGCCGGTTACCAGCGTAAAGTTGCGCAGCTGATTATTGATGCTTTTTGGCTTATCGAGCCGCGCGCTGACGCGAAAATCGGGCACCGACTCCGTGGTCACGCCGCTGAAGATGCCGAGCCAGGCAAAGGTATCGAGATGGCGCATGCCGCTGACCAGCGTCTGATAACCACCCTGCGACAGCCCGGCCAGCGCCCGTCCTTCGGCTTCATCTTTTACGGCATAGCGCTGTGCGATGAGCGGGATGATGTCGGTGGTCAGCTCTTTGTCCGCCGCCAGCGCGTTACGCGGGTAGAAACCCTTACGACGCTCTGCCGGCGGCACGTCTTCCGGGATTATCCCTTCGGCATCGGTTTCGGTATCCGGAATCACCACCAGCATCGGCACGATTTTTCCTTCCGCCAACAGGTTATCCATGATCTGCGGTACGCGCACCTGGGTCAGCGCTGACCAGGCCGAGTCGCCAAAGCCATGATAGAAGTAGAGCACCGGCAGCGGCTCGCTGCTTTTTTCCGCACCCGGCGGCACCCAGACGTGAAGCTGACGTTCGCGCTTCAGCGCCGTGGAGCGGTAGGTCAGCGTATGGATTTCTCCGTGCGGCACGTTGCGTATATCCAGCACGCTGCCAGGCACCAGAATCAGGCTGGTGTTGACCTGGCGCTGGGGTTTGGGCATTCCGCTCCCGGTGTCGGGGGTGCGAAAGCCGTCAACGTTGAAGAAATACTCATACAGATTCGGCTTCATCACCTCGCTGGTTAACGACCAGACGCCGCGGTCGTCTTTGGTCATCGGATGCGAAACGTAGCTCTCTGGCGTGCCACCGGTTACCACCTCCACCGCTTTGGCAGACGGCGCCCAGAGCCGCCAGGTGATGGTGTTATCGCTGTTTACACCAGAGACGATTTCGCGCAGCGCTATGCTTTCTGGCGGTTTAGCGGGCAGGGGAATGGCAATGGCGCTGGTGGTAAACAGGCCCACCAGCAGGGCGAGGCTGGTCAGTTTTCCGGACATACGAACTCCTTTCACATCGGGGTGTAAAAAGTGTGGCACATTCGCTCCGGCGCGCCTTTTTCCGCGGCACTTTTCTGCCGGTGCCGTGAAAAACGTCGCGTTTTCACTGCCATATCCGGTAACGCTTTCATACAGTTTCGTGCGCCGGCAGCGCAGCGCGAGCAGGTAGAATGGCCGATTGAGTGACGTTGACTGAGAGCAGCAGGTGAGTAAACGGTTTTTAATCGCGGTGCTGATAGCCGCCGCGAACATCAGTCCGGCCAACGCGGCCCCGGCGGGCGTAACCCTGTCTGATTTGCACTTTGGCCGCTCGGACCAGGGAATTCGGGAGATTGAGGGCGTGGTGAAAAACGTGTCGCACCACACCCTGAGACAGGTTTACATCGCGGTGAACCTGTTGAAAAACGGCATGGTGGTGGGATACACCACCGACATCGTCTTCGATCTGAAGCCGCACGAAGAGTGGCACATCGCCGCGCCGTGCCATACGCGCATTTTCAAACCCACCCACTTTTCCCTCGACGAACTCTCGGTTGTCGAGTGACGCGTCAGGAGAGGGCGTCCTGCGCCGGTTTTTCATAGCGCGGCAGGCTAACCACCGGTAGCGTCTGGCTCTCTTCCACGGTGCAGCGGTCGGCTGTGTCTTTACCGGCGTAGAACAGGAAATATTTCTCCTTGCGCGGGAAAAAGACCAGGTCGTCGCCGTTGCGGAAGGTAGTGACGCGATACGGCTTGCCGGAGGCGGTTTCATGACGCGACGAGCCGGAGGCAATCTGGAAGTGATCCCCCCATTTCATGGTGGTGAGCTGGTATTTAAACCAGGCGATCATCACCTCGCCACGGGTCGCGCAGGAGAGTTGCACCGCGGTGGCCGCAGACGCGGAGGAGGGGCACAACAGCGTCAGGCTAAAACAGGCTGCTATAAAGGTAAGTGACAGGCGCATGGGCAGAGCATATCCCGCTAATAAGAAGTAAACCGCAGCGGCAAGTATAGGTTCACCCGAAGCAAAGCGCACCCCGGTAACATTAACCTTATGTTTCAGCCAGATGGCCTGAGCATCAAATGGTAATGAGATTCACTATCATTTGTATTGCTAAGATATATCCTAAATGGTATGCTCTTTTTACCCCATACAGAGCTAACGCCACGATGTGTGAGTGCCGGAGATAAGCGCCGGATGGGGTAAGCCCTTCATACTCAGCCCTGGCGTAGCGCCGGGGCTGTTGCATTTTGGCCTGGTGGCGATGATTTGCGTTAAGTTGAATTATTGTGCCAGCGTATCCCGCTGAAATTCGGCGTTAAGTCGTGCGCTGCGGTAAATATTGACCTTATACGGGCGTCGTTTTTATTTCTGAATTTCCGGCGCGTCGATCAAACCGCTATCCTTTTTTAAGGATGCGTTTTACCTTTATTTTTCCTGGAGCAATAGCCCTGTTTTTTGTAAGCCTGATAGCCCGGCAACGGATATGACAACACGCTATTTTTGCCCTGCATCACAGACACCAGAAAAATAATTACAGGCAAACTATTTTATTTTTATGTACTGGTAAACGAGTACTGCACTGTTTTTTCGCTGCTGTGCTGCGCACTCATCGGATTACCAGACCACCGGCGGGGCGAAGCCTGGCGCGGCGCGGGATTGGCCGTGGTTCGCCTGCAAAATCCCGCTACTGTTGTAATCGATTACAGCGCAATAATACCTTGTCCAAATAGTATCAATTGTCACTATATTGCCCGTAATCAAATAATCAACCCGCTAGCGGGGCAGTAGTAATTACGCCAACAAAGCAAGCGCGAGATATAGCGAGATGAAAAATTTTCACGATCGAAAAATAAAGCAGGAAAAAAAGAAAAAGTGTGTCTATATATAATATATCTGCACCGGGGAAGAGCAGAAATAATTAATAAAGGTAGTTCACTCTTGACGGGGCCTGTGATGTCGCAGGCACCCGATTTTTTTATTTCTTTACCACCCAGGCTATGGCTTCCAGCGCTCAAGATCGCTGTGTTGCCGGTACGGCAGGGGCGACGGCGTGCTGATCAGCTCAATGACGCTCCCCCAGGGCGTTTGCCCGTAGCAGAAACAATTGCCTTCCCCTTTCTCCGCCGGAAAGGTCAGCGGCTGAGGTGCGGTAAACATTTTCCCGCCGGCCTGCTCAAACCGTTTCACCGCCTCGTCGATATCGTCCACCTGCACGGCAAAATGTTGTAGCCCGTAATCGCAGGGGCGCACCGGCTCACGCTGCTGCGGTCCCTCCATCTGGAACAGCTCCACGCCCGGACCATGTTGCAGTTGCAGCATGCGTACCGCTTTCACCACCGTGCCGGGTATCAGGTGCAGCACACGATCGTTGTGCTCGCCCTTGTTGTCTTCGCCTTCAAGCGGCAGCGAGTCGTACAGCACCTTAGCCCCGAAGGCATCGATAAAGAAACGCGTCGCCGCGTCAATATCCGCAACGGTGATGCCGATGTGATCCATTCCACGCACCGGATGGTGGCTCATGATCCCTCCTTATTTTTTAAACAGATAGCATTGATAAGCCTGGAAGAGCGCAGGCGATCTGTAAAACGGCAGGAGGAATGACAGGCAAAAAAAAGCCCCGACGTTAAGGGGGCGGGGCAAAAAAAACATTACGCATTGATTATGGAATGTGTTCTCCAGGTCAGCAGAGAACGCCGCTACTGTAGCGGGCAATCGTGGTGACAAGATGGAGAAATGATGGAGTTGTCTTTTTTCTGGCGGGTGATAACGTGCGCGGCGAACCCAATACAAGGACGAATGATGAACAGAGCGATAGTGATGTTAGTGGTGATAGCGGCCAGTGTCTCAGGGTGCAGCCAGAGCAGCGCGGCGCAGCGCGCAAACCCGGCGGCGGTGTGGTGCCTGGAGCAGGGCGGCGTGCGCTTGCCGGTGACCACACCCCAGGGCGTGCGCACCGACTGTAAGCTGCCCGACGGCACGCAGGCGGATGAGTGGACGCTGTTTCGCCAGGCGCACGGAGCAGGATAACGCAGCGGGATATTTACTTTTTGCTCTAAGAATGTTCTGATTTGCGGCGACGTTAATCAGTACGAGTAGAATCATGTATCAGTTAAAACCGGGTGGCCTTGCAATGATTATTGGCGCCCGTACCGCCGCCGGGCGGATGAATATTGGTAAGTCAGTGGAATTATTTGGGCTGTGTCAGCCGGGTGAGCGTTTTATCAATCCGGTGAACGGGGTGGAAACCGAGCTTCCCCCGGGTAGCGCCCGCGCCCTGTGGCTGGTGACCGGCGACGTGACGGCATTCGATCGTCAGCACGGATTTGCATTTGTGCGCGCCGAGTACCTGTTGCCGCTCAACAACCAGCACCACACGCTGGAAGAGGACGCCCTGCAGCGGGTGTGAGTTACTCCGCCGCGAGAAAATCGGCCAGCACCGTGGCGTGGTTGTGCTCAGATTTTGCCGCATAGAGCAGGGTGAGCGTCTGCCGGTGGGCGATCGCCCGCAGGCGCGCCACGTCTTCTGGCTGAGCCTGTAGTTCATCGCGATAGGCCTGGCGAAACGCGGCGACGTCGATGGCATCGCTGTGAAACGCTTTACGCAGTTCGGTTGACGGGGCGAGGGTTTTGCACCACTCGTCATAAGGCAGGTCGCGCTTCGCCACGCCGCGCGGCCAGAGCCGGTCCACCAGCACCCGGTAACCGTCTGCGTTGCTCGCAGGTTCATACACCCGTTTACAGCGAATCATTGCGCCTCCTGAACCGTGCCGGGCAGTACTGCCCGCCTGTTATTTATCCCGTTAATGATATTACCCCGTTTCCCCGGACGATCGGTAAGGCAAAACCAGCCGGTGCGCCGCTATTTTTGGTTATTGTGCCCGTGGGTTTGACTCTCTATACTGAGGCTCCTTATGTTGTCCCCACTTGCCTGGCATAAGGAATTTCAATGGATTTCACCGACACCTCCTCCCCGTTACGCATTGCCCTGGTTGGCGACTACAATGCCGATGTGCTGGCGCATCAGGCCATTCCGCTGGCCATTGATGATGCCGCTGCGGTGCTCGACATCGCCGTGCGCTATGACTGGCTGCACACCACTGCCGTACAGAGTGATGACGATCTGGCGGACTATGATGCCATCTGGGTGGTTCCGGCCAGCCCGTATCAGCACACCGAGGGTGCCCTGCACGCCATCCGCTATGCGCGTGAAACCAGCACGCCATTCCTCGGCACCTGCGGCGGTTTTCAGCACGCAATCATTGAGTATGCCCGCAACGTGATGGGCTGGGATGATGCCGGACACGCTGAAACCGACCGTGAAGGCCGGCTGGTGATTGCCCCGCTGAGCTGTTCGCTGGTGGAAAAAACCGATGGCATTGAACTGCGACCGCATACCCTGATTGCGAAGGCTTACGGTCGGGAAGAGATTGTTGAGGGGTATCACTGCAATTACGGTGTGGCGGCGGAGTTTGCCGCAGCGCTGGAGCAGGAGCCGCTGAAAGTCACCGGCTGGGACGAGCAGGGCGACATCCGCGCCGTGGAACTCACCACCCATCCGTTCTTCGTGGCGACCCTGTTCCAGCATGAACGTGCCGCGCTGGAAGGCCGCCCGGCACCGCTGGTGCAGGCATTCCTGCACGCCGCCAGCCAGTAACGCAGACGGCGCGCTCGCGCCTCAGTCGGACGTGATGACCCGATCGCGTCCGGCAAAACCGCCCGCCACCGCCATTATCACTGCCAGCAGCGCGCAGCCTGCCAGCGGCAGCGCCCACTCGCCGCTGACGTCATGTATTTTCCCCATCAGCGGCGGCCCGAACGCTGCAAGCAGATAGCCGACCGACTGCGCCATGCCCGAGAGCGCGGCGGCCTGATGCGCGCTGCTGGCGCGCAGACCGATAAACGTCAGCCCGAGGATCATGGTTGCCCCGCTACCGAAGCCGTACAGCACCACCCACAGGCTGGCAAACTGAGGCAGTAGCCATAAACCGATCGCGCTGATGGCACAGAACAGCGCGAAAATCACCGCCACGGCCCGCTGATCGCGCAGCCGGCTGAGGAGCAGCGGAATGGCGATCCCCGGCGCGGCGGTGGCGAGCTGCAGCAGGCCATGCAGTGAACCGGCGGCCGCCTCGCTGTAGCCGTGGCTGATAAGAATCGAGGGCAGCCAGCCGATCACCACGTAGTAGATCAGCGAGTTCAGGCCGAGAAACAGCGTCACCTGCCAGGCCAGCGCCGAGCGCCAGATGCCGCGATTGTGCAGCGCCCCGGCACTGCTCAGGGTGGCGCGGGTGTGGTTTTTCCACTGGGGCAGCCAGATAAGCAGCGCCAGCAGCGGGAAGAGCATCAACGACCCCAGCGCGCCCTGCCAGCCGGCGCCGCTTTGCGCTACCGGCACCACCAGCGCCGATCCGATGGCGGCCGCTACGCCCATGGTCAGGGAGTAGGCACCGGTGAGCTTCGCGACCTGGCCGGGAAAATCACGCTTGATCAAACCCGGCAATAACACGTTTCCCAGAGCGATACCGCCGCCGATAATCGCGGTGCCGGTAAACAGCAGGGCACTGCCAGAGGTGGAGCGCAGCGCGATGCCGACGCAGATCAGGCCAAGCGCGAGAAACAGCGCGCGCTCCATGCCGATACGGCGGGCCACGCCGGGTGCCAGCGGGGAAATCAAGGCAAACGCCAGCAGCGGCAGGGTGGTGAGAATACCGGTCTGGGCCGTGGTGAGCGCCAGATCGGCGCGGAGGGCATCCAGCAGCGGTGCCGCGCCGGTAAAGGTGACGCGCAGGGTGGTGGCTATCGCCAGCAGGCCTGCCAGCAGCAGCAGCGACTGGCGGCGGGTCATCATTGTGGTCATGAACATCTCTTTTTGTAAACGGAAGCGCAAGGATACGCGTTTTCCCGGCGCATAGAATCAGGATAAAATGCCAGATAATCGCTAAAACCGGACAACATCATGCAGCAGGATTTATGGCTCGACGGCTATGATGCCGATGCATCTCACGCGCCCGCCGAGGCATTCCGCATACGCGTGGAGCAGCGGCAGGTTGAGATCCCGTTTCATCACCATCGCAAAGGGCAGCTTATTCTGGCGCTGCACGGCGGGGTGACCTGCGAGGTGGAGCACGCCATGTGGATGGTGCCGCCGCAGTATGCGGTGTGGATCCCAGGCGACATGCCGCACAGCAACCGCGCGACTGCCAGCGCCCAGCTCTGCTTTTTGTTCATCGAACCCGGCGCGGTGACGATGCCGGATCGCTGCTGCACGCTGAAGATTGAACCGCTGGTGCGCGAGCTGATCCTCGCGCTTGCCGCCCGACAGCACGAGCCAGCGCAGCATCCGCGTATTACCCGCCTGACCGCGCTGCTGTTTGATGAACTGCCGCGCCAGCCGGAGGAGCAGCTCCAGCTGCCGGTGTCCGGGCATCCAAAGCTACGGGAGATGGTGAACTATATGGAACATCACGCCGACCAGCCGCGCACCCTGGCGCAGTGGGCGGCGGTTCTGGCAATGAGTGAACGCAACCTGGCGCGCTTAATCGTGCGCGAGACGGGAATGAGCTATCGCCGCTGGCGGCAGCAGCTGCAGCTTATTCAGGCGCTGCACCTGATGCTCGGCGGGCAGAATGTGCAACAGGCGGCCCAGGCGCTGGGCTACGACTCCACCACGGCGTTTATCACCATGTTTAAAAAAGCCCTCGGGCAAACGCCGGGGCGCTATCTGGATGCCTTGCAGCAGGGTTGAGTCAGGATTTCGTCAGAAACAACGACACCAGCCCGGCGGCAATAAGCGGGCCGACGGGCACGCCGCGAAACAACGCCACGCCCAGCACGGTGCCGACCAGCAGCCCGGCGACGATACCCGGCTGGCTGCTCATCAGCGTCACGCCGCGCCCGCCGAGCCAGGAAACGAATACGCCCACCGCAATAGCCAGCAGCGATTTCCAGCTCAGGAACGACTGAAACAGCGAGGAGGGCGGCAGCGTACCGCTGGCAATCGGGGCCATGACGCCGATGGTCAGAATGATGATCCCGACCGTCAGCCCCTGCTTTTCAATCCACGGGAAGAAGTGGTTCAGCGGCGTCACGCGCACGATAATCAGCACCAGAATCGACACCGCCACCGCGGTGTTGTGGCTGACAAACCCCAGCGCGGCGAGCGCCAGCAGCACCAGTAACGTCATATCAAACATGGTTGTTCCCTGTTAAAAGCCCGCCGCAGCGGGCGTGTCATCGTGGTGTCACAGTCAGGCGGTAAAGCTGTGCTCATCGTAAATTACTGCCGGAGCGCCCGTGAACGATCCGATGCTGTCAGACGTGGTCTGGATGAGCACGATTTTCTTTAGTCTCGCCCTGACGCTGGTCGGTGCGGTACTGCTGCTGGAGCGCCACGGCTAAGCCGCGTGAAACGCCATCAGATCCGGCCGGGCGATGCGCAGGTAGTCTGCGGTGTTCAGCACAATGGATTTTTCCAGCCGGCCGGCGTTAAAGGCGATCTCGTCCACGCGCTCAAACAGCAGCGGGTCGGCCACCAGCTTCAGTGAAGGATGAAAGCTGAAGGGCGGAATGGCACCGAACACGCATCCGGTCAGGCTGTCCACTTCCGCCGGGCTGGCCAGCGAGGCTTTGCTCCCGCCGATGCCAGCAGCCAGCGCAGCCAGATCGGCCTGTTTATCGGCAGCGATAATCGCCAGCACGTGCTGTTTTATGCCGTGCCCCTTCACTTTGCACACCAGCGCTTTCGCTCCCTGTTCCAGTGCCGTGCCACGCAGCGCGGAAACCGCCTCGCACTTGCCCACCGGCTCGTGATCTATCACGCGATACCGCGCCTGCTGTGCGTCCAGCAGGTCGATTAACTGCTGGAAAATGTCTGTCCCCGCTACGCTTATCATCGGTTCCCTCTTATCGCTTTGCCTGCTAAGGGTTGTCATCATAGCGCGTAACGCATGAAATACCTGACTGAATTTGCGGGGGAAAACCTCATGAAACCCGGCCCGGGCGGACGTCGGCAATAAAAAAAGCGGCTCGTGCAACGAGCCGCTCTGGTAAAGGGAAAAATGACCTAGCCGTGGGCCTCCGCTCCCTGCTGTTTGTGGAACAGCTCGCGGAACACCGGGTAGATATCATCCTGATCGCGGATATGCTGCATGGCGAAGTTATCGAACATGGCCTGCAGATGCTCATACTCGCGCCACAGGGTCTGATGCGCCCGGCGGGTGATTTCGATATAGCTGTAGTAACGCACCACCGGCAGGATCTTTTTCGCCAGCAGCTCGTGGCACAGCGGCGAGTCGTCCGCCCAGTTATCCCCGTCCGAGGCCTGGGCGGCGTAAATGTTCCACTGCGCCGGGTCGTAGCGCGCTTTCACAACCTCATCCATCAGCTTCAGGGCGCTGGAGACGATGGTGCCGCCGGTCTCCTGGGAGTAGAAGAACTCGTGCTCGTCCACCTCTTTCGCCTGGGTGTGGTGGCGGATATAAACAACTTCCACGTTTTTATAGGTCCGGCTCAGGAACAGATAGAGCAGGATGTAGAAACGCTTGGCCATATCTTTGGTGGTCTGATCCATCGAACCGGACACGTCCATCAGGCAGAACATCACCGCCTGGCTCGACGGCTCAGGACGTTTTTCATAATTTTTGTAGCGCAGGTCGAAGGTATCGATAAAGGGCACGCGGGCGATTTTCTCCCGCAGCTCGGCGATCTCCTTGCGCAGGCGCTCCTCTTCCAGCAGCTGCGCCGGTTCGCTTTTCGCTACCGTCTCCAGATCCTCTTCCAGCGCGCGCAGCTGACGGCGCTTGCCAGCTGACATCGCGGTACGCCGCGCCAGCGAATTCTGCAGCGAGCGCACCACGCTGATATTGGCCGGGACGCCGTTAGACGTGAAGCCGGCGCGGTGGGTCTTGTACTCGTTAAGCTGACGATGCTGGTTTTTCTTCAGGTTCGGCAGGGCCAGATCCTCGAACAGCAGATCGAGGTACTCGTCCTTTGAAATCTGAAACACGAATTCGTCCTGACCTTCACCGTCGGCGCTGGCTTCGCCCTGGCCACTGCCGGACCCGCCACCGCCGCCCTGTGGGCGTTCGATGCGGTCGTTCTGCACGAAGTGGTCGTTGCCAGGGTGGACGCGATGGCGCAAGCCGCCGCGTCCCTGATGGAACATCGGTTCGCTGATATCCTCGTTGGGAATGGAAACGGATTCGCCGCTCTCGACGTCGGTTACCGACCGCTTGTTGATGGCTTCCGAAATCGACTGTTTGATTTGCGATTTATAACGACGCAAAAAGCGCTGGCGGTTTACCGTGCTTTTATTTTTGCCGTTAAGACGCCGGTCTATAAACCAGGTCATATGCCCCTCCCGTCTTGTGCTGTCAGCGGCAGGCCGCGGCGATAACCTGCCCGCGACCTGCTGCCGTGACCCGACTTATCAGGATGATTTACGCACGCGCAGATACCATTCGCACAGCAGGCGAACCTGCTTGCGGGTATAGCCTTTCTCCATCATGCGATCGACAAAGTCGTCATGTTTCTTCTGCTCATCGGTGGAGGTTTTCGCGTTGAAGGAGATCACCGGCAGCAGCTCCTCGGTGTTCGAGAACATTTTCTTCTCAATCACCGTGCGCAGCTTCTCGTAGCTGGTCCAGTTCGGGTTGCGGCCGTTGTGGTTAGCCCGGGCGCGCAGCACAAAGTTGACGATCTCATTGCGGAAATCTTTCGGGTTGCTGATCCCGGCCGGCTTTTCGATTTTTTCCAGTTCGGCGTTCAGGGATTCACGATCGAACAGCTGGCCGGTATCCGGATCGCGGTACTCCTGATCCTGGATCCAGAAATCGGCATAGGTGACGTAGCGATCGAAAATATTCTGGCCGTACTCGGAATAGGATTCGAGATACGCGGTCTGGATCTCTTTCCCGATAAACTCGGCGTATTTCGGGATCAGGTAGCCTTTGAGGAATTCGAGATAGCGCTCGGCCTGCTCCTGCGGGAACTGTTCGCGTTCGATCTGCTGCTCCAGCACGTAGAACAGGTGCACCGGGTTGGCGGCAACTTCGACGTTATCGAAGTTGAACACCCGCGACAGGATCTTAAAGGCAAAGCGCGTAGAGAGGCCGTTCATCCCTTCATCCACCCCGGCGTAGTCCCGGTACTCCTGATAGGACTTGGCTTTCGGGTCGGTATCTTTCAGGCTCTCCCCGTCATAGACGCGCATTTTCGAGTAGATGCTGGAGTTTTCCGGTTCTTTCAGACGCGACAAAATCGAGAAGCGCGACAGGGTTTCCAGCGTGCCTGGCGCGCACGGGGCGTGGGACAGCTCGCTGTGATTGAGCAGCTTCTCGTAGATTTTGATCTCTTCCGAAATGCGCAGGCAGTACGGCACCTTGACGATATACACGCGATCAAGGAAGGCTTCGTTGTTCTTGTTGTTACGGAAGGTGACCCACTCCGATTCGTTGGAGTGCGCAAGGATGATACCGTTGAACGGCAGGGCGGAGATGCCCTCGGTGCCGTTGTAGTTACCTTCCTGGGTCGCCGTCAGCAGAGGGTGCAGCACCTTAATGGGCGCTTTGAACATTTCAACGAATTCCATGATCCCCTGGTTTGCGCGGCACAGCGCGCCGGAGTAACCATAGGCGTCGGGGTCGTTCTGGGCATGGTGTTCCAGCTTGCGAATATCCACTTTCCCGACCAGGGCTGAGATATCCTGGTTATTTTCATCTCCCGGCTCGGTTTTCGCGATTGCCAGCTGCTGGAGAATGGACGGCCAGACTTTGACCACGCGGAATTTAGTAATATCGCCGCCGAACTCGTGCAGACGCTTCGCCGCCCACGGCGACATAATGGTGCCGAGATAGCGGTTAGGAATGCCGTACTCTTTTTCCAGAATCTGGGCATCTTCCTGCGGATTGAACAGGCACAGCGGGTGATCGTTGACCGGGCTGCGCTCGCCGTTGGCGCTCAGCACGTAAATAGGCACGCGCTGCATCAGGGATTTCAGGCGTTCGGCCAGCGACGATTTACCGCCGCCCACCGGGCCGAGTAAATAAAGAATTTGTTTCTTCTCTTCCAGGCCCTGCGCGGCGTGCTTGAGATAGGAGACAATCTGTTCGATGGCCTCTTCCATGCCATAAAACTCTTCGAATGCCGGGTAGCGCGCCACCACCCGGTTAGAGAAGAGGCGGGAAAGCCGCGGCTCCTGCGCTGTATCTACCATCACTGGCTCACCAATGGCCGTTAATAGCCGCTCTGCCGCATTGGCATAGGCGCTGCGGTCCTGTCGGCAAACAGTAAGAAATTCCTGCAGTGTGAACGCTTCGTCCTTGGCAGCTTCATAACGCTGACGATAGTGATCGAATATATTCATGGCATGCCGTCCTTTCGTTTTAGCACAGGTGTGAGAGCCGTTCATTTAGATAGAGGAGGCTCCTGGAAGACGAATTCTGACTGCAGCAACCCTTATGCCAGGTGAGTGAATAGCAGAGAAATAAAGGCGCTCAGCAACATAGCTTCTCTTAAAATTAAGCGTAGATGGCATTTGTGAAACTTGCATACGCAGCAAAATGAATTTCAATGACATATCAATAACTCATCCAAAATTATTCGCTTTTGTGATTAGCGTCCGCGCCAGAATTCATACAGCCGTCATTCTGGCGTAAGCTTAGCGTCATCAAAACCGGTCAGGCTGACGTGTTATCGGATGTTTCTTTGGGGTAAATAGCTTGGGCTGGTTGTGAAGGGCGGTTACACTTATCGCGCGGATTATTTGATTATAGGAATGAACGGACTGTGACCAATTTCAAAATTCTTGCATTGGGTGCGCTACTTGCCTCATCTGCATCGCTGGTTCAAGCGGAAGACTCTTTCTCATTAGGCGCCGGAGTTGGGGTGCTTGAAAGCCCTTATAAAGATTACGATCGCGACGTTGTGCCGGTTCCGGTCATCAACTACGAAAGCGATAACTTCTGGTTCCGCGGTCTCGGCGCAGGCTATTACCTGTGGAATGACACCGCCGATAAACTCTCCATCATGGCGTACTACTCGCCGCTGCACTTCAAGCCGGGCGACAGCGACGATGAACAGCTCAAGCGTCTCGACAAGCGCAAGAGCACCCTGATGGCGGGCCTCTCTTATATCCATAATACCCAGTATGGTTTCCTGCGTACCACGCTGTCCGGCGACACGCTGGATAACAGCAACGGTATCGTCTGGGATCTGGCGTGGCTCTACCGCTACACCAACGGCGGCCTGACCCTGACGCCGGGGATCGGTATCGAGTGGAGCAGCGAAAACCAGAACGACTACTACTACGGCGTGTCCCGTAAAGAGTCTAACCGCAGCGGCCTTGACCGCTACCGTGCTGACGACAGCTGGAGCCCGTACCTGGAGCTGTCTGCCGCTTACAGCCTGAACGACGCCTGGAGCGTCTACGGTCTGGCGCGCTACACCCGCCTGGCAGATGAAGTGACCGACAGCCCGATGGTCGATCAGTCCTGGGGCGCGGCAATGTCTGCCGGTGTGACTTACCGTTTCTGAGTAACAGATTTGTGCAAACTAACAGGGCGCTTGCGCCCTGTTTTGCATTATGGTGGTGCAAAAACAGGAGGTGACGATGACGACCACATCAGTAATCTTTCCTGAAGCGCTGGCGCTTCCGGCAATCGGCCAGGGCACCTGGTACATGGGGGAGCAGGCGCATCAGCATCGTAGCGAGGTGGCAGCCCTTCAGGCAGGCATCGATGCCGGTCTGACGCTGATTGATACCGCAGAAATGTATGCGGAAGGCGGCGCGGAGCGGGTAGTCGGGGACGCGATTCGCGGACGTCGCGATGAGGTGTTTCTCGTCTCCAAGGTTTACCCGTGGAATGCCGGCGGCCAGAAAGCGATCGCCGCCTGCGAAGCGAGCCTGCAGCGCCTCGGCACCGACGTGCTCGATCTCTATCTCCTGCACTGGCGCGGCCCGTTCTCGCTGGAAGAGACGGTGAGTGCCATGCAGACCCTGATGCAGCAGGGCAAAATCCGCCGCTGGGGCGTGTCCAATCTCGATTATGACGATATGCAGGCGCTGTGGCAGCTCGGGGCCGGACGAGAGTGCGTAACCGATCAGGTGCTCTATCATCTCGGGTCGCGCGGTATTGAGTACGATCTGCTGCCCTGGTGCCAGCAGCATCAGATGCCGGTGATGGCCTACTGCCCACTCGCCCAGGCGGGGCGGCTGCGCAGCGAGCTGATGAGCGATGCGGTGGTGCAGGATGTGGCGCATCAGCACGGCATCAGCGTCGCGCAGGTATTACTGGCGTGGGTGATAAGCCATCAGGGCGTGATGGCCATTCCAAAAGCAGGCAGCCTGGACCACGTTCGTGAAAACGCGGCGGCGCTGGAGGTAACGCTGTCTGACGAGGCGCTGGCGCGTCTCGACAACGCGTTCCCCGCCCCCGGCTACAAAACGCCGCTGGACGTGGTGTAAGCCGCATAAAAAAGGGGTGAGCATGGCTCACCCCGGCTGGCTCACCGCGCTGGCGGTTTTAGCCTTTGCGCACCACGCGCAGCGTCTGCGCCAGGCGCGACGGGCGTTCTTCGGTGGTTTTTTGCGCACGCGTGACGCAGGCCGTCTCGACGCAGACGAACGTCTTATAACCGTCGTCCGGCATATCACCCATGCTGACCGACAGCGCCGGGCCTGGATTCCAGCCGACAACATTGCTGTGGTGATGATGAATCACTTCGATGCAGCGGTTTAACGCGCTGTCGCCAATCAGGCTGCACGCTTCCGGATTGAGATAGACGCGATCGGTGCGGTCCGGGAAGGTCTGAACGCCGTTGCTGAGCACGCCTTCCTGAGCATTATTCACTTTATCGATATACCGATCGCCAAGTCCGCTCACCTTCACCGCATCAATGTCACCGACGTTGAAATAGGTGTGCAGCGCGGAGGTGGTTTCAAATTCGCCGTGGGCTTCCAGCTCTACTTCGCAGGTTTTGCCGAGTCTGAAGCGGGCAAACAGCGTGAAGTCGTGCGGCCAGTAGCGTTTCGTCGCTTCGCTCTGCTGCAGCTCCAGCGTCAGCACCACGCCATTGTCATCTTCCTGATGCGCTTTCAGATGCCACGCCAGATTACGGGCGAAGCCGTGGGAGGGCAGGGATTTATCTTCAGCCGGGCCAAACCACGGCCAGCAGATCGGAATGCCACCACGCAGGGCAACACCGGTTTTAAAGGGGGTGGTGGCGCTAAGCCACAGTACTTCTTCTTCCCCGGCAGGCTGCCAGGTCAGCAGGTGCGCACCCTGCAGCGCCAGCGATGCTTTAACCTGCGGATGGTCAATCACGATGATGTCCAGCTCGTCCATCTGGCGACGCGACAGCGCCGTGGTCAGCTGATCGACTACCGGAAGCGCAAAAATTTTATTGTTCATCAAGTCAGTCCTCACTCTTCGCGTCGGGATGCCGGCGCATGCGCAAAAAAAAGAGCGACCGAAGTCGCTCTTTATTGTCAGTTGCTCATCTCACTTATTTGGAGATGTGGGCAATCAGATCCAGAACTTTGTTGGAGTAGCCAGTTTCGTTGTCGTACCAGGAAACCAGTTTCACAAAGTTGTCGTTCAGTGCGATACCGGCTTTGGCATCGAACACGGAAGTGCAAACTTCGCCGTTGAAGTCGGTAGAAACAACGTCGTCTTCGGTGTAACCCAGAACGCCTTTCATTTCGCCTTCAGCAGCGGCTTTGATGGCTTTCTTGATTTCTTCGTAGGACGCTGCTTTTTCCAGACGAACGGTCAGGTCAACAACGGATACGTTCGGCGTCGGAACGCGGAACGCCATACCGGTCAGTTTGCCGTTCAGTTCTGGCAGAACTTTACCTACCGCTTTAGCTGCACCGGTAGAGGACGGGATGATGTTCTGCGCTGCGCCGCGGCCGCCGCGCCAGTCTTTGTGAGACGGGCCGTCAACGGTTTTCTGAGTAGCGGTGGTCGCGTGAACGGTGGTCATCAGACCTTCGACGATGCCGAAGTTATCGTTGATCACTTTCGCCAGCGGTGCCAGGCAGTTGGTGGTGCAGGATGCGTTAGAAACGATGTCCTGGCCTTCGTATTTGTCGAAGTTAGCACCGCGAACGAACATCGGGGTGTTGTCTTTAGACGGGCCAGTCAGAACGACTTTTTTCGCGCCAGCGGTGATGTGCTTACGTGCGGTTTCGTCGGTCAGGAAGATACCGGTCGCTTCAGCCACAACGTCAACGCCGATTTCGTTCCATTTCAGGTTAGCCGGATCTTTCTCTGCGGTAACACGGATGGTTTTGCCGTTAACAACCAGATGACCGTCTTTCACTTCTACGGTGCCGTTGAAACGACCGTGAGTGGAGTCATACTTCAGCATGTACGCCATGTAGTCAGCGTCTAACAGATCGTTGATACCAACGATTTCGATGTCAGAACGTTCCTGCGCGGCACGGAAAACAATGCGACCGATACGGCCAAAACCGTTGATACCTACTTTGATAGTCATATATTCCACCAGCTATTTGTTAGTGAATAAAAGGTTGGCTGTAAAATTACAAAAACCTTACGCAGCGTCAAGCGGAATCGTGTCAATCATTGCGACAAATCAATCAACTGCATTGCCCTGGCTCGACCGATCGCCTCACTATTCCTGTTGTGCTATCTCAACACATTGGGACGACGCGTGGAATTTTAAAGGGCAGGCAAGTTAAAAAAGTGAGCTGAATCACATTTGTTTACCCGTCCCCAATACAGCGCTAAGTGTAGAACAAAAGTGTACGCGTGGCTGTTAATGTTTTGTTAGAATCTGGATACAGATGTATCTACACAACCCTTCGAGAAGTACGCTTATGAGCAATGAACATTCCCAGGATGACCTGAAGCAAAATCTGACGGAAATGCAGTTCTATGTGACGCAGAAACACGGCACGGAACCGCCATTCACCGGGCGTCTGCTGCATAACAAACGTGAAGGCGTATACCATTGCCTGGTGTGTGATGCGGCGCTGTTTAACTCGCAGTCCAAGTACGATTCCGGCTGCGGCTGGCCCAGCTTTTATGAGCCGGTGAGCGAAGAGGCGATCCGCTACATCAACGACTACTCGCACGGGATGCAGCGCATCGAAATCCGCTGTGGCAACTGTGATGCGCATCTGGGGCATGTCTTCCCCGATGGCCCACAGCCCACCGGCGAACGGTACTGCGTTAATTCCGCCTCGCTGAACTTTGCCGATGACGGTAACGGTGAGCAAATTAAGGGCTGATGAAACGTTTCAGCAAATTATTCCAGCACGCTGTGGGGACACGATGAATCTTGATGATGTAATCAGCAGCATGACGCCGGAGGTTTACCAGCGTCTGGCAACCGCCGTTGAGTTGGGAAAATGGCCGGATGGCGTCGCGCTGACGCCGGAGCAAAAAGAGAACAGCCTGCAGCTGGTGATGATGTGGCAGATGCGCCACAACACCGATCCGCAGCACATGACCATCGGCCAGGACGGCCAGATTGTTACCAAAAGTAAGCAGCAGCTTAAAACCGAGTTCGGGATCTCGCCGGCACCGCTGGCTACGATAAAACCGCAGTAACGCAAAAAAAAGCCGCCTCACGGGCGGCTTTATCAGTTATGCCTGGGTTTCACGCCAGTCATCAAGGGTGTAGAGCGTCGCACCCGCGGCGGCCATCTCCATAAACGCCTGCGCGCTGTCCTGCGGATTCAGGTTGACGCCGCGACAGCCGTCGGTGATGACGTTCACGCGATAACCCAGCTGCAGCGCATCCAGCACCGTATATTTCACGCAGTAGTCGGTTGCCAGTCCCATCACTACCAGCTCGATAATTTCATGATGGCGCAGCCAGACATCCAGCGCGGTTTTTTGCCGGTGACCGTTATCGAAAAAGGCACTGTAGCTGTCGATAGCCGGGTTTTCGCCTTTGTGAAACACCGCATCGATGGCGTTAGCGTTAAGCAGTGGATGCAGGGCTGCGCCCTCGCTCTCCTGCACGCAGTGATCCGGCCAGAACGTCTGCGGCAGACCATCCAGTTCACCCTGGCTGAACGGCTCGGCGTCATGCTGGCTGGCGAAGCTCCCGTGATGGGCCGGGTGCCAGTCCTGGCTTGCCACCACGGCTTCACCCCGGGCTTTGCACCAGTCGATCAGCACGTTTGCCACGTCTACCGTGCTGTCGCCTTCGGCCACCGCCAGCGCGCCACCAGCGCAAAAATCATTCTGCAGATCGACCAGTAACAGCGCACGTTGTTTCATATTTTCTCCTTTGCTGACAGCAGCCATCAGTCATTGAGCGTCAGCTCACCGCGCAGGTTCGCCATCATGGCGTCGCGGATGGCCTGTGCATCCAGACCCTGACACAGTAAATAGTGCAGTTTAGTCAGGGTTGCCTCAACCGTCATGTCATAGCCGCTGATCACGCCGGCGTGGGCGAGGGCGTTGCCGGTGGCGTACCCGCCCATGTTGACCTTCCCGGACATACACTGGGTGAGGTTAACCACCACGATCCCGCGTGAGCAGGCATCGCGCAGCTCGTTAAGGAAATCGCCATTCTGCGGCGCGTTGCCGACCCCGTAGGAGCGCAGGATCAGGGCTTTTACCGGCTGGCGCAGGAAGTTGCGCACCACGTCCGCGCTGATCCCGGGATAAATGGTCAGCACGCCCACCGGCTGCGGAGTGATCTGATGCACCTTCAGCTCGCCGTTGCCTTGCGGAGCCGGCGGCGTATTCAGGCGACGAATATGAATACCCGCTTCCAGCAGCGGCGGCAGGTTAGGGGAGGCGAAGGCATCGAAGCCGTCGGCGTGCGCTTTGGTGGTGCGGTTCCCGCGATAGAGACGGTTGTTGAAGAACAGCGTCACTTCACTGATCGGGTAGTTAGCCGCCACGTAGAGGGCGTTAAGCAGGTTGGTCTGGCCGTCGGAGCGCAGCTCCGCCAGCGGGATCTGCGACCCGGTAACAATCACCGGTTTGCTGAGGTTTTCCAGCATGAACGACAGCGCCGAAGCGGTGAACGCCATGGTATCGGTGCCGTGCAGGATCACGAAGCCATCGTAGCGGTGATAGTTGGCTTTAATATCATCGGCGATATGCTGCCAGTCCTGCGGCGTCATGTCCGAGGAATCCATCAGCGGATCGTACTCATGGATGGTGAAATCCGGCATCTCCGGGCGGTGAAACTCCGGCATTAACGCCAGCTGATGCTGCAGATGGCCTGACACCGGAATGTAACCCTGTTCAGAACGCTGCATCCCAATGGTGCCGCCGGTATAGGCAACGTAAATCGATTTTTTTTGCATGAGTGGACTTTATGTTGTGCGTATGCGTGACGGGGCGAAGTATACCTTAACCCGCCGGAAGTGGCAGCGCAGAGGCGGGTGGTCGGGGCAGAAAGAAAAAACCCGGCCGCAGCCGGGTTTTCGCATTAGCGCACGTCGGCGCAGGTGAGGCAGAACGCGTAGCGATTCTGCGGGTCGTTCAGCGTGGCGAACTTATCGCCCTGGGCTTTCAGCTCCCGCGCCGCGTCAGCGACCGGAGCCGGGAAGTACGCCTGCAGCGCCTGCGGCAGCATGGCGTGCACCGACCCGGTGATGCTCTCCAGCACCATATCCATAAAGCCCGGCTCTTCCTGGAAGTAAGCCAGATGCCAGCTCTTCAGCTTCGCCAGCTCGGCGGCTTTGTTCACCGCATCATCGAAGTCACCGAGACCGTCCACCAGCCCGTTGCCTTTTGCATCCAGGCCGGTCCAGACGTGACCCTGGGCAATCTTGTCGATCTGCTCCGGGGTCTGCTTACGTGACGCCGCCACCAGGCCGATAAAGCGCTGATAACCGTTTTCGATGCCGAGCTGCATCATCTGCTGCACTTCCGGCGGCAGGGTTTTGGTGAGGGCGATATCCGCCAGCGGCGAGGTCGCCACGCCGTCGGTATGAACCCCGATGCTGTCGAGGCTGTTTTCGAAGGTGTTGATCACCCCGAAAATGCCGATGGAGCCGGTGAGCGTGCTCTGGTTAGCCACGATGTAGTTGGCTGGTGTCGAAATCCAGTACCCGCCCGAGGCAGCCATGCCGCCCATCGATACCACCACCGGCTTGCCGGCTGCTTTCGCCGCCGCCAGCTCTTCACGGATCAGCTCCGAGGCGCTGACGCTGCCGCCCGGACTGTTCACGCGCAGCACGATCGCTTTCACTTTCGCATCCAGACGCGCATCGCGGATCTGCGCCGCCGTGGTATCACCCCCGACGTTGCCAGCGGTTTCCGGGCCGTCCATGATCGCGCCGTTGGCGTAGATCACGGCGATGGCCGAGCCGGTTTCCAGCGGTTTTTTCAGCATATAGTCATACATGCTGACCGCGCTGAAGTTCTTATCGACGCTGCTCCAGCCGAACTGTTTTGTCAGCGCTTTCTCGATAGTGGCGTTGCTGCCAAGCTCATCCACCAGCTTGTTCTTCAGCGCATACTGCGCGGTATCGCCCTGGGTGGCGGTCAGGCCTTCAAGCACCCCCTGCGCGCCGGGGAACACCTGCTGCCACGGAATGTTGCGGTTAGCGGCGATGGTGTTGAGATAGTTCTGCCACAGCTCGCCAATCCAGCGGCTGTCGGCTTCGCGCGCGGCAGGCGACATGTCATCGCGAATAAACGGCTCGACCGCCGACTTATAGGTGCCGACGCGGAACACGTGGGTAGAGACTTTCAGCTTGTCGAGCAGCGACTTGTAGTACAGCCCGTTGGTGGCGAAACCGTGCAGATCCACCGTGCCCTGCGGCGAGAGCCACACTTTGTTGGCGAAGCTGGCAAGGTAGTACTGGCTCTGGCTGTAGCTTTCGCCCACCGCAAACACCGGCTTACCGCTGTCGCGGAACTCGCGCAGCGCCTTGCCGATATACTGCATCGACGGCTGATCGGCCCCGGCGAAATCCTTCAGATCCAGCACGATGCCGGTAATGTTGCGGTCGTCTTTCGCCTGACGGATCATATTGACGATATCGAACAGGGAGTTTTCCTGTAAGCGATCGGAGCTGGCCCCGAACAGCTGACGGCCTAACGCGCCGAGCTTGTTGTTCACCGACGGCTTATCAACCACCACCCCGGCGATGTCGAGCAGCAGTGCCCCGCGCGCGGGCGCGGACGGGCCGCTGGAGAGCTGCATCCAGATGCCGACACCCACCAGCACCAGCAGAATGAAAAACAGATTCAACACCAGTTCCCTGATGAAGTTCAGCAGACGCCAGGTCCATTTAAAAAAACCGGCAATAAATCGCCACAGGGTACGCATGTATTCTCCATATCCATTAATTGACCCTACTGACTGGAACAGCCAGATGTGTCGGTTATCCTAAATACCCGGCGGCACGTTGTCAGCAGGAATCGCTGCCGGGGCTGTAACAAATTCAGTCGCTATGTTAGCTTGCCGTTAAAAAAACTGACCAGGAGTAAGAAATGGACGCATTAGATCTGCTTGTAAATCGCCGCAGCGCCTCGCGTCTGGCGGACCCCGCCCCCACGGGCGACGCGCTGGAAAAAATCCTGCAGGCCGGGATGCGCGCCCCCGACCACAAGACGCTGCAACCCTGGCACTTCTTTGTTATTGAGAACGACGGCCGCGAGCGCTTCAGCAGCGTGCTTGAGCAGGCAGCACGCGCCAACGGTGGCGACGAGAAAGCCATTGAAAAAGCGCGCAGCGCACCGTTCCGCGCCCCGCTGATCATTACCGTGGTGGCGAAGTGCCAGGAGCACCCGAAGGTGCCGCGCTGGGAGCAGCTGCTGTCCGCAGGCTGCGCGGTGATGGCGATGCAGATGGCGGCACTGGCCCAGGGCTTCAACGGCATCTGGCGCAGCGGCCCGCTGACCGACAGCCCGGTAGTGCGTGACGCCTTCGGCTGCGCCGAACAGGATCAGATCGTCGGTTTCCTCTACCTCGGCACCCCGCAGCTGAAAGCCTCCACCACCATCAGCGTGCCGGACACCCGCCCGTTCGTGACCCGTTTCTGATCCCCTTTCGCAAATCTGTCTGGATTGTGAGCAACTGCCTGCCAATTCAGACAGCCAGGCTTATCACTCGGGTGTTTGAGCGCTACCATAGCGCGTTGCCAATGACAGGAGATGTCCATGAGTGAGCAAACTGTTCGTTTGACCCAGTACAGCCACGGAGCCGGTTGCGGCTGTAAAATTTCCCCGAAGGTGCTCGATACCATTCTGCACAGCGACATGGCGAAGTTCCTCGACCCAAACCTGCTGGTCGGAAATGAAACCCGCGATGACGCCGCGGTGTATGACCTGGGCAACGGCACCAGCGTCATCAGCACCACCGATTTCTTTATGCCGATCGTCGATTCCCCGTTCGATTTCGGCCGTATCGCCGCCACTAATGCCATCAGCGATATCTACGCGATGGGCGGGAAACCGATCATGGCGATCGCCATCCTCGGCTGGCCGATCAACACCCTGGCCCCGGAGATCGCCCGCGAGGTGGTTGACGGCGGACGCTTCGCCTGTCAGCAGGCCGGCATTGCGCTGGCTGGCGGCCACTCCATCGACGCCCCGGAGCCGATTTTCGGCCTTGCGGTGACCGGCATCGTCCCCACTGAACGGGTGAAGAAAAACAGCACGGCGGAAGCGGGCTGCACCCTGTGGCTCACTAAGCCGCTGGGTATTGGCGTGCTCTCTACCGCCGAGAAAAAATCCCTGCTGCGCGACGAGCACAAAGGGCTGGCCACCGAGGTAATGTGCCAGCTCAACAGCATCGGCGCGGAACTGGCCAGCATCGACGGCGTGAAAGCGATGACCGACGTCACCGGCTTCGGCCTGCTCGGCCACCTGAGCGAACTCTGCCAGGGCGCAGGTGTGCAGGCGCAGGTCCGCTTTGCCGACGTGCCGACACTGCCGGGCGTGGAAAGCTACATTGAACAGGGCTGCGTGCCCGGTGGCACCGCCCGCAACTTCGCCAGCTATGGTCACCTGATGGGCGACATGAGCGAGGCCCAGCGCAGCCTGCTGTGCGATCCGCAAACCTCCGGCGGCCTGCTGCTGGCGGTAACGCCGGAAGCAGAAGCACAGGTGGCGCAGCTGGCGGCGGAGCGGGGCATCACCCTGACCGCCATCGGCGAGCTGACCACCGCCCGCGCCGGGCGTCCGATGATCGAGATCCGCTGATCCAATGCGCCTGTTTATTGCCGAAAAACCCAGTCTGGGCCGCGCGATCGCTGACGTGCTGCCGAAACCGCATCGTCGCGGCGACGGCTACATCGAATGCGGCAACGGTCAGGTGGTCACCTGGTGCGTTGGCCACCTGCTGGAACAGGCGCAGCCCGACGCCTACGACGGGCGCTACGCCCGCTGGGATCTGGGCGATCTGCCTATCGTGCCAGAGAAGTGGCAGCTGCAGCCCCGCGCCTCGGTCGCCAAACAGCTTAACGTGGTGAAACGCCTGCTCACTGAGGCCAGCGAAGTGATCCACGCTGGTGACCCGGACCGGGAAGGACAGCTGCTGGTGGACGAAGTGCTCGATTATCTGCAGCTGGCCCCGGAAAAGCGTCAGCAGGTGCAGCGGTGTCTGATCAACGATCTCAACCCGCAGGCGGTGGAGCGCGCCATCTCACGCCTGCGCGCCAACAGCGAGTTTATCCCGCTGTGCGTCTCGGCGCTGGCCCGCGCCCGCGCCGACTGGCTCTACGGCATTAACATGACCCGGGCTTACACCATTCTCGGGCGCAACGCCGGCTATCAGGGCGTGCTCTCGGTCGGCCGTGTGCAGACGCCGGTGCTGGGGCTGGTGGTGCGGCGCGATGAAGAGATCGAAAACTTCATTCCGAAGGATTTCTTCGATGTGAAAGCGCACATCGTCACCCCCGCCGACGAGCGCTTTGTCGCACTCTGGCAGCCGAGCGAGGCCTGTGAACCCTGGCAGGATGAAGAGGGGCGTCTGCTGCATCGTCCGCTGGCTGACCACGTGGTCAACCGCATCGCCGGCAAACCGGCGGTGGTCACGGCATATAACGATAAACGGGAATCAGAAATCGCGCCGCTGCCGTTTTCGCTCTCCTCACTGCAGATTGAGGCCGCGAAGCGCTTTAACCTCAGCGCGCAGAACGTGCTCGACATCTGCCAGAAGCTGTATGAAACCCACAAGCTGATCACCTATCCGCGTTCCGACAGCCGCTATCTGCCGGAAGAGCACTTTGCCGGTCGCCACGCGGTGATGAATGCCATCAGCGTTCACGCCAGCGACCTGCTGCCGCAGCCGACGGTGAACCCGGACACCCGCAACCGCTGCTGGGATGACGGCAAGGTGGATGCGCACCACGCGATTATCCCCACGGCGCGCAGCAGCGCGGTCAACCTGACGGATAACGAAGCGAAGGTGTACAGCCTGATTGCCCGTCAGTATCTGATGCAGTTCTGCCCGGACGCGGTGTTCCGCAAATGCACCATCGAGTTGGATATCGAAAACGGCAAATTTATCGCCAAAGCGAGGTTCCTCGCCGAAGCCGGCTGGCGGGCCTTGCTGGGTGGAAAAGAGCGCGACGAAGAGAACGACGGTACGCCGCTGCCGGTGGTGGCGAAGGGCGACAGCCTGCTGTGCGAGAAGGGCGAAGTGGTGGAGCGCCAGACCCAGCCGCCGCGCCACTTCACCGATGCCACGCTGCTCTCCGCCATGACCGGGATCGCGCGCTTTGTGCAGGACAAAGATCTGAAAAAAATCCTGCGCGCCACCGACGGGCTGGGGACTGAAGCGACGCGCGCCGGGATTATCGAACTGCTGTTTAAACGCGGTTTCCTGGTGAAAAACGGGCGCTACATCCGTTCCACCGATGCCGGACGCGCGCTGATCCACGCCTTACCGGAGCTGGCGGCGCGCCCGGACATGACCGCGCAGTGGGAATCGACCCTGACGCAAATCAGCGAAAAACAGTGCCGCTACCAGGACTTCATGCAGCCGCTGGTCACCACGCTGTATACCCTGATCGACCAGGCGCGCAGCACGCCGACGCGTCAGTTTCGCGGTATCGTCGCCCCGGGCGGCGGCAAGTCAGCTGCCTCGAAAGGCGCGAAGCGCAGCCCGCGCGGCAAGAGTAAAAAGCCGGATGCCGCCGCGCCCCCGGCGTAAGCAATCGTGAAAAGTGACGCGATAAAACCCGCGTCTTTTACCCAATGCCCGCGATCGCAGCGGCTATAGTCATATTCACAACGTAACGGTTCGGGAGAGGAATATGGTCACGGTAAAAGGGGGATGGGTGATGGCGGCGGCGTTGCTGGTGAGTCTGCCAGCGGCAGCGGATCGCTACCGGCCAGATGTGGACGTCAGCATACCGCCAGAAGTGTTCAGCAGCGGCGGGCAGCGCGCCCAGCAGTGCACTCAGTGCTGCATCTACCAGAATGAGAATTACTCGGAAGGGGCGGTGATCAAAACCGAAGGCGTGCTGATGCAGTGTCAGCGCGACGAGAAAACCCTGAGTACTAATCCGCTGGTCTGGCGTCGCGTGCGCGAATAAACGCCTCCAGCAGGGGCACATCCGCCGGGGCGAGCTCCATCGTCAACGCCTCGTGCGGAGTGCACCAGCAAAGCGCGCTGTGGCACAGCGCCGTCAGCGCTCCGCGAAACGCCGCCACGTGCCAGGCATGAAGATGGATCATTCTGCCCGTCACCTCGCGCCGGTGGCTCGCCACGTAGCCGCCAATCTGTGCATCAATCGCTAACTCTTCCCGCAGTTCCCGCTCCAGCGCCGCGGGCTGGGTTTCGTTGGCCTCGACTTTCCCACCGGGAAACTCCCACAGGCCTGGCTGGTCGCCCTCTGGCGGCCGCCGGGCCAGTAAAATTTTGCCCTGCTGCTCGATAATGGCAGCGACAACATCAATGGTTTTCATCAGGTGTTTTCACAGACGGCTCCCCGCAGCCGGGGAGCCTGAGGGATCAGAGTTTGAAGCTGGCCCAGACCGGCGCATGGTCGGAGGGTTTTTCCATCGCGCGGATCTCGTAGTCAATACCGGTTTCAACGCAGTGCGGCATCAGGCCTTCGCTGGCCATCAGCAGATCGATACGCAGCCCGCGATTGTCGTCGAAGCCGCGTGAGCGGTAGTCGAACCACGAGAAGCGATCGTTGACCTCCGGGTTAGCGGCGCGGAAGGTGTCCACCAGCCCCCAGTTTTTCAGACGCGCCATCCACTCACGCTCTTCCGGCAGGAAGGAGCATTTCCCGGTGCGCAGCCAGCGCTTGCGGCTGTCTTCCCCGATACCGATATCCAGATCCGTCGGGCTGATGTTCATATCGCCCATGATCAGCACCGGATTCTCTTTTTTCAGTTCAGTTTCCAGGAAGTTCTGCAGATCCTGATAGAACTTCGCTTTGGCCGGGAATTTGGTCGGGTGGTCGCGGCTTTCGCCCTGCGGGAAGTAACCGTTGATAACGGTGATAGTGCCAGCCGGGGAGGGGATCTCCGCCATAATCAGACGGCGCTGGGCCTCTTCACCGTCGTCAGGGAAGCCGCGGCGCACGGAAATCGGCGACGCTTTGGTTAACAGCGCCACGCCGTAATGCCCCTTCTGGCCATGATAGAACACGTTGTAACCCAGCTTAGCGACATCTTCGAGCGGGAACATGTCATCGTGGACTTTTGTTTCCTGCAGGCCGATAACGTCCGGCGCATGCTTTTCTACCAGCGCCTCCAGCTGATGGGGGCGGGCGCGCAGGCCGTTGATATTAAAAGAGACAAATTTCATAAGTCGCAGCCACTGTGTGAAGTGAGAGTGCCGGGATGGTAGCAGAAAAGCGATCCGGTTGCTGCTGTCATCCATCGCTTTTGCCAATTAACGCGACAGGTGAAAGCTGGCAAACGAAGCGCACCGTTTCGTGGCGCATTGCCCTGAAAAGAGGCAGCGGCTGCCCTGAAATAACGCGGTCGATCACAGATCCAGTATGAAATGCTAAACCTGCATAAACTTTCTCGCGCTTTGCCCCGCATCGGCGTCCATTCAGATAATTATTCACTTATTATGCAATTAATGTGCATATCGTCAGGTTTTAAGTTATTGATTTTCCGTTTTGAAACCCCGTTTATGCATTTTCCTGCTGGCTGGCACGAACCCTGCAATCTACAGTAACAGCGCAATCAACCATTTTCATTAACATACAAATAACCTTTTATTCACCTGTCGAGGTCGCCATGTCGCAGTCAATTACCCGCCAGCAGTTTGATGAATGGATGCTCCCGGTCTACGCCCCGGCCCCGTTTATACCGGTCAGGGCGCAGGGCTCCCGGCTGTGGGATCAGGAGGGCAAGGAGTACGTGGACTTCGCAGGCGGCATCGCGGTGAATGCGCTGGGCCATGCCAGTCCCGAGCTGCAGGCCGCGCTGGTGGAACAGGCGGGCAAGCTGTGGCATACCGGCAACGGTTATACCAACGAGCCGATTCTGCGGCTGGCGAAAAAGCTGATTGACGCCACCTTTGCCGAGCGCGTGTTCTTCTGCAATTCCGGGGCGGAAGCCAACGAAGCCGCGCTGAAGCTGGCGCGTAAATATGCCCATGACCATTACGGTGCCCACAAGAGCGGCATCGTAGCCTTCAAGAACGCCTTCCACGGACGCACGCTGTTTACCGTCTCCGCTGGCGGCCAGCCCGCTTATTCGCAGGATTTCGCACCGCTGCCGCCGCAGATTGAGCATGCGGTGTTTAACGACCTGGATTCGGCCCGGGCGCTGATCAGTGACACCACCTGTGCGGTGATCGTGGAGCCGATGCAGGGTGAAGGCGGCGTCCTGCCAGCGCAGCGTGAATTCCTGCAGGGGCTGCGTGAATTGTGCGATCGCCATAACGCGCTGCTGATCTTCGACGAGGTGCAGACCGGCGTGGGGCGTACCGGTTCGCTGTACGCTTATATGCACTACGGCGTGGTGCCCGACGTGCTGTCCACTGCCAAAGCGCTGGGCGGCGGTTTCCCGATTGGCGCCATGCTCACCACTGACCGTCTGGGCCAGTGCATGAACGTCGGCACCCACGGCACCACCTACGGCGGCAACCCGCTGGCTGGCGCGGTGGCGAACCGGGTGCTGGAGCTGGTGAACACCCCGGAGATGCTGGAGAACGTGCAGGTGCGCCATCAACAGTTTATGGACCAGCTGAGCGCCCTGAACCGCAATACCGAACTGTTCAGCGAATTCCGTGGGCTTGGGCTGCTGATTGGTGGCGTGCTGCGCGAGCCGTATGCCGGGAAAGCAAAGCTCATCGCTCAGGCCGCGGCGCAGGAGGGGCTGATGATGCTGATTGCCGGCGGCAACGTGGTGCGCTTCGCCCCGGCGCTCAATATCAGCGAGGCGGATGTCACCGAAGGGCTGACCCGCTTTGCCCGCGCCTGTGAGCGCTTTATGGCGGGAGGTTCATCATGATGGTGATCCGTCCGGTTGAACGCAGCGATCTTCCGGCGCTGCTGGCGCTGGCGGCGAAAACCGGCGGCGGGCTGACCTCGCTGCCGGTGGATGAAGCCACGCTGTCGGCGCGTATCGAACGTTCGCTCGCAACCTGGCAGGGCGCGTTGCCGCCGGGGGAGCAGGGTTATGTGTTCGTGCTGGAGGAGCACCAGACCGGTGCCGTGGCCGGGATCTGTGCCATTGAAGTGGCGGTCGGGCTGGACGAGCCCTGGTACAACTACCGGGTCGGTACGCTGGTGCACGCCTCGAAAGAGCTGAACGTCTACAACGCGCTGCCAACCCTGTTTCTCAGCAACGATCACACCGGCAGCAGCGAGCTGTGCACGCTGTTTCTCGACCCGTACTGGCGAAAAGAGGGCAACGGTTATCTGCTGTCGAAGTCGCGCTTTCTGTTTATGGCGGCGTTCCGCGACCGCTTCAACGAGAAAGTGGTGGCCGAAATGCGTGGCGTCATCGACGAGCACGGCTACTCCCCGTTCTGGGAGAGCCTCGGCGAGCGCTTCTTTTCGATGGAGTTCGCCCGGGCTGACTACCTGTGTGGCACCGGGCAGAAGGCGTTTATCGCCGAGCTGATGCCGAAGCACCCCATCTATACCCATTTCCTGACCCCCGAGGCGCAGGCGGTGATCGGCAATGTGCATCCGCAAACCGCCCCCGCGCGGGCGGTGCTGGAAGCGGAGGGCTTCCGCTACCGCAACTATATCGACATTTTTGACGGCGGCCCGACGCTGGAGTGCGACATCGACCGGGTGCGGGCTATTCGTAAAAGCCGTCTGGTTGAGGTCGCCGCAGGCCAGCCGGCGGAAGACGATTTGCCGGTGTGCCTGGTAGCGAATGAGCAGTATCACGCGTTTCGCGCCATGCTGGTGCGCGCGAACCCCAAAACCGAGCGGCTGGTGCTGGACGCCGCCACGCTTGACGCGCTGAAGTGTCAGGCAGGCGATCGCGTGCGGCTGGTGCGTCTCTGCCCCGAGGAGAAAAAAGTATGAATCTGTGGATCAACGGTGAGTGGCTGGCGGGCAGCGGCGAGGCGATGGAAAAACGCAATCCGGTCAGCGGCGAGCGGCTGTGGCAGGGGGCGGCTGCCAGCGCGGCGCAGGTTTCTGCTGCGGTACGTGCGGCCCGGCTGGCGTTTCCCGGCTGGGCGAAAACGCCGTTCGCGGAACGCGAGCAGGCGGTGACCCGTTTCGCTGTGCTGCTGGAAGCCAATAAAACGCCCCTGACGGAAACCATCGCCCGGGAAACCGGTAAACCGCGCTGGGAAGCCGCCACCGAAGTGACGGCGATGATCAATAAAATCGCTATCTCGGTGAAGGCGTACCACACCCGCACCGGCGAGCAACACAGTCCGCTGCCGGACGGCGCGGCCACCCTGCGCCACCGTCCGCACGGCGTGCTGGCCGTTTTTGGGCCATATAACTTTCCCGGTCACCTGCCCAACGGGCATATTGTCCCGGCGCTGCTGGCCGGTAATACGGTGGTGTTTAAGCCAAGCGAACTGACGCCGCTCACCGGCGAGGCGGTAATGAAACTCTGGGCGCAGGCCGGGCTGCCGCCGGGAGTGATTAACCTGGTGCAGGGGGCGCGCGACACCGGTCAGGCGCTGGCAGCGGCCCCGGATATTGATGGTCTGCTGTTTACCGGCAGCGCCAGCACCGGCTATCAGCTGCATCGTCAGCTCGCCGGGCAGCCGGAAAAAATTCTCGCGCTGGAGATGGGTGGTAACAATCCGCTGATCGTTGACGACCCGGCCGATCCCGACGGGGCGGTACACCTGGCGATCCAGTCCGCGTTTATCAGCGCCGGCCAGCGCTGCACCTGCGCCCGCCGTCTGCTGGTGAAGCGCGGTGCGCAGGGGGATGCGTTTCTCGCCCGGCTGGTGGAGGTTGCCGCGCGTCTCACGCCCGGTGCCTGGGATGCCGAGCCGCAGCCGTTCCTCGGCGGGTTGATTTCGCCGCAGGCGGCGGAGCGGGTGCTGGAAGCGTGGCACGGGCACCTGCAGCGCGGTGGACGGGCGCTGCTGACCCCGGCGCTGGTGGCACCGGGCAGTGCGCTGCTGTCACCCGGCATTATCGATCTGACCGGGGTGGCCGACGTGCCGGATGAAGAAGTGTTCGGGCCGCTGCTCAGCGTCTGGCGCTACGACAGCTTTGACGACGCCATCGCGATGGCTAACCACACCCGCTACGGCCTGGCATGCGGTCTGATCTCCCCGGATCGCGCCCGGTTCGACCAGCTGCTGCTGGAGGCGCGCGCCGGGATCGTGAACTGGAACAAGCCGCTGACCGGGGCGGCGAGTACCGCGCCGTTTGGCGGCATCGGTGCGTCGGGTAATCATCGCCCCAGCGCCTGGTACGCAGCGGACTACTGCGCCTGGCCGATGGCAACCCTGGAAAGCCCGACTTTTGGCCTGCCGGAAAACCTCAGCCCCGGCCTCGATTTCAGCCACAGGGAGCCGACATGAGCGCACGCGAATTTAACTTTGATGGACTGGTCGGCCTGACGCACCACTATGCCGGGCTGTCGTTCGGCAACGAGGCATCCACCCGCCATCGCTATCAGGTTTCAAACCCGAAACTGGCGGCGCAGCAGGGGTTGTTAAAGATGAAAGCGCTCGCCGATGCCGGCTTCGGGCAGGGCGTGATCCCGCCGCAGATGCGCCCGAACCTGAGCGCCCTGCGCCAGATTGGTTTTGGCGGACGCGACGAACAGGTGCTGCGCCAGGCGTTTGAGCAGGCGCCGCATCTGCTCTCTGCCGCCAGCTCGGCGTCGTCCATGTGGGTAGCGAATGCTGCCACGGTGTCGCCCTCGGCCGACTCGCTCGATGGCCGGGTGCATTTCACCGTCGCGAATCTCAACAACAAATTTCATCGCGCCAGTGAAGCGGTGACCACCGGCCGCCTGCTGCGCGGCATCTTTGCCGATGCGCGGTACTTCGCGGTCCATGACGCGCTGCCGCAGGTGGCGCTGTTTGGCGATGAGGGGGCGGCGAACCACAACCGCCTCGGCGGCGACTACGGCGAACCGGGAGTGCAGCTGTTTGTTTACGGACGCGAAGAGAGCGGGGCGCTGATCCCGGCGCGCTATCCGGCCCGGCAGACGCTGGAGGCCAGCCGGGCGGTGGCGCGCCTTAATCAGGTTGATACAGATCGGGTGCTGTTCACCCAGCAAAACCCGGCGGTGATCGATCAGGGGGTGTTTCACAACGATGTGATTGCGGTGTCGAACCGTCAGGTGCTGTTCTGCCACGAGCAGGCGTTTCTGCATCAGGCTGAGCTGTTCCGCCAGCTGGCGCAGCGGGTGCCGGGCTTCACGCCGGTTGTGGTGCCGCAGCAGGCGGTATCGGTGAGTGATGCCGTTGCTACCTATCTGTTTAACAGCCAGCTGCTGAGCCGGGATGACGGCAGCATGATGCTGGTGCTGCCGGAAGAGTCGCGTCAGCATCAGGGCGTGTGGCGCTATCTCAACAGCGTGCTGGCAGCAGATAACCCCATCAGCGAGCTGAAAGTGTTCGACCTGCGCGAAAGCATGGCTAACGGCGGCGGTCCGGCGTGCCTGCGGCTGCGCGTGGTGCTCACGCCGGAAGAGGCCCGGGCGGTGAATCCGGCTACCCTGATGAACGATCGGCTGTTCAGCGCGCTCAACGCCTGGATTGAACGCTGGTATCGGGATCGTCTGACCCAGGCAGACCTGGTGGACCCGCAGCTGCTGCAGGAGAATCGCGAGGCGCTGGCTGCGCTGTGCGACATTCTCAACCTGCGGCTTGACGACTGCTATCCGGAATGCCGGGAATGGGCGTAGGAGGCGCGATGCAGGATTTTCTCAGGCTGACGCTGGACGAGGCTGCCCCGCAGCCCGTATCGGGGGAGTGCGCGCATTTTCGCTGGCGCTGGCTGGCGGCGGGCGTCCTGACGCTTGAACCGCTGATGCCGGTTGACCGGGCGCTGGTGCTTTCGGCCGGGCTGCACGGCAATGAAACCGCGCCGGTGGAGCTGCTGGATAAGCTGCTGCAGCGCCTGATGCAAGGCGAGATCCGTCTGCAGTGGCGGGTGCTGGTGATACTGGGAAATCCGGCGGCGCTGCGCGCGGATCGCCGGTTTGTTGATTACGATATTAACCGGCTGTTCAGCGGGCGCTGGCGCGATGTGCCCTCATGCCGCGAAACAGCCCGGGCGGCGGCGCTGGAGAAACGGGTAAGCGACTTCTTTGCCGCTGGCGAGGAGCGCATCCGCTGGCATCTGGATATGCACACCGCCATTCGCGGCTCATATTTCCCGCGCTTCGGCGTCCTGCCGGCGCGCGCCCGGCCTTATGATGAAGGTTTTCTGCACTGGCTCGGCTGCGCCGGACTGGAGGCGCTGGTGTTTCATCAGACGCCGGGCGGCACCTTCACCCATTTTACCAGCGCCACGTTCGCCGCCCTGAGCTGCACCCTGGAGCTGGGTAAAGCGCGGCCGTTTGGCAGCAACGACCTGACCCGGTTCAACCAGGCCGCTCAGGCGCTGGCAGCGCTGCTGGGTGGCGAGGCGCTGCCCGTCGCGACCGCGCCGCGGCGTTACCGGGTGGCGGCGCAACTCATTCGTCACAGCGATGCATTCATCCTGCACATGGCGGATTCCACGCTCAACTTCACCCCGTTTACGCGCGGCACGCTGTTAGCGGAGGAGGGCGAGACGCGCTATGAAGTGCAGCATGATATCGAGCGGGTGCTGTTTCCTAACCCGCACGTCGCGCCCGGTTTACGCGCCGGACTGATGTTAGTGGAAATAACCTGATGCCCGCGCCCCCTTATTTGGGGCGTATTTTTATCACGCCCTAAAATATCAGGAATATTCCTGGATAAAGACTTTTCATTCCCCGTGCGGCTGGTTATACTTTCTCCACAATTTGCTCTAAATCAATCAGATAACATATTTCCTCATCACTCTCCGCAATCTTTCCTTATTTTCTCCATAATTGAACACTCTTTCACTTTTACCCTTTCACAGCTTTACTGATGCTCTGAATACTTGACGCTGAACCCCCTAAACTCATTCTCGTCAACACGGTGAACGCACCGCGAAATAAACTGAAAGTAAGGACAAAACTATGCGTAAATTAACTGCTCTGATTGTTGCTTCTGGCCTGATGTTCGGTGCGGCTAACCTGGCGCACGCGGCGGAAACCACCCAGCCGGCGGCGGGCGACGGTAAGCCGATGATGCACCACAAGCGTGGCCCGCATCACGACATGATGTTTAAAGATCTCAACCTGACCGATGCGCAGAAACAGCAGATCCGCGACATCATGAAAGACCAGCGCGAAAAAATGCCGCGTCCGTCCGCCGATGAGCGCCGTACCGTACACAGCATCATCGCCAGCGACAGCTTCGACCGCGCCAAAGCGCAGCAGGAAGTGGATAAAATGGCCGAGCAGCACAAAACCCGTATGCTGGCCCACATGGAAACCCAGAATAAGATCTACAACATTCTGACGCCGGAACAGAAAAAACAGTTCAACGCTAATTTTGAGAAGCGTCTGACAGAACGTAAAGCGCCGGAAGGTAAAATGCCTGAGTCTGCTGAATAAGCCAGACGCTATTTCTGAGACCGCCGTTGCTGCTCATCCCTGGTGATGGGCAGCAACGGCGGTCTTCTCTTTTCTGCTTTCTCTTACCTGCCTCTTGCCTGCGCGCTGCGAATCGCTATGCTCTCTGCGGCCAGAATAAAAAATTGATTCAACTCGCTTTTTTATAACGCCCCTAAGGTAAATCGCCGCTCTGGCCGATAACCCTGGCTGTACAGATAACAACAACAATACTGCGCCGCTCATCCGGTGCAGCCGCGCTGTGCGCGTTTCAGGAGTCGTAATGCACTTTTTCGATATTACAAAAATGCCGGTCAGCCTGTGGCGTAACGGCGCCGGGGAAACCCGTGAGATCTGCTGTTATCCGCCGGCGACCCGGGACTTCGCCTGGCGTGCCAGCATCGCGTCAATTGCCGGGAGCGGGGAATTTTCACCCTTGCCGAAGGTAGACCGGGTGATCACGCTGATTGAAGGCGGGGAGGTGACGCTGGACGGCGGTAGCGCCTTTCGCCATACGCTGAAGCGTTATCAGCCGTTCGCGTTCTCCGCTGAACAGCCAGTGCGCGCTGAGCTGACCGGGGGTAGGATGTCGATGGATTTCAATATCATGGTGCACCGGGAGCGCTGTCGCGCCAGCGTGCGGGTGGTGGACCGCACCTTCACGACCTTTGGCAACCACGGCGGGATTGTGTTTGTGCTGAGCGGCGCGTGGCAGCTCGGCGAGACGCTGCTTAGCGTCGATCAGGGGGCGTGGTGGCAGGCGGGCCACCACACGCTGCGGCTGCTGAAAAACCAGGGGCAGCTGCTGTTTACCGAGATCGCGGCGTTACCCGGCGAGCGCGTCGCCTAACTCGATAATCTCGAAATCACCGCGGATCATCGGCTTGCAGAGGATTTTGTAGCCGTCGTTATCGAAGCCGTGCTGCGGCTGTTGCAGCTGCGCGGCGTCTTCGAGGCGCGCCACCGAGCCGAGCCAGAACCAGTTATGAATAATATGGTACTGGGTCATCTCGCCGAAACTCTCCTTCAGCCCGACCGGCCCCTGCCACGGCCAGCAGACGATGCGCATCTGCTCCAGCGCATCCAGCAGCCGGGTGTGGTGCTCGGCCTCGCTTTCGCGCCCGCAGCAGGCACCGGCGCAGCGTTTGAGCGCCGAGCGGAAGCAGGCCCGGCCACGCGGCAGGCTCTCCAGCCCCACCAGCCCGTAACAGAGCTGCCAGTCGTCGGCGATGGTTTTCAACGTCTCCAGCGCGGCGCGGCGGTTCGCAAACAGGCCATACAGCCCGCTCTGGGCAGCAAAATCGACCTCTTTGGCATACACCACCTGCGGCTTACCGTTGGTTAACAGCAGCGAGCAGAGCTGACGGTTGCGGCGCAGACGCTTGTTGAACAGCGGCTGCTGCGCTTTGATCATCTGCGCTTCGAGCAGCAGCGCGCCCACTTCTCCGGCGGTACAGATGAAGGTGATACGCCGCGACTGGCGCAGCATCGAGGCTTCATCAGGGGTGCGCAGATGGGACAGCACGCGGCTGCGGATATTCACGCTTTTCCCGATGTAGAGCGGCATGGTGTCGCTCTCACCGTGGAAAACATAGACCCCTGGATGACGCGGCAGCGCGTCAAGCCAGGGGCGCAGGTGTTCGGGATACTCATAGATGGCGGCGGCTTCAAATTCCGGCCCGGCCCCGCGGGTACGTCTTACCACGACAAACTCCTGAATACTGGTTACCTGTACAGTGTAGCAGAGCGATCGTGGTTAAAAAAGCGTCTTGATCAGGCGTGGTGCCGGGTTGCCAGCCAGCACAGCAGCGAGCCGCAGACCACCAGCGCCACACCCCACCAGAAGTCGGGGCCGGGGCGCAGGCCCAGCCACAGCGTTGCCAGCAGGGCGGAGAGCACCGGCGTGAAGTACGAGGCGGTCGCCAGCAGGGTCATATTCCCGTGCTGAATGCCGCGATTCCACAGGCTGTACGCCACGGCGGTAGAGAGTCCCATAAACAGCAGCTGGAGCGAGCCGGAGAGCGTCACCTGCATCGCCGGCTGCGTGCTGCTGACGAATTTCAGCCACAACACCAGCGCGGTAACCGCAAAGAATAACGTGACGCCGTTTTTTCCTTCGCTGATGCGCCGGGTTAAGGTGCAGTAAAGCGCCCAGATAATGGCTGCGCTGAAGGCCAGCCCGTAAGCCAGCGGGTTATCCTGCACGTTGTGCCACAGCAGTTCAGGGGACCAGTCGCCGTCGCCCTTCAGCACCTGGACGACGCCCAGGCAGGCCAGCAATAGACCGGGCCACAGCAGCAGCGAGCTACGCTGGTGGTTGATGTAGCGCGCCAGCAGCACCGTCAGGCTCGGCCAGAGATAGTTGATCATGCCCAGTTCCAGCGCCTGGCTGCGGGTATGCGCCAGGCCGATCGCCAGTGCCAGGCAGATTTCATAGCCCACAAACAGCGCACCGCCAGTCCACAGATAGCGTACTGGCAGCGCACGCGGGCGGGGCAGACCGGTGGCGACACAGAGAAAAAGGGTGCTCAGGGTATAGATCAGCGCCGCGCCGCCGACCGGGCCGAAATGCTCAGCGATACTGCGAAACAGCCCAACAGAGGTGCTCCACAGCAAAATCGCGCCCAGCCCGGCAAGGGTGGCGCGCTGTACGTTGTACGTCATAACCTGTCCATAAAAAAGGTGGCTTGCGCCACCTCTGTATTACTTCTTCCAGAAATCATCAAACACGGTGATGGGGGGGCGGCGCTTATGCTCGGTTTTCAGATACCAGCCCTCAATGATGGCGGCGGTGTCCGGCGGAACCGATTTGCCTTCCAGGTAGTCATCAATCTGATCGTAGGTCACACCCAGCGCCACTTCATCCGACAGAGAAGGGCGGTCATCTTCCAGATCCGCGGTCGGCACTTTCAGGTAGAGGTGTTCCGGGCAGCCGAGGGTTTTCAGCAGCTGTTTACCCTGGCGCTTGTTGAGGCGGAAGATCGGGTTGATGTCGCTGCCGCCGTCGCCGTACTTGGTGAAGAAGCCGGTGAGAGCTTCTGCCGCGTGGTCAGTCCCCGCCACCACGCCTTTGGTCATGCCGGCGATGCTGTACTGGGCTTTCATGCGCTCACGCGCTTTTTCATTCCCGCGCACAAAGTCGCTCAGCTCAATGCCGGCATCGCGCAGGGCTTTCTCACTGGCCAGCACCGCCTCTTTGATGTTGACGGTCAGTACCTTATCCGGCTGGATGAACGCCAGCGCGTCCTGACAGTCCTGCTCATCAAACTGTACGCCGTAAGGCAGGCGCACGGCGATGAACTGATAACCGCTGTCGCCGGTCTCGTCGCGCAGCTCGGTAATGGCCATCTGGCACAGTTTGCCGGTCAGCGTGGAGTCCTGACCGCCGCTGATGCCGAGCACCAGCGACTTCAGAAAGGGATGGGCTTTAAAATAGTCTTTCAGAAAGTCGATACTGCGGCGGATTTCCTGCTGCGCGTCAATAGTTGGGCTGGCACCCAGCGCGTGAATGATCTCGTGTTGTAAAGCCATCTCTCCCTCCGAATAGCTCGCCTGCGCGTACAGGCAAAAAAAATGTGATGTAGTTAAAGCTAACCCGTTGTTGCCAAAACAACAAGCGGGCACCCATAGCAAAACCACATGAGTCGTGCGGATCGCCCTCCGGGGCTATCCCAATATGCGCAATAGAATGTTCCTAAAGAAGAAATCATTTTTTGTCACGAGTTGAAAAATCCTGTTTGTTCTTCCAGGCTTATCTCACACGCTGAAAAAAACGAGGAAGGAATATGAAAAAGAACTTTGCAGGAATTTTAAGTGCAGCGGCTGTTCTGACTATGCTGGCAGGCTGTACAGCATACGATCGCACCAAAGATCAGTTCTCTCAGCCGGTGGTCAAAGACGTCAAGAAAGGCATGAGCCGTGAACAGGTTCGCCAGATTGCCGGCCAGCCGTCAACGGAGATCAACATGGTTCACGCTCGCGGTACCTGCCAGACTTATGTGCTGGGCCAGCGTAACGGTAAAGCCGAAACCTATTTCGTGGCGCTGGATGAAACCGGCCACGTACTGAACTCCGGCTACCAGAGCTGTGCGGAATATGACACCGATCCGCAGGCGCAGCAGCAGAAAACGCAGTAATTATTGCGCGTTAAATGCGTTAAAAAAGAAACCGGCCATCGCGCCGGTTTCTTTTTGTCTTTATGCCGGGATCGTCAGCGCCTGCGGGGTACGCGCCCATACGCGGTGATGACACAGCTGCTGAATGAAGTCATCCACGAAGGTGCCAGCACCCGCATCGGCTTCCACCACGCCCTCTTCACCCTGCGCGCCCACACCGAGTACGGTTCTGAACTGACGGGCAGCACCCACCAGACCAATCACCTTCAGATGCTTATAGGCCTCCAGCAGGTAATAGACCGCGTCGGCATTGCCCGCGATGCTGTCGATATGCCCACCGGGTACAATAACCGCATCCACGGTCACCGACGGCGATCCAGCGAAGGTCGCGGCGATATCCAGCACCGAGCCGTCGTCCGCCGTGATTTCGCCCATGCGTGAATAGAGCAGTTTGGCATGCACGCCCTGGGACTTCAGCCCCTGCAGGATCGCCAGCAGGTCACCGGCATCGGTCTGGTCGTTGAGCAGCATCGCCACCACGCGACCCTTCACCGATCCGCCCGGTACGGCATACAGGCTCAGCGAGGCATCTTTTTTCAGGCCGTTAACGTCTTTCGGCGGCGCGAGATGCATCTGCTCGTCGCTCAGGGTGATACCGAGGTTGGTGGCAACCGGGTGCGCCAGCGAAATATCGATGCGCGCCAGGTGATCGACCACGCGCTCACGGATATAGCCGCGTACCACTTTCGACAGCTCAAAGCTGAAGGCGTCGATGATGTGCTGCTGTTCAACCGGCGTCTGGCTCTGCCAGAACAGGCGCGGGTGCGAATAGTACTCCCCGAACGACGGGCTGCGTTCGCGCACCTTATGGCCCTCGACGCGGGTCTGGTATGACTCGAAACCGCCACCCTTCGGCCCCGGCGGCGTTTCGCGCGGCCAGTTATCGTTGATGGAGTTGGGTTCATAGTTCGCCGGGTTGGTATCAATATCCATGCGGTGCATGCCGTCGCGCTGGAAGTTGTGATACGGGCAGGTCGGGCGATTAATCGGGATTTCGTGGAAGTTCGGCCCACCAAGACGGCTTATCTGCGTATCGGTGTAGGAGAACAGACGCCCCTGCAGCAGTGGATCGTTGGAGAAATCGAGGCCCGGTACGATATGGCCCGGATGGAAGGCGGCCTGTTCGTTCTCGGCAAAGAAGTTGTCCGGGTTGCGGTTGAGCACCATCTTGCCCACCAGCTGCACCGGCACCAGCTCTTCCGGGATCAGTTTGGTCGGGTCGAGCAGGTCGAAATCGTAGTTGAACTCGTCCTCTTCCGGGATCAGCTGCAGGCCCAGCTCGTACTCCGGGAAGTCGCCCGCTTCAATGGATTCCCACAGGTCGCGGCGGTGGAAGTCCGGGTCGCGGCCGATAAGCTTCTGGGATTCATCCCACAGCAGCGACGCTTTGCCTGCCACCGGTTTCCAGTGGAAGCGCACAAAGGTGCCTTTACCGTCGGCGTTAATCATGCGGAAGGTGTGAATGCCAAAGCCTTCCATCGTGCGATAGCTGCGCGGAATGCCGCGATCCGACATCGCCCAGATGACGTTATGCAGCGTTTCCGGCTGCAGCGAGACGTAATCCCAGAAGGTGTCGTGTGCGCTCTGGCCCTGCGGGATCGCCCAGTGCGGCTCGGGTTTTACCGCGTGGACGAAGTCAGGAAACTTATGCGCATCCTGAATGAAGAACACCGGGGTGTTGTTGCCCACCAGGTCGAAAATGCCTTCTTCGGTGTAAAACTTGGTGGCGAAGCCGCGAATGTCGCGCACTGTGTCGGCGGAGCCAGCGCTGCCCTGTACGGTAGAGAAGCGCACAAATACCGGGGTGATTTTATCCGGGTCAGAGAGAAATGCCGCTTTGGTGATGTCGCTCAGGTCGCGGTAGGGCTGGAAATAGCCGTGCGCTGCCGAACCACGGGCATGCACGATACGCTCGGGAATGCGTTCGTGGTCAAAATGGGTGATCTTCTCGCGCAGGATAAAATCTTCCAGCAGCGTCGGGCCGCGGGTGCCGGCACGCAGCGAGTTCTGGTCATCGGCAATGCGCACGCCCTGATTGGTGGTCAGCGCTTCGTTTTCGCCGCCTTTACGGAACGACTCCAGCGCGTTGAGTTTTTCGTTTGAGGTATCGGGTGCTTTCAGGCTGCCGGGAGCGGTGGGTTCGGCGCCGGGAGGAGTAGGGTGAGCGGAAGGTTGATGGGAACCGTCTTCCGGTGCCAGCGAGCCTAATCCTGGCTGCGACTGACGGGCATCATGGACCGGTGCCCGGTGTCCGGCGTTATTATGGTCTTCGTGCGACATTTCTCGTCTCCTGTTTCCATTACTGAAAAGTGGTCGTTGCTACTAAAAACCCCTCTAACTATAGAACAACCTGGCGACGACGCTTCGCTTCGGCCCCGGCAGGCTGCCGTTTCGGCTGTTGTTTTTTAACGCAAAACCGCACGCCGGGCGCGACGTTACGCGGCGAGATCCGCTATCATAGGCGCTGCCTTTTTCTGTAAGAGTGACCAACGCCAGTTTGACTATGAAAACGTTACGCCAACAAAATCGCCCCGTTATTAGCTATGTCCCGCGCGTCGAGCCTGCGCCGCCGGATCACGCCCACAAGATGGACGGATTTAAGGATGTGTGGTTACTGCGCGGTAAATATGTAGCGTTTGTGCTGGTAGGAGATCACTTCCGCCGCTCTCCGGCGTTCACCGTGCCGGAGTCGGCCCAGCGCTGGGCGCTGCAGGTGCGCCAGGAAGAGGATATGTAAGCCAGGCGCGTTTTCACCCCCGGCTCCGCTACAGCGGCGCGCCATAGCCTGCTGTCACTTAAAAGTGACAAATCACCTTGTGGCAATGTCTTTTATAAGCGACAATCATCTCAGGCCAGGAAGGCGAGGTGATGATGCTCTATATTGCAAAACGTTATCAGGACCACAATAACCACGTTCCGTACACGGACTGGATTGGTAAGCTCAGACGGAAAAACCCCCAGGCCGCAGCCAGGATCGACATCCGCGTTGCGCGAGCCACCGCCGGAAACTTTGGCGATCACAAGTTTGAAAGGCAGGGCGTGTGGGCGTTACGCATAGATTGCGGACCGGGCTATCGGGTTTATTACACAGTGGATAAAGGAGCGATTATTTTGCTGTTAATCGGCGGTGATAAAAGCACCCAGGATGACGATATTGATAAAGCAGTAGGTTATCTCAACGATTATCACGCGAGACTGACAAAATGAGTGACCCCATCGAACAGGTAACAGAGCATAACGAGGCCAGCGTAACCCCCCCGGCTGCCGTGGATCATGATGCTGCAATGGTGGAAGAGCTGCGCGCGGATCCGGGCTATGCTGAAATCTATTTGCAGACCGCGCTGGAAGGGATTTACGAGCCAGGCGGCGTGAGCGCATTCCTTATCGCTCTCCGTCAGGTGATTGAAGCCCGGGGCGGCGTCAGCGAGATTGCCAAAAAAACCGGGCTTTCACGCCAGCACATCTATCGCGCGCTGTCGGAAAATGGCAATCCGACCATCACGACGATCACCGAGTTAACCCGCGCCGCGGGCGTTCGACTCGCTACCTCTTCCCGGTACGGCTAACCTTTCCGGCGAGGGCTGCGCCTTCACTGAATTCCGCCCATAAAAAAACCTGCGCGATGCAGCACCGCGCAGGTTTTTTTGTGTTTGCGATTAACGGTGCGCCAGTTCGGCTTCCTCGTCGCTGTTCATTACCGCTTTGTCGGTCTGCTTCATCCACTGGCTGGTGAGCGTACCGGCGGTCATGGAGCCGCTTACGTTCAGGGCGGTACGGCCCATGTCGATCAGCGGCTCAACGGAGATCAGCAGGGCGACCAGCGTCACCGGCAGGCCCATCGCCGGCAGCACGATCAGCGCGGCAAAGGTGGCACCACCGCCCACGCCCGCTACACCGGCAGAGCTTAGAGTGACGATACCGACCAGCGTCGCGATCCATACCGGGTCGAGCGGGTTAATACCGATAGTCGGAGCAACCATCACCGCCAGCATCGCCGGGTAAAGACCCGCACAGCCATTCTGGCCGATGGTGGCACCGAAGGACGCCGAGAAGCTGGCGATCGCTTCCGGCACGCCAAGACGACGGGTCTGGGCTTCGACGCTCAGCGGTATAGTGGCAGCGCTGGAGCGGCTGGTGAAAGCGAAGGTCAGAACCGGCATCACTTTACGGAAGAAGCGCAGCGGGCTGACGCCGTTAACGGCCAGCAGGAGGGCGTGCACGCCGAACATGATCGCCAGACCGAGGTACGAGGCGACCACGAAGCTGCCGAGTTTGATGATGTCCTGCAGGTTAGAACCGGCAACGACTTTGGTCATCAGCGCCAGCACACCGTATGGCGTCAGCAGCATCACCAGACGCACCAGCTTCATCACCCAGCTCTGCAGGGTATCGATGGCCACCAGCACGCGCTGGCCTTTCGGCGCATCGTCTTTCAGCAGTTTCAGCGCCGCGACGCCCAGGAAGGCAGCGAAAATGACTACGCTGATGATAGAGGTTGGGTTCGCGCCGGTAAGATCGGCAAACGGGTTCTTCGGTACGAAGGAGAGCAGCAGCTGCGGTACGGTCAGGTCTGCAACCTTCCCGGCGTAGTTGGTTTCAATCGCCGTCAGGCGCGCGCTCTCAGCAGTACCCTGCACCAGGCCTTCGGCGGTCAGGCCAAACAGGTTGGTGACCAGCACCCCGACCAGCGCGGCAATCAGCGTGGTAAACAGCAGCGTGCCGATGGTGAGGAAGCTGATTTTACCCAGCGATGCGGCGTTATGCAGACGGGCCACCGCGCTCAGAATCGAGGCGAAGACCAGCGGCATTACGATCATCTGCAGCAGCTGCACATAGCCGTTACCGACGATGTTGAACCACTGAATGGAATCTTTCAGCACCTGGCTGTTGTCGCCATAGATCGCGTGCAGCGCCAGACCGAACACCACACCGATGACCAGACCCACCAGCACTTTTTTGGCGAGGCTCCACTGCGCTTTACTGGCTTTCGCCAGCCCCAGCAGCAGAATGACGAACACCGCAATGTTCGCGATTAAAGGAAAGTTCATCCCCGTTCTCCTGATTTATTATTTGCAGGCATGCGCCTTTGTCATGCCTTTATGGCGCAAGGTTAGCAGATGGCCCGCACGCGCCCTTATATCCAAATGGAATGGTTTATGACAAAAAGGCGCATTTTGTTTGCTTATTGACCGGAGTGGGGAGAAATAAAGCGGTTGAAGCCGTTTTGCAGCGAATTGATCAGCTGAGACGACGCGCGAATGACGCTGTTTTCCGGCAGCCCCTGCGGCATCCAGATGGCAAAGGCAAAGAAGGCCATGCACAGCACGCGCTCCAGCTGGTTCCCTTTTTGCGGCATCAGTAACGGCAGGCGAAAGCGCCAGCGGCAGGGCCACAGCAGCGGCACGCCGGCGGGGGTAATCATATCGGCGGCGATATGGCTCAGATAACCCACCACCATGCCCTGAATCGCATCCGGCGGCACCACCCAGGTTTCCGGAACCTGTAAATAGAAGAAGGTCAGCACCGCAAACACCGCCAGCAGGCTGTGGGTAAACCCGCGATGGCCAAACGCCCGGGCGATGGGTTTTGACACCCATTTCAGCCGCTGCCCGAGAAACGACTTCGGGTGGTCGATATCCGGCAGCAGGCAGGTGAGAATGGCAGACGGAATGATATGCCACCAGTCGCCATCCGCGAGCACCGGCGTGAGTTCGGCATTTTTGGCAAACACCGCACTGGCAATTGAAAAAAGCAGATGGCCTTCCGCCGTCATGATAAAACCCGCTGGAGCTGTCGATTCATCCAGTATAGGGTTTTTATACAGTAGACGGAAGTAGTGACGGTGTAACAATTTACCTTTGGTGACGTTTAGCGCGCCAGCCAGCCGCCGTCCACCGCCAGGGTATAGCCGTTGACATAATCCGACGCGCCCGAGGCGAGAAACACCACCGGTCCGGCCAGATCTTCAGGCGTGCCCCAGCGGCCGGCGGGAATACGGTCGAGGATCTGCTGGTTGCGCTCCGCATCCTCCCGCAGCGCCTGAGTATTGTTGGTAGCCATATAACCCGGCGCGATAGCGTTCACATTGATGTGGTGCGGTGCCCACTCATTGGCCAGCAGGCGCGTCAGGCCCAGCACCCCGCTTTTGGACGCGGTGTAAGAGGGGACGCGAATTCCGCCCTGGAATGAGAGCATGGAGGCAATATTGATGATTTTGCCGCCGCTGCCCTGGCGAATGTACTGTTTTGCCACTGCCTGAGAGAGGAAGAACAGCGACTTCAGGTTGAGATCGATCACCTCATCCCAGTCCTGCTCGCTGAAATCGATGGCATCGGCCCGGCGGATGGTGCCGGCGTTATTCACCAGAATATCCACCTTGCCGAAGGTATCCAGCGCGTGGCTGACGATACGTTCGACGGGCTCAAGGGTGCCAAGATCGGCCTGCACTGCGGTGAAGCGGCGACCCAGCGCCTGGACTTTCTGCTGCGTCTCTGTGGGCGTTTTGCGGGTTACCGCCACAATATCGCACCCGGCCCCGGCGAGCCCCAGCGCCATTCCCTGTCCCAGCCCGGTATCGCACCCGGTGACGATGGCCACTTTCCCGGCCAGGTTGAAGGCATCACCCATCATCGCTTCCTCGTTGTCAGTCAGTAAGAAACGGCAACGCCGTCCCGGATGAGATGAGCTTAGGCAGGGCGGTATGAAAACTCAAATTAAACTGAAACGAGGTTTCAGAAAGCGGAATGGCGTCACCAAATGACGGCAAACGGGCGCTTATCGCGCCCGGCAGGTTTAGCCCAGCAGATGCTCAGGGCGCAGCGCCTCCAGCGAATCGAGCCTGACGTTCGCCAGCGCCCAGCGCGCGTCTTCGCGGTTCTCGTGCGCTGGCACCACGATGGAGCGCATCCGCGCCGCTTTGGCGGCAATCATGCCGTTGACCGAATCTTCCAGCGTGACGCAGGTGAGCGGGTCAACGCCAAGCTTCGCGGCGGCATCCAGATACACCTGCGGATGCGGCTTGCTGTAAGCCAGATGCTCTGCCGACGCGAGGGCATCGAAATAGTCACGCAGATCGAACATTCCCAGCACCCGCTCCAGCATGTGCAGCGGCGAGGCCGACGCCAGGCCCACTTTCAGCCCCTGGGCTTTACACAGCTGCACTGCGGCCAGCACGCCGGGCAGCAGCGGCTGTTTCTCTTCCACCAGCGTGACTGTGCGGCTGATAATGCGCTGCGTCACTTCCGCGTTGTCCGGCCCGTTCCACGGCTGCTGGGCGAACCAGAGATCCACCACCATGTCGATGCGCAGGCCGAGGGTATCGGGCAGCTCGTCACGACGGGAAATATCCACGCCCAGGCTTGCCATCACCTCCAGCTCGGCCTGGTCCCACAGCGGCTCAGAGTCAATCAGCAAACCATCCATATCGAAAATTGCGGCGAGGATCTGACGAGAAGGGGCCATCGACTACTCCTGTAATGAAGGGGAAAATGCACTGCGCTAAAACTGACACATAACGCCTGCGCGATCAAACGGCATGAAAGAACAGGCGAAATCAGGTGCGAGCAGGTAGACTTAACGCTGAATCAAGGCGTCTTTATCAAGGGGAACCAATGACGTATCAACAAGCTGGACGCATCGCCATCCTGAAGCGCATTGCCGGTTGGGTGATTTTCATTCCATCGCTGCTTTCAACCCTTATTTCCGTGCTGAAGTATATGTACGCGCACAGCGAGAAACAGGCTGGCATCAATGCGGTCATGCTCGATTTTGCCCATGTGATGATCGACATGATGCGTTTCAATACCCCGTTCCTGAACCTGTTCTGGTTTAACTCGCCGACCCCGGATTTTGGGCGTTCGCTGAACCTGTTGTTCTGGGTGATCTTTGCGCTGATTTTTGTTGGCCTGGCGCTGCAGGCGTCCGGGGCGCGCATGAGTCGCCAGGCGAAATTCCTGCGCGAAGGGGTTGAGGATCAGCTAATCCTTGAGCGCGCAAAAGGGGCAGACGGCCTGAGTCGCGAACAGCTCGAAAGCAAAATCGTGGTGCCGCGCCACACCATCTTCCTGCAAATCTTCCCGCTCTACGTGCTGCCCGTCATCGTGATTGTGCTGGGCTACCTCTGCTTCTCCCTGCTCGGTTTTCTCTGAGCCTGACTGGCGGTATCACACCGCCAGTACCCGCTCCATCGCGCGCTGCGCCACCATCAGATGCTCGCCGCCAAACAGAATGGCGCGGTTGAGCAGGGTATACAGCTGATACAGCGGCTGACGCTCGAGAAAACCCGCTGGCAGTGGGGCAACGGACTGGTAGCCGTCATAGATCTGCGGCGGCTGGTCACTGTGCAGCGGCAGCATTGCCAGGTCGCACTCGCGATCGCCCCAGTAGCAGGCCGGATCGAAGATATAGGGGCCATGCGGGCCGAGGGCGCAGTTGCCGGACCACAGATCGCCGTGCAGCAACGACGGCGGCGGCTGGTGCGACGAGAGCTGCTGCTGTACTGCATCGACAATCTGGTCGATGTCGCCGAAATCGAGGCCGCGCTCCGCCGCCAGCTCAAGCTGCCAGCCGATGCGCTGCTCAGCAAAAAAGGTGGACCAGCGGCGTTGCCAGGCATTGGGCTGCGGGGTGGTAGAGAGGTCGTTATCAAAGTCGAGGCCAAACTGCGGCTGGTCGCTCCACTGGTGGAGGCGCGCCAGCTGCTGGCCCAACAGAAAGGCGTTATGGGCATCCAGCGGACGTGGAACAAGGTACTCCTGAAGCACAAAACTGTAGTCGCGATCGCTGCCGACGCCGTAGACCTGCGGCACCGTCACGGTGTGACTGCGCGACAATAATTCAAGCTGGTCGGCTTCGGCGGTGAAGATCGGCAGCAGCTCCCGCTCGTCGCACTTCACAAAAATCTCATGACCGGCATAGCGGATACGCCAGGCGGCGTGGATCTCCCCGCCGGGAAGCTCAGTGCGTTGTTCGATCTCTCCCTCACCGAACTGCTCGTGTAACAGACGACTAATGGCTTGCCACATAATGTCTCTCCACAGATGGTCTGGCTGACGCAGCGCTTCATCAGCGCTGCACCCGGCGGGAGCCGCTTGTGCTTAGCGGGAGGTGTTCTCGCTAAACCACTGCTCCAGCGGCGTAACCTCAACGTCTGGCCTGGTATCCAGGGCCGACTCGCCCAGCCCTTCGGCCAGGCTTTTTACCTCATCGGCATCCAGCGTGCCGAGGATGCTGAACGTTAGCGGACCCAGCTCGTGTACTTTGCCGTCGTCGTCCGCCACGGTAAGAGCGAACCCGCCGCGCGTCATGGCGTTGGTCAGCTCGTTGATATCGGTCAGGCTGCGATCGCCCCCGGTAATTGTCACTACAAAACGCGTAATGTCATCGCTGCTCATGCATCACCTCATTGTTCGCGAACGTTTTTTAGCATAGTCGAAACGCGGGAAATCACCCGCGAGCGCGGGTTAGCGGTTCAGCCAGGCAAAGATCTTGTCGGTATCTTCCCGGGCGCACAGCCGCGTGCCTTTATTGATGGTGGCGGCGCTGCCTGCGGCGACGCCGTAGCGCGTCATCTCCTCAAGCGAGGCGTCCTGCGCCAGCTTCAGCGTCATGGCGCCGACCATGCTGTCGCCCGCGCCAACGGTACTCTGGCTCTTCATCGGCGGCGGAACCACCTGCACGCAGTTGTCACCATCCACCGCCAGCGCGCCCTGCGGGCCAAGTGAAACCACAACGCGCCGCACTTTACCGCTTTTCACCAGGTCGATGGCGGCCTGACGCACATCATCCGGCTCGTCGAGGTCGCGTTTCACCAGACCACCCAGCTCTTTCTGGTTGGGCTTCACCAGTTCCAGGCCGCCGACCTCAAGCGCGGCGGCGAGCGCCTCGCCCGAACTGTCGACGATAATGCGCAGCCCCTGCTGCTGCGCTGCCTGAATCAGCTGGGTCAGCTTCTTCACGTCCACGCCGGGTGGCAGGCTGCCGCTTATCACCAGTATCGAGCCGGACTCAATGCCCAGCACTTTCTCTTCCAGCTGGCGGAACTCGTCATCGCTCAGCGCCGCACCCGGCATCACGAAGCGATACTGTTCGCTGCCTGATTCAACGTGGACATGCAGATTCTGGCGCGTCCAGTCCTGGGTTTTTACGGTGTCAGCGGAAACCTGCTCGTCCAGCAGCAGGGCAGTAAGATGTTCCCCGGTGGCACCCCCTGCCGGGAAGATCGCGGTGGCTTTACCGCCGAGGTGAGCGATCGCACGCGCGACGTTGATGCCGCCGCCGCCCGGTTCAAACACCGGTGCCGTGCAGCGCAGTTTCCCTTCGGGGTAGATCTGCGGCGTGATGGTGGCGCTATCAAGCGACGGGGCGAGCGTAAGCGTATAAATACGAACCATATTCCCTCCTGTGCGAATGGGCTGTCCTAAGCGTAGCAGCCGATTATCAATCCAGCAGAAATAACCGGCTGATAAGTAAATTAATATTGGGCGTTATCCGCGATAAAGAGTTATTCATTTAATGCGAGTTTGAGAGGCTTCTTATTCAAAAAACGAAACAGGAATTCATTGCTATGTTAATGCGGCCTTTTTATAATTTGTTACCTTTACGCGGCACTGAAGTTATTGATTCGTAGTAAAGATTCCGGGACCGTGTCGGTCTCTTTTTTTTGTTGTACGGACTTGATAAATGAAGCTTTTAAAGACAGTACCCGTAGCGATGATGCTTGCGGGGGGCATGATTGCGGCGCAATCTGCGTATGCCGATGATTCCGTTTTTACTGTCATGGATGATCCAACCAGCGCTAAAAAACCTTTCGAAGGCAACCTGCATGCCGGTTATCAGGCACAGTCTGGCAATACTGAAAGTTCGTCACTGACCGCTGACACTCAGATGACCTGGTACGGCGAAACCACCGCCTGGTCGCTGTGGGGCAATGCCAGCAATACCTCTTCCAACGATGAGCGCTCCTCTGAGAAATATGCAGCGGGCGCGCGTTCGCGCGTTAACGTTAACGATCGCGATTACCTGTTCGGCCAGGCCAGCTGGCTGACCGATCGTTATAACGGCTATCGTCAGCGTGATGTCGCTACCCTCGGTTATGGTCGCCAGATCCTTAACGGTCCGGTGCACAGCCTGCGTCTGGAATTCGGTCCGGGTGTGCGTTACGACGAATACACCAACGGCGAAGATAAAACCCAGGGGTTAGGGTACGCGTCCGGCACGTATGCCTGGCAGTTCTCTGACAATGCGAAATTCACCCAGGGCGTTTCCGTCTTTGGTGCCGATGACACCACCGTTAACTCCGAAACCGCGCTCAACGTGGCAATTAACGATCATTTCGGTCTGAAAGTCGCTTACAACCTGACGTGGAACTCTGAGCCACCGTCTTCTGCGCCGGATCATACCGATCGCCGCACTACCGTGTCGCTCGGCTACACCATGTAATAAATAAGGCCGGGGATATTCCCGGCCTTATTATTGTGTGGCGCTCAATAGTCTGTTTATGCTGTTAATATCTGCCTCCGTTTCACCGCCTGCATAATTTCCTCACATTTCCGCTGTCTGAAATAGCTTCAGTTTCTTTGACACCTTTCGACAAATAAATTGACTGTTAAGAAATGTGATCTGGATCTACAATTTATCTACAGGCGACGTCTGCCTTTTGTAACTCCAGAAAAGAGAATAACGTCATGAAAAAATTAACTATTACAGCGGTAGCGGCCCTGCTCGGCACGCTGTCCTTTGGTGCCTTTGCCGCTCCTGCTCAGACTGCGATCCAAACCACCCCGGCCGCCAGCTGGCAGGTCAGCGATATCGAAGCCGGTTCAAATATCGTCCCGGGCACGCCATCCACCGGTAAAACCATGGATGACGCGTTTAACCCACACACCCTGGTTGCAGGTGAATGGTATTAATTTCCCGCACCCTGGATTCTGCAATTAATTAAAAACCGGATTTTGCTGTTCCGGTTTTTTTATGTCTGCCAGACCCCTTCCGCAAGCGCCGCATATCCCTCAATAACCATTGATGCTAATCATTAGTATTGTTAATTATTTATTGCGCTGTTCTATGCCGTAACGTAATGCCGAAACGTAATGTCGTAACGTAAAAAAGAGCAAATTCGCCAGGCAAATTTGCTCTTTTTACCGGACAGATTGTCCGCTACTTAGCTGGGCTTGCGACCACCGCCGTGGCTGTTCTTCCCACCTTTGCGGCCCGCTTCCGATGCACGCTCAGGGTTATTTTTGAAGTTGCCGCCGCTGTTCTGGCCACCTTTACGGCCTGCTGCGGACGCACGCTCACGATCTTCAGCAAAATTACCGGAACCACCACGATGTTGTGCCATTATGTTTCTCCTGTAAATTATCCATGCTCAGCAAAAGCGTCGGAAATATCGCCGTTGCAGGATAAAGTTTAGCTGCGAAATGATATATCGCAACGCTGCAAGCCGGGAGTGGAGTGAATAAAAGTCCTTTAGGATTATTCTCACTCAGTGTTATTTGCCAGTAAATTCAGGTTGTAATAATCTTATTCTCGAAACCGCAGATATTCGCGTTTACTACTAAGGAGAAGACAATGAGAACCTGGTTTTCACATGTGAAAGGTGAAGTTCATGGTAAATTCATTCCGATGGTAGTGGGAAGCAGAGTTTGTCTGATGTTGCGCTCCGGTGGTGCGATATATAAATCACGGGAGTGGCTTCTCAGGGAGAGGAAAAATATAAAAGCGGTTTTCTGATAATAAATGAATGGGGCGGGCAGCCCCTTTTTTATGCTAATAAAAAAGCCCCGCCGGAGAGAGGGCAGGGCAAAACCAGCATCACGATTCAGGGGATAAACTATTTCTGCTCGCCGCGACGGGTCGGCGATTTCCGATCGTGGGCAGGCAGAGAGGTTCCTGATTCTGCGCCGCGTACCGGATCGATGAACGTCTGGTGTGTAATGGTCATGAACATCATCAAACCCTCATAGTAGTGATGGGAGAACGGTTATTTTTTTGCCTCGGCACCGGGTGCCGCTGCACGCTGGAGAAACTGTTCGCTGACATCGGGAAGATGCGCCAGCGCCCATTCAGCCATGGCCACTTCCTGTTTCAGAATAGATTCGAAAACCGGTATCGCCGCATTATCGCCAGCAAGCTTCGCGGCAGCGATCAGCGTGGTATAGCTGGCAATTTCTAATTGCTCGAAAACGTAGCTGCTAATAGCCAGCTTAACAATTTCATCTGAGGCGAATTTGCTTCCCAGCGACATCCCCAGCGCTTCCAGTTGGCTGAAGGTATCTTTAATTAAGGAGCGGGAAACATTATTGCGATCGAGTATTTCTTCAAGCAGTGCCAGCTGATGCTGCGTTTCTGTCAAATGCTGAGAAATACGCTGCTGAAATTGCGGATAGTGCTCAATACGCTCGGCCATGGCGGTCAGCATTTTCTCAGCCTGCTTTTCCATAGCGTGCGCATCGCGCAGCCAGTCATGATAATTCTCGGCGAAAGTCATCATTGCCCTCGTTGCATATCAGGAAATGCATTTCTGCATGGCCAGTAATCATATTCTGGCGAATTAATAATATGTGCATTATTGATATTTATTCGATCCATCGAAACTGTTCTCCATGAGTATTAATTTCTAATGCATGAACAAGAATAGCAGGTTTTCTATGAAACCCAGCGGATAGTTAAGTTTTCCTTATAAGACAATTCTTAATTCAAAAAAATAGTGTGAGATCAAGCCGATCGGGACGGGATAATTGTACAAACTGCAACGTCAGAGATAGTTTTATTAGCACTTTTCCCGGGAAATAATACCTTGCCCGCCTCAGCACGGTTCCGCCCCGCGCCGTTTCGCTTCCCGCTACGCCTTCTCAACCGCTAATGCCTCGCTGGCGAAATAGTAAGCATTGTTTATTTGTTAACCCCGGCATACGCCCGGTGCTGTGCCAGACGCTTCAGGGCGACAATTAATAACCACATATTAATGAGTGGCTTAGCCGCGACCCGCCTCCAAATGCTGTCGCTACGCTGGTAAACCCTGCGGCAGTGCGCCAGGCTTTGATAAGCAAGGTTAATTATTTCCGGACGAAAACGTTACTTATCTCTGGCCGTTCCTGGCCGCGTCCGGTGTTATTTGAGCCTTATCTCTTCATTACTCTTCTGCCGGAATACCAGGGCGTCACCAACAGAAAGAGCGAGATATTCCTCTACACGCTTTGTACGGCGCGGGTTACCCGTGCCGCAAGGAGGGGATCCCTGTGCCGTTTCGCAGTTACTGGCAAGCCGGGTTCGAGGGCGCGGACCATATCAATGCGCAGGGCGTCGCGCTGTCAATGAATGACGCCACCGGACATCTGGCGCGGGCGGCTGAAGATTATGCGGCACTGTCGCCCTGGGCCATGACCACGGTGCGGGAGAGTGCGGGCTGGCGCATTACCGAGCGGGACGGAGGTTACGATTTCAGCCATATCCGGGCGCGCATGCTGGCGGCGAAAGCGCATGACATCCAGATCTGCTGGACGCTGCTGCACTACGGCTGGCCCGCCGGGCTACCGCTGCTCGATGCGGATTTTGTGCCGCGATTCGCCCGCTTTTGCGGCGCGGTGGCGCGCTATCTCGCGCCCTGGTATGACGAGCCGCCGGTCTATTCGCCGATCAACGAAATCTCCTTTACCAGCTGGGCGCTGGCCGTGGGCTATTTTCCCGCCGGTGAGCCGCTGCATGAGGCCTCGGGAACGTTGTTCAAGCGTCAGCTGGTGCGCGCTGCGCTGGCGGCCTGCGCCGCCATTCGCCAGGCCGATCCGCGGGCGCGTTTCCTGCACTGCGATCCGCTGATTTTTGTCACCCCTGACGGCGAGGCGCTGAGCCAGCACCACGCGGATACTCAGCATGAGGCTCAGTTTGAAGCCTGGGAGATGCTTGCCGGCCTGCGCGCCCCGGAGCTGGGCGGGCAGGCGCATTTTCTCGATATGCTTGGCGTGAACTACTACCACGATAATCAGTGGCAGGCTCCGGACCAGCAGCGGCTGCCCTGGCATCTCGGCGACCGACGGCGACGACCGCTCCACGCCATGTTGAGCGACCTTCATCAGCGCTATCAGCGTCCGTTGCTGCTGGCAGAAACCAGCCACGTCGGCAGCGGGCGCGGGGCGTGGATCACCGCTATCGCCAGCGACGTGGCTCAGGCGCAGTTAAACGGCGCGGAGATCGCCGGTATCTGTCTCTATCCCATTGTTGATCGTCCCGACTGGGACAACGGTGCGCACTGGCATCGCAGCGGCCTGTGGGAGCCGCGTCACGCTGGCCCCGATCCGCTGGCCCGCACTCTCTGCCAGCCTTATGCGCACGCGTTGCGCAGGGCGCAGCATACCCTCTCGCTATTTCACCTGCAGTTGAGTTCCTGTCAGACGGGAAAGGAGCAACCTATGAAAACGCTTATCGTGTTCAGCCATCTGCGCTGGGATTTTGTTTATCAGCGTCCGCAGCATTTGCTGTCCCGTCTTGCCGGTTACTATCAGGTGATTTTTATCGAGGAGCCGGTGTATGAAGCCGGGCCGCCGGGATTACACCGAAGTGCGCCCGCGCCCGGTGTCACGGTTATCTGCCCGCACACCGACGTGGCAGCGCCCGGTTTTCACGATGAACAGATCGCTGGCCTGCTGCCGCTGCTGGGGGCGCTGGGCGATGAGCACCCCGATGCGGTGGTCTGGTTCTACACGCCGATGGCGCTGCCGTTGCTGGCTGCGTTTACGCCATCGCTGGTGATTTACGACTGTATGGACGAGCTGTCGGCGTTTAAAAATGCGCCGCGCCAGCTATTGCAGCGCGAGTCGGCGCTGATGACCCGCGCCGATCTGCTGTTCACCGGCGGGCCGAGCCTGCACGCCGCCAAACAGGGCCGGCACGATAACGCCTGGTGCTTCCCGAGCAGCGTGGATGCGGTTCACTTTGAGCAGGCGCTGGATCGCAGCAACGCGCATCCGCTTCAGGACGCGCTGCCGCACCCGCGGCTGGGCTACTACGGCGTGATCGATGAACGTATGGACCTGGCGCTGATCGCCGCCCTGGCCGATGCCCATCCGGCATGGCAGATCGTGATGGTCGGGCCGGTGGTGAAGATCGATCCAGCCATGCTGCCGCAGCGCGATAACCTTCACTATTTTGGTCAGCAGCCCTATCAGGCGCTGCCGCAGTTTCTCGCCGGGTGGGACGTCTGCCTGATGCCGTTTGCTATCAATGCCTCAACGCGCTATATCAGCCCGACAAAAGTGCTGGAGTACATGGCGGCGGCGCTGCCCATCGTCAGCACCGCGATTAACGACGTTAAAATTCCTTACGGCAATCTGGTTGCTATCGGCCATACCCCGGACGAGTTCATTCGCGGCTGCGAAGCGGCGCTGGCGATGACTGCGACGGCGCGCAGTGAGCAGGCGCAGCGTATGCGTGCCGTGATAGAGTCGACATCCTGGGATACCACCGCGCAGACCATGCAGCAGCTGATCGCGCGGGCGCTGGCGGCACATGCCCCGGACGCCTCGGGCGTGGATTTGACCCCCGGGGAGGCGCTTATCCGGCTGCAGCCTGCCAATAAAGAAGCGCCGGAATTTGCTCGCTGTCTGATCCTCGGGGCCGGGCCGACGGGGCTGAGTGCAGCATTCCACTATGGCGCTGAAGCGGTACTGCTGGAGCGTAACGCCGAGGTGGGCGGCTGGTGCCGGTCGATTGAGGATCATGGTTTCACCTTCGACTACGCCGGTCACATCATGTTTTCAGCCGATCCCTATGTGCTGGATATGTATACGCTGCTGCTGAAAGACAATCTGCACTGGCAGGATCGGGAAGCCTGGATCTACAGCCAGAACGTCTATACCCGCTATCCGTTCCAGAGTGCGCTGCATGGCCTGCCCGCGCCGGTGATTAAAGAGTGCATTCTCGGCGCGGTCGAGGCGCGTTACGGCACCACCACCACCGCGACGCTTTCGGGCGACGCTGCCGCTGCGCAGCCGGATGACTGCTGCGCTGACGGCGTGGCGTCCGGCGGGGACTGCGTGCTGACGGCCCGCGATAAATCCGCGTCAAGCTTTGAAGCCTTTATCTATCAGACCTGGGGAGCGGGCATTGCGCGCTATTTTGCTATTCCTTACAACCGCAAGCTGTGGAAGGTGCCGCTTACCGAGATGGAAACCTCATGGCTGGGCGGCCGCGTGCCACTCCCGGATCTGGGGCAAATTATTGAGGGGGCGCTGACGCCAGCCGGTAAGCCGGTGGGGCCGAATGCCCGCTTTGGTTATCCGCTGCGCGGTGGTTTTCAGGCGTTGATGTCCGGCTTCCTGCCGCTGCTGAAAGGGCCGCTGGTGACCGGGGCAGAGGTGACGGCCATCTTCCCGCGCGAGCATATTGCGGTGCTGGCGGACGGACGCAGCTATCGCTATGAGCAGCTGATTAGTACGCTGCCGCTGCCGGTCCTGCTGCGCATGGCGGGGAGTGAGGTGCCGCCGGAGGTTGCCGCCGCGGCAGACGGGCTGCGGCATACCTCGGTACGCTGCGTAAACCTCGGCGTCGGCCGGGCGGATCTCACCGAGAAGCACTGGATTTACTATCCCGGGGAAACCATTTTTCACCGCATTTTCGTGCAGGGTAACGCCAGCCCGTGGTGCAACCCGCCGGGGGGCTGCGGCCTGACCTGCGAGATCAGCTACTCCGATAAAATGCCGTTGCCGATGGATGGCCAGGCGCTGACTGACCGCTGTATCGCCGAGTGCATCAGCGTCGGGATTATCAATGAGGATGACACCATTCTGACGGCTAATCAGGTGGATATTCCTTACGCCTATGTGATTTACGATCACGCCCGCGAGAAGAACGTTGCGCTGGCCCGGGAGTGGCTCCAGCAGTATGACATCACCCTGGCGGGCCGCTACAGCGAATGGGAATACTACAACTCAGACCACGCCTTCCTCGCCGGCAAGCACGCGGCAGAAAAAGTGTGTGCGCAGCCTCGCAGTCGCGCTGCAACCCTTCCTCCACGCTAAATGGTCGTTGCGTATCGCCTCCTGTTTCTGAGCAGACAGCGAGGCGAGCGTCGCGATAAATAGCATTCCTGCTTTTATTAGTGTTACCATAGGCCTACGCGTAAGGGCAGGGAACTGCCCGCATTTTTTTTAAGTGCGGACCAATTTAACAACGGTTGGTTAGATGGTTTCGTCACTTGCTGAAAACACACTCTCATTAATGTCATATGTGATCTTTCGTGCGGGTCACCACTGTGAATAAGGATTTATCATGCCGGTAATTACTCTTCCTGATGGCAGCCAACGCCATTACGATCGTGCAGTCAGCCCAATGGATGTTGCGATGGACATCGGTCCAGGCCTGGCAAAAGCCTGTATCGCGGGCCGCGTTGACGGTGAACTGGTTGACGCCAGCGACCTCATCGAGCGTGACGCGCAGCTTGCTATCATCACCGCTAAAGATGAAGCAGGGCTGGAAATCATTCGTCACTCCTGTGCGCACCTGCTGGGACATGCCATCAAGCAACTGTGGCCGCACACCAAAATGGCGATTGGTCCGGTTATCGATAACGGCTTCTACTACGATATCGATCTTGAGCACACCCTGACGCAGGAAGATTTGGATCAGCTTGAAAAGCGTATGCACGAGCTGGCGGAATCCAACTACGACGTTATCAAGAAGAAAGTAAGCTGGCAGGAAGCGCGCGAGACCTTCGTGTCCCGCGGTGAGAGCTATAAGGTCGCCATCCTTGATGAAAACATCGCTCAGGACGACAAGCCGGGCCTGTATCATCACGAAGAATACATCGATATGTGCCGCGGTCCGCACGTGCCGAACATGCGTTTTTGTCATCACTTCAAACTGATGAAAACTGCGGGTGCTTACTGGCGCGGCGACAGCAGCAACAAAATGCTGCAGCGCATCTATGGCACCGCGTGGGCGGATAAAAAAGCCCTGAACGCCTATCTGCAGCGTCTGGAAGAAGCGTCGAAGCGCGATCACCGTAAAATTGGTAAGCAGCTCGATCTCTACCACATGCAGGAAGAAGCGCCGGGTATGGTGTTCTGGCACAACGACGGCTGGACCATCTTCCGCGAGCTGGAAACCTTCGTGCGCAGCAAGCTGAAAGAGTACCAGTACCAGGAAGTGAAAGGTCCGTTCATGATGGACCGCGTGCTGTGGGAAAAAACCGGCCACTGGGATAACTATAAAGATGCCATGTTCACCACCTCTTCTGAGAACCGTGAATACTGCATCAAGCCGATGAACTGCCCGGGCCACGTGCAAATCTTCAATCAGGGTCTAAAATCATACCGCGACCTGCCATTGCGTATGGCTGAGTTCGGTAGCTGCCACCGTAACGAACCGTCTGGCGCACTGCATGGCCTGATGCGCGTTCGTGGCTTTACCCAGGACGATGCCCACGTCTTCTGTACTGAAGATCAGGTGCGCGACGAAGTGAACAGCTGTATTCGCATGGTTTATGACATGTACAGCACCTTCGGCTTTGAAAAAATCGTGGTGAAACTCTCCACCCGTCCGGAAAAACGTATCGGCAGCGACGACATGTGGGATCGTGCCGAAGCGGATCTGGCGGTGGCGCTTGAAGAGAACAACATTCCCTTCGAGTACCAGCCGGGTGAGGGCGCGTTCTACGGCCCGAAAATTGAGTTCACCCTCTATGACTGCCTGGATCGCGCCTGGCAGTGCGGTACCGTGCAGCTGGACTTCTCGCTGCCGTCCCGCCTGAGCGCATCCTATGTAGGCGAAAACAACGAGCGTCAGGTGCCGGTGATGATTCACCGTGCGATTCTGGGCTCTATGGAACGCTTTATCGGTATTCTGACTGAAGAGTTTGCGGGTTTCTTCCCGACATGGCTCGCCCCGGTACAGGTGGTGGTGATGAATATCACCGATTCACAGTCTGAATACGTCAACGAATTGACCCGTAAACTGCAAAATGCGGGCATTCGTGTAAAAGCGGACTTGAGAAACGAGAAGATTGGCTTTAAAATCCGCGAGCACACTTTACGTCGTGTCCCTTATATGCTGGTTTGTGGCGATAAAGAGGTTGAAGCAGGCAAAGTTGCCGTGCGCACCCGTCGCGGTAAAGACCTTGGCAGCATGGACGTAAACGACGTGATCGCGAAGCTGCAACAAGAAATTCGCAGCCGCAGTCTTCAACAACTGGAGGAATAAGGTATTAAAGGCGGAAAACGAGTTCAAACGGCGCGTCCAAATCGTATCAATGGCGAAATTCGCGCCCAGGAAGTTCGCTTAACTGGTCTGGAAGGCGAGCAGCTTGGTATTGTAAGTCTGAGAGAAGCTCTGGAAAAAGCTGAAGAAGCCGGAGTCGACTTAGTCGAAATTAGCCCTAACGCCGAGCCGCCCGTTTGCCGTATTATGGACTACGGCAAATTCCTCTATGAAAAGAGCAAATCTTCTAAGGAACAGAAGAAGAAGCAAAAGGTTATCCAGGTTAAGGAAATTAAGTTCCGTCCTGGCACAGATGAAGGCGACTATCAGGTAAAACTCCGCAGCCTGATTCGCTTTCTTGAAGAGGGCGATAAGGCCAAGATCACACTGCGTTTCCGCGGTCGTGAGATGGCCCACCAACAGATCGGTATGGAAGTGCTTAATCGCGTGAAAGAAGATCTGGTTGAACTGGCAGTGGTCGAATCCTTCCCATCGAAGATCGAAGGCCGCCAGATGATCATGGTGCTCGCTCCGAAGAAGAAACAATAAGGCCATCAAGTAGCATCTCTGAGGGGTGTTAAGCCTCATAGAGATGTTCGCCTGTGTTTCATTTATTAACAATGCGAAGTGGAAGTTAAAAAATGCCAAAAATCAAGACCGTACGCGGTGCTGCTAAGCGCTTTAAAAAAACCGGTAAAGGTGGTTTTAAGCACAAGCACGCTAACCTGCGTCACATTCTGACCAAAAAAGCTACCAAGCGTAAACGTCACCTGCGTCCGAAAGCCATGGTTTCTAAAGGCGATCTGGGTCTGGTAATTGCGTGCCTGCCGTACGCATAAGTCGTTTAACTTTTAACTTTTTTACAGAATAGAACAGGAGAGCTAAATGGCTCGCGTAAAACGTGGTGTAATTGCACGTGCTCGTCACAAAAAAATCCTTAAACAAGCCAAAGGCTACTACGGTGCGCGTTCACGCGTTTACCGCGTTGCTTTCCAGGCTGTTATCAAAGCTGGCCAGTACGCTTATCGTGACCGTCGTCAGAAAAAGCGTCAGTTCCGTCAGCTGTGGATTGCGCGTATCAACGCAGCAGCACGTCAGAACGGTATCTCTTACAGCAAGTTCATCAACGGCCTGAAAAAGGCGTCTGTTGAGATCGACCGTAAGATTCTGGCTGACATCGCTGTATTCGACAAAGTGGCATTCACTGCACTGGTTGAAAAAGCGAAAGCAGCTCTGGCGTAAGCCGGTGGAAGAGGGAGCTTGCTCCCTCTTTTCATTTCCGCCCGCCGCGAAGATTGACTTTTTAGCCGTAGAATCTTTCAATAGCGTTATCAACTACATCGACAAGGTCACTGCAAGCATGAACGCTGCTCTTTTCCGCTTCTTTTTTTACTTTAGCGCCTGACACCAGGGGGCTTTGCGCGTAAGAAAAGAAACGGAAAATAACACGCCAAAAGCCTCCCTCGCGGAGGCTTTTTTGTTTTGTCCTGCTGCAACGCAGCGTCAGAACAGTGCGACATGACGAATGAAAACCACTACGCCGGGAGATAAACCGGTATAACGAGGAAAACCATGCCACATCTCGCAGAGCTGGTTGCCAGTGCAACGGCAGCTATAAACGATGCCCAGGATGTTGCCGCGTTAGATAATGTACGCGTCGAATACCTGGGAAAAAAAGGGCACCTTACCCTTCAGATGACCACCCTGCGTGAGCTGCCGGCGGAAGAGCGTCCGGCCGCAGGCGCTGTGATCAACGAAGCGAAAGAGCAGGTGCAGCAGGCGCTTAACGCACGCAAAAACGAACTCGAAAGCGCAGCCCTGAATGCACGCCTTGCCGCGGAAACCATCGATGTTTCCCTGCCGGGTCGTCGTACCGAGAATGGCGGTCTGCACCCGGTCACCCGTACCATCGATCGCATCGAAAGCTTCTTTGGCGAACTGGGCTTCACTGTCGCCACCGGTCCGGAAATCGAAGACGACTACCACAACTTCGACGCCCTGAATATTCCGGGTCATCACCCGGCGCGTGCCGATCACGACACCTTCTGGTTTGACGCTACCCGTCTGCTGCGCACCCAGACCTCCGGCGTGCAGATCCGCACCATGAAAAACCAGCAGCCGCCGATCCGCATCATCGCGCCGGGCCGCGTCTATCGTAACGACTACGATCAGACCCACACTCCCATGTTCCACCAGATGGAAGGGCTGATCGTTGATAAAGACATCAACTTCACCAACCTGAAGGGCACGCTGCACGATTTCCTGCGTAACTTCTTCGAAGAAGATCTGCAGATCCGCTTCCGTCCGTCCTATTTCCCGTTCACCGAACCCTCCGCAGAAGTGGATGTTATGGGTAAAAACGGCAAGTGGCTGGAAGTGCTGGGCTGCGGCATGGTGCACCCGAACGTGCTGCGCAATGTCGGCATCGATCCGGAAGTGTACTCCGGCTTCGCATTTGGCATGGGGATGGAGCGTCTGACCATGCTGCGTTACGGCGTGACCGATCTGCGCGCCTTCTTCGAAAACGATCTTCGTTTCCTCAAACAGTTTAAATAAGGGCAGGATAATCCAATGAAATTCAGCGAACTCTGGTTACGTGAATGGGTAAATCCGGGCCTCGACAGTGAAGCACTTGCCGGGCAGATTACGATGGCGGGTCTGGAAGTTGACGGCGTTGACGCGGTTGCAGGCGCGTTTAACGGCGTCGTGGTTGGTGAAGTAGTGGAGTGCGGCCAGCACCCGAACGCTGACAAGCTGCGCGTGACGAAAGTAAACGTCGGCGGCGATCGCCTGCTGGACATCGTCTGCGGCGCGCCAAACTGCCGTCAGGGTCTGAAAGTTGCCGTGGCGACCATCGGCGCAGTACTGCCAGGTGATTTCAAAATTAAAGCGGCGAAACTGCGCGGCGAGCCGTCTGAAGGCATGCTCTGCTCCTTCTCCGAGCTGGGCATTTCCGACGATCACGCCGGGATCATCGAGCTGCCGGCGGATGCGCCGATCGGCACCGACATCCGCGACTACCTGAAGCTTGACGACAACACTATCGAAATCAGCGTGACGCCGAACCGCGCCGACTGCCTCGGTATCATTGGTGTTGCGCGCGACGTGGCGGTGCTGAACCAGCTGCCGCTCAACGAACCGGAGATCGCCCCGGTTGCTGCCACCATCACCGACACGCTGCCGATCCGCGTTGACGCCCCGGAGGCCTGTCCGCGTTATCTGGGCCGCGTGGTGAAAGGCATCAACATGGCTGCGCCAACGCCGCTGTGGATGCGTGAGAAGCTGCGCCGCTGCGGTATTCGCTCTATCGACGCGGTGGTGGATATCACCAACTACGTGCTGCTTGAGCTGGGTCAGCCGATGCACGCCTTCGATCTGGATCGCATTGATGGCGGTATCACCGTGCGTATGGCGAATGCCGACGAAACGCTGGTGCTGCTCGATGGCACCGAAGCCAGACTGAAAGCCGACACCCTGGTTATCGCCGACGATAACCGTGCGCTGGCGATGGGCGGTATCTTCGGCGGTGAACACTCGGGTGTTAACACCGAAACCCGCAACGTGCTGCTGGAGTGTGCCTTTTTCAGCCCGCTGGCGATTACCGGTCGCGCACGTCGTCACGGCCTGCACACCGATGCTTCCCACCGCTATGAGCGTGGTGTCGATCCGACGCTGCAGTACAAAGCGATGGAGCGCGCCACGCGTCTGCTGCTGGAGATCTGCGGCGGCGAAGCCGGCCCGGTGATCGATGTCACTAACGACGCGCACCTGCCAACGCGCGCCACCATCACGCTGCGCCGCAGCAAGCTGGATCGCCTGATTGGTCATCACATTGACGACGCGCAGGTCAGCGACATCCTGCGCCGTCTGGGCTGTGAGGTTACTGAAGGTCAGGACCAGTGGCAGGCCGTTGCGCCGGGCTGGCGTTTCGATATGGAAATCGAAGAAGACCTGGTGGAAGAGGTCGCGCGCGTCTACGGTTATAACAACATCCCTGATACCCCGGTACAGGCGGGTCTGGTGATGGGCAGCCATCGCGAAGCCGCGCTCTCCATGAAGCGGGTGAAAACCATGCTGGTGGATAAAGGCTATCAGGAAGTGATCACCTACAGCTTCGTTGATCCGAAACTGCAGCAGCTGCTGCATCCGGGCGAAGAGGCGCTGATCCTGCCAAGCCCGATCTCCAGCGAAATGTCCGCCATGCGTCTGTCGCTGTGGACCGGCCTGCTGGGCACCGTAGTGTACAACCAGAACCGCCAGCAGAACCGCGTGCGCATCTTCGAAACCGGCCTGCGCTTTGTACCTGATACGCAGGCAGACCTCGGTATCCGCCAGGATGTTATGCTGGCTGGCGTCATCGCCGGTAACCGTACCGACGAGCACTGGGATATGGCAAAAGGCGCGGTCGATTTCTACGATCTGAAGGGCGATCTGGAGTCGGTTCTGGAACTTACCGGTAAATTATCCGAAATTGAATTCCGTGCAGAAGCGATTCCGGCCTTGCATCCTGGCCAAAGTGCTGCCATTTATTTAAAGGGTGAACGCATTGGTTTCATTGGTGTTGTTCATCCGGAGCTGGAGCGTAAGCTCTCGCTGAATGGCCGCACGCTGGTGTTCGAGCTGCTGTGGGACCGCATCGCGGAGCGCGCAGTACCGCAGGCGCAGGAGATTTCCCGCTTCCCGGCGAACCGCCGCGACATCGCTGTTGTGGTCGCGGAAAACGTGCCCGCAGCAGATGTTTTGGTCGAATGTAAGAAAGTTGGCGCAAATCAGGTAGTTGGCGTAAACTTGTTTGACGTGTACCGTGGCAAGGGCGTTGCTGAGGGCTATAAGAGCCTCGCCATCAGCCTTATCCTGCAGGATACCAGCCGTACACTCGAAGAAGAGGAGATTGCCGCTACCGTTGCCAGATGCGTAGAGGCACTGAAAGAGCGATTCCAGGCATCATTGAGGGATTGAACCTATGGCGCTTACAAAAGCTGAAATGTCAGAATATCTGTTTGATAAGCTTGGGCTTAGCAAGCGGGATGCCAAAGAGCTGGTAGAGCTGTTTTTCGAAGAGATCCGTCGCGCTCTGGAAAATGGTGAGCAGGTCAAACTCTCGGGCTTTGGTAACTTTGATTTGCGCGATAAAAATCAACGTCCGGGACGAAATCCTAAGACCGGTGAGGATATTCCCATCACCGCTCGTCGTGTGGTGACTTTCAGACCCGGTCAGAAGCTGAAAAGCCGGGTCGAAAACGCCACGCCAAAGGATGATTAAGCGTAGCTGACCCAAAAAGGCCGCTGTGCGTGCAGAGTGAATGCCCGATTTATGACGTGGGCACCCCATCACTTCTGCAGGCAGGCGGCCTTTTTTCTTTCCTCATTTCTGTACAGGCCATAAAATCAATGGCATGTCCCGCATAACCGCCGCTCTCTATGCACGCACTTGCTCTGCCTCAACGCCGCCGTGAACGGCGAATTATCGCTCTGATCGCGCTCTGTCTGCTCGCCATGCTGACGGTGAGCCTGTGCGCGGGAGAAATCTGGATCGCGCCGCTACGCTGGTTTGATACCGGCAGCGAGCTGTTTGTCTGGCAAATCCGCCTGCCGCGCACCCTGGCGGTGCTGATGGTTGGCGCGGCGCTGGCCGTCTCCGGCGCGGTGATGCAGGCGCTGTTCGAAAACCCGCTTGCTGAACCCGGACTGCTCGGCGTCTCTAACGGTGCCGGCGTCGGGGTGATTGCGGCGGTAATGCTCGGCCAGGAAGCCTTACCCGACTGGTCGCTCGGCCTGTTCGCTATCGCCGGGGCGCTGGCGGTCACCTTCATCCTGCTGCGTTTTGCCCGGCGTCATCTCTCCATCAGCCGCCTGCTGCTGGCCGGCGTCGCGCTGGGTATTATCTGTAGCGCCCTGATGACCTGGGCGGTCTACTTCTCCACCAGCCTCGACCTGCGTCAGCTCATGTACTGGCTGATGGGCGGTTTCGGCGGCGTGGACTGGCGTCAGGGCTGGCTGATGGCGGCGCTGGTGCCGGTTACGCTCTGGCTGTGCGGCCAATCAGCACCGCTCAACATGCTGGCGCTGGGCGAGGCCTCGGCGCGCCAGCTAGGCTTGCCGCTCTGGCTGTGGCGCAACCTGCTGGTGGCCGCCACCGGCTGGCTGGTGGGCGTGAGCGTGGCACTGGCGGGGGCTATTGGCTTCGTCGGGCTGGTGATCCCGCACATGCTGCGCCTGTGTGGCGTAACCGATTATCGCGCTCTGCTGCCCGCCAGCGCGCTGGCCGGCGCGGCCGTGCTGCTCAGTGCAGACGTCGCCGCCCGGCTGGTGTTGACCTCCGCCGAGCTGCCCATCGGCGTGGTTACCGCCACGCTGGGCGCGCCGGTGTTTATCTGGCTGCTGATGCGCGCTGGCGTGCGGTGAGGCTTCCCAGCCACTTAATCCTTAGTACAGCTTTTGCGGCGTGAAAACGCCGTGGTGCGACGTCCGGAACGCCGCCTGCCAGCGCGGGGGCGGGGCGGTGCTGCTCAGGGCAGTGAGAAAGGCCGCCGCCCACCAGTGGCAGTCGTAGCGCTGCACTTTTGCCAGCAGCCGGCTGTGCCTGCGCCTGCGCTCGTGCAGCGGCATCGCCAGCGCGGAGTGCAGCGCCTCGCCGGTGCTCCGGGCATCGTAGGGGTTAACGATCAGCGCCTCCGTTAACTGCTCCGCCGCGCCGCTGCACGCGGACAGGATCAGCACGCCGGGGTCCTCAGGATCCTGCGCCAGAATAAAGGCTTTGGCACTGAGGCTCATGCCTTCGGAGAGCGGAGTGAACAGCGCCACGTCCGCCCGGGCATAGAGCGCCGGGAGCAGCTCAGGCTTGCACAGCGCATTGTGGATGTAGTTCACCGGATACCAGGTGAAATCCCCGTACTGGCCGTTGATCTCCCCGCAGTAGCGCTCCAGCCGCGTGCACAGATCCGGTGAGGACCAGGGATACTCCCGCGCCGGGTCGCAGATCTGCAGCAGGCTTACCCCGCGCACATAGTGCGGCCAGGTATTGATCAGCGCGCGCATCGCCTCCAGCCGGTAATGTATGCCGCTAACGTCGTTGATCACATCATTGCTGATAATAATCTGTCGCTGATACTCCTCTACCGCCTGAGGCGTCGCCTGCGACGGCCCGACCACGCTGGTATCAATGCCGCAGGGGAAGATGCCAATTTGTATCGACCGCCCGTTAACCTGAATGGTGTCTCCGGCGATGCGTTCGGCGCGATAGAAGCGCAGCACACAGGAGAGAAAATTGTTGATGTCCGCGCTCGACTGGAAGCCAATGACATCGTACTGCAGCAGGGCGCGCATCAACGTATCGTGTTCGGGCACGGCGCGTATCACCTCGCCGGGGGGAAACGGCTGGTGCAGAAAGAAACCGCAGCGGTTGCGGTGCCCGTCCTCCCTGAGCTGCTTACCCACCGCCAGCAGGTGATAATCATGTACCCACACCCGATCGTCCGGGCGAAGCTGAGCGCCCACCGTGCGGGCAACGTCCGTGTTGTAGCTTTTCCAGGTGATGAAATACGCTTTTTTATAAGCCGCGAGATCGGGGCGGTTATGGAAAATGGGCCACAGCACGTTATGGACGTAGCCCTGATACGCGTTGTCATACTCGTTCGGGGAGAGATCCCAGCCGTGCGTGGCGTAATGTGCGTGGTGCGTGACGCTACAGGTACGGCTTCGCTTTCCGGCGGTCACGCTACCGTTCCAGCCAAACCACAGCCCGGGATGTTTGCTGAAAATTTTCCCGAGTGACGTGATAAACGGATCGATATAGCCGTCGTCCTGCTGGACGCAGCGGTTGGAAACAACGATCAGGCGAGACATAGAGAACCTCAGTTAAGCAACGGGTGCCGCGCGCTCAGGCGAGGGCCGACTCATCGCGGGTGACGATACTTTCAAACCACGCCAGCTCCGAAAGCCGGCTGTGGATCCAGTGGCGGGTAAAGGCCTCGCCGAGATGCGCCGTCAGATAGGGCTCCTGAGCAAATGCGTCCAGCGCCGCCTGCTGAAACAGCGGCAGCGGCGGTGGCGTGCGGGTAACCCCGGCGATGGCCTCCTCGTCCATGTTCTCCAGTCCGTACAGCATGCCGGTGAGAAGGGTGGCCATCACCAGGTACGGGTTGGCATCCGCCCCGGCGAGGCGGTACTCGATGCGCCGATCGCCCTCCCCGGAGCAGGGAATGCGCAGCGCCGCGGAACGCTTGTTAAAGCCCCATGAACTGAACAGCGGTTCGCTGAGGGTTTTGCGCAGGCGACGAAACGCGTTTACGCCCGGGGCCATTACCGCCACCGAGGCCGGCATCAGATGCAGCATCCCGGCCAGGCAGAGGCGCGCCATCTCATTAAGCTCATCGGCAGGTGAAGCAAACACATTGTTGCCATGAATGTCATTCAGGCTGACGTGAAAATGCAGCCCGTTCCCGGCCAGCTGTGTGAAGGGCTTGGCCATAAAATTCGCCTGGTAGCCGAACTGTTCTGCCACGGTGCTGGTCAGCCGCCGCAGCGCCAGCACGTTTTCACAGATATCCACCACGCGGGGGGAGTGGCGCAGGTTAAGTTCAAACTGACCGTCCTCGGCCTCGCAGACGATACCTGAAAGCGGAAGCCGCTGGGCCGCCGCCATGGTTTCCAGCGCCTCGATAAACGCCCCGTGCGCGGACGGCACCGCCATCTGATAGCACCCCTGGCCGCGCGTCGGCGTGGCGGTTTTGGCCACCAGGTAAAATTCGATCTCCGGCGCGACCACCGGGTAAAGGCCGTGGCGATGAAACCTGTGCAGCACTTTTTCAAGAATGACACGCGGTTCAAGCGCGTGGGCGCTACCGTCGGGAGCCTGCATGGTCAGCAGCAGCTGGGCGTTGTGCTGCGGATCGTGCGCGCACGGGCGCAGGGTGCCCGGCACCGGCAGGCACAGCATATCGGGTTCATCGCTGAGGCTGTCTCCCTCTGGCTGGCTTAACACTTTCCCTTCGCGATCCATAGCGTAAACCGACTGCGGGAAATAGCAGCCCCGGGCAAGGGAAAACAGGCTCTCCACCGCCACCCGTTTGCCGCGGAAGGTGCCGTGAATATCGGTGAGGTAGATATCCACGTGGCGGGTATCGGGATACTGTGCAAGGTAGTCGCGAATTTCGCCGGGATAGTCCTGCGCCAGGTCAGCGATCCTGGTTGCCAGCGTCAGGTCGCTGTAGCGGGCAGCCGGCCAGCAGACCGGCGAAAAGGAGAACAGCGCCCGGAGATTTTTCATTGAGGGAAGCTTAATCGGAGAGTTCATGGTTATCGTTCAGTGAGGCCTTGCGGCGATGAACTCAGCATAAAAAAGCTGGCTTTTCATTGATATAAAGGCGACGTTAAAAGAGCGGGCCGGGGCGTTAAAAAAGCGTAAAGGGCATCGCGCCGATCGGCACAGCGTTTTGTTTTTTTCTGCATTAACTGGCTATGATTAAGGGCTGGACGCGACGTCCACTCATCACACTGATTAAGGGGTTGCTATGTCTGATGTACTGAACACTACCGTTACCACCATTGATGGCGAAGAGGTTTCCCTGGCGCAGTACGAAGGCAACGTGCTGCTGGTGGTCAACGTGGCCTCAAAGTGCGGCCTGACGCCGCAGTATGAGCAGCTGGAAAACATCCACAAGGCCTGGTTTGATGCCGGGTTCCGCGTGCTGGGTTTCCCGTGTAACCAGTTTTTAGGCCAGGAGCCGGGCAGCGACGAGGAGATCAAAACCTTCTGCAGCACCACCTACGGCGTGACCTTCCCGATGTTCAGCAAAATCGACGTGAACGGCGACGCGCGTCATCCGCTCTACCAGAAACTGATCGCCGCCGCCCCCACCGCCGTGGCCCCTGAGCAGAGCGGCTTTTATGAGCGCCTGGCGAGCAAAGGCCGCGCGCCGCTCTATCCGGATGACATCCTGTGGAACTTTGAAAAATTCCTTATTGGCCGCGACGGCGACGTCGTGCAACGTTTCGCACCAGACATGCTGCCGGAAGATCCCATCGTGATGGAAGCCATTAAAGTGGCGCTGGCAAAATAATGCCGGTGCTGATGCAGCTGGAGGACGTTGGCCTGGCGGGCCGGCTTGGACCGCTGAGCGCCAGCGTTGAACCCGGTATCTGGCTGCACCTCGCCGGGCCGAACGGGGCAGGGAAGAGTACGCTGCTGGCGCTGATGGCAGGGCTGGTGGATGGCACTGGCCGCATTCAGTTTGCCGGCCAGCCTCTCGACGCCTGGCAGGGCGAGGCGCTGGCGCATCGCCGGGCGTGGCTTGCGCAGCACCAGACGCCGCCGTTCGCCATGCCGGTGTGGCACTACCTGTCGCTGCATCAGCAGAGCAGCCGCGATCCGCAGTGGATGACGCGCATCGCCGAAGCCCTGTGGCTCACCGATAAACTGGCCCGCCCGGTAAACCAGCTTTCCGGCGGGGAGTGGCAGCGGGTGCGGCTGGCCGCGGTGATCCTGCAGATCCATCCCGAGGCCAATCCCCACGGCAAACTGCTGCTGCTCGACGAGCCGATGAACAGTCTCGACGTGGCGCAGCAGGCCGCGCTGGATAAACTTCTGCTGGCGCTGTGCGCTGCCGGGGTGACGGTGGTCATGAGCAGTCACGATCTCAACCACGCCCTGCGCTACGCCGACCGGGTGTGGCTGCTGCGTAAAGGTAAGCTGGTGGCAGAAGGGGGAACGGAAATTCTGACCCCCGCGCTGCTTGAGCATACCTGGAACGTGCCGTTCCGCGAACTGCACCTCGACGGTGAACGCTTTCTCTGGCCGCGCTGAGCTGGGGCGGACGGGGTGAACAGGAGAATGACTGTCTGAAGGGCGGATTACGCTCTCGCTGCAATAAAAAAAGTATGGGTTATTGACTATCCCCATACCTGTATAAATAGATTTAAATTTTATTAATGGTGCAGCAGATCATCCACCACCTGTGAATTGGTTAAATTCGCCGGGAAATAGGTGGGCCAGTTATCCATTTCCTTCAGCAGCGCTTCCTGAGAGCTATTTCCCATGAAGATATGGAAATGCGCGGATTTGCGCGGCGCGATAGTGTGGTCACTGAACTGAACAAACTTAGGTGCACCAGTATTAGCCTTCGTACATTCGAACAGATAGCGAACGCCTTTTTTGCCGGACGTATAATGCAGGATCTCGCGGCCCGCATAAACGTAAGGGCATGAAGACACCTTATCCCTGGCGGTAAATGTCATCACGCCATTTTCGATGGCGATGCTCGAAACGTCAGTGGCATAACCTTTCTTATAATATTCCTTATATTCTTCGAAAGACTTAGCGCTATCGTCCTCAGCTTTCTTTCTGAATACGGGATCCATCTGGCCTGTCAGGAAGATGGGATAGACAGACTGCCATTTCCCTTCCCAGTCTGTGAGCTTGCGATTTTTCACGTCGCTGTCATTAAACACGCCGTTTGCAGCCTTTTTCTCTACCTCGGTCATCGGCGCGCCGTGAGAATGGTCATGATGGTGGTCGTGTCCATGATTGCCATGTGCATAAGCCTGCCCGGAAATCATTGCGGTCCCTAAAGATAATGCCAGAAACGTATTTTTCATCTTAAACCCGTAGCCTCAAAAGCAATCAAAAAGATATGTTATAACATAACAATCGCTTTCGTAAAGCGCTACCTGCGCAGGCAGCTTCTGCGTACCGGTTTCTGCTGCATTAAAGCAGATGTAGTTGCGGCCCGGGTTTAAATCTCCCTGAATAAAAAACTCACGCGCTGTTCGTTACCCGTGACGTGATAATTTCATTTTCTGGAATAGTTATTATCAATCTGGCTCAATTGTTTCGTCTCTTTGAATGAAATACCGTGACTTCCCGATGAGTAAAGCGGGTGTTCATACCCGCACAGGAGACAAAATGAAATTACGGTATCTGGGATGGGCTGGCGTTGAAATAGATTATGAAGGACATACGCTATTAATTGATTACATCAGGGACACGTCATCCATTCTTTCTGATGTGCGTTTTCCCGTGCCACTGCGTCAGGGAAATGCCACGGCAGCACTGGTCACGCATTTACATTCCGACCACGCCGATCCCGCTGCACTGGCGACGGCGCTTGCTGACGGCGCGCCCGTTTTCAGGCCTGAAGCCACGCCAGGCTCGGGCGACGATCTTAAATGGACGGCGAAAGCTGAATTGCAGTTTCGCGAACTGAATATAAACACCCGGATAACCCGATGCTGGGAGTGGCAGGACGTCGGCCCCTTCAAAATAATGTCTGGCCCTGCGGTGGATGGGCTGGGGGATCCGCAATGCTGCTGGATAGTGAAGGCCGGTGACAAATGCATCCTGCATGCCGGGGATACCATTAATCATGGCTACTGGTGGTCGCTGGCACGTCATGTCGGCCAGATTGATATTGCCTTTATGCCCATCAATGGCGCTGTTGTGACGCTTCCCCATCTGCAGCCCTCCAGCCCCTTCAACGCCACCATGTTGCCGGAGGAAGCTGCAGTTGCCGCCCATATTCTGGGTGCCGCGAGGGTGGTTCCAGTTCATCATTCTGAACTTAACCGACCCGGCGTCTATGAAGAGGCGGCAAATGCGATTGAGCGCCTGTGCGTCAGGGCCGTTGAGCTGGGCGTCACGCCTGTTGTGATGAAAAATGGCGAGTGGATAAGCCTCCACTAAGCGTGCGAACCCGGCTACCTCATTCTGAATACAAATGTTTTATTTGCAGGCACAATCGGCATTACGCTCAAAGCCTGAGGCGGTTGCTTATGGATTAGGCCTCACTTCAGGCATTTTTTGTCCCCCGGCAACAGGAAAATAACGTGGATCGGTTTGAAGCCATGACGATGTTCGTAAAAGTCGCAGAGCAGGGCAGCTTTTCTGCGGCTGCCCGGGTGCTTAATGTGCCGTTGCCCACCCTGAGCCGAAAAATATCAGAGCTCGAGACCCTGTTAGGTGCGCGCCTGCTGACGCGTACCACCCGAAAGCTTACGCTTACCAGCACAGGTGAGGCCTATTTGTCAGCCTCACGCCGTATCCTTGAGCAGGTGAGTGAGGCTGAGCGCGAGGCGGCAGGGGAATTTTCTCGCCCCAAAGGGGAGCTGATTGTCACCGCACCCATCATGTTTGGCCGCATGCATGTGTTACCGGTAGTGGCTGAATTCCTCGCGGCGTTTCCGGACATCAACGTCCGCCTGGTTCTCTCTGACAACACTCTGGATTTGATCGACAAAAATGTCGACGTAGCGCTGCGCATCGGCAATCTGCCTGACAGCTCAATGATTGCCACCCGGGCTGGCGTGTTACGCCGCGTTACCTGCGCCAGCCCGGCGTTGTTAGATGCATTCGGTACGCCGCGCCATCCTGCTGATCTTCATCACTGGCCTGCTGTGATACTGAACGTTGCGGCGATGCCCGAGTTCTCGTGGCGCTTCTGTGATAAAGGCTCCCGGGCTGTCATTGATACTGTGATAGTTCCACGACTCGCGGTTACCACCTCGGAGTCTGCGGTTCTGGCGGCCGAGCAGGGTGTCGGAGTGATAAGGGCGCTGCATTATCAGGTAACGGATGCCCTGGATCGCGGCACGCTGCGTGTCATGCTTCGTGACTACGAAGAATCGCCGTTACCCGTGCACCTGGTGCATATGTCACCGGGGCAAATGGCACTAAAAGTCCGATGCTTTCTCGATGTTGCCGCCCCTGCGCTACGGGAGCGGCTGGCGGGGATCGCCGCGCGGGATGATTAGCCGGTACAGGGCTCAGCCTGGGGTATAGTTATCCGCATCACGCCGCGGCTTGCCTGTTTCAGGCGAAGCAGGCTACATTACGAAAAAAAACGAAGACCAGAGGATTGGCCCGAAAATGCGGTTCTGGATACTTGCAGTGTTGTCATTACTCCTGGTGGGGTGCAGCAGCCATCGCGCACCGCCGCCGGATGCCCGCCTGTCTGACTCCATCACGGTGATTGCCGAGCTGAACGATCAGCTGCAGCACTGGCGCGGCACGCCCTACAGCTACGGCGGGATGAGCCGCAGCGGCGTGGACTGCTCGGGGTTTGTGCTGATGACTTTCCGCGACCGGTTTGCAATGCAGCTGCCGCGTCAGACCAGCGATCAGGCAGAGATCGGCACCGAAATCGATAAAGACGATCTGCTGCCCGGCGATCTGGTGTTCTTTAAAACCGGCTCCGGCGAAAACGGCCTGCACGTCGGCATCTACGACACCGACAACCAGTTTATCCACGCCTCCACCAGCCGCGGGGTGATCCGCTCCTCGCTGGACAACGTCTACTGGCGCGCCAAATTCTGGCAGGCGCGCCGCATCTGACGACGACGGCCCGCGCTGCGGGCTGCCTCACACTTTTCCTCCCCGGGGCGCAGCGTCGCCCTTATCTGCGAAGCGCTTCACACCCCGGTTCCCCGGTTTCATCCAGGCTTGGTCAGCGCGCGAGCGCAATTCACTGACGACACGGGAGAAAACATGGAACAGCAGGGCATCAAGATCGCTATTTTCGGCGGCGGCAGCAGCTATACCCCGGAACTCATCGAGGGGCTGATAGCCCGTAAAACGGCGATCCCGCTGCGCGAGCTGGCGCTGGTGGATATCGAGGCCGGGCGCGATAAAGTCGAAACCATCGCCGATCTGACGCGGCGGATGCTGGCGCGCAACGGTCTGGAAGCGGTGCGGGTGAGCGTTCATTATCAGCCGGATGAGGCGATACGCGGTGCCGCCTTCGTGCTGACCCAGCTGCGGGTCGGGCGCTTAGCGGCCAGGGCCGCCGATGAGCGGCTGGGCCTGAAGTACGGGCTGATCGGCCAGGAAACCACCGGCGTCGGCGGGTTCGCCAAAGCGCTGCGCACCATTCCGGTACTGCTCGACATTGCCCGGCGCGTGGAAGCGCTGGCCCCGGACGCCTGGATCATTAACTTCACCAACCCGGCGGCGATTGTCACCGAAGCGTTGCAGCGCCACACCCGCGCGAAAGTGATTGGCCTGTGCAACGTCCCGGTGGCGATGCACCATATGATTGCCGGCATGCTGAACGAGCCGGAGCGCGATGTCCGGCTGCGCTTTGCCGGGCTGAACCACATGGTCTGGGTGCATCAGGTGTGGGTACGCGGCGAGAACCGCACCGCGCAGGCCATCGACATGCTGTGCAACGGCGCGGTGATGAGCATGAACAACATCAAGGAGATGCCGTGGCCCGCCCCGCTGCTGCGGGCGCTGGGGGCGATCCCCTGTCCGTATCATCGCTATTTCTACCTGAGCAACACCATGCTGCAGGAGGAGCAGGAGGCCGCTCGTGCGCAGGGCACCCGCGCCGAACAGGTGATGAAGGTTGAAGAGGAGCTGTTTGCGCTGTATCGCGATCCGGGGCTCGCCCACAAGCCCGAACAGTTAAGCTTTCGCGGCGGAGCGTTTTATTCAACGGTGGCGCTGGCGCTGATCGACGCGATTCACAACGATCGCGGTGCCGAGCTGGTGGTCAATACCGCCAACCGCGGGGCGATTCAGGGGTTGCCGGACGATGCGGTGATTGAAACCAACTGCATCGTCAACGCTGCCGGGGCGCAGCCGCTAGTCTTCGGCGCGCTGGCACCGGCGATGCATGCCCTGACGACGCAGATCAAAACCTATGAACGCCTCACCATCCAGGCGGCGGTCAATGGCGACAGGGACGCCGGTCTGCTGGCGCTTATCACCAACCCGCTGGCGGGCGATGCGGCGACCGCCAGCGCACTGCTTGATGAGGTGCTGACCCTTAACCGGGAATACCTGCCACAATTTACCCGCTGACCACCCGGCGGGGTGCCGGGTGCGCATCCCGCCGTTCCCCTGAATATTCTCCCGCTCGCCTGGGGCTATATGCTGTATAATCACTCCAGGTGAAAGCGTCGCCATTTCATTATTTTTAGTGACCACGCATACCGCACAGCAATAAAACAAAGCACAGCAATAATTAGCCGCATGCATTACTTTCAGGCTTTTTCTGAATTGATTTTTCGCCAATGATGCATTTTCCGGCAGCCGGTCAGCGTCGTTTAAAAAGATTAATCTTAAACCGGTGCGAAAATAAAGCTAATCAATTCAATCATATTGAACCGAAGCGTGAGTTGCGTCAGGATTATTAAATTAATTTTCGTGGGGCTGACTGATGATTGTTACGCTGGATACCGACTTCCGCTCGCATCTGCTGCTGTCTCCCGTGCGCACGGGCCGCGGCGAGCTGCTGGGCGTGGGGGTTATTGCACATTTTATTAATCCTCAGACCGGGGTGCGAATACCTACGGAATTACTTATCCCGCGAATTTCCCCTGAGCAGCACGTTGAATTTTTTAAAGAGAAGCTGGCGCTGGTTGAAGCCCATCAGGATTTTTTTATTCGCCATCAGAAACTCGCCTGGATTAATGTGGATGCCGACTGCGCGCGGGCAATTTTAAATGATGCCGGGCTCGCCCGTCGAATATCCCGTTTACCCTTTATTGAGCTGGCGATTAATGAGAATTTCCCTGAAATTAACCAGGGTCGGGAAAATGGGTTATTAAAAAATCTGGCCCAGCGCTTTACCCTGGTGCTGAGTAATTTCGGCGCGGGCATCGCCACCACCCGTCCGGTGGTGGAAGGGCTGTTTCGCCGGGTGATGCTGGACCGCAACTTTGTGCTGCGCCTGATAGACGGCCCCTCGTTTGACCCTTTTATGCAGGCCATAGTCAGCCAGCTCGCCGGGTACTGCACTTCTCTGGCTATTGCCGGGATCGATACCGATGCGTCGCGTCAGCGCGCGCATGCCCTCGGCTTTGCGGCCATGCAGGGCCTGCTCTGGCCGCCGGTAGAGCCGAAGGATATTGCTACTCTGATCCCCTGACGCGCCAATAACCCTGCGCCTTAACCGTGTTTGCAGCCGCAGATACGCACTACACTTAAGGCAGGAGGCGCTATGACCCAAACCCTGACATTCACTAATACCTGGCATGATGAACTGCCGGGTTTCTACACCGCACAACGTCCCGATCCGCTGACCAACAGCCGTCTTATCTGGCATAACGCTGCGCTGGCGGCGGAGCTGGGTATTCCCGAGGCGCTGTTTGCCGATCCGGGCCTCTGGGCCGGCGAAATGCTGCTGCCGGGCATGCAGCCGCTGGCCCAGGTCTACAGCGGCCATCAGTTTGGCGTCTGGGCCGGGCAGCTCGGCGACGGGCGCGGCATTCTGCTCGGCGAGCAGCAGCTTGCTGACGGGCGCAAAATGGACTGGCACCTGAAGGGGGCTGGCCTGACGCCGTATTCCCGCATGGGCGACGGCAGGGCGGTGGTGCGCTCCACGGTGCGCGAGTATCTCGCCAGCGAGGCGATGCACTATCTCGGCATTCCCACCACCCGCGCCCTGAGCATCGTGACCAGCGATACCCCGGTGCGGCGTGAAACCCCGGAGCGCGGGGCGATGCTGATACGCATTGCCGAAAGTCATCTGCGCTTTGGTCACTTTGAGCACTGGTACTATCGCCGCGAGCCGGAGAAGGTGCAGCAGCTGGCGGACTATGCCATCGCCCATCACTGGCCGCAGCTGGCGAATGAACCTGACCGCTACGTGCTGTGGTTCAACGATGTGGTGGATCGCACCGCGTCGCTCATCGCCCACTGGCAGGCGGTCGGGTTTGCGCACGGCGTGATGAACACCGACAACATGTCGCTGCTCGGTCTGACCATCGATTATGGCCCTTACGGTTTTCTTGACGATTATCAGCCGGACTACATCTGCAACCACTCTGATTATCAGGGCCGCTACGCCTTCAACAACCAGCCGGCGGTGGCGCTGTGGAATCTGCAACGTCTGGCCCAGACGCTGTCGCCGTTTATCGACGTTGACGCGCTGAATGCCGCGCTGGATCGCTACCAGCCCGCGCTGATGCGCGCTTACGGTAAGCTGATGCGCAGCAAGCTCGGGTTCTACACCGAGCAGCAGGAGGACAACGCATTGCTGAATGGCCTGACCGACCTGATGGCGCGAGAGGGCAGTGACTGGACGCGCACCTTCCGCCTGCTCAGCGTTACCGAACAGGCCAGCAGCGCCTCGCCGCTGCGCGATGAGTTCATCGACCGCGCCGCTTTCGACAGCTGGTTTACTGACTACCGCGCGCGTCTGGCCCGCGATGAGGTAGAGGACAGCGAACGCCAGCAGCGCATGAAGCGCACCAACCCCGCCGTGGTGCTGCGCAACTGGCTGGCCCAGCGCGCTATTGCCGGGGCCGAGCTGGATGACACCACCGAACTGGCCGCGCTGCTCGAGGTTCTGCAAAACCCCTGGGCCGATCGCGATGACGACTTCTCGCAGCGCCCGCCCGACTGGGGCAAGCGTCTGGAAGTGAGCTGCTCCAGCTGATCACCAGCGCAGCATTACCTGCGGCACGTTCCGTTCCGGATGCGAGGCGATGGTCACCTCCGCCTGGTACCAGTGCCGCAGGGTCTTTTCCTGCATCACCTCCTGCGGCGTGCCCTGTGTTACCACCTGCCCGCCGTGCATCAACACCATCCGATCCGCCCACAACGCGGCCAGATTCAGGTCGTGCAGCACTACGCAGACGTGCAACCGCTGCGCCACCAGCCGTTTCAGCAGGCGCAATGTCTGCTGCTGGTGGTGCAGATCCAGCGCCGAGGTGGGCTCATCAAGAAACAACCAGCCCTGCGGTCCGTCGCTTTGCCAGAGCTGGGCCAGCGCCCGGGCGAGCTGTACCCGCTGCTGCTCCCCGCCGGAAAGCGAGCGAAAATCGCGACCGTGCAGGGTGTCGCACCCGGTGAGGGCCATGATGTGTGCGATGATTGCCCGATCGGGTACGCCGCCCCAGGGGGCACGCCCCATAGCGACGATCTCCTCCACCGGCCAGGAGAAGGCGATGTCGCTCTGCTGGCGCATCAGCGCCCGGGTGCGCGATAGCGCCGCCTGCGGCCACGCCGCCAGCGGGCGTCCCTCCAGCAGGCGTTCGCCGCTGTCCGGCGTCAGTCCACCCGCCAGCAGGCGCAGCAGGGTGGATTTCCCCGCACCGTTGGGGCCGATCAGCGCCACCATTTCGCCGGGGGCCAGCGTCAATGACAGGTCGTCAATCAGCTGGCGTTCGCCCTGGCGGTAGCACAGATGACGGGCCACCAGGTTAACCGACATGCATACCTCCATAGCGGCGGAAGATCAGCCACAGGAACCAGGGTGCCCCCACCAGACTGGTGAGCAGGCCGGCAGGCATCTCGGCTGGCGCTACCAGGGTGCGGGCGAGGGTATCGGCCAGCACCAGCAGTATTGCGCCCGCCAGCAGCGACCCAGGCATCAGCGCCCGGTGATCCGCCCCGAGCCACAGCCGCACCAGGTGCGGCACCACCAGGCCGATAAAACCGATTACGCCGCTCACCGCCACGGACGCCGCCACCAGCAGGGCGCTGAACACCAGCAGCAGCCGACGCGTGGTTTTCACCTCCACGCCCAGATAGTGCGCGTCCTCTTCGCCGAGCTGCAGCAGATTGAGCCGTCCGGCGAGACGGGCAATCACCAGCATCGACGGCAGGATCAGCGACGCGCAGGCGAGCAGGGTGGTCCACTGGGCCTGGCCGAGGCTACCCATCCCCCACAGCGAGAGCTGGCGCAGCTGGGCATCGTTACTCACCCAGGAGAGCAGGCCCACCGCCGCGCCGCACAGGGCGTTGATGGCTATCCCCACCAGCAGCAGGCGGGCCAGGGTATTGCTGCCGTCGCGGCTGAGTAAAAAGATGGCAGCGGTCACGGCGAGGCTGCCGAGAAACGCCGCCGCCATCGGGGCATACAGCAGCAGCAGGGCCGGTAGCGAGAGCGGCAGGACGATGTACAGCCCCACCGCCAGCGCCGCACCGCTGCTGATCCCGAGTAACCCCGGGTCGGCCAGCGGATTACGAAACAGCCCCTGCATCACGCAGCCAGCCAGCGCCAGGGCGGCACCGATCAGCGCCGCCAGCAGCACGCGCGGCAGGCGAATGTTCCACCAGATCTGACGCAGCATGGCATCGCCCTCCTGCCACAGCAGGGTGAGCGGCAGGCGCATTGCCCCAAGGCTGGCCGCCGTCAGTGACACCGCCAGCAGGGCCAGCGCCATCAGCCACAGGGCGCGCGTGGCGCTGATGGCCGGTTTCACGGCAGCTGCTCCGCTGCCTGACGCAGCTCGAGGATCGCCCCCGGCGTGCGCAGGCTGAAGCCGAGCAGGGCCATGTCGTCCACCAGCAGCAGCCGGTGTTGCGCACCGGCCGGGGTTTGCGCCAGCCCCGGTAGCGTCCAGACGTGGGCTGCGCCGCCGAGGGCCTGTACGCTGTCGCGGCCCATAACGATCAGGTCTGGTGCGCTGGCAATCACGCCCTCCTGCGAGAGCGGTTGATAGCGGCTGAAGCCCTGCATCGCATTGCGCAGCCCGGCGGCCTGGATTGCCGCGTCGGCGGCGGTCTGCTGCCCGGCACCCATCGCGGTCATGCCGCCGTGACTCATAATAAACAGCACCTTTTTATCCAGCGGCCGCGCCGGAAGCTGCGCCAGCGCGCTATCCATCTGCGCAACCAGCGCTTGACCCGCCGCACGGGCGTTGAGCGCCCCGGCCACGACGGTGATTTTGTCGCGGATCGCCGCCAGGCTGTTATCCCCGGGCACGGTCACCACCTTCACGCCGCTCTGCGTCAGCTGGCGCAGCACCAGCGACGGCTGGGCCTGGGCGCTGGCTAATACCAGCGTCGGGCGCAGGGAGAGAATGCCTTCGGCGTTGAGCTGGCGCATATAGCCCACGTCGGGCAGCCGGGTGGCGGCCTCAGGCGCAGTGCTGGTGCTGTCGCGCCCGACCAGCTGGCGGTCGGCTTTCAGGGCATAAACGATCTCGGTGACGTCGCCACCGAGCGTGACCAGGCGTGCTTCCCCCGCCGCAAAGAAGGGCAGCAGCAAAAGCAGCAGGCTGAGCCAGGGTTTCATGCTGCCAGCCCCTTGCTGCCGAGGGTTTCGACCTGCTGACGCCAGGTGTCCTGCTCCGGCTGCCCCTCGGTGCGCTGGCCGTAAAGCTGGGCGATCTGCGTGCCGTCAGCGGCGAACAGCTCCAGGCTGGTGACGTGCCCGTCGGCGGTGGGTTTGCGCGTCACCCAGCTTTCGGCGATGCGATCCGCCAGCAGATGCAGGGTAAATTGCGGATTAAACACGTTCAGCCAGCCGCGCATCGGCGTCACGTTCTCAATCGCGCCGGTGAAGATCTGCACGCAGCCGCGGTTGCCGACAAAAATCATGATCTCATTTTTTGCTTCACCTGCGAGGGCCAGCAGCCGGGCCAGCGCGTCGTTATCCACCTGCCACGCCAGATCGTCACCCGCCATGCGGAAAGCCTGCTGACGCGTGAGGTGATGGCGCTTCAGCAGTGCGAAGAACTGGTGGACATCGGTCATGGCACGCCACTCGCGATCGATAACGGCGGCATCCGCCGTGCCCGCCGCTGCCGGGACGGTGACGGCCGGGGCGATCGTCAGCGGGGCGTTGTCGGCGGTAACAGCCTGAGCAATCAGCGCGTTCCAGGCTGGCATGTCGGTCTGCGCCGTAGCGTAGACCTTAAGCACGGCATCGCCCTGACCATCGAAGAACTGCACGCTCTGGCGCTCGCCGTGCCGGGTGGCTTCCCGCAGGTGAAACGCTGAGGCCCACTGGCCGAGGAACAGGCGCAGATCGAGGGCGCGGGGGTTGAGCACCAGCCCGGCATGGCCGTTCAGGTGCTGATTTTCAAAACGTCCTACCTGCTCGTGGACCGCATAGCTGTTACGGCAGATGCATTTGGTGTCGCCCACCGCTTCCAGCGCGCCGAGAATGGCGCGGCAGTCGTCGTGCAGGCGCGAGGCATCGTGCCCGACCCGGGCGTGGGCCAGCGCCGCTTCGCTGATGTTCATCATCCCGGCGATATCGCGGGCATATTTATCGCTGTGCTGCGCTTTCAGCGTCAGCCAGGTGTCGTACAGGTGGCTCATCTCTCTCTCCTTCCCGTCAATGCCCCGCCGCAGCGGGGCAACGTGGTTACCACTGATAACTCACAAAAATCTTACCGTTACGGCCGTTCTGCGGGATGCCCTGCGGCGACCAGTAGGCTTTATCGAAGGCGTTACCCAGCACCAGCGTGGTGGTGAGGCCGCGCAGCTGCTGCTGGCCGTGGTAGCTGATGTAGAAGTCATTCACCGCGTAGCCCGGCTGTTTGCTGTAGCCGCTGCTGATATGGGTGGAGCGATCGGCGAAGGTGCCCAGCCAGCCCACCGAGAAGGCGCTCTGCGGCAGCGGAATGTCGAGCCGGCTGGTCACGGTGTCCGGGTTCAGGCTGGCGATGTACTCACCGGTGTCCTCGTCTTTCCCGCGGGTGCGGTTGTAGGCCACGTCAAGGCTGAACAGGTCCGCGCTGTATTTTGCCATCACGTCCCAGCCCCAGATTTTCGCGTGCGGGACGTTATAAGACATGGTGGTCGCCGCCATGAAATCGACGGTGGTGGAGATGTAATCTTTGGCTTTGGTGTCGAAGTAGCTGGCTTTGAACTCCAGCGCGTCACTGGCAAGCAGCAGATCGTCGAAGCGCAGACCGAAGCCGTACTCCTGAGTTTCGTTGGTTTCCGGACGCAGGTTCGGGTTCGGCACCCAGTAGTTAGTGTAGAAGCTGCCGATGGAGAAGTGCTTCGAATCGTTGTACATCTCACCCATCGTCGGGGCACGGAAGGCCTGGGCATAGGAGCCGAACAGCATCAGCCAGTCGGTGGGCGAGACGGAAACCGCGCCGCGCGATGACCATTTGTCGGCGTCCACATCCTCATAGCCGTCGCTGCTTCCCTTGTAGCTGTCGTAGCGGGTGCCCGCCAGCAGGGAGACCGGCAGATCGCGCAGGGTGATCTCATCCTGCAGCCAGCCGGAGCTGAAGGCGATGTCGGCGTCCGGGAAGCCGGTGGTGACGCCGCCCGGCGACTGCTCCTGGCGGTAGTGCTCGCCGCCCCAGGTGATCAGGTGCGAGGCCGCGCTCTGCTCAAACAGGCGGGTGCGGTTTTCCAGCTTGCCGCCGGTAGTGGTCTGCTTGCGGAACTCATTGCCGTCGTCGTTGCTTTCGGCATTGATACGCACTTCCGACCAGTAGAGAGTAGCTCTGGCATCCAGCCACGGTTGCCCCTGGGGTGCCAGATGGTAGCTGAGCTGACCGTCGCGCTGGATGGTGGAGCGATCCGCCATCGGGTTACTGGCGTCGGAGGGTTCAACGCTCTGCGGGTTCTTTGGCTCCTGCGCCCGGTTGTTGTAGTAGCGCAGCGAGCCGGAAAGCGACTGGGCCGGATCGAGGGTCCAGGTGCCTTTCGCCAGCCAGTTGTTGATGCTTTCATCGTTTGGCGCGTCTTCGCCCTCACTCTGACGGATATCGCCGCGATCGCGGCTGGACCAGGAGACGATCCCGTCAAAGTTATCGCTGCGGCCAAAGGCGCTGGCACCCATACCGAGGCTGCTGTCGCCGGTGGCACCGCTGCCGAACACGCGGTAGCCGCTGCGCTGGCCGTCGAACAGCAGATCGGCGGCGTCCACGGTTTCATAGGCGATCACGCCGCCAAGCGCGCCGCTGCCGTAGAGCAGCGCCGACGGGCCGCGCACCACTTCGATGCGCTTGATCAGCGCCGGGTCGAGGAAGGTGCTGTTCAGGTGTCCGGTGTCGGTGCCCTGACGCACGCCGTCCACCAGCACCAGCACGCCGCGGCGGTCGTAGCCGCGCAGGTTGACGTCCTGGCCGTTGGTGCGGCCGGTCCCGTCGAGGGTGATACCCGGTACAGCGCGCAGCATATCGGCGGCGGACGAGGCGGTTTGCCCGGCCGGGCTGGCAGCATCGATGACGCTGACCATCATCGGCGCGTCAAAGGTGCTGCGCTGATTGCCGGTGGCGGTAACGGTGATCTGGTCGCCGGAGGCCGTTTCGGCGGCGGCAGGAAGGGCGCAGGATAGTGCGATAGCCAGCGCGGACAGGCGCGGGGCGGCAGTGTGCAGGTAAAGCATAACCAACTCTCCAGTGAGAAAAAGTCAGGGTTACGCTGGCTGCCTGGGAGGTGACCTGGGTGGCTGGCGACTCTCTTATTTTGTGAGGATCAATTTTCCGGCTTGCGTCTGACGCAGCAGGTAGTGCTGACCGTCATGCACGATCACCACGCGGCCCTCATCGCCCAACAGCGTTTTGCTGTCGATGGCGCGATCGGCGAGGGCGTGAGACGGGGCAGGCGTACCGCGAGCTTCAGAGTTACAGGGATTGTCCATACGCGTCATATTGTTTACAAATGAAAATTAGTCTGACAATGATAATCATTATCAACAAAGCACTGCGCAGCGGCAAGCACTATTTGTAACCGGAATGTAAAGATTATGGAGGGCCGCAGGTGCGGTAAACCACGAGGAATACAGGGGAAAAGCCTCCCCACCGCGCGGCGGGGAGGAAAACTCAGAAGCGGCTTTCTACTGCGTCAGCCAGCATCGCCACCAGGGTTTCGGTGTCGTCCCAGCTCAGGCACGGATCGGTGATCGACTGCCCGTACACCAGCGGCTTACCAGCTTCGATCTTCTGGGTGCCTTCTTTCAGGAAGCTTTCCGCCATGATCCCGGCCACGGCGCGGGAGCCGTTGCGGATCTGCTGGCAGATGTCTTCACAGACCTCCAGCTGACGGCGGTGCTGCTTCTGGCAGTTGCCGTGGCTGAAGTCCACCACCAGATGCTGGGGCAGGTCGAACTCGCCAAGCGCATCGCAGGCGGCGCTCAGATCCTGAGCGTGATAGTTCGGGGTCTTGCCGCCGCGCATGATGATATGCCCGTAGGGGTTGCCGCTGGTCTGGTAGATGGTCATCTGGCCGGTTTTATCCGGGGAGAGGAACATATGGCTGGCGCGCGCCGCGCGGATAGCGTCCACCGCGATGCGGGTATTGCCGTCGGTGCCGTTTTTAAAGCCGACCGGGCAGGAGAGCGCCGAGGCCATTTCGCGGTGGATCTGGCTTTCGGTGGTGCGCGCCCCGATAGCGCCCCAGGAGATAAGATCGGCGGTGTACTGCCCGGTGACCATATCAAGGAACTCGGTGGCGGTTGGCACGCCCAGCTCATTGACCTGCAGCAGCAGGCGACGCGCGCGCTCAAGCCCGTCGTTAACCCGGTAGCTGCCGTTAAGATCCGGGTCGGAGATCAGGCCTTTCCAGCCCACCACGGTACGTGGTTTTTCAAAGTAGGTGCGCATCACCAGCTCAAGGCGGTGGGAATATTTCTCGCGCAGGGTGTGCAGGCGGCGCGCATAGTCCATCGCTGCATCCAGATCGTGAATCGAGCAGGGGCCGATAATCACCAGCAGGCGCGGATCTTCGCCCTTGAGGATATTTTCAACGTGGCGGCGGGAGGTCAGGACATGCTCCGCGATGGTCGCAGAGACCGGGAAGCGCTGTGCCAGTTCGCCTGGGGTGACCAGACTCCCGATACGTGCCGTGCGCAGTTCGTCAGTTTTCGTCATGGGATTTCTCAAAAGTGTTGCTCTCGCGGCATCGTGCCGGAAAGTGATGGGCATCACGATAAACCAATTCATACTGAATTCAACCCTGGAAAGGGTGTCACTTACCGCGTCAGAGCAACCATTCTAGCGATTATCGCGCTATTGTACTAGCCTGTTAGTACATGCGGCGGCTTAATCCCATGATGTCGAGAATTTTGGTGGCAATCTCTTCTACCGAGTAGTTTGTACTGTTGAGGTAGGGGATCTGGTTCTTGCGATACAGGGCTTCCACTTCTGCCACTTCCATCCGGCACTGGCGCAGCGAGGCGTAGCGGCTGTTCTCCCGTCGCTCTTCGCGGATCGCCGCCAGCCGCTCCGGGTTGATGGTCAGCCCGAACAGCTTATGCTGCAGCGGTTTCAGCGCCGCCGGCAGGCCAAGGTTGTCCATGTCGTCGGCAATAAAGGGGTAGTTGGCGGCGCGCACCCCAAACTGCATCGCCAGGTAGAGGCTGGTGGGGGTTTTGCCGCAGCGCGATACGCCCAGCAGGATCACCTGCGCCTGGTCGAGGTTGCGCATTGAGATGCCGTCGTCGTGCGCCAGGGTGTAGTCAATCGCGGCGATACGGGCGTCGTACTTGATGAGATTGCCGGGGTTCAGACCGTGGGTTCGGTGCGCCACCGGGGTGGGATCGAGTTTCATCTCCTCCTGCAGCGGGGCCACCAGCGCCTGGACAATATCCTGACAAAACCCTTCGCTCTGCAAAATGATCTGGCGAATTTCCGGGATAACGATGGAGTAAAACACCAGCGGTCGTTGCCCGGTCTGCTGGTAGAGCGCGTCGATCTGCTCTTTAACGGCCCGGGCGCGGCTTTCATTTTCGACAAACGGCAGGGTAATGCTGTTGATCGCCACCGGGAATTGCGACATCACTGCATGGCCTAATACTTCCGCCGTAATGGCCGTTCCGTCTGAAATATAAAACACATGGCGATCAACCGCATTTTCCATTTTTTCTTCCTGAGGCAAGGGATAAATCTCTGAAAGCTTAATTTAAAACCCGGGCGTCCGGCATGGCACTTATCTCATTTTCTAAAATGAAATGGTGTTTTTATTTTTAATGAAATACCAGGTTCATTTTTAATTGATTGCCGCTACGCCGTGTTTTGTAAGCGCTTTCAAGGTTATCAACGAGTTAAATAATAATCAGATTAGGTCGAAAAAATAAAAAAGTGCCGTTGCTTGAACGATTCACCGTTTTTCCCGCCCGGTTAATTATGCCAGGCTAAATGCGTTGTCAGGTCTTTCTTATACCCGTTCATTTATTACCGCGCCTCCTGCACCTGTCGGGGATAACCCTCAGTGCGCCGGAGACTGGTATGGCAAAAAAAGGATTGTTTCGATGTCCAATAATGGCTCTGCACCACTGGTTCTCTGGTATAACCAACTCGGCATGAATGATGTGGACAGAGTGGGGGGAAAAAATGCCTCGCTCGGTGAGATGATTACCAACCTGTCCGACGCAGGCGTCTCGGTACCGGGTGGTTTTGCGACCACGGCGGAGGCGTTTAACCTGTTTCTCGATCAGAGCGGCGTAAATCAGCGTATTTACGAACTGCTCGATAAAACCGATATCGATGACGTCAGTGAACTGGCAAAAGCCGGGGCGCAGATCCGTCAGTGGATTGTGGATACCCCGTTCCAGCCCGAGCTGGAAAACGCCATTCGCGAGGCGTACAACACGCTTTCTGCGGATGACAGCGAGGCCTCCTTTGCGGTGCGCTCTTCGGCCACCGCCGAAGATATGCCGGACGCCTCCTTTGCCGGGCAGCAGGAAACCTTCCTTAACGTGCAGGGCATTGATGCGGTGATGGTGGCGGTGAAGCACGTCTATGCTTCCCTGTTTAACGACCGCGCCATCTCCTACCGCGTACATCAGGGCTACGATCACCGTGGCGTGGCGCTCTCGGCAGGCGTTCAGCGCATGGTGCGCTCGGATCTCGCCGCCTCCGGCGTGCTGTTCTCCATCGATACCGAATCCGGCTTCGACCAGGTGGTGTTCATCACCGCCGCTTACGGCCTGGGCGAAATGGTGGTGCAGGGCGCGGTGAACCCGGATGAGTTCTACGTCCACAAGCCGGGCCTCGCCGCCGGTAAACCGGCCATTGTGCGCCGCACGATGGGGTCGAAAAAGATCCGCATGGTCTACGCGCCGACCCAGGAGCACGGCAAGCAGGTGCGCATTGAGGATGTTCCGCAGGCCGATCGCGATCGTTTCTGTATCACCCCGGAAGAGGTGCAGGAGCTGGCGAAGCAGGCGGTGATCATCGAGAAACACTACGGTCGCCCGATGGATATCGAGTGGGCAAAAGATGGCCATACCGGCAAGCTCTATATCGTGCAGGCGCGCCCGGAAACCGTGCGCTCTCGCGGCCAGGTCATGGAACGCTATACCCTGCACAACCAGGGCAAAATTATCGCTGAAGGCCGCGCCATTGGGCACCGCATCGGGGCGGGCACCGTGAAGGTCATCCACGACATCGCCGAGATGCACCGCATCGAAGCCGGCGACGTGCTGGTCACCGACATGACCGACCCGGACTGGGAGCCGATCATGAAGAAGGCCTCGGCGATCGTTACCAACCGCGGCGGGCGTACCTGTCACGCGGCGATTATCGCCCGCGAGCTGGGTATCCCGGCGGTGGTCGGCTGCGGTGATGCCACCGAGCGTATGCAGGATGGTCAGCAGGTTACCGTCTCCTGTGCCGAAGGGGATACCGGCTACGTTTACGCCGAGCTGCTGGATTTCAGCGTGAAAAGCTCCAGCGTCGATACCATGCCGGACCTGCCGCTCAAGGTGATGATGAACGTCGGCAACCCGGACCGCGCGTTTGACTTCGCCTGTCTGCCGAACGAAGGCGTCGGCCTGGCGCGGCTGGAATTTATCATCAACCGCATGATTGGGGTGCACCCGCGCGCGCTGCTGGAGTTTGACCAGCAGGAGGCGAAGCTGCAAAACGAGATCCGCGAGATGATGAAGGGCTACGACGATCCGGTGGAGTTCTACGTCGGGCGTCTGACCGAAGGGATCGCGACCCTCGGCGCGGCCTTCTGGCCGAAGCGCGTGATTGTGCGTCTCTCTGACTTTAAGTCCAACGAATACGCCAACCTGGTGGGCGGCGAACGCTACGAGCCGGAAGAGGAAAACCCGATGCTCGGCTTCCGTGGCGCGGGCCGCTACGTGGCGGACAGCTTCCGCGACTGCTTCGCCCTGGAGTGCCAGGCGGTCAAGCGCGTGCGCAACGAGATGGGGCTGAGCAACGTCGAAATCATGATCCCGTTCGTGCGCACCGTGGATCAGGCAAAAGCGGTGGTGGACGAGCTGGCGCGCCAGGGGCTGAAGCGCGGCGAAGATGGCCTGAAAATCATCATGATGTGCGAGATCCCGTCTAATGCCCTGCTGGCGGAGCAGTTCCTGGAGCACTTCGATGGCTTCTCTATCGGCTCAAACGACATGACCCAGCTGGCGCTTGGGCTGGATCGCGACTCCGGCGTGGTGTCCGAGCTGTTTGACGAGCGCAACGACGCGGTAAAAGCGCTGCTCTCTATGGCGATCCGCGCGGCGAAGCAGCAGGGGAAATATGTGGGTATCTGCGGTCAGGGGCCATCGGATCACGAGGACTTTGCCGCCTGGCTGATGGAGGAGGGTATTGACAGCCTGTCGCTCAACCCGGATACCGTGGTGCAAACCTGGCTCAGCCTTGCCGAGCTGAATAAATAACAGCAAACCCCTCTGCGGAGGGGTTTTTTATTTCAGCGGCGCGAAATATGCTGTCACATTCCGTAAGCGAAATTAACGACTCCATGTCGGGCAGCGGTTTTCAGGATAAAAAAAAGCCCATCGTGGGAGATGGGCAAAGACTACACACAGCAATTCGTTGTTTCACTCAGGGGATTTCCATGCATATAAATCAAGGTGTTGATTTATAACCATGAGCTAATAGTAGCCACCGTCCCCTTGAGGCGTCGATCGGATTCCTCTCATTAGTTTAAGAAAGATAAATAATCTGCGAGGCGGGAGAAATTAATCATGGCGTACCGGGCGGAACAACGCGGAATTACTTAATTAAATGATTAGCAGTGCTAAACAATAAGGCGGGTTTCCCCGCCGGTTATTTATTTTGCTGCCTGCTGCTCATCAGCGACGTTTTCTATTACCTCATTGACCGGCTTGTGCGGCGCAGGGCTCTCCTGCACCCAGGCATAGAACAGACGCCAGGAGACGGCCAGCACCACCGGGCCGATAAACAGGCCAATCATGCCGAAGGCAATCAGACCGCCGATGACGCCAGAGAGGATCAGCACCATCGGCAGATCGGCCCCCATGCGGATCAGTACCGGACGGATCACGTTATCCAGCGTACCCACCACGCAGCTCCAGACCAGCAGCACCGTGCCCCAGGTAGTATCCCCGCTCCAGTAGAGCCAGATAATGCAGGGGATCAGCACCGGAAGCGGGCCGAGCTGCACCAGGCAGGAGAGCACCATCACTACCGTCAGGATGGTGGCGTACTGAATGCCGGCGATGGCGATACCGACCCCGCCGAGGATGCCCTGCACCAGCGCCGTGACCACCACGCCGAGCGCAACCGCGCGGATCGCCTGGGCCGCCAGCACTACCGCCGCATCGCCGCGGCTGGAGGCCAGGCGGGTGGCGAAGTGGCGGAAGCCCTGAGCTACGCGCTCGCCGCGCCAGTAGAGCAGGGCAGCGAACAGCAGCATCAGCGCACAGTGCATCATAAAGCGGCCAATGTGCGCCGCCTGGCCAATAAACCAGGTGGTGGTGGTGCCGATATAGGGGCGCAGCTTCGCCATAATCGCGCTGCCGCCGCTGTCCACCAGGTTATGCCAGCCGGCGTAAAGCTTCGCGCCGACCATCGGCACGCTGTTGAGCCAGGCTAAATCCGGAAGTGTCATCTGCCCGGAGGAGAGCCAGTGCACCAGCGGCGCGCTGTTGTCTACCAGGCTGTTAACCAACAGGGCCACCGGGATCACCAGCAGCAGGATCAGCAGCAGCGTCATCACCAGCACCGCCAGCGAGCGGCGGCCCCAGAGGATCTGCTGCAGGCGCAGCATCAGCGGCCAGGTGGCGATCACCACCGTGCCTGCCCAGGCGAAGCCGAGAATAAACGGCTGCACAATCCACACGCAGGCGATGATCATCACCGAAAGAAACAGGACGGACAGCAAAATCTGTGGCACATCCATGGGCTGTCTGAGTTTTACCATAAACACCGTTACCTTATTAACAATCGCCAGACCCTGGCGAGAAGAGAGTCGCCGACAATGATTGATTATTTCAGCGGTTTTTGACAGTGCGATTCTGCCGCTATTTCAGGTGGGCGTATAAGAAAAAAATGTGATACAACCATCGATGCACCACGCAAACGATAACTTCGAACCTTTACGGCGGCTTACGCGCCATTCTGGCTCAGCGCTGCGCCAGCGGTGGCGAGAATAACGATACAACGTCAGGTCAGGTTTTAACTCTCAACACACTTCGTCAGGCAGGGTCACAGGCTAATGATCCCACAGATTTCTCAGGCACCGGGCTTAGTTCAACTGGTGCTCAACTTTTTGCAGGCGCTGGAGCAGCAGGGATTCACCGGCGACACCGCCACCAGCTACGCCGACCGGCTTACCATGGCGACGGACAACAGCGTTTATCAGCTGCTGCCGGATGCCATTCTTTTCCCCCGTTCCACCGCCGATGTGGCGCTGATTGCCCGCATTGCTGGCGAGGCGCGTTTTGCCTCGCTGAACTTCACGCCGCGCGGCGGCGGCACCGGCACCAACGGCCAGGCGCTCAACCGCGGCATCATCGTCGATATGTCGCGCTATATGAACCGCATCCTGGAGATCAACATCGAACAGGGCTGGGTGCGGGTTGAAGCCGGGGTAATTAAGGATCAGCTCAACCAGTATCTTAAGCCGTTCGGCTACTTCTTCTCGCCGGAGCTCTCTACCAGCAACCGCGCCACCCTCGGCGGCATGATCAACACCGATGCGTCGGGGCAAGGGTCGCTGGTGTATGGCAAAACCTCAGATCACGTACTCGGCCTGCGCGCCGTACTGGCCGGGGGCGATATTCTCGATACCCAGGCCATGCCGGTGGCGCTGGCGGAAGTGCTGGGCCGCGAAGCCACCACCGTTGGCCGCATCTATAAAACCGTGCTGGAGCGCTGTCGCGACAACCGCCAGCTGATCCTCGATAAATTCCCGAAGCTCAACCGCTTCCTGACCGGGTACGATCTGCGGCACGTATTTAACGACGAGATGACCGAATTCGACCTGACGCGCATTCTCACCGGCTCCGAAGGCACGCTGGCGTTTATCACCGAGGCGAAACTCGATATCACCCCGCTGCCGAAGGTGCGGCGGCTGGTCAACGTCAAGTATGACTCCTTCGACTCGGCGCTGCGCAACGCGCCGTTTATGGTCGAGGCGAGGGCGCTGTCGGTGGAAACCGTGGATTCGAAGGTGCTCAACCTGGCGCGGGAGGACATCGTCTGGCATTCGGTGAAAGAGCTGATTACCGATGTGCCGGATAAAACGATGCTCGGTCTTAATATTGTTGAATTCGCCGGGGATGACGAGGCGCTGATTGATGGCCAGGTGGCGAGCCTGTGTGGCCGCCTCGACGCGCTGATGGTGTCGGGCCAGGCGGGCGTCATCGGCTGGCAGCTGTGCAGCGAGCTGGCGGGCATCGAGCGCATCTATGCGATGCGTAAAAAAGCCGTGGGCCTGCTCGGGAACGCCAAAGGGCTGGCGAAGCCGATCCCGTTTGCCGAAGACACCTGCGTGCCGCCGGAGCAGCTGGCGGATTACATCGTGGAGTTTCGCGCCCTGCTCGACAGCCACGGCCTGAGCTACGGCATGTTTGGCCATGTGGATGCGGGCGTGCTGCACGTGCGTCCGGCGCTGGATATGTGCGACCCGCAGCAGGAGATCCTGATGAAGCGTATCTCCGACGAGGTGGTTGCGCTGACCGCCCGATATGGCGGCCTGCTGTGGGGCGAGCACGGGAAAGGCTTCCGCGCCGAATACAGTCCGGCCTTTTTTGGCAGCGAGCTGTACCACGAGCTGCGTCTGATCAAAGCCGCCTTCGACCCGGATAACCGGCTGAACCCCGGTAAAATCTGCCCACCGGCAGGGCAGGACGCGCCGATGATGCAGGTGGACGACGTGAAGCGCGGCACCTTCGACCGGCAGATCCCGCTGGCGGTGCGCACCTCCTGGCGCGGGGCGATGGAGTGCAACGGCAACGGCCTGTGCTTTAACTTCGACGTCAACAGTCCGATGTGCCCGTCGATGAAAATTACCCGGGAACGCATTCATTCCCCGAAAGGGCGCGCCACGCTGGTGCGCGAGTGGCTGCGCCTGCTGGCGGATCGCGGCGTTGACCCGCTGAAGCTGGAGAAAGCCCTGCCGGAGAAACGCGCCAGCCTGCGCTCCCTGATTGAGCGCAGCCGCAACTCGTGGCATGCCCGCAAAGGGGAGTACGACTTCTCTCACGAAGTGAAAGAGGCGATGTCCGGCTGTCTGGCCTGTAAAGCCTGCTCCACCCAGTGCCCGATTAAAATCGACGTGCCGGAATTCCGCTCGCGCTTTTTACAGCTCTACCACACCCGCTACCTGCGTCCGGTACGCGATCACCTGGTCGCCAGCGTGGAGAGCTACGCGCCGCTGATGGCCCACGCGCCGAAAACGTTCAACTTCTTCCTGCGCCAGCCCTGGCTGCGTCGCCTGTCCGAGAAGCATATCGGGATGGTCGATCTGCCGCTGCTCTCCACCCCGACGCTGCAGCAGCAGCTGGTCGGCCATGCCTGGGCGAACACCACGCTGGAACAGCTGGAGAAGCTCGGCGTGGAGGAGAAAGCAAAAACCGTGCTGGTGGTGCAGGATCCGTTCACCAGCTACTACGATGCGCAGGTGGTGGTGGACTTTGTGCGTCTGGCGGAGAAGCTCGGCTTTAATCCGGTGGTGCTGCCGTTTTCCCCTAACGGTAAAGCGCAGCACATCAAAGGTTTCCTGCAGCGCTTCGCCCGCACGGCGCAAAAAACGGCGGAGTTTCTCACCCGCGTGGCGCGCACCGATATTCCGCTGGTGGGCGTCGATCCGGCGCTGGTGCTGTGTTACCGCGACGAGTATCAGCAGACGCTCGGTGAAGCGCGCGGCGACTTCCACGTTCAGCTGGTGCACGAGTGGCTGGCGGGCGCACTGCCCGCGCCGCAGCCGGGAAGCGTGAGCGGCGAGTCATGGTATCTGTTCGGGCACTGCACCGAGATGACTGCGCTGCCGGCTACCGGCAGCCAGTGGGCCGCCATCTTTGCCCGCTTCGGCGCAAAGCTTGAGAGCGTCAGCGTCGGCTGCTGCGGCATGGCGGGCACCTACGGACACGAAGTAAACAATCATGCCCGATCCCTCGGTATCTACGAACTCTCATGGCATCCGGCGATTGCACGCCTGCCGCGCAACCGCTGCCTGGCAACCGGCTACTCGTGCCGCAGCCAGGTGAAGCGCATTGAGGGGAGCGGGGTACGTCATCCGTTACAGGCGCTGCTGGAGATCATTGGCTGATGTGGAAACGTTCGGCAACCCTTGAGGCGCTCAACGCCATGACCGCCGGGAACATGACCGGCCTGCTCGATATCCGTTTTGTTTATCTCGACGACACGCGGCTGGAGGCGACCATGCCGGTGGACAGCCGTACCCACCAGCCTTTTGGGCTGCTGCACGGCGGCGCATCGGTGGTGCTGGCGGAGACGCTGGGGTCGGTGGCGGGATACCTCTGCACCGAAGGCGACCAGAACGTGGTCGGGCTGGAAGTGAATGCCAATCACATCCGCAGCGTGCGCAGCGGCCTGGTGCGCGGCGTCTGTCGTGCGGTGCACGTGGGCCGGCGTCACCAGGTGTGGCAGATAGAGATCGTTGATGAGCAGGGCAGGCTGTGTTGCACCTCGCGACTGACCACGGCGGTGGTGTAATGCCTTCGCCGACAGGATAAAAATAAAATAAACGCAGCGCGGGCGAAAATATATGTTATGCAGCGCTGCGTTTATTTTATGTATGCCGGGAAGACAGGCTTTTTTTACGTTATAAAAACGCCTGAACGTAAAGAAAAGCAAAGCCGAATGAGATAAATCGTTAAGGCTAAATAAAGCTTGCGCCGAAAAGTTAAACATGCGTTAATGATGTTGTCGGTTTGATTGACAGACACATCTCAGCATCTCATTAAAGCAGTCCTCATCTTTAAGTATCCACGATACCTCTTCCTTTGAGTCTCCACTTTACGCTCTGATTTACGCTGTTCTCAGACCATTTACGCCCGAAAGGCACAAAGAAAAGGATAAAAAAATATGTCTGGTAAAATGACTGGTTCCGTAAAATGGTTCAACCCGGAAAAAGGCTTCGGCTTTATTTCTCCCGAGGACGGCAGCAAAGACGTGTTCGTACACTTCTCCGCTATCCAGAGTGATGATTTCCGTACCCTGTACGAAGATCAAAAAGTTGAGTTTTCAGTTGAGAACGGCCCGAAAGGCCCGTCAGCTGTTAACGTGGTTGCGCTCTAAGGACAACACTATCACCGATCATATCCATTTCAGATGTCCGTGCTGTCACGGTTCGCAATACCGAACCTCAGCCTTCGACGTCACGGAAAATAATCCGTTTGGTGCAAAATGTATTTTTTGTAAGTCAGCGATGACTACGTCAGATAACATTGCTCACCTGATTCAGAAAAGCTATTCAGCGACTGAGTTCCGGAAATAAAATATAGCGATAAAGCTTCGCAGCGATGCGGGGCTTTATTTTTCCGGCCCCTTTTTTATTTATCATTACGCCCCCATGTCATTAATGACGGCACAACATCGGTTACGCTGTGGATATATTCCGAAACGGCGTGATGTGCTGACGGCGTTGGGTATGCCAGCGCGTGAAAATACGAGGCGGGATGACTGCTTCACAGGAAAGCTAAAGGTTCAGCCTGGGTTATCCGGCTGAATACCTGGAGGTTATATGGACGACGAAACCGAAATACCCTGTGCGGTAAAAGTGTTAATCGGCAGCGCGGTAGCGCATCTGCTGATGCCCCAGGGCGCGGTGAGAGTGCAGGATATCATCCATGTGCTGCATCAGCTCAGCCTGACGGATGACGATCCGGCATCCTGTCACCATGCTATTCGCCTGCTGAAGGCGAAGATGCATTAAGCCCCGCGTCGGGTGACGCGAGGCGATGGCCTTATGCGTCGTCAGGGGTTCTGCCGACGACGATCTCCAGCGTACTGCGCAACACATCCAGATGAACCACATCGGTGGTGCTTTCCATTTCGGCGATGAGATACAGAATGATGGCTTTATTGGTCACTTTCCGCTCGTCGGCAAGAATGTTGCGGATCACCGCACCCAGCACTTCTGACTCCTGGGCCAGCTGATCGCCTGCGCTTTTGAAAAACGAAACGATCTCTTTTTCTGAAGAATTTTGCTGCATAGTATTTGCTCTGCGAAAAGAATAAGTCTTTAGCCGTTCCGGCACCGGCTGAGCCTCAACGTTCTGCTCAAAACACAATGCCCGGGGAACACTGGCCCCGGTCTACGACCCGATTAAATAACGTCTTTAGTGCTTTTTTGTACCGGCAGGCGGCGCATCGCCATCAAACAGTGCGCTTCTGCCCTCTTTATCACGGCTGCCGGGCATGCGCGTGCCGCGTTTCGCAGGTATCCCACGGCGCACTTCCGCAATGGCACTCTTAATGACCTCCTGACGCAGGGCATCGTTTTCACTCGCGGCCATCACTTCAAGCCGGGCGATGAGTGACGCGCTGCTGATGGGCGCATTGTCATTGAGTAACGCCAGCACGGCCTCGCCGATAATATGGTCTGCTAATTTCTCTTTATCACTTTCGTACATAACAACTTCTCTGATTACATTTTTGCCCGGCAGGTCGGGTAAACGACGCCGGGCACGCACCGGTAAGGGCGCAGTGGGACTTAATCGCGTAGCGTGAGGACATCACTCCCGGTAAGCCCATCCTGAATGTCGCGCATCAACGAATCAGGTGCAATCATGGGCGCCATACCCACGGGTATTAGCGCTGGAACATCATTCCGACGAGCTCTCTGTAATGGGCATCCTGTTCCGGGGTACGGGCTATCTCAAGTCGATACATAAGCTTTGCACAAATCGACCTGCGGCTGAGCCTTTTGCCTTCGCGTAACAGCTCAACCACCACTTCCCCAAGCGTCTCCTGCTGCGACAGGTGAACGGCTTTACTGAAATAACGTGAGATATCGCTGGCAGAGTCCGGCTTCGAACCGTACCGATGCATGATTTCACCCTTAAATGATTAAGTCAGGATTACATTTAAGGGGTAAAAATTAACGAAATTCAGAAAAGTTGTACAGGATTAATCATAGCGTACAGGTAAGTTTTCTTTAGCAATTCGTGCTGAATGAAGAGCAGTGCAGAAAACGGGGGAAACCGCGCAGGCTGACAGCGCGTGCTGAATGTCATCCGTGACATCGAGGAAAACACCAGATAACCGCGTTAGCGTCAGCTTTTAGTCCGTGGACGTTGTTCCAGGGTGACAACGTTATCCCGATCGGCATGATGTTCAGGTTCATCATGGCCCATAATGTCCCAGTTAAGCGCAGCGATATGCTGGCTACCCAACTCGCGAAAGGTGTTCAGCCAGTCGCAGGCTTCATGTATTGCTGCCTGGCGTTCGGCGGAGGCAGTGCGACGCGCCATCAAACCCAGCTGCCTGACCAGTGCGGCTACGTCAATTTCCTGTTCATTAAGCGCCAGGTGCATGGCCGCTTCACCAATAATAACCCTGGTTTTCTCATCATTATTAAAATACAAGCATCCTCCTGTAATAATTTACCCATGAGCAGGATCTATAATTTCTCATTACTACGCGTTGTACAATGCTCATGAAATACTGAAATGAAAATATTACGCTCTCTTTTTATAACTCACTGATTTAAATGGAAATTAAAAGATGAAATTATGTTTTACAATATATTTCATGGGAAGGTTTTCAGCGTAGCGGCATAAAGTCACGGCGCATTATTAGTCGTAGAAGGTTATTAAACGAAGCGCGGGAGAGGAAATAAACGCAGCGTAAAACGGCCGGCTAAATAAAAAAGTTGGCCGGAGCGCACCGGCCACAGAACAGGGTTATCGCAGCTCAGGCCAGGCCACCGGCGGCAGGGCGCCCGGGGCTGGGGCTGCAAACAGCGCGCCCTGGAAGCTGGAAATACCCGCCACTTCCAGCCACATCCACTCTTCGGGTTGCTCAACGCCCTCCGCCGTCACGGCGATTTCAAGTGCGGTACAGCACTTAATGATTGCCAGCACGATGGCCTGCTTCGGGCCGCTTTTATGCACATCGCGAATGATGTTGCGATCGATTTTGATGCGGTCCGGTTGCACCCGCGTGAGCATCAGCAGCCCCGCCGATCCGGCCCCGAAATTATCGATCGCCAGACCAATTCCCGCCGCCTTGAGCTGGCGTACCGCCTGTTCGAAGTCATCGCCCCGGGAAACATCGCTCTCCATCACTTCCACCACCACCTGCTGCGGCACCAGACCGTGCGTCTCTATCGCGCGCAGCAGAAAATCGATGGCATCAGGCACGTTGACCAGCGACATTGGCAGCAGGTTAATCGACAGCGTCAGGCCGTCAATGCCGAGGCTGCTGGCCTGAGCAAACGCCAGCGCTTTGGCGTTGAGATCGGTTTCATACATCGCCTGTGGCGTCAGGGTGGCGAAGTACTCCTTCAGGCTGCTGCCATTTGGGCCACGCATTTTGGCTTCCACCGCCACCACGTCACGGGCCATTGGATCGACGATGGGCTGAAAGGCAAAACCGTACTCATCGGCGTGCGGCAGGGCAGACACCGGCTCCAGGGAGGCGTGCTCATCCGGCAGGAACACCCAGTGATCGGCGGGCAGCACTTCGAAATAGTTTTTCTTCTCGGTAGCGGCGACGAAGGTGCGTAAAAACTGTAGCGCGCGGTCATCGTAAGTCAGCTGATAGCGGGAGGTGCCGCGATCGAGCACCGACTGCAACACGGAGAACTCCTCGTGCGCCCGCAGATCGAACAGCTCCATGCCGGCATTGCCGAAGCGGCGCGCCGGGGCGTGATCGCGCATCAGTTCCACCACATTATGGTGTTTCGCGTCGGCGCAGATGCGGTTATAGACCGTGTTTACGCCGTCTTCCGGCCCTTCGAGCAGCTGAAAAAAGTGGGTGCCGTTGAACAACAAAATGCCCGTGACGTCATATAACGCGTTGCGTTCGCTGGCTTTATTGACCATATATTCCAGTGTTTTCAGCGTGACATCATCGGAAACGTGACTGCGGTAGAGGAGGGTAGTCAGCATAACGAAGTTCCGGTTTGGCGAGTGTGGGCGGTACTGTAGCAGATACCCGGCGGGGGATGTCCAGCAATGTGCTGTTCATATCAATGAATTAAGACAACTCATTACTGAGCTGTATCAGTTACGCCACAGAGCCTGTAGGATAATGCGGTGCCTGAAGACGGGTGTCACTCTGGACGGTGAAATGATAGCCTGTATGTCCGTCCAGTCATTAACGGAGGAGAACGTTTGGATCATGAGAAACCCAACATTCCCGAAGAAGCCCTTGCTGCAGTAGGTTACGCCGTCTCCCAGCTTATCAGGGCGGGTAAACCGGTACACATGCATGACATCACGGCGCGGTTACACGAGCTGGTAGAACAGACAACCGACGAAACCCTGAAGCGCTCGCTGTTGCATGCGGTTCGGGTGATTGCCGGAAAAATGAATTAGCGGGGCGAGCAGAATCTGACCAGAGCCGCAGAGTACGACGACCCCGGTCAACAGCGGATCAGATACAGAGATCGTCCGGCGTGTGGCTGACTACCAGCTCCAGCGTCTGACGCAGGATATCCTGCTGCACCACATCATCAGTGCGCTCCAGCTGTTTAATCAGATGGATGATGATGGCCTTATTAGTTACCTGACCCTGATGCGCAGCAAGATGGCGGATAGCGGCACCGAGAACCTCGGTTTCACTGGTATACAGATCCCCCGCGTTCAGGAAGTGCTGAAGAATAGCGTGGCCTGCGATTTGCTGCTGCATGTGTAGGATCCTGTAAGGCGGTAAACGGCGGCAGATTAATGCTTTTCGTCTTCCGGCGTGTCGTCGTGGTTGAAAAGATAGTGCACGTTTTCGGCGTTGTGCACCTGCTGTGTATCACTGTTCAATGCGGCATTCTGGCTGGTGCGAATTTCAGCAATCGCCCACTCGCAGGCCTGTCGGCGCGCTTCGTTCTGCTCATTCGCCGCCAGCATATGTAAGCGTGTAATCAGCACGCTGGCGGAAATGGCGCTGCCATCATGTAACAGCGAAAGGACGGCTTCACCCATCATGATGTCCGTCAGTTTTTGTACCGTATCTCTGTTCATATCTGAGTCTCTGGAAATCAGTTTGCCCTGCTGCTCATGACCCGTAGCAGGGTGGAATGCATGCTGCGGCTTCCAGGCTGGCTCAGATAAAGAGGCTCAGAGATGAAAGCTGATATGTCGCGCCCGGGTAATCATAACAAAAGGGCAGACGATATCAGCCAGCATTATGCATCCCGCACGAACAGCAGGCGAATGAGTTCCTGAAAATGCGTTTTTTCCTCACGGCTGTCGGCGTGTTCCAGCCGTGACAGCAGTTTAGTGCAGATCGCTTTGCGATTCAGCGTGCGCCCGGCACGCAGAATTTCCACCACGATCTGCCCCAGCGTCTCCTGCTGAGAAGGGAGTGATGCTTCACTGAAGTAACGGGCAATGTCGGCATTAGGGAGTGCAGTGTATCCGTGCTGGCGCATTGTCATATCCTTCACATTGAGTGGTTATTGTCCTGCTGATAACTACCAAGCTATACAATTTTTCTTATCTTGTACAGGGTGAGCTGCGTTGTACAGGATCTTTTTGGTCAAAATTTGTCAGCGTGAAGGCGTCTGTGAAGGGATGTTTGTCGTTTAATCTACTGATACTTATAGAAAACCACCACCGTGCGGCATGTCGGTGGTGGCGATGCGCTATTTCTTAGCGCGTGGCTCGGATGTCACAGCAAAATGAAACTCACCGGGCAATTTCCCTTCCAGCCAGCCAGCCCGTTCCGGGGTGCGGCTGCTGAGTGAGCAATAGCCTGCAAGCCAGCGGCGCGTTTCATGCATCAGCATCAGCCGCTGCTCATCGTGCTCGGTTTCCGCCATCGTCAGCATCTCTTTCTGCAGCGTCTGGACGTTTACGTCCTCGCTTCTGAGAAGGAGCTGCATTGCCGCCTGGCCTATTAGCATGTTGCTCTGTTCTTCGTCAGAAATAAACACGTATGCCTCCGATTGGTTGGTAAAAAACATACTGCCCCTTCAGTATATGAAAAAATGGCGTGATTTTCATATGGCAGTGATTTGTTTCGGCTATTTGTGCAATAAACTCCAGAATATTCTGGATTCGCGCGATGGGATGCCAGGTTAACAGTGCGTTGTTCCGTCGTGCAGTTCCGGGATGAAAAAAGGCGTAATGACAGGGGCGCGAGCCAGACAACCTGGCGTGCGGATCATTGCCGCCGGGAGCGCTGCCCGGGCCTGGCTACTGCGCGTATTTTTCCAGATCGGAAAAAATGTCTTCCCACACTTCGTCGCTGATGTCATAGCCCACCAGATTGCGGATCAGGATGGCGCCCTCAACGGCTAAATAGGCGATACGGCGTTTACGCGCCTGCTCATCCTCAACGCTGAAATCGCCGATCCTCTCCTGATACCACTGCTTCATATACTCGCTTTGTGAACCGGAACCCACCTGGGCGGCCAGCAGCGTCGAAATACGGCTACCCGCTTCATCATTCACCTCTTTGGTGGTCTTGATGTGGGCCAGCAGGCGTGAACGGGCATCAGGATGTTCCCCCGCCAGCAGCTCATATTTTACCTGCTCACGCTGCATCCAGCGCGCCAGCAGTGCATCAAGGATATTCTCCCGCGTGCCGAAAACCGACTGGACGCTGGCCTTTGAAAGGCCAGATTCGACCGCAATGCGCCCGAACGAAAGGGCTTTAGCGCCTTCTTTAGTCAGCACAGCTTCAGCGGCATCAAGCAGATCTTCGCGATGATTTTTACGTGGACGCGCCATGACTTCTCCGGCAATTGATTTAAATACGACCGTATGTTAATTTACCTCAACACCGGCCCGGTAGAATACATTTATCGCGATGAACGGGCTTTGTTATCGCGAAAGAGGAAATTATGTTCAGTTTACAACCCGTTACGCGCAGGATCACCTACGTTATTATTTTTGAACTGATTGCCATCGTACTGTCATCGATGATCCTTTCAGGGATGAGCGATCGGCAGGTCACCGATTCGCTTCCTGTTGCCGTGGGCGTTTCGCTGATTGCGGTGGTCTGGAACTATGTTTACAACACGCTATTTGAATCATGGGAGCGGAAAAAGGGCGTCACAAGCAGGACCGTGACGTTGAGAGTGGTGCACACTGTCCTGTTCGAAGCCGGCTTTATTGTGCTCGCCGTGCCCTTGTTTATGTGGTGGTATCATGTTTCATTCGCGACGGCATTTATGATGGAGCTGGGGATCCTGGTATTCTTCCTGGTGTACACCTTTGTGTTTACCTGGCTGTTCGACAAGATCGTCCCTCCTGCCGCCTCGCAACCCTGATTCGCCCGGCCTCCGCGCTGTCGATTCCGGCAGCGCTACCTCACTGCTATTTCGCCATTGCTGCTCCCTGAATCTGCGCCTGCCCGCGCGGCAAACGGCCCGTTTGCGCGCTGCCCCTGGGGGATGAAGAAGTCAGTACCGGAGTGCGAACATCAGGACCTGCAAACCGACGATCCGAAACGAAATTAGACAGGTAAGTCTATAAATATTAATTATTATTTACCGGTAATACTTAATTTTATGGTGAGTTAAGTGGGGGGTGACGTTACGCTGGTCGCGTTATCTTTCAACGCGCTGCAATGTGGAGTCGTCATGAGTCTGAATACGTCAGGAACACCGCCGATGAAAGTTTCCCATGAACTGGCCCACTATCTTATCGATCAGCTCAGCCCGGCAGGGCGCTTCAGCGCCCGGGCAATGTTCGGCTGTACCGCGCTGTTCCTTGATGGCCTGATGGTGCTGCTGATCACCCGGCAGGGTGAGATCTATGTAAAGACCGATGCCGCCAGTCAGCATCGCTTTGCTGAAGCGGGCTGTCAGCCGTTTACTTATACCCGGCGCGGGCCATCCGGCGTCAGAGAAGTGGCTCTGTCGTTTTCGCAGCTGCCGGTAGGAGTGGTTGAAGAACAGGAGGAGCTTATCAACTGGGTGAAAACCGGTATCGATGCAGCGCGCCGGGCGGCGGCAGGCGATTGCTCATGATTTGCCCGATGCTGCCGATACTATGCTGGGGCGTAATCACGCGCCACCAGCCGTTCCCGCTACCGTTTTATCACACAGGAGAACATCATGGACGCAGCGAACATCGCTTCCCTTGCAACCAGTCTCGATAGCATGCAGCTCAATAACCAGGTGAGCACCTTAGTACTGAAGAAAGCGCTGGATAACCAGCAGAGCGTGGCATCCGGTATCCTCGATGCCATTCCTCAGCTGCCCGCTAACCCGGCGATCGGACGGAACATCAATACCACCGCCTGAACCGTCAGCCACAGCAAAAAGCCACCTTGCGGTGGCTTTTACTGGTCTGTAACCCGATGTTATTCCAGGCTGGTTTTGAAGAACTGCCCGAAGCGGGCAAACGGAATTTTACCGGCGACGTTATCGTACAGGTCAACGTGGTTGGCACCCGGAACAATTATTAGCTCTTTCTGTTTACTGCCGACGGCGTTAAAGGCATCTTCGGCAAAATAGCGCGAGTGCGCTTTTTCACCCGTCACGACCAGCGTCGGGATCGCGATCTCACTGGCATAGCTGAGCAGCGGCATATTCATAAACGACAGCGGCATTGTCGCGTTCCACGCCCCCGTGGAGTTAACGGAACGCGGATGGAAACCGCGCGGCATGCGGTAGTAATCGAAGAACTCTTTTAATACCGGATGAGGGTTCGCCGGCAGGGTTTCCGGCAGAATGCGCGTCGATGCCGTTACCTTGCCCTGCTCATCGACATACAGATCGTGCGCCCCCGGCGCAAAGGTTTTGCTTTCCGCATCTTTCCAGCGCTGCGCATTCAGGTACTGTAATACCGCCCGACGGTCGGCAGCAGAGTAGCGGTCCTTACCGTCGCCCACGCCGTGACCCATCGCCCGGCTCATGTCGTACATCACGCTGGTGGCAACGGCTTTCACCCGCGTATCCATCGCCGCCGCATTCAGCGCCATACCGCCCCAGCCGCAAATACCCAGTAAGCCGATACGGTTGCGATCCACCTCTTGCTGTAAGCCCAGGAAATCAACCGCCGCGCTGAAGTCCTCGGTATTGATATCAGGTGACGCCTGATTGCGCGGCGAGCCGCCACTTTCCCCGGTATAGGAGGGGTCGAAGGCCAGCGTGACGAAGCCCTGCTCAGCCAGCGTCTGGGCATAGAGCCCGCTGGACTGCTCTTTCACGGCACCAAACGGCCCACTGATGGCGATCGCCGCCAGCTTACGGTCGCCGCGATCGTTGGGAACGTAGAGATCGCCCACCAGGGTGATCCCGTAGCGTGTCTGGAAGGTCACCTTGCGATGGGTAACCTTGTTGCTTTCGGCAAAAGTTTTATCCCACTTATCGGTCACGGAAACCGGCAGGTTCGGATTGGTGGTTTCAGCATAACTCATCGTCGTTACTCCACTTAATGATGCGCATAGCAGCATGGACGGTAGCGCGGCTGCCAGCTTACGGGTGAAAACCTTCATCAGTAATTCTCCTGAAAACATGATTGAGAGGCAGGTGTCGTACCGACAACGCTGCGGTGCTTTGTTGCAATGCCATCATTGTAATTAGCAGTAGGGTTGCTGATTAGCGGGTGAAAAGTGCTAAGATTAATATCATCACGTTATGAATTGATGGGGGAAGGGAAGCGCGTGGCGAAACGGGAAAACTATAACGATCTCTACCTGTTCATGCGCGTGGTGCGCGAGGGGAGTTTTACTGCCGCCGCGCAGCGGCTCGGGCTGGCGCAGTCAGGGGTAAGCCGGGCAGTGCGCGAACTGGAAGCGCGGCTGGGGCTGCAACTGCTGGTGCGCACCACGCGCAAACTCTCCCTGACCCAGGCGGGTGAACGCCTTTACCAGACGCTCGAATCCGGCTTCGATGCGGTAGATACCGGGCTCGCTACCCTGGCCCATTATCGAAACACGCCGTCGGGCACGGTACGCATCAACGCCAGCCAGCACCTCATCGACAAAGTACTGCTGCCCAGACTGACGGTATTTAAACAGCGCTATCCCGATATCAGGCTGGAGCTGATCAGTGAAAATCGTTTCGTCGATATCATTGCCGAGCGATTTGATGCGGGGGTGCGCCTCGGCGCGGAGGTCGCGAGTGGCATGGTGGCGGTGCGGATCACCCCCGATATGGAAATGGCGATAGTCGGTACGCCCGACCATTTTCGCCGCTACGGTTTTCCGCAGACGCCTGATGAGTTAGCGGCGCACCCCAGCATCGCCTGGCAGTTTGCCGATGGCAGCCTGTATGCGTGGGAGCTTGAGCACGAGGGGAAAAAAATAACGCACTCGCCACAGGGGCAGTGGGTATTTTCTGACAGCTACATGGAAGCGCATGCCGCCCGGCGCGGTCTGGGCCTGGCGTACGTGCCTGAGGAGTTGATTGCCGACGATCTGGAGCGCGGGACGCTGATCAGGGTTCTGCAGCGCTACAGCCTGCGCCTCGATGGGTCATTCATTTACTATCCGCATCGTAACGTGTCGCCCGCGCTGCGCGTGGTGATTGACACCCTGAAGATATAAAGCGTTTTACCCGCTCCACACGCAGCAAAGGCCTTGCAGCACCTCCGTGGCGTGCTGCAAGGCCGGCATTAATGCTGGCTGTCGCTGTCCCGCAGGTAGTCGCGAAGCGTATCGTGGAGCGCCTGATTGTCATCCTTATCCAGCCCACGGTTCTGATATTCCGTGGCCAGTTTAATGATCACATCATCAAAGTGCCCCTTGAGATTGATGTTGTTGATACCCACCTGTACCTGCATAAGTTCGCGCAGCACTCTGGTTTCGATGGTTAAGCGGTGTACGGTCTGTTCCAGCTGCTTGATCCTGTCTTCAACGGACATAGAGATTCCCTTAGTGATGTGTAACCCATTAGATTTTTCGTACAATTTTTCCCGGACGTCAACTCTGCATTGCCATTAATCGCGCTATGAAACGCGGGCAGGCTGCGGCAATACTCAAACCGGGCTAATGATTGAACGCGTCCTGAGAACGGTGAGAACCGCAGAGAGGGGTAAAGGTTATTTATCCCGGTCGGGGTATAATTGATGAAGCACTGGAGCGCATACGCGTCGTCAAAGGCGTGACGGGGTAAAAGGGGGCTGAATGTGCCTTAATGCGGATAAACGAAGCCGGAGCTACAAAAAGTAAGGTTATGTGCAGGGCAGCGCGCCGCCATCCGCTATCCGGACCTCAATAGCGCCAGCACATCAGGGCACACATTTCTTTGAACCCTATCTGATAAATAGGTATTATCTATACAACTTATTAACATAATCCGCTGTGGTATCAGGTATAATACATTTATCTTGCACATCAGCAGGTTATCCCGTTTTTCGCATAGCCGATCGCCTTTTTAACAGCGTCTATGCTTAATACACGCGCCTGAAAAACGATTTTTTGCTAATAACCCTCATCCGCAGAGGTTGAAGTGATAATTATTATCACTAACATGGCGTTATCGCTTTCTGGCTTAAAACATGAGGTGCACCGATGGAAACGTCAGCAGGAACTTTTGATCCCAACCAACCGGGCTGGCAGGGGCTACATCTGACCCCTGAAGCCGCAGCGCATATCCGAGACCTGGCGGAGCAGCAGTCAGGTTTCCTCGGCGTGCGTCTGGGTATTAAGCAGACCGGCTGTGCCGGCTTTGGCTATGTGCTGGAAACGGTCACCGAGCCGCGCGAAGACGATCTGCTGTTCGAGCGCGACGGCGCGCGCCTGTGGGTGCCAGCCGACGCCATGCCGTTTATCGACGGAACCGAAGTCGATTACGTGCGCGAAGGGCTGAACCAGATATTTAAATTCAATAACCCGAAAGCGCAGCACGAGTGCGGCTGCGGCGAAAGCTTTGGGGTATAGGCGGTAATATGTCTCGTAACACTGAAACGACCGATGATGTGCAGACCTGGACCGGGCCTCTGAACTATAAAGAGGGCTTTTTCACCCAGGTGCGAACCGAAGAGTTTGCCAAAGGCATTAATGAAGACGTGGTGCGCGCCATCTCTGCGCGCCGTAACGAGCCGGAGTGGATGCTGGAGTTCCGGCTCAACGCCTTCCACGCGTGGCTGCAGATGGAAGAGCCGCACTGGCTGAAAGCCCACTACGACAAGCTCGACTATCAGGACTACAGCTATTACTCCGCACCGTCCTGCGGCAGCTGCGACGATACCTGCGCGTCCCAGCCGGGTGCCGTGCAGCAGTCCGGGGAAAATGCCTGGCTGACCCAGGAAGTCGAAGAAGCCTTCAACCAGCTCGGCGTACCGGTACGTGAAGGGCGTGAAGTGGCGGTGGATGCCATCTTCGACTCCGTTTCAGTGGCGACGACCTACCGTGAAAAGCTGGGCGAGCAGGGCATTATCTTCTGCTCCTTTGGCGAAGCGATCCACGATCATCCGGAGCTGGTGAAGCAGTATCTCGGCACCGTGGTGCCGTCGAACGATAACTTCTTTGCCGCCCTGAACGCGGCGGTGGCGTCTGACGGCACCTTCATCTACATCCCGAAAGGGGTGCGCTGCCCGATGGAGCTGTCCACCTATTTCCGCATCAACGCGGAAAAAACCGGTCAGTTCGAGCGCACGATCCTGATTGCCGATGAAGGCAGCTACGTCAGCTACATCGAAGGCTGCTCCGCGCCGGTGCGCGACAGCTACCAGCTGCACGCCGCGGTGGTGGAAGTCATCATCCATAAAGACGCGGAAGTGAAGTACTCGACGGTGCAGAACTGGTTCCCGGGCGACAACAACACCGGCGGCATCCTGAACTTCGTGACCAAGCGCGCGCTGTGCGAAGGCGAAAACAGCAAGATGTCCTGGACCCAGTCGGAAACCGGTTCGGCCATCACCTGGAAGTACCCGAGCTGCGTGCTGCGCGGTGACAACTCCATCGGTGAGTTCTTCTCCGTGGCGCTGACCGCCGGGCATCAGCAGGCGGATACCGGCACCAAGATGATCCACATCGGCAAGAACACCAAATCGACCATTATTTCGAAAGGGATCTCCGCCGGGCACAGCCAGAACAGCTACCGCGGGCTGGTGAAAATCATGCCGAGCGCCACTAACGCGCGTAACTTCACCCAGTGCGACTCCATGCTCATCGGCCCGGACAGCGGGGCGCATACTTTCCCTTACGTTGAGTGCCGCAACAACAGCGCCCAGCTTGAGCACGAAGCCACCACCTCGCGCATCGGGGAAGACCAGCTGTTCTACTGTCTGCAGCGCGGCATCAGTGAAGATGACGCCATCTCTATGATTGTTAACGGCTTCTGTAAAGACGTTTTCTCCGAACTGCCACTGGAATTTGCCGTGGAAGCACAAAAATTATTAGCCATCAGCCTCGAGCACAGCGTCGGGTAATGTCGATAAAGGATATTTCATGTTAAGCATCAAAGATTTACATGTCAGCGTTGAAGACAAAGCCATCCTGCGCGGCTTGAACCTCGAAGTGCGTCCGGGGGAAGTACACGCCATCATGGGGCCGAACGGCTCCGGGAAAAGTACCCTCTCGGCAACGCTGGCTGGCCGTGAAGACTATGAGATCACCGGCGGCGAGATCCTGTTCAAGGGCAAAGACCTGCAGGAGCTGGCACCGGAAGATCGCGCCGGGGAAGGCATCTTCATGGCATTTCAGTATCCGGTTGAAATCCCGGGCGTCAGCAACCAGTTCTTCCTGCAAACCGCGCTGAACGCGGTGCGTGAATACCGTGGCCAGGAGCAGCTGGACCGCTTTGACTTCCAGGATCTGATGGAAGAGAAGATCGAACTGCTGAAGATGCCGGAAGATCTGCTCAGCCGTTCGGTGAACGTCGGTTTCTCCGGCGGTGAGAAAAAGCGTAACGACATTCTGCAGATGGCGGTGCTGGAGCCGGATCTGTGCATCCTCGATGAAACCGACTCCGGTCTTGATATCGATGCCCTGAAAATTGTCTCTGACGGCGTGAACTCCCTGCGCGACGGCAACCGCGCGTTTGTTATCGTCACGCACTATCAGCGCATCCTTGACTACATCAAGCCGGACTTCGTGCACGTGCTTTACCAGGGCCGTATTGTGAAATCAGGCGACTTCTCGCTGGTGAAACAACTGGAGGAGCAGGGCTATGGCTGGCTTACAGAACAAGAGTAACGCACTGCAGCAGTGGCACCACCTGTTTGAAACCCAGGGAGCTAACCGCTCAGGTGAAGCACAGCAGCACCTCCAGCAGATGCTGCGTCTCGGCCTGCCGACGCGCAAGCATGAGAACTGGAAATACACGCCGCTGGACGGGCTGCTCAATAATACCTTTGCGCTGCCAACGCCGCGCGAGCTGACCCATGCCGAGCGTGACGCGCTGGCCCTGCCGCTGGACGCGCTGCGCCTGGTGTATGTGGACGGACAGTTCAGTACCGCGCTGAGTGACGATCTCACCGGCAGCGGCTTTGACGTCACCATCGACGACGAGCGGGCGGGCCTGGCCGCGCCGGTGCAGCCTGATGTGTTCCTGCACCTGACCGAGAGCCTGGCGCCGAGCGTGACGCGTATTCGCGTCGCACGGAATACCCAGCCGGCGAAACCGCTGTTGCTGATGCATATCACCTGCGGCAGCGACGACGAGACGCTGAACACGGTGCACTATCGTCACCACCTCGACCTCGCCGAAGGGGCGCAGGCCACGGTGATTGAGCACTTTGTCAGCCTCGACGAGCGCCGCCACTTTACCGGCGCGCGCTTCACCTTCCGCGCCGGGGCTAACAGCCAGCTGCGTCATTACAAGCTGGCGTTTGAAAACGCCAACAGCTACCACTTCGCCCATAACGATCTGCTGGCGGAGCAGGATGTGGACGCATACAGCAGCAGCTTCCTGCTTGGCGGCGCGGTGCTGCGTCATAACACCAGCACCCAGCTCAACGGCGAGAACGTCAACCTGCGCCTCAACAGCCTGGCGCTGCCGGTGAACAGCGAAGTGTGCGACACCCGCACCTGGCTTGAGCACAACAAGGGCTACTGCAACAGCCGTCAGATGCACAAAGTGATCGTGCGCGACCGCGGACGTGCGGTGTTCAACGGCATGATCAAAGTGGCGCAGCACGCGATTAAAACCGACGGGCAGATGACCAACAACAACCTGCTGCTCGGCAAGCTGTCAGAAGTGGACACCAAGCCGCAGCTGGAGATCTATGCTGACGACGTGAAGTGCAGCCACGGGGCCACCATCGGCCGCATCGACGATGAGCAGTTGTTCTATCTGCGCTCGCGCGGTATTACGGCTCAGGCGGCGGAGCAGATGATAATTTACGCCTTTGCCGCGGAGCTGACCGAAAGCATTGACGACGAGACGCTCAAACAGCAGGTGCTGGCCCGTATCGGTCAGCGTCTGACAGGGGGAGAAGCATGACATTTTCCGTAGCTCAGGTGCGGGCCGATTTCCCGGTCCTCGCCCGGGAAGTGAACGGCCAGCCGCTGGCGTATCTCGACAGTGCGGCCAGCGCGCAGAAACCCAACCAGGTGATTGACGCCGAGCTGGGGCTGTATCGCACCGGCTATGCCGCAGTACATCGCGGCATTCACACCCTGAGCGCCGACGCGACGACGCAAATGGAGAACGTGCGCACGCTGGCGGCGCGCTTCCTCAATACCCGCTCCCACGAGGAGCTGGTGTTCGTGCGCGGGACTACGGAAGGCATCAACCTGGTAGCGAATACCTGGGGCGTGAGCAACGTCGGGGCAGGCGATAACATTATCGTCACCACGATGGAGCATCACGCCAATATCGTGCCGTGGCAGATGCTGTGCCAGCGCGTCGGCGCCGAGCTGCGGGTGATCCCGCTCAACGACGACGGCACGCTCAACCTTGAGGTTTTGCCGTCCCTGATTGACGAACGCACCCGCCTGCTGGCGGTGTCCCATGTCTCCAACGTGCTGGGGGTCGAGAACCCGGTGCGCGATATGATCGCTACCGCTCATGCGGCCGGGGTGAAAGTGCTGGTGGATGGCGCGCAGGCGGTAATGCATCACGCGGTAGACGTGCAGGCGCTGGACTGCGACTTCTATCTTTTCTCGGCGCACAAGCTCTACGGGCCGACCGGCATCGGAGTGCTCTACGTGCGCGGCGATATTCTTAACGCTATGCCGCCGTGGGAAGGGGGCGGGTCGATGATCGGCACCGTCAGTCTGACCGAAGGCACGACGTGGAATGCCGCGCCGTGGCGCTTTGAAGCCGGTACGCCGAACACGGCGGGGATTATCGGTCTGGGTGCTGCGATAGAATACGTGCAGAATCTGGGCCTCGATAATATCGCCGACTACGAGCAGACGCTGATGCGCTATGCGCTTAACGCCCTGCGCGAGGTGCCGGACCTGACCATTTATGGTCCGCCGGATCGCCTCGGGGTGGTCTCCTTTAATCTCGGCAAGCATCATGCCTATGACGTGGGCAGCTTCCTCGATAACTACGGGATCGCCGTGCGCACCGGGCACCACTGCGCGATGCCGCTGATGAGCTTCTTTAACGTGCCTGCGATGTGCCGCGCATCGTTTGTGATGTATAACACCGAAGAAGAGGTGGACCGGCTGGTGGCGGGATTAACCCGTATCCACCGTCTGCTGGGTTAACAGGGAGAACCGCATGGCCACGCTGCCAGACAAAGAGAAACTGCTGAAGAATTTCAGCCGCTGCACCAACTGGGAAGAGAAGTATCTCTACATCATCGAGCTGGGCCAGCGTCTGCCGGCGCTGAGCGACGAGGCGCACAATCCGGACAACATCATTCAGGGCTGCCAGAGCCAGGTGTGGATTGTGATGCACCAGAACGACGCCGGCAACATCGAGCTGCAGGGCGACAGCGATGCCGCCATTGTTAAGGGGCTGATTGCCGTGGTGTTTATTCTCTATCAGGAGATGAGCGCTCAGGATATCGTCGCCTTTGATGTGCGCCCGTGGTTTGAAGAAATGGCGCTGACGCAACACCTCACCCCGTCCCGCTCCCAGGGGCTGGAAGCCATGATCCGCGCAATCCGCGCCAGAGCAGCAATTCTTAGCTAAACTTCAGATACAGCTTTCATCCTGTCAACGCGAGGCGGCCTGCTGCCTCGCTCTCTTTCAGCGTTCTGGCGCTCCGCCAGTGATAAAGGAATTCAGTATGAAACGCGCCTCGCTTATTGCTGCCAGCCTGTTGACCGCTGCTCTGTTTCCCCACGCTGCGCTGGCGGTGGATTATCCGCTGCCGGCCAACGGGGGCCGTCTGATTGGTCAGAACCAGAGCTATATCGTGCAGGAGGGCGACCGCAACCTGCAGTCGATTGCCCGCCGCTTCAACTCCAGCGCTTTCCTGCTGCTGGAAGCTAACAATACCGTCGCCCCGCAGCCGATGCCGGGCACGCAACTCCTGATCCCGACCCAGCTGATCCTGCCGGATACGCTGCGGGAAGGCATCGTGGTGAACCTCGCCGAGCTGCGCCTCTATTACTACCCGCCGGGTAAAAACAAGGTGCAGGTCTATCCCATCGGTATCGGCCAGGTGGGGCTGGAGACGCCGGTGATGGTTACCCGCATCAGCCAGAAGATCCCTAATCCGACCTGGACGCCGCCGGCCGGTATCCGGGCGCGCTCGCTGGCCAAAGGCATTGAGTTGCCGAAAGTGGTGCCCGCCGGGCCGGGTAACCCGCTCGGACGCTATGCGATGCGGCTGGCGAAGGGGAACGGCGAGTACCTCATTCACGGCACCAGTGCGCCGGACAGCGTCGGGCTGCGCGTCAGCTCCGGCTGTATTCGTATGAACGCCGATGACATTCAGGCGCTGTTTGCCAGCGTGCCGTGGGGAACGCGGGTTGAGATCATCAACCAGCCGGTGAAGTTCACGCAGGAGCCGGACGGGAAACGCTATGTGGAGGTCCACAGGCCGCTGTCGCAGCAGGATGAGCAAAACACCCAGACCGCGCCGCTGACGCTGCCAGCGAGCTTCAGCACGTTCGTGAGCGACGATGTCGTCGCGAAGCAGCAGGTTGACGCTGCGTTAACGCGGCGTGCCGGATATCCCGTGGACGTGGGCGGTGACGCTACGGCTCCCGGCAGGACGGCGCAGCCAGTACAGAGTGCGAAAGTGAATGCGGAACGTGGTGCAGAAGAGGGGAGCGTGTCGGCCTCCGGGCCGGTGCAGGTTCAGTAGCAAATTACAGGTAAAAAAAATGGCACACAATGTGCGCCATTTTTATTACAGGTACTCTTACTTACGGTAAGAGTGAGCCTGGTTGTCCAGACGCTGGTTAGCACGAGCTGCGTCGTCTTTAGCAGCCTGTACGTCGGAACGGATTGCGTTCACGTCGTTGCTCAGCTGGTCAACTTTAGCGTTCAGAGTCTGAACGTCAGAAGACAGCTGATCGATTTTAGCGTTGCTGGAGCAACCAGCCAGCAGAGTTGAACCCAGGATTACCGCGCCCAGTACCAGTTTAGTACGATTCATTATAAATACCCTCTAGATTGAGTTAATCTCCATGTAGCGTTACAAGTATTACACAAAGTTTTTTAGGTTGAGAATATTTTTTTGATGGGAATACGCTTAAATTTGATCGTTCGCTCAAAGAAACATCGACATTAACGGGGAAGTTAAAAAAAGCGAGAGAAAACAGGCGGCTCTAATCGGATTCATCTTACATTTCCCGCCATTAAATAGTGAAATTCAATTTGCTTTTTTATTATCTGCGTCTATTAAGGAAAATAAAAAAGGCACCCGAAGGTGCCTTTAAGCGATATTTCCGTGACCGTTAAATTACAGAACGTGTACGGAAGCGGTGTTAGTGGTGCCGCTCGGTACCAGCGCACCGGAAACCATCACCACGATATCACCTTTGTTTGCCAGGCCGCTTGCCAGCGCCGCTTCTTTACCCAGACGGTAGAAGTCGTCGGTAGAAGCAATCTCTTTCACCAGCTGCGGCACCACGCCTTTGCTCAGCACCAGTTGACGCGCGGTGATTTCGTTGGTGGTCAGCGCGAGGATGGTGGCATTCGGGAAATACTTGCGCACCGCCTTGGCTGATTTACCGCCCTGGGTGGCGACCACGATCAGCGAGGATTCCAGCTTCTCAGCGGTTTCCACCGCGCCACGGCATACCGCTTCGGTGATGCGCAGCTTACGGCTGTCGTGACCGTTGTCGAGACGGCTGGACATCACGCGGTCGGTGCGCTCACAGATGGTCGCCATGATGGTAACCGCTTCCAGCGGGTATTTACCCTTCGCGGACTCACCAGACAGCATCACGGCATCGGTGCCGTCGATGATGGCGTTCGCCACGTCGCCTGCTTCTGCGCGGGTCGGACGCGGGTTTTTAATCATGGAATCGAGCATTTGGGTGGCGGTGATCACCACTTTACGCGCGCGCACGCACTTCTCGATCATCATCTTCTGCGCGAAGATCACTTCTTCAACCGGGATCTCTACGCCCAGGTCGCCACGGGCAACCATGATGCCGTCAGACGCTTCGAGGATTTCGTCGAAGTTGTTCAGGCCTTCCTGGTTTTCGATTTTGGAGATGATCTGAATGCTTTCGCCGCCGTGCGCTTTCAGGTGCTGGCGAATCTCTTCTACGTCGGAACGTTTACGGATAAAGGAAGCCGCAACGAAGTCCACGCCCTGTTCGCAGCCGAAGATCAAATCCTGCTTGTCTTTTTCTGCCAGCGCCGGCAGTGCGATGGAGACGCCCGGCAGGTTAACGCCTTTGTTCTCGCCCAGGTCGCCGTTGTTCAGCACTTTACAGATAACCTTGTTGCCTTCGATGGCGGTCACTTCCATACCGATCAGGCCGTCATCCACCAGTACGGTGTTGCCGACGGACAGGTCGTTAGTGAAGCCTTCGTAGGTCACTGCCACGGTTTCGCTGTTGCCCACCACCGATTTGTCAGTAGTGAAGGTAAAGGTCTGGCCCGCTTTCAGAGAGATGTCGTTGCCGCCTTCCAGTTTGATGGTGCGGATTTCCGGACCCTTGGTATCCAGCAGGATGGCTGCTTTCTTACCGCTTTTTTCCATCACGTTGCGCAAGTTCTGGATGCGCTGACCATGCTCTGCATAGTCGCCGTGGGAGAAGTTCAGACGCATTACGTTCATGCCCGCGTCGAGCATACGGGACAGCATCTCTTCGGATTCGGTTTTCGGACCGATGGTGCAAACAATTTTCGTCTTTTTCATGACAGTCTTAGTCTTTTTAAGTTGAGAAGGATATGGAAATCATTCCCCGGGCCGTGTAGCACCGCGGGGTAAAGCCTGTGTTGCGAAAGTTGTGATGCCACAGCAGTAAGGATAGGTGACATCAAAAGAGCGTGCAGAGGAATGTCAGGCAACGTAGCGGCCCGGCAAGGAGTGCGAGAAGTGTTATTTGTCAGATTGCAGTCCAATGCGCTGAAACCATTCAAATTAAGATGGCGGCATTATAGCTTCCACAGTGACAGAAAGGAATTGAAAACGCTGTTTCAAAATGCGAATTCACCGTCATTCTCGTTTCGTTATGGGACCGTTATCACATAATTGCGCAACCGTTGCATTGACGGGGGCTGCCGGTTACCCGTCTGCAACGGCACCCCATAACCCTGTTTTATATAAGGACTCTTTCACCCCTGCGGCTACGCTTATTTACCCACTAATTCTGGTAGCGAAGCGAATAAGCAATAAGATATCTCTATTTATTAAAGAAATTAAAAAGCGGACGGTCAGAAATTGGATAAGCAAGAAAATTCCTGGTGTCGGTTATTTAATTAGCGCGACGAATTATTTTCACTCTTAGTAACTCAGCCAGCGAGGCGGATATATCGTCACTCCTGTTGAGTATTGACGAGGAAATATATTTTATATTTCGGAAGCAATATCACGTTTTCACGCGAAATTTAGATTAAGGATAATCCTAAACTGTTTGCATTGCATCAGGTTCAACACACTGTTTTTACTGATATTAATAAATGAAGCGAGAAAAGGCTTAAAATCTAACTCATTGATATATAAGTATCTTAACTTTTTGAAAGAATTTGCAATAAATCACCTGCTGGCTACTATTAAGCGACTCTTAACGAGTCTCATTAAATTTATAAAAACACTCGCTCCGGAATATTACCTCCGGGGGTCGGCTGGTGCCTGATAACTATTTTCCGCCAGTCTTATTTTTCTGCTTTTCCTGATGATAAAGGTAAGGTAATGACGACTTCCGCAGCTGTTGGCCAGGGGTATGCATTTATTCTGCCGCCAGAAATACCGACTCAACAGGGGCCGATGGGTATCCTGTATGATTTTAATGATGGTGCCCGATTACTGTTGCCTGCCGGAAACTGGCGGGTAGAAATAAGCGACGACGAGACGGGAAATATTCTGTTTGCCGACGACGTCGCGCAGGGCTGGGTCATCAGCACGAAAAAATATTATGTGCCGTTTCGCCTGCGGGTCTGGGACGGGGCGCAGTCAGAGCCGGTGCTGGACCACGCGCTGGATATGCGTGGCAAAACGGTGTTGGTCTCTTTCCCCAGCGGCACGCTGGGCGACCTGGTCGGTTGGGTGCCTTACGCCGAACGCTTTCGGCAGACCTGGCAGTGCAATGTGGACTGCACTATGGCCCAGCCGATCGTCGATTTGTTCACCCCGGTTTATCCTCAGCTAAATTTTTACACCCCTGACGACTGGCAGGCCGGGCCGGGCGTGAGCGCGCCGCCTTACGCCAGCTGGCGCGTCGGCCTGTTTTTTCACGGCGATCTCGACAAGCAGCCGTTTGATTTTCGCGCCGTCGGCCTGCACCGCACCGCCGGTCATATTCTCGGCGTCGACCCTACCGAAATCATTCCCGATCTGCGCCAGCGCAGCCCGCGTCGTATCGCCGAACCCTATGTCTGCATCGCAACCCAGTCCACCAGCCAGGCCAAATTCTGGAACAACGGCAACGGCTGGCATGAGGTTATTGCCTGGCTGAAGGAGCAGGGCTACCGCGTGCTGTGCATCGACAAAGAGCGCGTGGTCGGGCGCGGCTACGTCTGGAACAAAATCCCCCACGGTGCGGAAGATTTCACCGGCAGTCTGCCTCTCGCCGAGCGCGTGGCGCTGCTGGAGCACGCCGACTTCTTCATCGGCCTCGGCAGCGGCCTCTCCTGGCTTGCCTGGGGCAGCCGCATTCCGGTGGTGCTGATCAGCGGTTTCAGCCTGCCTTACAGCGAATTTTATACCCCCTGGCGCGTCATCAATACCCACGTCTGCAACGGCTGCTGGGATGACGTGCGGCTTGATTTCGACCATCAGGACTATTTCTGGTGTCCGCGCCACAAAGGCACGGACCGGCAGTACGAGTGCACACGTTTTATCACTGGCAAGCAGGTCATCGGCCATCTCCGTCGGCTGGTTGCCCTGCGAAGCAATCCCTTTGGCATCAAAACAACAGCATTGGCAGACCCCGATCAACATGCCGCGTGACGGATGAGAGACGGGTTTCGAGGACATTGAAATGAAGAAAAGTCTTAACTGCAGTTACCGGCTGGTGTGGAATGACGTTCAGCGGGCGTTCGTGGTGGTTTCAGAGCTGACCCGGGCAAAAGGCAAGCGCGCCGGCGGCGCGGTGCTGATCTCGGCGGCGGTGGGCGGCATGTTCGCCAGCTCGGGGGCGATGGCATTCACCCTGGACGTCACCGGTTCGATACGGGATGAGGTGGTTCAGGAAGGCGTACAGAACGTGCGCACCGGCGGATTAACCACTAACCATACCATCGGCAGCCGCGGCACCCAGGTGGTGGCGGGCGGGCAGGCGGTCGATACCCGCGTTCAGGACGGCGGTTTACAGATTGTGCGCCAGAACGGTCAGACCACCGGTACTCAGGTGACTGATGGCGTGCAGATTGTTGAAGCGGACGGAACGGCAAATGGCTCGCAGCTCAACAGCGGCGGCAAGCAGGCCGTCTCCGGCACGGCAAACAACACGGTTGTCGGGGCTGGCGGGGCGCAAACCGTGCTGCAAAGTGGCCTGGCTACGCAAACGGTGATCAACAATGGCGGTGTACAAACCGTCAACGGCAGTTCAGTTCAGGGCACCGTTAACGCGGGCGGCACCCAGCTCATCAACAGCGGCGGCTTCTCTCAGAGCGCGACGGTCAACAGCGGCGGCAGCCAGCATGTTAACGTCGGAGGCTCAGCGGCAGACACCACTATCTTCGGCGGCGGCAATCAGATTGTTGCCGGCACCGTCTCCGGGGCGCACCTCAACGACGGCGGCGCACAGCTGGTTCAGCAAACCGGTAAATCTATCGGCACCATCATCAACAACCGCGGCACCCAGACCGTAGACGGCACCGCTATCTCCTCGGTGGTAAACAACGGCGGTACTCAGCTGGTTCATAACGGCGCGCTGGCAGCGGATACCACCGTCAACAGCGGCGGCGTGCAGCACATCAACCTCGGCGGCGCGGCTTCCGACGGCGTGGTGTTTGGCGGTGGCACCCAGGTGGTGGCGGGAACGGCTTCCGGCACCAGCGTCAGCGACGGCGGGGCGCAGCTGGTGCAGGAAACCGGTAAATCCACCGGCACCATCATCAACAATCGCGGCACCCAGACCGTAGACGGTCAGGCCATCTCCTCGGTGGTGAATGCGGGCGGTACGCAGCAGGTTAATCGCGGTGGCCTGGCCTCAGGCGGCGTGGTGAGCACCGGCGGTCTGCAGCATATCAGCGAAGGTGGCGCAGCCTCCGATGCCATTCTGCTCGGCGGCACCCAGCTGGTCGAAGGAATGTCCTCCGGCACCATTATCAACAACGGCGGCCTGCAGCAGGTGCACGCCAGCGGCATGAGCAATGATTCGGTGGTTAACGCTGGCGGCGAACAGGATGTGGACGGCGTATCCTTCTCGGCGGAAGTGAACGACGGCGGCCTGCAGAAGGTCCGCAGCGGCGGCACTGCCACCAGCGCGGTGATCAACAGCGGCGGTATTCAGGACGTGCTGGTCGGCGGCTCTACCGCCTTCACCACGCTGCTGGGCGGTATTCAGGAGCTGGCGGGCGTGGCAGCGGACACCATCATCGGCGCGGGCGGCGTACAGCACGTTCAGGTGGGCGGCAGTGCCACCGGCTCGCTGATCAATGACGGCGGTCTGCAGCGCGTGGACGGCACCGCCACCTCATCGGTCATCTATGACGGCGGCACCCAGCTGGTGAACCGCGGCGGGCTGGCAGACAGCGCCACCGTGAATAGCGGCGGCCTGCAACACGTCAACGAAGGCGGTGCGGCCTCAGACACCACGGTATTCGGCGGTGGTAAGCAGGTGGTTGCCGGTACGGCATCCGGCACCAGCATCAACAACGGCGGGCATCAGCTGGTGCAGGCCACCGGTAAAGCCACCGACACCATCATCAACAGCGGCGGCACCCAGGCGGTAGACGGCGCGGCCATCTCTGCGGTGGTCAACGACGGCGGGGTGCAGCTGGTCCACGCCGGGGGACTGGCGGCAGGCTCCCTGGTGAACAGCGGCGGTCTGCAGCACATCAACGAAGGCGGCGCGGCCTCAGACGGCCTGCTGGCGGGCGGGATCCAGATTGTGGAAGGGACCGCGTCCGGCACCCGCGTGGACTCAGGCGGCGTGCAGCAGGTTCACGTCACCGGGAAAACCACCGACACCAAAATCTTTGACGGCGGCTTCCAGGACGTGGACGGCACCGCCAACGGCTCGATCGTTTACACCGGCGGCACCCAGCTGATCCGCAGCGGCGGTCATGCGAACAACACCCGCGTCGATAAAAACGGCGTGCAGATCGTGCGTGCCAATGGCGCAGCGTCAAAAACCACGCTGCTGGGCGGCACGCAGCAGGTCGCAGGCCTGGCGGGCGACACGGTGATCGGCGATGGCGGCATTCAGCACGTTCAGGTGGGCGGCAGCGCCACCGGATCGCTGATCAACAGCGGCGGCCTGCAGCGCGTTGACGGTTCGGCAACCTCAGCGGTGGTGAACAACGGCGGCGTGCAGCTGGTCAACAGCGGCGGTCTGGCTGCCGGCTCCATCGTTAATAACGGTGGCCTGCAGCACATCAACCTCGGCGGCGCAGCCTCGGACGGCACCATCTTCGGCGGCGGCAGACAGCTGGTCGCGGGTACGGCGTCCGGCACCAGCGTCAGCGACGGCGGTCTGCAGATCGTCCAGTCCACCGGGAAAACCACCAATACCAAAATTAACAGCGGCGGCGTGCAGAGCGTGGACGGTAACGCCACCTCGTCGGTCGTGCGTAACGGCGGCACCCAGCTGGTGAACAAGGGCGGCCTGGCGGCTGGCACCACCGTCAACAGCGGCGGTCTGCAGCACATCAACCTCGGCGGCGCAGCCTCTGACGGCACCGTCTTCGGCGGCGGCAAACAGGTGGTCGCGGGCACGGCATCCGGGACCAGCCTGAGCGACGGCGGCCACCAGATCGTGACCACCACCGGGAAAGCTACCGGCACCCTGATCAACAGCGGTGGCGTGCAGAGCGTGGACGGCAATGCGACATCGGCCGTGGTACGCAACGGCGGCACCCAGCTGGTGAACAAGGGCGGTCTGGCGGCAGGCACCACCGTCAACAGCGGCGGCCTGCAGCATATTAACCTCGGCGGTGCGGCCTCTGACGGCACGGTATTTGGCGGCGGCAAGCAGGTAGTAGAAGGCACCGCCTCCGGCGCCAGCCTGAGCGATGGCGGCATGCAGCTGGTGAAAGGAACCGGTAAAACCACCGGCACCCTGATCAACAGCGGCGGCGTGCAGAGCGTGGACGGGTCGGCCATCTCCTCGGTGGTGAGCAACGGCGGTCAGCAGATCGTCAACGTCGGCGGTCTGGCAGCCGGCTCCATCGTGAAAAACGGCGGTATCCAGCATATCTCGGCGGGTGGCGCAGCCTCTGACGGCACGGTGTTTGGCGGCGGTACCCAGCTGGTGGAAGGCACGGCCTCCGGCACCAGCATCAGCGATGGCGGGGTGCAGCTGGTCACCAAGAGCGGTCAGGCCAGCGGCACGCTGATCAACAGCGGCGGCGTCCAGCGCGTACACGGTCAGTCGTTTGCCGCCGTGGTGAACAACGGCGGGCAGCAGATCGTTGATCCTTACGGCTGGTCGCGCCAGAGCGTGATCAACGCTGGCGGGACGCAGATCCTCAGCAACTCCGCGGTAGCGATCTCCACGGTGCTGAACGGTGGTGAGCAGCACGTCAATAACGGCGCGAAATCCTTCGCCGCCCGCCTGCTGGGCGGTACCCAGAATATCGGTAGCGGCGGCCAGGCCTTTGAAGCCCGCATTGAAAACGGCGGCGTGCAGAACGTCAATTCCGGCGGCTATACCTATGGCGGCACCATCTCCACCGGTGGCCGACAGAACGTTTACACCGGCGGCGTCACCGACTTCACCTTCGTGGATGGCGGCCTGCAGGTGGTTGATGGCACCTCGATTGTCAGCATTGTCAAAAATGGCGGGCGTCAGGTCATCAATAAAAACGCCAATGCCGAAGTCTCGGTGGTTATCGATGGCGGTATCCAGGAGGTGTCCGGCACCACAACCGGGTCAGAGATTACCCGCGCTGAACAGCGTATCTTCAGCGGCGGTACTGCCACCTCGACTATCCTGAGCGACGGTGCCATCCAGGGTATTTACGACGGGGCGGTGGTGACTGACACCCGTAACCGCAACAGTATCCAGAATCTGTACAGCGGCGGACGGGCGGAAAACACCCTGATGGATGACTTTGCGGTGCAGAATATCGCCGCAGGTGCCACGGCGGTGAACACGTCCCTGGGCAACGGCAGCAAGCAGAACGTGTACGGCAACGCGACGGATACCGAACTCTCCTCAACGGGCGTGCAGAACGTCTATAACGGCGGTACCGCGACCCGTACCTCGATTTACGAGCGCGGCATCCAGACAATCCACAACGGCGGCTCGTCCATCCTCGCGGTCATCCGTGCAGGCGGGATCCAGAACGTGCTGAACGGCGGTACCGCCACCCGCACCACCATCAACGATGGCGGCACCCAGAACGTCAGCAGCGGCGGGACGGTGATCTCCACCATCATCCGCGATGGCGGGGTGCAGAACGTCAATGACGGCGCGATCGTTATCGACAATACCGTGATTGGCGATCAGGTGGTGAATCAGGGCGGCACCGTCGCCTCGTCCACCGTCAGCGAAAACGGCGCTCAGAGCGTCACCTTCGGCGGCACCGCCATCTCCACCAGCGTCAGCAAAGGGGGCGCCCAGTTCGTGCGCGCCGGCGGCGTGGCGGATCTGACGGCGATTGAACGCGGCGGCATGCTGGCACTGGAAGACGGTGCCACGGCCACCAACATCAATCTCAACAGCGGTGCGGCGCTGATGGCGGGCACGGATACCACGCTCAACGGCACCAACGCGATTGGCAGCTTCTCGATTGCCAATAAAGTCGCGGAAAGCCTGCTGCTGGAAGGCGGCGGTCTGCTGTCGGTTGCCGCTGACGGCAGCGCCAACAATACCGTGGTAAGCGAGGACGGTATGCTGAGCGTCGCCGAGGGCGGTACTCTGACCGGGGTCACCAAAGTCAACGACGGCGGTACCCTGGCGGGTAACGTGACCAACAGCGGCGAGCTGCGCATCACCACCGAGGCCAGCGCCAATACCATCAACGCGGCCATCAGCGGCAACGGCACGCTGTATAAAGAAGGCAGCAACACCCTGACCCTGAGCGGCGTGCTCAATCAGGCGGGTGGCACGTATCTGCAGAGCGGTACTCTGGTGTTCAGCGGGCTTGAGGCCGTAACCGACATCATCGCCCAGCTCGGCACCTCGCTGCAGCTGACCAACGGCACCACGCTGACCGGGATGATCGACCCGACCGACCTGACCGTCGATGCCGGTTCGAGCTGGCTGATGACCGATGACTCCCTGCTCAATAATCTGACGCTGGGCGGCTCGATTGATTATCAGGCACCGACCGGGGCGTTCGTACCGAAAACCCTGACTGTGACGAACCTGGTGGGCAACGGCGGCACCATCACCCTGAACACCCTGTTCGACGGTGACACCGCCGTGAGCGACAGCCTGGTGCTGGACGGCGGCACCGCCACCGGTAACACACAGATCGCCATTCGCAGCCAGGGCGGCCTGGGTGCGCGTACCACCGGCGACGGTATCCAGGTGGTGAACGCCATCAACGGCGCGACCACCACCGACGATGCCTTCAGCCTCAACGGTAGCCTGCAGGCGGGGGCGTACAACTACACCCTGCAACAGGGCAGCGCTGACGAGAGCTGGTATCTGACCACTGCGGATGCTGGCAGCAGCGAGAGCGGCCCGCAGAACTACCGTTCGGCGATGTACCTCTACAGCTCCATCTATGCTCAGGCGATGGACTATGACAGTGCGCTGCTTGGCTCGCTGGATGCTCGTCGCTATGCGGCGCGTACCGCAGCCGAAGGCGGCAGCAACATGTGGGCCCGTTTCCAGGCCGGTCAGCTGAGCCACGATCACGGCAGCGACGATCTGCGCAGCGGCAGCACGCCGGAAAGTAAAGGCGGGTATACCTTCCTGCAGATCGGTAGCGACCTGTGGCAGGGTTCTGCCTCGACGATGGAGTGGAGCGTTGGGGTGTACGGTGCGGCGGGGCTGTCAGCCATCGACGTACAGCGTAACAACAAGTCGAAAGCCGGTACGGTGCGCGACGACGCTTACAGCGGCGGTCTCTACCTCAACGGCGTGCATGAGAGCGGCTGGTGGATGGACGTAGTGGCCCAGGGGACACGCCACAACTTCGACACGAACCCGCGCGACGGCGACGGCCTGAAAACCCACGGCTGGGGCTACGTTGGCTCCTTCGAAACCGGTCTGCCGTTTGAGATCGGCGGCGGCCTGGTGCTGGAACCGCAGGTGCAGTACCAGTATCGCGGCGTAAACCTGAAAGATGGCGATGATGATGTGGCAGACGTGCAGTTCGGCGACGGTCACAGCCAGCAGGTGCGTGCCGGTCTGCGTCTGGGCAACAACGCGACGCTGAAAGAGACAGGCAAACCGGTTCCGGTGAGCTGGTGGGTGCGTCCGTCCTTCATCCAGACCTTCGACTCGAAGGGCGATCTGAACGTCAGCGCGCCAGGGGTTGCAGGCAGCGAGGTCTCGTTCAATCCGGATCAGGATGGCACCGCTGCGGCGCTGGATGTCGGTATCGACGGCCAGATCCGCGATAACGTCACCCTCGGGGTGCGCGCAGGCTACACCCAGACCATCGACGACGCCGGCACCGGCGGCTACGGCGGTCAGGTTACCCTGAAAATCGGCTTCTGATAGCCAGGCAGTACAGAATAAAAGCCGCACCCAAGGGTGCGGCTTTTTTGTGCCTGTTATTCCTCCATGTCCCGGCGGGAAGGGTACGAGCTATCGATCGCAGACCGACGGCGGATACCCATACTTACCTGTTTCGAGGAGCGTCCGGGTTACGGTTGTGGTTTGCCGTCAGGATAAAGGGCTGCTTTGATGGCTGAAACCTGCGCCGAGCCAAACGCATCCAGTACACCGAAACGGTTAACCCGCACATCCATTGCCACCACGCCGTCGAGCGTTGTCGCCTGCTGAACCCACTCCACCAGCTTATCGGTATCGTAATGGTGACCGTCCGCGCTGTTGGTGGGCACTCCCCAGCCCGCGTTGATGGCGGTATCTCCGAGGGCAATCCAGCGGAACCACTGGTGGTAACCATCATTTCCTTCCCAGCGGCTTTGCGGGAGATCGCTCATCACTTTATTCCCGTTTTCATCCGCCGCCCCGTAACTCTCCCCGTGCGGGAAATCCATGTAGACGGTATCGCCCATTCCCGCGCCGGTGATAATGCGGTCCGGATACCCGGCGCGTGCGGCATCGACAAGGGTCGTGATGTTGTAGGTTTCACTCAGGTCATTGTAAAACCCCGCGTTGTACAGGCCATCAAACCAGAATCCTGCCGCCAGATCCTGATAATGCTCGCCAAAGCTGCGTACCACAGCAGCATGCATGCGAATCGCCTCCCGGGTGAGCGAGCCGGTGAAGGGCAGCGTCTCTAACGTTCGTGTTACCAACAAATCTCCCCAACGATCGGGAGAGTGCTGATGCGCATCGTCATCGTAATAGACCAGGCTGGCTTTGGCTGGCGGAGTGCCCATGTAGTAGCAGATAAGCCTGATACCAAACGGCTGAAGCGCCAGCGCTATCTCCCGGGGCAGGTCGCGCCGGGCCGGCGAGCGCACCCCCGGAGCGATATCCAGCAGCGCATCAAAGATCGGGGAGGGCGCGAGGTTGTAACCCGCATGCTGCCCGAGCGTCAGGATGACGAAGCCTGCGCCCAGGTCGGCAACGGACTGAGCATAGGCCGCGACATCGAAGGTGCTCAGAAAATCATCCCAGGTTTCGCCCGCCTGCCATTTCTCGTTGTCGGGTATCGCCGGGGAGAGATTCTGATAATTCGGTAAAAAGTGATTCGAGATGCCGTAACCGGCAGCCATGAACCAGTCGGTACGCGGATTGCCCTGCTGCTGCTGAACAGGCGTGGGCGACACAACGTAGTGCGTCTCACCGCTGGCAAACCGCGCGTTGCGGGGAGTGATGCCGACGCGAACGTATTTCCCGGCATGTTCCGGCAGCAGCATCAGCCCCGGCGTGGTTACGCCGGTTACCGGGACGAAGCCGCCGTCGGGGGTATCAGACGTCCACCAGCTGTAAGCGCTGCCGGACTCTGCAACGCCCATAGGATCCTGATAGTTCCAGTCTGCCCACACCACTTCCCGGGTCAGCAGCCGACCTGACAGGCTCAGATCGCTTGCCTGTGGGGCTGCAATCGCCGTTGCCTCAAGCGTCAGCGTCGCCGTTACCGCAATGTTGTTATAACGCACGGTGAACAGCGCCTGCTGGGTAATGGCTGCAGCAGCAAGCGGGTCAAACGTCACACTCAGCTGACGCAGTGAGGCATCCCACTGCCCCTCCGTGACCGCCAGTCCGGTCCTCAACTCGCTGTTCACTTTCAGCCAGCAGAGCAGGGAGGTGGCCTCCGGAATCTGCGCCGGCTCGTTAACGAAACTGAGGGTCAGCGTCCCGTTGTTCACTGCCAGTTCGAAGTTATCGTCAGCATGTTCGCGATAGTGCTGCATCAGCCTGTCGGGCGTCACCGCGCACTCATAGATCCGAAGTTCGTCTATGACACCGCGGAATATGCTGTCGGTCCCGCTCGCCGTTTTACGCGCGCCGACCCAGACCGGACGCGTATTCTGCTGCACCAGCCCGCGCGTGGTGGCGCACATCACCCCACCATTAATGGCCAGACTGAACGTATCGCCGTCACGCACCACGGCAACGTGTGTCCACTCGCCGTCTGGAATATAACCAGTAGTATGCAGAGAAACACTGCCCGTACCGGCTGCATCCGACATAATAAAGTGCAGCTGGTTACCGCTGCAGTAAAACAGCAGACGGTTAGCGCCGGTTTCAGCGCTCTCCTGACTGAGTATCGCCGCCTGCCCGCCCGCGCTATCCGGTTTGATCCACACCTCAATGGTAAATTCTGACTGCTGCAGTACTGACTGATAGCCGAGGGAGAGATAGCCGCCGTTATCCAGACGGCAGCCGGTTGCGGATTTACCCTCGGTAGCCGTGACCTGTCCGTGGATAACGCCGCCTGTATGCCCGGTTATCGTATCGGTAAGCTGCCCCAGGGTCAGATCGTCGAAGCGGTACCAGTGAGCCAGACCTTCCCGGGCGGTTACCTGGGCGCTCAGCAGATCGCTGCGCCGGGTGCCGATCTGATTATCCATTGGCTGCACGGTCAGGGTATAGCTGGCCCCCGACACCAGGTTTTGCGTAGCCAGCGTCACCGTGGTTTGCTGCGCATCAAGCGTGGCAGTGTGCAGCGTAGCCCCACCGTCGAGGGCATAATTCGCCAGCGTTTCGGCCTGCTCTCTGTCCAGCGCCTGATTGAAGGTCACCAGAATGTTGTCATCCGCATCAGAGGTAAGACGTGCGATCCTGACAGGCGCATCGTTGAAGACCTTCAGCGCGTCAATCAGCATCCATTCTCCGCTGCGTTTGATCACCTCCACCCGGTGCTGACCGAACGGCAGGTCGGATCTGTACCAAACCATCTGGCTGGTCTGATGCTGCGCAGCCCAGCTGCTGACCATCCCCTGAGAAACGCCATCCAGCAGGATTTCAGCCTCTCCCTGATCGGTGTTGTATTCGCTGTACCAGGCTATGCCCGTGCCGAAGAAGGAGAGGGCGACGCTGTCGCCATTGGCGCTCGCCACGTGGCTGGTGCCGGAAAAAATACTGTCCGGTCGATTGCTGCTCAGCCACCATGACTCGCCCTGCCAGATCAAGGCGCTGTCGGTATCGTCATAGACCCGTTCCGCAGGCAGAGCGCGGCAGGTGAAGCTCAGCGAACGCTTATCCAGATGTTCGCTGTTGATCTCATTCGCCACGCCGTTGGTGGTCAGCACGTACTCTTGCCCCTCTCTGAGGCTGCTCAGCGTCAGGGTAATGCTGGTTTTATCCTCACTGAGGGTGGCGGCCTGAATAACGCCATCGGGTGCCAGCGCATAGCTGGCGGGATCGCTGGCGCTCAGACGATCCGCTGACTGAGTGAGCGAGAGAATGAGCTGCGTATTTTCACCCGGGGCGAGCAGCTGGATTGCCGCATCGAAACTGTTGCTGGCGTAGACTTTGAAGGCATCTACGGTCATCCACAGTCCGCTGCGTTTGACGCATCTCAGAACGTGCTGGTCCGGGGTGAGATCGGTGACGGCGTAGATGATGTCGCTGGCAAGATGTTGTGCAGCGTATGCGCTGGCGCTACCGTGCAGGACGCCATCAAGCCAGAAATCGATATCCCCCTGATCGACATTGCGTTCTCCGTACAGCGCCGCGTTACGAGCGTTAAAGGTGAATTCAACGTAGTCGCCGTCGTTCTGGGTCACCATGCTGTTGCCGTCGAGGCTCAGTGGTCGGCCCTGAGACAGCCACCAGCCGCCTCCCTGCCAGGCGATGCCGGTCGCGCTCTCCTGGTAGAGGGTTTCCGGGGCTTGCGCATCAAATATCGTCGCCACCCCTCTGGCGATAACCGGATGACGCATGTAAGTGTCCCAGATCAGCCCACTACGATAGTTTTCAATCATCATCAGCGTCAGCCCCTTAATCAGGCCTGAGTTGAACGGGCAGTACCAGGGCGCGGCCCCGGAAAGGTTAAACGCTTCGACAAAGCCGTAGCTGGTCCACAGGCGCGGGTTCTCATACCACAGCGTCATTGCGTCGAGCACTTCCCGCGGCATAAACGGCAGGCTGCCCAGCGGCCCGCTCGGGGTGACGGTGCCATCGGTATAATGCTGATTGTTTTCGCCGATGTTGCCTGACGGCGGTGCGCCATACGGGTAGTAGCCAACCGGGCCGTTGCAGGCGGTTATGCCCCAGTTGTTGGCATCCAGCGACGGCAACACATCGTGGTTAGCAATGCAGAAATTGCGGTTAGCGGCACTGGCATTGATGCTGTTCTGCCACCAGTCCGTTCCCTGTCGGTCCCACAGGCGGCGAAAATCGAGCCAGGCGTGGGAGAACTGATAGGTGAAAAGCGCGCCGCCCCAGACGTACACCAGATCGCCGCTGTCGCCATAATGACCATGTCTGCGTCCGAGGTTATAGAACATCGCCGCGCTATCTGGCGGAGAAAACGTGGTCGAGCCAGCTGCCATTGGATAAAGGCAAAATTGTTCGGCATAGTTTCCCCAGGTGGCGGACATCATTTCTCCTTCTGGACTCCACCCCATTGTAAATTGACCATTTGGCGCGATCGCCGCCACCCAGTTCACACGATCGAAGATCTGCTGCGCCAGCTGGCCGCACTCTGCGCCAAAATACTCGCCAGCGGTCAGAATGCCGTTCAGCGCCAGCATGGTATCGACGGTGGACACCTCGCTTACCACGTCGCCCACGTCGTCCATATCAATGAAGTGCTGGAAAAAGCCGTATCGCTGCGGGACATAATTGAGCAGCGTTTCCAGCGACAGCCGACAGCGCTCTTCCGCCCGCTCTCTGTCTACCCAGCCGCGCTCCACCGCAATCACCAGTCCGCTCAGTGCAAAGCCGGTGTTAGCAATCGATGCCTGACGCGTTCCGCTACGGTCTGCCACCAGACCGTAGCCTTTCGATCCCCGGGTCAGGTTCGCTTCGCGCCATAAGAAGGCAAAACACTGGCGCGCTTCGGCATCAAGCAACGCCGTCTCACTCAGGTTGATGGCTTCACGCACGGTCTGATAAACCGCAACGTCGTAGATCGACGGGCCGCTTGAGATGGCGGTGATGACGAAACGGATCGCCCGCCCCTCGGTGAGATAGTCGAGAATAATCGGGTCGTTGAGATGGCTGCCGTGGAAAATATCCCTCCAGCTGATGCCATCCTCATTCAGCACCTGCAGCGTGAAGGCTTCAGTACGCGACACCTGGCCTGAGGTCAGGAACTCCGTGACCTGGACGCGATCGAAGACCTCTTTTTGTAAAAAGGTGACGGTGAGCGTGATCGGCAGGGTGGGTGCGCCGTTGGTTGCCCAGCGCGTGGTCATGTCGCCGTCGGTGACATTCAGTGCGCTGTAGTCTTCACGATCGTCGTACCAGACATCGCTTGCCACCGCGAGCGCGCCTTTGGCGAGGTTGACCGGCTGATTGACCGGCAGCAGCGTAGTGGCACTGTCGTAGACGGAGAAGGTGTACAGGCTGGCCGGGTTCGCGCTGTCGTGACAGGAGAGCACGCTGAGAACAATTTTGTCGCCGTTCACCGGCGCAGGCAGGTGCATCAGGAAGTTAATGGCCGGATCGTTCCCCGACATCTGCCACACGCTGTCAGCGCCGGAAAACACCTCCAGCGTGAAAGCGTCAATGCGCTGCTCATACTGGGTAAACCCGATGCGATCGAAGGTCAGGTTGCGCAGCAGATGCACGGTAAGATGCACGTCGCTGGCGCGGTCGGTGGCCCAGCGCGTCTGGGCGTTCCCGTCAAGCACACGCTGAGGCGAGTAGTCTGCAACGTCATTGCCCCAGACGTTATCCGCCTCCGCACGGCCAAACAGCGCCAGATCGGGCAGGGGCTTCGCTTCCGGCAGTCGATCGAACTGGGCGACCAGCACGATACCCAGCGGGTCGGGCAGCGTCTGCGGCACGTCAACCACCAGATAGCCCTGTTCGATGTCATACGACACCGCGGTATCAGGCTGGTCCAGCCACCATACGGCGCGCGGCAGGGTAAGCGGCATATCGATGCGGAGCCGCCCGTCGGCGGGCGCGGCGGTGATGATGACATAAAGCTTATGGTCGGCGCTCAGGGTGCACCAGACGCCCGGCTGGGCGGACACGTCGAGCGTACCGGCGCGGGTGTTGTAGATAGCCTCGCCCCATTTTTCCAGCCACTGACCGATATCCGATAACCGGTCAACGCAGGGCTGAGGAATGATCCCGTTGCTGTCCGGGCCGGTGTTCAGCAGGTAGTTTCCCCCTTTACTGGCGCAGTCGATGAGGTTGTTCAGCAGGTCGCGCGTGGATTTCCAGTGGGTATCGCTGCTGTTGTATCCCCAGGAGTTGTTGATGGTCATGCAGGCTTCCCACGGCCCTGACTGGGCGTCGGCGGGAATACTCTGTTCCGGGGTGGCGTAATCCCCTTCGCCGTTGCCAATACGGTCGTTGATGACAATATCGGGCGACAGGCGATGCAGGAAGTTTTTGATGGACAGGGAGACATCGTCGGTATTGAACGCCGCCCAGGCACCATCGAACCAGATGATGGCGGGATCAAACAGTTCAACCAGCTCTTTAAGATGCTCTTTCATTTGCGACAGGTAGCGTGTCACGTCGGCCGGGTTGGGGGCGGTTTCCTGGCTGTCGGCATCTTCAATGGCGACCTCGTACTCATTGCCCCAGTCCAGCAGCGAGTAGTAACAGCAGAAACGGATGCCGCGCGCCCGGCAGGCGGCGGCCAGCGGGATCAATACGTTTGCGTGGAGGCTGGCGGTGTTCTCAACATCGTAGGGCGCGAAGTCCAGCGCGTTAGTCGAGAACATCGCAAAGCCATCATGATGCTTGGTGGTGATAGTCAGGTAGCGCTGACCGGCTCGCTGAATGATGTCTGCCCAGCTGTCGGGATCCCAGTTTGTGGGGTTGAAGGGGATACAGGCTTGCTGGATATAGTCCGCTTTTGGAATGTCTTCGGTATCCATCACCCATTCACCGCGGCCTAACACGGAATAAGCGCCCCAGTGCATCATGTGCCCGAAGCGATCCCCGGAAAACCACTGCATCCGACGCAATTTATCTTCCTGAGTTTCGGTGCCGGAATAGTCATGGAATACAAACCAGTTAAGATGCCCGTCGAATCCCGCGGGAAAATAAAAATAAATATTGACGGGATCGCTCAGCTCATTATTGAGTTTTGCGCTGTTGGTATCGACAAATGCGTTTTCTACGCCTGATGGCGTAACGCTAATATTCCACGCGGGCGGGTTATCCATACTGCCAATATGAATTTCAATATGTTGCCCGGCTATTTGCGTTGAGGTAAACAGCATGCAGGCGCTGAATGGCCCGGTGGGCAGGACCGTCGTGAAGCGCAGCCAGCTCCCGGCGGGCAACTGCGAAACCGAACGCCCGTCGGGCTGGCGCGGGGTGCCGTCATAATAGGTCAGACTATAATTATTAACAGCGTTCAGGGTGACGGAATGATTACTTTCGAGATACTCGGAAAAATATATAATATTATTCGCCATCATACTCTCCAGATAAGACGTTACTGAGAACGGAATAGCGCTGGATTAATGGTAATTAACCCGTGCGCTGAGAGCCGAAAGGTAACGTCCCGCAAGAGAGCAGAAAAACGATATAACATGAAAACCCATCATAATTGATGCGTTTATAAAATTGATGTCCGTAGAAAGGCTTATCCCGGTGAAACCAGGCGTCTGGCATTACCCCGCAGCCAGCCGATAATAGCGGTGCGCGGCAGGCGAATGTGTGATCGTCTTCGTTAAATTTATGCCGCCTGGCTGCTGGCTGAGACAGTCATGATCCGGGAACCGGTAAAACAAAGAGATAAGAGAAATAAGAGGTACTACAGAATGGTGCGTCCGAGTGGACTCGAACCACCGACCCCCACCATGTCAAGGTGGTGCTCTAACCAACTGAGCTACGGACGCACTGAGAAGAGAATGGTGCGTTCAATTGGACTCGAACCAACGACCCCCACCATGTCAAGGTGGTGCTCTAACCAACTGAGCTATGAACGCACTGACTGTCGCTGACAGCGGGGACGAATATTAGCGATCCCCCTGCCGCCTGGCAAGCGCTAAATGGCAATTTTCTCTCTGATTTCACGCGATTGCTGCGCATGTGCGCAAAATGGAGAGAAAGTAGCCGCCCGCAGGCGGCTTATGCCCTAGCGCGCGGCGCGTTGCAGAATGACGGCGTCCGGCTGGCGCTGTAAAAAGCGCATCCGGGTCATCATCAGCACCGCCGCTGAGGTCAGGCCAATGATAAAGCCCATCCAGAAACCGGCCGGCCCCATCGGCTCCACCACCCAGTCGGTCAGCGCCAGAATATAGCCCGACGGCAGACCGAGCACCCAGTACGCGGTGAAGGTAATGTAGAAGATCCAGCGGGTGTCTTTATACCCGCGCAGAATGCCACTGCCAATCACCTGGATGGAGTCAGAGAGCTGGTAGATCGCCGCCAGCAGCATCAGCTGCGAGGCTAGCGCCACCACCGCCGGATTGTCGTTATACAGCAGGGCGATCTGCTCGCGCAGGGTAACGGTAAACAGCGCCGTTACGCACGCCATGCCGACGCCGACCATCAGCCCGGTGCGCGCGGCGGTTTTCGCCAGCTCCGGGGATCCCTGACCCAGACGGTAGCCAACCCGAATGGTGACCGCCATCGCCAGCGACAGCGGCAGGACGAACATCAGCGAGCTGAAGTTGAGCGCAATCTGGTGGCCCGCCACGTCAACAATCCCGAGCGGGGAGACCAGCAGGGCAACCACGGCAAACAGCGTCACTTCGAAGAACAGCGCCAGCGCAATCGGCAGGCCGAGCTGGGTCAGGCGTTTCAGCACCGCCCAGTCTGGCTTCTCAAAGCGCGAATCGGCGGTGATGTCGCGCATGGAGCGCGCGCGGCGTACCCACAGCGACATGCAGATGTACATCACCCAGTAGACCGCCGCGGTGGCCACGCCGCAGCCTACGCCACCCAGCTCCGGCATCCCGAGATGACCATAAATAAAGATGTAGTTCAGCGGAATGTTAACCAGCAGGCCGATAAAGCCCATCACCATTCCCGGCTTGGTTTTCGCCAGCCCTTCGCACTGGTTGCGCGCCACCTGGAAGAAGAGGTAGCCCGGCGCGCCCCACAGCAGCGCCCGCAGGTAGCCGACGGCGATATCGGCCATTTTCGGGTCGATATCATGCATGGCGTGAATAATATGACCCGCGTTCCAGAGCACCACCATCACCAGCACCGACACCAGCGCCGCCAGCCAGTAGCCCTGACGCACCTGATGCGCGACGCGATCGCGGCGGCCTGCACCGTTGAGCTGCGCGATAGTCGGGGTGAGGGCCAGCAGCAGGCCGTGGGCGAAGAGGATCGCCGGCAGCCAGATAGAGGTGCCGATGGCGACCGCCGCCATATCGGTGGCGCTGTAACCGCCGGCCAGCACGGTATCAACAAAGCCCATTGAGGACTGGGCAACCTGCGCGAGGATCACCGGAATAGCCAGAGCCAGTAACTGACGCGCTTCACTGGAGTACTTCTGCACGTGAACACCTGTATTGTTGTTATTTGCGAGACTAAAAAAGCCGCCATACGTGGCAGCAGGAAGAGAATGCGGGGAATTTCAGTCCATTGTAGCGGGAGTAATCCATTAAGCCAGTGAAATAGTGCACTTAAGTCGCTGCAGGCTGGCAAGGGGATTTTCCACCTGTTATTGTGCTGGGCATGGCGTTGCGGCGCGGGCCGCATGACGAATTGAGGAGTCAACATTATGTTTACGGGGATTGTGCAGGGCACAGCAAAAGTGGTGAACATCACTGAAAAACCTAACTTCCGCACCCACGTGGTGGAACTGCCGGAGGCGCTGCTGCCCGGTCTGGAAACCGGTGCCTCGGTGGCGCATAACGGCTGCTGCCTGACGGTCACGGAGATCGACGGTAACCGGGTCAGCTTCGACCTGATGAAAGAGACGCTGCGCGTCACCAACCTCGGCGAGCTGAACGAAGGCGACGTGGTGAATATCGAGCGCGCGGCAAAGTTCAACGATGAGATTGGCGGGCACCTGATGTCCGGGCACATCATGACCACTGCCGAGGTGGCGAAGATTTTAACCTCGGAAAATAACCGTCAGATCTGGTTTAAGCTCCAGCAGCCGGAGCTGATGAAGTACATTCTGCAGAAGGGGTATGTCGGCGTTGACGGCATCAGCCTGACGGTGGGGGAAACCACGGCAACGCGTTTCTGCGTGCACCTGATCCCGGAAACCCTGCAGCGCACCACCCTCGGCAGTAAAAAGCTCGGGCATCGCGTCAACATTGAAATCGACCCGCAGACCCAGGCGGTGGTGGATACCGTGGAGCGCGTGATGGCGAGCCGTGAAGCGGCGCTGGCCGCCGCCGCTGTGCAGGCTCAGCCAGAGTCCTGATTCAGTCGCACAGCAGGGTGCCGCGTACCCTGTTGTGCTCATCGTCCTGCCCGAGCACCAGCGCAACCGCCTTGCGGGCAATACCCTCCAGCGAATAGCCGATGGCCGGGATGGCGCTCTGACCCGGCAGACGCGTACTGCCATCGAGGCTGAACACCACCACCTGCTCCGGGACGCTGATCTGGTAATCGCGCAGCAGGGCGATCGCCTCCTGCGCCTGACTGTCGTCGGTGACCAGCAGAGCGGTAAACTTCACCCGGCTGTTGATCAGCTTTTGCAGCGCGATGCGCGGCTCGCTTTCGCCCTCGATCACCCGCTGGCGGTTGAAGGGGATAAGCTGGTTTTCTGCCGCTTCGCGATAGCCCTGCAGGGTTTCCCGCGCCGCATCCCCGCCGGGGAAGTTGATCAGCGCGATGTCGCGACGCTGATGACGACTCAGATACTCCACCGCGGTCTGCGCGGCAAACTGACGGTCGCAGGCCACGCTCTGGGCATCCGGGGCGCTCAGGCAGTCGATAAAGATCACATCCTCATGCAGCGGCGGCAGGGCGAAGCGCGCCCCCACCACCAGCAGGGCATCGCACAGTCCGCTCGACAACTCCTCCACCGCCCGCAGTACCGCCGGCGCGTCGCTGGCAAAGCGCAGCAGCAGGTGCTTGCGGTGCTGGCTGAGCTGTTTCTCCAGCGCCTGTAAATAGCCGGTGGACTGCTGAACGTGTTCGGTGGCGCAGATCACGCCGATGCAGTGCGTGGTCTGACTGGTCAGCGAGCGGGCGATAGCGTTGGGCTTATAGTTCAGCGTCTCGGCGGCGCGCAATACCGCCAGGCGGCTCGCTTCTTTCACGCCGCGGCTGCCGCTCAGCACGCGCGATACCGTCGCTTTGGACACCTGCGCCAGACGCGCGACATCGTTTATGGTGGACATAATCATTTCCTGAAAACAGGCGGGCGCGCAGGCCCGCCGGGTACTCATTCAGTAAAGCCATTGCGTTCCGCGGTCTGGCTGAACCACTCCCCGCTGCGCTTGATGGTGCGCTGCTGGGTTTTAATATCGAGCGACACAAAGCCGTAGCGGTTTTTATACGCGTTACACCAGGACCAGTTATCGATAAAGGTCCACATATGGTAGCCGAGGCAGTTGCTGCCTTCGCTGATGCCCTTGTGCAGCCACTTCAGGTGCTCGCGCACAAAATCGATGCGGTACTGGTCCTCGATTTTGCCGTCTTTTTCGAAGCGCTGCTCGTTCTCCACCCCCATACCGTTCTCGGAAATATAGCAGCGCGGATTGCCGTAGTTTTCGCGCAGGTTGGTGAGGATGTCGTAGATGCCGCGCTCGTAGATCTCCCAGCCGCGATACGGGTTCATCTTGCGGCCCGGCATCTCATAGGCGCTGAAGAACCACTCCGGCATAAACGGGCTGGCCGGATTGACCACGCTGTCGCGGCACTTGATGCGGCGCGGCTGATAATAGTTCACGCCGAGCAGATCCACCACGCCATCGCGGATCAGCGCCGCGTCTTCCGGCTCGCTGACCGGCAGCATACCGTACTCGTTGAGCAGCGACACCAGATCTTCCGGGTAGCTGCCGCGCAGCACCGGGTCGAGGAAGCTGCGGTTGAAGAACAGATCCGCAATGTGGGCGGCCTTGACGTCCGCCGGATGCTGCGAGCGCGGGTAGGAGGGGGTAAGGTTGAGAATGATCCCGATTTCGCCTTCGGCACCACACTCGCGCCAGGCTTTCACTGCCCGGGCGTGCGCCAGAATGGTGTGGTACGCCACGGTCGCCGCACGTTTGAAGTCCACCACGTTGGGGTAGTGGAAGTCATACAGATAACCACCTTCCACCGGCACTACCGGTTCGTTGAAGGTGAACCAGGTTTTCACCCGATCGCCAAACAGCGCAAAGCAGGTACTGGCGTAATGCTCATACGCCTCTACCACGTCGCGACTCTCCCAGCCGCCTTTCTCCTGCATCGCCATCGGCATATCAAAGTGGAACAGGTTGATGAACGGCGTGATCCCCTGGGCCAGCAGTTCGTCGATGACCTGGTTGTAGAATTCCACCGCCTGCGGGTTAACCTCGCCGCTGCCGTCGGGGATCAGCCGCGCCCAGGAGATCGAGGTGCGAAAGCTGTTGTGGTTAAGCTGCTTCAGCAGCGCGATATCCGCTTTCCAGTTCTGATAAAAGGTGGACGTCTGCGCCGGGCCGACGCCGTGGTGAAAGCGCTCGGGCTGGGCGTCGAACCAGTGGTCCCACACCGTCGGGGTTTTACCATACGCGAGGCTTTCGCCCTCGGTCTGCGGCGCGGAGCTGGCGCTGCCCCACCAGAAATTCTTCGGAAATGCGTAGTCCATTGCGTCCTCTCAGGGGTGACGGAGATTAATTTGCAGTGACAGTGTCACTTTGTGCGTGATTGCTTGCTTCCTGTTTCAGCAGGGTGCGCTCGTAAGCTTTCAGGAACGGGTAGTACATCAGGGCGGCCATCGCCATACAGACCAGGCACATGATCACCGGGCTGATGGCCCAGTTGGCGGCCCAGGAGGCACCGATCGGCGCAGGCGTGGTCCACGGGGTGAGCGATACCACCTGCGCGACCCAGCCCATTTTGGTGGCGGTCCAGGCGAGGGTGGCGTTCACCATCGGGATCAGAATGAAGGGCAGGAACAGCACCGGGTTCATGATCACCGGCGCGCCGAACAGGATCGGCTCGTTGATGTTAAAGAAGCTCGGCACTACGCCCATTTTGCCGATGGTGCGCAGGTGAATGGCGCGGCTGCGCAGCAGCAGCAGGGCCAGCGGCAGGGTCGAGCCGACGCCGCCGATCAGCAGATAGTGGTCCCAGAAGCCCTGCAGGTAGACGTGAGGCAGTGCGCTCCCGGCGGCCAGCGCTGCCTGGTTGGCAGACAGGTTCGCCATCCAGAACGGGTTCATGATGCCGGTGACGATCAGCGCCCCGTGAATGCCGGCAAACCACAGGATCTGACAGATAAGGACCGAAATCAGCACCGCGGGCAGCGAGTCGGACGCCGCCACCAGCGGCGACAGCAGATGCATGATCGCTTCGGGAATGATCATCCCGGTGGTGGATTCGATAAGCAGATTCAGCGGGTGCAGGGTGGCAATAATCACCACCACCGGAATGAGGATCTCAAACGAACGCGCCACCCCGGTCGGCACCTCTTTCGGCAGGCGAATAGTGATGTTGCGACGCTTCAGGAAGGCATACATCTCACTGGCGTAAATAGCCGCGATCAGCGCGGTAAAGATGCCCTGGCCGGAGAAATACTGGGTCGAGATCTGGCCGTCTTTATAGGGCGCAGCGACCAGCAGGAACGCCATAAACGCCAGCAGGCCGGTCATGGTCGGGTCGAGCTTGTAGTGCTTACCGAGGCTGGCACCGATCCCTACCGAGATAAAGAAGGTCATTACCCCCATGCTGAGGTTAAACGGCAGCATCAGCTGTTCGCGGTACTTCAGCGACAGATCGAGCCAGCCGCGGCAGAAGGCGTTCTGGGTATCGGGCGAGAAGGGCGGAAAGATAAAGACCAGTAAAAACGAACCGATGATCATAAACGGCAGGGCGGCGAGAAAGCCGTCCCTGATAGCCACTACGTGGCGCTGAGAACCCATGGCACCAGCCAGCGGGGTGATCTTATTTTCGATTACATGGACCATGCTCTGGTACAGGCTCATGACGGTTTTTCCTTGTAGGGGTCGTAGGCACGTCATGATTGTGAAACAAGATGGAAACCGGTTTCCAATTTATAATGAGTTAATTGTTAAGCAGATCACTCCCTGAGGAACGCAGAGCGGGAAACCGTGAGAGAGTTCACAAAACCCCCGGCAACGCCGGGGAAGGTTAGCGGGGAACGCGCAGGCCGTGCTCTACGCCGCGGCTGAAGACCACCTGCCAGAGCTGAATATCACGGGCGCGGAAGGCACCGGCACAGGCGTTGAGGTAATAGGTAAACATGCGGCGGAAGCGCTCGGAGTAGTTATCCGCAATCTCCGGCCAGGCAGCCTGGAAACGCGCATACCACGCCATCAGCGTTTTGTCGTAGTCCGGCCCAAAGTTGTGCCAGTCTTCCATCACAAAATGCTTTTCCGCCGCGTTGGCGATATGGCGCACCGAAGGCAGACAGCCGTTGGGGAAGATGTACTTATTGATCCACGGATCAACGCTGTTGCTGGTGGTGCGGGAGCCAATGGTATGCAGCAGGAACAGGCCGTCCGGCTTCAGGTTCCGGTCCACCACCTCAAAATAGGTGGCATAGTTTTTTGGCCCGACGTGCTCGAACATGCCTACCGAGACGATGCGGTCAAACTGCTCATCGAGATCGCGATAGTCCTGCAGGCGAATGTTGACGTCCAGACCCTGACAGCGTTCCTGCGCCATCTTCTGCTGTTCGGCGGAGATGGTCACGCCGTGCACGCTGACGCCATAATGGCGCGCGGCATACTCCGCCAGCCCGCCCCAGCCGCAGCCGATGTCGAGCAGCGTCATGCCCGGCTCCAGCGCCAGCTTGTCGCAGATGAGCTTTAGTTTCGCCTGTTGAGCATCGACCAGGTTGTCGGCGGTTTTCCAGTAGCCGCAGGAGTACTGCATCGCCGGGTCGAGCATGCGGCTGAAGAGATCGTTCCCGAGATCGTAGTGCTCTTTGCCCACTTTCCAGGCGCGCTTGCGGCTCTGAAGGTTAAACACCCTGGCCCCGAGGATGCGCAGCGTGTCTTTGAAATGGTGCGGCAGCTGCTGCTCCAGCCCGGCGCGCAGCACGCGGGTAAAAAAGAGATCGAGGCGGTCGCAGTCCCACCAGCCGTCCATATAGCTTTCGCCGAGGCCGAGTGAGCCTTCCTGCAGCACGCGTTTGAAAAACTGGGGATTGTTTACCCTGATGTCGCCGGGCTGGCTGCCGTTGATGTTAATGTCGGCGCGGCCCAGCAGTTCACTGACGATGCGGAACCATTCGCTGTCCCGGACGCTGACTTCTTCTATACATGATGAACTCATAGCTTCTCCATCACCCACGTGTGATCAGAACCTTAAAAAAGCGTAGACGCATTTTCAGGATTGAGAGAATTATCACGGTTTGCGCCGTGAGCCTGATTTCTGACGATGAACAGAGGAAGGGATGAAAACCCTTGCCAGAAGTGCCTTCCGTGGTGGGAGGGGAGCATCCTGATCCCCGTTTCTGCCTGTTTATTATGGTGTTACGGCTGGCAGCAACGGAAATCAGTATAGGCTCCGCCTGGGGTGGGTTCAAGTGAAAAACGTAGCACGCTAATCAGGCGATAACGATATTATCGCCCAGGAAATTACCTGTCGGATGACGAGGCGGCGGTGCGCGCAGGATTGAGGCTCGCCTGCATCGCCCAGCCCAGCACCACCAGCACGATCGTAGCCAGCATCACGCTGGTGGTGGCCAGCAGCGGCCAGGCGATCAGCGCCGACACCACCAGGCTTGCGAAGAAGCACAGGCCCAGTTGCAGGGTGTTCTGCAGCGCGGCGGCGCGTCCGGTGGCCTGCGGGAAGGGCAGCAGGGCGGCGGCAACCACGATGGGGTAGATAGCGCCGTTCGCCATCGCCATCAGGCAGAACGGGATCAGCAGCAGCGTCAGTGACGAGCCAGCCAGCACGCCAACGGCGAAGGTCGCCACCACGCTCAGGGCAAAGGTCGCCAGCAGCCACGGCAGCATGCGCGCCCCGGACCACTTCTGCAGCGCGCTGCGGCAGCCATACCCGCCAATCAGAAACGCGATGGTCTGCGGAACGTAGCTCAGGCCGATGATGCCCGGACCATAGCCCATTTCGCTGAGGATAAACGGTGAGCCGGTCAGCCAGGCGAAGAAGCTCGCCGAGCAGGCAGCATAGATCAGCACGTTACCGGTATAGACGCGGGAGCGCAGCAGGGAGATAAAGCGCAGCGGAGCGGCCTTTTCGCTGGACGGATGGCGCGGCAGCGGTTTCAGGCGCAGGGCCGGGATCATCAGCGCGAGGGTGATGCCGAACAGCACCACGAAGATCGCCTGCCAGACGCTGTGGTTGAGGATAAAGCTCCCGAGCAGCGGGGCGAGCGCCGGCGACAGGCCGACCAGCGGCATGATGGTGGCAAAGATGCGCCGCGCGTTGGTCGGGTAATAATCGGTGACCAGCGCCTGCCAGATCACCGCCGCCGAGCAGACCCCGACCGCCTGAATGAAGCGCAGCACCAGCAGACCGGTGGCGCTTTCGACCCAGACCATGCCGAGGCTGGCGAGGGCGAAAATCGCCAGACCCACCAGCAGCACCGGGCGACGACCGTAGCTGTCAGAGAGTGGTCCCCACAGCAGCTGCGCCAGGGCGAAACCAGCGAGGAACAGGCTCAGGCTGGCGCTGACGGCGGCAGGCGCAACCCCGAGATCCTGCTGAATGGCGGCAAACGCCGGCAGATACATATCGGTTGCCAGAAAGCCGAGCACGCTCAGCCCGGCAAGCCAGATCAGAAATCCTTTCGATGGACGCATGAACTTTCTCTTTTATCAATCAGTGCAGGTAGACGGGGCGTGAGTGTAAGAAGTGCGTTCCGGCTTGTGAACCGTTAATATTTGCAGATTGCGTTCAAAAATTTTGCAGGCAAAAACATGTGGTCTGAATATTCGCTGGAAGTGGTGGATGCGGTGGCGCGCAACGGCAGCTTCAGCGCGGCAGCCAAAGAGCTGCATCGCGTGCCTTCTGCCGTCAGTTATACCGTGCGTCAGCTGGAGGAGTGGCTGGCGGTGCCGCTGTTTGCACGCCGCCATCGTGACGTGGAGCTGACGCCCGCCGGGGCGTGGTTTTTGAAGGAGGGCCGCTCTGTTATCAAAAAAATGATGGTCACCCGTCAGCAGTGTCAGCAGATCGCCAACGGCTGGCGCGGCCAGCTGTCGATTGCGGTGGATAATATTGTCCGCCCGGAGCGCACCCGGCAACTGGTGCTCGACTTCTATCGCCACTTCCCGGACGTGGAGCTGCTGGTTTCTCAGGAGGTGTTCAACGGCGTGTGGGATGCGCTGGCCGACGAGCGCGTCGAGCTGGCGATTGGCGCGACCCAGGCGATCCCGGTGGGGGGGCGCTACGCCTTTCGCGATATGGGGATGCTGAGCTGGCAGTGCGTGGTGGCAGCCAGTCATGAGCTTGCGCAACAGCAGGAGCCGGTGAGCGACGATCGGTTGCGCAACTGGCCATCGCTGGTGCTGGAGGATACCTCGCGCTCGCTGCCGAAGCGTATAACCTGGCTGCTCGATAACCAGCGTCGGCTGGTGGCCCCGGACTGGGCCTCGGCGGAGGTGTGTCTCAGCGCCGGATTGTGCATAGGCATGGTGCCATCGCATTTTGCCAGGCCCTGGCTGGATCGCGGCGAGTGGAAAGCGCTGAAGCTGGAGAATCCGTTTCCGGATGCGGCCTGCTGCCTGACGTGGCGGCAGAATGATGCCTCACCGGCGCTGGCGTGGCTGCTGGATTATTTAGGGGACAGTGAAACGCTGAACCGGGAGTGGCTGCGGGAGCCTGAGTGACAGGCTCCCGGCAGGATTAGCGGCGGTAGTCGCGGAACGGACCGTCGGCAACGGAACGGCGTTCGATCAGGCGCGGATGCACCTCGATGGTCTGGGCTTCTTCGCGCTTGCTGGTGATCCTGTCCAGCAGCATGTTGAAGGCCGTCTCGCCCAGCGAATCCTTCGGCTGGTGGATGGTGGTCAGCGCCGGGCTGAAGAAACGCGCGTTGCGCACGTTGTCATAGCCAATCACGGAAATATCCTGCGGCACGCGCAGGCCCATCTCATCCGCGGCGCAGATGGCACCCATCGCCATGATGTCGCCGCCGCAGAACACGGCGGTAGGGCGGTGCGCCTGGGAGAGGATCTGCTGCATTGCGCGATACCCGGATTCCGGCTCAAAGTCGCCCTGCACGATCCAGGCGTCCGGCACCGCAATCTGCGCCTCTTTCATTGACTGCATAAAGCCTGCCAGGCGGCCTGCGCCGGTGTTGCGCTCCAGCGGGCCGGGAATGACGCCGATGTCGCGGTGACCGCGTTCAATCAGATAGCGCCCGGCCATGTAACCGCCCTTGAAGGCGTTATCGATCACCGAATCGGTAAAGTCGGCGCGCGCTTCGCCCCAGTCCATCACCACCATCGGAATGTGGCGATACTCTTCCAGCATGCCGATCAGCGAATCCGGATACTCGGAGCACATCACCAGCAGGCCATCGACGCGCTTCTGCGCCATCATTGACAGATAAGCGCGCTGCTTCTCCTGGTTGTTGTAGGCGTTGCCGAGCAGCAGGGTATAGCCTTTAGCGAAGCAGTTTTTTTCCACCGCTTCGATGATTTCAGCGAAATACGCGGCTTCGCTGCTGGTCGCCAGCAGGCCAATCGATTTCGTATGGTTCACTTTCAGGCTGCGGGCGACCGCGCTGGGTGAATAGTGCAGCTCTTTGATTGCTGCCCACACCGCGTTGCGCGTCTCTTCCGCAACAAAACGCGTCTTGTTAATGACGTGTGAAACAGTTGTAGTAGAAACGTTTGCTTTTTTCGCGACGTCTTTAATTGTTGCCATGAAATATCACTCCAGACCACCCTCTAAGCTCCTGAAATTTATTAAGGTAAACGTTTGCCTGTGTTAAGCCTCGGTTGCAACCATGTTGTGTTGCAAATGACCGGGAGAGTTACACCAAACGTCAGGAGGGAGCAGTGGCCGGTAAACAAAATAATTTAGCGACGGATTTTGGCCGATCCGCAGCAAAAGTGGAAGCGTTAATACGCATATCAAACTAAATCGCAGGGGATTTTTCGCACGAACTATGCAAAAATGATCAAGACCTGCTTTTTACAGGGATATTCTGGAGCCAAAAAATGAACAAAGATCTGAAATTTTCACTGCTGACCACCGTTATCACGCTGGGTTTGATCGTTTTCGGCGCGCTGACCGCCATTCTGCACTAAGAAAACGCCCCTGAAACGGGAGGGAAGCCGCTTCTCTCCCGTTTGCGCAACAAAAGTGTGACCCGCCTCCCGGTTTACCCTCCGACAATTAACAAATCAGCAATAGTCTTTAGCATGTTTTGTCACTTCTGTTTTCGTTTACAAACTGTCATTCTTTCGCTCCCTGAATGAACACCGCGCAGTCGGTAATGGCCAGACCGGATCACAAGGCGTCTGGCCCGGAGTAAAAAATGCTATGAAAATCAACTTTCCGCTGCTGGCGCTGGCTATCGGCGCTTTTGGGATTGGTACCACAGAATTCTCACCGATGGGGCTGCTGCCGGTTATTGCCGACGGGGTTAACGTCTCCATTCCCGCCGCCGGGATGCTGATCAGCGCCTATGCGGTCGGCGTGATGATTGGCGCACCGCTGATGACGCTGCTGCTGTCGCATCGCGCACGCCGCAATGCCCTGATCTTCCTGATGGCCATCTTCACCCTCGGCAATGTGCTGTCTGCCATTGCGCCGGACTACACCACACTGATGCTGTCGCGTATCCTCACCAGCCTCAACCACGGCGCGTTCTTCGGGCTGGGTTCCGTGGTGGCGGCGAGCGTGGTGCCGAAGCACAAACAGGCCAGCGCGGTAGCAACCATGTTTATGGGGCTGACCATCGCCAATATCGGCGGCGTCCCGGCCGCGACCTGGCTGGGTGCCACCATCGGCTGGCGCATGTCGTTCCTCGCCACCGCCGGGCTGGGCGTTATCGCCATGCTGAGCCTCTGGCTGTCGCTGCCGAAGGGCAGTGCCGGCGAGCGGCCTGACGTGCGTAAAGAGCTGTCGGTGCTGCTGCGTCCGCAGGTACTGAGCGCGCTGCTGACCACGGTGCTGGGTGCCGGCGCTATGTTCACGCTCTATACCTATATTGCCCCGGTGCTGCATGACGTGACCGCCGCCACTCCGGCATTTGTTACCGGCATGCTGGTGCTGATTGGCGTGGGCTTCTCCATCGGTAACTATCTCGGCGGCAAGCTGGCTGACCGTTCGGTCAACGGCACGCTGAAAGGGTTTCTGCTGCTGCTGATCGTGATTATGGCGGCGATCCCGTGGCTGGCGCGCACCGAGACTGGCGCAGCCATCAGCATGGTGGTGTGGGGCGCGGCGACCTTCGCGGTAGTGCCACCGCTGCAGATGCGCGTGATGCGCGTTGCCAGCGAAGCGCCGGGGTTGTCATCCTCGGTAAATATCGGGGCGTTCAACCTCGGTAATGCGCTGGGCGCGGCAGCGGGCGGGGCGGTGATCTCCGCCGGCCTGAGCTACAGCGTGGTACCGGTGATGGGTGCCGCGATCGCTGCAGCGGGTCTGCTGCTGGTGCTGATCGCCTCGCGTAAACCCCAGGCGCAGGCCTGTCCGGCTGAATAACGCGTTGCGCATCACGCGCAGGCAATAAAAAAGGAGAAGGGGTAACCTTCTCCTTTTTTTATCTCCGCTCGCTTCAGCGAATGGTTTTCGGGGTCATCACCCGGCGCGCGCCCACGTAGTGCCGCTTCCAGTAATCTTCGCTCAGGCTGGTGATCTGAATGCCCTGGCCGCTGCTCGGGGACTGAATAAATTTGCCGTTGCCCATGTAAACGCCGACGTGATCGGCGGTGCCGCGGCCCTGGGTGCGGAAGAACACCAAATCGCCGGTTTCAAGCGCGCCACGATCCACCGCGGCGGCATCGCGCAGGTGGTACATTTCGTTGGCGGTGCGCGGAATGCGGAACTTCACCAGATCTTTATAGGCGTACCACACCAGGCCGCTGCAGTCGAAGCCGGTACGCGGCGAGGTGCCGCCCCAGCGGTAGGGTTTGCCAATCTGCTGCATCAGCTTCGACATCGCAGTTTTCTGCGCTTTCTGCACCCGCAGCTTGTGCGCATCGGCGATGGTCAGCCCTTTAGTACTGCGTGATTTCAGACAGGTGCTGGCGTTACGGTTTTTGCGGCAGGCGGCGGAAGTGGTGCTGGCGACACGAGAAACGGTGCGGGTGGTGCGAGAAGCGGTTTTTGACGAGGTGCTACGTTTCTTGAGTGCGGTGCGGGGTTTCTTATCGGCGGTGGGGCTTTTTTTACTTTTTTCGATGCGCTTTTTCGCCGGGGTGGATTTCTTTTTCGCTTTCGCGTTGGTCGCGGTACTGGTTTTTTGTACCTTCGCCGGACGCGCGTGCTCGGACGCCACCGCCAGCGGCGTTGCGACAAAGGAAAATGTTGTCAGTAATACAGCACAGAGCGTGACTGAGATGGTCTTAATACGCGCCACTGGCTAGTCCCTCTTTAGATGCAGGCAACAATGCGAGCCTATACTAGTGCAAAACCAGACGATTCTAATCGAAAAAAAGCGGGAAAGTTAATAGCCATTTCGTCTGATACGCGGTCTGTCGCACAATATGTTGCCTGCGCAGGTGCAACGAGATTTCGTGGGGCATCGGCAAGAAAAATGTTATTCTTCAGGTATGTTTAACGACGGCGTATCCGTTCCGTGAATAGCGGCCTGCAAAATGCTGTTTTCCGGGGCGACGGGTAGCCGCTACAATAACAGGCTATTGCCGTATCAAGCTTGAGGAAGTGAGACAATGAGCGACACCATCGAAAAAATTCAGCGCCAGATTACTGAGAACCCGATCCTGCTGTACATGAAAGGCTCCCCGAAACTGCCGAGCTGCGGCTTCTCTGCCCAAGCCGTTCAGGCGCTTTCCGCCTGCGGCGAGCGCTTCGCCTACGTGGACATTCTGCAGAACCCGGACATCCGCGCCGAGCTGCCGAAATACGCGAACTGGCCGACCTTCCCGCAGCTGTGGGTTGACGGCGAGCTGGTTGGCGGCTGCGATATCATCATCGAAATGTATCAGCGTGGCGAACTGCAGCCGCTGATCAAAGAGACTGCGGCGAAGTACCAGTCCGCAGAGCCAGACGCGGAATAAGCGTCAGGTAAAAAAAGAGGCGACCCGCGGGTCGCCTTTTTTTATGCTTCCGGTTCCGCCAGCGGTGCCAGCGGCCAGCCGCCGAGACGCTTCCAGCGGTTGACGATTTCGCAGAACAGCAGGGCAGTCTGCTCGGTATCGTACAGCGCCGAATGTGCCTGAGCGCTGTCGAATGGAATACCCGCCGCGATGCAGGCTTTCGCCAGCACCGTCTGACCCAGCGCCAGACCGCTCAGGGCGGCGGTGTCGAAAGTGACAAACGGATGGAACGGGTTGCGTTTTAGCGAGGCGCGCTCGGCAGCGGCCATCATAAAGCTGTGATCGAACGTGGCATTGTGCGCCACCATGATCGCCCGGTTACAGCCGCTGTCCTTCATACCTTTGCGTACCGCTTTGAAGATAGCGTGCAGGGCATCATATTCGCTGACCGCACCGCGCAGCGGGTTGTGCGGATCGATGCCGTTAAACGCCAGCGCTTCCGGTTGCAGGACCGCGCCCTCGAACGGCTCGACGTGAAAATGGTGTTTCTCGTCAATGCTCAGCCAGCCTTGCTCGTCCATTTTCAGCGTGATGGCAGCGATTTCCAGCAGCGCGTCGGTTCTGGCATTGAATCCGGCGGTTTCCACGTCAATCACAACGGGATAAAAGCCACGGAAACGGTCACTGAGACCGGTAAGTTGAGCAGTGTCTGACATTAAGCGTCTCTTGGAGTCAAAAAAAAGCAGCGCGCATTATGGCAAATTTCAGGAAGGGATGCAGTAATACGGGCGCGATTGCGCCCGTCGGAGATTAATTGCCGAGACCTTTACCGGCGTCTTTCGCCTCGATCAGCTCGATTTTGTAACCATCTGGATCTTCCACGAACGCGATCACGGTAGTACCGCCTTTCACCGGACCCGCTTCACGGGTGACGTTGCCGCCGTTCTGACGGATGCGCTCGCAGGCTTCCACGGCGTTATCAACTTCCAGCGCGATGTGGCCGTAAGCATTGCCCAGCTCATAGCTGTCCACGCCCCAGTTATAGGTCAGCTCAATTACCGCTTCTTCGCTTTCCGGGCCGTAACCCACGAAGGCCAGAGAGTATTTGTACTCTGTGTTTTCACTGGTACGCAGCAGTTTCATGCCCAGCACGTTGGTGTAAAACTCAATAGAACGCTGCAGGTCGCCGACACGTAACATGGTGTGAAGTAAGCGCATAATTTCCTCTTGGTGTAATCCCGCCCGCTGCCGTGACCAGTGCCGCGACAGCTAACGTCGTGTTATGCGGGCGGGGGATAGTGAGTTATTTTTTCAGGTGTTTTTAAGAAACACTGTTTTAGTATAGCGGCGGATCGCCGCCGCTATCAATGCAGGATCACAGGGTCGGGTAGTCGATGTAGCCTTCTGCACCGCCGCCGTAGAAGGATTCCGGGCGCTGCGGGTTGAGTTCCGCTTTTTTATGCAGGCGCTCTACCAGATCCGGGTTGGCGATGTAGTCGCGACCAAACGCCACGGCATCAATCAGCCCTTTTTCAATCAGCGCTTCGGCTTTCTCCGGGGTGTACGCCCCGGCACCGATGATCACGCCGTCGAAACGCGCGCGCACTTTCTCGCGGAACGCCTCGGTGTAGGATTCACCGCCCGCCCAGTCCGGCTCGGACATGTGCAGATAGGCGATGCCGCGCTTGTTCAGCTCTTCAATCAGATACAGCGCATCGGCTTCTTCATTCGGGCCGTTATCGACGTTCTGGAACGTTCCGATCGGCGAAACGCGGATACCGATGCGATCGGCGCTCCACTCTGCACATACCGCGTCGATCACTTCCAGCACCAGGCGAGCGCGGTTTTCAACGCTGCCGCCGTACTGGTCGGTACGCTGGTTGGACGTCGGGGAGAGGAACTGGTGCAGCAGATAGCCGTGCGCGCCGTGCAGCTCGACCATGTCGAAACCGGCATCGCGGGCGTTGCCCACCGCCTGACGGAAATCATTCACGATACCCGGGATTTCGCTGGTTTCCAGCGCGCGCGGGGTGGTGGTATCGACGCGAATGGCATTGCCGTTCTCATCGCGCAGCGAGGTGCGGGTGCCGGCGTTAATGGCCGACGGCGCGACCGGTGCCTGCTGGCCCGGCTGAATGCTGCTGTGGGAAATACGGCCCGTGTGCCAGAGCTGAACGGCGATGCGACCGCCTTCCTGATGCACGGCAGCGGTGATGTTTTTCCAGGCGGCGATCTGCTCGGCAGTGTGCAGGCCTGGCGCACCGGCGTAACCTTTCGCCTGGAAAGAGATCTGGGTGGCTTCACTGATAATCAGTCCAGAGCTGGCGCGCTGGCGGTAGTACTCGGTCATCAGCGGGGTAGGGATATCACCCGGCTCGATGCTGCGCAGACGCGTCAGCGGGGCCATAAATACGCGGTTCGGGGCTTCAATCGCACCCACTTTAAGCGGGGTAAACAGTTTTTCCTGGGACATCATGACTCCTGAGTAGACCGGTCGTCTAGTGAGTGAGTAAAAATAAGTGCCTGTCAGGCAGGCACTGCTAATAAAGACTGCATGTAGCGTAGCGTACTCTCCAGCGGCGTGGCGCTGCGTGAGATCTTCGCCTGTAAATTACCGCCCAGCCACAGGGCATACAGCACCTGCGCCAGCGCGCGAGGCTGGTCCACGGCGGTGAGGCTCTTCTCTGCCACACCCTGCTCAATGGACTCTGCCAGCAGAGCGATGATTTGCGCAGCGCCCTGGTCAAGAGCGATGCGCATATCTTCGGAGAGATCGCACACTTCGGCAGAAAGCTTTACCGTCAGGCAGCCGCTGATCATGCCGCACTGGCGGAACTGCTGCAGGTTCTGCTCATACCAGCTCAGCAACCGTTCACGCTGCGTACCGTGGCTCTGCGTGAAGTGCTGACGCAGGGTTGCCAGATAGCAGGTGTAGTGCCGCTCCAGCATGCAGGCACCAAAGGCCTCTTTCGAGCGAAAATAGTGATAAAACGATCCCTTCGGCACCTCGGCGGTTTTCAGCAGTTCGCTCAGCCCCATGCCGGTAAAGCCGCGATGCAGGCAGAGCCGCTCGCCGGTGGCAAGGAGGTGGTCGCGGGTATCGTGTTCAGTCTCTCTGTTCATGCCGCACAGAGTACTAGACCGAACGGTCTAGTGCAAGTCTCTCATCCTGACTGGGCCAGGCTTGCATCCTGCCGCCGGAGAGGCTTCAATGATAGCAGGGGTGTTAACCAGGAGACGGCGTGGCTGAACAACTTGAGTTTTTCCCAATCCAGAGTCCCTGCCGGGGCATCTGTCAGGTCGATGAGCGCGGCTTCTGCAAAGGCTGCATGCGCAGCCGCGATGAGCGCTTCAACTGGCAGAGCCTGAGCGATACCCAGAAGCAGGAGGTGCTGCGCCTGTGCCGCCAGCGTCTGCTGCGCAAGCTGCGTGCCGGAAAAAACCAGCCGCCCGATGAAGAGCAGCAGCCCTCACTGTTTTAGCCGCGCATTCCCTTTATACTCACTGCCATTTTTCTACTTTACTAAGGATCTGTTTATGGTTGAGCGCATAACCCTGGCCCCGCAGGGACCGGAATTCTCGCGTCTGGTGATGGGCTACTGGAGGCTGATGGACTGGAAGATGTCCGCCCGTGAGCTGGCGACGTTTATTGAGCAGCATCTCGATCTCGGCATCACTACGGTCGATCACGCGGATATCTACGGTGGCTACCAGTGCGAGGCGGCGTTTGGCGAGGCGCTGCGCCTGGCCCCGCACCTGCGCAGCCGCATGGAGATCGTCACCAAATGCGGGATCGCCACCACCGCAAATCCCGCGCATCAGCTTGGGCACTACATCACCACCCGCGACCATATTCTTTCCAGCGCTGACGCCTCGCTGAAACAGCTCGCTACCGACTATCTCGATCTGCTGCTGATCCACCGCCCGGACCCGCTGATGGACGCCGATGAGGTGGCTGAGGCCTTCACGACGCTGCACCAGAGCGGCAAAGTGCGCCACTTCGGCGTATCCAACTTCACGCCGGCGCAGTTTGCCCTGCTGCAGTCGCGCCTGCCGTTCACTCTGGCGACTAACCAGGTGGAGATCTCCCCGGTGCACCAGCCACTGCTGCTCGACGGCACGCTGGATCAGCTCCAGCAGCTGCGTATTCGTCCGATGGCATGGTCGTGCCTCGGCGGCGGGCGTCTGTTTAATGATGAATCTTTCCGGGCGCTGCGCGACGAGCTGCAGGCGGTGGCGCAGGAGATCGGGGCGCAGAGCATTGAGCAGGTGGTGTACGCCTGGATCATGATGCTGCCGTCGCGTCCGCTGCCGATTATCGGCTCCGGAAAAATCGAACGCGTGCAGAGCGCGGTTGCGGCGCTGTCGCTGACGCTCACGCGCCAGCAGTGGTTCCGCATTCGCAAGGCGGCGCTGGGCTACGACGTTCCATAATGCTGAAAATGGCCTCCTTCCCGGTGACAATCGCGCGTCTGGTATAGACTTAAAGCGAATTCGAACCCGAAGGAGGCAACATGAAGCGTTTGAGTCTGGCTATGTTGACACTGTGTGCCTGCGCCACTGCGCAGGCCGCCAGTCAGGATGTGGAGTTAAATCTTGTCACCGACCAGGGCATTGGCCCGTCGGTCGGCACGGTAAAAATCACCGAAACCGATAAAGGGCTGGAGTTTGCGCCCGACCTCAAAGCCCTGCCGCCCGGCGAGCACGGGTTCCATATTCACACCAACGGCACCTGCCAGCCGGCAATAAAAGCGGGCAAAGCCACGGCGGCGGAAGCGGCCGGGGGCCATTTCGATCCGCACAACACCGGTAAACATCTGGGGCCGGAAGGCGACGGCCATCTCGGCGATCTGCCGGTGCTGACGGTGAACAATGATGGCATCGCCACCGATCCGGTGGTCGCCCCGCGCATCAAGACGATTGATGAAGTGAAAAACCGGGCGCTGATGGTCCACGTTGGCGGCGATAACATGGCCGATCATCCGAAACCCCTTGGCGGCGGCGGTGAGCGCTACGCCTGCGGCGTCATTAAGTAACGCCGGTAGCGGCAAGCAGGCTGCCCGGCGGGGGAGCCTGCTCCAGCTGCGATAGCGAACAGTAGAGCCGCCAGATTAACGCGGCCAGATCCCGGGCCGCCGGCTGATGATGGTGCGCCAGCACCTCGCTGATGCGCTGCAGCTCGGCAAGCGTCGCGCTCAGCGTGCGCTGGCGCACCCCGCGCTCGCTCATCACCTCACTCAGTAGCGAAACGGCGACATCCCGCACCTGTGCAAGCGGATCGGAGCGCGTTTCCCAGTCGCGCAGCTGCCACACTACATGAGAGCAGTTCAGTAGCACCACGCCCCAGCGCAGCAGCCAGCGCCGCGCGGCGTCCTCTTTGCTCCCGCTCAGCTGGCTGATGTGGTGATACACCCGGGATTCAAACTCTCCTTCACTGTGCTGCGGCCTGCGGCTGAGCTGATCGATAAACCCGCGCCGGATGGCCCGGATATGGCGGCGGCTTTTGCGGGTATCCGACCCCGGGCGCAGCACCGCAAACGCCAGCCATGAGATGCCCACCCCGACAATTTTCGCCACATCGTCATTGAGGAAGTCAGCAAAATCGAAGGTGGGTGGATTGGTCACCGCAATAAACGAGCCCATAAACACGATCAGCTGCCCCCACAGCCCGGCCAGCTGAGGCTGCTGGAGCTTCATCAGCTGCATGGTAACGAGCAGCGGCAGGAGGAACATCAGGAACTGCCACAGCGCGCTAATCTGCACCATCAGGCCGAACTTTATCCCGAAGCTGAACAGCGTCAGCAGCAGCAGCGTGCGCATCAGCAGGGTAAAGGAGCGGAACGGCGCGGGCGAGGAGGAGTACAGCACACAGCTGATCGCCGCCAGCGACAGGGCGCTGCTACCGGCATCCCACTGGGTGGTGATACACCAGGCACCGGTAAAGGTGATAACGCAAAAGGTGCGCAACCCGCTCCACAGCGCTTCGATGTTATCGGTATGACGCGCCAGCGCGGCGGTTTTCGGCGGCGTAAAGCGCGACACCGGCGTGGCGCTCTCCACCTCGCGCAGCCAGCGGCGGTTATTGAGATAGATCCAGCAGAAAGCGCGCAGCCGTTCGAAGAAGGCGCGCTGGCGGTAATCCGCCGTGCTGTCGGGGGCAATCTGCACCAGCAGGCGCGCCACGCTGAGCTTGTCGGCGCGCGGATCGGCAAGCAGTGTCAGAAGCTGGTGCAGCACCGGCCACAGGCGGGCGGGGGGATGGGGCCAGTTAACCAGCATGCGGCGCTGGCTGGAGATCATACTGGTGAGCCGCAGCTGCTGGTGAAGCAGGTAGTTCAGCAGGTTGTTTTGCCGGCGGAAGCGGTAATGACTCCAGAACGCCTGAATACGCAGCAGGTTCAGGGTGAGGATCTGGCCAATCACCGTTTCGTGTGCGCTGCGGATGGCCTCGTTGCTCTCCGGCTGCCACAGCAGGCTGGCGTGCTCCAGCAGGCGGCCATGCATGTTTTTCAGGGCGGTGATGAACGCATTGCCGTCTGCGCTGCCGGGCAGCACCATCATCATAAACCCGCCGCAAAGGATACCGATGATCACCTCGCAGACCCGCGCCTGCGCCAGATCCCACAGCTCGACGATCTCCACGGTATTGATCAGGCTGAAGGCGATGATGGCAGCGGTGTAACCGGCAAGCTGGAAGGCGTAGGCGGCGTTGTTCTGAAAATGACTCGCCGCCCAGGTGCACAGCCCGAGCCAGGCCGCCATTGCCAGGGTGAACAGCCACGGGTCGTTGAGGGTATGGCCGGCGATGATCAGCGACGCGCTGGCCCCAAGCAGGCTGCCGGCGATGCGCCCGAGACTCTTGCTGACCACGCCGCCGACGGTGGGAAAGCTCACCACCGCCGCCGAGGTCATCGCCCAGTAGGGCTCATCCAGCGTAAGGGCATAGGCGAGGGTGAGCGCCAGACACATGGCGATGGCGTTGCGCAGGGCGTAGCGCCACTGGGCGGCGGTGGCTTTGCCCCAGGGCGAGTGCTGCCACTCCAGCCATTTCAGCGTCATGGCGGGATCAGCGCGACAGCGAGAGGGTACAGGTGGTGCCCGACACCAGCGTCACGCCGTCCGGCACGCGGTCCAGCGTGATACGCACCGGCACACGCTGGGCCAGCCGCACCCAGGGCACGTTCGGTTTAATATCCGGCACCAGCCCGCTGTCGCTCTCCACGCTCTGATCGTAGATGGCGCGTCCGATACTGGACACGCGGCCGCTCAGCGGAATATCGCCGCTGTACAGTTCCACCCTGGCGCGATCGCCGATGCGGATATGGCGTAGCTTGGTCTCTTCGAAATAGCCCACCACGTAAAACGACCGGCTGTCGATCAGGGCAAACACCGGCTGGCCCTGGGTTGCGTAGTTGCCGGGCCGCGTGGTGAGGTTGGTCACCCAGCCGTCCACCGGCGCGGTCACCGTGGTCTGCGCAAGCTGCCACTGCGCCTGCTTCAGCGTCGCCCGGGCAACGTCGCGCTCGGCCAGCTTCTGTTTGACGGTCATGGTGGCGGACTCAAGATCCTCAGCGGAAATGTAGTTGTGCGGCAGATGCTGCCGCCGGGCCGCTTCACTGCGTGCCTCTGCCAGATCCGCTTCGCTGCGCGCCAGCTGGGCCTCGGCGTTCAGTACCGCAATCTCATACGGGGTCTTATCCAGCGTGAACAGCACCTCGCCGGCCTTAATGTGCTGGTTATCGACGACGTTAAGCGTGCGGATAGTGCCGGACACCTGCGGCGTGATGCTCACCTGTTCCGCCCGCACCTTGCCATCGCGTGTCCAGGGCGACTGCATGTAGTAGTTCCACACCAGCCATCCGGCGGTCAGCGCGAGGGCCACCACCAGCAGCGTGGAGAAATATTTCAGGGTTTTCATTTATATCACCAGCACCAGCACACCGAGGCAGACAGAAAGGGAGAACAGCGACAGGTCCATTAGCGTGGGATGCCAGACGTCGCCGGAATAGAGCCAGCCGCGCAGGGCGCGATGAACAATCAGCCAGATGAAAAAACCGATGAACACGGCCTTAAACAGCGGTGGAAAATAGACCGACGCGCCAAAAACCAGGTCCTGAAGCGGAAATCCTGGTAAGCAAAACGTAAATTTCACCTAAGATCATCCTTTAATGGGGGAGAGAGACTGCCGTTTCCCGGGACCTGTTGTATTATGAAATTATAGCTTTTTGCATAACGCCAGCAAAAGTAAGACAAATGTTTGCTGATTTACGCACTGCAGCGTAGTCTAAAATCAGCACAATAACTTAGCAAGCTAATTATAAGGAGATGAAATTGGAATCGCCACTGGGATCCGATTTAGCCCGCTTGGTGCGCATCTGGCGTGCTCTGATTGACCATCGCCTCAAGCCTCTGGAGCTGACCCAGACGCACTGGGTGACGCTGCACAACATCCATCAGCTGCCGCCTGACCAGTCGCAGATTCAGCTGGCAAAAGCGATTGGCATTGAACAGCCCTCGCTGGTGCGCACGCTCGATCAGCTGGAAGAGAAGGGGCTGATTTCCCGGCACACCTGCGCCAATGACCGCCGGGCGAAGCGCATTAAGCTGACTGAAAAAGCGGAGCCGATCATCGAGGAGATGGAAGATGTGATCCGCAAAACCCGGGGGGAGATCCTGTCGGGCATCAGCGCGGAGGAGCTGGACGCGCTGATAAATCTCGTGTCGCGCCTGGAGCAGAACATCATCTCGCTGCAGGGCCGCAGCTAAAAAAAAGCCTCACCATCGGGTGAGGCTTTTTTATATCCTGCGCCATTAGCGAGGAGACACGGTAACCTGGCTGCCGTTGTTGGCCATCACGACGCGCTGACCGGCTGCAAACTGGGTTTTACCCTGTTTCTGCACCACCATGATGGTGTTGCCGTCGTCTTTACGGATCTCAAGCTCTACGCCCTGGGACTTGTTCATTGAACCCTGCACGCCCTGACCGGCTACGCCGCCGGCAATCGCGCCCGCTGCGGTAGCCAGTGAACGCCCGGTGCCACCGCCGACGGTGTTACCGAGGAAGCCACCCAGCACCGCGCCGCCGAGTGCGCCAATCACGTTTTCGTCACTGCCGCCCTGAATCTGAACCGGACGCACATGCACCACCGTACCGTAGGTGACGTTCTGAACCTGCTTGGCTTCAGAGGCGGTATACACATCGCCGGACAGGCTGTTGTCATTCACGCAGCCCGCCAGCGTAAAGCTCACCAGCGAAATAGCCAGTACACGTTTAATCATTCTGAATCTCCTGTTCACATTCAGCCGCTCTCATGAGCATCCGTCATAGGTAGATTATAAGGCAAATTTCTGCCGCGTTTCATCGCGTTCTCGATGCAGCCTGTAAAAATAGTACTATCGCCTGGTTTAACCGTAGCTCAACGGCGTTATCGCAGCAGGGAGCGGGGTTCTCATATTGCTGGCAATGATGGAAATTAATCAATAAATCATAGTATTGATACCCGCTTTATGGTGGACTGAGGGCCACATTTATTCGCAGAGAGGGAAGGCGTATGAAGTCGGGCCGTTATATCGGTGTGATGTCGGGAACCAGTCTGGACGGTGTGGATGTCGTGCTGGCCGCCATTGATAAGCATCTGGTTGCGCAGCAGGCGAGTCTGAACTGGCCGATGCCGCTTTCGCTCAAGGAGGATATCCTCGCTATCTGTCAGGGGCAGCAGCTGACGCTGGCGCAGTTAGGGCGGCTGGATACCCGGCTCGGCCGACTGTTCGCCGATGCGGTAGAGGCGCTGATGAAGCAGGAAGGGCTGCGCCCGGAAGAGGTGATGGCGGTCGGCTGTCACGGCCAGACGGTGTGGCACGAGCCGCACGGCGATGCGCCGCACTCGCTGCAAATCGGCGATCATAACCAGATTGCCGCCCGCACTGGCGTGACCGTGGTGGGCGATTTTCGCCGTCGCGATATGGCTCTCGGCGGCCAGGGCGCGCCGCTGGTGCCGGCCTTCCATCAGGCGCTGCTGGCGCACCCCAGCGAGCGCCGCATGGTGCTCAATATCGGCGGCATCGCCAATCTCTCGCTGTTGATTCCCGGTAAGCCGGTGCGCGGTTTCGACACCGGGCCGGGCAATATGCTGATGGACACCTGGATCTGGCGTCAGCAGGGTAAACCCTATGACAAAGACGCCGGCTGGGCGACCCAGGGTAAAGTGATCCTGCCGCTGCTCCAGCAGTTCCTCAGCGATCCTTACTTCGCGGCACCGGCACCAAAAAGCACCGGGCGTGAGTACTTCAACTACGGCTGGCTGGAGCGTCAGCTGGCCGGCTTCCCGGGTCTGGCTGCGGAAAACGTACAGGCCACGCTCACCGAACTGACCGCGGTTTCCATCAGCGAGCAGGTGCTGCTTAACGGCGGCTGTGAACGCTTGCTGGTGTGCGGCGGCGGCAGCCGTAACCCGCTGCTGATGGCGCGGCTGGCGGCGCTGCTGCCGGGAACCGAAGTGGGGCCAACCGACGAGGCGGGCATCAGCGGCGACGATATGGAAGCGCTGGCCTTTGCCTGGCTCGCCTACCGCACGCTCTCCGGTCTGCCGGGCAATCTGCCGTCGGTGACCGGAGCCAGCGGGCCGAGCGTGCTCGGGGCCATCTATCCCGCCAACCCGCTCAACAATCAGAGTTAGCCGAGATTCACGCTCCGCCTGAGCCGCTAGACTGTCCCGCAGCAAGGAGGGGGTAACCCCTCCCTCATAAGAAAAGATCAGGACATGTCGATGAAAAAACTGCTAGTTCTCTTACTTCCCGCGCTGCTGGCCGGCTGCAGCTACTACAACGCGTTTGTTGAGCGCATGAATACCGATACGCTGGAGTACCAGTGTGATGAAAAACCGCTGACCGTGAAGCTCAGTAACCCGCGCCAGGAAGCCAGTATGATCCTCGACAACGAGCCGCGCGTGCTGAAGCAGGGGCTGTCGGCTTCCGGTGCTCGCTACACCGACGGCGTCTACGTGTTCTGGTCGAAGGGCGATAGCGCCACGATCTATAAACGCGATCGTATCATCCTGAATAACTGCCAGTTACCCGCGGTCGAACGTTGAGATTTTGACGGGTGGAGCGCACAATAGCACCACCCATCCCTTGCTCAACGTCACGCCATGTCTGATAACGACGCACTTCATCACATCGCGCACCTGCGCCGCGAGTACACCAAAGGCGGTCTGCGCCGCAACGATCTCTCCCCCGAGCCGCTTCCGCTGTTTGAGCGCTGGCTGGCCCAGGCCTGTGAGGCCCGTCTTGCCGATCCCACGGCAATGGTGGTCGCGACGGTGGATGCCGAAGGCCAGCCCTACCAGCGCATCGTATTGCTCAAGCACTATGACGAAAAAGGCATGGTGTTCTACACCAACCTCGGCAGCCGCAAGGCGCAGCACCTCGAACAGAATCCGCGCATCAGCCTGCTGTTCCCCTGGCATATGCTGGAGCGTCAGGTGATGGTCACCGGTAAGGTGGAGCGGCTCTCGACGCTGGAGGTGGTGAAGTATTTTCACAGCCGCCCGCGCGACAGCCAGATCGGTGCCTGGGTGTCGCAGCAGTCGAGCCGCATCTCGGCGCGCGGCATTCTGGAGAGCAAGTTTCTGGAGCTGAAGCAGAAGTTCCAGCAGGGCGAGGTGCCGCTGCCGAGTTTCTGGGGCGGATTCCGCGTCAGCATCGAGCAGATGGAGTTCTGGCAGGGCGGCGAACACCGTCTTCACGACCGCTTTTTATACCAGCGCGATGGCGCGGCATGGAAAATTGACCGTCTCGCACCCTGAACCCTGATTTTCTTGTGTGAAGCGCTGGTACTCCGGGTGTCAGCGCTTTATTCTATGGCTCGCTAAATTTTCTTTCGCACTCGCGAAAAAGTCGTGTACCGGCAAAGGTGCAATCGTAGATACATGGAGATTTTGATGGCGAGCAGTAACTTGATTAAACAACTGCAAGAGCGGGGCCTTGTGGCTCAGGTGACGGACGAGGAAGCGTTAGCAGAGCGACTGGCGCAAGGCCCGATCGCGCTCTATTGCGGCTTCGATCCTACCGCCGACAGCTTGCATTTGGGGCATCTGGTTCCATTGTTATGCCTGAAACGCTTCCAGGAAGCCGGGCACAAACCGGTGGCGCTGGTCGGCGGCGCAACGGGTCTGATTGGCGACCCGAGTTTTAAAGCCGTTGAGCGTAAGCTGAATACCCAGGACACGGTCCACGAGTGGGTCGAGAAGATTCGTCGTCAGGTTGCACCTTTCCTCGATTTTGACGGCGGCGATAACGCAGCGATTGCGGCAAACAACTACGACTGGTTCGGCAGCATGAACGTGCTGACCTTCCTGCGCGATATCGGTAAGCACTTCTCGGTCAATCAGATGATCAACAAAGAAGCGGTGAAGCAGCGTCTGAACCGTGACGACGTCGGCATCTCCTTTACCGAATTCTCCTACAACCTGCTGCAGGGCTACGACTTCGCCTGCCTGAACGAAAAATACGGCGTGGCGCTGCAAATCGGCGGTTCCGACCAGTGGGGTAACATCACCTCCGGTATCGACCTGACCCGTCGTCTGCATCAGAACCAGGTGTTCGGCCTGACGGTTCCGCTGATCACCAAAGCGGACGGCACCAAATTCGGTAAAACCGAAGGCGGCGCGGTATGGCTCGATCCGAAGAAGACCTCGCCGTACAAGTTCTACCAGTTCTGGATCAACACCGCTGATGCAGACGTGTACCGTTTCCTGAAATTCTTCACCTTTATGGACATCGCGGAGATCAACGCGCTGGAAGAAGAAGACAAGAACAGCGGTAAAGCGCCGCGCGCCCAGTATGTGCTGGCCGAGCTGGTGACCCGTCTGGTGCATGGCGAAGAGGGGCTGACCGCGGCGAAGCGCATCACGGCAAGCCTGTTTAACGGTACCCTGAGCGACCTGAGCGAAGCTGATTTCGAACAGCTGGCGCAGGATGGCGTGCCGATGGTCGAGATGGAAAAAGGCGCAGATCTCCAGCAGGCGCTGGTGGACGCTGAGCTGCAGCCGTCCCGCGGCCAGGCGCGTAAAACCATCGCCTCTAACGCGGTCACCATCAACGGTGAGAAGCAGTCTGACCCGGAATACACCTTTACCGACGCTGACCGCCTGTTCGGTCGCTATACGCTGCTGCGTCGCGGCAAGAAAAACTACTGCCTGGTTTGCTGGAAGTAATCGCAACCGGCAAGGGGCGTGGGAGACCACGCCCCTTATTTTTGGCAATGAAATGAGTCCGGGTAACACAACACAATGAAGAATATCCTCGCCATCCAGTCCCACGTGGTGTTCGGTCATGCCGGCAACAGTGCGGCTGAATTCCCCATGCGTCGCCTCGGGGCGAACGTCTGGCCGCTCAATACCGTTCAGTTCTCCAACCACACCCAGTACGGCCAGTGGACCGGCACCGTAATGCCGCCGTCGCACCTGAGCGAGATCGTGCAGGGCATCGCCAACATCGGGCAACTGGCGCGCTGTGATGCGGTGCTGAGCGGGTATCTGGGGTCGGCGGAGCAGGGCGAGCATATTCTGGGCATTGTGCGTCAGGTGAAAGCTGCCAATCCGCAGGCGCGTTATTTTTGCGATCCGGTGATGGGCCACCCTGAAAAGGGCTGCATCGTCGCGCCGGGCGTGGCGGAGTTTCATACCCGCTATGCCATGCCGGCGAGCGATATCATCGCCCCGAACCTGCTGGAGCTGGAGATCCTGACCGGCCACGGCGTCAACAACGTGAATGAAGCGGTGAGCGCCGCCCGCGAGCTGATCGCTCAGGGGCCGGAGATTGTGCTGGTGAAGCATCTGGCGCGGGCTGGCTACCAGACCGATCGCTTTGAGATGCTGCTGGTCACCGCTGAGGAAGCCTGGCACATCAGCCGTCCGCTGGTGGATTTCGGTGCCCGTCAGCCGGTGGGCGTCGGCGATGTCACCAGCGGTCTGCTGCTGGTGAAGCTGCTGCAGGGGGCAGCCCTGCGCGACGCGCTGGAGCACGTAACGGCGGCGGTGTACGACATCATGGTAGTGACCAGACGCATGGAAGAATACGAACTGCAGGTGGTGGCGGCCCAGGACGGAATAGCCAGACCGGAACACTACTTCAGTGCGGTAAAACTCTGAGGCGTGACAGAAGACGTGAAACGGGCAGCCAGCGGCTGCCCTTTTTTATTATCCGCGTTCGGCGGCGAGGGCGGCGGCAACTGCCGGGCGAGCCTCAACACGGGCCATATAGGCAGTGATATTGCTGTAGCCGTCGAGAGTCAGGCCAACGTGCGGCGCCCAGCGCAGCACGGTAAACAGGTAGGCATCGGCCACGCTGAAGCGCGTTCCGACAATCCACTGCTTCCCTTCCAGGCTGTCATTGATATACGCCAGTTTTTTTTCCAGCAGAGCGCGCGCCACCGGCTTGTAATCCTCCGGCGTATCCGGACGGAACAGCGGCGTAAAGCCTTTGTGGAACTCGGTAGCGATGTAAGTAAGCCACTCCAGTGCCTGATAACGGGTGATGCTGCCCGTGGGGGCCAGCAGCTGGCGATCGGGAACGGTATCCGCCAGGTACTGCACAATCGCCAGCCCTTCGGTGAGCAGTGTGCCGTCATCGAGCTGCAGCGCCGGCACCTGGCCTTTCGGGTTGATGGCAAAGTAGTCCTCGCCGTTCTCCAGGCGTTTGGTCATCAGATCCACTTTAACCAGCGTGAAGTCCACGCCGGCCTCGCGCAACACGATATGCGGCGAGAACGAACAGGCGCCGGGTTTATAGAACAGTTTCATCAGTCACTCTCCTTGGGTTAGCTGTCGTCGTATGGTAGGGCTATCACGGATAAAAAAAAACCACTAACCCGAAGGTTAGTGGTTTAACGCAGACGTTTCCCGTTAACGTCAGGCTTTTGCCGCGTCGCTGCGGGTATCCGCCTCGTCGTCCTGCGTCATCCGGTTCAGCTTCGGTGCAGTAAGCATCATCAGCACGGCAATCACCGCAGTGGCGATACCAATCTGCATGAAGACGCGGCCGTACACCTCCAGCGACATCAGCGGGTCGGTAACGTTTTCCGGCACCGCCATCAGGTTAGCAACGCGACCGGCAATGATCGCTGCGCCAGCGGTGGTCAGGAACCAGCTACCCATAATGAAGCCCATCAGACGCTGCGGCACCAGCTGTGCCACCATCGCCAGACCCAGGCCTGAGATCATCAGCTCACCGATACTCTGCAGAGCGTAGCTCAGGATCAGCCAGTTAACGGAGACGATACCGGCGTCGTTAGCAAACTTCGCGCCCAGCGGCAGCACCAGGAAGGCACCGGAGCACAGCAGCATACCGAAGGCAAACTTGTGCGGCATCGGCAGACGGTCGCCCATCTTGTTATAGATAGCGGCCAGAATCGGGCTACCTACCATGATCCAGAACGGGTTCAGCGCCTGGAACTGCTCCGGCTGGAAGGTCAGGCCGAGGATCTCGTGCTCAACGTTGCGGATAGCGAAGAAGTTCAGGGAGGTCGGCATCTGCTGATACAGCACGAAGAAGACAATCGCCTGCAGCATCAGGATAAACGCGACGATCATTTTACGACGCGCTGCGCCCTGCATCGCGAACGCTTCTTTAGCGAAGATAATGATGATACCCAGCGCGACTACGCCCAGAACCATACGGGCGATACCCTGGTTGTGCAGCAGCCAGGTGGCGATGGCGATCAGCACCACGATACCGGCGATAGTGGCGATGAGTTTGCCGAAGTTGATCGGCTCGAAGTCCGGTTTAGAACCGTAATTTTTCACCCACTTCTTGCAGAACATAAAGTTCACCAGGGTGATCAGCATCCCGACAAAGCTCAGTGAGAACGCCACGCTCCAGCCGAATTTATCCGCCAGCCACGGGGTTGCCAGCATTGAGAAGAAGGAACCGATGTTGATCGCCATGTAATACATGGTGAACGCCCCATCCAGACGCGGGTCATCTTTCTCATAGCAGGTAGAGAGCAGGGAGGACGGGTTGGCTTTAAACAGGCCGTTACCCACGGCGATGGTGGCCATCCCGAAGTACACGATGGCAGCATCGTGACCGGAGTACGCGACCAGCGCGTAGCCGACTGCCAGCACGATGGTGCCGAGCACAATCACGCGTTTGGTGCCGAGGACTTTATCACCCAGCCAGCCGCCAATGGCCACCAGACCATAGACCAGCGCGCTGAAGGAGGAGAAGAGCGTAATGGAATCCGCTTCGGACATACCCAGCATTTTGACCAGGTAGACGGCCATGATGCCTTGCAGACCGTAAAAGCCGAAACGCTCCCACAGTTCGATGGAGAAAATCAGATAGAACGATTTTGGTTGTTTGAAAGCGTTAAGACTCACGCTTTGTGCTGGTTTCTTGTTTGCAGTCGACACATATACCTCTTTTTTTACATCCCGTAGTAACGGGGGTGCTGACAGCGTGATGCCGTTTCGGCAGCCGCTGTTTTTGTTATATAGGGAGGGAAACGGCGGGTAATGTTCACTATCCAGGGCCATCAGGCAAGGCTTTTGTAATACTCTGTTACATATAACCGGCACGGAATAATGCTCGGAATCTGAATTTGTTATCGAGGGTTAAATTTTATGGTAAGGCAAACGGCAGTTTTTTCGTCTGTCTGAAAGCATATTCTGGTAGCGCGCGGTGAGATGTGCTGGATGTTTGCGCAGGAAGTGGTGATATTGATTGGCTGGCTAACTAAATCTGGTCATATATATGGTTTACTGGCGAAACTACTCCCGCTTTCAGGCACCAGAACTGCATAATTACTCACCCCTCTTAACACCATGTTATCAAAGTGATCGCCGTCACAAATTTATAGAAAATTCCAGTCGAAAAAAAATGATTAACCTGCGTGGGTGGTATTGACCAGTCGATAACAAGGGGTTTTGCGTTGCCGTCGGGATTATCAGCCAGTAACCAACCGGAATAGCGTAACCATGTATTTCCTGTGGACATGAATGCTTACGCACTTATTTATCAGGGAGCTGGCCGATGCCCGAGGGGCACCGGCACTATTCAGCGTAGACCTTCTCTTTATATTCGCACAGGTCTTCAATCAGGCAGGAGCCGCAGCGCGGCTTGCGGGCGATACAGGTGTAGCGACCATGCAGGATCAGCCAGTGGTGGCAGTCCACTTTGAATTCGGCCGGCACCACCTTCAGCAGTTTCTCTTCCACCTGCTCGACGTTCTTACCCGGCGCAAAATTGGTACGGTTGCAGACGCGGAAAATATGGGTATCCACCGCGATAGTGGGCCAGCCAAAAGCGGTATTGAGCACCACATTAGCGGTTTTGCGGCCAACGCCGGGCAGCGCCTCAAGCGCGGCGCGATCTTCCGGCACCTCGCCGCCGTGCTGTTCCAGCAGAATGCGGCAGGTTTTGATCACGTTCTCCGCCTTGCTGTTAAACAGGCCGATAGTTTTGATATAGGTCTTCACGCCGTCAACGCCCAGCGCCAGCATCGCCGCCGGGGTATTCGCTACCGGATAGAGCAGGGCGGTGGCCTTATTGACGCTGACGTCGGTGGCCTGAGCCGAAAGCAGTACGGCAATCAGCAGCTCAAACGGTGAGCTGAAGTTAAGCTCGGTGGTGGGGTGAGGATTGTTGTCACGCAGGCGCGTCAGGATCTCGCGCCGTTTAATATTGTTCATGAGGCTTTCTCAGGGCTTCCCTGTACCACAGGCTGCACCGCCGCCCGTTTCGCTTTTTTCTTTTCGTCAATCAGGTACTTGATCGCCAGCAGCATCCCGAGGCCGATAAACGCCCCTGGCGGCAGCATCGCCAGCAGGAACGGGGTATCGGTGTGGAACACTTCAATACGCAGGGACTTCGCCCAGCCGCCCAGCAGACCCTCTGCGCCGTCAAACAGCGTGCCGTTGCCGAGAATTTCACGCAGGGAACCCAGCACGAACATGGTGCAGGTTGCCCCCATGCCGATGGCGAAGCCGTCCAGCGCGGAGAGGAACGGCCCGTTGCGGGCGGCGAAGGCTTCCGCACGTCCCACCACGATACAGTTGGTGACGATCAGCGGAATGAAGATGCCGAGGGACTGGTACAGGCCGAACGCGTAAGCATTAATAAGCATCTGCACGATACTCACCACCGCAGCGATGATCATCACGTAAATGGGAATACGAATGCTCTCCGGCATCCACTGGCGGAACAGGGAAATGGAGAAGTTGGTCAGGGTCAGTACCAGCGTGGTCGCCAGCCCCAGACCCAGCGCATTGGTGGCGGTGGAGGTCACCGCCAGCAGCGGACACATCCCCAGCAGCTGTACCAGCGCCGAGTTGTTCTTCCACAGCCCCTGGACAAAGATCTCTTTAATCTGATTCATGATTACTCCTCGCAGGCCGGCAGACGATCGAGCTGGTCCGGCAGAGTTTGCGCATAGAGCCCGGCCCGTTTCACCGCGTTCACTACCGCGCGCGGCGTGATGGTCGCCCCGGTAAACTGGTCAAACTGACCGCCGTCCTTTTTAACCGCAAAGCTGGCGTCATCGCTGCCCTGGATGCGCTTCCCGTTAAACGAGAGGATCCAGTCGCTCAGGCGCAGCTCAATTTTATCGCCGAGGCCCGGGGTTTCGTGATGTTCGGTGACGCGCGTACCCTGCACGGTGCCGCTGAAATCCGCGCCAACCAGCAGCTGAATGGCACCGGAGTAGCCGTCGGGCGCGGTCGCTTCCATTACCACGCCGGTCGGCGTATCGCCCTGGCGCGCCACGTAAATCCGATGGCTGCCGCTGCCCAGCTGCATGTTATTAACCACAAAGCAGCTGCCCTGTAGGTCATTGTCGTACAGGTCGGCGGGCATCACCTGGTCAAACAGCGCTTTTTGCTGCTCTGCGGCCTGGCCGGCGATGGTGGTGCGGGTCAGCTCGTTCACCAGCGCGGTGAGTCCGGTGGTGACGGCGGCAAACACCGCCAGGGTCACGCCATGTTTCTGTATCGCTTTCAGCATGTCCATATTAACGGTGTCCGTAAACGCGCGGACGCGTGTAGTAGTCGATCAGCGGCACGGTAATGTTCGCCAGCAGCACGGCAAAGGCCACGCCGTCCGGGTAGCCGCCGAAGCTGCGGATCAGCCACACCAGCAGGCCCGCCAGCGCGCCAAACAGCAGACGCCCCTTGTTGGTGGTCGAGGCGGTAACCGGATCGGTGAGGATAAAGAACGCGCCCAGCATCGTCGCCCCGGAGAACAGATGCACCAGCGGCGAGGCCAGCGATTCCGGCGCAAACACCCAGCCGAGGGTGGCGCAGAGGCCCAGCGACAGCAGGAAGCTCACCGGAATATGCCAGCGGATGGTCTTCTTCCAGATCATAAACAGGCCGCCGAGCAGGAAGGCGGCGTTAACCCACTGCCAGCCAACGCCTGCCAGCACGCCGCGATAGATCGGCATCTCCATCACCGCATCGGCGCTGTGGCCAGCCCGCAGTCCGGTTTTAAACGTGTCGAGCGGCGTAGCCTGGCTGATGCCGTCAACGCCAAGACGCAGGGTATCGGCATTCAGCCCGCCGGCGGTATGGCCGGTAAAGATCACGTTCAGGGTATCGATAAAGCCCGGTGCGGCAGCCGCAATCTCCTGCGGCGGCAGCCAGCTGGTCATCTGCACCGGGAAGGAGATCAGCAGCACGACGTAGCCGATCATCGCCGGATTAAACGGGTTATGGCCAAGACCGCCGTAAAGCTGCTTGGCGATAATCACCGCGAACACCGTGCCGAGGACGATCATCCACCAGGGCGCGAGCGGCGGCAGACTGATACCGAGCAGCAAACCGGTGAGCATCGCCGAGTTATCCCGCAGCTGGGCGGTTACGTTCTGCTTGCGCAGACGCACCACCAGCGCTTCGGCCAGCACGGCGGCGATGATAGCGAGGCCGGTCTGAACCAGCGTGCCCCAGCCAAAATAGAACCACTGCACCGCGATGCCCGGCAGGGCGGCGAGGCTGACCAGCAGCATAATACGCGCGGTCTGGCGCTGATTATGGGTATAGGGCGAACTTGCGATTCTGAAAACCATTTATTCCTCGTTAACGACCTTCTGTGCGGCTTTACGCGCCTGAACCCTGGCAATAGCGGCAGCAACCGCCGCCTTACGAGGATCGTCTGAATCTTCTTCTGCCGCTTCGTTAGCCGCTTGCGCTGCTTTACGCGCTTTCGCTCGGGCGATGGCGGCTTCTACTGCGGCTTTGCGCGGATCTTCGGCTTCCACCTGGGAGATCACCGAGGCTTCGGGTTCCTGCGGGGCCGCATCGTTTGCCGTCCGGGCTGCCTCGGCCGCTTTACGGGCTTTGGCGCGGGCGATGGCGGCTTCCACCGCAGCTTTACGCGGATCGACCGCCTCCACATTCGGCGCTTCCGGCTCAGCGGCGGCGGTTTCTGCCGCGGCTTCAGCGGCCTGAGCGGCTTTACGCGCTTTGGCGCGGGCAATAGCCGCTTCTACTGCCGCTTTACGCGGATCAACGTCCTGAGCCGGTTCAGCTTCAGCCGCTTCCGCCGCCTGGGCTGCTTTACGGGCTTTGGCACGGGCGATAGCGGCTTCCACCGCCGCTTTACGCGGATCGGGGGCATCAGCTGGGTCAGGGGTTACCGCATCGGCAACGTTCTCGTCCGCCTGCGCCGCTTTACGCGCTTTGGCACGGGCGATAGCGGCTTCCACTGCCGCTTTGCGCGGATCGGCCGCCTCAGTGGCATCCGGGGTTACCGCATCGGCAACGTTCTCGTCCGCCTGGGCCGCTTTACGCGCTTTGGCACGGGCGATAGCGGCTTCCACTGCTGCTTTGCGCGGATCGGTGGCGTCAGCGGTCTCCGGCTGTGTTTTTTCTGCCTGACGGGCGCGGGCCTGCGCTTTGCGCGCCTCGCGCGCGGCGATAACCGCGCTGTTGTCCGGCGTTTCACCGGCAACCACGTTCACCGGTTCGGCGGCGGCGGCCTGTTTCTCACGCACCCGGGCCAGCGCGGCGTTGATCGCCTCTTTATCTTCGCTGCCAGGCTGCACCGCCGCTTTTTTGTGGCGTTCAGCACGGGCCAGCTTGTCGCGCTCCAGACGCGCCTGACGGGCTTCAAAGCGCGCTTTCGCTTCCGCGGCACGACGCTCTTCCTCAGCGATGGCGCGAATCTCTGCTTTTTCCTGACGGAAATACTGCACCAGCGGAATGTTGCTCGGGCAGACCCAGGCGCAGGCACCGCACTCGATGCAGTCCGCCAGGTTATGAGCCGTGGCCTTGTCGTGCTGCTGGCCTTTGCTGAACCAGTAGAGCTGCTGCGGCAGCAGGTCCGCCGGACAGGCATCGGCGCAGGCGCTGCAGCGGATACAGCCTTTCTCCTCCGGCGTTTCGCCCATCTCGCTGGCGGAAGGGGCCAGCAGGCAGTTGGTGATTTTCACCACCGGCACGTCGAGCCACGGCAGGGTGAAGCCCATCAGCGGGCCGCCCATAATCACCAGCTGTTCGCTGGTGGGAATAAAGCCTGCGTTTTCCAGCAGGTGACGCACCGGGGTGCCGAGGCGCGCCCAGACGTTGCCCGGACGGCCCACGGCCTCGCCGGTCAGCGTCACCACGCGTTCGGTCAGCGGCTCACCGTCGATCACCGCACGCTTTACCGCATAGGCGGTGCCGACGTTCTGCATCAGCACGCCGATATCCGATGAACGGCCGCCGTGCGGCACCTGTTTACCGGTCAGGATCTGCGTCAGCTGCTTCGCGCCGCCGGACGGGTATTTGGTCGGGATCACGCGCAGCTTGATGCGGTATTCATCCGCCAGCACCGCGCGCAGCATCGAGATGGCCTGCGGCTTGTTATCTTCGATGCCGATCAGCACGTCACGCGGCTGCAGGATGTGGGCGAGGATGCGAATGCCTTCCACCACCTGGGCGGCGCAATCCTGCATCAGACGGTCATCAGCGGTGATATAGGGTTCGCATTCCGCAGCGTTGATGATCAGCGTGTCAATCTTATCGCCGCCGCCCGCCAGTTTGTTGCCGGTGGGGAAGCCGGCCCCGCCCAGCCCGGCCACGCCGAACTGATGAATACGGGCGATCAGCTCCTCGCGGCTGCGGCACTGATAGTCCTGCCAGCCATCGCGATCGATCCAGCGGTCTTCGCCATCGGCATCAATAATCACTGATAGCTCGGCCAGCGCCGACGGGTGCGCGGTGGAATGGGGGGCAATCGCCGTCACGATACCGGACGTCGGCGCATGCACCGGAAGCATGCGTCCACGACCACGGGTCAACGGCTGACCGCGCAGGACGCGATCGCCAACAGTGACCGCCAGCTCGCCTTCGGCACCGATATGCTGCTTCAGCGGGATAACAAAACGCCCCGGCAGAGGAACCTGACGCAGCGGCGTACCGTTAGACTGGGTTTTCATCTCCGGAGGATGGATGCCGCCGTGAAAATCCCAGACTTTGTCTTTGCGGAAAGCGGAAAATAACTTAAGCATGTTGTTCCACTGGAATATTGCGGACAGGAATGGTGTGCAGATCCCACTTCCAGTTATCCGTGGTGGCTGCTGCCGGACGCAGCTCGATACAGGCGGTTGGGCAGGGATCGACACACAGGTTGCAGCCGGTGCAGAGATCGCTGACCACGGTATGCATCGCGCGCGTCGCGCCGACGATGGCATCCACCGGACAGGCCTGAATACATTTGGTGCAGCCGATGCAGTTGGGTTCGTCGATCACCGCCAGCATGCGCACCGGCTCTGCGGCCTGGGCATCTTCGCCAATCGGCTGCGGGTCAACGTTTAACAGCGTGGCGATTTTCAGCATCACCGCTTCGCCACCGGGGGCGCAGCGGTTGATATTTTCACCCTGGTTGCCGACGGCTTCGGCGTAAGGGCGACAGCCGGGGTAGCCGCACTGCCCGCACTGACTCTGCGGCAGAATGTCATCGATACGGTCAACGATCGGATCTTCGTCGGCAGCAAAGCGGCGCGAGGCGAAGCCGAGGATCATGCCGAACAGCAGTCCCAGCACGCTGACGGCGGCAATCGCAATCCAGACAGCACTCATTACGCTTTCACCAGCCCGCTAAAGCCCATGAAGGCCAGCGACATCAGCCCGGCGGTGATGAGCGCAATGGCATTACCGCGAAACGGTGCCGGCACGTCGGCCACGGCCAGACGCTCGCGAATGGCGGCAAACAGCACCATTACCAGCGAGAAGCCAACGGCGGCGGCAAAACCGTACAGCGCCGACTGCAGGAAGTTGTGGCCGAGGTTGATGTTGAGCAGCGCCACGCCGAGCACCGCGCAGTTGGTGGTGATAAGCGGCAGGAAGATGCCCAGCAGGCGATAGAGCGCCGGACTGGTTTTACGCACCACCATCTCGGTGAACTGCACCACCACGGCGATGACCAGAATAAAGGAGAGGGTGCGCAGGTAGATGAGATCCAGCGGGATGAGGATCCAGGTGTCGATAAGCCAGGCGCTGATCGACGCCAGCGTCATCACAAAGGTGGTGGCCAGTCCCATTCCGATGGCGCTTTCGAGTTTTTTCGAGACGCCCATAAACGGACACAGGCCAAGAAACTTCACCAATACGAAGTTATTGACCAGCACCGTACCAACAAAAAGAAGCAGATAATCAGCCATTTTTCGACCTGAAACAAAAGCAGCCGCATATTATCGGTCATCCGACCGAATGCGACAACGTAGTATCCGTAGGGTTATTTACGGGTTAACGAAGGTATTTTTCACGCGCTGAGCGTAGCGGAAATAGGGCGCCATCAGCGCCGCAGCCAGCAGAGGTAAAATAAGCTGACTCACCGCAATCTCATCGTTAACCGGCGAAAAGGCAAAAGATTTGAGCGCCAGCAGCACGCAAACCAGCAGCCAGATAATGTAGTGCTTGCGCACCAGCGCGCGGCGCTTAAAGAACGCCACGCTCAGCCACAGGGTGTAGACCCACACGGCCACCGCCGTGGCCATCGACAGATACCACAGCACGACATTTTGTGTGCTCAGTTCGCTTAACATCTGATGCGCGCGCGGCGACATAATCGCCATAAACCAGACGACCAGACCGAGCGAGGTGCTGAGGAGCGTTAACAAGAGCCAGGCGAGAGGGGCCAGCAGCCAGCCTCCGATACGCGTTGTCGGCGTGGTAGACATACAGCCTCCTCAGGAATTTCACGGCGCACAAACGAATTAAGAGCGCAGGAATTATAAAGAAATTCTCAGTAATTGCTACTGTCGCACAGGGCTCACTGCACGTATCGCCAAACGGATTTTGGAACCTCGCCAATGTTGAACAGTTTGCCGCCGGAAACCAGTTCGGCACGGCGGTGATCGGCGGCGCGATACATATTAATAATCTCCTGATTATCGGTCAGGGAATAATTAAGATGATCAAAAAGCTTTTCCAGGCTGTCGAGCGTGCTAATTTTGCGAAACTTTAATAAATAGTCCTGCACCGTCATCGGTAAATATTCCTTAATGAGAAGCCAGCCAGCGTAGCTGAATTAACGTCAATGAATAATAAACTGAAAGCGGTAAAGGCTGGATAAATAACCACGGGGGAATAAGACTTTAAGAGTAATCCTGCGTTAAAAAGGCCAGGCACCGGGCGGCACCTGACCTGATGCGATTAACGTTGATCGCCGTTGCTGCTGATAACCTTCTGATACCACCAGAAACTTTTCTTACGTTTGCGGTTGAGGTTGTCGTTATGATCGACATACACAAAGCCGTACTGTTTCTGATAACCGTTAAGCCAGCTTAATAAATCAATAAAGGACCAGGGATAATAGCCGCGCACGTCCGCACCCTGAGCAAGGGCGCTTTGCATAGCGTCAATATGCATACGCAAATAATCGATGCGCGCGTCGTCCACCACCTCGCCATCAATAATCGGGTCTTTTGCCCCCAGGCCGTTTTCGGTGATGTAGATCGGAATATCACCGTAGCGGGCTTTCACCTGCATAATGCCGTCGGTCAGTCCCTGCGGCCAGATCTCCCAGTCCCAGTCGGTATAAACCCCTTGTGGATTGCGCACAAACTTATACAGCCCTTTAAAACCGAACTGGTGTCCGCTGTTGCGCTCCCCGCTGTGGTTAGCTTTCAGGCTGGTTTCATCCGGGTTGGCCGCCACGGTTTCCCGTTTGTAATAGTTCAGGCCGATAAAGTCACAGATATTCTCTTTCAGCAGGGCGTCATCCCCCGGGGCGTAGCGCGGCACGCCCCACAGCGCCTGGGTCTGCGCCACGAGTTGCGCCGGGTATTCGCCCTTGAGCACCGGATCGTAAAGCCAGTGGGTGTAGATGGCATCGGCCAGGTCTTTCGCGGCCACATCTTCCGGCTTGTCGGTGAGGGCCGTATGGGGTTGCAGCACGTTGACGAAACCGATCTGCCCCTTAATGCCGCTTTTGCGAAACGCGTTGACCGCCAGGGCATGGGCGACAAACACATGGTGGCAGGCCTGTATTGCGCGGGCAGGATCTTGTACCGCCGGGGGATGGCTGCCGGTAATGTAGCCGTGACCGATAAATACCACGGTTTCGTTAAACGTCGCCCAGAGCTTCACCCTGGAACCAAAGCGGTCATAGCAGAGCTGGGCGTATTCCAGGAACGCCTCGGCGGTAGAGCGCGCTTCCCAGCCCCCCTCATCCTGCAGCGCCTGGGGCAGATCCCAGTGGTAAAGCGTAATCATCGGCTCAATGTTGTGCTCCAGCAGGGCATCGATCAGATCGCTGTAAAACTGCACCCCGGCTTCGTTAACTGCGCCGCGCCCGCTGGGCAAAAGACGCGGCCAGGCAATGGAGAAGCGGTAGCTCTGCATCCCCATCTCCGCCATCAGCGCCACGTCCTCGCGAAAGCGATGGTAGTGATCGACCGCGATATCGCCGTTTGTGCCTTGCCATGTGGTGCCCGGCAGATGGGAAAACACATCCCAGATTGACGGGCCTTTGCCGTCGGCATCATGTCCGCCTTCAACCTGATACGCTGCGCTGGCCGCGCCCCAGAGAAAATCCTGTGGAAATCCTGACATCGGTAACTCCTTGCGTCGTGGTGATGTCATCGAGTGTAGGCAACGGCTTTTTCGCGCTGCAACCGGTTTCGGTAACCGGTTGCAGGGTTGCGATCGCGATCACTTTTCCGCTTTCATACGAAACTTATCGCAGTAACGATACGGTAATAATTTGTTGAGACATCAGGGGGATTGGTGTGAAATGACAGCGTCAACTGACCAGAGGAATCTCTATGAGTGATAAAATCCGCGTTGGACTCATCGGCTATGGCTATGCCAGTAAAACCTTCCATGCGCCGCTGATTGCCGGCACGCCGGGCATGGAGCTGGCCGCCATCTCCAGCAGCGATGCGGCAAAGGTTCATGCCGACTGGCCGACCGTGCCGGTGGTATCCGAGCCGAAGCAGTTGTTTAACGATCCCAATATCGACCTCATCGTGGTTCCCACCCCCAACGATACCCACTTCCCGCTGGCCAAAGCCGCGCTGGAAGCGGGCAAGCACGTCGTGGTGGATAAACCCTTTACCGTGACGTTGTCACAGGCACGCGAGCTGGATGCGCTGGCCAAAAGCTGCAATCTGGTGCTGTCGGTGTTCCACAACCGCCGCTGGGACAGCGACTTCCTGACGCTGAAAGCGCTGGTGGCAGAGGGGACGCTGGGCGAAGTGAGCTACTTTGAATCCCATTTTGACCGCTTCCGTCCGCAGGTGCGTAACCGCTGGCGCGAGCAGGCCGGGCCGGGCAGCGGCATCTGGTACGATCTGGCTCCGCACCTGCTCGACCAGGCGATCAACCTGTTTGGCCTGCCGGTCAGCCTGTCGGTGGATCTCGCCCAGCTGCGCCCCGGCGCACAGGCGACCGACTACTTCCACGCGGTGCTGAGCTACCCGCAGCGCCGCGTCGTGCTGCACGGCACCATGCTGGCGGCGGCGGAATCGGCGCGCTATATCGTGCACGGCACCCGCGGCAGCTATGTGAAGTTTGGTCTTGACCCGCAGGAGGATCGCCTGAAGGCCGGGGAGCGCCTGCCGCAGAGCGACTGGGGCTACGACATGCGCGATGGCACCCTGACGCTGGCGCAGGGTGAGGAGATGGTAGAGAAAACGCTGCTGACGGTGCCGGGCAACTACCCGGCCTACTATGCGGCCATCCGCGACGCCCTCACCGGCAACGGCGAAAATCCGGTGCCGGCAAGCCAGGCGATCACCATCATGGAACTGATTGAGCTGGGTATCGAATCGGCGAAGCACCGCGCGACGCTGTCGCTGGCCTGAGTGGCCGCTGTCATACCGGGGGCGTGCAAACGCCCCTTTTTTTCGCTCAACCGCCGCTCAACAAACAGAATGTTAATAGCAGGTTATATTTATCATTGCCCCTGACCAGGGCAGAGTAGGCTTTTTTGATATCAACAGGGATACCCTATGCGTTGGCTGCAGCGTCTGAAGATAGACACCTTTTTAGTGATTATGACTGGCGTGGTGATCGTCGCCTCGTTTTTCCCCTGCGAAGGCCGGGTGAAAACGGCCTTTGAATACCTGACGACCTTTGCAATCGGACTGCTGTTCTTTATGCACGGTGCGAAGCTCTCCCGCGAGGCGATTTTTGCCGGGATGGGCCACTGGCGGCTGCATCTGGTGGTGTTTATCAGCACCTTCGCCCTGTTCCCGGCGCTCGGGCTGCTGATGCAGTTTATTCCGCACTCGGTGCTGCCGCCGTCGCTCTATCTCGGCTTCCTCTATCTCTGCGCGCTGCCGGCCACGGTGCAGTCCGCTATCGCGTTCACCTCGGTGGCGAAAGGCAACGTGGCGGCAGCCATTTGCAGCGCCTCGGCGTCGAGCATTCTCGGCATCTTCCTCTCGCCGGTGCTGGTCGGGGCGCTGATGCAGGCCCAGCAGGGGGATACCAACACCCTGGATGCCATCGGCAAGATCGTGCTGCAGCTGATGGTGCCGTTTGTGGTGGGGCACCTGTCGCGCCCGCTGATTGGCCGCTGGGTCGATCGGCATAAAAAACTGATCAACCTGACCGACCGCTCGTCAATTCTGCTGGTGGTGTACGTGGCATTCAGTGAAGCGGTGGTGGGCGGCATCTGGCATCAGATCGACGGCGCTGCGCTGCTGGTGGTGGTAGGGCTGTCTGTTGTGCTGTTGGCAGTGGTGCTGGTGGTGAACACCCTGACGGCGCGGATGCTGGGCTTCAACACGGCGGATGAGGTGACGATCGTGTTCTGCGGTTCGAAAAAGAGCCTGGCGAACGGCGTGCCGATGGCGAATGTGCTGTTCCCGGCCAGTGCGGTGGGGGTCATGGTGCTGCCGCTGATGATTTTCCATCAGATCCAGCTGATGGTTTGCGCGGTGCTGGCGCAGCGTTACGCCCGCCGTACCACGTCGGAAGAGACGGCCCAGGCAAAACCCTGAGCCGTAACGCATCAGGCGCGAACGGACTCGCACAGCGCCTGTTTCTCCTGCTCGCTTAAAAACGCAATCGTCAGGCCGTTCTGCTGGGCCTGGCGGATCTGCGCCTGGCTCAGTCCGGCCTGTGCGGCAGCCACCTGATACTCGTGGGTGATGTCCACGCCCTGAACCGCCGGGTCATCGGTATTGATAGTTGCCAGCACGCCATGCTCAAGGAAGGTTTTCAGCGGGTGCTTCTCCAGTGCCGCCACGGTGCTGGTCTGAATATTCGACGTCAGGCAGGATTCAATCCCGATGCGCTGCTCGGCGAGGAAATCCATCAGCGCCGGATCCTCAATCGCCTTCACGCCGTGACCGATGCGCTCGGCCCCCAGCTCGCGAATCGCCTGCCAGATGCTCTCCGGTCCTGCCGCTTCACCGGCATGCACCGTGATACGCCAGCCGGCGTCGCGGGCGCGGTTGAAGTGGGGCAGGAACAGGCTGCCGGGGAAGCCCAGCTCGTCCCCCGCCAGATCGAGCGCGGTAATATGGTCGCGGTGCGCCAGCAGGGCGTCCAGCTCCACCTCGCAGGCGGTTTCCCCGAAGGTGCGGCTCATAATGCCGATCAGACGCGCCTGCACGCCAAAATCACGGCAGCCTTCGCGCACCCCGGCAATTACCGCTTCCACCACGCCGTCCACCGGCAGCTGGTGGGTCATCGCCATATAACCCGGTGAGAAGCGCAGTTCGACGTAGTGCAGGCCGTGCTGTGCGGCATCTTCGATGTTTTCATACGCCACGCGGCGGCAGGCATCCAGCGACGCCAGCACCTTCACGCCCCAGTCGAGTTTGGCCAGAAAGCTCACCAGATCCGGTTCGTTGGCGGTGACCTGCACATGCGGGCGCAGGGTTTCGAGGGTGGTGGCGGGCAGGCTCAGATTGAACTGGCGGCCAAGATCGAGAATGGTTTGGGCGCGAATGTTGCCATCGAGGTGGCGGTGCAGGTCGGTTAACGGCAGGGTGGTATCAATCATGGTCGCACTCTTTTTTTAGCTAAAGTGCAGAGCATTATAAAAATAAAGCGGGGGAAAAAGCTACGTTGCGCAACAAAAAGGGGTGTTTCCACCCCGAAGCGTCAGTGAAGTGAGCGAATGGCGGCGATTAAGCGGGCAACCCCGGCTTCCAGCTTCACCCGCGGGCAGCCGACGTTGAGGCGGATAAAGCCGTTGCCTTCTGCGCCGTAGGTGTAGCCCGGCATAATGGCGACCTTCTGCTGCTCGATCAGCGCCTGTTGCAGCGCCTTATCGTCAAGACCCAGCGGACGCAGATCGATCCATGCCAGATAGGTGGCGGCGGGGGGCTGCCAGTTGAGTTGCGCAAACGCCGCATTCAGGGTCTCCGCAACGTAATTGAGGTTAGCCCGCAGGTAGTCGCGCAGCGCGTCGAGCCAGGGCGCACCGTCGCGATAGGCGGCAATATGCGCCACCAGCGCCAGCACCGCCGGTGAAGAAAGGCCATCCTGCCCCTTGAGCGCCGTCAGGTACGCCTCCCGCGCCTGCGGTTCGCTGATGAACCCGTAAGCGCCAGTCAGGGCCGGAATGTTAAAGCTCTTGGACGCCGAGGTCACCAGCGCCCAGACGCCGCGCCCGACCGCGCTCCAGGGGGTGTGGCTTCCGCGCCACACCATGTCCATATGGATTTCGTCGCTGATAACCCGCACGCCGTGTCGCTCGCACAGCGCCGCCATAGTGTCCAGCTCCGGCCGTGTCCAGACTTTACCGGTCGGGTTGTGCGGGCTGCACAGCAGCATGATTTTGCACTCCGGCTTCGCCAGCGCCTGCTCCAGCCGGGCCATGTCGCATACCCAGTCGCCGTCCTGCTGCGCCAGCGGCAGGGCCAGCACGCGGCGCTGATTGCCTTCGATGGTTTTGTAGAACGCGTCGTAGGCCGGGGTGTGGATCAGCACCCCGTCGCCGGGTTGCGACCACTGGCGGATCAGCTGCGAGACGGTGTAGATCACCGACGGGCCATACATCAGCGTTGCCGGGTCGATGGCGGTGGCGAAACGCTGCTGATACCAGTGGGCAATCGCCCCGCTGAAATCGCTGTTATTCCAGCGGCTGTAGCCCAGCACGCCGTGGGCGAGGCGCTGCTGCAGAGCATCCAGCACACACGGCGCGGTGGGGAAATCCATATCCGAAATGGTGAACGGCAGCAGATCCGGTGCGCCGAAGCGGTCCGCGACATAATCCCACTGGGTACACCAGGTACCGTGCCGGTCTACCGGCGTTGAAAAATCAAACATCGTATCGTCCTTAGCGCCTCACGCCTGCACCATGTTCATCAGTGCCGCCATCTCATCTTTTACCGACTGCACCTGCGGGCCGATCACCACCTGCAAATTATGCTGGTTGAGCTGTACCACGCCGATGGCGCGATTGGCTTTCAGCGCCTCGACATCCACTTTCGCCATCTCTTTTACCGAGAGACGCAGGCGGGTGATGCAGTTATCGAGAGTGACGATATTTTCCGCGCCGCCGAGTGCTGCGAGAATCGCCGGAACGTTATACCCGGACTTGCCGACGCTGCCCGCCATGGCGGTTTCGACCTGGCGCGCCACTTCCACGTCGCGACCGGGGGTTTTGATATTAAAGCGCAGGATGGCGAAGCGGAAAATGGCGTAGTAGGCCGCAAACCAGACCGCTGCCACCACCGGCACCAGATACCACTTGGTGGCGAGGCCGTGCAGCATGCCGAACACCACAAAGTCGATAACGTTGCCGTCGGTGTTGCCGATGGTGACGCCGAGCACGGCCATGATAGTGAAGCCCAGCCCGGTCAGCATGGCGTGGATGAGATACAGCACCGGGGCGACAAACAGGAACAGGAACTCCAGCGGCTCGGTGGTGCCGCCCACCACGCAGGCAATCACGCCGGAGATCAGCAGCCCTTTAATCTTGTGCCGGTTTTCCGGGCGAGCGCAGTGGTACATCGCCAGCGCCGCGCCGGGCAGGCCGCCGAGGAACGCCGGCATTTTGCCCTGCGAGAGGAAGCGCGTCGCGCTCTCAGAGAAGCCGTGTACCGACGGACAGTTGAGCTGCGCCTGGAAGATGGTCAGCGCCCCGTTGACGGTTTTGCCGCACACGTCCATCGTGCCGCCCGCTTCGGTAAAGCGGATCAGCGCCACCAGAATATGCTGCAGGCCGAACGGCAGCAGCAGACGCTCGCCAGTGCCGAAAATCATCGGTCCGAACGCCCCGGCGCTGTTGATCATGCTCCCCAGCGCGGTGATGCCCATAGCAAACACCGGCCAGATTAATGGGATCACCAGCCCCACCAGGCCCATCACCACGCTGGTGATAATGGGAACGAAGCGGGTGCCGCCGAAGAACGCCAGCGCATCCGGCAGGCGCACGTTGTGAAAACGCTCGTGCAGCAGCCAGATGATCACCCCGGCGATCACCGCCCCGAGGATGCCGGTATCCACCGACTGGATGCCCAGCACGTTCTGCACGTTATTGGCTTTCAGCACCGCCGCATCGGTGGTGGGCAGAATGCCTTTCATGGTGAGCCAGAAGTTGGTCGCCAGGTTCATCACCGTAAAGCCGACGAAACCGGCAAAGGCCGCGACGCCTTTATTCTCGCGCGCCAGCCCGAGCGGGATAGCGATGCAGAACATCACCGGCAGGTAGCTGAAGGCGAAGGAGCCGACTTTGCTCATCCACAGGAAAATGGCCTGCAGCACCGGATGGCCGAGCGCCGGAAACAGGGTGATGACATCATGGCTGCTCAACGAACTGCCGATGCCGAGCATGATGCCGCAGAAGGAGAGGAGCGCTACCGGCAGCATGAAGGTTTTGCCCAGCTGCTGGAAGAACTCCCACACGGTGATTCGGGATGCTGCATTAGCCGCCATAAACGACTCCTTGTCCTGAAGTGAGGTCGGGGATATATCACGCAGCGAGAAGATAAAACGTTTTATCAAACTTTAGTGCGAAACGAATCACATAATCAGGCGATAATAGCGGCTATAAAGATCACCTATGGGTAAAACGTTTTATCTCAGCGATAAGGGAAGGGAATCGCAGCGATGTCTGTAGCGAAGAAAATCACCATCAACGACGTGGCGCTGGCGGCGGGCGTTTCGGTCAGTACCGTCTCGCTGGTGCTGAGCGGCAAGGGGCGCATCTCCCACGCCACCGGTGAGCGGGTTAACGAGGCGATCGAGAAACTGGGCTTTGTGCGCAACCGTCAGGCGGTGTCGCTGCGCGGCGGGCAGAGCGGGGTGATTGGCCTGATGGTGCGCGATCTCAGCTCGCCCTTTTACGCCGAGCTGACTGCCGGCCTCAGTGAGGCGCTGGAAGCACAGGGGCGGATGCTGTTCCTCACCCAGTGTGGACGCGACGCCGACCAGAGCGAACGCTGCTTCGCCACGCTGCTCTCCCAGGGCGTGGACGGCGTGATTATCGCCGGTGCTGCCGGCGAGGGCGCGTCGCTGCGCGATATGGCGGCGGCGCGTCAGCTTCCGCTGCTGTTTGCCTCGCGGGCCAGCCATCTTGATGAAGCCGATATTATCCGCCCGGACAACATGCAGGCCGCGCAGCTGGTGACCGAACATCTGATCCGGCGCGGCCATCAGCGCATCGCCTGGCTGGGGGGACGCAGCTCCTCACTGACCCGCGCTGAACGCCTGGGTGGCTACTGCGCCACGCTGTTGCAGTACGGCCTGCCGTTTCACAGCGACTGGGTGCTGGAGTGCGAACCGAGCCAGAAACAGGCGGCGGAGGCCATCAGCGATCTGCTGCGGCGCAATCCCACCATCAGCGCGGTGCTGTGCCACAACAGTACCGTGGCGATGGGGGCGTGGTTCGGCCTGATGCGCGGCGGACGTCAGGGCGGGGAAGGCGGGATGGAGAGCTACTACGATCGCCAGGTGGCGCTGGCGGCCTTTGCCGAGGTGCCTGAAGCCGCACTCGACGATCTGCCGGTGACCTGGGTCACCACCCCGGCCCGGGAGATAGGCCATACCCTGGCCGGACGCATGCTACAGCGCATCAACCAGGAAGAGGGAGCGTTGCGCCACCAGATTATTCCCGCCCGGCTGGTGCCCCAGCGCTGAACGCTGCCCCGGCCCTGGGATATTCAACCTCATAACTTCCACGCGTAGGGTGGGTAAGCGTAGCGCACCCACCGTTGAATACTGAACGCCGCCCATAAAAAAGGCCTCCGCAGGGAGGCCTTGTTGTTAACGCAACATTATTGCGGAGCGATCATCGGCCCGCGCGGTGCCGGTGCCATCGGGTTTTCCAACTCCGGAGCCGGCGCCTCGCCGCCCATGCCCGGCAGCGTGAATTTCCCGAACAGCGCCTCGACCGGCATCTTGTCGCCGTTGAGGTTCACCTGGCCGTTAGCGTATTGCAGGCTGGTGCTGATCACATTGTCTTTGGTCGATACCAGGCGGAACATCTGGCCCGCGGCAGCAGCGCCTTCCACCTGTTTACGCGCCAGCTTTTCAGCCTGATCCTTCTGGTAGCCTTCAAGCTGCGCAACCTGGGTCATAAATTCGGTCGCCATGTCCATCGGGATCGACAGTTTGCCATCCAGCGATTTCACGTTACGCAGCAGCTCTTCGCCCAGGGACTTCACCGGCTGCTTCAGCTCTTCTTTGTTTTTGAAGAACAGTGACAGGTTCAGCGAGCTTTCGCCTTTGGCATTTTTCCAGCTGAACGGCGCAACGGTAATCACCGGGCCGCTGTCGAGCAGCAGCGGCAGGTTGTTAAGCAGGATCTGGCGGAAATTCTCCTGATAGGCCTGCGGGTTCTGCATCACTTCCGGCTGCGACAGCAGGGCGTTCGCCTGGGCGTTGTACTGCTGGCTGAACTGGTGCCAGGCTTTGCCGTCCACCTGGCCGACCTTCAGCGTCAGCTTACCGCTGCCCATGTTCTGGTTCTGCACCTTCAGGCTGTCGAGGGTGTAATCCACCACGCTGTTGAGATGCTTCTTGTCTTCGGCCACTTCGGTTTTTGCCGTCAGCGCCGTGCCTTCAAATACCGCCAGCTCGTTGCCTTCCACCGAAATAGCCAGCTTCTCAAGATTGAGCTGCTGCTGACCGATGCGCTCGTCAAACGAGGTCAGTTCGGACGAACCGTCGGTTTTCAGGTTGTTGATGCTCATCTGCACGCGCTGACCATATTCATTGACGCTGTCGATGAGCGCGCTGTCGATATTCCCTTTCAACGACATCTCGTTGCTGTCACCGTCTACCGCAACCCTGAACTCCCCGCCGCTGAAGGCGATTTTGTCCTGCTCCTGCTGATAGTTCACCGGCACCAGCGTGATATCAGTAACGGTGGCCCCCGAGTAGCCAACGCGGGTATCGGCGGTAAACAGCGACTGGCCTTTGGTGTGGTCAAACAGCGCTTTGGTGGTGGCGTTATTGGCAAGTGAAGTATTCACCGACGCCAGCGACGGGATCAGGTTAAACTTTTTCAGCTGCGCGAAGGGGAACGGACCGTGATCGACGTCCTCGTTCAGCACCACGGTCTGACCCGGTTTCAGCCACGAACTTTGCGCGCCCTGAACCGGCTTCACAACCAGCTCCAGCTGGCTGCTGAACACGCCGCGATGGTAGTTCTGGTACGCCAGCTCCAGGCCTGACTCCGGCGAGGTGCGCTTCAGTTCGGCGTTGCCCTGCGCGATCATCTCCGCTACGCGGTTCTCGAATTGTTTACCGGTAAACCAGGCCGCGCCCGTCCAGACCACACCCAGGGCGACGATCACGCCCGCTGCAACCAGAGTCTTTTTCATAGTCCTTATCCCTAAAACAGTCGTCCCGGCGGATAACCCGCCGGGTGAGTTCATCAACGTCTGACAGTGAGCTTAGCAATCCGTGCCAAAAAAATCAGTAGCTTAGTCGATTTTATTAAACACGCGCGCGATGCGTCCGATGCCGCTGACGCTGACCGGCGACTCATCGGCGGCGATAAACGCCGATTCGCCCGGCTTCAGTACCAGCGTAGCATCGTCTTTGCGCAGCAGCGCTTCACCTTCGACGCAGAACACAATCGCCGCGCTGGACTGCGCCAGCTCAGCAGCCTGCGTGTTCAGGTCGTGCAGGGAGAACGCGAAGTCGTCCACCGGGATCGGGAAATCCAGCTCGCTGCCGCGCTTCACCGCCTGGGTCAGCAGGCTGTCTGCCGCTTTCGGCTCGAACTTCACGTTCGCCACCAGCTCAGGAATATCGATGTACTTCGGCGTCAGGCCGGCGCGCAGCACGTTATCCGAGTTAGCCATCACCTCCAGCGCCACGCCCTGCAGATAGGCGTGAGGGGTTTCGGCAAACAGGAACATCGCTTCGCCCGGATTCAGTTTCACCACGTTGAGCAGCAGCGGGGAGAACAGGCCGCTGTCGTCCGGGTAAAACTCACTGATGGCGCGAATGGTATCCCAGGGCTCGCCGGTTTTATCGGCCAGCGCCGCTTTCAGCACCGCCAGCGCGCGGGATTTCTCGTCGCCCTGCATATTCAGCAGGCTGGCGAACAGCTCGCTCAGGCGCTGGGCGTTCGGTGCTTCGAGGAAGTGGGCTATGGCGGTATGCGCTCCCGCCACCGGCTGCAGCAGCGAAACGATGTCGTTGAATTCGCGGAAGGCGTTCATCGCCAGGAACGGGGTAAGCGCAAAGACCAGCTCCGGCTTGTGGTTCGGATCTTTATAGTTGCGCTCGGCGGCATCCAGCGGGATACCGGCGGCGTTCTCTTTCGCAAAGCCCGCTTCCGAGGCCTGCTTGTTCGGATGCACCTGAATCGAGAGTGGCTGATCCGCGCACAGCACCTTAAACAGGAACGGCAGCTCGCCGAAGCGCTCGGCGACGCCGCGCCCCAGCAGGGTCTCTTTATCGGCGTCAATCACGTCGCGCAGCAGATGCGTGGCGCCGCTGGCGTCCTGCACTTTTGAGCTGCTCTTCGGGTGCGCGCCCATCCACAGCTCCGCCATCGGCAGCTGTTGCGGGTTGGCGATACCGTAGAGTTCCGTTAACGCAGTTTTACTTCCCCAGCCGTAGTTCTGCACTGAGTTAATGAGTTTTTGCATTATCAAGCCCTGTAGTCATGAGGATGAAATCTGGCGTTATTAAACCAACAAACCCGTTTGAAGTAACCAGCGGCGGTAAAAAGTCGTATTAGTCTCAGTTTTTGTTAAAAAATTGTGTACGATGTGGCGACTCGCTTTTGAAGACGGCACATGGACCATGCGCCAATAACATTCCACATCGAAGCAGTAAGTGAGAGCACAATGTCGAATAAACCCTTTTACTATCAGGAACCCTTTCCGCTCGCGAAGGATGACACCGAATATTACCTGCTGACCCGCGACTACGTTTCCGTCTCCGAATTTGAAGGGCAGGCGGTGCTGAAAGTGGAGCCCCAGGCGTTAACCCTGCTGGCCCAGCACGCCTTCCACAATGCCTCTTTTATGCTGCGTCCGGCGCATCAGCAGCAGGTCGCTGACATTCTGAACGACCCCGAGGCCAGCGAAAACGACAAGTACGTTGCCCTGCAGTTCCTGCGCAACTCCGAAATCGCCGCCCGCGGTATTCTGCCCACCTGCCAGGACACCGGCACCGCCATTATTATGGGTAAGAAGGGGCAGCGCGTCTGGACCGGCGGCGGGGATGAAGCCGCGCTGGCGCACGGCGTGTATAACACCTATATCGAAGACAACCTGCGTTACTCCCAGAACGCCGCGCTGGATATGTATAACGAGGTGAATACCGGCACCAACCTGCCGGCGCAGATCGACCTCTACAGCGTGGACGGCGAGGAGTACAAATTCCTCTGCATCGCCAAAGGTGGCGGCTCGGCCAACAAAACTTATCTCTACCAGGAAACCAAAGCGCTGCTCTCACCGGGCAAGCTGAAAAACTATCTGGTGGAGAAGATGCGCAGCCTTGGTACTGCAGCCTGTCCGCCTTATCATATCGCGTTCGTCATCGGCGGCACCTCGGCGGAAGCCACCCTGAAAACCGTGAAGCTCGCCTCCACGAAATACTATGACGGGCTGCCGACCGAAGGTAACGCCCACGGGCAGGCGTTCCGCGACGTGCAGCTGGAGCAGGAGCTGCTGCAGGAAGCACGCAATCTCGGCCTCGGTGCACAGTTTGGCGGCAAATACTTCGCCCACGACGTGCGGGTTATCCGCCTGCCGCGCCACGGCGCATCCTGCCCGGTAGGCATGGGCGTCTCCTGCTCGGCAGACCGTAACATCAAGGCCAAAATCAACCGCGACGGCGTCTGGATCGAGAAGCTGGAGAACAACCCCGGCAAATACATCCCGGAAGCGCTGCGTCGTGAAGGTGAGGGCGAAGCGGTGCGCATCAACCTGAATCGCCCGATGGCCGAAATTCTGCAGCAGCTGTCGCAGTACCCGGTCTCCACACGCCTGTCGCTCTCCGGCACCATTATCGTGGCGCGCGACATCGCCCACGCGAAGCTGAAAGAGCGCATCGACAGCGGGCAGGGGCTGCCGCAGTACGTTAAGGATCACCCGATCTACTACGCCGGCCCGGCCAAAACCCCGGACGGCTATGCATCAGGCTCCCTCGGCCCGACCACTGCCGGGCGTATGGATTCCTACGTTGACCTGCTGCAATCCCACGGCGGCAGCATGATCATGCTGGCGAAGGGCAACCGCAGCAAGCAGGTCACCGACGCCTGCCACCAGCACGGCGGCTTCTACCTCGGCAGCATCGGCGGCCCGGCAGCGGTGCTGGCGCAGAGCAGCATCAAGAGCCTCGAATGCGTCGAATACCCGGAGCTGGGCATGGAAGCGATCTGGAAAATTGAGGTAGAAGACTTCCCGGCGTTCATCCTCGTGGATGACAAAGGCAACGACTTCTTCCAGCAGATCCAGTCCTCGGCCTGCGCCACCTGCGTTAAATAAGCCAGCCGCCCTCCGGGGCGGTTTTTTTTAAGCGGCGCGTAAACGCACAAAGCCGCAATCAGTTCGCTATTCGTCATCCATACTTGATAACCGCAATTGAGCAGCGTCGGACCCGATAACCTTTTGTTACCACAGGAGAACGTCATGGCAACGCATCGCAGTGAAAAAGATTCTATGGGCGCCATCGAGGTGCCGGCCGATAAACTCTGGGGCGCACAGACCCAGCGTTCGCTGGAGCATTTTCGTATCTCGACCGAGAAAATGCCGGTCGCGCTGATCCAGGCGCTGGCGCTCACCAAGCGTGCGGCGGCGCTGGTTAATCAGGATTTAGGCTTGCTGGCCGCGGAAAAAGCGCAGGCGATTGTCCAGGCGGCGGATGAAGTGCTGGAGGGCAAACACCCGGACGAGTTTCCGCTCGCTATCTGGCAGACCGGCTCCGGCACCCAGTCCAATATGAACATGAACGAAGTGCTGGCCAACCGCGGCAGCGAGATCCTCGGCGGCGTGCGCGGTATGGAGCGTAAAATCCACCCCAACGACGACGTCAACAAGAGCCAGAGCTCCAACGACGTTTTCCCCACGGCGATGCACGTGGCGGCGGTGATTGCCCTGCGCGAACAGCTTGTCCCGCAGCTGAAGGTGCTGAAAAAGACGCTGCATGAAAAATCCCAGGCCTTTGCCGGGATCGTGAAAATTGGTCGCACCCATCTGCAGGATGCCACGCCGCTGACCCTCGGCCAGGAGATCTCCGGCTGGGTAGCGATGCTTGAGCACAACCTGCGCCATCTCGAGCAGAGCCTGCCGCACCTCTCTGAACTGGCGCTGGGCGGAACGGCGGTGGGAACCGGGCTGAATACCCATCCGGAATACGCGGTGCGGGTCGCGAAAGCGCTGGCGGATCACACCGGGCAGCCGTTTGTGACCGCACCAAACAAATTCGAAGCGCTGGCGACCTGCGATGCGCTGGTGCACAGCCACGGCGCGCTGAAAGGACTGGCGGCCTCGCTGATGAAAATTGCCAACGACGTGCGCTGGCTGGCGTCCGGGCCGCGCTGCGGGATTGGCGAGCTGTCGATCCCGGAAAACGAGCCGGGTAGCTCCATCATGCCGGGTAAAGTCAACCCGACCCAGTGCGAAGCCATGACCATGCTCTGCTGCCAGGTGATGGGCAACGACGTGGCGGTGAATATCGGTGGGGCGTCGGGCAACTTCGAACTGAACGTCTATCGCCCGATGGTGATCCATAACTTCCTGCAGTCGGTGCGCCTGCTGGCGGACGGCATGGAGAGCTTCAACGAGCACTGCGCCATCGGCATTGAGCCGGTGCGCGAGCGCATCGATCAGCTGCTCAATGAATCCCTGATGCTGGTTACCGCGCTCAACACCCACATCGGGTATGACAAAGCGGCGGAGATCGCCAAGAAAGCGCACAAAGAGGGGCTGACGCTGAAGGCCGCCGCGCTGAAGCTGGGCTATCTCAGCGAGGCGGAGTTTGATGAGTGGGTTCGGCCGGAGCAGATGGTCGGCAGCATGAACCCTTAACGCGCCAGGTAAAGGTGCAGGCGCGGGATCAGCGGCGTCAGCGGCTCCGCCAGCGGTTTATGGCGGTGCTGCACGTTATCAGCGTTGTAGTTCAGCAGTTCGCCGAGGTCGGGCACGCTGCTTCCCGGCGCTGGCGGGCAGAGCGCAATAATCGGCGTGGCGCAGGCGTACTGCACCTGTTTCTGATCCTGTGAATACCAGACCCGCGCCACCGGCTGCACTTTCACCGGTCGTTTGATCTTCAGCCGCGCCTGCTCGGGCAGGGCGGCGATATCGTTATACTCCTGCTCAAGATGCGCCAGCCACTGCTCACGGGTCCAGGGAGCCTGGGCGCGCGGCGACTTCATGCTTTTCTCCAGCATCGCCAGCACCTCATCGCGGGTAAGATTTTTGATCACGTGCTTGTTGGCCCAGCCGAAACGCAGCGTTGCCGGATTATCCACTACTACCAGCTTGCGGTAGGCGTTCAGCGTAATCAGCCCCGGTAGCTGGCGATGCACCCACTCAAAGCGCTGCGCAGGCGGCAGGCCGCTCTCTTTCGCGATGATCTTTTCCAGCTCGGTCTTCAGCCTGTTTACCTCGCCAGTCCGCTGGTGCAGCCGGGCGCGCTCCTCATCGCTCACCGCATAACATACCGCCCCGGGCAGCCGCAGCGCGGCTTTGCTGCTGCGATTTTCCGACTGCTGCTGGATGAACAGGCGCGTGAAGTGCTTGAGTGCCGCCTCGTGGGCCTGTTTACCGATCAGCTGGTTTACCGCGATGGTTTCCAGCGGATCATGCTCTTCACCTTTTTTTACCTCGGGCAGCGTGAACACGCGCCCGGTCAGCAGATGGCTGGTGGAGAGCAGCTCGCGCACCCCGGCAAGCTGGCGCTCCAGTTCGCGAAAGGTGGTGGTCAGGCGTTCAATCAGATCGTATTGCGGCATAGCGGCACCCATTAGTTACAACATACTTAAGTTATAGCACATCCGGCACGTTGCAGGCCACGGTGTTTACTCGTTCCTGTAGGGTGGGTAAGCCTGCGCACTCACCATAAGCGCAGAATCCGAAGCGTGGATCCGTCCGGCATCAAAACCGCCGCGCCTTCTTCCCGTAGGGTGGGTAAGCGCAGCGCACCCACCATAAACGTAGAAGCCGAAGCAGGGCCGGTTTTGTTGGCCGGGAGCCGGGATAGTGAAGGGGGTGGCGGCGAACCCCCTTCACCCGTTCACGTGCGGCGTGTTTGCATATGAGCGCGGTGCCACGGTGAACGGAACCATCCCCGTAATCCCATAGACCTCATGCCCTAACGGTAGGTGCGCTGTAAACGGCGGGTGCGCAAGCTTACCCGCCCTACACCCGCTCTAAACCCGTAGGGTGGGTAAGCGCAGCGCACCCACCATTAATACAGAAGCCGAAGTGTGGATCCGTCCGGCATCAAAACCGCCGCGGCGCAGGCGTTGAGTCCGGGCTGGCGGTCGGGAACCGCCAGAGGGCGCGAGCCCCGGGAAGGGGTATCGCGCCCGACCGGAAGCGAAACGCCGGAGGCAAGGGCAGCCCGCAGGGCCGGTTTTTTAGCCGGGAGCCGGGATAGTGAAGGGGGTGGCGGCGAGCCCCCTTCACCCGTTCACGTGCAGCAGCGTTCCCATGTGAGCGCGGTGCCCCGGTGAACGGAACCATCACCGTAATCCCATAGACCTCATGCCCTAACGGTGGGTGCGCGGTAAACGGCGGGTGCGCAAGCTTACCCGCCCTACACCCGCTCTAAACCCGTAGGGTGGGTAAGCTTGCGCACCCACCTCAATCCCCATCACCCGGCCAGCTGAAACGAAAACGCGCACCGCCGGCGCGGCTGCTTTCTGCCGTGACCTGGCCCTTCATTGCCACCGCCACCGAGCGGACAATGGCTAATCCGAGTCCGCAGCCGCCGGTGGCGCGGTCGCGGCTCGGGTCGAGGCGCACAAACGGCTCAAACACGCGCTCGCGTTCCGACGCCGGAATGCCTGGCCCGTCATCCTCCACTGCCAGCACCCACTGCCGCTCATCCCGCTGCAGGGAAACAGACAGCGTCTGCTGGCTGTAACGTAAGGCGTTGTTGATAAGGTTATCCAGCACCCGGTCCATCAGGCGCACGTCCACGCTGGCGACGGCTGGCGTCGCCGGAAGCGTCAGCAGGATCTCCCGCTCGGGATGGATATAGCGTATCTCTTCAACGCGCTCTTTCAGCCAGTGCGTCAGGGTAATGCGCGTCAGCGTCAGCGCCGTCTCCGGGCGGTCGAGGCGGGCGAAGGTCAGCAGTTCGTCGATCAACCCCTCCAGCTGGCCGATATCGCGGTTCAGACCGCGCGCCTCGTCGGCGCTGAGGTTGTCGCTCATCGCCAGCCGATAGCGCAGGCGCACCAGCGGCGTGCGCAGCTCGTGGGCAATGCCGTCGATCAGCTGCTTCTTGCTGGCAATCAGCGCATTGATGTTGTCCGCCATCTGGTTGAAGGCAACGCCCATGCGCTCGAAGCTGGAATCCGGCTCAAAATGGATGCGCTCGTCGAGCTTGCCGCTGCCCAGACGCCGGGCCGCCGACTCCAGCTTCAGCATCTCCTGCCAGTGTGGACGCATCCAGATAAACACCGGAACCGCGAGGGAGAAGGCGATAAAGGCGATCAGCGCGATATCCAGCAGCCGCATCTGATGCAGGAAAAACAGGTAGGGCACCGGCCCGACGGCCAGCACGTAGTTGCTCTGGGGAATGCGCTGGATAAAGGTGTACTCCTTATCCAGGGCGATAATATCCCCGTCGCGCAGGCGCTTCATGGTCGGGGCGTTGAGCGTAAAGGTATTCAGCGGTTCGATGCGCAGCTTAAACGACAGATTGAGATCCAGCTCGCCGATGGTTTTATTCCAGTCCTTCGGTGGGATCTCGTCCAGCTCGCTGCGCATCAGGTAGAGCGAGCTTTTCATCAGGTCGTCCAGCGACTGCCGGCCCGCGCGCTCGGCGGTGAACTTATACACCAGCCCGACCAGCATGGTCATCACCAGAAAACAGGCGAACAGCAGCAGGTAAAACTGTACGAACAGCTTTCTCATCAGGCGTCGTCCCAGGCGTGGGGGGCAAACAGATAACCTTTATTGCGCACGGTTTTGATGCGGTACGGCTCGGTGGCGCTGTCGTTAAGCTTTTTACGCAGCCGGGATATCGCCACGTCCACGCTGCGATCGAGGCCGTCGTAGCTCACGCCGCGCAGATTCTTCAGCAGCGCATCGCGATCCATAATCAACCCGGCGTGGGTTGCCAGCTCCCACAGCAAATCAAAATCAGCCGTGGAAAGGCTGACCTGCGTGCGGCCAAGCGTCACCTGGCGGTTTAACGGGTCGATGCACAGCGTGCCAAACTGCAGGGCTTTGTGCGGGCGCAGCGCAGTCGGGGCAGCTTCAGCGGGCTGGCTCTGATGCTGGCGCAGGTGCAGACGCAGGCGCGCCAGCAGCACCGGCGGCGGGGTGGTTTTCAGGATGTAATCGTTGGCACCCATCTCCAGCGCCAGGATATGGTTCATGTCGCTGTCCAGCGAGGTCAGCAGCACAATCGGGCCGTGCCACTGCGGACGCAGATCGCGGCACAGCGTCATGCCATCTTTACCCGGCAGCATAATGTCGAGCAGCACCAGGTCCGGCTGTTCACGCGCGATGGCGGCTTCTGCCAGATCGCCCCGGTTTTCAATAATGACATCAATGTCATGCTTACCCAGCCAGGCGGCGATCAGCGACCCGACCTCCGGATCATCTTCGACAAAGACTATCTTGCTCATCGTGCATAGCGCCCACGAAAAAAATCCAGGATACACGGCCCTGGATTTGAATACTATCAATCGTGGTTAAACGGATCAGCGAAGGGGTCTGCCGCCGTCTACCGCAAAAGAGCGGCCGGTAACGAAACAGCTGGTGAGCAGATAATCCACCAGATCGATGATCTCTTTTTCGCCCGGTGCGGTTTTCATCAGGGATTTGCTGAGCGCCTTCTGGCGGTACTCCGCATCGTCGCCTTCGTTGAACAGGATCAGCGACGGCGCGATGGCGTTGACCTTCACTTCTGGTGCCATCTTCTTCGCGAACGAACGCGTCATGTTATCCAGCGCCGCTTTACTCGCTGCGTAGGCGATGTGCTTATCGCTGCCGCGCTCCACCACGTAGTCGGTGAAGTGGATGATATCTGCTGCAGCATGGCCCTGACCGCGCAGCAGCGGCTCAAAGGCGGTGTTGAGCAGGTAGGGGGCGTGAACGTGGATCTGCAGCATGGCGCTCAGCACCTCCGCCGGCTGATGCGCCGGGGACTCCGACATCCAGGCGCTGGCGTTGTGCAGCACAGCGCGCAGGCTGGTGGTGCGGCGCTTGACCTCCTCGGCGAAGGCGAGAATGCCGTCATCGGTGCAGAAGTCGGCTTCGATACAGATGCCGCCGGCCTCTTCGATAACGTCGATCGCCGGGTAGCGCGTGCGGTAGCTGACGATAACCGACTGGTGCTGGGCAAGGAAATGGTGCGCCAGCGCAAGACCGATGCGACGGCCTCCACCGGTGATCAGTATCGGGCGGTCAGGACTCTTTCCCATCGGTCACTCCTCGTTATTCAGGGGATCAGCGCATCAGCATCCATGTCGCCGGCAGGGCCGCAATCAGCAGCACTACCATCGCGGCTTTCTCCCGCAGGTTAAGCTGAACGTTATCGCTATGGGTACGGCGGGCGTACATAAACACCAGCAGCCCCGGGGCATACAGTACCACCGAGAGCAGCAGGTGCATCGGGCCTGAGGCATACAATAACCATAAGCCATAAATGCACGCGCCGATACCAACGAACTGATGCAGCGGCTTTTTCGCGATTTTAAGCAGATATGCGCCCACCAGGAAGTAGGGCACGAGGATCATTTCTGAGGCGATGGTCAGCAGAGTGTTGTAGTCCGAGCCGGTGAGCCAGATCAGCACCAGGCAGATCTGCACGCTGATGTTGGTGAGCCACAGCGAGGCAGACGGCGCATTGCGCGCGTTCTGACGGGCAAAACGCTTCGGAAAGGCTTTGTGGGTCGCGGCCAGCAGCGGCACTTCCGCTGCCATAATGGTCCAGCTCAGGTACGCCCCGCACACCGAGACGATAAGCCCGACGGCGATCACCACTTCGCCCCATTTGCCCATCATATCCACCATCAGACCGGCCATTGACGGGTTACGCATCTGCGCCAGCTCCGGACGGGCGACGACGCCCAGCGACAGCAGCGTCACCAGCAGATACACCACCAGCGCGGCCAGCACCGCCAGCAGGGTGGCGCGGCCCACGTCGGCGCGGTTACGGGCGCGGGCGGAAACCACCACCGCGCCCTCTACGCCGATGAACACCCACAGGGTGATCAGCATGGTGTTTTTCACCTGCTCCCACACCGGCACGCCGAGCGATACGCCGGTGAAATCGAGGGCGAAGACGTCCATCTTAAACGCCATCACCGCCAGCACCACAAACAGCCCGAGGGGCAGCAGCTTCGCCATCGTGGCGGCAAGGTTGATGCTCGCTGCGGTCTGCACGCCGCGCAGCACCAGCCAGTGCACCACCCACAGCAGCACCGACGCGCCAACGATGGACTGCCAGGTATTACCGTCGCCAAACAGGCGCAGCTCCGGGGTATCGGTAAAGAAACTCAGGGCGGAGAAAACAATTACCAGATAAGAGACGTTCGCAATGACGGCACACAGCCAGTAACCCCAGGCCGAGCAGAAGCCCATCAGCTCGCCAAAGCCTTCGCGCGCATAGGTGAAGATACCGCCATCCAGGTCCGGACGCAGACGCGAGAGGATCAGCATGGCCACCGCCAGCATCAGGATGCCGACGCCGGTGATCGCCCAGCCAATCAGCAGCGCCGCCGGGCTTGCCACCGCCGCCATGTTCTGCGGCAGGCTGAACACCCCGGCCCCCAGCATTGAGCTAAGCACCAGCGCAGTCAGTGCCGCCAGACCCAGTTTCTTATCCATAGTTATCCTGTCAGTAAAGAGAGATGATCCAGAATAATTATTACGTCATAACGCATAAAAATGGCGGATCGCACTAAGGCGCGGGATTTTACGCAGTGGGTGACGCGCTTGCAATGAGATGTGCAGCAAATAATAGCAAAAGACAAAAAAGGCAGCCCGCAGGCTGCCTTATGCTGTTTTACGGCGAAGATTATTTGAACAGGTCAGCGCTGATGGTCATGTTGCCACCGCGCTCCTGCCACTGGCGGGTTACGTGATAGTACTTCGCGCCTTTCTTCGCAGCACGCTTCGCCACCTGGTAGGAGACGTCGGTCATGCTGTGGTAGTTGCCGGTGAACTTCACGCTGTCAAACGGCACCATCTGCGCGGCGGTGACTTTATTCACTTCCTGAATCTCAGTGCCGTCCGGCAGGGTGACAGTGTAACGCCCACCTTTCGAGGACTGGGTTTCAAAGAAGCGGCCTACGTCGGTAGACGGGGAGGAGGTGGTTGCCACGCCCGGGATCTCAACCTTCTTCGCTTCTTCACCGCCTTTTGCCAGCGCGGCGCGGCCGGCATCGGAGTCAGCCGGAATCGCATCCGGGCTCTGCAGCACGCGTTTCTTCGCATCCGCTTTATAGATGAACGCGGTGATCAGCTGGTTGCCGCCCTGGTTGGCATCAACCTGACGCACGATGTAGAACGCGTGCGCGCCTTTGTTTTTCGCCTGTTTGGTGATGGCGTCATTCACTTCCGGCTGGCTGCGGAAGAAGCCCTTTACGGTAACGGTATCGTAAGGCTCCAGCGCAAACGCCTGGTCTTTCGGCAGCTCAACCACGCCGTTAATTACGCGATTCTCCGGCGCATCGGCTTTCGGTGCGTCTTCGCGATAGACATCGGCCACAACGCGCCAGTTGCCGCTGTTGCCGGTGTCGTTAGTATCCAGAATATAGAAAGAGGCGGCGCCCATTGAATCTGCACGACGGGAAACCGCAGTGGCCGCTTCGTTGATGGCATTAAAACGCCCGGTGATCGTAATACGATCGTAAGGTTTCAGAGCGGCGGCCTGGTCCGGCGTTAATTCTGTCGCGGCATGAGCGGACAGCGTGGTTGCAGCAATTACTGCGGACGCCAGAAGGGTGTTCTTGATCTTCATAAAAAATAATCCTTCGCCTTGCGCAAACCAGATACTGGTGTTGTGTATATGAATAAATCGTTAGCGCCCGATTATGGCATTGTTCAGCCAGCACTGTCTGCGTCATTTTTCACATGCGGTGCCGCGCTCTGATCAAAACCCATAACCTTTGGTAATAGGTGCCTGAAACGGGCCGTTGACCGGTTAAAACGATAAAGCTTATGAGTTTTTACGTTAAAGTATTGTTAAACAACAGGCGAAGCACCGCGCAGAATCATGTTTTCCCGCTCCGCTTAAGCGGATTATCGGCCTTCCGGGGGTAAATTCCGGTAAAAAAACCTGTCAGCGCCGGTGGACGCTACACTTTCACAGATAAAACCATAATTTCCTGACGCCAGATGTGGATCACAGGCGCTAATTTCAGTAGGTTATAGAAAGTTTGTTACAGCTTCTTTTCTCTGGTTCTGTATCCGGCGCGGCTTTTTTCGCCGCTACAGCGCCTGTCTGACAAACCATCAATCGAAACCGATGGAAGGGAATACTATGCGTATTGGGGTACCGAAAGAGGGGTTAGCCAATGAAACCCGCGTGGCTGCGACGCCAAAAACCGTCGAACAGCTGCTCAAACTGGGTTTCACCGTTGCGGTAGAGCGCGACGCCGGCAAACTGGCGAGTTTTGATGATGCCGCGTTCCTTGCGGCCGGGGCGCTGGTCGAACCGGCAAGCGACGTCTGGGCATCCGACATTATCCTGAAGGTGAACGCGCCGCTGGAGCAGGAAATTGACCTGCTGCGTCCGGGCACCACGCTGGTGAGTTTCATCTGGCCGGCGCAGAACCCTGAGCTGCTGGAGAAACTGGCCGCGCGCGATATTACCGTAATGGCGATGGACTCGGTGCCGCGTATCTCCCGCGCCCAGTCGCTCGATGCGCTCAGCTCGATGGCGAACATCGCTGGCTACCGCGCCATCGTTGAGGCCGCCAACCAGTTTGGCCGCTTCTTCACCGGGCAGATCACCGCCGCCGGTAAAGTGCCGCCGGCCAAAGTGATGGTGATCGGGGCCGGGGTGGCGGGTCTGGCTGCCATCGGTGCCGCCTCAAGTCTGGGTGCCATCGTGCGCGCCTTCGATACCCGTCCTGAAGTGAAGGATCAGGTTAAAAGCATGGGCGGCGAATTCCTTGAACTGGATTTCGAAGAGGAAGCCGGCAGCGGCGACGGCTATGCCAAAGTGATGTCCGAAGCCTTCATTAAAGCGGAAATGGCGCTGTTTGCCGCCCAGGCAAAAGAGGTGGACATCATCGTTACCACCGCGCTGATCCCGGGCAAGCCTGCGCCGAAACTTATCACCCGTGACATGGTTGACAGCATGACGCCGGGCAGCGTGGTGGTGGATCTCGCCGCCCAGAACGGCGGCAACTGCGAGTACACCGTGCCGGGGGAAATCTTCACCACCCCGAACGGCGTGAAGGTGATTGGCTATACCGATCTGGCGGGCCGCCTGCCGACCCAGTCTTCCCAGCTCTACGGTACCAACCTCGTTAACCTGCTGAAGCTGCTGTGCAAAGAGAAAGACGGCAATGTCACCGTCGATTTCGAGGATGTGGTGGTGCGCGGCGTCACCGTCATTCGTGACGGCGAAATTACCTGGCCGGCACCGCCGATTCAGGTTTCCGCTCAGCCACAGGCCGCACCGAAAGTGGACACCGCGCCCAAAGCGCCGGAAGTCCCTGCCTCTCCGTGGCGTAAATACGCGTTGATGGCGCTGGCCATCATCCTGTTCGGCTGGCTGGCAGACGTTGCACCGCCGTCGTTCCTCGGCCACTTCACCGTCTTTGCGCTCGCCTGCGTGGTGGGTTACTACGTGGTGTGGAACGTCTCCCACGCTCTGCATACGCCGCTGATGTCGGTGACCAATGCCATCTCCGGCATCATCGTGGTCGGCGCGCTGCTGCAAATCGGCGACGGCGGCTGGGTCAGCTTCTTCAGCTTTATTGCGGTGCTCATTGCAAGCATCAATATTTTTGGTGGTTTCACCGTTACTCAGCGCATGCTGAAAATGTTCCGGAAAAATTAAGGGGTAACACATGTCTGGAGGATTAGTTACAGCTGCATACATTGTTGCCGCGATCCTGTTTATTTTCAGCCTTGCCGGGTTATCGAAGCATGAAACCTCGCAGCAGGGTAACCGCTTCGGTATTGCCGGGATGGCGATTGCGCTGCTGGCGACCATTTTTGGCCCGGACACCGGCAACGTGGTGTGGATCATCGTGGCGATGGTGATCGGGGGTGCCATCGGTATGCACCTGGCGAAAAAAGTTGAAATGACCGAGATGCCGGAGCTGGTGGCGATCCTGCACAGCTTTGTCGGTCTGGCGGCGGTGCTGGTGGGCTTCAACAGCTATCTGCATCACGATGCCGGCCTCGACCCGGTGCTGGTCAACATTCACCTTACCGAAGTGTTCCTCGGCATCTTCATCGGCGCGGTGACCTTCACCGGCTCGGTGGTGGCGTTTGGCAAGCTGCGCGGCAAAATTTCATCAAAGCCGCTGATGCTGCCGAACCGTCACAAGCTGAACCTCGCGGCACTGGTGGTTTCCTTCCTGCTGCTGGTGACCTTCGTGCGTGCCGAAAGCGTCGGCCTTCAGGTGCTGGCGCTGCTGCTGATGACCATCATCGCGCTGGCGTTTGGCTGGCACCTGGTGGCTTCCATCGGCGGGGCGGACATGCCGGTGGTGGTATCGATGCTCAACTCCTACTCCGGCTGGGCGGCGGCGGCGGCGGGCTTTATGCTCAGCAACGACCTGCTGATCGTTACCGGTGCGCTGGTGGGTTCGTCGGGTGCCATCCTCTCTTACATCATGTGTAAGGCGATGAACCGTTCGTTCTTCAGCGTGATTGCCGGGGGCTTCGGCACCGACGGGCAGACCGGCGGCGACAGCGAAGAAGCCGGTGAGCACCGCGAAATCAGCGCTGTGGAAACCGCGGAAATGCTGAAAAACTCCAGCTCGGTGATCATCACCCCGGGCTACGGCATGGCGGTGGCGCAGGCCCAGTATCCGGTGGCGGAGATCACCGAGAAGCTGCGCGCCCGCGGCGTGAAAGTGCGTTTTGGTATTCACCCGGTGGCCGGGCGTCTGCCGGGCCACATGAACGTGCTGCTGGCCGAAGCGAAAGTGCCTTATGACATCGTGCTGGAAATGGACGAGATCAACGACGACTTCGCCGATACCGACACCGTGCTGGTGATCGGTGCCAACGACACCGTTAACCCGGCCGCCCAGGACGATCCGAAAAGCCCTATCGCCGGGATGCCGGTGCTGGAGGTCTGGAAAGCCCAGAACGTGGTGGTGTTCAAACGCTCCATGAACACCGGTTATGCCGGGGTGCAGAATCCGCTGTTCTTCAAGGAGAACACCCAGATGCTGTTTGGTGACGCCAAAGCCAGCGTGGACGATATCCTGAAAGCGCTCTGATTGCGCACTCCCCGAACCGCTCTCCGGAGCGGTTTTTTTATGCCCGCTGCCGGGCTTATCCGATTCTTGCCGCTATCGCCAACGCTTCTCGTCAGCTGTCTATACTGTTACTTCGCTGTAAAAAGAGGAGGAGTCATGGATTTTCTGGAACGGTTCAATTTTGTGTCGCTGTTGATGGCACCCTCATTCTGGATCGGCGTTGCCACGGTGGTGGTGGTAACGCTGGTGGTGTACTGGCTGCTTAATCGTCTGCTGGCCGTGCTGCACAAGGGCGTTCAGAACTGGCGCGGCAGCCATCAGGAGGCGAATCACAGGCTGCGCGTGATCCTGTTCGATATGCTCAATCGCACCAGCAAGGTGCTGATCTTCATCGCCGCCTTCCTGTTCAGCCTGCGCTTTGTGGCGCTACCGGATCGCCTGTTCGGCACCATCTCTCACGCCTGGTTCCTGGTACTGGCGGTGCAGGTCGCGCTGTGGCTCGATCAGGGCGTCCAGTCCTGGCTACGTCATCTGCTTTATGCGCCGGGCAACAATAAAAACCCGGTGACGCTGGTGATTGTCGGTATGCTGCTGCGCGCCCTGGTGTGGTCGATCATGCTGCTGTCGATTCTGGCGAATGCCGGGGTGGACATCACCGCGCTGATTGCCAGCCTGGGGGTAGGGGGGATCGCGATTGCGCTGGCGGTGCAGACCATCCTCAGCGACGTGTTTGCCTCGCTGTCGATTGGTTTCGATAAGCCATTTGAGATCGGCGATTTTGTGGTATTCGGGGATGTCGCGGGCACTATTGAGCACATCGGGCTGAAAACCACCCGCATCCGCAGCCTGAGCGGGGAGCAGATTGTCTGCGCCAACGCCATTCTGCTGCAGCAGACCCTGCACAACTACAAACGCATGCAGACCCGCCGCATCGTCTTCACCTTTGGCGTCGCCTACTCCACCCCGCCAGAGAAGCTGCGTCTGATTGGCGAGCTGGTGAAAAACATCATCACCGATGTCGGCGAAACCAAATTCGACCGCGCCCACTTCCAGGCTTTCAGCCAGGATCGTCTGACCTATGAAGTGGTGCATATCGTTGATACCGCAGACTACAACCGGTACATGGATATTCAGCAAGAGATCAATATCCGCATTATCGAAGCGCTGGCCGAGCATGACGTTGAACTGGCGCTGCCGAGCCTGATCGTCAAGGCACCGTTTGCGAGTGGCCCTGGCGACGATGCGCCTCAGCATCAGGCGCCGCCGACGCTGAACTGATGTTCCGCTGCAAAAAACAGCCGTGAGTTGAGGCGAGCCGTCCTCCAGGGCGGGTAAGCCTGCGCACCCGCCGCGGCTGCGTATCCAGAGGTGGGTGCGCTCCGCTTACCCACCCTACGGGTCGAGTTTTCCGCAGGCAAAAAAAGCCCACCGTCTGGTGAGCTTTTTCATGATGAGGGCTTAATCGTCCTCGTCGTCATCCATTTCCACCGGGGTCTGGTAGTCGTCCGGCTTGATCACCAGCAGGTCGCAACGCAGATGATCGATCACCTGCTCGGCGGTGTTACCGAGGAAGGCGGCAGAGATACCGGTGCGTCCGACGGTGCCCAGCACCACAATCCCGGCCTGTAAATGCTCCGCCAGATTCGGGATCACCTCTTCCGGCAGGCCTTTTTCGACATGGGTAAATTTCTCATCAATGCCGAAGCGCTGGCGCAGGGCTTTCATCGCCAGCAGGTGCTGCCCGCGAATCGCATCGTTATAGACGCTGGGATCGAAGTCCGGCAGTTCGATGGCGATATTAATTGGCGTTACCGGATACGCGCCCACCAGCCGCACTTCGGTATGGTTGACGTCTTCCGCCAGCTGTTGCGTCTCCCTGATCAGCTTTTCGTTGAGCGCGTTATGGTACGGCTCTTCGCTGGCAAGGTTCACCGCCACTACCGCTTTACCACCTTCCGGCCACGGCTGGTCTTTTACCATCCACACCGGGCAGGGGCATTTGCGCAGCAGGTGCCAGTCGGTGGGGGTGAAGATGACGGATTCCAGCCGGTCGTGCTGGTGGGCCATCTTCAGCATCAGATCGTGTCCGCCGCTGATCACCTCCTGGATGATGGCTTCAAACGGACGGTTATGCCACACCACTTTGATCTCAATCGGCACGCCGGCTTCCAGATAGTACTGGGCCTGCTCGCGAATCCAGGCGGTGCGCTGGCTGATCACGCCCTGACGCATGGCGGTCCGCTCGTCCGGAGACAAGAGGGTGGTCATTTCGTAAGAGAAGTCATAGATAGGCAGGAAAGCTTTGATCCGGCCACCAATCCGTTGATGCAGGTAAACTGCGCGCCGTAACGCTGGCTGATCGTCCTGGTTCGGATCGATGGCCACCAGCATGTTTTGATACTTTGCCATACAGGGTCTCCTTACAACCGCTAACCACTTATTCCCGCTATTTATCACGTTCCAGCCGTTACGCTGAAGCCTGAACGATGTCGGGCAGAGTTAAGGTTAAGAGTAACCCATAAGGAATGAATGAAACAGGTGAGAACCCTTTGCCGGATCAATAAATCGGGAAAATCTGGCGATCCGGCAAAAGGTGAGGAAAATCAGGCGACGCTACGGGATTGCCCGGCAAGCTGAGACAGAATTTCGCTGTTCTCGATGGTGATGTATTTACCCTTCACCGCCAGCATGCCGCTTTTCTGGAAGCGACCCAGCAGACGGCTGATGGTTTCCACCGTCAGGCCGAGGTAGTTACCGATGTCACCGCGGGTCATGGTCAGGCGGAACTCACGCGGGGAGAAACCGCGCTGCGCGAAACGGCGCGACAGGTTATAGATAAAGGCCGCCAGACGCTCCTCGGCGTTTTTCTTGGAGAGCAGCAGGATCATATCCTGGTCGCCTTTGATTTCGCCGCTCATCAGACGCATCATCTGCTGGCGCAGGTTTGGCATTTTGCCGGAGAGATCGTCCAGCGTTTCAAACGGGATCTCGCACACCATAGAGGTTTCCAGCGCCTGGGCAAAGCTTGGATGATGCGCGGTGCCGATGGCGTCAAAGCCCACCAGGTCGCCCGCCAGATGGAAACCGGTGATCTGCTCATCGCCCTGTTCGGTGATGGTGTAGCTTTTGATGGTGCCGGAACGAATAGCGTACAGCGATTTCAGCTCATCACCGGCTTTAAACAGCGTCTGCCCCTTCTGAATAGGTTTTTTACGCTCAATGATATTATCGAGCTGGTCCAGCTCGTGCTCATTCAGGGTAAAAGGGATGCATAGCTGGCTGATGCTGCAATCCTGGCAATGGATGGCACAACCGCCAGACTGAATTCGTTTAATAATTCGTTTTTCCGGGATCATAGGCTCGCTCAGACCGTATAATTGATGTTGGTCAATTTTAACATCATTTTCTCTTACAGGTAAGCCCGGATAAACAGCAATTCCGGAATATCGAAATAAAACCTGCCCGCCGACGAAATTGTTCTGCCGCCGTGTTATTAACGCAGCGCGATAATGTGTTTAATGTTAATAGTCGGTTATATAAGTAAATAACCTTCATGGCGTAATAACCACTCTTTACGCTGCACGCCACCGGCATAGCCGGTCATGGTGCCGTTACGGCCAATCACCCGGTGACAGGGTACGACAATACTCACCGGATTTGCGCCGTTCGCCGCACCCACCGCCCGTGCAGCGCCGGCGCGTCCGAGCTGCTCCGCCAGCTGGCCGTAATGCATCACCTGCCCGCAGGGGATGGTACGCAATATCGCCCATACCTCACGCTGAAAAGGCGTCCCGCCCGTGGCGGTCGGCAGGGTGGTGATAATATCGAGATCGCCCTCAAAATAATGGCGCAGTTTATCGCTCAGCCCGCCGGGATTATGCGCCGCGATGCGCTGGTAGCCGCCGGGGCGATAATGAATATTCAGCAGCTGCACCATGCGATCGCTGTGCGCCTCCCACTCGACGGCGCGCAGCTGATACTGCTCGTCGCAGATAACCCACAGTGGGCCAAGCGGGGTGGCGATCTTATCTTCCAGAAGCGTCAGCATATTTGCTCTCCGCGAATGCAAATCAGGGTGGCGTAACATAGCATGCCGGTTCGCCGCGCTGCCAGCGCGACGGTCACTTTACCGGAATAAAGCCCGGCCGATGGCGGTTATTTCAGTATTATTTCTGGCGTGGCGTTGATGCCAGATTTAATTACCTGCGGTCGCTGCGATTTATTAAGGTAAATAAGGGCTGGTGCGCAGTGAAACAGAGCGGATGGTTAATATGCTCTGAGTGATAATACAAAGCGGCAACGATCGCTATTTTTATTATTATAAAAATGAAAGCCGCTGTTGTTTTTCTTCTGGCGCAACATCTGCTGCGGGGGGCAGGTGAAAAATAAATCGCGCTACGCTGCCTCAAAAAAATAACGCTCAACGTTGCTTGCCCGGTACGGTTAATTATCTTCAGGGCCGCACAGCGCGGGTTAAGGCTGCAAAAAAACAGAGCCTGCCGACATCCGTCAGGCTCCGCAGTGCACAGCATTGCATCCACAATATTCCCCGGCTTTATTCCTCTCAATGCCGGGGTTATTTATTTATAGCGATTTTTCAGCGCAGCGTGAGCGACGTTTAGTGATGTGTTTCACGTATCCTTAACGTAAATTTTTGGGTGCTATTTCACCTCTGTATGAATATTTTACTGTTACTACATTGTCCGGCGTGGATTTAATATCGGTACGGGAAGTGCGGGTAAATAACCCTGAAATCAGCAGGGAAGTGGTGCGCCTGTCACGCCTTTTGCGCCATCTCACCATTGAGACTGTGTCTTTATACAGTTATAGTGTGCCGGTCATGCAGTACCCCGGAGGATTGACCATGAACTCTGATGATAAAGCGCTGTTTCTCGACGCCATGGAGGATGTCAAACCCCTGAAGCAGGCCACGCAGTGGCTTAAGCCCGCAGCACCGCGCCCGCGTCACCAGCTCGATACGCTGCAGCTGGACAACTTCCTCACCACCGGTTTCCTGGAGATCGTCCCGCTTGCCGAGCCGCTGACCTTCAAACGTGAAGGGTTACAGAACGGCGTGCTGGAGAAGCTGCGCCAGGGCAAGTATGACCAGCAGGCGAGCCTGAACCTGCTGCGCTAGCCGGTGGAACAGTGCCGCCAGCAGCTGTTTGCTTTTATTCACAGCGCCAGCCAGCAGGGGTTGCGCAATCTGCTGATCGTTCACGGAAAAGGCCGCGATGATAATTCCCATGCCAATATCGTGCGCAGCTATCTGGCGCGCTGGCTCACCGAGTTTGAACAGGTGCAGGCGTTCTGCAGCGCTTTACCCCATCACGGCGGGAGCGGTGCCTGCTATGTGGCGCTGAAAAAATCCGCTGCCGCGAAACTCGATACCTGGGAGCGGCACGCCAAGCGCAGCCGTTAGCATGGTACGCCGGGCGGCGCGCCTTACCAGTCCGCCCGGGCCACCGGCACGTCGCCAAGCCGGGTGGTCCAGGCCGGCGACAGTAAATTACGCTTCATCCCCCACGTCTGCTGCATCCCCTGGCCCGCAAACCACAGCGTCTGGCCGTTTTTCTGGTTGATCTCATCCATCAGGTGCATCAGCACATCGCCGTTCGCTCGCGGCTGGCGCTCATCGAACAGATTAAGCTGGGCCACGCCCTGGCTGAAGAAGTCGCCCAGCATCACCCCCGCTTTTTGGTAGCGCAGCCCGTCGCGCCACACCCTCTCCAGGCAGTGGGTCGCGGCGGCGATGATGTCGCGGGTATCCTGCGTCGGGGTGGTGAGGGCGATCCCGGCCCGCTGGCTGTAGTAGGGTTCGTCCGGATCGTGCGGACTGTTTTTCAGGAAGGTGGAGACGTAGCGGCAATACTGGTGCTCAGCGCGCAGCTTCTGCGCCGCCCGCGCCGCCCAGGTGCAGATGGCTTCCCGCACCGCCCCGTAGTCGCTGACGCGCTCGCCAAACGAGCGCGAGCTGATGATCTCCTGTTTTGCGGGCGCAAACTCTTCAAACGCGAGGCATGGCTCGCCGCGCAGCTCGCGCACCGTGCGCTCCAGCACCACGTTAAAATTCTTACGGATGAACCACAGGTCGCTTTGCGCCAGCTGCAGGGCATTATTGATGCCCATCGCGTTAAGCTTTTTCGACAGGCGTCGCCCGACGCCCCAGACCGTATCCACCGGCACCAGCTGCATCAGCCGCCGCTGGCGCGCCGGATCGGAGAGATCCACTACACCGCCGGTTTTTGACCATTTTTTGGCCGCATGGTTAGCCAGTTTGGCGAGGGTTTTGGTAGGCGCGATGCCGACGCCAACGGTGAGCATGGTGTGCTGGAAGATGCGCTCGCGGATGGTGCGCCCGAACGCCTCCAGCTCCCGGATGCCGGTGAGATCGGCAAACGCCTCATCGATACTGTAGATCTCCACCTGCGGGCAGAGCTGCTCCAGGGTATCCATTACCCGCTGGCTCATATCGCCATAGAGCGCGTAGTTGCTGCTGAACACCGCGACCCCGTGCCGCTCCAGCATCGCCTTCTGCTTAAAGTACGGCTCCGCCATGGTGATCCCCAGCGCCTTCGCCTCGGCAGAGCGGGAGATAATGCAGCCGTCGTTGTTCGACAGCACTACCACCGGTTTGCCAAGCAGGTCAGGGCGCCACGCGGTTTCGCAGCTGGTATAGAACGAATTGACATCAATAAGCGCAAGCATGGTCAGTTTCTTATTTTACTGTATTTATATACAGTATCGTTGCTCTGCGCCGGGGATCAAGAGGTAAGATAGCGAAATCGCGTTAAGCGCGAAGATAAACGGCATAAAAAAAGCCGGATAACAATCCGGCTTCGGGGTTTAGCGGGCTGACATCTGCGGCACCGGCTGTTTTTTGTGGCGCTGCCGGCGCAGCTTATCAATCAGCTTGTGCGCTTCCGCGTGGGTCGCAACTGCCGGGGACGAACCGCTCAGCGGCTTGCGGGCGGTTTCACGCAGGGTAAACACCGTGATCAGGCCAATGGCACCGGCACCCATCATATAGTAGGCCGGCATCATCACGTTCTGGGTGGTATCGACCAGCCATGCGGTGACCAGCGGCGTGGTGCCGCCAAACAGCGATACCGAGAGGTTAAAGCCGATAGCCAGCGCGCTGTAGCGAATATCGGTGACGAATAGCGCCGGCAGCGTAGCCGGCATGGTGCCGCTAAAGCAGGTGTGCAGCACGCCAAGTACCACCAGGCCGCCAAATACCGCCAGCATGTTGCCAGAGCCAATCAGCATAAAGCACGGAATGGCGAACAGTACCAGGCCTAGCGCGCCGAGGCCAATCACCGGACGGCGTCCAATGCGGTCGGTCCAGTGGCCCCACAGCAGGGTCAGCGGCATCATCACGAACATCACCACCATCACCAGCAGCAGGCCGGTCAGCTCGCTCAGCCCCAGTACCCCGGTCAGGTAGCTCGGCATGTAGGAGGTCAGCATATAGTTGGAGACGTTAAACACCAGTACCAGGCCGATGCACTTCAGCAGCTGCTTTTTATACTTGTTGAGCATCGGCAGCAGGCCGAGACGCGGACGCGCGTGTTCGAGCGCGTCCTGTTTATCCATGTGATCCTTAAACGCCGGCGTCTCTTCAAGCTTCAGGCGAATATAGAGACCAAACAGCCCCAGGGGTGCGGCGAGGAAGAACGGAATGCGCCAGCCCCAGTCGAGCATAGCCTGCGCCGGCAGCAGGGCGATCATGGCAGTGACCAGCATCGCGCCCATCAGATAACCGCCGAGCGTACCGAACTCAAGGAAGCTGCCCATAAAGCCGCGGCGTTTATCGGTGGAGTATTCGGCAATAAAGGTCGCCGCACCGCCGTACTCGCCGCCGGTTGAGAAGCCCTGTACCAGACGCGCCACCAGCAGCAGGATCGGTGCCATGATGCCAATGCTTTCATAGTCAGGAATTAACCCGATACAGAAGGTGCCGACCGACATCATGATCATGGTAAACGCCAGCACTTTCTGGCGGCCAAAGCGGTCGCCGAGGGGGCCGAACACCATGCCGCCGATGGGGCGGACGAGGAACGCGGCCGCGAAGGTGCCAAATGAGGCGATAAGCTGCGCGGTGCTGCTGGCGTCGGGGAAAAAGACCTTGCCGATGATGACGGCCAGGTAGCTGTACACCCCGAAGTCGAACCACTCCATGGTGTTGCCGAGTGCGGCAGCGCCGACGGCGCGTTTCAGTAATTTGCTGTCGATAACCGTGATGTCATCGACGGTCAGTTCGTTTCTTTTATCTGCATGCGTTGCTGTTGTACTGGTGGTCATAAACTCCCCGTCAGTGTTGATGGAGCAGCTTATAGCTTTCGCAGCCGGGACGTTCAAAGAAGGAAAAGAAAGCTATAAGAGGCTAAAAGTTGAGCCAGGTCACATTGTGTGGCCGGGTGTCACCTTAAAGAAAAGTCTGCTTGCATGCAAATTTGTGGCTATAAACGCCGTTTTTATGAGGGCATTACTCTTGTTTACGCTGCCAGTAGAAGGTAATTCAGGATAATAAATTATGCTGTTGGCGCTGTGAAATTTGCCTCAGGGCTACAGATAATGTGGTGAGAGCCGGATGGTGTAGCGAGATATGTTACAACGCGGCGCGCCGGGCAGCACGCCGCCGCAGGTTACGCCGTTTCGCCGCCAATCACCTCGCGAATGCGTTTTGCGATGTGAGCGACATGGGTTTCCAGCGCAAAATGGCCGCTGTCCAGCAGCTCAACCACCGCATGGGGGTTGTCACGCTGATACGCCGCCGCGCCAGGCGGAATGAAGAACGGATCGTGCTTGCCCCAGATAACCAGCGTCGGCAGTTGGGTCTGGCGGAAGAACGCCTGGAAATCCGGGTAGCGGGTCAGGTTGCTGGCGTAATCAAGGAACAGATCCAGCTGAATATCCTTATTGCCCGGGCGCTCCATCAGCAGCGTCGCGAGGGAGTACGTTTCCGGTGCGATCTGCTCAGGGTCGGCCACGCCGTGCAGATACTGCCAGCGTATGCCTTCCAGATTCAGCACGGCATCGTTCACCACCTGACGATGTGCTGCCGTCGGCTGGTCCCAGTAAGCGCGTACCGGTTCCCAGGCATCTCCCAGGCCGTCCAGATAGGCGTTACCGTTCTGGGAAATCAGCCCGGTTACCCGCTCGGGAGCGGCGAGCGCCAGCCGTAGCCCGGCGGGGGCGCCGTAGTCAAAGACGTAGAGCGCATAGCGTTCCAGCCCCAGCGCGTCGACAACATGCACCAGCGTCTGGCCGAGGGCGTCAAAGGTGTAGCGGTAGTCGCGCTCTGCCGGCACGTCGGTAAAACCGAAGCCGGGCAGGTCCGGTGCCACCAGATGGAATTTGTCCGCCAGCAGCGGGATCAGCTCGCGGAACTGATGGGAGGATGCGCCAAAGCCGTGCAGCAGAAGCAGCGTCGGGTTGGTCGGTTCACCGGCCTCACGGTAAAAAACGCGTACGCCGTCGGCGTCAACCCAGGCGTTGCGGACAGGGAAATGGGTATTCATCGGCATCTCTTGCTCCTGTAACTGATAAATTGATTTTTAGTGGTTACTTGCTTTCAGTATGGCGCGGTGATGTAACCTGTCAATCGCAATTTTAAAGGTTACTGAGATGTGCGAAGGGTTACCCGACAAGAAGCGTCGGTAAATCATTGCGTTACTTACAGGTTGTCTGTAACTGTTATTTTTTAATTTTATGGGTTACGATCGCCGATAATGTCATTCTGAGGAGAAATAGCATGTCCGGGAGTCCATCGCTGTTAACCAGTAACGCGCCACTGTTCATCGCCGATCACGGCGCGCTCGACTTCGTGAATACCGTGGCGCAGGTGGAAGGGCAACCGCAGGATTTCTGGCAATCCGGTGAGGACGTGCAGCACTGGCTGACCCACGCCGGGCTGGCGACGCTGCCGGATCGGCTGCCGTTTCCTGCGGGCGAGCTGCTGCAGGAGGCGCGTCGGCTGCGGGAGGTGATCCGCCATCTGGTGATGCAGAAAAAAACGGGGGAGGCGGTGGACGTCACGGCGCTGAACCGCTATCTGGCAGCGGCTCGCAGCTATCAGCAGCTGGTGGCGGACCCGCAGGACGGGCTGCGGCTGGAGCGTATCTATGGAACGCAAACCCCGGTGCAGGTGCTGGAGCCGGTCGCCGCGCTGGCGGCCTCCCTGATGAGCGACCCGCACTTTGAACGGGTGCGTGAATGCGAACACCCGGCGTGCACGCTGTGGTTTTACGATCGCACCAAAGCCCATCGCCGCCGCTGGTGCAGCATGGCGCTGTGCGGCAACCGCGCAAAGGTGGCCCGCTTCCGCCAGCAGCAAAAATAGCGCGCCGGGGTTATGCCAGCGACGCTTTCAGGGTGTCGATAAAATGGCTTACCCGCAGCGGCAAATAGCGGGTGGTGGGCAGCAATGCCTGGATCGGCAGGTTTTGCGGCTGCACATCGGCGAGTGAAATCGCCACCAGCGCTCCTTCCTGCAGCTCCTGTTTGATATCCCACAGCGTCAGCTGCGCAATGCCCAGTCCCTGAACGCAAAGCGATCTGACGCTCTCTACGCTACTGGCGCTGAAACGGCCATCAACGCTGATGCTGGTGGGCTGGCCGTCCAGGTCAAACGTCCACTGCAGCACGCTGGTCAGCCGCAGACAGTGATGGTCCGCCAGATCCGCCAGGGTTTTCGGCGTGCCGTGGTCGCGCAGCCAGGCGGGCGAGGCGCACAGCACCCGGGGGTTATCAGCGATTTTACGCGCCACCAGCCCGGAATCGCGTAGCGGGGCGATGCGAATGGCGACGTCGAAGCCGCCGCCGACAATATCCACCACCGCTTCACTCAGTTGCAGGTCGATACGCATGGCCGGATTCTGCGCCAGCAGCCCGGGCACCAGCGGCAGAATATGGCGCTGCCCGAAGCCGGACGGCGCGGTCACCCGCAGCAGGCCGGTCACGCCTTTTACCTTTGGATCGAACAGCGCTCTGGCACCTTCTTCCGCCTCCAGCAGTGCCCGGGCGTAAGGCAAAAATTCTGCGCCTTCCTGGGTCAGCGACACCGAGCGCGTGGTGCGCTGTACCAGACGGGTATTGAGCTGTCGTTCAAGGCTCGCCAGCCGCCGGGAAACCGCCATCGGCGACACATCCAGCCGTCGCGCCGCCTGGGTCAAACTGCGGGTTTCGGTAATGATCAGGAACAGCTGCACATCGCGAAGATCCATAACGTCATCATTTTTCAGCGGTAAAAGCTGATTATAACGCTTATTGATATACCAGCTTATCCGTTCACGCCGTTTAAGGCGGTTAACGGCGGGATTATAGTTATCCGCCTGATAAATCAACGACCGGAATAACGACATGCACGCTATACCCCTGTTTACCCCTGCCGCTATTGGCACCCTGACGCTGAACAATCGCCTCGCGGTTGCGCCGATGACCCGCGTTTCTGCCTCAGAGGATGGTCTGGCCAGCGAAAAAATGGCGCATTACTACGCCGATTTCGCCCGCGGTGGCTTTGCCCTGATTATTTCCGAAGGCATCTATATCGATCGCGCATGGTCGCAGACCTACGCTTTTCAGAGCGGGCTGGTTAATGCCGAACAGGCCGCGGCCTGGCGACGCGCCACCGACGCGGTGCATGCCCGGGGCGGCAAGATTTTTGCTCAGATCCAGCACGGCGGCGCGCTCTCACAGGGCAACTATTATCGACAAGAAACCGTTGGTCCCTCGGCCATCCAGCCAGTGGGTCAGCAGATGACCTTTTACCGGGGAGAAGGTGCGTATCCGATCCCGCAGATGCTGACGGAAGAGGCGATCCAGGCGATTATCGCCAGCTTTGCCGACGCGGCGTCCCGCGCGGTTGACGAAGCCGGGTTTGATGGCGTGGAGATCCACGGCGCGAACGGCTATCTGCTCGACCAGTTTTTTACTGACTACACGAATGCGCGCACGGATCGCTGGGGCGGAGATATTGCGGCACGTCTGACCCTCAGCCTGGAGGTGATCCGCGCGGTGCGCGCCAGCGTCGGCCCGGATGTGCCGGTGGGCATTCGCATTTCTCAGGGTAAGGTCAATTACTTTTTCCATAAGTGGGCCAACGGCGAAGAGGATGCACGCGTGGTCTTTACCCTGCTGGCCGCCGCCGGGATCGATTATCTGCATCTGACGGAGTATGAAGCCTGGCAACCGGCATTTGCCGATAACCCGCTTTCGCTGGTGGCCCTGGCGCGCAAGTATGCTCCCGGCCTGACGCTTATGGCGAACGGTAGCCTGCACGATCCGGCTCGCGCTGAGGAGGTGATGGCCGCAGGCGCGGATTTCATCGCGCTGGGCCGCGGGGCGCTGGCGAATCATGCCTGGCCGCAAAAGGTGGCGCAGGGCGAGGCGCTGTGTGCATTCGACAGCGCGATTCTGGGGCCGATTGCCGATATTAAAGCGAGTGAACTCCCCGACTGACAGCCGGTTATTTGTCCGCCAGATCTGGCGCTGAAATATAAAAAAAGCCGGGCGTTACGCCCGGTAATAAATAAGGCACACAGAAAGTAAGCCGCTAAAAAAGGGCTTGATGAGGGTTAATGCGGCGGCACAATACACGCCGGTGCGGCGTTTGCTGTTATCAAAAGATGCCGTTAAATCACGCGTCGGACTATTTACTGGCGTCTTTATTGTCCGGGTTATACTGAATTTTTTAAGCGTCATCCTGAATTGATTAATAGTTATTAAAAAATCCATGCGCAATTACTGATTAATTATTCATTGTGACCGGATAACCGTCGCTGTCTGCCATGCCTGCCTCTTGCGCGGCGCAGCCTGCGGCCGGTACGCCGTCTCATTGTCAGCTTACGGCTGGCGCAGCGACCGGCGCGCAGGCTGATGACGCGCTTTGCTTAACGGTGTCGCTCGTAGTGTATCCCGCAGCCTGAATAAACAACGCCCCATATTGAGGATTATCCGATATGTCCAGATAAACAACATAATTACCCCTGCAACACAGGAAAGCAGCGCGCTGTTGATATTATCAGCGGCGTTATGGTCGGCCGTGTTGATATAAAAACGACGAAGCGCTGCGTTATTTTAACCTTTCCGCACCAGCTATTTCTCCCGCAGGTCAACTGCACCTCAGGCTTTTTCCACCAGCAGCCCTGACACCAGCACTCTGAACGCTTCAATCGCCCGTGGCAGGACCGCGTGCGGATCGTCTGAAGCGGCAATCCATAAGGCCGCGTTCAGCGCCGCGCCGTTAACCAGTCGCGCCGCCGCTTCCGCATCCACCTGACGCACCGTACCTTCTGCTATCAGCGCCTCAATCGCTTCGCTGGTGGTGCGCAGGCAGGCGGTCTGATTAGGCCACTGCGATGGATCGCCGAGCACGGCGGGGCCATCAAGCAGCATAATGCGCTGTACCTCCGGCTCCAGCGACATCTCAATGTAAGTGATGGCTTCGGCAATAAACCCGTCCCACTTTGTCGCCTCGCGGGCGCTGGCTTCCCGCATCTGCAGCAGAACTTCTGCGTCCATCTGATCGATCACCGCCTGCAGCAGGCCTTTCTTGTCGCCGAAGTTGTGGTACAGCGCGCCGCGGGTCAAGCCGGCGGCAGCCGTCAGTTCATCCATCGACGCCGCCGCGTAGCCCTTGTCAGAAAATGCCTGACGCGCTGCCTGAATCAGCTTGCTGCGGGTTTCTTCCACCATCTCTGCACGTCGTTTCGCTGCCATACCTGCTCCTGAAAATTAATGCGGTTGCCCATTGACATACGCGGCGTATGTTTAATATTTTACATACACGGCGTATGTGAGTTCACTCTATCACATCCGGCGCATGAGCCGGCGGTTTGTTCCGCCACTTTTGATCCCTTCTGCTGCACTGGAGTATGAGCATGACGATACGTGACGCTGTTTTCCCCCCGGGCCGCCAGGCGCTGTATGACATCAACCGCTACTCGGCGGCGATTCGCTCAGGCGATCTGCTGTTTGTCTCCGGGCAGGTGGGTAGCCGGGAAGATGGCTCTCCCGAGCCGGATTTTGCAAAGCAGGTTGAGCTGGCATTCACCAACCTCAAGGCGGTGCTACAGGCCGCGGGCTGCACCCTTGACGACGTGGTGGACGTCACCACTTTCCATACCGATCCCGCCGCACAGTTTGACATCATTAACCCGATCCGCCTGAAAGCCTTCGGTGATGGGCCTGCGCCAAACTGGACCGCGCTGGGGGTGACCTGGCTGGCTGGTTTTGATTTTGAAATTAAGGTGATTGCCCGCATTCCGGCGGAGGCCGGCAACTAATCTGCGAAAAAGGGGAGGGCGGATGGCCGTTTCAGGCAGCAGCGCGTCCTGAAACGGTCTTACGCATCGCGGGCGGACGGGGTAAGGTAGCCGAAACCCAGGAGGACGCCATGCTTGAACTACGACCCAACTGTGAATGCTGTGACCATGACCTGCCGCCGGATTCCCGCGATGCACGCATATGCTCTTTCGAATGCACCTTCTGCGTGCGCTGCGCAGAGGGAACGCTTGCCCGGCGTTGCCCCAACTGCGGCGGAGAGCTGGTGCCGCGTCCCGTCAGACCCGCAGACAAATTACTCACCTCACCCGCGTCCACGCAGCGCGTGCTCCGGGCGCACCCCGGCTGCGGGGCGCTACCGCATCCGGCGCGGCGTCAGCCGTAGCGTGACGGAGAGTGGATCACCGTAGTGACCACGCCAACGATATGCACGTCTTCTTCATCCGTGAGCGGAATCGGCGCATAGGCCGGATTTTCAGCACGAAGGTGCGGAGAGGGCGCAAGCTGCAGACGCTTCACGGTAAAGTCGCCGCGTAGCCGGGCCACGACAATATCGCCGTGGCCAGGCCGCAGGCTGGCATCAACCAGCAGCAGCGAGCCGTTAACGATAGCGGCATCGCGCATTGAGTCACCCGCTACCCGCAATATATAGGTAGAGGAGGGGTGCGGGATCAGGTGCTTGACCAGATCGATCGCGTTGTCCATGTAGTCTGTGGCCGGGCTGGGAAACCCGGCTGAAACCCGCTCAAGATAGAGCGGTAAACGAACGGTGTGAGGCGAAGGGATTAAGTGATATAGCGCCATCGCAGCGGTCCCGATAATTATACTGTATTTATAACCAGTATAAATCAGTGTTCGCTATTGGCAAGCGTTGCCCCGGCTGCTGCGCGTGTTATTGGCGCTATCTTACTGTTCGCTGAGAGAAAAAAATTTATCGCTGACCGCGGCGTCGGCTGTACGCATTTTGTACGCGGGATCAAGCGATAATCACATTTTTGCCTTGTTCTTTCAGTCGGTTAATTGCCTCTTCCGGTGCTTTTTTATCGGTAACGATCGTATTGATCTTTTCGATCGACAGCACGGTGTTAAAGCCCTTACGCCCAAACTTACTGGCATCACTGACCACCACCACCTGCTGCGCCGCGGCTGCCATTACGGCGCTGATGGCGTAGCCCTCGTTAAACGTGGTGATACCGTTTTCACAGTCAAAGCCATCTGCCCCGACAAACATCAGGTTAGCCGACACCCCGCGCAGGGCATGCTCAGCAATGCTGCCGTGCAGCGATACCGTTTTATGCCGCAGCGTGCCGCCGCACACCACCAGCGTGATATCCGTGTTTTCCAGCAGCACGTTAGCCGCGGGCAGGTTGTTGGTGATCACCGTGATGTTGTTCATGCCGACCAGTTCTTCGGCCAGCAGCTTGGTGGTGCTGCCGCTGTCGAGGATCACGGTGTCGCCCTCCCTGACCAGCCGCGCCGCTTCAATCGCGATACGTCTTTTAGGGTCCGCCGCCAGCTTATAGCGCTCATGCAGGCTGACTTCACTGCTCTCGGTCGCGCTGTCAAACGCCAGCAGAGCGCCGCTGCGTGCCGCGCCGCCGTGAAAGCGCGTCAGCAGCCCACGCTCTTCCAGCTTACGCAGATCGGTACGCACCGTGACTTCGGTCACTCCCAGTTCGGCGGCGATGTCATTCACCATCAGGCTGCCGGATGCGTTAACCATTTCCACGATCCTGTTTCTGCGCTCGAACGTATTCATAAACACTCCTCGAAAATGTGAGCTCATCCTAAAACGAAAGTGTTAGAAAGTAAAACGACAATTAAAAGCGTGTGAAGCGGTACGCAATTAATTGAAACCCTAACGCCGGAAGCATTCGCAGCGTAACTCAATGCACTCAATCTATTGATGTGGAATGTTATTTTTGCCCGGATCGCGGCGGCGATTAAGAAAAAGCAACGCGATCATATGAAATTAAACGATCGCGATCACACAACAAAAAGAAAGCAATTGAGATAAAAACGAAAAGAAACGATGTTAAATGTCAGGCATTCGGAGGACATTATGAAAACGTTACTACAACAGCACAAAAGTGGTCTTGATTGCGGCATCTGTTCCGTCTGTTCAGCGCATCCGCTGGTGATCGAAGCGGCACTGCGCCTTGATTTGCATAGCCGTCGCAAGGTGCTCATCGAAGCCACCTCAAATCAGGTCAACCAGTACGGCGGCTATACCGGTATGCAGCCCGCGGCGTTTCGCGATTACGTGCTGGCGATTGCGCAGCGCGTCGGTTTCCCGGCCGCACGGCTGATCCTCGGGGGCGATCATCTGGGGCCAAACTGCTGGCAAAACGAGCCGGCCCACGAGGCGATGGCGAAAGCGCGGGCGCTGATCGCAGAGTACGTGAAAGCAGGGTTCAGCAAAATTCACCTCGATGCGTCCATGTCCTGTGCGGACGATCCCGTGCCGCTGCCCCCGGCGCTGGTCGCGGAGCGCGCCGCCGACCTGTGCCGCGTTGCGGAAGCGTGTGCGACGCCGGCGCAAAAAGCGGCCCTGACCTATGTGATCGGCACTGAAGTGCCGGTGCCGGGCGGCGAGGCGTCGGCGATTGAGCGCGTACACATCACCCGGCCGGAGGATGCCGCAGCGACCCTTGAGCTGCACCACCGCGCCTTCCGCCTGGCCGGGCTGGAGGAGGCCATCCCACGGATTGTGGCGCTGGTGGTGCAACCGGGCGTCGAGTTCGACCACAGCAGCGTGGTGCACTATGACCCGGCAAAAGCGCAGGCGCTGAGCGCCTTTATCACCGGCACGCCGGTGGTCTACGAGGCACACTCCACCGATTACCAGACCCGTAAAGCGTATCGCGCGCTGGTGGCGGATCACTTCGCCATCCTGAAAGTCGGTCCGGCGCTCACCTTCGCGCTGCGCGAAGCCATTTTTGCCCTCGCCAGCATGGAGCAGGCGCTGGTGGCCCCGGAAAACCAGAGCCGCATCGTTGAGGTGATCGACCAGGTGATGCTGGACGAGCCGGGCTACTGGAAAAAGTATTACCGCCAGGTGTGGTCGGAATCACGGGTGGATATCCATTTCAGCCTGTCGGATCGCATCCGCTACTACTGGCCAAACGGGCGCATCAGCCGCGCGCTGGAGACGCTGCTGAGCAACCTCAATGCGACCACTCTCCCGCTCGGGATGCTGAGCCAGTATCTGCCGAAGCAGTACGACCGCGTGCTGAACGGCACGCTGGCACCGTCGCCTCACCATCTCATCATCGACAAAATTCAGGACGTGCTGCGGGATTATGCCTGCGGTTGTCATCCGCATCTGCATCACGCCCCGCAGGTGAGCCATGCATAACTATCAACTGCTTACCGCCAGCGGGCTGCATTTTAACGATGCCCATGAGGCGCTGGTTCATATCGGGGAGACGCTGGTGCAGGCGGGAATATGTCGGGAGAGCTATCCCGCCGCGCTGCACGCCCGCGAAGCCGCATACCCCACCGGCATCGCTCTGGACGGCCACTGCGTCGCTATTCCCCACTGCGACGCCAGCCATGCCCTGCGGCCTGCCCTCTATCTGATTCGCCCCCGGCAGCCGGTGCCGTTCGCGCAGGCGGATGACGACATACAGATTGGCGCGGAGCTGATTATCGCTCTGGTGGTGACGCATCCGCAGGCGCAGCTGAACCTGCTGCGGACGCTGTTCGGCCAGCTACAGCAGCCTGATGTCATCGACAGCCTGTTAACGGTGCCGGACGCGGCGCTGGCGACGTGCCTGCGCCAGCATCTTCTCGCCCCGGCGACGTAACGTTTTACCTGTACCTGCAAACGGAGAATAAAAATGAAACGAAAGATCATCGTAGCCTGCGGAGGGGCGGTCGCGACTTCCACCCTGGCGGCGCAAGAAATTCAGGAGCTGTGCGACGAGCACCACATTGCGCTGGAGCTGATCCAGTGCCGCGTCAATGAAATCGAAACTTATCTGCACGGCGTGGATCTGATCTGCACCACTGCCCGGGTCGATCGTCGCTTTGGCGATATCCCGGTGGTGCACGGCATGCCGTTCGTCTCGGGCGTCGGCATTGACGCGCTGCGGCAGAAAATCCTGACCCTGTTGCTGGAGTCGCGCCATGTTTAGCGAAATCATGCGTTATATCCTCGATCTGGGGCCGGCGGTGATGCTGCCGATGGTGATCGTGCTGTTCTCCCTGTGCCTCGGCATGAAGCCGGGCGACGCGTTTAAGTCCGGTCTGCATATCGGTATCGGGTTTGTCGGCATCGGCCTGGTGATTGGCCTGATGCTCGACTCTATCGGGCCGGCAGCAAAGGCGATGGCAGAGCATTTTGAAATCGGTCTGGAGGTGGTGGACGTCGGTTGGCCGGGTTCCTCACCCATGACCTGGGCCTCGCAGATTGCGCTCATTGCCATTCCGGTGGCGATTGGCGTCAACATCCTGATGCTGCTGACGCGCCTGACCCGCGTGGTGAACGTTGATATCTGGAATATCTGGCATATGACCTTCACCGGCGCGCTGGTGCACCTCGCCACCGGCTCGTACTGGCTGGGCATGCTGGGCGTGGTGGTCCATGCGGCCTTTGCCTACAAGCTGGGCGACTGGTTTTCCCGGGATACCCGCGACTACTTCGGGCTGGACGGCATTGCCGTGCCGCACGGCACCTCGGCCTGGTTCGGGCCGATCGCGGTGCTGGTTGATACGGTTATCGACAAAGTGCCGGGCCTGCGCCGCATCCACTTCAGCGCGGACGACGTACAGAAACGCTTCGGCGCGTTCGGCGAGCCGGTCACCGTCGGCTTTATGATGGGCGCGATCATCGGCGTGCTGGCCTCCTGGGATGCCAAAAGCGTGCTGCAGCTGGCGGTGAAAACCGCCGCGGTAATGCTGCTGATGCCGCGCGTGATCAAGCCGATCATGGACGGACTGACGCCCATTGCCCGCCAGGCGCGTTCGCGGCTACAGGCAAAATTTGGCGGCGAGGATTTCCTGATTGGCCTCGATCCGGCGCTGCTGCTCGGCCATACCGCCGTGGTATCTGCCAGCCTGATCTTTATCCCGCTGACCATTCTGATTGCCGTGCTGCTGCCCGGAAACAAGGTGCTGCCGTTCGGCGACCTCGCGACTATCGGCTTCTTCGTGGCGATGGCGGTCGCGGTACACCGCGGCAACCTGTTCCGCACCCTGATCTCCGGCGTCATCATCATGAGCATGACGCTGTGGATCGCTACCCAGACCATCGGGCTGCACACCCAGCTGGCCGCCAACGCTGGCGCGCTGAAGGCTGGTGGTCAGGTTGCCTCTATGGATCAGGGCGGCTCGCCGGTGACCTATCTGCTTATCCAGCTGCTGACCTGGCAGAACGTTAGCGCGCTGGTGGTTATCGGCGTCATCTATGGCCTCGGTGTCCTGCTCACCTGGCGTCGGGCACGTCAGGTAACCACTGCCGAACACGAATAATATGACGGGGGCGTCAGCCCTCGTATTTCAGGAGTCTGTGCCATGAAATCTGTCGTGATACACGCCGGAGGCAGCGTTACGGTTGAAGAACAGCCGATGCCTCAGCTACAGGATGAGCAGGACGTGCTGGTAGAGGTGCTCTGCTCGGGGCTGTGCGGGTCCGATATCCCGCGCATCTTCCACGAGGGGGCGCACTTTTACCCCATTACTCTCGGACATGAATTTAGCGGAGAAGTGAGGGCATGCGGCAGCGCGGTGGACGACCTCGCACCGGGGGAGCGGGTCTGCTGTGTGCCTTTACAACCCTGCTTTACCTGCGATGAGTGCCAGCGTCAGCTGTGGTCGCAGTGCCGACATTATCAGTTTATCGGCTCGCGCAGCGACGGCGGCAACCGGCAGTATGTGGTGCTGCCGCGGCGCAACCTGTTTCGCTTACCCCCGGAGGTATCGCCGGTGGCGGGTGCCTTTTTTGAACCGCTAACGGTCGGGCTGCACGCCATGCAGCTGGCAGGCGGCTGCGCCAACAAGCAGGTGGTGATTATCGGGGCGGGAACCATCGGCCTGCTGGCGCTGCAGGCCGCAAAAGCGCTCGGTGCGCGGTCGGTTACGGCCATTGATATCAACCCGGAACGGCTGGCGTTGGCTCGCGCACTGGGGGCGGATCGGGTATTTAACAGCCAGGCGATGACAGCGCAGGCGATACATGCGGCGCTGACCCCGCAGCGCTTCGACCAGCTCATTCTCGAAACCGCCGGCAGCCCGCAGACCGTGACGCTGGCCATTGAGATCGCCGGGCCACAGGCCCAGCTCGGGCTGATCGGCACCCTGCATCGCGATATCACCCTGAGCAGCGCCTGTTTTGGCCTGATCCTGCGGCGCGAGCTGCGGCTGCTCGGCAGCTGGATGAACTATTCCGGCCCCTGGCCGGGGGTGGAGTGGCAGCAGGCGATGCAGCTGTTTACAGAAGGAAGCATCAATCTCGATGCGCTGATCGCGGTGCAGGCGGGGCCGCAGGGCTATGCCGACGCGGTGTGCGCCCTCAGCGGCCGACCGATGAACGGTAAGATCGTGCTTGATTTCAGTGCGCCAGAACCGGAGAAGAGCTGATGTACCTGATTGCCAGCCATGCCATGCTGCAGAAGGCGCAGCGCGAAGGGTACGCGGTACCCGCGTTTAACGTTCATAACCTCGAAACCGTCCAGGTAGTTGCCGAAACTGCGGCGCAGATGCGTTCCCCGGTGATCCTGGCCGGCACGCCCGGCACGTATCGTTACGCCGGGCTGGGGTATCTGGTGGCTATCTGCCAGCAGGCGGCCCGGCGCTACGATCTGCCGCTGGCGCTGCACCTCGATCACCACGAGGCGGCGGAGGATATTCATACCAAAGTCAAAGCCGGGGTGCGCTCGGTGATGATTGACGCTTCTCATTTTCCGTTCGAGCAGAATATTGCCGCCGTGGCGGAAGTGGTGGCGATCTGCCGCCGCTATGACGTGAGCGTCGAAGCCGAGCTGGGCAGACTGGGTGGGCAGGAGGACGACCTGGTGGTGGATGAAACGGAGAGCCTGTTCACCGATCCGCTGACGGCGCGGGAATACGTGCGGCGCACCGGCATCGATTCGCTGGCGGTGGCGATTGGGTCCGCGCACGGCCTCTATCAGGGGGAACCGAAGCTCGATTTTGCCCGGCTGGAGCGTATTCGCGAGCAGGTCAGCGTTCCGCTGGTGCTGCACGGCGCATCGGGGCTCCCGGCGCGTATGGTGCAGGACGCCATCGCCCGCGGCATCTGCAAGGTTAACGTAGCCACCGAGCTGAAGATTGCCTTTGCCGATGCGGTAAAAGCCTATTTTCACGCCTGCCCGCAGGCGAACGATCCACGCGAATACATGGAGCCGGGCAAGCGGGCGATGAAGCAGGTGGTGCAGGAGAAAATCCGCATCTGCGGCAGCGAAGGGAAGCTGTAAGCCTGCGAGCGCAGGCGAAGCGGGGGAGCGCTGGATGGCTGTTCCCCTGGATCCACTCCATCTGGGTAATCGAAGGCGTAGACAGTCAGAGAAGATACGTTTGCGACCCACCTCACATTTATCAACACCGATTATTACTCTCAGGCTAATGATTCGCCCGCGAACTTAATTGATGGGGACGGCAGGCGGGTCCACACTACCTCCAGCGTTAAGCAAATCACAAAGATTCGCTAAATCAGGAGGTTAATAATGAGTGGCAACCAAACGGCTCGTGTGTGGAACACGCGCCGCACGGAGAAACAGCGGCGCATCGCCTCGGTTCCCGTGCAGGGCAAAGTGCTTCCCACCGACCAGCTTACCGGGATGCTGGAAAAACTGATCGCCCCCGGCGACCGCGTGGTACTGGAAGGGAACAACCAGAAGCAGGCGGATTTTCTCTCCCGCATGCTGGCTGAAGTCAGCCCGTCGAAAGTCCACGACCTGCATATGATTATGCCGAGCGTCGGACGCAGCGAACATCTGGATATTTTTGAAAAGGGCATTGCCCGCAAGCTCGACTTCTCCTTCTCCGGTACTCAGAGCCTGCGCATTTCGCAGCTGCTGGAAGATGGCCTGCTGGAAATCGGCGCTATCCACACCTACATCGAGCTTTACTCCCGTCTCTATGTCGATCTGGCCCCGAACGTGGCGTTGATTGCCGGCTTCAAAGCCGACCGCAAGGGTAACCTCTACACCGGAGCCAGCACCGAAGATACCCCGGCGCTGGTGGAAGCCGCCGCGTTCCATGACGGTATCGTCATCGCGCAGGTCAACGAGCTGGTGGACGACGAAAGCGATCTGCCGCGCGTCGATATTCCTGGCTCGTGGGTGGATTTCGTGGTGGTGGCGGACAAACCGTTCTTTATCGAACCGCTGTTTACCCGCGACCCGCGCCTGATCAAGCAGGAACATATCCTGATGGCGATGATGGCCATCAAAGGCATCTACGCCGAGCATCAGGTGCAGTCTCTCAACCACGGTATCGGCTTTAACACCGCCGCCATCGAACTGCTGCTGCCCACCTACGGCGAACAGCTCGGTCTGAAGGGCAAAATCTGTAAGCACTGGACCCTGAACCCGCATCCGACGCTGATCCCGGCGATCGAAAGCGGCTGGGTAGAGAGCGTGCACTGCTTCGGCGGCGAACTGGGGATGGAAGAGTACATCCGCGCCCGTCCGGACGTGTTCTTTACCGGGGCGGATGGGTCGATGCGTTCTAACCGCGCCTTCTGCCAGCTGGCAGGCCAGTACGCGGTGGATATGTTCATCGGCTCCACCCTGCAGGTTGACGGCTTCGCCAACTCCTCCACCGTAACCCGCGGACGCCTCTCCGGCTTTGGCGGCGCGCCAAACATGGGGCATGACCCGCACGGTCGTCGCCACGCCACCCCGGCCTGGCTGAACATGATCACCGAACCGGACCCGATGCAGCGCGGTAAAAAACTGGTGGTGCAGATGGTGGAAACCTTCCAGGCGGGCGTGAAACCGACCTTCGTGGAAAAACTCGATGCGGTTGAAGTGGCAAAAGCCTCCGGCATGCCGCTGGCACCGGTGATGATCTACGGCGATGACGTGACCCACGTGCTGACCGAAGAGGGGATTGCCTACCTCTATCGTGCCGAAAGCCTTGAGGAGCGCCGCGCTATGGTCGCCGCCGTCGCCGGTATCACCGACATCGGTCTGGGCGTGGACGCCGCACGCGTTGCCGAGCTGCGCCGCAGCGGCAAAGTGGTGTACCCGGAAGATATGGGTATCCGCCGCTCCGACGCCACCCGCTCACTGCTGGCTGCCAGCAGCGTCTCTGACCTCGTTGAATGGTCAGGCGGCCTTTATAACCCACCTGCGAAATTCCGGAGCTGGTAATGAAACACCTTCCACAGACTCACGCCGACGGGATGGCTGGCTGGCTGGCGCGCGTCGCCACCGTCTGCCTGATTGATGAAGCGCGTTTAACCCCGAAGCCGGGTCTGGTGGATGCCCGGGGAAGCGGCGCCCATCACGACCTGACCCTGGCGTTGATGGAGCGCTCGGCGCACAGCCTGACCCCGGCGTTTCAACATATGGCGGAGCACAGCTGGCTGCGCCCGGCGGATATCGCGCTGCGGGAAACCGTAGGGCGGCTGGGGCGCGAAGGCGAACAGGCAATGATGGCGGCCACCGGCGGGGTTAACACCCATCGCGGTGCCATCTGGGCGCTCGGGTTACTGGTCAGCGCCGTCGCCATGCTGGGTGACGCAGCATCTTGTGACGTTGTCACAAAAACCGCTGCCCGTCTGGCGCAGCTGCCGGACAGCGCCGCGCCGAAGGGCTTCAGCAAAGGGCTGCGCGCTACCCACCGCTATCGGGTGCCTGGAGCGCGGGAAGAGGCGCAGCAGGGGTTCCCGCACATTACCCGCCTGGCGCTACCGCAGCTGTGGGCCAGCCGGGCGCAGGGGGCCAGTGAAACGCAGGCCCGCCTTGATGCGCTGATGGCCATCATGACTTCCCTGACCGACACCTGCGTGCTGAACCGCGCCGGGCTGGAGGGGCTGGAAGCCATGCAGCAGGGCGCCCGCGCCGTGCTGGCCGCCGGCGGCACCGCACAGGCCGCCGGACGCGACGCGCTGGCCCGCCTCGATGCCGATATGCTGGCGCGCAATGCCTCGCCGGGCGGCGCAGCCGACCTGCTCGCCGCCACGCTGTTTCTGGATCGCACGAGCCTGCCGCAGGCAGCTCAACTAACACATTAAGAGGGCGTTATGGAACACATTACGTTGTCATTCCCCGCAAGCCGTTCCCTGAACGGGAAAGCACTGGCGGGGGTTGTCGGTTCCGGTGATATGGAAGTGCTGTACACCGCCGACGCCGCAAAAACCCTGACGGTGGATATCACTACCTCCGTCGATAACAGCACCGCGCGCTGGACCGCGCTGTTTGACCGACTGAACATGCAGAACGGTCTGCCATCCGGCCAGCTGATTATTCACGACTTCGGCGCGACGCCGGGTGTGGCGCGCATTCGCATTGAGCAGGTCTTTGAGGAGGTGGAGCATGCGTAACGATCCCAGTTTTATCGAGCTGCGTGCCCGTGCCCGTGCGCACGCGCTGCTGGATGACGGCAGCTACCGCGAACTGCTCGATCCGTTTGACGGCGTGATGTCACCGTGGCTCGGCGCGCAGGGCATTGTCCCGCAGGCCGACGACGGCATGGTGGTGGCGAAAGGCACCATCAACGGCCAGCCGGCGGTGGTGATCGCCATCGAAGGCACCTTCCAGGGCGGCAGCATGGGCGAAGTGTCCGGCGCGAAAATGGCCGCTGCCCTTGAGCTGGCTGCGGAAGATAACCGCAACGGCATCCCGACTCAGGCGGTGCTGTGCCTCGAAACCGGCGGTGTGCGCCTGCAGGAAGCCAACCTCGGCCTGGCGGCGATTGCCGACATCCACGCCGCGATTGTCGATCTGCGTCGCTACACCCCGGTTATCGGCATCATCACCGGGACCGTCGGCTGCTTCGGCGGGATGTCTATCGCCGCCGCGCTGTGCAGCTACCTGATCGTCACCCGCGAGGCACGTCTCGGCCTCAACGGCCCGCAGGTCATCGAGCAGGAAGCGGGGATTGAAGAGTACGACTCCCGCGACCGACCGTTTATCTGGAGCATGACCGGGGGTGAAACCCGCTATCAGAGCGGCCTGGTGGATGCGCTGGTGGGCGACGGGGTTAACGCCGTCAAAGCCGCGATGAACGACGCGATTGCCAAAGGCGTGCCTGCGCAGCACCGCAGCGACAACTACGCCTGGTATCTTGAACGTCTGAGTCAGTTCGATACCCGCCAGCAGGCGGATGCCGAACAGATCAAACAGGTATTTGCACCGGAGGTGAAAGGATGAGCGGTTCAATAAGCCGGGGTGCGTTATGGCTGGAAAAACTGGCACCCAACGCAACACGTATGGCGGGTCTCTGCCCGTCGGTTCAGGTGGCTGATGGCGAACTGAACGGGGAAACGGCACGCTTTATCGCCGTGGTTCCGGATGCCGGAAACCACTATCCGCGCGCCGCACAGGGCGAAGTAGGCCTGCTGGAAGGCTGGACGCTGGCAAAAGTGGTGAATGAAACCATCGATGCCGATGCCAACAGCGCGGTAAAACGCCCGATTATTGCCGTGATCGATGTCCCGAGTCAGGCCTATGGTCGTCGCGAAGAGGCGTTCGGCATTCACCAGGCGCTGGCCGGGGCGGCAGGGGCGTATGCTAAAGCGCGTCTCGCCGGACATCCGGTGATTGGCCTTATCGTCGGCAAAGCGATGTCCGGGGCGTTTCTCGCCCACGGCTACCAGGCCAACCGCCTGATCGCGTTTAACGACAGCGGCGTGCTGGTGCATGCGATGGGTAAAGAATCCGCGGCGCGTATTACGCTGCGTACCGTCGAGGCACTGGAAAAACTGGCGGCGACCATTCCGCCGATGGCCTATGACGTGGCTAACTATGCCACCCTCGGACTGCTCTCCGATCTGCTGGACATCAGCAACCCGGATGCGCCGTCCACCGACGATCTCTCCCTCGTTAACCGCACGCTGGCCGATGCCGTCCGCGATGCGCGTCAGGATCCGACCCTGAAAAACCGCCTCGGGGCTGACAATCGCCGCAGCTCAGCACTGGTACGCGAACGCCTGCGCGCCAGCTGGTAAGAAAAGTAAGAGACCTGCCGGATAGCGGTGTCGGCTGTGCCGATGCCGCTACTGAAAACAATAAATGTTCTTCACCCTGCGGGGCGTTACGTCTCGCAGGATGAGGAGCAACACATCGCGCCAGTGCTACTTTCTCTTTCATACAGGTGATTTATGACTTACGTGATTGTTCATGCTCTTGCACCCATTTTTGTCATCATGCTGCTCGGTTTCTGGGCCGGTAAGGCAAAAATGGTCGATAACCAGAATGTTTCCCTGCTCAATATCTTCGTAATGGATTTCGCGCTCCCGGCTGCGCTGTTCAGCGCCACCGTACAGACCCCGTGGAGCGGCATCGTCGCGCAGTCACCGCTGATTGTGGTGCTGGTGCTGGCGATGTGGATCACTTATGCCGCCATCTACTTCATGGCGACGAAGGTGTTCAAAAAGTCGCCACAGGATGCTGCGGTGCTGACCCTGACCGTGGCGCTGCCGAACTACGCCGCGCTGGGTCTGCCGATCCTCGGTAGCGTACTGGGAGAAGGGCCGTCCACCTCGCTGTCGGTGGCGGTATCCATCGCCTGTGGTTCGGTGCTGATGACCCCGTTCTGCCTGCTGATCCTCGAACGTGAAAAAGCCCGTGCGGCCGGTGAGAACAGCGGTTCGACGCTGGCAATGCTGCCGGTGCTGATGTGGCGCTCGGTGAAAAAACCGATTGTCTGGGGTCCGCTGCTGGGTGTGGTGCTCTCCGCCATTGGCATCACAATGCCGGATCTGCTGCTGTCGGCGATTAAACCGCTGGGCCTGTCCGCTACCGCGGCGGCGCTGTTCCTCACCGGGGTGATCCTCTCGGCGCGTAAACTGCAAATCAACACCGTGGTGGTGACGTCTACCCTCGCCAAACTGCTGATCCAGCCGGCTATCGCCTGGGGGATTGTGCTGGCGCTTGGCCTGTCCGGCTCGGTGGCGATTACCGCTATCCTGATGATTGCGCTGGCAGCCGGTTTCTTCGGCGTGGTATTCGGTAACCGGTTTGGCGTACAGTCCCCGGATGCCGAGGCGGTACTGCTGCTTAGCTCGGTGCTGAGTATCCTGTCACTGCCGCTGTTCATCTCACTCACTTCAGGGATCTAAACCATGATGCCACGCCCTCACGATCTGCTCTGGCTGCGCGACCGCGCTTCCCTTCACGGCATCACGGATGCCTGGGTGGAGACGCTGTGGCACAGCGGCCTGCCGGTGGTGGTGCGGCGTGATGTTGACGGCGAGCGCATCCCGGTCGGGGTGCGCGGTCTGCGCCGCGAGCAGCGCGCCGCCGGATGGGTGGCGGCAGAGGCGGTGGTGAAACGCGTGACGCCGGAAGATCTGACCGATCTGAACCTGCTGCTGCGCTCGCCGTTTGTTTCGCAGCAGCCGGTGCAGGCGGCGATTCAGCTGGCGCAGCGGCGCTGGCCCTGGGCGTGGGGCGTAACCGGCAGCACCGGGTACGCGCTGGCCACGGAAATCCCGGTGCTGCACGCCGCCAGCGATCTCGATCTCACCCTGCGCGCCCCGGAGCCGCTGCAGCCCGCGCAGTTTGCCGGCTGGCAGGCGCTGATTGAACAGCTGCCATGCCGGGCCGATACCCAGGTGGAAACCCCGGCGGGCGCGTTCTCACTCAACGAGTGGCTGCGTGACGGGCGGGTTCTGCTGAAAACCAATCAGGGGCCGCGTCTGGTGCGCGACCCCTGGCACAGGGAGGCATAAATGAAAATCGTCATGACCTTTCCCGGTCAGGGCACCCAGCGTGCCGGTATGCTGGCGCACCTGAAAGCCAGCGACACCTGGCGCGAAGCGCGTGAAGTGTTAGGCGACGAACTGGATACCCTCGATACCCCTGACGCGCTGCGCCATACCCGGGCGGTGCAGCTGGCGCTGCTGATTGCCGGTGTCGCCGGCGCGCGTGCGCTGGCCGGGCGCGGCGTCACGCCGGATATCGTCAGCGGGTTGTCGATTGGCGCTTACCCGGCGGCGGTTATTGCCGGGGCGCTCGATTTTCGCGATGCGCTGCGGCTGGTGGCCCTGCGCGGCGAGCTGATGGAGCAGGCTTATCCGCAGGGCTACGGGCTGACGGCCATCATCGGCCTGCGCCAGCCGCAGGTGGAAAAATTACTGGCGGGCAGCGGGGCGTACATCGCCAACCTGAATGCCGACACCCAGATAGTGATTGCCGGGCGTGATGAGCAGATGGCGGCGGTCGGCAACGCGGCGCTGGCGCTCGGGGCCAGCAAGGTGAATCGCCTGGCGGTGAGCGTGCCGTCGCACTGCGAACTGCTGAACGACCCCGCCCGCAAGCTGGCCGCGGCCTTTGAGACGGTGACGCTACGGCGCCCGGAATGCGCTTACCTGAGCGGCAGCAGCGCGAGGGTGCTGTGGCAGCCGGAGCGGATCGCGGATGATTTAGCCTTCAACATGGCGCGCACCGTGCGCTGGCAGGAGGCGATGGTGGCAGCCAACGAACGCGACGGGCGGCTGGCGATTGAGATGCCGCCGGGGGGCGTGCTGACCTGTCTGACCCGCCAGGCAGGCTGGGAGGGGGAGAGCATCGCCCTGGAACGCAGCGGTGTGGATGTGGCGGTCCATCTGGCGACGAAGCTGCGCCAGCGCGCCTGAGCTAGGCTTTTACCTCCTGACGGCTGAGGGCGTACATGCGCCCTTCGGCCGCCAGCGCCAGCAGATTGGGGTCGCGCTCGCGGTTATGGGCGAAGACAATGGCGATCTGCTGTCGCATCTGGTACGGCTCCGCCAGCTTCAGCAGCTGCAGGTTATTCTCATACAGCGTCTTCATTCTGCCCGGCACCAGCGAAAACCCTACGCCAGCCTGCACCAGGCTCAGCATCGAGAAAATATCATTGACCCTGGCGACGATGTCCGGCTCAAACCCGGCAACGTGGCAGGCTTCCTGAAAGCCCGCATAGGTGGCAAATCCTTCGGCCAGCGAGACAAATTTACGGTCGCTGTAGTCGCGCAGGTCGGCTTCGGTGCGGCCATCCGGCACCTGTTCGGCAGGGGCTGCCAGCCAGATGTCGTCCTGGAACAGCGGCATCACTTCCAGGGTTTTCGGATCGATCTGCGCTTCCGTAACCGAGATCAGGATCGCATCCAGCAGGCCGTCTTCCAGCTTGCTGAGCAGCACCTGGTTGGACCCCATCGTCAGCTCCATCTCCAGCTCAGGTCGCCGCAGCTTCATGCCCATGATCAGGCGCGGCACGGTTTCCAGCGTCAGGGAGTAGAGGGTGCCGACCCGCAGGCGTCCCTGGCCGACGCCGGCGATGCGCCGCGTCTCTTCCAGGCCACGGGCCATCAGCTGCGTCACCTCCTGGCAGTATTCGAGCAGCGTCCAGGCGGCGGGCAGGGGAACCAGATTGCGGCCTTTATGGGTAAACAGCGGGCAGCGCAGCCCCTCTTCCAGGGTGTGCAGCGCCCGGTGGACGCTGACGGCGCTGATATCCAGCGCTTCGGCGGTACGGGCAATGTTGCCGCGCTCCATAAAGGCCATAAAAATGGCGAGTTTGCGAAAGGTCAGCTCGCTGTTGATGTCCACGCTCATGGCAGCGTCTCGATCAGCGAGAACTCCTCGAAGATCAGCTCCATGTCGGGAGAGTAGCACCCGGCGCGGGTGAAGAAGCTTTCATGGCCGTCGCGCCAGTAGGCAAGGCTCTTATCGCCTTCACCTTCCCGCGCGGCCAGTTCGGGGGTGACGTCGCAGAAGCGCACCAGCCGCAGGGTATGGGTGCGGATCACACATGCCGGGTCGCCGGCCCCGTTCAGAACGATATGATAGTCCCCCGGCACCACCTTTAATCCTTCCTCATGAAAGGCGCTGGCGGCGCTGCAGGTGGCGCGTTTGTCGCCGTGGACCACATAGTTGAGCAGTTCATCTGCCAGTTCGGGTGAGTCGCCGAAAGCCCAGACGTGGGCCGCGGGGTATTTCTGTTTAAGCAGGGTCAGAGTGTCCATCAAAAAAGCTCCAGAAGCTGATTATTATTGTCAAAAGGATAATAGCGGCAGGCAGCATAATAATGCTACTTATTTCGTGTTTGCTGCATGGTCATGCAATGGGTAATAAAAAAGAAATGTTAATTAAAAAAAGCGGCGTGATTACAAACGCATAACGTTGCGTAAATTACTATAAAGTCGTTGAGTAAATTCCTGGCCTGTGCAAAAATCAGGGCGTGTTTAACTACCGGGACATTATTCATCCGCAATGACGAGAAGCAACACCGCGGATAACTTGTAATTATATGGATAAGCAATTCAGGATTAGCGTTTCAACTCAACCTCTTCATATCTCATCTCTTTTCTCGCCTCGTAGCGAGCCGCACTGGCATTCCGGGCTTTAGTATCCTCTCCTGATATCACGTTTTATGGTCTTTACTGGCTCGATTTTCGCACGCGTAAATAGCGTGGAAAAACCGGGTTTGTTTATTCTCGTTCAGGAGAAAAAATCGTGTTTTACTGGATATTATTAGGTCTGGCTATTATCGCTGAAATTACCGGCACGCTGTCGATGAAATGGGCCAGCGTGAGTGGGGGTAACGCAGGTTATATTTTAATGCTGGTGATGATCGCCATCTCTTATATTTTTCTGTCGTTTTCCGTCAAGCGTATTGCGCTCGGCGTGGCCTACGCCCTGTGGGAAGGGGTAGGGATTGTGCTGATTACTCTGTTCAGCGTGCTGCTGTTCGATGAGAGCCTGTCGCTGATGAAAGTGGCGGGGCTGGTGACCCTGATTGTCGGCATTCTGCTGATCAAATCCGGCAGCAGTGCGCCCCGCGCTATCAAAGGGGGCCGCCATGCACGCGTTTGAATGGGTACATATCCTCTGGCTGATGGCAGCCATCGTGCTCGAGATCGCCGCCAACATTCTGCTTAAGTTCTCCGACGGTTTTCGCCGCGTCGGTTACGGCGTGCTGTCCCTGCTGGCGGTGCTCGCTGCCTTCAGCGCGCTCTCCCAGGCGGTGAAGGGCATCGATCTCTCGGTTGCCTATGCGCTGTGGGGCGGCTTCGGCGTCGCGGCGACCATCGCTGCCGGCTGGGTGCTGTTCGGCCAGCGCCTGAACCGTAAGGGCTGGATTGGGATGGGGCTGCTGTTAGTCGGTATGGTCCTGATTAAGCTCGCCTGATCGCATCGCCGCCCGTGATGCGGGCGGCAAAATTCCCGCGATGTCGTACTATTACTACACACATGTTAACAACTTGTTTCATACTAAAGTAATAGTTAACCACACCGACTGACGAAGCGAGCGGCGAATGCATAAACCGTTTTCCTGGCGCACTCTTTCTACGGCACGGACGCTTTTCATCATGATTTTTATGGCCGGTATTGGCCTCACCGTGTCCGTGGTGGCGCTGCTGTATCTGTCGCTGCACCTGATCAGCGCCAAAACCAATGAGATTGACGAGCAGCGCTCGGCGCTGTCGGTGCAGGGTGCGGTGCAGACGTCGATCAACCGCATGTGGGGGCTGGTGACCGACAACGCCGTCTGGGACGAGGCGGTCATGCAGGTGTATCGCCCGACGCTGGATACCGGCTGGCTGTTCAGTACCTGGGGCGCGGGCTACAAGATCAATAACCTCTACGATGGCACCTTCGTGCTGGATGAAAATTTTCTCCCGCTGTGGGGCGCGTTTCGCAGCCAGCCTGTTCCGCAGCCGGATGTGCGCTTTCTCGGCGCGGGGTTTCAGGCGCTGCTGACGCAACACCGCGAGACGCTGCGCAATGATAAACAGATTTTTGCCGGCATCACCCGCACCGAGGCCGGGATCGCGATCGTCGGCATCGGCCTGATCCGCCCGATGTCGGGCCGGTTACAGGTGAACGATGCCACCCGCCGCTACCTGGTGATCACCCGCCATCTCAACAGCGCGATGCTGCGCGAACTCGGCAATACCTTCCAGATCAACAACCTGACCTGGCGCAACCAGCGGCTGGACGCGTCCAGCATTGCGCTGACGAGCGCGGCAGGGGAAACCCTCGGCTGGCTCGACTGGACCCCGCGCCAGCCCGGCATGCAGGCCGCCGAAGCTGCCTCGGATGACATCACGCGTATCGTGGCGCTGGCCGCCGCGCTGATTGTACTGTTTATCACCCTGAGCAGCGTCGGGCTGTACAAGCTGGCGCGCGGCGAAAAGCTGGCGCGGGAGCTGGCGATGACCGACTGGCTCAGCCATCTGCCGAACCGCCGGGCGCTGCTCGAACGGCTGGAGGCGGTAAGTGAAAGCGGATCGCCGGGGATCACCTGCGTGGTGTTTATCGATCTCGATGGCTTTAAGGATGTGAATGACATCTACGGGCATAACGTTGGTGACAAGCTGATCGTCAGCATTGGCAGCGCGCTGCGCGAGCTGGTGCCGGAAGGGGGAATGCTGGCCCGTCTGGGGGGCGATGAGTTTGCGCTGACGCTGGGCGGGGAACACGCCGGGGAGCAGGCCGCCTCGTTTGCCAGCGCGGTGCTGGAGTATCTTAATCAGCCGCTGCGCGTCGGGGAGCGCACCATTCACATCAGCGCCAGCATCGGGATTGCCGCGTGCTCGCTGGTGGAGTGCAACAGCTCGGAACTGTTCCGCCGCGCCGATATCGCCATGTACCACTCGAAGGTGACCGGCAAAGGGCGCATCACCCATTACGACGCCGAGCTGAATAATGCCCGCGAGCATCAGTTAAATATTGAAAACGACATTCGCGACGGGCTGCTGCGTAACGAGTTCGACGTCTGGTATCAGCCGATCGTGGATGCCCGTACCCTCACCACCGTTGGGGTGGAAGCGCTGGTGCGCTGGCCGCGTCGCCCGGCCGGCGCGCTGCCGCCGGACCAGTTTATCGGTATCGCCGAAACCAGCGGGCTGATTTATGCCCTCGGCCAGTTTGTGCTGCGCCGAGCCTGCCAGGATCTGCTCCCGCTCAGCGATCTGAAGTTGTCGGTGAATATCTCCCCGGCGCAGTTCCGCGATCCGGAATTTGAGAACAAGGTGGCGGGAGTGATCACCGGCAGCGGCTTCCCGGCGCACCGCCTGCAGCTGGAAGTGACCGAAACCTACGTGCTGGAGAACCCGGACCGGGCGCGCGCCGCGATCGTGAACCTGAAAGGGCTGGGGACGGCGGTGGCGCTGGATGATTTCGGCACCGGCTACTCCAGTATTGGCTATCTGCGGCGCTTTAACTTCGACACCATCAAGATCGACAAATCCCTCGCCGGGCTGATTGATACCGACGAACAGGCGGCGGCGCTGGTGGGCGGCACCATCCGCATCGCCAGCGCGCTGGGCATGGCGGTGACCGCCGAGGGTATTGAGAATGAAAAACAGATGAAGCTGCTGCGTCTGGCGGGCTGCGATCAGCTGCAGGGCTACTGGTTCAGCGAACCGATGCCGATTGAAGATCTGCGCAGCCTGCGCCAGCAGCACGGCTAAGGCATCTGCTGCGCTAACGTCTCCAGCTCGTCGCGAAACCCGGTCACCGAAATGGCGCGGTTGTCCGCCCGGTAGCGATCTTTGGCCGCCGGCGCGGAGCTTTGTACGCCAATCAGCTGCCAGCCGTTGTCGCTGTTCAGCATCAGCGGCGAACCGCTGTCGCCGGGCAGGGTATCGCACTGGTGCGACAGCACGCTGCGCTGCGCCCAGCCGGTGACCAGACAGTCGCGGTGGCTGTAAAGCACGTCAAGGTGATCCTGCGGATAGCCCGCCTGCGTAACGCGCCGCGCCTGGGTTTTCAGCGCTGCGGTGAGATCGTCGCGGTTGCCGCTAAACAGCGGCAGTGGCGTGATGCCCGACGGCGGATTGCGCAGCAGCACCAGCCCAAAATCATAGGGCGCGGCGGATGACGGCACGATCCAGCCGTCACCGTCTGGTTTCAGGCGGCGGCCCAGCGAGGCCTCGACGCGCCCTTCAATATCGTGGATCTCATAGCGCCATCCCCCTTTTTGCGCCACGAAGCGCAGCACCACGGCTTTGTCGGGTTTTCCCGTCGGCGGGCTGAGCAGGCAGTGTCCGGCGGTCAGCGCCAGATGCGGGGAGATCAGGGTGGCGGTGCAAAGGTTGCCGCTGGCGGTTTCCAGCTGGCCGATGGCGTCCCAGGGGGCAGCGGTGGGGTCCATCACGGCTGTGCGGTCGTCCTTGCCAAAAAACAGCGTCGTCACGTCGCTGCTACTCATTTCACTCTCATCGCCGTCGTCAGCGTGAGCACATAAAGCGGTCAGGCAAAGCGTTCCCAGAAAAAACACAACGGTTTTACGCATATCACTCTCTGTTGGGGCAATTATGATTATTAAAGTAAACCCTGTGGCTTAACTATAGACGGGACGCGGAAAAAAGGGGATGAAATCAGCGCGCTACGGCGCTTAAAGATAGAAACTGGCCGCTATTGCGCCGCAGCAGATAAGCAAAAGAAGCAGGAGTTCGAATTGATAGCGACGGAACATGCGCAGCCTCCGGTAAAAAGCGTATCTGGCGCGGTGGGGCGGCCCGGGGGAAGCCGCCGACAACCCGGCACCAGATACGAAATCAGATCATCCGGGCATTACGCAGCCGGCTGTGCTGCCGGTGCGGCTGCGGCATGTGCCGGTTTTTTATGATGCTTTTTTGCTGCCTGGGCTTTCTGGGCTACCGGCTTCTGTTCCGCCGCTTTCTTGTGATGCTTCTTCGCCGCCTGCGCTTTCTGTTCTACCGGTTTCTGTTCAGCGGTTTTCGCATCGGCTTTCTTGTGGTGTTTCTTTGCGGCCTGAGCTTTTTGCCCGGCAGCCTTATGGTGTTTTTTGTGATGGGTGGTTTTGGCGACGGAGGTCTGGGTAGCGGACGCCGGTGCGGTAGCGGTGTCGGCCGCGAAGGCAGCAGAAGAGAGGCCCATAGCAGCGGCAACAACCAGAGCTAATACTTTTTTCATCGTGAATCCCTCAAATTGGTTTTGGTTTCAACCCCACTGCGGGGCCGTTGACAGCAACTATAGGGGGAGGCGCGGAGGGCTTCAGTGAGTGATTGGTATCGGCGTGTAACGCTTTGTACAACGCCGGGGGCAGCAACCCCCGGCGGCATTTATTACAGGTAGCGCGCTTCCAGATGCTGGCGGAAATAGAGCGGGTTGAGATCTTCCCCGGTGGCGTTGGTCATCAGCGCCGAGGTGGAGAAGCGGCTGCCGTGCTGCCAGATGTTCTGACGCAGCCAGTCGAACAGCGCACTGAAATCGCCCGCCGCGATAGCCTGGTCGAGATGCGGCAGGGCGCGGCGTGCGGCGTGGAACAGCTGGGCGGCGTACATCGCACCGAGGGTGTAGGACGGGAAGTAGCCGAAGCCGCCGTCGGTCCAGTGGATGTCCTGCATACAGCCGTTGCGGTAGTTGCCTTTGGTGGACAGCCCGAGCCACGCCTGCATTTTCTCGTCCCACAGCGCCGGAATGTCGTCCACTTCAATATCGCCGTCGATCAGCGCCCGCTCGATCTCGTAGCGCAGCACGATGTGCGCCGGGTAGCTCACCTCGTCGGCATCGACGCGGATATAGCCCGGCTTCACGCGCTGGTTCCACGCGATGTAGTTCTGCGCTTCAAACGCCGGCTGGTTGCCGAAGCGGCTGACGATCTGCGGCAGCAGGCGCTGGAGGAAGGCTTCGCTGCGCCCGAGCTGCATCTCAAAGAACAGGCTCTGGGATTCGTGAATGGCGGTGGAGCGGGCGAGGGCCACCGGCTGGCCGAGCCATTCGCGCGGCAGGTTCTGCTCGTAGCGCGCGTGGCCGGTTTCATGCACCACGCCAAACAACGCGCTGAACAGTTCGTTCTCGTCGTAGCGGGTGGTGATGCGCACATCTTCCGGTACGCCGCCGCAGAACGGATGGGCGCTGACGTCCAGCCGCCCGGCGTTAAAATCGAAGCCCAGCAGCGCCATCGCATCAAGACCGAGATCGCGCTGCGTTTCAATTGGGAACGGCCCGGTGGGTGCCACCAGGTTTGCCGCCGCCTGTTTGTCGGTCACCTTCTCCAGCAGCGACGGCAGCCAGCTTTTCAGGTCGGCAAACAGCACGTCGAGGCGGGCGCTGGTCATGTCCGGCTCGAAGATATCGAGCAGCGCATCATAGCGCGAGCCGCCCTTTGCCTCGGCACGCAGACGCGCCTCTTCACGGCTGAGTTTCACCACCTCTTTCAGATTGGCAGAGAAGCCTTCCCAGTCGTTGGCCGGACGCTGGGTGCGCCAGGCGTGCTCGCACTTGCTGCCCGCCAGGCTTTTGGCCTCCACCAGCGACTCCGGCAGCAGCACCGCCTGCTGATAGTGCCGCTGCATCTCGCGCAGGTTGGCGCGCTCCACGTCGTTGAGATTTTCCTGCTCAGCGGCGCTGAGCCACTGCCCCACCTGCTTATCGGTGAGGATCTGATGCTGCAGCACGCCGATCTCCGCCAGCGCGGCACCGCGCGCGGCGCTGCCCGCCGGCGGCATCATCGCGAACATATCCCAGCTGGCGATAGCCGAGAGGTGAGAGAAGCGGGAGAGTCGGGCAAACGTGCGGGTAAGGTTCTGATAATGCGTGTTTTCCATAAGGCCTCGCGTCAGGGGAGTGCTTTTTTCTGAAGGTAGCATTATGCGCCGGGGAAGGCGAGGGGTGGGCAGGCTGGCGTCGCACTGAATGGCTCAACGAGGCTTACAAGTTAGCTGGAATGGTGTTTAGAGAATAATAGCTTATACATCAGGCAGTAACGCATAACATAAGACCTGATGGCGATTATTGGGAAAAGGAATGATTCAGATGATGGGATATGCCGTACTTCTGGCAACGCTGGTACTGGCAGGCTGCACCAGCGCGCCCAACTTACCACCCACCGATACCATTGTGGCGATCAAACCGATTGAATCCGGCATCATCGCCAGCTCGGAACAGCACAGCTACCGTTTCTTCCGCAAAGGCATGCCGCAGGAGTATCAGCGTTACAAAACGTTCTATGAGCGTTTTCACCGCCAGGCCTCCGGAGTACGGGTTAACTTTGTGGTAGAAGATCATGAAGTGACGGCGGAATACCTGGTGGTTATGGATAAGCGCAAGCTTGATGCCAGTCAGCAGGCCGAGCTGATCAACCAGTATAAGGCAGCTCCCATTAATAACGATCGGCTTGGGGTGGTATTCACCGCCACCGGGTTCTGGTCCAAATCCCATGCCCCAGAGCTGGCCGCGCCTTATCGGCTTGAGCAACCGGTCATAGTTTCGATCAATGATAAAACGCAGACCATCAGTATCCTGGGAGCCATCGCGCTCATCCCGCTGGTGCCGCTCTTTCCGCTGTACATGATGTACGGTTGCGCTCGCGGGCCTTGTGTTTGAGGTGATCGAGTATTGCGATGTTATGGGGGTTGGCAGCAGGTAAGAGAGGCGGAGGTGAATGGGGCAGGAGGATTAGATCGGGAGATGTTGGGGGTATGGCTGTATGGCTATGTGGATGTAGAGGTCCGCTTTGAGCGATCTGCGGACATTGCTAACAGTGACATGTTCAACATTAACTACTACAGGCATCAATGGTGTAAAAAATAGTTTGAATGGGCTGCTTGGAAGGAGGGAGTCGAATTTCGGGGGGCAGTACAGTTAGCATTCCTGTTAAAAACTGTTCTTCCAAGTTCAATTACTCTGAATCCGTTTACTTACCTTTTGTAGGCGATGGATGTGAAAACTGCATGATTCCTGGAATAGGAGATGCGAATATACGCTCGTTCTATCAGCTGAAGGGCAGCACGCCCTGAAACGAGTCCGGCTTCCCCAAAAACCAGCACATGGTTAATGTATGGTAAATCTGAGCTAATGCCAAAAAACAGTGACATTAGCTGCACATTTTTATTTGGCCTCAATTTTTTTTGGCGCTTTTCTTCTTTTTGTTGCGGCAGCAGTTTTTGCTGCACGCTTTTGCCTTTGCTGTCCCATATTCAGTATCAAAAACACTACCTGAAAGATTTCAAAATCTCCCCTGTAGGACGCAATAAACCCAGGTGGGCGAGAATCAGTATGGGGTATATCTTCGAGACCCATAAAATTAAAACCATCAGGAGAATGTTCTTTGGCGCTGGTTTTCAGAAATTCCAAAATACAAGTTTTTTCTTCAATGTAAGCGTAGGTTATATGGAACATAACCCTGCTATGCGTGTATCCCAATAATTTCTGAAAATGGCTAAGCAAATCAGCTTTTTGATTATCTTGGGTCAAAGGTTTACTACAAATAACAGCCTCAATGACGGACAGTTCGGTGCTTCCCCAGCTAATAGTCAAATCCCGTTCTCCGGGGTTGAGATTACCACTGTATCCGCCACGTGATTGTTCTGTAACGGTCCAGCCTAAAAACTCAAGCCGGCCGGATAAAAAATGTCTGAATAAAGCGGATAAATCATCCTCACAACCATCTACTGTTATTTGCTTCATTGTTGGAACTAATGCTATAAGCGAGCCAGAAGCTGCTCTTACGTGATCAACTAAAACCTCAGCAAAGGAGTTCTTCTTCTGCTTTAAAATCTCCGCTTTGTTATCAGGATTCATATCTTTGAATTTCAAAATTGCAGAAGAAACCACTTTAATAATATCTTCCGTAAGAATGACTTGAGGCAAAGAAAGCGCTACAGAGCCCTTGGCTATATAATTTCTGGCAGCCGCCAATACGCCAGTGATACCAAAAATATGTTCTGCCGTATCAAGCGCTGCGTTTGCTTCTAGGAGTCTGCCAAGTCTGTAATAGGATACTGCCTTATATGCTGAAGCAGTATCCTGCAGCATAATGAATTGAAAGCCAGATAGAATATTAAGTGCTTTCTCTGTCTCACCGAGTATTAGGTACAGCAGGGCTGTGTTACACTTTAATGTCTCATTGTTATTATCTTCCGTTACTTTGGATAACATTGCTTCCAGCTTAGAAACTGCGGCCACTCCTGCGCTGTAAGCTTCTCCTGTAAGTAGCTCGAATGTGTCGCCTTGAATTAATATTTGCAGTTCTGCTGCAAGCCAGTTTGTCACCCGTGCAATCGAGGGCTGTTTATTAAACAACCTTTCGAATTCATTGCGAGAAAATATCGGATTGGGTGTATCACAAGATAGGAATGCGAGCGCGCGAAAGTGAGCCAAAACGTCGCTTGCCTCATCTTTTTCATGCGGGGTGATGTCTGCGGGTATCGGGTGGTTAATTATTTTCTCCCATTCTTTCTTTAAAAACATCAATCGGAGATCGTACTGCAAACGAAGTATTTCTCTGCCTCTTACTTTCCCCAGTGTTTTTAAATTTCGTTCAGATTTCATATAAGCTTCTGCGGCTGTAACAGCACCGGCTGTAAGCAGTTCATCTATCCTCGACTGCATATCTGTCAGGGAATAAATCTCACCTGCATCTTCAGGTGTTAATTCATTGATTCTTTCGGTTATCTTACTCCGCAAGGAGAAAGGAACAATTGGAAGTAATGTTGCTAACATACTAGGTTCATCAGTTTCACATATTGCGTTAACCAGATAATTCTGCTGCTCAGCGTTAATCAGGTGTAACGCAATCGAAAGATCAAAAGCCATAGTTATATATGAGGGTGAAGATATATAACGATCAAAACGCGGGGAAAATGCATCTATTCGTCCTTTTTCTTTATGTAATATAGCTCCAGATTTTACATATTTTATCAATGAGTTAACTATTTGTGTTTTAGACTGAGCATCAGATTTCGAAAGCGCTCTGCATAAAATACGAATATGAGTTCTGAGTGAATGTGCAATTTTATCTACTTCAGAGTATATATTATCGTCTTCGCTTATTTTTTTTATAAGAGCAGTGACATCAAATGGATACAGAAAAGCTTCATATGTGTCTTCGCTTGACTTTAATATTTTATGAAGAGCGTTAGCTTCGTCGCTCCCTATCCTATGAACAGATCTTCCGATTGTATCTTTCAGCAATGAATCCGAGTAAAGTTTGAGAATTTTTGCCGCATCTATTTTTTCTTCAAGCTGCCCCGTGGAGCATAAATCCAGCAGCGTGGCGAATTCCGGAGAGTAAATACCTGCTATTTCATGATGTTCCAAAAGATGAGAAATCATAGCAAATATGATATTCCTGTCTAACTGACTTAATGCTTTTCTAAAATTTATTATGGTTAAGTCTACTGTTTTCAGGTTATCAATATATTTTTCACTGTTGTTACCTATCAACCAGTTGTAAAGGTCAGCCATCTCTGAGGGTGGGGTACTGCCGAGTGATACGTGCCTTGTCAGAATGCTTAATGCATCATCAATACACGCTTCACGAGCGTGCTGCAAATCAGTCTCAACGAGTTTGCGATCCCATGCTCCAGTGTGTATTGGCCATTTTGCGATGAGCAAATAAGCTAAAGCTGAGCTCGGCGGGTAGAACAAAATATCAACCAATAGGGCGGGCATGTTTTTCGTCTGAAGCAACATTGAAAACAGCATTTCACAGTACTCGGCAGACATATCTATTAGAGGTTCAATTAAATAATGAGGGACTTTGCAGTGGATATCATTGTTTATCTGAAGTAATAACAGATGCACTAAATTATGAATTTCTCCATAAGTATCAAACGATTCCCAAAAGTAACCTTCCACTTCTCTGGACTCTGACCAGATAGCTTTTCCGACCAGCGTCGAGGGAGGTGTTTTAACATGGTAATAAACAGGGTGCGACGTGAGTTCTTTAAGTATTGTATATTCACGTTCCAGAACTTCTATGCAGTTATCCCATCGTGTAAACCCTTTTTCTTGCTTAAGTTCTGCAAGGATAGTCTGGATGAGTGTCTGAGCATCTTGTTTACGCCAAGCAATGCTGGATACAACCGGAGGGTTATCTAATATACTCCAAAGTGAAAGCCATTTTTTCAATGCATCAGCATTGTTCTGAGACTGGTTAAGCGTAATCTCCCATAATCTTGCGGCAACCCACGCGGGAGAAAGGCAGCTAAAGTTGTCATGATCAAATACTTGACTCTTTTCGTTTTCTCCATCTGCATCCGCGACGATGGTATACGTTTTTTTGCTAAGACTGAGGAGTAGTGATTTTATTGCTGAATATTTATCATCCTTAACGCTATAGATATTTTTTCTGATATTTCCGATGTTCCGTAACTTGCCCCATACTAACTTGACCCAGCCTTGACTAATCAATTCGTCAAACGAAATATCAATATGTTGTGGCTGTTTAGTGTTTTCGTAGTCTGACTTCGAAGTTATTAAATATGCATTATCTTTTATGTCCGTTTTAGACAGATAATCCACTGCCAGAATATCATTTACCAGATTTTCTTCGTTGATTTCTCGTGGATGTGTATTTGTTACAGTCAGATTAGATGTAAACCTAGCACGTAATATCTTTCGTGTCTCATAGGGTGAATATTCATAACTGCTAAACTTAGACATTTATTTGTCCTTGACTGAGTTTTAATTGTTTTGCATTTGACATATGCAATAAATATCGTCTATTAACATGATAATACTCCATTTACAAGGCGAGTCTATCTGAGTTTCAAATTTTGATTTGCTGTATTGACCTGCTCCCCGTTGATCCATATAGACTATTATTAACTACTTCCGCTTCTGGCACGAAGCAGACGAGCTAACTGAGCTGAAGGTCTGTAATGAGCGATATGCGGGCATTACTGGCAGCATTCTGAATGAAACAATGGGGAGCAGTCACCGCTTCCCAACCCGTTATTTCAGCGTGCCTAACTGTTTGTTCTTCAGTGCATATAGTCGGTCGAACTCAGCATAGGGCTCTCCCGTTTCAGCTGCGTGCCGGGTTTTAGCGTCCAGAAGGTCGGGCAAAGGGATTCCATGACTCAGTGAGTGGTAAAGATCATACCCACTGACACAGATAACACGCTTCCCTTTACCAAAAGCCGTCAGACCTTCAGGCGTAAACCCCATCCAGCTGATAAAAACGCCGCGTGTCCAGGTTGCCTTGGTACTGAGCTTTCCTTCAAATACATGGAGATCGGCAGCCGACGTTCTTTTCTGATGCCACTTTGCCTCCATCAGGTAAAATTGATCATTCAGTCGGAAACTTCCGTCAATTTGTTCGCCTGTATTTCGGAAAGACGAACGGGGAGCGAGCTTAAAGATACTGAACAGTTCAGCAAGCCAGGCTTCAAACCGAAAACCACGTGGATGTGGCGGCAGAGATTTCATCTCGTTCATTTCAGCGATAAGTGAAGGCCAATCAACTCCATGCCATGCCTGGACAGGCTTTACGCCTTTGGCTTCATCGGTGTCAGCATTTTCTAAGCGGGAAATCAGTGCAAGATAGTCATTACGGCTTTGTTCAGCATGTTCAGGCATGGATTCCGTTTTATACTGCCAGAGAGCGCCAAGAACCCGCAGAGCGGTCTCACGATCAGCCTGTTTCAGCAAGCATCTAACTCGTTTGGCCTTTGACGTCCCCTCTTCCTGATAACTTTCATCATCAATATCAATGTTTAGTTCTTCATCAAAAAAAGCAGACAAGGTGCGGTTAGAGAAATCCAGTATCCAGCCAGGATCGCTCTCAAACACGAGATTAAACAGCCTCAAATCCTGCATTTTCAGTTTCACGCCTACCTCCTTTTTTTCACAGTATAACGGTATGAAAGTGGAGGAGGAAATGAGTCAGCACCTGTACATCAGCATTAGCGTGTTCCGCTATTGGCAGAACGCGGCCAAACTAATTGAGCAGAAGGTCCGCTGTGAGCGAGGAGCGGAAGTTGATTTATTCATCAACATGTCGAATAGTTAGTTCAGAGCATGTACTGTTCAATCAGTTCACTTAAAGATTGCTTCATCAGATCGCTTAGTTGTGTTGGTTTTGCTATAAACATTCCTTGGGAGGAAGTAGTATAGGCCGAAATGAACAGACTTTTTTAATAGGATGATACTTATGAAACTTATAAAGCAAGTGGAGATTGCATATTTCCGTTCTATCTATAAAGATGATTTAAATAATTGTTCTGGGACTAATGTCATTTTTGGAAGAAACGACGCTGGGAAAAGCAACGTTTTGCGAGCTCTAAATTTATTTTTTAGAAATGAAACAAATCCAAATCAAGCCTTTCGTTTTGAACGTGATTTCTCACATGCTCGCCGCTCAGAAGCAACACCAGAAAATGATATAAGAAAGTTTGTTTATGTGAAAATTTGGTTCACAACCCCAATAAACTGGAGGGCATCGTTAGGAGACTCATTTTGGGTCAAGAAACAATGGAGCATTACTAATCAAGATGAGCCAAAATTTTACTCCTCAATAACTCAACCTAATCTACAGCAATACTTAACTAGGTTTCTTAATAAAATACAATTCCATTACATTCCTGCAATAAAAGACAGAAAGATATTTGAAGGTCTTCAAGCGGAAATTTACAAAGTTATTTCTGAGCATGCTGAATTTTCAGGCTCATTAATTAATTTCACCGAAGCCCTAAGGAATAGAACTCAAGAATTAACTCAAGGGCTTCTAACATCACTTAAAATAAATAGTTCTGTTTCTACACCTAGAGATCTTACTGACTTATTTAAGTCCTTGGATTTTGAAGTTACTTCAGAAGAAGGTGATTCATACAGTTTGACTTTGCAACGCGGCGATGGTATTCAGGTTAGACATATCCCTCAGATTCTTTCATTTCTCTCAGACAATAGTTCAAAGGAATACCATATATGGGGTTTTGAAGAACCTGAAAATTCCTTAGAGCTGGCAAATGCCATTGAAGAAGCTAAAACATTTCTAGAGTTAGGAAGAGCTAATAACAAACAAATATTCTTAACTAGCCACAGTCCCGCATTTTTTTCACTTAAAGATGATGGAGTTAGCAAGTATTTTGTTTCTAAAACGCATGAACATATGGGGCGTTTGAACTCTGTTGTAAAAGAATTATCCAAGGATTCAACACAACTACCAAGTGAGTTAATGGGTGAGACACCGCATCTTCCAGTGATTAGCAGTTACCTAGAGCAGGCTCATGCAGAGATAGAAAAATCAAAAGAGTTGAGAGTTTCATTAGAACAAAAATTATTACAACATAACGCATCAATCGTTTTTGTTGAAGGTGCCACAGATGCAGCTGTATTTGCAAAAGCTTGGGAGCTGTTTGTCGGCGGTGAGATGCCTTTCACTTTCGAATCTGGCGGAGGCACAACCAAAATGGAGGCTCTTGCAAGTAACGGTAAAGTTATCCAAACATTAGCGCCTGGTCGAGCTGTTTTTGCATTAGTTGATAATGATAAAGAAGGTCGTGAGCTTTATAAAAATAAAAAATTAGGTGATGGCGGAGTTTGGATTCAAGACAATTCAAATAAAGTTTATTGGTGTCGATTGCCATTTATTAGTGAACTGCAACAATTGATGGCCAATTGTAGAGTGGATAAATCTTTTTGGCCGGGATGTTTGGAGAATATTTTCACGGCAGAGGTTAAGCATAGAGCTTCAGCAGCGGGTTTTTTGACAGTTACAAAAACACCACATAGTGAATTTTTCCTCGATAATTTTGGGAAAATTGTCGATTATATAAATGAAAGAGATGATCATTTACATTACCATATTCTCACCCTAATTCCTGAAAGCAAAGATACATTTGCTGAATGGATTGTACAACAAGCAGATCGGGAACCAGAATTGTTAGAACCTCTGCGCCAGACAATAATAGGGCTTCGGGACAAATTAAACTCTATTGCAGAAGTTGTGGCTCAACCTGAAGAATTGATTCCAGCAGAAGAGCCAGCAAACATCATTCCTTAATTTAATAACGTAGAGACAACTATATTCCTAGGCTAATGTCCGCTTCTGGCACAAAGCGGACTTAAGGTCCGCTCTAAGACTAGCTCGGACCTTAAATTCACAACTAAAAGCGTATTAACAACGCACGTCGTTCAGGGCTATGGCTAACCGATAGCAAAGATAATAAAAGTGTTTGAAATGCATAGTGCTTAAGGCGCTACACGGCAGCGGTGGTTATGACTGTAACCACATGATTTTTATGTGTTTAACAATGGAGCATTAGAAAAACCGTAAAGTCTCCTCGCGGTACGCCGATACAAATAGCGCCTTTTTTATTATAGGGATATTACATGCGTAAAATTATCTGCTCCGCTGGGTTTATGTTGGGAATGACAGGGGTGACGTTACCCCTTCAGGCCAATACGTTGACGCAAACCCTGACGCGTTGCGACACCACATTTTTCAGTGAGATTTATCATCAGCGAGCCAGACTCAGCCGCGTAGCGCCTTTAACGGTTGATAAGCACGAGCAGGCCTGGTTCAAAGCGCCCGCTGACGGTAACAGGACCGTCTGGTTTGCCCAGCCTTTACGTGAATTAAATTTGACGCTCTCGGGTTATTATCTGCAAACCAGCGACCTCAATGAAATCAATTACGGGAAGTACTATTACTGGGGGCTGATTTTCAAAGAATCACCGGAAGAGGTTATGTCCAGACTTGATCATTTAACCTGGATTAAGGCTGGGGATGACTATATCTCTCAGGCGATGATTAAGGCAGACGCTAACAGTGCCTGGGAAAAAAATGCGCAGGCGGTGTCGGGTATAGCTCCGGCAAAAGAAAGTACCGAAAAGCTCTTAATGATCAGTAAAGATAAAAAAGGGACATTACTGCTCTGTTCCGTTCAGGGAAATGTAACGCCTGAAATACTCACGACATTACGACCTGATTTATCAGGCGGGGCTGCAAAATGAAAAAGCTGATATGGATAGCATTACTCATGTTAGCGGGTTGTGCAGGAACCATTAAACCCCAGCCGCAGACCCCTGCCAAAGCGCCGACCGGTTTAATAAAAATTCTTGAAAATGAACGCGTAACGTCGTATGTCGATTTCAGGGTGATTTCAACATACCAGGGTAACAGCCACCTGCGCCGCTTTTATTTCATCGATAACTACGCGGAACAGGCACTGATTATAAAAAATCCACCCGTCTATGTTTCCAGTTCCCGGGCAATCGATGTGATCAACTGCGACAAAAACCAGCGTGCCGTTATGAGTCGTACTCTCTTTTCCAGACCCTTTGCAGAGGGCGAGCTTATTCATGTGTCAGAGGATGTAGGACAATGGGAAACCTTCCCGAAGGACTCTCTTATGGGGATGATCGCTGAAAGCATGTGCAATATTCCCGTTGAAAAACTCAAGCCAGAGCCGGCGAAAGAAAACCGCAAACCGCTGTTGGATTAATTATCTTTGGTCGAACCTGACGATCCCGGTTGAACAGATGGCCTGTATTGATAACGGGCCATCTTTAATGTCCACCTCTGGCACAAATCACACACAAAGCCCCGACCCCCCCAATTCAGGGCTTTTTTATCAACTGCCTACACTCAAATCTGCGCAGCGCCGCCATCGACAAACAGTTCGCTGCCGTTAACGTAACTGCTGTCATCCGAGGCGAGGAATAACGCGGCGGCGGCGACTTCGGCGGGATCGGCCAGCCGGCCGAGCGGGGTGGTGGCTTCCACGGCGCGGATCATCTCCTGATTAAACTCCTGATCTGAAGCAAGGCCATGCCAGCCGGGAGTTGAGGTTGCGCCCGGCACCAGCACATTGACTCTGATTTTTCGCGGAGCCAGTTCCAGGATCCAGCTGCGGGCGAAATTGCGTATCGCGGCTTTACTGGCGCTGTACACGCTGAAGGCGGGCACGCCGGTGGTGGCGCTGGTCGAACCGGTCAGAATAATCGATGCGCCATCCTTTAACAGCGGCAGCGCTTTCTGCACGGTAAACAGCGTGCCTTTCACGTTGGTGCTGAAGATACGGTCGTAATGCGCTTCGGTGATATCCGTTAACGTGGCGAAATCACCGCCGCCCGCATTGGCAAACAGCACGTCAATCTGTCCCGCCTCGCGTTCAACCTGCGCGAACAACGCGTCCAGTTCCTGCATGTTTGAGATATCACTCGGGATGCCGACGGCGTTATGGCCCACGGCGTTTACCGCATCTTCCAGTTCGCGCGCCCGCCGTCCGGTCATAAATACCCGCGCGCCTTCGGCGGCAAAACGTTTTGCCGATGCCAGACCGATGCCGCTGTTTGCACCGGTTATTACCACGACTTTACCTGCAAGCTTACCCATGTTTTTTACCCTGTTGATGAAGCGGAAAACCAGAGTAATGGCTTACTTTCGTATATACTAGTACCTACCAAAAGGTATGTATGGAGAAAATTATGGAACCCGTTTGCGGGCTTGATGTGGCCCTGCGTTACATTGGTGGGAAATGGAAACCCATTTTGCTGTTTCATTTTCAGCACGGTCCGCGTCGCTTCGGCGAAATCAAGCGGCTGGCGGAGGGGATCAGCGAGAAAGTGTTGATCCAGCAGCTCAAGGACTTAACGGAAGACGGCATCCTGGTAAGGCACGACTTTAAAGAGGTGCCGCCGCGGGTGGAGTACACCATTACTGAGTTTGGCCGCACGCTGGCGCACGCGCTGCAACCGCTTTGCGAGTGGGGAAATGCCAACCGGGCGCGCGCTGCGGCGGAGCACAGCGACGTCTGAACCTGCCATAATCATCTGCCGCTGCGGCACAAAGGAGAAAACGTCATGTCAAGAATTGCCATCGATATGGATGAGGTCATCGCCGACTTCAACAGCAAACTGCTTCCTCACATGAACACCCGCTTTAATACGCACATCACCCTGGCCGATCTCAACGGCCTGACCATTCAGCAACTGCGCCCGGACATCAAAGAGCAGATTGAAGCGATGATTGGTGAGGTAGATTTCTTTGCGGACCTGGCGGTGATCCCCGACAGCCAGCGGGTGATTGAAACGTTGACGCAGAGGCACGAGGTCTTTATCACCACGGCTGCGATGGAGTTTCCGCTGTCGTTTGATGCCAAATTCCGCTGGCTGGCTGCGCATTTTCCGTTTATCAGTCCGATGAATATTGTCTTCTGCGGCAATAAAAGCATTCTCAACGCCGATTATCTTATCGACGATAATGCCCGCCATTTTGCGCATTTTCGTGGCGAGGGCATTTTATTTTCCGCACCGCATAATCAAAACGTCACGGGATTTCGCCGGGTGAACAGCTGGCAGGAGATCGACGCGCTGTTTGCCTCCGATGGATTGTTGTCCTGAACCGATTAACGCGTAAACACTGCTCTCCCGGCGGGGAGAGCAGTGGGTCAGGCAATTAACAATGCGCGGATATCATTGACGTTCGTTAATGTCGGGCCGGTGATGACCAGATCGTCAATGGCCTGGAAATAGCGGTAGCTGTCGTGGCGATGCAGATAGTCGCTGGCGTTGAGGCCTTGTTGTACGCCCCGGGCAAGCGTATCGGGGGTGAGAATGGCACCCGCCGCGTCTTCCGTGCCATCAATACCGTCGCTGTCGCCCGCGATGGCCCAGATGCCACTCTCCCCCTGAAGGGCACAGGCGAGGCTGAGCAAAAACTCAGTATTGCGCCCGCCTTTACCCGGCTGGCCATCACGCACCGTCACCGTGGTTTCCCCGCCGGAGAGCAGCAGGGCGGGGCCAGCCAGCGGCTGACCGTGCCGCTTCACCGATCTGGCAATCCCTGCCATTACCGTTGCCACTTCGCGGCTTTCCCCTTCGAGGGCATCCCCGAGGATAAGCGGCGTGATGCCGTGATGCCGCGCGGCGTCGGCAGCCGCCTGCAGCGCCATCGCCGGCGTGGCGATCATCACCACCTCGCCGTCCGGTATACCCGCTGACGGCGGCGCGGGCTGGTTCAGCACGTCCCGTACCGCAGGTGACACCGGAATGCCATAGCGCTCAAGCAGCTTCAGCGCGTCGCCCGGCGTGGTGCGGTCGGCGACCGTCGGGCCGGAGGCAACATCGGCCGGGTTATCGCCGGGAACATCGCTGATGATCATCGAAACCACGCGGGCGGGTTGGGCCAGAGCGGCAAGCTTGCCGCCTTTGACGGCAGACAGATGCCGCCGGACCAGGTTCATCTCCCTGATGGTTGCGCCGCTGTGCAGCAGGGCTCGGGTAATGGCTTGCTTATCCGCCAGGGTGATCCCCGGCACCGGGAGCGCCATCAGGGCGGAGCCGCCGCCGGAAATCAGCGCCAGCACCAGATCGTCCGGCGTCAGCCCGCGCAGCGACTCGACGATCAGCATCGCGGCGGTTTCACTCATGGCATCGGAAACCGGGTGCGAGGCCTCAAGAATGCGTATCCGCCCGGCGGGAACGGCGTGGCCGTAACGGGTGACAACCACCCCCTCGACCTGCACGTCCGGCCAGGCCGCATCAACAGCCGCTGCCATCGCGGCGGAGGCCTTGCCGGCACCCACCACCACACAGCGCCCCTGTGGCTTTGGCGGCAGGGCGGCGGGAATGACAGGCCCGGGGCGGGCGCTGTCTACAGCCTGGTTAAAGATATCCCTCAGGATGGCGGTGGCCTGTTCGTCGCGCATCGTTATGCACTCTCCGCCAGGCTGGCCCGGGCGTCGATGAACTGCACCACCGCCCGCGTCACCTCAGCCGTGTTCGCGGTGCCGCCGACGTCCGGCGTGAGAATGCCCTTCGCGCAGACATACTCTATGCCTTCCATAATCAGCGCTGCGGCGTCACGCTCGCCCAGGTGTTCGAGCATCTGTACGGCGGTCCAGAAGGTGGCGATGGGGTTGGCGATGCCTTTACCGGTGATATCAAACGCTGAGCCGTGAATAGGCTCAAACATCGAGGGGAAGCGGCGTTCCGGGTCGATGTTGGCGGTGGGGGCCACACCCAGGCTGCCGGCCAGCGCGCCCGCCAGGTCCGACAGAATATCGGCGTGCAGGTTGGTGGCGACGATAGTATCCAGACTCTGCGGGTGCAGGGTCATTCGGTGGGTCATCGCGTCCACCAGCATCTTATCCCACTGAACGTCCGGGAACTCCTGCGCCACTTCAGCGGCGATCTCGTCCCACATCACCATGCCGTGACGCTGCGCGTTGGATTTGGTGACCACCGTCAGCAGTTTTCGCGGGCGTGAGCGGGCGAGGGTGAACGCGTAACGCATGATGCGCGTCACCCCGACCCGGGTAAAAATCGCCACTTCGGTGCCGACTTCTTCCGGCAGGCCGCGGTGAGCACGGCCGCCGTGACCGGAGTATTCCCCTTCGGAGTTTTCACGCACGATCACCCAGTCAAGATCCCCCGGGCCGCGATGGCGCAAGGGCGAGGTGACGCCCGGCAGAATTTTGGTGGGGCGCACGTTGGCATACTGATCGAAGCCCTGACAAATCGGCAGGCGCAGCCCCCAGAGGGTGATGTGGTCGGGCACGTCCGGCGCGCCCACGGCACCGAAGTAAATCGCATCGAACTTTTTCAGGGTCTGGAGGCCATCCTCCGGCATCATGACGCCGTGGCGCTTGTAGTAGTCAGAGCCCCAGTCGAAGGTTTCAACAGTAAATTTCAGCTGCGGATCGTGACGCGAGAGCGCGTGCAGGACATCGATGCCTGCGGAAATCACTTCCGGGCCGATACCATCGGCAGGAATAGCGGCGATTGAGTAGTTACGCATGGTGTTTCTCCGTATCAGTTAATGGGTATGAGGATGTGGAAGCTTTGCGGTCTGCGGCTTTTTCGCGTTGCCGGACAGGATCAGGACAATCAGGGCGGAGAGGATCAGCAGCCCGGCGACAAAAAAGAGTCCCCAGGTGTAGCTCCCGGTGTGCTGGCGTATCACGCCAATCATCATCGGCCCGACAAAGCCGCCCAGATTTCCAATGGAGTTGATGGTGGCGATGCCCGCCGCCGCTGCCGGGCCGCTGAGGAACAGGGTGGGCATGCTCCACAGCGGGGGTTTCGAAGCGCTGATACCGACCGTCACCAGCGTGAGGGCGAGAATGACGGTCAGCAGGGTGCTGACGTTACCTGCATAAATCAGCCCGGCCGCCGCCAGCAGACAGGCACCGATGACGTGCCAGCTGCGCTCATTCATGCGGTCAGAGTGACGCGCCCAGAGGATCATGCCGAGAATGCCGATAACCGCCGGGAAGGCATTGAGGAAACCAATTTCCAGCGAGGAAGCCCCGAAGCTGTGAATGATCTGCGGTGCCCAGATCCCGAGGGTGTAGAGGCCGGCAGAGGTGCCGAAATAGACCAGCGCCAGGGCCAGCACGCGCTTATCCGCCAGCCCGCTCCAGGCGCTGCTGTGTTTCGGCCCGGCGGCGCGCGCCTGCTCCTCCGCCAGCATGGTGTTTTGCAGCCACTCGCGCTCTTCTTCCGTCAGCCATTTCGCGCGGGCAGGGCGATCGGTGAGGTAAAAGAGCACCACGATGCCAAGCAGCACGGCGGGGATCGCTTCCAGCACAAACATCCACTGCCAGCCGGCATATCCCGCCAGCCCGTCCATCTGCAGCAGCGCTGCCGAGATGGGCGAACCGAGCGCCGTAGAGAGCGGTGCGGCCGCCATGAAAATAGCGGTAACCTGCGCCCGCTTTGCTGCCGGAAACCAGTAGCTGAGATACAAAATGATGCCGGGGAAGAAGCCGGCTTCCGCCACGCCGAGCAGGAACCGCAAAATATAGAAGCTGGTGGTTCCCTGAACAAAAGCCATACACCCGGACACCAGCCCCCAGGTGATCATGACGCGGGCGATCCAGATACGCGCGCCGACCTTATGGAGAATTAAATTGGAGGGAACTTCAAACAGGAAATAACCGAGAAAAAATATTCCCGCGCCAAGACCAAATATGGTCGGCGAAAAACCGAGATCTTCATTCATGGTCAGGGCGGCAAAACCGATATTTACCCGGTCGAGAAACGCGATGAAATAGAGAAGCATGATGAAGGGAATTATGCGCAGGGTAACCTTGCGCATTACCTTTTTTTCCAGGTCGTTGTTCATAGCAGTCTGCTCCACAGTCATGTAGGGTTGTTATCGTTTTGTAATGAATCCAGTATGCTGTTTTGCCTGGCTTTATCATCGGCGTGGGTTTATATAAATAATTTATATAATGGTGATGCGGTGAAAAAATGGATATAAATCAGCTACGTTGCTTTGTGGTACTGGGTGATGAGCTTCACTTTGGCAGGGCGGCGCGCAAGCTTGAAATGATGCCTGCATCACTGAGTCGCTTTATCCGGCTGCTGGAAGAGGATTTAAATATCCGTCTGCTGACGCGCTCGACCCGCAACGTGTCGTTAACAACCGAAGGCGCGGAATTTCTGCACGAGGCAAAACGGGTGCTGGCGGAATTTGATGACCTGCGTCTGCGTTTTCGCAAAAATATCGCCTCGCAGAAAAAGACGCTGCGAATCGGGGCCATTGACAGCGCCGCCCGGGGATTATTACCGCAGCTGCTTCATCTGTTTGTGCAGCAATTTCCGCAGGCCGATATTCATATTATTGAAGAGAAGTCGCACCGCCTTATTCCGCGGCTGGCATCAGGGCGGCTGGATCTTATTTTTGTTCGCCCCCCGGAACAGGTTGATGTCACGCTGACCACGCGCTTTATCGCCTGTGAAACCTGCGTACTCGCCGTGCCTGCCGGACACCGGCTGGTGGGGCGCAGCGTGGTGACCATTGCGGATTTTTGCCAGGAGCCGGTGATTGTTCCCGAAAGGCGCACCCGGCCTCACAGCCATGACCTGACGATGAATCTGTTCAAAGCCGGGGGCTGTGCTCCGGTCATTGCGCAGTACGCGGATGAGAAACAAACCATTCTCAGCCTGGTGGCTGCCGGGCTGGGGATCGCGCTGGTGCCGTCCTCCTACAAAAATATGAACGCCGACGGCGTGAAGTACCTTTCCCTCTCGCCTGCGGAAAGCCCGGCAGGCCTGCCGTTGAGCGCCATGTGGCATCAGGGAAACCGCGATATTTATGTCAATGCGATGCTGGATATTCTCGCCAGCCACCGCGATGCGTTGATCCGGGAGCTTTGATGCCAGCAACGCTTATCTGTCGCTTACCCATCCTGGGTGCCGGGTATCCAAAGGTGGGGGCTGGGGCGCGAATAACGTCATGGTGCCTGCTTCCCGCAGGCGCTTTCACCGCCCGCCGTCCTTCACTTCTTCCGCAATGGTCTATGATTGATTTTCAAGTGCTGCCTGGGGTCGCGACACGCTGACACCGCACATAGCACGTTTTTCGCCGCGCTATCTTCTGGCGCGGCGGGGAGCGTCGACCCTGCACGGCATCCGGTTCACGCTTATACGTTTAGCTATCTGAGCTCGCATCGCCGGGGCCGCCCGCGCGATGTCGTGCATTGCTCACTTCCGGAACAAACGAGGCATCAGAATGGAATCCACATCATTTGCGAAGAGTTGGGGGGCCGAGCTGGTGGCCGAAAACGTGGCGCGCTTTCGCCTGTGGGCGACCGGCCAGCAACGCGTCACGCTGCGGCTTAACGGCAACGATCTTGAGATGATCCCGTCGGGCGACGGCTGGTTCGAGCGTGAGGTCAGCGGCGTGGCCCCCGGTACGGAATACAACTTTGTGCTGGCCGACGGCAGGGTGGTGCCGGACCCGGCATCCCGCGCCCAGAAAGCCGACGTCAATGGCCCGTCGCTGGTGATTGACCCTGAACAGTACCGCTGGCAGAACACCCAGTGGCGAGGCCGACCGTGGGAAGAGGCTGTGGTCTACGAAATGCACATCGGCACCTTTACCCCGCAGGGAACGTTCCGCGCCGCGATGGAGAAGCTGCCTTATCTGGCTGAGCTGGGCATCACCATGCTGGAAGTGCTGCCGGTATCGCAGTTCGGCGGCAACCGCGGCTGGGGCTATGACGGCGTGCTGCTGTATGCTCCGCATTCGGCCTACGGTACGCCGGACGATTTCAAAGCCTTTATCGACGCTGCGCACGGGCATGGCCTGTCGGTGGTGCTGGATATTGTGCTTAACCACTTCGGGCCGGAGGGTAACTACCTGCCGCTGCTGGCCCCGGACTTCTTCCACAAAGAGCGTCATACCCCCTGGGGGGCCGGGATTGCTTACGATGTGGACGCCGCCCGCCGCTATATCGCGGAAGCGCCGCTCTACTGGCTGCAGGAGTACCGTCTCGACGGGCTGCGCTTCGACGCCATCGATCAGATTGAAGACAGCTCGGAAAAGCATGTGCTGATTGAGATTGCCGAGCGTATTCGCGCCGACATCACCGATCGGCCGATTCATCTCACCACCGAAGACTGCCGCAACGTCACCTTCCTGCATCCGCGCAACGAGGATGGCTCGGTCCCGCTGTTTACCGGCGAGTGGAACGACGACTTCCACAACGCCATTCACGTGCTTGCCACCGGCGAGACGCACGCCTATTACCAGGATTTTGCCGACGAGCCGGAGAAACGGGTCGCGCGCGTGCTGGCCGAAGGGTTTGCGTATCAGGGGGAAATTTCGCCCCAGAGCGGCGACGCGCGTGGGGTGGACAGCAAAAACCAGCCGCCGGTGGCGTTTGTGGATTTCATCCAGAACCATGACCAGGTGGGCAACCGCGCCCAGGGCGAGCGTCTGATTACCCTTGCGGGTGCCGCGCGCACCCGGGTGCTGCTCGCCACGCTGCTGCTCTCCCCGCATATTCCGCTGCTGTTTATGGGCGAGGAGTACGGCGAGACTAATCCGTTCCTGTTCTTCACCGACTTCCACGGCGATCTGGCGAAGGCGGTGCGCGAGGGACGGGCGAAGGAGTTTGACGGCCATGCCGGGCATGAGGGCGAAAGCGTGCCCGATCCCAATGAGGAGAGCACCTTTACCCGCTCGAAACTCGACTGGCACAAGCCGGACGAGGAAGAGGGCGAAGCCTGGCTGGCGCTGACGCGCAAACTGCTGGCGCTGCGCCAGCGCTATCTGGTGCCGCTGCTGGCGACCGCTGGCGGGCAGAGCGGTCGCGTTCTGGCTACCGCACCGGGTTTCCTCGCCGTCAGCTGGCGCTTCCCGAAAGGGACGCTGTCGCTGGCGCTCAATATTGGTGAGCAGCCGCAGACGCTGCCGGAGATGCCGGGCGAGACGCTGTTTGCCTGGCCACAGGCGGCGGAAAAACTGCCGCAGAACGCCATTCTGGTTCGTCTCGATCAGGGAGATGCCGCGCTATGATCCCCACCGCAACCTATCGTATTCAGTTTCGCAACGGCATGACCTTTGACCGCGCGGCGGCGCTGGTGCCGTACATGAAGCAGCTGGGCATCAGCCACCTGTACGCTTCCCCGATTTTTACCGCCACCTCCGGCTCGACCCACGGCTATGACGTCACCGATGCCAACGAGATCGAGCCGTCAATCGGCGGGCGCGAAGGCTTTGACCGTATGGCGCAGGCCCTGAAGCAGGCCGGGCTGGGGCTGATCCTCGATATCGTGCCTAACCATATGGCGGCCTCGCTGGAGAACCCCTGGTGGCGCGATGTTATCGAGCATGGGGAGCACAGCCGCTATGCCCGCTATTTCGATATCGACTGGTCGCGTCGCCTGACGCTACCGTTCCTCGGTGACAGCTTCGAGGCGGTGGTGGCGAACGGCGAAATCAGCGTGAAACCGGACCCGCAGAGCGGTAAACCGGCGCTGGCCTACTATGACAATTTCTATCCGCTGACCCCGGCGAGCTGGCAGGGGCGCGAAAGCGAAGTGCTGGGCCTGAGCGACCCCGCCGCGCTCATTGCACTGCACGATGAGCAGCCGTACCGGCTGATGTCCTGGCGCGACGCGCCGCGCGATCTCTCTTATCGCCGCTTCTTTGAAATCACCGGCCTGGCAGGGGTGCGGGTCGAAGACGATGCGGTGTTTGATGACTGCCACCGTCTGATCCTTGAGCTGGTGCACAGCGGGGTGGTGGACGGGCTGCGGGTCGATCACGTAGATGGCCTCGCCGATCCCCAGGGCTATCTGGAGCGTCTGCGTCAGCAGGCGGGGCCAGAGTGCTACATCACGGTGGAGAAAATTCTCGGCAAAGGCGAGCACCTGCCTGCGGAGTGGCCGATCTCCGGCACCACCGGCTACGAATTTATCGCGGCGCTGGCGGAAGTGCTGGTGGACGATGACAACCTCGACCGGCTGCGCGATGCCTGGCATGACGTGGCGGGCCAGCCGGTGGATATGCGCGCCGAGCTGCGCGATGCCCGTCTGCTGATGGTGGATCGCAACTTTGAAGGGGAATTCACCCGGCTGCTGCGGCTGGCGGGGGAGATCGCCGATGGAGAGGGCGTCGCGCTGGAGCCGGATCTGCTGCGCCAGGCGCTGCGTGAGCTGCTGATCGCCTTCCCGGTATACCGCACCTACGGACGGGCTCAGGGGCTGAGTGCCGCCGACCAGGCGCTGCTGGAGAAGGTGGTGGCGCGGGTGAAAGCCAGCCCCAGCGCACCGGACGCAGACGCGCTTGATGTCCTGACGCGCATTCTTCGCGGCGCGGTAACGGCGCAGCAGGAGGCCGCAACCTTCCGCACCCGCTTCCAGCAGCTCACCGGGCCGCTGATGGCGAAATCGGTGGAGGACACGCTGTTCTTCCGTCAGCACCTGGATCTGGCGCTCAACGAAGTGGGGGCCGAGCCGATCCCGCGCGGCTTCTCGGTTGCGCGCTTCCACGCTGAAATGAAAACCCGGCTGGAACGCCAGCCGGATGCGCTGTCCGGCACCTCGACCCATGACACCAAACGCGGGGAGGATGCCCGGGCGCGGCTCTACACCCTGACCGAAGCGCCGGAGCTGTGGGCGGAAGGCGTGGCGCGCTGGCGGCAGGTGAACCAGACCAAAGTGGTGTTCCTCAACGACGGCACCGCGCCCCGGGGCGTAGATACCTGGATGCTCTACCAGGCGCTGGCCGGAGTCTGGCCGCCCACGCTCGATCCGCGTGATGCGGCGGGCCTGCAGGCGCTGGAAACGCGTTTTGTCGAGTTCGTGGAAAAAGCGCTGCGCGAAGCCAAGCTGCGCACCGACTGGGTGGACAGCAACGATGCCTATGAGAAAGCGGTGCTGGACTACGCCCGGTATCTGCTCTCCCCGGACAACCAGGATTTCCTGCAGGACTTTGCAGTATCGCTGCAGCCGTTTATCCGGGCCGGGCTGGTGAACAGCCTGACCCAGACGGTGATCAAGCTCACCGCGCCGGGCGTGCCCGATATCTATCAGGGCAGCGAGGGGCTGAACTTCAGCCTGGTTGACCCGGATAACCGCCGCGAGCCGGATTTCGTCGCGCTGGCGCAGATGCTGAACGATGACACCAGCACCCCGCTGTACAGCGAGCAGAGCTGGCTGAGCGGGCAGCTCAAGCAGCACGTCACTGCGACGCTGCTGCGCCTGCGCCAGCAGAAGCCGCCGCTGTTCCGCCGGGGAGCGTACCTGCCGCTGGCGGCGCAGGGAGAGCACGCTGAGGACGTAATTGCCTTTGCCCGCACCCACGCCGATGACGCGGTGATTGTTATCGCGCCGCGGCTGGTGTTTAACGCCCTCGACGGCACCCTGGCAGGCCCGCACGCCGAACGCTGGGAAGCCACGCACATCGCGCTGCCCGCCGGGCTGGCACATCGCCGCTACCGCGATCTGCTGAGCGGGGACGTGCTGACGCTCGAGGCCAGCCTCGATCCCGGTGCCGTGGCGCTTAATGGTTGTGTGTTGTTATTAAGTGTATGATTTAAATCATATAAAAAGTCATAAATCGCTGTTGCACGTTAAATTGTACTTTCGATGGAGAGGAATGCATGTCAAACGGTAAGGCTTATGAAATTACGGCGGGGAACAGCCATCAGCTGGGCGCCAATTACGATGGCGAAGGGGTTAACTTCGCGATATTTTCGGCGCACGCCCAGCGCGTAGAGCTTTGCCTCTACGATCCGAGCGGCAAAACGGAAATCGCACGCTTCGACCTGCCGGAATATACCCACGAAGTGTGGCACGGCTACGTGCCCGGCCTGCAGCCCGGTGCGCTGTACGGCTATCGCGTGCACGGCCCCTACGATCCGGAGAACGGTCACCGCTTCAACCCTAACAAGCTGCTGATCGACCCTTATGCCCGGGAGCTGGTGGGCGATATTGAATGGAACGAGGCGCACTTTGCTTACGAGCTGCTGCACGAAGACAAAGACCTCACCTTTGACGAGCGCGACAGCGCCCCGTTCACGCCGAAATGTAAGGTCATCGATCCGCAGCAGTTCGACTGGCAGGACCATAACCGGCCCATCATCACCTGGCCGCACACCGTGGTGTACGAAACCCACGTCAAAGGCTTCACCCAGCTCAACCCGGCGCTGCCGCCGGAGCTGCGCGGCACCTTCGAGGGCATGGGGCATAAGGCGTCGGTGGACTACATTAAAAGCCTCGGTATCACCTCGGTAGAGCTGCTGCCGGTGCACTGGTTCCCGGACGATCAGCATCTGCTCGACAAGGGGCTGAAGAACTTCTGGGGCTACAACAGCCTCGGCTTCTTTGCGCCGGCCTCGCGCTACTACGGGCCGAACGGCATCCAGGGTTTCCGCGATATGGTGCGCGCCTTCCACGATGCCGGAATCGAGGTGATCCTCGACGTGGTCTACAACCACACCGCCGAGGGCAACGAGCTGGGGCCGACGCTCTCCTTTAAGGGCATCGATAACTTCTCCTACTACCGCACGCTGCCGGGCCAGCATCGCTATTACATCAACGATACCGGGACCGGCAACACCGTGAACACCTCGCATCCGCGCGTGCTGCAGATGGTGATGGACTCCCTGCGCTACTGGGCGGAATCGATGCACATCGACGGCTTCCGCTTTGACCTCGGGACCATCCTGGGGCGCGAGCCGGAAGGCTTTGACCAGCGCGGCGGTTTCTTCGATGCCATCACCCAGGATCCGGTGCTGTCGAAGCTGAAGCTCATCGGCGAGCCGTGGGATATCGGCCCCGGCGGCTATCAGGTGGGCGGCTTCCCGCCGGGCTGGGCGGAGTGGAACGACAAATACCGCGATACGGTACGCGAATACTGGAAGGGCGATAACGTGCCGACCGATTTCGCCGCCCGGCTGCTGGGGTCCGGCGATCTCTACGATCAGCGCGGCCGCCGCCCCTGGGCCAGCGTTAACTTCATCACCGCCCACGACGGCTTCACGCTCAACGATCTGGTGTCGTACAACGAGAAGCACAACGAGGAGAACGGGGAAGATAACAACGACGGCCACAACGACAACCGTTCGTACAACTACGGTGCCGAAGGCCCGACGGAGGATGAAGGCATCAATGCGGTGCGCGAGCGCCAGAAGCGTAACTTCCTCGCCACGCTGTTCTTCTCCCACGGGACGCCGATGCTGCTGGCGGGAGACGAGTTCGGGCGCAGCCAGATGGGGAATAACAACGGCTACTGCCAGGACAGCGAGATCTCCTGGGTGCACTGGGAAAACCTGCCGCAGAGCGCGGAGGCGCTGCGGGAGTTCACCCGCAAGGTGATCGCCCTGCGTGCCGCCCAGCCGCTGCTGCGGCGTGAAAACTGGCGTGACGGGATGGTGATCGAGTGGTTCAACGCTGGCGGCGGTTTGCAGACCCCGGAGCAGTGGGACGAAGGCTCAACGCTTGGCGTCTACATCGGGCGTCCGGATCTGCAGACCGAAGAGGGCATCTGGCATGACGTGCTGATGCTGATCAACCCGTTCGAAGGCAACGTGCCGTTCCGGATCCCGCAGTTTGGCGAAGGCGGCTGGGTGCTGGAGCTGACCACCTCGGACAGCGCGAAGCACGGGCTGGTGATCACCAAAGAGAAGGATTTTGAACTGGAGGGTCGCAGTCTGGCGCTGTTCAGACGCCCTTAATCTGACAGGTAATCATCGCCCGCCCGGCCTTCCACCGGGCGGGCTTTTTTAATGCACGTTGCGCTGCAGACGCCGCCCGACCAGCAGCGCCAGCACCAGCAGCACGCCGATAAACGCCCCCACGCCGTTCCAGCCGTAGTCATGCCAGAAGAACCCGCCGGTGGTGCCCGCCAGGCTTGAACCCAGGTAGTAGCTGAACAGATACAGGGAAGATGCCTGACCTTTGGCGCGCCGCGCCCGGGCACCGATCCAGCTGCTTGCCACCGAGTGCGCGGCGAAAAAGCCCGCCGAGAACAGCAGCATGCCGGCAAAAATCACCCACAGCGAGCTGAACAGCGTCAGCAGCAGGCCGCCGAGCATGATGCCGGTGAAAGCCAACAGCACCGGGCCGCGTCCGTAGCGGGCGGTCATCGCGCCGGCTTTCGGCGAGCTCCAGGTGCCGGTGAGATAGGCCACCGACAGCAGCCCGACCACCGCCTGGCTGAGATGCCACGGGGAGAGCATCAGGCGATAGCCGATGTAGTTGAACAGCGTCACGAACGCGCCCATCAGCAGAAAACCCTCAGCAAACAGCAGCGGCAGACCCGCATCACGCCAGTGCAGGCGGAAGTTGATCGCCAGGGTGCGCGGGCGCAGCGAGGTCGGGCGGAAGTGGCGCGAGGCCGGTAAAATTTTCCAGAACATCAGCGCCGAGGCGAGGGCGAAGCAGCCGATGGTCGCCACCGCCACGCGCCAGCTAAAGAGGTCGGTGAGCACCCCGCTCAGCAGACGCCCACTCATCCCGCCGATGGAGTTGCCGCTGATATACAGTCCCATAGAGAACGCCACCACCGCCGGGTGCATCTCTTCGCTGAGGTACGTCATGCCAACCGCCGCGACGCCGCTGAGCGACAGGCCGATCAGCGCGCGCACGATCAGTATGCCGTGCCAGCTGGTCATCATGGTGGAGAGCAGCGTACAGCTGGAGGCGAGCAGCAGGGCGGCGACCATCACCGATTTACGGCCCACGGCATCTGAGAGCGGGCCGGTGATCAGCAATCCCAGCGCCATCAGGCCGGTGGAAATCGACAGCGACACGCTGCTGCTGGCCGCCGAAATACCGAACTCGTGCGAGAGCACCGGCAGGATCGGCTGGACGCAGTAGAGCAGGGCGAAGGTAGCAAGCCCGGCGGAAAACAGCGCCAGCGTGACGCGCATAAAGGCGGGCGTGCCGCGTTTGATAAAGGTGACCGGAGGGGGAGAAAGCGGTGCGTCGGCCTCGCGGGTCGGGGCGGGGCTGACGTCGGCAATACGGCTCAACATTACATCCTGTGCGTGGGCGCCCGCGTGGCGGGCTGTGTCATTCACACAGCGTAGAAAATCGTGATTTATCTGTCTAATATATTAATAATCTCAAATGATATGTATTAAATATGACTATCGAACTGCGTCATCTGCGTTACTTCGTGGCGGTCGCCGAGGAGCTGCACTTTGGCCGCGCCGCCGCGCGTCTTAATATCTCCCAGCCGCCGCTGAGCCAGCAAATTCAGCAGCTGGAGCAGGAAACCGGCGCGCGCTTGCTGGCCCGCACCAATCGCAGCGTCAGCCTGACCCCCGCCGGAACCCAGTTTCTGGCGGACAGCCGTCAGATCCTGAGCCAGGTGGACGCCGCCGCCACCCGTGCGGCCCGCTTACATCAGGGGGAAACCGGGGAGCTGCGCATCGGCTTTACCTCGTCGGCACCCTTTATCTCTGCGGTGTCTGACAGTCTCTCTGCGTTCCGCCAGCGCTATCCCGATGTGCATATCCAGACGCTGGAGATCAACACCCGGGCGCAGATTGGCCCGCTCAGCGAAGGGGCGCTGGATCTCGGCCTGATGCGCAATACGCGCCTGCCGGATTCTCTGGCGTGGCAGCTGATCCTGCGCGAGCCGCTGCTGGCGATGATCCATCGCGATCACCCGCTGGCGGCTTTGCCGACGGTGTCGCTCCACCAGCTGGCCAGCGAGCCGTTTGTCTTTTTCGACCCTCACGTCGGCACCGGGCTGTATGACGATATTCTTGGGCTGCTACACCGCTACGGGATTTCGCCGTATATCACCCAGGAAGTGGGCGAGGCGATGACCATTATCGGGCTGGTGGCGGCCGGACTGGGGGTGTCGATTTTGCCCGCGTCCTTTAAGCGCGTGCAGCTGGCCGAAATGCGCTGGGTGCCCATTACCGAGCCGGATGCGATTTCCGAGATGTGGCTGGTCTGGCCGAAACACCGCGAGCGCAGCGCGGCGACCGAGCGCTTTATGTCGCTGGTGACCGGGGCCGCCTTTTCGCTTAATCCCGCAGCAGCCGGTGGGGAAAAACGTGCGGCAAATCACAAGCCTGGGTAAAAAGTTGACGGCGGCTGGTTAAGTGTTTCACCATAGCCAACAATTTATTTCGCAGCGTGAAAATAAGGGAGTTAACGTGGGTGCTGATAGCCAGCCGGGGCATATCGATCAGATTAAACAGACGAACGCAGGTGCGGTGTACCGTCTGATCGACCAGCTTGGGCCGATATCGCGTATCGACCTGTCACGCCTTGCGCAACTGGCACCCGCCAGCATTACCAAAATCGTGCGCGAAATGCTCGAAGCCCACCTGGTGCAGGAGACGGAAATCCAGGAGCCGGGCAGCCGCGGTCGCCCGGCCGTCGGCCTGATGGTGGAAACCCAGGCCTGGCATTTTCTCTCGGTACGCATTAACCGCGGTGAAATTAACCTCGCGCTGCGCGATCTCAGCAGCCAGCTGGTGGTGGAAGAGCAGCTCGATCTGCCACTCGACGATCCGCAGCCGTTCGTTGAGCGCATCGTCACCCACGTTGACCAGTTCTTTATTCGTCACCAGCAAAAGCTGGAGCGCCTGACCGCCATCGCCATTACCCTGCCGGGGGTGATTGATACCGGCAACGGCATCGTTCACAGCATGCCGTTTTACGAGGTGGAGAGCGCGCCGCTGGGTGAAGTGCTGGAACGTCATACCGGGGTGCCGGTGTTTATTCAGCACGACATCAGCGCCTGGACGATGGCGGAAGGGCTGTTCGGCGCGGCGCGCGGTGCACGGGATGTGATTCAGGTGGTGATCGACCATAACGTCGGGGCCGGGATCATCACCGATGGCCGCCTGCTGCACGGCGGCAGCAGCAGCCTGGTGGAGATGGGGCATACCCAGGTCGACCCTTTCGGTAAGCGCTGCTACTGCGGCAACCACGGCTGCCTGGAAACCATCGCCAGCATCGACAGCGTGCTGGAGCTGGCGCAGCAGCGCATGGGCCAGTCGATGAGCTCGCTGCTGCACGGCAGGCCGCTCACCGTTGAGTCGCTGTGCGAGGCCGCCTGTCAGGGCGATCTGCTGGCAAAGGACATCATCGTCGGCGTCGGCACCCACGTCGGGCGCATTCTCGCGATTATGGTTAACCTGTTTAATCCGCAAAAAATCCTTATTGGTTCCCCGCTAAACCTGGCGTCGGAGATCCTCTTTCCCGCCATCAGCAGCTGCATCACGCAGCAGGCGCTCCCGGCCTACAGCCGCAACACCTGGGTGGAAGCGACGCACTTTACCCATCGCGGCACTATGGCCGGGGCGGCGCTGGTCAAAGAAGCACTCTACAACGGTACGCTGTTAATCAGGTTGTTACAGGGATAACAAATTTTTACCGATCCGGGAAAAATTGCGCTATCTCAAGCCCGGCCTGTGGGTCCTGTCGTAGACTTTCGCCACTGAATTATTCTCTTTAGTTATATTTCCAGAGCATAACCGTGGAGTAAGTGATGCTTAAGCGTTTCTTTATTACTGGAACCGATACCTCGGTAGGGAAGACGGTCGTGTCGCGTGCGCTGTTACAGGCGCTGGGGTCCAGCGGCAGCCAGGTGGTGGGCTACAAACCCGTCGCCAAAGGCAGCAAGGAGACGCCGGACGGCCTGAGAAACAAAGACGCGCTGGTGCTACAAAGCGTTTCCACCCTCGACCTGCCTTACAGCGCCATCAATCCCATTGCCTTCAGCGAAGAAGAGAGCAGCGTGGCCCACAGCTGCCCGATTAACTATTCGCTGCTTTCGGACGGGCTGGCGACGCTCAGCGCCCAGGCCGAGTACGTGGTGGTGGAAGGCACTGGCGGCTGGCGCAGCCTGATGAACGATCTGCGCCCGCTCTCCGAGTGGGTGGTACAGGAGCAGTTACCGGTGGTGATGGTGGTGGGTATTCAGGAAGGGTGCCTCAATCACGCGCTGCTGACGGCGCAAGCCATTACCAGCGACGGGCTGCCGCTGATGGGCTGGGTTGCCAACCGCATCAATCCGGGGCTGGCGCATTACGCCGAGGTGATTGAGGTGCTCAGCAAGAAACTCTCTGCGCCGATGGTAGGGGAGTTACCCTATCTGCCGCGCGCCGAACAGCGCGAGCTGGGGCAGTACATCAACCTGCCGCTGCTGGAGCGTTGCTGGGGGTGACGCCGTTATGCTGAGGTGTGGTGGGTGCGCATGGCTTACCCACCCTACGATTTGAAGGATGTGTGGTGCTGTGGTGGGTGCGCGTGGCTTACCCACCCTACGATTTGAAGTATTTGTGGTGCTGCGGTGGGTGCGCGTTGGTTGCCCACCCTACGATTTGAAAGTATTTGTGGTGCTGTGGTGGGTGCGCGTTGGTTGCCCACCCTACGATTTAAATGGAAGTGTGGTGCTGTGGTGGGTGCGCGTGGCTTACCCACCCTACGATTTAAATGGAAGTGTGGTGCTGTGGTGGGTGCGCGTTACTTACCCACGCTACGATTTAAAAGGATGTGTGGTGCTGTGGTGGGTGCGCGTGGCTTACCCACCCTACAAACAAAATAATGGTGGCGGGCGGGCCAGGGCGGGTAAGCGCAGCGCACCCGCCGTTTACCTGGCGCACCCGCCTTTTTTTGATGATTACGCGGTTTGAATATTCAGCGCCCGGCGGGTACGGCCGGAGCTGAGATAGTCGGCGATATAATCCTGCGAAATCTCCCCGCTGTAACGACCCTCTTCATCGACAATCGGCATCCAGACGGTGTTGTGCTCGTACAGTTTCGAGAGCACCACGCGCAGGTTGTCCTCCGCCTTGCCCGTCACGCGGAACGGGTGCAGCAGATCGGCGCACTCACCGGTGGCACCACGCGCTTCCCGACGCTTCACGAACCCGAGCGGCTTTTCATTTTCATCCACCACCGTGATGGAGCGCATGTCGTTGTCATCCATCACCGCGAAGGCTTCCGCCAGCGGGGTGGAGCGGCGCACGGTGATGGTCGGCTGCTGATCGGTAACGTCGCCCGCCTGCACCAGCAGCAGGCGCTTCAGGGTGCGGTCCTGGCCCACAAAGCTGCCGACAAATTCGTTGGCCGGTTTGGCCAGCAGCTCGTCCGGGCTGGCGCACTGTACGATTTTGCCCTGGCGGAACACCGCAATGCGGTCGCCCAGCTTCAGCGCTTCATCAATATCGTGGCTCACCAGCAGCACGGTTTTCTTCAGCTTGCGCTGCATCTCCAGAAACTCATTCTGGATCACCTCGCGGTTGATCGGGTCCACCGCGCCGAAAGGCTCATCCATCAGCAGCACCGGCGGATCTGCCGCCAGGGCGCGGATCACGCCGATACGCTGCTGCTGACCGCCGGAAAGCTCTTTCGGATAGCGGTGCAGGTAGCGTTTCGGATCCAGCGCCACCATCTCCATCAGCTCGGCAGCGCGCGCTTTGCAGCGGGCTTTATCCCAGCCCAGCATGCGTGGCACCACCACGATGTTCTCTTCAATGGTCATGTTCGGGAACAGACCAATCTGCTGGATCACATAGCCAATGTTGCGGCGCAGCGTTACGGTGTCCATGCCGCTGGTGTCTTCGCCGTTAATCAGGATCTTCCCGCTGGTGGCGGGGATGAGGCGGTTAATCATCTTCAGGGTGGTGGTCTTGCCGCAGCCGGACGGGCCGAGCAGCACACAAATTTCACCCTGCGGTACCGTCAGGCTGACGTTATCCACCGCGTTAACGCTCTGGCCGTTTTTCTGCACGAAGGCCTTAGTCAGATTTTCCAGTGTAATCATTATCGAATCCCCTTAGGTGTCAGCAGAACCTGCAGACGGTGGAGTAACCAGTCCAGCACAATCGCCAGTAAACAAATCATTACCGCACCGGCAATGAGCATACGAATGTCGCTCCCGCCGATGCCGTTCAACAACAGTAAGCCGAGGCCGCCCGCGCCAATCACCGCCGCAATCGCCATCACGCCGATGTTCATCACCACCGCGGTGCGAATACCGCCGAAAATGACCGGCAGCGCCATCGGGATCTCAACCCAGCGCAGACGCTGCCAGAAAGTCATGCCGATACCGCGCCCGGCTTCACGCAGGCCCGGCGGCAGGCTGTCCAGCGCGGTAAAGGTGTTGCGCATGATCGGCAGCAGCGAGTAAAGGAACACGGCGGTGATGGCCGGGAGGGCACCGATGCCGTGACCAATCATCGAAAACAGCGGGATCATCAGGCCAAACAGCGCAATCGACGGAATGGTCAGCAGCAGGGTTGCCAGGCCCAGCACTGGCGGCGCGAGCCATTTGTGGCGGGTGATGATGATGCCGAGCGGAACGCCAATCACAATCGCCAGCCCCACCGCCAGCAGCACCAGCCACAGATGCTGCAGCGTCAGGCTCGCAAGGTAGGGCGCGTTGTCCATCATGTAGTGAATCGTATCCATAGTGCCTCCTTACAGCAGCCCGTTTTCACGCAGGAAGTCGCGGGCGACCTGTTGCGGCGTCTGGTGATCGATATCCACTCTGGCGTTCAGGGTGGTGATCGCCTCGTTGGTCAGTTTACCGGAGAGGGTATTGAGCGCCTCAGCCAGCCCCGGATTGGCATCCAGCGTGTCCTGGCGCACCACCGGCGTCACCGCATAGCTCGGGAAGAAGCCTTTATCATCTTCCAGCACTTTCAGATCGAAGCCCTTTACGCGTCCGTCGGTGGCATACACCAGCCCGGCTTCTACAAAGCCGTCGCGGATGGCGTTATACACCAGGCCCGGGTCCATCTGGCGGATCTGCGGACGATCCAGCTCCATGTTGTAGGCTTTCTGCAGCGGCTTCATGCCGTCGCTGCGCCCGGAGAACTCCAGATCCAGCCCGAGCATCCAGTTGTTATCCGGGTCGGTCTGCCGGATATGTTCAATTTTCTCCACCAGCTGCGACATGGTGGAGATGTTCTCCGCCTCGGCGCGCTTGCGCTGCATGGCGAAAGCGTAGGTGTTGTTCATGTTGGCCGGGTTAAGCCACACCAGCCCGAGCTTGCCGTCGAGGCGCTTCACGGTCTGGTAGCTCTCTTCCGGGGTCATGCGTTTGTTGATGTGGTTGAAGATAATCAGCGAGGTGCCGGTGTACTCCCAGGTCATGTCTACCTGCTTGTTGATCATCGCATTACGCGAGATCACGGTGGCGATATTGGTTTGCGGCTGCACGTCAAAGCCCTTTTTGCGCAGGTACTGCACTGTCATCGCCGAAAGAATGTGCTGCTCGGTAAAACTTTTGGTCGCGAGGATCAGCGGGGCGGCCTGCACCTGGCTGGTCAGCAGCGAGAGGGCAGCCACCAGGCCGCACAGAGTTGCTTTCAGTTTCATCTCAACGCTCCTTATCAGGCGGTGTGGGGGCTAAGCAGGCGACCCAGTCCGGCCAGCGCCATATCGAGGATCAGCGCAAACAGGGCCGTGGCGGCCGCGCCCAGGATGAGCGTCGGGAAGTCGTTCAGGTAGATGCCGGGGAAGATCAGCTCGCCGTAGCTGCTGGCCCCGATCAGGAACGCCAGCGGCGCGGTGCCGACGTTAATCGCGGTCGCGATGCGGATCCCTGAAAGAATGACCGGCAGGGCGGCAGGCACTTCCACCTGACGCAGGCGCTGCCAGCGCGTCATGCCGATGCCTTTCGCCGCTTCGGTGAGCGAGGCCGGCACCGCGCACAGCCCGGCATAGGTATTACGCACGATGGGCAGCAGCGAGGCGAGGAACAGCGCGACAATCGCCGGCTTATCCCCGATACCCACCACGATCATCGCCAGCGCCAGTACCGCCAGCGGCGGCAGGGTGTTACCGACGTTAAAGATCTGCATCACCGGTTCAGCGAAACGGCGGGCAGCCGGACGGCTCAACAGCACGCCGCTCGGAATACCGACCGCCAGCGCCAGCGCCATAGAGGTAAAGACCAGCTTGAGGTGCTGTTGCCCGAGGTAGAGTAAATCCACCTTGCGGGCGCTGATGGTATCGAGGCCGATGCCCCACACCAGCGCCGCCACCACGGCCGCGATCAGCAGTATCGCCCCGAAGGTGCGTTGGAGTAGTGAGAAGTGCATTGCTGTTGTCTCCCTGTGCACGGTTTATCGCAACCCAGCGTTGCTTTGTTATGCCTTGTGTTGGCAGGGTGCTTAGAGCTATAGCAACGGATACAGCAGGTTTCCAGTTAGCGAAGCGCCAGTAATGTCAGTGCCTTAGGATAAAATGGCCGTTGTACCCTGTAACCATAACGAATTGTAACTATTGTCGAGAATAATCTTAAAAGCGAAGCGCTAAGGTGACACCGTAACATGAGCGATTTTTTGTACAGGCCAGATGCGGAGCGGCTTGCCAGCGATATCACCTTATGTCAGGGTGACAAAAAAACAGGAGGGAAACTGATGGGTCTGATGATTAAGGCGGCGCTTGGCGCGGCCATTGTGCTGTTAATCGGCGTGCTGTCGAAGAGTAAAAACTACTATATCGCCGGGCTGATCCCGCTGTTTCCCACCTTCGCCCTGATTGCCCATTACATCGTTGCCACCGAGCGTAACGTCGAGGCGCTGCGCACCACGGTGATCTTCGGCATGTGGTCGATCATTCCCTATTTCATCTATCTGGCGTCGCTGTGGTATTTCAGCGCCATGATGCGGGTGCCGCTGGCGCTGCTCAGCGCGGTGGCGATGTGGAGCCTGTCGGCGTGGGTGCTGATTGCGCTCTGGACGCGCTTTCACTAACTGGCCCGCCGGGTGGCGGGCCTGAAGATTAACGCCAGAGGGTTTTTTGCGCCACCGGGATCGGCAGGTCGCTGCACCACGCCGCCAGCGTCAGCCGGGTCAGCTCGCCGAGGGCGACGTAAAACGGATGACGCGCCTCGGCAATAAACACCTCCAGAAAGCGCCCGGACCAGGGCAGAAGATGCCAGGCCAGCAGCTGATCGACCTCGCTTTCCCGCCCGGCCTCCGCCAGCCACGCAGCCAGCAGCAGCAGCGTACCGATGTGATCGCACGGCTCGCGTTCGCTGTGGGCAAAGTCGATGCCGTTGGCTGTCATCCACTGGCGCAGCGCCAGCATCGACTCACCAAACAGCACGTTCTCCCGATCCAGCCACACCGACCCCCAGGGCGGCGCAGGTAGCGCCCACGGGCCAATGAACAGCCGCTGCCAGGCGGCGGGCAGCGGCTCGTCGTCGGATCTCAGCCCGAGGCGCAGACGCTGCACGATGTCGTCGAGCTGCGGATGGGTGACCGGCCAGGCGGCAGCAAACGCCTCGTCCTCAAGCAGCGCAATGACCGGGGCCAGCGTCGGGCTGTCCGGCGGCTGGCTGAACAGGGCTCCGAGGATGCGTCCGCTCAGTGACAGGCTGGCCATGCGCGGGGTCAGCAGAGGTTCAGTGAGGGGCATGCTCATCCCGCCACCGCCATACCCACGGTCATATGCAGACCGTAGAACAGCCCGCGACCTATCACTTCTGCGGCCACGACCAGCATAAATCCGCTTGCCAGCGTCAGCGTGCGCGGTGCGCTGCGGCGCATAAGCGGCACCAGCCAGCATGCCAGCCCGAGGATCAGCAGCCCAAAGCGCCAGAGTTGCAGCGTGGCATAACCCGGCACCAGCGCGCTGGCCTGCTGCACCGAACTGTGGATTGCCCCCAGCGAAAAGCCCTGCATCAGCGCTGCGCCCGCGCTGATCAGCAGCGCCAGCACGCTCAGCAAGGCAAACCGGCGGCTGGTGCCGCGATAACGCGCCCCGGAGAGCAGCGCCGCACCCAACAGCGGGCCGCCAAGCAGCACCGTCATAAAGAAGCCGAGGGTGGTGTAGCCGGTGTGCCAGGTGGGAACGGTGTTAATCTGGTAAACCCGGGTCATGGCCCAGACAAACCCCAGCCCGGCAAGCATGGTGACCAGCAGCCACAACTTCACCAGCGCGGCGGGCAGCCTGCCCGACAGGGCCAGCAGCCATCCGATACCGCCGAGGGCAAAAAACAGCGACCCGGCGGCGATCTCATTGCTCAGCGCCGATGCCCCGATGCGGTTCAGGGAGTTAAACGCCCGCAGCGGCGAACCGAGGTGCAGCATCGAGGCGACAAAGCCGATGCCCATCAGCAGCCAGAGGAAAAACATGGCGCGCACGATGCGCTGCTGCTGTTCACTGTTTCTGCTGCTGGCGAACCAGGCGCAGCCGGTAACGATAACGCCGCCCACCACGCACTGACCGAGCACGGTAAACAGCACCAGCGGCCATTCATGCCATCCGTTGCCCATCTCACACCTCCTTTGGGTTAGCCAGACAGCCGGTGGTATCCCCGACCGGGCGGCTGTTGGCATTGGGTTTGATCACTATATTAGGGCGGGTAAAACGCGCGGCGGGCAGCGGCGCGACCTGCGCCAGATCGCCGTACTTTTTACGCAGCTCGTCAATCGGTGCCATATCCAGCGCGCGCAGCGGGCAGGACTCAACGCAGATCGGCTTTTTGCCGTCGGCGATCCGGTCGTAGCAGCCGTCGCACTTGGTCATGTGGCCTTTGGCGGCATCGTACTGCGGCGCGCCGTAAGGGCAGGCCATGTGGCAGTAGCGACAGCCAATGCACACCTCTTCGTTGACCACCACAAAGCCGTCGTCGCGCTTGTGCATCGCCCCGCTCGGGCAGACTTTGGTGCAGGCCGGGTCGGCGCAGTGGTTGCAGGCGATCGACAGATAATACGCAAACACATTCTGGTGCCAGACGCCGTTATCCTCCTGCCAGTCGCCGCCGGCGTACTCGTAGATGCGGCGAAAGCTGACATCCGGGGTAAGATCCTTGTAATCCTTGCACGCCAGCTCGCAGGTTTTACACCCGGTGCAGCGGCTGGAATCAATATAAAAGCCATATTGGGTTGTCATTGGTTACTCCTTACACCTTCGCGATCTGGACCAGGTTGCTGTGGGACGGGTTACCCTTCGCGAGTGGCGACGGGCGCTGGCTGGTCAGCACGTTAATGCTCCCTGCGCGATCGATACCCTTGTCATCCGGGGCGTACCAGGCGCCTTCCCCCAGCGCCACCACGCCCGGCAGGATGCGCGGCGTGACTTTCGCACTGATGCGCGTTTCACCGCGACCGTTCCAGATGCGTACCGTGTCGCCGTTAGCGATGCCGCGCGGGCGCGCATCCAGCGGGTTAATCCACACCTCCTGGCGACAGGCGGCCTTCAGCACCTCAACGTTGCCGTAAGTGGAGTGGGTGCGGGCTTTAAAGTGGAAGCCGGTCAGCTGGAGCGGATAGCGGGCGCTCAGCGGATCGTCGTGGTGTTCAAAACCGGGGCTGTACACCGGCAACGGATCGATGCGATCGCCGTCGGGCAGCGTCCAGCGGGCGGCAATATCTGCCAGCTGCGCCGAGTAAATTTCGATTTTTCCCGACGGCGTGCTCAGAGGGCTGGCAGCGGGATCGTTGCGAAACGCCTGATAGGCCACGTGATGGCCCTCGGGATCGCGCTGCTTGAAAATGCCCTGCTGGCGGAAGGTGTCAAAATCGGGCAGCGCCGGAATAGCCTGACGCGAGCGGGCGTAGAGATGGCGCAGCCAGCCTTCCTGGTCGCGCCCCTCGGTAAACTGCTCGCCAACCCCCATGCGACGGGCGATCTCGCTGGTCATCTCATACAGGGTTTTGCACTCGAACCTGGGTTTGATCGCCTGGTCGGCAAAAATCACATAGCCCATGTTGCCGCACGAGGCGTCGAGGGCGAAATCCATCTGCTCGGAGGCGGTACAGTCTGGCAGCAACAGGTCGGCGTATCGGGCGGAAGCGGTCATATGACAGTCGATCACCACAATCAGCTCGCACTTCGTCTCGTCCTGCAGAATGTGATGGGTGCGGTTGATCTCCGAATGCTGGTTTACCAGGCAGTTGCCGGCGTAGTTCCAGATCATTTTGATTGGCACGTCGAGCTTATCTTTCCCGCGCACGCCGTCTGCCAGCGCCGTCATCGACGGACCGCGCTCGATGGCATCGGTCCAGGTAAACATCGAAATGCTGGTCTCAACCGGATTCTGAAGCGTCGGCATCCGTTCAAAGGGCAGGGCGTAGGAGCCTTCCCGCGCGCCGCTGTTTCCGCCGTTGATCCCGACATTGCCGGTCAGGATCGGCAGCATCGCGATGGCCCGCGACGTCAGCTCACCGTTGGAGTGGCGCTGCGGACCCCAGCCCTGGGCGATAAAGGCGGGTTTCGTCTGGGCGATTTCCCGCGCCAGCGTGACGATACGCGCCACGGGAATACCGGTGATACGCGAGGCCCAGTCTGGCGTTTTGGCAACGCCGTCATCGCCCTGACCGAGAATGTACGCTTTATAGTGTGCGTTAGCCGGTGCGCCTGCCGGCAGGGTTTTCTCGTCATAGCCGACGCAGTAGCGATCGAGAAACGCCTGATCGACAAGGTTTTCATTAATCATCACCCAGGCAAGGGCGGCCACCAGCGCCGCATCGGTGCCGGGACGGATCGGGATCCATTCATCCTCGCGGCCCGCCCCGGTGTCGGTGTAGCGCGGGTCGATGATAATCATGCGGGCATTCGATTTCTGACGCGCCTGCTCCAGGTAATACGTGACGCCGCCGCCGCTCATTCGCGTTTCGCCCGGGTTATTACCGAACAGGACCACCAGCTTGCTGTTTTCGATGTCCGACGGGCTGTTGCCGTCGGCCCAGCCGCCATAGGTGTAGTTCAGGCCAGCCGCGATCTGCGCGGTGGAGTAGTCGCCGTAGTGGTTGAGATACCCGCCGCAACAGTTCATCAGGCGCGCAATCAGGGTTTTGCCCGGCGGCCACGAGCGCGTCATGGTGCCTCCCAGCGTGCCGGTGCCATAGTTAAGATAAATGGCCTCATTGCCGTACTGGCTGATGATGCGGCGCATCTCCCGGACCAGCATGTCGTAAGCCTCATCCCAGCTGATACGCTCGAATTTACCTTCGCCGCGTTTGCCGACGCGCTTCATCGGATATTTAAGTCGGTCGGGATTGTAGACGCGACGGCGCATGGAGCGTCCGCGCAGGCAGGCGCGCACCTGGTGCAGCCCGTCGTAGTTATCGTCGCCGGTATTGTCGGTTTCCACATACTGAATAACGCCGTCGGCAACGTGCATACGCAGCGGGCAGCGGCTGCCGCAGTTGACGGTGCAGGCGCTCCACACCTTGCGATCCTGATGCGTGCTGACCGATTCCCCCACCGCCGCAGCGAGCGGGGTGATGCCGAACGGTAACGAAATACCGCCCGCCGCCAGCGCCAGCCCGCCCAGGGTGGTGGTGGTGAGAAATGTGCGACGGCTGATCCCGTCCTGATGGTGTGACATGATTCGCTCCCTGACCGTGTCGCCTGCTGAACCGGCAACAAGATGGTAAGAAAAGTAAAAGCATTAGCGTGCTAATGGATTGGCAGGGGGCGAGTGTTACCCATAATGGGGTAGAAAACGTTAATCCGTATCAAGTCGGATGAAGTCAGTGCGGGAAGGAATAAAAAAGGCGCCGAAGCGCCTGATGCAGATTACTGCGGTTCGGTGGAGGTGGCGTCCTGGGTGGCCGCGCCGCTGACCGGATAATTACCGCTGCTGGTGCGGGTATAGAGAATTTTTTGCGTGTCGTTGGCGCAGTGGCCAACCACCTGCGCGTCAGGCTGATCCGCCTGATCGTTAGGCACAATCGACAGGGTAAAACCTGTTTCCGGTACGCCGTTATTAATAATACGCTGAGAGATGTCTGCTTTTACGCGCTCGCACGACCCGGTCGCGGCAAGTGCCGGGCCAGAGGCCATCAGGACCAGAGCGCCTACCCACAATGCTGATTTCATAATCGGCTCCTTAAGCGTGTCGAATCAGATTAAGCATAGCATTGATAGTGTAAATAGTTGTATTTGCTTATATCATCCCGGGTACTTTCGGAAAACTGGACAGTACTGTGAAAAAGTTAATCGCTCTGGCGCTGGTGTCCGCCACGCTGGCGGGCTGCGATGACGCGCCTGCTCCTGACGCCTTCAGCCCGGAAATGGCAAGCTTTTCGAACGAGTTTGATTTCGATCCGTTGCGCGGGCCGGTAAAGGATTTCAGTCAGACGCTGATGAATGAAGAAGAGAAAGTGGCGCTGCGCGTCGCCGGCACGCTGTCGAAAGAGGGCTGCTTCGACACGCTCGAATTTCACGACGTGGAAAATAATACCGGTGCCTCGCTGGTGCTGAACGCCAACTTTTATCTCGATGCCATGACCCAGGAGAAACGCGTCAAGCTGCAGGGCAAATGCCAGCTGGCGGAGCTGTCGGGCACCGGCCTCATCTATGAGACTAACGAAAAGGGCTTTGTGGTCGCCGCGCGCAACAACGAGGCGGAAATTATCTATCACTACGACAGCGACGGCTATCCGCTGGGGCGCACGGCAAAAAGCAAAGACAAAACGCTGTCGGTGGAAGCCACGGTATCGTCGGACAAGCGCAAGAAGCACGATTACACTGCCGAAACGACGCTTAACGACGAGGTGGTGGGGCGTGCAAACCAGAGCTGCCGCTACGACAGCCATTTCAACCCGTTAAGCTGCGAGCTGGTGATGACGGATCTCTCCGTCACCCCCCATAAAATTCAAAAATTCACCATCAAAAACACCATCAGCTACTACTGAGGGTGCGGCCTGCCGCGGCCTTACTGCGCGGTAGGCTTCAGCAGACTTCCCGGCGTTTTGTGCTCGGCCAGATACTGATGCTGGAAGATGCACATGCGGATGGTGTTGCGGTACTCGCCGTTGATAAAGAACTCGTGGATCAGTTCCCCCTCGACCATAAAGCCAAGCTTGCGGTAGATGTGGATGGCTTTCTCGTTCTCTTTATCGACGATGAGATAGAGCTTGTAGAGATTGAGCACGGTGAAACCGTAATCCATCGCCAGCTTCGCCGCCCGGGACGCGAGGCCTTTGCCCTGCTGCTCGGGGGAGATGATGATCTGAAACTCGGCGCGGCGGTGGACGTGGTTGATCTCCACCAGCTCCACTAGCCCGGCTTTATCGCCGTCGCACTCCACCACGAAGCGGCGCTCGCTCTGGTCGTGAATGTGTTTGTCGTAGAGATCGGACAGCTCAACGAAGGCCTCGTAGGGCTCTTCGAACCAGTAGCGCATCACGCTGGCGTTGTTATCAAGTTGGTGGACGAAGCGCAGATCTTCGCGCTCCAGCGGACGGAGTTTTACCTGTAGTTGGTCAGACATGCTGCATCCTGAAAGCAGCAGGCTCCGGGTGGAGCCTGCAAAGGTCATTACGGGGCGACGGTGCGGCCAGTGCGGCGGTCAAGACAGCGCTGGGTGTTGCTTTCCCAGTAAGCGTTCACGTTGACGCTCTGCTGGCATTTATCGCGCAGGTCGAACGCCACGTCGTCTTTATCCCACTCTTTCTCGACGCGGGTGTTCACCTTGTGGCGCAGGGAACGGGTGTCGTTCCACTGCTCTTTTTCCATTGCGGCGTGCTGGCGGCTCTGGGCGCTGTCGCCGGACTCGATCACCAGACGGCTGGTTTCGGCCTGAGCCGCCGGGCTGAAGGCGAGGGAAGCGGCAAATGCCAGTGGCATCAGCGCCAGTAAGGGACGAAGGATTGTATTCATAACCGTTTCCTTTTAGGGTGTGCGGTGCTTCGGTTGCACAGACTGACGATTATATCACCGCGCCTCAGGGGCGGACAGCATCAGCCGGTTACAAATTATTCTGCCCTGAGGTTCAACATGATCAAAACAACCCTGCTGTTTTTTGCCACCGCGCTGGCGGAAATTATCGGCTGCTATCTTCCCTGGCTGTGGCTCAAGCGCGGCGTCACACCGCTGGTGCTGCTGCCCGCCGCGCTGTCGCTGGGGATGTTTGTCTGGCTGCTGACGCTGCACCCGGCGGCGAGCGGGCGCGTCTATGCCGCCTATGGCGGTGTGTACGTCTGTGCAGCACTGCTGTGGCTGCGCGTCGTGGATGGCGAAAAGCTGTCAGTCTACGACTGGCTCGGCGCGGGCGTAGCGCTGTGCGGCATGCTGATCATCGTCGCCGGATGGGGGCGCGCCTGAGCGCCTGAAGTGTGACCGCGCGCGGATTTTTGCGATCTTATACTTGTATGGTAGTAGCGCAGTTGCGTAAGTTTAGCGCTATTGAGGCCATTACAGAGGTAAAGATCCCCCATGAAAATCGTCGCGGCTGAAGTGTTTGTTACCTGCCCTGGACGTAACTTCGTTACGCTGAAAATCACCACCGACAGCGGTCTGACCGGGCTGGGCGATGCCACCCTGAACGGGCGCGAGCTGCCGGTTGCCTCCTACCTGAAAGATCACCTCTGCCCGCAGCTGATTGGCCGCGATGCGCACCGTATCGAAGATATCTGGCAGTTTTTCTACAAGGGCGCCTACTGGCGTCGTGGCCCGGTAACTATGTCCGCCATTTCCGCTATTGATACCGCGCTGTGGGATATCAAAGCCAAAGCCGCCGGCATGCCGCTCTACCAGCTGCTGGGCGGCGCGTCGCGCGAGGGGGTAATGGTTTACTGCCACACCACCGGGCACAGCATTGATGAAGTGCTGGAAGATTATGCCCTCCATAAGGAGCAGGGTTTCAAAGCGATTCGCGTCCAGTGCGGCGTGCCGGGCATGAAAACCACCTACGGCATGGCGAAGGGCAAAGGGCTGGCGTATGAACCCGCCACCAAAGGGCAGTGGCCGGAAGAGCAGCTCTGGTCTACCGAAAAGTACCTCGACTTTACGCCGAAACTGTTCGATGCCGTGCGCAACGAGTTTGGCTTTGACGAACACCTGCTGCACGACATGCACCACCGCCTGACCCCCATCGAAGCCGCGCGTTTCGGGAAGAGCATCGAAGAGTACCGCATGTTCTGGATGGAAGACCCGACCCCGGCGGAAAACCAGGCCTGCTTCCGTCTGATCCGCCAGCACACCGTGACGCCGATTGCGGTCGGGGAAGTGTTCAACAGCATCTGGGACTGCAAACAGCTGATTGAAGAACAGCTCATCGACTACATCCGCACCACCATCACCCACGCCGGGGGCATCACCGGCATGCGCCGCATCGCCGACTTCGCCTCGCTGTATCAGGTGCGAACCGGCTCTCACGGGCCGTCGGATCTCTCCCCGATCTGCCACGCGGCGGCGCTGCACTTTGACCTGTGGGTGCCAAACTTTGGCGTGCAGGAGTACATGGGCTATTCCGAGCAGATGCTGGAAGTGTTCCCGCACAGCTGGACCTTTGACAACGGCTATATGCATCCGGGCGACAAGCCGGGCCTCGGCATTGAGTTCGATGAGAAGCTGGCTGCGAAATACCCCTACGATCCGGCGTACCTGCCGGTAGCCCGCCTCGAAGACGGCACGCTGTGGAACTGGTAACAGGAGCAATGATGAAAAGTATTGTTATCCAGCAGCCGAACCGGCTGGACATTGAAACCCGCAGCCTGCCCGAACCCGCTGCGGGGGAGGTGCGCGTAAAGGTGAAACTGGCGGGCATCTGCGGCTCGGACAGCCATATCTACCGCGGCCATAATCCGTTTGCGAAATACCCGCGCGTTATCGGCCACGAGTTCTTTGGCCTTATCGACGCAGTGGGCGAGGGGGTATCCGCCGCCCGTCTCGGCGAGCGCGTGGCGGTCGATCCGGTGATCAGCTGCGGACACTGCTACCCGTGTTCCGTGGGCAAGCCTAACGTCTGTACCTCGCTGGTGGTGCTCGGTGTGCACCGCGACGGCGGCTTCAGCGAGTACGCGGTAGTGCCGGACGGCAACGCCTGGACGGTGCCGGACGCCATTCCCGACGCCGACGCGGTGATGATTGAACCCTTTACCATCGCCGCCAACGTCACCGGTCAGGTCAACCCGACCCCACGCGACGTGGCGCTGGTCTACGGCGCGGGTCCGATGGGGCTGACCACCATTCAGGTGCTGAAGGGCGTCTATAACGTCGGGCAGGTGATTGTGGTGGACCGCATCGAGGAGCGGCTGGAGATGGCGCGCCAGAGCGGAGCGGATATGGCGATTAACAATCTCAGTCAGCCGCTGGCGGCGGTGCTGGACGCGCAGGGCATCAGGCCGACGCTGATTGTCGATGCCGCCTGCCATCCGTCAATCCTTCAGGAGGCGGTGCTGCTGGCTTCCCCGGCGGCGCGCGTTGTGCTGATGGGCTTCTCCAGCGAGCCGAGCAGCATCACCCAGCAGAGCATCACCGGCAAAGAGATTTCCATCTTTTCTTCGCGGCTTAACGCGAAGAAATTCCCCGTGGTTATCGACTGGCTCAGCCGGGGGCTTATCAACCCGGCGAAGCTGGTGACCCACACGTTTGCTTATCAACACGTTACCGACGCCATTGAGCTGTTTGAGAACAACCAGCGGCAGTGCTGCAAGGTGCTTCTCACCTTCAATGAATAAAAACGGACAACCCGGCCGCCCGTCGCGCCGGGAACATAGTCATGCGAGTACGTGGTCCGCATCTTACCCTTTGCAGAGATAGCCATTATGACGCAAGTAAAAGCCGAGAGATCGACCTCAGACCTGGTCAAAGCCGCCGTATCGGGCTGGCTGGGTACCGCCCTTGAATTTATGGATTTCCAGCTCTATTCGCTGGGCGCGGCGCTGGTGTTTCATGAAATTTTCTTCCCGGAACAGTCTGCCGCGATGGCGCTGATCCTGGCGATGGGCACCTACGGCGCGGGCTACATCGCCCGCATTGTCGGCGCATTCATTTTTGGCAAGATGGGCGACCGCATAGGCCGTAAAAAAGTACTGTTTATTACCATCACCATGATGGGGATCTGCACCACGCTGATCGGCGTGCTGCCGACCTACGCCCAGATCGGTATTTTCGCACCGATCCTGCTGGTGACGCTGCGTATCGTGCAGGGGCTGGGTGCCGGGGCGGAGATCTCCGGGGCCGGCACCATGCTGGCCGAATACGCGCCGAAAGGGCGTCGCGGCATTATCTCGTCGCTGGTGGCGATGGGCACCAACTGCGGCACCCTGAGCGCGACCGCCATCTGGGCGGTAATGTTCTTTGTGCTTGAGCGCGAAGAGCTGGTGGCCTGGGGCTGGCGCGTGCCGTTCCTCGCCAGCGTGGTGGTGATGATCTTCGCCATCTGGCTGCGCATGAACCTGAAAGAAAGCCCGGTGTTCGAGCAGGTCAGCGAGGGTGATAAAGCCCCGGCGCAGATCGAACCGCGCGAAACCACGCTCGGCGCGATGTTCACCAGCAAATCCTTCTGGCTGGCGACCGGGTTGCGCTTCGGCCAGGCGGGTAACTCGGGGCTGATCCAGACCTTCCTCGCCGGTTACCTGGTGCAGACCCTGCTGTTTGATAAAGCCATTCCTACCGATGCGCTGATGATCAGCTCGTTTATAGGCTTCATCACCATTCCGCTGCTCGGCTGGCTGTCGGATAAATACGGGCGGCGCGTGCCTTATATTCTGCTGAATATCTCGGCGATTATTCTGGCGTACCCGATGCTGTCGATTATTGTCGATAAGAGTTACGCCCCCGGCACCATCATGCTGTCGATCATCGTCATCCATAACTTCGCGGTGCTGGGGCTGTTTGCACTGGAAAACATCACGATGGCGGAGATGTTCGGCGCGCGAAATCGCTTCACCCGTATGGCTATCTCGAAAGAGGTGGGTGGTCTGGTGGCAGTAGGCTTCGGGCCGCTGGTGGCGGGTATTCTGTGCAACATGACCGGCAGCTGGTTACCCATTGTCGCCATGATCGTTGTCTACTCGCTGATTGGCCTCGCCTCGGCCTTGCTGATGCCGGAAGTGCGCGACCGCGACCTGAATGTGCTGGAGGATGCCGCAGAGCCTGCCGCCCGGGCGACGGAGCGGGTCGGGCATTACGTCTGACGCGCCTTCATGCTATGAACCTCAACGCCTGCCTGACCGCAGGCGTTTTTTTTGACACATCCGGTTACCATTCTAGTCAAGGTAGTCAGCAGATCCTGACTCAGGTCAACATCGCTGGCGGCGCGAGACGTAATCTGTTGAACCCCTGTTTTATTTCTTAAGACGAGTCTCTTCTATGGCACATACACTACTTTCTGCCCGGGCTGTGACCCCGACGTACTCGCGCGACGCGCTGGTCCCGCGCATCGTTCATCTCGGCTTCGGCGCGTTTCACCGGGCGCATCAGGCGCTGTACGCCAATATACTCGCCGCAGAGCACGGCAGCGACTGGGGCTACTGCGAAATCAATCTGATTGGCGGCGAGCAGCAGATCGCCGATCTGCGCGCTCAGGACAATCTCTATACCGTGGCAGAGATGTCGGCCGATGGCTGGAATGCGCGGGTGGTTGGGGTGGTGAAACGCGCGCTGCATGCTGGCGTTGACGGCCTGGAAGCGGTGCTTGATGCGCTGTGCGAGCCGCAGGTGGCTATCGTCTCGCTCACCATTACCGAGAAAGGCTACTGCCATGCGCCGGCCACCGGTCAGCTGGTGCTGGACCATCCGCTGATTGTCGCCGACCTGCGGCACCCGCAGCAGCCGGGGTCGGCACCGGGCGTGATCGTCGAGGCGCTGGCGCGGCGTAAGGCGGCGGGGCTGGCCGCGTTCAGCGTCATGTCATGCGATAACATGCCGGAAAACGGCCACGTGCTGAAAAACGTGGTGCTGGCCTTTGCCGCCGCGCGCGACGCCGCGCTGGCACAGTGGATCGCCGATAAGGTGACTTTTCCGTCAACTATGGTGGATCGCATCGTCCCGGCCGTCACGCCGGAGACGCTGGAGAAAATTGAGCAGCTGACCGGGGTACGTGACCCGGCGGCGGTAGCCTGCGAACCGTTCCGCCAGTGGGTGATTGAGGATAACTTCGTCGCCGGGCGTCCGGCCTGGGAAAAGGCCGGGGCGGAACTGGTGTCCGACGTCATCCCGTTCGAAGAGATGAAACTGCGCATGCTGAACGGCAGCCACTCGTTTCTGGCTTACACCGGCTATCTGGCGGGGTATCAGCACATCAACGACTGCATGGAAGATGCGCACTTCAGACGTGCGGCGCGGGCGCTGATGCTGAACGAACAGGCGCCAACGCTGCGGGTGAAAGGCGTGGATCTTGCGCGCTATGCCGACCTGCTGATTGAGCGCTACAGCAACCCGGCGCTGCGCCACCGCACCTGGCAGATCGCGATGGACGGCAGCCAGAAGCTGCCCCAGCGCCTGCTCGATTCGGTGCGCTGGCATCGGGTGCACGGGAGCCGCTTCGATCTGCTGGCGCTGGGGATCGCGGCCTGGATGCGTTACGTGAGCGGCGTGGACGAGCAGGGGGCGACGATTGATGTCAGCGATCCGCTGCTGTCGGTCATTCAGCAGGCGGTTGAGAGTAGCGACGACGGCGCGGCGCGGGTGAAGGCGTTACTGGGGATTGAGGCGATATTCGGTAACGAGCTGCCCCATGATGCGGTGTTTACCGCGGCGGTCACCGGGGCGTATCTGATGCTGTGCGAGAAGGGGGCGAAAGCAACGGTGGCGGCGTATGCGGAGCGGATAGCGTAACAAACATTAGTGCCGCCATAAGGCGGCACGTTTCTTTTAGTGCAAACCAAGCCGGATCAGCTCAACCGGGGCATACTGCCCGTCACACCCTTCCACTTCCACGGTTTTTTCACGGCGTACTTTCTCTGCGCTCAGGCCGTCGGCGTGAATGGCTTTGATAACGCCGGTCTGGCCACTGCCGCTAATCATCACGCGGCTGCCGGTGGAAATCGGGTTGCGGTTACGATCGTAAGTTCTCATGGTGGTTTCTCCTCTGAACAGCGATAAAAATTCAGACGCTGTAAAGTGTAAAAACGCGACCGCAGAAAACCTTAACCTCGATCAAAATCTGATGGATTTGTGTGATGAATATCACGCTGTGCAGCAGGCTACTCTTCGCTGAACCACTCGCGGTTTTCCTGACGGATCAGCTGAACCGACTCGCTGATCTCCTGCAAATGCACCGACATGGCGTGCTCCACCGCGTCGCCATCGCGCTTTTCCAGCGCCAGAAAAATATCGTTATGCTGGCGCAGCAGCATCTCGGGCGGCGAGACGTGATCGAGGCTCATATAGCGCACGCGGTCGATGGTCGCCTTGATATTTTCGATGGTGTCCCAGGCCAGCTGGCAGTCTGCCACCTGGGCCAGGCGCTGGTGAAACTCATCGTCGAGCTGGAAGAAATCGTTAAGCTGCTTGCGCTCAATGGCGATGCGCTGCTGGTTCAGGTTCTGCTCCAGCTGGTAGCACTGGGCATCGTCAATCAGTGACGCCGCGCGCCGCGCCACCGCGCACTCAATGGCCTGACGCACAAAGCAGCCGTTGCGCACCTGGGAGAGGGAGATTTTATTCACGTAGCTGCCGCGCTGGGGGCGGATCTGAATCAGGCCATTTTCCGCCAGTTTGATAAACGCTTCCCGCACAGGCTGGCGCGACACGTCGAACCGTACCGACACCTCTTTTTCCGACAGCGGCGTTCCCGGTGGGATCAGGCAGTGCACGATATCGCGTCGTAAAATACGATAGATTTGCTGATTAACCGGTTGGGTAGGATTGAGTTGCGTTTCGGCGGCCATTATTTCTTACTTTTTAAGCGGGTATGCGCGTAATCTATCACCTTTTGGCGGGTCAGCCCATACCCGGCCCGCAGGCCGGGCGGGAGGATCACTCGCCGCGATGGACGCTCAGCCCGGCAAAGGACTGGCTCACCGGCATCATTTCCACGGTATTGATGTTGACGTGCGCCGGCAGCGTCGCCACCCACCACACCGCCTCGGTGACGTCGTCCGGCGTCAGGGCGCTGGTGTTCTCGTAGGTTTTGCCTGCTTTGGCATCATCACCTTTGAAACGCACATTCGAGAACTCGGTGCCGCCCACCAGGCCCGGCTCAATATCGGTGACGCGCACCGCAGTGCCGTGCAGGTCGGTACGCAGGTTCAGGCTGAACTGGCGCACAAAGGCTTTGGTTGCGCCGTAGACGTTGCCGCCGGCGTAAGGCCAGCTACCTGCGGTGGAACCAATGTTAATGATATGGCCGCGATTCCGCTCCACCATGCCCGGCAGCACCGCGCGGGTCATGTACACCAGCCCTTTGTTGTTGGTGTCGATCATGTTTTCCCAGTCGTCGAGGCTCGCTTTGTGGGCCGGCTCCAGACCGAGCGCCAGGCCGGCGTTGTTGACCAGGATATCAATCGCCTGCCACTCAGCGGGCAGGGCGCTCAGCATCTCCTCAATGGCAGCGCGGTTGCGCACGTCAAGCTGCGCGGTGTGAATGCCGTCGCCCAGCTCGTCTTTCAGCTCCTGCAGACGCTCCTGGCGGCGGCCGGTCGCGATAACCTTGTGACCATTTTTTACGAAGCGACGGGTGATATGTTCGCCAAATCCGGAGGTGGCTCCGGTAACTAATATAATCATCTCACTGTTCCTCAACGCTTTTTGTGTTGTATTACCTTAGCACGCTCACTACTTTTCAGTGAACCTGGATGCGTATCAACCTGTTTCCTGCCTGCCCATTGCCGGGGGCGACATCGTTGCATAAGCTAGAGGATTGTCATGATGACCCAACCGGAGCCGACGATGTCCGCACAGAATCCGTTTTTTGAAACCAGCCTGTTGCCTTACGAGGCCCCCCGTTTTGATGTGATAACCGATCAACATTACCGTCCGGCGTTCGATGACGCGGTGCGCATCAAACGCGAGGAGATTGCCGCCATTGTGGCTAACGCCGCCGCGCCGGACTTCGACAACACCGTGCTGGCGCTGGAGAACAGCGGGCGCATGCTGAGCCGCGTCACCGCCGTATTTTTTGCCATGACCGCCGCGCACACTAATGATTATTTGCAGACGCTGGATGAAGCGTTCAGCGCTGAACTGGCAGAGCTGGCAGATGATATCTATCTCAACGAGCCGCTGTTTGTGCGCGTCGATGCCGTCTACCAGACGCGGCACAGCCTCGGGCTGGACGCCGAGTCGCTGCGGCTGGTCGAAACCCTCTGGCAGCGCTTTATGCTGGCCGGGGCGCGCCTCGGCCATGAGCAGAAGGCGCAGCTGAAAGCCCTGAACAAAGAGGCTGCGCAACTGACCAGCCAGTTCAATAACCGTCTGCTGGCGGCGAATAAAGCCGGTGCGCTGGTGGTGGATGACGTGGCGCAGCTTGCCGGGCTGAGCGAGGAGGAGATCGCGGCGGCTGCGGAAGCCGCCCGGGCGCGCGGCCTGGACGGGCGCTGGGTGCTGCCGCTCCTGAACACCACCCAACAGCCCGCGCTGGCTGCCCTGGAAAACCGTGCCACGCGGGAAACCCTGTTCAATGCCGCCTGGGAGCGTGCGCAGCGCGGCGACGAGAACGATACCCGGGCGCTGGTGCTGCGCCTGGTGGAGCTTCGCGCGCAACAGGCGAAGCTGCTGGGCTTCAACGACTATGCCAGCTGGAAGATCGCCGACCAGATGGCGAAAACGCCGCAGGCCGCCCAGCGCTTTATGCGCAACATTGCCCCGGCGGCCCGCGCCCGTGCCGAACGCGAGCGGGACGATATTCAGCAGGTAATCGATCGCCGGGATGAGGATTTCAGCGTCCGGGCCTGGGACTGGAACTACTACGCCGGGCAGGTGCGCCGGGAAAAATATGATCTCGACGAAAACGAGATTAAACCTTACTTCGCGCTGGATAATGTCCTGATCCGCGGCGTGTTCTGGGCGGCCAGCAGCCTGTTCGGCATTCGCTTCGTCGAGCGCTTCGACATCCCGCGCTATCACGACGACGTGCGCACCTGGGAGATTTTTGACAAGGATGGCCGCGGCCTGGCGCTGTTCTACGGCGATTTCTTCGCCCGGGAAAGCAAAAGCGGCGGGGCATGGATGGGCAACTTCGTTGAGCAGTCCACGCTGACCGGCAACGAACCGGTGATCTATAACGTCTGCAACTACCCGAAACCCGCCCCCGGTAAACCGGCGCTGATCTCCTGGGATGACGTTATCACGCTGTTCCACGAATTTGGCCACACCCTGCACGGCCTGTTTGCCAACACGCGCTACGCCAGCCTCTCCGGCACCAATACGCCGCGTGATTTCGTTGAGTTCCCGTCGCAGATCAATGAGCACTGGGCCAGCCACCCGGAGGTGTTTACCCGCTACGCCCGCCACTACCAGACCGACGCGCCGATGCCGGAGGCGCTGCGCGAGAAGCTGTTCCGCTCCGCGCAGTTCAACAAGGGCTACGACATGACCGAACTGCTGGCGGCGGCGCTGCTCGACCTGAACTGGCACAGCATCAATGCCGGACAGAGCATCAGGGACGTCACCTGGTTCGAAACCGCCTCGCTGGCGCGGGAAAACCTGCTGCTGGAAGCGGTGCCGCCGCGCTACCGCTCAAGCTATTTCGCGCACATTTTCGGCGGTGGCTACGCGGCGGGCTACTACGCCTATCTCTGGACGCAGATGCTGGCTGATGATGGCTATCAGTGGTTTGTCGAGCAGGGCGGGCTGAATGAGGAGAACGGACAGCGCTTTCGCGACGCGATCCTGTCGCGCGGCAATACCTCAGATCTTGAGGCGCTGTACCGCGACTGGCGCGGGCACGATCCAAAGATCGAGCCAATGCTGAAAAATCGGGGATTGCGTGACTGACGGGATATCGGGCCGGGTATTATCCCGGCTCCTTAAGACAAACAGAGGCGCCTGGCCTCTGTTTTACACGGTAGTTCTGGGAATATGCCGCTTCTTAGGAAGACAGGCGCGAGCCGTAACCCGGGTTCCACACACTGAGCAGACGGCTCCGTGGGGATGATTTTTGTCCGTACAGGCGTTGGTAAAATGAAAACAGCTGCCGCTACAGACAGGACAAACAAATTTTAAACTGGGGATAACCCCTCCAGGTTTTACTGTTGAAGCTTCACACTAGCACGTTTTTTATACATTCATACTACTAATAATTTCGCCAGAAATCAGTGTAAGCGGTATCAACTGAGCAACCGCGCGGCCTGGGTGACTTAAAATAAATTTTTATTTCAGCTCAGGCGGTTACGCTTACAGTCCGCAGAACGGATCGTGCTGTTCCAGCCAGCCCGGGATCGCCGCCGGAGGGAGGGGCCGGGAGCAGAAATAGCCCTGAATCTCATCGCAGCCAAAGGTTTTCAGCAGACGCGCCGTGTCGGCATCTTCCACCCCCTCCGCCAGCACCAGATAATCCAGCTCCTTAAGCATCACGATGACGTTGCGGGCGATGACCCGGCTGCCGGTATCGCGGGTGATCTGGCTTATCAGCGTGCGGTCGAGTTTGATGACGTCGATGGGAATACGTCGCAGGTAGTTGATGTTGCTGTAGCCAGCACCGAAGTCATCAAGCAGGATTTTAAAACCGCGCAGCTTGAGCATATCCAGCTCCTGCAACGCCGTTGTACTCTCCAGCACCTTTTCGGTTTCCAGGCACTCAATGCGTAAATCCGCCGGCGTCAGCCCGGCGGCCAGCACCTTCGCTTCCAGCGCGTCGGCAAATCCCGGGGCCGAGAAGTCGCTGACCGTCACGTTGATCGAAACCGGCACGCCGATCCCGGCGCTGCGCCAGCAGCTGAGCTGTCGCAGCACTTCGGCGGTCACCCAGTCGGTAATCGCCGTCATCAGGCTGGTGCGCTCGGCGAGGGCAACGATCTTCGACGGCGGAATATCGCCCATCTGCGGGTGGGTCCAGCGTAACAGCGCTTCCAGCCCGACGGTGCGACCGTCATGCAGCGATACCTTCGGCTGATAGACCAGATAGAGCTCGCCGTCGTTTTTCACCGCTTCGCCGAGATCGTACAGCAGGCGGAAGTCGTCATTACGCTTGCCGTCCAGCACCGCATCGAACGCCTGAACGGTATTCCCCTGACGAATGGCTTCATGCAGGGCGCTCACCGCCTGACGGAACACCTCCTGACCCGAATCCCGGTTCGGAACAAAACTGGCGTAACCGGCATGCGTGCGCAGCGGGATCTCGGTATCACCGGCAATTTTCGCCTGGGTGGGCGGCAGGGCGAGGGTACGTTTGATCAGGGTGCGCGCCAGCTTGTTGTTCACCAGCAGGGCGTAGCGCCCCGCTGCAAAGGCATAGAGCGGCACATCAGCGGTAAGGCGCAGGCGCATACGCAGCAGCGGCCCGAAGTTGCGCAGCAGTTTCTCCACCGCCGCCAGCCCGAGATAGCGCGACAGCTCGTAAGCGCGGGTAATGTCTATGCAGTCGAAGATGATCATCACCAGCGGTTCATCCACCCCTTCGAAGGAGAGACGATCCATCTCTTTAAGCAGCGTCTGGCGATTCGGCAGCCCGGTCAGCGCATCAATGCGCCCCACCGAGTACCAGGTATCAAGCCAGGCGCTGGCGAGGCCCGCCAGATGAATAAACTGCGCAATCTGTTCGGGAGCAGGCAGCAACGGGGAGGCGTGGCTGACGCACAGCGTGCCGAGCGCCAGCCCGTCGCGGGTGGTCAGCGGCGCGGCAGCATAAAAAATGACCGCCCCGCGCTGGACCAGCGGGTGATCGACAAAGCGCGCGTCCAGCCGGGCATCCTGGCAGATCACCGGCTCGCAGGTCAGCACCGAATACTGGCACATCGCCTCATCCACCGGCATTTTTTCCAGCAGGTGCGGTACGTTCTCGGCAAACTTGATGTACTGGAAATTATTGTCGAAGACGGTGACGAAACACCCCTCCACACCCATGATGCTTTTTGCCAGACGGGCAAATTCCCCCAGCGTGCGATCGCGGGTGCTGTCTTCCCGGCGCAACAGCTCAACGGCCGCCAGTTTTTTACTTTGATGCTTGTTCAGCCCGGAGAACATAGAGGGTTCCTGCCAGAAAAAGAGGCGTATTGAGAGTAAAAAGCGACAACGCGCTTAGTCGTCATCGCCGTAATAGAGTTTACCCAGTTTGATCAGCGACCGACCCTGGGATTTTCGGTGCAGGTTGCTGTCACGCAGCGAATAAACGCAGCCGCAGTACTCCTGCTGATAAAAACGTTCGCGCTTGCTGATCTCGATCATGCGCGACGAACCGCCCTGTTTGCGCCAGTTGTAATCCCAGTAAACCATACCCTCATAGGGCGCCGCCGCACGCTGGCCGCAGTCATTGATCTGCTGCATGTTTTTCCAGCGCGAAATACCCAGCGAGCTACTGATAACCTGGAAACCGTGTTCGTGGGCATACAGCGCGGTGCGCTCGAAACGCATATCAAAGCACATGGTGCAGCGCACGCCGCGCTCAGGCTCCCACTCCATCCCTTTTGCCCGCTCGAACCAGTTATCGGTGTCGTAATCCGCATCGACAAAGGGCACACCGTGTTTCTCGGCAAAGCGAATATTTTCCTCTTTGCGCAGCAGATACTCTTTTTCCGGGTGAATGTTGGGATTGTAGAAAAAGATGGTGTAGTTGATACCGGAGGCGTGCAGCGCCTCCATCACTTCACCGGAGCAGGGTGCGCAGCAGGAGTGTAACAGGAGTGTTGGCGCGTTGTTCGGCAGCTGAAGCTGCGGGCGTTTTACGTCAGTCATCATCTCAGTTCAGTCGGTTTGCTTAACAATCATTATTGACCTTACCAGGAAAAAAGGGGCCTGGTAAGGCTTTAATTTACCGCCTGAGGTGTAAAGCGCGGGAAAGCATAAATGATGGTGTTGTTTAAGCGCCGTTAAGAATCACGATGCTAGCGTAGGGACGCAATCCGCTGTGCGCCAGGAAAAGGCGCAGAGCGATAAAAGATAAAACAGTCTATCCATGCAAGCATTGCCGCCGGTTACCCTGGCGGTTTTTTTTTGCCCGCCATCCGGGTCAGACGGCATCAGCCGGCATTTTCCAGCGCGTCGCTGTAGAGCGTTGACGGAAAGGTGCTGCGCGACTGAAACCCCTGGCCCGCGAAAAACAGCGGCATGCCGTCGCTCTGCCACTGCTGGAGCTGGACCTCCTGCAGCGGCGTCAGGGCGATATCGCTGTACAGCATGTAGTGCTCTGCAACAAACATCTTCAGCTCCGGATGCTGCACCGCCTCGCACAGCACGTCGATGCGAAAACCTTCACTGGAGCAGCGCAACGCCTCGAGCCAGACCGCCAGCGGATCGTTCATATTCAGCGGGATGATAACCAGCGAGGCGGCGGGGCGTTTGCGCGTCGTGTGCAGCACCCAGGTGACATACTCCAGCACCTGGGTGTCGAACCGCACCCGCCGCGTGTTCTGGGTGGCATTATGCCCCTCCTGCAACCACAGCCGCAGAGGCGCAATGATGTTATCGATCACCAGCCCGGCCGGCAGCTCACGTCCGAGCCGACGCAGCAGGGCGCGCAGCTTTTCCGCCCCCGGTTTTTCCAGCGCCGACAGGACGCTCTCCTGATACAGCGCCCACTGGCTGTTCAGGGTAGCGTGTTCACCTTTCACCAGCTTCGCGATTTCAGTGAGCGGGATACCGCGTTCCAGCCATTTGATAATCAGCTGGGTGCGCATCAGGTGGCTGTAATCATAGAAGCGTGGTCCGTTGCCGTCGCGTGCCGGTTTCAGCAGGCCGTAGCGCTGCCAGGTGCGCAGGTTCGCCATGCTCACCCCGCACTGATCGGAGAGCATTTCGATAGTAAAGTGAGACATGTGATCCCTGAAGGATAATACAACGGGTGAGCGAGCGGACCTCAGGAGCGAGGGGAGAGCGTCGTGACTGCCTGACGCAATGCGCAGACCATACAGGGAACGTTCCTTTCAGGCTAATAGTTTCGCAAAATAACTACATTTATTAATAGCCTGCTTTCATTCGCAATCATGATGTCTTTTATCCGCCTGGATCTGACCACTAACATGAAGAAAATTCATGGGTGATGAATTTTCTTCGTTTGGCTATTGGCCAGCGGCATGGCATGCTTTGGACATATAGCCATCCAGAAGTCTAAAATTCAGAGTGTGAATTATCACCCTGCTAAATTACTGCGCAGGGCAGGAGAGAGAAGAATGCAACGACAGCACGCCCCGTTCCGCGCCGACGTAGTCGGCAGCTTTTTACGCCCGGATACCATTAAAGCGGCGCGTCAGCAGTTTGCGCGCGGCGACATTGATGCCGCCGCACTGCGTCAGATTGAGAACGATGAAATCCGCCACGTAGTGGAGCAGCAGTGTAACTGCGGCCTGCATGTGGTGACAGACGGTGAATTCCGCCGCGCCTGGTGGCACTTCGATTTCTTTGACGGCCTGCAGGGCGTAGAACGCTACGATTCACAGCAGGGTATTCAGTTCAACGGCGTGCAGACCAAAGCGCACGGCGTGCGCGTCGTCGGTAAGCTGGGCTTCGGCGATCATCCGATGCTGGAAGATTTTAAATTCCTGAAAAGCATCAGCGGCAACGCCGAGCCGAAAATGACCATTCCCAGCCCGAGCGTGCTGCACTTCCGCGGCGGTCGCAAGGATATCGATGCCAGCGTATACCCGGACCTCGAGGTGTATTTCGACGATCTCGCCACCACCTGGCGCGATGCGATTCACGCCTTCTACAACGCCGGCTGCCGCTATCTGCAGCTCGACGATACCGTCTGGGCGTACCTGTGCTCCGATGATCAGCGCCGCCAGATCCGCGAACGCGGTGACGATCCGGACCAGCTGGCGCGCACTTACGCGCGCGTGCTGAACAAGGCGCTGGAAGGCAAACCCGCCGATCTGACTGTCGGGCTGCACGTCTGCCGCGGCAACTTCCGCTCCACCTGGATCTCAGAAGGCGGCTACGAGCCGGTAGCAGAAGTGCTGTTCGGCAGCGTCAACGTGGATGCGTTCTTCCTCGAATATGATAATGACCGCTCCGGCGATTTCGCCCCGCTGCGCTTTATCCGTCCGGGTCATCAGCAGGTAGTGCTTGGCCTGATCACCACTAAAAACGGCGAGCTGGAAAATCCGGACGGGGTGAAAGCGCGTCTGCAGGAAGCGGCGAAGTATGTCGATCTCAAGCAGATTTGCCTCAGCCCGCAGTGTGGATTCGCCTCTACCGAAGAGGGCAACACCCTGACGCCGGAACAGCAGTGGGACAAGGTACGCCTCGTCACCCGCATCGCAGAGCAGGTGTGGTAAGCCAGCGCGCTTAACCGGCACGAACTAAAAAGGGATGCACAGCGTGCATCCCTTTTTTAATGGCCCCACGCCGGATTCTGATTCTCCGCTACCGCGCCCCAAAAAAATGTCCCCGGAGCATGCAGGCGAGTACCCTTTCGCCACTGTTTACAAAGGATAAGGCGTCATCATGCAATGGAATAAAGCGGCAGCGATAAGTCATCTCAACACGCATGCGGGAACCCTGAGCAGACATCAATGCGCCAGATACACCCGGGAAGCGATTGAAGCAGGCGGTGTGTACATTGGGCGCACGCGCCATGCCAAAGATTATGGTCCTCTGCTTGAACGGGCCGGATTCAGCAAAGTCATTACCGGGGAGAGGGTAGTTGCCGGAGACGTTATCGTTATTCAGGCTTTCGCCGGTAATGCTGACGGGCATATGGCGATGTTCAACGGCTCACTATGGGTCTCTGATTTTTATCAACGTAATGGTCTTTATCCCGGGCCGGGTTATCGCGCAGCGAAACCCAGGTATCAGATCTACAGGAAGTTACCATGAGGCAGCTATGCATCCTGGCGTTGACCCTGTTGCTCAGTGCGTGTGCAGCGTCCTCTGACCAACGCGCAAAAGCCTTTTATGAGTGGTATACCGCCGGACTGGCGCAGCCAGATCGCGGATTATTCTTCGCCTCCCCGGCTCTGGCGCCCTGGGTGGCGTCTTCCACGCTGAACCGGCTCCAGAAGGCGTACAACTCCCCTGAAATTAACGCGCTTAGCGCTGACTATTTTACCTGTTCTCAGGACGTGAGCGAGGAATGGCAACACTATGTCAGGGTATCTGCCCCGTGGTCAGTACCGGGCGGGCAGGCGGTGAGCGTGACCCTGGATGCACCAGAGGAGCCTGCGATGAAGGTCAGCCTGACGGTGTATCTGCTGAATGAGAAGGGGGAGTGGAAAATCAGTCGCGTGAGAGAAGGCAGCGCAGAACAATGGCTTCCTGAGTAACGCTTTGTGGCGGGCGCACTGCGCACCCGCCACAGGCGCGTATTACAGGCTCGCCATATCGATCACGAAGCGGTAGCGCACGTCGCTTTTCAGTACGCGCTCGTAGGCGTCGTTGATCTGGTCGATGTTGATCATCTCAATTTCAGACACGATGTTGTGTTCGCCGCAGAAATCGAGCATCTCCTGGGTCTCTTTGATAGAGCCAATCATCGAGCCGGAAATGGTACGGCGGGCGCTGACCAGCGGCATGGCGGAGATCGGGATCTGCTGCTCCGGAATACCCAGTACCACAAACGTACCGTCCGGCTTCAGCAGCTGCAGGTAGGCGTTCCAGTCAATGTTGGCCGATACGGTGCAGATGATCAGATCGAAGTGGTTCTGCAGCTGCTCAAAGGTTTCAGCATCTTTGGTGGCGTAGTAGTGATCGGCCCCCAGACGCAGACCATCCTCTTTTTTGGACAGCGACTGGCTCAGCACGGTGATTTCCGCCCCCAGCGCGTGACCGAGCTTAACGCCCATATGGCCCAGGCCACCCATACCGACAATCGCCACCTTCTTGCCCGGACCGGCATTCCAGCGTTTCAGCGGTGACCACAGGGTGATACCGGCGCACAGCAGCGGGGCGGTGGCGTTCAGTTCCAGATTATCCGGCACGCGCAGCACATAGCCCTCTTTCACTACGATATGGTCGGAGTAGCCGCCGTAGGTTGGCTTGTCGGTGCCCACTTCCGGGCTGTTGTAGGTCATCACCAGACCCGGCAGATACTGCTCGATATCTTCGTCGCGATGCCCGCAGGTGGTGCAGGAGTCAACAAAGCAGCCGATACCCACTTTGTCGCCCGGCTTAAATTTCGTCACCTTCGCGCCCACCGATTTCACGATGCCGACGATCTCATGACCCGGCACCATCGGATAGGTCGCGCCGCCCCACTCGTTGCGCACCATGTGGATATCGGAGTGACAGACGCCGCAATATTTAATGTCGATCACCACATCGTCTTCACGCGCCTCGCGGCGCTCAAAAGAGAAGGGACCGAGGGGCGTTGTGGCCGCGAAGGCGGCATAACCTTTAGCTTGAGACATTGTCATTATCCTGTCGTGATAGCGGGAATAAGATTCAGGACAACTATAGTACATGCCCGCACCTCTCCCCGCCGGGTAATGACCGCTTGAGCGCACAAGTTGCCAACAAATATAAGCTAATCGCCTCATAAATAACCGATGCATGCGTTTTTATTATCCGTGCTGCACATAAATAACGCAGCGCGCACCATAATTGCCCGCAGAACGTCACTACCGGCGGGAAATTAGCGGCTAATAATGCAATGGTTTCTTACATATAATTGAAAAATAAGAATTATTTAATTCTGGCACTCTCTTTGCTACAGGTATCCCAACTTGTATACCAGAAAGGATGCCAGCGCATGACACTCACAGGGTCTTTATTTCACGGATATACCCTTACGCAATGGCGGGAATATTACGCCGCGCAGCCGGAGCGTATCATCGATATTTTCGACGCCTTTACCCGCGAGCAAAATAATGATGATTGCGCCTGGATATGTCGCGCCGATAACGCTGCGCTGAGCGCGCAAATAACCGCTCTGCAGACGGCGTTACGTCAGGGCGAAAAGACGCTGGCTGACTTTCCGCTCTACGGCGTTCCCTTCGCCGTGAAGGACAATATCGATGTCGCGGGAATGCCCACCACCGCCGCCTGTCCGGCCTTTCGCTATCTGCCCGACCAGGACGCCACCGTGGTGGCGCGCCTGAAAGCCGCCGGGGCGATTGTGGTGGGAAAAACCAATCTCGATCAGTTCGCCACCGGACTGGTGGGGACGCGTTCTCCCTACGGTGCAGTGCCGAACACCTTCAACCCGGACTACGTCAGCGGCGGATCGAGTTCCGGTTCGGCGTCGGTGGTGGCCCGCGGGCTGGTGGCGTTTGCGCTGGGCACCGACACCGCCGGTTCCGGGCGCGTCCCCGCCGGGTTCAACAACATCATCGGCCTCAAGCCAACCAAAGGCTGGCTCTCCACCCGGGGGGTAGTGCCTGCCTGTCGGCTCAATGACTGCGTGTCGGTCTTCGCCCTGACGGTGGCCGATGCCTGGTTCGTGGCGACGCTGGCCGGGGGTTACGACGACGCCGACCCCTATTCGCGTCAGCCTCCGCGCACCGCCCCGGCGCGCTTCGCCGATGCGCCACGCCTCGCGGTGCCGGACCGTCTGGAATTCTTCGGCGACACGCAGAGCGAGGCCGCCTTCAGCCGCAGCCTGACGCAGCTTGCAGCGATGGGCGCCACGCTTGAGCGCATCGATTTCAGCGCCTTCAGCGAACTGGCGGCCCAGCTCTACGCCGGGGCCTGGGTGGCAGAGCGCACCGTGGCCGTGGGGGAGATGCTGGCCCGCGATCCCGCTGAAATGGACCCGACAGTGCGCGGCATTGTTGCCGGCGGGCTGAACTACAGCGCCTGCGACGCCTGGCAGGCGGAGTACACTCGTGCCGGGCTGGCGCGCCGCATCCAGCAGCAGCTCGCCCGGTACGACGCGCTGGTGGTGCCGACATCGCCCACCATCCGCACCCTGCATGAGATGGCGCAGGAGCCGGTGCGTTACAACTCGCAGTTTGGCACCTACACCAACTTCACCAACCTTGCCGATCTCAGCGCCCTGGCGCTGCCTGCGGGCTTTCGTGCCGACGGCCTGCCGTTCGGGATCACCCTTATCGCCCCGGCCTGGCACGACCTGGCGCTGAGCGCGTTCGGCGTGCGCTGGCAGCAGGCGCAGAGCCTGCCGCTCGGCGCGACGGAGAAACCGCTGGCTCCCCAGACGCGCCCGGAGATCGGCAAGGATCACGTGCGCGTCGCGGTAGTGGGGGCGCACCTGCGCGGCCAGCCGCTGAATCACCAGCTGACGACGCGCGATGCGCGCTTCGTCGGCGAAACCACCACCGGCGACGGGTATCGCCTGTATGCCCTCGCCAATACCACGCCGCCAAAGCCGGGCCTGGTGCGCAGCGACGCGGGGCAGCCCATCGCGCTGGAGCTGTGGGACATTCCGCTGGCGCGCTTCGGCGAGTTCGTCGCCGAAATCCCGGCCCCGCTCGGGATCGGCACGCTTGAGCTGGCCGACGGCAGCAGCGTGAAGGGCTTCATCTGTGAACCGCAGGCGCTTAACCACGCCACCGACATTACATCCTGGGGCGGCTGGAAAGCCTGGCTTGCCCGCCACCACCGTGCCTGAGGAGCCACCATGTTCAGTAAAGTGTTAATTGCCAACCGCGGTGAAATCGCCTGTCGCGCCATTCGTACCCTGGATGCGCTGGGAATTGCCAGCGTTGCGATCTACTCCGATGCCGATCGCAATGCCCCGCACGTCACCGCGGCCAGTGAAGCCATTGCCCTCGGCGGGGACAGCGCAGCGCAGACCTATCTCGATATCGATAAAATCCTCAGCGCTGCCGCCCGCAGCGGGGCGCAGGCGATCTTCCCCGGCTACGGTTTTCTCTCCGAACGCGCCGAATTCGCCGAGGCCTGCGAGGCGGCGGGGATTGTCTTTATTGGCCCGACCGCACAGCAGATAGCCGATTTTGGCCTCAAGCACCGCGCCCGTGCGCTGGCCGCCGAGGCGGGCGTGCCGATGACGCCGGGCACCGGCCTGCTCACCAGCCTGGCTGAGGCCCAGCTGGCGGCGGCGGAGATGGGGTTCCCGGTCATGCTGAAAACCACAGCAGGGGGCGGCGGCATTGGCCTGACGCGCTGCGATACCCCGGCGGCGCTGGACGAGGCCTGGAGCAGCGTGAAGCGTCTCGGGGCGCAGTTCTTCAGCGATGACGGCGTGTTCCTGGAGCGTTTCGTTGACCGCGCCCGCCACCTTGAAGTGCAGATTTTTGGTGACGGCAATGGCACCGTGGTCGCCCTGGGCGAGCGCGACTGCACGCTCCAGCGCCGCAATCAGAAAGTGGTGGAGGAGACCCCGGCACCTAACCTGCCGCAGGCGACCCGGGAGGCGCTGCACCGCGCGGCGGTGGCGCTCGGCGAGTCGGTTAACTATCGCAGCGCGGGGACCGTAGAGTTTATCTACGATCCGCTGCAGGACCGCTTCTTCTTCCTGGAAGTGAATACCCGGTTGCAGGTTGAGCATCCCGTCACCGAGATGGTCACCGGCGTCGATCTGGTGGCCTGTATGGTCAACGTCGCCGCAGGCGTAACCCCGGACTGGGCGCGGCTGCGTCAGGCTCCGCAGGGGGCCGCGATTGAGGTACGCCTGTATGCCGAAGATCCGATCCGGCAGTTCCAGCCCAGCCCCGGCGTGCTGACCGAGGTTGCATTTCCGCCCGATGTACGCGTTGACGGCTGGGTCAGCACCGGCACGGAAGTCAGCGGGTACTACGATCCGATGATCGCCAAAATTATCGTCCGGGGTGAAACCCGTCAGCAGGCGCTGGATAAGCTGGATGCCGCGCTGGCCGCGACGCGCCTGCACGGCATTGCCACCAACCTGGATTATCTGCGCCAGATCGTGCGCCTCGATGAGTTCCGCGCCGGGGTGATGTGGACCCGTCTGCTGGATGAGGTGACCTGGCAGGCTCACGCCATTGAGGTGCTGGAGCCGGGCACCTGGAGCAGCGTGCAGGATTATCCGGGCCGCACCGGCTACTGGGATGTCGGCGTGCCGCCTTCCGGGCCAATGGATGATTTTGCTTTCCGGCTGGCTAACCGCATCGTCGGTAACCACCCGGACGCCGCCGGACTGGAGTTCACGCTGCAGGGGCCGACGCTGCGTTTTCATACTGATGCCACCGTGGCGCTGACCGGGGCAAACTGCCCGGCGGATCTCGACGGCACGCCGGTGCCGTACTGGCAGCCGGTGATCGTGAAAGCCGGGCAGATCCTGACGCTGGGGCGCGCCACCACCGGGTGCCGTACCTGCCTGGCGGTGCGCAACGGCATTGATGTGCCGGTCTATCTCGGCAGCCGCGCCACCTTCGCCCTCGGGCAGTTTGGTGGGCAGAGCGGGCGCACGCTGCGTCCGGGCGACGTGCTGGCAATCTCCCAGCCGGCGCTGCCGGCCTGTACCACGCCAGCCCCCATTGCGCTACCGCAAGCCCCGGAGCCGGCGCTGATCCCGACCTACGGCGAGGTATGGGACATCGGGGTGCTCTACGGGCCGCACGGCGCACCGGACTTTTTCACCCCGGAATCGATGGTGACCTTCTTTGATGCCGAGTGGCAGGTGCACTACAACTCCAACCGCCTCGGCGTGCGGCTGGTTGGCCCGAAACCGGAATGGACCCGCGCCGACGGTGGCGAGGCGGGGCTGCATCCCTCCAACGTTCACGACTGCGAATACGCCATCGGGGCGATCAACTTTACCGGCGACTTTCCGGTGATCCTGACCCGCGACGGGCCGAGCCTCGGCGGCTTCGTTTGTCCGGTGACCATCGCGAAGGCGGAGCTGTGGAAAGTGGGCCAGGTGAAACCGGGGGACCGCATCCGGTTCCACGCCATTACCTTTGAACACGCCCGGTCGCTGGAAATTGCCCAGCAGGTGGCGGTGACTAACCTGTGTGCGGTGGCAACGCTGCCGGAGGTGCACCCGTCGATCCTGCCCGAAACCACCTCCAGCGCCGCTATCCTCGCGGAGCGCCCGGCGCAGGGGAATATCCCGGCGGTGGTCTGGCGTCAGGCCGGAGACAACTACGTGCTGATTGAGTACGGCGAGAACGTGATGGATCTGGCGCTGCGCCTGCGGGTGCATCTGCTGATGGAGGCCATTCGCGGCCTTAAAGAGCCGGGCATCGCCGAGCTGTCGCCGGGGGTGCGCTCGTTACAGGTGCGCTATGACAGCCAGCTGATTTCCCAGCGCCAGCTGCTGGCCCTGCTGGTGGAGATTGACGGCGGACTCGGGGATGTCAGCGAGCTGAAGGTGCCGTCGCGCGTGGTCTGGCTGCCGATGGCGTTTGAAGACAGCGCCACGCTGGCGGCGGTGGATCGCTACCAGCAGACGGTACGCAGCGACGCGCCGTGGCTGCCGAACAACGTCGATTTCATCTGCCGCGCCAACGGGCTGGAGAGTCGCGATGAGGTGGAGCGCATTCTGTTTGATGCCAGCTACCTGATCCTCGGGCTGGGTGACGTCTATCTCGGTGCGCCCTGTGCGGTGCCGGTGGACCCGCGTCATCGCCTGCTCAGTTCCAAGTACAACCCGGCGCGCACCTGGACGGCCGAAGGCACGGTGGGCATCGGCGGGATGTACATGTGCATCTACGGCATGGACTCGCCGGGCGGGTATCAGCTGGTGGGGCGCACGCTGCCGATCTGGAACAAATTCCTGAAAAACGATCAGTTTGGCGACGAGCCCTGGCTGCTGAAGTTCTTCGACCAGGTGCGTTTCTATCCGGTAACCGAAGCGGAACTCACCGACTTCCGCGAGGCATTCCGCGAAGGGCGTGCGCCGATCCGCATCGAAGAGAGTGAGTTTGATTTTGCGCATTACCGACGTTTCCTTGAGGAAAACGCGGCGGATATCGCCGCCTTCCGCACCCGCCAGCAGGCCGCCTTCAGCGCCGAAGTGGCGCACTGGCAGGCCCAGGAGAGCGCCGCGGTGGAAGCGGCATTTGATGCACCGCACCAGCAGGAAACCGAGCGCGAAGGCCAGCGGGTGAGCGCCGATCTTAACGGCAATATCTGGAAGATCCTCGTCGAGCCGGGACAGCGCGTGAAGCAGGGTGAACCGTTGATCGTAGTGGAGGCGATGAAGATGGAGCTGATGGTCAGCGCACCCTGCGACGGCACGGTGTCGCATATCCATTGCCAGCAGGGACGGACGGTGGCGCCGGGGGATGCGTTGCTGTGGCTGGCGGGGATCTGACCTGGCTTACTTGCCAGCTTGCGCCTGGGCTGTACTCCCGAGGGTCACGTACTGCGTGTACGCTCCCCTCGGTCCGTGCAGTCCGCGCGCAATCTGCCTGCGCCGCCGACGGTCAGACGTTCAGATGGTGGGTGCGCGTTGCTTACCCACCCTACGCACTGCCCCTCGTTCTCCCGTTTTCCAGGGCGGGTAAGCGCCGCGCACCCGCCGGGGCGGCAGGTCGATATTTGTAGGGCGGGTAAGCGCCGCGCACCCGCCGGGATGACAGGTCGATATTTGTAGGGCGGGTAAGCGCCGCGCACCCGCCGGGGTGGCAGGTCGATATTTTCCAGGGCGGGTAAGCGCCGCGCACCCGCAATAGCACACGATTCAGGAGCATCACCATGCCCGTGCAAAAACGGTTAAAGCCGCTGAACGCCGAAGGCCAGGCGGATCGCATCTACCGGCTGCTGAAGCAGGAGATCTTCGATTTCCAGCTGCTGCCCGGCGATCGCTTCAGCGAAAACGACATCGCCGCGCGGATGGCGGCCAGCCGAACGCCGGTGCGTCAGGCGCTGTATGCCCTGGAGCAGGAAGGCTATCTGGCGGTGCAGCCGCGCAGCGGCTGGCAGGTGAAGACCATCGATTTCGATTACCTGGAGGCGCTGTACGACCTGCGCGTGGTGCTGGAGTGTGAGGCGGTGAAACGCCTGTGCGCCTTGCCCCCGGACGTTACCCCGCTGGCGCTGCAGGCCTTAAAGCAGTTCTGGATCGACGCGCCGCCGCTGCCGGAGGGCCAGAGCGTGGCGCGTCATGATGAAGCGTTCCACATGGCGCTGCTGGAGGCCGCAGGCAACCCGGAGATGGCGCGGGTGCACCGCGACGTCACCGACAAAATTCGCATCGTGCGCCGCATGGACTTTACCCAACCGGCGCGCGTAAAGGCCACCTATGCCGAGCACAGCCAGATCCTGCTCGCCATTCTCAACCGCAACCTGAAGGAGGCGCACACCCTGTTGTCCGGTCATATCGCTCAGAGTCAGCAAGAGGTTCGCAAAATAACGCTTCATATGCTGCACGAGGCGCGGCAGTCGAAGTTTCGCTAATTACACACAGCCCATTTTTTCAGGAGTGAAGTTATGCATCGTCGTACCTTAATAAAAGCTTTCGCACTTTCTGCATCGGTTATCAGCATGGGGTTCGCCTTCAGCGCGCAGGCCGCCGACACCATTAAAGTGGGCATTATGCACTCGCTCTCCGGCACGATGGCGATTTCAGAGACGCCGCTCAAGGACGTGGCGTTGATGACCATCGATGAGATCAACGCCAGCGGCGGCGTGCTGGGTAAAAAGCTCGAACCGGTGGTGGTAGATCCGGCATCCAACTGGCCGCTGTTCGCCGAAAAAGCGCGCCAGCTGCTGAGCCAGGACAAGGTGGCCGCGGTGTTCGGCTGCTGGACCTCGGTATCACGTAAATCGGTGCTGCCGGTGTTTGAGGAGCTGAACGGCCTGCTGTTCTACCCGGTGCAGTACGAGGGCGAAGAGATGTCGCCGAACGTCTTCTACACCGGCGCGGCACCGAACCAGCAGGCGATCCCGGCGGTAGAGTACCTGATGAGCGAGGACGGCGGGGAGGCGACGCGCTTCTTCCTGCTCGGCACCGACTACGTCTACCCGCGCACCACCAACAAAATCCTGCGCGCCTTCCTGCATTCGAAAGGGGTGCAGGATAAGGATATCCAGGAGGTGTACACCCCGTTCGGCTACAGCGATTACCAGACCATCGTCGCCGACATCAAGAAATTCTCCGCCGGTGGTAAAACCGCCGTGGTTTCCACCATCAACGGCGATTCTAACGTTCCTTTCTACAAAGAGCTGGCTAACCAGGGCCTGAAAGCCACCGACGTGCCGGTGGTGGCCTTCTCGGTGGGGGAAGAGGAGCTGCGCGGGATCGATGCCAAACCGCTGGTGGGTAACCTGGCGGCATGGAACTACTTCGAATCGGTGGATAACCCGACTAACGCGAAATTCGTGGCCGCCTACCGGGCCTGGGCTAAAGCGCACAAGCTGCCGAACGCCGACACCGTAGTGACTAACGACCCGATGGAAGCGACTTATGTTGGGCTGCATATGTGGGCGCAGGCGGTGGAAAAAGCCGGCACCACGGATGTGGATAAGGTGCGTGCAGCGATGGCGGGGCAAACCTTCAGTGCGCCGTCGGGCTTCACCCTGACCATGGATAAAACCAACCACCACCTGCACAAGCCGGTGATGATCGGTGAAATCGAAGGCAACGGCCAGTTCAACGTGGTGTGGCAGACCGAACAGCCGGTGCGCGCCCAGCCGTGGAGCCCGTTTATCGCCGGGAATGACAAGAAGTCCGATGTGCCGGTGAAAACCGCCGCTAACTAACGAAAAATCCCCTCAGGCAAGGCGCTGGCGCTGAGGGGAAATTCCATCCGCTGAATACCAGGGAGACGACCATGCAATTTCTACGCTGGCTGCTGATAGCCGCCTGGCTGCTTCCCGGCCTGGCGCGCGCTGCCGATGCTGACGCTTTCGCTGCGGCGAACCGCACGCAGCAAACCGCGCTGCTGCAACACTGGGCCGCGGCACCCGATGCGGCGCGTCTGCCGTTGCTGCAGGCGCTGGCGGCGGAGAGCCTGGTGGTGGATGAGGCGAAACACCCGTTTGCCCGACACGGCGAGACGCTGACGCCGCTGGGCGACGCCGTAACGCCTTCCGGGGCGATAAAGCAGGTGCGTCTGACCAATCGTCTGCGCAACCTGACCCGTACCGCTCTCGCCACGCACCAGCTGGTGAGTGACAACGTCACGCAAAGGGCGGCGGCGGCCCGTGAACTGGGGCGCGATCCGCAGCCCGAGATGCTGCCGCTGATCGAAGCCCGGCTGGCGGCAGAGAAAGATGATGACGTGCGCGATGCCCTGAATGGCGCGCTGGCGGGGCTACAGCTCACCAGCCCGGATGCGGCGCTGCGCCTACAGGCGGTTGAGCGGCTGGGCAGCGTGGCCGATCCGGAAATGCGCGCCCGACTGGCGCCCTTCACGCAGGCCGAAAATGAACCCGATGCCCGCGTGCGCGAGGCTGCCAGCCAGAGTCTGCGAAAAATCGACCAGCGCCTGATGGTGGGCGAGCTGCTGGGTCAGGCGTTTATGGGCGTGTCGCTCGGCTCGATCCTGCTGCTGGCGGCACTGGGCCTCGCCATCACCTACGGCCTGTTGGGCGTCATCAACATGGCGCACGGGGAGATGCTGATGCTGGGCGCGTACAGCGCCTGGCTCGTGCAGAGCGCTTTCATTCAGTTTGCGCCACAGTGGCTCGCCCTTTACCCGGTGATAGCGCTGCCGGTGGCGTTTGGTATTACTGCGGGCATCGGTATGACGCTGGAGCGCACGGTGATCCGCCACCTGTATGGTCGTCCGCTGGAGACGCTGCTGGCGACCTGGGGGATCAGCCTGATGCTGATCCAGCTGGTGCGCATGACCTTCGGCGCGCAGAACCTCGAAGTGGCCAATCCCGGCTGGCTTTCCGGCGGGCTGCAGGTGCTGCCGAACCTGATCCTGCCGTGGAACCGGCTGGTTGTGGTCGGCTTCGTGCTGCTGGTGCTGTTCTTCACCTGGCTTATTCTCAGCCGCACCCGGCTGGGAATGCAGATCCGCGCCGTCACCCAGAATCGTTCGATGGCGGCCTGCTGCGGCGTGCCGACGGGCCGCGTCGATATGCTGGCCTTCGGGCTGGGGTCGGGCATTGCCGGACTGGGCGGCGTGGCGCTGTCGCAGCTGGGCAACGTCGGGCCGGAGCTGGGCCAGGGGTACATCATCGACTCTTTCCTGGTGGTGGTGCTGGGCGGTGTCGGGCAGCTGGCAGGCAGCGTCGCCGCGGCGTTTGGCCTTGGCATCTTCAATAAAATCCTTGAACCGCAGACCGGCGCGGTACTGGCGAAAATCGCCATTCTGGTGCTGGTGATCCTGTTTATTCAGAAACGCCCGCAGGGGCTGTTCGCACTCAAAGGGAGGGTGATGGACTGATGAGCCAGCCGCTGACGTTAACCCTGACGCGCCGCGCGCCGCGCCTGAGCCTGCTGCTCGGGTCGGTGCTGGTGGCGCTGCTGCTGATAATGCCGTTTCTGGCGCTGCTTCCCGCTGCGCATCCGCTGGCGCTGTCAACCTGGACCCTGACGCTGGTGGGTAAGGTGCTCTGCTATGCCGTCGTCGCCGTGGCGCTCGACCTGGTGTGGGGCTATGCCGGTCTGCTGTCGCTTGGGCACGGGCTGTTCTTCGCCCTCGGCGGCTACGCGATGGGCATGTATCTGATGCGCCAGGCCGCCGGAGACGGGCTACCGGCGTTTATGTCGTTTCTCTCGTGGAGCGAGCTGCCGTGGTACTGGTGGGGCACCCAGCATTTCGCCTGGGCAATGGTGCTGGTGGTGGCGCTGCCGGGGCTGCTCGGCCTGGTCTTTGGCTGGTTTGCCTTCCGCTCAAAAATCAAAGGCGTCTACTTCTCGATCATGACCCAGGCGCTGACCTATGCCGGCATGCTGCTGTTCTTTCGCAATGAAACCGGCTTTGGCGGTAACAACGGCTTTACCGGCTTTACCACGCTGCTGGGCCAGCCGGTGACCGCGGTATCAACGCGCATCGGCCTGTTTCTGGCAACGGTGATCCTGCTGCTGGCGACGTTGCTCATCGGCTTCCTGCTGGCGCGCAGCAAGTTTGGCCGCATCCTCACCGCAGTGCGTGATGCGGAGAACCGGCTGATGTACTGCGGCTACGATCCGCGCGGCTTCAAGCTGCTGGTGTGGACGCTGTCGGCGGTGCTGTGTGGCCTTGCCGGGGCGCTGTACGTGCCGCAGGTGGGGATCATCAACCCCGGCGAGATGTCGCCCACTAATTCTATTGAAGCGGCGATCTGGGTGGCCCTCGGCGGACGCGGCACCCTGCTTGGCCCGGTGCTCGGTGCCGGGCTGGTGAACGGCGCAAAAAGCCTGTTTACCGTGGCGATGCCGGAGTACTGGCAGCTGTTCCTCGGACTGATCTTCATTGTGGTTACGCTGTTTTTACCGCGCGGGGTGATTGGCCTGCTGCGCAGAGGAGAGAAATGATGCAGCCGTCAAACCAACCCTTTACCCGCCAGCAGCCGAGCGACCGCTTTCGCGCCCATACCGACCCGGTATTGCAGCTTGAAGAGATCAACGTCAGCTTCGACGGCTTTCAGGCGCTGACCAATCTGTCGATGCGCATCGGCGTGGGCGAATTACGCTGCGTAATCGGCCCCAACGGAGCCGGCAAGACCACGCTGATGGATGTCATTACCGGTAAAACCCGGCCCCAGACCGGCCGCGCCTGGTACGATCAGTCCACCGATCTCACGGCGCTCAGCCCGGCAGAGATTGCCCGGCGCGGTATCGGACGCAAGTTTCAGAAGCCGACGGTGTTTGAGGCGCTGACGGTGTTCGAGAATCTGGAGATCGCCCAGAAGGGGGACAAAACCGTCTGGGGCACGCTGCGTGCGGCGCTGAGCGGTGAACAGCGCGACCGCATCGACGAGATGCTGACGCTGCTGCGCCTGGGCGGGGAGCGTCACCGCCGCGCCGGACAGCTCTCGCACGGGCAGAAACAGTTTCTTGAGATCGGCATGCTGCTGGTGCAGGAGCCGCATCTGCTGCTGCTCGATGAGCCTGCGGCCGGGATGACCGATGCCGAAACCGAATACACCGCCGAGCTGTTTCGCACCCTTGCCGGAAAGCACTCCCTGATGGTGGTGGAGCACGATATGGGCTTTGTGGAAACCATCGCCGATCACGTGACCGTGCTGCACCAGGGGCAGGTACTGGCCGAAGGTTCGCTGCGCGAGGTGCAGGCCAATGAGCAGGTGATTGAGGTCTATCTGGGGCGCTGAGGCGCAGAGATAACGAGGAGTAACAGATGCTACAGGTCAACGAGCTCAACCAGTATTACGGCGGCAGCCACATTCTGCGCAGCGTCTCCTTTGAGGCGCGTATTGGCGAGGTCACTTGTCTGCTGGGACGTAACGGGGTGGGAAAAACCACGCTGCTGAAGTGCCTGATGGGCCTTGTCCCGGCCCGTTCCGGGAGCGTCAGTTGGCAGGATAAAACCATCACTGCGCGCAAGCCGCACCAGCGGGTGCAGGCCGGCATCGCTTACGTGCCGCAGGGGCGGGAAATTTTCCCCCGCCTGACGGTGGAAGAAAACCTGCTGATGGGCCTGGCGCGTTTCCCGGCGCGGCACGCTCATCAGGTTCCGGACGAGATTTATCAGCTGTTCCCGGTGCTGCATGCCATGAAACACCGGCGCGGCGGCGATCTCTCCGGCGGTCAGCAGCAGCAGCTCGCGATTGGCCGCGCGCTGGCGACGCAACCGCAGCTGCTGATCCTCGATGAACCCACCGAAGGGATTCAGCCCTCGGTGATTAAGGAGATCGGGGCGGTGATACGCCAGCTGGCGAACCGGGGCGATATGGCGATCCTGCTGGTGGAGCAGTTCTATGATTTCGCCGCTGAACTGGCTGATCATTATCTGGTGATGTCGCGCGGCGCGGTGATCCAGCGCGGCAGCGGGGCGGATATGGAACGCGAAGGCGTGCGGGGACTGGTGACGATTTAACGAGTCTGACGCCTGCAAAAGCAGGCGTCAGCGTTAACTATTGACCAGTTCATGCCGCGCCGCCAGCGCCAGGAAATGGCTGCGGTCACGGTAGCGGTCCGGGCTTTCTTTGACGCGGTTATCGATGCGTTTGATTAAGGTATCCGGCAGGGCAACGTTGATGCGCTGCTGTCTGCCCTCAAACTCATTGAGATCAACATCGATCATAAACCAGCTGTCGTAGTCGCGATAATCCTCCTGGGCTGCATAGGCCAGATAACCTTCGTCAGTCAGGGTTTCACGGCAATATTTACCACTTTGCACCATCTCTTCGATGGTCATCAGAATCGCTTCACGCACCGCAGGCGCGATACCGCGCGGGTCATCAGCAGCAGAAACACATCCATACTCGTCATTGCACAATGCGGGAACAATCAGCCCCCATGCCGTGTTGCCGTCCTCAGGAGTCTCTACGCCAACAGAAAAAAACATACTTTTTCTCCGGGAAAAGGCGGGGATTAAATCCCCGCCAGTTTTTTAATGGATTTGACAGTGCCAGGCGGTAAGTCCTTTACAGGATGCGGAACCGGGAAGGTTTTTCCGGTAACGGGAGACCACCATATCTGGTGACTTCCGCCGTTATGCCTTCTCATCTCGCATCCGGCTGCTGCCAGTTCCTTTAGCAGGTCAGTCGATTTCATATCTCCTCCTGACTCACCCGCTAAGTATACACACATATACACACTCAGGATGCAGTATTTACTGCGCGGAAATCTTAAAAGCGTCTTTACACCGCCTTCAGCTGTGGCGTATCCCAGGAGCGGCCCTGCATCCCTTTCAGCATGCAGAGCCACGCCAGCACGATAGCGCCAGTCAGAATGGCAAACAGCGACCATGCCGGGAGCGTGGTGAGAATCACCCCGGTCACCAGCGGGTTAAGCGCGCCGCCAAGCCAGCCGAGGGACTGGGCGGAGAAGTAGCTGGATTTCATGCCCGCCGGGGCGATGTGATCGATCAGCATGTATTCGCCCGGCGCATAGATAAGCTCACCGATGGTGAAGACAGCCACCGACACGCCCCACAGCAGCAGGTTGGTGTCGGCGATCATAAAGCCGCCCAGACCCAGCATAAAACAGAGCGTTCCCAGCCCCATCAGCGGCTTCAGGTTCTGCGCCGTCAGTCGGCGGCCCACAGCGTACTGCAGTAACACCACCACGGCGGCGTTCACCGGCAGCACCAGGCCCACGGCTTTCTGGGCGAAGTCGCTGTCGGCCACCGCCAGCAGATACTGCGAAATGCAGGAGGCAAACGAGCCGCCAACCAGTGAGCCAAGAAAGGCGGAGAGGGTGAACCACATCAGCGCGCGATCGTGCAGCATTACCGACGGCGACCATTTCACCGCAGCTTGATCCGGGCCGGAGCGGGCAACCTGCACCGACTGGACATAGCGCTGGATCAGCACCAGCGGAATGGCCGAGGTAAACACCGCCATCCAGAACGGCATATCGATGCTGTAGACCACCAGCAGGGTGCCGAGCGGCGGGCCAATGGTCCAGCCGATGTTAAGAAAGGTGTAGTTGAGCGAGAAAATCTTCGCTTTCGCGCCCGGTTCAAGGGTATCGGCAAAGTAGCCCTTCAGCACCGTGGAGAACACCGAATACGCGCAGTTAATCAGCGAGAAAAAGATCACCACCAGCAGCGGGTTATGCACCAGCGGGATGGCGATAAAGCCGGTGATGAATACCAGAATCGACAGCAGCATATAGCGCTTTTTATCGAAGCGGTCGGCCAGAATGCCAAAGCCGAGACTGAACACCACGCCAACGGTGAGGGCGATGCTCATGGCGATACCGACGGCGTCCACCGCCATGCCATATTTGCGCGTCAGGTAGATCGCCATAAAAGGAAGCGTGGCGCCTCGCCCGATGGTGAGCAGCAGCGAAGAGGCGAGTAACCCGCCGGTAGATATCGTCGTTTTTGATAACATTTTCTTATCTTTTTCCCTGTGGCATTGAAAGCACTTATCTGAAATGCGCTGTTATTTAGCAATACCATGCCGAATCAGGGCTGTATACGGCACCAGGTGTTATGAAGTGCCATTTTACCCCTGCCAGAATTAGTGGGGGATGACTGTACAGCGCCCTCAATTCCCGATAAGTTTTAACAAATTATTAAAAAGACTGGGGCAGGTATGACGCGTAAAGACGGGTTATTGGCAATGCTGGTGGTGGTGGCCTGGGGGCTGAATTTTGTGGTGATCAAAGTCGGCCTGCACAACATGCCGCCGCTGTTGCTGGCAGGGCTGCGCTTCCTGCTGGTGGCGTTTCCGGCGCTGCTGTTCGTGGCGCGCCCGAAAATTCCGTTGCGCCTGCTGCTTGGTTATGGCCTGACGATAAGCTTCGGCCAGTTTGCCTTCCTGTTCTGCGCGATCAACTTCGGCATGCCCGCCGGGCTGGCATCGCTGGTGCTGCAGGCGCAGGCGTTTTTCACCATTATTCTCGGTGCGGTGATGTTCGGCGAACGGCTGCAGCGACGCCAGCTGGTGGGCATCACCCTGGCGGTGCTCGGCATTCTGGTGCTGGTGGAGGCAAGCCTCACCGGCCAGCATGTGGCGCTGCTCGGGTTTATGCTCACCCTGGCCGCCGCGTTCAGCTGGGCCTGCGGCAATATCTTTAACAAGAAGATCATGATGCTGGAGCAGCGTCCGGCCATTATGTCGCTGGTGGTGTGGAGCGCGCTGATCCCTATCGTACCGTTCTTTGTCGCCAGCCTGCTGCTGGACGGCCCGGCGGTGATGCTGCGCAGTCTGGTCGAGATCGACACCGTAACGGTCGCGGCGCTGGTCTATCTGGCGTTTGTTGCCACCATCATTGGCTATGGCATCTGGGGCACGCTGCTCGGGCGTTACGAAACCTGGCGGGTGGCACCCCTGTCGCTACTGGTGCCGGTGGTGGGGCTGGCCAGCGCCGCGCTGCTGCTGGATGAGCATCTCTCTCTGCTGCAGATGAGCGGTGCGGTGATGATCATGGCGGGACTGTATATCAACGTTTTCGGGCTGCGTATGCGTCGGAAGATCCGCGCGCAGGGCTAAAAAAAAGCCCCGCCGGATGGCAGGGCCGTTACGCTTAGCGGCGGGCGTTGTAATAGGGCACGCCCAGCTCATCAGACTTGTCGCTCCCGGCACCCATATGGTTGAAATCCCACTGGGATTGGTTACTGGCCGGGGCGGCGATCAGGGTCTCGCGCGACGGAAGTGTCGTGGTGCTGGCAGGCTGTTCAGCCAGCACGGAACCCGAGGCCAGCAGCATCAGCACCGCGGCCACACAGGTATAACGTTTCATGATTTCCTCGGTTACGTCTCTCGACGATAGCAGGGGCGTATTGCCCCTCTGGGTCGCTATTAATGGTTTAGCGGATGTAAATATTTTGCCTCGCCGGGCATATCGGTAATGCGGAACTTATGCGGCGGCACCGAAAAATAGTTCTTGAAGGTGCGCGTCAGGGTCTGTTGCGATTCAAACCCGTAGCGTTCCGCCAGATAAAGAATCGGCTCGTTACTGTGCTTGAGCTTACGGGCAATTTCAGTCAGCTTGCGGTTGCGAATATACTGACCCAGGGAGTGCCCGGTCTCTTTCTTAAACATACGTTGCAGATGCCATTTGGAGTAACCTGAACGTTCCGACACTTTCTCTAACGAGAGCGGGGATTCCAGGTTATCTTCGATCCAGTCCAAAATGCTAAGGATTGTGACAGCATCATTATTACGTCTGGACATTGTCATACCTCTTTTTGTTCAGGGAAGCACCTTCTTGAGCAGGTATTCAAGCGATGCCACTTCCTCTTCTGTCAGGTTTTTAGTCAGTTCTTGATGCAGAGTTTGTCCCACTAAACGGTGGCACTGCTCACACAGCGCAGCGCCATCTGCTGTCAGCCGGACCAGCACACCGCGTTTATCATTTGGGTTCGGCAGGCGTTCAATCCAGCCTTTACATACCAGGCGATCCACCATGCGCGTCAGCGCACCCAGATCGACCGATAAGATTTTTTTAAGCTCCACCGGCGTAATGCACACTTCGCAGCGAATAGAACACAGCACTTTGAACTGCGCAGCGGTGATATCCAGGGGCGAAAGATAATCGTTAAGCAGGCGATCCTTTTTCTGATTCACCAGATGGATCAAACGTCCAAGTGGAATGATTTCATTAAACAGGTCGCTTGTGTTTTTCACGAAGGTTGCCCCGGCAAGTAGTTAGTCACGCGAGATATTATTGCCGCGGCAACCATTTGTCAAATGAATGGATAATGCTATGCCACAATTAGCTAAACCGATTCAGGGAACAGCGGAAGAGTTTGATTTATTATCAGTTTTTTTTATCAGCCTTAAGCCAAATTCGGCAATGTAACCCGTGACAACGTCACAAGAGGTGATAACCCGGTGGCGCTGAATACGCATTTATTTTTATACTGCGAGGCCGCTACTTAACGCACACGGAGAGAACCATGCTGGAACTGTTACAGGCCATCGGCCTCGGGCTGGTAGTGCTGTTACCCCTCGCGAATCCCCTGACCACCGTGGCGCTGTTCCTGGGCCTCGCTGGCAACATGAACAGCGCCCAGCGCAATCAGCAGGCGCTGATGGCCTCGGTCTACGTCTTTATCATTATGATGGTCGCCTGGTACGCCGGGCAGCTGGTGATGAACACCTTTGGTATTTCGATACCGGGGCTGCGTATCGCTGGCGGGCTGATCGTGGCGTTTATCGGTTTTCGTATGCTGTTCCCCCAGCAGCACGCCCATGAAAGCCCGGAGGCGAAAAGCAAATCCGAAGAGCTGAGCCAGGAGTCGGATGTCAATATTGCCTTTGTTCCGCTGGCGATGCCCAGCACCGCCGGACCCGGGACCATCGCGATGATCATCAGCTCGGCCTCCACCGTGCGCCACGGCGCGGAGTTTCCCGGCTGGGTAGTGATGCTGGCCCCGCCGCTGGTGTTTGCCCTGATTGGCCTGATCCTCTGGCTGTCACTGCGCAGCTCCGGGGCGATCATGCGCCTGGTGGGCAAGGGCGGCATCGAGGCCATTTCGCGGCTGATGGGCTTCCTGCTGGTCTGCATGGGCGTACAGTTCATCATTAATGGCGTGCTGGAGATCGTGTCCAGCTATCACCCACAGTGACGCGCGCGCTGTGGATGGCACTGCTTCTGCTGGTGCTGGCGGGGTGTCAGCGTCAGCAGGTCGCTGCGCCGCCGCTCGGCCAGCACAGTTTTGCCGCGTATCAGCAGCAGACCCGCGACTGGCTGCTGGCGCACCGCGCGTTTCAGTCGCTGGATAAATCCGGCGAGCTGGCCTGGAACAGCCCGCAGGAGTGGCGCACGGCGGGGCGTGCGCACAAGGGCATTCTGCTGGTGCATGGCCTGGGCGATTCCCCCGGCTCGTTCAGCGACATCGGCCCGGCGCTGGCGAAGCAGGGGTTTCTGGTGCGCACCGTGCTGCTGCCCGGGCACGGCACGCGCCCGGAAGATATGCTGGCGGTGACGGTCGATGACTGGCGTCAGGTGGTGCGCGAGCAGGCTGCTATTCTGGCGTCTGAGGTGGATACGCTGTGGCTCGGCGGTTTCTCTACCGGGGCCAATCTCGCGCTGGAATATGCTGTCGGGCATGACGCCGACGGGCTGCTGCTCTTCTCCCCGGCGTTTAAATCCGATACCCGTTACGATTTCCTGGCCCCGGCGCTGGCGCTTTTCCGCGACTGGCTGCGGCCGCGCAGCGAGGTGTTCCCCCAGCAGATTGCCACGCGCTATCTGCGGGTGCCGACCAACGGCTTTGCCCAGTTCTGGTACACCAGCGCCACCGCCCGACGCCTGCTGGCGGCGCAGCCGTTCACGAAACCGGTGGTGATGGTGCTGGCCGAACATGATTCGGTGCTCGATACCCGCTGGATGCTTGACCGCTTTGACGAGGATTTCCCGCATCCCGCCAGTCGCCTGATCTGGTACGGCAATCCGCGCCCGGCGCAGCAGGCGGCCTCGCGGGTGCTGGTGCGCACCGACTATCTGCCCGACGAGCGTATCAGCCAGTTCTCCCATATGTCGGTGCTGTTCTCGCCGGATAACCCGCTGTACGGACGTGCGGGCCGGGAGCGGCTGTGTGCCAACGGGCAGAGCGAGGCGTTTGCCCAGCGCTGTCTGAAGGGGGAAGCGGTGTGGTACTCCGACTGGGGATTTCAGGCGGAAGATAAAGTGCACGCCCGTCTGACGTGGAACCCGTGGTTTAGCTGGCAGGAAGCGGTCATCGGCGCGGTGGTGAACGGTACGCCGCTCCCGGCACCGGTGGCGGGTGCGCAGGCTTACCCGCCCTACGAACAATATTAACGCCAGGCCCAGGGGGAGTAAGCGAAGCGCACCCACCTGAAAAACGGCACCGGTGGCGGGTGCGCAGGCTTACCCGCCCTACGAACAATATTAACGTCAGGCCCAGGGTGGGTAAGCGAAGCGCACCCACCTGAAAAACGTCATCGTGAGGGATACGCGGGCCATCGCCACCCTGAAATCAATGCACTACCGGCTGGCTCTCTTCCAGCTGTACCGGCCAGCGGCGGAAAATGATCACCGACCAGATCAGCGCCGCCAGCGCCGGCAGCGCCCCGACGTAGCCGATGGAGGCCATCGACAGGTGCTGACTGACCAGGCTGCCCGCCAGCGCGCCGGCACCGATGCCGATATTAAAGATGCCGGAGAACAGCGACATCGCCACGTCGGTCGCATCCGGGGCCAGCGCCAGCACCTTCACCTGCATACCAAGCCCAATCACCATCATCGCAATGCCCCAGAACGCGCTCAGCGTCAGCAGGGTCGTTGGATTGCTGGCGGACGGCATCAGCAGCGCCAGACAGAGCGCCAGCAGGCCGATAGCACCGCTCACCAGGGTGGAGGCGTGATTGTTACCCAGCTTGCCGAACAGCACGCTGCCGAGAATACCGGTGCTGCCGAGCAGCAGCAGCAGGCCGGTGGCGAAGTTGCCGCTCAGCCCGGCAACGGTCTGCACAAATGGCTCAATGTAGCTGTAAGCGGTGTAGTGGGCGGTGACCACCACGGCAATCAGGGCGTAGATGTTAATCAGCGCCGGACGGCGGAACAGGATCGGCAGGCTTTTCAGCGAGCCGGAGTGTTCGCTCGGCAGTTTCGGCAGCAGCTTGATCAGGCTGATCAGCGTCACCAGCGCCCCGACGCCAATCACAAAGAAGGTGGTACGCCAGCCGAAGTATTGCCCGACGATGCGGCCAATCGGAATACCGAGCACCATCGCCAGCGCGGTACCGGTCGCCAGCAGGCTCAGCGCCTGGGCTTTTTTACCCGCAGGCGCCAGGCGGATCGCCAGCGATGCGGTAATCGACCAGAAAATGGCGTGGGCGAAGGCAATGCCGATGCGGCTTATGATCAGCACCGTAAAGTTCCAGGCAAGGAACGAGAGTACGTGACAGCCGATAAACAGCACGAACAGGGCGATGAGCAGCTTGCGGCGCTCAATCTGGCTGGTGAGCAGCATAAACGGCAGCGACAGCAGCGCCACGACCCAGGCGTAGATGGTGATCATGATCCCCACCTGCGCCGTCTCCATGCCGAAACTTTGCGCGATATCCGAGAGTAACCCAACCGGCACAAACTCAGTGGTATTGAAAATAAAAGCCGCGACGGCAAGCGTCACCACTCGCAGCCACGCCACACTGCGTGGGACTGTGTTAATCGTCATAGTCATTCATATCGCGTTGGTGAGAAGAAAAAGATAAGCGAGCGATCTTAAAACCTCCGCTGACGGAAATTCAACCATTTTGTGATCTGAATCTCATTTTTAGCCGGCATCAGATCCTGTGAGCGAACGTGATGGCGTTAATGTGAATGGCGCATGATAAAAGTCGTTGGCGAAAGGCAGCGGGTCTGCCAGTCTGGTAGCCAGACAACCGGAGAGTAACCTGATGAACACAATAGATTTTTATATGGTAGACGCCTTCAGCAGTGACACCTTCGGCGGCAACGCCGCAGCGGTTTGCCCGCTTACCGAGTGGCTGCCGGACGATATCCTGTTGCGCATGGCGCAGCAGCATAACCAGTCAGAAACGGCGTTCTTCGTGCGCACCGACAACGGGTTCGACCTGCGCTGGTTCACCACCCAGTCCGAAATTGACCTGTGCGGACACGCCACCGTCGCCGCAGCCCACGTGATTTTCGAGTATCTCGATTTCCCGGATACCACCATCCACTTCACCACGCGCTTCGTTGGTGACCTGGCAGTGACCCGCAACGGTGACTGGCTGACCCTCGACTTCCCGGTATGGCAGACGCAGCCGTGCGACGTGCCGCCGCTGCTGCTCAAGTGTCTCGGCATCGACCGCTATCAGCAGATCAGCGCCGGGCGCGACTATCTGGTGGTGCTGGAGAACGAGCAGCAGGTGCGGGCGCTGACCCCGGATATCCACGGCCTGAAGCCGCTCGACAAAATGGTGTGCGTAACCGCGCCGGGGGCGGGGGAACAGTATGATTTTGTCAGCCGTTTCTTCTGCCCCGGCGAAGCGGTGGCGGAAGATCCGGTCACCGGCTCGACGCATTCGATGCTGATCCCGTACTGGGGCGAACGTCTGGGAAAAACCACGATGCTGGCACGTCAGGTCTCGGCTCGCGGCGGCGATCTGCGCTGTCAGTGGCAGGGCGATCGGGTGCTGATTGGCGGCCAGGCGACCACCTATCTGATTGGCAAAGTGTTTCTGCGCTAATCTTTCCGGCGGCACGCTGCCGCCTTGTTTCTCAGCGGTACAGCTTCAGGTTGCCGCTCAGGCGGGTAATTTTCTTCTTCGGCCCGATCAGGCCCAGCGCCACCAGTTCGATTTGCCCGCTGGGGGTCGCGGCGATACGCTCCCCGTACTCCTCATAGGTTTTGCACGACTGCGCCAGGGCGCTGAACGGCATGGCAACCAACTCTTCATCGGCCTCGCTCACGCCGTGCAGCTCCCGCAGATAGTCGCCCGCAGCCAGCAGCACCGGCAGTGGAGCAGCGATCACGCTCGGATAGTTCACCCCGTCCTGACTCTGCAAGTCCGGGCCAACCAGGTTATCGGTAAGACGACCAAAACCGATCCCGATTACGCTGGCGGCATTCATCGCCAGCCCGGCGCTCAGGTGCTGGTCAATGACGATGATGCAGCGGTGGGTAGTGACATCAAATCTCACGCGTTGTCTCCTTAGCAGGCGCTGCGGGACATCCGCAGCACCGGATTATTATCCGTTACCCCCCCGGGTAAATGTTGTCTGAATCGCTTGCGGAAATCGTCAAAAAGGGCAGGATCAGGCTTTGCGAGATTGATAAACGAAAGGAATTTCCTCTTATGTCCCTTGCCGCGACAGACAAACGTATTCTTGACCTGCTCCAGCGGGATGCACGTATGACCAACCAGACGCTGGCGGATGAGATCGGCATCTCTCCCTCGCCGTGCTGGCGCAAAGTGCGCAAGCTGGAGGAGGATGGGGTGATCCAGGGTTACCGGGCGGTGCTGGACCGTAAAAAAATCGGGCTGGGGGTGATGGTGTTCGTGCGCGTCACCATCGACAGCCACAGCGAGGCGGACGCGCGTAAGTTCGAACAGGAGGTTTCGGATCTGTCGAAGGTGGTAGCGTGCTACAGCATCGGCGGCGATGCCGACTTTCTGTTGCAGGTGGTCGCGGCGGATCTGGATGCCTACGCCGACTTCGCCATGACGGTGATCCGCCGTCTGCCGGGCATTAAGGAGATGCAAAGCATGTTCGTGCTCAAAGAGATCAAAGCCCTGGCGGCGTGGCCGGTGGAGAAATAGCGCCGCGCCGCCGCAGGGTTACGGCAGCCGGGCAATGTTGCTTTTGATCACCGCCGCGGCGTGACTGAATTTTGCCTGCTCGTCCTCAGCCAGCTGCAGCTCGATGATCTGCTGCACGCCGCCGTGCGCCAGCACCGCCGGGACGCCGATCGCCAGTCCGCGTTCGCCATATTCGCCGTCGAGAATGCATGAGATAGCCAGCGCACGGTGGCTGCCGGTGAAGATGTTGCGGCAGATCTCGGCGATGGTGCCGGCGATGCCGTATTCGGTGCAGCCTTTGCGGGCGTAGATTTCAAACCCCAGCTTGCGCACCGTTTCCGCCAGCGCGTCGCGATCGAGCGCCATCCCGGTGTGCTTCAGGCAGACGTCGCTCACCGGCGAACCGTAGACGGAGGAGTGCGACCACACCGGAAACTGCGCATCGCCGTGCTCGCCGAGAATAAACGCATCGATGCTCTGCGCGCCGATATCCAGCTTCTCCGCCAGGGTGCGGCGCAGGCGGGTGGTATCGAGCCAGACCCCGGTGCCGATCACCTGGCTGCGCGGCAGACCCGACAGCTGATACACCTGCCAGGTAATGATGTCGCAGGGGTTCGTCGCAACGAGAAAAATGCCGTTGAATCCGCCCGCCATCATCTGCGGCACGATGGTTTTCACGATGCGCGCCGTGCTGGTCAGCTCGTCTAACCGCGTCTGCCCGGGCTTCAGCGCCCCGCCGGAAACCGTCAACACCGCGATATCCACGTCCGCACAGTCGCTGGCTTCGCGCACCGTGACCGAGATCATTCCCGGCATATAGGCCGCGGCATCACGCAGATCCTGACAGTGGCCCTCCACGCGCTCAGCGTCGAGATCCACCAGAATCAGCTCCTCGCAGATGTTCTGGTTTAAAAGCGCGTAGGCCGCGGAGGTACCCACATTTCCGCTGCCGATAATCATTACTTTACGGGGTTTTGTGTTCATTCTGCTTCCCTGGTCAGTGATAAACGCTGGCGTTACCTTACACTGTAGCGCTGCTTTGGCATCATCGCCTTTACTTATAAGCGCTGGCTTTTCATCTCTGCAAGCAGGGCGGTGAAGGCATCGAGCGTCGGCGTCAGCGCCCCGCGTCGCCAGATAAGCCAGGTGGTCAGCCGTTCCCAGCGGTCCGGCATCGGCCAGGCGCTCACCCGATCGCTGGCTGGCATACTCTCCAGCATGGCACGCGGCATCAGCGCCAGCCCGGCACCGGCGATGACGCAGGCCAGCATGCCGTGGTAGGACTCCATCTCGTGGATGCGTCCGGGCCGTGCGCCGTCGTCGTGGAACCAGCTCTCAAAGTGACGCCGGTAGGAGCAGTTTGCGCGAAAGGCGTACACCTGCTCGCCGTCCACTTCCCGCGCGCGGGTGATGGGCGCGTGATCGGCGGGGGCGACAATCATCATCTGCTCATCGAACACCGGTACGCCATCCAGCTGCGGGTGCAGCAGCGGCCCGTCAACAAAGGCCGCGCTCAGCGCACCGTCAAGCACCGCATCGATCATGGTGCCGGACGGACCGGTGACCAGATTGAACTGAATGCGGGCGTAGCGCTGCTTGAACTGCGCCAGCAGCGGCGGCAAGCGCACGGCGGCGGTGCTCTCCAGTGAGCCGAGGGCAAACAGGCCCTCCGGCTCGTCACCGGCGACCACGCGCCGCGCCTCCTCGACCAGGCCGGTGATGCGCTGGCTGTAGCTGAGAAAACTGTGCCCCGCCGGGGAGAGCCGCAGGCGCTGATTTTCGCGGATGAACAGCGCCACCCCCAGCTCCTCTTCCAGTTTCTGAATGCGCGTTGTGAGGTTTGACGGCACGCGGTGCACCTGCTTCGCCGCCGCGGTAATGCTGCCGCTTTCGGCCACGGCGTTGAACATCTCCAGCTGAGTCAGATCCATGGTGTTCTCGATTCGTGAATATTGTGCTTAATATTATTCACTTTTAACGAACAGGGGAAGCGGGCATGCTGAGCGCAGACTATTTATAAGGAGTTCACCATGCATTCACCTGATACCCACGCGCTGTCCCGCAACCCGTTCACCGGCGAGGTTATTGGCGCCTATCCCTTCGCGTCAGCCGCAGAAGTCGATGCCGCACTGGCCAGCATGGATAAAGGCTTTCGCGCCATGCGCACCCTGAGCGTGGCCCAGCGCGCAGCATTGCTCACCCGTCTGGCGGCCGCCATCCGCGCCCGCAGCGAGGAGATGGCCCGTACCATCACCGCCGAAATGGGCAAACCCATTACCCAGGCGCGCGCCGAAGTGGAAAAATCCGCCGGGCTGTGCGAGTGGTACGCTGCGCAGGGGCCGGCAATGCTGGCCAGCGAGCCGACGCTGGTGGAGAACAACCATGCGGTGATTGAGTACCGTCCGCTTGGCCCGATCCTCGCCGTGATGCCGTGGAATTTCCCGCTGTGGCAGGTGCTGCGCGGCGCGGTACCGATCCTGCTGGCCGGGAACAGCTATCTGCTCAAGCACGCGCCGAACGTCACCGCCAGCGCCCAGCTGATCGATGACGCGATGCGCGAAGCGGGTTTCCCGGACGGTGCGTTTGAATATCTGGTGGCGGATAACGATGCGGTCAGCCGGGTGATTAACGATGCGCGCATCGCGGCGGTTACCGTGACCGGCAGCGTGCGGGCGGGCGGGGCGATTGCCGCACAGGCCGGCGCGGCGCTGAAAAAATGCGTGCTGGAGCTGGGCGGCAGCGATCCTTTTATCGTGCTGAATGATGCCGATCTCGATATGGCTGTCAAAGCCGCGGTCGCCGGGCGTTTTCAGAACACCGGGCAGGTGTGCGCGGCGGCGAAGCGCTTTATTGTCGACGCCGCCATCGCGCCTGACTTCACGGCCCGCGTTGTGGAAGCCACCCGCGCCCTGACGCTGGGCGATCCGACTCAGGACGCAACCTATATCGGCCCGATGGCACGCGCCGATCTGCGCGACGAGCTGCACCAGCAGGTGCAGGCCACCCTGCGTGAAGGCGCTACGCTGCTGCTCGGCGGCGAGAAGCTCGGCGGCGAGGCAAACTTCTATGCCCCGACGGTGCTTGGCAACGTCACGCCGGAGATGACCGCGTTTCGTCAGGAGCTGTTCGGCCCGGTGGCGGCCATCACCGTAGCGCAGAATGCCGAGCACGCCCTGCAGCTGGCGAACGACAGCGACTTCGGGCTGAGTGCGACAATTTTCAGCGCCGATGAAGATCGCGCGCTTGAGATGGCCGCGCGGCTGGAGTGCGGTGGGGTATTCATCAACGGCTGGTCGGCGAGCGATCCGCGCGTCGCCTTCGGCGGGGTGAAGAAGAGCGGCTACGGTCGTGAACTGTCACATTTCGGGCTGCACGAGTTCTGTAACGTCCAGACGGTGTGGAAAAACCGCCGCTAGTCCTCCAGCGCCGCCTGCGGGCGGCGCTTCGCTGTCATCTGCGTGCAATAAAAATGACATTTTCGCTCAGTAAACTCGCCGTCTCTGGCTTTTACTGAAGAATATCATGAACCTAAGTCAAATTTCTGGCGTTCTGCGCCGCCGTTTCCAGCCCCGGGAGTTTGGTTTACTGGCCGGGATTTTGTGCGTCATCGCACTTTTCTCCGCACTGCAGCTGCTCTCTACGTTTCTGGTTTCCTCGCTGCTGCATGACACCCGTCAGAGCGTTGAATTGCGCGAGCAGCAGCGCCAGCAGCAGGTGCAGATGGATGAAGCGCGGGTGGCGCTGCTCACTGCCAGCGATCTGCTCAACCGCGGCGGCGTCTGGTTTATGCAGGATAAAGAGACCGGTTCCGAAGGTAGCTGGGTCAGCCTGAATGAAGAGGCCCAGCGCGCGCTGGCGCACTCCCACGAGGCCTTCACCGCCTTCAGCGCCGGGTATGCAAATAAAGACGATCCGCTTCTCACCAGCTACCAGCAGTTCTACGGTGCGCTGAAGGAGATGGCAGACAGCATGCAGAAGGATAAGAGCATCGACGCCTTCTTTATTGTTCCCGCCCAGGCGTTCCAGACCGATTTTAACGACAAATACGCAGAGTATCAGCGCAGCACCGCGCAACAAACTGATGCGGCCAGCCACGCCCTGATGGACAGCCTGTCATCGGCTAAAAATCTGTTTATCGCCGTGCTGGCCGGGCTGGGCGTGATTGCCGTGCTGGTATGGCGCGGCGTTGCCAGCTGGGTGATCCGCCCGCTGAAGCAGCTTATCGCGCACATTCATCAACTGGCCGCCGGGGATCTCGCCACGCCGCTGCCTGCGGTGCCGCGTCGCAATCGCGAAGTGGGGGAGTTGCGCAGCAGCATCGATGACATGCAGCAGGGGCTGCAGCGTCTGGTGCAGGACGTGCGCGATGCCACCGCCGGGATGATCGCCAATATCAACCAGCTCGCCGATGACAATCAGCAGCTGTCGCGTCAGTCGGCGCGTCAGGCGCAGGAGCTGGAGAACGTGACGACGCATATCGCCTCGCTGGAGTCGCACGTTGAGGAGAACAGCGAATACGCCCGGGTCGCCAACCAGCGTGCCGATGAAGCGCGGGCCATTGCCAGCGGCGGCGATACCATGATGCAGACGGTAAATCACTCGATGCAGGACATCGTCGCCCGCTCCGCCGAGATGCGCGGCATCGTGGCGCTGATCGACAACGTGGCGTTTCAGACCAACATCCTGGCGCTGAATGCCGCCATTGAAGCGGCCCACGCGGGCAACCACGGGCGCGGCTTCGCGGTGGTGGCGCGGGAAGTCGGGCTGCTGGCGCGGCAGAGCAGCCAGTCTACCAGTACCATCCAGCAGCTGATCCACCATTCCCTGCAGGGCATCGAGGCCGGTTCCCAGGCGGTGGCGCGTCTGGAGAGTAACCTTGAGCAGGTGACGGGTCTGGTGGGCAAACTGACCGGGCTACTGAGCGAGATCTCAGTTGCAACGGTGAATCAGGGCGAAAGTATTCACGAAGTGACGCACCGCATCGGCGCGCTGAACCAGGTGGCTACCCATACCGGTACGCTGGTGGAGCAGAGCGCGGACGCGTCCCGCCGCCTGCGCGACGAGTCGCAACGCCTCGATGAAACCATCGCCCGTTTTCGTCTGCCTGAGTCAGCAATGGTCTGATATACTCCCCGCCGTTTTAACAGGGGAGGTACAGGTGGCGACAACACTGAGTAACGCATTGCTGGATGAGATCCTGGCGCAGGTTCGCCCGCTCATCGGGCAGGGCAAGGTGGCGGATTATATTCCGGCGCTGGCAGAAGTGCCGGCGGATAAGCTGGGCATTGCCATCTGTACCGTAGACGGGCAGTGCTTCAGCGCCGGCGACGCCGCCGAGCGTTTTTCCATCCAGTCGGTTTCTAAAGTGCTGAGCCTGGTGCTGGCGATGGGCCTGTACGAGGATGACGAGATCTGGCAGCGGGTAGGGAAAGATCCTTCCGGTCAGCCGTTCAACTCGCTGCTGCAGCTGGAGCTGGAGCAGGGTAAACCGCGCAATCCGTTCATTAATGCCGGTGCGCTGGTGGTGTGCGATATGCTCCAGTCGCGCCTCAGCGCCCCGAAGCAGCGTATGCTGGAAGTGGTGCGCCGGCTCTCGGGAGTTGCGGATCTGGTGTACGACACCCGGGTCGCCCGGTCGGAGTTTGACCACGCCGCCCGTAATGCCGCCATCGCCTGGCTGATGAAGTCCTTCGGCAACTTCCACAACGACGTGATGACGGTGCTGCAGAGCTATTTCCACTACTGCGCCCTGAAAATGAGCTGCGACGAGCTGGCAAAAACCTTTCTGTTTCTCGCCTGTCAGGGACGCGCCCCGCATCTTGATGCCCCGGTGATCTCCCCGCTGCAGACGCGCCAGATCAACGCCCTGATGGCGACCAGCGGCATGTATGAAAACTCGGGTGAATTTGCCTGGCGCGTCGGGATGCCGGGGAAATCCGGCGTCGGCGGCGGCATTGTCGCCGTGGTGCCGCACGAGATGTCGATTGCCGTCTGGAGCCCTGAGCTGGATGCCGCCGGCAACTCGCTGGCGGGCATCGCCGCACTGGAGATCCTCGCCGCCCGTATCGGCAGGTCGGTATTCTGATGAACGCTGATTTCGCCCCGCTGTTTGCCCGCCTGCAGCGCTCTGCGTTTCGTCAGCGCTTCCACCTGGGCGCGAAAGAGCGGCAGTACTGCCTCGACAAAGGCCCGGACACCCTCGATCGCCATGCGGCAGACTTTATCGCTAAACGGCTGGCCGCCGCGCACCCGACCAATGACGGTAAGCAGACGCCGATGCGCGGTCATCCGGTATTTATCGCCCAGCATGCAACCGCAACCTGCTGTCGCGGCTGCCTCGCGAAATGGCACGGCATTCCCGCCGGGGTGGCGCTCAGCGAGGCCGAACAGGCGCGTATTGTCAGCGTCATTCATTGCTGGCTGGTGCAGGAGATGAACGGCCCGGCGCGCTGATTTTAGCCCCCCGCCAGACGCTAAGTTAATCCTTAAATAAGAGGGGTTAATTCAGCTCTTTGCAGCGACTAAAGTTTAGCAAACATGCTAAGCTAAACGATATTTTACGAGCGACCGCGATAATTGCATGGGGCAATTACTTGGATTCCAATCGAATGACGACGGCTTATTCTGGTAAGCATTATTTCTTTCAAGAAGAAAAAGTTTTAATTAACGTGGTCGGTGTTTTTATCCTGACCACGCTATTTTATTTTTTTGGTGCGATGCTGCGTCTGGTGGATGAGCTGTCGCTGTTCTGGCCGTTGAACGGGGTGATGGCCGGGATTTTTGCCCGCTACGCGTTTCTCAACAAACCGCTCTATTATTTTGTCTGTTATCTGGCAATGATCGTCTATGACTCGGTGACCACCACCTGGGGACTGGCATCGCTGGCGGTTAACTTCTCGAATATGATTTTTATCGTGCTGGTGGCGCGGCTGTTAATCCGCGATCAGGTGCGCTCCAAAGGCACGCCGCGCGCCATCAACGCGCTCAACCTGTTTAATTACTGTCTTATTGGCGCGTTGTTCAGTGCGCTGTTCGGCGCGGTGGCCTCCATTGACATCGATGACCGCAACTTCCTGCCGCTGTTTGCCGACTGGTTCAGCGAGCAGTTCGCCACCGGGGTGCTCATCCTGCCCTGTATGCTGACCATGAAGAAGCCGGTGTTTCGCGAGCGCATCTCGGCCGACAAAATCTACCCGCTGATAGGCGTTGCGGTATCGCTTGGCGCGTCGGTGATGGTCGGCGGGGCGGGAAGCCTGGCGTTTCCACTGCCGGCGCTGATCTGGTGTGCGGTGCGCTTCACGCTTCCCGCCTCGTGCCTCGTCACCTTCCTGACCGGGGTGATTGAGATTGTGCTGGTGGCCAACTCAATTATCGAAATCAACAGCCACGCCACGCTTATCACCAGCCAGATGTTCTCGGCGCGGCTGGGTATCGCCACCATCGCGATCTGCCCGCTTATCGTCTCCATCAGCGTGGCGGCGATAAACAAGCTGATGGCGCAGGTGTCGCGCCGCGCCGACTACGACTACCTTACCGGCGTGCACTCCCGCTCCGGCCTGCATGAAGCGCTGAAAATCATGGACGAGAACGGCAACGTACCGCGCCAGATGAGCATGATGCTGCTGGATATCGACTACTTCAAAGGCATCAATGATAACTACGGCCACGAGTGCGGCGATCTGGTGCTGGCGGCCTTCGCTGCGAAAGTCGGCCAGGTGGTGGGCGAGCGCGGACTGGTAGCGCGCATGGGCGGCGAAGAGTTTGCCGTGTTCTGTCCGGGCGCAGATGCAGAAGAGGGGTATATCATCGCCGAGCAGATCCGCAATGCCGTGGCGCAGCACGCCTTCGAGTGGAAGAAAAACCGTCTGTGGCTGACGGTGAGTATTGGTCTTGGCAGTAAAACCCGCAGCTGGGACTCGTTCACCGATGCCTTCCATGAGCTGATGCCGCATGCTGACCGCTACCTTTATATCTCTAAAAATCAGGGCCGTAATCGCACCAGCGCGGAACATATCCCGAATGACGCCATGACGCAACGCGCCCTGTAATCTGGTGTATAAACTGAATTAACCTGAATTTATTGTGGATATTATTGCCTAAAGTAAAACTTCAGGCGTAATACGCGGCTGAGAAAATAACGGCACGAACAAACGATTAAAAATACCCTGTAGCCAGCAGGGTAATCTCCGGTGTTATTTCCACAAAATACGGTAATAAAAAGCCCTTAAGATTATTACGTTAATATAAGGATACTCTTAAGGCGCTTAATTAACCGACGGGCGCAAAACGCTTGCCAGCGGTATTTATCATTTATAAGATGGCGCCGTATTACGCGGAAACGTTACCCGATGAGCCATCCTGAGCAACGTTGTAATAAATAAAACGTCCCGGCCACAGCCCTGGCAAACGGCGCTTATTCATGAGGCCGCCCGGCACCTCGTTATGTTTCATCCCCATTTTTCCGCACCCTGAGCAGCATCACCAGCCTGCGCTTATGTGCACATGCACGCCTGTACCGGTGCCCGGCGCGTTGCGGCGACGGTGGTGTTTTATTCAGGGTCGCACACACCGCAACCTGTTTTTTGCGCATTGATTGTCCACGGGCAGGACAGCCATGCCCGATGCGCTATTCTTAGAGTAAACCGTGCCTTACAGGTAATGATATGAAGATACCCGCTACCCCTTATAACGAAGACGAGCGCCTGCGTTCGTTGCAGGAATCCGGCCTGCTCGACACCGGTCCCTCAGAGCGTTTTGACCGCCTGACGCGCCTGGCGCGCCGCCTGTTCAACACGCCGGTGGCGCTGGTGAGCCTGGTGGACCAGGAACGGCTGTGGCTGAAATCCTGCGACGGCTACAGCGTGCGCGAGGTGCCGCGCGACATTTCGTTCTGCGCCCACGCAATCCTGAAAAACGAGCCGCTGATCATTACCGACGCGCTGCAGGATGAGCGCTTCTTTGATAATCCGCTGGTGACCGGCGAGGCGAAGATCCGCTTCTACGCCGGCTGCCCGGTGCATCTGCCGGACGGTGCCACCGCCGGGTCGTTCTGCATCATCGACAACGAGCCGCGGGAATTTGGTGCAGAAGACGTGGCGATGCTGAAAGATCTGGCGGCCATCGTTGAGGACGAGTTTGCGGTGATGAACGCGGCGACTACCGACGAGCTGACCGGGCTGCTGAACCGCCGCGGTTTCAAGGATATGGCGACCTATGCGTTTTCCAGCTCGCGCCGCCGCGCCGAGCCGCTGACGCTGGCGTGCATCGATCTCGATAAGTTCAAGCACATCAATGATACCTGGGGTCATCAGGAGGGCGACGACGCGCTGCTGGCGATGGCGGAACTGATGAAAGGCTCGTTCCGCGGTGCGGATCTGCTGGCGCGCCAGGGCGGGGATGAGTTCGCCATCCTGTTTGCCGACACCGATGAAAAGGGCGCCTGGATTGCGATGCAGTACCTGACGGAAAAGGTGAATGCGTTTAACGCCTGCACCGAGCGTCCGTGGCGGCTGAACTTCTCCTGGGGTGTAACCGAGTATGACGAAATCGAACATGGTTCGCTGGCGGCGCTGTTCCAGGCCGCGGACATGCGCATGTACGCGATGAAAAGCAAAGGGAAAAGCTAAGGGTCATCAGTTTTTCCTCTGACGCCCGGGGTTGAGTTAACAGAATGTAAAAAGCATAGTAAATCATTCTCTCAACAGGGCGTCAGGCTATGTCTTTCACTTACTCACCACTTCCTTCCCACGCTATTCTTACCCGTCTCGATGAACTCACCGATGTGCTGATCGACTGCGTCGAGGACGGCGCATCGGTGAGTTTTATGCTGCCGCTCAGCCGTGAAAGGGCCGCCGGTTTCTGGCAGCAGGTCGCGCTGGAGGTTGCCGCCGCATCGCGCACGCTGCTGGTGTGTGAAGACGCGCAGGGCCGCATCGTCGGGACCGTACAGCTGGTCACCGGGCAGCCGGATAATCAACCGCACCGCGCTGACGTGTCGAAATTGCTGGTTCATCGTCGCGCCCGTCGCCAGGGCATCGCGCAGGCGCTGATGGAGCAGCTGGAAGAGGCGGCGCGCGGCGCTGGTAAAACGCTCCTGGTACTGGATACCGCGACCGGCAGCGGGGCGGAGACGTTTTACCGCCAGGCAGGCTGGCAGCATTGCGGCGACATCCCCGGTTACGCCCTGATGCCGGACGGTAAACCATGCGGTACAACAATATTTTTTAAGGCCTTATAAATTTTTTTATATGTCTGTGCGAATTGATCAAAACGGGGTTTCACTTTAATTGTTTCTGCTACGGTGATTCGGCAATCCTTCAGGTTGTCTGATAATAATTCACCAAGGAAACGACTGTGAAAACTTTGAATCGTCGCGATTTTCCCGGTGCTCACTATCCGGAACGTATCATTCAGTTCGGTGAGGGGAACTTCCTGCGTGCGTTTGTCGACTGGCAAATCGATCTGTTAAATGAACACACCGACCTGAACGCCGGTGTGGTGGTGGTGCGCCCGATTGAGAGCAGCTTCCCGCCTTCGCTGAGCACTCAGGACGGGCTGTACACCACTATCATTCGTGGACTGAATGAAAAAGGGCACGCGGTCAGCGATGCGCGCCTGATCCGCTCCGTCAATCGCGAGATTAGCGTTTACCGGCAGTATGACGAGTTCCTCAAGCTCGCGCATAACCCGGCGATGCGCTTTGTTTTCTCCAATACCACCGAGGCGGGCATCAGCTATCAGGCTGACGATAAATTCGATGATGCGCCCGCCAGCAGCTATCCGGCCAAGCTGACGCGCCTGCTGTTTGAGCGCTTCACCCACTTCAACGGCGCGCAGGATAAAGGCTGGGTCATCGTTCCCTGTGAGCTTATCGACTATAACGGCGACGCGCTGCGCGAGCTGGTGCTGCGTTACGCCCGCGAATGGGCGCTGCCGGCGGCGTTTACGGCCTGGATTGAGAGTGCAAACACCTTCTGCTCAACGCTGGTTGACCGCATCGTTACCGGTTATCCGCGTGATGAAGTCGCCGCGCTGGAAGCGGAGCTGGGGTATCACGACGCTTTCCTTGATACCGCCGAGCACTTCTACCTGTTTGTTATTCAGGGGCCGGCGTGGCTGGCGCAGGAACTGCGTCTCGATAAGCTGCCGCTCAACGTGCTGATCGTCGATAACATCAAGCCCTATAAAGAGCGCAAGGTCGCTATTCTCAACGGGGCGCACACCGCGCTGGTGCCGGTCGCCTTCCAGGCCGGGCTGGACACGGTGGGTGAGGCGATGGACGATGCGCAGATCTGCGCGTTCGTGGAAAAAGCGATTCACGACGAGATCATTCCGGTGCTGGATCTCCCGGCCAATGAGCTGCGCGCCTTCGCGCAGGCGGTGGTGAGCCGGTTCCGCAATCCGTACATTAAGCACCAGCTGCTCTCCATTGCGCTGAACGGCATGACCAAGTTCCGCACCCGCCTTCTGCCGCAGCTGCTGGCAGGGCAGAAGGCCACGGGTAAAGTCCCGCCACGCCTGACGTTTGCCCTGGCGGCGCTGATCGCCTTTTATCGCGGCGAGCGTGACGGTGTCACTTATACATTGCAGGATGATGCTCACTGGCTGGAGCGCTACGCCACGCTCTGGCAGCAGCACGGCGACAAACAGCTCAGCACCGGTGAACTGGTGAATGCGGTCCTGAACGATGCCGACCACTGGGGGCAGGATCTTACTCACCTGCCCGGTCTGGCGGAACAGGTGGCATTGGATCTGGACGCTATTCTCAGTCAAGGGATGCGCAACGCCGTTGCACCGCTGTGCTAATCACGACCCGGCTCAGGCCGGGTTATATTTAAGCGCGTAGGGCGTTTACATTTCAGTGCCCAGGGCGGGTAAGCGAAGCGCACCCGCCTTCGGAAATGCAGCGCCGGGTTAATTTCACCACCCATTAGTTACAACATACTTATTGTTTTTTTAATATTCCACGCATCAACATCAACGTCTGGTTCGTTCAGCAGCAAAAAAAAACGGCCTGTGATATCACAGACCGCGTCGTTAGTGCGAAATGAAATCAGACTTTATTGGGGTACAGACCCAGCAGGCGGCGGGTGACGCCGTTGGTCCAGCCGAAGCCATCCTGAAGCGGATATTCGCCGCCGCCGCCCGCGCGCGGCAGGGAGTTGGCGATGTGATACTTCTCGATAAGCTTGTGGTGCTGCGTATAGAAGCGCGTCACGGTCTGCAACCAGTTGCGAGCAATCTCATCCGACAGCGCATCGTGGTGATAATTTTTCAGCCCCTGGATAGCCATCCACTGCAGCGGCGCCCAGCCGTTGGGTTTGTCCCACTGCTCATCGCTTTCCACTTCGGTCGCCAGAATGCCGCCCGGCGTCAGCAGACGCTCGCGGATGTGGTGAGTCAGGGCTTCGGCCTGTTCCGCAGACGCCATGCCGACATACAGCGGCACCACGCAGGCGGCGGAGAAGGATGCCAGCTCATTGCGCCGCCAGTCGTAGTCACGATAGCAGCTGGTCCCGGTATCCCACAGGTAACGGTTAACGGCTTCCAGACGATCGGCGGCTTTACGGCGGAAGCTCGCCGAGGTCAGTTCATCTTTTTTCAGCCCGGCGATATTGGAAATCGCGGTTTCCAGTTTGTAGAGGAACGCGTTCAGATCCACCGGGATAAACTGGGTGGTGCGGATACTGGCGAGGCGATGCGGATCGCGCAGCCAGCGGGTAGAGTAGTCCCAGCCAGACGCCGCGCCGGCGCGCAGATCGCGATACACCTCTGCCGCCGGGCGACCGGAAAGCTTCGCGGTCTGGACGTCTTCCAGCCAGGATTCATCGCGCGGGGTATCGCGGTCGTCCCAGTAGCGGTTAAGCAGCGAACCGTCCGGGAGGCGCACTACGTGGCGATACGCCTGGTTCGGTGCCAGCGATTCGGCCCCGTCCATCCAGAAGGCGTACTCCATCAGCAGGTGGTCGAGATAGCGCCGCGCACCGCGCACCCCATCTTCTTCAAACAGCTCAACCATCAGGGCGAATACCGGCGGCTGCGAGCGGCTCAGGTAGTAGGTGCGGTTCCCGTTCGGAATGTGGCCGTAGGTTTCAATCATCCAGGCGAAGTTGTCCGCCATACAGCGCAGCAGATCGTCGCGGCCGCTTTCGGCCAGGCCCAGCATGGTGAAATAGGAGTCCCAGTAATAGGTCTCACCAAAACGACCACCCGGCACGATATAGGCCTGGGGCAACGGCAGCAGCGAGGAGAATTCAATATGGTCCTGCGGCTCGCGGGTTAATACCGGCCACAGGCTATCAATATGTTCCTGCAATGTATTCTCAGGATTTGAAACATAATGACGCGTATTATTTTCCGGCAGATAAAAATTATCCTCGACGAACTGGCGCAGGTCGAAATCACGATTGCGTTTAACCCGGCGATAATTGATGAGAATATCGAGCGGGTCGGATTTCGGCGCGCAGTCGGGGAAGGTTTTGCTGTCGGGGAAAATGCGAGACGACTGCACATGCTCGAACAGTTCGAGATAGCGATCCGCAGGGGTAAGCGCATCGGAAGCGGGCATGCCCTCAATCATTTCCGGTTGCGGCTCGGCGTCGGTCATCTCATCCAGTTTCAGCTCACAGGGGTCCAGCTCATAACGAACTTCTTTCTCTGACTCCCTGGATAGCGGTAAGTGTGTCGCCTTATTAAACATGCTGATTAAGACCTCCAGGTTGTGTATCAGTGTAAAACTAATTTTAGCATCCCTGTTTCGGGCTTTTTCTAAGAATTCATGCTGAATTGTAATAAATACCTGGCGTTGCGCGGGGATACGCAGCGGTCATCAGGGGAGCGCAGCTGATAATGAGATGATTCAGGCTATATCGAGTATATGACAAGAATAAAAAAGGACAGGCTTTTTGCCCGCCCGTTATATAAAAGTTTAAAAACTGCCGTTGAGGCTGGATTTTAGCCGTAGTGAAGCCTAATCCAGGCTACGCTTTATCTGCTGACATTGACAGGAAAAACCTATGCTTGCGTTGTGGAACACCGGGATTGTTATTCTCACCATTATTATCATGGAGGGCGTGGCGACGTTTGCCCACAAGTACATCATGCACGGCTGGGGATGGGGATGGCATCTGTCGCACCACTCGCCGCGTAAAGGGAAGTTTGAGCTTAACGATATGTATGCCGTGGTGTTCGCGCTGCTGGCTATCGTGCTGATTTACGCCGGAACCGAAGGCTACTGGCCGCTGCAGTGGATCGGCGCGGGCATGACCGGCTACGGCATCATCTACTTTATCGTCCACGACGGCCTGGTCCACCAGCGCTGGCCGTTCCGCTATATTCCGCGGCACGGCTATCTGAAGCGCCTGTATATGGCGCACCGGCTGCATCACGCGGTGCGCGGGCGGGAAGGGTGCGTCTCCTTCGGCTTTATTTACGCCCCCCCGGTCGAGAAACTGCAGGCGGTGCTGCGCGCCCGCCACGGACGCCCCACTAGCGCGGGCGCTGCCAGAGATGCGGATCGCGCGGCGGCCACTCCGCCTTCCGGGAACCGGTCGCCTGTTTCGCGCCGGCGAAAACCAGACTGATTTTTTCCGCCCGGGTGGTGCCCTGGCGTTGATCCCAGGCTTTTTCACCCGCCATCAACACCTTCACGCCAATCTCCCGATAAACCCCATGCGCGGTGGCAATGGCCCAGGCAGAGCGCAGCGGCAGCTCGCCCAGCCCGGCCTGCGCCGACTGATAATAGGGCTCCGCCTCGGACACCAGGCGCGCCGCGATGCGCGCCAGCGCCGGACGATTGGCTTTCACCGTGGCGGTCTGCTCGTTCAGCCCCACCTCCGACAGCCACTGCTGCGGCAGGTAGCAGCGTCCAACCTGCGCATCCTCCACGATGTCGCGCGCGATATTGGTGAGCTGAAACGCCAGCCCGAGATCGCAGGCGCGATCCAGCGTCTCCTCATCGCGCACCCCCATGACTCTGGCCATCATCAGGCCGACTACGCCCGCAACGTGATAGCAGTAGCGCAGGGTATCATCGAGGGTGAAGTAGCGTTCGTTGCGCACATCCATCGCGTAGCCTTCCAGATGATCGAACGCCTGGCACGGCGGGATAGCATGAGCGAGGGCCACTTCCTGGAACGCGGCAAACGGCGGTTCACTCATCGGCTCGCCCTCGTAAGCGCGGCGCGTCATGTCACGCAGCCGCTGTAATCGGCCTTCCGGGCTGTCGGCAACCTGGTGCTGCACGTTGAACCCGGCGACCTGGCCGTCAATCACATCGTCACAGTAGCGGCACCAGGTGTAAAGCATCAGGGCGCTGCGCCGCGTGGTTTTGTCGAACAGCTTTGAGGCGGTAGCAAAACTTTTTGAACCGGCGCTCATGGTGGCGCTGGCATGGTCGAGTAACGGCTGGGACATTACGTCAGATCCTTTAACATTAAGCGGGCGGTCGCCTTCGCGGAACCGACAACCCCGGGAACGCCCGCGCCGGGATGCGTGCCTGCACCCACCAGATAGAGATTCGCGATACGGCTGTCGCGGTTATGCGGGCGGAACCAGGCGCTCTGGGTCAGGATCGGCTCCAGTGAAAAGGCCGAGCCCTGCCAGGCATCGAGGGTATCGCGGAAATCGTCCGGCGTGAACATGCGGTGCGTCACCAGCTGTGAGCGCAGGCCGGGCATGTAGCGCTGCTCCAGATAATCGAAAATACGCTCGCGCAGGCGCGGGCCTTCCACATTCCAGTCGAGCGGGGCGTTACCGAGGTGCGGCACCGGGGCCAGCACGTAATAGCTGGCGCAGCCCGGCGGTGCCAGAGACGGATCGCTCACGCAGGGCGCGTGCAGATAGAGCGAAAAATCCTCAGAGAGGTGGTCAGCAGTGAAAATCTCATCGATCAGTTCTTTATAACGTGGGCCGAAGCAGACAGTGTGGTGCGCCAGCTGCTGGTGATGATGGTTCAGCCCAAAGTAGAGCACAAACAGCGAGTTGCTCATACGTTTGCGTTTCAGCGCTGCGGCCTTCGCCTTGCCGCGCGGATGATGCCCGAGCAGCTTCGCGTAGGTATTCACCACATCGCCGTTAGAGGCCACCGCCCCGGCGTCGAGTCGCCGCCCGTCTGCCAGATGCACGGCGGTGACGCGATTGTCCGCCGTCTCCAGCCGTTCCACCCGGGCGTTCAGCTCCAGCGTACCGCCAAGATCTTCAAACAGTCTGACCATTCCTTGCACCAGCGCCCCGGTGCCGCCGCGCGGGAACCACACCCCCCATTCGCGCTCAAGGGCGTGGATCAGGGTATAGATCGAGGAGGTCGAAAACGGATTGCCGCCCACCAGCAGGGAGTGGAAGGAGAAGGCCTGCCGCAGATGCTCGTCCTGCACAAACGCCGACACCTTGTCGTAGACGCTGCGCCACGCCTGGAGCCGCGCCAGCTGTGGCCCGGCGCGCAGCATATCCTTAAACGAGAGAAACGGCACCGCGCCAAGCTTGAGATAGCCCTCGGCGAATACCGCGCGGGAGTAGTCAAGAAAACGGTGGTAGCCCGCCACGTCGTCAGGATTGAGGCGCGCGATCTGCTGCTCCAGCGCCGCCTGATCGTTGGCGTAATCGAACACTTCGCCATCTTCCCAGCACAGCCGGTAAAACGGCGTCACCGGCATCAGCTCCACGTAGTCGTCCAGCCGTTTTCCGGCAAGGGTGAACAGCTCCTCAATCGCCGAGGGATCGGTGATCACCGTCGGCCCGGCGTCAAAGGTAAATCCCTGGTCCTGGTACACATAGGCGCGGCCGCCCGGCTTATCCCGGCTCTCCAGCAGCGTCGTCTGGACGCCCGCTGCCTGCAAGCGAATAGCCAGCGCCAGGCCGCCAAATCCGGCACCGATGACAATGGTTGGTTTCATTTTTGGGCTCGCAAAGGGTGATGAGTGTGCAGCAGGGCTTTCAGCGCCCCGACCACCGGCACCGGCGGTTTTCCCATCAGGATCCGCAGTTTGTCGGTGGCCTGCAGCTGGCCGGCATAGAAGCGGGCAATCAGCTGCTCATCAAGTTGATAAAAACGTTGCATCACGCGCCAGCGCTGGTCGGGTGCGCCGGCGAGAAACAGCATGCGGTTGAGCAGACGAAAATACCCCTGCGTCTGCCAGTGGTGACCGGCGAAGCGCGCAATCAGGTCGAACAGTGCCGCCTGATGCAGTGAGGGCGCGTTGGCGATACGATCCGCCAGCCTGACGGCCAGCGGCAGGGAGTAGCCGGTGGTGGCGTGAAACAGTCCGGCACGCAGCCCGCTCACCGGCTGGCGACGCAGCGTCTGCCAGAAGGCCGCATTGTCGCCGGCGAGGGTAATCGGCAGTGAACCCTGTTCTTCACGCACGAGTTCGCTTAACTGCCAGCCCTGGTCGCGGGCATAGTCGGCGATGTGCTGCCGGGCGACGCTGGCATCAAGCTGCGCGCCGTCAATATAGTGGGTGTCTTCGATCAGCACCCGGTCAGCGCTCAGGGGCAGGGTGTAAACGAAGCGATACCCGGCACCCTGCGCCACCCGGGCATCCATCAGGATCGGGCGCTGCAGGCCATGCGGCTGCGCCAGCCGCCACTCCTGACCGACAAATGACTGGTAGCCAATAGTGAGATGGGGTGATGGCCGGTAGCCGCGCCCGTCAATCACCGCCCCGGCGGTGAAGCGGCGTCCGTCGCTCAGTTCCACTTCGCGATCGGTGATGCGTGACACCGTCACATTGGTCAGAAGGTGATCCTGCAACAGGGCGGCGATGGCCTGAGCGAAGCGTTCCGAGGTCACGGTGAAATAGTCATCCGGCAGGGTGCGCGTCAGGCCGGGAAAGTGCACATCGTAGCCCTGCCAGCGGTGGCTGACCAGCGGTGCCAGCCAGCTATGCTGTGCCGGGGTAAGATCGCCCTGATGAAAGGACCAGGTATGATTTCCGCCCGGCGCGTCGCCGCTCTCAAGCATCAGAATGGTCAGCGCCGGATGGCGCTGCTTCAGCCGCCAGGCAATCAGTCCGTTTGCCAGCCCGCCGCCCACCAGAATCAGATCCCATGTTTTCATTGCAAATTCCTGTCCCTGGCGAAGTGCTGCGTCACAAGGCTGTGCCGTGAGTGACCGGAAGCAGCGGCGCGCGCTTCAGCGCCTGCAGGCTGTCGCAACCGGTGCAGAAGCAGGCCACGCGCAGCTGCTCAATCAGCGTCTGGAAATGGGCGATCACCGCCTCGCCCGACGCGTTAGCATGGGCCAGCACGGCGGCGGCCTGGCCGACCAGATCCGCACCCAGCGCAATGGCTTTCGCGGCATCGATGCCGTTGCTGACGCCGCCGGAAGCGATGAGCGGCATAGCGGGCAACGCCTGGCGTACCCGGCGCAGCGCATCGGCGGTGGGGATGCCCCAGTCAGCGAAGGCCATCGCAACATTACGCTCGCGCAGCGTCGGCGCGCGTTCGGCTTCCACCGCCGCCCAGCTGGTGCCGCCTGCGCCGGCAACGTCGATCATCGCCACGCCCGCCTCAGCCAGCTGGCAGGCGACGGCGGGCGCGATACCGGCACCCACTTCTTTTACCACTACTGGCACCGGCAGGGCACGTACCACCGCCGCGATGGCATCAAGAATGCCGCGCCAGTCGCGGTCCCCGCCGCGCTGCAGCGCCTCCTGAAGCGGATTGAGATGTACGATCAGCGCATCGGCTTCAATCATCTCCACCGCCCGCCGGGCATAGTCCAGCCCCTGAGCACCACGGATCTGCGCCGCGCCGAGGTTCGCCAGCAGCGGCACGTCGGGCGCGATGCGCCGCAGTTCTGCTTCCAGGCCGTGTCGCGCCCCATGCTCCAGCGCCACGCGCTGCGAGCCAACGCCCATCGCCAGCCCCAGCGTCTGGGCCGCCTCGGCGAGGTGGCGGTTGATGTCGGTGGCGCGCGCCGCACCGCCGGTCATGGAGCTGATCAGCACCGGTGCATTAAGGGTGCGCGAAAAGAAGGGCGTGGTGAGATCGACGGCATCAAGATCCAGTTCAGGCAGGGCGCAGTGTTCGAAGCGCCAGTCGTCAAAGCCGGTACGGATGGTGTTCACCGCCCGGCCAGGGTTAAGCACGATATCGAGGTGGTCATTTTTACGCTGAACCAGGTGCGCGTCCTTCATGCGGTCTCCGCTCATTTTCCGTGACTGTCAGGGTAGTGCTTAGCTGAACGCCGCCAGCTGCTGGGTAAACCAGGCGCGCATAAAGCGACGCGTGGCCTGGTTTTTGCCGCAGGCGCGTGAAAAATGCGCTTCGGCGCTGCACAGGTGGGTATCGAGGCGCTGGCGCACCGCGTCGGCACCCAGCATGGCAACCAGCGTGGATTTGCCGGCGTCCTTGTTGATGTCTTTTCCGGTGCCGGCATGGCCGTCTGCCAGATCGTCCAGTAGCTGAAACGCCTGGCCCAGATCCCGGGCGATGCAGCGCATCTTGTCGCGCACCGGCGTGGCGGCACCCGCCGCCAGCGCGGCCAGCTGCAGCGTGGCGCTGAACAGCACGCTGGTTTTCAGTTCGTTGGTGGTGGCAATGGCTTCCGGGCTGCGCGCGCTGCTGCCTTCGCGCAGATCCTTATACTGGCCGAGCACCAGCCCTTGCGTGCCGACCGCCGTCGAGAGTTCCGCCACCGCCTGGGCGCGAGTCTCCGGCGCCAGGCCTTCCGCCGCAGCCACCACGCCAAACGCGTGGCTGAGCAGGGCGACCGCCGCCAGGATCGCCACGTCCTCGCCAAACTGACGATGAATAGTGGGGCGTCCACGGCGCATCGCCGCGTTATCCATGCAGGGAATATCATCGAGAATCAATGAGGAGGCGTGGATCATCTCCACCGCGCAGGCCATGTCCAGCAGGCCGGGGTGGTTGCGATCGCAGCCGAGATCCCGCGCCGCCAGGATCAGCAGCAGGGGGCGGATACGTTTGCCCGGTGCCAGCACGCCTTCACGCATGGCTACGCTGACCCGGTCATTCGCATCGCCGACGGGCAACAGCGCATCAAGGCGTTGCTGAAGCGCAGCGTGCAGCTCGCGCAGGTCGCCGTCATGTCCGGAAGAAGGGTGATACAAAGTTGTCATGGCTTACCCGAAGTCTCGCAATCAATGGTGATAATAGTGCTGACCCACAACGGGTAAATCAGCCTGGGCTGTGCGACGCGCACCCTAAATTAGTACAAATACAATTTCCTTGTATAGGTTTAGATGAAAAACAGCGCTCTGGCGATGCTATGTGCTTAAAGTCTGGCTGAAAATTGAAAATTTTCCGTTATTTTTTGTCAGGGGAAGGTCGGGCGGGAAGGGAAGCGGCGCGCAGTATGATTTTATGCGTTGAAAGGAATACCGGGTTCGCGATCCGCCACGAACCCGGCGCGGTATTACTCATGCGTCGGCTGCGCATCCTCATTCAGCGCCTGGGCGGCGCAGATCAGTGCCAGATGGCTCAGCCCCTGGGGCAGGTTGCCGCGCCACTCGCCGGTGCGCACGTCGAACATCTCGTTGAAGGTTTCCACGTTGCCGCGATCGCACAGCGCGTCGAGGATCTCCCTCATCGCCGCTTCGGCCTCGTCGTTTTTGCCCATCGACGCCAGCGCCTCAACCAGCCAGAACGAACAGGCGACAAAGGTGCTCTCCTCTTTTTCTACGTCGCTGTAGCGGTAGAGCATCGGCGTGCCGTGGCCCAGCTCTTCACGAATAGCGCGATAGGTAGAGAGCATGCGCTGCGGGTTCACCGTTTTACCGTACTGGTGCACCAGCGCCAGCGCAGCATCCAGCCGCGAATCGTCCCCGACGTAGAACACGTAAGCCTGCTTGCGTTCAGACCAGCAGTGGGTTTCAACCCAGTCGCGAATGCGGTCGCGCTCTCGTCGCCAGCGGTCAATCCACGTCGGTTCGATGTGCTTCTCTTCCGCCATCGCCACCGCACAGTCGAGCGCCAGCCAGCAGGCCATTTTCGAGTGGGTATAGTGCTGAAGGTCGTGCAGCTCCCAGATGCCCGAATCCTTCTGACGCCAGTGATCGGCGCAGCAGTTTGCCAGCTCGCCCAGCAGCCGCGACGTGGTGAGGTCGAGAACGTGTCCGGCTTCGATAAACAGCTGGGCGGTGGCGAGCATATCGCCGTACATGCTGAGCTGAAGCTGATCCCGGGCGTTGTTGCCGACGCGCACCGGGAGCGAATCTTTGTAACCGCGCAGCGGCGGGAAGCGCTCTTCCGGCACGATATCGCCTTCCAGGGTATAGCAGGCGCGCATTTCCGGCCCGTGGCGAATAATGGTTTTCGACAGCCAGGAGAATGCGGCTTTACAGTCCTCCAGCGAGCCTAAAAACACGAAGGCTTTGATGATCAGGCAGGCATCGCGCACCCAGGCGTAGCGGTAGTCGTAATTCTTCTCACCGCCGATCCCTTCCGGCAGTGAGGTGGTGGCCGCTGCTGCCAACGCCCCGGTCGGGGAGTACCAGAGAAACTTCAGCGCCAGCGCCGAGCGCTTGACATGATTTTCATGCCGCCCACGGTAAGTCAGGTTTTTTGACCAGTCGCACCAGGCGGTGTGGCTGGTTTCGATACGCTGGTCGATCGCCGCCAGATCCGGCACCGCCAGCGGCTCTTTCTCGGTGACCAGCAGGGCGACCAGCGAGCGCGAGCCGGGGGAGGTTTGCAGCGTCGCGGTGATCTTTTCATCGTCGCAGTGGTCGATAATCACATCGTCGCTGGTGCGCAGCATCGCCATCAGATCGGCGATATGAAACACGTCGCCCTGGAAGGTGTTTGCCATCCACGGCGAGCGGGTTTCGGCGCGGGTGCCGAAGCGCAGACTGAGGCGCAGGGTGACGCTGCCCTCCAGGCCTTCCACGCGCCGCGCCAGCTCGCTCCACGGCAGCCGCCCGGCAAGGGTGCTGTTAAGGGATTCGGTGAACAGCACCGCACCGGTGTCGGTATCGAAGCGGGTTTCCAGCACGTTGCTGTCAGCGCGGTACTGGCGGCTGACGCGGTAAGGCTGCGTCGGCTCAAGCTGAAAGTAACCGCCGATGCCGGGGTCGAGAATGCGATCGAACAGCGGCGGGGAATCGAGGTTAGGGGCGCACCACCAGTCGATGGAGCCATCCGGCGCAATCAGGGCCACCGAGCGTCCTTCGCCGATGGCGGCATAGTCGCCCAGCCCGGCAAATCCGTCCTGTCTCACAGGTGAGTGATAGTTTTTATTTTTCACGTGATGATTGTCTTTCTCAGGCACCAAAAAAACGTGGCTACAATGCGTAGCCACGTGGATGATTTTTTGTGAAGCGTTACAGCGTGCCGGTACCGCCGTCAGAGCACCAGACCTGGCCGGAGCTGAAGCTGCTCTCCTGGGACGCCATCAGCACGTAGAGCGGGGCGATCTCCGCCGGCTGACCCGGACGGCCCAGCGGGGCGCTGGCCCCGAACTGCATCACTTTTTCCTGCGGCTGGCCACCGCTGGACTGCAGCGGAGTCCAGTACGGACCCGGTGCGATGGCGTTGACGCGGATGCCTTCTTTGCCGAGCTGCTTCGCCAGCGATTTGGTGAAGGCAACGATGGAGGCTTTGGTTTGCGCGTAATCCAGCAGGATATCGCTCGGGTTGTAGGCCTGCACCGAGGAGGTGTTAATGATCGACGCCCCGCGCGGCAGATGGTCGATCGCCGCTTTGGTGATCCAGAACATCGCGTAGACGTTGGTTTTAAAGGTCGCGTCGAAATCTTCGGTAGACAGAGTGCGGATCGACTCGTTGAACTGCTGGCGACCGGCGTTATTCACCAGAATGTCCAGCCCGCCCAGTTTCTCAACCGCCTCTTTGACCAGCGACTGACAAAAGGCTTCGCTGCGGATATCGCCCGGAATGGCAATGGCTTTGCGGCCTTCGGCTTCAATCAGCTTAATTACTTCCGCAGCATCCGACTCTTCTTCCGGCAGATAGTTGATGGCGACGTCAGCGCCTTCGCGGGCATAGGCGATAGCCACCGCACGTCCAATACCCGAGTCACCACCGGTGATCAGCGCTTTGCGACCGGTCAGACGCCCGCTGCCGCGATAGCTTTTTTCACCGTGGTCCGGCACCGGGATCATTTTGCTGGCGAGGCCCGGAACGGGCTGCGGCTGCTCGGCAAAAGGCGGGGTCGGATAGTCGGCGGCAACGATGGATTTGTTCGTTTGCGTAGTCATGCGTAGCTCCTTGAACGTCGTTTTCAGGTGACTTTAAGCCTGGCACAGATGTGATATTTGTCACATTTGATGCGCCATGATGGCGCGGCAATGCCGGGCGAAGCCGCAGCACGCCGGGGCTGGGCGCAGAAATTTTTTTCGCGGTTGCGCGCAGAATTCTGCGCCGTTTCCGCGCTCTGTTATGCTTAGCACAGGCAGAATCACGGGAGAGATCGCTTTGCCACTTGGAAAACAGATATCGGGCGCGCTGGCCCTGGACTCGTCGCTGGGTCGCACCATCGCGCTGTTTATGACCCTGCTGCTGCTGGCGGGCATCCTCACCAGTGCCTGGACGCTCGATCGCTCATGGCAGCGTACCGTCGAAGACACCGAGCGCAACGCGGTTAACCTCTCTATTTCCCAGGCGCGCCAGGCGGAAGATACGTTTCTGCAGATCGAGCTGGCGCTGACCGACGTTCGTCGTAGCCTGGCAATGGAAAATATCTCCACCATTGATACCGGGAAGTACCATGTCTTGCTGGAAGAGCTGACGCGCAAACTGCCGCAGCTGCACGGCATGTTTATCTATGATGCGCAGGGCAACTGGAAAGCCACCTCCTACAACCACGCCCCGGCCACCGCCAATAATGGCGATCGGGAATACTTTATCTATCATCGGGAAAACCCCCGCGGCGGTATTCATATCGGACAAGTGATCAGGAGCCGCACCACCAACGATCTCATTATCCCGGTTTCACTCCGCATCAACGATCCGGCGGGCGGCTTCGCCGGGGTGATCCTCGCCACCGTCACCATCGATTACTTCCGCCATTTCTATAACTATTTTGAACTGGAGGGGCGCGATCTGCTGGCGATGATGAACGTTGACGGCACCGCGATCTACGTGCGTCCGTTCCCCGATTCGGTGATTAACCGCAACCTCTCTTCCAGCCCGCTGTTCACCCGCGAACTGACCCAGAAAGATCGCGGCAGCGCCACCTGGACCTCGGCTGTCGATAACATTGAGCGTATTTTTGGTTTCGCCCGGCTGGAGCGTTACCCGCTGGTAGTTGCCGCCGGGTATGACAAACCGGCGCTGTGGTCGCGCTGGCTGCGCGACAGCCTGCCGGAGATTATTCTCAGCGTGGTCTTTTCCCTGGGGGTGCTGCTTATCGGCAGCGTGGTTTTCCGCCAGGTGCGGCTCAACGTGAAGAATCAGGTGGAGCTGGCGACGCTGCGGGATGAGCTGACCAGCATCAACCACACGCTTCAGACGATGGCGCTGGCAGACGGCCTGACCGGGCTGGCCAACCGCCGCCAGTTTGAACTGACGCTGGCCGCGCAGCTTAAACACGCCGAACGCCGCGGTACGCCGCTGTCGCTGGTGATGATCGACGTGGACTATTTCAAAAACTACAACGACACCTATGGCCATGTGGCGGGGGATGAGTGCCTGCGCCGGGTCGGCGATGCGCTGAGCACGGTTCCGGCAGGGCCGAATGCCCTGATTGCGCGCTATGGCGGCGAAGAGTTTGCCATGATCCTGCCGGACACCGAACGTGAAGCCGCCCTGAAGCTGGCGCAACACGCGGTGGAGAACGTGCGCGCGCTGCGCATTCCTCACAGCGCCACGCAGGTGGCGGCGCATATCGTCACCATCAGCGCCGGGAGTTACACCCTGCGCCGGGCGGGAAGCGATCTGGATGCGCTGACGATCAAAGAGAATGCCGATAAGGCATTGTATGAAGCCAAAACCGCCGGCAAGGATCGGGCGCTGTCGGCGTAATGGTCAGGGGGCGGCCGGTTATCCGGCCATCAGGGTTTCATGCAGATGGCACCAGACCAGACCCTGCTCACTGCGGCTGAACACCGCAGTTGACCAGCGCGTGGTCGTGGAACTATCCAGCCGCTGGTGTTCCCGGTAGCGCACTACCGCGCCGGTATCCCACGCCTGTACCAGCGTCATGCTGTCGATCTCAATCTTCAGGCCCGGTCGTCCGGCCTGGTGGGTGGTGAAAAGCGTGTGCAGCCCGTCGCGGTCCAGCACCGCCCCGGTCGGGGAAACCAGCGTAAACGCGCCGCTGAAACGCGCCATCAGCGCCTCCAGACTTCCCACTCCGCGCCCCAGCCAGGCTTCAATGGCAACGTGGGCATCCAGCACTTCGCTAAAATAAGGGTTCATTTTCTCTCCGTCAGCCGTCATCGGGCGGACGCGTCCGCCACGAAAATTCAAGGCCTTACATACTAACCCGACCTGTGCGCCAGAGGTGTTTGCGCTTAGTGCTGATGCGACGTTTGTTCGGCATCAGTAAACCCGGTTTTACCGTGCGCGTGTTCGCCGCCGCCCTTAACGCGCTGTAGCTGGATCACCTCTCCCTGTTGCCAGGCGTCCGCCCCTCTGGCGACCGGGCGGGCGACGATATCGCTGCGCGAAGCGCGGATCGCTTTGGTGTCGATCCCCAGTTGGCGGTCGCGCTCGGCGAGCAGTTTCGGATCGAGCTGCCCGTCAGCGGTAAAGCCCATCATCAGCGCCGGAATGCCCAGCGGCAGGGTTTTGTCGCGATCGGTGTGCCAGGTGTGCCAGGTTTTACCGTAGGTATTCACCACTTTTTCCATCAGCTCGTGCTCGGCGGCCTGCGGCAGACCCGGCGCAACCAGCGTGCCGGACTTCACCTCATGCTGATGGCTGTGCCAGAGCTTTTTCTCTTCCGGCGGCAGGGTGTTGAACAGGCGCTCGCTGATGATGTACTCCACGCCCATCAGCTTGGCGTCTTTGGTATTTCCGTCGTAGATCACCGCCTGCATCACGTCTTCATTGAGGATCGTGACGTAGTGGTGGGCCTCCATCTGGCCGTTTTGATCGCCATTATAGAAGTGGAACCCGTCAAGCCAGGCGCTGATGGCCTCCACCGGTGGGCGGGACTGGATCATAGAGGCGCCGGTTTCCAGCACTTTGGTTTTCGTCGAGGCGGGCGCACCGGGCGCGGTCACGTTAGAGGGGGAGCGTTCAGTGGTACATCCGGCAAGGGCAAGGGTTAACAGCACAACGTAAGGGTTAAGCTTCATGGCGGCTCCATGTCATATTCACTTAAAGAATAAACATAGTGCATTTTGTGGGCATTGCGGCGGGGGTAACAAAAAGCCCACCGAAGTGGGCTTATGGGATCAGGCTTTCTTTTTTCTGCCGGTGCTTTTCAGTGTGGGCTTAGCGCTGCCTTCACTGACGGTGACTTTACGTTGGTTAGAATGCCAGTGATCGAGGTTCAGTATCTGACGGGCTTGTCGATTGGTTCGCATGCATCATCTCCTTACGGGTAACTGAAACAGAAATTTCAGTCTGGCCCAGATACTCTTTCGCTACAACCCGTGGGCGCATTTTTGCGCCTATTCCTGGATTTCCGGCCCGTTTTTGCGATCGCCGTCGCGCTACAGGGCAGTCTAAAAAGCCGAAAACGATATTTCTGCGCATTCTGCGCAACTTCTTGCTTTGATTCCAGAATAAAAAACTTTTTGCGCAATGTCTGCAAACGAAGTGCGCAGTTTCGGCAAGATCTTGCTCAAATCCGGCTAACGCAGCGGCGCGATTTTTAAAAATTTAAATATAATCAATAACTTAAAAACTGGCACGCAAATTGCTATGTATCCGGTGAAGTTCTTTCACTCATCCACAAGCAAGGAGCATTACCATGCCAACCCCATGTTATATCAGCATCGAAGGCAAGACCCAGGGCAACATCACCGCGGGCGCGTTCACCTCTGACTCCGTCGGCAACATCTACGTCCAGGGTCACGAGGACGAGATGCTGGTTCAGGAATTCAACCACGTCGTTACCGTCCCGACCGACCCGCAGTCCGGCCAGCCGTCCGGCCAGCGCGTGCACAAGCCGTTTAAGTTCACCGTCGCCCTGAACAAGGCCGTGCCGCTGATGTACAACGCCCTGGCCTCCGGCGAGATGCTGCCGACCGTGACCCTGAAGTGGTACCGCACCTCGGTGGAAGGCAAGCAGGAGCACTTCTTCTCCACCACCCTGACCGACGCCACCATCGTGGACATCGACTGCCAGATGCCGCACTGCCAGGACCCGGCGAAGTCGGACTTCACCCAGCTGATTGAAGTCTCCCTGGCCTACCGCAAAATCGACTGGGAGCACACCGTCGCCGGCACCTCCGGCTCGGACGACTGGCGCGCGCCTGTCGAGGCGTAAGCCCCGTAACCCGGCTGCGGCCGGGTTTTTGCGTTTGTGCTGAGGTGTGGCAGAGCCAGACCTGAGCACAACTTCATTTATGGCCCCCCGCACGGTGAAAACCGGGCGTGCGGTAGCTATGGGCGTTCACAGGAGAAGGGAAGATGGCAAACAGTACGGGACTCCAGTTCACGGTCAGCATCGGGTCGCTGCCGGAGAGCACGTTTGCGGTGGTGGATTTTGAGCTGGACGAGGCGCTCAGCCGCCCGTTCGCGCTGAGCCTGAACCTGGCCAGCCACCTGCCGGGGATTGATTTCGGCCAGGTGCTCGACCAGCCGTGCGAGCTGAAGGTGTGGTACGAGGGGCAGCTGCAGCGCAGCGTCAGCGGGATTGTCAGCCGTTTCGCCCAGGGCGAAACCGGGTTTCGCCGCACCCGCTACCAGGCGCAGGTGCGTCCGGCGCTGTGGCGCACCGGGCTGCGCACCAACGCCCGCATCTTCCAGGCAAAAAAGCCCGACGCCATCATCACCACACTGCTCACCGAAGCCGGCATCACCGACTTCGCCTTCGCCCTGCGCCACGACCACCCGGAGCGGGAGTACTGCGTCCAGTACCGCGAGAGCGATTTAGCCTTTATTACGCGTCTGGCGGCAGAGGAAGGCATGTTCTTCTTCCATGAGTTTGAGGCCGGTAAGCACCGGGTGGTGTTCGCCGACGACGCGGGCGCGGTGGCGAAGGGCGAGCCGCTGTTCTTCAACCTGGCCAGCCAGGGCCTGTCCCAGGGCGCCTACGTCCGGCGCTTCCACTACGCCGAGGCGGTGAGCACCGCCGGGGTGGAGCTGAAGGACTACAGCTTCAAAACCCCGGCCTACGGCCTGTCGCACAAAAAAATGAGCGGCGAGCTGGAGCACCAGGGCGAGCAGTACGAGCACTACGACTACCCGGGGCGCTACAAGGCGGACCCGAACGGGAAAGCCTTCGCCGGGTTCCGGCTGGATGCCCTGCGCGCCGGGGCGGTGACCGGAAGCGGGGAGTCGAACTGCGCCGGGCTGCGTCCGGGGCAGAGTTTTGTGCTGAGCGAGCACCCGAACCCGCAGCTGAACATCGCCTGGCAGACGGTGGGGGTGACCCACACCGGCCGCCAGCCGCAGGCGCTGGAAGAGGAGGGCGGCGGCGAGCCGACCACCTTCAGCAACAGCTTTACGGTGGTAAAGGCGGCGACCACCTGGCGCGCGGTGATGCCGCACAAGCCGATGGTGGACGGCCCGCAGATTGCCACCGTCACCGGCCCGGATGGCGAGGAGATTTACTGCGACAAATACGGCCGCATCAAGGTGCAGTTCCCGTGGGACCGGTACGGCACGCGCAACGACCAGAGCTCGTGCTGGGTGCGGGTGAGTCAGGGCTGGGCTGGCGGGCAGTACGGCATGGTGGCCATCCCGCGCATCGGGCATGAAGTGGTGGTGAGCTTCCTCGAGGGCGATCCGGACCAGCCAATCGTCACCGGGCGGACGTATCATGCGACGAATCAAACCCCGTATGTATTACCGGAACATAAAACCCGCACCACCCTGCGTACCGATACCCATAAAGGTACGGGCTTCAACGAGCTCCGTTTTGAAGACGAAGCGACGCGCGAGCAGATCTATACCCATGCCCAGAAGGACATGGACAGCGTAATAAACAATATCCATCGTCAGAGCGTAGGCTGCGATCAGCACCTGAGCGTGAAGCAGGATCAGTATCAGCGCGTCGATCGTCACAGTCACCGCACCATCGGGCAGGATGATATTGAGCAGATTGGTCAGGATCATCACCAGTCCATCGGGCGCAGCTTCTTCCAGAACATCGGTCAGTCGTTAAAACGCTTCATCGGCGGTGGGGAAATCACCGCCATCAGCGGCAGCCGTCAGAGCACGATTTCAGGCTCGGAAGAGCTGCTGATCGGCGCGCATCAGCGGGTGCTGGTCAACACCGACAGCTACCTGAAAGCCACCGATATCGTGCTGGAAGCCGGGCAGTCCCTGACCATCAAAGCGCCGGGCGGCTTTATCAAGATCGATGGGGCAGGCATCACGATGGTCGGCGCGGTAGTGAAAATTAACGACGGTGGCGCAGGCGGAGCCGGCACAGCGCCTGTTTCCATCAAACCGGACGCCCCGGCGAAACCTACCCTCCCGGATGCGCCGGACAGACGCTAAGGATACATCATGCCAGGAGCAGCACGATTAAATGACACGGGAAAGGGGCATGAGTGTTTTCCGGATACGCTCGTTATTGCGGGCAGCCCGGATATCATTATCAACGGTCAGCCAGCCGCGCGGGTAGGGGATGCCCTCGCCCAACACGGCTGCCCCTGTTCCGGTAGCCCTCATGGTTTACACGGGCGCGCGATAGCCGCGGGCTCGTCCAATGTCATTTTTAACGGTAAGGCCGCGGCACGTATTGGTGACGCCATCGACTGCGGCGGCAAAATCATCACCGGCAGTGGCGATGTGATTATCGGCAATACCCCGTGGCAATCCCCCGCCCACGACTGCGGCAAACAGACCGTGCTGCGCGGTGCCCCGCTGCTTGCGTTGACGCCAGCACTCGACCCGGAAGAACTCAACGATACCGTAGCACTGCTTTCACGCTGACAGGAAAACGGAACGTCGCCTTAAGGAATCACTATGGAAACGCGCTACCCGATAAGGAAAGCGGACGGCAAGGATTTTGCCGGCCCGGATGAAATGCTGGCTCTGCTACGCAATGAAAGACACGGCCAGTGGCTGGCAGGGAATAATGGTATGTGGCATGGCGGGATACATATCAGCCGTGAATCCGCCCCGCTGGCCGTTATCTCAGCGGAGAGCGCCGAAGGGGCCGTCCCGCTGCAGTGTATCGCCCAGGGTGAAATTGTGGCATGGCGACTTCAGCAGGATTATCACCAGCAGCCTTATGGTGAAGCGGCGGAGGGTGAAGAAGCGATCAAGCTGAAGTACTCCAGCGCATTTGTGCTGGTGCGATCCGTGCACAAACCGGATGAAAACCCGGCCACCTGGCTGACGTTCTATACCCTCTATATGCACCTTGCGCCGTTAAGCTGTTTTCCAAAGATGATGGTGTATCAGGTAACGCCTGAGGGGCAGGATCTGAGGAAGCGGCTTTACAGCGGAACCGAGGAATCTGGTCAAATAGCTCCGGATCCCTGCGGGAAGCTCAGTGCCGGTGATAAGTTAACCTTCTTTGACGAAATCACATTCTTACTGCAGGGGAAAGGCCGGGATAATTCAGGTCGTGCTCTGCCTGATAAGCCCGCACAGTTTGGTCTTGTGCAACTGTTGAAAGATGGCGTTCCCACGGGAAACAAATTCTGGACATCAAGTTTACCGGAACACATAGCACCACAAGGTGAAAAATATGCTTATCTGCCCGACTGGATGGATAAGGCCGTGCAGAACGGGACAATGGATGCGGTGGTGGTTCCCCCTCAACCCATCGCTATTCGTGCCGGGGATGCCATTGGTTTTCTGGCGCAGGATGATGCGCCTGTCACTGGCGGCGCGGTGCAGAGTGACTGGTTTATGCATATTGAAGTGCTCAGCAACGATGCCAATATGCCAGCTTTTTTGAGCAATCCCGGCCATCTGACAAAAGGCACTCTCTACATTGAAGTACAGGCTGGACAGCCGCTGTACCGGTGCGAAGAGAAGGACGGTAAAAAAATCCTCACGCCACTGGAAAATACCAGTGATGCTGAGGCTGGCAAATTGCTGCGGCGGGATGATGCCAAACCATTTAAAGACGAGGCGGGTATCAACTGGTATCTCATAAAGCCTGAGACATGGATAAAGCAGGACGGCATAAAAGAGATTATTCAGCACGATCTCAAGGCCCTGCGATTTACGCCGCTTGAGCAGGAACCGGCAAAGGATTTCCAGCAAAGCCTGGGCGAACCATGGCTGAGTAAAGCGTTCAATTTTATCAGCGGTGCCGTTCACCCGGAAAGAGCACTGGAAAGTCAGGAGCTTAGCGAATACTATTCGCAAATAGCAAAGGTGCTTGACGCTAACGGCGATGGCAAAATATCCGCTACGGAATTGAAATTGTACCGGACCGCTGTATTGCAGGGCTTACGACACAACAATGAGGAAGTGGAGATGCTGCTGCGTCGTCTGATCGTTAAGCACGAAAGCGAATGGTACGGTAAAAGCTCGCACCCACGCTGGCAGACGCTGCTGGGTTCACTTCCGAAAGCCGGACAGGATTACGCCAAGATCTGGATTGATAACCATGAATGGATGAGTCAGGTTCCCGCCTTAGCGAAAGATGAAGCGCTGTGGCATTTTCATCCGGTGGAGTTTTTACCAATCCTTGAATCAAATAAGTGTGATTGTGAAGAAATATACGGAGATAAATTCACAGTTACACGTTATGGAAAAGTATATGGACCAATTCATAGAGGTAATATTAGCTTAAGAAGTTACTCACGATGGGATATTCTCGTTGCAGAAGGGAAAATAACTTTAGATGAGAAACAGATACTTATTGCGATGTCGGAAAATGAAGGGAATATGGATGCTATACAGTCTTATGATAGCGAGGTGATTACTGCTGGAGCAATGCAAAAAACCGTAAAAGATACATACAAACCAGACTCGATCCCTCCTAGAGACTTTAGAGGGAAAGGGGAGTTTTCCATTCAGTTCGCTAAGTTTAGAGATTTATACCCTGAGCAATACAACCGCTTCGCAATTAGTTGCGGATGGAGTGTAGAAGGCACTGGCTCATCTGCAACGTTGTACTATAGTGATGCAGATCTTACTAATGGTAAAAAAATAACAGAATTAGACCTGAAAAAATTAATAAGAAAAGGATGCAGTATCAGTACTTATGGTAAGGTTGTTCACAATAAGCCGCTAGCAGCATTGCTAAAAGTTATAACTTTACCAGAGTACCTCGACATTCAAGTCTTAGATTTCATTGATAGACTTCATGATGCTGAGAGTATTAAAATAACGTCTACAACAATGATAAAAAGTTATATAAAAAGCAAGTTCGGTAGAGCTATCGTGTTGGATCATTCTGTCAATAGACCTGGATTGGTAAAGAAAAACTTCAAAAGCGCCATTGATAACTTTTACGCTCACAACCCCAGTATTAATCGCAATCCTGATATGTGGGGTATCGACTTTGATGCTAATGAAAAAAAATTACTGGAAGAATATAAATTAACACGAGATATGACAGACGCATTAAACAGATTCAATTCCCTGAAAGGTAAATTATGAAGTTATTAAAATTAATTAGTTGCTTATCTCTCTTATTTTCAACTGGGTTATATGCTGATGTGAATGTGAAATCCCCTTTAGGCTCGGAGTTGATATTTTCTGATAAAAAAACAGGGCCTAATTATGATCGTGATGCTTGGGGACAACTGGTGTTTAAAAATAACAAAGGCGTTATCAATTTGAGTATTGAAGGGCGTTATTTTGTTGAGAATGGTAGTAAGAATTTCTCTCCTTCTGGAAGATACATTGTTGTCGATAGTGTTGCAGGTGGATATGTCGATATGTTTGATGGAAGGGGCGAGCAGTATGTTGACAAAGCTTACTGCAGTGTGGTGGATATGCAGACCGGATGCATCATCAGTGACTGGGATGGTGAAGCGTGCGGATATGAATGGAAAAAAGATAGTGACGAACTTGCTAGTTCAGACGAGCAAAATGCAGAGACTTTTGATTTCCTTTCATTTAAACCTAACATTAATAGCTTAACCAAAAAATTGTCGTCTTTAAATCTTGAAGAAGTTGATGGTTATCTTCGTTGCGATTATGTTACCAAGGATAATATAAACACATATCAAAAGTTGATAAAAGAGAATAAGTCCGCGAAGAAAATAGTTGAGCCGAATTTGATAGAATTTATTGGTGGATCAACTCAAAATGCGTCAGTAATAAAAAAAACTTTTTTGTATTCTTTACCCGATGAAAGCAGTAAAACTAAGGCTTATTTGATAGAAGGAGATAAGATAAAAGTCATCCAGTTCTCCAAAAACAATCAGTGGATTAATGTAGGCTATGTGACCTCTAAAGGGGTACCTTTAATCGCATGGATTAAAAGTGACGCTATCGAAATGTAAATGCTATATAGGGAATACATATTAAAATAATCCCTGAGGATTTATAAGGTTCTAAACATCCACGCTTGTTCATTAGCACTATCGAGTAAGAAAATGAATCTGCTTGTTCATTTGGGGCAAGCAAAGGACCAAACGAAACGGTTCAAATATTTCCTTGAAAAGATATGCGGACCGTTTAGATAGATTCAACAGAACTGCTAATTTTTGAAGGTCGGAGAGGATTAATGCAAATGTTTAAGTTGATTCTCGCTTCATCATTGCTGTTGGCGAGTTTTCTCACTTATTCTAACGCTGAAATAGTACAGGGGCCATTTGAGATAAGACAGAACGCTAAAGTATATCTTCAGAAGGAGAACTATGATGATTATCCCCTTGCTCTTTATTTTTTGAAAGATAATAAATCAATAAAGATTGATACTTATGAGACTGAAGGTGATGAACCTTCGGTGGAAACTGTTTTTTTTATGACAATTCATAATAAAACAAATGTCATAGTGTTAATCTCATGGGCACAATTGCATCGAGCAGAAAATATAAAAGGTAAGTTGTTTAAAGCTTACGCGTATATTTACGACAACAATAACCTAACAGTAAATAATAAAATCAACAATGATCCTAACTTAAGTGGTGAAGAAGGAGAGTTTGGTGGCGAGCAACTTTATTTCAAATATCAAAACGCAGAAAAAATTAAAAAATACATTTTAGGAAAATATTAATAATCATGCAAGAAAGTATGTTTCTTAAGAGTGCTTTCTCCCGGTATATTATGATGTTGGTTCAGGTCAGGAAAGCTGGGGTACTTTGAACTGCATGGAAGTGACGATAAAAATTTGAAAGTGTTTTATCTGTTTTTGATAATGAAGTATAACAATTAAAAAGAAAATGATGGGAAAGAGCAAAATATGCTCAGTAGACTATGTGAGCATTAACAAAACATTCTCTACATACTTCATGGCAACTACATAGAGCGCAGCGAATGGTTAATAATACTTACACTAATTTTATTTGTTTGAGTGCAGCATTCGCAATCATTACCTTAGCACTCATCTTTCCATCAGCGGCATTGGCAACTCAAAGTATTGGCTGTTTCAGCTCAGGAAAGATAAATGTAAAATTTGTGCAAATAACACAGGATGGCCTGGATATGGCCTATGTTAAGTATCAAAAGTCAAAGCAGGCTATACCATTGCTGTTTATCAAACAAACTGAAGAGGAATTTCCCGAAGGGCGCCCTTCAGCATTTACCACTGAATGGGATGAGGTTTTGAAGAGCAAAATCAATGGTCGTTATACAGTAATGACGCAAGGCGCACGGTATTACCAGTTTGACTACAAAAGTAACACTGGACGCGTTGTCAGGTTTACAGAAAACCTGAAGGCCTACGATAGCATCCGCCACGACTGTCAGTGGTGATAACTGGTGGTTATGCTCGTAACCTGAAAAAACCATGAGAATACTCCAATGAATTTTAATCAACGCTTTTTTCCGCTTATGCGTAAAAGCGTGCAGTTAATATTTCTGTTATGCCCGGTTGTAGCCTGCGGGCATGTCACTATCTATAAAAATGACTATAGTGTGCTGGCTTATGAAGAAGGGCAAGATAACGTTGCCACCTTAACGTTGTTCGGCGGAAGTAACGAAGCGGGAGCGTCATCGCCTGCGGATTGCACAGTGAAACTGGCGCTAAAACATAAGAAGGGAACCTGGAGTGCCGATCTTGCACCTTTCCATACAGAACTCATGGATTATGACGATGTATCCAGAGATGTCGCACTTATAGAACGCGACAGACAACAAATGCGACTCTATTTCCCTGAACCCCTGAGTGTTTGTCCGCTCGGCACCGAGTTCAGCGGTGACTATAAAAAAATCGAAATGAACGATGCTTCTTTCAAAGATAATTTTAACGTTCTTCTGGCCATGAATTATTACAGCGCTATAAGCGAAGCCAGAGGAGGCAAGACGGAACAAGCTATAACATATCTTGAGCCTTATATGAAGGAGTCATTGCGTAATAATATTTACAATATGGCTGTTTATAACGATTATGGTTATTTTTTGCAAGAGGCAGGGCGGGCCGAAGAATCAATCAGCTATTTTGAGAAGGTTATTGAAAAGAACCCTGGCAGGATAGTTGTTTATTTAAATATGGCTGACTCATGCTGGCTTATTGGTGACAAAATCAACGCCAAATCATTTTACGCTCATTACCAAAAATTAATGATGGAAGCAGGTAAAAATAGCCTCATTCCTGTGCGGGTTGCACATCGGCTCAACGAATAATTTCTCAAACATGAAGCGTGGTGTTTTCATGCAGCCTTCAAAAGGTATGAAAGTTGATATCAATGATGAAGGTAATACAGCGCACTCTGGAATTAATAATGAAATTTTGTATAAAAGCGATCCTGTCTTCGGTGTTATTTTCAATCGCGATAGTCTCATCCGCTAATGAGGACAGGACGGTCACAAGCGTTAAACAGCATGATGGTAGTGAATGGTCTGTCGAGCGGGATGCAGATGGATACAGTCTGCTATACGCTAACATTAATAAGAAAGTTTACCGAAACACCACTCTTATTGAGCCAGACAGTAATGAAAATGATCTTTTTCTGAGCAGTAATTCTGATGGCACCGTTACATTAGCCATCGCCTATCCGCGTGATACCCTGGCATATGAATTTTCAGGCGGCGCTGTACCCGTGTTACGATCCGCTTGCAGAGAAATGAGGATCGCGTCATCAGATGAGATGGAAGCGGTAGCGCTTATGACTCTCTGCGATATAAACATCCAGAAAAATTCTTACTCCATGCCTGACGTGAAGGCGGATGTTTTATTGCAGGTGGACAACTTACGGCTACAGACTCCAGTGAGCGCCCTGATAAGCAGCGATAAAACTTTGTTGTTAGATTGCGCAGGTAATAGCAAACCCAGAAAGCCGTACTTAATAAAGGGGGACAAGGTGATAATCGAAAACTACAAACATCCCCTGGTGAAAATAAATTATACCTCCCGGGGGAAATTAGCCAGCGCATGGATTAACGTTGCGGATATTCTTTAATAATCTCATATTAGCTGCTGAATATAATGGGCATCAGCATATTCGTAAGTTTTCTCTGAAGCTGATATTGGTTGTGTTGTTTTTCTTCGGGGAATTATAATTAATCATAAAAACGCAGCGGCGATTAAGTCGTATCTAGAAGATCATTGCAAATAATAAACTAAGCGCTCATTTGCCAGGCGGTTGAATATCCATTCTTAAATAAATATTCCGTTTGACACTACGCAATCGGTAAAAACACAAGAACAGTTCTTAGCTTCATCACTCAAAAATAATCACACCCGGCAGGACGCCGGATATTTATTTTACGGAGATAACCCGTGAATACTTCACACGCATTTCTGTTACACAGCACATGCTCACAGGCGCAGTGGCTGGAAAAACTTGCTCAGGGTGGCTGCTTCGTTATTGCCGAAGCCGCCATTAATAGCGCGGTTCCCGGCGTGGCGGAACGCTGGGGCGGGAGCCTGGAGCAAACCCGTCTCTACTGGGGCGAAGCCGGCCGCGTTCATGCATCGATCTCCCCGTACAGTTTCCCGGTTAATCCAGCAAACTGGGATGCGGTGCGCGAACAACTGCTGACGCAGCACGGCTGGGGGATTGGGATCCAGCTCGACTGGTTTATGCGCGCCATGCCGTCCGTCGAACAGCTTAAGTCACTGCAGCTGCATCTGCGGGAATGGAACACGGTGGTTACGCCTTCCGGTGAGAATGCCATTTTGCGCGTCGGCGACTGGCGCGTGGTAAAGCCGCTGCTGGAGGCCAGTACCGCCCCGGAGGCCTCCGCTTTTTATGGTCCGATCGGGTCGTTCTGGCAGCTCACACCGGAAGGCGGTGCGGAAACCCTGACCTTAACGCAGCGTGAAAAGGCTGCCGCCGCGCCGCCGCCGCGCACGCTCAGCGCTGCGCAGTGGCTGGCGCTGCTGGGTCCGTCTGAACTGGACGTGTACCAGCGCTATATGGCGCATCTGCGGGAATATCACGGACGCTGGCGGGATACGGATGACGATACACTGCTGGCGTTTACGCAGCAGCAGAGCGAGGCGGCCCAGCTGCGCGGGTTCAATAGCGATCGCGACATTGTGCGCTATCTGGCACTGGCAACTGAGCTGGAGCCGTCGTTTATCGAGGCAGAGTGGGCGCAGCCTGTTCTGAGCCAGCCGGAATATATCGGTACGCAAAATCGCATGGATCGGTTGTTTGAGAAAGCGATTCAACACCTGGAAAATGCCTGAACGGAAAGGGATGTCACATGAGCGAGAACAAATCCGCCACGCTGGTTGAAAGTAACAAGGCCATCGAGCAAAAATTTAATACCGATAACAAAATCTCCGGCGGCTGTACCAAATGCGGCTGCGAAGTGCTGATCTATTACCACTACGATTCCGGCAAACCGGTACCCAATGCGCCCTTTGTACTGACCGACAGCAATGAAACCAAAATCGTGGGTAAAACGGATGCCAACGGGCTCTGTTTCATTCATGACATGGGCTGCGGTCCCTTCGAAATGCTGATGGAGGAGGGGTCTGACGATTTCAATCCGAAGCAGACGGTCGCTAATAATCCGGTGCTACAGGCCAACCCGGACTATGCCCGTATCGCCGGGGAGTACTTCACGCTGTTTCTGATCCTGCGTAAGCAGGGGCTGATTGAATACGATGCCGATGACAGCAGCGACAACGAGGTCGATGTTGATGAGAGCGGCATGTTCGGCAATCTGTTCACCTCGATACCCGAGCAGTACCGCAAAGCCTATGCGCGATTCTGGGAGCTTGACCGCAAGATCAACCGCGGGAGTCCGGAGTTACGGCGCGCGATAAATAAAATCCATCATAGTCTGGCGGCGGAAGTGGCAGACAAAGGCAACGACAACGCCGCACTGCTGCTGTTCTGCGAGATCGCCCTCGGGTTTATTCCGGTGGTGGGCCAGGCGATGGACGTCTACGCCATAGGCGAGTGGGGCTACAACTCATACGAAACCCCGGCGCTACTGAGCGACAACATGCACATTGCCGAAGGCGCACTGTGCGTCATCGGCGTGATCCCAGGACTGGGTGATGCGCTCAAAGTGGCCGGACGCGCCATCATCAAAGCGCTACGCAATTCCGATGCCAAATCAATTCAGTTCGCGATCAAAACCATCCGTAACCTTTCAGACGGTAATCTGATTAAAGGCTTAACCAACATGCGCAGCAGCATTCGCGACTACGGTGCGAAGGCGAAAAAGCTGCTGCAGGAGATCCATGCTGCGCTGGTAAAAGTGATTGCCGAGTCGGCAGCGAAGGGCAACTGGATCGTGTCGATGATGAAAGAGAGCTTCGACGCCATGGCGAAGGCGATGGACGATCTGAATAAAAAATTCGACCAGGCCCTGACGGATATCGACAACAAGTTTAATGAGTTCATCGGGAAAGTGATTACCCGGCTGGATGACACCTCCAGACCTAAAGACAGCTATAAGCTCAAGGACGCGGACGGTAACCCCCTGGCGATGGCACCAAATAATGCCGGGAGGAATGCGGACGAGGCAGCAGACAACACCGCGGCGAAACATCAGGCCGATGAGCAGAACGCGAAAAGTGAACAGTGCCCCACCAGGTGCGATAAAGAGGGGGATCCGGTGGATATGGCCACCGGCGCGGTAGTCGACTGGCGTACCGATTTTGCCCTTAGCGGCCTGCTGCCGCTGGCAATGAAACGCTACTACCGTTCTGCGGGGGAGCGTCATCCAGGCTTGCTGGGCCGGCTGTGGCGTAGCAACTGGGACATCAACCTGACGCTGGAAGACGGTCTTGTCAGGCTGATGGACGGTGAGTTCAACCAGGTCTGGTTTGCGCTGCCAAACGAAGGGGAAGTCCTCAAAGCGGCGTCGAACCCGGTGTGGCGTCTGACGCGTAGCAATGGCGTGCTGACGCTGATCCACCTCGACGGAATGCGCTATCAGTTCGAACATGCGTTCGGGAACCAGCTCTGCCTGACGAGCATGGCAGACCGGGCGGGCAACCGCGCCACGTTCCTGTGGGAGCGAAGCTGGTTGCGCTGGATTGCCTTACCCGACAGCCGCCTGATCCGCGTGGAAACCCGGGCTCATCGCATCACTGCGTTAACGCTCTGCGATGCCATTCGCCAGCCGCTGAAAAACCTGGTGCGCTATCAGTATGACGATAACGGTTATCTGCTCAGCGTGCGGGCTGATGAAGGGCATAGCTTCGATTACCGCTACTCGCCCGAAGGGTGGCTGCTGCGCTGGAACGATCTGGCGCATACCTGGGTCGAGCATACCTATGACAAACAGGGGCGGGCGTTAAGCGATAACTGCGCAGATGGCTACTGGTCCGGACGGTTCGGCTATGACGACGCTAACCTGACAAACCACTACCGCAGCGGATTTGGCGGCGTGATCAGCTACATCCGGGATGAGCGTAACAACATTCTGGTGCGCCGCACGCCGGACGGCGGGGAAGAGAAAAGAGAGTGGCTCGATAACCAGCTGGTCGCCCACATCGATCCGCTCGGCAACCGCACCGAATTCACGCGCAACGACTGGGGCCAGATTGTTGAAGTGAAACGTCCAGACGGGACGGTATATCGCTACGACTATGATGATGAAGGGCAGTTGTTGAGCTGGGCCGATCCGCTGGGTAACACCTGGAGCTACACCCGTAACGCACTGGGACTGGTGGAGTCGGCCAGCGATCCGGAAGGCCGTAGCTGGCACTATGCCTGGAATGAGCAGGGGTTGCTGGCCGCGGCGACCGGGCCAGACGGCAGCGTACAGCGCTACAGTTATAATCGTCGTGGCCTGCTGGACCGGCTGGAGCCGCATCACGCGCCGCCCGCAAGCTTCTTCTATGACTCCCAGGACCGCCTGATTGAGCGTCATATCGCCCATGAAACCGGCACGCAGATCCGCCGCTGGGAGTATCACGGCTCGCGCACCACGCCGGCAAAAGTCATTTATGAAGATGGTACCGCCACCCGCTTTAGCTATGACATTGAAGGTAATCTTACCTCGGTGCAGGATGCGCTCGGGCAGACGCATCTTCTGCGCTACGGGGCATTCGACAACCTGCTGGAGACGACCGACCCGCTGGGTGCCACGGTCCGCTATCACTACAACGCCGAAGCGGAGTTCGCCGGGGTTACCAACAGCCAGGGCAGAGCCTGGTCTTACCGGTTCGATACCTGCGGACGGTTGAGCGAAGAGAAGCACTACGACGGCCGCGTCTACCGCTATGAGTACGACGTCGCCGGGCAACTGACCCGGCGCCATGCGCCCGACGGCAGTACGCTGGTATATCAGTACGATAAGGCAGGCCAGCTGGTACAGATTGATGCGCTGCGCGCGAATGGCGACAGCGATGGCATCACCACGTTTGACTACGATGCTGCCGGTAAGCTCCTTAAAGCCGCCGGCCCGGATGCGCTGGTGGAGTACCGCTGTAGCCCGGCCGGGCATATTGTCAGCGAGACCGTAAACGGTGCGCAAGTGCGCTCCGGCTACGATGACGCCGGGCAGCGCGCGGTGGTGGAGGGGCTGCCCGCGTCGCTGGGGCTGAGCTGGCAGCACGGGCGTCTGGTGACGCTGAGCATCGGGTCGCATCAGCCGCTGGCCTTCAGCCATAACTCACAGGGGTTTGAACAACAGCGCAGCAACGGCCAGGGGTTTGCCCTGCGGCACGAGTGGACGCCGACCGGGTTGCTGACGCGTCAGAAGCTGGAGACGGACGCCGGGCAGGTCAACGACACGCTGGAGCGCCGCTATCAGTATGATGCTCTCGACCGCCTGACCGGGATCAGCGACAGCCACTGGGGCGATCAGGCGTTTCGTCTCAACGGCACCGGGCAAATTACCGCCGAGCGCCGGGATAAAAACCGCGAACGCCAGGCGCGTCTGTTTGGCTACGACAGCGAGCAGAACCTGTGCGACGTGGCGTATGTTGCACCGGGCGCGACGCGCCAGGACGCCACCACTGAAACTGCGCAGTATGACGTTGCCGGGCGCATCATCCGGCGCGGCGACAGCTGGTATCAGTACGATGACTGCGGGCGTCTGGTGATGAAACGCCGTACCCCCGCGGGGTTCCGCCCGCAGGAGACGCGCTACGAGTGGAACGTTCACGACCGGCTGGTGCGCATTCAGCTCCCGGACGGGGCGCGCTGGCGCTACCGCTACGACCCGTTCGGGCGGCGCGTGAGTAAGGTGCGCGAGGGCAACGTGCCTTCCGCGCAGTCCGTGGCCCGCATCGACTACCGCTGGGACGGTGACCAGCTGGTGGGGCAGCAGCATTATCTCGCCGACGGCAGCGCGGCCCGCCAGATTCAGTGGGTGTACGAGCCGGGAAGCTTCCGCCCGCTGGCGCAGCTGGACGCGCAGGGTGAAAGTACGCAGCTGCATTACATCGTCACCGACCTCACCGGCACCGCCCGCGAACTCTGTAGTGAAGAAGGGGAAGTGCACTGGCGCGGCGAGCAGCAGCTGTGGGCCGGGCACCGCGAAGCGCGTAAGCCGCTGGCGCTGCGGCGTTACCTGGGTGACGCAGCCAATGAAGAAGTGCACTGCGACCTGCGCTACCCCGGCCAGTTGTACGACGCGGAAAGCGGGTTATACTACAACCGCCATCGCTACTACGATCCGGAGGCCGGGCAGTACATCTCCCCGGACCCGATAGGGCTGATGGGTGGATTGCGTCCGCAGGGGTATGTGCATAATCCGCTGGAGTGGGTGGATCCGCTGGGGTTAAGCACTAATAAATGTTCGCAACCTGATAATGCTAATGAAAGCAAGTTAAGCCATAAGGACAAAGCATCTGAGCTAGGTTACTCAAAAGTTAACGAACGTTCGCATGGGCAGCCTGTTTTTGTAAATAATAAAGCTCCCAGAGATTTGCGTTATATTACACCTGACGTTGATAAACATAATGGCGGTTTTTGGAAAGCTGCAGACAGTATAAAAAACTTAGGTAGTAGAAGAACTAGAACAGGCACCTTTGATGAGAATCTAATAAAAATAGGCGATTGATATGAAGCTGTCTTACAGAATAACAAAATATACTGATAAACATAACAATGGGAACTATTATAGCCATGATCAAGAATGGAGCAGTTTTTTTGATGTTGGCTCTAAAGTAACCTTGCAGGAGTACATTGCGGTAGAGGATTTATATGTTAATTTTTTGATGGATGCATGCAAATTTTATAAAGTAACGGCTTTACAGATTGTAGGGCTGGAGATCAATGAATCGTCTGAGTATGAAGACATGTTGATTTTAGATATAGGTAGTATACCACAGGTTGTTAGAGATATACTCCGGGAAAAAATTTGGGCTAAATTAGTGTCACCATATTTGGAATTCCATTTTGGATATGATTTTTACATGTATTTTTTATGTGAGGATTATAAAGAGATGTTCATTACAACCGTCGACACACCTTTAACAGTAGATGCTTGTATTTCACCGTACCTTAATTAACATAAATAAAGTTAGGTTCATCATCCAGCACATCTTATAGCATGCATTATTATGATGATTTTTAGCAGTGTGGGGATAACACGAAGCATGTAAACCGGTGCTATTACGGCGCAACTTAGCCGACCCCGCCAATGAAGAAGTGCACTGCGACCTGCGCTACCCCGGCCAGTTGTACGACGCGGAAAGCGAGTTGGAGTACATTCGCCATCGCTACTAAAAGCCAGAGAGATTAAATTACATGAAATATATGATATCGAGCAACTCAATTTATGGTGATTAATAAATTCCAAATATTAAATGGTTGTGTCGTTCACTTACATGAAACATCATCAATTAGCTCTCTATAAATAATACAGGTGGTAATCGTGCACATGTTATATCGCGCTGACTGACAGTAAAGTAAGAGCGACTGTGCTGGAAAAAATAAACAGTTTGCCTGGGGTTTTGGTTCAATATTTTCTTTTAGACTTAAGTATACCAGATGATTTGTTTGCGAATGCGCTTAAGCGTGACCGCGGCTTTTATGATGAGAACGTATTGTTACAGCTAAGTGAAACGGGGCATAGAGTGAAGGAAAAGTTAAAGTATCTGACTGTTACTTATTATTCAATACGGGCTGAAAATATTGTGGATCTGTTATTTTTGAAGGCGCTTGTTCTCTATCAAAATCTTTTTCATCTTGATGAGGTCGTTTGTGAGCAGCTACGGTTTTTCTTAAAAGATGGTGCCAAAATAGCAACCATTGAAAATGGTCATTCTTATAATGACGATACTTACATGTGTCGTTATATTGAATATTTTGTATAACATGAGGTTGTAACTCATTGCATTCCCGTGTCGCCTTAGCTTCTGAAACTATACCATCACCCGGTATCGCGCCGGTTACATAATCGTCGACAGACAAGGATAAAATATGAAACACCATCCGCTCACTTTAGCGCTTATCACCTGCAGCGCGACTTTCGCCTGTTCACAGCAAGCACTCGCCACCAGCGGTGTTACCGCCCCGTGGAAAACCATCGACGGCAAAGTCGTCTTTCAGCCAAATGAAAACACCCCACCGCAGCCGTTGACCGGGGCTGATGCGAATGCCTTCGCCGCCATCTATACCGGTGGCGATACCAATATTGCGCAGTCGCAGGGGCATTTTTACTGTAACGGCCAGACGTTGCCGAAGGGGTTCAACCCGGATAGCGCAACCGTGAATGAAAACTTTCTGTTCTCGAACGTCGGTTCCTTTGCCAGCTGTGAGAAAACCGCCGTGACGCTGAATGCAGAAACCTTCCACGCGCTGGCGTTCCCGTACTACACCGACGGCAACACCGTGGTTACCATTAGCGGTAGTCTGGTGGAAGGGGCGGATGCGGCCAGCTTCACCGTGCTGACGCAAAACCAGGCGAAAGATAAATCGCACTACTTCTTTAACGCCGGGCAAGATGTGACGCTGCCCGTAACCAAATCTGCCCACGCCTTTGCGCCGTGCTACGGCTGGGCCGACGTCGATGGCACGCTCTATTACGAAGGCATCAAGCAGCCTCATGCCGATGCCGCAACCTTCCGCTGCTTCTCTTTCAGCAATGCAGCGGATAAACACGGCTTTTACAGCGGTGGAGGAAAAGTCCTGCCGCTGTTCCCGAAAGGCGTAGCCCCTGACGAGATCCGCGCCATTGATAAAGGCGTCTATACCGACGGTAAGCACGTCTGGTTCGTCTCGGTTCGCGGCATGTTGCTGGAAGGCCTTGATGCGAAACACGTTAAAGTTGACAGCGCAATGGGCGATATAGAAGTAAGCGACGGCGCCGTCACCTGGCAGTGCCCGTCAATGGGGATCGTAGGTGAGCCGCGCTGCAAAAAAGTGATGCCGGAGACCTGAGGTTGCCACTTCAACCTTTATAAGGACGTTTATGAAAACGACGCTGTTATTCCTGCTGGCCTGTACCGCTTTCAGCGCCAGCGCTGACTGCTGGGTGGTCACCAACTTCAACGGTGAATTTACCAGCGGGCGCAACGAGTGGAAGTTCGAGCGGCTCAGTAAGCCAAACTACACTCTGCATATCGCCATTGACGGTAAAAAAGCCTCCATCACGGCGGGGCCGGGTACGCAGCAAGGCGAGCCGCGCGCGTTAACCGTCCTCAGCCCGACCGCGCTCAACAGTTTTCGCAGCAACGACGGGGTAACCGAAACGGAAAACTTCGCGATCCAGAATGACAAGGTGTTTTACAGCTCGGTGATCCAGAATGTGCGTGGCACCGAAGAAGCCGGTGTGATTGTCATGGTCGGTGACGTTGCCGGCAAGTGCCAGAGCTAACCTCTTTCTACGATGTGGTGACCGGCTCACCGCATCGCCTCTTTTTCTCCGCGTTTCCTCACACGTCCTGCATCCATTAAATCCTGCTTAATATACGTTAATTATTACTTAATTATTTGGTAATACCCATCCTGATTTATTTAAGTAAAATTGATCAATAAACGATCAATTTCGCCTCGGTATCTTTTTACCCCGTAATAATACCGACATGCGCATTTGCATGTGATATTATCATCCCTAAGTTAAATTTAATTTACTAATACGGATAACAACAACGCGTAACAGGATTGATTATATATTTCGTCGTAAAGAATATATCTTTACAATGAACTATTGAGTTTGCCTTAAGGGCTAAAATAACGCAGGAACACGTTAGTAGATATGGTTAATAGCCTTATTAAGGCTAAAAAAAATGCCTTTTTCACTGGATTAACTTATCCAGTTAGGGTAAAAAATAGGTCAATTCTTACAGACTGCATAACATTTGGATGAAACGCGGCAACGGCGGGTTACGCGCATGCAGATTTGTTGAGATTCCGCTCGATCGTAAAGGGAACACGTTACAGGGAGGCAGTAGATATCAATGTCCAGACTACTAAATTTGGTAGGCCACGGCGCAATAACAAACGTAATGTAATATTCAGTTTGCTGGTAACCTGTAAATAGCTATATGGCTGTTTTTTAAGGTATTTATCGCAAATTAATAAATGCCTTACAAAGCAACGCTATTGCGGTTTCAAAATATGTGCACGGCAGAAATATCGATTTAATCATCGCGTATTCGTCATGCCTGTAATTTTCCTTAAGCACATCTTTTGATCCGTGTATTCAGTCACGCATAACATGAATCTGGTGTGAGAATATGGGAAAAGGAATTGACGGAGCATCTGTAGCGCCGAAGGAACGTATTAATATTAAATACGTTCCGGCAACCGGTGGGCAGCAGGCTGAAATAGAACTGCCGCTGACCATGATGGTTATTGGCAATATGAAAGGTCGCACCGAAGAGACGCCAATTGAGGAGCGTCAGACGGTTTCCGTGGATAAAAATAACTTCACGTCGGTAATGAAAGAGGCCAACCTGGAACTCAATTTCTGCGTTCCTAACCGCCTCGAAGAAGAAAGTGAAGATGAACTTCCGGTGAAGCTGAATATTGCTTCTCTGGACGATTTCTCCCCGGACCGTATTGCTGAACAGGTTCCCGAACTGCGCAAGCTGCTCGAATTACGCGAAGCGCTGGTGGCGCTGAAAGGGCCGCTGGGAAATATTCCGGCGTTCCGTAATCGCCTGCAGGATCTGCTGGCCAGCTCCGATGCGCGTGAGCAGCTGCTCAAAGAGCTGGATCTCGTCAAACCCGCCGAATAACCACGCGGCTAACGTAAAGGGAAAAACACATGTCTACGGTTGAAGATCAACCTCTGGTAGCCGCAGCGGGCGCGTCGTCCTCACTGCTGGATGACATCATGGCGCAGGCGCGAATTACCCCTGTTGACGAAGGGTATACCATCGCGAAGCAGGGCATCGCCGCGCTGGTCGCCAATATTCTCGACAGCGGTAATGCGGCTGAGCCGGTCAACAAAGCGCTGGTTGACAGCATGATCGTTGAGCTGGACAAAAAGCTCAGCAAGCAGGTGGATGTGATCCTGCACGCGGCCGAGCTGCAGGAGCTGGAATCCTCATGGCGTTCGCTGAAGCTGCTGATCGACCGCACCGACTTCCGCGAAAACATCAAAATCCTGATGCTTCATGCTACCAAGCAGGAGCTGCTGGAAGACTTCGAGTTCGCGCCGGAAATCACCCAGTCCGGTTTCTACAAGCACGTATACTCCACCGGCTACGGCCAGTTCGGCGGTCAGCCGATTGGCGCGGTGATTGGCGACTACGCCATGACCCAAAGCTCCCCGGACATCAAACTGATGCAGTACGTCAGTGCGGTAGGGGCGATGGCGCACGCGCCGTTCATCTCTTCCGTTGCGCCGACCTTCTTTGGCGTGGACAGCTTCGCCGATCTGCCGACCATCAAAGATCTGAAGTCCGTGTTCGAAGGCCCGACCTACACCAAGTGGCGTTCGCTGCGTGAGTCCGAAGACTCCCGCTATCTCGGTCTTACCGCGCCGCGCTTCCTGGCACGTCTGCCGTATGACCCGGTTGAGAACCCGATCAAGGGCTTCAACTACAAAGAGAACATCAGCGCCAGCCACGAGCACTATCTGTGGGGCAACACCGCGTACCTGATGGGTACTGCGCTGACCGACAGCTTCGCGAAATACCGCTGGTGTCCGAACATCATCGGCCCGCAGAGCGGCGGCACCATCTCCGACCTGCCGGTTCACGTCTATGAGGCGATGGGTCAGCTGCAGGCCAAGATCCCGACCGAAGTGCTGATCACCGATCGTCGCGAATACGAAATGGCGGAAGAGGGCTTTATCACCCTGACCATGCGTAAAGACAGCGACAACGCGGCGTTCTTCTCGGCGAACTCGGTGCAGAAGCCGAAGGTGTTCCCGAACACCCGCGAAGGCAAAGAAGCGGAAACCAACTACAAGCTGGGGACGCAGCTGCCGTACATGTTCATCATCAACCGCCTGGCGCACTACATCAAAGTGCTGCAGCGCGAGCAGATCGGCTCATGGAAAGAGCGTCAGGATCTGGAGCGTGAGCTGAACGGCTGGATCAAACAGTACGTTGCCGACCAGGAAAACCCGCCGGCAGACGTGCGCAGCCGCCGTCCGCTGCGTGCCGCACAGATCAAAGTGCTGGACGTTGAGGGTGAGCCAGGCTGGTATCAGGTCGCGATCGCCGTGCGTCCGCACTTCAAATACATGGGCGCCAACTTCGAACTGTCGCTCGTTGGTCGTCTGGACAAGGAGTAACCGGCATGTCGTCTCTCTCGTCATGGGACAGAGGGAGCGCCGCCAGCCTGTTCGACAGGATCCGGGGTGAAGAACGCGTCACCTCGCCGGACGCACAGTTGACCGCTCTGATTAGCTCGGTGAAACGCCAGCTCGACAGAGTGCTCAACACCCGTCCCGGGAATTGCCGCAGCGCCCCGGATCTTGGCGTCATCGATTTAAATGACGCCACGCAGGGCAGTGCCGATATTCGCAGCCGTATTCGCGAAGCCATCCGGCAGTGCATCTGCGATTACGAACCGCGCATTGTGCAGGTGGAGGTGTCGTTCTCGGACAACGTCTCCACCCCGCTCGAAATGGCCTTTCGGGTGACCGCGCATGTGCGCCTCGACGAGCTGGAGCAGGTTACCTCGTTCAACGTCCATATGGACAGCCACCGCCACTACAGAATGATCTGACTATGCAGCTGGAACACTACTTCAGGGATGAACTGGCCTGGCTTCGCCTTCAGGGCCGCCAGTTTGCGCAAGCCCATCCCGAACTGACGCGCTTTTTGTCTGAGCAAACCACCGACCCGGACGTAGAGCGTCTGCTGGAAGGCTTCGCGTTTCTCACCGGCAGCCTGCGCGCAAAAATTGAAGACGAGTTCCCGGAGCTGACGCACGGGCTGCTCAACATGCTGTGGCCGAACTATCTGCGTCCGGTGCCGAGCATGACCATCATGCAGTTCTCGGCGATCCCCGGCGCGCTGGCGCAACCGGCTTTTGTTGCCCGCGGCTGTCCGCTCGACAGCAAACCGCAGGATGAGGTGGTGTGTCATTTCCAGACCTGTCACGACATGTGGGTCTACCCGGCGGATATCACCGACGTCAGCGCCCAGAGCGGCAACGACGCCTCCGCCATTACCCTGGATATCGCGCTGCACAGCACGCTGCCGCTGGCTGAACTGGAGCTGAACAAGCTGCGCTTCTGGCTCGGCGGGGATAGCTGGACGGCGTATGAGCTTTATTTCTGGCTCGCCAGCAAACTCTCCCACATTGAAGTGGAAGTGGACGGGAAACGCTTCCCGCTGCCTGCCAGCATCCTGAAAACCATTGGCTTTGACCGGGAAGATGCGCTGTTGCCCTATCCGGGTAACGTCTACTCCGGCTACCGCATTTTGCAGGAGTATTTCTGCTTCCCGGAAAGCTTCTTGTTTTTCCAGCTTGAAACCAGCGACTGGCCGCAACAGCCGCTGCCGGTGGACAGCTTTAAGCTGCATTTCTGTTTCGAAAGCCCGCTGCCACCGGAGCTGAAGATCCGCAAGGACTCCTTCATGCTCAACTGCGTACCGGCGATCAATCTGTTCCAGCACGAAAGCGAGCCGATCGATCTCAACGGGCGTCAGGTGGAGTACCCGCTGAAGGCCAGCTACCGCCAGGCGGACAGCTTTGAGATCTTCTCGGTGGATAAAGTCGAGGGCTGGGTGGAAGGGCAGCCGGGCCGCGCGCGCGGCAAACAGCGCCTCTACCATCCGTTCGAAAGCTTCCAGCACCAGATTGAGCGCGCCAACGGGCGTCAGGCGCTCTACTACCGTATTCGCGTGCGCGAAGCGGTGAACGGGGCCGGGTTCGATCACGCGCTGTCGTTTGTGCGCGGGGATGAAACCGAAGTGGTGGGGCTGGATGAGTCGGTATCGGTCACCCTGACCTGTACCAACCGTGGACGCGCCGCCCAGCTGCTGGTGGGGGATATCTGCGTGCCCACCGGCGACTCGCCGACCTTCGCCACCTTCCGCAACATTGTACGCCCGACGCGCCCGCTGCGCCCGGCGCTCGACGGCAGCCTGCACTGGACGCTGATCTCTAACCTGTCCCTGAACTACGTCTCGCTGCTGCGGCGCGATGCGCTGGTGCAGGTGCTGCGCACCTACGACTTCCCGACGCTCTACGACAAGCAGGCGGAACAGGCGTCGCGCAAGCGGCTGGCGGGCATTGAAGCGATTAATACCGTGCCGGTGGACAGGCTGGTGCGCGGTATGCCGGTGCGCGGCCTGAAGTCGGAGCTGTCGATTCGCCAGTCGGCGTTTGCCAGCGAAGGGGAGCTGTATCTGTTCAGCACCGTGCTGGCGCACTTCCTGTCGCTGTATGCCAGCGTGAACGCGTTTCACCTGCTGGAGGTGGTCAACCTCGATAACAAGGAGCGCTACCGATGGCCGGTGAAAGCGGGTCAGCACTCGATGATGTAATCGACCACAGGGCGCTGGCGAACTACTCCTTCTATCAGCTGGTTGAGTTGCTCAACCGCATGGAAGCCGTGGATCCGGAGCGCGGGCAGGATTTCGATCCGGTCAGCGAGCGGCTGCGGTTCAAATCCACCGCCTCGCTGGGGTTTCATCCCAGCGATATCGTCGGCATGTCGAAGGACGATACCGGGCGGCATCACCTGGAAGTGGCGTTTATGGGGCTGCACGGCAGCCAGTCGCCGATGCCGGGCTACTACCTCGACGACCTGGCCTGGGAGTATGCCCAGCAGGAGCCGAAGCTCGGGCTGTTTCTCGACTTCTTCCACCACCGCCTGCTGACGCTGCTGCACCGGGTATGGCGCAAATACCGCTATCACGTGCGCTTTCAGGACAACGGCGAAGACGGCTTTTCGCGCCTGATGTTTGCGCTCGTGGGGCTGGGCAACGATGCGGTGCGCGAGAGCCTGCCGGTCAACCGCGCCAAGATGCTCTCCTACGCCGGGATGCTGGCCAGCCCCAGCCGCTCGCCGGAAGTGGTGGCCGGACTGGTGATGCACTGCTTTGACCTTGAGAGCGTCGAGGTTGAGGTGTGGCAGGCGCGCAAGGTGCCGGTGTGCGAGGAGCAGCAGAACCGCCTCGGCCGCGCCAACAGCCGGCTCGGGGATGACTTTGTCATCGGCGAAAAGGTCAGCGACTGCGCCGGAAAGTTTCTGCTGAAGATTAACAACCTGAGCTTTAGCGATTTCCTCAGGTTTCTGCCCAACGGCGACCAGTTTGAACCGCTGGTGCGCTTTGTTTCATTCATTCTGCGCGACCAGCTGGCGTGGGATTTACGCCTCGGTTTTGGCCTGGAGCAGGCCAGCGGGATGCGCCTCGGTGATGCGCGTTACGCCAGCCTGGGATGGAGTAGTTTTCTCGGTAACCCGCCGGCCGACCCGTGGGTAACGATTTGTGTACAGGAGTAAGTGTGAGCGACGGTAATCAGCAACTTTCGCTGTTGGTGCTTAACAGCGAGCAACTGGAAGGGAATACACAGGTTCAGCACCACTTCGGGCCGGAAGGCGGCTCGCTCGGTGCGGCGGATCGCGACGACTGGCAGCTCAAAGAGCGTCTCGGCGCGGTGCAGCCGGAGCATGCGCGCATTGAGATGGTGGATGGCCGTTTTTGCCTGTGCGATCTCAGCGGCCAGACCTACATCAACCAGGCCACCTCGCCGGTGGGCCGCAACCGCCGCGTGGCGCTGACCCAGGGGGATGAGCTGCTGATTGGCCCGTTCCGCATTCGGGTGTTTATCGGTGCCGTGCAGGTGGAGCCGCAGCTGGATCAGATCATCGGCAACCGCCGCGACAACGATATTGACGACTGGCTGGGCGATGAGTTCACCGGTTTTACCGCCCCGGCGGAGGACCGTCCGGGTCACGACAAACACAGCGATCCGCTCTGGGTGTTGCAGCAGGAGCGCAACAGCGCCGCAGCCATGCTCAACGGCAGCGCGAGCGTGCCGGACATGATGCCGCAACGTAACCCGCTTTCGGGAATTGAGGACAAGATGGATCAGGAATTTATCGAACTCCCTGACGTTCAGGGTTACAGCAGTGATTTTAACAGCGCCGCTGGCGTATCCCTGGCCCCGCTGATGCGCGGCCTCGGGCAGACGCTGGCGCTGCGGGACGGCCAGCAGAGCCAGGAGATGCTGCACGAGATGGGCAAAACCCTGCGTGCCACGCTGGAAGGGCTGCTGACGCTGCAGGCCGAGCAGGCGGCGCTGGCGGATAAGCTGCTGCGTCCGATCGAAGATAACCCGCTGCGCCTCGGGCTCAGCTACGACGACACCCTGGCGCTGCTGTTCGCCGAAACCAAAAGTCCGGTGCATCTCTCGGCCCCGGCGGCGGTGGCGGAAGTGCTGCGCAATATTCGCGTACATCACATCGCCAATCAGCAGGCGATCGGCGCGGCGCTCAACAGCATGGTGCAGGCGTTCTCGCCGGACGTGCTGCTCAAGCGCTTCAGCCACTACCGCCGTGGCGGGGAGGAGGTGCCGATGCACGACGGATGGGCGTGGGAGATGTACGAGCACTACTTCCAGGAGCTGACCTCCAGCCGTCAGCAGGGGTTCCAGCGCCTGTTCCAGCAGGTGTATGCCCAGGCCTATGACCGTGCGGTGCGTGAGCAGCAGGAGCAAGCATAATGCTGAAACCGGCACTGGTTTTTCTGGTGGCGTTAACCCTGGGCGGCTGTACCACCCTCGGCAAGATGGCGGATGTCGCGATGGATCCTGACATTCAGGTGGGCAGCAACAACGATCAGCCCTCCACCGTGGCCTTCAGCATGGTCGCCGAACCGGACATGAACCCCAACGAGAGCGGCGACGCGGCTCCGCTGGAGTTCCAGATCGTGATGCTGTCTGAGGACTCCCGCCTGCTGGCCACCGACTTCGATCAGGTCACCACCGACATCGAAGCGGCGCTGGCGAAAAACTATATCGACCACCAGGACTACACCCTGCTGCCGGGCCAGTTCAAATACCTGCCGCCGGTGAAGCTGGATGAAAAAGTGCGCTACATCGGCGTTATCGCCCGCTACGCCGACCCCGACAGTGCGGAGTGGCGCAAGGTGATCAAAGTGAAAAACACCGGCCATGCTTACCAGATCCTGGTGCACCTGCGCCTGGATGAAGTCGAATTACAGCAAGAAGAAGAATAACGATGTCTATTCGAAACCGTGTTATCTGGCGTGAAGGGCTGTTTATCAAGCCCCAGCACTTTCAACAGCAGCAGCGCCACACCGATTACGCGCTCCACGCCCGACTGAGCGCGGTGAGCGATTACTACTACGGTCTGCAGAGCCTGACCATTAACGAAGAGTATCTCAACTTCGGGCGCATCGCGCTGGTGGGCGCCACCGGCGTAATGCCGGACGGTACGGTGTTCAACGTGCCCGGCGACGACGCACTGCCCCAGCCGCTGGAGATCACCGACGCCTCGGTCACCAATCAGAAAGTCTATCTGGCTATTCCGCTGGCGGTAAGCGGCGTGCGGGAAGTGAGCGACGAGGAGCAGCAGGTCTCTTCCCGCCTCGCGGCGCACCGCTATGACGTGCGCGATCTGCACAGCGACGGCGGGGATGTGGTGTCGCTGGACGTGGGCCGCGTCAGCCTGCGCCTGATGCTGGAGCGCGACGACCGCAGCGCCTACGCCTCAATGGCTATCGCCTGTATTCAGGACAAACGCCCGGACGGCGGCCTGATCCTCGACCCGACCTTTATGCCGTGCAGCGCCAGCGTGGCGGCGATCCCGGTGCTGAAACGCTTTCTCGGCGAGTCTGCCGGGCTGGTGGCCGAACGCGCCCGCAGCCTGTCGCAGCGCATTGCCGCGCCGGGCCAGCAGGGGGTGGCTGACGTTGCCGAATTCATGATGCTGCAATTGCTCAACCGCGTGCAGCCGCAGCTCTCGCACCTGGCGCGTCTCGGCACGCTGCACCCGGAGCGCCTGCACGAAGCGCTGGTGAGCTTCTGCGGTGAGCTGATGACCTTTACCGACGAGTCGCGCCTGCCGCCGGAGTTTCCGGCCTACCGTCACGACGACCAGCGCGTCAGCTTCGAACCGGTGATGCAGGCGCTGCGTCAGGCGCTCAGCACCGTGCTGTCGCCGCGCGCCGTGTCGCTCCAGCTGCGCAAGCATCCTTACGGCATCGTCATGGCGATCGTCGGCGACAGCGAGCTGATGAACAGCGCCGAATTTATCCTCGCGGTGCGCGCCCGCATGCCGCAGGAGCAGCTGCGCAAACAGCTGCTGCAGCAGACCAAAGTCGCCTCCAGCGAGAAGATCCGCGAGCTTATCAGCCTGCAGCTGCCGGGCGTTCCGCTGCTGCCGCTGCCGGTGGCCCCGCGCCAGCTGCCGTATCACGCCGGCTACAGCTACTTCCAGCTCGATCGTCAGAGCCCGGCCTGGCAGATGCTGGTGATCGGCAACACCCTGGCGTTCCACATCGCCGGCGAGTTCCCGGAACTGGATCTTCAGCTCTGGGCCATTCGTGGTCAGTAATCGGGAGAGGGAACGATGACCATCGAGGTACTGAAAAACGACAACCTGGGGGAGCTGCTGTTCGAGCACGCCCGCCAGATGGATATGGATTCCGACTACTGGTTCCGCATGCGCGGCCAGAGCATCAACCCGATGATCGACGCAGTCACGCCGCTGCTCGGCATGGTGGGGCGCGTGCGTCAGATGAACCAGTACACCGGCGTGCCGGATCTCTACCAGACCGTGGTGACAGAGATTCAGGCCATCGAGCAGGAGCTGTCCACCCACGGCTACGAAGCCGGGGTGATCCTCTCGTTTCGCTACATCCTCTGCACCTTTATTGATGAAGCGGTGATGAGCAAGGAGTGGGGCAGCCAGAGCGTCTGGTCGGAAAACTCGCTGCTGGCGCGCTTTCACAATGAGACCTGGGGCGGCGAAAAGGTGTTTGCCCTGCTCGATAAGTTACAGGAGGAGCCGCAGCGCTACCGCGACATCCTGGAGTTTATCTGGCTGTGCCTGACCCTCGGCTTCCAGGGACGTTACCGCGTGATGCCCCAGGGCCACGGCGAATTTTTAAACGTGATCCGCAAGCTGCACCGCACCCTGCGCCCGGAGCCGGTTAACGCCCCGACGGTGTTTCATCTTGACCTCGGGCAGCAGGCATCGCGCTACCGCCTGAAGCGCCAGGTGACGCTGCGCACGGTGTTTATCGGTATCTGCCTCACGCTGGCCGGGATTTTTGGCCTCTATCACTATCAACTCAGCAATCAGACCCAGGACGTCCTTCGTCAGTTGGGAGAATTATTAAAATAAGGAAGACACCGTGATCCGTATTGACCTGCCGGTACTTGTTGAACGTCTGAACCCGGTATGCCGCCACATGCTTGAAGAGGCGGCGGCGCTGTGCGTGAACCATCAGGGCGCTGAGATCCGCATTGAGCATCTGCTGCTGAAAGCTATCGACACGCCGCTTTCCGACGTGCGGCTGATCCTGAACCGTGCCGGGGTGGATCTGGATGAGGCGAGGACGCTGCTGCAACCCAACGAGCATGACAAAACCCTGAATCCGGGCTATCCGTCGTTTTCTCCGCTGCTGGTGGAGTGGCTGCAGGACAGCTGGCTGCTGGCGTCCGCCCAGATGCGCCATCCCCAGCTGCGCAGCGGCGTGATGCTGCTGGTGCTGCTGATGACGCCGCACCGCTATCTTTCCACGCCAGTGACGCGTCTGCTGGCGAAGGTCAACCGCGACCTGCTCACCCAGCAGTTTGACGAGTGGGTCAAAACCTCCGCCGAAACCGAGGTGGTGAGCAGCGACACGGGCGCAAGCGCCCCGGTGGCCACCGATGCCACCCTGCTGGGCCGCTTCACCCAGAACATCACCGAGCAGGCACGCCAGCAGCAGCTGGACCCGGTGCTGTGCCGTGACGAAGAGATCGACCTGATGATCGACATCCTCTCACGCCGCCGCAAAAACAATCCGATCATCGTCGGCGAAGCGGGCGTCGGGAAAAGCGCCCTGATTGAAGGCCTGGCGCTGCGCATCATTGACGGCCTGGTGCCGGAAAAGCTGCAGGGCGTGGAGCTGCTGTCGCTGGATCTCGGGGCGATGCAGGCCGGTGCGGCGGTAAAAGGGGAGTTTGAGAAGCGCTTCAAGGGCGTGATGCAGGAAGTAAAAGACGCGCCGCGTCCGGTGATCCTGTTTATCGACGAAGCGCACACCCTGATTGGCGCAGGCAACCAGGCCGGCGGCCTTGATGTTTCCAACCTGATCAAACCGGCGCTGGCCCGCGGCGAGCTGCGCACCATCGCGGCCACCACCTGGAGCGAGTACAAAAAGTACGTTGAGAAAGACGCTGCCCTGTCGCGTCGTTTCCAGCAGGTGAAAGTGGGCGAGCCGAGCGCCGAACAGGCGACGGTGATCCTGCGCGGGCTGCGCACTATCTATGAAAAAGCCCACGGCGTGCTGATCGACGACGCGGCGCTGCACGCGGCGGCCACGCTGTCAGCGCGCTATATCTCCGGGCGTCAGCTGCCGGATAAAGCTATTGACGTGCTGGACACCGCCTGCGCGCGCGTCGCCATCAACCTCACCACGCCACCGCGCGCGGTGAGCCATCTGCAAACCCGACTGCAGCAGCGCGAGCTGGAGATCGCTCAGCTTGAGCGCCAGCGCCGCATTGGTCTTGGCGATCACGCCGAGCGTCTGACACTCCTTGACAGCGAGCAGGAGAGCGACCGCGCAACGCTCGCTGAGCATGAAGCCCACTGGCAGCAGCAGCAGGCGCTGGTGCAGCAGATCATCGCCCTGCGCGCTGAGCTGTTGAGCGACGAGCCGCCGGCAGACGTTGAGGCCGCCAGTGCGGAACTGAAAGCGCAGGAAGCGGCGCTGGCGGGCTTTGAAAAGAGCGCAGTGCGCCTGTCCGCCCACGTTGACGCCGCGCAGATTGCGGCGGTGATCGCCGAATGGACCGGGGTGCCGGTGAACCGCATTTCACAGAGCGAGCTGGACGTGGTGACGCGTCTGCCGGACTACCTGGGCGACAGCATCAAAGGTCAGGGGCTGGCGATCGCGCATCTGCACAAGCATCTGCTTACGGCCCGCGCCGATCTGCGTCGCGCCGGCCGCCCGCTCGGGGCGTTCCTGCTGGTGGGGCCAAGCGGCGTCGGTAAAACCGAAACCGTGGTGCAGATTGCCGACCTGCTGTTTGGCGGGCGCAACTACCTCACCACCATCAACATGTCCGAGTATCAGGAAAAGCACACGGTGTCGCGCCTGATCGGCTCGCCGCCGGGCTACGTCGGCTTTGGCGAGGGCGGCATTCTTACCGAAGCCATCCGCCAGAAACCCTATTCGGTGGTGCTGCTTGATGAGGTGGAGAAGGCGCACCCGGACGTGCTGAACCTGTTCTACCAGGCGTTCGACAAGGGCGAACTGGCCGACGGGGAAGGGCGCATTATCGACTGTAAAAACGTGGTGTTCTTCCTGACCTCTAACCTCGGTTTCCAGACCATTGTCGATTACGCCGAACGCCAGGACGAACTGCTGGACGCGCTCTACCCGGAGCTGACCACCTTCTTCAAACCGGCGCTGCTGGCGCGTATGGAAGTGATCCCGTACCTGCCGCTGGGCCACGACACCCTGAAAGCGATTGTGCAGGGCAAACTGGCGCGTCTGGTAACGCTGCTGCAAACCCGCTTTGGTGCCAGCGTCGAGATTGACGACGCGGTGCCGGAAGAGATCCTGCGTCGTGCCAACCGCAGCGAGAACGGGGCGCGCATGCTGGAGTCCATCATCGACGGTGCGCTGCTGCCGCCGGTGTCGCTGCAGTTGTTGCAGCGCATGGCGACGGGCGAGCCGGTGTCGCGCATCACCTTCACCCTTGCTGAGGGTGAGTTTGCGTGCGGCCTGGAGGGGTGAGCATGCAACGCGCGCTGGAGTTCGCACTCTCGCTGACCCTGCCGGATGACGAAACCGCCCTGACCGACTGGCTGCTGGCGGTGCTGCACAAGCACTGGCAGCCGCAGGGGGTGCTGGTCGGCCTGCCGGAGTTCAGCGGGCGTCAGCTGGAGTGCCGTGGGCTGGCCGGCAGCACGCCGGTTGCGCTCGCGCTCGAAGCCGATGATTTCGGCCAGCCGCTGGCCTACGTGATGCTGAAAAATCAGGTGCGCATCTGGGACACGCTGTATGGCGGCGCGCGCATCGACAATGCCGCGTTTCGTCAGCTGCTGACCGATATGGGGACGCACAACGGGCTGCTGGCGCTGCCGATCCCGGATGCCGCCGGCAAGCTGTGCGGCGTGCTGGGGATCTTCGACAAGGGTGACCAGCTGTGGGCCTGGCGTAATGCCGGCGATCTGGAGCTGCTGCTGCAGGTGTTTGGCCGTCAGCTGGCGCGGGTGAAATCCCTGCGCCGCAACCAGCGGGAAAGCACCCAGCTGCGCGCCTCGCTGCGCCAGATTGCCGACGAGAGCGAAGCGCGTCGCCACACCGCTACGCTGCTGGAAAATCAGCTGGTGGGGCAGTCAACCGCGGCTCGCCATCTGCGCGATCAGATTGCCCAGATCGCCGGGCACTCGCTGTCCGTGCTGATCCAGGGCGAAACCGGCTCCGGCAAGGAGGTGGTGGCCCGCCTGCTGCACCAGTGCTCACCGCGCGCCGACCGCCCCTTCGTTGCCATCAACTGCGCTGCCATCCCGGAAAACCTGATTGAGAGCGAGCTGTTTGGCTACCTCAAAGGGGCTTTTTCCGGGGCGCAGAGCAACAAAGAGGGGCTGGTGGCCCAGGCCCACGGCGGCACGCTGTTCCTCGATGAAGTGGGGGATATGCCGCTGGCGATGCAGGCCAAACTGCTGCGGGTGCTGGAGACGCGCTGCTACCGTCCGTTGGGGAGTGACAAAGAGTGCCACTCGGATTTTCGCGTGATTGCAGCTACCCACCAGCCGCTGGATGAGCAGGTCGCCGATGGCCGTTTCCGTCAGGATCTGTTCCACCGCCTGTGTCAGAGCCAGATCCTGGTGCCCGCCCTGCGCGAACGCGCCGAGGATATTGCCCTGCTGAGTAAGCATTTCATCGCCGGCTTCGGCGAGCGGGAAGGGAAACGTTTCGGCACCCTGCGCCGCCCGCTGCTGGCGATGTTGCTGGCTTACTCCTTCCCCGGCAACGTGCGCGAGCTGCGTAACCTGCTGGAGGTGGCCTGCGCCCACACCGCCGATGGCGATGACATCGGGCCTGATGCGCTGCCGCTGGAGATGCTCTCCCGTCTTGAGGACGATGCCTGCGACATGAACGACGACTACAACCACATTCAGGATCTGCGTCAGGCGTTATGCGACTACGAGGCCGCGGTGATTGCGGCCCGGCTGCGCTACTACCAGGGCAATCGCCTGCGGGTCGCCGAGAGTCTGAATATCGCCCGGCGCACGCTGGATCATAAATGCATGAAGCTGGAGGTGCAGTAATGAGCGTCCTCACCCTGTTACCGCTCCTGACCTCGGCCTTTGGCCCCGCGCCGCTGGAGCGCAGCGTACAGCAGTGCCAGAAGGAGCAGAGCGCTGAGCTACGGCTGGCCTGCTACGACGCGCTGGGTCGCGTATCGGCGACCGCCGCCGCACCCGCTGCGGACCCCACCGGCTGGCAGCTGGAGAAAGATGCCCTGAGCGGCGACCTGACCCTGACGCGCAGCGTACCGCCGGGTGCCACCTTCAGCGTTGCCTGCCTGAACGCCATCACCCACATCCGCGTGCGCATGACCCTGCCCTGGGAAGGGGAGAACGTCACCGCCACCCTCGACGGCGTTCCCGCCTCGGGCAACTGGTTTGTGCGCGATAAGGGTCGCCTGCTGGAATTTGGCCGCGGTCTGCCGGCCATCGACGAACTGAAGCGCTGGTCCGGTCAGCACGAACTGACGCTGACCAGCGACGACGGGCGCGAGGTGCGTGTCCCGTTAACCGGCATGGGCGAGGCGGTGAAGCCGCTGCGCCAGCTGTGTCGCTGGTAGGGGGCCGGATGGAGCATCGTCACCCCTGGTGTCAGCGACTGCTGGCCGCGCTGCCCGATGAGGCGCAGCGCAGCGCCATCGCGGCCGACGATCCGCTGTGGGAAAACATCGAAACTGAACTGGTGAAGCTCGGCTCGCTGGCGCACAGCCAGGTGAACCTGACCGAAGTGGCAGGCCTGTGCCTGACGCTGCTGGAGAGCAAAACCAAAGATATGCGCGTGCTGGTGCAGCTGGTGCGCTGTCTGCAACATCCGGCAAAAGCCACGCCGTTCGGCACCGCGCTGATCCTGCTCGACAGCTGGGTTGAGGCTTACTGGGCCATCGCCTGGCCCGCCAGCGCCATGCAGAAGCAGCGCCTGCTGGTACAGATGGTGCGCCGCTTCGACGGGGCGCTCGGTCGCGTCGGCGAGCAGGCTTCTGCGGCCGAGCTGGATCAGCTGCTGGCCCACGCCGAACGGCTGGAGCAGACGCTGCTGCGCGTTGCGCCGGAAAAGACCGATCCGCTGGAGACCCTGATCCCGGCGCTGCGTCGCGCCCGATCGCGCCAGCAGGAGCAGGCGAAGGCCGACAGCGCCCCGGCCCCGGTCACCGCCAGTACCGTGGTCACCACCCAGAGCAGCGCCGCCGCGCCGGAGATCGATACCTCGAATGAACGCGCCTGGCGGCAGACCCTGCTGAAGGTGGCCGGGCTGATCGTAGAGCAGCAGCCCGATGCGGCGGTGGGCTACCGGCTGCGCCGCCACGCCATCTGGAGCACCATCACCGCCGCACCGGTGACCTCGCGCGGCAATCAGACCCAGCTCGCCCCGGTGGCGGCGGATCGCGTCAGCGAATACCACGCGGCGCTGCCCCAGGCGGATAACGCGCTGTGGAAGCAGATTGAAGAGAGCCTGGTGCTGTCGCCGTACTGGTTCGACGGGCACTGCCTGTCGGCACGCGTGGCCGCGCAGCTGGGCTTTCCCGAAGTGGCGGCGGCCATCGCGGCGGAGCTGGAGGCGTTTCTACAGCGCCTGCCGGTGCTGCGCGAGCTGACCTTCAGCGACAAGAGCGCGTTTCTCACCGAGAGCAGCGCGGAGTGGCTGCGCGGGGCGAAGGCGAGCACCGGGCAGGGGAGCGAGCAGGGCCAGGATCTGGCCGCCGAAGTGGCTGCCTGCCGAAAAGCGCAGGGGCTGAACGCCGCGCTGGCGCTGCTGGATGACAAAACGCGGCAGCAGTCGGAGCCGCGCGACCAGTTTTACGCCGGGATGATGCTGGCGGAGCTGCTGGCCGCCGAAGGCATGAAAACCCTGGCCGCACAGCACTATCACCATCTTTTGCAGGAAGCGCACCGCCTCGGGCTGGCGCAGTGGGAACCGGGACTGGTGAAACGCCTTGAGCGTCTGGCCAAAGCCCGTTAACAGGACTTTTTTGAGCGGTAACCTATGTTAAACAAACTTATTACCTTACTGCGTAAGCAACTGCCGAAACTCAAGCCGTCGTGGCTGCTGCTCGGTATCGTGCTGTGGTGCGTCGTGCTGGTGCTGGCCTGGTGGCTGGGGCCAAAGCTGGCGCTGGCCGGGGCGCGCCCGCTGGAGAGCCTCTGGGGACGGGTGATCTTCACCGTCGTCTGGCTGTGGGTGGCCTGCGGCGTCAGCGTCTGGCGCATCTGGCAACGTATGCAGCAGCTAAAAGCCGAGCGCAAGGAGCTGGTCGAGGTAGAGCAGGACCCCAACAAGGTGTTCGTCGATAATCAGCAGCGTTTCCTTGACGGCTGGCTGACGGCGCTGCGCACCAATCTGGGCGCCGGTTCGCTCTACCAGATGCCCTGGTATCTGATGGTGGGCCTGCCGGGCAGCGGAAAAAGCAGCCTGGTACACCGCGCCAACAACGCCAACAAGCTCAATGCCCGTCTTACCGCCGAGCTGCGCGGCCTGGCGGTGGATCAGAAAGTGGATTGCTGGCTGGGGGAAGAGGCCGTGATCCTCGACCCGAAAGGGGAGCTGCTGATGCAGTCGGTTTCCGATCTGGAGCCGAACGGGCTGCGCAATGAGCGCCTGTGGCAGCACCTGCTGAACTGGCTCAACGACAACCGCAAGCGCCAGCCGCTCAACGGTCTGGTGCTGACCCTCGATCTGGCGTGGCTCTCCCAGGCCAGCGTCGCCGAGCGTAAGGTGTGCGCCCAGCTGCTGCGCGCGCGCCTGCTGGATATCACCTCCACCCTGAACACCCGGCTGCCGATCTACTTCGCCTTAACCCGGCTCGATATGCTGAACGGCTTCAATGCGTTCTTTCAGCATCTGGATAAAGAGACTCGCCAGTCGCTGCTCGGCGTCACCTTCAGCAGCGAGAGCCAGCAGCCGCACGAGTGGCTGGCAGAGCTGGACAGCTTCTGGGACCGCTGGGTGGATGGGCTGAACGATAACCTCGCCGACAAAATGCTGCCCTACACCGGGGAAGCCGCCGCCACCGAGCTGTTCTCCTTTGTGCGCCAGCTGGCCGGGCTGAAGGATTATCTGCATGAGGTGCTGAGCGAAGCGCTGGTACAGGACGACCGTAACATGCTGCGCGTGCGCGGCATCTACCTCAGCTCGGTTTACCAGCAGGGCGTGCCGTTCGATGCCTTTGCTCAGGCGGCCTCCCAGCGCTATCACCTGCCGGAGGCGGTCTATGCCTCGCAGCGCGGTGAATCCAATACCTTCTTCGTGCGCGAGCTGTTTAAGAGCGTGGTGTTCCCGGAAGCGCACCTCGCTGGCGAGAGCCGTCTGCACAGCCTGTACCGCCGCCGCCGCATGTCCACCGGCGTCGGCCTGATGGCGCTGGGTGCTGTGGCGCTCACCGCTGGCTGGCACCACTACTACCGCACTAATGAAGAGGCGGGGCGCAACGTGCTGGCCCGCGCTCAGCAGTTTATTAACGCCCGCGACGTGGAAGAGCGCGGCGGGTTTGGCGTCAGCCAGCTGCCGCGCCTCAACCTGATCCGCGAGGCCACGCTGTCGTTCGGCAACTACCGTGAGAAGGACTCCCGGCTGGCGGATATGGGGCTGTACCAGGGCGACCGCATCGGCCCTTACGTGGAAGGCTCTTACCTGCAGCTGTTGCAGGTGCGTTTCCTGCCGGCGCTGATGGTGGGGCTGGAGCAGGATCTGCGCGATGCGCCGCCGTCGAGCGAAGCCAGGCTCAGCGTACTGCGCGTGATGCGCATGATCGAAGATGCCTCCGGGCGCAACAAGCCGCTGGTGCAGCAGTATATGGCCCAGCGCTGGCAGAAAGCCTTCCCCAACCAGGGGGCGATTCAGGAGCAGCTGATGCAGCACCTGGAGTACGCCCTCGACCACACCGACTGGCATAAAGCGCGTGCCGACCGCGACGCGGAAGCGATCGCGGCCTGGCAGCCGTTTGTTACGCCGGTGGCGGAGGCGCAGCGCGAGCTGAGCAAGCTGCCGCTGTTCCAGCGCGTTTATCAGAGCCTGGTGCTGCGAGCCACCGATGCGCTGCCGCCGGATCTGATGGTGCGTGATGAAGTCGGACAGACCTTCGATAACGTCTTTGCCCTGCGCAATGATAAAGCCGGGGCCGTGCCGCGCTTCTTCACCTGGCCGGGCTTTAACGACTACTTTGTGCGTCAGGATAAAACCCTGTTCGACCTCACCGCCCTCGATGCGTGGGTGCTGGGGCTGCGCGAGCGCGTGCACCTGAGCGAGGCGGATCGCAACGAGATCCAGCGCCAGGTCAACGACCGCTACATCACCGACTACGTCAACCACTGGCAGAAAACCCTCGCCAATATCGACGTGCAGTCCTTCGAAACCCCGGAACAGGCGCTGGACGTGCTGACCACCATCACCGGTAACGAGCAGCCGTTCCAGCGCGTCATCACCACCCTGAGCGACAACACCCGCGCCCGTAAGCTGGGCGAGGAGAGCAGCGAGGCGGCGCAGAGTATCAACACCCGTATCGCCAGGCCGTTCATTCCGCTCAACGACACCCTGAGCGGGCGCGGCGACAACGTGGCGCTGATCCAGGAAGTGAACCAGAAGCTGACCGATCTCTACCACTGGCTGGAGCAGATTGTGAACGCGGTGGACCCCGGTGCCGCAGCGCTGAAAGCGCTCCAGCAGCGCCAGGCGAACCAGTACTCCGACCCGGCGTTTGTGCTGCAACAGTACGCCCGCAGCCTGCCTGCGCCGCTGGATCGCTGGGTCACCCAGATTGCCGAGCAGGTATCGGGCCTGACGGTTAACCTGGCGATGTCCTCGCTCAACGATGAGTGGATCAACAAGGTGGTGACGCCGTTTAACGATCAGCTGGCCCACCGCTATCCATTCGATCCGCAGGCGGAAGACGATGCGCCGCTCTCGGAAGTGGAACGCTTCTTCGCGCCGGGCGGCACGCTGGATGGCTTCTATACCAGCAACCTCAAACCGCTGGTGGATGCCGGGATGCTGGAGAGTGAATCGGGCAGCGAGGTGCAGATGGAACTGCTGCGTCAGCTGGAGCGCGCTCAGAACATCCGCAACGCGCTGTTTAACACCCAGGGCGGGCTGGAGTTCCACTTCGTGATGGAGCCGATTGAGCTGACCGCCAACAAGCGGCGCAGCGTGCTTAACCTCGACGGTCAGCTGCTGGAGTACACCCACGGCCGCCGCCAGAAGATCCCGCTGGTTTGGCCGAACGCCATGCGTGACGGGGCGCAGAGCAAGTTGATTCTGGTGCCGGACAACGCCGAACGTTCACCGCGCAGCCTGAGCTATGCCGGGCCGTGGGCGATGTTCCGCATGATGGATGCCAGCGCCCGCACGAAGATGAACCGCGGCTCCTTTGACGCGCGCTTCGCGGTAGATAACGGGTCGATGACCTATCGCGTCTACAGCGATGAGAGCCACAACCCGTTTGCCAGCGGCCTGTTCAGCCAGTTCCGCCTGCCGGAAACCCTTTACTAATTCACCGGGGCCGCGTGGCCCCGGTTCTTTGATGGAATTTGGTTATGCACGATGCACAGCAAGCAATGAATGTAGGCCGCGATCCGCGCATGTTGCCGGAGTATGAGCGCCTGCGCGGGGAGATCAACAAGCTCAGCCACGCCTCGCGCCCGGAGATTGACTGGCAGCTGGTTCACCAGATGGCGATGATCATCTTTGAGAAGCAGGGCGTCGATCTGCAGACGGCGATCTACTTCACGCTCGCCCGCTCGCGCCTGCACGGGCTGAACGGTTTTACCGAGGGGTGCGAGTTTCTCGCCAACCTGATCGTTACCCAGTGGGACAACTTCTGGCCGCCGGTGCACCAGGCGCGGGCGCGCGTTGACATGCTGGACTGGTTTATCGCCCGCGTCAGCGACGTGATCCGCCAGTACAGCATCAGCCATGAAGATAAGCGCTATATCTACCGCTGCGAGCGCGCCCTGCAGCTGATGAGCGAGAAGCTGCACAACGTCGGGTTAAGCCGCGTGCCGCGGGTCGAAAACCTGATCCACTTTATCGAAGGCTATACCCATCTGTTTGATGAAACCGAAATCGTGATTGTCTCGGACGAGCAGGACATGCATAAGCAGGACATGCAGATCCCGCCGATGGTGTACTTCCGTCCGGACAGCGATAGCGCCCAGCCGGGCATGGAGCAGGCAATGCCAAAAGGCAGCATCATCGTCGGGCGCGAGAAGGGCGCACTCAAGCCGACGGTACTGAAAATCGAAACCCATAAAAAAGCCAAACCGGCGTGGTTCTGGTTCGCCAGCGGTCTGCTGGCCTGTGCGCTGCCGGTGGCGCTGTTTGCTGGCTGGGACCGCTGGACCACCACCGAAGCGGCGCGGGAGAACGACGCCATCAGCCTGCTTGGCAAACCGGCGCGGGCGCTGCCGGGCGCGCTTAACTTCAGCGAGCTGCGCAACATCCGCATGGCGCTGGGCGAGCAGACCCTGCGCGAGATGGAGCCGGAGGTGACCAGCAACTATCAGGCGCAGCTCACCCGCGTGCAGCAGGCCTCGCCGCTGTGGCTCTATCAGTTCGGCGACGATCTGCGCAACTCGGTGCGGGTGCTCTACCCGGATTCACTGGCGGTGAACGCGATGGATACCCAGTGGCAGCAGATGCTGCGCGCCCAGACCGGTGACAAACACGACGAAGCCGCCTGGCAGCAGGCGAACCGCAGCGTTGACGGGCTTATCGCTGAGCTGATGGATCTGGAGCGCAAGCGTAAAACCGTCACCATCTCTTACCTGAAGTCGGCGGTGTATGACATCCAGAAAAACCTCAACCGGGAGGTGCCGTTCAGCGTGCGGCTGGGCCAGCTGGAAAAACGTCAGGCGGCGCAGGAGCGCATCAGCCCGACCGAGCTGAACGCCATGCTGGACGAACTAAAGGGGCTGAACACCCGCATGTATCTGCTTGAGCAAACCCGCACCGCGCCATGAAAGGGGGCCATGTGAAACAACGACTCGTCACGCTGGTCATTGGCAGCGTGCTGCTGACGGGCTGTGCTGCCAGTGTGGATTCGCTGTCGGAACGCGATCTGGCGCTGGCGGCGAAAGAGGGCAACCCGCAGGCGCAGTATCGTTACGCCCGTATGCTGGCGGCGCGAAAGGATTACCCGCAGGCGATGACGCTGATGAAGCAGGTGGGAGACAAGAGCATGCTCGCGTCGGTTTCCAGCGAGCAGCGCGGCGATGCCGCCCGTCAGGTGGGAGACTGGTACAGCGCCGGGCTGGGTGAGCCGCGCAATGAGAAGCTGGCGCGGGTCTGGTGGGAAAAGGGGTCATCGCTGGGTAATGGTGAAGCCAGCTACCGTCTGGCGCAGGACTGCCAGCAGCAGCACAGCGGTAAGCTGGAAACCGACTGCATCGACATGCTCGAAACCGCGGCGCAGCAGGGGCATGCTCCGGCGCAGCTTGCGTTAGCGCAGTGGTTTGCTGACCATGAAGGGGCGGAACAGGAGGGGCTGGAATGGCTGCAGAAGTCTGCGGATCAGCAACATCCCCGGGCGCTCTGGCAGCTGGCGCAGCGCTATGAAACCGGGGCGGGCGTCGAGAAGCGCAGCGACATGGCGCAGCGGCTCTACTTCGCCAGCGCTGAAAAGGGTTATGCTCCGGCCCAGCGCTGGATGGGGGAGCACACCAGCGGCAAAGAGGCATACGAATGGTACGAAAAAGCCGCCAACGGCAACGATGCCGCCGCCCAACGCTGGATGGCTGAAACCTGGTTTACCGGCCGTGGCGTGGTAAAGAACGATCAGACCGGGGCGGCCTGGCTGCAAAAAGCGGTTAACGGCAACGATCCGCAGGCGCAGTACCTCTACAGCCAGCGTCAGCGCAGCGATGAGGAACAGGAGCTGTGGCTGAAACGCGCGGCGGCGGGCGGCTACAGCGATGCCCAGTACGCGCTGGCAGGGCGCTATACCGCACGCGGCGAGGATAAAGAAGCGCGCGCCCTCTGGGCGGCGCTGGCGGAAAAAGGCGATGCGCAGGCGCGGCTGGCCTACGGAGAAATGCTGCGGCTGGGGCAGGGCGGGAAACAGGATTTCGCCGCCGCCTTTAAGCAGTACCGTCTGGCGGCGAATGCCGGGAACCGCATGGCACAGTACCGGATGGGCCTGCTGCGTCAGGAGGGGCTGGGTGCGCCACGCAACCGTATCCACGCTTACGCCTGGTTTTCTCTGGCCTCGACCGAAGGCATGAAAGAGGCGCTGGCCGCGCTTAACGATCTTGAAGCCGCTATGGAGCCGGAGGAGATCAACCGGGCGCAGAAGCTGGCGGTGATCTGGAGCAAGCGCATCGCCAAAGCCGAGCGCGCCGACCTCGACAACGAGGGGTGATCCGATTAACCGGGAGGCCCGGGTGGCCTCCCGCTCTCTTTTGCGGTGCGCTTCGCAGCGCGACTGCATCCTGACGGTAACAGCGTAAAAAGTGTTGGTGCCTGCACGCAGTTTCTTGATTTTACCGCTGCGTTTTCAGCTCCCGTTCTGCACAGTGCAATATAGGCTTGAGATTATATAGCATTTAACCTATGGTGCAGGGAGCAACGATGTGGACCATAGAAACAACGGATAATTTTGATGCATGGCTGAGCGAGCAGCGTGACGGACACAAACGCTTTTACAGCGTAATGATCCCCGTAGCGGACAGGGAGTTCACGCGTCACCTCAACACGTTGATCAACAAGGAGTAGCCGATGGGCAGAACACTGGAACAGATGCTGGCGGATGAAAAACCGGAGGTGGTTGCCGCGGCACAGGCCGAAGCGAATGAGATGCTGCTGGAGGTTAATCTGGCCATGCTGCGCGATCGGGTGCGGAAAACCCAGATGGAGATGGCGCAGGCGCTGGGCGTAAAACAACCCACCATTGCCGGCATTGAAAAGGCAGGGCGCGATCTCAAAATCTCTACCCTTAAGCGCTACATCGAGGCGGCAGGATGCACGCTACGGCTCGACGTCAAGCTGCCGGACGGCTCGCACTATGTGCTCTCGCTGTAATGTTCCGGCATAGCCATCCGTGTGGGAACTCCGGGTTACATCAATAAATTTGACGCTTTATGTGAAACAAATGGCATTTATTCTTATGCGTCAAAAGGGGAAAGTAAGGGCAACTGACGCGGATCGGCTTCCGCTCCCCTTTCTTGAATAAGGACCGCAATGCCATGAAAAAGATCGGCTTTTTGTCTTTCGGACACTGGACGCCTTCCCCGCAATCCGCAACGCGCATCGCCGCAGATGCCCTGTTGCAGTCCATCGATCTGGCCGTGGCCGCCGAAGAGCTGGGTGCTGATGGCGCGTATTTCCGGGTCCATCACTTCGCCCGCCAGCTTGCTTCGCCGTTTCCTCTGCTGGCGGCTATCGGAGCCAGAACGCGTAATATTGAGATCGGCACCGGGGTGATCGACATGCGCTATGAAAACCCGCTCTACATGGCCGAGAGCGCCAGTGCGGCGGATTTGATTTCCGGTGGTCGCCTGCAACTGGGTATCAGCCGCGGCTCGCCTGAACAGGTTATAGACGGCTGGCGCTATTTCGGTTATCAGCCCGCGGCGGGTGAAAACGAATCTGATATGGCGCGCCGTCACACCGAAGCGCTGCTCGACGCGCTGCGTGGGGAAGGGTTCGCGAAACCAAACCCGCAGCCGATGTTCCCCAATCCGCCCGGCATGTTAAGGCTTGAACCCTGGTCTGAAGGCTTACGGGAGCGCATCTGGTGGGGAGCCGGCTCTAACGCCACCGCGATCTGGGCGGCAAAGCTGGGGATGAACCTGCAAAGCTCGACCCTGAAAGATGATGAAACCGGTGAGCCTTTCCATGTTCAGCAGGCGCAGCAGATCCGCGCTTATCGTGCGGCCTGGGCAGAAGCGGGACATACCCGCACGCCACGCGTGTCGGTCAGCCGCAGTATCTTTGCCCTGATGGATAGCCGCGATCGGGCATGGTTCGGTGGCAGCCGCGATGACAGCGATAAAGTTGGCTTCCTGGATGAGAAAACCCGCGCTATCTTCGGGCGCAGCTATGCCGCGGAGCCGGAGAAGCTGATCGAACAGCTGAAACAGGATGAGGCGATTGCTGAAGCCGATACGCTGTTACTGACGGTGCCGAATCAGCTCGGCGTCGATTACAACGTGCATGTGATTGAGTCCATCCTGAAACACGTCGCACCGGCGATGGGATGGCGCGCATAGCGCCTGGGACGTAAAAGCAAAAAGCCCGCTTAAGTTTCCTTAAGCGGGCTTCTTAAATGTGGATCCTCTGACTAACTTCGTTTGAGCCCCTAATCACCTTGAAATTAGTACAAATCGGAAATCTGGTTTGTTTTGAAAACCATCTAATGTAGACACATTTTGTCGGCTTTAGACCGACATACTATTCCAGTCTCAACCTCTCCCTAAGCTCCTTCACCAGCGAAATATCATCCAGCTCCGCGCTTATCTCATGACGAATAGCATTACTGAATTGCTCGCTACGTTCGCAGGTAACATGATAGCCATGGGATAGCCAGTTCCAACTTCCGAGAACAATAAAACGCCCATCGATCATAAGCACCTTTTCATGAGTACCCTCTGTCAGGCGAATGACATTTTCTTTCCCCAACTGTTCCCGATAATCATTAATCAGAGACTCGTCATTATCATCCGCACGATCCAGACGCTGATTATAGTAACCGTAATATACTTTCACCCTGACGCCACGCCGTTGCGTTGCTACCAGTTGCGCCAATTCCGGTCGCTCATATTGTTTCCCACCCCGACGGATCCACGGCGTGATGATAACCAGCTCCTGCTCACACTGGCTCGCCAGCGCACTGAATGCGGCAATGTGTTCACAGTCGCGATAATAACGCTGTAGGCGAGGTGTCTGGCTCAGGCTATCGAAATTTGGATGCTGGCTACCCTGTTCAAGAAGGAACTCATCAGCAACGCTGTCAGCAAGAACCTTCAGGTATCCACCTGCTTGTCGCAACCGGTGGTAGTTACCAACTACAATAAATTGCTGTTTTGCGCGTGAAACCACAACATTCAGCATGTTAGGTGCATCATTTTGAAAATTCGGATTATCAAGAGGATGAAAAATTACCGGGCTGTAAATGATTACCTCAAAGCCCACGCCCTGGAACTGATGCACTGTACCAATGCAGTTTTTCTGCCAGTGATTCATACGCTGGGCAAGACGCTTAATCAGCAATGACTTCTGATTGCTATAGGGAGTGACGATGCCAACATCGGCGGTTAGATCGTAACCGGCTTCTTCGAGCTTATTCAGCAGTAGCTCAATAGCATCAACTTCATCCAGATTGGTGTTAACCATATCGCCTTTCTGGCCCTCAACGCTGTAGAACATCAAATGATGCCCGCCAGACTTCTCAAAGGCGCTGGCAATGCGGTCGGAAGGAGAGGACGTTTCTACACTTACGCCATGATAGCCCGCCAGCCGGATAAAGAGATCGGCAATGGGTTTCTGGCACCGGCGATGCTCATCAAGAATAATACCGTTGCCGGTATCATCTACTCGTCCTGAAAGTGTGCCTGCCGCGCGGTGCCAGCCCGTAACGCTTGCAGGTGAAACCCGCTCATATAATGTATTATTGTCAGCAAAATGGCGTTCACGCAGTTGAGTTTGCAGGTTTTCTGACAGATTTCTGATGGGTTCGATTTGCAGGGGATCGCCGACAATCATCGCTTTCTCGCTGCGACTCAATAGCGGCACCAGAGATTCAAGCGAAATCATGCCCGCTTCATCGCACAGTGCCAGATGCCAGGGTTTGTGCCCCTTAAGTTCATCAAGTTTACGATAACCCGCCACTTTCCACGCGGAGACCAGTGTGGTTGCCATTACTGGATACACCAGTGACAGTGCGCGATAGAATTCATCCAGCTTATCCAACCAGCGATAGTAGCCCGCACTGCGGCGATTACTCATCAGAGCCCGCCAGTGAGTCAGTACCTCTTCCAGCTCAATTTTTCGCTTTAGTTGTTCCTGCCAGAGATAGCCGATAGCAGCTTCAAACATTTCCCGGTGTTGCCTGATGAAGCGTTTACGCAAAATGTCACACCAGTTACCTTCGGGATAACGCTGTTTATACTGAGCCATAACCTGTTGTGCCCTGATGACTTGCTGCCATTGTTTCCGGATTGTTGCAATATCAGCACAAAGGCTAACCAGATTTTCTTCCTGCTGCCCTTCGGGTTCGTCCTGCATGAGCAGTTCCAGAAGGACCAGATTGTCTGGTTGACGTGACAACATTTCTCCCGCATCAGCCAGAGCAGCTAGCTGGCGATGAGGCAGGGAAGAAAGATTGAAATGCTGAAACTCCTCCGGTGCAGCAAGGCTCATTTGTTGCAGCCGTGCCGGATATTTTCCCTCGAACAGGCGGGCCAAATGGCGCTTTATCCCTTTACGCGGATAATCACGGTAATGCAGTTCCAGTGCGGGGCGTAGTGGTGAATCCATCCAGCGCAAGATCTGCGCCAGATCATGTTGCTGTGGCCATGTTGCCTGCAATGTCTGGTAAATTCTGCTGGCCTGAAAACGCTGCGCTTTTATCCCGCGAAGTTCCTGCAGGCGTTGCTCCAGCTGGCTGTTTAGATTATTCAGGTCGTCGGGATGATGCAGTGAAACGTCAATCCCCAACTGCTGTGCCTGAGCGGCTACTGCGGGGATTTTTGTCATGAAACGAGCCGGGAGCTCTTCTGCGTTGGTGGTGTCCAGGCCACAATCCACAACAGTCTGTATCGCGGTTGCCTTTTCATTCAGATATGTCCGGTAACATTGATTTAACTCGTCACGATGTCGTAATAAAACAGCCAACGAATCGCGCTGGCGTTTTTCGTCGTAACTTTCCTGACGCCAGCGGCTCATCAATTGCTCAAGTCGGGGGAGCTCCTGTTGCACCTGTTCGTTCGAGCCACCTTGAAACCATAACCAGTCAAGATCCTGGGTTGCAGGGTCACTGCGCAGATCGTCAATGATATTTTCCACCGCTTTTATTGCCGTGGACGTTACCAGCATACCGAAGTTCTGATCTTTTCCCTCAGCAATTGCCAGGGCTCTGGCAACCAGTTGCTGAGCGATGAGCGACTTAAATAGCGTTGTTTTCCCCGTACCCGGCGCACCCTGTACGGCAATCAGGCGTTCATCCTGATTAATGGCCTGTATTGCCGCCATTTGCCCATGACCCAGCGGGTATTGTGTTTCAAACAAACCACCGGTCACCACTTCGTACATATCCGTGGCATTCCCGTCATCATGAATATGGTTGAGATATTGCTCCAGAAGAGGGAAGTCACCGGCTGGGTTATTGCACAACCACGTGAAATCTTCCTCATCACGCTTGAGGTTGTAGTCTTCATTATGCAGCGGAGCTACCAGAGCGTTGAATGCGGTCTCCAGGCCCTGGTATTTGCGATTTGATTGCTGAGAAACCCAAACCTGCAGGGCATTAAATGCCTCAAGGAAGGTGTCATATTTACACCCGGTAAGCGCGCTTACGATACTCATCATATGGCGGTTTTCACCGAGCTCATTCAGCTGGATGCCAAACATTTCACGAAAAGCGAAGGGGAATGGGCTGACCATTTTTCCATCTTTGACGGGGATTAACACCGAGGTACGGCCTTGTTCAAAGAATGATTTTGGAAGCGGAAAAGAGAAGAGCGGTAGATATTTTACAATTGATTTGCCCCGCTCATTTTCGATGCAGCGCAATACGGGAAACAGCAGGTTGACAGGTTCTATATGGGAAATATTTTTCTTTTCATCATATTTAACAAAACGCCGGCGCCAGTTTTCGAACATCTCAGGCTTAACGCTAAGTATTATGCCATTCTGGCTTTCTTCACAGTTATCTTCACCAAGCATGAGTTGATGGTGTTCATGTACCTGGCTGGCCGGTATTTTACTCTTTTCCGCGCCGCTGAATTTAAGATAATCGTGCCATGCTGAAAGGATATCATTAGAGGAGTTTTGCATCGTGCTAACAGAACCTTATTCTGGGTATCTCCTTGAAATTTATGGTTAGAGAATAACACAAGTGTGGGCGTTTTAACTCTGTCAATTAGTTATTCGTTATTGGGAAACATTATATAATTACAACATACTAGATTATGCTACCGGAATATTTGTCGCGTAGACAATTAGCATTATTCCCTGAGAACAGCTCAGAACCATGGGTTTTGAAGGTTAATGGGAAACAGCTGGAACGCCAAACCTGAGATCATTTTAAGCTAACGGTGAAGGTAACGTAAAAGCAAAAAGCCCGCTTAAGTTTCCTTAAGCGGGCTTCTTAAATATGGCTCCTCTGACTGGACTCGAACCAGTGACATACGGATTAACAGTCCGCCGTTCTACCGACTGAACTACAGAGGAATCGTGTGAACGGGGCGAATAGTAGCGGGGGGCCGGACGCTTGTCAAAGCCCGATTCACCTGCTGTGCATCGTTTGCTGACAATTTCAGCAGCCATGCGCATTTCTTATCGTTGCGCACCGTGATGGTGCAGAGATACCCCTTATGGGGCATATAACGAACCGATGTTTCAATAATGAAATCAGCCTGCCTTATTAGTTTCTCTTATTATCCAGACTGTTAGCCGGTTGCGCAGACAATTCTTAAAACTGGCAAGCATCTTGCAACTCCTCCTGTGACATTACTGCCGGCGTTGGCATCGGCATTCCGCACAGGAGACACCACATGAACTTAAGACGGCTGAAGTACTTCGTAAAAATCGTCGATATCGGGAGCCTGACTCAGGCCGCAGAAGTGTTGCACATTGCGCAACCCGCGCTGAGCCAGCAGGTCGCAACCCTGGAAGGGGAGCTTGACCAGCAGCTGCTGATCCGCACCAAACGCGGTGTCACCCCGACCGAAGCGGGTAAGATCCTCTACACCCATGCCAGAACCATTTTACGGCAGTGTGAACAGGCGCAGCTGGCGGTCACCAACGTCGGGCAAACCCTGAGCGGCCACGTTTCGATTGGCCTGGCCCCGGGAACCGCAGCGTCCTCTGTCACCCTGCCGCTGCTGCAGGCGGTGCGCGCCGAGCTGCCGGATGTGGTGGTATATTTACATGAAAACAGCGGCTCCACGCTCAATGATAAAGTGCTCAACGGCCAGCTTGATATGGCGGTGTTATACGACCGTTCACCCACCGCCGGCATCAACAGCCAGCCGCTGCTGAAAGAGGATCTCTATCTCGTTGGCACCCGCGACTGCCCGGGCCAGGTGGTAGAACTCTCGGCGGTGGCGGAGATGAATCTCTTCCTGCCGCGCGACTACAGCGCCGTGCGCAAGCGCGTGGATGAGGCGTTTTCCCTGCGTCGCCTGACGGCAAAAATCATCGGCGAAATCGAATCGGTTTCCACCCTGACCGCCGCCATCGCCAGCGGTATGGGCGCTACGGTGCTACCGGAATCCGCCGCGCGTTCGCTCTCGGGTGCAGCCAACGGCTGGATGGCGCGTATCACCACGCCTTCCATGAGCCTGCCGCTGTCGCTGAATGTGTCGGCGCGGATGCCGCTCTCCCCGCAGGCGCAGGCAGTAAAAGAAATTCTTATGTCACTGGTGACGCGTCCGGCGCTGGAGAACCGCGAGCTGATGCTGGTCAGCTGATACTGGCTAACAGGTACGGGGCGACGCATCGCCGCGCCCGGTACCTGGCGCTTTCTTTACTTCTCCGTTTTTTCAACGTCATTATTCACCCCCTGCAATACCGTTTTTCCCCGCCGCTTATTCATCTCTTTATTCCTTAAAGTAATAAAATGCAGGTTTTTATTATTTGTTAACCCCTTCGTCACACTTTAACAATAGGGCCATGTCGGACATGCCCTGGGGGTAATGTGAACTTTCAGCAACTCAAAATTATTCGCGAGGCGGCGCGCCGGGACTACAACCTGACCGAAGTCGCTAACATGCTTTATACCTCTCAGTCTGGCGTCAGCCGTCACATTCGCGAACTGGAAGAGGAGCTTGGCATTGAGATTTTTATCCGGCGCGGAAAACGGTTATTAGGTATGACGGAACCGGGTAAAGCCCTGCTGGTGATCGCCGAACGTATTCTGAATGAGGCCAGCAACGTGCGTCGCCTGGCGGATCTGTTTACCAACGATGCTTCCGGGATATTAACGGTAGCCACCACCCATACCCAGGCGCGCTACAGCCTGCCATCGATCATCAAAGAGTTCCGCGTGCTGTTCCCGGACGTCCGGCTGGAGCTGATTCAGGGCACCCCGCAGGAGATTGAGGCGCTGCTGCAAAGCGGCACGGCGGATATTGGCATCGCCAGCGAGCGGCTGAGCAACGACCCGACGCTGGTGGCTTATCCGTGGTTTCGCTGGTATCACAGCCTGCTGGTGCCGCAGGACCACGCCCTGGCCCAGGTCAGCGCGCTTACTCTGGAAGACATCAGCCGCTGGCCGCTGATTACCTATCGCCAGGGGATCACCGGCCGCTCGCGTATCGATGAGGCGTTTCAGCGCAAGGGGCTGACGCCTGACGTGGTGCTCAGCGCACAGGATTCCGATGTGATCCGCACCTACGTTGAACTGGGGTTGGGCATCGGGCTGGTGGCGGACCAGGCGAGCGGTGAAGAAGATGGGCATCTTCTGCGGCTGGATACGCGTCACCTGTTTGATGCCAACACCGTATGGCTCGGCCTGAAGCGCGGGCAGCTGCAGCGCAACTACGTGTGGCGCTTTATCGAGCTGTGTAACCCGTCGTTGTCGGTGGACGAGATCAAACGTCAGGCGCTGGATACAGCCGAGACGGCAATCGACTATCAGATTTAACCCCGGCCCGCGCAATGCGGGTTTTTTATGCCAGCCGTTCAGGCAGAACGGGTATCAGTAAACCTGGCAGGCGCATTGCGGGTAATTAATAAACAACATCAATTAATGATGAACTTTATTGTTCAAATGAATATTTTTCTTTTTGTAAAAATAAATATTTTACTGTGTCTGAACGAGCTTGCGGTTATGCATTATTTTAATGCGTTTACCTGGTTTTACTCATGAGGCAATGGCGGGTAAAGCGCGCCGTGATATGTCTGGCGCTGCGGCACAGGTTTATATACAAAAAACAAATTAATAAGCTTGAGCAAGGAGGGGCAGCAGAAACGCTCCGTCGGGGTACGGGCGTCTATAGATAAATACTGAGAGCCCGTGCACAGATTATTACCTCGGTGGTCGCGGTTATATTCAGCATTAAAATAATTTGTCGAATAGATAATAATCAGAAAACGTGCTGATTTCAGCGATTTATTCTGGCGTTTAACGCGCGGTGGGGTATTCATTTCAATAATAACTACCAGCAACAATGCCTGAAATTCCGAATAAACATCAATATTATTAAGGGGTGTCTTATAGACAGTCTTAAGGTCGCTTATTTGATTTTCTTCAGATGCCCGTTTTATCATGGCTGTAAAGATGTGCAGTTCGGAAAATTATTCAAGGGCGATACAACAGAGGGATTTATGAGCGAAAGTTTCCAGAACGAAGTGCCGAAAGCACGTATAAATCTGCGGCTCGATCTGCATACCGGCGGCGCGCAGAAAAAGATTGAATTACCGCTGAAACTCCTCGTGACGGGGGATTTCAGTAACGGTGAAGAATCCAGTCCATTATCTGAAAGGAAAAAAGTTGATATTAATAAAAATAATTTCAACAGTGTGCTTTCAGAATTCTCCCCGGCAGTAAACCTTACCGTAAAAAATACCCTGGCTGATGATGGCAGTGAAGACAACATCCGCCTGATCTTCAGGGATATCAAGGACTTTGAACCCGAGCAGGTGGCGCGTCAGATCCCTCAGCTGCGTGCCATGCTGGCGATGCGTAATTTGCTGCGCGATCTGAAATCCAATCTGCTTGATAACGCCACGTTCAGAAAAGAGCTGGAAAAAATCCTCAAAGATCCGGCGCTATCCCGAGAATTACGCGATGAAATGAGTGCGCTCGCCCCGAAATAATCACCGGGCCTGTCTGTTAATGGATTAATCGAGAGAATGCTAATGTCTGTCAATACTGAAACAACGTCTGCACAGGGAAATACTACGGTTCTGGAAAAAACAGCGGGTGATAGCGTTTATACCTCGCTGTTTAAGAAAATTAATCTCACGCCGGCATCACGCCTCGGCGATATTAATGCTTTTCTGGATGATAGCGCGCTGGCAGAGGCCTCTACCAGTGAGCGTCTCACCGCGGCGATGCAGGTTTTTTTAAACTGCATTCGTCAGTCAGGACAAAGCGTCGATAAGCTCGACAAAACGTTAATTGACCACCATATCGCCGGGCTGGATGCTCAAATCAGCCGTCAGTTAGATGCGGTGATGCACCACGATGATTTCCAGAAAGTGGAGTCACTGTGGCGTGGTCTGAAGCAGCTGGTGGATAACACCGACTATCGTCAAAATGTAAAAACCGAAATTCTTGACGTGTCAAAAGACGATTTACGTCAGGATTTTGACGACGCGCCGGAGCTTATTCAGAGCGGGCTGTACTGGCACACCTATACGGCGGAATATGACACCCCCGGCGGCGAACCGATCGGCGCGATTATTTCGGCCTATGAGTTTGATGCCGGCCCGCAGGATATCACCCTGCTGCGCAATATCTCCGGCGTCTCTGCCGCTGCCCATATGCCGTTTATTGGTTCCGCAGGCCCGAAATTCTTCCTTAAAGAGTCAATGGAAGACGTGGCGGCGATCAAGGATATCGGCAACTATTTCGATCGCGCCGAATACATTAAGTGGAAATCGTTCCGCGACACCGACGACGCGCGCTATATCGGCCTGGTGATGCCGCGCGTGCTGGGCCGCCTGCCGTATGGCCCGGATACCGTCCCGGTACGCAGCTTCAACTACGTTGAACAGGTGAAAGGCCCGGATCACGAGAAATATCTCTGGACCAGCGCCGCGTTTGCTTTCGCGTCCAACATGGTGCGCAGCTTTATTAATAACGGCTGGTGTGTACAAATTCGCGGTCCGCAGGCGGGCGGGGCGGTGAAAGATCTGCCGATTCACCTCTACGATCTCGGCACCGGCAATCAGGTGAAAATCCCGTCCGAAGTGATGATCCCGGAAACCCGCGAGTTTGAGTTTGCCAGCCTCGGTTTCATCCCGCTCTCGTACTACAAAAACCGCGACTACGCCTGCTTCTTCTCGGCTAACTCTGCACAGAAACCGGCGCTGTACGATACCGCCGATGCCACCGCGAACAGCCGCATTAATGCGCGCTTGCCCTACATCTTCCTGCTGTCGCGTATCGCGCACTACCTGAAGCTTATCCAGCGCGAAAACATCGGCACCACTAAAGATCGCCGTCTGCTGGAGCTGGAGCTGAACACCTGGGTCAGAAGTCTGGTTACCGAGATGACCGACCCCGGCGACGAGCTGCAGGCCTCGCATCCGCTGCGCGACGCGAAAGTGGTGGTTGAAGATATCGAGGACAACCCGGGCTTCTTCCGCGTCAAGCTGTATGCGGTGCCGCACTTCCAGGTAGAAGGCATGGACGTCAACCTGTCGCTGGTCAGCCAGATGCCGAAGGCGAAAGCGTAAGTAAGGCAGGAAGCCGATGAAAACGGAACAACCGTTATGGGGGCGGGGGATCATGATCTCGCCTCAGCATTTTCAGCAGCAGGCCGCGTATGCGGCCTGGTCTGCGGAATGTATTGCGCAAATGAGCCTCAACCATCCGTGGGGCGTGATTGAGGCATGTTTTGAACCGGAAGCGCTGGCGTTTGGGCGTCTGCAGGCCCGCCAGCTGCGGGTTCGCTTTCAGGACGGTACGCTGGTTGATACCGGTAATGCAGATGCCCTGCCGCCGGCGCTGTCGCTTGAAGGAGAGGCTCAGGAAACCGTCGTCGTCCTGGCGCTGCCGCTGATGCGGGCGAATGGCGGCAACTGCCTGAAGCCTGATGAGGTGGCTGAGCGTCCGGTGCGTTACCGCCAGCGCTGGCATGATGTCCGCAACCGGTTCGGGGATGACGACCGCCAGATTGCAGTGATGCAGCCTGAACTGACGCTGCGCCTGGCGCATCAGGATAACAGTGATTACCTGATCTGCCCGGTTGCGCGCCTGCAGCCGACGTTACAGGGCGGCTGGACGCTGGATGACACCTTTCTGCCGCCGATGCTGACGGTACAGAGCAGCGGCTGGCTGATGACGCAGCTGGAACTGCTGATGACGCAGCTTCGCACTCGTCTGACCCGCCTGATGGCCATGCGGCGCGAGAGCAACGAACGGATGGCTGATTTCGCCGTCGCCGACGTTTCCTTGTTCTGGCTGCTGAATGCCCTGAACAGCGCCGAGCCGGTGTTAGGCCAGTTTCAGTGCCATCCGCAAAGCACCGTAGAACGACTCTATCCGGAGCTGGCTCGCCTGGCGGGCAGCCTGCTGACGTTCTCACTCGATCATCAGGTGAGCGCCATTCCGGTCTACCAACACGCGCAGCTAAACGCCGTGTTTCCCCCGCTGTTTGACCTGCTGAGCGATCTGCTGGAAGCGAGCCTGCCGTCACGCGTGGTCGCCATTGAACTCAAGCATGATAAACGCCTGCGTCAGTGGCTGGCTCGCTTGCAGGATCCACGGCTGCGCGAAGGCGCGGATTATTACCTGTCGGTTCGTTCCTCCCTGCCTGTCGCACAACTGCAGGAGCAATTTCCGCAGCAGTGCCGGGTGGGTAGCCCTGATTTTGTCACCAGTCTGGTCAATACCTCCCGCCTGGGCATCCCCCTTAGGGTACTGAGTCATGTTCCTGCCGCTATCCCGCTGCGTCTGGAGAACCAGTATTTCGCCCTCGATCTGGCGCATCCCGCCGCGAAGGAGATGCTGGCGAGCGGCAGCTGCATGTTTTACACCCCCGGCATGCTGGGCGAACCCGAGCTTGAACTCTATGCGGTACTGCGAACATGACTGAAGCGAAACGCGGCGCTGCGGCGTCTGTTGATATTGATGCGCTGCTCCAGGACTGCTGGCTGCAGGTGATAAGCCTGCGCTACGGCCCGGCGTTTAAAGACGGGGAAGGGCGCATTTTGTGGGAGCGGTGCGTTGCTGACGTGGAGCGGGTACAGCAGATCCTCAGGCAGAGCGATCTGGATGCGGCGAGCTGCCAGCACATTCTTACGGCGCAATGCGCGCTGCTGGATGAAGCGGTAAAAGGGCGCGGCACGCAGGATGATGCCTGCGTACAGTGGTACGACATTCCGCTTCAGGGACGCTTTCTCGGCACGATGGATGCGGGCGATACCCTGTGCGATCGCATGCGCGATGTCCTGCGAGAGCCGGCACCCGAGCCTGCGGTTGTGACCTGTTTTCATCGCCTGATGATGCTGGGTTTTCTGGGCGGTTTCTCCTCACTCGACGATCCGGCGCGCCAGAAACTGGTCAGCGCACTCAGCGAGCGGGCTGCGCCCTTCAGCTACCCTCAGGCCCGGCCGGTGCTGGCGCAGAGCCGTGCCCGGCGAGGCCCGGGAGACTGGCTCTCCCGCTGGCCGGCGCGCATTGGTCTGAGTGTGCTTACGCTTGTGGCGCTGTGGTGGGGGCTTAACCACTGGCTGGAACAGATGCTGGCAACCCTGTTGCCCGGAGTCGGGCGATGAGCACTGCGCAACGGCGTTGGCTCACCGTCTGGGCATTGTTGCTGAGTGGCCTGGTGTGCCTGGCATTTCTGCCGGTCACGCGCGGGGTGGCGCTGGTCAGCCTGCTGGTCGCCTGGGGCGTTATTCTGGCGCTCGGGTCACTGGCCCGGCAACCGATGCCGGGAACGCCGGTACGTCTGGATAATCTGCCGGAGCCAGCCTTTCGCCAGCCGATCGTACTGGTATGCGGAGACGTTGCCCGGACGTGGCCGGGGCAGTCCCCGGTATTACATGCTGCGCAGGGCTGCTGGATCCGCGTTGAAGACCCTCAGGATCTGGAGCAGGTGGCCCGTGAGGTGCTGTGCCAGCGCCCGGAGTGGGGACGTCAGCTGGCAGTAATGGTTAGCGTCTGTCCTCAGCATCATGCAGATACCCACGCCCTGACTCATCGTCTGCTGGCGCTGCGCTGGCACATCAGTCAGCTGCGGCGCAAAACCCGCCATGCGGTGCCGGTGGTGCTGAAGGGCCAGGCCGGTAGCGCAATGATGAGCGACATGCTGTGGCAGGCTGCGTTCCCCGATGAAGGGATCCGCGTCTGGCGCGAAAGCTCAGCTCCCGGATCGGTAGCCAGCTGGGTTGCCCGCGACGGCGACGTAGCCATGCCGCAGCAGATTGTGATCAACACGCTGATGGCCTGGTTTCATCAGCACGTCACCGCGGTGCTGGTGGACGAGAACCCGGACGTTGCGCCAGTGGTCCCCGCCGCGGTGGTGTGGGGAATGGGGCCCGCGCTGAATCATAGTCTTGCCTCCTCGGCCTGGACCGACTGGCTGTCACAGCGTACCGCGATACGGGATGCCGCGGGCTGGCATCCGGCTGCTGCGGCCAGCGCGACACCGCTCCCTGATTTTCTCCTGCCGCTGCTTCCTGCAGGCCGTGGGCTGACGCCGCGTCAGCGGAGCGGATATCACGCGCTGGCGATTTTCACGCTGGCCGCCGTTTCAGCGCTGCTTTGCAGCGCCTGGAATAACCGTCAGCTGGTACACCGCGTGAGCGTCGATATTCACCGCTATCAACGCATCGATATGCGTGATTACGCGCCGAAAAGCGCTGCATTCCTGCGGTTACAAGCCGATGCGACGCTGCTGGATAACTGGGCGCGTAACGGCGAGCCGCTGCGGATGAGCCTGGGGCTCTATCAAGGGGAGCGTCTGCTTATGCCGGTGCTGGATGCTACTCGCGCGTATGTCCCGCCACCGCCGCCCCCTCCGCCGGTGATCACCACCATCATCAGCGGGCCGCAGACGGTACGCCTCGACAGCATGTCATTGTTCGATACCGGGAAATGGCAGCTGAAAGCTGGCTCCACGAAAGTGCTGATTAACGCCCTGGTGGGGATTAAGGCGAAGCCGGGCTGGCTGATTGTGGTGGCCGGGCACACCGACAGCACAGGCGACGAGCAATCTAACCAGCAGCTGTCGCTGAAACGCGCCGAATCGGTACGGAACTGGATGCGCGATACCGGCGATGTGCCGGAAAGCTGTTTCGCCGTACAGGGCTATGGCGAAAGCCGTCCTGTGGCGACCAACGAGACGCCGCAAGGCAGGGCGCACAACCGGCGTGTCGAAATCAGTCTGGTGCCGCAGGCTGATGCCTGCCGTCTGCCAGGCACACCAACAGCGTCACCGGATGAACGTGACGTTTCAACTCATGAAATGGAGAAGTAAAACATGGCAATTCCAGTATATCTGTGGCTGAAAGATGACGGCGGCGCGGACATCAAAGGTTCCGTGGATGTGAAGGACCGCGAAGGCAGTATCGAAGTGGTGGCCCAGGAACACAAACTCTACATTCCGACCGATAACAACACCGGCAAACTGACCGGTACGCGCATTCACACGCCGTTCATGTTTACCAAGGAAATCGACGCCTCCAGCCCCTATCTCTACAAGGCGGTGACCACCGGCCAGACCCTGAAATCGGCGGAGTTCAAATGGTACAAAATCAACGACGCGGGTCAGGAAGTCGAGTACTTCAATACAAAGCTTGAGAACGTGAAGCTGGTGAAAGTCGCGCCGAAAATGCACGACATTAAAGACCCGTCTTACGAGAAACATAACCATCTTGAGCAGATTGAACTGCGCTACGAAAAAATCACCTGGACCTATAAAGACGGCAACATCATTCATTCCGATTCCTGGAACGAACGCGCCACCGCATAACCCATCAGCAGACGGTTGCCCCGTCTGCTGTTTTTGTTTTCTGAGCGGCCCCGACCGGCGGCTGAGCAAACAGAAACATTACCCACCCGGACACTGACCTGATGCGCTTTGGTTAACAGCGACGGGCGGTAGCGTACTCAAGGAGGAACACAGCATGGAACACCCGTCAGCCGTATTACTTCGTCGTCTGAACCCTTACTGCGCCCAGGCGCTGGAAGCCGCCGCCAGCCTGTGCCAGACCCGCGCCCATGCGGAAATTGAGCCGGAGCACTGGTTACTGAAACTGCTTGAGCTTGGCGAAGGGGATCTCACCGTGCTGGCCCGGCGCTACGAGTGGGATATGGACGGTATCTGGCAGGATTTACTCACGCACCTCGATGCGCTGCCGCACTCGGTTAACCGCCGTCCGGGTCTGTCTGGCACGCTTCTGACGCTAATGCAGGACGCCTGGCTGCTGGCCTCGCTGGCCGGGGAAGAGAGGATCCGCAGCGTGCACCTGCTGATGACGCTGGTAAATAAGCCCGCGCTGGTGCACTGCGACGGGCTGTGGCCGCTGTTTACCCTTGGACAAAGTCAGCTTGAGCGGCTGCGCCCGCTGCTGGATGCGCAGTCCGATGAGCGTCCCGACGTGCAGCATTGCGAGGCGGCCACGCCGCTTTCCGGCAACGATCTGGCACAGGCAGCCGGGGAGATCAAAGAGGGGGAGCTGGCAGCCGCCCTGCAAAACGCGCTGGATAAATTTACCCTCGACGTCACCGCCCGCGCCCGGGAGGGGCGCATCGATCCGGTCTTTGGCCGCGACGATGAGATTCGCCAGATGACAGATATTCTTTCGCGTCGGCGCAAAAACAACCCGATTCTGGTGGGGGATCCCGGCGTGGGGAAAACCGCGCTGGTGGAAGGCCTGGCGCTGCGTATCGCCGACGGCAACGTACCCGATAGCCTGAAACCGGTCGCTGTACGCACGCTCGATCTCGGTCTGCTGCAGGCCGGCGCTGGCGTGAAAGGGGAATTCGAGCAGCGGCTGAAAAATATCATTGATGCGGTACAGCAGTCAGCGCAGCCGATCCTGCTGTTTATTGATGAAGCGCATACCCTTATCGGCGCGGGCAACCAGGCGGGTGGCGCGGACGCCGCCAACCTGCTCAAACCTGCGCTGGCCCGCGGCGAGCTACGCACGATCGCCGCCACCACCTGGAGTGAGTATAAGCAGTACTTTGAGCGCGACGCCGCGCTGGAGCGCCGCTTTCAGAGGGTTAACGTGGATGAGCCTGACGATGCCAGCGCCTGCCTGATGCTGCGCGGTCTGAAATCCCGCTACGCCCAGCATCACGGCGTGCACATTACCGACGAGGCGGTAACCGCGGCAGTCACCCTTTCGAGACGCTATCTGACCGGACGTCAGCTGCCGGATAAGGCCGTGGATTTGCTGGATACCGCCTCGGCTCGCATCCGCATGAGCCTTGATACCGTCCCGGAAGCGTTGACCCGTCTGAAAGCGCGCATCACGGCGCTGGGGCTGGAAAAGCAGGCGCTGCTGGACGATAGCGCCCTGGGTAATGGCACTGACAGCGAACGTCTGGCTGCTATTGAGCAGGAAGAGAGTGCCGTGTTTGTCAGGCTGGATAAGCTGGAGACGCAGTATGGCCAGGAGCTGGCGCTGACGAAACGGCTGCTGGCCTGTCGGGGGGATACCTCACGCCACGAAGAGAGCGCGTCGCTGCAACAGCAGCTGCGCGATGTGCAACAGGGTGAACCGCTGCTGGGGCTGGATGTGGATGCCCGTACCGTTGCCACAGTAATTGCCGACTGGACCGGTGTACCGCTCTCGTCACTGTTGAAAGATGAACAGACGGAACTGCTGACGCTGGAGCATCAGCTCGGTAAACGCGTGGTGGGCCAGGACGCGGCGTTGAACGCCATCGCCCGGCGTCTGCGCGCCTCGAAAACGGGCCTGACACCGGAAAACGGCCCGCAGGGCGTGTTCCTGCTCACCGGCCCGAGCGGCACGGGCAAAACCGAAACGGCGCTGGCATTAGCCGATACGCTGTTCAGCGGTGAAAAATCCCTTATCACGATCAATCTCTCGGAGTACCAGGAGCCGCACACCGTTTCTCAACTGAAAGGCTCACCGCCGGGCTATGTCGGTTACGGCCAGGGCGGCATTCTCACCGAGGCAGTCCGTAAGCGGCCTTACAGCGTGGTGCTGCTGGATGAAGTGGAGAAGGCCCACCGGGACGTGATGAACCTGTTTTATCAGGTCTTTGACCGGGGCGTTATGCGGGACGGGGAAGGGCGTGAGATTGATTTCCGCAACACCGTGATCCTGATGACCTCCAACCTGGGCAGTGACCTGCTGATGCAGTTGCTGAATGAGCAACCAGAAGCTACTGAAAGCGATCTGCATGCGTTGTTACGCCCGGTCCTGCGCGACCACTTCCAGCCGGCGCTGCTGGCCCGCTTCCAGACGGTGATTTATCGTCCGCTGGATCACGCCGCCATGCGCACCATCGTTGAGATGAAGCTTGCGCAGGTAAGCCAGCGTCTGGCGCGTCACTACGGCATCACCACCACCGTAGCGGACAGCCTTTATGATGCGCTCACCGCCGCCTGCCTGCTGCCGGATACCGGTGCGCGCAACGTGGACAGCTTGCTCAATCAACAAATTCTGCCGGTGCTGAGTCAGCAGTTACTGCGGTTTATGGCCGCAGGCCAGGCATTACAGCACCTGACGCTGGGCTGGGATGAGGAAGAGGGGATCGCGCTGGAATTCAGCGCTGCCGGAGAGAAAACAGCATGAGCGTAATTCCGATCACATTCAGCCACAGCCACCACCTGCTGGCGGTGAAAGGCTGTGCTTCAGCGCCTGACGTGCTGGCGTTTGAAGGCCACGAAGCGCTAAGCCAGCCGTTCCGCTACCGGGTGGAGTTCACCAGTGCCGACCACGGCATCAGCAAGGAAATGATGCTGATGAAGCCCGCCTCCCTGACGCTGCAGGCTCCGGTCTTCCGGGGCTCCGGCATCCGCGTTCAGCAGCCGGTGCGGGTGATCCAGGGGGTGGTGACGGGCTTTGAACGGCTCAGCACCTCGAAGGATGAAACCCGTTACGCCGTGACGCTTCAGCCGCGCCTGGCGCTGCTGGACCGCTCGCACCAGAACGCCATTTATCAGGATATGTCCGTCCCGCAGATTGTGGAAAAAATCCTGCGCGAGCGCCACGGCATGCGCGGCCAGGATTTTCTGTTCTCACTCTCAAAAGAGTACCCGCGCCGCGAGCAGGTGATGCAGTACGGTGAGGACGACCTGCACTTCATCACCCGCCTGCTGGGCGAGGTGGGTATCTGGTTTCGCTTCACCACCGACACGCGCCTGAACATTGATGTGGTGGAGTTCTGCGACGGTCAGCAGGGGTATGAAAAAGGCCTGACGCTGGCGTCGGTCCCGCCGTCGGGCCAGCACTCAGAAGGTGCGGATGCGGTGTGGGGCATGGAAAGCCAGCACAGCGTGGTGCAGAAGCAGGTCAGCACCCGGGACTACAACTACCGGCAGGCCACGGAGGATATGCACACCCGGGTGGATGTGACCCGCGGGGAGGCCACCACCTACGGGGAGGCGTACCACTGGGCTGATAATTTCCTGACGCTGGGAAGTCAGTATGACCGCCACCCGGCCCCGGAGTCCGGCGCGTTTTACGCCCGTATCCGCCATGAACGCTACCTGAACCGCCAGACGCAGACCCGGGCCATTACCAGCTGTCCGACCCTCTCTCCGGGTCAGGTACTGAAAGTCACCGGCGGGTATGAAGTGGCAGACATGTTTGCGCAGGGCGTGCTCATCACGGCGATGACGAGCCACGCGCGCCGCGACCGGGATTTTGAGGTGCATATAGAGGGGATTCCGGACAGCCCGGATTTCAGTTTCCGTCCGGCACCGGGGTCACGTCCGGTGATGGCCGGCACCTTACCGGCCCGCGTCACCAGTACCACCGAAAATGACACCTATGGCCACATCGATAAAGACGGGCGCTATCGCGTCAGCATGCTGTTTGACCGTGATACCTGGGAAACCGGGTTCGAGAGCCTGTGGGTGCGCCAGTCCCGCCCGTATGCCGGGGACACTTACGGTCTGCACCTGCCGCTGCTGGCGGGCAGCGAAGTGGCGATTGGCTTTGAGGACGGCAACCCGGACCGGCCCTACATCACCGGCGTGCTGCACGACTCGGCGCACCCGGACCACGTCACCATCCGCAACTACCGACGCAACGTGCTGCGCACCCCGGCGAACAACAAAATCCGCCTCGACGACGAGCGCGGGCAGGAGCACATCAAGATATCCACGGAGTACGGCGGCAAGAGCCAGCTGAACCTCGGACATTTAGTGGATGCGGAGAAGCAGAAGCGCGGTGAGGGTTTTGAGCTCAGAACCGACAGCCGGGGGGCTATCCGGGCCGGGAAGGGGCTGTTTATCAGCGTTGATGGCCAGGCCAGGGCGCAGGGTCAGGTGCTGGAGATGGGGCCTGCGGTCAGTCTGCTGAAAGGGGCGCTGAATCAGATAACCGGATGGGGAACTATTACCCAGACTCACCACAACGTTATTCCCGATGCGGAACCATTAAGAGCATTTGTTTCCGGTGCCAGCGAGCTAAAAGAGCCTGCGTTGCTGCTGTCTGCACCAAAGGGTATTGCCGCCGTCACGCCGGAAACGGCCCTGATGCACAGCGGGAAAGGGCTGTACCTGCAGAGCCTGGGGGAAGTCAATATTACTGCGGCACAGCGTTATTCAGTGAACGCGACCCAGGCTGTTTCATTACTTGCCCAACAGGAAGGAATGCGCCTGGTATCCGCAAAAGGTTCGCTGGAGGTTGAGTCACATAGCGATGTGCTGTCGCTGACTTCCCTGAAAGATCTTACCGTCCAGTCAACACAGGGGCACCTGCAGTTGACAGCCAAAAATGGCATCACTTTGGGCTGCGGCGGCGCTTATATTCGTCTCACGCCACAGGGGGAGGTGCACGTTCACGGCCCGGGATTAATCAGTCTCAAAGGCCATCATGATTTGCGGGGGCCAGCTAGCGAGAATTTTCCTCTGCCAGAACTGCCGGCATCAGTATGTAAAGATTGTCTTAAAAAAGCCCATGCGCTGGCGCAAGGCTTTGTACCCAGGGAGGCATAAATGACTGCACAATGGATTGAGGAAGTCGCCGTGACCTGCCGGACATCCGGAACGGATTATCTTGATGTCATCGTGGATCAGGCCGGGCTGGATTTCAGCGTAATCACGGCACTGAATGCACTCTCGGTGGAGTGGAAGTCGCTGTATCACGGGCTTCCGGAAGCATTTATCGTCGATGATGCTCCGCTGGTTGCCCGCATCAGGCTTGATGATCTTCAGCAGATGCAGTGGCTGAAGGATATCAGGCAGCAGATCCTTGTTAAGGCTCCGTTGCTGCTGTTGTGTTCACACTGGCCTTTTCCTGCCCTGGCGGGTTGGCTCACACAGTGTATGGATATTTCGCAGGAGGGACGGAGCGGGATTTTACGATTTCATGATACGCGAATTTTCCCGCTGCTTTTTACGCACGTTCTTAGTGAGGAACAGCAAAAGCCTTTGTTGCGTCCTGCCGTGTTCTGGGCATGGCAGGATATGGATGGCAACGCCAGAGGTATTAAAGGCAGCGCTACGTCCCGGGCTCGTGATGAAAAACCTCATAAAATCGACCTCAGCGATCGGCAGCTTGAACATCTGATGTGTGCCTGTGATGTCGTGACCCTACTGTCGCACAGTGCACCACCCGCGGGCAGGTATGCATCACAGCAGGCGCTTTTTTCTGACTGTTACCAGGGCATGGTGGAGGCAACCAACCAGGGCATTATTATTGATGAGGACCGCGAGTCCTGGGTCATGAGAAAGTGGTTTGCATCATAAGTAAAACCTTGTCTGGAATGGAAAAGCCTTACCGGAGGTCACATCGTCACTCCTTTGTTAATGTTCTTTTCTTACATGGAAAGTCAGATGAAACGCTCACTATTAAGCCCGCTGCTGGCGGGCCTGCTGCTGTTAACCGGCTGCTCACAACCTGCTGCTCAGGCAGGGGGAGGCGGCGGCACCATTGACGCCATCAACCACACCAGATGGGCAATTAACCACTTCAGCGTGGATAACCAGTCGGGCATCGACATTATCGGCCCTTTCCAGGGCGGTGGTGGGGGATGCTGCTACAGCGTGCCCGCCCGGTGGACTCCGGGCATGACGGTGCGTATTGACTGGGAAACCGGAGTGGGGGATATGGATGGATTTCCCGGTTTTGGTGATGATGAAAAGTATCTCGCCTGGGCTAAGAAAATGAGAGCCCAGAACCGGCAGCACAGCAAAACCGTCCCGCTTCCCGACTATAACGGCCAGGATGTCTGCGGCATCACGGTGCATTTTTTATCCTGCGATGAGGTGAAGGTAACGACCAGTTGCTACACCTACGGCAGCCCGTCCTACCCGATAAAAGCGCCCGTCAGGATGAAGGAGCCAGAAGTATGTCCGAAATAACGGAAACCGATTTAGCCTGGGTGCCGCCGCCGTTTTCCCTTTAGCCCCCCCCCTCTGCAGGAAATTCAGATGAAACGTTCATTATTAAGCCCGCTGCTGGCGGGCCTGCTGCTGTTAACCGGCTGCTCACAACCTGCTGCTCAGGCTGAGGGCGGTGGAGGCGGCACCATTAAAGCCATCAACCACACCAGATGGGCAATTAACCACTTCAGCGTCGATAACCAGTCGGGCATCGACATTATTGGTCCGTTCCAGGGCGGCGGTGGCGGGTGTTGCTACAGCGTGCCTGCCCGGTGGACGCCGGGCATGACGGTGCGTGTTGACTGGGAAAGTGGGGAAGCATCGACAGATAACTTCCCAGGATATGAAAACTGGGATAAGTACTTGGAGTGGGATAAAAAAATCAGAGCCAGCCATCGGCAGCACAGCAAAACCGTCCCGCTTCCCGACTATAACGGCCAGGATGTCTGCGGTATCACGGTGCACTTTTTACCCTGCGATGAGGTGAAGGTGACCACCAGTTGCTGGTCGCCGAGAAATGCCCGTTACCCGATAAAAGAGCCCGTCAGGATGAAGGAGCCAGAAGTATGTCCGAAATAACAGAAATTGATTTAGCCTGGGTACCACCGCCGTTTTCCCTTTAGTCACACCTCTGCAGGAAACTCAGATGAAACGTTCATTATCAAGCCCGCTGCTGGCGGGCCTGCTGCTGTTAACCGGTTGCTCACAACCTGCTGCTCAGGCTGAGGGCGGTGGAGGCGGCACCATTGACGCCATCAACCACACCAGATGGGCAATTAACCACTTCAGCGTGGATAACCAGTCGGGCATCGACATTATCGGCCCTTTCCAGGGCGGCGGTGGGGGATGCTGCTACAGCGTGCCTGCCCGGTGGACGCCGGGGATGACGGTGCGTGTTGACTGGGAAACCGGACAGGGTTCATCTGCTGATTTTCCTGGATATGCAGATGAGAAAAAGTTTTTAGAATGGGCAAAGAAAATTAAGGCTCAAGAACGGCAGCACAGCAAAACCGTCCCGCTTCCCGACTATAACGGCCAGGATGTCTGCGGCATCACGGTGCATTTTTTACCCTGCGATGAGGTGAAGGTAACGACCAGTTGCTACACCTACGGCAGCCCGTCCTACCCGATAAAAGCGCCCGTCAGGATGAAGGAGCCAGAAGTATGTCCGAAATAATGGAAACTGATTTAGCCTGGGTGCCGCCGCCCTTTCCGGCGCAGGGACGCCTGCCGACGCAGGCGCTGCAGGTCGGGCAGAGCTGCCATCAGCAGAACAGCGCCGAGCGGCTCTACCGTCAGGAGCTGTGTCTGGCGGCCGGACGACGTGTGGCGCCGCCGTGCTGCAAAACGCTGCATATCAGTCTGTTTTTCGACGGTACGGGGAATAACCTGAACAATGACCTGCTGCTGTCTGACCCGAAGCATCCGACCAATATCGCGCGTCTGTTTCGTGCCACTATCGGAGACGGTACCGCCGGGGGCGTATCTGATACGAAGCAGGTGCCGCTGGATGCGGCCAGCGACAGCGGGGGAAAGTACTTCAAGTTTTATATTCCCGGTGTGGGCACCCCGTTCCCGGAAGTGAACGACCTGGACTATTCCACCCTGGGGCTGGTGGGGGCAACTATGGGTGAGGAGCGTATCAACTGGGCGCTGCTGCGCATTATTGATGTGCTTATGCGCGTGAGTAAAGACCCGGAAAACAACAGCATAAAACTGTCTGAAGGCGCCAGCCGTCAATCCATAGCCAAAATGGGTACCAGCTGGAGCCGGCTGTGGTCTGGCGGCAGCCACAATCGCTATGAGGAGTTCAGTCGTCTACTGAATGCATTAGCCCCGGATTTAAAGCCACTGATTACTCAGCCGGAGCCGGGCAAACCGAAGCTGCTGGGCATTAAGCTGTACGTTTACGGTTTTTCCCGCGGCGCTGCCGCGGCGCGCACATTTGTACGCTGGCTGAGCGAGCTGCTGCCCCCGCCAGAGGCGGAGGGTGAAAAACCCCGGCAGTGCCTGCAGGCCGGCGAGCTGCAGTTGCCCGTCAGCGTGGAGTTTCTCGGGCTGCTGGACACCGTGGCCTCCGTCGGGGTGGCGCACGTGGTACCGGTTGCCGAAGGGCATATGTCCTGGGCGGATGGCACGATGGAGCTGCCGGACGATGAAACCTATGGCGGACTGATAAAAAAATGCCTGCATCTGGTCTCCGGGCATGAACAACGCCTCTGCTTCCCGATGGACTCGGTGCGGCGGGGAAACGGTAAATACCCGCCGTATGCCACCGAGGTGGTTTACCCGGGGATGCATTCAGATCTGGGTGGTGGTTATCCGCCGGGGGATCAGGGAAAAGGCAATGACGAATTCGATCGATTTTTGTTATCTCAGATCTCGCTTCATGACATGTACGCCAATGCCTTTGGAGCAGGTGCTCCATTAAAGGTTCCAGAACCATCACTTCCAGCAGATTTAAAAAATGCCCACTGGAGGGTTATGGAAACAAACTTGCAATTGGAGTTTGCTCTTTCACCTGAACTGATTAATCGTTTCAACGCCTGGCGCGAACTCACCCTGAATCTGACCACACCGGAAAAAATCCCCCCTGACGCGGCGTCCCGGTACGAACCAGCGCGCGCCAGCGGCAGTCTGGAAACCGTCGTTGAAAACCAGATTGCCTGGCTCACCGCCTGGCGTATCGACCGCTACGCCAGAGGGTCGATGCTGAAAACCCCGTTCTACCAGCGCGCCACAAATACCGAAGCGCTGCCCGCCGCGCGTAAGGCGGCAGAAGAAGCCCGGGATGAAAAGCAGCGGGAGGTACTCAGAACGCGTGAGAAACAGACAGCAAAACAGTCCGCAGACAAGATGGATGAGCTTGTGCTCTGTCCGGGCGTCAAGGATTTCGACCCGGACATGGCGCAGACCCAGCTGTATGAAGCGGCGAAGGAGTTTGGTAAGGATTATCACGACGGCTACCGTATCCCGGAGAACCTGGCCCAGACGGTGCTGGATACCGTGCTGCAGCCGGTGATTTTCGTTCTCAATACCGATGATGAACCCGGGGAGTACCAGCGCATGAAGGCGGACGGCGACGCCCGGGTGGGTGTCCTGTTCCCTGATGCCGGTGAGGCCAGTAATGCGGAACAGCCAGCCGGGCTGGTCAGGGCGTTGTTCGATGACCAGGTGCATGACTCCCGCGCCTGGTTTATGCACGCCGCGCTGGGTACGCGCGAGATGTGGGGCGGCTACTTCCGCTACCGGATGATTTATTTCAGCGACAAATGTAATAAGTCCCTGTCACCTCTGGTCATCGCCGGCGATCTGGTCGGGTTTGCCACCCTGACCACGGGCGTCGTGCTGAGCTTCAGACAAAAGACCCTGACCGGAAAGCTGGCAGGACTGGCTGCGACCGGAGCAGTGCGCTCGCTGCAGGCCGAGGTGCTGGACAGTATCACCCGGGACCCCGTGCCGGCGCTGCCGGGCGGGGAACAGCAACGGGCATTTACCCGGGCGCCGGGGGTGGCGGTCGCACAGCATAAGGCGCTTGTGGCTGAACAACAGCTGGCGCAGGCGCAGGCTGCGATCCCGGCCAGCTGGCTTGAAGATGTCCTGACGACGACTGCCTGAGACCAGGTAAGGAGAACTGATGAGTAAAGTCATCCGAAAAGGAGATACCCTGCGGGAGTATGGTGGCCTGGTAACAGGAGGGCATTACCAGTGTTTTGGTCAGGGATTTGCCTGTAAGGGGGATCCGGTTCGCTGTAACAAACACGGTATGACCACCATCGCCGAAGGTAGCGCATTGACCACGATTGATGGACAGCCAGTAGCGCTGCACGGTCACCGCTGTGCCTGCGGTTGTACGCTGGTCAGCTCGTTTCCTGACTGTGGTATTGACCAGTGAGGCCCGTTCCTGAGTATTCAGAGTATAAAGTGGCACGTCCGCCCGGTTCAGCCAGGTGGCTGTCTGCTACGGCACTGCTGGTGCTGTTCAGCGGCGGTGCTGGCCTCATGTCGCCATCAGCACCAGACAAAAGTTTTATGGTTGCCGTCGTTATCCTGGTCGCTCTGATTGTGGCTGGCACAGCATGGCTAGTGCGGCTGCTGTACTATCGCGTCAACGTGCATAACGCTGCTTTCTACGATCAGCTGGTGGCATATGAACAGCAGCAGTGGTGGGTGCAGCACCGGCAGCCGCTCTGGTTAAGGGAAGGTCTGTTGCTGGGGCCAGCAGGTACGCGCTCTGTTGACTGGCTGCGTGTACTTAATCGTGAACAACGCCCACCGGAGGAAAAAAAAGAGGGGGATGGCAGTGCACTCAGACTGCCACAAATTTCGGCTACGGATGCTGCCGTGCGTGAAAAACGGCTGGCGGAATTGCTGGTTATTGAGTGGCAAAAGCAGCGTGGTGATAAAAAACTCCCTTCACCGCTGCGCTGCTACTGGCAGGGTAACGCCATTTCCTGGCAAGCATTTCGCGCACAGATGGCGGTCACTTTCCCGGAAATAGTGCTGCCATCATGGCCTGAGCCCTGGCAAGGGGAAGCCAGTCTGGCGGAGATAGCGAGTGACCTTGCTGACGCTGAACCTGATGACACGATGCTGATCGCCGGGTGTCAGGTGGTCGCAGCTCTGCCAGGTAACACGCGTCCCGTCGGTGAATCAGCCGCACTGTGGCTGGCCGGACGAAATGGACCAGTACAACTGACGCGTGGTGAAACTTTTTCGCCAGAGCAAGGCGACATATTGCTATCCGTATTTTCCCGGGTACTCGACCAGAGCGAACTGAAAGCCCCCCCGGGGGCCTGCATGTTGTTTTCCCTGCCCGGGATCGAGGCGCTGATGAGCAGTGGCTGGGATGTCACTCAGCATCTGCAGGACGCCAACTGGGGAGATATTGGCGATATGGACGCGCTGATCGTTTTATCGCTGGCGGCAATTTATGCCGCGCATCACCAACAACCGTGTGGCTGGATTGCCCGCGACCCGATGAACACCCTCGCAACTGGAATTGTTAAACCCGATGGAAAACGTCAATAAACCTGCTGCTATCTCTGTGGCAACCACGGCAATGCTCTGTATTGCTGCCATCACTCTGGTGGTACTGCTGGGTGGAGCGGCGTGGTGGCTGTGGGCGGCCGAACGTTCAACGGAATGGCAAACGCTGCGCCCGCTTATCCTCTGCGGTTTTATCGTCTGGGGAACCGCGCTCAGCCTGCTGGTGCTGGGGTTTGTGGCCTTCCGGTTATTGATTAAGGGCAGGGTTAGCCCGGCGACACCCCGTAAGCCAAAACCCGCAAAGGTTACCGGGCAAGAAGCTGCTTATGGATTGTTGAAGACACACCTCCGTTCGCGCTATGGCCTCTTCTGGAAGCGCAACGTCCGTCTGCTGTTAATCACCGGCGACGCCGCCGCAATCGAACAACTGATCCCCGGCCTGCAACACCACCAGTGGCTGGAAGGCAACCGTACCGTGCTGATTTATGGCGGCAGCCTGACAACCGAGCCCGATCGCGAAAAATATACCGCGCTGCGCAAGCTGCGTCGCGGGCGTCCGCTGGACGGTGTTGTCCGGGTAATCCCGCACTCCCTTACCCTGACACCGCACATCAGCGACAGCGATTTACGCGGGCTGGAAAAAATCAGTGCGTTGCTGCGCTATTCCGCACCGGTCTGGCTGTGGCAACTGCGTGATAGCGACTGGCCGCAGACGACGCGCGCAGAGCAGGCGGTGGGGGCCAGCTTTCCGCTGCGGGCAAAACAAGACGATGTTCTCCGCCAGCTTGAGCTGATGCTGCCGACATTGCGAGCGCAGGGGATGAGCCAGGTCGCTGAGAACAACAGTCACGACTTCCTGCTGCGTCTGGGCCAGCACCTTAACGACGGCGGTATCGCCCGGTGGGCGCAGCAACTTGTGCCGTGGCTATTTCTCTCGCAGCCGCGCGTTCCGCTGCGCGGCCTGATGTTCAGTCAGGTCACCCAATCTGAGTCCCCCCCTGATAAAACAGACAATGCGAGCCTGGTGTTGCCGCATCAACATGCCCTGCACCTGTCGCCAGCCTGGCAGGGTATTGTTGACGACTGCACCCGTGTGCGTGGTCGCCGTGTCGGTATGGCGTGGGAGCAACCCCTTGCCTGGACGCTGATGGCCGCTATCGGTGTCTGGGCGGCGGGGACGCTGGTGTCGTTTGTGGTGAACCGTCAGCAGATAGCCTCTGTTGCGCAGCAGGCTCACGCTCTGGTGGAGCATCCTGCGGTGTCTGACCCTCAGCTCACAGCGCTGCATCATCTGCGCAATGTTGCTGGCCGCCTGCAGCACCACATTCAGCACGGTGCGCCCTGGTATCAGCGCTTTGGTCTGGATCACAGTCAGCCACTGCTGAGCGCACTGCTGCCCTGGTATGGCGTGGCAAATAATCGCCTTATCCGCGATCCGGCCAGCGATGCACTGGCGCGAAAATTAAACGCGCTGACGGGCACCGCGCCGGACAGCGACCGACGCGCGCAGCTGGCGAAACCCGGTTATGACCAGCTGAAGGCCTGGCTGATGATGGCGCGGCCGGAAAAAGCCGACGGGGCGTTCTATGCGCAGACGATGAAGGACGTGCAACCGACGCGAACAGGCATCTCCACCAGCCTGTGGCAGAGCCTCTCCCCGGATCTGTGGGCATTCTACATCACTGCGCTGGCACAGCAGCCGCAGTGGAAAATCACGCCGGATGCGCAGCTGGTCAGCCAGAGCCGTCAGGTACTTCTTCAGCAGGTGGGGCGGCGTAATGCGGAAAGCACGCTGTACGAAAATATGCTGACATCGGTGCGTCGTAACATTGCCGATGTCACGCTGGAGGAGATGACCAGCGGTACCGATGCCCGTCGCTTGTTCACTACCGGGGAGGTGGTGCCGGGCATATTTACCCGTCAGGCCTGGGAAGGCGGCATCCGGCAGGCCATCGAGGAGGCGGCGAACGTTCGTCGGGATGAAATCGACTGGGTGCTGAGTGACAGCCGGCGTGCCATTGCGGCCGATCTGTCACCGGAAACGCTGAAAGCGCGTCTGACCCAGCGCTACTTCACGGACTTTGCTGGCAGCTGGCTCAACTTTCTCAACAGCCTGCAGTGGAACCCGGCGTACAACATTGCCGACGTCACCGACCAGCTGACGCTGATGAGTGACGTGCGCCAGTCGCCGTTGATTGCCCTGATGAACACGCTGGCCTGGCAGGGGCAGGCCGGGCAGCAGCATGAAGGAGTCTCCGACTCCCTCATCCGCTCGGCAAAAGATCTTATTAACAACAGCGATAAGCCGGTCATTGACCAGCGTGCCGCCGGGCCGCAGGGGCCGCTGGATAATACCTTTGGTCCGGTGCTGCAGCTTCTGGGTAAAAACACCCCCGGTAACATGATGTCGGCGGATAACACCCTGAGTCTGCAGACCTATCTGACGCGTATCACCCGTGTGCGCCTGCGTCTGCAGCAGGTAGCTAACGCGTCCGACCCGCAGGAGATGATGCAGACCCTCGCCCAGACCGTATTCCAGGGCAAAAGCGTCGATCTGACCGATACCCAGCAATACGGTAGCCTGGTGGCGGCAAGCCTGGGCGAAGAGTGGAGCGGTTTCGGGCAGACCCTGTTTGTGCAGCCGTTGACCCAGGCCTGGGAGACGGTGCTGCAACCATCGGCATCCAGCCTCAATGACCGCTGGAATCGCTCGGTGGTTGCGAACTGGCACACCGCCTTCGATGGTCGCTTTCCGTTTGCTGCCAGTAAAAGTGACGCTTCTCTGCCGATGCTGGCGGAATTTATCCGCAAGGACAGCGGGCGTATCGAGCGCTTCCTTACCAGCGAGCTCAGCGGCGTACTGCATAAAGAGGGCAGCCAGTGGGTGCCGGACAGCATTCACAGCCAGGGGCTGACCTTCAACCCTGCGTTTCTCAACGCGGTGAATCAGCTGAGCCAGCTGTCGGATATTTTGTTCACCGATGGCAGCCAGGGGATCAGCTTCGAGCTACAGGCGCAGCCTGCCCCTGAGGTGGTCGAAACCCAACTCACCCTCGATGGGCAGAAGCTGCACTACTTCAACCAGATGGCAGACTGGCAATCTTTCCGCTGGCCGGGTGAAACCTTTAAGCCAGGCGCGATGCTCACCTGGACGTCAACCAGCGCCGGGGCGCGTCTGTTTGGCGACTACAGCGGCACCTGGGGTTTTATTCGCTGGCTGGAGCAGGGCAAACGTCAGCAGCTTGATCGCAGCCAGTGGATGATGAGCTTTACCGCCCCGGACGGGCGAACGCTGCAGTGGGTGCTGCGCTCCCAACTGGGCAGCGGCCCACTGGCGTTGCTGGCGCTGCGTAATTTCAGCCTGCCGGCCCAGATATTCACTATTGATAACGCGGCCATCGCGCAGGCCCTGGCCAGCAGCGACAACATAACGATGGATGAAATGGAATGATGTCCGGATTACAACAGTTACTTCAGGCCTGCGGGATGGAGGAGAAAACCCTGCTGATGCAGGCCCGTTCAGGCGGTACAGACCATGAACGCCTGCTGCTTCCCGTCAGCGTTGATGAACCCGCCGGTGCCGATCCGGGTTATGACGATGACTTTCAGCGCATCCGTGAAGAGGTGAATAAACTCTCCGGCGTTGATACCGCGTTGATTTGCCAGCTGGCGGAGAAATCATTAACCGCCGCCGGGAAAGATCTGCGGACCCTCGCGTTCTATACCTGGGCGCGTCTGCACCGGGATGGCGAAGCAGGGCTGGCCGCAGGGCTGGAGCTGCTGGCAGCGATGCTGGAAAAATTCGGTTCTCAGTTGCATCCGCGGCGTGAGCGCAGCCGCAGAGCGGCGCTGGAGTGGCTTGGCAGCAACCGCATGACCGACAGCCTGCTACTCTATCCCGAAGTGGATATGGCGGTTATGCAGCGCATCGCCGCCGCGCTGGTGCTGACAGAGCAATCCCTGCAGGCAGGGTGCGACGATGCGAAACCCAATCTGGCGCCGCTCTGTCAGGCGCTGGAAAACCGGCTGGTTCAGAGCGGCGGCGCAGCGAGTCTGGTGCCGCAGACCAGCCGGCATGAGGATCCCCCGGCTGCTGCATCTTCCGTTCCGGCGCCAGGCGCTGTCACTTCTGGCCGCGATCTGCTCGACCGGGCAAAAGCGCTGGCACTTTATCTCTGCGATCAGCCGGGCGGCTGGCTGGCGGCCCATCACCTGATGAAAAGCGTGCGCTGGGACACGCTAACCGCGCTGCCGCCGCTGGATGCTGCCGGGCGAACCCGCCTGCTGGCACCAAAGCCGGACAATCGTGCCCACCTCCGGCGGCTCTGTTTGCAGATGAGCTGGTCTGAACTGCTTGAATACACCGACACCCTGATGGCTCAGGGGGTAAATCATCTCTGGCTGGACGTGCAGTGGTATGCCTGGCAGGCGCTGATGAAGCTGGATAGCGATACCACGCGCGCGGATATCCTCTGTCGTGATCTGCAGGGGTTACTGGCGCGTCTGCCCGGTCTGGAAACGCTGGCGTTTGATGACGGAACGCCGTTTGCGGATGACGTCACGCTCAACTGGATCAACGAGAAGGTGCGTGACGTTAACAGCGGCTGGGGAACGGAACCGGTGACCAGCACGCTGGATGATGACGTCCTGGCGCTGGAGGCCGAAGTGCTGGCCCTTGCCGATAGCGAAGGCCTCGAAGCCGCGCTGGGCTGGCTACAGGCGCGCCCGGGGTTTACCTCGACGCGGGATCGGTGGCTGGTGCGCCTGTTGATGGCGCGTATCGCCGAGCAGTGCGGCAAAAATGACATGGCGCTTCATCTGCTGAGTGAACTGAATGACAGCGCCAGGGCGCTCACGCTTGAGCAGTGGAAACCGGGGCTGATGTTTGAAGTGAAAGCCCGGCAGCTCAGGCTGCTACGTGCGAAAGCCGGACGTAGCGGGGCGGATAAAGCACGCTGGCAGGCTGACATGGATGCGCTGCTTTCCGGGCTGATTAATCTGGACCCGGCACGCGCTGCCGTGTTGTGCGACTGACTATTACCTTAAGCAGAACAGAAAATTATGGACGATTTAACCCTGCGTTATTACGACGCTGAAATGCGTTACCTGCTTGAAGCGGGTGAAGAGTTTGCCCGCGCACATCCCGATCGGGCGGGGATGTTAAACCTTGATAAGGCCGGAGCGCGCGACCCTTACGTTGAGCGCCTGTTCGAAGGCTTTGCCTTCCTGATGGGGCGGCTGCGGCAAAAGCTGGATGATGACCTGCCGGAGCTGACCGAAGGGCTGGTCAGCCTGCTGTGGCCGCACTACTTGCGCACCATACCCTCGATGTCGATCGTTGAATTGACACCGGACTGGCAGGGTATGAAGGAGCCGATGCGTATTCCCAAAGGCTTCGAGGTGCTGTCGCGCCCGATGGGTGAAAAGGAGACGCGCTGCCGCTATACCACCACCCAGGACATTAACTTAACGCCGCTCTCGCTGGCGCGGGCCACGCTGACCAGTGACCCGGACGGGCGTTCCGTCATCAGTCTGCGATTTGAGTGCAGCAGCCTCGCTGACTGGAGCCGGATTGACCTTAGCTGCGTGCCGTTTTACTTCAACGCGGATGCTCCGCTGGCCTGCGCCTTACACCAGGCCTTCACCCTGAATGTCGCCCGGATGTGGCTGCGTCTGCCGGGGGAGGTGAACCGACGATCGTTCGAGGGCTATTTTACTGCGCAGGGGTTTGGCGATGACGATACCTTATGGCCCAGGAGTAACAGCAGCTTCAGCGGTTATCAGCTGCTGCTTGAGTACTTTACCTTTCGCGAGAAATTCATGTTTACCGGGCTGCGCGGGCTGGAGAGCGTTGACTTCCCGGCTCTGCTTGACGGGTTCGATATCGACGTGGTGCTGGCGGAACGCTGGGAACATGACTTCAGCTTTAACGAGAAGCATCTGCGCCTCAATTGCGTCCCGGTGATCAATCTGTTTCCGCTGGAGTCCGATCCGCTGACGCTCAGCGCCCTGCAGACGGAGTACCTGCTGCGCCCGATGCGCGTGCAGGATGGCTATACCGAAATTTACGCGGTGGATGCGGTGATCTCCTCCAGCCTGCATCACTACGTTCCGTTTTCCAGCTTTCGCCACAAGGGCGGCATGCTGCGCCACGATGCCCCGGAATATTACTACCACACCCGCATTCGTCGCGGTCCGTCAGGGTTGCACAACACCTGGCTTATCCTCGGCGGTGAGGCGTTTGATAATCACACCGTCCCGGAAGATGAAAGCCTGTCCCTGACGCTGACCGGCACGAACGGCCAGCTGCCGCGCCGGGCGTTGCAGAGCACGGTCCTGGATACGGTAGTGAGAAATACCGCTACCCGCCTTGCAGTACACAACCTCTGCGCCCCGACGCTGCCCTGTTACCCGCCGGACCAGGATCGTTTTCACTGGCGGGTACTGAGCCATCTCGGCAGCGGTTTTCTGTCGATGATGGACAATGCGGAGGTGTTACGCGGCACGCTGGCGCTGTACGAGTGGACAAACAGCGAAATGAATCGTCGCCGTCTGGAGGCGATTGTTGACGTCAGGCACCGTGAAACGGAACGTTTTGAGCAGGGCTACCTGGTGCGGGGAGTACAGATTGAGGTGACGCTCGACAGCCACGGCTTTGCCGGGCGCGGGGACATCTGTCTGTTCGGCGAGATGCTGAGCCGCTTTTTCGCGCTGTATACCGATATCTATCTGTTTAATCGCCTGATTATTACCCTGCAACCGACCGGAGAGCGCCTGGAATGGGAAGAGAAGCACCAACGCCGTATCCCCGGCTGAACCCGCGGCTGGAGGCTGAACTCGATCGGATTAACTTTTATCGGTTCTGCCAGCTGCTGGAAAAACGCCAGCCGGGGAACCCCCTTATGGGGTCCACCAGCGATCCCGCTGATGACCCGGTGCGCTTCTGCCCCCATCCGGGGATGGGCTTTCCCGCGAGCGAGCTGAAAAACGTTGAATACGATGAGGAGAACCCGGCCAGCCCCCCGGTGATCCGTACCACCTTTATGGGGCTGTACGGCGTCGATTCGCCGCTCCCGCCCGCATATCTCGATAACATTACCCAGCGCCGGGAAGGGCATGAGGCCCAGCAGGGCTTTCTCGATATCTTCGGCCACCGCATCCTGACGCAGTTTTATCGCATCTGGCGCAAATACGCCTATCCGGCCTCGTTTGAGTCAGGCGGTACCGACGCGCTGTCTCAGTCGCTGCTGGGGCTGGTGGGGCTGGGCATCCCCGGTACCGCCAGGCACATCGCCACGCCGGTGTCGCGGTTTCTGGCGCTGCTCAGCGTGCTGCGCCTGCCGGGAAAAACCGAAGAGGGGATTCAGGCGCTGGTAAGTTTGCTGGCGCCTGCTACCCGGGTGCAGGTCAGTCCGTACTGCCTGCGACCCGTGGAAATCACTCAGCCCCTGGGCTTCTGGGGGGATGAAGACATGCTGCTCGACGGCAACACGCCGCTGGGCGATGAGGCGATGGATGCCAGTAGCCAGCTGCTGATCGCGCTTGCCACGGACAACGACAACGAAGCGCAGGGCTGGAAGCCGGACGGGTTGCTGTATCAGGACTTTCTGGTAATGCTGCGCGTGTATCTGGGCTGGCGTTTTCGGGCAAAAATTCAGCTGACGGTCCCCACCTCGTTACTGGGTGTGCCGCCGCTCGGCGAGGGACCGCTCTGGCTGGGCATGAACGGCGTACTGGGCGCGGAAGAGGGCGACCCGTCAGTGGATATTCCCGCCACCTTTACCACGGTCGTGGGCTATTACCGCGGCCTGCAGCCTGCAACACCACAACAAGGACATCGACGTGTTACCTACAGGTATGACTAAACCCGCACGCTGGGTGCTTCCGCTGCTGATCTGCACCCTGAGCGGATGTGGACTCACCCAGAGCGTCACCGAAAGCAGTAAATCGGCATTCAGCTCCGTGTTCTATAAACAGATCAATCAGCTGCACCTCGACTTCACCGCCAGGGAGGCACTTAACACCGATGCCCGGGAAAATAATTCACTCTCCGAGCCGGTCGTGATCCGGATCTATCAGCTGAGAGACAGGAAATCCTTTGATAAAACGGTCTATCAGCAGCTGTTGAAAGAGGGCGACACCCTCCTGCAGGCCGATCTGCTGGCCAGCCGCGATGCGATCGTCAAGCCTGGCGGGGATGTCAGTCTGGATATGCCGATGGAAGCTGACGCCCGATTTGTCGCGGTGGCTGGCCTTTTTCGTCATCCGGACACCCTCAACAATGGCTGGAAGCTGGTACTGACACGTGATGAGCTCGATCCGGATAAACCCCGCATTATTGAGGCGGGAGATCGCGCGCTGACGTTAATGCCCGTTAAGGAGCAGTGATGCCCCAGAAACATAACGCCCCCTCACTCTATGAAATGCTGTACGGCAACTTTGCCGGTGGGCTGGCATTGCAGCAGGTCAGCGAAGCGGATCAGGTGATCCTCTCCGTACTCGACAATATGCAGCGCATCCTCAACAGCCGCGCCGGAAGCCTGGCCCATTTACCGGACTACGGCCTGCCGGACATGACCAAAATCCTGCAGGGCATGCCGGGCACCACGCACGAACTGATGGAGAAGCTTTCCACGGTGCTGCTGAAATACGAGCCGCGCCTGAAACAGCTGCGCGTCGTTTTACTTGAGCAAACCCAGCCCGGTGAGCTGCGTTACGCCATTGATGCAGAACTAAAAGGTATCGGGCTGGTGCGCTACGGCACGGCGTTTATGCCGCAGGGCCGGGTGCTGATCCGGCATATGAAACAGCAGCAGTACCTGGATGCGCAGGCGGCGCTCTGATCCCCTTTTCGACTAAAAATCATGACAACAACCCCAACCGACCGCCATCTCAAAACCGGCGGCGATCCGCGCACGCTTGCGGATTACGCCCGCCTGCGGGAGGAGATGAGCAAGCTGACACATCCGGCGCGGCCGGATGTGAACTGGCAGCAGGCTGAGCAGTACTGTCTTAACCTGTTTGAACATAACGGCATCGAGCTGCAAACCGCAGCCTGGTACACCCTTACGCGAACGCAACGAGCCGGGCTGGCTGGCCTCAACGAAGGGCTGGCGCTTCTTGAAGCGCTGATTGTCCGGCAGTGGGGCGCGTTCTGGCCGCAGCCGGTGCGTGCCAGGGTGGAAATACTGAGCGCGCTCAGCAGGCGACTGCAGCAGGCGATGCGCGTCATCACTCCGGCATCTACCGATCCCGGCCTGCTGTATCAGGCGGAACAGCATCTGACATCCATCGGCGAGGCGCTACAGCGTTTTGAGCTAACGCACGCCAGCCAGACGGACGCGCTGCGCGCCATAATCCACAGCGCGGCGGTGCGGCTGGAAAACCGCGACAGTAGGCCAGAGAGCCCGTCTGCCGTAGAGCACAACGCCGTTGCGCCTCCGCCAGCCGTCAGCGAGCTGCACGCGCGGCGGGTTTATGTTGCGCCTCAGCCGGGCATGCCGGTGGTAAAACCCTGGAAGCCGTTTGCCGCTGGCATGTTAACCATGCTGGTGATGGCCGGGCTGGCAGGCTGGGCGTGGCAGCACACCCATCAGCCGGACCCGTTGCAGACGCCGCTTGATACCGCGCTGGCCGCGCGGCCCGTCACGCTCTCGCCGGAGCAGGCCGCCACACTTCAGCAGCAGCTGAAGGCGGTGGCGCTGCCGCAGGAAAATCTCAACGGCTGGCATCAGGGTATGCAGGGGCTACAGCATCTTACCGATCGGCTGAATAGCCTGGATGAGCGCCGGGGCAACTACATCACCGTGAGTGAACTCAAATCACAGGTATTTTCCATCACGCAGTCATTTACCAGCGCCGTACCGGCTGAAGAGCGGCTGCGCCAGCTGGCCTCGATCCCTGCTGACCAGCCGTTGCCGCCCGTGCAGTCGCTCCAGACGGAGCAGCACATCAGGCAACTGCTTGCCCGCTATGTGCTGCTCAGACAGCGTGCGCCGCAATAAGGATCATCAACCAGACCAGAGAGACACAGGGAGGACAGGTGTCAGCCAGAGAACGTTTTTTTGAAAAAGTGCAGCAGCAACAAAATGCCGGGCGCGCGCATGAGAAATCGGCCACAAGGGAAGTGGCGGCCTTTTGCGCCGGGATGGATCGTCTGGTGCAGCAAATCACCGCCTGGTTTGCCGGCTCCGTCATGGTGGTGGAGAGATCGACCAAATCCATTCAGGATATGAGCGCTATCGGCTACAGCCTCAGCAGCGGCATATGCCGCTATGAGATTGCCACCCTCTGCATCAGAAATGGCTCAGGGCGCGTGAGCATTATTCCTGAACAACTGTGCCTGGACGGGGATATCGGGCACGTCATCATGAGCGTTGTCGCTCCCGGCAGCCCTGCAGAAACAACGTTGTTTTATCTGTGCATGGCCCCGGAGGGCGGGTGGCGTATGCGCGGCGAGGTTGAAACGTCCGGGGAGGGCGTCGCGCTGACGGAAGAGGTGTTCTTTCAGGCCATAGCACGTCTGGCCTGAGAGAGAATAATCCGGCAGGCCATCGTAAAAGGCGTTTCACGTCGCGCTAATGCCGATGGCTTTGCTGCGGCGTGCTGAACCGGAAGCTGCGCCGCATTTCGGTTCAATGGTTTCGGATAATCCTTTGTTCTTCAGGCGTCTTTTTCTACCATCGGCTTTCTCAACCGGGCAAGACGATCCCGCCAGGACAAAAGGAACCAGAGACAATGATGTTGACGAAAAATTGCGCACCGACCACCCGTGATGTTATATTAAAATATAACTTCTGGAGGTGGTTTATGTATTACACGCGACTGAAAAAGGTGGGCGGCTCCGTCATGCTGGCGGTCCCCCCTGCAGTGTTAAAAACGCTGGCGTTGTCTGCGGACAGCGAGGTGGGTATCACCACGGATAATGGCTGCCTGATCGTTGAACCCCAGACACGGCCTCGTTATTCCCTCGAAGAACTGCTGGCGCAGTGCGATCCACACGCTGAAAGAAGCGAAGAGGATCGGGAATGGATTAACGCTCCTGCGGTGGGTAAGGAGATCCTGTAAATGGACAGAGGAGAAATCTGGCTCGTTTCCCTTGATCCCACCTCCGGGCATGAGCAACGCGGAAAACGTCCGGTGCTTATTGTTTCTCCGGCATCGTTTAACGAGTTCACCCGGCTTCCCGTTGTGGTTCCCATCACCCGCGGCGGGAACTTCGCGCGTACAGCAGGTTTTGCCGTCTCTCTGGAGGCGGCGGGAACAAAAACAACGGGTGTGATTCGCTGCGACCAGCTCAGAACCCTTGATATGGCAGCCCGAAACGGCACGCGCCTCGAACGTATCCCTGAGGCCGTGGTGAATGACGTCCTCGCCCGGCTGGCGGCAATTCTGAATTGATGCCAGCGGCGCAGAAAAGCAAAAAGCCCGCTTAAGTTTCCTTAAGCGGGCTTCTTAAATATGGCTCCTCTGACTGGACTCGAACCAGTGACATACGGATTAACAGTCCGCCGTTCTACCGACTGAACTACAGAGGAATCGTGTGAACGGGGCGCATAGTAATAGCCCCGACGGTGAGTGTCAATTAGCGAATCAGGTTTTTGATTCGACTGATTATTTTAGAAACAGTTCGCTGGGTTAGTGCAGCTGACCGCTGGCGTTTTCATCGTCCGGCGAGCTGTCGCGCAGGCGTTTAAGCGGGTCCTGGCGATAGAAGTGACAAAAACGCTGCCACAACGCCGGGAAACGGGGAGCGAACAGCTCCGGGGCGCTGAAGAAATATTCCGACAGCACGGCAAAGCACTCGGCCGGATCGGTCGCGGCATAGGCATCGATGCTGGCGGCGTTTTCGCCCACCAGGTCGATCTCATCCTGAATATTGTCCATCGCGGCGTGCAGATCGTGCTCCCAGGCGGCGACTTCGCGCATTGGAATGAACGGGATCCCGCTTGAGCGATCGCCGTTGCGGGCGTCGAGCTTGTGCGCCACCTCATGGAAAATCAGGTTGAAACCCGAGGCGTCAAAGGAGTCCTGAATGTCGAGCCAGTTAAGCACGATCGGCCCCTGCTGCCAGCTCTGGCCGGAATGCACCACGCGCTGGCTGTGCACCAGCCCGATGTCGTCTTCCCATTCGTCGTCCACCACAAAGGGGGCGGGGTAGATAAGCACTTCATGGAAGCCGTCGAGCCACTCCAGCCCCAGCTCCAGCACCGGCAGGCAGAACAGCAGGGCGATGCGGGCGGTTTTCAGATCGTCCAGTTCGAAATTTTGCAGCGGAACCAGGCGTTTTTGCTCCACGAAGCGGGTAGCCAGACGGATCAGCTTCTCCTGCTCTTCCGGCGACAGGGGTGCCAGAACCGGGATGGCAAGCGCCTGCTCCCAGGGCAACGCGAGGTGCGGTGAGGATTCGCTAATTTTCCAGGGCCACTTAATCATCGTATTTGCTCGCAACGTCATCACTTGGTCAAAATCGGTCATTTGGGGTCTGTTCATACGCCACAGAACCTGGCATTATGTCGCCCACTGATGCGGAGAGATGCCGGAGCGGCTGAACGGACCAGTCTCGAAAACTGGAGTAGGGGCAACTCTACCGGGGGTTCAAATCCCCCTCTCTCCGCCACTCATTCAAGCAGTTATTTCGTTACATTTCAGTGACAAAAATCCCGTTGAGCGATTTCCGCGCCCCCGCATTCAGACCAAAAACTGTTCTTCATTCTACTGCATCATCCGCTGCGCAACAGGCCGCGATGTGCCTTTTCAGCTTCATCCTGGCGCAACCCTGGGCGTGATTTTTCGGGATGCGGTACTACCTGCGAGGAATTCCGTCGTGTTACAGCACTGGCAGCAACGCTTTGAAGCCTGGTTCAGCGCGCAGCCGCCGTCGAGCGATGCGGCGCACGACCTGGCGCATTTCAGACGTGTCTGGCGCAGCGCGCAGCGCATTATGGCCCAGGAGCAAGCCGACGGCAGGGTAGTGATCGCCGCCTGCTATTTTCATGACATCGTCAGCCTGCCGAAAAACCATCCCGAACGCCATCGCTCCTCAGCGCTGGCCGCCGAGCGCACCCGCGCCATTCTCAGCGCGAACTTTGCCGATTTTCCCGCCGCGCTGCACGACGCGGTGGCGCACGCTGTGCACGCGCACAGCTTCAGCGCTGGCGTAGCGCCGCGCACCATCGAGGCGAAGATCGTGCAGGATGCCGACCGGCTGGAGTCGCTGGGGGCAATCGGCCTGGCGCGGATGTTTTATGTCTCCGGCTTGCTCGGGCGCGAGCTGTTCGACAGCGCGGACCCGCTGGCGGAGCGACGTTCGCTGGATGACAGCCGCTACGCGATCGATCACGTTCAGCAAAAGTTGCTGAAGCTGCCCGCCACCATGCAGACCGCCTGCGGACGCGAGCTGGCGCAGCGCAATGCCGATTACCTCGTCGATTATCTGGCGAAACTGTGCGCTGAACTGAACGGCGACTATGCGTCCTGCGATGCCAGCGTGGCGGCGCGGCTCAGGGATTAATGGCGCAGGGTGCGGGCTGCTCCCTGTTTTGTGTTAGGCTGTGGAATATTTATTTTTCGGGTCAGGGCGATGCACGATACACAGGCGATTAACGATCAGATGACGCTACCGGCGAACGATGCCGGTCCCGGGGAGCACAGCAGCCTGCTGGCGCAGGTTGCAGCAATCTACGATACCCGGCATCTGCTGGCGACGCTCAACGCGGCGGGGGAACGTAAGTGGACTGTCGCCCGGCTGAAAAAAGCGCTGCTGACGCCTGAGGCGCTGCCGCTCAGTCGCACAGAGCAGGCTGCATTAGCGCCGCTGGTGCCGCGTCCACCGATATCGCATCCCGACTATGCGTTCCGCTTTATCGATCTGTTTGCCGGCATCGGCGGGATCCGCAGCGGCTTTGAAGCCATTGGCGGCCAGTGCGTCTTTACCAGCGAGTGGAATAAGCATGCGGTGCGCACCTACAAAGCGAACTGGTACTGCGATCCGCAGCAGCATCACTTTAACGAAGACATCCGCGATGTCACCCTCAGCCACCGTAAAGAGGTCAGCGACAGTGACGCAGCGGCGCATATTCGCGCCACGGTGCCGCAGCACGACGTGTTGCTGGCGGGCTTTCCCTGTCAGCCTTTTTCGCTGGCGGGCGTCTCGAAGAAAAACGCACTCGGGCGCGCTCACGGCTTCGCCTGCGAAACCCAGGGCACGCTGTTCTTTGACGTGGTGCGCATCATCGATGCCCATCGCCCGGCTATGTTCGTGCTGGAAAACGTCAAGAACCTGAAGAGCCACGATAAAGGCAATACCTTCCGCATCATCATGCAGACGCTGGATGAGCTGGGTTACGAGGTAGCAGACGCCGCCGAGAGCGGGCGCGACGATCCGAAAGTGATCGACGGCAGGCATTTTCTGCCGCAGCACCGCGAGCGCATTGTGCTGGTGGGTTTCCGCCGCGATCTCAATCTGCATCAGGGCTTTACGCTGCGCGACCTGCCGCAGCACTATCCGGCGCAGCGTCCGGCGTTTGGCGAACTGCTCGACCCGACGGTTGACGCCAAATACATTCTCAGCCCGAGCCTGTGGGACTATCTCTATCGTTACGCCCTGAAGCACCAGGCGAAAGGCAACGGCTTTGGCTACGGGCTGGTGGATCCGCAAAATCCTGCCAGCGTGGCGCGCACGCTGTCGGCGCGCTACTACAAAGACGGCGCAGAAATTCTGGTGGATCGCGGGTGGGATAAAGCCCTCGGTGCGCAGGATTTTCACGATGCGGCTAACCAGCAGCGCCGCCCGCGTCGCCTGACGCCGCGCGAGTGCGCGCGCCTGATGGGCTTCGAAGCGCCGGGGCAGAGCCAGTTCCGTATTCCGGTATCCGACACCCAGGCCTATCGCCAGTTTGGTAACTCGGTGGTGGTGCCGGCGTTTGCGGCGGTGGCGCGCTTGCTGTCGGCGCGTATCCGGCAGGCGGTGGCAATGACGCGGGGCGACGCAGCCGATGACAGACGTACACGACAAAGCGACGCGCAGTAAAAACATGCGCGCTATCGCCACGCGCGATACCGCAATTGAAAAACGCCTTGCCGGGCTGCTCACTACGCTCGGCATCACCTTCCGGGTTCAGGATGCCGCCCTGGCCGGACGCCCGGACTTCGTGGTGGACGACTACCAGGCGGTGATCTTCACCCACGGCTGCTTCTGGCATCATCACGACTGCTATCTGTTTAAGGTTCCCGCCACGCGCACCGATTTCTGGCTGGAAAAAATCGGCAAAAACGTCGCCCGCGATAAGCGGGATATTGCGCTGTTGCTGGAGCAGGGCTGGCGGGTGCTGGTGGTGTGGGAGTGCGCGTTACGCGGGCGGGCGAAGCTCAGTGATGAGGCGCTCAGCGAGCGCCTTGAAGAGTGGATTTGCAGCGGCGGCGTGCGCGCGGATATCGATATCCGCGGCATTCACCTCAGCGACTGAGATCGCCAGGCTTCTCTGCTTCACACGGCGTGATAACTGGTTTCGCCGGAAAGAAATATTTCCCCACCGTGACCAGCACTACCGCAAAGATAATCACCCCCAGCGCCAGCCACTCCACCGGAGAGAGCACTTCGCCGGCAAAGCCGGTACCGAGCAGCACCGCTACCACCGGGTTGACGTAGGCGTAACTGGTGGCAATCGCCGGGGTGACGTTGCGGATCAGGTACATGTAGGCATTGATGGCAATGATCGAGCCAAACACCGCCAGATAACCCACCGCGAGGAACCCTGAGAGCGACGGCATGGCGGTAAGCCTTTCGCCGGAAATCATCGAGGCGATAAGCAGCACAATCCCGGCCGTCAGCATCTCGATGGCACCCGCCATCATGCCATGCGGCAGGGTGATGCGCGAGCCGTAGACCGAGCCGAACGCCCAGCTCACCGACCCCACCATGATCAGCAGCGCGCCCCAGGGATTACCGCTCAGGTTGCCGCCGCTGTTGAGCAGCACGATGCCGCAGAGACCGATGGCGATCCCCAGCCATTCGATTTTGCGCGTTTTGATGCCGAAGAAGTAGCTGAAGCACAGGGTGAACAGCGGGACGGTCGCGACGATCACCGCTGCGATGCCCGACGGCACGTGCTGGTGTTCCGCCACGGTGACGAACCCGTTACCCACCGCCAGCAGCAGCACGCCAATCAGCGCAGCATTGAGCAGCGGGCGCAGCGGCGGTAGCTTGTGGCCGGTCAGCAGCAGGAAGGCCAGCAGCACCGCACCGGCAGAGAGGAAACGCACCCCGGCCATCATAAATGGCGGCCAGCTTTCAACGCCGATGCGGATAACGAAATAGGTGGAACCCCAGATAATGTAGAGCGCAAAGAGCGATCCAACGAGCGGCAATACTTTTGCGAAACGCATACTCCCTCACGACCAGAAACAAAGAGCCCTTATAGTAATCATCAAAACTATCTGGCGGCGAGCAAATTACTTTAAGGACGACGTTAAACAATTGTTGACAAAGCGTTTACATTTCACGAAGCGCGCTTTTACTCCATACTATGATCTCTGTCACCAAAACAAAGGAAGAAACTGTGGCTGGAAGTAGCTTATTAACCTTGCTGGATGATATCGCAACGCTGCTGGACGATATTTCAATGATGGGGAAGCTGGCGGCAAAAAAAACCGCCGGGGTACTGGGGGATGATCTCTCCCTGAACGCGCAGCAGGTCAGCGGCGTGCGCGCCAATCGCGAGCTGCCCGTGGTGTGGCGCGTGGCGGTGGGGTCGTTCTTAAATAAGCTGATCCTCGTTCCGCTGGCGTTGATAATCAGCGCGTTTGCCCCCTGGGCTATTACGCCGCTGCTGATGGTGGGCGGCGCGTTCCTCTGCTACGAAGGCGTCGAGAAGGTGATGCACAGCCTGCATGCCCGTAAGCACAAAGAGACGCCGGAACAGCGTCAGCAGCGTCTTGACGCGCTGGCGAAGCAGGACCCAAAAGTGATGGAGCGCGATAAGATCAAAGGCGCAATCCGCACTGACTTTATTCTCTCGGCAGAGATCGTCGCCATCACCCTGGGTATTGTCGCCGAGGCGCCGCTGCTCACGCAGGTGCTGGTGCTGTCGGGTATCGCCATCCTGGTCACCATAGGGGTGTACGGACTGGTGGGGCTGATCGTTAAGCTCGACGACATCGGCTACTGGCTGTCTGAGCGCGCCTCGGCGCTGGCGAAAGCCGTGGGTAAAGGCTTGCTGGTGACTGCCCCCTGGCTGATGAAAGCCCTGTCGGTGCTTGGCACCATCGCTATGTTCCTCGTGGGTGGCGGTATCGTGGTGCATGGCATTGCGCCGCTCCATCATGCCATCGAGCATTTTTCCCACTCTCTGGGCGGGTTTGCCGCGCTGGTGCTGCCGACGCTGCTGAACCTGGTGCTCGGATTCATTATCGGCGGCATTGTGCTGCTGGCGGTGAAACTGATTAGCCGTATGCGCGGCAAACCGGCGCACCAGGATTAATCTAATTGTTAACCGCTGCGCCCAGGCAAAAATCGCGCCTTTTGACTATCCTGAAGAGGTTTTCACCGATGATGCCGGAGGCAATGATGAGCTTTGTGGTCAGCGATGAAGTAAAGCGTAAAAACGGCGGTCCGCGCATGGTGGTGACCGGCTACTCAAGCGGCATGGTCGAGTGCCGCTGGTATGACGGTTACGGCGTCCAGCGTGAAGCCTTTCGCGAAGATGAGCTGGTGGCCCAGCGTAACGCTGAGCCGCAGACTGCCTGACACCCCCCATTCCCCTCGCATCCGGCGAGGGGAATTTCATCAACACGCGCTATTCCCCGCGCTTGTCGCGCAATACCTTGATCTGCCTCACACCGTTTCGCCCGATGCATCGTATCCTCAGCCGGCGTTACGCACGCCAGCGGCGTTTTACCTCTCAGTGTAATCAGTGGTAATGGTCCGGCGCTGCGTCTACAGTTTACCCATACTAATGTCTAACGGTGCTCGGTCTGGCCGCGCTCAACGACCGGATACAATGGATGTCGTCACCTGCCGCCGACGGTTACAGGGACGTTACTGAGCCTGTTCAGGGAGTCTTTATGCGTGCAGCGATGATCGCCCGGCGTGATTTCTGGGGACAACGCCCGATTCGGGTGGTAAATATCTGTTTTCTGGTGGTGTTTATCTGTTCGGTGCTGCTGACCTGGCGCGAGCTGGTGGTGCTTGAGCAGGCCTATGTCGCCTCCCAGCGCAACAGCCTGGATAATGTCGCCACCGGTTTTGACCGCCATCTGCAGTACAGCGTTGATAAGCTGCTGTTTTACCGCAACGCCATGCGTTTTGCGCTGGAAGAGCCGCTGGATACCGATGTGGCGCGTCAGATGCTGCGCGACTTCGCTCAGCAGCGTCGGCAAAGCAGCTGGCAGCTGCTGCAGAATAATACGCGCAGTATGCCGATCAACGGCGTCTCGGACGATTTCGTCAGCCAGAGCCCGCTGCTCAACCGCGATGAGTCCCGGTTGCCCGGGGAGCTGAGCGCAGCCCTCGAATTTGGTTATCTGATGCACTTGTCCGCCGGGGGCGAAGGCCGGGATATGCAGCAGAGCACCTGGTACAGTTCACGCGCCGGTTTCTTTATTGCCAGTGACATTACTCGCGGCACGCCGTCGCTGCTTCCCCGTTACTATCATCAGGTCACCCGTCCCTGGTTCAACGAACACGCCGGGGAGCACCATCGTGCCCGGGGCGTGAGCTGGTTCCATCTCTACGATCCGGCACGCCACACCCGCACCGTCACCGCCAGCGTCGCGCTCGACTATCAGCACTACTGGTATGGCGTACTGGCGATGGATTTCCCGCTGCAGACCCTCAACCGCTATCTGCAACGGGTGATTGATGAAGATGAACAGGGCGATATTTACCTGTTTGACAGCCGGTTGCAGATTATTGCTGCGGCGCAGGATGCGCTCCCGGCGGAACGGTTGTTCGATCCCGTCCAGCAGGCGCAGCTCGCCCATGCCATTGAGCAGGAGGATGAGGGCGGGCTGCGTATGGATACCCGCTATATCAGCTGGGTAACACTGAGCAATTTTGATGGTGTGCTGGTCAAGGTGCATACCGTGGAACAGGGAATGCAGGGCGAGTTCGGGAATATCACCGTGGCGCTGATCCTGTTCTGGACGCTGTTTACCGCCATGCTGCTGGTGTCATGGCTGGTGATCCGCCGTATGGTGAATAACATGACCCGGCTGCAGAGCACGCTTACCTGGCAGGCGTGGCACGATCCGCTTACCCGACTCTACAACCGCGGTGCCTTCTTCGAACGCGCCTGGATGCTTGCGCGCGAGTGTGAACAGCAGCACAAGCCGTACTCAGTCATCCAGTTCGACCTCGACCACTTCAAAAGCATCAACGATCGCTACGGTCACCAGGCAGGGGATAAGGTGCTGAGCCATGCCGCGACCATGCTGGCTACGCTGGTACGTGACGGGGACATCGCCGGCCGCGTCGGCGGGGAGGAGTTCTGCGTGCTGCTGCCGGATACTTCGCTGGATGAGGCGGCAAGCGTCGCGGAGCGTATCCGCGCGCGGCTTAATGCCAGAGAGATACTGGTGAAACGTCACGGGTCACTGCGGTTCAGCGCCTCGTTCGGGGTGAGCTGCTCGGCCGAGGCAGACAACTATAACTTCGAGCAGCTGCAGGCCAGCGCCGATGCGCGTCTTTATCAGGCAAAACAGCGCGGGCGCAATCAGGTCTGCGCCCGCTGAGGGTCAGGCATCAGCAAGAAAATGATCCAGCCCTTCGCTCCACCCGGCCGGGCCATGCTGCTCTGAGCGGTACACGCGTTCAGGGTTATCCTGCTTCAGAATCACCGGATTGCGGCTGTAGCCCTTCACAATCACGGCGTAGTCAACCGCATCCAGCAGCGGCGCATCGCCTGGAGCATCGCCCAGGCCAAGGGTGGTCAGATTACTTCCGCGCTGCGCCCGATACTGCTTCATCAGCCAGGCCACCGCCTGCCCCTTGCCACCCTGCTGGTCAAGTACGTGCCAGAAGCGGCCGCCTTCAATCAGCATCAACCCGTTCTGTTCCAGCTCGGCGGTAAAGGCTGCCAGCCTGTCATCGCTGTCGCGCCAGATCAGGGTTTCCGAAGCCTCCTGCAGCATCGCCAGCGATACGCGCTTCGGCGGCAGGCCACTCCATTCAGCCAGGGTAGCTTCGTCCACGTCGCTGATGCCGGTGAACTTGTAGCCGTGGATGTCGCGCAGACGACCCAATAACAGGCGGATTTCTTCATGCCGCGCGCCGACCAGCAGACGCGGGTAGTCAGGGTGCTGGTTCCAGCTCTCATCCAGCGCGACAACAGCCCCGTTCTCCGCGATAAACGGCTGCCCCTGCAGGCCGATCGCTTTCTGCAGGGCGATGATCTCTGCTGCGGTTTTACTGCTGCACAGCACCACGGGGATTTGTTTGCTGGTCAGGCGCGTCAGCCACGCCTGGGCGGCATCCCACTCATGGGTGTTGTGATCCAGCAGCGTGCCGTCGAGATCGGAGAAAATGACTAATGACTCATCTAATGCTGGCATAGGTGCTCTCCTTAAGCAGACGAAAACGGCGGGGCGGAACGCCCGTGATTAGGATAAATCCCAATTCTTTATGTTTACTGATAGCGCATTTTTGGGAACGTTACCGCTCAGGCCGCAGGGCACAAGGGATGCGGACCCATAGCCAAAAGATATAAGTAATAAGTTGTTATTTACCAATAGAATATATCCTTGTTATTGAAAAAAAATGCGGATATGTTGGTGCCACATCAGATTTCCTGGTGTAACGAATTTTCAAGTGCTTCTTGCAAAAGCAAGTTTCATTCCCGGCCTCCCCGGCCGGGTTTTTTTTGCCTGTTTTCCGGCGCGGCGCGGGTAGCGCTCATTTCCGGCAGGTGATTTCACCGACGCTGAAATCCCGGATATCCAGCTCAAACGCCTCCGCCAGTTCGCGGCAGGTGTGATATTCACGTCCGTCCACGCTGACGCGCAGGGGATCATCGTTGTTTTCAACCCGGCGCACGTCACTTTCGCTTATCTCATTGATAGCAGCGAGCAGCGCATCAACGTCCACGCTGGTATCGGGATGGTCTTTGACAGTTTTCATCAGCACTCCCTCCGGCAAGCCCACCTGTAAGTATAGACGTTCACGGCCAGGCAAAGGGTCATCGGGGCGGTGCCAGCGCGGCGCTTTTGTTCTACACTGGCACAAAACCAGTGAGAGGAGAGGGGAATGAACGTTAACGATCGCGTCACGGTGAAAACGGACGGCGGGCCGCGCAGGCCTGGCGTGGTGCTGGCGATTGAGGAGTTCAGCGAGGGGACAATGTATTTAGTGTCACTCGAAGACTACCCGCTGGGCATCTGGTTCTTTAATGAAAAGGATCACCCGGACGGCATCTTTGTGGAACAGGCCTGATGTATTTGCCCCCCGCGTCAGCGGGGGCGAGCAGCTCGCGTCGGCAAATCACATTTTCTTATCACCGCCAGCAGGCGAAATTAACGCTCAAAGCCGGTGGTAATGTCTGAATTCGGGTCGCAGCCCGCTATATTTATTTGGCGTGTAGGGTAAAGAGCAAAATTATCGCATATTAACGAAAATACCATTTGTCACATTATCCGTAAGACGTACTACGTGATATATGACTTGCTTATTATGCGTTTTAATTTTCCTTTTAATATTTCCTTTGTGTGACGATACCGTTTTGGCCTTAATATTCATCTGATCGGAGATCTGAATCGTATCCTGGCCCGACATCCACATTTTAAGCATGCTTGATTCAGTACGGCTTAACGAGAGTGTAGGGAGATTAATGTTTCCGGTACACTGCATGTCTTTGGCCAGATAGTCGCCTAATATATTGTCCAGCGATTCTGGTTTAATCGATTTCGAGCTAATTAACAGGTTCTTGCGTACTAACAAATACTCATCGAAATGAATATTGGCAATTGCCATAAAGACAATAAATAGCGTGTCGGGATGTTGAGTAATGACCTGCTTAATCTGCTCGCTGCTGTCCGGGCAGTGTATAAAACAGTCTTCATTAATGAACACCACATGGGGTTGTCGTCTCTGGCACTCCCCGGCCAGGCCGTCCACACTTTCTACGTCACAAATTTGCCGCTTCTTAACCCCCCGACTGGCTAAATAGCCGGTAAGGCCGAGTCTGGTATAGCTGCATAAATCCATAATAATCGTTGACATAGTAAACCCTCACTAAACGCGTTATCCGTTAAAGCACAACGATATCTACCCTGAGCGCTCACCTGAGTAAGTCTGGCATTCGTCCTGAACGGCACAATACGGGACTCCAAAAATATATCCTGGCGTCTGCACAGAATATATGCTGCAACCAGCGCATTAATTACCGATTAAGCGAAACGCGTCGATAACAAATAACCCTGGCCCTGAGATACATAAGCTGTTTCTTGTGCAGACGACTATACATCCTTCAACACCAGCGAAGAATGCAAAAAAACAGGGCGAAGACAATCAGGCGAACTCACTATCCCGTAAAGTTAGGTATAATTTGCCAGGAATGTTCTCAAAGTAAAGTAAATGTTTAGTTATGTGAAACGCGTTAAAACTATTAATCCGCGCCCCGTATATCCTGGAAGGATGTCCTTAATAAAAATTTTAGGATTATCCTCATGATGACAATAATATTATTGTGGGATTGGGGTGGTGGGAATTTCGCTGACCAGATCGGCCAGTAAATCGAAGATTTCACTGAAAAGATGTTCACAGAAAGGGGCAATTAACGGCATCATCGCCGCCATCACCATAATGCCAACGGTGAGCGTCACCGGGAAACCGATCACAAATACCGACAGCTGCGGTGCCATACGGTTGAGCATGCCCAGCGCCAGGTTCAGCGTCAGCAGCAGGGTGATCAGCGGCAGCGCCAGCATCAACCCGTTAATAAAAATCATCCCGCCGGCGCGGGTCAGCGCCAGAAACGCGTTGCTGTTCATCGGCTCGCCGCCAATGGGCAGGGTATGGAACGTATCCACCAGCAGGGAAATCAGCCACAGATGGCCGTTGAAGGTCAGGAACAGCAGCATCGCCAGCATATCCATAAAGCGCGCCAGCACCGGCATGTTGAGCTTCGACGCCGGGTCCACGAAGGTGGCGAACGACAGCCCCATCTGCAAACCAATCAGCTCGCCCGCCATCCTTACCGCAGCGAAAGCAAACTGCATGGTAAACCCCAGCGCAACGCCGATGAGGATCTGCTGCAGCGCCAGCCAGAAACCCTGAGGTGAGAAGATGGTAACGCCGGTAACCGGCAGGGTGGGGGCAATGATGATGGTGATCATGATCCCCAGCCCGATTTTCACGCGCTTGGGGATCATGCGCTCACTCAGGATGGGCGCGGTGGAGATCAGCGCCAGCACGCGCAGCAGCGGCCAGAAGTAGAGGCTCAGCCAGTGGAGCCATTGATCGCTGGTAACCTGAAACATGCGCGGGGGATTATCCGATGATGTAAGGCAGGCGGGTAAACAGCGTGCGCACGTAGTCGAGCAGCAGGTTCAGCATCCACGGGCCGGCAACGATAATGGCACAAACCACGGCGAGGATTTTCGGAATGAACGACAGCGTCATTTCGTTAATCTGCGTCGCCGCCTGCAAAATACTGATGATAAGGCCGGTGACCAGCGCCACCAGCAGCAGCGGGGCCGCAACAAACAGCGCGACTTTCATCGCTTCTGTTCCCATCATCATCACCGATTCAGGCGTCATTGCGCACCTCGTTAACTGTAGAAACTTTGTGCCAGTGACCCGACCAGCAGCTGCCAGCCGTCAACCAGTACAAACAGCATTAGCTTGAAGGGCAGGGCAATGGTTGCCGGTGGCACCATCATCATACCCAGCGCCATCAGCACGCTGGCGATAACCAGGTCGATGATCAGGAACGGAATAAAAACGGTGAAGCCAATCTGGAATGCGGTTTTCAGTTCGCTGGTGACGTAAGCCGGCAGCAGAATGCGCATCGGCACCGCTTCCGGGCCAGCCATCGGGCCGGCATTCGCCAGGCGGGCAAACAGCGCCAGGTCGGCTTCACGGGTCTGACGCATCATGAATTCGCGCAGGGGCTGGGCGCCGCGCTCAAGCGCCACGTACATCGAAATTTTATCTTCAGCAAACGGCTGATAGGCATCGGTATAGATCTTGTCGAACACCGGGGCCATGATGAAAAAGGTCAGAAACAGCGCCAGGCCAAGCATCACCTGGTTTGGCGGTGCCGACGGCGTACCGAGGGCGTTACGCAGCAGGCCGAACACGATAATGATGCGCGTGAAGCTGGTCATCATCAGCAGAATCGCCGGGATAAAGGTCAGCGAGGTGATAAACACCAGCGTCTGCACCGGCAGCGACCAGCTCTGACCGCCGTTGGCCAGCGGCTGGCTAATCAGCCCCGGGAGCTGGGCGAACGCCGCTGGGGCAATGCCCAGCAGCGCGAGCAACGAGAGAGATAACAAGCGACGCATCAGGATCTCCCGTTACGCTTAAGCAGATTTTTCAGTAATGCCTGGAATTCCGGCCCGGCAGGGGCGGACGTGGACGGCGCTTCTTCCGGGGCGGGAGGAAGGGTGTGCAGTGTGGTGATCTGCGTCGGCGTGACGCCGAGCACCAGGCGCGCATCCTGCACATCAACAATCACCACCCGCTCACGGGTGCCGACGCTGATGCTGGCGCTGATTTTCAGATCGCGGCTGTTACCTTTTTTTGGGGTAAAGCCGGCGCGTTTGGCGACCCAGGCCGCGAGCAGAATAAACAGAATAATGACGAGCAGGGCGCCGCTGACCTGCATCAGCGGCGAGCCGGATGACGCGCTGGTCTCCGGCTGTGTCACAGTGGCCTGGGTTTTCATCAATTAACGGCTCAGACGGCGCATACGCTCGGACGGGGTGATGATATCGGTGATGCGCACGCCGTATTTATCGGCGACCACCACAACTTCACCCTGGGCAATCAGGTAGCCGTTGATCAGAATATCCAGCGGCTCACCGGCCAGACCGTCCAGCGCCACGACGGACCCCTGGGTCAGACGCAGCAGCTCTTTGATGGTCATACGGGTACGGCCCAGCTCCACGGTCAGCTTGACCGGGATATCCATAATCAGGTCGATATCCTGGAGTGAACCGGCGACATCGCCACCGTCCATCTGACGGAAGATATTATCGGCGCTGCTTTTGCCCGCTGCTTTCTGTTCGCCTAACGCGTCAGCCCACAGATCGTCCACGGAGCCTGCGTTGTCGTCGGACGGATTGTTCATGTCACTCATTTGGGCTGTTCCTCATTCAGCGAATTCAAAATCGGGTTGATCAGATGTTCGACGCGCAGGGCGTATTGTCCATTCATGGTGCCGTACTGGCTGGTCAGTACCGGGACGCCATCGACGTGCGCGATGATGCGGTCCGGTTTCTCCACCGGCAGTACATCGCCTGGCTGGAGCTTCAGGATCTGCGACAGGCGCAGCGGTATATCAGCGAAATGGGCGATCAGCTCCAGTTCGGAGTGCTGTACCTGGCGTACCAGGTTATCGCGCCAGTTCTGGTCCTCGTGGCGGGAGTTCTCCAGCGGCGGGTTGACCAGCACTTCGCGCAGCGGCTCGATCATGCTGAACGGCAGGCAGATGTTGAACTCGCCGGTCAGGTTACCGATCTCTACGTGGAACGGCGTGTTAACCACGATGTCGTTCGGCGAGGTGGTGATATTGGTAAACTTCACCTGCATCTCAGAACGCACATACTCCACTTCCAGCGGGTTAATCGCTTTCCACGCGTCGCTGTACGCTTCCAGCGCCAGCTTCAGCATGCGGTTGATTACGCGCTGTTCGGTGTGGGTAAATTCGCGGCCTTCCACTTTGGTCGGGAAGCGACCGTCGCCCCCGAACAGGTTATCCACGGCGATAAACACCAGGCTTGGCGAGAACACGAACAGGCCGGTTCCGCGCAGCGGTTTCAGGTGGATAAGGTTAAGGTTGGTCGGCACCGGCAGGTTACGTGCATATTCGTGGTAGGGCTGAATACGAATGGCACCCACCGTAATATCGGGGCTTCTGCGCAGCAGGTTAAACAGCCCCATACGGAACTGACGGGCGAAACGTTCGTTAATGATCTCCAGTGCCTGCAGGCGCTCGCGCACCACGCGACGTTGCGTATTGGGATCATAGGGTCGAATGTCGCTGTCGCCCGCGGCGCCGGTTTTCGCGGCGTCGCTTTGCTCGCTGTCGCCGTTTAACAGCGCGTCGATTTCGGCCTGAGAAAGAATACTGTCGCCCATGGGTTTACCGCAAAATGAAGGCTGTATACAACACGTCGGTCACCACTTGTTTTGGTTGACCTTCAACCAGCGGTGCCTCAAGCGTCGATTTAATGGCATCGACCAGTTTCTGTTTGCCTTCGTCCGTCGCCAGCGCGTTCGCGTCCTGACGGGAGAACAGCAGCAGCAGACGGCTGCGCACTTCCGGCAGGTACTCGCTGATGCGCATGCGCGTTTCGTCATCTTTCAGGCGCAGCGTAATGCCGACGTACAGCACGCGATCCGCATCACCGAGGTTAACGGTGAAGGTATCGAGCGCGAAAAAGACCGGCGCAGGCGGTGGAACCGGCTCAGCAGCTGCAGTAGCGGCGGCCGCATCCGGATGCTGCTGCATCCGCCAGTAGCTGTAACCTGCGGTAGCGCAGGCTGCGAGAGTGATAAGCACCAGCAACGGCATCCAGATGGAGCGTTTGCGGCCTTTGTTGATAGCGGTGTCAGTCATCTAGTGCGGTCTTCCTGTATCGGTACTGCATATGGGCTGATTATCCCGTGTCTCTCCGCGGTCAAAGCGCGGAAAAGACACGTATAATCGCGCTACCTCTGGCGTTTAGGCGAAGATGTCTACCGCGTTATTACCACGGGCTGCCGCCTGAAGCGCAGCGGGTGCGCTCAGCACTTCATCCTCGCTGCCCGAGAAACTGAAGCCATTTCCGCGACTTGCCTGCTGCTGCTGTTGGTCAGACTGCTGGCCGCCCGCCGAACTTTCACTGCTGATACTGCTCTGGCCCAGCTGGATGCCGTTCTCCGCCAGCTGGGTGCGCAGTATCGGCAGCGCCGCTTCCAGCGCTGAACGAACGTGGCTGTGCGGGGAAACCATCTGCAGCTGCGCCTGGTTATCATCAATCTTCAGGCTGATCTGCACGCTACCCAGATCTTCCGGGTTGAGACGCAGTTCGGCACTCTGTTGGCCCTGGCGGGTGAACAGGGTGATGTGCTGGGAAACCGAGGTCTGCCACTCCGGCGTACCCAGCTGCGCATTGATGTGCGGCGCAACAGGGGTAGCGATCTGCGCGGAGGTGGTGTTAACGCTGGCGATGCTGGCAGCCAGCGGCGTCAGGTTATGGCTGGCAGGTGACGCGGTCGCGCTGGTATCAGCCTGCACTTTTTCGCCTGCTACCACCGGCTGCACCACCTGGGTGTCTGCCAGCTGCTGGGCAGTGGCCGCCGGCGTTACCGCCGCGGCTGCGCCAGCGCCTTTGCTGTCAGCGGCGGTTGCGCTGGCGGCGGTGGTACGGTTATTCAGGGTGTCGGCGAGGGACGCGCGCGCACCGGAGGTGGTCACGGCGGCAATGCTCTGGCCGGCGGTCGCGGTGCTCAGGGTGGCGCTCTGGGCGGTCGGAACCTGCTGCGGCAGCATGGCGAACAGCGCACTCAGCGCCGCCATGTCGTCGTCAGAGAGCTTTTTATCGCTCTCCAGCGTCGGTTTTTCACCTTTCACATCGGCGGTCTTTACGTTACCGAGCAGTTGACCCAGCGAGGCCAGCGGATCTTCGCCGTCTGTCGCTGCCAGCAGCTCCGCCAGCGGGTTCTCTACCGCGCTGTCGGCATCAGCATCGGCGGCGTTGACCAGCGCCGCCAGGGCGCTTTGCGGTGCGCCTTTACCGGCCACTTCCGCTTTTAACTCCGCTAGCGTCAACGGCTTGCCGTCGGCACCGGGAATGCCACCCGGCAGGGCCTGGCTCAACAGGGCCAGGAAATCCCCTGCGCTGGCCGGCGCTTTGCCGTTCGCGCCAGTGGCGGCGACGTCGGCGTCGGTAAGCACAATGTTGGGCAACGTAATCATTCGCTTTTCCTCAGTGATGCCCGCTGGGCAAATTCATCCATTTTTTTCTGATCGAGCCGGTTTTCTGCCAGCAGCGCGGCGCTGGTGCGCCGGTCCTGCAGGGTCTGCCAGGCCTGAAGTCGTATTTTTTTCTCTTTCCAGAAGTCCAGCGCCTGGTCCACTTTGGTGGCCCACTGCGCCAGCTGGAGGCGATGCTGCTCGATAGCCTTCTCCAGCGTGGAGATAAACTGCTGGTAGTTCTGCCAGCGCTGGCTGCCGATCCCCTGGCTCATATCGCTGTTCAGGTTGTTGCGATATTCAAACTGGTAGTTGATCAGCATATTGAGCTGCTCTTCCGCCTGCTGGCAGCAGCGGCGCATTTCGCCCAGCTGCAGCGCGGCATCGTCAACTTCTTTTTCCGCCATGTCTTTCAGCGTATTCAGTGCGCTATGTTGCGTCATCGCCTGTTACTCCCACTTCATCACACCGTCGGGAAGATGCGCTCCAGCGACTGCACGGAGTCTTCCCACCCTGAGCGTTCAAAAATGCCCTGCTGTAAAAAGCCTTCCAGTTCCGGCCACAGCGTGATGGCGCGGTCGAGCAGCGGGTCGCTGCCTTTGGCGTAAGCGCCAACGCTGACCAGGTCGCGGTTGCGCTGGAAACTGGAGAGCAGCTGTTTGAACGTGCGTACCCGCGCGTAATGCGGCTCACTGATGATGGCGGTCATTACGCGGCTGATGGAGGCTTCAATATCGATAGCCGGGTAGTGGCCGGCTTCCGCCAGGCGGCGCGAAAGCACTACGTGACCATCGAGGATGGCGCGCGCCGAGTCGGCAATCGGATCCTGCTGGTCATCGCCTTCGGTCAGTACCGTATAAAACGCGGTAATCGACCCGCCGCCGTGAATGCCGTTCCCGGCACGTTCCACCAGCGCCGGCAGTTTGGCAAAGACCGAAGGCGGATAGCCTTTGGTGGCCGGCGGCTCGCCGATCGCCAGCGCAATCTCACGCTGCGCCATCGCGTAGCGGGTGAGGGAGTCCATGATCAGCAGTACGTGCTGCCCGCGGTCGCGGAAATCTTCGGCGATGCGGGTGGCGTAAGCGGCACCCTGCATACGCAGCAGCGGGGAGACGTCCGCCGGGGCGGCAATCACCACCGAACGCGCGCGGCCATCGGCCCCAAGAATGTTTTCAATAAAATCTTTTACTTCGCGGCCACGCTCGCCGATAAGCCCGACCACAATCACGTCGGCTTTGGTGTAGCGCGCCATCATGCCGAGCAGCACGGACTTACCGACGCCGGAACCGGCGAACAGGCCCATACGCTGGCCGCGACCGACGGTCAGCAGGGCGTTAATAGGACGCACGCCGACATCCAGTACGTCGGTGATTTCGGTACGTTGCAGCGGGTTAAACGGGGCGGTGACCAGCGCACCGGTCTCTTTGGTATCTGGTGCCGGCAGGCCGTCGAGGGGTTTACCCGCCCCGTCCAGCACGCGGCCCAGCAGGGCAGGGCCGAGCGGCAGCTGTTTACCGCTCTGCATACCGTCGCCGTTGCCGGTGCGGGCGTAGACGCGCGCGCCAGGCAGCACGCCTTCCACCTCTTCCAGCGGCATCAGAAACAGCTTGTGGCCGTTAAAACCGACCACTTCCGTTTCGACTTCTTTCAGCTGTTCACCGTCCTGGCGCTCAATGATGCAGGTGGCACCCAGCGGGAGCTGCAGACCGGTAGCTTCCAGCACCAGACCGGTGGCACGCGTCAGCCTGCCGTAGCGGCGCAGCGCCGGGAGCTGCGTCATGCGCGCTTCAAAATTATCAAGCGTGTTGAGCCAGCGGGTCAGACGTGCGGTCATCACACCACTCCTGGTGCGGCGAGGCGGCACAGTTCCTGCCAGCGCGTCGCCACGCTGGCATCGAGATCGCCTTCGTCGGCGGAGACTTTGCAGCCGCCCTGGTGCAGCGTCGGGTCACCGCGCAGCCGCCAGCCGTGCAGGCTGAGGGTCGCGCCGAGCATCTCTTCCACGCGCTGCAGGTCATCCGGATGGACGCGCAGGATCGGTTTGCCGCTGAACAGCGGTTCCTGCTGCAGCAGCAGCTGGATCTGCTTGATCAGCGCGTTGTTATCAACGCTGGGGGTATGGCCGATCACCTGACGCGCGGCTTCCAGCGCCATCTGCATCAGGCGCGAGGCGATAACGCTGTCCAGCGCATCGAGGGTGTACTGGAATTCACTCACCAGCTGCTGCATGCGGGCATGAACCGGCGCCTGCTGCTGGCGCGCCTCGTTCAGACCCTGCTCCAGCCCCTGGGCAAACCCCTCTTTACGTCCCTGTTCCACACCCTGTACGCGGCCATCTTCATGCCCGGCGGCGAAACCCTGTTCGCGGGCCTGGGCCTGCATCAGGGCCAGGGTCTGCTGCAGATCCGGCTCCGGGATCTCGCCGTCGTCCAGACCGCTGACTTCCACCGGCTCCGGCAGCTCAAAGCTCTGCGCAGGGGAGAGGTCTTCCGGTGACCACGGCTGCCACGGCAGTTGATTAGACATAGGTATCCTCGCCGCTGCCAATCACCATCTCGCCGGTTTCCGCCAGACGGCGGACGATAAGCAGGATAGCTTTCTGTTCGTTTTCCACCTGAGACAGACGCACCGGGCCACGGTTGGCAAGGTCGTCGCGCAGGATGTCTGCCGCACGCTGGGACATGTTGCGCAGGAACTTCTCGCGCAGCGGGGCTTCGGCACCTTTCAGCGCCACCAGCAGCGATTCGGACTCCACTTCCTGGAGCAGGCGCTGGATGCTGCGGTCGTCCACTTCCACGAGGTTTTCGAACAGGAACATCTCGTCGATGATCTTCTGCGCCAGCTCGCCGTCGAACTCGCGAACCGCGGTGATAACCGCTTCTTCCTGCTGGGTCTTCATCAGGTTGATGATTTCCGCTGCGGTTCTTACGCCGCCCATTTTGCTGCGCTTGAGGTTCTGACCGTCGAGCAGGTTGTTGAGCACTTCGGTCAGCTCCGCCAGCGCGGCTGGCTGCACGCCGCCGAAGGTGGCGATACGCAGCATCACGTCGTTACGCAGACGCTCGTCGAACAGCGCCAGAATATCGGCAGCCTGGCCACGCTTGAGGTGGACCAGGATGGTGGCGATGATCTGCGGGTGTTCGTCGCGAATAAGGTCGGCGGCGCTCTGCGGCTCCATGAAGTTGAGCGTCTCCATGCCGGTCGTCGTCTCTTTCGATTCGAGGATGTCTTCCAGCAGGCTGGAGGCGCGCTCTTCGCCCAGCGCCTTCACCAGCACCGAACGCAGGTAGTCGTTGGCGTTGATGCTCAGCGCCGCGAACTGCTCTGCTTCCTGCTCGAACTCAGCCAGCACTTCGGTCAGCTGTTTGTTCGAGATCTGGCGCACGTTGGCCATCGCAGCACTCAGGTGCTGCACTTCGCGCGGGGCGAGGTGTTTGAACACCTCCGCCGCACGATCTTCACCGATAGTCATCAGCAGGATGGCGCTTTTATCGGTTCCTGACAGGGGGCTGGTGCTACTCATAGTTCGTTACTCATCCACTGGCGGATGACCAGCGCTACCACGCGCGGGTCGTTATCAGACATGTCACGAATACGTTGACTCATCACTTCGGCGCTCAAGCGCTGGTTAGTGCGGCGCTGCTGGGTCTGCTCGTCTTTGCTGAGGCTGACTTCGACGGACTCGGCCATCTCTTTACGCTCGCGCTCCGCTTCCACTGCCATGCGTGCGGCTTCTTCGCGACGCTGGATCATCGGACGGATGCCTTTACGCCACAGCAGCCATGCCACCAGCAGGACAATCAGCCAGCGACCCGCAGAGAGCATCTGGTCGATGAAGGACTGCTGCTGCCAGAACGGCAGTTCGCCACCGGTTTCATCCGTTGCGGTGAACGGTGAGTTGACCACGTTCAGGGTATCGCCGCGCTTCTCGGTGAAGCCCATCGCTTCGCGGGTCAGATCTTCAATCTGTTTGATCTGCTCAGCGGTCAGCGGCAGCGGTTTGCCATCTTCCAGCGCACGGTAGTTCACCACCACGGCGACAGAAAGACGCTGAATGTCGCCCACGTTCTGTTTGGTGTGGCGAATGGTGCGGTCCAGCTCGTAGTTGGTGGTTGAGTCGTTAGACGAGTTACGCGGTGCAGAGGTATTCGCCGTGGTGGTCTGCTGACCATTCTGGTTGTTCTGACCATTCTGCCCGTTCTGGTTATTCTGATTCGCTGCCGGGGCATCAATCGGTGCGTTGTTCGCCGGTGCCGGCTGGTTAGACAGCGCGCCCGGAACGCCGCCCGGATACGGACCGCCAACCTGTTCGCTGGTGTTCAGCTGACGCGAGCGAATGGCTGCCTGAGACGGATCGCCGTTGGGACGATACTGCTCTTCGGTCTGTTCTTTGGTGGCGAAGTCAATCTGCGCGGTGACCTGGGCATGGACGTTGCCGTTCCCGACAATCGGGCCGAGGATGGATTCGATACGACGCTGGATGCGGCCTTCGACGTCGCTGGCATATTTCAGCTGGGCGTCGTTCAGGTCGCGACCGTTGGTTTCAGATTTGGTCAGCAGATGACCGCCCTGATCCACCAGGGTGACGTTGCCCGGCGGCAGGCCGGCGACGGCGCTGGATACCATGTGCACCACGGCGCTGATCTGGCCTTCATCCAGCGCGCGGCCGGGTTCCAGATTCAGGGTGACCGAGGCGGACGGTGATTTCTGCTCGCGCACGAACAGCGACGGTTTCGGCATGGCGAGGTGCACGCGGGCGCTCTTCACCGGACCGAGAGTCTCGATGGTGCGGGCCAGCTCACCTTCCAGCGCGCGCTGGTAGTTCACCTGCTCGCTGAACTGGCTGATGCCGAACTTCTCCTGATCGAGCAGTTCAAAACCGACCGCACCACCTTTCGGCAGTCCCTGACCGGCAAGGCGCAGACGCAGCTCATGCACTTTATCGGCAGGCACCATAATGGCACTGCCGTTATCAGAGAAGCGGTAGGGGATGTTCATCTGCGTCAGTTGGGTGACGATGGCCCCGCCATCCTGATCCGTCAGGTTGCTATAGAGGGTGCGATAGTCTGGGGTTTTGGCCCATAAAACCAGCGCGATCACAATCGCGACGGCAGCAGCTGCAGCCACCATTAACGGGATTTTAGGGTTAGCGCGTAAGCGGTTCAGCCACTCGACAGGTTTGTTTTGTGAGGGTTGAGCTGTAGCTGCGGCGTTCATTGCTTACCTCGCGGCTCTGCGTTAACTGAATGTTTCGTGTAATGAAGCAAGACGGACTCCCGGGTCGGCAAACACGACAAAAGTTCCATAATGATGGCTGTGCCATTATTTGATGATTCCGGATTTTCTATGGCTCAAATAGCTCAATTTTTTGCGGCTATTTAACGCCTTTATCTCATTGACAAGCTGGTATTCTCATCCCGGTAAAAAAATATCCAGGGGATTACCATGGCAATACAGGGTATTGAAGGCGTACTTCAGCAGCTGCAGGCGACCGCAGGCGTAGCGCGCAACCAGGCAGTGGAAGCACAGCCGGCGGTGAGCTTTGCCGGTGAGTTACAGGCCGCGCTGGGCCGTATCAGCGAGGCGTCCACCACGGCGCGTACTCAGGCGGAGAACTTCGCGATGGGTAAACCGGGAGTGGCGCTGAATGATGTGATGGTCGATCTGCAAAAATCATCCGTCTCTCTGCAGATGGGTATTCAGGTGCGCAATAAACTGATCACCGCGTATCAGGACATCATGAGTATGCAGGTGTAGTACCCGACGTTCTCACGTCCGTTTTTAGCACGGCGTGGGCAGCGGGCCGGTGCGGCAGAGCAGGGGGTGGTTCCATATGCTCGCCGCCGCGCAGGCCGGCAACCTGAGGCAGGCGATTGCTGCGCTCAGGGCCCACGGCGGTTAATCTTTGCGTTGTTCCTCTCCGGTGCGGTTCAGCACCTTATTCATATTTATTCCCGTCACGTTAAAGCCGCAGGCGTCATAGACCCGTCTGGCCGCCGTATTGTGCGCCGCGACGCGCAGCATCATCTGGCTATAGCCTTCGGCCACCAGCTGCGTCTCCAGCTGATGCAGGGCCGCTTTGCCGAAACCCTGACCGCGGCAATGCGCAAACAAGAAGAAATCGCAGATGAAGACCGAGCGCATGATCGGATCGGGTTTGTACCACAGGTAGCCGATGGGCCGGTCGCTGTCTCCGTTTACCGCAAGAATATGCACCAGCCGCTGGCCCGCCGTGCCCGGGCCATCCGGGAAACTCAGTTCGACGTCCCGGGCTGCCTGGCGCTGCGCCTCTCCGGGAGTGAGGCGGTAGTTTTCAACAATTTCACGCGCGTAGTCGGCGATAAAATAGTCCCGCCAGGCGGGGAAGTCCTCAGCGGTCAAGGGGCGAAAAGCGATCATAGAGGCGTCCTGATAAAAGCGTGCGTAGCGGATGACGATAGCAGGGCTTGCGCAGCGGGTACAGTTGCTAAGTGGTTCATCATCCAGCGCTTATCGCGGCTGGCACCCGTGCGGCTTTGATGCCAGAATAGGTTTTTTCGCCCCTGACAGGATTGATGATGAAAAACGTTGCACTCGTAGCGGCACTGCTGGCCCTGAGCGGCTGTGTGCAGGTCGATGATTACACGTCCGTGGTAAAAACCCCGGCACCGGCGGATCTGGTGGGTAACTGGCAGTCGAAAGGGCCACAAAGCGCGCTGGTCAGCCCGGAGGCCATCGGGTCGCTGATCATCACCGCTGAAGGCGATACCCTGGACTGCCGCCAGTGGCAGCGGGTGATTGCCGTACCGGGCAAGCTGACGCTGCGTTCCGGAACGCTGTATAACGTCACGGCGAAACGTGAGATCTATGACATCGAACGTGAAGGCAGCACGCTGGAGTATGACGGTATGACGCTGGAGAAAGTGGATCGTCCGACCCAGGAATGTGCGGATTATCTGGCAAAGAATCCGCTTAACGGCGTTACGCCGTAGTCCCCGCTCCAGAAGTCAGTCAGTGTGACTTCTGGAGTAAGACATCAACATGAAAAGCGGGCGTTTATTGATTGAAATCGTGCGGGAAAAGGATATTGCCCGACAGCTTGCCATAGGTGGTGGAGACGGATTTCTGCCGGCCGGTCTGATCGATAAGCTCACGAAGCTCATCCATACGCTGCTGCAGCAGGGTACGCAGTTCAGCTTCATTGCCCAGCACTTTCGTCAGCAGCTGGCGTGCCTGTTCCTGATGGACGATGTTTCCCGGTGAGACGGGGTTACGCGCGATGGTTTCTACCAGGGTAACGTATTTGACTTCCTGTTCAATCAGCTCATCCCATTTCCCGGAGTGAGCCAGGTTGAGCATGGTATTGCTTAATGCGTGTAGTGCGTGCCAGTTATTGAGGGATGAGAGGAGGTCATTCATCAGATCGAATCCTGGAAAGTGGGTGAGCCTGCGCCGATCTGTTTCCACGCGTCAGCAATATTAGCGAGCAGGGCTTCCACTTCGCTGATGGCATCAACGTCATTGCGCAAATTGGCCTGCAACAGTCGTCGCACCATGTATTCATAAAGAGAAGCAAGGTTCTGCGACAGTTCGCCACCGGCTTCCATATCGAGCCCGGCTTTTAACCCGTTATCAATAATGTTGATGGCTTTCGACAGGGCTTCGCCTTTCTCCGCCATCTGACCTGCTTCCAGGAACAGGCGTGCGCGAACAAGGGCACTGTGTGCCCCGTCGAACAACATTACGATCAACTGGTGTGGGCTCGCACTCATTACCGCACTTTCCACTCCTACCTTCTGATAGGACTGAACACCAGAGTTGTTGTACATATCTAATCCTTAACTACTGCTTTTTGAGAACTGCTGAGTCAGATAAGTCGACGTGTTGGTCATCTTGGTCATCATCACGTCCAGGTTAGTGAACTGCGCCTGATAACGCGCCATAGTCGCCTCAATGGTCGCTTCCATCGCGTCGTAGCGTTCGCCCAGCGTTTTCAGCGTTTTGTTGATACCGTCTTTGGCATTCTGAATCACACCGGTTTTGCCCGCGCTGGTGCTCAGCATATCGGTCAGGGTGTTGTTCATTTTGGTCGCCAGACCGGTGGTTTTACCGTCGCCGATAAAGTAGGCCTGTACCGCTGCCGGATTTTCGGACAGCTGCTTGTTCAGCTTGTCAGAATCAATCTTCAGGGTGCCCATGGTGCCTTCACTGCCCTTGGCGGTATCCTGGGTGATGCCCAGCTGCGCCATGATCTGCACGGAACCCGCCTGAATGTCGGTCAGCATGCCGCGCAGCTGCGACTGAATGCCGCGCACGTTGCCGTCGCCGACCAGCGCGCCGTTGCTGCTGGACTGCGCATCTGCACCAGCATCCACTGCCACGTATTTGGTCACAGAGCTGATGGTGGCCTGCAGCGAGTTATAGGCGCTGACCCAGTCGGTGATCGCTTTCTTGTTGGCGTCGGTAGCGCGGGTAACGTCCAGCGTCTCGTCGGCTTTACTTTCCGCTTTCACGGTAAAGGTGACGCCCGGCAAGGCATCGGAGATGGTGTTGCTCTGACGTTCGATTTCCACGTCGTTCACCACCACAATGGCGTTCTTCGCCGCGGTCTGCTGAGAGAGCGCGCCGGTGCCGGTTGCAGAGTCGTAACCAATGGCGCTCTGCAGCTTCGCATCACCGGTAACGGTAACGGTCATGGCGCTTTCGGTGCCGGTGGTTTTTGAGGTCAGCATCAGACGGTAATCGCCATCGTTTGCTTTAATGATGCTGGCGCTGACGTTGCCGTTCGCTTTGTTAATGGCGCTGGCGATCCCGGTCAGGGAGGTATCGGCGTCAGACAGCTGAACTTCCAGCGGCTTTTCAGTACCCGGCTGGCTGATGGTAATGGTGCGCGACGCCCCGGTGATGTCACCGAGCTTTTCGGTATTGCTGGCAATCGAACCGGTGGTCAGCACCTGCGCTTTTGCCACCTGGTTTACGTTGACGGTGAAGCTACCGACGGACGCATCGGACGTAGTCGTCGCGGTAAAAGCGGTGTTGGTGCTGCTGACGGACGTGGAGTTCCAGGTGGCCGCTTTACCCAGTGCCGCCGTGGCGGTCTGCAGGCTGGTCATCGCGCTCTGCAGTTTGCCGTAAGCGCTCAGCTGCGCATTATAGTTGGTCTGCTGAGTGGTAATGGTGGTCAGCTTGGTTCTTTCCGCGGTTTCTAACTGATCGTACAGATCCCCGAGTCCGGCAGAGCCTATCCCGAGGTTAGTGATAGTAGCCATGCATGTTTTCCTTAAAATACGATAGTAGTTCAGGACTCTATATCGGCGACCGGTGACGAAAGTTTACGGCCAGGCAAAAAAAATAATCCGCGGAATAGCCAGGCGCTTCGCCTGTATTTAGCTCGATTGACCAAACGCGGTAGCGGTAATAACGGGAGGCAAAGCAGGGGAGGCGCAAACGCGATCTAATAATAAGGAAGAAACCGGCGCTGATGAAAAATCTGACGAGCCCGCGGAGATTTGAATTAAATAGCGAGATAAAAAACAGATTAGTAAATAAATAACCTTTAAATACATGGTGTTACGATTTTTTTAAAATTGATTCTAAAGTCTTTTTAAGGCCCGTCGATAACCTTGTTGACGGTGAGAGACGCCGTGAGTGTTAGGCACCGAATCTAAAACCCATTATTTGAAGGAAACAAAATCATGGCAGTTATCAATACTAACCTGTTGTCCCTGACTACTCAGAACAACCTGAACAAATCTCAGTCTGCACTGGGTACTGCAATCGAGCGTCTGTCCTCTGGTCTGCGTATCAACAGCGCGAAAGATGACGCTGCTGGCCAGGCAATTGCCAACCGTATGACTGCACAGGTTAAAGGCCTGACTCAGGCTGCTCGTAACGCTAACGACGGTATCTCTGTTGCTCAGACTACTGAAGGCGCGCTGAACGAAATCAACACCAACTTACAGCGTATCCGTGAGCTGACTGTTCAGGCGAACAACGGCACCAACTCCGGTGACGACCTGGTTTCCATCAACAACGAAGTTGTTGACCGCGTTAAAGAAATCAACCGTGTTGCTGCTCAGACCAGCTTCAACGGCGTGAAAGTACTGTCTACTGGCCAGACTCTGAACATCCAGGTTGGCGCGAACGACGACGAAACCATCGGCATCTCCCTGAAGAAAATCGACTCTACCACTCTGTTCAGCACCGCTGGCCTGACTGGTATCTCTGAATCTTCTACCGGTGCTTCTGCTAACGGTATCCTGGCTACTTACACTGCTGCTACCGGTACTGCTGCTACCGTTGCAACTGTTAACACCAAGCTGCTGACTGAAATCGACAAAGCTATCTCTGACGTTGACTCCCTGCGTTCAAGCCTGGGTGCGAGCCAGAACCGCTTCGAATCTACTGTTAACAACCTGAACAGCACTGTTAACAACCTGACCGCTGCGAAAAGCCGTATCGAAGACGCCGACTACGCTACCGAAGTTTCCAACATGAGCCGCGCGCAGATCCTGCAGCAGGCTGGTACTTCTGTACTGTCTCAGGCTAACCAGGTTCCGCAGACCGTACTGTCTCTGCTGCGTTAATATCGCATCAGCAATCACAGTAATTAGCATAAAAAATAGCGGGTATTATACCCGTTATTTTTTTTTGCGTTTTTTATACTGGGTCTTAGTCTGACAGGGTTCCCGAGCGTGAAGGCGCAGCGACCCGGTCGTTAACCTGGAATGAAGCGCGCACATGAAAAAGTCACTCGCTAAACCTGCCCCACACGCCAATAAAGCGGCCGATCCTGCCGTGAATAAAAAGATCCATCTCGCACTCGACTGGCTTTCCACCCAACCTGAAAATGCACTGGCGCTGGTGGACGAGCTGCTGGCAAAAGATGCCGGCAACCCGCTGCTGTGGGTGATTGCCACCAAAGCAAACCAGCGACTCGGGCAGTTTTTCCAGGCTGACGAATGCGTGGATAAAGCGCTGAAGATCGCCCCGGACTATATCGAAGCCATCTACGCGAAATCCGATTTGCTCTACCGCAGCGATCGTCTGGCGGAAGCCGAAATGTATCTCACTGACGCGGTCACGCGCATTGGCAAGAGCGAGTCGCGCCCGCTGCGCTCCCTGTTCGCCACCGTCCTGCAGAAACAGAAAAAATATGAGCAGGCGCAGGCGATCTATCAGGAGCTGACCGACGAGGCGCCGGACAACTGGCTCTACTGGAACAACCTCGGCATGGTCGGGCAGGATCTCAGCCAGTTTGCGGCGATGGATGCCGCCTATGTCAAAAGCTGTGCGGTGACCAAAGACAACCCGACGCCGTATTTCAACCGCATCGTCGGTGCTCACTACGATCCCGAACGCAGCGCGGAAGAGATTCTGCAGATGTGCCGCGACTGGCAGCAGAAGTTCGCACCAAAAAGCGTGGTGCGCGCGGTGGCAAAGAACAAAGCCGCCGACAAACGCCTGCGCATCGGGCTTATCTCTGACGGGCTGCGCTCGCACCCGGTCGGGCAGATGATCACGATGGGGCTGGGCAATATTCCCGAGTCGCAGATCGAGTTTTACGCCTACAGCACCAACTATAAAGAAGATCACCTGACGCATCGCATCAAGCGCATGTGCGCCAAATGGCAGGTGATCGAGCATATCTCGCCGCAGGAGCTGGATAAAATTATCCGCGCTGACCAGATTGATATCCTGTTCGACCTCAGCGGCTACAACGCCAACAGCCGGATGCAGACGATGCAGCTGGCCCCGGCGCCGGTACAGATCAAGTGGGTCGGCGGGTTAATCAGCAGCACCGGGCTGGAAACCATGGATTACCTGCTCAGCGACGGCATCGAGACGCCGGAGGGGAGCGATGCGCTCTATACCGAGAAGCTGATCCGCATGCCGGACGACTATATCTGCTACGATCCGCCGTTCTATCTGCCGTCGGTCAATGAAAACCCGGTGAAGACTAACGGGTATATCACCTTCGGCTGCTTTAACAACGCCTCAAAAATTAACGATCCGCTGCTGGCGCAGTGGGCCGCGCTGCTGCACCGCGTCCCGGATTCGCGCCTGTTCCTGAAAAGCTTCAACTTCGACAACGTCTCCCTGAGCGAGCACGTGCTGAGCACCCTGGAGAGCCACGGCATTACCCGCGATCGCGTGCGTATCGAAGGCGCGTCGCCGCACCAGGCGCTGCTCGCCAGCTACCACGATGTCGATATCGCCCTCGATCCCTGGCCGTACTCCGGTGGGTTGACCACCTGCGAAGCAATGGCGATGGGCGTGCCGGTAGTGACCCTGCCTGGCCCGACCTTTGCCGGACGCCACTCCGCCTCGCACCTGGTGAACGCCGGTTTGCAGGAGCTGGTAGCCAGCGACTGGGACAACTATCTCGATATTACCGTTGGCTTAACTAACGATCTTGATAGCCTGGCGATCATCCGCAGTAATCTGCGCGACATTCTGCTCGCATCACCGGTCTGCGACGCCCGGCGTTTTGCGAAACACTTCTCCGAGGCGATGCGCGCCGTGTGGCAGCGCTACTGCGAAGGCAAAGCCCCGGCGGCATTGACCCTCAGCCACGAGCACGCGCCGCAGTTTGCCGGTGAAGCCGAGCCGATGACGCTGGCGATGCCGGCGGGCGCGGCGGTAGAAAGCACGGCGGTGCAGAGCAACGATTTTGCCTTCAAAACCGGCGGCAAAATTTTCATGATGGATTACGGCGGCAACTTCGCGACCGGCAGCAAGTTCATCAGCCTGAGCGGGCTGGATGCGTTCTGGTTCATCCTGATGGATACCGTGGGGGCGGTGCAGGACGACCATCTGCCGCTGCGCAAAAAAGCGATCCAGCATATCAAGCTGCACGCGCTGGGTGACGGCGAAATGCAGCCGGTCTACATCTGTCTGGATAATGCTCACAGCTCAAACCTGAAGCCGCTCGGCGGCAGCGGGGCGCAGGTCATCACCGAAGTGCAGGCCCAGAGCTCGCGCCTTGATGAGATCCACGGTCTCGACAAGCTGGAGTGGTTCGTGCTGGATAACCGCTTCGATCTGCAGGCGGTGCTGGCGCACGGGCAGCGCATTCTTTCCGGCTGCCTGGCCATTGACGTGCGCGTTACCTTTGAAGACACCCATGAAAATCAGATGTCGTTCGATGCCATTCGTCGCGCGCTGGGCGAGTTCGGACTGACGTTCCACGCCTTTACCGCGACCGAACAGGCTCAGCCGCTGGTCAGCGAGGCATTCGGCACCCTGGACTCGTCGAAAATGACCGCCGCGAGCGCGCTGTTTATTCCGTCGGCGCAGCGTCTGAAGGTGCTGGACGATCAGCAGCGCGAGCGGCTGGCGTTTATCATGCATGCCGCTTATGGCCTGAAGGACGTGGCGTACAGCGTGTTCAGCGCCGGCTCTGCGGAACGCGCCGAGGATTATCTCGGCAGTATGCAAGGGCAGGAGAGCACCACCTCTGCACCGGCGGCGAATAAATCGATTATTCCCGACATGCCGCGCATGTCCCTGCGTGAGACAGAACTCTTCGAGCGCCATGTGAAAAACGCCGGAAGCTACTTCGAGTTCGGCAGCGGCGGATCTACCAAGCTGGCGACCCGCAACAATGTTGAAGTCTGGGGCGTGGAAAGCGATAAGTTCTGGGTGGATACGCTGCACAAAGAAGCGGGGCCGCTGTGCAAAGTGGACTACGTGGATATCGGGCCAACCAAAGCCTGGGGTTATCCGGTGGATGACACGCACAAGGAGAAGTTCACCGACTACAGCGAAGCGATCCTGAAACACGATCGCGCCTTCGACTTAATTCTGGTGGACGGTCGCTTCCGCGTCGCCTGTACGCTGAACGCCATTAAACATACCCTAAAGAAACAGCAGAACCCTGCCGATACTCTGATTTATATCCATGATTTCTGGGATCGCGCTGACTACCACGTGGTGCTGGAGTTCCTCGACACGGAACAGGTTGCGGAGAGCGCAGGGCTGTTCCGGGTGAAGAAGAACATCAACCCGGCGCTGCTGGAAAAAGTGCTCGAAAAGTATAAGTACGTGGCCGTCTGATGCCGCTGCGGGCCATACGCGTGGCCCGCTGACGGTGTGACAAGTCTGTTGTCCGCCTCACTGGAACCCGTTCCGGTGAGGCGGGCGAGATGTCGCTTTTATTACGCGTTTCCCTTAGTGCTATCTTCAGCTTTTTTAACGAAATTTAGCTTAACAATCAAAATAACCCCCTCTTTTACCCACTATTCATCCGATTAAAAGCCCTCCAGAAACGGATAATCAAGCCGATAACTCAACTAACGCAGGGCTGTTTATCGTGAATTCACTGTATACCGCTGAAGGTGTAATGGATAAACACTCGCTGTGGCAGCGTTATGTACCACTGGTGCGTCACGAAGCATTGCGCCTCCAGGTGCGATTGCCGGCGAGCGTGGAACTTGACGATCTGCTTCAGGCGGGCGGCATCGGGTTATTGAATGCAGTTGAACGCTACGATGCTCTGCAAGGAACGGCATTTACGACTTACGCAGTACAACGTATTCGTGGAGCGATGCTGGATGAATTGCGCAGCCGGGATTGGGTGCCGCGCAGCGTCCGACGTAATGCCCGCGAAGTGGCGATGGCGTTAAGCCAACTGGAGCAGGAACTGGGTCGCAACGCTTCGGAAACCGAAGTGGCGCAGCGCTTAGGGATTGCTATCGAAGAGTATCGCCAGATGTTGCTCGACACCAACAACAGTCAGCTTTTTTCTTATGACGAGTGGCGTGAAGAGCACGGCGACAGCATCGAACTGGTAACGGACGAGCATCAACAAGAAAACCCGCTACAACAATTGCTGGAAAGCAATTTACGCCAGCGCGTAATGGACGCCATTGAGGCACTGCCGGAGCGCGAACAGCTGGTGTTGACACTGTACTATCAGGAAGAGCTCAATCTCAAAGAGATTGGGGCTGTTCTGGAAGTAGGGGAGTCGAGGGTCAGTCAGTTGCACAGCCAGGCCATAAAACGGCTTCGTACCAAGCTGGGTAAGTTATAGGCGGTAGCGCTTTACGCCGCCTGAGAATGCCGCACAACGCATTGACAACCAGGAGTTATCATGACTGTGCTGCAAAAAAGACGGCCATTAAGCCGCTACCTGAAAGACTTTAAGCACACGCAAACCCATTGCGCTCACTGCCATAAATTGCTCGATCGCATTACGCTGGTACACCGCGGCGCTATCGTCAACAAACTGGCTATTGCACAGCTCGACACGCTCATCGACGAGGCCACCTGGCAGCGCGAACAAAAAGAGTGGGTGGCGCTGTGCCGCTTCTGCGGCGATCTGCACTGCAAAGAGCAGAGCGACTATTTCGATATTATCGGCTTCAAACAGTATCTCTTCGAACAGACCGAGATGAGCCACGGCACCATCCGCGAGTACGTGGTGCGCCTGCGCCGCCTCGGGAATCATCTTGGCGTGCACAACATTCCTCATGCTCAGCTTCAGGGCGGCCTGCTCGATGAACGGCTCGAACCGTGGCTGCCGCCAACCAGCACCAATAATTACCGTATCGCCTTGCGCAAATACGCCCAGTTCCAGCAGCTGCGGGATCACGGGTTGATGCATAAAGAAGAGCACAAAGCGACTTCTGATATATATTAAAAAGGCATAAGTTGTAGCGGAGTGGTTTATGTCATCCGGCATTAACTCATTACACTACAACCAAAATTTTACTATTCGGGGTAATTATGAAACTAGCAAAACTGGGTCGCCAGGCGCTGATGGGCGTGATGGCGGTGGCGCTGGTCGCCGGCGTTAGTGTCAATGCCGTGGCACAGGATAACCTGCTCAATAAAGTGAAAGAGCGCGGTACCTTGCTGGTGGGGCTGGAAGGCACCTACCCTCCGTTTAGTTTCCAGGGCGACGACGGCAAGCTGACCGGCTTTGAAGTGGAGTTTGCCGAAGCGCTGGCGCAGCATCTCGGCGTGAAAGCATCGCTGAAGCCGACCAAGTGGGACGGGATGCTGGCCTCGCTGGACTCTAAGCGCATCGATGTGGTGATTAACCAGGTCACCATCTCCGATGAGCGTAAGAAAAAGTATGACTTCTCCACGCCGTACACCGTCTCCGGTATCCAGGCGCTGGTGAAAAAAGATAACGCCGGCAGCATTAAAACCGCCGCCGATCTGAAAGGTAAGAAAGTTGGCGTGGGTCTGGGCACCAACTACGAAGAGTGGCTGCGTGCTAACGTGCAGGGCGTGGACATCCGCACCTATGACGACGACCCGACCAAATACCAGGATCTGCGCGTAGGCCGTATCGATGCCATTCTGGTTGACCGTCTGGCGGCGCTGGATCTGGTGAAGAAAACCAAAGACACCCTGGCGGTCGCGGGCGAGCCGTTCTCCCGTCAGGAAGCCGGTGTCGCGGTGCGTAAGGACAACGCCGATCTGCTGAAAGCCATCGACGCGGCTATCGCCGAGATGCAGAAAGACGGTACGCTGAGCAAGATTTCTGAGAAGTGGTTCGGGGCCGACGTCACGAAGTAAGCGACGCCCTGACAGTAAAAAGGTGCTGATATCAGCACCTTTTTTATTTGTCGGCGCGGAAAGCCCGGCCCTGTCGTGCATAATGACATCATTGCTTAACCTGAATACCGGAGGCTGCATGTCCCTTCACAACCTGACCCGCTTTGCGCGTCTTGAACTTATCGGCGCGCCGACGCCGCTGGAATACCTGCCGCGATTCTCAGATTATCTGGGGCGCGACATCTTCATTAAGCGCGACGACGTTACCCCGCTGGCGATGGGCGGCAATAAGCTGCGCAAGCTGGAGTTCCTCGCGGCGCAGGCGCTGCAGGAGGGGGCTGACACCCTGATTACCGCTGGAGCGATTCAGTCCAACCACGTGCGCCAGACCGCGGCGGTGGCGGCGAAGCTTGGCCTGCAGTGCATTGCGCTGCTGGAAAATCCTATTGGCACCCACGCTGAAAACTACCTGACCAACGGCAACCGGCTGCTGCTCGATCTGTTTGATGCAAAAGTCGAGCTGTGCGAGGCGCTGAATCGCCCGGACGATCAGCTGCAGGCGCTGGCGACCCGCGTTGAAGCCCAGGGGTTCCGCCCTTACGTGATCCCGGTCGGCGGCTCGAATGCGCTGGGCGCGATGGGCTACGTCGAGAGCGCGCTGGAGATCGCTCAGCAGTGTGAAGGCGCCGTCGCGCTCTCCTCGGTGGTTGTGGCCTCCGGCAGTGCCGGCACCCACGCCGGGCTGGCGGTAGGGCTGGAGCAGCTGATGCCTGACGTGGAGTTGATTGGCGTGACGGTTTCGCGTCGCGCGTCCGATCAGAAACCGAAAGTGGTCGCGCTGCAGCAGGCAGTGGCACGCGATCTGGAGATCGCTGCCCGGGCGGATATCACCCTGTGGGATGACTACTATGCGCCGGGTTACGGGGTGCCGAATGAAGAAGGGATGGAAGCCGTAAAGCTGCTGGCGCGTCTCGAAGGCATTCTGCTGGATCCGGTGTACACCGGCAAAGCGATGGCCGGGCTTATCGACGGCATCAGCCAGCAGCGTTTCAGAGACGATGGCCCGATCCTGTTCGTGCATACCGGCGGCGCGCCTGCGCTGTTCGCCTATCATCCCCATGTCTGAACCGGCAGAGTGAAATAAGCTAATGCAAGAGAGTATTCAACTGGTGCTGGATTCCGCACCTTACCTGCTGAACGGCGCGATATTTACGCTGCAGCTCAGTATCGGCGGCATGTTCTTCGGTCTGGTGCTGGGCTTCGTGCTGGCGCTGATGCGTATGTCGCCGATCCTGCCGGTGCGCTGGCTGGCGCGCTTCTACATCTCTGTGTTTCGCGGTACGCCGCTCATCGCCCAGCTGTTTATGATCTATTACGGTCTGCCGCAGTTTGGTATTGAGCTGGACCCGATGCCGGCGGCGATGATTGGCCTGTCGCTGAATACCGCCGCCTATACCTCTGAAACGCTGCGGGCGGCGATTTCGTCCATCGACAAGGGGCAGTGGGAAGCGGCAGCCAGTATCGGCATGACGCCGTGGCAGACGCTGCGTCGCGCCATTCTGCCTCAGGCGGCGCGAGTGGCGCTTCCGCCGCTTTCCAACAGCTTTATCAGCCTGGTGAAGGATACCTCGCTGGCGGCCACCATTCAGGTGCCGGAGCTGTTCCGCCAGGCGCAGCTGATCACCTCGCGCACGCTGGAAGTCTTCACCATGTATCTGGCGGCGTCGCTGATCTACTGGGTGATGGCGACGGTGCTGTCGGCACTGCAGAACTATTTTGAAAATCAGCTTAACCGTCAGGAGCGCGATCCGAAATGAGTGCGATTGAAGTTAAAAACCTGATTAAAAAATTCCACGGCCAGACGGTGCTGCACGGCATCGATCTTGAGGTGGCGCAGGGCGAAGTGGTGGCGATTATCGGCCCGAGCGGATCGGGGAAAACCACGCTGCTGCGCAGCATCAACCTGCTGGAGCAGCCCGACGGCGGCACCGTGCGCGTAGGGGATATCACCATTGACGCCGCGCAGCCGGTGAGCAAACAGAAGGGGCTGATTCGCGCGCTGCGTCAGCAGGTGGGTTTTGTGTTCCAGAGCTTTAACCTGTTCCCGCATCGCACGGTGCTGGAGAACATCATCGAAGGACCGGTGATTGTGAAGGGCGAGAACCGCGAAGAGGCAAGCACCCGGGCGCGGGAGCTGCTGGCGAAGGTCGGGCTGAGCGGGAAAGAAACCAGCTATCCGAAACGGCTTTCCGGCGGGCAGCAGCAGCGTGTGGCGATTGCCCGCGCGCTGGCGATGCGCCCGGAGGTGATTTTATTCGATGAGCCGACCTCGGCCCTCGACCCGGAGCTGGTGGGGGAGGTGCTCAACACCATTCGCCGCCTGGCGGAAGAGAAGCGCACGATGGTGATTGTGACCCATGAAATGAGCTTTGCGCGGGACGTGGCCGATCGCGCTATTTTCATGGATGAAGGTCGGATTATTGAGCAGGGGCCGGCGAAAGCGCTGTTTGCCGATCCGCAGCAGCCGCGCACGCGTCAGTTTCTCGAAAAATTCCTCATGCAATAACCCTTCTTCCGCTGGCATTAATGCAGCGGAAAAATTTTCATGATGGCGTCACGGGTAGGTTCAGCCCCCGGTATAGCGGGGCTGAGCAATAAATTTCTCAAGAACGCCGCACCGTCGCCGATAGTTATTAATTAATTGACCATCGGAATGTGGTATTTTGATATATCAGCAACACAAATAAAACAAACGCGGAGAATTACTATAAACAATGAGGGATTGTGACTTTTTTAGCTGGCGGCGGGAGATGCTGACCAGATTTCAACATATGCAGGATGCCAGTGAAGTATATGCGCAATTACAACAGCAGACGCAGCAGCTGGAATTTGATTACTACTCGTTTTGTGTCCGACATCCTGTTCCTTTTACGCGCCCCAAAATAACCGTGGAAACCACCTATCCAAAGGCGTGGTGGCAGCAGTACACCTCGGAAAACTATTTCCTCATCGATCCGGTACTCAAACCGCATAATTATGAACGCGGCCACGTAGTGTGGGAGGGGACATTATTTACCCCGGATACCCTGACATTCTGGGATGCGGCACGCGACCACGGTCTGCGCCAGGGGTATACCCAGTGCGTAATAAGCCCGGAGCGCATCACGTCATTTCTGTCAGTCTCGCGTACCAGTACGCGAGGACAAGTGCCCAATATGGACGAGCTGGCGGTACGGCTTCAGTTGCTCGGCGAATTAAGTATGTTTACCCTGCTGCGGCTGGGCGACCCGGCGATGCTGCCGCTGGAGATGAAATTAAGCAAGCGCGAGCGGGAAATATTGCAGTGGACGGGAGAGGGTAAGACCTCGGCTGAAATAGCGATGATCCTTTCCATCTCGGAAAATACGGTTAATTTCCACCAGAAGAATATGCAGAAAAAATTCAACGCGCCTAATAAAACGCAAATTGCGTGTTATGCGGCAGCGACAGGCATTATTTAGCGTTACGGCAGGAAAGGAATGAAGGCCGGCTGATGCGATAACGTTCAGCCGGCACGGTATTACTGGCGATAGGCCTGTTTAATCTGCTGAACGGTATTGGCAAATACCGCTGCCTGCGAGGCGTCTTCCATCTGCGCAATTTGCTTTTCAAGCTTCAGGATCACGCGGCCGGCATCCGCCTGGCCCATCGCCTGAAGCATCAGGGTAAGCAGGGTTTTGAGGCAGGCGACTTCAACGGCCAGGTTCTGGTTATTTTCCGCAGTGAAAAAGTCGGGAGTGCTCATTTATATTCCTCTTTACGTGTGCAGCGCGCAACGACAGCGGCTGATGAAAACTGAAGGCGGCGGAGTATAACACAGCGCGGAAAAAATCAATTAACGGGCGCACAGGTTTTAACGAAAAGACGCATTTTTTCATTGATGGCGCGAAAAGCACAGCGCAATGGCGTTTTTTATCGGCGTTGAAAAATAACGCTATCTATAAAGTTTAAAAGGCGTTAAATAGTGGTTTGCGTTAGGGTGCCTCAGGTTAAGTTGTAACCGGGCCGGGCATCAATGTTAAGCCAGAGCAATTAACGCACAGCGTACCGTTTCTGGCTGGCGGCGCTAACCGGTTGTTTCTGTTCGATGTAAAATCTGATTTCCAAAAATGGACGCAAAAACCGGCGCTTCACATTTTAAAGTTAGCTTAAAACCCGCTAATATATGGCAAATTTAATTTCAGCCGCGTTATCCCCTTTCAGGAGATTGTTCCTTTGATCAACGTTCTTCTTGTTGATGACCATGAACTGGTGCGCGCAGGGATACGACGCATTCTTGAAGATATAAAAGGCATAAAAGTTTCCGGTGAAGCCTGCTGCGGTGAAGATGCCGTTAAATGGTGCAGAACAAACCCGGTTGACGTTGTGCTCATGGATATGAACATGCCGGGCATCGGTGGCCTTGAAGCTACCCGCAAAATTGCCCGCTCATCTTCAGACATCAAAGTCATTATGTTAACGGTTCATACTGAAAATCCGCTGCCGGCGAAAGTCATGCAGGCGGGTGCAGCCGGCTACCTGAGCAAAGGTGCCGCGCCGCAGGACGTGGTGAACGCGATTCGCTGCGTGCAGTCCGGCCAGCGCTACATCGCCTCCGATATCGCTCAGCAGATGGCGTTAAGCCAGATCGAGCCAGAAAAGACACAATCGCCGTTTGCCAGTTTGTCTGAACGCGAATTGCAGATTATGCTCATGATTACCAAAGGTCAGAAGGTCAATGAGATCTCTGAGCAGCTTAATCTGAGTCCGAAGACGGTAAACAGCTATCGCTATCGGATGTTCAGCAAACTAAACATACACGGCGATGTTGAACTGACGCACCTCGCAATTCGACATGGCCTGTGTAGCGCGGAGACGTTAACAAGTCAGTGAGTGAAGTTTTCGATTCAAAAAGGTTTCTACAAACCGTCACCAGCCAGCCTGGCGTCTACAGAATGTACGACGCCGCTGGCACGGTCATCTATGTTGGCAAGGCTAAAGATCTTAAGAAGCGCCTCGCCAGCTATTTCCGGTCCAATCTGGCCAGCCGTAAAACCGAAGCGCTGGTTGCGCTGATCGCCCAGATTGACGTTACCGTCACCCATACCGAAACCGAAGCCCTGCTGCTTGAGCATAATTACATTAAGCTCTATCAGCCGCGCTACAACGTGCTGCTGCGCGACGACAAATCCTACCCCTATATTTTCCTGAGCGGGGACGCACACCCGCGTCTGGCGATGCATCGCGGCGCCAAACACGCGAAAGGGGAGTATTTTGGTCCGTTCCCCAACGGGTATGCGGTGCGCGAAACCCTCGCGCTGCTGCAAAAAATCTTCCCGATCCGCCAGTGTGAAAACAGCGTCTACCGTAACCGCTCGCGTCCGTGCCTGCAGTATCAGATTGGGCGCTGTCTCGGGCCGTGCGTGGAAGGGCTGGTCAGCGAAGCCGATTACGCTCAGCAGGTTGAGTACGTGCGCCTGTTCCTTGCCGGTAAAGATGACCAGGTGCTGAACCAGCTGGTGGAGCGTATGGAAAAGGCCAGCCAGAATCTGGAGTTTGAAGAAGCAGGGCGCATCCGCGATCAGATTCAGGCCGTGCGGCGCGTCACGGAGAAACAGTTCGTCTCTAACACCGGGGACGATCTCGACGTTATCGGCGTGGCGTTTGATGCGGGCATGGCCTGTGTCCACGTGCTGTTTATCCGTCAGGGCAAGGTGCTCGGCAGCCGCAGCTACTTCCCGAAAGTGCCGGGCGGAACCGATCTTGCCGAAGTGGTGGAAACCTTTGTCGGTCAGTTCTATCTGCAGGGCAGCCAGATGCGTACCCTGCCGGGTGAAATCCTGCTCGACTTTGCGCTTAGCGACCAGACGCTGCTCGCGGAGTCGCTCTCTGAGCTGGCAGGACGCCGGATCAACGTCCAGACGCGTCCGCGCGGCGACCGGGCGCGCTACCTTAAGCTGGCGCGTACCAATGCCGCCACGGCGCTGGTAACGCGCCTGTCGCAGCAGTCCACGGTTCATCAGCGCCTGGCCGCTCTGGCTCAGGAGCTGGAGCTGCCGGAAGTGAAGCGCATGGAGTGTTTCGATATCAGCCATACCATGGGTGAACAGACCGTGGCCTCCTGCGTGGTGTTTGACACGAATGGGCCGGTGCGGGCGGAATATCGCCGCTATAATATTACCGGCATTACCCCCGGGGATGATTACGCCGCCATGAATCAGGTGTTGCGTCGCCGCTACGGCAAAGATATCGAAGAGAGCAAAATCCCGGACGTCATTCTTATCGATGGCGGGAAGGGGCAGCTTGGCCAGGCAAAGATGGTGTTTGCCGAACTGGATGTGAGCTGGGATAAACACCATCCGCTGTTGTTGGGAGTGGCGAAAGGCTCCGATCGTAAAGCCGGGCTGGAAACGCTGTTCTTTGAGCCAGAAGGAGAGGGGTTTAACCTGCCGCCCGATTCACCGGCGCTGCACGTTATCCAGCACATTCGCGACGAATCCCACGATCATGCGATAACCGGGCACCGTAAAAAACGGGCGAAGGTGAAAAGCACCAGTACGCTTGAGACTATCGAAGGCATCGGCCCGAAACGGCGGCAGATGTTGCTCAAGTACATGGGGGGATTACAGCCGCTGAAGAACGCGACGGTGGAAGAAATTGCGAAAGTGCCGGGTATCTCCCACGCGCTGGCAGAAAAGATCTTCTATTCGTTGAAACATTAGGGCCTATGTAGCAACATACTGGGTAAATTTTACTGATGACAGACAGTTACCAGCACTATGCAATTTAATATCCCAACGCTGCTTACGATTTTTCGTGTAGTTATGATCCCGTTTTTTGTGCTGGCGTTCTATCTGCCATTCGTCTGGGCGCCGTTTGTCTGCGCCTTTATTTTCTGCCTCGCGGCGATCACCGACTGGTTTGATGGTTACCTGGCGCGTCGCTGGAACCAGAGCACTCGCTTCGGGGCGTTTCTCGATCCGGTAGCGGATAAAGTGATGGTCGCCATCGCTATGGTGCTGGTGGCCGAGCACTATCACAGCTGGTGGGTGACGCTGCCCGCCGCAACCATGATTGCCCGCGAGATCATTATCTCCGCACTGCGCGAGTGGATGGCCGAGATGGGCAAACGCAGCAGCGTCGCGGTTTCCTGGATCGGTAAGGTGAAAACCACCGCCCAGATGCTGGCGCTGATCGGCATGCTGTGGCGTCCGAATATGTGGATCGAATACGCCGGGATCGCGCTGTTCTTCGTCGCTGCGGTGCTGACGCTGTGGTCGATGATGCAATATCTCAATGCCGCGCGTGGGGATTTGCTCGATCAGTGATCACATCGTCGTAAAATTCAGCAAACGAGTGGGGATGCTGAAAAATATCGTTGACTCACTGCGCCAGGTAAGTAGAATGCAACGCATCGAACGGCAGCACAGTTTGCGGTAAGATAACAAAATCAAACAATTAGTTAAAAGTTTGATAATGCGGGAATAGCTCAGTTGGTAGAGCACGACCTTGCCAAGGTCGGGGTCGCGAGTTCGAGTCTCGTTTCCCGCTCCAGATTTTGATATCAGCCTTCAGCTGGTATCGCCTGCAAAGGCCAAAAGTTTACGGCGCGTTAACAAAGCGGTTATGTAGCGGATTGCAAATCCGCCTAGTCCGGTTCGACTCCGGAACGCGCCTCCACTTTTCTTCCCGAGCCCGGATGGTGGAATCGGTAGACACAAGGGATTTAAAATCCCTCGGCGTTCGCGCTGTGCGAGTTCAAGTCTCGCTCCGGGCACCATGGGAAATAAAGAATAATCAAAGCAATAAGCAGTGTCGTGCAAACCACCTTCGGGTGGTTTTTTATTGCCTGTCGATCGGGAAACAACGCTTTATCCTGTAAAAAAAACCGGCCCTCAGGCCGGTCGATTTATCCCACTTGTTTCAGCATCCCGCTGCTCATCAGCGCCTGTATCAGCACAATCCCCAGACCACAGATAAAAATCAGCGTCAGCACCGGCTTGCCGCCAGCCACGCGCCAGCGGGCATCCGGGTGGTGCTTGCGGCTCTGCCACACCAGCAGCGACGGCAGGATCAGCGCCAGCACCGCCAGCGCCACGCCCGCGTAGCCCAGCGCCATGACAAAGCCCTGCGGATAAAACAGCGCAAAGGCCAGCGGCGGCAGGAAGGTGATGGCCCCGGTCTGCAGGCGTCCACGCAGATTACGCTTGCGGGCAAACATATCGCTTAAATAATCAAACAGCCCCAGCGTCACCCCCAGAAACGACGTCGCCAGCGCCACGTCGGCAAACAGATGCACCGCCAGTTCCACATGCGGTGTGGCTACCACATCGCGCACGGCCTGCAGCAGACCGTTCAGGCCGCTTTTCGCCGCCAGCAGCCCGACAAAGGTATCGGACGGAATAGCGCCGAGCGTCGCCAGCTGCCAGAAGATATAAGCAACCAGCGGAATGGCGCTGCCGGTGACGAAGATGGTGCGCAGCTTTTTCACATCGCCCTGCATATAGCTGACGATACTGGGCACGCTGCCGTGAAAGCCAAACGAGGTGAAAATGACCGGAATAGCCGACAGCACCAGTCCTTTCTCCACCGGCATGGTAATCAGGTTGGCGCTGTGAACATGCGGCATCATCAGTACCAGCATAACGATCAGCAACACGATTTTGGCGCTGAACAGGATGCGGTTGAAGAAATCCACGCTGTGGGTGCCAACGCAGACAATGCCGCCGCCGATGAGGGTAAACAGCAGCACGCCAGCCGCAGGCGGAATATGCAGCCCCAGCCCGCTCTCAAGGCTGGCTGACAGCAGCTCGCCGGCCCCGCTGATGTAGGCTGCGGTAAGGGCATACATCAAAAACAGCATACTGAAGCCTGCCAGCCACTGCCCCGGTCTGCCCAGGTAGCGCCGCGACAGCGTTGCCAGCCCGGTGTCTGCCGCTTCATGCTGATACACTTCGACCAGCAGCAGAGCGGTATAGCACATCACGGCCCACAGGCCGGTTAACAGCAGCAGCGTCATACCGAATCCGACGCCCGCTGCCGCCAGCGGCATCGCCAGCATTCCTGCGCCAATGGTAGTACCGGCGACGATGAAAATACTCCCTAACGTTCTGTTCTTCACGTATTCCTCTGTAATCAAACCACACGCTAACCTTATCTGCGGCGCAGAGTAAGGCAAAAGCGCGATGCCGTCAAACAGCCATTACATAGGTGTTTCGTTAACTTTACAGGTTGCTGCGCCAGGGCAAATGGCTAATGAATTTAAGGCAACCCTCTACTTCATAAGGACAATATTTTTCGTCAACAATCAGGCGTACCTTAAAAAAACGTCATAAAAAATAAAAAGAGGTTGAGATGGGGAGCGAGAATCCTTTTCAGGCGTCGTGGAGTCGGGGCGGGAACCTGTTGTGTCATGGGCACTGGAACATCAGCTGGCAGGGCAGAGCGCTTGAGCTCCCTGAACCACGCCGCGAGAAAGATATGGCGACCAACGGCATCTATTCCATCATCGATCCCGAGGATGAAACCTACCGCGACGGGCTGGAAGAGGATGAATGGATTATTGAGAATGTTGAATGGCTGACGGATTTCTTCTGCGATAATGCGATCCCACTGGAGACGGCGAACTACCGCTGGTTCTATCAGGCCATTAACCCGCACGACTGGCGCTGTACCAGCTGTGCGGGCTGTATGTGAAACGATACGGCTGAGAAATCAGTTCTGCGCGTCGAGCGTCGCCAGCTCTTTGTCGATAAAGTACAGCGCTTCGCCGCTCTTACCCACGAGGCTGAGTTTATCCAGCACCGACTTAAACAGCTTCTCTTCTTCATGCTGTTCAGCCACATACCACTGCAGGAAATTGAAGGTCGGATAATCCTGGGAGATCATCGCGGCGTGCGCCAGTTCATTAATCTGACGGGTGATCAGCTGTTCATGCTCGTAGGTCGCAGTAAACAGCGCATCCAGAGAGGCGTATTCGGCGAACGGAGACGCAATAGCATTGATGCGCGGCAGGCTGCCGGTGTCCGTCAGGTAATCAAACAGGCGCTGCATGTGGGTCATCTCTTCCTGCGCATGACGACGCAGGAACGCTGCGGCACCTTCAAAGCTGTGATAGCTGCACCAGGCGCTCATCTGCTGATAAAGCAGAGATGAGAATAATTCCAGATTCATCTGTTCATTTAATTTTTCGATCATGTCCGCTTTCAGCATAATAACTCCGCAGGTAATAGTGTTGTTTCGCGACACTATAATTTGCGATTTATTTATTTGCAAAAGGTTAAATAAAATAATTTATTATTAATAATACGAATGGGAATAACTCGTATTGCTGCGCATGATTAAAATAAGCGAATGTTATTCATTCTTATTTAATACGCAGCACGACGAGATTATGAGGACGGAGGGAGGGGAATGGTTTTGCCGGCCAGCCTGAAGACATCAACCATCTCCACCGGCTGGCTGAACAGGAAGCCCTGCATATAGTGAATGCCGCAGCGTTGCAGCAGGCGCGCCTGCTCCTCGCTCTCCACGCCTTCGGCAATAATGCGGAAATTCAGCGAGTGCGACATATTCATTACCGCCTCAACGATGGCCAGTCCTTTATCCTCAATTTTCTGAATAAAGCTGCGGTCAATTTTCACAAAGTCGATATTTAAATTTTGAATTACCGACAGGCTGGAATAGCCGGTGCCGAAATCATCAATCGATATTTTAATTCCCTGGCGCTGCAGCCAGACGATTTTTTCCGTCAGATCGCTCTGCCCGGAGTGAAACAGCGATTCCGTCACCTCGATATGCAGCCGGCCAGGGTTAATATGATAGGTTTCCAGCAGCCGGCTTATTTTCGCCACGAACTGCTGATCCTGGAATTGCACAATCGAAACGTTAACCGCAATTGACGTGTCATCGTTCGGGACATGCGCCAGAGTTTTACACGCCTCTTCCAGTACCCAGTAACCAATATTAACGATCTGCCCGCTGCGCTCGGCGATAGGAATAAACACCGAGGGTTCGATGATCTGGGTTCCGCGCTTCCAGCGCAGCAGTGCTTCAAAACTGCGAATGGCGAAGGTTTCAGCATCCACAATCGGCTGAAAGACCAGGCGCAGCTCATGGCGGGCGAGGGCATTATTCAGCGCCTCCTGCAACAGCACTTTGCTGCGCAGGTTCTCTTCCAGCTGGTGGTTATAAAACAGCACCCGCTCCGGCTGTTTGCCCTTCAGGGCATACATCGCGATGTCGGCGATCTGGATCAGACGCGTCAGGTTGGTGCTGTGCTCCGGGCAGATGGCAATCCCTATCGTCGCACTCAGGGTGATCTCCTGTTCACGCAGATAAAACGGCTGGCTGAAGCTTTTTACCATCTGGGCGGCGAGGTTACGCAGCGTGCCGTGGTCAACCTGCGGCGTGCAATAGATGAACTCGTCTCCGCCCCAGCGGCACAACAGCGTGCCGTTATCCTGAAATGCGGCCAGCCGATTGCTGAATGACAGCAGCACGCGATCGCCGACGTCGTGGCCGAGGGCGTCATTAATGGATTTGAAACCGTCGAGGTCGATAAAGAACAGGCTGAAGCCGGGGATTTCGCCGCGCTTGTACTGATATATCAGCGCATCGGCTTCGGTCTGAAACGCCACGCGGTTGGAGAGGCCGGTCAGGGCGTCTTTGTAGGAGATCTCATAGATTTTCTGGGTGCGCTCGCGGATGGTATCTTCCATGCGATCCACCAGCCGCTGGTTTTTATACTTCAGCGCAATGGCCTGTTTGATGTACTTCGCCGAGCGGATGGCCGAGAAGATCATGGTCGCGGTGAAGAACAGCCCAAAAAAGCCCAGGTTGCGTTTGTAGTCGAGCGGCGACTCTATCAGGATGATCGACCAGGGGAGCAGCACGATTAACGTATAGAGCGAGGCGAGAATAACGTTGCCCGAAAGCACATTGGCCGCACCGCCCGCTATGGCTGAGAGTATCACCACCGTCGAGGTGAACTCTTCGAGGGTGAAGTGGCGTTCAAACAGGCAGAAATAGCTGCTCCACAGGACAGCGGTGAGCAGGCAGCCGATCGAAAAACGCCAGTAGAACCCGCGTTCGTGTTTACGCTTGTCGGAGCAGCGCTGCCACAGCAGGGTGTCGATCAGCCGCCAGGCCAGCACGGTGCAGAGCGTCCCCCACCAGAGCATTTTTCCGTCACGCTGGCCGTTATCGATAAAGGTAAACGTCAGCATGGTGGCAGCGATAAAAGTGATAATAATGCCGGGCAGCGCATTGCTATAGAGGAGCTTCATCCCCTCGCTTCGGTACAGCTGCTGTCGCTCGCGTTTTTCGCTCATGCTAAATCCACAGTAACACCCGCGTTATAAGCCCATATCAGGCAGTTCCCCTTCAGGTCAGGCTGGCGGAACGCCGCCCGCGGCCTGGGTTAATACCAGTGTGACGCTGCCGTGGTGGTATTGATAGCGATACCGCGGCATTGATACTCCAGCACGACGCTTTTCGCCAGGCACTGCGTCCCGCTGACCACGCTGCAAGTGGTGATAGGGTTACCATAAGCCAGCGCGGTGGCAAAACCCCACTGCTGACACTGGCGCGTCGCGGTTGAGTTGGCGGCATAGCTGTCCACTTTTCCTTTCTGTAACGGCGCAAGCGTATAGCCGAGGCGCACAGTACCGGTGGTCTGGTTAACATCAACCACGTCGGGGGATTTCGTAATAGTGCAACCGCTCAGCACAACCAGCATCGCGGGGGCCAGATATTTCAACATGATAAAACTCGCAGCATTCTCAGGTCTTAGCATCATGCCAGAGTAGTTGACAACCAATCGGCGGAATAACAAAGGATTTTGTGCGTTTCAACACGCCTGAAAAATCAAGAATTAAGCAACACTAAAATACATTGCGGTTTCTATTAAGTTTTACTTAAACCTGCCGAAAATAGCTGTGTGGCACATTCTTTTGCGGGAATAGGCCTGCAAAGGAAGAAGGGAGACGGTGCAAAACACAGAGTGCAGGGAGGCAAAGTAGACACCAGGAAACCATCTATGAATTTTATCCGCAATATCAAGATCCGCATCATGGTGGTGCTGATCCTTATCCTGTCCACGCTCGCCTGGCTTGGCGTATCAGGAGTGACGCTCGGATTTTTGTATCACCTTGAGCAGTCTGTGGCGCTGACCGAACAGCAAAAACACTGGGTGGATATTGCCCAGACGCTGCTGGTGATTTCGGCCTTTGCCAGCATCGGTATCACCATCCTGACCGAACGCTATCTGTGGTTCTGTCTGGTTAAGCCGGTGGATGTGATCCGCAAGCATATGCAGGTGCTGGCGAAAGGGGATCTGGAGCAGCAGCTGCCGGATCTCGGGCGTAACTGTGTCGGGCTTATCGTGCCGCACATTCAGGAGATGCAGGGTAACTGGGCGCGGGCCGTCGCCGGCATCCGTACCAGTGCCGAGGCGCTGCACCATAACGCCGGCGAACTGGCGGGGGTAAACAATGACCTCTCCAGCCGCGCCGGACAGCAGGCCGCCGCGCTGGAAGAGACCAGCGCCAGCATGGAACAGCTTGGTGGCGCGGTACAACGCAACGCCGAAAGCACCACGCATGCCAGCTCGCTGGCGCGTAACGCGACGCAGATTGCTGAAGCGGGCGGACAATCAGTACGCCGGGTTATGGAAACCATGAACACTATCTCCAGCAGCTCGCAGCGCATTGTGGATATCACAACGACGATTAACAGTATCGCCTTCCAGACCAACATTCTGGCACTGAATGCAGCCGTAGAGGCGGCAAGGGCGGGTGAACAAGGACGAGGATTTGCCGTGGTAGCAAGCGAAGTTCGCAGTCTGGCAAGCCGCAGCGCGCAGGCGGCAAAAGAGATCGAGGCGCTGTTGGGCGAATCGGTGACGAACGTACAGACCGGTTCAGAGCAGGTTAAAAAAGCAGGCGAAGCAATGGACAACATTCTTCGCGCTATTGGCCAGGTGAATGACATTATGGAAAGAATTGCCAATGCAACAGGTGAACAAAGTGATGGCATCAATCAGGTGGGGGTGGCAGTGAGAGAACTGGATACGGTGACGCAGGCGAACGTTCAGCTGGTACAAAAATCAGTTATTTCGGCTGAGGATCTGGCGCGCCAGGCGAACCGGCTGACCGAGATCGTCTCGGTGTTCCGCGCGGCGGAAGTGCTGGCCCCGGCTTTTGAAGCAGCGTTGACCTCGCCGCGCGGCTGATCATTCGCAGCGCGGCCCGTCGCCGCACTGACAAAATCCTGCTCTGCCCGGTGCACAGCAGGATTTTTTTTGCCTGCATAGCGCAGCGACAAAACTGTGAGCGCATCTTAACTTTTTAAAACTGCTTTTTACTAAATTTGAAAGAACGTTTGCTAAGTAGTAAGGTTTAGCCACAGTACGTTATCCACCCCGGGGAAACCCGCACGCTATGTCGGAGAGTAACAGATGAAAATTGCACTGATGATGGAAAACAGCCAGGCGGCTAAAAACGCCATCATTTTCAACGAGCTGAAATCAGTTGCCGATGAAAAAGAGTTCCCGGTGTTCAACGTCGGGATGAAAGACGAACAGGACCATCACCTGACCTATATCCATCTGGGCATCATGGCGAGCATTCTGCTGAACTCGCGTGCGGTTGATTTCGTGGTGGCTGGCTGCGGCACCGGTCAGGGCGCGCTGATGTCTCTTAATATTCATCCGGGCGTAAACTGCGGCTACTGCATCGATCCGGCGGACGCCTTCCTGTTTGCCCAGATCAACAACGGTAATGCGCTGGCGCTGCCCTTCGCCAAAGGTTTTGGCTGGGGCGCCGAGCTGAACGTGCGCTTTATCTTCGAAAAAGCCTTCACCGGCCGTAAAGGCGAAGGCTATCCGCCGGAGCGTAAAGAGCCGCAGGTGCGTAACGCCGGTATCCTTAATCAGGTGAAAGCGGCAGTGGTGAAAGATAACTATCTCGACACGCTGCGCGCCATCGACCCGGAGCTGGTGAAAACCGCCGTGTCCGGCGAGCGCTTCCAGCAGTGCTTCTTTGAAAACAATCAGAACAAAGAGATCGAAGCCTTCGTGCGCGAAATCCTTGCCTGAGTAAACGCCGCATGATTAAAGGCCAGCAGCGATGCTGGCCTTTTGCATTTCAGCCCGTCGCTTTGCGCGACACGCTCTGCCCGGCATCGCGCGTCAGGCGCAGCGTATCCAGCAGCCCCACCAGACTCACCGCCGCAATAAACAGAAACGCTATGCGAAAACTGAAGCCGGGCATGTTGTCCAGCCCCAGCACGTCGCCGAGCGCCTCTCCAAGCCGGATGCCGGCAGTTCCCAGCGTAATACCCAGCCCAATCGCCAGCTGGGTGGCGGTGCTGAACAGCGTGTTGGCATAGCTCATCTGCGCGGCGGGCACGTCGGCAAACGCCAGCGTGCTGATGCCGGTAAACTGCACCGAGCGAAACACGCCGCCCAGACCGAGTACCAGCATCACCAGCCAGACCGGGGTCTGCGGCGTCAGCCAGGCGCAGGCCGCGAGCGCCACGACGTTGAGAATACCGTTGCCGATGAGCAGGCGCTTAAAACCCAGATGGCGGATCAGCGGCGTCGTGGCGGGTTTAATGACTAAATTGCCAACGAACACCGCCAGCACCAGCAGGCCGGAATGGAAGGCATCCATGCCAAACCCCACCTGAAACAGCAGCGGCAGCAGGAAGGGCACGGCGCTGATGGAGCAGCGGAACAGCGAGCCGCCGTACATGGTTACCGCGAACGTGGGGATGCGCATGGCATCGAGGCGGATCATCGGTGCGGCTGCCCGCCGGAAGTGGCGCAGGGCAAAGAGAAAGGCCGCGACGCTCAGGACCAGCAGGCCGATGAACAGCGGCAGGCTGAATCCCGGTGCGCCCGGTAGCTCCATCGCCCAGACGAGGCTTACCATCGCCAGCGCGGTGGCAAGAAAACCCGGCAGGTCAAACCGGCGGCGCGACGCATCGCGCACCTCGGGAATAATGCGCCACGCCAGCAGCATGGCAATCAGGCCAAACGGCAGGTTAATAAAGAAGATCCAGCGCCAGTCAGCGTAGCTGGTAATGAACCCGCCCAGCGGCGGACCGATTATCGGCGCAATCAACGCCGGCCAGGTCAGGGTCGCAATCGCGGTAATGAGATGTTCTTTCGGCGTGGTGCGCAGCACCGCCAGACGACCCACCGGTACCATCAACGCCCCGCCCGCACCCTGCAGGATGCGCATCGCCACAAAGGTTTCGAGGTTGGGTGCCAGCCCGCACAGTACCGAGGCGAGGGTGAAAATCGCCAGCGCCGTGGTGAACACCTGACGCGCGCCAAAGCGGTCGGCAATCCAGCCGCTGGCGGGGATCAGCACTGCCAGCGTCATCAGATAGGCACTGATACCGATATTCAGATCGACCGCATCCACCCCAAAGCTTTTCGCCATATCGGGCAGGGCGGTAGCAATCACCGTGCCGTCGAGAAACTCCATAAAAAACGCGCCGGCCACCAGCAACGCGGCGGGGGAAAGGCCGCGTCGTGCCGTTTCGGTATCCTGTTCAGCCATAAAAGAAACGCCATTTTAAAAAGTTTTCAGAAAGTATAGCGCGCTAACTCACGGATTCATAAGACATTTATTTAACATTTGCCTGCTATTTTTTAACCATGTTATGTGACGTGCATCACATAACGGTTGATTTTTGTGATGGAGGTCATATTATAAGCGCATCGCAAAACATCATCTGCACACAGACACTGGAGTTATCATGAAACTGCGCAAAATCCTGAAAAGCATGTTTGAAAACTACTGCAAAACTTTCAAAGATGTGCCGCCAGGCGCGATGTTCTGATGAAAAAACCTGCTGCGGCAGGTTTTTTTATGGCTGCAATTTGTTGCGGCTTCGGCCCTCGGGTACTATTGCCGCTCGCAATATAAGGAGAACAGTATGTCCCAGGTTTTGAGCGCCGATGAAGAGCTGGTATCTGACGTTGTCGCCTGTCAGTTAGTGATTAAACAGATCCTCGATGTCATCGACGTGATCGCACCGGTTGAAGTGCGTGAGAAGATGGCCAGCCAGCTGAAGGCTATCGACTTCTCCTCCAGCCCGGCGGCCGATCCGGTTACCGTGCGCGCGGTGCAAAAAGCGGTAGCGCTGATTGAGCTGAAGTTCACCCCGCAAAACGAAGCCCACTGATTTGGCTTTCCCCTCGCCCCGTCGCGGCGCGAGGGGAGGCGGTCAGAATAATACCTGCACCAGCAGGTAACTCACCACGCAGGCGCTACTTACGCCAATCAGCCCCGGTATGATAAAGCTGTGGTTGAGGATAAATCGGCCGATGCGCGTGGTGCCCGAGCGGTCAAAACCGATGCAGGCGAGATCGCTGGGATAGGTCGGCAGGATAAAGTAGCCATACGACGCGGGAAAAAACGCCAGCAGCATCTTTGGTTCCACCCCGAGCAGTAACCCCATCGGCGCGACCGCCGTGAGTGCCGCGGCCTGGCTGTTCACCAGCTTGGACACCAGAAACAGCACCAGCGCATAGGTCCAGGGATGGGTTCTCACCACCCCCTGCAGCGCCATTTTCAGCTCATCAAGATGCGCCTGAAAGAAGGTGTCACTCATCCACGCCACGCCAAATACCGAGAAAATCGCCACCATGCCGGCCTTAAACACCGCGCTGTCAGAGATTGCCGCCGGTTTCACTTTACAGCTCATCAGGATCAGCGCCCCGGCAATCAGCATCAGCATCTGGATCACCAGGTTCATCGACAGCGGCTTAAGCGCCCCTTTGATCTCAAATGCCGGGCGCAACCCCGGAACGGAACCGAGCAGCACTACCACCAGAATCGCGGCAAAGAAGATCCAGGTGGACCACCAGGCCTCACGCGGAAAGCGCTGGCTCAGTAGGGTATCGGTACTGCCGTACACGTATTCCCGCTGCTGCGGATCGGCAATTTTTGCCTGGAACACGGCATCATCGGCTAACTCCTCGCCGCGCCTCAGGCTCCACAGGGCGGCGATGAGCACCCCGGTCAACGAGGCCGGCACCGACACTGCCAGAATCTGTAATATCCCCCACGTCTGGCCGACACCGTGCCCGGCGGCCAGGATCGAAACCAGCGAGACTACCGCTACTGAAACCGGGGAGGCGGTGATCGCCATCTGGGAGGCAATGGACGACACCGCCATCGGCCGCTCCGGGCGGATCCCTTTTTTCAGGGCGATGTCCGCGATAATGGGAAACATGGTGTACACCACATGACCGGTCCCGCACAGGAAGGTGAGCGTCCAGGTGGTAAAGGGAGCCAGCAGGGTAATGTGCTGAGGATGGCGACGCAGCAGGCGCTCGGCGAACTGCATCATCACGTTTAACCCCCCTGCGGACTGTAGCGTGGCGGCGCAGCCGATGACTGCCAGGATGGTCAGCATCACGTCTACCGGGGGTTTTCCCGGCTCCAGACCGAAGATAAAGCAAAGCATAAAGAGGCCAATACCGCTGATGAGCCCCAGCCCCATGCCGCCGAAACGCGTTCCCAGCAGCAGGCAGAGAATAATGACGATAAATTCAATGACGATCATGACAATCCCTTAGTGAAAAGAAGGTTATTGCGGGCATCATGACAAATTTTCGCCGCCCGCTTTGCGAGCGGGATCGGGTTTATAAACTGCTGTAAAAGCAATCACTTAATAACTTAATTTTAACATTTTCTGATAACCCCCTCCCGCAGCCTGACCGCCAGGCGTCGCGGCGCAGCGCAGCAGCCACGCATTTCCGTGACCGCGCCGCGATTTTTAACCCGCGCTGCTTTCACCCCTGTTTACACTTCGTAACAATAAGCCCCTCTTATCATTGATGGTGTGAATGATGCGGTACCGGAGCGGCTTATGATGTTGTACACGCTGGACAGTTCCTGCCTGGAGCGCGCCCGACGCGCCCTGAGCCGGGGGAGTCACCCGTTGAGCGCGGCGCTGGAACAACTGCGGGCGGATGCCGATCGCATCTGCCGAACGCCGCCGGAAAGCGTGGTGATGAAACCGGCCGCCGCCCCCGGCGGGGATGCACATGATTACTACAGTCTCTCCCCCGATGCCTGGCCTTCCTTACTGCGGGGCGACAAACCCTGCTGGCAGCGGCGCGAGGGCACGCTCAATCCTGACGCCGGAAGCGAAACGTTTGATGCCGCACGTCTCACCCGCATGGCGAACCGCTGCCTGACGCTGGGTGCAGCCTGGTATTTTACCCGCCAGCGCGTCTACGCTCAGGCTGCCGCAGAACAGATCCGCTGCTGGTTTATCGATCGGGAAACCCGGATGCGTCCGCACCTTAACTTCGGTCATGCCGTTCCCGGCGAGCTGGCGGGACAGGGCAGCGGGCTGAGCGAGACGCAGGCGCTGTGGATGGTGCCGGATACGCTGGGGCTGATTGCCAACTCCGGGGTGCTGGACGACGCGGATGTCAGCGCGCTGCGCCAGTGGTTCGCGGCATTCAGCCACTGGATGTTTCATACCGACATCGGCTTTGAGGGGTACGCCTGGCACGACTGGCGCGGCACGGCGCACGATGCGCAGCGCGTCGCTTTTTTGCTGTTTTGCCACGATCTCCCGCTGGCGCGGCGGGTGATCCAGCATGGTCTGACCCTGCGGCTGGCGGGCCAGTTCGATCGCGACGGGCGTCAGGCCGCCGCGCTGGATGGCGATCGCCCCTTTAGCGCCGCGTTGCGAAATCTCGATGCCCATCTGCTGCTTAATCGTTATGCCGAACCGCTGGATATCGACCGCTGGCAGACGGTAACCCACGCCGGGCGGTTGCGCGCCGGGCTGGATTATCTGCTGCCGTTTGTGCTTGAGCCAGAGCTGTGGCCGTGGCGCGACGGCGTCGATCGTGACGATGAAACGCTGCTGCGCGTGCTGCTGCAGGCGGTGCGGGGGTACGGGTCGGGAGCGGAGCGGTATTGCGATGCGCTGGCGGCGCTGCCGCCGACGCAGACTGCCCGCCGGGAGTGGTTACTCTGGTATCCCGGCGAGCGTGGGCGTTAGTGCAGATTAGGGGTAAAGATCGGCAGCAGCGATTTGTCGGTCTGTTCCATGCCCAGACCGGCTTCATTCGCTTTGCGCACTTCTTCAAGCAGCGTGTTAACCAGCAATCCCTCTTCCTGCTGCATCTCTTCCAGCTCGCGCAGGAAGGTCAGGGTTTCAAGATCGTCGGCGTTTTCCGCTTCATGCGCCAGGCGGGACAGGGTTTTCAGACGCAGCTGACAATCCTGCAGCGTCTGGATGTAGATTTCTTCCAGCGAGGTGCAGGCGCTGTTGGGCGTTTCGCTCATGCGTACCACCGGCATGGCACCGGCGTGCTTCATGAAATCAAAGACGCGCATCATCTGCGTCACGTTGCCCTGCGCCTGGTGGCGTAAAAACAGGGCGCTACTGTTGAAGCGGTGCGCTGCGCACCACTCGCTCAGCTGAAGGTAAAGGTTAGAAGAGTAAAACTCGCGATTTATCTGAGCGTTAAGCTTTTGTGCCACACCAGCGACTCTCATCGTAATTTCCTTATTTAGCATGCCAGGAGACAGGCGCACATTTCCGGTGCATCAGACCAGGCAATAAGTCCGATGCACATTTCGCGCCATAAAAGGGTGATAAAATAAAGTGTAGATACTCTTCATTAAAAACACGCAGCAGAAATTAAAATATTTTCTGCGCGCACAATTAATCATACAGGGGAAAATTTACCTTAAGAATAATCCTAATAAAAGGGCGGAAGTGCAAGCTGTTGTCATCAAAGGTAAGTAAATTCCCAGGATTGAAGCTCGTAACCTGCTGATATGTATAGCATCGAAGCCGAAATAATGAATGACTGTGGACATGATTATTTATGAAGATATATTTTTATATTCACCGTGAAATAAGCAGGAAATATATTCTTTAGCGCTTCGCTTATTAATATTTTAGCAGCAGTTAATTAATAAAGCTTATGGCTAAAACTATAATGTAGTTTTTAACCCGGGAGGCCAGATGACGATATCATGCGCAACGCATCTTTTACCTGAACCCTGCGGCGGGGTTCCCAATAATACACTGCCCCTGATGCTGTATCCCGGTATTGCCGCCGCGGCTGCCGGTGATATCGCTGACTGGTTTGAGCAACGTTTCGACAGTAATGGCTGGCCGCCGCGCTGGCGTTACCCGGTATTCACCTATACCCATTTTCACTCCAACACCCATGAGGTGCTGGGGATCTATCAGGGCTCGGCAGAGATCCAGTTCGGGGGCGAAGCGGGGCCGGTGATCGCCGTCAGCAAAGGCGATGCCGTGTTGATCCCGGCCGGCGTGGGCCACAAGCAGATCGCCGCCAGCAAAGATTTCATGGCGGTCGGGGCTTACCCGGCGGGATTGTCGCCGGACAAATGTCTCGACCAGCCGGAAAAACTGACGGAAACGCAGCGCAACGTGGCTGCGGTACCGCTTCCCGACACCGATCCGCTGTTTGGTGAGGAGGGCGGTATCAACAGTTACTGGACGCCGTGAGTGAGAATATGGAGATAATGGCTGACGCCAGTTTTAATCATCATACATATACAGTCTGATTTATGCCTTAATCCGCTGAATTTATGTACACATTTACTGTAATTCAGCGGTGTGATGTTGCTCTCCTATGGATTTTTAATTTCCCGCTACAACTATCTCCAGCAACGGTGCCGCCACCCTGCGCGGCGCTAATGCCTTGTTTTCGGTCCGATTAATCATTCGCAGTGCGTTTTTACCCTGCACAAAAGCAAGCACAAGCTGGAGCATACCATGCACAAATTCACTAAAGCGCTGGCAGCCATAGGTCTGGCTGCGGTTATGTCACAATCCGCTATCGCGGAAACCATGAAACTCGGTTTTCTGGTGAAGCAGCCAGAAGAACCCTGGTTCCAGACCGAATGGAAATTCGCTGATAAAGCCGGGAAGGATCTGGGTTTTGAAGTGATCAAAATTGCCGTGCCTGACGGCGAAAAAACCCTGAACGCCATCGACAGCCTGGCCGCCAGCGGCGTGAAAGGGTTTGTTATCTGTACCCCCGATCCCAAACTCGGCTCGGCCATTGTCGCGAAAGCCCGCGGGTACGACATGAAAGTGATCGCCGTGGATGACCAGTTCGTCACGGCAAAAGGCAAACCGATGGAAACCGTGCCGCTGGTGATGATGGCCGCCACCAAAATTGGCGAGCGTCAGGGGCAGGAGCTGTATAAGGAGATGCAGAAACGCGGCTGGGATGTGAAAGAGACCGCCGTGATGGCCATTACCGCTGATGAACTCGATACCGCCCGTCGCCGCACCTCCGGCTCAATGGACGCGCTGAAGGCCGCCGGCTTCCCGGAAAAACAGATCTATAAAGTTCCGACCAAATCCAATGACATCCCCGGCGCCTTTGATGCCGCTAACTCCATGCTGGTTCAGCACCCGGAAGTGAAGCACTGGCTGGTGGTCGGCATGAACGACAATACCGTGCTCGGCGGCGTGCGCGCGACGGAAGGGCAGGGCTTTAAAGCCGCTGACGTCATCGGGATCGGCATTAACGGCGTGGATGCGGTCAGCGAACTGTCGAAAGGCCAGGCGACCGGCTTCTATGGCTCACTGCTGCCAAGCCCGGACGTGCACGGCTATAAGTCCAGCGAAATGCTGTTTAACTGGGTGACCAAAGACGTTGAACCGCCAAAATTCACCGAAGTGACCGACGTGGTGCTCATCACCCGCGACAGCTTTAAAGAGGAACTGGCGAAGAAAGGCCTCGGCGGTAAGTAACGCGCCGGCGATCCGCCCCTTTGCGAAGGGGCTGTTGCGGCGCCGCGCGCCGCTTTGCTTTCTGACAACACCACTCCTTTACTGGATGCTGGAGACGTTATGCAACAACCCACACCCTGGCTCTCCTTTCGCGGCATCGGGAAGACCTTTCCCGGAGTAAAAGCGCTCTCGGATATCAGCTTCGACTGTCACGCGGGGCAGGTACATGCCCTGATGGGCGAAAACGGTGCCGGTAAATCCACGCTGCTGAAAATCCTCAGCGGCAATTACGCCCCCAGCGCCGGCACTATCGCCATTCGCGGTGAGGAGGTGAGCTTCAGTGACACCACCGCCGCGCTGGATGCCGGCGTCGCCATCATCTATCAGGAGCTGCATCTGGTGCCTGAAATGAGCGTTGCGGAAAACATCTATCTCGGCCAGCTACCGCACAAAGCGGGGCTGGTTAACCGCTCGCTGCTCAACTACGAAGCCGGTTTACAGCTCAAACACCTCGGGCTGGATATCGATCCTGAAACCCCGCTCAAGTATCTCTCCATCGGCCAGTGGCAGATGGTGGAGATTGCCAAAGCGCTGGCGCGCAATGCCAAAATCATCGCCTTCGACGAGCCCACCAGCTCGCTGTCGGCGCGTGAAATCGACAACCTGTTCCGCGTGATCCGCGAGCTGCGCAAGGAGGGGCGCGTTATTCTGTATGTCTCGCACCGCATGGAGGAGATCTTTGCCCTCAGCGATGCCATCACCGTGTTTAAAGACGGGCGCTACGTGCGCACCTTTGATGACATGACGCAGGTGAACCACGATGCGCTGGTGCAGGCGATGGTCGGGCGCGATCTGGGCGACGTCTACGGCTGGCAGCCGCGGGAGCACGGCGCGGAGCGGCTGCGGCTGGAGAACGTGAAAGCCAAAGGCGTGCGCTGCCCGGTGAGCCTGTCTGTGCGACAGGGCGAGATCGTCGGGCTGTTTGGCCTGGTCGGGGCAGGGCGCAGCGAACTGATGAAAGGCCTGTTTGGCGGTACGCGCATCAGCGACGGGCAGGTGTTCATCGACGGTGAGCCGGTCGCTATCCGTCAGCCCGGGGATGCCATTCGCGCCGGGATGATGCTCTGCCCGGAGGATCGCAAAGCCGACGGCATCATTCCGGTGCATTCGGTGCAGGACAACATCAATATCAGCGCCCGGCGCAAGCACATCAGCATCGGCTGTCTGATCAACCGCGCCTGGGAAACCAGCAATGCCGATCGCCATATCCGCTCGCTCAATATCAAAACCCCGAATGCGGAACAGCTGATCATGAACCTCTCCGGCGGTAACCAGCAGAAGGCCATTCTGGGCCGCTGGCTGTCTGAAGAGATGAAGGTGATCCTGCTCGACGAGCCGACGCGCGGTATTGATGTCGGGGCCAAACACGAAATTTATAACGTTATCTATGCGCTGGCGGCGCAGGGTGTGGCCGTGCTGTTTGCCTCAAGCGATCTGCCGGAAGTGCTCGGCGTCGCCGATCGCATCCTGGTGATGCGCGAAGGCGAGATCGCCGGGGAGTTACTGCACGAGGAGGCCAGCGAACAGCAGGCGCTCTCACTTGCTATGCCAAAAGTCAGCCAGGCTGTCGCTTAATCAGGAGAGGTTATGTCTTCACTCACTACATCCGGCGCACCGAAGTCGAAGTCGCCGTTTACCTTTGGCCGTATCTGGGATCAGTACGGCATGCTGGTGGTGTTCGCGGTGCTGTTTCTCGCCTGCGCGATTTTTGTCCCTAACTTCGCCACCTTCGTCAATATGAAAGGCCTCGGGCTCGCTATCTCGATGTCCGGGATGGTGGCCTGCGGCATGCTGTTCTGCCTCGCTTCGGGGGATTTCGATCTGTCGGTGGCCTCGGTGATTGCCTGTGCCGGGGTAACGGCGGCGGTGGCCATCAACCTGACCGAAAGCTTATGGCTGGGCGTGTTTGCCGGGCTGATGCTCGGGGTACTGAGCGGTCTGGTCAACGGCTTTGTCATCGCGAAGCTGAAAATCAACGCCCTGATCACCACCCTGGCGACGATGCAGATCGTGCGCGGTCTGGCCTACATCATCTCCGACGGTAAAGCGGTGGGCATTGAAGATGAGCGCTTCTTCACCCTCGGCTACGCGAACTGGCTGGGGCTGCCGGCACCCATCTGGCTCACCGTCGGCTGTCTGATCATCTTTGGTTTCCTGCTGAATAAAACCACCTTCGGCCGTAACACGCTGGCGATTGGCGGCAATGAAGAGGCGGCGCGCCTGGCGGGGGTGCCGGTAGTGCGCACGAAAATCATCATCTTCGTGCTCTCAGGCCTGGTGTCAGCCGCTGCGGGGATTATCCTCGCATCGCGCATGACCAGCGGGCAGCCGATGACCTCTATCGGCTATGAGCTGATCGTCATTTCGGCCTGCGTGCTGGGTGGGGTTTCTCTGAAAGGCGGCATCGGTAAAATTTCGTATGTCGTGGCCGGGATCCTGATTCTGGGTACGGTTGAGAACGCCATGAACCTGCTGAATATCTCTCCGTTCTCGCAGTATGTGGTGCGCGGGTTGATTCTGCTCGCAGCGGTAATATTCGACCGCTACAAGCAGAAAGCGAAGCGTAGCGTTTAACTTTTTTCTGCTTTATCTATTCGCTCCGGTTATGGGCCAGGCCTCCGCGCCTGGCCTCTTTTTTTACGCTATTTTTATATTTTTCCCGCTACTGTCATGGCTTGCGGCACAGATAATTCTCATAGCGAGCTCTCAGACACTGTCTATACTTACATGGCTAATGATAAGACCGGGTAACCGTTTGGTTATCCCTCAACCTGAAAGGAGGAGAACCTGGTGGCTGAAGATTTACCCGTACCGCCTTTATTAACCGGCAATCTCGCCTTCTTTTTTGACCTGGATGGCACCCTGGCGGACATTAAACCGCATCCCGATCAAGTTTCTATCCCGCCTGAGATTCGCGCTATGCTCAAGCGCCTGTCGGAACTCAACGACGGTGCACTGGCACTGATCTCAGGGCGCTCGATGAAAGAGCTGGATAATCTCTCGCTACCGTTCCGTTTCCCGCTGGCTGGCGTACACGGGGCCGAGCGCCGTGATATCAGTGAAAATACGCACCTGGTCACGCTACCGGCAGAGCTGGTGGCAACCCTGCAGCGCGATCTTGAGCGCGAAATGGCCTTGATGCCCGGCACCGAGCTGGAATCCAAAGGCATGGCCTTTGCGCTGCACTACCGTCAGGCGCCTGAATTCGAAACCCGCATCCTTGAGCTTGCCCGCACCTACGTGCGCCACAATACCTTGCTGGCGCTGCAACCGGGCAAGTGCGTCGTGGAGATCAAACCGAAAGGTATCAGTAAAGGCGCTGCCATTGCGGCATTTATGGATGAAGCGCCTTTCGCCGGACGTCAGCCTGTTTTCGTGGGCGACGACCTGACCGACGAAGCCGGTTTTGAGGTCGTGAACCAGATGGGCGGCGTCACGATTAAAGTCGGGAAAGGGGACACCATTGCACAGTGGCGTCTTCAGTCCGTCAGAGAGGTACATCTCTGGCTTGAAAAATTAACCTTGCAGCAAGAACAAGAAAAAAAGCACATCACCGAAAGGAGAGAAGGCTATGAGTCGCTTAGTCGTAGTATCTAATCGTATTGCCCCGCCAGATGATAAAAAGAGTAGCGCCGGTGGGCTGGCGGTAGGAATACTGGGGGCGCTGAAAGCCACAGGTGGACTCTGGTTTGGCTGGAGCGGTGAAATTGGCAATGAGGATGCCCCGCTTAAAAAAGTCAGCAAAGACAACATTACCTGGGCTTCATTCAATCTCAGTGAAGAAGACCATGAGCAGTATTACAACCAGTTCTCGAACGCGGTCCTGTGGCCGGCATTCCACTATCGCCTCGATCTGGTGAATTATCAGCGCGATGCATGGGAGGGTTACCAGCGCGTGAATGCGTTGCTGGCCGATAAACTGCAACCGCTGATCGAAGAAGACGACGTGCTGTGGATCCACGATTATCATCTGCTGCCTTTCGCCAGCGAGCTGCGTAAACGCGGCATCAATAATCGTATCGGCTTCTTCCTGCACATTCCGTTCCCGACCCCGGAAATCTTCAATGCGCTGCCACCGCACACCGAGCTGCTGGAAGCGCTGTGCGATTACGATCTGCTGGGCTTCCAGACCGAGAACGACCGTCTGGCGTTCCTCGACAGCCTGGCGCTACAGACCCGCGTCTTTACCCGCGGCAGTAAAAACCATACCGCCTGGGGTAAAGAGTTCCAGACCGAAGTCTATCCTATCGGTATCGAGCCGAATGAAATCGCCGAGCAGGCCGCCGGCCCGCTGCCGCCGAAGCTGGCGCAGCTCAAAAACGAGCTGGGCAGCGTAAAGAATATCTTCTCGGTCGAGCGTCTGGACTACTCCAAAGGCCTGCCGGAGCGTTTCCTGGCGTTTGAAGCGCTGCTGGAGAAGTATCCGGAGCACCACGGTCACATCCGCTATACCCAGATCGCGCCAACCTCGCGTGGCGACGTGCAGGCGTATCAGGACATTCGTCACCAGCTGGAGACCGAAGCAGGGCGCATCAACGGGAAATACGGCCAGCTTGGCTGGACCCCGCTCTACTACTTAAACCAGCACTTCGACCGCAAGCTGCTGATGAAAGTGTTCCGCCATGCTGATGTCGGGCTAGTGACGCCGCTGCGTGACGGGATGAACCTGGTCGCCAAAGAGTATGTCGCTGCTCAGGATCCGGAAAACCCGGGTGTGCTGGTGCTGTCGCGCTTTGCCGGGGCTGCTAATGAGCTGACTTCCGCGCTGCTGGTGAACCCCTACGATCGCGATGACGTGGCGAACGCGCTGCACCGGGCGCTGACCATGCCGCTGGCGGAACGTATTTCCCGCCACAGCGAGATGCTGGATATTATTCGCGATAATGATATCGATCACTGGCAGAGGACGTTTATCAAAGACCTAAAGGGGGTAACGCCACGTAGCGAAGAGAGTACGCTACAAAAAAATGTGGCGACCTTTCCGAAACTGGCCTGAGATAACGGCTGACAGTAAACAGGCTCACTAAGGTGAGCCTGTTTTGCATTCAGAGGGGGACCAGCAACACATCGACCCGGCTGGCGGAGACCACGCGTCGTGCCGAGCAGGTGACTTTATTGAATAACGTCTGGTTATGGTTCCCGCACACCACCAGATCCACGCCATGCGCCTCGCAGGCCGCCAGAATATGTTCGCTAAGCTCCCCGCTGGCGATGGACGTCCTCCAGATGGGATACCCCGCCTGTGCCGCCAGCTCATCCAGAAACAGCTGCGTTTCTTCCTGCATTAATGCACGCAGATTATCCATCATCGGTGCCGCCAGCTGGTTATAAAGCTCTGGATCGGCCGCCAGCGTCAGCAGCGTGATCCGTCCGCCGCCGGGTTTGACAACCGAAACGGCTTTCTCCACCAGACGATGGCTCTCGGGGGTGACGGCAACCGCCACCAGCGCATGTTGATAGCTCACATTACCTCCTTTTAAACCCATACTGATAACGGGGAGTCCTCCGGTCATACACCCTGTGAAATCCATACGCAAGAGGGGGAGAAGGGCAAACTGTGAGTGGATTCATAAAAAATCATTAATTATTCTTATGGAAAGAAATAGTCCATCCGCTTTTAACAATCGAAGCGCAAATTTATTCATAAGGATTTACACAACTTTGCGCGGAAATGTTAACTACTTCAGGTTATCAATTAACATCTACCTCATCATAACGGAGCGTGATAGCTCGAAAACAGAGGTAACTTAACCTACTGATTTTAGTAGTTATACCGTAACAAAGATCGCATCAAATTGTCACAAACCCAGTACTGGTGCCGCTTGCAGGCCGGTTGCCTCTGAGCGAAGTGGTTAAAGAGTGTTTCACTGAATGGCTATTCGTCGTTCAGGAATAGTAAAGGGTGTAATTCGTACACAAAATGAGCAAATGAACAGTCTCGCTGATGGTTTGCTTGCGTTATTAGGTGAAAAAGTGTGATATAGATCACATAATTTCTAAAATTCATTCATAATCACGTTGTATGTGCCAGGGCTCACGAGTACAGTTTGCTCGAATTAGGAAAAGTCTTAGATTTTTGTAAGAAAATGATGAACGACGAGTGAACATAGTGACAGGGAACGGACATCGCGTCGAAAACGACTTCTCTCGTAAGCAACGCAAAGTTCACCGATGCATTTGGCCTTAACGATTGTTTTTCTTTTTTTACCGGGTATTACCCGGCGACATCACGGGGTGCGGTTGACGCCGCATTAAATAAAAGTTGGTTATTCGGGATGGGAAAAATGCACACCTCCGAGTTGCTGAAGCATATTTATGACATCAACCTGTCATATTTATTACTCGCTCAGCGTCTGATTAGTCAGGATAAAGCGTCAGCTATGTTTCGTCTGGGGATCACAGATGATATGGCAGCCACGCTCGGTGAATTAACGTTACCTCAGATGGTTAAATTGGCAGAAACCAATCAGCTTATTTGTCAATTTCGTTTCAGCGACAATCAGACTATCACGCGTTTAACGCAGGACTCTCGCGTGGACGATTTACAGCAAATTCATACCGGGATTTTATTATCCACGCGTTTGCTTAATGAATCGTCATCCACAGAAGATGTGGTCAGGAAAAAAAGGGCTTAAGCCATGGGCGAGAAGAGTATTGTTCAGGAAGCTCGTGACATCCAGCTGGCAATGGAATTAATCACGCTGGGTGCGCGTTTACAAATGCTCGAAAGCGAAACGCAGTTAAGCCGCGGACGCTTAATTAAGCTCTACAAAGAACTGCGTGGGAGCCCCCCGCCGAAAGGGATGCTTCCTTTCTCCACTGACTGGTTTATGACCTGGGAGCAAAACATCCACGCTTCCATGTTCTGTAACGCCTGGCAGTACCTGCTGCGCACCGGTTTGTGTACCGGTGTTGACGCGGTTATCAAAGCCTACCGTTTGTACCTTGAGCAGTGCCCCGAGCAGGAAAACGGGCCGCTTCTGGCGCTTACCCGCGCCTGGACGCTGGTGCGTTTCGTCGAGAGCGGCATGCTTGAGCTGTCCCGTTGCAACTGCTGTAACGGCAATTTCATTACCCATGCGCATCAGCCTGCCGGCAGCTTCGCCTGCAGTTTGTGCCAGCCGCCTTCCCGCGCGGTAAAAAGACGTAAACTTTCCCGGGAAGGTGCCGATATTAATCCACAACTGCTGGATGAACAGGTCGAAAAGGCCGTTTAACAGTTCGGTGTGGTGAACACTCCAGCAGCGGTAAGCAATTACCGCTGCTTTTTTTTACCCCAACGAACCCCAAAAACGGGCGTCACCTGCAACTCCTCAATGTATTCAACAGCGTAAGGATGATGTCGTGCTGATTTTAATAGGTTATCTGGTCGTAATCGGAACAGTCTTCGGCGGTTATATGATGACCGGCGGACACCTTGGGGCACTTTATCAACCGGCGGAATTAGTCATTATCGGCGGCGCGGGTATTGGTGCTTTTATTGTGGGTAACAACGGCAAGGCTATTAAAGCCACGCTCAAGGCGCTGCCGCTGTTATTTCGCCGTTCCAAGTATACCAAAAGTATGTATATGGACCTGATGGCGCTGCTCTATCGCCTGATGGCTAAATCTCGTCAGCAGGGAATGTTTTCCCTTGAACGTGATATTGAAAATCCAAAAGAAAGCGAAATATTTGCCAGCTATCCGCGTATTCTCGCTGACACCGTGATGCTCGAATTCATCGTTGATTATCTCCGTCTGATTATTAGCGGAAATATGAATACCTTTGAAATTGAAGCATTAATGGATGAAGAAATCGAAACCCATGAAAGCGAATGTGAAGTGCCGGCGAACAGCCTGGCGATGGTCGGGGATTCCCTGCCAGCATTCGGTATCGTGGCGGCGGTGATGGGGGTGGTTCACGCCCTGGCCTCAGCGGACCGTCCGGCGGCTGAGCTGGGTGCGCTGATCGCTCACGCGATGGTGGGAACCTTCCTCGGTATTCTGCTGGCGTATGGTTTTATTTCACCGCTGGCCAGCGTGCTGCGTCTGAAAAGCGCCGAAACCACCAAGATGATGCAGTGCGTAAAAGTGACGCTGCTCTCCAGCCTCAACGGTTACGCGCCGCCGATCGCGGTTGAGTTCGGTCGTAAAACGCTCTACTCCAGCGAACGTCCTTCCTTCATCGAGCTGGAAGAGCACGTGCGCGCCGTGAGATCGCCTAACCAACAGCAGGTGACAGAGGACGCATGAAGCATCAAAGCAGACCCATTGTCGTCGTAAAACGGCGCAAACATAAAGGTCACGGCGGCGGCGGCGGACATGGCTCCTGGAAGATTGCGTACGCTGACTTTATGACAGCAATGATGGCCTTCTTTCTGGTGATGTGGCTTATCTCCATCGCCAGTCCGAAGGAGCTGACGCAGATTGCGGACTACTTCCGCACGCCGCTTGCTCAGGCCATCACCGGTGGGCAGCGTATTGCCGACAGCGAAAGTCCGATTCCGGGCGGTGGGGATGACGTCACGCAGCAGCAGGGCGAAGTGAAAAAGCAGCCCAACATCGACGATCTGAAAAAGCGCATGGATGACAACCGCCTGCGCAAGCTGCGCGGCGATCTGGATCAGCTGATTGAAGCCGACCCGAAACTGCGCGCGCTGCGCCCGCACCTGAAGATTGACCTGGTGCAGGAAGGGCTGCGTATTCAGATTATCGACAGCCAGAACCGACCGATGTTTAAAACCGGCAGTGCGGAAGTAGAACCCTACATGCGCGACATTTTGCGCGCTATCGCCCCGGTACTGAACGGCATTCAGAATAAAATCAGCCTGTCCGGGCACACCGATGACCTGCCGTATGCAGGCGGTGAGCGCGGCTACAGCAACTGGGAACTTTCAGCGGACCGCGCCAACGCCTCGCGTCGCGAGCTGGTGGCCGGCGGCCTTGATGACGGCAAAGTACTGCGCGTTGTCGGGATGGCTGCCACCATGCGCCTGGCGGATCAGGGGGCTGATGCAGCGCTTAACCGCCGTATCAGTCTGCTGGTCCTGAATAAGAAGTCCGAAGAGGCAATCGTGCACGAAAACGCAGAAAGCGAAAACCAGTCACTGAGCGCCATTGAACAACCGGGAGCCGTGCCCCCGGTAACAGAACCGACACAGCAACAACCAGGTACGAGGTGATACCGTGAGCATGGATATCAGCGATTTTTATCAGACATTTTTTGACGAAGCTGACGAACTGTTAGCGGATATGGAGCAGCACCTGCTGGATCTTGTGCCGGAAGCACCTGATTCCGAACAGCTTAATGCAATTTTTCGCGCCGCACACTCCATCAAGGGGGGCGCCGGAACCTTCGGGTTCACCATTTTGCAGGAAACCACGCACTTAATGGAAAACCTGCTTGATGAAGCGCGCCGCGGTGAGATGCAACTGAACACCGATATCATCAACCTGTTTTTGGAAACCAAAGATATTATGCAAGAACAGCTCGACGCCTATAAAAGCTCAGAGCAGCCAGACCAGGCCAGCTTCGAGTATATCTGCCAGGCGCTGCGTCAACTTGCGCTGGAAGCGAAAGGTGAAGCCCCGGCCGCAAACGCCGCGCAGCTCTCCGTGGTTGAAGACGCACCGGCCCCGGCAGCCGCCGGCAAACTGCGTGTCACTCTGAGCAAGCTCAAGGCGGGTGAAGTGGACGTGCTGCTTGAGGAGCTTGGCAACCTCGGCACCCTGACGCAGATTGAGAAGGGCAGCGATACCCTGAGTGCCACCATCGGCGGCATCAGCGAAGACGACATCACGGCGGTGCTGTGCTTCGTCATCGAACCGGATCAGATTGCCTTCGAGCCGGCCCCGGCAGAAGCCGCAGCCCCTGCCGCAGTGGAAACACCGGCTCCTGCTCCGGCAGCAGCCCCGGCGCTGAAAGCGGTGCCGACGGAAGGTGCCGCCCCGCGCGCCGAACGCGAAAACAAACCTGCCGCGCGCGCCAGCGAATCCACCAGCATCCGCGTTGCGGTAGAGAAGGTTGACCAGCTGATCAACCTGGTCGGCGAGCTGGTGATTACCCAGTCGATGCTGGCCCAGCGCTCTAATGAACTGGATCCGGTGACCCACGGCGACCTGATCACCAGCATGAGTCAGTTACAACGTAACGCCCGCGATCTGCAGGAATCGGTGATGTCCATCCGTATGATGCCGATGGAATACGTCTTCAGCCGCTTCCCGCGTCTGGTGCGCGATCTGGCTGGTAAACTCGGCAAACAGGTCGAACTGACCCTGCAGGGCAGCTCTACCGAACTGGATAAGAGCCTGATCGAACGTATTATCGACCCGTTAACGCACCTGGTGCGTAACAGCCTCGACCACGGCATCGAGTCGCCGGAAAAACGCGAAGCTGCGGGTAAATCCCCGGTGGGTAACCTGATCCTGGCCGCTGAGCACCAGGGCGGCAACATCTGCATCGAAGTCACCGACGACGGCGCAGGGCTGAACCGCGAGCGCATTCTGGCGAAGGCGATGTCCCAGGGCATGGCGGTGAGCGAAAACATGACCGACGAAGAAGTGGGTATGCTGATCTTCGCCCCGGGCTTCTCCACCGCTGAGCAGGTGACCGATGTCTCCGGCCGTGGCGTGGGCATGGACGTGGTGAAACGTAACATCCAGGAGATGGGCGGCCACGTTGAGATCCAGTCCAGGCAGGGCGCGGGCACGACCATTCGTATTCTGCTGCCGCTGACCCTCGCCATCCTCGACGGCATGTCAGTGAAAGTGAACAACGAAGTGTTCATCCTGCCGCTCAATGCGGTGATGGAATCGCTCCAGCCGCTGGAAGACGATCTGCATCCGCTGGCTGGCGGCGAGCGCGTGCTGGAAGTGCGCGGTGAATACCTGCCGCTGGTCGAGCTGTGGAAAGTATTTAATGTTCAGGGTGCGAAAACCGAAGCGACCCAGGGCATCGTGGTGATTCTGCAAAGCGCGGGACGTCGTTACGCGCTGCTGGTGGACCAGCTGATTGGTCAGCACCAGGTGGTGGTGAAAAACCTGGAGAGCAACTATCGCAAGGTGCCTGGCATCTCTGCTGCCACCATTCTGGGTGACGGTAGCGTGGCGCTGATCGTCGATATTTCTGCCCTGCAGGGTTTGAACCGTGAACAACGTGTGGCGGGCGCTGCCGCCTGATTTTGAGATTAAGAAGGTAAACACATGACCGGTATGAGCAACGTGACAAAACTGGCCGGCGAGCCGTCAGGCCAGGAATTCCTGGTCTTCACCCTCGGGGATGAAGAGTACGGTATCGATATTTTAAAAGTGCAGGAGATCCGCGGTTACGACCAGGTGACCCGCATCGCTAACACCCCGGAGTTTATTAAAGGGGTGACCAACCTGCGCGGTGTTATCGTGCCTATCGTTGACCTGCGCGTGAAGTTCAATCAGCAGGACGTCGAGTACAACGACAACACCGTGGTGATCGTGCTGAACCTCGGCCAGCGCGTGGTGGGCATCGTGGTTGACGGCGTGTCTGACGTGCTGTCGCTGAATGCCGATCAGATCCGTCCGGCACCGGAATTCGCGGTGACCCTCTCTACCGAATACCTCACCGGCCTCGGTGCGGTAGGCGAGCGGATGCTGATCCTGGTCCACATCGAGAAGCTGCTCAACAGCGAAGAGATGGCCCTGATCGACACCGCTGCTGCGCACGTCGCGTAACTATTAACGGTGCGATACATTAAGGTATCGCACCGCTTCTTTAAGTACCGCTAAACTCTCCGCTTTTTTTGTTGCAGCAACCATTTTCATTAAATGTGATACCGATCACAGACTAATGAATATATCCTCTGATTTAACCTCTTTTTTGCCCACTTTTCCTCATTAAGTGATTGTTCTACATCATTTTTATTCGTTATACGTCGCTGGACTGAGCTGCGCTTGTTTTGATGGTGATTTCGACCTGCCTAATCTAAATTTTTTTTAACAACCTTTAACATCTGGCACATCCAGAAACATTCTGAAGGCTAATCGAAACCAGGGATGCCGGCGGCATCGTCAACACGAGGTAAGTATGATGAACTCACGCCTTTTACTTGCGCTTAGCGCCAGCAGCTTGTTGCTCGCTACTTCAGCGAGCCATGCGGTGACCAGCAGCGGGACGATTACGGCGTCGCTGACATTAACTAACGGTTGCCTGATCAACGGCTCGCCCAGTCAGAACGGTATTAACTTCGGTACCCTGAACTTTGGTACCCAGGCCGCCACCTTCAGCACCCTGACCACGCAGTTGACCGGGGCTAACGGCGGGAACAGCTTCACGATCCAGTGTACGACCACCGACTACACCGTGCAGATCACCGGCAGCACCAATAGCGCACCGGGCACCGTGGTAGGTACGCCTGGTACACCGGCACGCTACATGATCAACACCACTAACGCGGCACAGGGCGTGGCCTACAGCCTCTACAGCGACAGCGCATTCAACAACGTGATCGCCAACAACGCCTCAATTCCGGCGGCGTCCACCGCGGGCGGCGTTGACAGCTACACCATCTATGGCCGCATCACCGGCGGCGGCGACAGCGTGACCGTGGTGCCGGGCACCTACAACGACACCATCAACGTCAGCGTGACCTACTAATCACTATTCAGGTGGTAACCGTCAATCGACAGGCAGCCCTTCGGGGCTGTCGAGGGGAGCGTTTTGCCCGAAATGTGCCGCTACGCGATTCTGGGAACGCTGCTGCTGAGCAGCACAGCCGCGTTCGGCATCACCACGCAGAATTTTCAGGTGAGTGCCACCATCACACCCGGCTGCTCCGTCACCAGCGGCACCGGCGGGGTATACGGCACCCTGAACTTCGGCACCCGCAGTGGGGTGGACGGCAGCCGGGTGACGACCAGCTTTATTCCCAATACCTCGCTGTCGCTGGCCTGTACGCCTGGCGTGGCGCTGAGCATGAGTATCAACGGCGGTCAGAACTACACCACGGTACGGCGTATGCTGCGCAACGGCGGCACCCAGGCGGTCCCGTACCGGCTCTATACCAGCAGTTCGCTGGCCGCCAACACCGAGATCGGGGTCAACCAGCCGGTCTCACTGAGCTATACCAACAGCAATAACATTACGCTGCCCATCTTTGGCGCGGCGCAGTTAACCGGGTTCAGTCCGGCAGGAAATTATACCGATCAACTTACCGTGACATTGTCGTGGTAATCAGGGAGAAGTGACATGACACCACGTGGGTTATCCGCATGCGCCTTGCTGAGCGGTTTGCTCATCGCCGGGCAGGCTGGTGCCGCCAGCAACCTGTTAATCTGGCCTATCGACCCCTATTTTGCCCCGGAAGATAAAGCCGCCGAACTCTGGTTGCAGAATCAGGGCAATCAGGCCACCACGATGCAGGTGCGAATCGTGCGCTGGCGGCAGGAGAATGGCAACGAACGTTACGAGCAGCAGCAGGATGTGGTCGCCAGCCCACCGATAGTGCGGGTCGAAGGGGGCAGCAAACAGCTTATTCGCCTGATTAAACAGAGCACCGTCCCGGCCGGCATTGAGCAGGCCTACCGCATCGTTGTCGATGAAATCCCACAGCCTGACGCCGCCCGCGATCCGAAGATCGGCTTGAAACTCCAGATGCGTTACTCCATTCCGCTGTTCGTCTACGGTCAGGGGATGGCGACCCAGCGCACCGGGGCGCACCACGCGTTTGTTAATCCCGGCGATCTCAGCTGGCGCGTGGTCAACGATGGCGGTCAGCGTGCGGTTCAGGTCACTAACCGGGGCGACATTCATGTCCGGCTCAGCAAGGTTACCGTGACCCAGGGCGGCCAGCGGCGAGAGATGGCGCAGGGACTGTTGGGGTATGTGCTGCCCCACAGCGTGCGTAACTTCCCGCTGCCTGCCGGTACGCCGAGCCCCAACCAGCTCAACGCTTCCATCAATGCGCATAATGCAACATGGCAAACCGCGCCTGCGCCCTGACCACGCTGTCGGTCGCGACGGTTATCGCCACGGCACCCTCCGCCGCGCAGGCGGCGAATGGGGATGACGCGCTGCCGCCGCCGCCGGATGTGCGAGCGATCAACGCCCGCGCCACTTACCATCTCGGGCTGGTGGTCAACCACTACGATACCGGGCAACTGGTGCAGGCGACCCGGCGCGAGGGCGATTTCTATGTGGCGATTGACGATCTGAAACGCGCTGGCATCCCGGCGGAGCACCTGCCGGCGGGCGGGGAGGTCAACGTTTCGCGCCTGCCGGAAGTGCAGACCGATTACGACAGCACCCGCCAGCGGCTGCTGCTCACCGTGCCCAACCACTGGCTGCCAGCGCGGGATATTACCCTGGGGCAGGATCAGGAAGCCGTTGCGCCGCGCAACAGCACCGGGGCGCTGCTCAACTACGATTTCTATACCAACGACACGCAAAACAGCGGCAGCCAGGCCTCGCTCTGGCACGAGCTGCGCTTTTTCAGCGATGTCGGCACGCTCTCCAGCACCGGTATCGCCCGGCAGACGTTCCGGGGCTACACCAGTCAGGCCAACGGCTATCGCCGCTACGACACCACCTTCACCGCCACCGATGAGCGAGACACCGTCAGCTGGTCGGTGGGGGACGTGATCAGCGACTCGCTGAGCTGGAGCAGCAGCGTGCGTATGGGCGGACTCTCCTGGGGGCGCGACTTCTCGCTGCGCCCGGACCTGATCACCTATCCGCTGCCGGCGTTCTCCGGCGAGGCGGCGGTACCGAGTACCGTGGACGTGTTCATCAACGGCTACCGCTCCGGTTCGACCGATCTTCAGCCCGGCCCGTTCACCCTGACCAATCTGCCCTATGTGAACGGCTCGGGGAATGCGGTGCTGGTCACCACCGATGCGCAGGGGCGGCAGGTCTCCACCACGCTGCCGTTCTACGTCGCCAGCGACCTGTTAAAACAGGGCTTGTCCGACGGGGCGTTTACCCTCGGCGCACTGCGCCGTAACTACGGCATCAAGGATTTCGACTATGGCCCGGCGGCGGGCAGCGGGTCGCTGCGCTACGGGGTCACCGACTGGTGGACCGCCGAAGCCCACACCGAAGGCGCTGAATCCCTGGCGCTCGGCGGCGTCGGCTCAATGTTTCGTCTCGGCCAGTTTGGGGTGATCAACGGTGCCATCAGCCAGAGCCGGATGCGCGGCGAGCAGGGGCAACAGGTCAACTGGGGCTATCAGTACAACGGCTCGTGGTTCAACATCAGCACCCAGCACACCCTGCGCGATCGCCGCTTCGGCAACCTGGCGCTCTACGACGTGCAGCCGGTGTACGATATTAACCGTCAGCCCATCTCCACCCTCAGCCGTACCTCGGATCAATACACTTTCAGCGTGAATATGGGGCGCTACGGCAACCTCGGTGCGGCGTACATCGACGTGCGCAGCTTCGATGATGAAAAGACCCGGCTGCTCAACCTTTCGTGGAGCAAAAACTTCTGGGACAGCAGCTTCTACGTGGCCGCCAGTCACGACCCCGATAAAGAGGGCTGGACCGTAGCGATGTCGCTGCAGATCCCGTTCGGCACCCTCGACAGCGTGGCGCTGAGCGTGGACAACTCGCGCGATACCGGCACCAGCACCCGGGTTAACTACAATCACGCCATGCCGAGCGACGGCGGCTTTAGCTGGGATCTGGCCTATGCCAATCAGAGTCGTGACGATGACTATCAGCAGGCCTCGCTGGGCTGGCGCAATAATGATGTTGAGCTGCAGGGCGGCATCTACGGTGAGAGCGGCAGCTATACGCGCTGGGGTCAGGCCAGCGGTGCGCTGGTGGTGATGGATAAATCGGTCTTCGCTGCCAACCAGATCAACGATGCCTTTGCGGTGGTCAGCACCAACGGGCAGCCGGACGTCACGGTGAACTTCGAAAACCAGCCGGCAGGGCAGACCGACGAAGACGGCTATCTGCTGGTGAGCGGCGTGACCTCTTACTACCCGGCGAACTACAGCATCAACACCCTTAATCTGCCAGCGGACACCCGCATCAAAGACACCGAGCGCCGTATCGCCATCAAACGCGGCAGCGGCTACGTGATCGAATTCCCGATGGATCAGGAGCGGGTCGCCAGCGTCATTCTGCATGATGAGAACGGCGAGCCGCTGCCGGTATCGAGCCAGGTGATCCGCCCGATGCTGCCGTCGGCCATTGTCGGCTATGACGGCATCGCCTGGCTGGAAAATATCAGCGACGTTAACCATCTCACGGTCACGACCCCGGACGGGCGACGCTGCAACGTCACCTTTGCTGCGGCCAGTGATACCGGCCATCAGCTGCGTACCTACGGGCCGGTTATCTGTAAAGAGGAGTCACGCTAATGCGCCGTTTACTCTGGGCACTGTTACTGCTGGTGGGCCTGTGCCAGACGGCGCAGGCCGTCTGTACGCTGACGCCGCCTTCCACCGCCTCGTTCGGTACCCGCACCTCGTTTGTGATTAACAGCACGGTGCTGAACACCAGCACCAGCTTCAACCTCGACTGTACCGCCGTGCTGACGCTGCTCACCAACGACTTCATCCGACTCACCTATGTCGGCTCAACCAACCCGGTGGGAACCCGCGGTACGCTGCGCAACACCGCCAATACGGACAGCATCCCGTTCGTGGTGTGCAGCCAGGCCAACTGCGCGGCACCGGGCGAGATCGCCATCGCCGGCAACTACACCTGGAGCGGCAACCAGCTGCTGGGCCTGCTGTCGGGCAAACGCTACGCGCTGCCGTTCTATTTCCGCACCGTTGCCGGGCAAAACATCAGTGCAGGCACCTACCAGGCGACGCTCAACTTTCGTCTCGACTACAGCATCTGCGAAACCGGGGTAGCGGTCTGTCTCTCTGCCCAGACTGGCAGTCCGACCTTTAGCATGACGCTGAATGTTATCGTCACCAACGACTGCTCCACCATTAACACCCCGGCGGTGAGCTTCGGCAGCGCGCCGCTGGTGCAGAACTTTGCCGCAGTGAACCAGAATATCGTCATCACCTGCACCAAAGGCAGTACCTACACCGTGGGGCTGAATAACGGGCTGTATGCCAACGGCAACGTGCGCAATATGGCCTCAACCACTACGCCGGCAAACCGTCTGAGCTACGAAGTTTATAAGGGTAATACCAATACCCGCTGGGGCGTCAGCGGTGCGGAACGCTGGGCCAGCACCGCCTCGTCGTCAATCAGTACTGACCAGCTCAGCCGCACCTATAACTACACCGCCCGGGTATTACCCACACAAACCACGCCGCCAGGCGGAACCTACACCGATACTCTGGTGGTCGATGTCGCCTTCTGAGGTGCTTTCTGTGGCGCCCCGTGGGCGCCAGATTTCCCGTAGTTTGAGGTAAAGTTCCCTTCCCGAATGCCGATAACACCGATAACGAATTAATCGAAAGGTGTTGTATGTTGAATCGTATCCGGGTTGTCACACTGCTGATGTTGGTGCTGGTTGTATTCGCTTGCTTACAGCTCCTTTCCGGCAGTCTGTTTTTCTCCTCGCTGAACAGCAATCAGCAGAGCTTTGCCGCCTCCAATAGCCTGCGTATGCAGCAGGCCGAACTGACCCAGACCTGGGAGCTGATGCTCCAGACCCGCATCAACCTGAGCCGTTCCTCGGCGCGCATGATGATGGATCCTGCCAACCAGCAGAGCAGCGCCAAAACCGATCTGCTTAACAATGCCAAAGCCTCGCTGGCGGAAGCCGGGCAGCGCTATGCCGCGTTTCGCAACATCGCCCCGGTCGCGGGCATGGAAGCGGTGAGCGCCGCGCTGGACAGCGATTACCAGAAATACGCTGGCGCGCTGGGTGAGCTGGTGCAGTATCTGGAAACCGGCAATATGGACGCCTTCTTTGCCCAGCCTACGCAGGGAATGCAGAACGCGCTCGATAAGTCCATTGAAGCCTACAGCAAGCAGGGCGACGCCATCTATCAGGCGGCGTTCAGCGACAGCCAGGCGGATTACCAGTTCGCCAAATGGCAGACCGGTATCCTCGCCGTGGCGCTGGTGATCGTGCTGACGCTGGTGTGGTACGGCATTCGTCATATCCTGCTCAACCCGCTGGCCACCGTTATTGCCCACATCCGCGAGATTGCCGCGGGCAACCTGACCGGAACGCTGGCTGCAAACGGGCGTAACGAAATCACCGAGCTGGCAGTCAGCGTGCAGCATATGCAGCAAGAGCTGATCGCCACCGTCACCAGCGTGCGTCAGGGAACCGATGCCATCTACAGCGGCACCAGTGAAATCGCCGCCGGGAATAACGATCTCTCCTCGCGCACCGAACAGCAGGCCGCTTCGCTGGAGCAGACCGCGGCTAGCATGGAGCAGCTGACCGCCACCGTGAAGCAGAATGCCGACAACGCCCGCCAGGCCACGCAGCTGGCAAGCAGCGCCTCGGAAACCGCCGCCCGCGGTGGAAAAGTGGTGGATGGGGTTGTGAAAACCATGCACGACATCGCCGCCAGTTCGAAAAAGATTGCCGACATTACCGGTGTTATCGACGGGATTGCCTTCCAGACCAATATCCTGGCGCTTAACGCAGCGGTGGAAGCGGCCCGCGCCGGTGAACAGGGCCGTGGCTTCGCCGTGGTCGCCGGGGAAGTGCGCAATCTCGCCAGCCGCAGCGCTAACGCGGCAAAAGAAATTAAAGCCCTGATTGAAGATTCTGTCTCTCGTGTCGATACCGGTTCAGTGCTGGTCGAATCGGCAGGGGAGACGATGAACGACATCGTCAGCGCGGTGACGCGCGTTACCGACATCATGGGCGAAATTGCCTCCGCGTCGGATGAGCAAAGCCGGGGTATAGACCAGGTGGCGCTGGCGGTGACGGAGATGGATCGCGTTACGCAGCAGAACGCCTCGCTGGTGGAAGAGTCCGCCGCCGCGGCAGCTGCGCTGGAAGAGCAGGCCAGCCGCCTGAGTCAGGCAGTGGCGGCATTCCGGCTGAACGCGCAACGCAGCGCCAGGGATACGGTAACACGAAGCAGTGCTGACTCTTTGCCAGCGTCCGCGCCGGCCTTAACCCAACAAAAACCGGCGATGGCCGGGCAGGACGATAACTGGGAAACCTTCTGATAACGACACGACGGCGTAACGCCGCATAAGGGAACGTTGATGTTGAACCGTATTCGTATCTCGACCAGTCTTTTTTTGATTCTGATTGTGTGTGGCGTTTTACAAATTGGCAGTAATGGTTTGTCCTTCTGGGCTTTTCGTGACGACTTTCAGAACCTGAAAACGGTCGAGACGAGCAACCTTCAACGCGATACCCTGGCGCAGAGCCGCGCGGCCTTGTTACAGGCCAGCACCGCCCTGAGTCGTGCCGGTACCCTGACGGCGCTGAGCTACCCGGCGGAGGACATCAAAGCGCTGATGACCACCGCGCGTGCCAGCATGCAGAAAGCGGACGGCGTGTTTAAACAGTTTGCTGCCAGCGAGCCGGCGACAGACACCGCGGCGACCCTGACCGCCGCGACAACAAAAAGCTATACCGCCTGGCGCGAGGATCTGGAGCATCAGGCCACCTGGCTTGAGAGCAATCAGCTCTCCGACTTTCTGACCGCACCGGTGCAGCAGTCGCAGGATGCCTTTGAAGCGAGCTTCAACGCCTGGCAGCAGTACATCAACCACTTTGTGGTGAGCGCCAGCGAAGACAGCAAAAAGAACTATCAGATCTCGGGGATTATTTTTGCCGTGGTGACGGTGATTGCCCTGCTGTTGATGGCCGGGGCGCTGCTGTGGTCGAAGGTGATGCTGGTGCAGCCGCTGGCCATTATCCGCAGCCACTTTGAGAGCATCGCGGCGGGAAATCTGGCGCGGCCCATCGCCGTTTACGGACGCAACGAGATCTCGGAGATCTTCGACGGCCTGAAACATATGCAGACCTCGCTGCGCGATACCGTAAGCCAGGTGCGTAACGGCAGCCATGCGATGCATACCGGCATCGGGGAAATTGCCGCCGGCAATAACGATCTGTCGTCGCGTACCGAGCAGCAGGCGGCCTCGCTGGCGCAGACCGCGGCCAGCATGGAACAGCTGACTGCCACCGTGGGCCAGAATGCGGACAACGCCCGCCAGGCCGCGAAGCTGTCGCAGAACGCGGCACAAACCGCCGAGCAGGGCGGCGAGCAGACCGCACGCATGGCGCGCACCATGCACGAGATTGAAGCCAGCTCGCAAAAGATCGGCGACATCACCAGCGTGATTGACGGTATTGCGTTTCAGACCAACATTCTGGCGCTCAACGCGGCGGTGGAAGCCGCCCGCGCCGGTGAACAGGGGCGTGGCTTCGCGGTGGTGGCCGGGGAAGTGCGTAACCTCGCCAGCCGGAGCGCCGATGCGGCAAAAGAGATCAAAGTGCTGATCGACGAGTCCGTGGCACGCGTTCAGCAGGGCAGCGTGCTGGTGGATACCGCGTCCACCACGATGGCGGACATTGTCCGCTCGGTCACGCAGGTTAACGACATTATGGGGGAGATCGCCTCTGCCTCAGACGAACAACGCCGCGGCATCGAACAGGTTGCCCAGGCAGTAAGCCAGATGGATCAGGTTACTCAGCAGAACGCCGCGCTTGTGGAAGAGGCTGCGGCGGCCACGGATGCACTGGCAAATCAGGCTGACCACCTTACGACACTGGTGGCAGCATTTCAGCTCGACCACGCGCAGGTGCGCGAAGAGAAGCAGGTGCCGTTTGACGCGGTGCCGGTTACACCCTGACGGTAATAAGAAGGCGCTATGACATCATCACTGCCTACCGGGCAATCGTCATTATTGTTGCAGATGACACAGCGCCTCGCGCTGTCCGACGCTCATTTCCGTCGGATATGTCAATTAATCTACCAGCGCGCGGGGATCGTGCTGGCTGACCACAAGCGGGATATGGTTTACAACCGCCTGGTCCGCCGGTTGCGCACCCTCGGGCTGGACGATTTTGGTCGCTATCTCGGTATGCTGGAAGCGAACCAGAACAGCGCGGAGTGGCAGGCGTTTATCAACTCCCTGACCACCAACCTCACGGCCTTTTTCCGTGAGGCGCACCACTTCCCGGTGCTGGCGGAGCATGCCCGCAAGCACAGCGGCGAATATCGCGTGTGGAGCGCGGCGGCCTCAACCGGGGAAGAGCCGTACTCTATCGCCATTACCCTGGCGGACACGCTGGGCACGGCACCGGGTCGCTGGAAGGTGGTTGCCAGCGACATCGATACCGAAGTGCTGGAAAAGGCGCGCAGCGGCATCTATCGCCTGGAAGAGCTGAAAACGCTGTCGCCGCAGCAGTTGCAGCGCTATTTCATGCGCGGCACCGGTCCGCATGATGGCCTGGTGCGCGTGCGCCAGGATCTGGCCAACCAGGTGGAGTTCGCGTCGCTTAACCTGCTGCAAAAGCAGTACGACATCGGCGGCCCGTTCGATGCCATCTTTTGCCGCAACGTGATGATTTATTTTGATAAGGACACGCAGCAAGAGATCCTGCGGCGCTTCGTTCCGCTGCTTAAACCCGACGGCCTGCTGTTCGCCGGGCATTCAGAGAACTTCAGCAACCTCAGTCGCGACTTCTGGTTACGTGGCCAGACTGTCTATTCGCTGAGTAAGGAAAGAGCATGAGTAAAATCAGAGTGTTGTCAGTGGATGACTCTGCGCTGATGCGCCAGATAATGACCGAGATCATTAACAGCCACAGCGACATGGAAATGGTAGCGACCGCACCGGACCCGCTGGTTGCCCGCGACCTGATTAAAAAGTTTAACCCGGATGTGCTCACGCTCGACGTGGAAATGCCGCGCATGGACGGCCTCGATTTCCTGGAAAAACTGATGCGCCTGCGCCCGATGCCGGTGGTGATGGTCTCCTCCCTGACCGGGAAGGGTTCGGAAATCACCCTGCGCGCGCTGGAGCTGGGCGCTATCGACTTCGTGACCAAGCCGCAGCTGGGCATTCGCGAAGGGATGCTGGCCTACAGCGAGATGATCGCCGATAAAGTGCGCACCGCCTCGCGGGCTAAACTCTCGGCGCGCGCGCCGGAAGCGGCCCCGGCCACCCTGAAAGCCGGCCCGCTGCTCAGCTCGGAAAAACTGATCGCCATTGGCGCGTCAACCGGCGGCACCGAAGCGATTCGCCATGTGCTGCAGCCGCTGCCGCTCTCCAGCCCGGCGGTGCTTATTACCCAGCACATGCCGCCGGGCTTTACCCGCTCCTTCGCCGAGCGCCTGAACAAACTGTGCCAGATTAGCGTGAAAGAGGCAGAAGACGGCGAACGTGTATTGCCTGGACACGCCTATATTGCGCCCGGTGATCGGCACATGGAGCTGGCGCGTAGCGGGGCAAACTATCAAATCAAATTACATGACGGGCCGCCGGTGAACCGCCACCGCCCGGCCGTCGATGTGCTGTTTCATTCAGTCGCGAAGCACGCGGGGCGCAACGCGGTGGGGGTTATTCTCACCGGGATGGGCAACGACGGCGCGGCCGGAATGTTAGCGATGCACCAGGCGGGTGCCTGGACCATCGCGCAAAACGAAGCAAGTTGTGTGGTGTTCGGCATGCCGCGAGAGGCCATCAATTCTGGTGGCGTCAGCGAAGTGGTCGATCTAAGCCAGGTCAGCCAGCAGATGCTGGCGAAAATCAGTGCCGGACAGGCAATACGCATTTAAGAGGAGAGTAGTGGTTATGGCAGATAAAGATCTTAAGTTCCTGGTAGTGGATGATTTCTCCACCATGCGTCGCATTGTGCGTAACCTGCTGAAAGAGCTGGGTTTCAACAACGTTGAAGAAGCGGAAGATGGTGTGGATGCGCTGTCAAAACTGCAGGCTGGCGGTTTTGGCTTCGTGATTTCCGACTGGAACATGCCGAATATGGACGGCCTTGAGCTGCTGAAAACCATTCGTGCCGACAGCAACATGGCTGCTATGCCGGTGCTGATGGTCACGGCAGAAGCCAAGAAAGAGAACATCATCGCAGCAGCGCAGGCGGGTGCCAGCGGCTACGTGGTAAAACCGTTTACCGCTGCGACCCTGGAAGAGAAGATGGGCAAAATCTTCGAAAAACTCGGCATGTGAGGGCGGGACGATGATGCAACCAATAATCAAACCGACTGATGAGCATACGCCCGGCGATATCATAGCCCGCATTGGTAGTCTGACGCGTATGCTGCGCGACACCATGAAGGAGCTGGGACTCGATCAGGCGATTGCAGAAGCAGCTGAGGCGATTCCGGATGCCCGCGACCGCCTGGATTATGTGGTACAGATGACGGCCCAGGCCGCCGAGCGCGCGTTGAACTGCGTTGAGGCTTCTCAGCCGCATCAGAACCAGATGGAGTCCGGTGCGAAAGCGCTGAGCGGCCGCTGGGATGAGTGGTTTGAGAACCCGATCGAGCTGAGCGATGCGCGTGAGCTGGTCACCGACACCCGCAACTATCTGGCAGAAGTGCCGTCCCATACCGGGGCGACCAACGCACAGCTGCTGGAGATCATGATGGCGCAGGATTTCCAGGATCTGACCGGTCAGGTTATCAAGCGCATGATGGACGTGGTGCAGGAGATCGAGCGTCAGCTGCTGATGGTGCTGCTGGAGAATATCCCTGATCAGCCAAGCCGTGCGAAACGCCCGAACGACAGCCTGCTCAACGGCCCGCAGCTTGATGCGAGCGCCGCTGGCGTCGTGGCAAGCCAGGACCAGGTAGACGACCTGCTCGACAGCCTCGGTTTCTGAGTCTGATGCGCCCCCGGATGCCAGGGTATCCGGGGGCGTATTTTTTAGCGCAAATCCATTTTTACCGTCACATTCCCTTCGTACTTCCCGGCCGCCGGGCGCGTATCCGTGGTGCTCACCGGTGCGGCCTTCATCACGATGCTGCCGTTTCCCTGTTCATCAAGCGTGACCGGAAACTCGACGCTGCCATCCAGAACCACCGGGTTGTTGTTGCTATCGAACAGCCGCACGCCCATGTCGTCGCGATCGATCATGCGCGCAATCAACTTGCCCGCATCGACCACGCCGCGGTCGGCGGTCAGCGTGAGCTTGATTTTCTGCTGATTATTCACCGCCGGATTATCGCAGCGGTAGGAAATATCCACGTCTTTCAGGGTAAAGCCCTGCGGGGGCTGACCCGCCGCAACGTACTGAGTGGTCATGGTTTCACCCAGGTCCACCTCAATGGTGCTCCCGGCGTTGATCACGCAGCTTAGCGGGGCGGTAAGCGTACCGCTCAGCCAGATATTGGAAACCTGCTGGGCGCTGCCGATATCGCAAGGACCAGAACCGAACGAGAGACAGGCGTAGTTCTGCGCCATCAGCGTCGCGGGGATGGTTTCCTCACCGAGGATCGGTTTTTTGACGTACAGCGTCACGGCGATCACGTTCCATTTAAACTTGCGTTTAGTGGTACTGGCCCCGACGGGGCGCGTGCTGTCGCTGCAGACGCTGGCGGTTTGTTCGGTCGGTTTCTTCTGCTCAAGCGCCTTCATCATTCCGGACACCGGCGTCGGGTAGCTGTTGATGGGAATGGGCGTCAGGCCCGTTCCGTCCGGCGAGTCAACGGCATTGCTGTACGCCTGGACATCGGCGTCGAGGTGCGCCGTCAGATAACCGTACCCCGAAACGCCGGGCGGCAACGGGCTACCGGCGTAGTTTGTGGTCATGATCTGCGTACTGGAGAGCAGGTTGCCCGGGCAGCTGCAGTTCGCTTCAATCTCCGCGCCGTTACCCACCAGATAATGCGACATGGCGAGGATGTGATTGGTGACGTTTTCGTCCGGCGACAGCGCCATGTTGTAACTGCTGCCATAGCTGGCAGCCGCGCTGAAACAATTGTGAAGGATGGTTGCCTGCGCCGGGGCGCTCAGCAGCGTGACGAGCAACGGCAGTGAACCTGCTCTGACGTTAATCTGCATCGGGTGTCTCCTGTTGACAGCGTGCGGACAGGGTGCGGATCGCCGTGGAGCGCGAGGCTGAGGCGGCGGGAACCTGCAACCGGGCGCGGCACCGTTGCGCCGGGTCGGCACCCCACTGCACGCGTACACCTGCCTGTTCGCCAATTCCGGCGAGGTAAAGTATGCCGCCATCGTCCACGATACCGCTCTCCGCCTGGCCTTCGACGCTGGCCACGGCGCCAAACGGCACCGGACGACCATTGTCCCGGGTCAGGGTCACCAGCACACGGTAGCCGATGCGGGCATCAAATCGGGCCGTCACCGCCGCGCTGCGGCTTGGGATCACCATCACCGCTGTGGCACTGGTGTCCACATTCTCCGGCAGGGTAGCGGTATCCACGCGCAGCGTGTTTTGCTGGTAGGCCGTCAATGACGGGATGATGGCGTTGCCAAACCAGTCGGTCTGGATACCGCGCTGATTTTTAAACCGCACCCCTGATGCCCCGCCGGTGCTGACGATGGCGAACTGATCGCCCAGCGGCTGGGAGAGGGTGACGCCCCCGGGATGGGCGACCACCGCGCCGCTGGCCCCGTAGCTCACGCGCGAGGTGTCGTCCGCGGCCCAGGAATAGCCAGCGTTCACGTTGGCGTATTCAGAACGGTAGCTGGCGTAGAGGTTACTGTTATCGGTGCCGTCGTGGTTGGTATGGCTCTGCTGCAGCGAGTAGCTCAGGCGCTGATCGTCGAGCAGCGTGCCGTTGAGGCCGAGACTTTGGCTGGTGTCGCCGTGGCGGCTGTTACTCAGGCTGTAGCTGGCCCAGCTGTTGGGCAGCCAGCGGCTGAGCGGCACGCTGACGCCGAGGCTTATCATGCGATCGCTGTCATCATCGCCGGAGGTGGTGTAGGTGCAGGCCAGATGCGCGCTGACGCCGCCAAAGGTGCGGTTGATACCTGCGGTGACGCTGCGCTCGCGCTGCGAGGTGCCCCAGTAATCCTGCTGGTAGCCGTTGAGATAGAGGCTGCTGCCGAGCAGCGTCTGGCTGACGCTGGCCTGCACCCGGTTGCGCTTGTTGTAGCGAAACGTCCAGTCGTCGTCGTCATAGCGCTGATTCGCATCGGCGAAGCTGTAATAGCCCGCCGTGGAGTAGCGGTAGCTGGCAAGGGTGAGGTTGGTATCGGTGGCATCGATTTTGCCGGACCAGAGCAGGCGGTAAGACTGCCCGGTGTGCCGGGTGTTGTCATCCAGCGTGGCCTGCGCCCAGGTCACGTCGAAGGAGAACGCGCCCAGTTCGCCTGGCACCAGACCGACGCCCACATTGCCTGCCTGGTAATCCGCAGAGGCGGTCAGGCCGCCAAATGCCGTCAGGGTGTTATTGATGCCGTAGATTGCGCTGCCCTGGGTGAACAGCGGCTCATTTTGCTGGCTGTTGTTATCCGCCCGGTAGCGCGCCGCCGTCACCTCATACTTGATCTGACCGGGACGCTGCATCACCGCCACGCTGGAATAGGGCTGGGTCCAGCTGTGTACCGTGCCATCGGCTTCCTTAACCGCAATCTCCAGATCGCCGCTGTTAGTGGTGGAGTTCAGGTCGGTTATCTCAAACGCGCCGGGCGCGACGTTCTGCTGATAGATCAGGTAGCCATTCTGCCGCACCGAGACTTCGGCGTTGGAGCTGGCGATGCCGCGGATCACTGGCGCAAACCCGCGCTGGCTGTAAGGCAGCATCTCGTCGTCGGAGGCGAGGTTAACCCCGCTGTACTGCACGCTGTCGAACACGTCGCCGCGCGTGCTGCTCTGGCCAGCGGTGAACTGCGCGCGCAGGGCATCCACGTCATGCTGGATCCAGCTGCTGAGCGATTCCCAACGGCGTTGATCGTTCGTCTCGCTCCAGGTGGAGTAGTTGCGCAGCCGCCAGCCACCGAGATTCAGGCCACTGCGCAGGTTAAGGTACTGGCTGCTGTCGTGCTGGTGCGCACTGTCCTCGTTCTGCGAGCCGGAGAACGCATAGTCGGTGAACAGCACCGGCACGCCGTCCTGCCAGCGCGAGGGATCGATCTCCCCGGCACGGGTTTCGTTGAGCGCCGCCTGGGGCAGACTGAGGTGCAGCGTCAGGGTGGAAAAAGTAAACGCGGCGGTGGCAAAAGGGATGTAATGCCCGATCGCCTGTGGCAGCGGCGCGTTGTCGGGCAGCGCGGCAAGCGCGGGATACTCATCGACGCGCACGCCCCATCGGCGCAGCTGCGCCACCGTCAACCGGGGCTGCAGGCTGCCATCCGGGTCGCTAAAGTAGCTGATGTTCTCTTCCGGTAGCGCGTGCGTGTTAAGGGTGATGCGCGACACCCAGCTGCCCGGCAATTGCGCATTCGGGCGCGAGAACAGCGACAGGTCAATATCCTGCTGGGCCAGCGTGTCGCCTTCCAGCGATGAAGGGGCAAAATAAAATTCGCGCCCGTCGGCGGTCGATGATGCCAGCAGGAGGGTGCCGCCCACGCAGGGCAGAAGGGTGCGCAGTCGCCCGCCGCTAACGGTGTTTTTTCTGCTCATCGCGGTGCTCAGTTTGCCTGCAGCGCAGCGCTGTAGGCGGCGGAGGCGTTGCCATAGTCGGTAACACAGCGCCAGGAGATGCTACTGCCGCTGGCGTTGGCGGGCAGGGCAAACTGCGCCTGGCTTTTTGGTGCCACCAGCTCAAAGTTATCCAGCCGGGTAGCGCCGAGCTGTAACGCATCGAACACGCTGTAATAGGCGCCGTCGTTGTGGATGATCAGCTGATTACCGCTGCGGCTGAAGCGCAGGTTTTTACAGGTTTCCGCAGGCGTACCGGCCAGGGCTGCCGGGCGGAAAAACAGCTTCAGCCGGGTTTTGAAGATCAGACGCAGCACGTTTTTATCCTCCGAGCCCTTTTCGTTGGCCGGGATGGTGCGGACGTTAAGGTAGAACAGCGATTCGCGGTCATCCGCCAGCGGCGCACCGGTCCAGGTAATGCGCAGGCTCTGTTCTTTTTGCGCATCCAGCCGAAACAGGGGAGGGGTAATAATAAACGGACCACGGGTTTTCCCGTCGCCGTTGTCAACCCAGGACTGCACCAGCCACGGCACTTCACGGTCGCGGTTTATCAACGCCAGCTCGACCTCTTTTTTATTGATATCGTAGATAACGCGGGTACGCCCTATTTGTACGCCACCTGCCAGTGCGGGAGCCGTAAAGGTAACGGTGAGGTAAAGAATAAATAAATTAACTGTTCGCATCAGGCTAACCATCAGTGCTAATTATAATTTGGCGTTATTGCTCCATGCCCGGCCAGCGTCGGGCATGGCGTTATTAATTAGCAAGTGCCCGTTCAGGCATCTACTGAAATTAAATTAACGGTAGAGAATATTAACGGTCATATCACCGTCAGCCGGGCCGGCAGTCACGGTATCGGCGAAAGATTTATAGCGTGCATTAAAGTTGGTGGTGAGGGTGTCGTCCGGCATGGCGGAGAGCGGCACATAGACCTGACCTTCGCTGCCGTCGAACTTCAGCAGCTCGGTTTTACCGTCCTGGCTTACCGCGATGCCGACGCCCGTCGCGGCCGTTTCACCCGCGGTGGTGATGGTACTGACGTCCATCAGCGTGGGGGTGCCGGTCAGCGTGGTTGAGGCCGTGAACGTGAGCTGCACCATCGGCAGGCCATCCGTGGTGACCGGGCAATCGACCAGCGCAATGGAGAACGGAACCTCCGGGGATTCATCGCCGGTTTTGGTAAACAGCGAGGTGGGATAAGTACCCAGTGGCACGGTGCTGTCGTGCCCGTCGTCGCCGGAGATTTCACAGCTTGGTTCGATAATTTCACCGGTAAAATGCACCACACCCGCATTCATTTCTGATGCCATTGCCGTCGCCGAACACATAGCCAACAGCGAGCTGAATAACATATTTTTCGTAAACCGCATAATAACTACTCCTTATTAATATTCCCTGGTGCGTAATTCACTTGCAATTGAAGCAAAAAATAATCAAACCTGTTTTTTCGGCATTATATACGCTGTGTTCAAAGCACGAAGCGGATTCTTTATAAGAATCTTAAATACGAAATCTCATTTTGTAAGAATGTTTGACCGTGCGCGGTTTCATATTTGGATGCTAAATAAAGAAGCGCTGAGATATATTATTTTTAGCGTGGGGTGACGCTATTTTAGGCATTATGGACTGCGCTTAAGGTAAATTTCATTCGCGTCTCCTCCGCCGCGCCTTCACGCCGCTGCCGTGGGTTTACCGCGCGGTAGTGCGCCAGCAGATCGCGTCTCGCAGCCCGTAACGTGCGGGACGCGCCCCTTACTAAACGCAGTAAAAAGCCCCCTTTACACGGGCTATTCACGGCATTGGCTGCGCGGCCCTCTGGCATGATAACTGCGGGAAAAACGTGTCGAGATTGACGTAGTGGCTGAAGATAGCGACCAGGAAAAGACAGAGGCCCCCACACCCCACCGAATAGAAAAAGCGCGTGAGGATGGGCAGATACCCCGATCCCGAGAACTGACCTCGCTGCTGATGCTGCTGACGGGCGTGTCGATTCTCTGGGTGGGCGGGGCGCCCCTTGGCCGAAAACTGGCCGCGATGCTCGCGGCGGGTCTGCATTTCGATCACAGCATCATCAATGATCCCAGCCTGATTGTCGGCCAGATCGGCAGCCTTCTTAAGCAGTCGCTGATGGCGTTACTGCCGCTGATTACCGGGCTGGTGCTGGTGGCGCTGGCTGCGCCGATGCTGCTCGGTGGCCTGCTGTTCAGCGGTAAAGCGGTGGCGTTCAAATTCAGCAAGCTTAACCCGCTGCCGGGCATTGCGCGCATGTTTTCAGCCCAGACCGGGGCTGAACTGCTGAAAGCGGTACTTAAATCCGTACTGGTCGGCGCGGTTACCGGCTTTTATGTCTGGCATAACTGGCCGGAGATGCTGCGTCTGGTCAGCGAGTCGCCCGTGTCGGCGCTGCGTAATGCCCTGAATATTGTGGCGCTGTGCGGCGTGCTGATCGTGCTGGGTCTGATCCCGATGGTCGGGTTTGACGTCTTCTTCCAGATCTTCAGCCACATCAAAAAATTACGCATGACGCGGCAGGATATCCGCGACGAGCACAAGCAGAACGAGGGTGACCCGCACGTCAAGGGGCGCATCCGTCAGCAGCAGCGTGCCGCTGCCCGTCGCCGCATGATGGCCGACGTGCCGAAGGCCGACGTTATCGTTACCAACCCGACGCACTACGCCGTAGCGCTGCGCTATGAAGAGAACAAAATGAGCGCGCCGAAAGTGGTGGCGAAGGGCGCAGGGCTGGTGGCGCTGCGCATCCGTGAAATTGGCACCGAGCATCGTATTCCGATGCTCGAAGCACCTCCGCTGGCGCGTGCGCTTTACCGCCATGCGGAGATCGGTCAGCAAATTCCCGGCACCCTCTATTCGGCGGTGGCGGAAGTGCTGGCCTGGGTCTGGCAGCTGCGCCGCTGGCGCGTGGCGGGCGGCCTGATCCCGAAAAAACCTGTAAATCTTCCGGTGCCTCCGGGGCTGGACTTTATGAACGAGAAGGACACTGATGGCTAATCTGGCTGCAATGCTGCGCTTGCCTGGCAATATGAAATCGACCCAGTGGCAGATCCTTGCCGGGCCGATCCTCATCCTGTTGATTCTGTCGATGATGGTACTGCCGCTGCCGGCATTTGTTCTCGACCTGCTTTTCACCTTCAACATCGCACTCTCTATCATGGTGCTGCTGGTGGCGATGTTCACCCAGCGCACGCTGGAGTTTGCGGCGTTCCCGACCATTCTGCTGTTTACCACGCTGCTGCGCCTGGCGCTCAACGTGGCGTCCACCCGTATCATTCTGATGGAAGGACATACCGGCGGCGCGGCGGCGGGTAAAGTGGTGGAAGCCTTCGGGCACTTCCTGGTCGGCGGCAACTTCGCTATCGGGATCGTGGTGTTCATCATCCTCGTTATCATCAACTTCATGGTTATCACCAAGGGTGCTGGTCGTATCGCCGAAGTGGGTGCGCGTTTCGTGCTCGACGGGATGCCCGGCAAGCAGATGGCCATCGATGCCGATCTCAACGCCGGCCTGATTGGCGAAGAAGAAGCCAAGAAGCGCCGCTCGGAAGTGACCCAGGAAGCTGACTTCTACGGTTCGATGGACGGTGCGAGTAAATTCGTGCGCGGTGACGCCATCGCCGGGATCCTGATTATGGTGATCAACGTCGTCGGCGGTCTGCTGGTCGGCGTACTGCAGCACGATATGGCGTTTGGTCACGCGGCAGAGAGCTATACGCTGCTGACCATCGGTGACGGCCTGGTAGCCCAGATCCCGGCGCTGGTGATCTCCACCGCGGCGGGCGTGATCGTGACGCGTGTCGCGACCGAGCAGGACGTGGGCGAGCAGATGGTCACCCAGCTGTTCAGCAACCCGCGCGTCATGCTGCTGGCCGCGGCGGTACTGGGCCTGCTCGGCCTGGTGCCTGGCATGCCTAACCTGGTGTTCCTGCTGTTCACTGGCGCACTGCTGGGCCTGGCCTGGTGGATGCGCGGACGCGAAATGAAAGCCCCAGCCCCGGCGGCTCCGGTGAAAGCGCCGGAAACCACCCAGGCGGTGGAAGCCACCTGGAACGATGTTCAGCTGGAAGATTCTCTCGGTATGGAAGTGGGCTATCGCCTGATCCCGATGGTGGATAACCAGCAGGACGGCGAGCTGCTCGGTCGTATTCGCAGCATCCGTAAGAAATTTGCCCAGGAGATGGGCTTCCTGCCGCCGGTGGTGCATATCCGTGACAACATGGATCTGCCGCCGGCGCGCTACCGCATCCTGATGAAAGGGGTAGAGATTGGCAGCGGCGAAGCCTATCCGGGCCGCTGGCTGGCGATTAACCCTGGCACCGCTGCCGGCACGCTGCCGGGTGAAACCACCGTCGATCCGGCCTTTGGCCTGGCTGCGGTGTGGATTGAGAGCGCCCTGAAAGAGCAGGCGCAGATCCAGGGCTTTACCGTCGTGGAAGCCAGTACCGTGGTGGCAACCCACCTCAATCATCTCATCGGCCAGTTCGCGCCTGAGCTGTTTGGTCGTCAGGAAGCGCAGCAGCTGCTGGATCGCGTGACCCAGGAGATGCCGAAGCTGACGGAAGATCTGGTCCCGGGCATCCTGACGCTGACCACGCTGCACAAAGTACTGCAGAACCTGCTGGCCGAGAAAGTGCCGATCCGCGATATGCGCACCATTCTCGAAACCCTGGCCGAACATGCCCCGGTACAGAGCGATCCTTATGAACTGACCAACGTGGTACGCGTGGCGCTGGGCCGCGCCATCACCCAGCAGTGGTTCCCGGGCAACGGCGAAGTGCAGGTGATTGGTCTGGATACCGCGCTGGAACGTCTGCTGCTGCAGGCGCTGCAGGGCGGCGGCGGGCTGGAACCTGGCCTGGCAGACCGTCTGCTGGAGCAGGCGCAGCAGGCGCTGAGCCGTCAGGAGATGCTGGGTGCGCCGCCGGTGCTGCTGGTGAACCACGCCCTGCGTCCGCTGCTGGCGCGCTTCCTGCGCCGCAGCCTGCCGCAGCTGGTGGTGCTGTCGAATCTCGAAATGACCGACAACCGCAACATCCGCATGACCGCCACCATCGGAGGCCAGTAATGCGTGGCTTACTGCTGCTGCTCTGCCTGCCGTTAGCCGCGTTCGCGAAGGGCGAGGGGGCGTGGGAAGCCAGCAACGGCGGCACTACGCTAACCTGGCGCGGCGTGGCGGCGTCGTCCTCGCCGCTGATGCCGAAGGATAAGCCGGACGGGGTGATGAACCTGGTGGTCTGGCGCTATGAGCTGAACGGCCCTATCCCGGCGGGCCTGCAGACGCGCCTCTGCTCACTCAGCCGCTGCGTCGCGATTGAAGGCGGGCAGGGGACCACGCGTGGACTGACCGGGGTGCCTGCCAGCGAGCCGCTGCGCTTCATCTGGGAAGTGCCCGGCGGCGGTAAGCTGTTCCCGATGATGCGGGTGCAGTCGAACCAGGTGATTGTGAACTATCACTAATTTCTCAGGGCTGCCGTGCGCAGCCCTGTTTTTTTACCGCATTTTCCCCACGCTTTACGCGTTGCTTCGCAAATTCGACACCTTCTTTTGAACATCCCAAAACACTGTTTTATAAATCAGTGACACGGATAGCGGCACTCTTTGCATTTTTGCCAGCATCGCCTCCCGGATGGCAGAAACAAAAAGGTATCCCTTACTTCATGCTTTTACTTTAGCCGTAACAGGTTCCCTGTTGCCCCTCGGGCAGCGTTGCCGGGGATCTCCCATAAGTACCTACAGGGTTGACGGCAATGAAAACACGTAAAATTGGCCTTCCTAATTACCTCGCCTACGGCTCCGGGGATTTCCTCGGGGCAGGGACCACCGCCCTGACGGCGGCCTGGTTGCTCTATTTCTACACCACCTTCTGTGGGCTGACGCCTATCGAGGCAACCTTTATCTTTGCCGCTGCGCGCGTGCTGGATGCGGTGGTCAGCCCGCTGATGGGCTTCCTGACCGATAATTTCGGCACCACCTGGTTTGGTCGCCGCTTTGGTCGGCGCAAGTTCTTCATCCTGCTCGGTATACCCTGCGTCTTCAGCTATTCGCTGATGTGGGTCGGGGACATGGGCTTCTGGTACTACCTGCTGACCTATCTGCTGTTCGACATTGTCTACACCATGATCCTCGTGCCATACGAAACCCTGGTGCCGGAGATGACCGATGACTTCAAGCAGAAAACCAAATTCTCCGGGGCGCGCATCTCGATGGCGCAGATGTCGGCCATTCTCGCCTCCTTCCTGCCGGGCGTGCTGCTCACCCAGTTCGGCAAAGACAACGCCGTTTCCTTCTTCTACGCCAGCCTGGTGTTCTCGGTGCTGTGCGCCATCATGCTGACCTTCGTCTGGTTCTTCACCTGGGAGCGGCCGCGTGAAGAGTGGTCCGAAGCGGCGCTGCGTGCCGAAGAAGAGAAGAAAAGCCTGACGCTGGGCCAGAGTCTCAACCGCCTGTTCGTCGAGCTGAGTTCCACGCTGCGCATCAAGATTTTCCGACAGCATCTTGGCATGTACCTGGGAGGCTATATCGCCCAGGACGTGTTCAACGCCGTCTTCACCTATTACGTGGTGTTTGTGCTGATGCAGGAAGCGGCGATGGCCTCGAACCTGCTGGGCACGATGGCCATCTTCCAGTTCATCGCCGTGATCGCCATGATCCCGCTGTGCATTCGCTTCGGCCCGGCACCTTCCTACCGGATGGTGGTGGTGCTGTTTGGCCTCAGCTCGCTCTCCTATGCGATGCTCTACTACGCCGGGTTAAGCGATATTTACGCGCTGCTGCTGTTGATCTCGGCGATTGCCGGCCTCGGGCGCGGTGGCATCAACTACGTGCCGTGGAACACCTATACCTATATCGCCGATGTGGATGAGGTCATTACCGGCCAGCGCCGCGAAGGCATCTTCGCCGGCATCATGACGCTCACCCGCAAAGCCTCCCAGGCGGGTGCCGTGATGCTGGTGGGTATCGTGATGCAGATGTCCGGCTTCGTATCCGGCCAGAGCGTACAGGCACCGGCGGTAAGCCACACCATTCTGATGATCCTCAGCGTCGGCACGCTCATTGTACTGGCCTGCGGTTTCCTGGTTTCGCTGCGCTTTAAGCTCAACCTGGCGACCCACAGCATTCTGCGCGAAGAGACCAGCAAAATGCGCACCACCGGCCGGGCGATCCCGGAAAGCGCCAGCCCGCACAATCGCGCCACGGTTGAGATGCTGGCGGGTATGCCTTACGAGAACCTGTGGGGCAACAACAACATCGGCTACCTGAACCGCAACAAACCGGCAGCGCCCGCGCTGAAGGATCCTGCACCTGAATTCGACACGACACAGAGGTTAAGTTAATGATTGTTTACCCTGTCAAACACAGCCCGTTACTGTGCCAGCCGGAGCGTTTTATCGCCCGGGATGAGCTGAAGTCCCTGATCCACAAGCTCACTGATAATCTGGTCAACATCAAGGATGACACCGGCGCGTTCCTGCTGCGCCTGGACGATGGCCGCGTGATTGACACCAAAGGCTGGGCCGGCTGGGAGTGGACCCACGGTGTCGGCCTGTACGGCATGTACCAGTACTGGCGTCAGACCGGCGATACCACGATGCGTGACATCATCGACGGCTGGTTCGCCGACCGCTTTGCCGAAGGGGCGACCACCAAAAACGTCAACACGATGGCACCGTTCCTCACCCTGGCGTACCGCTATGAGGAAACCGGTAACCCGGCCTGGCTGCCGTGGCTGGAGAGCTGGGCCGAGTGGGCGATGTATGAGATGCCGCGCACCGAGTGGGGCGGCATGCAGCACATCACGCTGGCGGAAGAGAACCACCAGCAGATGTGGGACGACACCCTGATGATGACGGTGCTGCCGCTGGCGAAGATCGGCAAGCTGCTCGGGAAGCCGGAGTACGTCGAGGAAGCGGTGTATCAGTTCCTGCTGCACGTCCAGAATCTGCTGGATCGGGAAACCGGGCTGTGGTTCCACGGCTGGAGCTACGAAGGCAACCACAACTTCGCGAACGCTCGCTGGGCGCGCGGCAACAGCTGGCTGACGATTGTCATCCCGGACTTCCTGGAGCTGGTGGATCTGCCGGAGCGCGACCCGGTGCGACGCTACCTGATTCAGGTGCTGGAGAATCAGGTTGCCGCGCTGGCCAAATGCCAGGATCGCAGCGGGCTGTGGCATACGCTGCTCGACGATCCTGATTCCTACCTTGAAGCGTCGGCCACCGCCGGGTTTGCCACCGGCATCCTGAAAGCGGTACGCAAGCGCTACATCGGGAAAGAATATGCTGCCGTCGCCGAAAACGCGGTGAAGGGCATTGTGGCGAACATCTCCCCGGACGGCGAACTGTTGCAAACCTCGTTTGGCACGGGGATGGGCCATGACCTGGAGTTTTATCGGCAGATCCCGCTCACCTCGATGCCCTACGGCCAGGCGATGGCGATCCTCTGTCTGGCAGAGTATCTGCGCAGCTACCTCTGACCCCGAGCACGACGCCATAAAAAAAGCCTGAACATGACGTTCAGGCTTTTTTGTTACCGCAGGCGAGAGATTACATGCGCTCGACGGTTTTGATACCCAGCGTATCCAGACCCAGCTTCAGGGTTTTCGCGGTCAGCAGTGCCAGCTTCAGGCGGCTCTGACGCACCGCGTCGCTCCCGGCGCTGAGGATCGGGCAGTGCTCGTAGAAGCCGGAGAACAGGCCCGCCACGTCGTAGAGGTAAGCACACATCACGTGCGGCGTACCTTCCCGGGCCACGGTGGTGAGCGTCTCTTCAAACTGCAACAGACGTGCCGCCAGCGCCGCTTCGCGATCGTCGGTGATGGTTACCGGAGCGGTGAGGCTGCTTTCATCGACGCCCGCCTTGCGGAACACAGAGAGCACGCGGGTGTAGGCATACTGCATATAAGGCGCGGTGTTGCCTTCAAACGCCAGCATGTTGTCCCAGTCAAACACGTAGTCGGTGGTGCGGCTTTTGGAAAGGTCGGCGTATTTCACCGCGCCGATGCCCACGGCATCAGCCAGTTTTTCCAGTTCGTCAGCCGGCATGTCCGGGTTCTTCTCGCCCACCAGACGGCGCGCGCGCTCCATCGCTTCGTCCAGCAGCTCGGTCAGCTTGATGGTGCCACCGGCACGGGTTTTGAACGGCTTGCCGTCTTTGCCCAGCATCATACCGAACATGTGGTGCTCCAGCGGTACGGCGTCTGGCACATAGCCGGCTTTACGCACGATGGTCCACGCCTGCATCAGGTGCTGGTGCTGACGCGAGTCGATGTAGTAGAGCACGCGGTCGGCGTGCAGGGTTTCATAGCGGTATTTCGCGCAGGCGATGTCCGTGGTGGTGTAGAGGTAGCCGCCATCCTTCTTCTGGATGATGACGCCCATCGGTTCGCCTTCTTTGTTTTTGTACTCGTCGAGGAAGACCACGGTAGCGCCTTCGCTCTCGGTCGCCAGGCCTTTCTCTTTCAGGTCGGCCACGATCCCCGGCAGCATCGGGTTATAGAGGCTTTCGCCCATCACGTCGTCGCGGGTGAGGGTGACGTTCATGCGCTCGTAGGTCAGCTGGTTCTGAGTCATGGTGATGTCCACCAGCTTGCGCCACATCTGGCGGCAGTACTCGTCACCGCCCTGCAGCTTCACCACGTAAGCGCGGGCGCGCTCGGCGAACTCAGCGTCTTCGTCGTAGTGTTTCTTGGCTTCACGGTAGAAGTTTTCCAGATCCGCCAGCGCCATGTCGCCGGCGTTTTCGTTCTGCTGCTTCTCAAGGAAGGCAATCAGCATACCGAACTGGGTGCCCCAGTCGCCGACGTGGTTAGCACGGATCACCTTGTGACCGAGGAACTCGAGGGTGCGCACCGCAGCGTCACCGATGATGGTGGAGCGCACGTGACCGACGTGCATCTCTTTCGCGACGTTCGGCGCAGAGTAGTCCACCACCACGGTTTGCGGCTGGGCAACTTTCGCTACGCCGGCGCGCTCGGAGGCAGCGGCTTCATCCACGCGCTGCGCCAGGAACACCGGATCGAGGAAGATGTTAATAAAGCCCGGGCCGGCGATTTCCACTTTCGCGGCGATGCCGGTGAGATCGAGGCTGGCGATAACCTGCTCAGCTAACTGTCGCGGCGGCATGCCCAGTTTTTTCGCCACCGCCATGACCCCATTGGCCTGGTAGTCACCAAACTGCGCTTTGGCTGACTGGCGAACCTGGGGTTCGCAATCCGCAGGCGCGCCTGCGGCAATCAGTGCCTGACTGACTTTATCTGAGAGAAGAGCCTGAATATTCACCGGGATACCTTACCGTAAAGAGGCAGCACAACAGGGGTGCCGCGTGATGCATTTGAAAAACCAGGGGCGGGATTATACTGCATTTGGCGGGAGACGTCAGCCCTGCGCTGGGCCGGGGCAGGCGGGGGTTTTTAAGCGGCCCGCACCAGGGTAGAGTAGCGCCTTTTCACACCTTCCGGGAGCACCGATGACCGACTGGCACGCCATTGACGACCTTCACGATATCCACGCCGACCTGCCGCGTTTTGGCGCCGCGCTCACCGCCCTGGCGGAACGCCTCGGGCTGGATATTGCCTCGCTTGACGCCGACCACATCTCACTGCGCTGCCATCAGAACGCTACCGCCGAGCGCTGGCGTAAGGGCTTTGAACAGTGCGGCGAACTGCTGTCGGAGAACATCATCAACGGGCGTCCCATCTGCCTGTTCCGGCTGCATACGCCGGTGATCGTGGCGCACTGGCAGTTTTCCATCGTCGAACTGCCGTGGCCGGGTGAGAAGCGCTACCCGCATGAGGGGTGGGAGCACGTGGAAATTGTGCTGCCGGGCGACCCGGAAACGCTGAATGCGCGTGCGGTCGCGCTGCTGTCCGATGAAGGGCTGAGCCAGCCGGGGATCTCGGTGAAAACCAGTTCACCCAAGGGCGAGCGGGAGCGCCTGCCAAACCCGACGCTGGCGGTAACCGACGGTAGCGTGACGATTAAATTCCACCCCTGGTCCATAGAGGACATCGTCGCCAGCGAGCGGGAATAACGCCTTTGCCGTGCAGTCAGGGCCGTTCGGGTTTACGGGCGGCCCTTTTTATTGTCTATAGTCATAGGGGTATGCAGTCTGACCGCGCACAGTAAGGAGTATTCACGCCTGTTTTCGACCTGATGGGAGAGACCAATGCACGATACCGTAAAGCGAGACGATCTCTGGAACCACCCCGACGAGCCTGGATTGCACCGATCCATCCTCATTCACCGCTCACCCGAGGCGCTGTTCGACCTCTGGCGCGACCCCACCATTTTTCCCCGCCTGATGGCGCACTTCGCGCGCATTACCGTCCTGAGCAATACCGCGTCCCACTGGGAGGTGCCGGTACCGCTTGGCAAAAACGTCGAGTGGGATGCGTATATCGTTGACGAGGCGCGCGGGCAGTTCATTGCCTGGGCCTCGGAAAAGAAGGCCACGGTGCCCAATGCCGGGCGGCTCGCCTTCCGGCCGGTGTCCGATGAGCGCGGCACCGAAGTGACCATGACCCTGCATTTTTCGCCGCCCGGCGGCGTGTTTGGCGAGTGGCTGTCGAAGAAAATCGATCTGGTGCCGGAAGCGATGCTGAGCCAGGCGCTGCGGCGCTTCAAAAGCATGGCGGAAACCGGTGAGTTTGCCACCAATAAGCCGCAGCCTGCCGGACGTCACGGTGGCATGGATAACGTGGAGGAGTAAACGATGCGAGCACTTTGCTGGAATGGCGTGAACGATCTGCGCGTAGAAACCGTGGGCGACCCGATCATCGTTAACCCGCACGATGCCATCATTAAGGTCGGGCTGACCACCACCTGCGGCTCGGATCTGCACGTCATCGACGGGCTGATCCCGAGCATGGAGGAGGGCGATATTCTCGGCCATGAGTTTATGGGCGAGGTGGTCGAGGTGGGACACGAGGTGAAAAATATCCGGCGCGGCGACCGGGTGGTGGTGCCGTCGTTTATCGCCTGCGGCTCCTGCTGGTACTGCAACCACGGCCTGTACTCCTGCTGCGATAACACCAACCCGAACGCCCATCTACAGGAGCCGATCCTCGGCTATCCCACTGCCGGGATCTACGCCTACAGCCACGCTTTCGGTGGCTATGCCGGTTCCCATGCCGAGTACGTGCGCGTGCCCTTTGCCGATACCGACTGCTTTGTGGTGCCCGATGCGGTGTCCGACGAGCAGGCGCTGTTTCTCTCTGATGCGGCACCCACCGGCTACATGGGGGCTGACTTCTGCAATATTCACCCCGGCGATACCGTGGCGGTGTGGGGCGCAGGCGGCGTCGGATTGATGGCGGCGCAAAGCGCGTACCTGATGGGGGCGGAGCGGGTGATCGTCATCGACCGTTTCCCGGAGCGGCTGGCGATGGCGCGGGAGAAAATCGGCGCGATCACCCTAGATTACACCGAAGTGGACATCTACGAAGCGCTGCTGCACCTCACCGGCGGGCGCGGGCCGGACAGCTGCATTGACGCCGTGGGAATGGAAGCGCACGGCGAAGGACTGCAGTACGCCTACGATCGCACCAAACAGGCGCTGAAAATGCACACCGATATCGGCACCGCGCTGCGTCAGGCGATTCACGCCTGCCGTAAAGGCGGGACGCTGGCGATCCTCGGCGTGTACGGGATGATGGACAAATTCCCGCTCGGGGTGGCGATGAATAAGGGACTGACGATCCGCACCGCCCAGCAGCACGGGCAGTTTTATATGGAGCGCCTGCTGCATCACGCCTCACACGGTGAGCTGCGCACCGATTTCCTCGCCACCCACCGCTTCTCGCTGGAGGATGCCCCGCGCGGCTACGAGATGTTTAAACGCAAAGAGGACGGCTGCATCCGCGCGGTGTTCAAGCCCTAGCGCGTGACGGCACGCGTCAGCCGCGCGATGGCCTCTTCCAGCGTGGCGGCGGTGCAGCCGAAGTTAATGCGCACGTGCTGCGCATCGCCAAAGTCCTCTCCCGGTGAGAACCCCAGCCCGGCCCGGCGGAAGAAGGTGGTCGGGTTGTCCACTTCCAGCCCGGAGGCATCGACCCACGCGAGGTAGGTGGCTTCCGGGCGGTTCATCTGTAGCCCGCGCAGACCGTTCACCGCCTCGTACAGCCGGTCGCGGTTGGCGCGTAAATAGTCGAGCTGGGCGCGCAGCCAGGCGTCTCCGTCCTGCCACGCCGCCTGGGCCGCGACAATCGCCAGCACGTCCGCTGACGGCACGATGCCGTCCCGCACCGTATTGAAGCGCTGACGCAGTTCCGGGTTCGGGATCACCGCCACCGAGGCACCAAGCCCGGCAATATTGAAGGTTTTCGACGGCGACATCAGGGTGATGGAGCGCTGCGCGGCGTCCTCACTCAGGGTAGCGAACGGGATATGCTGGCAGCCCGGCTCCAGCAGCAGATCGCAGTGAATTTCATCGGAGCACACCACCAGATCGTGACGGCGGGCGAAGGTGAGCTGGGCTTCCAGCTCGTCGCGGCGATAGACGGTGCCGCCCGGATTCTGCGGGTTACACAGCATCAGCAGCTGTTCGCGCCCGGTCATCTGATCGTCAACCGCCTGCAGATCGAGCACCTCCCGGCCCTGCTGCGGGTGCAGTGGCACGCTAATCTGGCTGCGCCCGGCGGCCTTCGCGGCTTTGCGAAACGGCGGGTAGATCGGCGTCGGGGCCAGCGTCCCGCGATCGGCATCGCAGAAGGCGCGGACGCTGAGATTCAGCGCCGACACGATCCCCGGCAGGAAGACCAGCCACTCCGGCTTTACCTGCCAGCCGTAGTGGCGCTCGCACCAGGCGATAAACGCGTCCGCCAGCCCGGCAGGCGCACCGCCATAGCCGAACACGCCGTGGGCGATACGCTGCGTTAGCGCGTCGGTGACGCAGGCCGGAGAGCGAAAATCGGTATCCGCGACCCACATCGGCAGCACGTCCTCAGCAAATTTTGTCCACTTTGAACTGTCACTGTGACGGCGGTCGATCGCTTCGTTGAAGTTGAATGCCATGATGCGTTGTCCTTTTTATTGTGATAACTCAGACTAGCACGCCGGGAAAAGGCGACAACTGAAAAGGTTTTGCAGGAGAAAACAATGGCTTTGCTTGAGATTTGTTGTTACGGCATGACGTGTGCCATCACTGCCGAACAGGCGGGTGCCGATCGCATCGAGCTGTGCAGCGCACCCAAAGAGGGCGGCCTGACGCCGTCAGCGGGCGTGCTGAAGGGCGTCAGGCATAACGTCACTATCCCGGTGCATCCCATCGTGCGTCCGCGCGGCGGCGATTTCTGCTACAGCCAGGCGGAGTTCAGTACCATGCTCGACGATATCGCCTTTATTCGCGATCTGGGTTTTCCGGGGCTGGTGATCGGGATGCTGAATGAGGATGGCGGAGTGGATCGGCAAAAAATGCAGGCGGTGATGCGCGCCGCACCGGGCATGGCGGTCACCTTCCATCGCGCCTTCGATATGTGTGCTAACCCGATGATTACACTGGAAGAACTGACCGATCTCGGCGTGGCGCGGATTTTAACCTCGGGCCAGCAGGCGAGTGCCGAGCAAGGTATTTCATTAATTACGGAACTAAAGCACCGATCCCGTGCTCCAATCATTATGGCCGGTGCAGGCGTGCGGCTGAACAATCTGGAAACCTTTATCGCCGCGGGCGTGGATGAACTCCACAGTTCCGCAGGACGCTACATCCCCTCGCCGATGCGCTATCGCCACGCCGGGGTGTCGATGTCAGCGGATGCCAGTGTGGATGAATATGCCCGCTACGAGGTAGACGCCGAAAGCGTCGCCGCGATGAAAGCCGCACTGACGCGGCCTGTTTCCTGAACGCCTGACGATTTTTACCGCGCATCATGTCGCCCATATGATGCTTGCTCGTACCAGGCCCCGGTCTTTTGCCGGGGCTTTTTTTATCGATGCGTCAGGGTTTGCGCGCGGTGAGCACGGCGCGCAGCGGGGCGGGGTAACCTTCGATGGTTTTCATGCTGTCCTGCGGGTCGAGGAAATCGGCCAGCGATTCGGTCTTCATCCAGTCGGTGCGCCGCTGCTCGTCGGTGGTGGTGTAGCAGTGATCGGCGATGGTGACATCCACAAAGCCACACTTCTCCAGCCAGTTTTTCAGCGCCAGCGCAGACGGAATAAAGTAGACGTTGCGCATCTGCGCATAGCGGTCCCCCGGCACCAGCACGCGGTGCTCGTCACCTTCCACCACCAGCGTCTCCAGCACCAGTTCCCCTTCGCTGACCAGCTGGTTTTTTAGCTGCCAGAGGTGGTCCAGCGGCGAGCGGCGATGATAGAGCACGCCCATTGAGAAAACGGTATCGAACGCGGCGAGCGCCGGAAGCTGCTCAATGCCCAGCGGCAGCATGTGCGCCCGCTGGTCGTCGCCCAGCAGTTTACGCACCGCCTCGAACTGGCACAGGAACAGCTGCATCGGATCGATGCCCACCGCCAGCTTCGCCCCGGCACCGATCATGCGCCACAGGTGATACCCGCTGCCGCAGCCGACATCGAGAATGGTGCGGCCCGTCAGCGGCTGAATGTGCGGCAGAACGCGATCCCACTTCAGGTCAGAGCGCCATTCGGTGTCGATATTCACGCCGTAGAGGGAATACGGCCCCTTGCGCCACGGCATCAGGTTACGCATCAGGGTGTCGATGCGCTGAATCTGACCCTCGCTCAGCGGCTGCGCTGCGTCGGCGGTGACGCTGTGCAGCAGGTCGAGATGATGCGGGGTCAGTTCCGGCAGGTGTTCCACCGATTTCATCCACGGCCGGAACTGGCCGTGCAGTGCCTCACGCTGCCACTCCCCGAGCTGGGCCGGCAGGGTTTCCAGCCAGCCCGCCAGCGGACCCACGGCAATCTGCTGATAAAATTTTCCGAAGTCGATCATGCGCGCGCTCCGCCTTTCAGCGCCACCAGCGAACCAAAGTTAAAGCACTGGAACCAGAGTTCGCTGTGGGCGAACCCGGCCTGATGCAGACGCGCTTTGTGCGCTTCCACCGAATCGGTGAGCATCACGTTCTCCAGCATGCTGCGCTTCTGGCTGATCTCCAGCTCGCTGTAGCCGTTGGCTCGCTTGAAGTCGTGATGCATGTCGAACAGCAGTTCGCCCACGGTGGCGTCTTCAAAGCTGAATTTTTCCGACAGCACCAGTGCACCGCCCGGCTTCAGCCCGGCACAGATGCGGGTTAACAGCGTCAGGCGGTCGTCCGGGGCGAGAAACTGCAGCGTAAAGTTGAGCACCACCAGCGAGGCGTTTTCAATTGGCACGTCGCGAATATCGGCTTCAATAACCTCGACCGGGGTCTGCGCTTTGAACGCGTCGAGATGACGACGGCAGCGCTCCACCATCGCCGGGGAGTTGTCCACGGCAATGATTTTGCAGTCGTCATGATGAATGTTGCGCCGCACCGACAGCGTCGCCGCGCCCAGCGAGCAGCCGAGGTCATACACCTGGCTTGCCGGGGTAACGAAGCGCTCCGCCAGCATCCCGATCATGGAAATGATATTGGAATAACCCGGCACCGAGCGCTGGATCATATCGGGGAAGACTTCCGCTACCCGTTCATCAAAGGTCCAGTCGCCGAGACGGGCGATGGGCGCGGAAAATAGCGTGTCGCGATTGGACATGGCGTAATCCTGCGAAAAACAAAAGGGGCGTATTGTGCGCTAACGTAACGAGAAAACCAACTCCCACGGCATATACCAGAGGTTAGTCAGCACCATCAGCAACAGCGCGCACAGCGTGGCGCTCAGGCCGGAACGACGCCAGCCGATCAGGTGATGCTGATAACCGTAGTACTGCATCAGCCGGCCGGCAATCAGCAGCAGCCCGCAGACGTGCACCATCCAGGTGAACGCGCCGTTCATCTCCATAAACAGCAGCAGCACCAGGGCGAGGGGAATGTACTCCATCGCGTTGCTCTGAATGCGCAGGGCGCTTTGCAGCTCGCTAAAACCGCCATCGCCGTAGCTGACGCGGTACTGGCTGCGCAGGCGCAGTACATCAATTGAAAACTTAACCAACAGCAGAGCGCCAAGCACGGCATAAAGCGCGCTTACCATAGAAACTCCGTTTAACAGCCAGGGTGGATGCGGGGGCTATGATAGCGTGCGCATTACGCGCTGTCGCTAGTCGTCAGAAAAGAGAATCCTGGGCGGGGATGGCCGGTTCCGGGCCGAGCGAGGGCAGATGCTGACGTAGCGCGGGCCACAGGGTATGCACCAGCTCCGGCGCCTGGGCAATATCCGGCGTGTGCAGAAACAGATACGGCGTGGTGGTTTGCGTCCACAGGGCCAGCTTGCGCAGCCAGACGTCAAACAGCTCAACGTTTTGCGTCATGTTGTCGCTGCCGATAAAACGCACCATCGGATGGCTGGCGGTGACCACGGCATGCACCGGCAACACCGGTTTTTTGCGCTGCGCCTCGCGGATCGCCTCGCTGTGCGGATTGGCGGCGTGGACCGGGCGGCTGTCGAGGATCACCCGGTTAACCCCGCGCGCGTGCAGCCCGCGGTTGAGCGCCCGCTCGTCTTCGCCTTTGGTGAAAAACGCCCGATGGCGAACTTCCACCCCGTAACTGAACGCGCCGGGTAGCCCATCGAGAAACGCCCACAGCGCGGGTAAGTCCCGTGGCCCAAAGGTCGCCGGAAGCTGCAGCCAGTACTGACCGATGCGCCCGGCCAGCGGGTCAAGACGGGTAAAGAACGCCTGCGTCAGCGCCTCGCAGTTGCGCAGCGCCGCCTGGTGAGAAATGGTGGCCGGAAACTTGAAGCAGAAGCGGAAGTTGTCATCGGTCTGGTCATGCCAGCGCGCCACGATCTCCGCCTTCGGCAGCGCGTAGAGCGTGGTGTTGCCCTCCACACAGTTAAAGTGGCGGGCATACTCTTCAAGACCGGTGATGCCGAGCCGCACCCATTTCGGGTGCGACCACTGCGGCAGTCCAATCCAGACGCGCGGGGCTGCACTCATAGCGCCGCCAGCAGCTCCGTGGTGCTACGGACTTTACCGATGCGCGGGAAGATATGGGTCATGCTGCCCTGGTGCTGTTCCGCATCCGCGGCGCTGCACGCATCTTCTACCACGATCAGGTTGAAACCCAGCTCCCAGGCGTTACGCGCTGTGGATTCCACGCCGATATTGGTGGAGATCCCGCACAGCACGATGGTGTCGATCCCGCGACGGCGCAGCTGCAGCTCGAGATCGGTGCCGTAGAACGCGCCCCACTGGCGTTTGGTGACTTCAATATCGCTGTCGCGCTTGCCCAGCGCCGGGGGATACGTCCACCAGTTGTCCGGCAGCGCGTGGCCGCCCATCGGCGCGTCAACCGGCTGTCTGAGCGCATCGCCGAAATCCGCCGACCAGCCTACGCGCACCAGCACCACCGGCGCGGCGTGGGCGCGAAATTTATCGGCCAGCTGCGCGGTGCGGGAGACCACGTCGTCGGCGCTGTGCGGCCCACCGGCGAACGGCAAAATGCCTTCCTGAAGATCAATCACTACCAGCGCGGTAGTTGCAGGATTAAAATCTGACATCGTCACTCCCTCTTTTTTGTTGTGAGCTGAGTACCTTACGCGTTTTACAGGCTATTGCTGTTTACTAAATTTGTTAATTTTTGTGAGAATGCGCAATAAGACGCGCAGCAAACGCGCTACCGTGTGGCTGCGGACTTATCGCGGACTGGAATTTCCAGTATAATAGCCGCCTTTTTTCATCAGTAGTGACATTCAGCTAAAGCTGCGACAGTGGCGCCTGTAAGCCAGGCGGCAAACGGCCTGTGGCTAAGTTAAGGGATATCTCATGCGTACAGAATATTGCGGGCAGCTCCGACTGTCCCACGTGGGGCAGCAGGTGACTCTGTCTGGTTGGGTCAACCGTCGTCGCGATCTCGGTAGCCTTATTTTCATCGACATGCGCGACCGCGAAGGTATCGTGCAGGTCTTTTTCGACCCGGATCGCGCGGATGCGTTCAAGCTCGCCTCTGAACTGCGTAATGAGTTCTGCATTCAGATTACCGGCACCGTGCGTGCCCGTGATGAAAAAAATATGAATCGCGATATGGCGACCGGTGAAGTGGAAGTGTTCGCCACCGATCTGACCATCATCAACCGCGCCGAGCCGCTGCCGCTTGACTCCAACCAGGTCAACTCTGAAGAAGCGCGTCTCAAGTACCGCTACCTGGATCTGCGCCGCCCGGAAATGGCCCAGCGCCTGAAAGCGCGCGCCAAAATCACCAGCTTCGTGCGCCGTTTTATGGACGACCACGGCTTCCTCGACATCGAAACCCCGATGCTGACCAAAGCGACCCCGGAAGGCGCGCGCGACTACCTGGTGCCGTCCCGCGTGCACAAAGGTAAATTCTACGCGCTGCCGCAGTCCCCGCAGCTGTTCAAGCAGCTGCTGATGATGTCCGGCTTCGATCGCTACTATCAGATCGTAAAATGCTTCCGCGATGAAGACCTGCGCGCTGACCGCCAGCCGGAATTCACCCAGATCGACGTCGAGACCTCCTTCATGACCGCGCCGCAGGTGCGTGAAGTGATGGAAGATCTGATCCGCAAGCTGTGGCTTGAGATCAAAGGCGTGGACCTCGGCCAGTTCCCGATCATGACCTTCGCCGAAGCCGAACGCCGCTACGGTTCCGACAAGCCGGACCTGCGTAACCCGCTGGAGCTGGTGGATGTCGCCGACCTGCTGACCGCGGTGGAATTCAAAGTCTTCTCCGGCCCGGCTAACGATCCGAAAGGCCGCGTTGCCGCGCTGCGCGTGCCGGGCGGTGCCCAGCTGAGCCGCAAGCAGATTGACGACTACGGCAAGTTTATCGAGATCTACGGCGCGAAAGGCCTGGCGTACATCAAGGTTAACCAGCGCGCAGCAGGTCTGGACGGTATCACCAGCCCGGTGGCGAAATTCCTCAACGCGGACATCGTCGAGGCTATCCTGGAGCGCACCGGTGCGCAGGACGGCGACATGATCTTCTTCGGCGCCGACAAGAAAAAAGTGGTTGCCGACGCGCTGGGCGCGCTGCGCCTGAAGCTCGGGAAAGATCTCAGCCTGACCGACGAGGCCAAATGGGCACCGCTGTGGGTGGTTGACTTCCCGATGTTCGAAGAGGACGGCGAGGGCGGCCTGAGCGCCATGCACCATCCGTTCACCGCGCCGAAAGACATGACGGCCGACGAGCTGAAAGCCGCGCCGGAAGAGGCGGTGGCGAACGCCTACGATATGGTGATCAACGGCTACGAAGTGGGCGGCGGTTCCGTGCGTATTCACCGCGGCGACATGCAGCAGACGGTATTCGGTATTCTCGGCATCAACGAGCAGGAGCAGCGCGAGAAGTTCGGCTTCCTGCTCGACGCCCTGAAGTTCGGTACTCCGCCGCATGCGGGCCTGGCGTTTGGTCTGGATCGCCTGACCATGCTGCTGACCGGTACTGATAACATCCGTGACGTCATCGCCTTCCCGAAAACCACCGCGGCGGCCTGCCTGATGACCGAAGCGCCAAGCTTCGCGAATCCGGCCTCCCTCGGCGAGCTGGGCATTCAGGTGATCAAAAAAGAGTCCCCGGAGAATAAGTAATATGCAGTATAAGCAACCCGTTTCGGTGCTGGTGGTCATCTATGCCGAAGACACGAAACGGGTGCTGATGTTACAGCGACGCGACGATCCCGAGTTCTGGCAGTCGGTTACCGGCAGTCTGGAAGCAGGAGAGACCGCGTTGCAGGCCGCCGCGCGTGAAGTAATGGAAGAGGTCGCTATTGATGTGGCGCAGGAGCCACTGAGCCTGGTTGACTGTCAGCGCACGGTGGAGTTCGAAATCTTTACTCATTTGCGTCATCGCTACGCGCCGGGCGTTAAGCGCAACACGGAATACTGGTTCCGCCTTGCGCTGCCCCACGAGCGGCAGATTGTCTTTACCGAACATCTGACCTACCGCTGGGTGGACGCCCCGGACGCCGCCGCGCTCACCAAGTCGTGGAGCAACCGGCAGGCGATTGAAGAATTTGTGATTAACGACGCCTGAACGGCGAGCTTTCTGGAGATATTTTTTATGGCAGGTCATAGTAAATGGGCCAACACCAAACACCGCAAAGCGGCACAGGATGCCAAACGCGGTAAGATCTTTACCAAAATTATTCGCGAGCTGGTTACCGCGGCGCGTCTGGGCGGCGGTGATGCCGGCTCTAACCCGCGTCTGCGTGCGGCCATCGATAAAGCGCTCTCCAACAACATGACGCGTGACACCCTGAACCGCGCTATCGCGCGCGGCGTTGGCGGTGATGAAGACGCGAACATGGAAACCATCATCTATGAAGGTTACGGCCCGGGCGGCACCGCCGTGATGGTCGAATGCCTGTCTGATAACCGCAACCGTACCGTGGCGGAAGTGCGTCATGCCTTCACCAAAACCGGCGGCAACCTCGGCACCGACGGCTCCGTGGCGTATCTGTTCAGCAAGAAGGGCGTGATCTCCTTCGAGGCGGGCGATGAAGACACCATCATGGAAGCGGCGCTGGAAGCCGGTGCGGAAGACGTCGTGACCTACGACGACGGCGCGATTGACGTCTACACCGCCTGGGAAGAGATGGGCGCGGTGAAAGATGCGCTGGAAGCGGCAGGCCTGAAAGCCGACAACGCTGAAGTCACCATGATCCCGTCCACTAAAGCGGACATGGATGCGGAAACCGCACCGAAACTGCTGCGTCTCATCGACATGCTCGAAGACTGTGACGACGTGCAGGAGGTGTATCACAACGGTGAGATCTCTGACGAGGTCGCAGCCACGCTGTAATGGGTACGTTCACCAGTAGCGTAACGGGAGAGGCGTGATGGCGATTATTCTGGGTATCGACCCGGGCTCACGCATCACCGGTTACGGTGTGATCCGCCAGGTCGGACGGCAGCTCAGCTACCTCGGTAGCGGCTGCATCCGCACTAAAGTTGACGATTTACCGTCCCGCCTGAAGCTGATTTACGCTGGCGTCAGTGAAATCATCACCCAGTTTCAACCGGATTATTTCGCCATTGAGCAGGTGTTTATGGCGAAAAACGCCGACTCGGCGCTGAAGCTCGGCCAGGCGCGCGGGGTGGCGATAGTGGCGGCGGTGAATCAGGATCTGCCGGTATTTGAATACGCCGCGCGTCAGGTGAAGCAGACGGTGGTCGGCACCGGCGGGGCAGATAAAAGCCAGGTGCAGCATATGGTCCGCACCCTGCTCAAGCTGCCGGCGAACCCGCAGGCGGATGCCGCGGATGCGCTGGCCATCGCCATTACCCATTGTCATCTCAGCCAGAATCTGGCCCAGATAAGCGAAACGCGGCTTAATCTGGCCCGGGGACGGCTGCGGTAAAATTAAGGCTGGATGTTTATCCAGCCTTTTTTATATGATACGGGCAACTTTTTGCCGCGAAACGCAGGAGCGCATTGTGATAGGCAGATTACGAGGCACCATTATTGAGAAGCAGCCGCCGCTGGTGCTGCTGGAAGCATCAGGCGTTGGCTATGAAGTGCATATGCCGATGACCTGTTTCTATGAGCTGCCGGAGCTGGGCAGCGAGGCGGTGATCTTCACCCATTTCGTGGTGCGCGAAGATGCCCAGCTGCTGTTCGGGTTTAATAACAAGCAAGAGCGTACCCTGTTCCGCGAGCTGATCAAAGTCAACGGCGTAGGCCCGAAGCTGGCGCTGGCGATCCTCTCCGGGATGTCGGCCCAGCAGTTCGTGAACGCGGTTGAGCGTGAAGAGCCTGCGGCGCTGGTGAAGCTGCCCGGCATCGGCAAAAAAACCGCCGAGCGTCTGGTGGTGGAGATGAAAGACCGCTTCAAAGGGCTGCACGGCGATCTGTTCACGCCAGCGGCGGATCTGGTGCTGACGTCACCGGCCAGCCCGGCGGTGGACGACGCCGAAGCAGAAGCGGTTGCTGCCCTGGTATCCCTGGGTTATAAACCTCAGGAAGCCAGCCGTATGGTGAGCAAAATCGCGCGTCCTGATGCAGACAGCGAGACACTGATTCGCGAAGCGCTCCGCGCCGCGTTGTGAGGTAAAGGATGATTGAAGCAGACCGCCTGGTCGCCCCGGGCAGTATTACCGCCGAAGAGGTCGCTGACCGTGCGATTCGCCCGAAGCTGCTGGAGGAGTATGTCGGCCAGCCGCAGGTGCGCTCGCAGATGGAAATTTTTATCCAGGCGGCGAAACTGCGTGGCGATGCGCTTGATCACCTGCTGATTTTTGGCCCGCCGGGGCTGGGAAAAACCACGCTGGCGAACATCGTGGCTAACGAAATGGGCGTTAACCTGCGCACCACCTCCGGCCCGGTGCTGGAAAAAGCCGGCGATCTGGCGGCGATGCTCACCAATCTTGAGCCGCACGACGTGCTGTTCATCGATGAAATTCATCGTCTGTCGCCGGTGGTGGAGGAGGTGCTCTACCCGGCGATGGAAGATTATCAGCTCGATATCATGATTGGCGAAGGGCCGGCGGCGCGCTCGATTAAAATCGATTTGCCGCCGTTTACCCTGATTGGCGCCACCACCCGCGCCGGCTCGCTGACCTCACCGCTGCGAGACCGTTTTGGCATCGTCCAGCGGCTGGAGTTTTATCAGATCGAGGATCTGCGCCACATCGTCAGCCGCAGCGCCCGCTATCTTGGGCTGGAACTGAGCGAAGAGGGCGCGCTGGAAGTGGCGCGTCGTTCCCGCGGAACACCGCGTATCGCCAACCGCCTGCTGCGCCGCGTGCGCGACTTCGCTGAAGTGCGCCACAATGGCGACATCTCCCATGAAGTGGCGGCGGCGGCGCTGGATATGCTTAACGTCGATGCGGAAGGGTTTGACTATATGGACCGCAAGCTGCTGCTGGCGGTGATTGATAAGTTCTTTGGCGGGCCGGTGGGGCTGGATAACCTCGCGGCAGCGATCGGCGAAGAGCGCGATACCATCGAGGACGTGCTGGAACCCTATCTGATCCAGCAGGGCTTCCTGCAGCGCACCCCGCGCGGGCGTATGGCGACCGTCCGCGCCTGGAACCACTTCGGCATCACGCCTCCGGCGATGCCATAAAAAAAGCCCCGGTTAACCGGGGCTTTTTTGTCTCTGCGGCTCAGACCGCGCTTTTCTTCATCATGCTGAAGATAAACATTAACGCTGCACACAGCACTACCGACGGTCCGGCAGGGGTGTCGTAGAAGGCGGAGAAGGTGAGGCCACCGGTAACCGCGACCATGCCGATCCCTACCGCAATGCCCGCCATCTGCTCCGGCGTGCGCGCAAAGCGGCGCGCGGTGGCAGCAGGGATAATCAGCAGTGAGGTGATGATCAGCGCCCCGACGAATTTCATCGCCACGCCGATGGTCAGCGCGGTCACCAGCATCAGCAGCAGTTTTACCCGCTGCAGCTTCACGCCATCCACAAACGCCAGATCCGCGCTGATGGTCATGGCCAGCAGGTTGCGCCACTGCCAGAACAGAATGCCCAGCACCACAATCACGCCGCAGCCGATGGCGAGCAGATCGTCCGGCGTCACCGACAGCAGGTCGCCAAACAGGTAGGCCATCAGATCAACGCGAATGTTCGACATCAGGCTCACCACCACCAGACCGAGCGACAGGGCGCTGTGGGCCATAATGCCGAGCAGGGTGTCGATGGCCAGGTGCGGACGTTTTTCCAGCCATACTAGCCCACCGGCCAGCAGCAGGGTAACGGTAATCACCGCATAGAACGGATTGACGTTCAGCAGCAGGCCGAAAGCGACGCCCAGCAGAGACGCGTGCGCCAGGGTATCGCCGAAATAGGACATGCGACGCCAGACCACAAACGAGCCAAGCGGGCCCGCCGCGCACGCGAGCAAGATCCCGGCCAGCCAGCCGGGTAACAGTAATTCAATCATGAGTGGCCATTTCCTCTGCGCAGAATAATACGACCTTCCAGATCGTGGCGGTGATTGTGGTGATGGCGGTAGATGCCGAGCTGTTCAGCGCCGCGCGGCCCGAACATGGAGATGAATTCCGGATGCATGGACACCACTTCCGGCGTACCGGAGCAGCAGATGTGCTGGTTCAGACACAGCACCTCGTCGGTTTTCGCCATCACCAGATGCAGATCGTGGGACACCATCAGCACCGCGCAGTTAAGCTCCTGGCGCAGCTGGTTGATCAGGTCGTAAAGCGCCACCTGACCGTTGACGTCCACCCCCTGGGTCGGCTCGTCCAGCACCAGCAGCTGCGGGCTGTTCAGCAGCGCACGCGCCAGCAGCACGCGCTGGGTTTCCCCGCCGGAGAGCTTTTGCATCGGCGCGTCCACCAGATGGCCGGCCTGCACGCGTTTCAGGGCAGGGAGGATATCGGCTTTGCGGGTACCGGGGCGCAGACGCATAAACCGGCTTACCGTGAGCGGCAGGGTGGCATCAAGATGCAGCTTTTGCGGCACGTAACCGATGCGCAGCTGCGGGCCACGCTTGATAACCCCGGAATGGGGTGCTACCAGCCCCAGCACGACCCGTACCAGCGTGGATTTTCCGGCTCCGTTTGGCCCCAGAAGGGTCAGGATTTTGCCCGGTGTTAATGTCAGTGAGACGTCAGAGAGGACACGGCGTTGACCGAATACTACAGAGACTTTTTCGAGTTCAACCAGATTCGTCATAGGAATTTAAACATTGCAGAAGTCAGCGGATGTTATAATATCACACCCCTCGCACTGATGAAGATGAAAAGACGCATTATGTTACATAAAAATACGCTTCTTTGCGCGGCGCTCGGCGCGGCGCTTACCGGTGGTGTTGCACTCAATGCTGATGCGGCGGTTGTCGCTTCGCTTAAGCCCGTGGGCTTTATCGCCGCCGCCATTGCTGACGGTGTTACCGACACCGAAGTCCTGCTTCCCGATGGGGCATCCGAGCATGATTATGCACTTCGCCCGTCGGATGTAAAACGCTTGCAGGGCGCGGACTTAGTCGTCTGGATCGGCCCGGAGATGGAAGCCTTCATGGAAAAGGCGGTGGTTCACATACCTGAGCAAAAACAAATCGCTCTGGCGGAACTTCCTGCGGTGAAACCGCTACTCATGAAAGGAGCGCACGACGATGAGCACGAGCATCATGATGGTGAAGATGAGGAAGAACATCATCATCATGGTGAATATAACATGCATATCTGGCTTTCGCCTGAAATCGCGAAAGCCTCTGCGGTTGCAATCCACGATAAATTAGTGGAACTTATGCCGCAACGTCGAGCCAAACTGGACGCCAACCTGAAAGAATTCGAGGCTGAATTAGCCCGAACCGATGAGCAGGTTGGTCGCGTGCTCGCACCGCTGAAAGGGAAAGGGTACTTCGTTTTTCATGACGCCTATGGCTACTACGAAAAACATTTCGGGCTGTCTTCCCTCGGGCATTTCACGGTAAATCCCGAAATCCAACCCGGTGCGCAGCGTTTACATGAAATCAGAACACAGCTGGTTCAGCACAAAGCCGAATGCGTTTTTGCTGAACCGCAATTCAGGCCAGCGGTCGTTGAAGCCGTTGCCAGGGGAACGCAGGTGCGAATGGGTACTCTGGATCCACTGGGAACAGCCATCGGTGTGAGCAAAGCGAGCTATATGCAGTTCCTGACGCAACTATCGAACCAGTATGCGAGCTGCCTGAAAGGAGATTAACGAGGAAGTGAATACGTGCAACAGATAGCCCGCTCTGTCGCCCTGGCATTTAACAATCTGCCTCGACCCCACCGCGTTATGCTGGGGTCACTTACTGTTCTTACACTTGCGGTCGCCGTCTGGCGACCCTATGTTTATCACCCTGAATCCGCGCCAATCGTAAAAGCGATTGAGCTTCAGCAGAACGACATTCGTTCCCTGCTGCCGGAAGCCAGTGAACCTATCGATCAGGCGCCGCCGGAAGACGACGCCATTCCGCAGGATGAGCTGGACGATAAAACCGCCGGCGAAGCAGGCGTTCATGAATATGTGGTTTCCACCGGCGATACCCTGAGCAGCGTGCTCAACCAGTACGGTATCGACATGGGGGAGATCAGCCAGCTCGCCACCGTCGATAAAGATCTGCGTAACCTGAAAATCGGTCAGCAGATCTCCTGGACGTTGACCGACAACGGCGAACTTCAGCGCCTCACCTGGGAACTCTCCCGCCGCGAAACCCGCACCTACGACCGCACCGCTACCGGTTTTAAAATGAGTAGCGAGATGCAGCAGGGCGACTGGGTGAACAACGTCTTCAGAGGCACCGTGGGCTCAAGCTTTGTCAGCAGCGCGCGTGATGCCGGCCTGACCAGCTCGGAAATCAGCGCGGTAATCAAATCGATGCAGTGGCAGATGGACTTCCGCAAGCTGAAGAAAGGCGACCAGTTCGCCGTGCTGATGTCGCGTGAAATGTTCGACGGTAAGCGCGAGCAGAGCCAGCTGGTGGGCGTGCGTCTGCGCTCTGACGGCAAAGATTACTACGCGGTGCGCGCCGAGGACGGTAAGTTCTACGATCGCAACGGCTCTGGTCTGGCGAAAGGCTTCCTGCGCTTCCCGACCGCAAAACAGTTCCGCGTCTCGTCCAACTTCAACCCGCGCCGCGTTAACCCGGTGACGGGCCGTATCGCCCCGCATAAGGGCGTCGATTTCGCCATGCCGCAGGGCACGCCGGTGCTGGCCGTCGGTGATGGCGAAGTGCTGGTGGCAAAACGCAGCGGCGGAGCCGGTTACTACGTGGCTATCCGTCACGGTCGCACCTATACCACGCGCTACATGCACCTTAGAAAACTGCTGGTGAAACCGGGTCAGAAAGTGAAACGCGGCGATCGCATTGCGCTGTCGGGTAACACCGGACGTTCAACCGGGCCGCACCTGCACTATGAAATCTGGATCAACCAGCAGGCGGTTAACCCGCTGACCGCGAAGCTGCCGCGTACCGAAGGGCTTACCGGCTCGGATCGTCGCGACTACCTGGCGAAAACTCGCGAAGTTACGCCGCAGCTGCGATTCGATTAACCGCCGCGCAATTGAAAGCCGGCATCGCCTGATGCCGGCTTTTCTTTTTGTCTGACCCGCCGCCCGCCGCTACAATGTCTGATAATTTATTCCCGGCAGTAGTGGCTACATTCTGGCCCGAGAAGGCGTATGGAAACTAAAAAAAACGTAAACGAGTACATTCCCACCTTTGACCGTGCTTTTCTTCATCCTCGCTTCTGGGGCTCCTGGGCGGGCGTTGGCGCGATCGCTGCCGTAGCGATGCTGCCGCCGTCGGTGCGCGATCCGCTGCTGGCGAAACTCGGACGGCTGGGCGGTCGGCTGGGTAAAAGCGCCCGCCGTCGTGCACAGATAAACCTGCTCTACTGCTTCCCGGATATGCCGGAAAGCCAGCGTGAAGCGATCGTCGATGAGATGTTTGCCACGGCGCCCCAGGCGATGGCGCTGACCGCCGAGATGGCGATCCGCGGCGCAGATAAAGTGATGCCGCGCATTGTCTGGCACGGTCGCGAGATCATTGATGAGATGCAGCGCAGCAATGAAAAAGTGATTTTCCTGGTGCCGCACGCCTGGAGCATCGATATTCCGGCGATGCTGATGGCCGCCAGCGGCTATCCGGTTGCCGGCATGTTCCACAACCAGGGCGATCCGGTGTTCGACTACGTGTGGAATAAAGTACGCCTGCGCTTTGGCGGCAGGCTCCACGCGCGTAACGACGGCATCAAGCCGTTTATCAGCTCGGTGCGTGCCGGTTACTGGGGTTACTATCTGCCTGACCAGGATCACGGCCCGGAGCAGAGCGAGTTTGTCGATTTCTTCGGCACCTACAAAGCCACGCTGCCGGCGATTGGTCGCCTGATGAAAGTGTGTCGCGCTCGCGTGCTGCCGCTGTTCCCGGTCTACAACAGCAAAACCCACCAGCTGGAAATCTACGTGCGTCCGCCGATGGACGATCTCATTGATGCGGATGACCACACCATCGCCCGGCGCATGAATGAGGAAGTGGAGATCTTCGTGCGCCCGAACCCGGAGCAGTACACCTGGATCCTGAAGCTGCTGAAAACCCGTAAGGATGGTGAGATCCAGCCGTACAAGCGCAAAGATCTCTGGGGCAAAAGCGCCAGATAAAAAAAAGCCCTCGTGATGAGGGCTTTTTTATTGCCTGAGGCCGGTTACTCGACGGTCAGAATGCGGGTGGTGTTGGTGGTACCGATAGTACCCATCACGTCACCCTGAGTGACGATCACCAGGTCACCCGACACCAGGTAGCCTTTGTCGCGCAGCAGATTAACCGCATCCTGCGCGGCGACCACGCCGTCGTTCGCGTTATCGAAGTACACCGGGGTCACGCCGCGGTACAGCGCGGTCAGGCTCAGGGTGCGCTCGTGACGCGACATGGCGAAGATCGGCAGGCCGGAGCTGATACGCGAGGTCATCAGCGCGGTACGGCCCGATTCGGTCATGGTGATGATGGCGCTCACGCCTTTCAGGTGGTTAGCGGCATACATCGCCGACATGGCGATGGCTTCTTCCACGTTGTCGAACTGCACGTCGAGACGATGCTTGGAAACATTAATGCTCGGGATCTTCTCGGCACCCAGGCAGACGCGCGCCATCGCCGCCACGGTTTCGGCCGGATATTGCCCGGCGGCGGTTTCGGCTGAGAGCATCACTGCATCGGTGCCATCCAGCACGGCGTTTGCCACGTCCATCACTTCGGCGCGGGTCGGCATCGGATTGGTGATCATTGACTCCATCATCTGGGTCGCGGTGATCACGGCGCGGTTCAGCTTACGGGCGCGGCGGATCAGGGTCTTCTGAATGCCCACCAGCTCCGGGTCACCGATTTCCACGCCGAGGTCGCCACGGGCGACCATCACCACGTCAGAGGCCAGGATGATGTCGTCCATCGCTTCGTCGCTGCACACCGCTTCCGCACGCTCAACTTTGGCGCAGATCATGGCATCGCAACCGGCGTCGCGCGCCAGACGGCGAGCATAGTTGAGGTCTTCGCCGCAGCGCGGGAAGGAGACGGCCAGGTAATCGACGCCGATTTTCGCGGCGGTAACGATGTCGGCTTTATCTTTTTCGGTCAGCGCTTCTGCGGAAAGACCGCCGCCGAGCTTGTTGATGCCTTTATTGTTGGAGAGCGGGCCGCCGACGGTCACTTCGGTGAACACGCGCATGCCGTTCACTTCCAGCACCTTCAGCTGTACGCGGCCATCATCGAGCAGTAGAATGTCGCCCGGCACCACGTCGGCCGGCAGACCTTTATAGTCGATGCCGACTTTCTCTTTATCGCCTTCGCCTTTGCCCAGGTTGGCATCGAGCAGGAACTTGTCGCCGATATTGAGGAAGACTTTGCCTTCTTTAAAGGTGGAAACACGAATTTTTGGACCCTGCAGGTCGCCGAGGATCGCGACGTGGCGGCCCAGTTTCGCGGCGATTTCACGCACTTTGTCTGCGCGCAGCTGATGATCTTCCGGGGTGCCGTGGGAAAAGTTCATACGAACAACGTTAGCACCCGCAGCGATGATTTTTTCGAGGTTGTTATCGCGGTCAGTAGCCGGGCCTAATGTGGTGACGATTTTGGTTCTGCGAAGCCGTCTGGACATGTATTACTCCGTTGACTGAAACAACTTAGGCGTTGCGTGAATATAAAAGGGGTGACTCAAACTGCCGCAGGGGCAAAGAGAGTGACCATAACCGAATGTATGAATAAGTTACAGCTTTGTTATAAAAAATTAGTCGCGTTCGCCGGGGATATGCAGCGCCTTATCAAAGCGCGATTCTTTCAGCGCTTCCTTGACTCGCTTCAAGTTATCCCGGAATTTTGCCCCGCGGCGCAGAGTAAAACCGGTGGCCAGCACGTCAATCACCGTCAGCTGCGCCAGACGAGACACCATCGGCATATAGATGTCGGTGTCTTCCGGCACATCCAGCAGCAGCGCCAGCGTCGCTTCCCGCGCCAGCGGTGAGCCTTCCGAGGTGATCGCCAGCACCATCGCATCGCTTTCGCGCGCCAGTCGTGCCAGCTCCACCAGGCTTTTGGTGCGCCCGGTATGGGAGATCAGCACCACCACGTCGTCGTGGCTGCAGTTCATACAGCTCATGCGCTGCACCACGATGTCATCGGAATAGACGACCGGCACGTTGAAGCGGAAAAACTTGTTCATTGCATCGTGAGCCACCGCCGCCGACGAGCCCAGCCCGAAAAAGGCGATCTTCCTGGCCTGGGTCAGCATATCCACCGCGCGGTTCACCGCCGACATATCCAGCGCCTGGCGCACCTGGTCGAGGCTCGCCATTGCCGATTCGAAAATCTTGCCGGTGTAGGCTTCCACGCTGTCGTCTTCATCGACGTTGCGATTCACATACGGCGTGCCGTTTGCCAGACTTTGCGCCAGATGTAGTTTAAAATCGGGAAAGCCGCGGGTGTCGAGGCTGCGGCAAAAGCGGTTTACCGTCGGCTCGCTCACGCCGGCCTCGCTGGCGAGGGTCGCGATGCTTGAGTGAATGGCGCTTGAAGGGGAAGCCAGAATCGCTTCGGCCACTTTACGTTCTGATTTGCTAAGGTATTCCAGATGGCTCTGGATCTTTTCCAGCATATTCATGATTTGCGTATAACTCAGCGAGGTAAGCGGTTCTACAACGTGGTAAAACCGTGAGGCGAATGCCCGAATATACTCCGCGATGGCGCAGCAGGGGAAAGTCAGTCACCGTAACGTTGTTGTTTTTTTTCATAACTTGATCAACATCGACTTTTCCCGTGCCGTCGCGTTCATTTTATCAGCATCTGCAGTCCGCGCCTGCTGCCATGCGTCCGGTGAGATCCACGCAACGGCAATAACGCACCTTACGCCACGTGCTAAAGGTTTCGTGAAACGGGCAAAAGCAGTAGAGTGCTGCGTAATAAAATTACAAGCAGGGTCTGGCAAGAAGACCTGCAAATCCGAAACGAGGAGAATGATATGGCGGTAACGCAAACGGCTCAGGCATGTGACCTGGTCATTTTCGGGGCGAAAGGCGACCTGGCGCGCCGTAAACTGTTGCCATCCCTGTATCAGCTGGAAAAAGCCGGTCAGATCCACCCGGAAACCCGCATTCTGGGGGTAGGGCGCGCCGACTGGGATAAAGAAGCCTATACCAAAGTAGTGCGTGAAGCGCTGGAAACCTTCATGAAAGAGAAGATTGACGAAGCGCTGTGGGACACCCTGAGCGGCCGTCTCGACTTCTGCAATCTCGATGTGAATGACGTTTCTGCCTTTTCCCGCCTGGGTGAGATGTTGGACCAGAAAAACCGCGTCACCATTAACTATTTCGCCATGCCGCCGAGCACCTTCGGTGCCATCTGCAAAGGGCTGGGCGAAGCGAAACTGAACGCCAAGCCGGCGCGCGTGGTCATGGAAAAACCACTCGGCACCTCGCTGGATACCTCGCGGGAAATCAACGACCAGGTGGGCGAGTTCTTTGAAGAGTGCCAGGTCTACCGCATCGACCACTATCTCGGGAAAGAGACGGTGCTCAACCTGCTGGCGCTGCGCTTTGCCAACTCCCTGTTCGTTAACAACTGGGATAACCGCACCATTGACCACGTTGAAATCACCGTGGCAGAAGAGGTGGGTATCGAAGGCCGCTGGGGCTATTTCGACCAGGCCGGGCAGATGCGCGATATGATCCAGAACCACCTGCTGCAGATCCTGTGCATGATTGCTATGTCGCCGCCGTCTGATCTGACCGCCGACAGCATTCGCGATGAAAAAGTGAAGGTGCTGAAATCCCTGCGCCGCATCGATCGCACCAACGTGCGCGAAAAAACCGTGCGCGGTCAGTACTCCGCCGGCTTTGCCCAGGGCAAAAAAGTGCCGGGCTATCTGGAAGAAGAGGGTGCGAACAAATCCAGCAACACCGAAACCTTCGTGGCGATCCGCGTGGACATCGACAACTGGCGCTGGGCCGGCGTGCCGTTCTACCTGCGTACCGGGAAACGTCTGCCGACCAAATGCTCTGAAGTCGTGGTCTATTTTAAAACCCCGGAGCTGAACCTGTTTAAAGAGTCATGGCAGGATCTGCCGCAGAACAAGCTCACCATTCGCCTGCAGCCGGACGAAGGTGTGGACATCCAGGTGCTGAACAAGGTGCCGGGTCTGGACCACAAGCATAACCTGCAGATCACCAAGCTCGATCTGAGCTACTCCGAAACCTTCAACGAAACGCACCTCGCCGATGCCTACGAGCGTCTGCTGCTGGAAACCATGCGCGGTATCCAGGCGCTGTTTGTTCGCCGTGACGAAGTGGAAGAGGCGTGGAAGTGGGTTGACTCTATCACCGAAGCCTGGGCGGCGGACAACGACGCGCCGAAGCCGTATCAGGCCGGCACCTGGGGTCCGGTGGCGTCGGTGGCGATGATCACCCGCGACGGCCGTTCCTGGAACGAGTTCGAATAACCCCCGCTGCGTCAGGTTACCCATTTTACCGGTAACATGATCTGACGCAGGTTGACTCCTGATTTACAAATTTAACGCCCTGACTGGATTCACCAGCAGGGCTTTTTTCATTACACTGGCTGAAGCGATTTTGCCCTTGCCGGGCGTGGATACAGCGTTTCAGCGCAGTTGTTCTCTCTGTTACGCCTGCATTCCAGCGCCCTGAGGCACTACTCTTATCAGGAGCTTTTATGAATCCTTCAATGTTACGCGTAACAAATCGAATTATTGAGCGCTCGCGAAAGAGCCGTAGCGCTTACCTCGCCCGGATCGAACAGGCGAAGAGCGACACGGTGCACCGCGCGTCGCTGGCCTGCGGTAACCTGGCCCACGGCTTTGCTGCCTGCCAGCCGGACGATAAAGCCTCCCTGAAGAGTATGCTGCGCCATAACATCGGCATCATCACCTCCTACAACGATATGCTCTCCGCGCATCAGCCCTATGAGCGTTACCCGGATATCATCCGTAACGCGCTGCATGAGAGCGGTGCCGTGGCGCAGGTGGCAGGCGGCGTGCCGGCGATGTGCGATGGCGTTACCCAGGGTCAGGACGGCATGGAGCTGTCGCTGCTGAGCCGGGAAGTGATCGCCATGTCCGCGGCGGTCGGCCTGTCGCACAATATGTTCGACGGCGCGCTCTATCTTGGCGTGTGCGACAAAATCGTCCCGGGCCTGGCAATGGCCGCGTTCTCTTTCGGCCATCTGCCGTCGGTGTTTATTCCCTCCGGCCCAATGGCCAGCGGCCTGCCGAACAAAGAGAAGGTGCGTATCCGCCAGCTCTATGCCGAAGGTAAAGTGGATCGCATGGCGCTGCTGGAGTCGGAAGCTGCCTCCTACCATGCTCCCGGCACCTGCACCTTCTACGGCACCGCCAACACCAACCAGATGGTGGTGGAGTTTATGGGAATGCAGCTGCCCGGCTCGTCGTTTGTTCACCCGGATGCCGAACTGCGCGACGCGCTGACCCGTGCAGCGGCACGCCAGGTAACGCGCCTGACCGGAAACGGTAACGAATGGATGCCGATCGGCAAAATGGTAGATGAAAAAGTGGTGGTTAACGGCATTGTTGCCCTGCTGGCCACTGGCGGCTCCACCAACCACACCATGCACCTGGTGGCGATGGCGCGCGCGGCGGGCATCATCATTAACTGGGATGACATCTCCGAGCTGTCGGACGTGGTGCCGCTGATGGCGCGGCTCTATCCGAACGGCCCGGCGGACATCAACCACTTCCAGGCCGCCGGTGGTGTGCCGGTGCTGATCCGCGAGCTGCTGAAGGGCGGGTTGCTGCACGAGGACGTCAACACCGTCGCCGGGTTCGGCCTGCGTCGTTATACCCTGGAGCCGTGGCTCAACAACGGCCAGCTCGACTGGCGCGAAGGGGCAGAGGCCTCGCTCGACAGCGAGATCATCGCCACCATTGAAAAACCGTTCTCGCGCCACGGCGGCACCAAAGTGCTGAGCGGCAACCTCGGGCGCGCGGTGATGAAAACCTCGGCGGTGCCGGTAGAGAACCAGATTATTGAAGCCCCGGCGGTGGTATTCGAGAGCCAGCACGACGTGCTGCCCGCCTTCGAAGCGGGTCTGCTGGACCGCGATTGCGTGGTGGTGGTTCGTCATCAGGGGCCAAAAGCGAACGGGATGCCAGAATTACATAAACTCATGCCGCCACTTGGTGTATTATTGGACCGCTGTTTCAAAATTGCGTTAGTTACCGATGGACGACTCTCTGGCGCATCCGGTAAGGTACCTTCCGCTATCCACGTCACGCCTGAAGCCTACGGCGGTGGGATGCTGGCGAAGGTGCGCGACGGCGACCTCATTCGCGTTAACGGGCAGACCGGCGAGCTGACGCTGCTGGTGGACGACGCCGAACTGGCGGCCCGTGAAGCCTTTGTGCCGGATCTGAGCGCGATGCGTGTTGGCACCGGACGTGAGCTGTTTGGCGCGTTACGCGAGAAGTTATCCGGCGCGGAACAGGGCGCAACCTGTATTACTTTTGAATAATTCCCGGCGCACGATGTGCCGGACACAGATGAATTAATTAAAACTGGCGGGAGTAAATCTGAATGAAAAACTGGAAAACAAGTGCCGAAGCGATCCTTACCTCAGGCCCGGTTGTCCCTGTCATCGTCATTAACAAACTCGAACACGCTGTGCCGATGGCAAAAGCGCTGGTTGCTGGCGGCGTGCGCGTGCTGGAAGTGACCCTGCGCACCGAGTGCGCGCTGGAAGCGATTCGCCTGATTGCCAAAGAAGTGCCGGATGCCATCATCGGCGCGGGCACCGTGCTGAACGCGAAGCAGCTCGCCGAGGTCACCGACGCGGGTGCCCAGTTCGCCATCAGCCCGGGCCTCACCGAGCCGCTGCTGAAAGCGGCTACCGAAGGCACCATCCCGCTGATCCCGGGCATCAGTACCGTGTCTGAGCTGATGCTGGGCATGGACTACGGTCTGAAAGAGTTCAAATTCTTCCCGGCGGAAGCGAACGGCGGCACCAAAGCGCTGCAGGCTATCGCAGGCCCGTTCTCCCAGGTACGTTTCTGCCCGACCGGCGGTATCTCCCCGGCTAACTACCGTGACTACCTGGCGCTGAAAAGCGTGCTGTGCATCGGCGGCTCCTGGCTGGTGCCGGCTGACGCGCTGGAAAGCGGTGACTACGATCGCATCACCACCCTGGCGCGTGAAGCGGTCGCTGGCGCGCAGCAGTAATAAAAAAGGCGAGGGCAGCTGCCACTCGCCTCACTATCATCAGGCCCGGCCATGCAGCCGGGCTTTTTTTATCCCTGTACCACCACGGACGCGGCAGCCGTTTTGGCACGCGCAACGGCCTCTTCCACGCTGTCGGCGGCGGCGAGGGCCACGCCGAGACGGCGCGTGCCGTTGATCTCCGGCTTGCCAAACAGGCGCAGCTGGACGCTGGCACCCAGCGCCTGCTCCAGATTGCTGTACTTCAGGTTATCGCTGGTCAGCTGCGGCAGAATGACGGCGGACGCGGACGGGCCATACTGGCGAATACCGCCGATCGGCAACCCGGTAAAGGCGCGCACGTGCAGCGCGAACTCAGAGAGATCCTGTGAAATCAGGGTCACCATGCCGGTATCATGCGGGCGCGGCGAGACTTCGCTGAAAATCACCTCATCGCCACAGATAAACAGCTCCACGCCAAACAGGCCATAGCCCCCGAGCGCCAGCACCACTTTTCGCGCCATCTCCTGAGCGCGCGTCAGCGCCAGCTCGCTCATCTGCTGCGGCTGCCAGGACTCGCGATAGTCGCCGTCCTCCTGACGATGGCCCACCGGGGCGCAGAAATGAACGCCATCCACCGCGCTGACGGTGAGCAGGGTGATCTCAAAATCAAAATTGACCACGCCTTCCACGATAACCCGCCCGGCCCCGGCGCGGCCGCCCTGTTGCGCGTATTCCCATGCCTGCGCCAGCTGGTCTGCGCTACGGATAAAACTCTGTCCTTTTCCGGAAGAACTCATCACCGGTTTTACGATGCAGGGCAGTCCGATGGTGTCCACCGCCGCACGGAAGGCGCTTTCGCTGTCGGCAAACTGATAGCTTGAGGTAGGGATCGCCAGCGTTTCAGCCGCGAGACGGCGAATGCCTTCCCGGTTCATGGTCAGCTGCGTGGCGCGCGCGGTTGGCACGACGTGCTGCCCGGCCTGCTCCAGTTCCACCAGCATATCGGTTGCGATGGCCTCGATCTCCGGCACGATATAGTGTGGCTTTTCCTGCTCCACCAGCGCCTTGAGTGCGGCAGCATCAAGCATGTTGATGACATGGCTGCGGTGGGCGACGTGCATGGCCGGGGCGTCAGGATAGCGATCGACGGCAATCACTTCGATGCCCAGACGCTGACACTCAATCGCGACTTCCTTACCCAGTTCACCCGATCCTAAAAGCATTACCCGCGTTGCTGCGGGGCGCAGCGCCGTACCCAACTTAGCCATAACCCTGTATCCTGATGTGAAAAAATGACCGGCGCAGTATAAACGAAAACGTTTGCGTTGGCAGTGATTTTACGGTTGCATCCTGGGGTGATGAGGGTTTATACTGTATATAAATACAGTGATGCGAGGCTGCAAAATGACCGTTGAAATTAAATATGTAGTTGTCCGCGAAGGTGAGGAAAAGATGTCTTTTGCTAATAAAAAAGATGCTGACGCTTACGACAAAATGCTCGATCTGGCAGAAGTGCTTGGCGACTGGTTACAGGATAGCCCGCTGAAGCTGGAAGATGACCAGAACGACGCGCTGGCGATGTGGCTGGCCGGGCAGCGCGACGTCCTGAGCACAATTATTAAAACCGGCAAGCTGCCGGAGAGCGACGCTTCAGAAAAAGCGGCCCCGGCATCACGTAAAAAGGCCAGCGCTGACGCGCCGTCCGCCGACGTGAAGCCGATTAAAGCGGCATAATCAGACCAGAGACACTGGCGTTACTAAGGTTTTCGACCATGCTTTTTCTGAATGCACTGACAGGAGAACAGCATGATCAAAACAGGAACGCGACTTATGGGGCTGCTGATATTGTGCAGCGCCCCGGCTCTGGCTGCGCCCGCCCACGACGTGAGTTTTCCGCGCTGCGAAGGCAGTGACGCCGAAACCATCGCGTCGAGCGTGAAGCGCGACTATCAGCAAAACCGTATCCCGCGCTGGGCTGATGACCAGCGTATCCTCGGCCAGGCCGATCCGGTTGCCTGGGTGAACCCGAAAGAGGTGCGCGGGGAAGACGACACCTGGCAGGTGCCGCTGACGGTGCGCGGTAAAAACACCGACATCCAGTATCGGGTCACTATCGACTGCCGTAAAGGCACCGCCCGCTACCAGCACTGATCCCTCAGGCAGCCCCGGCTGCCTGTGTTGTTTCTGTTTCCCGGCGGCGCGACGCTGTTTTGCCCGGTCAGCAGGCAATAATTTTCCCTTCCTTGCTCAACCCCGACATTTCTTGACGCTCGGTCACTTACCCTCGGTTAAACATCTGCATTAACGGGGAAAAAGAATGTCTCAATGGTTGAAACAGCTTCAGTCCGTACTGGGTCAGGCGAAATCCGCGACCCAGCAATCCGGCGGCAAAGAACAGGGTTACAGCAAGTACATGCCCGGCGCGCTGGGCGGCCTCGCGGGGCTGCTGGTGGCTAACTCCTCCTCGCGTAAACTGTTAACCAAATATGCCGGCAGTGCGCTGCTGATGGGCGGCGGAGCGGTGGCAGGCACCGTACTGTGGAATAAGTACAAAGACAAAGTGCGCGCGGCGCATCAGGATGAACCGGGCTACGGTCAGCACCATTCGCCGCTGGACGTGCGCACCGAGCGCCTGATCCTCGCGCTGGTGTTTGCCGCGAAAAGCGACGGGCATATCGACGACCAGGAGCGCCAGGCCATCGAGCAGCAGCTGCGCGAGGCTGGCGTTGAGCAGCAGGGGCGGGTGCTGATCCAGCAGGCCATTGAGCAGCCGCTGGATCCAAAACGCATCGCCAGCGGTATTCAGAATGAAGAAGAAGCGCTGGAGGTGTACTTCCTGAGCTGTGCCGCCATCGATATCGATCACTTTATGGAGCGCAGCTACCTCAACGCGCTCGGTGACGAGCTGAAGATCCCGCAGGACGTGCGTACCAGCATCGAGCAGGATCTGAAACAGCAAAAACAAGCGCTGCCGGGGTAGTCCTTTCGGCTAAATGTCATGTTTCGCTTGCATCACGCGTGGGTTTTGCCACCCTTACAGGGTGTTAAACGCAAAAGAAAAATGACATGCCACCAAAAGCGAGAAAAATCCCCCATGCGCTCACCGAGCATGGCGACACCCGTATCGACAATTACTTCTGGCTGCGCGACGACACGCGTTCGCAGCCGGAGGTGCTGGAGTACCTGAACCAGGAGAACGATTACGGGCGCGATATCATGGCCACGCAGCAGGCGCTGCAGGACCGTTTACTCAAGGAGATGGTTGACCGCATCCCCCAGCGCGACGTCTCCGCCCCCTACGTGAACAACGGCTATCGCTACCGGCACGTGTATGAAACCGGCTGCGAGTATGCGATCTATCAGCGTCAGTCGGTGATGTGTTCAGAATGGGATGACTGGGAACTGCTGCTGGATTCCAACAAGCGCGCGGCCCACAGTGAGTTCTACACGCTTGGCGGCCTGTCAATTACTCCTGATAACAGCATCATGGCGCTGGCGGAAGATTTCCTCTCCCGCCGCCAGTACGGTTTGCGTTTCCGTAATCTGGAAACCGGAAACTGGTATCCCGAAATGCTGGAGAACGTCTCGCCGAGCTTTGTCTGGGCAAACGACTCCACCACGCTCTATTACGTGCGTAAGCATGCCACCACGCTGCTGCCGTATCAGGTGTGGCGTCATACCATCGGCACGCCGTCGAAGTGGGATGAGCTGGTGTACGAAGAGAAGGACGACACCTTCTACGTCAGCCTGCACAAAACCACCTCCCGGCACTTCATCCAGATCTACCTCAACAGCGCCACCACCAGCGAAGTGCTGCTGCTGGATGCCGAGCTGCCCGACGCGCAGCCGCAATGCTTCCTCGCACGCCGCAAAGATCATGAATACAGCCTCGACCACTACCAGCATACTTTTTATCTGCGCTCGAACCGCGACGGCAAAAACTTTGGTCTGTTCCGCACCCGAGTGCGTGACGAAGCGCGATGGGAAGTGCTGATCCCGGCGCGCGACCACATCATGTTGGAAGGCTTCACCCTGTTCACCGACTGGCTGGTGGTGGAAGAGCGTCAGCGCGGGCTCACCAGCCTGCGGCAGATCAACCGCAAAACCCGGGAAGTGACCGGTATCGCCTTCGACGATCCGGCTTATGTGACCTGGCTTGCCTATAACCCGGAGCCGGAAACGTCACGCCTGCGCTACGGCTACTCCTCCATGACCACGCCGGACACGCTGTTTGAGCTGGACATGGATACCGGCGAGCGGCGGGTGCTGAAGCAGACCGAGGTAGCGGGCTTTGATGCCGGGAACTACCGCAGCGAGCATCTGTGGGTGAAGGCGCGGGACGGGGTCGAAGTGCCGGTGTCTCTGGTGTATCACAAGTCCTGGTTCCAGCGCGGCAAGAACCCGCTGCTGGTCTATGGCTACGGCTCCTATGGCACCTGCATGGATGCTGACTTCAGCACCAGCCGCCTGAGCCTGCTGGATCGCGGGTTCGTCTATGCCATCGCCCATATCCGCGGCGGCGGCGAGCTGGGGCAGGGCTGGTACGAAGACGGCAAATTCCTGAAGAAGAAAAATACCTTCAACGACTACATCGACGTCTGCGATGCCCTGCTGAAAGAAGGCTATGGCGACAAACGCTATGTCTATGGCATGGGCGGCAGCGCGGGCGGAATGCTGATGGGGACCGTCATCAACGAACGCCCGGAGCTGTTTCACGGCGTGGTCGCCCAGGTGCCGTTTGTCGATGTGGTCACCACCATGCTGGATGAATCCATCCCGCTCACCACCGGCGAGTTCGAGGAGTGGGGTAATCCGAAGGATGAAACCTACTATCACTACATGAAGGATTACAGCCCTTACGATCGGGTAACCGCCCAGGCTTACCCGCATCTGCTGGTCACTACCGGGCTGCACGACTCCCAGGTGCAGTACTGGGAACCCGCTAAATGGGTGGCGAAGCTGCGGGAGTATAAAACGGACGATAACCTGCTGCTGCTCTGTACCGATATGGATTCCGGGCACGGCGGGAAATCGGGGCGCTTCAAGTCCTATGAAGGGGTGGCGATGGAATATGCTTTCCTGATCGCGCTGGCGCAGGGCACGCTGCCTGGCCAGGCGACCCGGTAATTACTCTTCGCCCAGGTAGTGGCACAGCGTCAGGTGCCACTCCGGGGTCATGGCTTTGAAATTGTTCTTCATCCAGCGCAGGTAGCCGGGATCGCGATCGGCGATTTCCGCCACCGGTCGGCCACGATATTTCCCGAACGGGAAGGTCTGGATCAGCCCCGGTCGTCCGGTCACCTCTACCATCTCTTCCGGCGTCCAGCCGGAGTTCTCCATAATATCAATCAGCAGCGCCGCGGTGATGTAGCAGTCAAACAGCGCGCGGTGATGATGCAGATCCGGTGGCGTCTCAACGTGCAGCTTGCGCGACTTATACAGCGCCATATTGCTGTATTTGATGCCGGGCCACAGGCGGCGCGCCAGCTTGACGGTGCAGATCCAGTCTCCGCGCATCGGCGGCAGCATACGCTGGTCGAAACTGGCGTTGTGCGCCACGTAATAAGGACTGCCGTGATAGCGTGGAATGACGTCTTCAATCCACGGCTTGTCGGCGACCATCGCTTCGGTGATTTTATGGATCGCCATCGCCTGCGGGCTGATAGGACGGTCGGGGCGCACCAGGTCGCTCATGGGATTGACGATCTGACCGTCGATGATGTCCACCGAGGCGACTTCCACCACGCCGCCCTGAAGGCCGCAGGTTTCGGTATCGATAACGCGTAGCATGGTTTACTCCGGAAATAGAAATGCAACCCCGCCAGGGCAGAGCCTGACGAGGATCAGCGCTATTTCGTTTTAGGTTCGTAGGGCAGACGGGACAGGTTGACCGACGCCAGGCGGTGGGCGATAAGACGCTCGCGAAAATAGGCGCGCAGTGCTTCAGGCTGCTCGCGCTCCACCATCTCGGCCACTACCGGCATATTGTAGCGCTCTTTAAACGCCACGCCCGCGGCGGCCAGATCGACGTTGACCTTGTCCATCTCATCCTGGGGACGTTGTGCCAGATTATATTGCATGAGGGTTCTCCTTCTGGATGCAGGCAAAGGTACTGTGCAGCCGGGCAGATGACAAGCCCTTATCGTTTCGACTTCCCTGCTAAAACTGATATTCTTTTGCCAGTCTTGCAAATAAGGAATGGAAATATGTCACTTCCCCGCCGTGTGCTCGCTTCCCTGTTAACCCTGACCGCCACGCTGGCATTTTCGTCTGCCGCGCTGGCCCATGCGCACCTCACGCAGCAGACCCCGGCAGCCAATGCCGCGCTGCGCGAAGCGCCGAAAGCGCTGACGCTTAATTTCTCCGAAGGCGTGGAGAAGAACTTCAGCAAGGTAGTCCTGCTTGGCCCGGACGACCAGCCGGTCGCGACCGGAAAGGCCACCCTGAATGCCAGCGATGATAAGCAGCTGATGGTGCCGGTGAACGCTCCGCTGAAAACCGGGCGCTACCAGGTGCAGTGGCAGGTGGTTTCCGTTGACGGGCACAAAACCAAAGGAACTTACGCGTTCAGTATCCAGTAATGCCTGAGCTGCTCTATCCCGCGCTGCGCTGCCTGCACGTTCTCGCGCTCTGCACCCTGTTCGGCGCAGCGGTCTGCCTTGTCTTTTTCGCCGCCGGCGCGCTGAAATCCGCGCTGCGGGATGCGTTGCGTGGTTATCAGGTCGTGGCTGTGTTGTTGCTGATGTTCACCACGGTCGGCATCTATCTCACCCAGGCGGGGCTGATGGGGGATGGGCCGGGGGATATGATTAACCCGCAGGTATTGCAGGCCGTCGCCGGTACGCGCTTTGGCAGCGTCTGGATGGTGCAGGGCGCGCTGGCGGCAGCCACGCTGCTGGCGATTTTACTGCGCATGCCCACGGCGGCGATCCTGCTGCTGCCTGCGGGGCAGCTGATGCTGCTGGCCTGGACCGGTCATGCCGCGATGAATGACGGGGCCATCGGCGCGCTACAGCGCCTGAACCATACGCTGCACCTGCTGTGCGTCGCCTGGTGGCTGGGCGGTTTACTGCCGCTGCTGATCTGTATGCGGCTGGCGGTGAAGCCGGGGCTACAGGCGCTGGCGATCACCGCCATGCAGCGCTTCTCCCTGACCGGTCACCTGGCGGTGGCGGGCGCTATCGTCACCGGAACGCTGAATGCGTTGCTTATCGGCCGTTTCGCCTGGCACGGATTCACGCCGTGGTTCCAGCTGCTGTTGATCAAATGTGCGCTGGTGGCCGGGATGGTGGCAATAGCGCTCTATAACCGTTATGTTCTGGTACCACGTTTTCACGCCAGCGGTGCGGCGATATCGCGCTTCATCCGCATGACGCAAACTGAAATGCTGCTCGGTGTCATGGTCATTGCAACAGTCAGCCTGTTCGCGACCTGGGCACCATTCTGAATGATTGATATGTAACAAGAGAAAGCTATGAAAAAGACGTTACTGGCACTGCTGTTAACCGCCGTATCCGGTCTGGCGTTTGCCGCGCCGCAGGTGACAACCGTGAGCCGTTTTGAGATCGGTAAAGACAAGTGGGCGTTTAATCGTGAAGAGGTGATGCTCTCCTGTCGCCCTGACGGTGCGCTGTTTGTTATTAACCCGTCAACCCTGATGCAGTATCCGCTTAATGATAAGGCCCAGCAGCAGGTCGCGAGCGGCAAAACCAGCGGCCAGCCAGTTTCCATTCTGGTGGTGGACGATCCGGCGCGCCCGGGCCACAAGATGAGCCTTGAACCGTTTATCGAGCGTGCGCAGGCGCTGTGTAAGTCCTGAGCCACAGGCATAAAAAAACCGCGCTGCAGCGCGGTTTTTTTTGGATGATCGCATCAGATCGGCTTTTTTTGCCCGCGTGAGAGTTGCGGACTGGAAAACCTGACGTCGTCATCTATTCTTAAAGTGCAAGGCGACTAAGCCTGCATTAATGCCAACTTTTAGCGCACGGCTCTATCCAAGGAGCCATTTCCCTGGACCGAAAACAGGAATCGTTTTCGGTCTTTTTTTATCCGTTGCCTGAGGCCTTTCCAGTACGGAGGGCGCATCCTGTAAACCCATTCCGAACGGCCATCGGCTGCGATAAACCATAACATACACCGCGGTGCCTGCGTCCAGGGATTTTTCAGCTGAATGTTAAATTTATTTCTCTGTCGTGTTGCCGGCCAGCCGCGCCGCGCTTCGCTCAGGCGTTATTCCCGCAAGCCCCAGCCCCAGCAGACAGAACGCCATCAGCGCCGCCGGTGCGCCCGCGTCGCTATACAGTAGCCCGAACAGCATCGAGCCGATAACCTGACCCACCGCCAGCATAAAGAACGCCAGCCCCACGCCGGACGCGGGGGCATCAGGCGCGGCGTTAGCCCCGTGCACCAGCAGTACCCCGGAAAGCGTAATATAACCCGCGCCGCACAGGGCCACCGCCGGGATCAGCCAGCCGTTAAAGCCTTCAGTAAAGGCCAGCGCCAGCAGCGGGAACGCCATCGCCATCTGGGCAACGCGATAGATACGCGCCAGGCCGAAACGCGCCGCTGCCGGGCCGGTGAATACGCCAAGCACGCCCGCACCGCCGCTCACCAGCCACAGCAGGCTGGCCGCCTGGTCGTCCACCTGCACATGCTGGCGCAGCACGTCCGGGCCGAAGCTCCACCAGGCCGCGCTGGCGATGCCGCTGACCAGGGCAATTACTGCCAGACGGCGCATCACCGGCTGGCGCACCCGGGCGATAAACCCGGCGGCAGGTGCGGCGGGGGTATCGCTGCGTCCGGGTAGCCAGCGCAGGAGTGGGATCAGGCAGAGCAGGGCGATGACGGCGAACATCACGCAGGCGCTGCGCCAGCCGCCGGGGAGCAGCATCAGCACCGGCACGGAGAGGATAATGCCGCCCCCGGTGCCGGCATTGATCACCGTATTGACCTGCGGCTGACGGGCAGCACTGATGCAGCGGCTGACCGCCGCGGCAAGAGACGGTGAGGCGAGGCCGGAGCTGAGGCCAGCGATAAACAGCCCGGCGGCCAGCATCCCCGGCGAGGCGGCGCGGGCGAGCAGCACCAGTCCGGCGGCGGCGAACAGCGTAGCCGTGATGCCGGTCAGGCGCGGGCCAAGACGCGCCGTCACCCGGGAAGCGCTCAGCGAGGCGAGGCAGTAAGCCACAAAGCTGCAGGCGGCGATAATCCCGGCGATACGCGGGGAAAACGGGACGTCCTGCGCGATATCCGGGAGCATCAGTCCCCAGGAGAACCGTGCCAGGCCATAGGTGACGGCAATCAGCGAAAAGCCGGTGAGGCTCAGGGCAAGATCACTTCTCATCGTCTTCTCCGGCATGGCGCAGCACCAGCGCCGCGGTGGCAGCGGCCTGGTGGGCGGCATTCGGGCCAACGATCAGCCCGGCGGTGATGGCACCTTCGAACAGCATCCAGACCGCGTCTCTCGCGGCGATGGCCGGGATGCAGGCGCTGAGGTAGCGGCGCAGCGCATAGCGAAAATCGAGGGCGTGAGCAGAGAGACGCGCATCCTGCTGGGCATATTCCCCCCAGACCTTGAGAAAGAAGCAGCCTTCGGCACCCTGCGCCTGCATCCAGCGCGCCAGCACGGCGAACAGGTGTGGGATGGCGTGCGGATTATCAGGCGGCAGCAGATCGGCGAAAAAGCGCTGCTGGCGGGCATCCATCACGGCTTCGGTGAGATGGTCGCGGGACGGAAAATAGCGGTAAAAGGTGCGCGTCGATACCCCGGCCTCGCGGCAGAGCACGTCGGTGCTGGTGGCGTGAAAGCCGTTGGCGTAGAACAGCCGCTCAGCGGCGTTGAGAATGTCTTGTCGTTTGTCCATGCATTAAAAGTAAACCGATCGTTTTACTTTGGCAAAAAAATAGCCAAAAAAAGCCGCTCCAGTGAGCGGCCTGACCGGTGCGCTAGCGGCTATTTCTGGATCAGAAAGCGCAGCACCGGCCCGTCCTGCTGAATGTCCAGCACGGTATAACCGTGGTTACGGGCATCCTGAGGAATGTTATTGATCGACTGGGCGCAGTCGCTGATCACTTCGAGGATCTCGCCGCGCGCCAGCTGCGGCATCTGCTCCAGCATGGCAACCGCGGGGTAGGGGCAGGATTCCCCCTGCATATCCAGACGGTAATCGGGGATGTGTGTGGTCATACTGGCTCCTTAAAAGTCTCAAGCGTGGTGCGGCGGCGGAAGAAGTACTTCTCCCAGCCAACGATTAACAACAGGGCGACGAGCAGCAGCCCATAGGTCATCAACAGCCCGCCCAGCGGACCGAAGGTGTTCAGCAGATTGACTTTATCCCAGCTCGTGGCGAGGGAGGGTGCAAGGTCGTCCCAGTAGTACGCCAGCAGCGTAGAGCCAATCACGTTCCCCAGACCCACCCACCAGAAGTGCACCTGGCCTTCCACTGCGCGGTACATCCAGCCGGTTTCACACCCGCCCGCCAGCACGATGCCGAAGCCAAACAGCAGACCCCCGATCACCGCATTAGGGCCGGCCCACATGATTTTGGCCTCGACGCCGAGCTGCACGTAGCTGTAGATGCCGATGGCGCTGACCGCCATACCGAACACGATCGCCTTTGCCATATGGGTGCGCCCGGTGATCCACATGTCGCGGAACGCTGAGGTGAAGCAGATCTGCGCACGCTCAATAAGCAGCCCGAAGCCCACGCCGCACAGCATCGCCAGCCCGAGCTTCGGCTGCTGGAACGCGGTGAGCAGCGCCCAGCCAACGATGGCGACAAACACCGCTACCCCGAGCCGGAAGCGGCGGCGGGCGCGATCGACCTGCTGCGTTGGCGAGGAGGCCGCAGAGACTTTTTCCAGTTTCACCGGCAGGCGGAACATTGGCAGCAGAGTAAAGCGTGCGCCAAACCAGGTGCCGATAGCGGTGGCGACGGCAAAAAACCATGCGTGCAGCGAGAACTGCGGAATGCCGGTAAAGAACGCGGCGAGGTTGCAGCCCATCGCCAGTCGGGCGCCGAAGCCGGCGATAATCCCACCGGCGACCGCCTGGGCAATGCGGATCCGGCTGCGGGGCAGGCGCAGCTTAACGTTGTTGGCCCACAGCGCGGCAGCGAAACAGCCGCCGAACATGCCGATGATCATCATGCCGTCGATACGGGTCAGCGGCGTGCCTTCGAGGTGAATGAGTTTGAAATAGCCCCACTCCTCGGTATGCACGCCAGCCAGCTGCAGCAGCTGCCCACCCCAGCGGGTAAACTCTCCGGTGACAGCCCAGAAGGTGCCGGTCAGCCCAAAATAGTAAGTAGACAGAACGCCGGCGGCGATAACAGCGGGCAGGGGTGCCCAGAATTTAATCAGATACGTGTGTTTAAAGTAGTGCCATGACATGCGGATAGCCTCTGAACTCAGAAGGATCTACTGCGTCATTACCTGACGCGGGGAGCCGGTATAATACATCAGTTAAGATTAATCCTGGAGAAAATATATTCTTCGCCCCATAAGGGTGCGCTTGGGGTCATTAACGAGCATAACGGGAAACATATATTTTCGGCAAAATGCTATAAATACAACCTGTTGATTACTAAGTAATAAGTATTGTCACGCAAGAAAAAGGAATATTAGCGGATACCCCGCAATGGGGAATTGTCCTAAAGGATAAATTTGAATAGAGCGCGTTTTTGCCGTTTCCTGTGCGGATAAACCGGTTATTGAACGCGGTACATTGTTTATCAGACGCGGTGAACCCATAAAGCGGATATGGAGGTTACACATGAACCAATTAACGATCGGCCAGCTTATTAATACCGCCCCAACGGTGGCGAAGTTCGAAAGTAAGATCGCTCAGGAGCTGATCGAAGCGATGGCGCAGAGTCTGGAGTATCTGCTGGAAGAGAATGCCGAACTGCGTAAGCACCTGCACGGTACTTTGCCGACGCGGGTGTTAATAAACTAAGCGTGGCAGCGTGCGCCTGGCTCCCCCCGGGCGGCGCACCGGCAGGGCAGTGACCCGCCCGGTCAAATGCCCTTGATAAGGATCTACTTAATCTGATTTTTGCTGACTGGCTGGCATTAACTCAGGGTAATTTGTCGGGCAGAATTTCTATGGCAATCAACATGCCTTTCTCGATAGTAATCGCCTTAACCTCTTTTAAACGCGACAGTACTTTAAACACGCCGCTGCGTGAAAGCTGGGTGCGGCTACGCACGTACTCTTCCACTTTCACGCTGGTGCGGATCTCCTCAGGCTCGTTTATTAATTCCACCAGCTGATTGCATACCATTGAATAGGTATCCGGCGTTGTCAGCAGACTCATGTGGATTAATAACCGGGTGGAAAGCTCCTGCAAAAATCCGGCATATAACTGCCAGCTATTCGTCTTCTGAATGAGCGCCATAAACTCATCCTGAGGAATGGACGCCACTTCGCACTCCGTTTCCGCCACAAATATCAGCCCCAGCAGCTCCTGATCGGGAAACGCCACGCCGCCAATCCAGGGCGCGTGAATGCGTCCAAGCTGGATACGCGGATCCTTATAAAAGCCAGAAACCTGGCCGCTGCGAAACAGGAAACAGCGCCCTTTGTTATGGCCGGAAAAGGTAAAGCGGCTGCGTGCCGGATAAATTTTAAAACTGACGAACTCACTCAGACTATCAATAAGATCCCCTGCATGAGTGAATTGCGTCTTCTTCATCGCCATCAACGACTGGGTTCGCGCGGTCATAGCATCATCGCCGAGAGAGGGAGTAAACAATATATAGCACAGTTATATATTGTTTACCGTGGAAAACCCGCAACAGGGCGGGTCGCGAGTGGCTCAGTATTTCTCTGGTAAGCCGTTGATACTCAGCAGGATCCCCCGCTCTGCTGTGATGTACCCGTCGGCCTTAAGCCGCGACAGAATACGCATCACGCCGCTGCGCGACAGAAAGGTACGCGACAAAATATAATTGGCGGCAGTGATGTTTTGCTTAATCGACGGTGGTTCGCTCGCGAGCTGCACCAGCTGATTTTTGATGATCTCGTAGGAGGAGAGCTGCGAGATAGAGACGCAGTGGGTATAGATTTTGCTGGTGTTATAGATCAGCAGGTTAACGTAGTTTTCCCACAGGTTGTGCGTTTTGATAATGTGCCGGGCCTCAGCCAGCGAGAGCGTGCCGATCAGCGAATCTTCCAGGGTGCGCAGATAGAGATGTTGCGAAATACCGGTCTGATTGCCGAGGCCAAATATAAAGGGCGCGTTTTCCGAGTTAAGAATGATGCTGTCGCTGCTGCGATAGAGCGCCACGCTGCCTTTAAACAGTAATAAGCACTGATTTTCCTGACCTTTATTAAAGTTAAGCGACTTTCGCTTTTGTGTTAACGATTTATTGCATTCAGGAGAGAGGTGCTGCATCAGCAGGCTAATATCCGTGTCAGGCTTATTGGGTTCATTACTCTTCTCGCTTTCAGGGCGCCGTCTTTTTAACGCACTCATGGTAGGGATAACTCCATAAATAACTTTGCATTACCGGGATGAATATTTGGCGGGATTATGATGTCAGGAAACCCGAGCATAAAGAATCTTCTGGTCTATTTGTGGACTAAAAAGCGGTTGTCACCAGACAGTGGTTATATCAAAATTCGCACCAACAACGGCGCTGCCTAATATCATTAAGCCTGTTCTGGTTAGTGATTCAATTCCAGCTTGTGATAATCCTTAGGTCATAAAGTTGAAATTAAATTAACTGATTAATCCCGGCGATATTGGGCAGCCCGGTGTGCTGCATAAGGAACCTGGCTCCCGGATAAAACTCACGCGTTCAGGTTTTACCGGAACTGAATTAAATAAAGGATATTGTGATGAAAAAAAATGTAATTGCTGTTGCATTCGCAACGCTGGCTGCTCTGTCTGCGTCTTCTGTATTTGCCGCTGACGGTACTGTGAATTTCACCGGTGAAATTATCGATGAAGCTTGTACTGTTGATATTGGCACCAGCGATGCGCTGACCGTTAATCTGGGTAAAGTCGCGAAGTCTTCTTTCTCAGCCGCCGGTGACGATGCTTCAACAACGAAATTTACCATGACCCTGAAAGATTGCCCGGCCGCTATCACTGCCGCGCAGGTGAAGTTCGATGGCACCAATGATGCTACCGACTCCTCCCTGCTGGCGCTGACTGACGAAACCGGCGTAGCGACTGGCGTCGCTATTGCACTGATGACCGCTGATAAAGCTGACCTGGGTCTGAATGCCGTTAACGATTACAGCTATACGCTGGCAGCCGACACTGAAAACAAACTTGATTTCTATGCCGCCTATCGTTCGACTTCAGACACCGTGGTAGCCGGTAAAGCCAACGCAGTGGCAACTTTCTCTGTTAATTACAACTGATTTTCCACTCCGGAAAATTACCGGGGTCGTAATACGGCCCCTTTTTAATCGAGGTATGACATGAAATTCTTAAGCAAAACGTTAATTGCAGGCCTGGTCCTGGCATCAGGTTTATCTGCCGCCCAGGCTGGCGTAGTAATTGGCGGTACGCGCGTTATTTATGACGGGAATAAGAAAGAAGCTTCTCTGAGTGTCAATAATCCGGACAATGTGCCTTATCTTATTCAGTCCTGGGTAGAGACACAAACCGGTGGCGCTGAGAAAGCTCCTTTTATTATTACTCCGCCGCTTTATCGTCTGGATAATAATCAGCAGAATATTATGCGTATTGTCCGCGCTGGTAATCTGCCGGAAGATAAAGAGTCGATGTTCTGGCTGAATATTAAAGCTATTCCTTCAGCGGCGCGTAATGAAAATGCGAATACCCTGCAGGTGGCCGTTAAAACCCGCATCAAACTTATTTATCGTCCGGCGGCACTGAAAAACAGCTCTCCTGAAGAGCAGGCCAGTACGCTGCGCTGGAGCCGTGCCGGGAGCCGCGTCGAAGTGACCAACCCGTCCGCCTATTACATCAATTTCAACAGCATCAGCGTTAATGGGAAAGCCCTCGACGACGTGACCTATGTCGCGCCGGGTGCCAGCGCACACTTCGCCCTGCCGGCAGGTGTCAACGGCGGCTCGCTCACCTTCAAAATTATTAACGATTACGGCGCGCCGGGTGCCGACCATAACGCTGCATTTTAACGTTAATTGCCGCTCATGGAATGAGCGTGCCCTCTGACTCAGGAGTGTTTCCAGAATGAAGAAAGTAAAGCAGCAATTCGTCGTGCGCCCTTCGCGCGTAGCATGGTTCATCGCGCTGGCGCTGTCCGGCAGCGGACACGCCCTGGCGCGTGATTACTTTAACCCGGAATTACTGGAAGCGGGTGCGCAGACATCGGGCAGTACCGATCTGTCGGCGTTTGAAGAGGGTTCCCAGGCACCGGGTACTTATCAGGTCGATGTGATCATCAATGATCAGCAGGTAGACAGCCGCAACGTCGATTTTAAAAGCGTTAAAAATGCGGCCGGGGAAGAGGTGCTGTCGCCCTGTATTCCGGTGGCGCTGTTGCAGAGTTACGGTGTTAAAACCGATCTGTTTCCGGAGCTGGGTGCGCCAGAAGCCTGCGCAAACCTGAGCGCCATTCCGGAGGCCAGCTACGATTTTCGCTTCAATGCGCTGAAGCTGGTGCTGAGCATCCCCCAGGCGGCAATGTCGCCGCAGGCGCGGGGCTATGTTGACCCGGTCCTGTGGGATAACGGCATCAACGCTTTGATGCTGAACTACAGCCTGAGCGGCTCCAGCAACCGTCCGCGCGGTAACGGCGGCAGCGACACCAACAGCCAGTACGCCAACCTGCGTCCGGGCATCAACCTCGGACCGTGGCGGCTGCGCAACTACACCACCTGGAACCGGGACAGCAACGGCGAAGATAAGTGGGATACGGTCTACACCTACGCCCAGCGCAATATCGTGCCGCTGAAATCCCAACTGACCCTCGGGGACAGCTCCTCGCCGTCGGACGTGTTCGACAGCGTGCCGTTCCGCGGTGGCCAGCTGGCGTCGGATGACGACATGCTGCCGGATTCGCTGAAAGGTTACGCCCCGGTGGTACGCGGCATTGCCCGTACCAACGCCCAGGTGGTGATCCGCCAGAACGGCTACGTGATTTACCAGAGCTACGTCGCGCCGGGCGCCTTTGAAATAACCGATATGTACCCGACCGGCGGCGCGGGTGACCTGAACGTCACCGTTAAAGAAGCTGACGGCAGCGAACAGAACTTTACCGTGGCGTTTGCCTCCCTGCCGGTGCTGCAGCGAGAAGGGCACCTGAAATACTCGATAACCGGTGGGCAATATCGCTCGTATGACAGCACCGTGGAGAAAACGCAGTTTGCCCAGGCGACCGGCATCTACGGTCTGTCGCACGGCTTCACGCTGTACGGCGGTTTCCAGACTGCCAGCCTGTACCGTTCGTTTGCCGCCGGGCTGGGGAAAAACATGGGAGATATCGGGGCGTTCTCGGTTGACCTCACCCAGGCCAACGCGGAGCTTGCAGATGATACCACCAGCACCGGGCAGTCCTGGCGCATGCGCTACAGCAAAAACTTCGCCGACACCGGGACGAACTTCTCCATCGCCGGCTACCGCTACTCCACGCGCGGCTACTACAGCATGCAGGAAGTGCTCGACTCTTATGGTGAAAACAACATCATGGACAACCGCCGCCGCAATCGTGCTGAGCTGACCGTCAGCCAGTCATTTGGAGGCAGCTTCGGGGCGGTGTCGCTCAGCGCGGTGCGCGAAGATTACTGGAACTCAGACAAAAGCATGGAGTCCTGGTCCGCGAGCTATAACAACTCCTGGAAGGGCATCAGCTACGGTGTGACCTACACCCTGAGTAAAAACGGCAGCGCCGGTAACTTCGGGAACAGCACCAGCTACGATAAAGATGAGATGGTAGCCCTTAACCTCAGCATTCCGCTGGAGAAATTCCTGCCGAATACCTGGGCCAGCTACAGCATGAACAACAGCAAGAACAGCGGGACCACCCATTCCGTCGGCATCAGCGGTATGGCGCTGGAGAACAATGCCCTGAGCTGGAACGTGCAGGAAGGCTACGGCAGCGACGGCACCGGCAATACCGGCAGCCTGAACGGCGACTACAAAGGAACCTACGGCGAAGTCACCGGCGGTTACAGCTATGACCAGTCCGGGGAGCGCATGAACTACGGCCTGCAGGGCGGCATTCTGGCCCACGCCAACGGCATCACGCTCTCGCAGCCGCTGTCGGAAACCAACGTGCTGATCAAAGCGCCAGGGGCGAAGGGCGTCAGCATCCAGAACCAGACCGGCGCAAAAACCGATTTCCGCGGTTATACCGTGGTCAGCAACGTCTCGCCGTACCGTAAAAACGATGTGACGCTCGACCCGGCAACGCTGCCGGACGATGTTGAGCTGGAGCTGACCAGCCGCACCGTTATCCCGACCCGTGGCGCGGTGGTACGCGCCGAGTACGTCGCCAGCGTCGGTATGCGTGTGCTGATGACGCTGACCCAGGCGAATGGCCAGCCGGTGCCGTTCGGCGCCATCGTGAATGTGGAAGGGCAGCAGGGCCAGGGCTTTATTGTCGGGGATGCGGGGCAGGTTTATTTGACAGGGTTACAAACGCCTGGGAGTTTGTCAGTTAAATGGGGCGCAGGAGCAACGCAGGAATGTAAAGCTGACTATGACGTTTCTGCTAATAACGTTGGTGGTGTACTTACAACCGAAGCCAGGTGTTTATAAATCGCCGTCGATTTCTAACTCATTTGTTTATTAATTTCTGATGATAAGTCCGCGCGAATAATAGCGTAATTAATCGGCTGGGCTGAGGTTTGAGATATGAAATTTGTTTTTTCGATACTTTCGTTATCAATGTTATTTGTTAATGGCATAGCTTTTGCGGGCTGCGCAACATTTACCCCCCAAACGTCGACAGCCAGTTTGGGCAATTACACCATACAGAGAGACACTCCTGTTGGTGCGGTTATTGCTGAAATACAAATGCCATCGACAACAACTTATGCTTCCGGCTGTACTGGCGAAGAGACATTTGGTTTAGCGATAACGAATGGTAAACCACTCAGTTCATATGGTAACCATGTTTACGATACGAACCTCGAAGGAATCGGTATCAGAATGCATAATGGTGGAACAAGCAGCAGTACCTTTGATGATCCGCCTGACATTGTGAGTAACAATGGAAGCTCCTGGCCCTGGAATGGGGGTACGTTAGAGTTAATCAAAACGGGGGCTGGTAAAAGCGGCATTATTGAAGCGGGACAAATAGGTAAGATTACGGCTATGGGGGTGGATGACCAATATCACGATGGCGTATATGTAAATATTACGGCAGGCAATATTGTTAGCCTGGCTTGTTCACTTGATACTTCATCACTTAATTTCCCTTTAGGTGATCTGAGTGCGAGTGATTTTGGCGATGCCCCGGGGTTCACATCCTCTCAGACCAATACCCAAAATCTCGGGCTTAATTGTGACGCTGATGCAAATATCAACGTTATGTTAACCGGGAGTCAGCATCCTGATGTTACTGAAAATAATGTCCTGGCGTTAAGTGGGCAGGGGGATAGCGGTATCGCGCAAGGAGTTGGCGTTCAGCTTCTCTATGACGGATCACCGCTCGAGCTAAATAAAAACATCGTGCTAAAAAAATCCGCTGGCGGTCAGGAGACGTTTCCTATTACTGCACGTTATTACCAGACCAAAACGACAGTTATGCCTGGCAAAGCAGATACCTCGGCGACGCTGAATTTAACTTATCAATAATACTGTAAATCGAAAAGGCACAAAAAATGTCTACTTATAAATTACCCAAAAGCGCGGTTATTGCTCTTACTATTATGATGTCGTCTACTATCGTTAACGCTGATCCCGTCACCATCAACGTCACCGGCAATATTATCGCCTCCCCTTGTGTGGTGAATGCCGGGAGCAACACCCTGAACGTTTCACTCGGTGATATTCAGGCAGCCAGCCTTGCGACAGCAGGTGCAGCGTCATCCGTGGTGAATTTTGATTTGAAAATGACAGAGTGCCCGTCGGGAACCACCAGTGCCGGTATTGTATTTTCAGGCACTGAAGATCCAGATGCCGGAAGTAACTATTATAAAAACACCGGAACGGCAAAAAATGTTGCAGTGGCATTGATTGAAAAGAGCACCGGATATTTCAAAGGTAATGGCCAAAATATGTCACGTAACGTAGCGGCAGATGGTTCTATTACCTATGAATTGCAGGCTAAGGCCTATTCTGTTGCAGGCAGCGCGATGCCGGGAACTATCCAGAGTGCCATTACGGTTGCAATTACCTATAAATAATGGCTCAGATTATTCAAAGATACCGCTTCGTTGCTGGATTCTTTTTGAATTACAGGTAAAAAAATGACCAGAAATTTTTTCTTATATTTGTCGCTCGTTATGGCCTCCTTAATCACAACTAACGCCATAGCAGAGCCAGCTACAATAAATATCGAAGGAAGGGTTATTGCTTCTCCTTGCGAAGTAGATAGCGATAGTATTACTAAAACTATCGCTCTTGATGGTGGGAATAACTTTGAGGCAAAAGATTTACAGGAACCTGAATCAGCATCGGAATGGGTGAAGTTCGACCTTACTGTTCGGGATTGTCCGGCTGGAACCAGTAAATCAACAATTACCTTCAGTGGCACGGCAGACGAAACTCATCCGGAGAGTATGTATGTTAATACCGGTACGGCGAAAAATGTCGCTGTAGAACTTCAAAGCCATGATGGCCTTTACATGTTCGGAAATGGAAAAACTTATCAGGGTTCCATTTTATCTGACCGGACGTTTGTATTTCGGCTGAGAAGTAGAGCCTTTACCTCTAATGGCGGAGTAACACCTGGAACTATTCAGGCGGTGGTGACAGCTAATTTCACTTATCAGTAAACATTAAGTCACAGGCTAAATAATATTTTATAAGATTAATTCCATTTATCTTATTTAGAGGACGCATTATGAAATCAAATAATACTTTATCAATACTGTTGAGCGCTTGCTTACTGATCCCGTCTTTGAGCAATGCCGCTGACAGCACCATGACCTTTACCGGAACGGTAGTGGCATCTCCCTGTACGGTCAGCAGCGATAGTATTACTAAAACTATTGCGCTCGATGGCGGCAATGGATTGCAGGCAAAAGATTTGCAAACGGCTGGCGCCAGCACGGCCTGGATAAACTTTGATATTGGTCTTGCTGATTGCCCTGCGGGAACAACCAAAGCCGTTATTACCTTTAGCGGTACCCCTGATGCCGATGAACCGGCAGATATGTATACCAACAGCGGAACGGCCACTAATGTTGCAGTTCAGTTTCAGGGGTTGAGTGGTGATCAATTTGGTAATGGTAAAAGTTATACCGGAATTATTGCCGACGGGGCTTATACCTATCATCTGAAAGCACGAGCCTACACTAAAGATGGTGGGGTAACGCCAGGTACCATTCAGGCGGTAGTCACCGCTAATTTTACCTACCAGTGATATTTTTTGATGCGGAGAAATAAAGTGACGAGAACGCTATTTCAATCTGCTGTGAACGCAACAGGTAAAATTAAGTTAATGTTAATAAAAACGACAATTTCGGCGATAGCGTTCGGGTCGCTTATTTCCCTGCCGGGTTACGCCGCTGACAGTAGTATGACGATGACCGCAACGGTAGTCGCCTCACCCTGTACTTTTGATACGGCAAACTCACTCACGGTGATCCCTTTAGGTGATATATTTTCGGATCAAATGACAGGGCCAGCAAATCGCAGTGGGGATGTCTTTTTCGATTTATCTTTCAAAGACTGCCCTGCCGGTACGACTTCAATCGTTGCTACGTTTAGCGGTACAGATAATCCTGAAACGCTTGGCGGTAAAACTTTTCTAAATGTTGGCACAGCCAAAAATGTGGGGATACAAGTCAAACCGAAGTATGGCAATTGGGATGTGGTTTCACTCAGCAATGGTTCTACTCTTACTACGACTGTCAATGAGGATAAAAGCGCAACATTTAACATGGTGTCCCGCATGTTTACCCCAACTGGCGGCGCAACTCCGGGCACGGTTAAAGCCGTAGTAACAATGAGCTTCACTTATCAATAGTATTGGGATGACATGAAATGAAGTTTTTATTATCTCTTATGGCATTAACTTTCGTGACGTGTGGGCTTCACGCAGAAGAGTTGTCCTTTTCTGGGCGGATACTGGCTCGCCCCTGCACCGTAGACACCGGTACCGTTAATAAAACCGTGGAGCTGGGGCAAGGGCGTGCCAGCGAGATGAAAACGGCGGGAGCGGGTGGGGAGTGGGCTGACTTCGAGCTGCTGCTGACCAACTGTCCGGCGGCAACCATAGGGGCAACGGCCACCTTCAGTGGCACGCCTGATGCTGAGGATGGCACCGCGTTTAAAAACACCGCGGATGCGACCGGTATCGCGTTGCGTCTCGCCAGTCGCGATCGCGCGACGACCTATCAGAACGACAGCACCATGACGCAAACCATTGATACCACGACCCACAAGGCGACATTCCCGCTGTCAGCGCGTATGTTCTCCCCGAAAGGCAACCCCACTTCCGGCCAGTTTGCCGCCGCGGTGAACGTCAGTTTTACCTATCAGTAAAGGCACAGCCGGTGGGCCGAGGGTACGAGGCGGCACCGGCTCCCGTCTCAGGCTCACCGCAGTGCTTAAAAATCGCTGTACTCCTGGGCCGGACGCCAGAAACCATCAATAAAATCTTCTACCGGGTAGCAGCCGCCGTGCCGCATACGCTGGACATCCATTGCCTTCACGCACTGCTGCTCGGTGTTGAAGACATCCACCACGATGTCATCGCACCCGCCATCCAGATAACAAACAAAAAGAACCAGTGCGAACATCCCACCCTCAACATCAACCTGTTTGTCAGTAAGTGTAGGGGAAGGGCAGCGGTATGGGGAAAGTTAAGACTAAATAACCCGTCTCAGGCGACGGGTTTTCGGGATCAGGCAAGGCGCATGACCCAGGCATCGGCAGAATGGTCGTAGTGTTTACGGTAGAGGACGGAGTGTTCGCCGTTGAGCACGGCGGGAATACTGGTTTCCGCGTCCCAGGCGTCGAGCTGCATGCACAGATCCGGGTCGGATTTGCAGGGAATGATTAACGTTCGTTCACCAGGGTCGTTGCCCTGCAGTTCGGCATCATCAATTTCAAAGGTGCCAATTTTTACGCTGGTTTTTGTCATAACGCTCTCCATTTGTCGGTTCGCTTGTGGTATGACCAGTCAGGCCGCCCATCTTTTAGCCTGGTAAAGGCTGCGCGATGTGTCAAATGGAGAGCGATAAATTATTGCCCGGCGTTACCGCTGGCAAACAGCTTGCCGTCGCGTACCAGCTCGCGCGGATAGCTGTTTTTCAGCCGCGAACCAATCTTGCGCGCCAGCCCCAGCGGCTGCCCCTGGAAGGTGACAATCACCTCGTCGTGAGCGGGAAGCCGCTCCGGGTAGACATCGCGACCGCGATACCACTCTTCGGCATCCTGCAGCGACAGCTCAAACGCCAGCGGGTTGGCGATGCCCGCGAGGGCAATCACCGCTTCATGTTCGAAGCGATACCCTTTATTGTGCGCCTGCGCCAGGCGCATACCGAGGCGCGAGAAGCGCACTTTGCCGATCAGCGGCACGATGGCCTCCGGGAACAGCCAGATCTCTTTGTCGCGCTGCCACAGCGTCAGCGCGCTGTCCCACGTCAGGCCGGAAGCGGCGGCAGCGCAGGCAATGTCGTCTGCGGCGCGGCCATGCAGCGGTTTAAACGGGAAATTCCCCACCTTCCACGTCGGCGGCGCAGGCGGCTCCACCGCGGCGGTTTTGCGCAGGCGGGCGACGAAAAAGCCCTCGCAGTCGTAGATCTGCGGGAAGACGTGCAGAAAACCTTCGTCCGTCAGGGCAGCGCTGGCATTGGGGAACAGATCGCCCAGCGGCTCAATCTCTGCCGCGCCGGGGAAGCGCTCCAGCAGCCAGCGGCAGGCGGCTTCGTTTTCGTCGCGGTTGAGGGTGCAGGTGGAATACACCAGCGTGCCGCCGGGCTTCAGAGCGTGAAATGCGCTCTCCATCAGGTCGCGCTGGGTGGCGGCGATCTCCAGATTGCTGGCTACCGACCAGTTGCGCAGCGCGTCGGGATCTTTACGCACCACGCCTTCGCCGGAGCAGGGGGCATCCAGCAGAATGGCGTCAAAGGTTTCCGGCAGCGCGGTGCCGAACACCCGGCCGTCAAAGTGGGTGAGCGCCACGTTGCTGATGCCGCAGCGGCTGATATTGGCGTGGAGCACCTTCACGCGGCTGGCGGAGTACTCATTTGCCAGGATGGCCCCGCGATTATTCATGCGCGCCGCCATCTGGGTGGTTTTCGAACCGGGGGCAGCAGCGACGTCCATCACGCGCTCCGGCGTCGGGCAGCCGTCGAACAGGGCGGCCACCGGCAGCATCGAGCTGGCTTCCTGAATGTAGAACAGGCCGCTGAGGTGCTCGGCGGTGCTGCCGAGCGGCAGGGCTTCATCGTCGCGTTCAATCCAGAAGCCTTCCGCACACCAGGGGATCGGCGTTAACTGCCAGCCGTAAGGCGCGACCAGCGCAAGAAAATCCGCGACGCTGATTTTCAGCGTGTTGACGCGCAGGCTGCGGCGCAGCGGGCGCTGGCAGGCGGCGATAAAGTCATCCATTGAAAACGCGGACGGCATCGCCTCACGCATCAGGTCAAGGAAGGCGTCTGGTAGATAAGTGGTACGGGAGGATTCCACGGCTGGCCCCGGCAACAGGAAAAATGGGCGCGCAGTGTACCACAGCTTGCCGGGCGTGGCGCGCCGGCGTCGGGGATAAAAAAAGGGCGTACCCGCAGGCACGCCCTTGTCTGATGTCGCTTAGCGCGGCAGGGCGGTGCCCCATTCACGCCACTCTTTTGGCTCGCCCTCCTGCAACAGGAAGTGTTTCCCCTCCTGCGCTTTCGGGGCCAGCGGCGTGCTTGGCGGCGTGGCAAAGGCGATGCCGCCGCGAATGAACTGGTTAAAGGTGCCGGTTTTCACCACGCCGCCGGTCAGGCCGAAGTCGAGGCTGTAGCCGGACGCCAGCCAGAACACCGAGTTGTTGCGCACCAGATGCTGATAGCGCTTGCTGATGCGCAGCGCCACCATCACGCGGTCCGACAGGTTACCCAGCGTCATGCCGGTGACGGTCCCGACTTCAATACCGCGGAACAGCACCGGCGTACCAATCGCCAGCGAGCCGGCTTCCGGCACTTCCACCACCAGGCTCAGGCCGTCGAGATAGCGCGAGTCGGTGATGGTCGCTTCCTGCAGCTCAAAGCTGCGGCGCGCTTCACCGCGGCCCGGCTCCACGTTGATGTAGGGCTGCAGAATGGTGTCGAGGTGATCGACTCCGGCGGCGGAGATCTTCGGCGTCACCACCGAGAAGCGCGTCCCGGCGCGGGCGAAGGTGCGCACGTATTCCGGATAGAGCACCGCCGTGGCCTGCACTTCGTTACGCTCGGTGATGAGCTTCAGGGTATCCACCTGGCCGATATCAATGCCCAGATAGCGGATTGGCATCCCCGAGGAGAGCTTGCCGGCATCGAACGAGCGCAGGGTGATCTGGCTGCCCACCGCGCGGGCCGAGGTTTCAGACGCGTAGAGAATGCGCTTGCCGTTTTTGGTCTGGTTGGCCCCGGCGCCGGGGAGGGTGTCGAAACTGATCGCCCCACGCAGGGCACGCGAGAGCGGCGAGGCCTGCACGGTAAGACCGCCGCCGTTGAGCTGCACCTTCGCACCGCCTTCGGACCAGAAGACGCTGCCCGGCGTCAGCAGGTTGCGGTATTCCGGTTTGATATGCACGTCGATGTCAAAGGCGTTGGCACGCGGACGCACGGTGATGATCTCGCCCACCTGGAATTTGCGGTACAGCACCACCGACCCGGCCTGCACGTCCGGTAAGCTTTCCGCCGTCAGGGTGAGGGTAGTGGTCGGCAGATCGCTCAGGCTGTTCTCCAGCGCTTTCTCCATATTGGCGAACAGCGGGTAGGAAGCTTTCAGCGCCCCTTTGCTGCCCGGTAAAATGCGCACGCCGCCGCTGACCCACTCGCTGGCGCTGGCCCCGAGGAACTCCACGCCGTCGAGGCCGACTTTGACGTCGATACGGCTGTTGACCACGAATTTACTGTCTCCGGTCACCAGCTCGCGGTATTTCGGATCGATGGCCACGGCGAAGCTCACGCCTTTGGCAGAGAGGTTGCGCTCGATGACCTGGCCCACCTTGATGCCGTGGAGGATCACCGGCTGCCCTTTGTCGATGCCGTAGCTCTCCGGCGCGGTGAGCGTCACGGTTTGCACGCCCGGCTGCTGCAGCGGCGTTTTATCCGCTGGCAGCACCACAAAGTGGTTGCGCGGATCGCCTTCGCCCGGCACCAACTCAAAGGTGCTGCCGGTGAGCAGCGAGCTGACGTTCGGGTTATCCAGCGTCAGTTTCGGACTGCGCAGCTCAATGCGGGTTTTATCGCGCAGCAGATTGACCACGCCAGGATCGACCGTCATCTCACCGGTGACCGCCCCGCCCGGATTGAGCGTCAGCTTGCTGAGCTGGCCCACTTCCAGACCCTGATACATCAGCACCGTAGAGCCTTCTTTCAGCCCTTCGCCGCCGGGCAGGTCGAGCTTGACGATCACGCCGCGCTGGCTGTGCGCCAGATCTTCATACAGGCCAAACTCATCTTCCTGATCCGCCGGTTCGGAGGCATCGGGGGAGTCGAAGGCGATAGCGCCGTTGACCAGCGCCGCCAGGCTCTCCAGCTCCACCTGCGCACCGCTCAGGCCAACGTTGGCTTTCACCCCGGAGACGTTCCAGAAGCGGCTGCCTTTTTTCACCAGGTTCGTGAAGCGGCGCTCGATCAGCACGTCGATGGTGACGCCCTGTTTGCTCTTGTTGATGGCGTAATCGTAGACGCGACCGACCGGAATTTTGCGGAAGTAGACCAGCGAGCCGCTGTTCAGCGACCCGAGGTCAGGCGCGTGAAGATGGATCATCAGGTCGCCGTTGCTCAGCCGGTACTTCGGCTGGGTATCCAGCGCGGTGAAGTGATCCTGGGCGTCGCCTTTACCGGGCATCATGCCGATATAGTTCCCGCCCACCAGCGCGTCCAGGCCGGATACCCCCGCCAGCGACGCTTTCGGCGTCACCAGCCAGAACTGGGTTTCGCTGCGCAGCGCCTCTTTCATGGTGGCTTTAATGCTGGCGGTGACCTTGATTTTGTTCAGGTCATCACTCAGGCGAATTTCCTGCACCATCCCCACCTCTACGCCCTGATAGCGTATGGGCGTGCGCCCCGGGACAATGCCGTCAGCGCTGACAAAGTCGATGGTGATGGTGGCACCGCGATCTTCATAGCTGGTCCAGATCAGCCAGCCGGCAATCAGCAACGCGATAACCGGCAGCAGCCAGAAGGGGGAGATGCGGCGTTTTGTTTTTACTTTCGCTTCAGTCGTCGAAGCGGGCGTTTCCTGACTCATGTGCGTCCCAAAGTAAGCGGCTGTCCAGCCATTCCACTGCAAGAATAGTCAATATTACCGCTGCGCCGAAATAAAACGCAGCGGGCCCCATGGTAAAAGCCAGCAGCTGGTCGCGATTGACCAGCGACATGGTGAGTGCGATCACAAACAGGTCGAGCATCGACCAGCGTCCAATCCAGGTCACAAACCGCAGCAGCAGGATGCGCGTGCGTAACCCCTGCTGGCATTTGAAATGAATGCTGATAAGCAGCGTCAGCAGCACCAGCACTTTGGTGAACGGCACCAGAATACTGGCGATAAACACCACCGCGGCGACGGCGATATTGCTGCTCGCCAGCGACATGATCCCCGACATAATGGTGTCTTCCTGGCGCGCACCGTTGATGTAGATCACCGAGATGGGCAGCAGGTTAGCCGGGATCAGGAAAATCAGCGAGGCAATCAGCGCCGCCCAGCTCTTTTGCAGGCTGTGGCGACGGCGGTGGCGCAGCGGAATATGGCAGCGGCGGCAGCGTCCGCGGCTGTCCGCCAGGCCGGTGTAATGGCAGCCGAGACACACCTCCAGCCCCTCCTGCGCGCGCCGGGCCGGGCGCTGCGGGTAGTAGCGCTCCCACAGCTGTTCAACGTTAAGGTGGATCAGCGTCAGTACGCTGAGGATCACCAGAATGACAAACGCGAACAGGCCTGGGCCGGGCTGCATGAAGGCATACTCTTTCACCTTGATGGAGGCCACGCCGATGCCCACGAGGTAGATATCGAGCATCACCCACTCTTTCAGCCGCTCCAGCATCAGCAGCACCGGCCTCAGGTTCATACCGAGAATATTGCCGAACCACAGATAAGCAATCGAGCCCACCAGGGTGACCGGCGCGCCGACGGCGCAGAACAGCACCATCGCCGCGGTGAGGGTGTCGCCCTGGCGCGTCATCTGCCAGATGCCCTGCAGCACGTTGGCATCGATGCGCGTGCCGAGCAGGTACAGGCGCAGCAGCGGTTCGCTGTACGCGAAGGGCATCAGCAGCAGCATGGCAAACGCCATCGCCGCCAGCCGCGTCAGCGACCAGTCGCGCCCGTCGCGGATCTTCGCATCGCAGCGCGGACACCAGGCATTCTGGTGGGGTTTGAGCACCGGCAACGTGAAAAGCATATCGCATTGCGGACAACGCTGATAATGTGCCCCCGGCAGGGCGTCGCCGATAGCGCGAACGGTGAGTTTTTTATCAAGTTTTATAGTTCGCGATTTCAGTGCCATAGATGTTAAAAAATGATAATTGAATGAAAGTATATTAACTCATGAAATGATTCGCCTTGAGGATAAACGCATTTAATGCTTATTTTAACGGCGGAAGATAGTTAGTAAGACAACGAAGCGATTACAAAATGAACAAAACAGAATTCTACAGGGATTTAAACCGTGACTTTTCCGCGCTGATGGCGGGGGAAACCAGTTTCCTGGCAACGCTTGCCAATACCAGCGCGCTGCTGTTTGAACGCCTCGACGGCGTGAACTGGGCGGGTTTCTATCTGCTGGAAGGCGATACCCTGGTGCTCGGTCCGTTCCAGGGCCGCATCGCCTGCGTGCGTATTCCGGTGGGCAAAGGCGTATGCGGCACCGCCGTGGCGCAGGACCAGGTGCAGCGCATCGAGGACGTCCATGCCTTTGACGGTCACATCGCCTGTGACGCCGCCAGCAATGCCGAAATCGTGCTGCCGCTGAAGGTGAACGGCCAGGTTATCGGCGTACTGGACATCGACAGCACCGTGTTTGGCCGCTTTGACGAGGCGGACGAGCAGGGGTTACGTGAGCTGGTGGGGCATCTGGAAACCCTCCTCAGCGCCACCGATTATAAAAAATTCTTTGCGCATAGCGCATGATAAACAACGGATAACGTGGCATTTACCGATGGCGTCATTATAATGACGCCTGTTCATGCCTGCGGCTTGTTGGCTATATCCGTTGTAATCAGGAAATTTCATGGAAAATCAACCTAAGTTGAATAGCAGTAAAGAAGTTATCGCCTTTCTGGCCGAGCGTTTTCCACGCTGTTTTAGCGCAGAAGGCGAAGCACGCCCGCTGAAAGTTGGAATCTTTCAGGACTTAGTGACGCGTGTTGAGGGAGAAATGAATCTCAGCAAAACTCAGCTTCGCTCCGCACTCCGTCTTTATACCTCAAGCTGGCGCTACCTGTACGGTATCAAAGCCGGCGCGACCCGTGTCGATCTCGACGGCAACCCGTGTGGTGAGCTGGAAGAGCAGCACGTAGAGCACGCCCGCCAGCAGCTTGAGGAAGCCAAAGCCCGTGTTGCCGCCCAGCGCGCGCAGCAGCAGGCGAAAAAACGTGAAGCTGCCGCGGCGGCAGGTGAAGGCGAGGCCGAGAGCGCGCCGCGCCGCGAGCGCAAACCGCGCCCGGCTTCCGCACCGCGTCGCAAAGAGGGCGCAGAACGTCAGCCCCGCGCCGACAAGCCTGCAGCCAAAGCGCCGCGCGCACCGCGTGAAGAGCGTCATACTCCCGTTTCTGACATTACTGCACTGAACGTGGGCCAGCCCATCAAAGTTAAAGCAGGCAATAATGCGATGGACGCCACTGTGCTGGAAATCACCAAAGATGGCGTCCGGGTACAGCTGACTTCTGGTATGTCGATGATTGTACGAGCAGAACACCTGTTGTTCTGAAACGGAGGTCAACCTGGGCATGAACACCTTTTTTAAGCTCACTGCTGTTGCTGGCCTGCTTGCGTTTGCAGGCCATGCGCTCGCCGTAGAAGAGATCACAAAGGCATCTCAGATCCCGGTCCTGAGCGAAGAGCCGCAGCATGCAACAGTGAGCGAGCGCGTGACCTCGCGCTTTACCCGCTCGCACTATCGCCAGTTCGATTTGGACGCGGCGTTCTCGGCAAAGATTTTCGATCGCTACCTGAACCTGCTGGACTACAGCCATAACGTGCTGCTGGCGGGCGACGTACAGAAGTTTGCCGCGAAGAAAGGCGAGCTGGGCGACGAACTGCGCACCGGAAAACTCACCGTTTTCTACGATCTCTATAATCTGGCGCAGCAGCGCCGCTTCGAGCGTTTCCAGTACGCGTTAAACGTGCTGGCGCGCCCGATGGATTTCACCGGTAACGACACCTTCAACGCTGACCGCAGCAAAGCGCCATGGCCGAAAGACCAGGCCGAGCTGAATACACTGTGGGACGAAAAGGTGAAGTTTGACCAGCTGAGCCTCAAGCTCACCGGGAAAACCGATCAGGAAATTCGCGATACCCTGACCCGTCGCTATAAGTTTGCGATTCGCCGCCTGGCGCAGAGCAACAGCGAAGACGTGTTCTCGCTGGCGATGACTGCGTTTGCCCATGAGATCGACCCGCACACCAACTACCTTTCCCCGCGCAACACCGAGCAGTTCAATACCGAAATGAGCCTGTCGCTCGAAGGTATCGGCGCGGTGCTGCAGATGGACGACGACTACACCGTGATTAATTCGATGGTGGCAGGCGGTCCGGCGGCGAAAAGCAAAGCCATCGCCGTGGGCGATCGCATCGTCGGCGTCGGCCAGACCGGGCAGCCAACCGTGGATGTCATCGGCTGGCGTCTCGATGACGTCGTCGCGCTGATCAAAGGGCCGAAAGGCAGCAAGGTCAGACTGGAAGTCTTACCGGCCGGTAAAGGCACCAAAACCCGCGTGGTCACCCTGACCCGCGAGCGCATCCGCCTTGAAGATCGCGCCGTGAAGATGTCGGTGAAAACCGTCGGCAAAGAGAAAGTCGGCGTGCTGGATATCCCTGGTTTCTACGTTGGCCTGACCGATGACGTGAAGGTGCAGCTGCAGAAGCTGGAAAAACAGAACGTCAGCAGCGTGATCATCGACCTGCGCACCAACGGTGGCGGGGCGCTGACCGAAGCGGTTTCGCTCTCCGGCCTGTTTATTCCGGGCGGCCCGATCGTGCAGGTGCGTGATAACAATGGCAAAGTGCGCGAAGACAGCGACAACGATGGCATTGTCTATTACAAAGGCCCGCTGGTGGTGATGGTTGACCGCTTCAGCGCCTCGGCGTCGGAAATTTTCGCCGCCGCGATGCAGGACTACGGCCGCGCGCTGATTGTCGGCGAACCGACCTTCGGGAAAGGCACCGTGCAGCAGTACCGCTCGCTCAACCGCATCTACGATCAGATGCTGCGTCCTGAGTGGCCGGCGCTGGGTTCTGTACAGTACACCATCCAGAAGTTCTATCGCGTTAACGGCGGCAGTACCCAGCGTAAAGGCGTGACGCCGGATATGCTGATGCCGACCGGCAACGAAGAGACGGAAACCGGCGAGAAGTTCGAAGACAATGCGCTCCCCTGGGACAGCATTAACGCCGCGACCTTTGTCAAAGCGGGCGATCTCAAGCCGTTCGGGCCTCAGCTGCTGAAGCAGCATGAAGAACGCATCGCGAAGGACGCCGAGTTCCAGTACATCATCAAGGACATCGCGCGTTTCAACGCCATGAAAGAGAAGCGCAACATCATCTCCCTCAATCTTGCCCAGCGTGAGAAAGAGAACAACGAAGATGATGCGATTCGTCTGGCGCGGATCAACGATCGCTTCAAGCGCGAAGGCAAACCGCTGCTGAAAAAACTCGACGATCTGCCGAAGGATTATCAGGAGCCGGACCCGTATCTTGACGAGACGGTACGCATCGCCCTCGACCTGGCGCATCTCGACAAGTCGCAGCCCGCTGCGCAACCCGTCGCGAAGTAACTCCCCAACAGGCACAAGAAATTGTGCCTGTTTTTTTACCTCTCTTTAACCGCGTCAGCGAAAGCCCCTCAAGTGTAAAGTTCTGTCTTTCTGGTGACTTACCGCGTTCCGATACTTGAAAATAGCCGCCAGGCCCATACGATGTGGGTATCGCGTAATGCGTTTTGTTAAACCGAGGTAAAAGAATATTATGATGCGAATCGGGCTTTTCCTGCTGACCAACATTGCGGTGATGGTCGTGTTCGGGCTGGTGCTCAGTCTGACAGGAATTCAATCGAGCAGTGTACCGGGTCTGTTGATCATGGCCGCGCTGTTTGGTTTTGGTGGCTCCTTCATTTCACTCTGGATGTCCAAATCCATGGCGCTGCGCTCCGTGGGTGGGGAAGTGATTGAGCAGCCGCGCAACGAAACCGAACGCTGGCTGATGGATACCGTCGCTCAGCAGTCGCGCCAGGCCGGGATCGCGATGCCGCAGGTGGCTATCTATCATGCGCCGGACATTAACGCCTTCGCGACCGGCGCCCGCCGCGACGCCTCGCTGGTGGCCGTCAGCACCGGGCTGCTGCAGAACATGAGTCGTGACGAAGCGGAAGCGGTTATCGCCCACGAGATCAGCCACATCGCCAACGGCGACATGGTGACCATGACCCTGATCCAGGGCGTGGTGAACACCTTCGTGATCTTCATCTCGCGTATCATCGCGCAGGTGGCGGCCGGGTTCCTCGGCGGCAACCGTGAAGAGGGCGAAGGGAGCAACGGCAATCCGTGGATCTACTTTGCTGTCGCCACGGTGCTGGAACTGGTGTTTGGTATTCTGGCGAGCATCATCACCATGTGGTTCTCCCGTCACCGTGAGTTCCACGCTGATGCCGGCTCTGCGAAGCTGGTGGGTCGTGAGAAGATGATTGCCGCGCTGCAGCGTCTGAAAACCAGCTACGAGCCGCAGGAAGCCAGCAGCATGATGGCGTTCTGCATCAACGGTAAGTCGAAGTCGCTGAGTGAAATGTTCATGACGCACCCGCCGCTGGATAAGCGTATCGAAGCGCTGCGCAGCGGGGAGTACATCAAGTAACCGCCAGCCAGAAGTGAAAAAGCGCGCCGCAGGGCGCGCTTTTTTTATGCCTGCGAAACCGGCTTGCTCTGCACCCGCAGGCCACTCACCAGCGCGGCGAGGACGGCGAGCGTGCCGGCGCAGATCAGCGAGGCGTGGGTGCCGCCGTCGCCGAAGCGGGTGAACATCAGCGCCACCAGCGCCGCGCCGCTGCTCTGGCCCAGCAGACGGGCGGTGCCGAGCATCCCGCTGGCACCCCCGCTGCGCTGCGGCGGGGCGGAGGCGATCATGGTGTGATTATTTGGCGACTGGAACAGGCCGAAGCCAGCCCCGCACAATGCCATGCGCCAGATGATGTCGACATCCGATGGCTGAGCCGGGAGCATCGCGAGGGCGAACAGCCCAGCCGCCATCAGAATCATCCCGGCGGAACCAAGCAGCCCGGCGTGGACGCGGCCGATCAGCGCACCGGCGAGCGGCGACAGCGCCATAGTAGCGAGCGGCCAGGGCGTCAGCAGCAACCCGGTTTCCACTTCGCTCCGCCCAAGCACGCTCTGCAGGAAAAACGGCAGCGACACCAGGGCCAGCATCTGCGCGCAAAAAGAGCAGACGGAGGTGCCGACCGACAGGGAAAACAGCGGGATGCGCAGCAGATCTAACGGCAACATCGGCACCGGCAGCTCCAGCTGACGACGCACGAAGAAGAAGCCGATCGCCAGCACGCCGAGCAGTTCGGCACCCACCAACATCAGGGGATCACCCTGCGAGAAGCTGCTCAGCGCCGTGATCAGCAGGCCGAAGGTGAGGGCGTTCATCACCGCGCTGCGCACGTCGAAACGCCGGGCCTGGGAAGTATGCTGGTTGGCGGGCAGGAAGCGCAGCGCCAGCAGCAGGGCGACAATCCCCATCGGAATGTTAATCAGAAACAGCCACTGCCAGGAGGTCACGGCAAGGATCGACGCCGCGAGCGTCGGCCCGGCGGCAGAGGAAACGGCGACGATAAACGCATTGATCGCCATGCCACGTCCGAGCTGGCGCTGGGGATAGATAAGGCGGATCAGCGCGACGTTTACACTCATCAGCGCCGCGCCGCCAAATCCCTGCGCCACGCGGGCAAGGGTCAGCACTTTCAGCGAAGGGGAGAGGGCGCACAGCAGCGAGGTGAGGCTAAAGAGTGCCAGTCCCCATTTATAGACCCGACGATAGCCCACCATCTCACCCAGGAAGGAGAGCGGCAACAGCGAAATCACGATAGCAATCTGGTAAGCGTTGACGATCCAGATGGAACGCGCCGGCGTGGCATTGAGATCGCTGGCAATGGTCGGCAGCGCCACGTTAGCGATTGAGCCATCAATCACGGCCATCATCAGGCCAATAATAATCGTCAGGATCGCGCCATAGCGCTGCGGGACGGGCAGGCCGTCTACCACTTTTGTCGTCATACAGGGAAACGCCGGAGAGGTGATTCAGGGTGAAACTATATTAGCATCAATAATTCAGGGATATGTCGCAGATTCGTAACGATTAAGGAGAGATTCATTGCGGCACGGGTCATTGTGAATTTATAATAAAAACCAGTTCTGATTTTTATAAAACAAATGCGATCGAGGTGATCAATGGCAATCGCAGATCTGGATAAACAGCCTGATTCTGTCTCTTCGGTGCTGAAAGTTTTCGGCATTTTGCAGGCGCTCGGGGAAGAGCGTGAAATTGGCATCACCGAGCTTTCGCAGCGTGTCATGATGTCAAAAAGCACGGTTTACCGCTTTTTGCAGACCATGAAATCCCTGGGCTATGTCGCGCAGGAAGGTGAATCTGAAAAGTATTCGCTGACGCTCAAACTGTTCGAGCTGGGCGCGCGCGCGCTGCAGAACGTCGATCTGATCCGCAGCGCCGACATCCAGATGCGTGAGCTTTCTCGTCTGACGAAAGAGACTATCCATCTGGGTGCGCTGGATGAAGACAGCATCGTCTACATCCACAAAATCGATTCCATGTACAACCTGCGCATGTATTCGCGCATCGGTCGCCGCAACCCGCTCTACAGCACCGCCATCGGTAAAGTGCTGCTGGCGTGGCGCGACCCGGAAGAGGTGAAAGAGATCCTCACCAGTATCGAATACAAGCGCAGCACCCCGCGCACCCTGGCCAGTATGGAAGAGCTGCTGCCGGTGCTGGGCGACGTGCGTAAGCAGGGTTACGGGGAAGATAACGAAGAGCAGGAAGAGGGGCTGCGCTGTATCGGCGTGCCGGTGTTCGACCGTTTCGGCGTGGTGATTGCCGGGCTGAGCATCTCCTTCCCGACGCTGCGTTTCTCTGAAGAGCGTCTGCACGAATATGTAGAGATGCTGCACCAGGCAGCGCGTAAAATCTCTGAACAGATGGGCTACAACGAGTACCCGTTCTGATAATCACACCGCAGCGCTCAGGCTGCGGTTTTTTTATTATCCGCGATCGATCGCTTTCCCACTCTGACGCAGCACCGGGCAGTCACTCAGGCCAATCACACCGCTGTCGCTGTGAATGTACTGCGCCGTCACCACCTGACGCGCGGTGAGATATTTACACTGTAAGCCCAGCCCTGCTACGTTCTCCTGGCTGCCGATCAGCACGCCATAACCGCTGAACAGCATCGCCAGCCAGATCAGCGCCAGCAGTATCCCGGTTCGAATTATCAATCGCATAAATGCCTCTTTTAAAATCATTTTTGGCCTTTATACTCATCTTCTCCGGCATGATGCCACGTGATTAGTCTTAATTGCGGACATAGGGTTATAGTGACCTCTGGTTTAAGGTTAGTATGCCAGGATGCACGATATGGTTCCCGGACGGAGTAGGTAGTGAAAAAGATCAGATGGATTGTTCTCCTGGCGATCGTGGCGATAGCGCTGCTGTTATGGACGCAGATGCTCAACGTGATATGCGATCAGGATGTACAATTTTTCACGGGTATTTGTGCAATCAACAAATTTATTCCCTGGTAATACGTTGCTCCCCTTGCCAGCCGCAAGTGGTAAGATAGCGCGCTTTAGTGAGGTGGTAAGATGAATGAGATGATCAATTCCGGGATGCTGAGCTTATCCTCGCTTCTCGTTTCCCTGGTAGTGCTGCTGGCCGGTCTGGTGGTGTGGTTCTTCGTTAATCGCGCCAGCTCCCGTACCAACGAACAAATTGAACTGCTGGAAGCGTTGCTCGAACAGCAAAAGCGGCAGAATGCCCTGTTGCGCCGTCTGTGCGAAGCCAACGAGCCTGACGCTGAACCCGTTGCCGCGCCCGCGCCTGCGGTCGTGCAGGACGACGACGATTTTATCCGCCTGGTCGCCGAACGTTAATTCCCCCTGGTCGCGAGTCGAAAATGGTCTGGAAAAACCCCTGGTACGACGCCTCCCTCCCGCATCATGCTCCCGAAGGTTTCCGTAATACCACCGGGTCTGAACACCAGCCAGGCGATCTGAAGCGCTGGCAGAACGAGCGCAAGGCAAAAGGTCTGCCGCTCGCGCCTGCGGCGGGCTATGCGGCGTTCATCCAGCGCTGGTGGCAGCCGGTTGATCTGCAGCAGGCGGGGGACGGCCTGTGGTGGCTGGGTCACGCCTCGCTGCTGTTGCGTCTGGCCGGGCGCTATCTGCTTATCGACCCGGTGTTTTCGAAGCGTGCCTCGCCGGTCTCTTTTGCCGGGCCGCAGCGCAAAACACCGGTCCCGTTAAATCTCGCTGATCTCCCCCGCCTCGACGCTATCCTGATTTCCCATAACCACTACGATCACCTCGACAGCCGCACCCTGCGACAGCTGCGCCGTCGCTTTCCGGATGTGGAGGTGCTGGTGCCGCTTGGGCTTAAGGCCTGGTTCAGCCGCCGTGGTTTTCGTCACGTTATCGAGCTTGACTGGTGGCAGCAGGGCGCGCTCGGCGATATCCGGCTGCACGCTGTACCGGCGCAGCACTGGAGTATGCGCACGCCGTGGGATCGCAACCGCTCGCTGTGGTGCGGCTGGGTGATTGAGCATGGCGACGTGCGCTTCTGGTTCAGCGGCGACACCGGCTATACCGAGATGCTGCTGGAGATCCCGGCGCGGCTGGGCGCTATCAACGTGGCGGCGCTGCCCGCCGGTGCCTATGCGCCTCGCTGGTTTATGCGCAACCACCATATGGACCCTCAACAGGCAGTGCAGCTCTGGCAGCAGTTAGGGCGTCCGAAGGCGGTGCCGATCCACTGGGGCGTGTTCGAGCTGGCTGACGAGTCGCTTGATATGCCGCCGCAAGAGTTACTGGATGAGTTACAGGCCAGAGGGGAAAACCTCAGCAATTTTATTCCGCTGCGTATTGGCGAGTTTTTAGCCTTTTAAAAATAGTTTTTAATTATGACTGTTTCATTCGAAGATTAAAAAAACGTCTTATTATTTCATTCGCATCTGGGCCGCAAAAAGAAAATTGCCTCGTTATGATGCAGTGTCATTTTCTCGTCATTATTTTGGTGCAGCCGAACGTTAATTTGTACAGCTTCTATTCACTTGTACATTTAATTTAAATACCACTTAACAAAGATAATGGCGCTGAATGCCACGCCCGGCGCGTTTGCGCATAACTATGCTCAAAAAATGCTAACCATAGATGAGATACGTCTGACAACGTGCACTTGTGCCTGGACGAAGTGAAGTCTTTGAGCTATGGTAAAAAAGTGCCCGAAAATGCGACGCATCAAGCGAAGCGTAATGCACGTTTTGTCCGGTTCATGCTTAGGATTAATCGCATAAATCTTCATGCATTACTGTCCCAATTATGAATCTGTGCGGCAGATCGTGACGCGTTTAAAAATGGCTTGCCATTATTTAAGATGTATGTGATAACATTTTTGGGTCAAACGAGGTACAGTTCTGTTTATGTGTGGCATTTTCAGTAAAGAAGTCCTGAGTAAACACGTCGTTGAATACCGCTTCTCTGCCGAACCTTATATTAGTGCCTCAAGCAGTAATGTCTCTGTTTCATCTCAGTTATGCCTGCGGGCAAAGAAAACAATCTAAGGAAATTGCAAAATGGCAAAGATTAAAGGTCAAGTTAAGTGGTTCAACGAATCTAAAGGTTTTGGCTTCATCACTCCGGCTGATGGCAGCAAAGACGTATTCGTACACTTCTCTGCAATCCAGGGTAACGGCTTCAAAACCCTGGCTGAAGGCCAGAACGTAGAGTTCGAAATTCAGGACGGCCAGAAAGGCCCGGCGGCTGTTAACGTTACCGCTATCTGATTTCACTGACGCAGCGTAACGCTCTGGCGTTCGCTGTTCAGGTAAAGCCCCGCCATCGCGCGGGGCTTTTTCATTTCTGACCGCCGCGCCAGGCTTTCCCTCCGCGCCGTATTAACGGTACACTTCCGGCTTTTGCACCCACCGGAGCTTCTATGTCTTTCCTCTGCCCACTCTGCCATGCCCCCTTACAGGCGCAGGATAAACACTATCGCTGTCCGCAGGGCCATCAGTTTGACCAGGCGAAAGAGGGCTACGTGAATTTGCTGCCCGTTCAGCATAAACGCTCCCGCGATCCCGGGGACAGCAGCGAAATGATGCAGGCGCGCCGTGCGTTTCTGGATGCCGATCATTACCAGCCGCTGCGCGAGCGGATTGCCGCTCTGCTGGAGGCGCATTTGCCGCAGCCGGCGCAGGCGCTGCTTGATATTGGCTGCGGAGAAGGGTACTACACTCACGCCTTTGCAGAGGTTATCCGCAGCCGGGGCGGGGAGGCGTTTGGCCTCGACGTTGCAAAAGTTGCCATTCGCTATGCCGCGAAACGCTATCGCAATGCCACGTTTTGTGTGGCGTCCAGCCATCGTCTGCCGTTTGCCGATGCCCTGTTTGATGCGGTGGTGCGTATCTATGCGCCCTGTAAAGCCCAGGAGCTGGCGCGGGTGGTGAAAGCCGGCGGCTGGGTTATCACCGCCACGCCTGGTCCACGCCATCTGGTTCAGCTCAAGGGATTGATTTACGACGAAGTAAAACTCCACGAGCCTGGCAAGGAGCAGCTGGATGGCTTCACGCTGGTTGAGTCGTTATCGCTGGGGTATGAGATGCAGCTTGCGGGGAGTGAGGCGGTGGCGCTGTTACAGATGACGCCTTTCGCCTGGCGGGCGCGTCCGGCGGTATGGGAGCAGCTGGCGGCGGCAGAGGCGTTCAGCTGTGAAACCGATTTTTGCATCAGCCTCTGGCGGCGCGACTAGCCGCTGATTGCGCTCCACAGGATCTGGCAGCCAATGCCGATCAACACCACGCCGCCGAGGATCTCGGCGCGTTTCCCGAGCAGCGGTCCGATAAAGCGACCAATCATGATCCCGAGGGTGGACATGATGAGCGTCGCCCCGCCAATGGCCAGCGCCGTCCAGAGAATATTGACCTGCAGAAACGCCAGCCCGACGCCGACGGCCATCGCATCGAGGCTGGTGGCAAAGGCAGTGGTAACCAGCAGCCAGAAGCTGTGGCGGCGGCAGGGTTCTTCGTCGGTGTTACCGCGCAGTCCTTCCAGTACCATGCGCGCACCAAGGAATACCAGCAGGATAAAGGCGATCCAGTGGTTCCAGTCGAGGATCACTTTGTTCGCCAGCGTGCCCAGCCCCCATCCCACCAGCGGGGTCAGCGCTTCGATAGCGCCGAAAATCAGACCGGTACGCAGGGCATCAGAGAACTTAGGTTGGCGTTGCGTGGCACCCTTACCAATCGACGCGGCAAAGGCGTCCATCGACATGCCAAAAGCGAGCAGCAGGGTAGCGGAAAGATTCATTGCAGCGTCCTGACCGGGGATTTCCATATACACAACCACTGCCCCCAGTAATCAGCAGTAATTGTGCCTATGGTCTCGCCTGACTGAACCGGTGTTCAGTCCGCACGCGCCACGTTTTGCAACGAGTATGTTGACACGTACATCTCCGGGGAAGGAGATCGGCTACTCCCCAACGACGGGCAGAACAGTACCATATTCAGGAAAGCCTTAACAACACACAAACTGTATTATTTTTAGCACAATGGGAATGCTTTACATTTATCGCCACTGACCCGTTATTGATTTTAAAATAACCATAACAATTGGCGTAAATATAGCTCTGGCTATAAATTCCGCTGGCGGAAAATGCGGCAAATATAGACTTTGCTATATCTTTAATCTATTGATTTTTAATCATAAAATTATATATCTTTTCCAGGTCGTCAATATTTCTGACCCGAATAAGCAGGCGTCGGCGGGCTAATTCGATTACCAGCACGCCATCCTCAGACAAATTCATAGCCTTAATGTGGTTATATTCCGTCCAGCTTCCGGCGAAGAAAAAGCCCTGCGCTTTGAAGCGTATTTTGGGGGTACGTAACCAAAAAAGATAAATAGCGATCAGCGCCAGCGCGCCGAGCAGCCAGGTGGTGTGAACCGCGCCCTGGGCGGCGATATTGTTGTAGATAAGAATGGCAATCAGGCCAGTAAAAATCAGGCTGTCCGCGCGCCCACGGCGCAACAGTGCAATGGCAAGCAGCGTTTTTCCGCGGCGTCGCTCAAGGATCGCCTCATCGTAAATTGCCCAGCCGAGCAGGGCCACAATGCACCCCACCAGAACCATATCCGTCAGCGTCATTCTCTCTCTCGCATAAAAAAACCGGGGGCTGGCCCCCGGTTATCACTCATAGACTTACAGGCCCAGCAGGCCAACCGCGTAACCGGCAATACCAATAACAAAGAAGCCGACGATGATCCACAGCGGGTTAACCTTACGGCGCAGTAGCCACATACAGGCGAAGGTGAGCAGCAGCGGCACCAGGCCTGGCATCAGCTGGTCGAGAATGGTCTGCACGGTAGTCACTTTTTCCGCCCCGGTCTGGTCGGTGATCCGTGATACCACCAGCGGAATGTTAACGTGTGTCCACTTGTTGACCAGCGCCCCCATGACAAACAGGCCGAGAATTGACGCCCCCTCGGTCAGTTTTTGCAGGAAGCCGCCGCCCATGTCCTTCACGATGTCCACGCCTTTGCGATAGCCGTAGGCCACGCCGTAATAGCGCGTTGCCAGACGTACCGCGTTAAACAGGATGAAGAACAGCAGCGGACCCAGCAGGCTGCCACTCATGGCTATCCCCGCACCCAGCGCGGCAAACACCGGACGCACGGTACCCCAGAAAATCGGGTCGCCCACGCCGGCCAGCGGCCCCATCAAACCAACTTTAATGCCGTTGATGGCCCCGTCGTCGATCTGGGCACCGTTCGCACGCTGCTCTTCCATCGCCAGCGTCACGCCGAGCACCGGCGCGGCAACGTAAGGATGGGTGTTGAAAAACTCCAGGTGGCGCTTGATTGCCTGACGGCGCGCCTCGTTATTTTCCGGATACAGGCGTTTAATGACCGGCACCATCGAGAAACAGAAGCCCAGCGCCTGCATCCTTTCGAAGTTCCATGAGCCCTGGAACAGGTTAGAGCGCAGGAACACGCTGCGAATATCGCCCTGCGTCAGTTTTTTCTCAGTCGTTGCTTTAGTGATATCAACCATGTCGCTCACCTGTTAATCCAGTTCGTTATCAAGATCGTTGGAACCCGCAGCCTGTGCAGGACCGCCAGCGGTACGGTTGTATTTCGGGCTAAGCTGGATATAGAGCACCGCCATCACTGCGCCAATCACGCCCAGCGCCACCAGGTTGAAATCGGTAAACGCCGCGGTAACGAAGCCAAGATAGAAGAACGGCATCAGATAGCCGGCGCGCATCATATTGATGACCATCGCGTAACCAACCACCACAATCATGCCCCCGGCAATGTTCAGACCGCTGGTGACCACCTCCGGGATGGCGTTCAGCATGCTCTGCACTTCGCTGGTGCCCACCGAAATGGCCACGATCACAGCCGGGATCGCGATACGCATCGCCTGCAGGAACAGGGAGGAGACGTGGATCCACGACAGCGCCGTCAGGTTGCCGCTGTCGGCCGCCTTATCGGCTGCGTGCTGGAAGCCCACGGTGATGGTACGCACGATGATGGTCAGCACCTGACCTGCGGCTGCCAGCGGGATCGCCAGCGCGATGCCGGAGCCGATGCCCTGATTACCGGCGATGACCAGAATGGTGGAAATAATCGACGCCAGCGCGGCATCAGGGGCAACCGCCGCACCTATGTTCATCCAGCCCAGCGCGATCATCTCCAGCGTACCGCCGATGATGATGCCGGTTTTCATATCACCCAGCACGGCACCAACCAGGGTACAGGCCACCAGCGGACGGTGAAACTGGAATTCATCGAGCACTGATTCCATACCGGCAATGCAGGCCACGATAAACACCAGCACAATCTGAAGAATGGTTATCTCCATTGTACTTCTCCTGTGAAAAAATCAGATGTCAGTGAGGATTTCAGCGGCGCGTTACGGCGCGACTTTGGCGATCAAATCCATCATTTTCAGTTTCGGATCGTTAGAGACTTTGCGGGCTTCCAGCTCGATACCGCGCGCGTTGAGCTTGCGGAAGGCCTCGATATCGGCGCTGTCGACGGAGATCGCGTTGTTAACCTGGGTTTTCCCCTGGCGAAACGCCATGCCGCCGATATTCACGGATTTGATGTTCACACCGCCCTCGACCACGCGTTCAACGTCGGTCGGGTTGGTAAACAGCAGCATCACGCGTTCGCGGGCGTATTTCGGGTTGTTGTAAACGCGGATCATTTTGGCAACGTCCACTACGTGGGCGGTGACGCCGGGAGGAGCAACCTGGGTGAGCAGGGTTTTGCGCACCGTGTCCGCTGCCACTTCATCACTGACCACGATGATGCGGGTGACGTTGGTTTCCTTAGTCCAGCGGGTAGCGACCTGGCCGTGGATCAGACGGTCATCGATACGCGCCAGGCCGATAACCATGTAGTCTTCCGGCCCCATTGGTTTCGCGGGCGCGGCAGGGTGGGGCGCGGTGCTTGCGGCGGCGGCAGGCGCAGCGGGTTTTTCCGGCGCTTTAGCCTTCAGCGCTCTGACGCCTTCGCGTCCGGTTTCCACCGCTACCGCCACCAGTTCTGCTAACGACGGGTTGTCATCGCGCGCCATCAGGGTTTCTACCAGCATGGGGATATTCACCCCGGCAATGACTTCGTACTGTTCTTTATCCACCACGATCCTGCTGGCGGCATTAAACGGACTGCCTCCCCAGGTATCGACGAGAAACAGAACGCCCTGTTGAGTATCAAGTTTCTCAAGCTGCGCGTGGTATTTTTCGATCAGCGTCTCGGCGTTTTCACCCGGCACGAAATCGATCCAGCCTACATTTTCCTGTTCGCCTAACAACATCTCAGCGGTCTTAAGCAACTGCTCAGCCGCCCAGCCATGTGTGCCTATCACAATAGCAATGGTCACTTGCTACCTCCTTTCTTATCGTGAATACGCGCCTGCTGACGCGTATTGTGAACCGCACACCGGAGTGAAACGATTCAGATAACGTTGAGTATGTATAAGAACCTGTTACCGCGAATAATTTTAGAGCGTGAAAAAATAAAGAATGTGATGCAGTTCCGTAATTTAGTCATCGAGCCGCGTCGCAAATCCCCCTGAAAATTACGGGTTTCGCGTTGCATAAAAATTGCAAAGTCTGGTAAAGCTTTGCAAAAGGATAAGTCCCTTTGCTAAGGTACGCGTCTGATTAATTAACAGGAGTAGCGGGCAGCAGCCCACCGTATGGACCGTCACCGACGTCTTTTCATTTCAATGCCGTTTCCGGCCACGTTTTGCGGCGTATATCGCCCAGTCTCATCTATCCTTTTCAGTTCAGCGCCCGCAGATGCCGTGGTGCCGTTTAGTCATTCCTTAAGCAGGAGCTTGTCATGGAATTCTTGATGGACCCCCAAATCTGGGCGGGGCTATTAACGCTTGTCGTTCTGGAAATTGTTCTTGGTATAGATAACCTGGTGTTTATCGCCATTCTGGCCGATAAACTGCCGCCGAAGCAGCGCGATAAAGCGCGTCTGATCGGCCTGTCGCTGGCGCTGATTATGCGTCTCGGCCTGTTATCGCTGATTTCGTGGATGGTGACGCTAACGCGTCCGTTGTTCACCGTCTGGGACTTCACCTTCTCAGGGCGTGATCTCATCATGCTGGTCGGGGGTATCTTCCTGCTGTTCAAGGCCACCACCGAGCTTCACGAACGGCTTGAGAACCGCCAGCACGACGAATCGCACGGCAAAGGCTACGCCAGCTTCTGGGTGGTGGTCGTGCAGATCGTGATCCTTGATGCGGTGTTCTCCCTGGATGCGGTGATTACCGCGGTGGGCATGGTGAACCATCTGCCGGTGATGATGGCGGCGGTGATTATCGCGATGGCTGTCATGCTGCTGGCCTCTAAGCCGCTGACCCGCTTCGTGAACCAGCATCCGACGGTAGTAGTGCTCTGTCTGAGCTTCCTGCTGATGATTGGTCTGAGCCTGGTGGCGGAAGGCTTCGGTTTCCACATTCCGAAAGGCTACCTCTACGCGGCGATTGGCTTCTCCATCATCATTGAAGTGTTTAACCAGATTGCGCGTCGCAACTTCCTGCGCCATCAGTCCTCCCAGCCGCTGCGCGCCCGTACTGCGGATGCGATCCTGCGTCTGATGGGCAATCGTCGTAAGTCTGCCCAGCCGAGCGAGCCGGACAGCAACAGCAGCGCGATGGTGCCGGTTCCGGCTGAGGCCTTCGCCGAAGAAGAGCGCTACATGATCAACGGCGTACTGACGCTGGCGCAGCGTTCACTGCGCAGCATCATGACCCCGCGCGGCGAAATCAGCTGGGTAGACGCCAGCCTGAGCGTGGACGAAATTCGTCAGCAGCTGCTCTCGTCACCGCACAGCCTGTTCCCGGTGTGCCGCGGCGAACTGGATGAAGTGATCGGTATCGTGCGTGCGAAAGAGCTGCTGGTGGCCCTGGATGATAACGTCGATGTGGCGGCTATCGCCTCTGCCTCGCCGGCCATCGTGGTCCCGGAGACCCTCGACCCGATTAACCTGCTTGGCGTGCTGCGTCGCGCCCGCGGCAGCTTCGTTATCGTCAATAACGAGTTTGGGGTGGTGCAGGGCCTGGTGACGCCGCTGGACGTGCTGGAAGCGATTGCCGGTGAGTTCCCGGATGCGGATGAAACCCCGGAAATCGTCCATGACGGCGACGGCTGGCTGGTAAAAGGGTCCACCGACCTGCATGCCATTCAGCAGCAGCTGGATGTCGATCATCTGGTGGATGAAGAGGAAGATATTGCGACGGTCGCCGGGCTGGTGATCGCGGCTAACGGACGTATCCCGCACGCCGGGGACGTTATCCACGTCGCGCCGCTGCATATCACCATCGTTGAAGCGAACGACTACCGCGTCGATCTGGTGCGTATTACCCGCGATAAACCGCTGCACGAAGATGAAGAAGAGTAATCGGAGCGGCATAGCCTGACCGCTGTGTCTGGCAGGTGGACGCGTTCTGCCTGCCAGCACGGCGGAAGATGATGCGAGAGAAATAAAAAAGCGCCGCTTAGCGGCGCTTTTTTTATTGTCATCCTTAAACCACCTCCCTGGGAGGTGGTGATTGATTCAGTCACACTGGACCTTGATGGCGAGGCCACCGCGCGAGGTTTCGCGGTATTTGGCATTCATGTCTTTGCCGGTCTCGTACATGGTTTCGATAACCTTATCCAGCGACACGCGCGGCTCGCTGGTGCGGCGCATCGCCATGCGCGCAGCGTTGATCGCTTTCACCGAGGCGATAGCGTTACGCTCGATGCACGGCACCTGCACCTGGCCGGCGACCGGATCGCAGGTCAGACCGAGGTTGTGCTCCATACCAATTTCTGCGGCGACGCACACCTGCTCCGGGCTGGCACCCAGCAGCTCGGCAAGCCCGGCTGCGGCCATTGAACAGGCCACGCCCACTTCGCCCTGGCAACCCACTTCGGCACCGGAGATGGACGCGTTCATTTTGTACAGCGCGCCGATAGCGCCCGCCGCGAGGAAGTAGCGAATGTAGATGTCCGGGCTGACCGGCTCGATAAAGTGATCGTAGTAGGCCAGCACCGCCGGCACGATCCCGCAGGCACCGTTGGTCGGGGCGGTTACCACGCGACCGCCTGCGGCGTTCTCTTCATTCACCGCCAGCGCAAACATGTTCACCCAGTCCACCACGATCATCGGATCGTTGGAGAGCTTATCGCTCGACACCAGCAGACGGCGCAGAGCCGAGGCGCGACGCGGCACGCGCAGCGGGCCTGGCAGCACGCCTTCGGTATTCATACCGCGGTCGATACAGGCGCGCATGGTCTGCCACACGTCAGCGAAGTAAGCGTCGATCTCGCTTTTGCTGTGCAGCGCCAGTTCGTTCTGCATCACCATGCCGGAGAGCGACAGCCCGGTCTCTTTGCAGAAGCCGAGCATCTCTTTGGCGGAGCTGAACGCGTAAGGCACCTGCACTTCACCGACCACGTCTTTGCCGAAGTGCTCTTCATCAACGATAAATCCGCCGCCGATGGAGTAGTAGGTTTTGCTGTAGAGCAGCTTGTCGCCGCTGAAGGCGTGGATCTGCATCCCGTTTTCGTGCAGCGACAGGTTATCGCTGCTGAAACGCATGCCGTTGTCTTTCGGGAAATCGACCTCGTGCTGACCCTGGGCCAGCAGCAGGCGCTCGCGCGTTTCCACATCGCGAATAAAAGCCGGAATGGCATCGATATCGACGGTCGCCGGCTCGTTGCCGGCCAGACCCATAATAATGGCGATATCGGTGTGGTGGCCCTTACCGGTGAGCGAGAGGGAACCGTAGACGTCAACCGCCAGGCGGGTCACGTCATGCAGAATGCCTTTTTCGACCAGATCATCGACGAACTGCTTCCCGGCCTTCATCGGCCCGACGGTGTGGGAAGAGGAGGGGCCAATGCCCACCTTGAACATGTCGAATATACTAATCACGTTTAAACTCCTGCCAGGGTCATCGGGTTGTCGCGATGACGATGTTAGATCAGCGGCTAGTGTAAGAGGTTATTGGTTCCGGAAGGCAACTATTCACATGAATTAAACTAATCGATAAAGCAAAAAACGCTAATATACTATTTTACTTAAGGCGCTGTTTTGCAGCATTTATCTCTGAAGTATAGCCTGGCTATGATGTAAACAACTGGGGCCAGCGCACAGATTTAACGCCTGCCCCGCGCTCAGGCCTCGCCTTCCGGACGTAGCCCAAGCTGAAGCGCCAGCTCGCGAATGATCCCCGCCGTCATACCCCAGACAAAGTAATGCTGATACCACGACAGCCAGACCCGATGCGCATTGCCGCGACGATGAATATCCAGCGGATGGTAGCGCCCGAGGTTGAGCGCCTCGGCCAGCGGCATTTCAAACACCGCCGCCACTTCATCTTCGCTGGCGTGATAGTGCAGGTCGGGCGGAATAATCCCCACCACCGGGGTAACCTGGAAACCGGTGACGCTGTCCACCGGCGGCAGAATGCCAATCACCTCGACGCACGCCGGGGGGATCGCCACTTCTTCTTCGGCTTCACGCAGCGCGGCGGCAATCAGCGAAGCGTCGCTGGCATCCACCGCGCCGCCGGGAAACGCCACCTGACCGGCATGTTTACGCAGCCGTGCCGAGCGCTGGGTCAGCAGCAGCCCGGGCTGCGGGCGACGTACTACCGGCACCAGCACTGCGGCCTGGCGCTGGTTTAGCGCGCCGCGCCCGGGGGCCGGACGCAGCAGCTGAAAACGGGATAAAAAGGTATCAAGCGTCAGATCCATCGCGCGACTCCAGATTGCGTAAGATACGGTTAACTTTATCAAAAGTTTCCTGATATTCCGCGGCTTCCTCACTGTCGGCCACGATCCCGCCCCCGGCGGAGCAGTAGAGGGTGCCCGCCGCGGCGGTGAGGGTGCGGATGGTGATGCTGGTATCCATAGTGCCGCAGGCGCTGATGTAGCCGATGCTGCCGCACCAGGCGTTGCGCTGCTGCGGCTCCAGCGCTTCGATGATCTCCATCGCCCGCACTTTCGGCGCGCCGGTAATGGAGCCGCCGGGGAAACAGGCGCGCAGCAGATCGGTGGCATGGCGATCGGCGGGCAGCTCGCCGGTAATGGTACTCACCAGATGATGCACCGCCGGGAAGGGTTCCACCACGAACAGCTCCGGCACCCGCACGCTGCCTGGTGTGGCGACGCGCCCGATGTCGTTGCGCATCAGATCGACAATCATCAGGTTTTCGGCGCGATCTTTCGGGGATGCCGCCAGACGTTGCGCCTGCGCCGCATCAGCTTCTGCATCAGCCAGCCGCGGCAGCGTGCCTTTGATCGGGCGAGTCTCGATGCGGCGATCGGCGAGGTGAATAAAGCGCTCCGGCGACAGGCTGAGTATGGTCTGCCCCGGCAGACGCAGGAAGGCGCTGAACGGCGCGCGATTGGCGGCGTTGAGCTGAACAAACGCCTGCCACTCATCCCCGGTGTACCCGGCGCTGAAACGCTGGGCAAGGTTCACCTGATAACAGTCGCCGCTGGCGAGAAACCCCTGCACCTGGCGAAATTTATCGCCGTACTCGGCGCGGGTCATGTTCGCTTGCCACGGGGTGGTCAGACGCAGTGGGGCAGCCGCTGGTGCGGTTTGCGCTTCAAGCCACGCCAGCCGGGCGTGCACGTCGCTGCGGCTGACCAGCGTCACGTTCTGCAGATGGTGATCGACAATCAGCGCCCAGTCATAAATGCCCACCGCCATATCCGGGGCCTGCACGTCGGCTTCGGCCTGCTCAGGCAGCGACTCGAAGCGGCGGCCTAAGTCGTAACCAAACAGGCCCATCGCCCCGCCGGTAAACGGCAGTGCGGGGTCGGCCTCGGCGTGCCAGTTCATGGCGTCCAGCGCCTGCCGTAACAGCGCCAGCGGATCGGCTTGCTCTTCGCGCACGCCGTCGGTGCAGGCGATAGTCGTCACCGCCCCGTGGGTCTGCAGCGTGACGCACGGCTGGGCTACCAGCATGTCGAAACGATTGTGGGGATGATCGGCAAAACCCGAGTGAAGCAGCATCGCCCAGGGCTGATGGGCCAGCGGGGCAAAATAGCGCACAGCGGCGTCAGGTTCCCAGGGCAGGGAGAGACGCGAGAGGGTGTGGTTCGATACGGTAGTCATTCACGCTAACCTGAAAGCCTGCGGCGGTGGTCACGGCTGGTAACCCCGCAGGGGACATGAAATAATAACAGCCCGCCAATGTATCAGGAGTCAATCATGTTTGCAGGTTTACCTTCACTTACCCATGAACAGCAGCAGCAGGCTGTAGAGCGAATTCATGATCTGATGACCCAGGGCATGAGCAGCGGTGAAGCCATTGCCCTGGTCGCGCAGGAGCTGCGTGAGAATCATACCGGCGAGCGCGTGGTCGCGCGTTTTGAGGATGAAGACGAGGAGTAACGCCCGGGCCGCCACCGTCACCCGGTAGCGGCAGGCCATTACACGGCGGCGATAATCTTGATTTCCACCTTATAGCGCGGGTTCATCAGGCGGGCCTGCACGGTGCAGCGCACCGGCGCGGAGCCTGCCACCACCCACTCATCCCAGGCGTTATTCATCAGCGCGAAGTCGTCCCCGTCGGCAAGGAAAATAGTGGCATCAAGAATGCGTGATTTGTCGCTGCCCTGCGCGGTTAACAGCGTGTCGATCTGCGCCAGGGTATTCCGGGTTTGTTCATAAGCATCAGCCTCCAGATTTTCCGGCACGCCGGTGTAGTAGAGCGTCTGATTGTGGATCACCGCGTCAGACCAACGGTCTGCGGGATCGATACGCACGATTGTCATCGCTGTTTCCTTTTCCTGTTGTCATCAATGGCCTGCAAGCCTGCCATATTGTGCAGCGCGCGTCATCTCTTCGGCTGGCTAAAATCGGGCTGCCCTGACATAATCACTGGCAATTTCCACAGGGGGTAGTGTGACGGACGATTTCGCAGTCGACGGGCAACTCGCAAAAGCGATTCCCGGTTTTAAACCGCGCGAGCCACAGCGTCAGATGGCAGCAGCGGTATCCGGGGCCATTGCACGCGGCGAGCCGCTGGTGGTCGAGGCCGGTACCGGCACCGGGAAAACCTATGCCTATCTCGCTCCGGCGCTGCGCGCGGGCAAAAAAGTCATCATCTCCACCGGCTCCAAAGCCCTGCAGGATCAGCTCTACAGCCGCGATCTGCCTACCGTTGCCCGCGCGCTGGAATTTAAAGGCAAGCTGGCGCTGCTGAAAGGGCGCTCCAACTACCTGTGCCTTGAGCGCCTGGAGCAGCAAACCATCGCCGGTGGCGACTTGCCGGTTCAGACCCTGAGCGACGTGGTGATCCTGCGCAGCTGGGCCAACCAGACGGTGGACGGCGATATCAGCACCTGCGCCAGCGTTGCTGAAGACTCCCAGGCCTGGCCGCTGGTCACCAGCACCAACGACAACTGCCTCGGCAGCGACTGCCCGCTGTATAAAGACTGTTTCGTGGTCAAAGCGCGTAAGAAAGCGATGGATGCCGACGTGGTGGTGGTCAACCATCATCTGTTCCTCGCCGATATGGTGGTGAAGGAGACCGGCTTCGCGGAGCTGATCCCCGAAGCTGACGTCATGATCTTCGACGAGGCCCATCAGGTGCCGGACATCGCCAGCCAGTACTTCGGCCAGTCCATCTCCAGCCGCCAGCTGCTCGATCTCGCCAAAGACATCACCATCGCATACCGCACTGAACTGAAAGACACCCAGCAGCTGCAGAAGTGTGCCGACCGGCTGGCGCAGAGCACCCAGGATTTCCGGCTCCAGCTTGGCGACCCCGGTTTTCGCGGCAACCTGCGCGAGCTGCTGGCCGACCCGAATATCAGCCGGGCGCTGCTGCTGCTCGATGACGCCCTGGAGCTGTGCTACGACGTGGCGAAGCTCTCGCTGGGCCGCTCGGCGATGCTCGACAGCGCCTTCGAGCGCGCGACGATTTACCGTGGACGCCTGAAACGGCTGAAAGAGATCAACCAGCCGGGCTACAGCTACTGGTACGAGTGCAACGCCCGCCACTTTACCCTGGCGCTGACGCCGCTCACCGTGGCGGAGAAGTTCAAAGACGTCATGGCCCGCCAGCCCGGCAGCTGGATTTTTACCTCGGCGACGCTGTCGGTGAACGATGAACTGCACCACTTCACCAGCCGCATCGGGGTGGACGAGGCGCAGACTCTGCTGCTGCCCAGCCCGTTCGACTATGCCAGCCAGGCGCTGCTCTGCGTCCCGCGCAACCTGCCGGAAACCAACCGGCCTGGAGCAGGGCGTCAGCTGGCACAGATGCTCAGGCCGCTGATTGAGGCCAACAACGGGCGCTGCTTTATGCTCTGTACCTCCCACGCCATGATGCGCGATCTCGCCGAACAGTTCCGCGCCACCATGACGCTGCCGGTACTGATGCAGGGAGAAACCAGCAAAAGCCAGCTGCTTGACCAGTTCGTCAGCGCCGGTAACGCGCTGCTGGTTGCGACCAGCAGCTTCTGGGAAGGGGTGGACGTGCGCGGGGATGCGCTGTCGCTGGTGATTATCGACAAGCTGCCTTTTACTTCGCCGGACGATCCCCTGCTGAAAGCGCGCATGGAGGACTGCCGTCTGCGCGGCGGCGATCCTTTTGCCGATGTGCAACTCCCGGATGCGGTGATCACCCTCAAACAGGGCGTCGGCCGTCTCATCCGCGATACCGACGATCGCGGCGTGCTGGTGATCTGCGATAACCGTCTGGTGATGCGCCCCTACGGCGCAGTGTTCCTCGCCAGTCTGCCGCCCGCGCCGCGCACCCGGGATATCAATCAGGCAGTTGCGTTTCTCGGCACGCGCGAAGCCAGGTAATGTGGCGCGGAATGTGGTACTATCCGCGCCACTTTTTCTTTAGCTGACTGCGAGAGCGCTTATCTCATGCGAATTCTGGCAATTGATACTGCGACGGAAGCCTGTTCCGTTGCGCTGCTGGACAACGGCACCACCCACGCCCACTTCGAACTCTGCCCCCGGGAACACACGCAGCGCATTCTGCCGATGGTGCGCGATGTGCTGAACCAGGCGGGCGTTTCACTGTCTGATATTGACGCCCTGGCCTTCGGGCGCGGACCGGGAAGCTTTACCGGCGTGCGTATCGGGATCGGGATCGCCCAGGGGCTGGCATTCGGCGCGTCGCTGCCGATGATCGGCGTCTCTACGCTTGCCACCATGGCCGAAGGCGCGTGGCGCAAGACCGGGGCCACTCGCGTGCTGGCTGCCATTGATGCCCGCATGGGTGAAGTCTACTGGGCAGAGTATCAGCGCGATGAAAACGGTCACTGGTACGGGGAAGAAACCGAAGCGGTGCTCAAGCCGGAGGCGGTGACCGCGCGCCTGACGTTACTTGACGGTGAATGGGCTATAGTTGGCACAGGATGGCAGGCGTGGCCTGACATGGCCGCCGGGTGCGGCATCACGCTGCGCGACGGCGACATGCTGCTTCCGCAGGCGCAAGATATGCTGCCGCTGGCGGCAACGAAACTGGCCCAGGGGCTGACCACCGCGGTGGATCAGACCGAGCCGGTCTACCTGCGTAATGAAGTGGCGTGGAAGAAACTTCCAGGCAGAGAGTAATTGCTCATCGCCCCCGGGCGGAGTTAAGGAGTTGCACATGGCAAGCCATAAGCTACTGGCAGGTTGTCTTCTCGCAGCGGCGACGCTGCTTTCCGGGTGCGTGACCGTGCCTGATGCCATCAAAGGCACCAGCCCGACGCCGCAGCAGGATTTAGCGCGGGTGATGAACGCGCCTGAGCTGTTCATCGGCCAGGAAGCGCGCTTCGGCGGTAAGGTGATGGCGGTGGAAAATCAGCAGGGGAAAACCCGGCTGGAGATCGCCACCGTGCGCCTGGATGAAGGCGCGCGCCCGACCCTTAACGAGCCGTCCCGCGGGCGTATCTACGCCGAGGTGACCGGCTTCCTCGACCCGGTGGATTTCCGTAATCAGCTGGTCACCGTCGTGGGGCCGATTACCGGCACCGCGGAAGGAAAAATCGGCAACACGCCGTATAAATTCCTTGTGATGCAGGCCCAGGGTTACAAACGCTGGCGCGTCACCCAGCAGGTGATGATGCCACCGCAGCCGATGGATCCCTGGCTCTGGGGTCCGCATCCCTGGCGCGGCGGCTATGGCTATGGCGGGTGGGGCTGGTACAATCCCGGCCCGGCGGTGATCCAGAACGTCGTTGAATAACGTCTTGATTTAGCAAGTAAAGAGACAGCGGCCGGTCCGCTGTCTCTTTGTTTGTATGGGTTCATAAAAATAATTAGTGACGCGCTTCGCAACCTGACATCGGGTTAATTAATAAACTGGTACGCTGAGTTAATATTATGTTAACGGCTTGTTTATTTGGTTGGGGTTGTGATGACGACAAACAGCAATTTCAGAGGTGAAGTAGTGAATAAGGTGTGGCTTAACCGCTATCCGTCCGACGTGCCGGCCGAAATCAACCCCGACCGCTATCAGTCGCTTGTCGAAATGTTTGAGCACGCTACCGCGCGCTATGCCGACCAGCCCGCGTTTATGAACATGGGCGAGGTGATGACCTTCCGCAAGCTTGAAGAGCGCAGCCGTGCCTTTGCCGCTTATCTTCAGCATGGCCTGGGTCTGCAGAAGGGCGATCGCGTGGCGCTGATGATGCCCAACCTGCTGCAGTACCCGGTGGCGCTGTTCGGCATTCTGCGCGCCGGTATGACGGTGGTGAACGTTAACCCGCTTTACACGCCGCGCGAGCTGGAGCACCAGCTCAACGACAGCGGAGCCAGCGCGATCGTCATCGTGTCCAACTTCGCGCATACCCTGGAGAAGGTGGTGGCGAAGACCCAGGTCCGACACGTGATCCTGACCCGCATGGGGGACCAGCTCTCCAGCGCCAAAGGCACGCTGGTGAACTTCGTCGTCAAATACATCAAGCGGCTGGTGCCGAAGTACCATCTGCCGGACGCGATTTCATTCCGCAGCGCGCTGCAGGCGGGCTACCGCATGCAGTACGTTAAGCCGGAACTGCTCGGCGACGACCTCGCGTTCCTGCAGTATACCGGCGGCACCACCGGGGTGGCGAAAGGGGCGATGCTCACCCACCGCAACATGCTTGCCAACCTGGAGCAGGTGAACGCCACCTACGGCCCGCTGCTGCACCGCGGGAAAGAGCTGGTGGTCACCGCGCTGCCGCTCTATCACATCTTTGCCCTGACCATGAACTGCCTGCTGTTTATCGAGCTGGGCGGTAACAACCTGCTGATCACCAATCCGCGCGACATTCCCGGCCTGGTGAAAGAGCTGGCGAAATATCCGTTCACCGCCATGACCGGCGTAAATACCCTGTTTAATGCGCTACTGAATAATAAAGAGTTCCACGCGCTGGACTTCTCTACGCTGAACCTCTCCGCCGGTGGTGGTATGCCGGTGCATCAGGCGGTCGCCGATCGCTGGGTGAAGCTTACCGGCCAGTTCCTGCTGGAAGGCTACGGCCTGACCGAATGCTCGCCGCTGGTGAGCGTTAACCCGCACGACATCGACTACCACAGCGGCAGCATCGGTCTGCCGGTGCCGTCCACCGAGGCGAAGCTGATTGATGATGCGGGCAACGAAGTGCCGCACGGCGAGCCGGGGGAGCTGTGCGTGCGCGGCCCCCAGGTGATGCTCGGCTACTGGCAGCGTCCGGACGCCACCGACGAGATCATTCAGGACGGCTGGCTGCGCACCGGTGATATCGCGGTGATGGACGATGAGGGCTTCCTGCGCATCGTCGATCGTAAAAAAGATATGATTCTGGTCTCCGGCTTCAACGTCTACCCGAATGAGATTGAAGACGTGGTGATGCAGCACAGCGGCGTGCGCGAAGTCGCGGCGGTCGGCGTGCCGTCCGGCGTCAGCGGCGAGACGGTGAAGATCTTCGTGGTTAAAAAAGAGGAGGCGCTCACCGCCGAGGCGCTGATCGCGTTCTGTCGCCGCCACCTTACCGGCTACAAAGTGCCGAAGCTGGTGGAGTTCCGCGATGAGCTGCCGAAATCCAACGTCGGCAAAATTTTGCGGCGAGAATTACGTGACGAAGCGACAAAGCCAGGCAACAATACCCCCTGAGCGTTAAATACGTCGCCTGACGCCGGCTAAGCCGGCGTTTTTTATGGGCGCAAACCAAAGAGAATGTAATTTGAATTATCAGATGATCACCACCGACGACGCGCTGCGCACCCTGTGTGACGCCGTGCGTCAGTCACCCGCCATCGCCCTGGATACCGAATTCGTTCGCACCCGCACCTACTATCCGCAGCTTGGCCTGATTCAGGTATTTGACGGCGAGCAGCTGGCGCTGATCGACCCGCTGCCCATCACCGACTGGGCACCGTTCAAAGCGCTGCTGACCGACAGCGCCGTCACCAAATTCCTGCACGCGGGCAGTGAAGATCTGGAAGTGTTCTCCTCGCGCTTTGGCGTGATGCCGGAGCCAATGATTGATACCCAGATCCTGGCGTCGTTTACCGGCGAAGCGCTCTCCTGCGGTTTCGCCACGATGGTTGAAACCTGGACCGGCGTAAAACTCGACAAGAGCGAATCCCGCACCGACTGGCTGGCGCGTCCGCTGACCCAGCGTCAGTGCGACTACGCTGCCGCAGACGTCTGGTATCTGCTGCCCATCGCCAACAAGCTGGTGGCAAAAACCGAAGCAGCAGGCTGGCTGCCCGCGGCGCTTGATGAGTGCCGCCTGATGATCAAACGCCGCAGTGAGGTGCTGACGCCGGACGAGGCGTGGCGCGAGATCGGTAACGCCTGGCAGCTGCGCCCGCGTCAGCTTGCCTGCCTGAGGCTGCTGGCCGCCTGGCGTCTGCGCCATGCCCGCGAGCGCGATATGGCGGTAAACTTCGTGGTGCGCGAAGAGAATCTCTGGCAGGTGGCGCGCTATCTGCCGTCGAGCCTCGGTGAGCTGAGCAGCCTCGGCCTCTCCGGCAGCGAAATCCGCTTCCACGGGAAGACGCTGGTGGATATGGTCGCTCAGGCGCAGGCCTTGCCGGAAGAAGCGCTGCCCGAGCCGCTGGCAAATCTGGTGGATATGCCCGGCTATCGCAAAATCTTTAAGGCGATTAAAGCGCTGGTGCAGCAGGTGGGGGAAGAGAAGGGCGTTAGCGCAGAATTACTGGCATCGCGTCGTCAGATTAACCAGCTGTTGAACTGGCACTGGAAGCTGAAAGCGCAAAATAATATGCCGGAACTGATTAGCGGCTGGCGCGGAGAATTATTAGCGGAGCCGTTAAAAGCCGTACTAAATGATGCCTGATTGCGCTGGATATAATTACAGGGGTCTGGCTGTTGAAGCGCTAATTAAATTACGCTGATGGCAAAATGGCTAAAAAAATAACCCAGGGCATGCCCTGGGTTTTTTATTGCGATTATTTTGTCTCTTCGGCTTCCGGCAACGTAACGTTGAGTTCCAGAATCGAGATATCGTCGCCTTTTTGTTCCAGCTGGACGGTGACCATTTCCGGATCAATCTGTACATATTTACAGATAACTTCCAGAATATCCCGCTTTAGCTGCGGCAAATAATGCGGTTCGGCATCGCTACGACGACGCTCGGCAACAATAATCTGCAATCGCTCTTTCGCGATATTTGCGGTGCTCTTTTTTCTGGAGAGAAAAAAGTCGAGTAAAGCCATAACTTATCCTCCGAACAGGCGTTTGAGGAATCCTTTCTTTTCTTCTTCAATGAAGCGGAAAGGGCGTTCTTCTCCCAGAAGACGGTCAACGGTGTCGGCATAAGCTTTGCCGGCATCAGCATCGGAATCCAGAATAACCGGCTCGCCCTGGTTGGAGGCGCGCAGCACGGACTGATCTTCAGGAATGACGCCAACCAGCGGTATGCGCAGGATTTCCAGCACGTCTTCCATGCTCAGCATATCGCCTTTGCTCACGCGGCCCGGGTTGTAACGCGTCAGCAGCAGGTGCTCTTTAATCGCGTCCTGACCACGTTCAGCGCGACGCGATTTCGAGGCCAGAATGCCGAGAATGCGGTCGGAGTCACGCACCGATGACACTTCCGGGTTGGTGGTGATGATGGCCTCGTCAGCAAAGTAAAGCGCCATCAGCGCGCCGGTTTCGATGCCCGCCGGAGAGTCACAGACGATGAAATCAAAGTCCATGGTCTGCAGCTCGTCCAGCACCTTTTCCACGCCGTCGCGGGTCAGGGCGTCTTTGTCACGCGTCTGCGACGCCGGGAGAATAAACAGGTTGTCGGTACGCTTATCTTTAATCAGCGCCTGGTTTAAGGTGGCGTCGCCCTGAATCACGTTAACGAAGTCATAAACCACGCGGCGTTCACAGCCCATGATCAGGTCAAGGTTACGCAAACCGATATCGAAATCGATAACCACGGTTTTCTTACCCTTCTGGGCCAGGCCCGTAGCGATGGCCGCGCTGGAGGTGGTCTTGCCAACGCCTCCTTTACCCGATGTAACAACAATAATGCGTGCCATAAAGGTGTTCCTTGTTAAAAAGGGCTTAACTCAATGTGTCGACAGTCAGCACGCCGTCAGTCAGTTTCAACCGCGCTGCTTTGTCATAAAATTCGGCCGGGATTTGATCGCTCAGCCAGTATTCACCCGCAATAGAGACCAGCTCCGCTGCCAGGTGGGTACAAAATATTTGTGCGTCCTTGTCTCCGCTTGCGCCAGCAAGGGCGCGCCCGCGCATGTGACCGTAAATATGAATATTGCCGTCGGCAATCAGTTCGGCACCGGCGCTGACGTGACTGGTCACAATCAAATCACAGTGTGGGGCATAAATGCGCTGACCGGAACGTACCGGGGCGTCAATTAAGCGTGATTTTGTGACCGGGGTAACAACAGGCGCAGCGGGAGAGGGGGCGTCGGTCTCGGGTGCCTTCGCAGCACGGGGGGCTTTCTCTTTGCCTTCCGTCAGCAACGGAAGACCCGCCCGGGCGATAGCTGATTTGAGGCGTTCGTCTTTACAGCCGCTGATGCCCACCACGCGCAGACCGCTTTGCGCGATGATGTGCTGCAGCTGCGTCCAGTTTGCTTCGCCATTGAGCTGTGACACGTTCAGTACCACCGGCGCGTTTTTCAGAAAAGCGGGCGCCTGGGCAATTTTGTCTTCCAGAGCCTGACGGATTACCTCGGGGTTTGCATCATGCAAATGAACCACAGATAAGGTGAAACTACTTCCTTTAAGCTCAATCGGCGTGTTTGACATCCTGGCCTTACTCAATTCAGTTTGAATCACCCATCACTGGATGATATTCCGAAGACTATCAGGCATGTTATAGTCACTATTATATTGAGGCAAGTCACCATCCTGACAAATTCGAGTAAAAATATGTTTTGTGCGATCTACCGAAGTAACAAACGCGATCAGACCTATCTGTATGTTGAAAAAAGAGACGATTTCTCTCGCGTGCCGGCGGAGCTGATGCAAAGTTTCGGTCAGCCGATTCTGACGATGTTATTGCCGCTGGACGGTACGAAAAAATTAGCCCACGCCGATTTGAGTAAAGTGAAAGAAATGCTCAACGCCCAGGGATATTATTTGCAAATACCGCCGCCCCCGGAAAATTTGCTGAAAGAACATTTAAAGTTACAAAACAATAAATAGTTTTTGCTGCGCATCCCGGCGCTTTCCTGGCTAAATTAACCAGATGTTTTGGTGCAAAATGTTCAGGAAAGCGCATGAAATATCTCGCCCCAGGCCTTGTTGCCGGTTCTGTTTTTATCTCGGGCCTCTGTGCGGCGCAGCCCGCTGTGACGGCCCCGGCGCCTGAGCCCGCCACCCCCCAGCGTCTGGCAGAGACGGGCCGTAATCCCGCTGAGTTTCCGGCCTACGTCGAGACCCTGAGAAGTAAAGCGCGCGCCGCTGGCATCAGCGATGCCACGCTCACCGCCGCCTTCGACAATATTCATTTTGTTGACCGGGTAATCAAATCCGACCGCGGTCAGCTCGAAAATAAAATCCTGCTTGATGATTATCTCACAAGGGTCATTACCCCTGAGAAAGTGCGCGACGCGCGGCGTATGGCGCACGAGCATCGTCACGCCCTGCAGCGCATCAGCCGGGAGTACGGCGTGCAGAGCCACTACATCGTGGCGCTGTGGGCGATGGAGAGCCGCTTTGGCAAGATTCAGGGTAAAGAGGATATCTTCTCGGCGCTGGCCACGATGGCCTTCGAAGGGCGGCGCGAGGCGTTCTTTACCGGGGAGCTGATCGCTGCCCTGAAAATGGTAGATAAGGGCGAAATCACCGCTGACCAGATGAAAGGCTCGTGGGCCGGCGCGATGGGGCAGAACCAGTTTATGCCCAGCTCCTATCTGCGCTATGGCGCGGACGGGGATGGCGACGGCCGGATTGATATCTGGAATAACCTCGACGATGTGTTCGCCTCCACCGCCAACTATCTGGCGGAAGAGGGCTGGCAGACGGGGGAAGGCTGGGGACGCGAAGTGCGGCTTCCGCAGGGCTTCGATAAAACCGGGGCCGGCACCGACAGCGGCCAGGGCAAAACCGTTAATGCCTGGCGCACCGCCGGCGTAACCCAGGCCGACGGTAGCCCGTTACCCGCTCTTGACCGCCAGGCCTGGATCATTCTGCCGGAAGATGGTCAGCAGCGTGCTTTTATGGTCTATCCCAACTTCCGCACGCTGATGCACTGGAACCGTTCGTGGTACTTCGCCATCAGCATCGGTACGATGGCCGACGCCATTGTCAGCGATTGACAGCAGCCCGGCCGGACCCGGATAGTGTTTTTTCTAAATGACGACAGGGGAAGGATATGTATCAGCATCATAACTGGCAGGGCGCTCTGCTTGATTATCCGGTCAGCAAGGTGGTGTGCGTCGGCAGCAATTATGCGAAGCACATTCAGGAGATGGGCAGCGCGACGCCTGAGGAGCCGGTGCTGTTTATCAAACCGGAAACCGCGCTGTGCGATCTCCATCAGCCGCTCTCGCTGCCTCAGGGGCTGGGCTCCGTTCATCACGAAGTAGAGCTGGCCGTGCTGATTGGCGCTACGCTGCGTCAGGCAACGGAAGAGCACGTCAGCCAGGCGATTGCCGGTTACGGCGTGGCGCTGGATCTGACCCTGCGCGATCTGCAGGGCGCGCTGAAGAAAGCAGGGCGTCCCTGGGAAAAGGCCAAAGGCTTCGATAACTCCTGCCCGATCTCCGGCTTCATTCCCGCCGCGGCCTTTGACGGCGATCCGCAGAACGCGATGCTGGCGTTGAGTGTGAACGGTGAAACTCGCCAGCAGGGCAGTACGGTGGAGATGATCCATAAGATCGTGCCGCTTATTGCCTATATGAGCCGTTTTTTCACCCTGCGCGCCGGGGATGTGATCCTGACCGGTACGCCGGAAGGCGTCGGCCCGCTGGTCAGTGGCGATGAGCTGGTGGTTAGCCTCAACGGCGAATCCGTCACCACCCGGGTGCTGTAATCGCACCTCTCTCCCGGCCCGCTTTGCGTGCGGGCCGTGCAGCTGATAGAATTCGCCTCCTTTTTGTCCGCCTGTGGCGCGGACGTCCGTGCAATAAGATGTGGTAAACGATATGGTTGACATCCCGTTCTGGCAGAGCAAAACCCTGGATGATATGAGTGACGCAGAGTGGGAATCGCTGTGCGACGGCTGTGGCCAGTGCTGCCTACATAAGCTGATGGATGAAGACAGCGATGAGATCTATTTCACCAACGTTGCCTGCAGCCAGCTCAATATCAAAACCTGCCAGTGCCGCAACTATGAGCGCCGCTTCGACTTCGAGCCGGACTGCATCAAGCTGACGCGCGAAAACCTGCCGACCTTCGAATGGCTACCGCACACCTGCGCTTACCGTCTGCTGGCGGAAGGTAAACCGCTGCCCGCCTGGCACCCGCTGATTGCCGGCTCCAAAGCCGCGATGCACGGCGAGCGTATCTCGGTGCGCCATATCGCAGTGCGCGAGTCGGAAGTCCGCGACTGGCAGGACCATATTTTGAATAAGCCGGACTGGGCGGACTGATGATTTGATATGGATAATATAGATTTTGATAAAATGACAGCCGGGCTACCGCTAAAAATTATTATGGTTAACATGCAGCGCCTCTCATATATAGAATGGTGAGAAAGGGTTTTAATTTCTCACCATGAAATTTTAATTAATGTGTTAAGTGTTCTAATGGGATTATCCTGTATAGATAAGCTGCATGTTGATTCGTTATATTTGTATTAAAATGAGGTATATATACGGTTTAAATATTTTGTTGTCTATTATATGGATAAGGACAATAAGTTTGCACAATGAAAATGTGTCATATACGACATTTTGATTGGCGGGCGGATATTTATGCATTTACAGATGTCAGAATTACAGCGAACTTGTGCTGATGAGGTAATCGTAGCGTTAAAAGATTGAGTTGACCTATAAATATATTTTTTTGTGTCAGATAAAAAGAGGGTATTGGCTTCATGCATGCGATTCCCTTTTTTTACGGGAACAACTTGATTTAGATTGCAGGTGACAGGTTATGTCATTGTAGTCCACCCTCAGCGACCTGATCTAAAATAATTGCATTGTCTTAAGGTTGTTTCTGCAAAAAAACATCGTCTTAATATGGAGCCTGATATCTTCCGTTATTATAATTGATGCGGGCAGTTACTATTTATATTCGTACCTGCTGGTAATAAGTGACTTAGGGGAATGATGGCGGACGATGCACACCCCTTAGCATACGGCTTAGTGTAAAATAATGATCTCCGTCCATAAATAGACTATAACTAGAGATATATAACAAAATATCTCTGGTGATCAGTTGAACAGAAACGCAGCTATCGATGTGTCAAGGGCTTTAGCAGTGATGCTCGTCACATTATTCCATATTGCGCGAGGTCCTTCGCTTCCTTCTTACTCGTATGGAGGATTCGATGTATTCGGTTTTTTAGCTAACGGATGGGTTGGCGTAGGGATTTTTTTTATTATCTCAGGCTATTGCATGGGTATGTCCACAGAACGAGATTTTAAATATGGCGTTAACATTACAAGCTATATTCGCTACGCATTAAAAAGAATCCTGAGAATTGCTCCACCATATTATATCGCAGTGGCGTTGTGGGTATTTATAATTAGAGTTTATCACGTAGCACCCAAGCCAACTGAGTTCAGAGATATCGTTACGCATCTGACGTTCACTCATAATCTTTTTCCAGATACATTTTTTGGGATCTCAGGGGTCTTTTGGTCAATTGGGGTTGAGATGCAGTTCTATCTTGTCCTGCCGTTCATTATTGCATTATGTAGAGGTGCCCTCTCAACGACTTTGATTTTGCTCATTTTCCTGGGCTTATCGATTGTTACCTATGGCAGCGATCTTAGTATTGTATATAAATGGGGGCTAATGAATTATCTGGTTCTCTTTATTTATGGATGGATTTTATACACCTATAAGGGACCATTGCTGAATTTTATCAATCTGACAAAAATTATCTACGTCGCTATCCCGGCCTTTATTCTATTGTTGAGCTATACAGTCGAGGCGGGTAATCACCAGAAAATGTATGAGATGAGCGTATCATTTGTCTATGGCCTAATCATGTTAAAGCTAAAAGATGCGATCTCTGAAGACAGCAAATCTAAAGCACTTTCGGTTCTTCTGGTGATAGGTCAAGCGTCGTTTTCAATATATTTATATAATTACATTTACAACTTTGTTATGCCCCGAACACCAGCACCATTTTCAATTGTCTTTATATTTACAGGGGTGCTGGGATTTGGCGTGATAATGTACCTGCTGGTTGAGGTAAATACTGAAAGACTCAGGGCATGGCTATTCAGAGGTAAAGCACATTCAGCCAGACCAGCAAAATCACCTTCTGCGTACAGTGTGGGAGATAATATTAGCGATAGTTAATTTATTTCCACTCGTACAAGAAGGGCGAAGGACCGTACTCAGAACGCTATTTCATTATTGCCGTGAATCAATATTCACCGCATGATGACGTGATACCGTGGCGGTTCCCCTCGTTACAGGATAACCATGATGAACATCAGGGCGTCAGGCGTTGTTGTGTTTGTGGTACTCGGAGTGCTGTTCGGCGATGCGGCGTTAGCAAAGGGTAGCCGCCCGTCGGATAACCAGATAAAAGAAGAAATTATTGCGGACTCGATTGCCGGGTACGATGGCAACTGCCCGTGCCCGTATAACCGGGCGCGTAACGGCAGTTCTTGCGGTAAGCGCAGCGCATGGAGCCGCGCCGGAGGCGAAGCGCCGCTCTGTTATAAAGACGATGTCAGTCAGGAAATGGTTGACGAGTGGCGCGCCGCACATCAATAAAACAGGAGTAATCCGCTGGTGTGAATCACTGGTTCACACCCGGACATACTCTTTTAATTGGTTTACGAAAAAAGAGTATCTATTTAATCCGCTTCGGTGCATCGTAAGCGCTCATTGCGAACCGTCGCTGCAGTCGCTTCTGCCTGTCTCTTTGTCAGAAACATTCTCCTCCGCGGTAATAACACCCTCTTTATATAATGGCTGTTAATAACTCGTAATAACGTAGCGCCGTGGGGCACGCTATTTTTGCCCGTAGCCGTTACCATTTTTTTATTGCTGGTAGATGACACTCAATGCCTCAAAATTTTAAAACTGAATTTCTTCACCCGCGCCACTGGATGACCTGGACCGGCGTAACCATTCTCTGGCTGCTGGTGCAGCTGCCTTATCCGGTGCTGGTGAAACTTGGTCGTACCCTGGGTCGCCTGGCGCGCCCGTTTCTGAAAAAACGTGAGTACGTTGCCAACCGCAACCTGGAATTATGTTTTCCGGCAATGGATAACTCCTCGCGCAGCACGCTGCTGACCGATAACTTTACCTCGCTTGGCATGGCGCTGATCGAAACCGGCATGGCCTGGTTCTGGAGCGATGCCCGGCTGCGCAAGCACTTCGATGTGGAAGGTTTTGCCAACCTGCAGCGCGCCCTCGATCAGGGCAAAGGCGTGATGGTGGTTGGCGTGCACTTTATGTCGCTGGAGCTGGGCGGCCGCGTAATGGGCTTATGTCGCCCGATGATGGCGACCTATCGCCCGCACAACAACCCGGTGCTGGAGTTTGTGCAGACCCGGGGCCGGCTGCGTTCTAACAAGGCAATGATCGACCGCCGTAACCTGAAAGGCCTGGTCAGCGCGCTGAAGAAGGGCGAGGCAGTATGGTTCGCGCCGGATCAGGATTATGGCCGCAAGGGCAGCGTGTTTGCGCCGTTCTTCGCGATGCAGAATACAGCCACCACCAACGGCACCTTCGTCATCTCCCGTCTCTCCGGCGCGGCGATGCTGACCATCACCATGATTCGCCGTAAAGATAACGCCGGCTATCGTCTCTATATCGGCGATATGCTTACCGACTACCCGTCGGGTAACGAGCAGGCGGCGGCAGGGTACATCAATAAAAAAATTGAAGATGAAATTCTGCGCGCCCCGGAACAGTATCTCTGGGTGCATCGCCGGTTTAAAACCCGTCCGCTGGGCGAAGCCGCCTCTTATTAATTGCCGCCTCAGGCCAGCCCGGCTGGCTTGCAGGCAATAACAGCCGCACGCGAGAATTCCTTAATAAGCGTGCGGCTTATATTCTTCATTTCGGTTACTTCCGCGTTAAATGCTTCGTAATCAAAAAACTCTTTCACCCTGACCTGTATTTTTTCCTTCCGCTGTCGATAACTTCTTCAGAACAATTTTTGTAGCGCACGTGTCTGACAGCGATGTGGATATTCCGTTAACCATCATTCCTGACGCCTCATGAGCTAACAACGACCCGCATACCGTGGAGGGAAAAGTGGATAACTTTCAGAAAGAGATTGATGAGAGGGCGAACCTCGCCTTATCAAATAAGTTTGAACTGCTGCTGTTTCGCCTGGGCACCGCGCTGCACTCTGACAAGTCAGAGCTGTTTGGCATCAACGTCTTCAAGCTGCGCGAAATTGTCCCGATGCCAACCATCACCCGCGCGGCGGGCATGAAATCCCCGTTGCTGGGCGTGGTGAGCATTCGCGATCAGATTATCCCGGTTATCGATCTGCCTGCGGTTGCGGGCTGCACGCCCACCACCGGCCTGAACCTGCTGCTGGTCACCGAATATGCGCGCAGTACCCAGGCGTTCGCCGTGGAAGCGGTGGACAATATCGTGCGTCTTAACTGGAACCAGGTGCATCCTGCCGAGTCGGCGATGAGCACCCGCAACATCACCAGCATCGCCTGCCTTGATGATGACCAGCAGGCCAATGAACTGGCGATGGTGCTGGACGTGGAACAGATCCTGTATGACATCATTCCGTCGGCCCGCGACGTGCCGATGAAAGAGGTGAAGGATCGCACCTTTAACATCAAGCCGGGCGCGGTGGCCATCGTGGCAGAGGATTCGAAAGTCGCCCGCACCATGCTGGAGCAGGGGCTGAAGAGCATGGGCATTCCGGCGCTGATGCACAACACCGGGCTGGAAGCCTGGGAGAAGATCAAGCTGATGGCGAAGGAAGCGCAGGCAGAGGGCAAACCGATCGGCGATAAAATCGCTATGGTGCTGACCGATCTGGAAATGCCGGAAATGGATGGTTTTACCCTGACGCGCAACATCAAGCTGGACGACAAACTGAAACGCATTCCGGTGGTGATCCACTCCTCGCTGTCGGGAAGCGCCAACGAAGAGCACGTGCGTAAGGTGGGTGCGGATGCCTACGTCGCCAAGTTTGAGATCAACGAGCTGTCTGCGGTGATCCACCGCGTGCTGGACGCCCCGGTAAGCTAAGGGCTGGTGCGCATCCCGGCAACGGGAGATAAAAAAGGTCGCCGAAGCGACCTTTTTTTGTGACTACTTTTTCGTCGGAACCGGTTGTTTATCGCCGGATTCCGGCGCATCGTTCGGATTGTCTTTCTCTACCTGCGTTAGAATCTTCTGCATTCATTCCTCCTCAGTTGCCGGACACAGGCTAAGTATAGAAAAGCCTGCGCCAGACAAGCCAGGCGGCAGAGACAAAAAACGCGCCCTGAGGCGCGTTGTGCTTAGCGACCAAACAGATCGCGACGTTTCGGTTTGAACGGCTGGGCTATCAGCACCAGCAGCGCGATCAGCAGGTAGGCGGCGAAAATACCCATCAACCACTGCGGCATTTCCAGGGAGAGAAACTCCCACTGGCGCACCGAGCAGTCACCGGAAGCGACAAACACCTGCGGCAGCCATTTGTCGAGCGGCAGCCAGGTGGGGAATTTCGCCGCGAACGGGCAGACGGCAAACGGCGACGGGTGCAGCTGCAGCATGGTGTGCTCATACGAGAGCCGTAAGCCTTCCCACGCACTGTAAATCCACAGGGCGATAGCCCCATAGCGCAGCGGCGATTTCGGGGCGATGGCGCCCAGCAGGCCCGCACCCATCACGCCGAACAGCGCGCAGCGCTCGTAGATACACAGCACGCACGGCTTCAGCAGCATGACGTGCTGGAACCACAACGCCACCATCTCCAGGGCAAACGCCGTCAGGGCCATTAAAAGCCAGGCACCACGTCCGCGCGAGCACTGATTCAAATATCGCAACATAATCTGATTTCCCTGCATTATGCGGTAAAGCGGCAGTGTAAACGAAAACCGGTCCGCCGCCACCTGGCTGCCCAAAAATATCTGACGAACCGGGAGTTTATTGACGTGAAAGGGCATATCGGGCCGGACTGACCCGATATGCGCAGCGGAGGCGCTATTTCGCGATAAGCCCGCTGGCGAGCAGCCAGTCGGTAAACGGCACCAGCGTGTACTCCACGCACAGCCAGCCGGTGAGGGTGAGCACCAGGGTGTAGGGCAGCGCCATCCACACCATTCGTCCGTAGGAGAGACGGATCAGCGGTGCCAGCGAGGAGGTCAGCAGGAACAGGAACGCCGCCTGACCGTTTGGCGTCGCCACCGAGGGCAGATTGGTGCCGGTGTTAATCGCCACCGCCAGCAGGTGGTATTGCTCCAGTGAAATCACGCCCTGTTCAAACGCATGTTTCGCTTCGTTGATATAGACCGTGCCGACAAACACGTTATCGGAAACCGATGACAGCAGGCCGTTGAACAGGTAGAACAGCGACAGCTGAGACTGGGGCTCCGCCTGCAGCACGTAGCCGATGATCGGCGCGAACAGCTGCTGATCGATGATCACCGCCACGATAGCAAAGAACACGGTGAGCAGGGCGGTGAAGGGCAGCGACTCGGTAAAGGCTTTGCCGATGGTGTGTTCGTCAGTAACGCCGCACAGCGAGGTGGCGAGAATAATCACCGACAGGCCAATCAGCCCGACTTCGGCCAGGTGCAGGGCGAGGGCGATAATTACCCAGACGCCGATAAGCCCCTGAACCACCAGGTTGAGGCGCTCCTGACGGGTGCGTCTGGCGCTGGCATCCTGTTCGTAATCGCGCAGAATATGGCGCACCTTCTCCGGCAATGGCTCGCCGTACCCGAAGCGACGACTCTTCTCCAGCAGCACGCAGGTCAGCAGGCCCAGCACCAGCACCGGCATGCTCACCGGGGCGACGCGCAGCAGAAACTCGCCAAACGACCAGTCAACGGTGCGGGCGATCAGCAGGTTCTGCGGCTCGCCCACCATGGTAATCACACCGCCAAGTGCCGTACCCACGCCGGCATGCATCATCAGGCTGCGCAGAAACGCGCGGAACTGGTCGAGGGTTTCACGGCTGTCGTGGGCGAGGCCGGAATCGTCATGCAGTTCACCCGGTTCGTCACCGCGCGAGGCAACGCGATGGTAAATGCCATAGAACCCCAGCGCGACGCTAATGACCACCGCCACCACGGTGAGGGCATCCAGGAAGGCAGAGAGAAACGCCGCCGCCCCGCAGAACGCCAGCGACAGCAGGGTTTTCGAGCGGATAGTCAGCAGCAGTCGGGTAAAAATCAACAGCAGCAGCTGTTTCATAAACCAGATGCCCGCCACCATAAAGATCAGCAGCAGTACCACTTCAAGGTTATTCGCGATCTCCTCGCGCACATGGTCGGCGCTGGTCATGCCGATGGCGACCGCTTCGATCGCCAGCAGCCCGCCTGGCAGCAGCGGATAGCATTTGAGCGCCATCCCGAGGGTGAAAATAAACTCCACCACCAGCAGCCAGCCGGCGATAAACGGGCTGACGAGGAATACCAGGGGGTTAATAACCAGAAAAGCCAGCAGCGTCAGTTTGTACCAGTCGGGCGACTGGCCGAGGAAATTACGATACAGAGCACGACCAAATGAGATGTCCACGCGCGGGTTCCATGAAAAGAAGTTCGTAACGGCTGAGCCTAGAGGAGGTGCGTCTGTCAGGCAAGGCGCAAATCTGCATTACGCTGACATTCATTGACAAAAATCGAAGAACGATCCCCTTTTTGGCCTCCGCGGCGGCTATCTGCGGGTCCGGGGCTCTGGTATGATGAGTGAATTTGCTAAAGCAATGTAATGGAAATCTCTCTATGGTGATTAAGGCGCAAAGCCCTGCGGGTTTCGCGGAAGAGTATATTATCGAAAGCATCTGGAACAGCCGCTTCCCCCCGGGATCGATCCTGCCTGCTGAACGTGAACTCTCTGAACTGATTGGTGTTACCCGCACAACGCTCCGTGAAGTATTGCAGCGCCTCGCCCGTGATGGCTGGTTGACCATCCAGCACGGCAAGCCGACAAAGGTGAATAACTTCTGGGAAACCTCCGGCCTCAACATTCTGGAAACCCTGGCGCGTCTCGACCACGAAAGCGTGCCGCAGCTTATCGATAACCTGCTGTCGGTGCGGACGAACATCTCCACCATCTTTATTCGCACCGCCTTCCGGCAGCATCCGGAAGAGGCGCAGAAGGTGCTGGCCACCGCCGATGAAGTGGAAGATCACGCCGACGCTTTCGCGCTGCTCGACTACAACATCTTCCGCGGCCTGGCATTCGCCTCCGGCAATCCGATTTACGGGCTGATTTTAAACGGCATGAAAGGGCTGTATACCCGCATTGGTCGCCATTACTTCGCGAACCCGGAAGCCCGCAGCCTGGCGCTCGGCTTTTACCACAAGCTTGGCACGCTGTGCCGCGATGGCCTGCACGACCAGGTGTATGAAACCGTGCGCCGCTACGGCCACGAGAGCGGCGAGATCTGGCACCGCATGCAGAAATCGCTGCCCGGCGATCTGGCGATGCACAGCCGCTAAATAACAAGGCCACCCCAGGGTGGCCTTTTTACTGCATCGCGCCGGGCTACAGTCCTGTCAGGTGGGTGCGCTACGCTTACCCACCCTACGCGCTGCATCGCCCGGGCTACAGCGTATTCATCCGCGGCGGGCAGCGCTCCAGCAGTTCCACGCTGCCATCGTCGTTCTGCTGCTCCAGTATCACGTCAAAGCCCCACAGGCGGTGCACATGCTTCAGCACCTCGCGCCGCCCCTTGTCCAGCGGGGCGCGGTTCTGCGGAATGTAGCGCAGGGTCAGGGAGCGGTCGCCGCGCAGGTCCACATTCCACACCTGAATATTGGGTTCCAGGTTGCTGAGGTTGTACTGCGACGACAGCTTGTTGCGGATCTCGCGGTAACCGTCCTCGTTATGAATCGCCGAGATCTCCAGATAGTTATGGCGATCGTCATCCATCACGGTAAAGAAGCGGAAATCACGCATGATTTTCGGCGACAGGAACTGACTGATAAAGCTTTCGTCTTTGAAATCCCGCATCGCAAAATGCAGCGTCTCCAGCCAGTCGCTGCCGGCGATTTCCGGGAACCAGTACCGGTCCTCATCGGTCGGTGACTGACAGATACGCTTGATGTCCTGGAACATGGCAAAGCCGAGAGCGTAAGGGTTGATACCGCTGTACCACGGGCTGTTATAGGGCGGCTGGAACACCACGTTAGTGTGGCTATGAAGAAACTCCAGCATAAAGCGGTCGGTGACTTTTCCTTCGTCATACAGGTGATTGAGAATGGTGTAGTGCCAGAAGGTGGCCCAGCCCTCGTTCATCACCTGGGTCTGCTTCTGCGGATAGAAATACTGGCTCACCTTACGCACGATGCGCAGGATCTCACGCTGCCAGGATTCGAGCAGCGGGGCGTTTTTCTCCATAAAGTACAGCAGATTCTCCTGGGGCTCGGCAGGATAACGCCGCGCCTCGGCAACGGTTTTCTCCTCGTCGCGTTTCGGCAGGGTGCGCCACAGCATGTTCACCTGGCTCTGAAGATACTCCTCGCGGCTTTTCTGGCGCGCTTTCTCCTCCTGCAACGATATTTTCTGCGGACGCTTGTAGCGATCGACCCCGTAGTTCATCAGGGCATGGCAGGAATCGAGCAGCTTCTCCACTTCCTCCACCCCGTAGCGCTCCTCGCACTCGGTGATGTAGTTGCGGGCAAAAATCAGGTAATCGACGATGGAGCTGGCGTCGGTCCAGCTGCGGAACAGATAGTTATTTTTAAAGAAGGAGTTATGCCCGTAGCAGGCATGCGCCATCACCAGCGCCTGCATGGTGATGGTGTTCTCCTCCATCAGGTAAGCGATGCAGGGGTTAGAGTTGATGACAATCTCATAGGCCAGACCCTGCTGGCCGTGCTTATACAGCCGCTCGGTTTCGATGAACTTTTTACCGAATGACCAGTGGGGATAGTTGATTGGCATCCCGACGCTGGAGTAGGCGTCCATCATCTGCTCGGAGGTGATGACTTCAATCTGATGCGGATAGGTGTCGAGGCGGTAGAGTTTCGCCACGCGGTCAATCTCCGCCAGATAGTCATCGAGCAGCTCGAACGTCCAGTCGGGTCCGTCGCTCAGTCGGGTGGCATCCTTCATACTGTAATCAGTTACTGTAGCCATTAGCGCGCCCTCATTGTCACGGGCTCTTTTTCAGGTAAGAGCCTCATTCACAAGCATAGAACACGGCGTCCAGTTAGCGCGTGCAGCAAAAATTTTTTGTTTGCGATTTCGCATTTGAAACGCACGGCTTCAGCCGCTTTCGGCAGAGTTTTACGCTGCGGAAAATTGAAGCGCAGAAGGAGATCCTGAAACCAGCCATCCCGCACCGGTGCAGCGATGTGTGAGGCAAGTCACCATAAAAAAGCCGTATGTTGAATAACATTTTCAACTGAGTTATCAATTTGTAATCAGAAGATTATTCTTTACCTCGAAGCGGAGTCGATATGCGTGTAGTGGTGCTGGGAAGTGGGGTGGTCGGCGTGACCACCGCCTGGTATTTGAATCAGGCAGGTCATGAGGTGACGGTGATTGACCGTGCGGAGGGATCGGCGCTGGAGACCAGCGCGGCCAACGCCGGGCAGATCTCGCCGGGCTATGCGGCCCCGTGGGCGGCACCAGGCGTACCGCTGAAGGCGATCAAGTGGATGTTCCAGCGCCATGCCCCGCTGGCGATTGGCCTCGACGGTAGCGCTTTCCAGCTGAAATGGATGTGGCAGATGCTGCGCAACTGCGACATGCGCCACTATCAGCAGAATAAAGGGCGCATGGTGCGCCTCGCGGAGTACAGCCGCGACTGCCTGAAAATGCTGCGCAGCGAAACCGGCATCGAATACGAAGGGCGGCAGGGTGGCACGCTGCAGCTGTTCCGCACCGCGCAACAGTTTGAAAACGCGGCAAAGGATATCGCCGTGCTGGAGGAAGCCGGGGTGCCGTGGCAGTTACTGGAGTCGCATCGCCTGGCCGAAGCCGAACCGGCGCTGGCGGCGGTGGCGAACAAGCTGACCGGCGGTCTGCGCTTGCCCAACGACGAAACCGGCGACTGCCAGCTGTTTACCCAGCGGCTGGCGCGCATGGCGCAGGACGCCGGCGTGGTATTTCGCTACAACACGCCGGTCGAGCGCCTGCTGTACGAAGGGCATAACATTTACGGTGTGAAGTGCGGCGATGAGGTGATTAAGGCCGATGGCTACGTGATGGCGTTTGGCTCCTACTCAACCGCCATGCTCAAGGGGCTGGTGGATATTCCGGTCTATCCGCTGAAAGGTTACTCGCTCACTATCCCCATTGCCGACGAGAGCGGCGCGCCGGTCTCTACGGTACTGGATGAAACCTACAAAATCGCCATTACCCGCTTCGATAACCGCATTCGCGTCGGCGGCATGGCGGAGATCGTCGGCTTCAACACCGATCTGCTGAAACCGCGCCGGGAAACCCTGGAGATGGTGGTGCGCGATCTCTATCCGCGCGGCGGGCATATTGAGCAGGCCAGCTTCTGGACCGGCCTGCGCCCGATGACGCCGGACGGCACGCCCATCGTTGGCCGCACGCCGTTTAAAAATCTCTGGCTTAACACCGGTCACGGCACCCTCGGCTGGACGATGGCCTGCGGTTCAGGCCAGATGCTCAGCGATGTTATTTCCGGGCGTACCCCGGCTATTCCGTTTGAGGATCTCTCGGTGGCGCGCTACGACGCCCGCTTTACGCCGCAGACCGCCCGGGAGTGGCACGGCGCGCATCAGTAACAAGGAGCTGTCATGTCACGTCCCATAACGGCGAGCCTGAACCTTGAGGCGCTGCGCCAGAATTTACAGATAATCCGCCGCGCCGCGTCCGGGGCGCGGGTCTGGTCAGTGGTCAAAGCCAACGCTTACGGCCACGGGCTGGATCGCGTCTGGAGCGCCCTCGGGGCCACCGACGGCTTTGCGATGCTCAATCTTGAAGAGGCTATTCTGCTGCGCGAGCGCGGCTGGAAAGGGCCGATCCTGATGCTGGAAGGCTTTTTCCATGCCGATGAGCTGGAACTGTTCGACAAATACCGGCTCACCACCAGCCTGCACAGCAACTGGCAGGTGAAAGCCCTGGCCAGTGCGAAGCTGCACGATCCCATCGACGTCTACCTGAAGATGAACAGCGGCATGAACCGGCTCGGTTTTGCCCCGGAGCGGGTGCACAGCATCTGGCAGCAGCTGCGGGCGATCCCCAACGTCGGCGAGCTGACGCTGATGGCGCATTTTGCCGATGCTGAAAAGCCGGACGGCATTATCGAACCGATGAAGCGCATTGAGCAGGCCGCCGAAGGGCTGGCGTGCCGCCGTTCGCTGGCGAACTCTGCCGCCACGCTCTGGCATCCCGACACCCATTTCGACTGGGTGCGCCCGGGAATTATTCTCTATGGCGCTTCGCCGAGCGGGCAGTGGCAGGATATTGCCGCCAGCGGACTGAAACCGGTCATGACCCTGAAGAGCGAAATTATCGGTATTCAGACCCTGCAGGCCGGGGCCAGCGTCGGCTACGGCAGCCGTTTCCGGGCGCAGGGCGAGCAGCGCATCGGTATCGTGGCCGGGGGCTATGCTGACGGCTATCCGCGCCATGCTCCGGACGGCACGCCGGTGCTGGTGGAGGGAGTGAAAACCGGGATTGTCGGAACGGTGTCGATGGATATGCTGGCTGTGGATCTGACGCCGTGCCCGCAGGCAGGGATCGGCAGTCCGGTAGAGCTCTGGGGCGAGGAGATCAGAATCGACGACGTGGCGGCCGCCAGCGGCACCGTGGGGTATGAGCTGATGTGCGCCCTGGCCCCACGAGTGCCTGTCGTGACGTTGTAACTTTTAGCCGGGGCGGATCACTCCGCCTCGTCTTCCGGGGTGCGCACGCCGACTTTGCGCACGTCGTTGTTTTCCTTCTCTGCCACGGTCCAGATCATCCCGGCAAACTCAATCTGGTCGCCCACCACCGGCGCGGCCCCGAGCTTGCGCTGCACCATTTCGCCGAGCGTCTGCTGGGTATCAAAGCCCTCATCCAGATCGAGACCGTAGATCACCGCGATATCCGCGAAGCGTGCGCTGGCTTCAAGAATAAAGTCGCCGAAGAAGCGCTGATCCAGCGCCACCGGCGGCGACTGGCTGAACAGCTTGCCAAGCGCTGGCAGGTCACGCTCGCGGCCAATCACGCACAGCACATCGCCTTCCTGCAGCCGGGTGCTGCCGGTGGGGTGCAGCAGGGTATTATCCCGGAACAGCGCGGCAATGCGCGTGTCGGCCGGCATGTGCAGGTCGCGCAGGGCGGCGCCCACGCACCACTTGTCGGCGCTGAGCTGATAGACAAACTGCTCCCACGGGTTTTCTGGGTGAATATCCAGCCCGACGCGCGAAACCGGGCGGCCCACCGGCGGCACCACCACTTTTGCACGCTTCGCCGCCCAGCCGAGGGACGTCCCCTGCAACAGCAGCGATACCAGCACCACAAAGAAGGCGACGTTGAAGAACAGGCGCGAATTCTCCAGACCCGCCATCATCGGGAAGACGGCGAGAATGATCGGCACCGCACCGCGCAGGCCAACCCAGCTGATGAAGATGCGCTCGCGCAGGTTAAACCCGCGGAACGGCAGCAGGGCAGCAAACACCGACAGCGGACGGGCGATAAAAATCATGCAGGCCGAAAGCAGAATGGCCGGGATGGCAATCGGCAGCAGATCGGATGGTGTTACCAGCAGACCCAGCACCAGGAACATGCCAATCTGCGCCAGCCAGGCCATGCCGTCGAAGGTCTGCAGAATGCCGAAGCGGTTGCGGATCGGGCGATTCCCCAGCATAAAGCCGCACAGATACACCGCGAGGATGCCGCTGCCTTCCAGCGCGGTGGTCACCGCAAACACCAGGATGCCGCCGCTCAGCGCCAGCAGGGGGTAAAGCCCCTGCGGCAGATCGATGCGGTTGATGGTCTGCAGCATCAGATAGCCGCCGCCAAGCCCCAGCGCGATCCCCAGGCCGAACTGCTGGATGATATGCACCACAAACATCCAGTCGAGCTGGACGTTATGCAGCTTAATCATTTCGATCAGCGTGATGGTGAGAAATACCGCCATCGGGTCGTTGCTGCCGGATTCGATCTCAAGCGTCGCGCCGACGCGTTCGTTGAGGCCTTTGCCGCCCAGCAGCGAGAACACCGCTGCCGCGTCGGTCGAGCCGACGATAGCGCCAATCAGCAGCCCTTCGATAATCGGCAGATTGAACAGCCACGCCGCGGCCATCCCGGTCAGACCGGAGGTGATAAGTACGCCGACGGTCGCCAGCGACAGCGCCGGACCGAGGGCGACCCGGAAGGAGCTGGCCTGGGTGCGCATCCCACCGTCCAGCAGGATCACCGCCAGCGCGAGGTTACTCACCAGGTAGGCGAAAGGGTAGTTATCGAACGGAATACCGCCGATACCGTCTTCACCCGCCAGCATGCCGATGGCGAGAAAGATGACCAGAATAGGGATACCGAGACGGGATGAAAACGAACTCAAAAGAATACTGAAGGTTACCAGTACCGAACCCATGATAAATAAACTAACGACCGCCCCTGCGTCCAAAGTGCATCATCTCCTCAAAGCAAATGTAAAACCTGATACCCGGTGTGGTCAGACCCGCGCCCGCGCGGCGCGCGTGGTCTGCACTATTATGGGTATACCACAATTATCAACGAGGTGATTGTTCAATAAGCGTAGTGAATGTGATTTTTCACTCAGCGCAGCACCGGATGGCCGGTCAGGGTAAGGGTGGTCTGCTCCCCGTCATGGGCTAAACGGCCCTGCGCACCGAGCGGCAGCGTTACCGTCTGCGGCTCGTGACCAAACGCCAGCCCGCTAATTACCGGGATCGGCAGCCGCGCCCGCAGCCCGGCACACATCTCATTAAAATCATAACCCGCGTCGTAGTCGTTTGGTGACGAACCGCTGAAGCTGCCCAGTACCAGCGCGCGCTGCTTATCCAGCACCCCGGCGTAAAGCAGCTGGAGCAGCATGCGTTCCACGCGGAACGGGTGCTCGTTGATATCCTCCACCACCAGAATGCCGCCGTCGATCGCCGGCATCCACGGCGTCCCCATCAGCGAGGCGATCATCGCCAGATTGCCGCCCCACACCTGGCCGCTGACGGTACAGGCCGGGCCGCTGCCCTGCCATGCGAGGGTAAAGGTCGGCTCGCGCAGTGCCAGCCAGAAGTGATGCCGGGTGAAAGCATCGGCGCTCTCCGCACCGAAATTCCCCGCCAGCATCGGCCCGCTGAAGGTAATGGCATTCCCTTTAGCCAGCAGCGCCAGCTGGAAAGCGGTAAAGTCGCTGTGACCGCAGATCAGCAGCGGATCGGCCGCCTGACGCGCCAGTAGAGCCTCATAGTCCACGCCATCCAGCAGGCGGCTCATGCCATAGCCACCGCGCACCGGCATCACAATGTCTACCGCGCAGGGAAGTGTAGCGAGTGCATTGAGATCCGCCAGCCGTTCGGCATCGGTGCCGGCAAAACGCTGGTGGCGACGCGCGATCGCTGTCTGGTGCTCCACCCGATGGCCTTCCGCCTCCAGACGCGCCACGCCGCGCTGTGCAGCCTGCTGTTGCAGGCAGTAGCCTGACGGGGCAATCAAATGAAATACGGACATGGCAACTCCCTGCGTAGCGGTAAGAGGGAAATATGATGCCGCGTCGCGCCCGGCTTGTCATCCGCCGGTTATACTTCAGCGCAGCCGCTCCGCTGCCTGCGCATTTTGGGAGCGCGTGCGCTTGCGGCGCAGCGGCACCAGGCAGTATGTTGTGCGGGCCTGTTTATCTGATGTGATGAGGGATTGATTGTGAAGTTTAGTGGAATCATTGTTCTGATGTTGCTGCTGGCGGGCTGTAGCAGCAAGCCGGACTATAAAAGCACGCCGTGGCAGGCGCAGGCACCGACCAGCCGGGCACTGCAGTGGATGCCGTTCAGCGAGCAGGCGGGCGAGGAGTACGGCGTCAGCCCGCGCCTGATCACGGCGATTATTGCCGTTGAATCGGGCGGCAAACCGGAGCTGGTGAGCGCCTCGAATGCAGTCGGTCTGATGCAGATTAAAGCCTCAACCGCCGGGAAAGAGGTCTATCGCCATATGGGGTGGGCCGGGCAGCCCTCCACCCGCGAGCTGAAGGATCCGCAGCGCAATATCGCTATTGGCACCGCGTATCTGAGCGTGCTGGAGCATGGCATTCTGGCGGGGATTGAAGATCCGCAGACCATGCAGTACGCGCTGGTGGTGTCCTATGTGAACGGCGCGGGCGCGCTGCTGCGCACCTTCTCGTCCGACCGCAAGGCAGCCATTGAGGAGATCAACGACCTCAGCCCGCAGGAGTTCTACCAGCACGTAGTAGACAAACATCCATCGCCGCAGGCACCACGTTATCTGTGGAAGGTCCAGCAGGCGATGGCCGCGATGTGATCAGCGAACGCGGCTGGCCTTCTCGTGGGCCGCGCGTTCCAGCGAGAAGATAATGCGCTGCAGTTCACGCTCCGTCGCCGGGTTCACGTTCAGGAAACGGAAGCTCAGACGGGGCGTGCTGACGGTGTGGTTCTTGCTGTCCACAAAGGTGCGGCTGGAGAGGGTGATGAGCTGCATATCGAAATGGTATTTCCCGCGATCCAGCAGGTCCACTTCGCAGTGCGGGAACATCATGCCTTCGGTCAGATTCTCCGGCATGTCCCCTTCAACCAGCGCCCCCATACCGCCCACCGAGATATCAGACACGCGAAAGCGCAGGCGGCTGCCGTCCGGCATTACGGCGGTACAGTGGCAGGCGGGTTGAACCGGGGCGCTGATACGGAAAAATTCGCGGCGCTGCACGAACCACAGCGAGGCGGGCAGCGGAGTAATAAACGCTGGCAGCCCCTGATACTCCCCGGCTTCCACAGCGGAAAGGGCAAATTCAACCTTCGCACCGTCGGTTTCAGCCCCGACATCAATGTGGTCCGCACGGAGAATGCTCTGATTTTCCCAGGTCTGGCTACCGAAATCGAGCACCAGCCGTTCGCTGCTGGCATCAAGAATACGGCTGATCAGCTGACCGCCGCTCCAGGACAGACGCACCGGAACCTGCTGCTTTTGCAGATCCCGCAGCACGCCTGATATGGCAAGGGGATGTTGTTTTAAAAACTGCTCATTGTAATTGCTCACACCAGAAGCCTCGCCAGAATGTAATAGGATCTCAGCGCCAGTTATCGGCAGCGCAGCAGAAAACTTAATACAAACTGCTTAACTTTTTTGTAGCCTCACTTAAGATGATTTCGTGATATTCCTCACCTTTTTCAATTCCTTGCCTATACTTATTTCACGACGGCCTCAGCATCTGGTCTGAGACGTCATCCGGAATCACAACTAAAGAGGACGTTAAACATGGGTATCCTGGCGTGGATTGTATTCGGCCTGATCGCAGGTGTTATCGCTAAATTCATCATGCCTGGCCGTGACGGTGGCGGTTTCATCCTGACCATCATTCTCGGTATCGTGGGTGCGGTTGTCGGCGGCTGGCTCGCCACTTTCTTTGGTATCGGTGGGGACGTAACCGGATTCAACCTGGGCAGCTTCATGGTCGCCGTCGTGGGTGCGATTGTGGTACTGGCGATCTATCGACTCGTGCGTCGCAACTAAGTCGCTATTCTGAAGAAAACGGCCCTGATGGGCCGTTTTTTTTATCACCCGTCATCCCCGACGGTGGCCACTACCGTGCCTTCGGCCATTAACGCGTAGGGTGGGTAAGCGCAGCGCACCCACCTTCGGATGGGTGGCGGGTGCGCAGGCTTACCCGCCCTACGGCTACTGACGGTTGCCACTACCGTGCCTTCGACCATTAACGCGTAGGGTGGGTAAGCGCAGCGCACCCACCTTTGGATGGTGGCGGGTGCGCAGGCTTACCTGTCCCGGAACAGTTTTTAATCAGAAGTCATAGCCGACGGTGGCCACTACCGTGCGTTCGGCACCCCAGTAGCAGTTGGTGGTGTAGCAGCCCGACACGTACTCGCGGTCGGTGAGGTTATTGGCGTTAACCTGCACGAATGCCCCTTTCAGTGCGCTGTTCCACGCGCCCAGATCCGCTTTCACCATCGCATCCATCAGCGTCACTGACCCGATACGGTTGCTGTTCTGATCCTCAGCCCACTGTTTACCGATGTAACGCACCCCGGCACCGGCGCTGATGCCGTAGTCGAACTGATAGTGCGCCCAGAAGGAGGCCATCTGATCCGGCGTCATCAGCGGTGTATTGCCGTCTTTGCCGCCGAGCGAATCTTCAAACTTAACGCGGTTCCAGGTGTAGCCCGCAATGGTGCTCAGGCGCGGGGTGTTCTGGTTGCGCGCTTCCAGCTCTACGCCCTGGGAGTGCACGTCCCCGGCCGCGTAGTAGGTCGCCGGCTCTACGTTCTCATCACGCTGGGAGACATCTTCCTGGGTGAGATCGAAGATGGCGATGCTGTACATATCACTGGTGCCTGGCGGCTGATACTTCAGGCCGGCTTCGTACTGCTCGGCGGTGCTCGGCTGCAGCAGTTCACCGGTGGCACTCGGCAGGATCGACGGCGTCAGCGCCTGGCTGTAGCTCAGGTACGGCGACAGGCCGTTCTCAAAGGCGTAGAGCACCGACGCGCGGCCGCTGACCTTATCGTCTGAACGGCGATACGCGGTGTTAAAGGTGTTGCTCACCTGCTTCGACACCACGCGATCGTAGCGCCCGGAGAGCGCGACGTGCCAGCGGTTCCACTCCAGATCGTCCTGCAGGTAAACCCCGGTCTGGTAGTAGCGGCGGTTGTTGTCGTTGGTGTAAGCATCGGTGATGACGTGACCCGTTTGCGTGGTTTCGCCGGTGAACGGGTTCAGAAGCGCGGCGCTGCCTGCGGTGCTGAACACATCGTTACGGAAGCGGTGATATTCCGCACCCAGCGTCACGGTGTGCTTCACCTCGCCGGTGGCGAAATCGGCCTGCAGACGGTTATCGGTGGACCATGCATCGAGCGAGTCCTGCGAGCCAACGTAGCCGCGCTTCAGCAGATTGCTGTCGCCGTTCCAGCCGTTCTGGTACACCTGGGCGAGATTCGCGTTGCTGTGGGTATAGCTCCCGCTGGAGTGTAGCGACCAGACGTCGTCGAAGCGGTGGTTGAACTCGACGCTGTAGAGCTGTTCGCGGCGCTGGTAGCCATCGAGGCGGTCACCTTCGTTGTAGCTGTTGGGCAGCTTGTGGCCGTTACGGGCATACAGCGCCCCTTCGATCGGTGCCGAACCGTGATAGCCGCCGGAGGGATCTTTCTGCAGGTAGGCGCGGAGCAGCAGGCTGGTGTCTTCGCTCGGCTGCCACAGCAGCGACGGGGAGATGGCGTAGCGCTCTTCCCGGGTGTTGTCGTACTGGGTATCGGTATTGCGCGTGATGCCGGTGATGCGGAAGGCCCACTGGTCGTTGATGGCATCGGTATAGTCGAAGGCACCGGATTTTGTGTTCTGCGTCCCGGCGGAAAGGCGGAAGTGGCCTTCAGAGCGGAACTGCGGGCGCTTTGAGGTCAGGTTAACCAGCCCGCCGGGGATGGTCTGACCGTACAGCGACGAGGACGGACCTTTGATAACGTCCACGCGCTCGATAAACCACGGATCGATCTGCAAAATATTATGGCTGCCGCCGTCGCTCATCAGGCGCATGCCGTCGAGGAACAGGTTATCGACGTCGCCGCCGTGGAAACCGCGCAGGCCGATGGCATCAAACCGTGACGCGCCGCCGCCGATGTTGCTGAACACACCCGGGGTGTAGCTCAGCGCTTCGTTGAAGTTGCTGGCACCCTGATCTTCCATCTGCTGACGCGTCACCACCGACACCGACTGGGCGGTGGTGATCAGCGGCTGGTCAGTTTTGGTAGCACCGGTGCTGCTCTTTACCGTATATCCCTCGGTGGGGGAGGTCGCGGTCTGCGCGGGCGCGGCGGTGACCACCACGGTATCTTCCGCCGCAAAACCCGGGTGGGCAGTCAGCGCCAGCGCGCACAGCAGCACCGGGCGCTTGAGTTTAAAAACCTTCGTCATGTTCATATCCCTGGCATCGAGGTGGCAAAACAGCTCCGCCGCCCGGCGATAAGCGGGCCGCAGAGGCAGAAGTGAAAACAGAATGCGAATTATTATCGTTATTGTTTGTTTGTTTCAAGCGGTGAATGTGTGAAACGCGACGCGTAAAGCCGTTGATTTATTGCGGATTTAACGGCAATCCCGCAGCACGTCAGGCGGGAGCGTGAAGGGAGCTAAAAACCCTGCTACCAGAAATGGTAGCAGGGGGAGGGATTACTGCGCGGTAGCCGGGGCGGCCGTTTGTGGTTGTGCAGCGGGCTGCGCGGGTGTCGTGCCCGGAGTGCTGCCCGGACGGGTTTCCGGCACCTCGTCGCACGGCGTCTCTTTGCCACACAGCAGATCGAGCATTTTCAGCGTCACGCCGTTGGTCCAGCCGAAGCCGTCCTGCAGCGGGTATTCACCGCCGCCGCCACCGGTGCCGGTGGAGCTGATGTCATATTTCTCCACCAGCTTGTGCTCACGGTTGTAGGTGTGCTGAACGTTGGTCAGGAAGCGCCAGGTGACGTCCATCGCCAGGTCCTTCTGCCCGTAGTTGATCAACCCTTCGGTCGCCACCCACTGCAGCGGTGCCCAGCCGTTCGGGGCATCCCACTGCTGACCGCTGTTCACGGTGGTGGTCGCCAGCCCGCCGGCTTTCAGCAGCTGCGTTCGCGTGGCGGTAGCCACTTTGTCGGCGCGATCCCGGGCGGCGGCTTTCACGTACAGCGGATACAGGGCGGCGGCAGTCAGCTGATCGCGTACCGCCTGCTTGCGCAGATCGTAATCCGCATACCACCCCTGCTTGTCATTCCACAGGTTGGCTTCAATCGCCCGCTGGCGGTCATTCGCCAGCGCGTTATAGCGTGCGGCACCCGCGCTGTCGCCTGCCGCAGTACTGGCGCTGGCAAGGGTTTTCTCCAGCTGATAGAGCAGGGCGTTGAGATCCACCGGCACGATGCGCGTGGTGTGAATCGACCCCAGCTGCTGCGGGTTATCCATCCAGCGCGAGCTGAAGTCCCAGCCCGAGGCGGCACCGGCGCGCAGATCGCGATAGATCTCGGTGGCCGGGCGGTCCGGATTGTTTTTCGCGGTGGTGACATCATCGAGCCAGGATTCGGTGCGCGGCGTGTCGCGATCGTCCCAGTAGCGGTTCAGCAGCGAGCCATCCTTCAGCTTCACTACCCGCTTGTGCGCTTCGCCCGGGGCCAGCGCATCGCTGCCTTCCATCCAGTACGCATACTCTTTTTTGAGCTGCGGCAGATACGTTTTCAGCGCGTCCTTATCGTGGGTCGCCAGCAGTTCGACCATAAAGGAGAAGAACGGCGGCTGGGAGCGGCTCAGGTAGTAGCTGCGGTTACCGTTAGGGATGTGTCCCCAGGCGTCGATCTCATGGGCGAAGTTCGCCACCATGTCCTCGATGTTGTCCCAGCGCCCACTTTCGGCAAGGCCCAGCATGGTGAAGTAGCTGTCCCAGTAATAGACCTCGCGAAAACGTCCACCCGGCACCACGTAAGATTCCGGCAGCGGCAGCAGGGAATCCCACTTGCCGGCGGTATCGGTGGTGCGCGTCAGCACCGGCCACAGACCGTCAATGTGCTCGCGCAGGTTCTGGCCTTCCGGCGGCACATACTTTTCGCCCTCGGCCGGGAGCGTGAAGTTGACGTTGACGAAGTGGCGCAGATCGAAGCCGGACTGGTTACGCTGCATGCGGTAGTCGGCCAGAATCATCAGCGGATCGCTCTTCGGCACCGCATCGGCAAAGGTTTTCTGATCCGGGAACAGCTTCGCACTTTGCACCGCGGTAAACAGTGGGCCGAGCAGCACGTCAGGCGGCTGCGGCTGGCTCTGTGCCTGGGCTTCCTGCGCCAGCGCCGTCGGCGTGGAAAGCATAAAGAATGCGCCACCCAGAGCCAGTTGGACGGCAAACAGCAGCGAGGTGGAACGACGCAAAACGGGTGTAGTCATCGATAAATCTCCTTTTCGGGTGGGTTGCCGAACCCACTGCGATTGCGATCAACCCAATGAAAACCTTAGACGAATTTTGCCGACGCGGGGGCGCGCTGCGCCATTTTTGTCAGCGCGGGCCGCTAAAATGCCGCAGGCCCGTCACCAGCGCCTCACACCAGCCGCTGTAATCATGCCCGCTGGAGGTAGGATGAAAACTGACCGGATAGCCTTTGCTGCGCAGTACCTGCTCAAATTCAAGATTGTTCAGGTAGATGCCGTTGTCCGGGCCATCGCTCTCGAACGTGCCGGCCTGCAGCCAGAAGCGTACCGGCTGGCGCGGTGCGCGCTGGTATTCCCGGGTGAGCCAGCTGGCGGGTTCGCCTTTCGGTGCCCACCAGTAAGAGCCGGAGAGGCTCAGGACGTTACCAAAGTGCTGCGGATAGCGCAGGGCGACCCATGCTGCGGCGAGGCCTCCGTAGCTGGAACCGGACAGGATCGTGTGCGAAGCCGACAGCGGCAGCCCACGGGCGCTCAGCCAGGGACGCAGCTCCTGCGCCAGCACATCGGCAAATACCGGGTTCGGGGTCAGCTCCTGAGCGCGGCGCGCCAGATCGAGACTGTCGATCAGCACCAGGTTGACCGGAGGGAGTTCGCCCCGGGCAATCAGCGCATCCAGCACGTTAACGATGTGCTGCTCCTGCTGGTAGACGTTGCCGTCGAACAGCATCAGCGTCCATGCCGCGGCCCGGTGCGGGCGATAGATCTGAATATCACGCCCGTTGCCCAGCCGGTCGCTGTAAAAACGGCTGCGGGTCAGTGTGCCTTCGGTCAGCGGATGGGCCATCGCCGTGGCGGTGCAGTAACGCTGCCGGGTGAGATCGAGTAAGGAGGCGTGGTTCCAGCGATCGTGGGAACCCGGTTTTCCACTGCGCGGGTTGCGCGGATCGGCCTGGGCGTTGACCAGAATCGCGCGATGCTGCGCGAGGGGCGAGTCGGGTATCTCCGGGACGTCGGGGGAAAAACGGTACTGCATCAGCGTATCGGCGGGGACGACGAAGCTGCGAAACCAGACGTCGCTGTCGGCAAGACGAAACAGCGGCACCTGATCCCCTGCCGGGGAACCGAACAGGTAGACGTTGCGCTGATCGCCGCGCCACAGGAAGGTCACCCGTTTGTGGTGCGCATCGTAAGGCTCTACCAGCGGCGTACCCTGAGCCGCCATGCTGCGCCAGAATGCGTCGCTGCTCTCTCCGGCGGCGAGCCGGGTGCTGAGGCGTTGCAGCGTGGGGCTGACCGGTGCGAGGGTCTGGCGTCGCTCCAGGGGCGTCGCGGCCCGGATGTGCCAGCGCAGACTCCACGGCTGGTTCGGCTTACCGGCGAGGTGCAGGGTGGCGGGTTGCTGGTGGGGTAGCGCGAACAGCAGCTGATGATGACCTTCTGCCGGCCCGTGACTTAGCAGCGCGCGGTACGGGCGGTCCTCACGCCACAGCCTGGCATCGGTGGCACCGCGCAGCGTCGCGGTGACGTAGTTTGCTCCCATCACGGGCAGGGTAAAACAGCGCGTACCGCTGGCGTCAAAGCGCCCCTGTTTTTCGCCGGTGACGGGCAAAGGCTCGCAGGCCTGCGCCGCACCTGACACCATCAGCGTTCCGGTCAGTACTCCCAGCGACATCCACTTCACGCGCACCCCCTTCATCCGTTGAAAGGCATCACGCTAATGTAAATGCGAATTATTTGCAACCGCGTACATCGCTACTGATAGGTGAGATCCAGCGTGGCGACGGTGTTGGCCGTCCCGGCGGTCACCTGCTCTTTGGTCTGGTAGTAGCGGGCCGAGAAGGAGAGAACCTCGTCCCCGCCCGCCGACTGCCGTAACGGCACTCTTTCATCGATGGTCAGGGGCTTATCCTCGTACAGGATCTGCACCCCAACGCCCTGGGCCGCGCCACCATCCCCTTCGCTTAACGCCAGCACGCTGGGATCGGTGGTGTCCGGAGATTGCTTACCGCGCAGCGTGACGTTGATGTTGGCTCCGGGATCGCAGGTCAGCCCGACGTCAAAGGCCGCCTCGCCGGTGGTAAAACCGGGCTGCTGGAAATCGGTATTTTTGAAATTGCCAATCGGCACGGCAATATTGCCGCCGTTAACCTTGCAGGCGATCCCGTCCACCATCACGTTGCTTTCCCCGCTCCACAGGTCCGGGCCGGGTGTATCAGGCGTGACGTTAGCCACCATATAGCTGGAGGTAAATTTGGGTATTTTACTGATGACGCCGCCCCCCACCGATGCGGTGAGCTTGACGAATTTGACGTAGCCGGTCACATCCAGCGACCCTTTTGTCTCCGGCGAAAGGACGCACATGGTGCCTGCAAACGAAAAGGTTAACGGAAAGTCGGTAGTCGCACAGTTTCGGTCAAAGCCTACGGTATTTTGCACACTGAAAAACATCTTTATTCCCACGCCAATAAAGTCGGTGGCATATATCCCGGAGCCGTTATTCGCCACCGGTGCGCCAGTGCGATAACTTATACTGACGTCATGACTGGTCACATCGGTATTATCACACTCAAGGTGATACGCGCCTGTCATGCTTATCGGGTCCGACTCGGTGCCCACCGGATCGTCAGGCAGGAAGCTCAGGGTGCCGGTCACCGCCCAGTTACCGCCGGTAACCTTACAGTCAACACCCGCCATCACCGCGCCGGGAAATAGCAGGTGAAGCATAAAAATTGCGATAATAAAAATATATTTCATACGCTACCTTTAACTCTGCGATGTTATTGCCAGCGCGTGCGTGTGAATAACGTTATTATTCCCGTGAGATGCGCGGAAATATAAGTGAATGATTGACGGAAATATAAAAGCGGTAGTTAAAAGGCGCAGCCTGGCCGTTATTCTGCGCACGGCAGCCTGTCGCTTAATTGCGAGGGGGTAGGGCACCCGCTTAAATATTTTCTGATGCGGCTACTCTAGAGAAGCGCAGCGTCACCCGCAACCGATGAACGGTCCATTAATAGACTGCGGGATCCACGCGCAGGCAAAAAAAATCCACGCCGTAGCGTGGATTCGGATGCGCAGGCCGCGTATCAGGACTGGGGATTGAGCAGCCAGGTGCCGGGCGTGTCGATGGTCAGCCTGACGCTGCGCGACTGGCTGCGGCTGCGCAGTTCAATCTGGTAATTGCCGGGAGCCAGTTGCACAAAACCGTAGCCGTTAGCGGCAGGCACCACCTTCTGAACTTTATCATTGACGATCAGCTCTTCGCCCTCGTACATACGCACGTAGACCCGGGCCGTGCGATCTTCATCGGCTGGCGCAGCGCTGTTTGCTGCGGGCGCTGCCGGGGCAGACGCGGGCTGCGCTGGCGACGGGGTGTCAGCCGCCTGCTCAGGCGCACTGCCGCCGCCAAAAATCAGCGCCCCGGCAATCACCCCCACCAGCACGCCGCCAGCGATCTGCAGCGGCGTCAGGTAGCGTTTCCATTCAGGCTGCGCGACCTCGGTTTCTTCTTCCTCTACCGGCACCAGCATGGTGCCCGGACGGGTAATGCCCGGCGCGCTGCTGGCGGCGGACGGCGTAATATCTGCCAGCCCGGCGAAGTCTGCAATGGACTGCGGGCGATCTTCCGGCTTCAGCGCCAGGGCGCGATCCACTGCGGTTAACAGCGCGGTAGAGTAACCCTGCGGCTGCAGCTCGGTCAGCGGTTTGCAGGTGTCCTGAATACTGCGCGTGACGCTGGCCGGGGGGCAGGTGCCGGTGATCAGGGTATAGAGCACCGCCCCCAGGGCATAGATATCGGTCCAGGGGCCAATCTGGCTTTCCAGGTCATCGGTATACTGCTCCAGCGGCGCGAAGCCGGGGTGCAGCAGGCTTTTGCTGTTATCGGCAATGCCGGTCAGGTTGCGGCGAGAAGCCCCGGAATTGAGCAGCAGCGGAATGCCGCTGTCCTGGATCTGAATGCTTTTCAGGGTGATGTCGCGGTGAATGTAATCGCCCTGGTGCAGGGTATCCAGCGCCCCGCACACCATCGGCAACATGCGGCGGATCCAGGCTTCGTCGATGGTTTCGGGCTGCTGCTGGTGCAGCTCCGCCAGAGTAATGCCGCTGTAAAACGGCGTGGCGGCGTAGGCGGTTTCGTTAATCAGCCAGAAGCGCAGCACCTGAATCAGGTTAGGGTGGTTGAACTGCGCCAGCTGGCGCGCTTCCTGAACAAAATTGTTGAGTCCGCTGGTGAAGGCGGCGGTGTCCTGCTTGCTGCGCAGCACCAGGCTCATGTCGTCGTTACGCACCGTCAGCGCGCGGGGCATAAACTCCCGCAGCGCCACCTGGCGCTCCAGATGCCGGTCCCAGGCGCGGTAGACGATGCCTTCATTGGTGGAATCAACCACTTCCTGGATTTCAAACTCATCAAACTGATAACCGGGCGGCAGAGCATCGGGAATGCGCGGGGTGATATCGTTGTTTGTCATGGTGAAAGATCTCTGCTCGATAGTAACGAAAATTCAGGTTTATTTCTGCGCACGCCAGGCGCCAACCGCCGGATCGCGCAGCTGCGGGTGCAGAGAATCAATCAGCAGCAGTGTGATGGTGATGTCCGGCTCAAGCCAGGCCGACCAGAACTTGCGTACCTCGTTCAGGCGCGCCTGCAGACGTGGCTCGTCGAGCGCCATATCACGCGAGACTTCTACCGCCACGGTGCCGGTGGATTGCCAGCCGTTCAGCTGCGGGCTGTAGGGCAGGATCATCCAGCTTTGCGGGGCGCGCTCGTTGCTCACTACCATGCGTTCATTATTCAGGGTTGTGATAAGCAGGGTATCGGCATTGGCGTCGCGGCGCAGGCCCACCACCGGGAAGCCGTGCACGAAGGTCATCTCCAGCCGCTTTTCACCCTGCTGGCCGCGCTGAACCACTTCGCTACGCCCGTTGAGCCAGCCGCCTTTTTCACACTTGCCGTCAGGAATAAACAGCGCTGAGGTGTTGGCATCCCCCTGCCAGAAGGTGCGCAGATGGCAGCCGTCTTTGAGGGTGAACTCCAGCCACGGGGTGCGATCGGCAAGGGGAGAAAGATCTTCGGCGCGCTCACCGCTGTTGGTTGCCAGTGCCGGGCCAGGGGCGATGGTGATCTCCCACTCGCTGGCTTTGGTGGCGGTTCCCTGGGCGATGGGTTTGTCCTGCGGCGTGGTCAGCTGCCAGTTCACCAGCTGCAGCCGGGCGCACTGGCTTTCCAGCAGCGCACCGAGGCGCGGCATAAAGGCGTTTAAGATGGTGGCATCCTGTTCGCCGTTGGCGACGATACGCAGCGGCAGTTCGGCGGCGCACCAGCTTTGCGGGGTGTTATCGCTGATGTTGTCGATCCAGACGTCCAGCTTCTGGGAAGGTGACTGCACGATACGGTAATTCCCCGCCCAGACGCTGGAAGATGCCAGCAGCAGCGCCAGACCTGAAAGCCAGACTTTCATAAAAATCCTTCTTAACCTGAATGAGTGATGCCGAAAAGCGGTGCCATCGCGTCGAATGTACCGGGCACAGGCGGATAAGCGTCCGGTAACTGCTTGTTTTACCGATTTTCACGCTAATTTTCCAGGGCTATTTCTGATAGACATACTGCAAATTTCATGCGCCGGGGCCGGGGAGGCCCGCAAACAGGGTACCAGGCGAAGCGGGTAACGCCCGGTACCTTGCTGACTCTGCGCGTGGTGCTTAATCGATGATCCAGGTACCGCTGTTGGCGTTCTGACAGGCTTTGCTGGCACCGTCGATCGCCACGCAGGTTGATTTCTTCGCGGCACGACGCGGTTTCGGCCGGTCGCTTTTGATGGTCTGCGCATACAGCTCGCTTTTCACCAGCGCGCGCAGCGGCACGTAGCCAATCAGCTGCTCCTGATCCTGCTCGGCCACCGCCAGCCAGTTATGCTCCACCTGACCGAGCACGGTGTAGGTCTGGCCGTTTTCCAGCTGGGAGATCACCGTGCCGCCGAAATCGGGTTTGCTCATCACATAGCCGGGATAGAGGGCGCGGTAGCTGGCATTAACCGGGGTGAACTCCGTCGGGGGGCTGACGGCGTAACGGTGCGTGAGGGTCACGCCGTTAATTTCACTGGTCACAATGGTATCGTCGGTCATTTTGGGCGCGGGGGCTTTACAGCCGACTACGCTGGCAACAATAAGAAGTGCTAATACATTACGCAATTTCATCGTGACTTTCCCTGGATAGATGGTGTAAACCCGGCGGCCGTGGCGTGCGGGAGTGAGGCGCAAGGAATGCCACGACGGGGAATCAGCCCGGTCGATGCTGTCGCGCTGCTCATCAGGAGTCGTTTCCCGCTGAACCAGCACGTTATCGCCCGGGTAATAAATGATAGCCGTGATTTTACATAGCCTGATTGACAATTCAATGCCGTTATCGCCCCGGCACAGCATTAAATGCGACGCGCGGATCGCGGCGGCAAAATAATGGCGATGGCGGCAGCCGGTTTACGTCCAGGCTGGTAATGATAAGCCGGTCTTTATTAATAATTTCGGTGAATTAATCGCGCACCGTCTCGCTTATCGCCGCCACCGATTCACGCAGGATCAGCGTGCCCTCATGACGCCGTGCGCTGCCGGGTGCGTCGGTAGCCAACAGAATGCGCACCGCGTCGCTGATCATCTCATCCATTGGAACGTGCAGCGTGGTTAACGCGGGCGTGTAATAGCGGCCAATAATCGAATCATCGAACCCGGCCAGAGAGATATCCTGCGGAATACGCCGCCCGGACTCGCTGATGGCTTTCGCCGCGCCGATGGCCATATCGTCATTAGCCGCCAGCACGCAGGTCACCGCAATCCCGCTTGCCAGCAGCGCACGTCCGGCTTCGTAGCCGCTCTCGGTGGTCCAGCTGCCCGGCAGGATCAGCGCCTCATCACAGGCGATACCGGCTTCGCGCAGCGCGTCCTGATAGCCGGCAAGGCGGCTGTCACCGGTGGGGGAGTCGGGCGCGCCGGCGATAAACGCGATGCGCTGATGGCCCTGGCTAATCAGGTAGCGCGTCATACGCTGGCTGCCTTCCCGGTGATCGACGAATACCGAACTGGCACGGTGGCGATTAAGCTCGCGGTTGATCACCACCACCGGCACGCTGGCGGTGTCGATCAGCGCATCCAGCTCCTCAACGCTGAGAAATTTAGGGTAGATCATGATGGCGTCGCAGCGCAGCTGCTGGAGGAAGGCGATGGCATCGCGTTCATCCTGGCTGCTGTTTTTACCGTCGGCGAGGATCAGCTGGCGCTGGTTGCGTTCGCTGAGGGTGGCCGCCTGATAGATCATGCCGGAGAAGAACGGGCCGTTATACAGGCGGTTGGTGATCACCAGCCCCACCGAGTTAGATTCGCGGGTCGCCAGCTTGCGCGCCAGCAGGTTAGGGCGGTAGCCCGTCTCGGCAATCGCCTTGTCAATGCGCGCTCTCACCTCGTCGCTGACGAACACTTTGCCGTTCAGCGCCCGGGAAACCGTGGCTTTTGAGACGCCAGCTTTTCTGGCGACGTCCAGTATTGTGACCATAACATCCTCAGTACAGTGACGCATTGCGCCAGGCCTTGCGCCTGACGCGGCGGGGGACATCATAGTGCAGGGGACGCGGCGCGCCAATGGCGGGCGCACTACGCTGTGCGCTGCGCCCGCCTGCGTCACCGGTTGAGGCTATGCCAGCTGCATCAGCGGCATCTGCTGACGGATATCGCCCGCCTCGTGTAGCTTCGTCAGCCGGAACTCGTCGCTGTTGACTACCAGCACCGGGGTGGTGAGGTCGTAACCGGCCTGCTCAATCGCCTCTCTGTCAAACTCCAGCAGCGGCGTCCCGGCTTTCACCACATCGCCTTCTTTGACCAGCGGCCGGAAATGCTGACCCTGCAGTTCGACGGTGTTCAGCCCGACGTGGATCAACAGCTCCGCGCCGTTGTCGCACGACAGGCCAATGGCGTGGTGCGAGGCGATCAGGGTTTCAACCCGGGCATCGCAGGGTGCGACAACCTGGCCCGTGCTGGGGCGAATGGCGAGGCCATCGCCGAGCGCTTTCCCGGAGAATGCCTCATCGTTCACCGTTTCCAGCGCGATCACCTCGCCGTTGAGCGGGCTGAACAGGCTCAGGCCGGAGGTCGCGGACGCAGGCGCAGCGGCCGGTTGCTGCGGCTCCGCGGGCGTCAGGGTTTCTTCCTCTACCGGATCGTCGAAGCCCACAAACTGCACCATAACAATAGTGAGAATAATGGCCGTGGCGCTACCCACCAGCTCGCCGATAAACGACATCGGCGCCTCCGGGCTGATGGCATTCACCAGCGTGAACAGCCCCGGCAGCGCCGCATACGCGTAGTAGAGCGAACCAAACAGGCTGGCGACCACCGCACCCACCGCGCCGCCGATGCAGCCGCAGATAAACGGCTTTTTGAAGCGCAGGGTCACGCCGTAGATGGCCGGCTCGGTGATACCGAAGATTGCGGTCACGCCCGCAGAGAGCGAGGTGGCTTTCAGGGCGCGGTTGCGGGTTTTCAGAAACACGCCGAACACCGCGGCCATCTGGCCGATCACGGCGATGGTCTGGTACGCCTGGAAGGAGTCATAGCCCTGGGTGTCGAAGTTGGCCATGATCACCGGGGTAATTCCCCAGTGTACGCCAAAGATGACGATGATCTGCCATACGCCGCCGATCAGCGCCGCTGCCAGCGCCGGCGCAGTCTCAAACAGCGCGTTGTAGCCACCGGCAATGGTCATCGCCACCCAGTTGGTGACCGGGCCAATCACGATCAGCGTCAGCGGCACGATAATGACAAAGCACACCAGCGGGGTAAACAGCGGGCTTATCACCTCCGGCAGCAGGCGTTCCACGCGCTTCTCCAGCCACGACAGCGCCCATACCAGGAACAGCGGCGGCAGCACCGAGGAGGTGTAGACCGTCTCGGAGAGCGGGAAGAACAGGAAGCTGATGCTTTCGCCATTGGCGATGCGGCCCGCCATCGCGGTCCACTCCGGGTTGATCAGGGCGCAGCAGCACAGCAGGGCGATAAACGGATTGCACTTGAAGTGCCGCGCGGCGGTGATGGCAATAAACGCCGGCAGAAACGCAAACGGCGTCCAGGACATAAAGTTAAGAATGCTGTACGCCCCGGAGGTTTTAATTCCGTCGTCAATCAGGCCGATGACGATCAGTATCCCCTGCAAAATCCCCGCAGCGGCAAGGATATAGACGATGGGGGCAAACACCGCCGACATGGTCGCGATCACCGCATCCAGCCAGCGCGTTTTCTGCTTGCTCTCGCCGCCGCTGTGGTTTTCCCCCAGCAGGCCCGACAGCGCGCTGAATACCTCGGCGACGTGGGTGCCGATCACCACCTGGAACTGACCGCCGCTCTCTACTACCGCGATCACTCCGGGTAAATTCTGTACCGCGCTTTTGGCACCGGCAGGCGTTTCATTCAATACCAGGCGCAGACGAGTGGCACAGCGGGTAAAGCTGACGATGTTTTCCTCGCCCCCTGCTTCGCGCAGGATATCACCGGCTAACTTATTGTAATCCCTGATAACGGCCATGTTATTCACCTCTGGTTTTTGTTATCGGTTGCGTGACGTTGTATGTGAAACCGGTTTCATGCTAGCAACGGATATATCCTGTGCAACCGGTTTCATGGCGGAGTGTGGGCTGACTCACAGAAGTAACCCCTCAGCGTTCAGGCTGAGGAAAGAGGCTGAAGGGCACTACAACGGGCTACGGTTTACGTGCCAGCGAGGCGCGCAGCGCATCGAGAAACAGCGTCATGCTCTGCGTCTGGTGGCGGTTGTGAGGAAAATAGAGGTACAGCCCGCGCGACGTCAGGCTCCAGTCATCCAGCACGCTGACCAGCCGCCCCTCCGCAAGCCAGGGGCCGGCGCTGAGATCCGGCACGTAAATCACGCCCAGCCCGGCGCAGGCGGCTTCAATCATCAGCTGGCTGTTATTGAGGGTGATGGATCCCGGCACATCGAGAGAAAAGGCCGCGTCGCCGTTGATAAACTCCCAGGCGTAACGCCGACCGCCCGGCAGGCGCTGGCGGATACAGACGTGGTGCAGCAGATCCTGCGGCACGGTAAGCGGCGGGGCCTGCTGCAGGTAGCCCGGCGAGGCGAGCGCCAGAAAGCGAATGCTGTCGCTGAGCCGCACCGCCACCATGTCCTGAGGAATGTCTTCATACAGCCGGATGCCCGCGTCAAAGCCCTCCTTTATCACATCGCTCAGCTGATTATCGGCGACCAGATCCAGCTCAATACCGGGGTAGCGCTGGTTAAATTCAGGCACCACGTCCGCCAGCAGCAGGCGCAGCGCGGCCTCGCTGCCGTTGATGCGCAGCGTGCCGCCCGGACGGTTACCCATTGAGGTCACGCTGCTCAACGTATCGTCCATGTCGCGCAGCAGGGGAACCAGACGCTGATAAAGATGCTGGCCCGCCTCGGTAAGCGACACGCTGCGGGTGGTGCGATGGAACAGGCGCACCTGCAGCAGCGCCTCCAGCCCTTTAATGGCGTGGCTGAGCGTGGAGGGTTTCATCCCCAGCTGCTCTGCGGCGCGGCGAAAGTTTGCCTGCTCGGCAACGGTAATAAACATCACCGTGTCGTTCCACGAAGGTCGTTTCATTGATGAAATTTCACCACTAATACAGGCCATTTGGTGGGCATTATCATATCAGCGATCGCGCTGTACGCTGAAACAGAGTTAATCAACGGGAGCGAGCAATGAAAAGATGGCTGATTACCGGAGCATCCTCCGGACTGGGATATGAATGTTGTCAGCAACTGCTGCAGCGGGGCGACAGCGTGGTCGCAACGGTGCGTAAACCGGGAGCGCTGGACGCGCTCAGCGCCCGGTACGGCGCGCGCTTACAGGTGATCTTAATGGATGTGACCGACAATGAGGCGATTCGCACCGGGGTTGAGCAGGCTTTTGCTGATGGGGCGCGCATTGATGTGGTGATCAGCAACGCCGGATATGGCCTGTTTGGGGCGGCGGAGGAGCTGAGCGATGCGCAGATCGCGCGTCAGCTTGCCACCAATCTCACCGGCTCGATTCAGCTTATCCGCGCCGTCATTCCCCGGCTGCGTCAGCAGGGCGGCGGACGAATCGTGCAAATTTCTTCTGAGGGCGGGCAGATAGCGTACCCGAATTTCAGCCTCTACCATGCCACGAAGTGGGGCATCGAGGGGTTTGTTGAGGCGGTGGCGCAGGAGGTCGCGGCCTTCGGCATCGACTTTATCCTTGCCGAACCTGGCCCGACCAGCACCGGGTTTGCCAGCGGGCTGGATTACGCTGAGCCGCTGGCGTGCTATCAGCATACCGCCTCCGGCGAGATGCGGCGCGCGCTGGCGTCGGGGGAGTTTGCCATCAAGGGTGATGCCGCGCGCACGGTAGCGCTGATCATTGCCTGGAGCGACAGTCAGCGTCCGCCGCTGCGTCTGCCGCTGGGCAGTACGGCGTTCACCCACATCCGTGACGCGCTGCGTCAGCGCCTGAATGAACTGGAACCGCTGGAGCAGGACGCGTACCGGGCAGACGGCGTATAACCGAACCCCCACGCTACAACGTGGGGGCTGCGGATTATTTACAGGCCACCAGATCCTGCATCTGTTGGGCGTTGGGCAGACCGACGATCTGCTGCAGCGCCCGCTCTTTATTGAGGTAGTAGATCGCCGGGGTGCCGTTGGCCCCCAGCGCTTCCATCAGCTGCTGGTTATGCTGGATCTGCCGGAATATCGCCGGCGGGGTGTTGCTGTTCAGCGCCGGTTTTACCTTGCCGTTGGAGGACTCCAGCGCGTGCCAGGTTTTTTGCGGGTCGCTGGACGCGAGCACCGCCGCGGCGTACTGCCCGCTGTCCGGGCGGATCACCCCCACCAGCAGGGTCGTGGTGCTGATGCTGCCATCCTTGATGTACGGCTGCGCCTGATGCCAGAACTTATTGCAGTAGGGGCAGAACGGGTCAGAAAACACCACCACCTGGCAGCTGGCCTTGTCGCTGCCCTCCTTAATGCCCGGCGCGGCGCTGAGCTGCTTCCACATCTCCCGGCCGGCCGGCAGATAGATCTCCTCGTTGATGATCTTCTCGCTGAGGTTGTTACCCGCCGCGTCATACATATAGCCGGAGATGACGTGTTTTTTATCCGGCGTCAGGTACATGGTCACCCCGGTGCCCTGGAATGTCCCCAGCCAGCCCTGGGTGCCGTCCGGTGCGGTAAAGGGTTTGATAATCTCAATCCCCTGTTTTTCGATCTGTTTGATCGGCTCCGGCAGCGGGGTGGTTTGCGCCTGGGCGCTCAGGGTTGCCGTCAGTGCGGCGCACAACAGTGTCTTTTTCATTATTCTGTTTCTCCAGGTGTAGCCGCACCGGCGCGGGCCAGGGCGTTCAGTAAATCATCTTTATTCAGCAGCGGCGACATCACGCTGCCCTCAGGCGTTGCAGGGCCAAACACGGCGTTAAAGGGGATACCGCTGGCACCGTGACGGCGCAGGAAGCGCTCGATCTCCGGCGACGGCTGGCTCCAGTTACCCTGAAGCAGCACCACGTCCGGCGCACTCAGCGCCGCCACCACATCCGGGCGATGCAGCACCAGCAGCTCGTTAACCCGGCAGTTCAGGCACCAGTCGGCGGTAACATCCACCAGCACGCGTTTGCCATCGGCCACGGCGTCATCCAGCGCCATCTGGCTGAGCGGTTGCCAGGCGAGCGGTCCGTCATCTTTACCGGCCGGGGGTGGCGCGAGGAAAGCATACACCGCCGCGGCGAAGGCTACCCCAAATCCGAGGCTGCGCAGCGACTCCCGGTGGCGCGGCAGCCGGGCGGCACAGCGATAGAGGAAAAATGCCACCATCGCACCGCCGATGAGCAGCACGGGACGTGCGCCCCACGGGGCAATCAGCAACGACATCAGCCACAGGCTGGAGCCGAGCATCAGCACCACCAGCGCCGCACGCAGCTTACTCATCCACGGACCCGGCTTTGGCAGCCAGCGCGCCACGCCGGGGAACAGGCTGACCAGCAGCCACGGCAGGCTCATCCCGACACCAAGCGCAATAAAGATACCCCACAGCTGCGGCAGCGGCGCGGCCAGCGCGAAGGCCACCGCAGTGCCGAGGAACGGCGCGGTGCAGGGCGTTGCCAGCAGGGTTGCAAACGCCCCTTCAAGGAAACTGCCGCCGATGCCGGTTCCGCCGGCGGTTGCCAGCCGGGTACTCAGGCCCGACGGCAGGCGCAGCGCAAACATGCCCGCCAGGCTAAAGCAGAACAGCCAGGTGACCAGCGCCATCGTGGCGATAAAGGCCGGATGCTGAAACTGGAAGCCCCAGCCCACCCACGCGCCGGAGAGACGCAGCCCGGTTATCAGTGCGGCGAGCACCAGGAAGGAGAACAGCATTCCGCCGCTGGTGGCGAGAAAGCGCTGCCGGATCTGGCGGCGCGGCGTCCCGGCCAGCGTCATCACCGACGCCAGCTTCATCCCCATCACCGGCAGCACGCACGGCATCAGGTTCAGGATCAGCCCCCCGAGCAGGGCCACCGCTACCGTCTGCCAGAAGGCGAGGGGCGAGCTGACATCCACCTGCATCTGCTGGCTGCTGCTGCCGGTGCTCAACACCAGCGACAGCGGCGGCAGCGCGGCGGCGCGCAGCGGTTCGCCCTGTTCATCTGCTGCCCGAAAGCGCGCGGTGAGCCTGTCGCCGTCGGTATGGAGTTCAGGCACCGACAGCGTCACGCCCGGCGGATTGTCGAGGAACAAATCTGGCTGCGGCCAGCCGTCAGGCGAGGTGGCGCTCAGGGTTATCGTTGCGTCAGCGGTGCTGACATCGTGCAGGGTAATGGCTCCGCGCTCAGCGGGTACCGTTGCCATTGCCGCCTGCCAGGCGTCAGCAACGTCGGCGGACGAGGCAGCAGGGAGCGCCACCGCCAGCGGCAGGTCGCTGACCACGCACAGGTTGCTGCAGGTGGCGAGCGTCAGCGTGCCGCGCAGGGTATCGGCGGCTGAGGTGGTGACTTCCAGCGGGAAGGTGACCCGATCCTGATAGCCCACCGAACTGAAGCCGGCGGCGTCGAAGCGCACCGGGCGCGGCCAGTGCCAGCGGGTCTGCGACCCGTCAGCCCAGACGATGGCGGGCGCAACGCCGCCGTCACCGGGGGTACGCCAGTAGGTTTTCCAGCCCTGATCCAGCGTGACGTCAAGCAGCAGGCGCACCTTGCCGTTGGACGGCGCGTCGGCGCGCACCGCGACCTGAGCATGGGCATTATTGGGGGACGGCAGCCAGCCGGGTGCCGCCGCCGCACCGGCAGACAGGCATAACAGCAGAAGCCACAGGCTTCTGAACAGCATTTTCATAAATTTTCTCCGTGAATGATTAACTAAACAGGTACGGCCTGGTCAGTCATTCACGGAAAACGCAGTTTTTGAGGTGTATTCGCAGTAAGGGAGGGCGGGGAACCGCATCGGGCCTGATACGCACCGGGACAATCACCCGCGCGGCGAGCAGCAGCATCAGCAGACCCGGCAGCAGCAGCGCGGTATCAAAATGGAGTGGCTGAGCGCAGAGCAGGGAGTGGGCGCTGAGCTGGCACGGCGACAGCGCGTCGGGGGCGATCGCCTGCCCGCCATTGGCAACCTGCACGATGGACGCGGCTTTCACCTGCATCTGCTGTAACACGGACGCGCGCTGGGTCAGGCAGATGAGCATCACGCAGCAGGCGACGACCAAAAGCATCAGCGCTTTTAGCTGTCGGTTTTTCTGGTGGGTGGTGCCGGTCCGGATAGTCATCGGCATGAGGATAGTGAGCGCGCCGGTATCGGGCAAGCCGCGATTTGTAAAGGAGTGCAAGCGCAACGGGTCAGGATCATAGTCGGCCACGCCGTCTGGTGGCATGATACAGCGGCTATCAGGCAGTAAGCACAGAGGATAAACAGACGTGATGAGTGAGTCGGCAACCCCCCGTAAGCACCTGAATTTACCGGCGGGCTATTTTGGCATGGTGTTGGGCACCATCGGCATGGGCTTCGCGTGGCGCTATGCCAGCACACTATGGCCGGTCAGTCCGCATATCGGCGACGGTTTTGTGCTGCTGGCGATGCTGATCTGGAGCCTGCTGACGGCGGCGTTTATTACCCGCGCCGTGCGGTGGCCTCACAGCGTGGTGAGCGAACTGCGCCATCCGGTACAGAGCAGTTTTATCAGCCTGTTTCCGGCCACCACCCTGCTGGTGGCGATGGGGTTGGTTCCCTGGTGTCGGCCGCTGGCGCTGGTGCTGTTTGGCCTCGGGGTGACGCTTCAGCTCGGCTACGCCGCCTGGCAGTCAGCCGGACTGTGGCGCGGCAGCCATCCGGCTGAGGCCACCACGCCGGGGCTTTATCTGCCGACCGTGGCGAACAACTTCATCAGCGCTATGGCCTGCGGCGCGCTCGGGTTCCACGACGCCGGATATGTGTTCCTGGGCGCCGGCGTGTTCTCCTGGCTGAGCCTGGAGCCAGCGATCCTGCAGCGCCTGCGCAGCGCCGGAGAGCTGCCTGTGGCGCTGCGCACCTCGCTGGGTATCCAGCTCGCCCCGGCGCTGGTGGCCTGCAATGCCTGGCTGGCGGTCAACGGCGGTGAGGCGGACGTGTTCGCCAAAATGCTGTTCGGCTACGGCCTGCTACAGCTGCTGTTTATGCTGCGCCTGATGCCCTGGATGCTCTCGCAGCCGTTTAACGCCTCGTTCTGGAGTTTCTCGTTCGGCGTCTCGGCCCTCGCCAGCACCGGGCTGCACCTCGGGCACCACAGCCCGTCGGGTTTCTTCCATGCGCTGGCCATTCCGCTGTTTATCTTCACCAACCTGATCATCGCGCTGCTGCTGGTGCGCACGGTGGTGTTACTGGTACAGGGGAAACTGCTGGTGTGGACGGAACAGAAAAAGTAAGCGCTGGTTCAGGGCGTTAGCGCCGTTTTGCGTTCATGTTCAATGAGCCATGCTTTGCGGGCAATGCCCCCGCCGTAACCTGTCATCGCCCCCTGTTTGCCGATGATGCGGTGACAGGGAATGACGATGGCGATACGGTTTTCGCCATTGGCGGCGGCAACGGCGCGCACCGCATCAGGTTTACCCATCTGCTGCGCAAGCGCCTGATAGTGCGAGGTTTCACCATAGGGAACCGCGCGTAGTCCTTGCCAGACGGTGCGCTGAAAGTCACTCCCTGGCGCATCCAGCGCAAGCCCGAACTGCTGTCGCGTTCCGGAGAAGTACTCCGTTATCTCTTTTACCGCTTGTCGCGTATGGGCGTTTTCTCCTGCCACAATGCGCGCCTTCAGCAAGCGCTGCAGATCGCGGAATTCAGTCTCCAGCATGCGACGGTCGGTAAACTCCAGCAGGCAGACGCCGCGCTCCGTGGCGCAGACAAACATCGGCCCCAGCGCGGTGGTGAAGCGCTGAATGACGATCGCCTGAGCCGGTTGGGTTGGCGCCGCGCCCGTCAGCCGCTTAAAGGTGTAGCCGAAACCGCTTAAGGATTCATACCCGTTATCGAACGCGACATCGGTGGCGGCGCGTCCGCCTTTCAGCTCCTGCAGGCGATGTTAACCCGCTGCATGCGCTGGAACGCGTGGAAGGTCATGCCATGATGCTGCAGAAACCAGCGCCGCACGCGTTCGGGGCTGATGCCATGCTGACGTAAGTCGCCGTCGCTGAGGCGTGCTTTCGGGTTGGCGCGCAGCAGCTCAAGGGCGTGCTCAATCAGCGGCGGGGCGCTGTGCGCATTTTCTGTGGGGCGACACACTTTACACGGGCGAAAACCCGCATCCAGCGCAGACTTCACATCGTTATAAAACTCCACGTTCTCACGTTTCGGTTTGCGCGCCCGGCATACCGAAATGCAAAAGACGCCGGTAGTTTTGACCCCGACAAAAAAGACCCCGGTGTACTCTGACGCGCGGGCAAGCAGAGCCTGATACCAGGTATCGCACAGATCGTTATCGAGCACTTTCATCTGCAAACACTCCTTCAAATGACTGTTGCGCCAGAATATTCAGCATCATCTTCTCAAGCCGGGCGTGCAGCGCTGAATGCACGGCGTTGCCCATCGAAATGCGCTTAACTCCCGCGTTTTCCAGCGTCGCGAAATCGGGAAGCCCAGGCATCCCCATGACGTTCAAGGGAAGCGTAAGCGCTGCGGCAATCGCGGTGATATCGTGCTCTGAAGTCAGGCAGGGAACAAACAGCCCGTCAGCCCCCGCCGCGTCATAGAGTCGACCACGTTCCAGCGTCTCCTGCAATGGCTGCGCATGGTTAAGCAGGTAGGTATCGGTACGGATATTCAGGAACAAGGGGCAACCCTCTTCATCCAGCGCCTGGCGTATCGCGGCCAACCGCCGGGCAAAGCGCGTCGCGTCGTCGAGCTGCCTTACGCCACCCACAACCCTGCTGTCTTCGATGTTGACGCCAACGACGCCCAGCGCGGCAAGACGTCTGAGATGGCTGACGATTTCCCCGGCGCTCTCGCCGTATCCCGCTTCGATATCGACACTTAACGGCAAATCGCACGCGGTGACGATCCGCGACACGATATAAAGTAATTCATCAAAAGGGATGCCTTCGCCATCGTCGTAACCCAGCATCGCCGCAATAGCCGCGCTTGAGGTGCCGATGGCCTGATAGCCGCTGTTCCGTGCCGCGAGGGCGCTGGTCACATCCCAGACGTTGGCGAGGAGTAAGGGTTTGTTTTGCTGATGAAGTTGTGTGAAGGTCATGATGATCTCCTGTCATACGGTGTCGCATGAATCTAGAGCATCCGTTGAACCCCTCACAACCGAAAACCGGACGACCATTTTTTTGCTTTTTAACGCGATCGCGTGCGGTCAGCATGAGAAACGGGAACCCCGGCTGACGATGCCGGTAAAAGCGCATTGATTCCGGTCATCGCCGTACAGCCAAAAAAAATCCACGCCGGAGCGTGGATTGTTGACATCGTCGGTGAGTAATCAGACGTTGAACAGGAAGTTCATCACGTCGCCATCTTTTACGATGTAGTCTTTACCTTCAGCGCGCATCTTGCCGGCTTCTTTCGCGCCTTGCTCGCCTTTGTAGGTGATAAAGTCTTCATAGGCGATGGTCTGGGCGCGGATGAAGCCTTTCTCGAAATCGGTGTGGATCTTACCGGCGGCCTGCGGGGCAGTTGCGCCAACCGGGATAGTCCAGGCACGGACTTCTTTCACGCCGGCGGTGAAGTAGGTCTGCAGGTTCAGCAGCTCATAACCGGCGCGGATCACGCGGTTCAGACCCGGCTCTTCCAGACCCAGCTCGGCCATAAATTCGTCGCGATCGGCATCGTCCAGCTCGGCGATGTCAGACTCCACGGCGGCGCAGACGGCAACCACCACGGAACCTTCTTTCGCTGCGATCTCACGTACCTGATCCAGATACGGGTTGTTTTCGAAGCCGTCTTCGTTGACGTTAGCGATGTACATGGTCGGCTTCAGGGTAAGGAAGCTCAGGTAGCGGATCGCCGCTTTGTCTTCGTCCGTCAGCGGCAGGGCGCGCAGCATACCGGCGTTTTCCAGGTGCGGCAGGCATTTTTCCAGCGCGGCCAGTTCAGCCTTGGCGTCTTTGTCGCCGCCTTTGGCTTTCTTCTGCACGCGGTGAATGGCGCGCTCGCAGGTATCAAGGTCGGAAAGCGCCAGCTCGGTATTGATGACGTCAATATCTTCAGCCGGATCGACTTTGTTATTCACGTGGATGATGTTGTCGTTCTCAAAGCAGCGCACCACGTGGCCGATAGCTTCGGTTTCGCGGATATTGGTCAGGAACTGGTTGCCCAGACCTTCACCTTTGGACGCGCCCTTAACCAGGCCTGCGATGTCCACGAACTCCATGGTGGTCGGCAGAATACGCTGCGGTTTTACGATTTCCGCCAGCTTATCCAGACGCGGGTCCGGCATCGGCACTACGCCGGTGTTCGGTTCAATGGTACAGAACGGGAAGTTCGCCGCTTCAATACCCGCTTTGGTCAGCGCGTTGAACAGCGTGGATTTACCCACGTTAGGTAAGCCAACGATACCGCATTTAAATCCCATGGTTTACATCACCTTAATAACTTGTTAATCAAAGAGTTAGTATTAACTCATCGACGTTAATACGATTTTGCCCGCTATTATACACGCAAGTGGTTCACGGCGGGCGTAAATCCCGGCTGCGCAGCGAAAAAGTCGCTTACTGCGCTTTGAACGCGTGCAGACGGTTAGTGGCTTTGGTGAGCCCGTCGCTCAGCCACAGTTCGGTGCAGCGCGCCGCTTCGTCTACCGCATCGTCAATCAGCTTCTGCTCAGACGCGGGCGGTTTGCCCAGCACAAAACCAACAACTTTGTTTTTATCGCCCGGATGCCCGATCCCGAGCCGCAGACGGTGAAAGTTGGGGTTATTGCCCAACTTGCTGATAATGTCCTTCAGACCATTATGGCCGCCGTGGCCGCCGCCGAGTTTAAATTTCGCCACCCCCGGCGGGAGATCCAGCTCATCGTGCGCCACCAGGATCTCATCGGGCGCGATGCGGTAGAAGGTCGCCATCGCCGCCACGGCTTTACCGCTCAGGTTCATAAAGGTGGTGGGGACCAGCAGCCGCACATCGTTACCTGCCAGCGTCAGGCGCGAGGTATAGCCGAAAAATTTCGCTTCCTCTTTCAGCGGTGCGCGCTGGCGGTCGGCCAGCAGATCCACATACCACGCACCCGCATTGTGGCGGGTGGCAGCATATTCCGCCCCCGGATTGGCGAGGCCCACAATCAATTTAATTGTCATCACGACTTCCCGAATCACACATTTTGCCGCGTAGTGTACGTTGCCCCCCGACAGATGACAAAGCTGACTGCGGATTTTGGCCGGAAAGTGAATAGTTCAGAACCTCAATCATTCGAAATTTAAGCTTTATCATCAGCTTATTTGTAAATTTTTGTCGAGACGTGATGTGGAAATGTGATCGACCCCGCACCGGGTATCCATAAGCCAGGACTATACTTAACCGCAGGAAATGGGGACGTTCTCCATCGTATGAAAGATCCGGAGGTAACAGATGAAACGCAAAAACGCTTCGTTGCTCGGTAACTTTCTCATGGGGTTAGGGCTGTTTGTGATGGTGGTGGGGGTCGGATATTCCATCCTGAACCAGCTGCCGCAGCTCGATCTTCCGCAGTATTTCGCCCACGGTGCGGTATTAAGCATCTTCGTCGGGGCCGTGTTATGGCTGGCCGGTGCGCGCGTGGGGGGACATGAGCAGGTATGCGACCGCTACTGGTGGGTACGCCACTACGATAAACGCTGCCGCCGCAATCAGCATCATAGCTAACGGCAAAAAAACGCAAATAACGGCTCCCGAACGGGGGCCGTTTTTTTATCCTGTACTTGACCCTGACGTTACGTCAGGCTTCACGCGGTCAGTCAGGGTGGGACGCGATGCAGGCGCAGAGGCCGGCATCACGCTAACCGATCAGCCTTTAAGGGCGCTGTCGATATCAGGAGAGAAGGTGAGACGCCCCGGCAGAGGCTTGATACCGGCGCGTGCGAGCGTGCGCAGCGGCTGGAACGGCACGGCGCAGATCCGCAGCTCGCACCCTGCGGGCAGTTTTTCGATGGTGCGGGTGAAGGCGTCCAGCCCGCCCGCATCCAGCACCGGAACCGTATCCCACACCAGCACGATGGTGCGCGTGCTCTGCGCCATTGCCAGCACCTCGCTGAAGATGCGCTCGGCGGCGGCAAAGAACAGCGGCCCGGTGACGCGCATCACCGCCACATCGTCGGCATGGGCCACCGGTACGGCAACCAGCGCGGTCATGCGGGCGATCCGGCGCATAAACAGCAGCGAGGCCAGCACAATCCCGACGCTGATAGCAATCACCATGTCGCACAGCACCGTCAGCGACATACAAAGCAGCATCACGATAATGTCGTCTTTTGGCGCGCGGCGCAGCAGGTCAACCACTTTGTGCGCTTCACTCATATTCCATGCCACCACCAGCAGCAGGGCGGCCATCGCTGAGAGCGGCAGCCAGGACAGCAGCGGAGCGAGGGCCAGCAGCGCCAGCAGCACCAGCAGGGCGTGGATCACCGCAGAAACCGGTGATGTGGCCCCGGCGCGCACGTTGGCGGCGGAACGGGCAATCGCCGCGGTGGCCGTGATGCCGCCAAAGAAGGGGGCGATAAGATTACCCAGCCCCTGGCCCAGCAGCTCGCTGTTGGCGTTATGGCGCGTGCCGGTCATACCGTCCAGCACCACGGCACAGAGCAGCGACTCAATGGCCCCGAGCATCGCCATGGAAAACGCCGCCGGCAGCAGGGCGCTCAGGCTGTCCCAGCTCAGGGTGAATGCCGCGTCGGGCAGATCCCACGGCAGGGCAAACTGCGGCAGCAGCTGCGGAATACCGTTCCCCTGGCTGCCATCCGCCAGCAGATAGTGAAAGCGCGAGCCGATAGTGGCGACGTCACCGCCGCACAGCATCACCAGCCCCATTACGCCGCAGCCGAGCAGCAGCGCCGGTAGATGGCCCGGAAGCCGAATGCCGAGCCGTGGCCACAGCACCAGCACCGCCAGCGTGGTGATGCCGATCAGCGCATCGCCAATGTGCGCAGAAGGCAGCGCGCCGATAAGCGCGGCGACTTTCGGCAGGTAGTGCTCCGGCACCTGCGCCAGCTCCAGCCCGAAGAAATCCTTGATCTGCATGGTGGCGATGGTAATGCCGATCCCGGAGGTGAAGCCCAGCGTGACCGGCAGCGGAATGTACTCAATCAGGCGTCCGAAGCGGGCGAGACCGAACAGCACCAGAAATACGCCGGACATCAGCGTTGCCACCAGCAGGCCCGCCAGGCCGAACTGCTGGGAGACCGGATAAAGGATCACCACAAAGGCGGCGGTGGGGCCGGAGACGCTGTAGCGCGAGCCGCCGCTCAGGGCGATGACGATCCCGGCCACGGCGGCGGTATAGAGGCCATACTGGGGCGGAACCCCGCTGGCAATAGCCAGGGCCATCGCCAGCGGAATGGCGATGATCCCGACGGTGATCCCGGCAACGGCATCGCGGCTTAAGCGTGAGAGGGTATATTTTTCACGCCAGCAGGCGTCAACGAGGGCGCGAAAAGGCAAAACCTGAGAAAAAGTAGCGCGTTTCACAATGTTTCATCCGAAGCTCGCAGCATCTGTGTGATAACGGCGACAGATGACTGCGGCATATGTCATACAAAAGGGGCTGGATCATAAAAAAACCCGCCGGAGCGGGTCTTTAAGCGAAGTCCGATTAATGTTCGAACATGGCTGAGATAGATTCTTCGTTGCTGATACGACGAATCGCTTCGGCCAGCATGCCGGAGAGCGTCAGGGTACGCACGTTCGGCAGCGCTTTGATTTCTGCAGCCAGCGGAATGGTGTCGCAGACCACCACTTCATCAATCACCGAGTTACGCAGGTTGCTGATAGCGTTACCGGAGAAGATCGGGTGAGTGGCGTAGGCAAACACACGCTTCGCGCCGCGTTCTTTCAGCGCTTCAGCCGCTTTGCACAGGGTGCCGCCGGTATCGATCATGTCATCTACCAGCACGCAGTCACGACCCGCGACGTCACCGATGATGTGCATCACCTGAGACACGTTCGCACGCGGACGACGTTTGTCGATGATGGCCATGTCGGTATCGTTCAGCAGTTTGGCAATCGCACGGGCGCGAACCACGCCGCCGATATCCGGAGAAACCACAATCGGGTTGTCCAGGTTCTGTTGAAGCATATCTTCCAGCAGGATCGGACTGCCGAATACGTTATCCACCGGGACATCGAAGAAGCCCTGAATCTGCTCAGCGTGCAGATCGACGGTTAACACGCGGTCAACGCCAACGCTGGACAGGAAGTCGGCTACTACTTTCGCGGTGATTGGCACACGCGCGGAGCGCACGCGGCGGTCCTGACGGGCATAGCCGAAGTAGGGGATAACAGCGGTGATACGGCCTGCGGAAGCACGACGCAGCGCATCAACCATAACAACCAGTTCCATTAAGTTGTCGTTAGTAGGGGCACAGGTTGACTGGATGATGAAAATATCACCACCGCGTACATTTTCATTGATTTGTACGCTGACTTCACCGTCGCTAAAACGGCCGACAGCAGCGTCGCCAAGTGAAGTGTACAGGCGGTTGGCAATACGTTGTGCTAGTTCCGGGGTGGCGTTACCAGCAAAAAGCTTCATATCAGGCACGAGAAGAACCTCAGGCATGCGTCCAGTAGTGGATGAAGATACCGCATCTTGCGGGGGCAAGGGTAATGCTTCATCCAGGCGGTGTAGTAAAGAGCGCGATGCAACGTCTGAAACGAGGGTGACGTTGTCACCGGAGCTCAGCGTACCCGGAAATGGCCTGTTGCAGCGGGGAGATGTTGACGCCACGCGCTACGAAACCCTGCAGCCACTCCGGGACTTGCTCAAGCACCTGTCGGGCAGCGGACTCGGTGTCAAATTCAGCAAACACACAGGCTCCGGTGCCGGTCAGGCGCGACGGCGCGTATTCTAACAGCCAGGAAAGCGCGGCATCAACCTCACGAAAACGTTTTCTTGCGATAACCTCGCAATCGTTGGCAAATTCACAATTTAGTAACGTTTCGATTGACCTCACCGGCGTGTCACGCGGCAGGTCGGGATCGGTGAAAATGAGCGGCGTGGCGATGCTGACGCCGGGGTGTGCGACCAGATACCATTTCTCCGGCGGCGCAACCGGGGTCAGCACTTCACCCACCCCTTCCGCAAAGGCGGCGTGACCGCGCACGAACACCGGTACGTCGGCACCGAGGCGCAGGCCGAACGCTGCCAGCTCAGCGACGCTAAAACCGCATTTCCAGAGGTGGTTGAGCGCCACCAGCACCGTGGCCGCGTTAGAGGAGCCACCGCCCAGCCCGCCACCCATCGGCAAGCGTTTCTCAATGGCAATGTCCGCGCCCCAGGCGGCGGTATCCAGCCCGCGCTCGCGCCCTTTGCTGATTAACAGCCGCGCCGCGCGAGCGATAAGATTGTCTTCATCCGCTACGCCGGCAACAGGGTTCAGCAGCTGCAGCACGCCGTCAGCGCGCGGCGCAATATCAATATCGTCCCCGTAATCGAGAAACTGAAACAGCGTCTGCAGGGTGTGATAGCCGTCTTCACGACGGCCCGTGATATAGAGAAACAGGTTCAGTTTTGCCGGAGAGGGCCAGCGCGTCATCATTTAACGTTCCAGTTATCCATCTTCAGCTTGATGCGCTGGTCGCCCTGGCGCAGTTCCATGTTGGATGGCAGAGCCGGCTTAACCTGGGTGTTGTAGTCGCTGTAGGTCACTTTCCACGCTTTACCGTCCCGGGTGTAGTTCACTTCGCTCAGGCGATAGTTGCTGTCGAGCTTGTAATCCGTGGCATCGCCCGGCAGACCCAGCATCCACTGGCGCAGGCTGTTGATCGGGATCGGCATACCGGTCAGCTTGCCGATCATCTCTTCGGCGTCGGTGGCGGTGTAGCGCTGGCCTTTGTTGTCCACCAGCTGTACGTGGCCCGGCGCGGCATCAAGCTGCAGCTCGGTGCTGCCCAGCGGATTGGTCAGCAGCAGGCGGTAGCGCTCCGGCGAAGTTTGCTGCCAGTTGAAGCGGGCATACACCTTTTGCTTGTCGGAAAGATAAGCGAACGCGCCGCGGGTATCGTACTGGGAAATGCGCGCCACCTCAGCCTGGTGCTGACGCCACTGCGGGCTATCCGGACTCTGGCCTGGGCCTTTCGGCGCGGTGGTGGTACAGGCGGTAAGCACAAGTGCTGCCAGCGGCAACAGGCGGAGCAGTCGGGTATCGGCAATGGTCATAATGACAGCAAATCCTTGAAATACGTTGCGGTTGTAACCTTTCATGCTAGCGCCCGGCCGGGCGGGCGTCTATGTTCTCATTGTCCTAAATCATTTAATTAACGATTACTCCAAAAGGGGTGATTACCTTTTATTGACGCAACGCATCCTGTATGATGCCCCGGTCTAACCTTATCAACGCTGGTACTATTCCCGCTCACATGACTCTTTTAGCACTCGGTATCAACCACACAACGGCACCTGTCGCACTGCGAGAACGCGTGACGTTTTCGCCGGACACGCTCGACCAGGCACTGGAAAGCCTGCAGGCGCTGCCGATGGTGCAGGGTGGGGTCGTGCTGTCGACCTGTAACCGTACCGAGCTGTATTTGAGCGTTGAAGAGCAGGATAACCTCCATGACCAGCTGGTACGCTGGCTGTGCGATTATCACAATCTTGATGAAGAAGATGTGCGCAACAGCCTGTACTGGCATCACGATAACGACGCCGTCAGCCACCTGATGCGTGTTGCCAGCGGTCTGGATTCCCTGGTGCTTGGCGAGCCGCAGATTTTAGGCCAGGTGAAAAAAGCCTACGCCGACTCCCAGCGCGGCCACAGCGGTGCCAGCGAGCTGGAACGCATGTTCCAGAAGTCCTTCTCCGTCGCCAAGCGCGTGCGGACCGAAACCGACATCGGGGCCAGCGCCGTCTCGGTGGCCTTTGCCGCCTGCACCCTGGCGCGCCAGATTTTCGAATCGCTCTCTACCGTCACGGTGCTGCTGGTCGGGGCCGGTGAAACCATTGAGCTTGCTGCCCGCCACCTGCGCGAGCACAACGTGAAGCGCATGATCATCGCCAACCGCACCCGCGAGCGCGCTCAGCGCCTGGCGGATGAAGTGGGGGCCGACGTGATTGGCCTGGGCGAGATCGACGAGCACCTGAAAGACGCCGACATTATTATCAGCTCCACCGCCAGCCCGCTGCCGATCATCGGTAAAGGCATGGTGGAGCGCGCCCTGAAAGCGCGCCGCAACCAGCCGATGCTGCTGGTGGATATCGCCGTGCCGCGCGACGTTGAGCCGGAGGTCGGCAAGCTGACCAGCGCCTATCTCTACAGCGTCGATGACCTGCAGGCGATCATTTCCCATAACCTTGCCCAGCGCAAAGCCGCCGCGATTCAGGCGGAAACCATTGTTGCGCAGGAAGCGAGCGAGTTTATGGCCTGGGTTCGCGCCCAGAGCGCCACCGATACCATCCGCGAGTATCGCAGCCACGCCAGCCTGGTGCAGGAAGAGTTAACGGCCAAAGCGCTGGCCGCTCTGCAACAGGGCGGCGACGCACAAGCCATTATGCAGGATCTGGCGCGTAAACTGACCAATCGCCTGATCCATGCCCCAACCAAAGCGCTTCAGCAAGCCGCCCGCGACGGCGACGACGAACGCCTGCACATTCTGCGTAACAGCCTCGGGCTGGATTAGCACTTTCCCACTTTCATACTAATAACAAGGGTGATTTACCGCCTATGAAGCCTTCTATCGTTGCCAAACTGGAAGCCTTGCAGGAACGCCATGAAGAAGTTCAGGCGCTGCTGGGTGATGCCGCCACGATTGCCGATCAGGATCGTTTCCGCGCGCTCTCTCGCGAGTATGCGCAGCTGAGCGACGTATCGGCCTGCTTCCTGCAGTGGCGTCAGAGCCAGGAAGACATCGACACCGCGCAGATGCTGCTGGACGACCCGGAGATGCGCGACATGGCGCAGGAAGAGCTGCGCGATGCGAAAGCCAAAAGTGACGCGCTGGAGCAGCAGCTTCAGGTGCTGCTGCTGCCAAAAGATCCGGACGACGAGCGTAACGCCTTTATCGAAGTGCGCGCCGGAACCGGCGGCGACGAGGCCGCGCTGTTTGCCGGCGACCTGTTCCGCATGTACAGCCGTTACGCGGAATCCCGCCGCTGGCGCGTCGAGATCATGAGCGCCAACGAAGGCGAGCACGGCGGCTATAAAGAAGTTATTGCCAAAATCAGCGGCGAAGGCGTTTATGGCCGACTGAAGTTTGAATCCGGCGGCCACCGCGTGCAGCGCGTCCCGGCGACCGAATCTCAGGGCCGCATCCACACCTCCGCCTGCACCGTGGCGCTGATGCCGGAGCTGCCGGAAGCCGAACTGCCGGACATCAACCCGGCGGATCTGCGTATCGACACCTTCCGCTCCTCGGGCGCGGGTGGGCAGCACGTTAACACCACCGACTCCGCGATCCGTATCACCCACCTGCCGACCGGCATCGTGGTGGAGTGCCAGGACGAGCGTTCCCAGCACAAAAACAAAGCCAAAGCGCTGGCGGTACTCGGGGCGCGCATTCGCGCCGCCGAAGTGGCGAAGCGTCAGCAGGAAGAGGCGTCAACCCGTCGCAACCTGCTGGGCAGCGGCGATCGCAGCGATCGCAACCGCACCTACAACTTCCCGCAGGGCCGCGTCACCGACCACCGCATCAACCTGACGCTCTACCGTCTGGATGAAGTGATGGAAGGCAAGCTGGATGCGCTGATTGAGCCGATTGTGCAGGAGCATCAGGCAGACCTGCTGGCAGCGCTGTCTGACCAGGAATAATGGACTACCAACGCTGGCTACAGTCCGCGGTCGCGGCGCTGGCGGGCGGTGAAAGCCCGAAGCGCGATGCCGAAATTCTGCTGGGATTCGTCACCGGCAGAGCGCGCACCTTTATTCTCGCCTTCGGGGAAACCGAACTTGACGCCGACCAGCTGACGCAGCTCAATGCGCTGCTGGCGCGGCGCGTTACCGGTGAACCGGTGGCGCACCTGACCGGCATGCGCGAGTTCTGGTCGCTGCCGCTGTTCGTCTCGCCCGCAACCTTGATCCCCCGTCCCGATACCGAATGCCTGGTTGAGCAGGCGCTGGCGCATCTGCCCGCTACGCCTTGCCGCATTCTTGATGCTGGCACCGGCACCGGGGCGATTGCGCTGGCGCTGGCCTCGGAACGTCCCGACTGCGCGATTACCGGCGTGGATCGCATTCCCGAGGCGGTAGCCCTGGCGCAGCGCAACGCGGAAAACCTGCACATTGCCAATGCCACCTTTTTGCAAAGTGACTGGTTTAGCGCACTTTTTTCACAGCGATTTGATATGATCGTCAGCAATCCGCCCTATATCGACGCGCAGGATCCCCATCTGCAGCAGGGCGACGTGCGCTTCGAACCGCTCAGCGCGCTGGTGGCGGAGGATGAAGGGCTGGCGGATCTGGCGCGGCTGGTAGACGAGGCGCGCGCAATGCTCACCCCCGGCGGCTGGCTACTGCTGGAACACGGCTGGCAGCAGGGCGCGGCGGTGCGGCAGCTGCTTAACGACGCCGGATACGATGAAGTTGTCACCTGCCGGGATTACGGCGGGAATGAACGTCTGAGCGCGGGGCGCCGGGCCGATCAACAGGGAGTCTGAGTGATGTCGACGTTTTTGGCCGTAAAATATCTGCATATCGCCACGGTGGCGATCTCCATCAGCCTGTTCGTGTTGCGTTACTGGTGGCAGTACCGTGACTCGCCGCTGCGCTTACAGCGCTGGGTGCGCATCGCGCCGCACCTCAATGATACCCTCCTGCTTCTCACCGGCGTGGTGCTGGTCATCTGGACCCGCTACTACCCGTTCATCGCGCACGGCGCATGGCTGACGGAGAAGCTATTTGGCGTTATCATCTACATCGTTTTAGGTTTTATTGCACTTGGCAAAGGCAAACGCCGCCAGCAGACGCGCTGGTTTGCCTTCCTGCTGGCGCTGGTGGTGCTCTATATCATCCTTAAACTCGCCATCACGCAAATACCGTTACTGGGGTAAGTAATGAAGTCGTTAGCTGATTTCGAATTCAATCAAGCACCGCTCTGCGAGGGCATGATCCTGATTTCACAGCTTGTAAGGGAGGATTTTCCGTCCCATGAGGTCTTTGACGAGCTGGAGAAGCTGGTGAAGCTCGCGCGGGAAGAGATCTGCGAAGGGCAGCATCAGGATCTGCAGCTCGAAAAACTGCTGTCGCTGTTTTACGGTGCCTGGGGCTTCAAGGATGCCCGGGGCGTATACCGTCTCTCCGACGCGCTGTGGCTCGATCAGGTGCTGAAAAACCGTCAGGGCAGCGCGGTGTCGCTGGGCGCTATTTTATTGTGGATTGCCGGGCGGCTGGAGATCCCGCTGATGCCGGTGATTTTCCCGACCCAGATGATCCTGCGTGCTGACTGGATGGACGGTGACATGTGGCTGATCAATCCGTTCAACGGCGATACGCTCGACGAGCATACGCTGGAAGTGTGGCTGCGCGGTAACATTAACCCGGTCGCCCAGCTGTACGATGAAGATCTCGACGAAGCGGAAAACGCAGAAGTCATCCGCAAAATGCTCGACACGCTTAAATCCGCGTTGATGGAAGAGCGGCAGATGGAGCTGGCCCTGCGCGCCAGCGAAGCGCTGCTGCAGTTCAACCCGGAAGATCCGTATGAGATCCGCGACCGCGGGCTGATTTATGCCCAGCTTGAATGCGAGCATGTGGCGATTAACGATCTGAACTATTTTATTGAGCAGTGCCCGGAAGACCCGATCAGCGAGATGATTCGGGCGCAGATCACCACTATTGCGAATAAGTCCGTCACGCTCCACTAATTACCGGTTACATCTGATAAGGCGATTTTTATGACACAGAAAGTGGTTAACATTGGCGACATCAAGGTCGCAAACGATCTGCCGTTCGTCCTGTTTGGCGGCATGAACGTGCTGGAGTCTCGCGACCTGGCGATGCGCATCTGCGAACATTACGTGACCGTCACGCAGAAGCTGGGCATTCCTTATGTATTCAAGGCGTCCTTTGATAAAGCCAACCGCTCCTCCATTCATTCCTATCGTGGCCCGGGCCTCGAAGAGGGGATGAAGATTTTCCAGGAACTGAAGCAGACCTTCGGCGTGAAAATCATCACCGACGTGCACACTGCCGAGCAGGCGCAGCCGGTTGCCGATGTGGTGGATGTGATCCAGCTCCCGGCATTCCTCGCGCGTCAGACCGATCTGGTGGAAGCGATGGCGAAAACCGGCGCGGTGATCAACGTTAAAAAACCGCAGTTCGTCAGCCCGGGCCAGATGGGTAATATCGTCGATAAGTTCAAAGAAGGCGGTAACGAGAAAGTGATCCTGTGCGATCGCGGCAGCAACTTCGGGTACGACAACCTCGTCGTCGATATGCTGGGCTTCAGCGTGATGAAGAAAGTGTCCGGCAATTCACCGGTGATTTTCGACGTAACCCACGCCCTGCAGTGCCGCGACCCGTTTGGTGCCGCCTCCAGCGGCCGTCGTGCGCAGGTTACCGAGCTGGCGCGTGCCGGCATGGCAACCGGCCTGGCCGGTCTGTTTATCGAAGCGCACCCGGATCCGGAAAACGCCATGTGCGATGGCCCGTCCGCGCTGCCGCTGGCGAAGCTTGAGCCGTTCCTGAAGCAGATCAAAGCCATTGACGATCTGGTAAAAAACTTCGACGAGTTAGATACCTCGAAGTAATAAAAAACCCCGCCGCGGCGGGGTTTTTTTATGGCATCAGGAAACGGCCGTCAGGCGAAAATTGTCATCAGATAAGCAATAAACAGCGCCAGATGTGCCGCCCCGTTCAGCACGTTCGTGCGTCCGGTAGAGAACGAGATGTGGCACAGCAGCAGGGAAGCCAGCATCACAATCATCTCCGGCGCGCCGAGTGCAAAGATAAGCTCATTGCCGGTGAACATCGCAATCAGGGTGACTGCCGGAACGGTGAGAGAAATCGTCGCCAGCACCGAACCGAAGAACAGGTTCATTGCGCGCTGCACCTGGTTGTTCAGTACCGCCCGCAGCGCACCCAGCCCTTCCGGGGAGAGGATTAACAGCGCCACCAGGAAACCGGTGAAGGAGACCGGCGCATTCGCCCAGCCCAGCAGCGACTCCAGCGGATTCGCATTCATCTTAGTCACGGTGATCACCGCAATCAGATGCACCACCAGCCACGCTGAGTGCCAGAGATTGCTGTGCGCCGAGGGCTTGCCGTGGTGCGGGTCATCCCCGTCGTCCTCATGCTCATACACAAACAGACTCTGGTGGGTACGGGTCTGGATCAGCAGGAACACGCCGTACATCACCGCGGAAATCAGCGCCACCAGCAGCGCCTGGCCCATAGAGAAATTGCCGCCCGGCAGCGCCATCGGGAACACCAGCACAATAATCGCCAGCGGGAACAGGGCGATCAGGTACTGCTTGATGCCGAACAGGTTCATGTACTGGGTCGCAAACTTACGTCCGCCGAGCAGCAGCGCGAAGCCTACCAGACCGCCGGTCACGATCATGATGATGGAGTAGAGGGTGTCACGCATCAGCGTCGGCGCGGCGTCGCCGGTCGCCATCAGTGCGGAAATGAGGCTGACCTCAAGAATAACCACGGAAAGGCTTAAGATCAGGGAGCCGTAAGGCTCGCCCAGACGATGCGCCAGCACGTCGGCATGACGCACTACGCTGAAGGCGCTGCTCAAAATCGCCACCAGCGCCAGAATATTAATCCCGAGCACCACTGGCAGTGACTGGCTGGAACCCCACAGCGCCAGCACCACCAGTGCCAGAACCGGGAAGAGGAGAGTGGTCTCCTTATGGCGGGTTTTCACCGCCTCGTGTGTTGTTGGCATCCTGTTTCTCCATATGCGCAGGTTTCAATCAGTATAGTCAGTCCTGTAAACCGCTTTACAATAGCAAACTGACACATTTTACCCGTTAATATTTACAGATTTTTACGGGTTACGTTTGGTTTTCGTTTAAAGGGCGCATAATGGCGAATGTCAGGGAAATTAATATTATAAATCATCATATTAAAATAATAATTCAGTCATAAATGCCCTGGGTTGGCGGGGCGTGCCTTCCTGTACCACACTTACCCTTTACCCCACAAAAGGAGGCTGTCATGCCCTATAAATCGAAAAGCGACCTGCCGGATAACGTCACGCACGTTCTGCCTGCCCACGCCCAGGAAATTTATAAAGAAGCGTTTAACAGCGCCTGGGACCAGTATAAAGACGAAGAGGACCGCCGCGGTGACGCCAGCCGGGAGGAGACCGCCCATCGCGTCGCCTGGGCAGCGGTGAAGCATGACTATGAAAAGGGCGACGACGACAAGTGGCATAAAAAGAAATAGCCGGTAAAACGGGCGGTAATCGCCCGTTATGCAGCCATTGCAAAATGTGATGATAAAAAGTGCTAACGGAGAGGTGCGGTCTTATTGCCAGCGCCCCGTTAATTGCATAAGGTCATCAGATACCGTGCGGTGTGCGGTATCTCAGCCTGGAAGGCGCATTACGGTAATTGCAGGGAAGCCGCAGTGGCGGAGGTGTAAAATGTTAACGCGTGATTTTTTAATGAAGGCCGACTGTAAAACGGCATTTGGTGCCATCGAAGAGTCCCTGCTCTGGTCATCCGAGCAGCGCGCGGCGTCAATGAGCGCCACCCTGGCCTGTCGTCCTGACAGTTCCCCGGTCTGGATCTTTGGCTACGGCTCGCTGATGTGGAACCCGGCGCTGGAGTTCGACGACTCCTGCACGGCCACGCTGGTGGGCTGGCACCGCGCGTTCTGTTTACGACTCACCGCCGGACGCGGTACCGCCTGCAAACCCGGACGTATGCTGGCGCTGAAAGAGGGCGGCCGCACCACCGGCATCGCCTACCGCATCCCGGAGAGCGCGCTGGAGGATGAACTGACGCTGCTGTGGAAGCGCGAGATGATCACCGGCTGCTACCTCCCCACCTGGTGCAGGCTGGCGCTCGACGATGGCCGCACGGTGAATGCCCTGGTATTTATCATGGACCCGCGCCATCCGCAGTATGAAGCCGATACCCGCGCTCAGGTTATCGCTCCGCTGATCGCCGCAGCCAGCGGGCCGCTCGGCACCAATGCCCAGTATCTGTTCTCGCTCGACACCGCGCTCAGGCAGCTTGGTATGCAGGATGCCTCGCTGGACGATCTCATCGGCCATGTGCGGGCGCTGCACCAGGCGTAATCTCCCGGCCCTCTCCTGAAGGAGAGGGCATCTGCAGCGCTGTTACTCACTACACCCGGAAATGCCCCGCTGTGGTCGCCAGATCCCCGGCCTGGCTCTGCAGCGCCCCGGCGGCAGCGGCCGATTCCACCACCAGTTCCGCATTCTGCTGCACCATCCGGTCCAGCTGCGTCACCGCACTGTTGATCTCCTGAATGCCGCGCATCTGCTCGCTGGTAGCGATGGTGATTTCATGCATGATCCCCGACACGCTGCCGATGCTGCTGACGATGTCCTGCATGCTTTCTCCGGCGAGACGCACGTACTTCGAACCGGTGGCCACGCTCTCGGTCGTGGCGTCGATCAGCGTTTTAATCTCTCTGGCAGCCTGCGCGCTGCGGCTTGCCAGACTGCGCACTTCCCCGGCCACCACCGCAAAGCCGCGTCCCTGCTCGCCAGCGCGCGCCGCTTCCACCGAGGCGTTGAGCGCCAGAATGTTAGTCTGGAAGGCGATGCCATCGATAACGCTGGTGATATCACCGATTTTTGCCGAGGCGCTCTCGATGATCTGCATGGTATCGATGGCGCGGGTCACCACCTCGCCGCCGCGGGAGGCCGCTTCCCTGGCATGCGCCGCCTGGTTATTGGCCTGGGCGGCGGCGTCGGTAGAATTCGCGACCGAGGCGGTGATCTGTTCCACTGCGCTGGCGGTTTCGCGCAGGCTGGAGGAGGCCTGCTCGGTACGCCCGGAAAGATCGCGGTTACCGGCGGCAATCTCATGCGCGGCCACCTTCACCGAAGCGCTGGCATCGCGCAGCTGCGTCATCACCACCGCCAGTTTGTCGCTGAAGGCGTTAAAGGCGTGGGCGATCTGCGCCACCTCGTCCCGGCCGGACGCCGGCAGACGACGGGAAAGATCGTTCTCCCCGGTGCTGATAGCGTTCATGGCATCGCGGATCTGGCTGAGACGGCGCAGCACCGTGGAAACCAGCAGGTGGACGGCGAGGCCGGAGAGTAGCGCCAGCACCAGCAGCGTTAGCGCCGAGGCTTTCAGCAGCGCCCGCATGCCGGAGGTCGCATCCGCTTCATCCTGGGCGACCACCAGTCGCCATTGGGTGCCAGCTACCGGCGTGGTTAACAGGGCGTGAGGACGGGCGTTAAGGGACGCCGGGAGGGAGTGGGTTGGCGCACGCAGCGCGTCATAACTTACCCCGCTCACCGCATCGCTGAACGGCTTAAGCGTCAGGCTGGGGTCGCTGGCGGCGATGATCGCGCCTTCGCTGTCCACCAGCATTCCGCTGCTGTTGGGCGTGGGATGAATGCTGCGCACGTTGGCGATCACGCTGTCCATCGCCACGTCGCCGGCGACGACCGCCATCAGCTGGCCGCTCTGCGTCACCGGCACCGCGAAGGTCACCACCAGCTTACCGGTCCCCGCATCCACATAAGGGGCGGTCACCACCGGCGCACCGGCGCGGGCCACCTGCTGATACCAGGGGCGAAGGGTGGGATCGTAATCCGCCGGTACGCCGGTAGGGTCTGAGAACAACGCACGTTTTGACGCCAGCCCGACGTAGACATTGGTGAAGCCGCCCGCGCTGGCAAGCTGGCGGAACACCGGAACCGGATCATCACTCAGCGCCACGCTCTCCAGCGAACGGATCATCGCCATTTTGCTGTTTACCCAGTCGCCGATAGCCACCGCGTGGCTGGCGCTGGTGCTTTTCAGCGTCTCCTCAATCGCCTGCTGATTGTCATGGCGGGCAACCTGATAGTTAATAACGGTGTTGAGCAGCAGCGATACCGCCAGACAGCTGACGGTGACCGCTACAATACGTGCGCGAATGGATGTGAACATAGTGTGTTTCCTGCTGTGCTGTGTGTTTTGTCTGTTTTATTTACTGCTATCGGCGCAACGGCAGGGGACTTGATGCGCAACGGCAGGGTATAAGAATTTAATATTCGCGCAGCGGGATTATTAGATTTTGATAATACTGCTGTCCGGCACGGGTTTTGCTTCGTTATACGTCTCCCGTGTAACTGAGTGACCCACGATGACCCCTACGGCACCCCCGAAGACCGACGCGCTAGCCTGGTTTCATGCTGCCCGCCAGCGCCAGCGCGCCACGCTGCACCAGCTCCGCCTTGTTGCAGAGTGGTCCGGACAGTTAAGCCACCTGGTGCACATGCTGCAGCGCGAGCGCGGGGCATCCAACGTCTGGCTCTGCTCCGGCGGCACGCTCTACCAGCAGGAGCGCCGTCTCTGCGCCGATCTGACCGAAACCCGGCGTCAGGCATTTCTCACCCTGCTGGATGACGACACGCCGCCGTTCAGCAGCGTGCTTTGCACCTCGCTGGCCTGCGCCCTCTGGTATCTCGATACGCTGCCCGCGCTGCGTGAACGCATTCTGACGCAGGACATTGCCCCGGCGGCGGCGATGGCGGGCTTCAGCCGTGTGATCCGCCATCTGCTGAATTTCGTGGTACAGGCCAACGATACCGTCGATAACCCGCCGATCGCCCGGCAGCTCACGGCGCTCTACAGCCTGATGCAGGGCAAGGAGCTGGCCGGGCAGGAGCGGGCGCTGGGGGCTATCGGTTTTACCCGGGGCGAGTTTGACGACGCCCTGCGCCAGCAGCTGGTGGATCGCATTGACGGTCAGCAGCGCTGCTTCGATACCTTCCTGTCGCTGACCACGCCGGGCCAGGCCAGTGCCTTTCAGGCGTACTGTACCGCCTCCCGGGAAACCGAACGGCTGCGGCGTCTCGCCTGCACCCGCTTACCCGGCGGGAACAACCCGGCGGATCTGGCCCTGCGCTGGTTCGCGCTGCAAACCGAACGGCTGGACAACCTGCGCCAGCGGGAAGAAGCCCTGATTGCCGGGCTGGTGCGGGAAACGGAAGCCCTGCTGCGCGACGACCCGCATGAGGAGAACTTCGCGTGCTGGCTGGAGCAGCACGCCGATGATGAGGTGCAGACCCCACCGGGCGGCGACCTGATTGCCCTGGTCCGGGACCAGGCGCGGCAGATTGCGGCGCTGTCGCACCAGCTCGCCTCGCTGGAGGCCACCCTGAGCGAGCGTAAAACCATCGACAAAGCAAAAAGCCTGCTGATGCAGCACCGGGGCGTCAGCGAGGAGCAGGCCTGGCAGCAGCTGCGCAAGCTGGCGATGGATCAGAACCGGCGCATGGTGGAGATTGCCACCGCGATGCTCAGCGTCGGGTCGCTGCTCGACGTACCCCGTAAGGAGTAGTTGCACAATCAGTGGGCATTTCATGAACGCTGATAGTGCACTCAAGGCCTGAACCCGCCGGTCACCCCGCCACAGACGGCGGCCCGCATTCTGGCACAGCCATTGCATTATCCCGCTACAACATAATTTCTGCGCCCGGCCAACGGCGGTCGGGCGCAGAGACGGATAACGGCGTCCTGCGGTGAACTTCACCGCCGGGCGCTTTTTTGTTTTCAGGGGGCTGTATGGACCATTCGCCACGAGGATTCACCCGCCGCCGGCTGTTACAGGTCGGCGCGGCGCTGGGCGGCGCGATGCTGTTGCCCGGTGCCATCACCCACGCCTGGGCCGCCGGATCGGATGCCCCGGAACTGACCACGGTGCGGGTCGGCTTTATTCCGCTCACCGACTGCGCACCGGTGATCATGGCGGCGCTCAAAGGCTTCGATAAAAAGTACGGGATCAGCATCGTGCCGAGCAAAGAAGCGAGCTGGGCCGCGGTGCGCGACAAGCTGGTGTCCGGCGAGCTGGACGCGGCGCACATGCTGTACGGCATGCTGTATGGCCTTGAGCTGGGCATCGCCGGGAAAACGCACCCGATGGCTAACCTGATGACCCTCAATCAGAACGGGCAGGCGATCACGCTCTCCACCGACCTGCTGGACAAAGGGGTGAAGGATGCCGAAGGACTGGCGCGCTACGTGGCGGCCAGCGCGCCGGGCACCCACACCTTCGCCCACACCTTCCCGACCGGCACCCACGCCATGTGGCTCTACTACTGGCTGGCGGCGGCGGGTATCCATCCGTTCGACGACGTGCGCACCGTGGTGGTTCCGCCGCCGCAGATGGTGATGAACATGCGTATCGGCAACATGGTGGGATTCTGTGTCGGCGAGCCGTGGAATGCCCGCGCCATCAACGACCGCATCGGTTTTACTGCCGCCACGTCCCAGGCGGTGTTCCCGGATCACCCGGAAAAAATTCTCGGCACCCGTGCGGCCTGGGTGGAGCAGCACCCGCACACCGCCAGGGCGCTGGTCGCCGCGGTGATGGAAGCCGCGCGCTGGATTGACGCCAGCCCGGAGAACCGCCGGGAAACCGCCCGCGTGCTGGCAAAGCGCGCCTGGCTCAATACCAAAGAGCAGTATCTCACCGGACGCATGCTCGGGGAGTACGACAACGGGGCCGGCGCGCGCTGGCAGGATCAGCACCCGATGCGTTTCTTCAGCGACGGCGAGGTGAGCTTCCCGTGGCACTCGGACGGGATGTGGTTCCTGACACAGTTTCGCCGCTGGGGATTGCTCAGGTCCGACCCGGATTATGAAGCCATCGCCGCGCGCATTAACCGCAACGACATCTGGCAGCAGGCGGCGAGCGCGGTGGGTGGCATCGCCACGCCGTCCGGCCTGCTGCGCACCAGTACGCTGATGGACGGCAGCCGCTGGGACGGAACCCGTCCCGCCGAGTACGCCGCCCGCTTCGCCCTTAGCCGTCGAGGAGATACCGCATGAACCCGGCCCCGCATATCGTGACTGACACCGACACGCCCGCTGCCCGCGCAGAGGTGATCGCTATACCCGCCGTGAAGGTCAGACGCCGCACGCCGCGCTGGCAGGCGCGCCTCAACGGCGTACTCCAGCGCGTCATCCCGGCGCTGCTTGGCCTGCTGCTGCTCGGCGTTGCCTGGCAGTTTGCTGCCATGTACAGCAAAGGCTTCCCGACGCCGCTCAGCACGCTGGAGTCGGCGCTGACGCTGTTTGCTGACCCGTTCTACAACGAGGGGCCGAATGACCAGGGCATCGGCTGGAACGTGCTGGCCTCGCTTACCCGGGTCGGCATCGGTTTTGGTCTGGCGGCGCTGGTGGGTATTCCCCTGGGCTTTCTGATTGGCCGCTTTCTGTTTGTCGCCCGCATGTTCAACCCGCTGATCGCGCTGCTGCGCCCGGTCAGCCCGCTGGCCTGGCTGCCGATTGGCCTGCTGCTGTTTCAGAAGGCGGAACCGGCCTCCAGCTGGACCATTTTTATCTGCTCGATCTGGCCGATGGTGATAAACACCGCCGACGGCGTGAAGCGCGTCCCCCAGGACTATCTCAACGTGGCGAGGGTGCTGCGCCTCTCCGAATGGACGGTAATGCGCCGCATTCTGTTCCCGGCGGTGCTGCCGGCAGTGCTGACCGGCGTGCGGCTGTCGGTGGGGATCGCCTGGCTGGTGATCGTCGCCGCCGAGATGCTCACCGGCGGGCTGGGGATCGGCTTCTGGATCTGGAACGAGTGGAACAACCTCAACGTGGAAAACATCATCATCGCCATTCTGATCATCGGCGTGGTGGGACTGCTGCTGGAGCAGGCGCTGATGTTGCTGGCGCGTCGTGTGAACTGGCAGGACAACTAAGGAGCGCAGCATGAAACCAATTATTCAGGTCCAGAACGTCAGTCAGCGTTTCACCACCGCCGGCGGTGAGTTTCTCGCCCTCAGCAACGTCTCGTTCGACATCGCCGCCGGGGAGACCGTCAGCCTGATCGGCCACTCCGGCTGCGGCAAATCGACGCTGCTCAATCTGATTGCCGGCATCACCGCCCCGAGCGAGGGCGGGCTGCTGTGCGATAACCGTGAGATTGCCGGCCCCGGACCGGAGCGGGCAGTGGTCTTCCAGAACCACTCCCTGCTGCCGTGGCTCACCTGCTTTGAGAACGTGGCGCTGGCGGTGGATCAGGTGTTTAAGCGTCGCATGTCGAAGGCCGAGCGCCGGGCGTGGATCGTCCATAACCTCGAACGCGTGCAGATGGGGCACGCGCTGGACAAGCGCCCGTCGGAGATCTCCGGTGGCATGAAGCAGCGCGTCGGCATTGCCCGGGCGCTGGCGATGGAGCCGCGGGTGCTGCTGATGGATGAGCCGTTTGGTGCGCTGGACGCGCTGACTCGCGCCCATCTGCAGGATGCGGTAATGCATATCCAGCAGGAGCTGAATACCACCATCGTGCTCATCACTCACGACGTGGACGAAGCGGTACTGCTCAGCGATCGGGTGCTGATGATGACCAACGGCCCGGCGGCAACGGTGGGCGAGGTGCTGACCGTCGATCTGCCGCGTCCGCGCAGCCGCGTACAGCTGGCGGACGACAGCCGCTACCACGCGATGCGCCAGCAGATCCTGCGGTTCCTCTACGAAAAACAGCCGAAGGCGGCGTAAGGAGCGAGCATGGCGCAACGACTGGTGATTATCGGTAACGGCATCGCCGCGGTGCGGCTGGTGGAAGAGCTGCTGGCGCGTGACGCCGGGCGCTACGCCATCACGCTTATTGGCGACGAGCCGCAGGCGGCCTACAACCGCATTCAGCTCTCCCCGGTGCTGAGCGGCGAAAAACCGGCGCACGCCATTCAGCTGCACACAGCCGACTGGTATCAGCAGCAGGGCGTCACGCTGCACACTGGCGAACGGGTGGAGCGTGTAAACCTCACCGCACGCACCCTTCGCACCACCCGGCGCGAACTGGCCTGGGATGAGCTGGTGTTTGCCACCGGCTCGCTGCCCGCGTTCCCGCCGCTGCCGGGTAGCGATCGGCCACACGTTATCGGCTTTCGCTCGCTGGGTGACGTGGAAGCCATGCTGGCACTGGACGGCCCGGCGGTGGTGCTGGGCGGCGGGCTGCTGGGGGTGGAAGCCGCGGCGGCGCTGCGGCTACGCGGTGTGGAGGTGACGCTGGTGCATCGCCACCCGTGGCTGCTGGAGCAGCAGCTGGATGAGCGGGCAGGCGGCCTGCTGGCGGACTCGCTGCGCGCGCGCGGCATTCGCTGTGAGCTGGCGAGCGGCCTGACGAGCATTGAGGCGCAGCACGTCACGCTGGTGGACGGGCGTCAAATGCCCGCCGGGCGCGTGGTGATCGCCACCGGCGTGCGTCCGAACGTGGCTCTCGCTGCGCAGAGCGGGCTGCGCTGTCAGCGCGGCGTGGTGGTGGATGGCTGGCTGCGTACCGCTGAACCTGGCGTCAGCGCTCTCGGCGAGTGCGGCGAAATTGACGGTCAGACCTGGGGGCTGGTTGCGCCCTGTCTGCAGCAGGCCGGGGTGCTGGCCGCCCGGCTGGTCGGGGAAAGCGTGCCGCCGTTTCACTATACCGATCGCGGTACCCGGCTGAAGGTCACCGGCATCGACCTTTTCAGCGCCGGGCAGGTGCAGAGCGATCCCGGCTGCGACGAACTGACTACCTTCGATCCGCTTTCCCGCCACTACCGCCGCCTGCTGCTGCGCGACGGCGAACTGGTCGGCGCGCTGCTGTTTGGCGATGTCACCCCGGCCAGCGCCTGGCTTGATGCATTACACCACCCCGTAAACGGTCCGGCGCTGCTGTTTGATGCGCCGCCGTCCGACGACTCCGGAGAAAACACAATGAGCAAACCCGTACTTATTCTGGTCGGCCACGGCATGGTGGGCCACCATTTCCTCGAACAGTGTGTGGCGCAGGATCTGCATCAGCGCTATCAGATTATTGTCTTTGGTGAGGAGTGCTACCCGGCCTATGACCGGGTGCATCTCTCGGAGTATTTCGCCGGGCGCAGCGCGGAATCGCTCTCGATGGTGGCGGGGGATTTCTTCAGCGAATACGGGATTGAACTGCGCACCGACAGCCGCATTAAGTCCATCGATCGCGACCGCCGGATGGTGCGCGACAGCCACGGCCAGGAAACGGCCTGGGATACGCTGGTGCTGGCGACCGGATCGTACCCCTTTGTACCGCCGGTGCCGGGCCATGACCAGCCGGGCTGCTTTGTCTACCGCACGCTCGACGATCTGGATGCCATTCGCGCTCGCGCGCAGCGGGCTACCCGCGGGGTAGTGATAGGCGGCGGGCTACTGGGGCTTGAAGCGGCGAACGCCCTGAAACAGCTGGGGCTGGAAACCCACGTAGTGGAGTTTGCCCCGTCGCTGATGGCGGTGCAGCTGGATGCCGCCGGCGCGGCGATGCTGCGTGAGAAGATCGCCGATCTTGGCGTCGGGGTGCACACCTCAAAAGCTACCCGCGAAATAGCCGCCGACGGGGAAGGGTTACAGCTGCGCTTCGCCGACGGCGGCACGCTCGATACGGACCTGGTGGTGTTCTCAGCCGGCATCCGTCCGCAGGATGCGCTGGCGCGCGAGGCACGGCTGGCGGTGGGGGAGCGCGGCGGGATCGTCATCGACGATCGCTGCCAGACCAGCGATCCGCACATTTTTGCCATTGGTGAATGCGCCCTGTGGCAGGGCAAAATTTTCGGTCTGGTGGCACCCGGCTACCAGATGGCGCGCGTGGCGGCAGCGCAGCTCAGCCAGGGTGATGTGCGTTTCACCGGTGCGGACATGAGCACAAAGCTGAAACTGCTCGGCGTAGAGGTGGCCTCGTTTGGCGATGCGCACGGGACCACGCCGGGCTGCCAGAGCTACCAGTGGACCCACGGCCCGCAGCAGATCTACAAAAAGATCGTGGTGGCAGCCGACGGCAAAACCCTGCTGGGCGGCGTACTGATCGGCGACAGCAGCGACTACAGCACCCTGGTACAGATGATGCTCAACGGCATACCGCTCCCGGCCCAGCCGGAGAGCCTGATCCTGCCGTCACTCAGCGGTGCCGCGCCAAAAGGCCTCGGCGTCGCGGCGCTGCCGGACAGCGCGCAGATCTGCTCCTGTCACAACGTCAGCAAAGCCGACATCTGCAGCGCGGTCAGCAGCGGGGCGGGGGATATGGCAGCGATCAAGCAGTGCACCAAAGCCGCTACCGGCTGCGGCGGGTGCAGCGCGCTGGTAAAACAGGTCATGGAGCACCAGCTGGCGGCCCAGGGCGTGGAGGTGAAGCGCGACGTCTGCGACCACTTCGCATACTCGCGCCAGCAGCTCTATCACCTGGTGCGCGTCAACCATATCCGCAGCTTTGACCAGCTTATCAGCCGCTACGGCCAGGGGCACGGGTGTGAAATCTGCAAGCCGCTGGTAGGATCGATTCTCGCCTCGTGCTGGAACGAATACCTGCTGAAACCGGCGCACCTGCCGCTGCAGGATACCAACGACCGCTACTTCGCCAATATCCAGAAGGACGGCACCTACTCCATCGTACCGCGCATGGCCGCCGGCGAAGTCACGCCCGATGGCCTGATCGCCATCGGCCAGATCGCCAAACGCTATCAGCTCTACAGCAAAGTCACCGGCGGGCAGCGCATCGATCTGTTCGGCGCGCGGCTGGAGCAGTTGCCTGCCATCTGGGCCGAACTGGTGGCTGCCGGGTTTGAGACCGGGCACGCCTACGGTAAATCGCTGCGTACCGTGAAATCCTGCGTCGGCTCCACCTGGTGCCGCTACGGCGTGCAGGACTCCACCGGGCTGGCGGTGACGCTGGAGAACCGCTACAAGGGGCTGCGCGCCCCGCACAAAATCAAGATGGCGGTGTCGGGCTGCACCCGCGAGTGCGCCGAAGCCCAGGGCAAAGATGTCGGCGTCATCGCCACCGATCGCGGCTGGAACCTCTACCTGTGCGGCAACGGCGGCATGAAACCGCGTCACGCCGATCTGTTTGCCAGCGATCTCGACAGCGACACGCTGATTCGCTACATCGATCGCTTCCTGATGTTCTACATCCGCACCGCCGACCGCTTACAGCGCACCAGCACCTGGATGGATAATCTGGAGGGCGGGCTGGATTACCTGCGTGAGGTGGTGATCGACGACAGTCTGGGGATCAATGCCGAGCTGGAGCAGGAGATGGCTCAGGTGGTGGAGACGTACCAGTGCGAGTGGCAGACCACGCTGGCCAGCCCGGATCGGCTGGCGCTGTTCCGCTCTTACGTCAACAGCGAGACGCCGGATGAGGCTGTTCAGCGTGAGATGCTGCGCGGGCAGCCGCAGCCGGTCTCCGCGCGGGCGGTGAACGAGCCGGTTGCCAGCCAGCGCCCGTGGGAAGCGGTGTGCCAGCTCAACGACATTCCCCGGGATGCCGGGATCGGGGCGCGCCTCGGCGAGCGGCAGATCGCGCTGTTCCGCTTTGGCGAACAGGTATACGCCCTGGATAACCGCGAACCCGGCAGCGAGGCCAATGTGCTGTCGCGCGGTCTGCTCGGCGATGCGGCGGGCGAACCGGTGGTGATCTCCCCGCTCTACAAACAGCGTATCCGCCTGCGCGACGGCTGCTGCCCGGAGAGCGGCGAGATGGCGGTCCGCGCCTGGCCGGTGAAAGTGGAAGCCGGCCAGGTACTGGTGGGTAGCCAGGCGCTGCTGCTGCGGGCGGTGGCATCATGAGCGGGGTCAGGACCACCTGTCCCTACTGCGGCGTCGGCTGCGGGCTGATCGCCACTGCGCAGCCGGACGGTGCGGTCACGGTGGCGGCTGACCCGCACCATCCCGCGAATCTGGGGCGGATTTGCGTTAAGGGCGCAGCGCTCGGCGAGACGCTGGGGCTTGCGGGGCGGCAGCTCCATCCGCAGCTGCACGGGGAGCGGGTCAGCTGGGACCGGGCGCTTGACTACGCCGGGCAACGTCTCAGGGCGATTATTCACCAGCACGGCCCAAAGGCGGTGGCGTTTTATGCCTCGGGCCAGCTGCTGACCGAGGATTACTACGCCGCCAACAAGCTGATGAAGGGGTTTATCGGCGCGGCCAATATCGATACCAACTCCCGGCTCTGCATGTCTTCCGCGGTGGTAGGGTACAAGCGCGCCTTCGGTGCCGATGCGGTGCCGTGCAGCTATCGCGATCTGGAGCAGACCGATCTGATTGTGCTGGTCGGCTCCAACGCCGCCTGGACCCATCCGGTGCTCTATCAGCGTATCGTACAGGCGAAACAGGACAACCCGGCGCTGAAGGTGGTGGTTATCGATCCGCGCCGCACCGCGACCTGTGATATCGCCGATCTGCATCTGCGCCTCAGGCCGGGAAGCGATGCCGGCCTGTATAACGGCTTGCTGCGTGCCATCGCTGAGGATCAGCCGATCGCCGCTGAATGTTTTAGCGGTCAGAGGGATGTGCTGGCGCAGGCAGAAGCCTGGACACCGGAAAAGGTGGCGCAGTTCTGCGATCTGAGTGGTGACGTTGTCACGGAATTTTATCGCCTGTTCTGCACCGCCCCGCGCGCCATGACGCTCTATACCATGGGCATCAACCAGTCGGCGTCCGGGAGCGACAAGTGCAACGCCATCATTAATGCCCATCTGGCGAGCGGCAAGACAGGGCGCGTCGGCTGCGGCCCGTTTTCTCTGACCGGTCAGCCGAATGCGATGGGCGGGCGTGAAGTGGGCGGTCTGGCGAACCAGCTCGCCTGCCATATGAACTTTGTGCCGGAGGATATCGCCCGTCTCGGGCGCTTCTGGGGCAGCGATCGCATCGCCGCTACCCCGGGCCTGATGGCGGTGGAGCTGTTCGACGCCATCGGTCGCGGCGAGGTGAAAGCGGTCTGGATCATGGGCACCAATCCGGCGGTGTCGCTGCCGGACAGCGAGCGGGTGAACCGGGCGCTGGCCGCGTGCCCGCTGGTGATTGTCTCCGAGGTGAGTGCCGGTACCGACACCAGTCGTCATGCCCATGTGCGTTTCCCGGCGCAGGCGTGGGGAGAGAAGAACGGCACCGTCACCAACTCTGAACGGCGCATCTCGCGCCAGCGTCCGTTTATGCCCGTCCCCGGCGAGGCGCGACCGGACTGGTGGATTGTGGCTCGTATCGCCGGGGTGCTGGGCTATGGGGAGGCTTTTGCCTGGCAGCATCCGCACGAGGTGTTCTGCGAGCACGCGGCGCTGTCGGGGTATGAAAATGACGGCCAGCGCGCGTTTGATATCAGCGGCCTGGCGACGCTCAGCCGCGAGGCGTATGACAGCCTGGCACCGATCCAGTGGCCGGTGAACGCAGCGCATCCCCAGGGCTGCGAGCGGCTGCTGAGCGACGGGCGCGGCTGGGGGCGCGACGCGCGGCTCAGGATGGTGCCGGTGACGCCGCAACTGCCGCACAGCGCCGACCAGCCGGGACTGGTGCTCAATACCGGACGCTACCGCGATCAGTGGCACACCATGACCCGTACCGGAACGGTGCCGCGCCTGATGCAGCACAACCCGTTGCCGCGCGTGGAAATGCATCCCGAAGACGCCCGCCGGTTTGGCGTCGAGGATAACGCGCTGGTCCGGCTCGCCACACCGCGCGGGGAGATGAGCGGTTTTGCCCGGCTGACCCGCGATCAGGCACCCGGTACGCTGTTTGCGCCGATGCACTGGAACCGCCAGTTTGCCAGTCGCTCGGGGGTCAACAGCCTGGTGGCAGCGATCTGCGATCCTTTTTCCGGGCAACCGGAGAGCAAGCAGACGGCGGTGAGCCTGAAGGTCTGGCAGCCGGTGTGGCAGGGCTGGCTGTTCAGCCGCGACGCGCCCGTGCTGCCAGAAGCGGTCGTGCGCTGGGATGTGGCGCAGGCGGGGGTGCATCAGCTGCGGCTGGCAAGCGACACACCGGACAGCAGCGGCATACAGGCCTGGGCGGCGGCTAAGGGCTGGCAGCTGCAGCTGGCTGAGGGGGCGGGCATTACCCATTTACTGGCCTGGCACGACGGCACACTTCAGCTGGCGTTTTATGCGGGCAGGCGCTGCCCTGAGGTGAACGTGGAGGCCGTGCTGGCGGCGTTTGCGCATCCTCCGGCAGGTGCGGCGACGCGCCACGCGCTGCTGGCAGGCCGGGCGGCATTAGCGCAGCCGCCGCAGGGGAAAATAATCTGCAGCTGCTTTAACGTGGGCGAAACGGCTATCCGCGCGGCGATTACGGCAGGCTGCGACTCCACCGCCGCGCTGGGGAAAGCGCTGCGCTGCGGTACCAACTGCGGCTCCTGTCTGCCGGAGCTGCGGGCGTTGCTGCCGCAGCGCGTCTCGTAGCTACTGCCCGAAGCGGCCAATCAGCCCGGTGGCGGCGAGGGCGTGGCCTTTCAGTTTCTCCATCAGCGCCTCGCGGGTTAAGCCTTCCGGCAGATCCGGGGTTAAATCCGTGGCGATGAGGGTGTAGACGTAGTGGTGCGCGCCGCTTCCCGGCGGTGGGCAGGGGCCGTGATAGCGCATATTGCCGGGGGTGTTTTTACCGCCGGTATAGCCTTTGCCATCGCGCAGATCGTTGGCAGCAAAACCGGTGCGGGTGGGCGGAATGTTATAGGCCACCAGATGGGTAACCCCGAGGCCTTTGGCACCTTCAGGATCGTGCATCACCAGCGCATAGCTTTTGGTGCCCTGCGGGGCATGGCTCCAGACCAGCGTCGGGGAGTTATTCTCCCCGGTACAATTCGGATTATTTTCCGCATTGCCGGCGAAGCGCTTCTCCAGCATCGCGTTGTCGGCAAAATCCGGCGACTGCAGCATAAAGATTTCCTGGGCGGCGACCTGACCGGTCACCAGCACCGACAGGCCGCACAGCGCCGCTAACAGGGTTTTTTTCATCGTATGATCTCACAGGGACGGGATGCTTAAAGCGTAGCGTAGCCGGGCCATGCGCGCGTGAGGATATTCCTGAAAACGGCAGGTGTGGTTAAAAAATAATCAAAACTGAGTATGTTATACTTTTGCATTCGTCCGGCATGGCCGGTTTATCTGACTGTGAGATAACGCTAACCCACTGATGTTGAGTTCTCTTTTCCCCCGATCCCGGTTGCTGCTGCTGACGCTGATGCTGTCTGCCGCTGGCGCGAACGCGCAGCAGAGCTGGTCCCAGAAAGCCGCCAACCCCTTTGATAATGACGGTGACGCCCTGCCGGATCTCGGCATCGCGCCGGAAAACGATGATTATGAAAAGCATCTCGCCACGATGGCCAAAGCCTTTGGCGAAGAGAGCATGGTGGATAACGATCTGGATGCCGGCGAGCAGGCGCGCGTGTTTGCCCTCAGTCATCTGCGTGATGCGGTGACCGGGCGCGTCACTGATGAGGTACAGTCGCTGCTCTCGCCGCTGGGTACGGCGAATATGAATCTGCTGGTGGATGACGAAGGCAACTTCACCGGCAGCAGCGGCTCGCTGTTTACCCCGTGGCAGGATAACAATCGCTACCTGACCTGGACGCAGTTCGGCGTCAGCCAGCAGGATGATGGCCTGGTCGGCAATGCCGGGGTCGGGCAACGCTGGGTGGCTGGTGACTGGCTGCTTGGCTACAACACCTTCTACGATACCCGCTTCGATGACCATCTGCAGCGCGCCGGATTTGGTGCCGAGGCGTGGGGCGAATACCTGCGCTTTTCAGCCAACTACTATTCGCCGTTCGGCGACTGGCAGCGCACGTCTGCAACCGTTGAGCAGCGGCTGGCACGCGGCTATGACGTCACGGCCCAGGCATGGCTGCCGTTTTATCGCCATATCAACACCAGCCTGAGCGTTGAGCAGTATTTTGGCGACAGCGTAGATCTGTTTGACAGCGGAAACGGGTATCACGACCCGATGGCGGTGAAGCTCGGGCTGAATTACACCCCGGTGCCGCTGGTCACCCTGACCGCGCAGCACAAACAAGGGGAGGCCGGGGAGAGCCAGAACAATCTCGGGCTGACGCTCAACTACCGCTTCGGCGTGCCGCTGGCAAAGCAGCTCTCTGCTGCCGAAGTGGCGAACACCAGCTCGCTGCGCGGCAGCCGCTACGATCGGGTCGAGCGTAACGCGGTGCCGGAGGTGAACTTCCGCCAGCGTAAAACCCTGTCGGTATTCCTCGCCACGCCGCCCTGGGATCTGCAGCCTGGCGAAGCGGTGATGTTGAAACTGCAGGTGCGCAGCGCCAACGGCATCCGCAGCCTGACCTGGCAGGGAGATACCCATGCCCTGAGCCTGACGCCGCCGGTGAATAACGCCTCGACCGAAGGCTGGACGGTGATCGTCCCGGCGTGGGACAGCAGCCCGGATGCCAGCAACAGCTGGCGGCTGTCGGTCACGGTGGAGGACAATCGCGGCCAGCGCGTGACGTCGAACGTGATTACGCTGGAAGCCACCGCGCCGCTGGCAGCCATGCCGGAAGGGGATACGCGCTTCCAGCTGCTGCCGGGGGAGTAAGTTAAAACACGCGTTCCTGATGCACCCAGACCGCCGCTTCGACGCGGGACTTGAGCTTCATCTTTTTAAGCAGGTGCTTAACGTGCACCTTAACAGTGGACTCGGTGATGTCGAGGCGGCGGGCAATCATCTTGTTTGGCAGGCCCTGAGCAATGAGCTTGAGGATGTCGCGCTCGCGCGGGGTGAGTTGGGTGATGTCGCGGTCGGAAGGTGCACGGTTGGCGCGCAGGCTCGCCGCCAGCACCGGGGTCAGCGCTTCGCTTAACACCATTTCACCCGCCGCGGCCTGATGCAGCGCCTTCAGCAGATCTTCCGGCTCCATATCTTTAAGCAGATAGCCATCTGCGCCGCGCTTTAACGCCGTTACCACATCCTCTTCATGGTTCGAGACGCTGAATACCACGATGCGCCCGGAGAGGGATTTCTCACGCAGACGGTCCAGGGTTTCCAGCCCGTTAAGCCCCGGCATGTTGAGGTCGAGCAGGATCAGATCCGGGTCCAGCGCTTCGGCCAGCTCAATGCCCTGTTCGCCGTTGCCCGCTTCGCCCGTCACGGCAAGGTCCGGGGCCATACTGATAAGCTGTTTTACCCCGGTGCGCAGCATCGGGTGGTCATCAATCAGCAAGATAGTTGCTGCATCCGGATTACTCATAGGTGTCTCCCTGGAGTGAAGGTGAAGGGGTATCGGGAATAAAGGTGACGATTACTTCGGTGCCGCCAGCCTCGCGGCGGCGAACCTGGCAGTCACCGCGCAGGCTCTGGGCGCGATCCCGCATGATAATCAAACCGTAATGATTGCTGCGCTCGGCGTTTTCCGCTACGCCGCGGCCGTTATCCTGCACCGACAGCGTGACCTGACGGTTGTGCCAGGTGACGCTGACCCGAATGGCGCTGGCCCCGGCGTGCTTCAGGGCGTTATTTAACGCTTCGCGGGCGATATGCAGGACGTGAATCGCCTGATGAGGGGGGATCAGCCGCGGCGGCAGCTGGTAGTTCAGCTCGACCGGAAAGCCCAGCCGCGCGCTGAATTCCTGGCAGCTGGCCTCCAGCGCAGGACGCAGGCCCGGCTCGGTCAGCTGCAGGCGGAAGGTGGTGAGCAGCTCGCGCAGTTGCACCCACGAGGAATTGAGTTCGTTCCGCATCTGGGAGAGCAGCGTGCGCACGCTCTCCGGCAGAGTGTCGCCCTGCATCTGCAGGCAGCTGACCTGCATTTTCAGGCAGGAGAGCGACTGGGCGATGGAATCGTGCAGCTCGCGGGCAATGGCGGCGCGCTCTTCCATCACCACCAGCTGCTGCTGGTGATCCTGCTGACGGTCAATCGCCAGCGAGGCGGTGATCTGCTCCACCAGGGTATCCACCATCTGCTGCTGATCCTGACTCAGGTGGCAGCCCTTCGGCAGTTTGGCGAGCATCAGGCCGTACTGGTTATGGGTATCGGTGAGACGCCATTTCAGGGTGGTGGAGCTGGCATCGGGCGGCGTGGTGTGGCGCGGGCAGAGGTGGCAGCCCTTTTCATCGCATGCGGCATTGGCCTGCCAGGTAAACTCCTGCGTGTTCTCTTCGTCATCGAATTCGTAGACCCGTAGTTCGATCTCGCGCAGCAGGGTTAGCTGCTGCAGTTCATTGAGCACCGGTGCCAGCCGCTCGCACAGCGGGGCAGAGGAGTGCAGCCGCCGGCTGGCCTGCCAGAGAAACGCCAGCATTTCATTTTTATGCGCCAGCACTGCCGTTTTCTCGGCGACGCGCTCTTCGAGCACGCTGTAGCTGGCAGCCAGTTCGGACGACATGCTGTTGAGCGACTGCCCGAGAGTGGCCATTTCATCGCGCCCGCTGATGGTGACGCGCTGGGAAAAATCGCGATGGCCGACGGCGGTCGCCATCGCCATCAGCTGACGCCACGGACGCAGCAGGCGCTGACGCAGCCAGATAACGGTAAACACCAGCAGCAGACCCATCAGCCCGGCAAGGGCGTGCTGCAGCATCACAATGCGTTCGATACGCAGCTCGGTGGTGTGGTCGAAGGCGGTGACCAGCACATCGATTTGATGGACAAAATCCTCGACGTTCATCCGCACTGCGTCCGGCTGCCGGGCCTGACGCAGTGCCGGTTCGAGCGTTTCACGCCAGTAGCGCTGCAGCGCTTCCAGCCGCGCCGTTTCGCCGTCGCGCTGAGCCGCCTGCGCCAGCTCCTGACTGAACGTGGTGCGCTCCATATCAGCAATAAGACGCGTATCGCTGGCCTGCAGCGGCACCGCCGACAGCAAACGATAGCTCTGCATGCGCATCGATCCAGCTTTGTTTATCGCGTGCGCGCTGCCCTGAATGCCCTGGCCCAGCCAGCCTGCCACCGCCATACCCGTGATACCAATAGCCGCCGACAGCAGCACGATGAGTGTGAGCTGGTTGATTAGCGTCAGGGGTGAGAACAGGCGTTTAAACATGGACGGTAAAGCTCCGCGCGTGGTGGCACCAGAAAATGACATGGCGCTATTGTCAGGTATCACCAGGAGTATACACATACCCCGAAAGGATTAACCCTCAATTGCCGCCGGGGCAGTTAACCACGGTCATAAGAGGTAAATGGCCCTCAGCACCGTGAAAAACCACACCTTTTGTCTGCCGGTGCGCTACTCATTTGGGATGAGGATGATTTTTTGCACAGTGTCGCGTCGCAATATCCTTTGATTTACATCAACTTACCCGACGCCTTAAACCCTATGGTGAGTGCAGTTATTTCATCTGTCTGAGGTGTCTATGAGTCACTCTTCCGCCCCGCAGCGCGCTGAAGGCGCGCTTCTAACTGACTGGCGTCCGGACGATCCGGCGTTCTGGCAGCAGAAAGGGCATCGTATCGCCAGCCGTAACCTGTGGATTTCCGTTCCCAGCCTGCTGCTGGCTTTCTGCGTCTGGATGTTATTCAGCGCCGTAGCGGTAAACCTGAATAAAGTCGGGTTTAACTTCACCACCGATCAGCTGTTTATGCTGACCGCGCTGCCGTCGGTTTCGGGCGCGCTGCTGCGCGTGCCGTATTCCTTTATGGTACCGCTGTTTGGTGGACGCCGCTGGACCGCATTCAGCACTGGCATCCTGATTATTCCCTGCCTGTGGCTGGGCTTTGCCGTGCAGGACAGCACGACGCCGTTCAGCACCTTCATTATCATTTCACTGCTGTGCGGTTTCGCCGGGGCGAACTTTGCTTCCAGCATGGCGAACATCAGCTTCTTCTTCCCGAAAGAGAAGCAGGGCGGCGCGCTGGGCATTAACGGCGGCATGGGCAACCTGGGTGTCAGCGTGATGCAGCTGTTAGCGCCGTTGGCTATCTCGATGTCGATTTTCGCGGCCTTTGGCGGTGATGGCGTGGTGCAGGAGAACGGCTCGCGCCTGTATCTGGAAAACGCAGCCTGGATCTGGGTGCCGCTGCTGGCGGTGTTTACCCTCGCGGCCTGGTTTGGCATGAATGACCTGGCGACCAGCAAAGCGTCCATTCGCGATCAGCTCCCGGTGCTGCTGCGTGGTCACCTGTGGATCATGAGCTTTCTCTATCTGGCGACCTTCGGTTCCTTTATTGGCTTCTCTGCAGGCTTCGCGATGCTGGCGAAAACCCAGTTCCCGGATGTGGACATCATGCATTACGCCTTCTTCGGGCCGCTGTTTGGCGCGCTGGCGCGTACTGCGGGCGGGGCGATCTCTGACCGTTGGGGCGGCACCCGCGTAACGCTGGTGAACTTCATCATGATGGCGATCTTCAGCGCGCTGCTGTTCACCACGCTGCCGTCGGCAAGCAGCGAAGGTAATCTCATCGCGTTCTTCGGCGTATTCCTGATGCTGTTCCTGACCGCCGGGCTGGGTAGCGGTTCATCGTTCCAGATGATTTCCGTGATCTTCCGCAAGCTGACGATGGATCGCGTGAAGGCCCAGGGCGGCAGCGAGGCTCAGGCTATGCGTGAAGCGGCGACCGACACGGCGGCGGCGCTTGGCTTTATCTCCGCGATCGGTGCAATCGGCGGGTTCTTCATCCCGAAAGCCTTCGGTACTTCGCTGGCGTTAACCGGCTCACCGGCCGGAGCGATGAAAGTCTTTTTAGTGTTTTACGTGATTTGCGTGGTCGTCACCTGGCTGGTGTACGGTCGCAAAGCGAAATAATGATAACGATAAAGTGAGTCGGCACTATTTGATGCGCGGGGTTGCCCGCGCTTTTTTTAGCCCGGCATTAATTACAACATACTATTAAATGCGCATGTCCGTTCCAGAAAGTGGCGCGTCAGAATGTGAGTGCGCTCTCACCGGCAGGCTACCTACCCCTAATGCGTCGGGGCTATAAATTTCACTGGTTGTTTAGCGGTTGAGCAATAAATAAATCATATAAATCAAAAAGATACTTAATTTCTGGATCTTATCCTTTGGGGGTATTCCCTTTAAACGGTCTTATTTCAAAGGCTTACCCGCTTGATCGTTATCAATTCCCCCTCCTGCCGTAAGGGCTACTTTGCCGTCAATTCCAGCAATGTCGATTTACCAGAAGAGCCTGAAGGCTCCATACAGGAGAAACGCTGATGAGCAAATTTCTGGACCGGTTCCGCTACTTCAAGCAGAAGGGCGAAACCTTTGCCGATGGGCACGGCCAGTTATTAAACACCAACCGCGACTGGGAGGAGGGTTACCGCCAGCGCTGGCAGCACGACAAAATCGTGCGCTCCACCCACGGCGTAAACTGCACCGGCTCCTGTAGCTGGAAGATTTACGTCAAAAACGGTCTGGTCACCTGGGAAACCCAACAGACTGACTATCCGCGCACCCGGCCGGATATGCCTAACCATGAGCCACGCGGCTGCCCACGCGGTGCCAGCTACTCCTGGTATCTCTACAGCGCTAACCGCCTGAAATATCCGCTGATGCGCAAACGCCTGATGAAACTCTGGCGTGAAGCGAAAACCCGCCACAGCGATCCGGTTGATGCCTGGGCTTCCATCATCGAAGACAGCGATAAAGCGAAAAGCTTCAAGCAGGCCCGTGGTCGCGGCGGTTTTGTCCGCTCCTCCTGGCAGGAAGTGAACGAGCTGATCGCGGCATCCAACGTCTATACCGCGAAAACCTATGGCCCGGACCGTATCGCCGGCTTCTCGCCGATCCCGGCGATGTCGATGGTGTCCTATGCGTCCGGGGCGCGTTATCTGTCGCTCATCGGCGGCACCTGCCTGAGTTTCTACGACTGGTACTGCGACCTGCCGCCGGCCTCACCGATGACCTGGGGCGAACAGACTGACGTCCCGGAATCCGCTGACTGGTACAACTCCAGCTACATCATCGCCTGGGGCTCCAACGTCCCGCAGACCCGTACCCCGGATGCGCACTTCTTTACCGAAGTACGCTACAAAGGCACTAAAACCGTGGCGGTTACCCCGGACTACGCGGAAATCGCCAAGCTGTGCGACCTCTGGCTGGCACCGAAGCAGGGCACCGACAGCGCGATGGCGCTGGCAATGGGCCACGTCATGCTGCGTGAATTCCACCTTGACAACCCGAGCCAGTACTTCACTGATTACGTTCGCCGCTACACCGACATGCCGATGCTGGTGATGCTCGAAGCGCGCGACGGCATGTACGCGGCTGGCCGTATGCTGCGCGCCTCGGATCTGGTGGACGCGCTGGGCCAGGAGAACAACCCCGAGTGGAAAACCATCGCCTGTGATAACCGCAGCGGCGAGCTGGTCGCGCCGAACGGTTCGATTGGCTTCCGCTGGGGCGAGAAGGGCAAATGGAACCTGGAGCAGCGTAACGGCACCAGCGGAGACGAAGCCGAACTGCGCCTGAGCCTGCTCGGCAGCCATGACGAAATCGCCGATGTCGGCTTCCCGTACTTCGGCGGCGACGGCACCGAGCACTTCACCAACGTGGCGCTCGACAACGTGCTGGTGCATAAGCTGCCGGCGAAGCGTCTGCAGCTGGCAAATGGCGAAACCGCGCTGGTCACCACGGTCTACGATCTGACGCTGGCGAACTACGGCCTGGAACGCGGGCTGGGGGATGCCAACGCGGCCTCCAGCTATGACGAAGTCAAAGCCTATACTCCGGCCTGGGCCGAGCAGATCACCGGTGTGCCGCGCACGCAGATCATTCGTACCGCGCGCGAGTTTGCGGATAACGCCGATAAAACCCATGGCCGTTCAATGATCATCGTCGGTGCCGGTATGAACCACTGGTTCCACATGGACATGAACTACCGTGGGCTTATCAACATGCTGGTGTTCTGCGGCTGCGTCGGCCAGAGCGGCGGCGGCTGGGCACACTATGTGGGCCAGGAAAAACTGCGTCCGCAGACCGGCTGGCAGCCGCTGGCGTTCGGCCTCGACTGGAGCCGTCCGCCGCGCCACATGAACAGCACCTCTTTCTTCTACAACCACTCCAGCCAGTGGCGCTATGAGTCCCTGACTGCGGAAGAGCTGCTCTCCCCGCTGGCGGATAAATCGCGCTACACCGGTCATCTCATCGACTTCAACGTGCGCGCTGAGCGTATGGGCTGGCTGCCGTCAGCGCCGCAGCTGGGCACCAACCCGCTGCGCATCAAGGCTGCTGCCGATGCCGCCGGGATGGATCCGGTGGATTACACCGTTAAGGCGCTGAAGTCCGGAGAGATCCGTTTCGCGGCAGAAGAGCCGGAAAACGGTAAAAACCATCCGCGTAACCTGTTTGTCTGGCGTTCCAACCTGCTTGGCTCCTCCGGGAAAGGGCATGAGTACATGCTCAAATACCTGCTCGGCACCGAGAACGGTATTCAGGGCAAGGATCTGGGTCAGCAGGGCGGCGTGAAGCCGGAAGAGATCGAATGGCAGGATAACGGCCTCGACGGCAAGCTCGACCTGGTCGTCACCCTCGACTTCCGTCTCTCCAGCACCTGTCTCTATTCCGACATCGTGCTGCCGACCGCCACCTGGTATGAGAAAGACGACATGAATACCTCGGATATGCATCCGTTTATTCATCCGCTTTCCGCCGCGGTAGACCCGGCCTGGGAGTCTAAAAGCGACTGGGAAATCTACAAGGGCATCGCGAAGAAATTCTCCGAGGTGTGCGTCGGGCATCTGGGTAGAGAAACGGACGTAGTAACCCTGCCGATTCAGCACGACTCGGCGGCCGAACTGGCTCAGCCGCTGGATGTGAAAGACTGGAAAAAAGGCGAATGCGACCTGATCCCGGGCAAAACCGCACCGCACATTATGGTGGTGGAACGTGATTACCCGGCCACCTGGGAGCGCTTCACGTCTATCGGTCCGCTGCTGGATAAGATCGGCAACGGGGGTAAGGGCATCGCCTGGAATACCCAGACCGAAATGGATCTGCTGCGCAAGCTCAACTACACCAAGGCAGAAGGTCCGGCCAAAGGCCAGCCGATGCTCAACACCGCTATCGACGCGGCAGAGATGATCCTCACCCTCGCGCCGGAAACCAACGGGCATGTGGCGGTGAAAGCATGGGCGGCGCTGAGCGAATTTACCGGGCGCGACCATACCCATCTGGCGACGAATAAAGAGGAAGAGAAAATCCGCTTCCGCGATATTCAGGCGCAGCCGCGCAAAATCATCTCCAGCCCGACCTGGTCTGGCCTCGAAGATGAGCACGTTTCCTATAACGCGGGTTACACCAACGTTCACGAGCTGATCCCGTGGCGCACCCTGACCGGCCGTCAGCAGATTTATCAGGATCACCCGTGGATGCGTGACTTCGGCGAAAGCCTGCTGGTGTATCGTCCACCGATTGATACCCGTTCCGTTAAAGCGGTGATGGGTCAGAAATCCAACGGCAATCCGGAGAAGGCGCTGAACTTCCTGACGCCGCACCAGAAATGGGGCATTCACTCCACCTACAGCGATAACCTGCTGATGCTGACCCTGTCGCGCGGCGGCCCGATTGTCTGGATGAGTGAAGCGGACGCCAAAGAGCTGGGGATTGAGGATAACGACTGGATCGAAGCATTCAACGCCAACGGTGCGCTCACAGCCCGTGCTGTTGTCAGCCAGCGCGTACCGGCGGGGATGACCATGATGTATCACGCTCAGGAACGCATCGTGAATATTCCGGGGTCGGAAATCACCGGCCAGCGCGGCGGGATCCACAACTCGGTCACCCGCATCAGCCCGAAACCGACCCATATGATCGGCGGTTACGCCCATCAGGCCTACGGCTTCAACTACTACGGCACCGTCGGATCCAACCGCGATGAATTCGTCGTGGTACGCAAGATGAAAAATATCGACTGGTTAGATGGCGAAGGCAATGACCAGGTACAGGAGAGCGCAAAATGAAAATTCGTTCACAAGTCGGCATGGTGCTGAATCTGGACAAGTGCATCGGCTGCCACACCTGCTCAGTCACCTGTAAAAACGTCTGGACCAGCCGGGAAGGGATGGAGTACGCGTGGTTCAATAACGTGGAAAGCAAACCCGGCGTCGGCTTCCCCAACGACTGGGAGAACCAGGAGAAGTGGAAGGGCGGCTGGATCCGTAAAATCAATGGCAAACTGCAGCCGCGCATGGGGAGCCGTGCGATGCTGCTGGGTAAAATCTTTGCTAACCCGCATCTGCCGGGCATCGATGACTACTACGAGCCGTTTGACTACGACTATCAGCATCTGCACAACGCGCCGGAAGGTAAGCATCAGCCGATTGCGCGTCCGCGTTCGCTGATCACCGGTCAACGCATGAAGAAAATCGAGACCGGCCCGAACTGGGAGGAGATCCTCGGCGGCGAGTTTGAAAAACGCGGTCACGATAAAAACTTCGACAACATGCAGAAGGCGATGTACGGCCAGTTTGAAAACACCTTCATGATGTACCTGCCGCGCCTGTGTGAGCACTGCCTGAACCCGGCGTGCGTGGCTACCTGCCCGAGCGGTGCCATCTACAAGCGTGAAGAAGATGGCATCGTGCTGATCGATCAGGACAAATGCCGCGGCTGGCGCATGTGCATCACCGGCTGCCCGTACAAAAAAATCTACTTCAACTGGAAGAGCGGTAAATCCGAGAAGTGCATTTTCTGCTATCCGCGTATCGAAGCCGGGATGCCAACCGTCTGCTCGGAAACCTGCGTTGGACGTATTCGCTACCTCGGTGTGCTGCTGTATGACGCGGACGCGATTGAGAACGCGGCCAGCACCGAGAGCGAGAAAGATCTCTATCAGCGCCAGCTGGACGTGTTCCTCGACCCGAACGATCCGGCAGTGATCGAACAGGCGCTGAAAGATGGCGTACCGCAGAGCGTGATCGACGCCGCACAGCAGTCGCCGGTGTGGAAACTGGCGATGGACTGGAAGCTCGCTCTGCCGCTGCATCCTGAATACCGCACCCTGCCGATGGTCTGGTACGTGCCGCCGCTGTCACCGATTCAGTCGGCTGCCGATGCAGGCGAGCTGGGTCGCAACGGCATCCTGCCGGACGTCGAAAGCCTGCGTATTCCGGTGCAGTACCTGGCTAACCTGCTGACCGCAGGTGACACTGCCCCGGTGCTGCTGGCGCTGAAACGTATGCTGGCGATGCGCCACTACAAACGTGCGGAAACCGTGGACGGCGTCAACGATCTGCGCGCGCTGGAAGAAGTTGGCCTGAGTGAAGCGCAGGCGCAGGAGATGTACCGTTACCTGGCAATCGCCAACTACGAAGATCGCTTCGTGGTGCCGTCCAGCCATCGCGAACTGGCGGCGGATGCGTTCCCGGAACGCAACGGCTGCGGTTTCAGCTTCGGTGACGGCTGCCATGGTTCAGACGGCAAGTTCAACCTGTTCAACAGCCGCCGCATCGATGCTATTGACGTGACGGTGAAAACGGAGCCCCGCCCATGACCGAACTGTTGATTATCTCCCGCCTGCTGGAGTATCCGGATGCTGCCCTGTGGCAGCACCAGGGCGAGCTGTTTGACGCCCTCGCGCAGGCAGAGCATCTGTCGCTGAAGCAGGCCCATCAGCTTGGCGTATTTATTCGCGATCTGACGCAGCAGGATCTGCTGGATGCTCAGGCCAGCTACGGTGAACTGTTTGACCGTGGCCGCGCCACCTCCATGCTGTTATTCGAGCACGTGCACGGCGAATCCCGTGACCGCGGTCAGGCGATGGTCGATCTGCTCTCGCAGTATGAGCGTGCCGGGCTGATGCTCGACAGTCGCGAGTTGCCGGATCACCTGCCGCTCTATCTGGAGTACCTGGCGCAGCTGCCGCATCAGGAGGCGATTGCCGGTCTGCAGGACGTCGCGCCGATTCTGGCGCTGCTCGCGGCCCGCCTCAACCAGCGTGAAAGCGCGTATGCAGTACTGTTTGAACTGCTGCTGGGGCTGTGCGAAACCGCCGTGGACAGCCAGCAGGTCGCGGAGAAGATCGCGAACGAAGCCCGCGACGATACGCCGCAGGCGCTGGATGCGGTGTGGGAAGAGGAGCAGGTGAAGTTCTACGCCGAACAGGGGTGTGGCGATAACGCCATCGGTAACCATCAGCGTCGTTTTGCCGGTGCCGTCGCGCCGCAATATCTTACTATTCCAACGGGAGGGCATCAGTGATGGACTTTCTGAATACGTTTTTCTTCGGGATCTATCCCTATATCGCCGGCACCGTGTTCCTGGTTGGCAGCTGGCTGCGTTATGACTATGGCCAGTACACCTGGCGCGCGGGTTCAAGCCAGATGCTCGACCGCAAGGGCATGAACATGGCTTCCAACCTGTTTCACTTCGGCATCCTCGGCATTTTCTTCGGCCACCTGTTCGGGATGTTAACCCCGCACTGGATGTACGAAGCGTTTTTGCCGATTGCGATGAAACAAAAGCTGGCAATGATTGCCGGTGGGGTGTTTGGTGCCATGACGCTGGTGGGCGGGCTGCTGCTGCTGAAACGTCGCCTGCTTAATCCGCGCATACGCGCTACCTCTACCGGGGCGGATATTCTTATCCTGGTGCTGCTGATGACGCAGTGCACCCTGGGGCTGATCACAATTCCGTTCTCGGCGCAGCATATGGACGGTTCGGAGATGATGAAGCTGGTGGGCTGGGCGCAGTCGGTGGTGACCTTCCGCGGCGGTGCCGCTGAGCATCTGGACGGCGTGGCGTTTATCTTCCGCATGCACCTTGTGCTGGGCATGACGCTGTTCCTGGTGTTCCCGTTCACCCGCCTGGTGCACGTCTGGAGCGCGCCGGTGGAGTATTTCACCCGTAAATATCAGGTGGTACGCGCCCGTCGTTAACGGCGCTGGTACGACAACGAAACCCGGCTCTGGCCGGGTTTTTTTATGGGCGTAAGCGAATGGGTTATACGCAGTGCTTTGAACGCGGCGGGTGCGCAGGCTTACCCGCCCTACAAAATCAGAATCATGGCGCATCGGTTGGTGATTTTGTGTGAAGCGGATAATGCAGAAGAGGGTGGTGGGGGAAGGATAACTCGTCGCGCTGCGACTCGCCCTTCGGGTCGTTGCCTGCGGCAACGCTTTCTCGCTACGCTCGAATCGAACCTTAGTCGAAGCTTCTCATCCTTCCCCTGTGCGGAGAATTATGGCGCTTTGATGTGTCGGGTTTGAGTGGAGTTTTATGCAGAAGATGGTGGTGGGGGAAGGATTCGAACCTTCGAAGTCGATGACGGCAGATTTACAGTCTGCTCCCTTTGGCCGCTCGGGAACCCCACCAGGGGTATTCATATTGTAGTGGCTTGCGCCGATTCACTGCGGAGGCGGTGAAGATGGTGGTGGTGGAAGGATTATTCATCGCTTCGCTCCTCACCCTTCCCGACAGTGCAAACCTAACGTCTGACTATCAGGGTTACCACATCGCTGTGGTCAATAATGGTGGTGGGGGAAGGATTCGAACCTTCGAAGTCGATGACGGCAGATTTACAGTCTGCTCCCTTTGGCCGCTCGGGAACCCCACCACGGGGCATTGCATGTTGCTACTGGCCTGCTTCCTTGTGGGAAGCGGGGCGCATCATATCAAATGAAGCGCCGCTGTAAAGCATTCCTTAAGGGAATCTATATTGTTTGCGTACTTTTTACCCGTAACGCCGGAAAGCTAAGCAACAGATTCCCAAAAAGATTAAAGAACAATCGTCCTGTTGCCGTAGACAAAGACGCGCTGCGCCAGCACCTGATACAGCGCACGGCTTAATACGTTTTTCTCAACGTCACGTCCGGCACGCATCATGTCTTCAGCGGTATAAGTATGATCGACGTGAATCACGTCCTGCATGATGATCGGGCCTTCATCCAGATTATCATTCACATAGTGTGCCGTAGCGCCGATAATTTTCACGCCGCGCTCATAGGCCTGATGGTAAGGGCGCGCGCCGATGAAGGCCGGCAGGAACGAGTGGTGAATATTGATGATCTTGTTCGGGAAACGCGCCACAAACGACGGCGTGAGCACGCGCATGTATTTTGCCAGCACCACGTAATCCGGAGCGTAGCTTTCAATCGCCTGCGCCATTAACGCGTCATGCTCTTCACGGGTATGCCCTTCATGGCTGACCAGCTGGAACGGAATGTCGAAGCGCTCCACCAGCGTGCGCAGCGTGTCGTGGTTGCCGATCACGGCCGCGATCTCCACATCCAGCCCGCCGTAGTTCGCTTTCATCAGCAGATCGCCAAGGCAGTGCGCCTCTTTGGTCACCAGAATAACCACGCGCCGACGCCCGGCCGGGTTCAGTTCGCGTACTGAACCTTCCGGCAGCGCGCTGTCGAGATCGGCAAGCAGCGTGGCGTCGTTGAAAATGCCTTCCAGCTCGGTACGCATGAAAAAGCGGCCGGTGCGATGATCGACGAATTCATTGTTCTGCACGATGTTGAGCTCGTGCTTGTAACAGATATTGGTGATGCGTGCGATAAGCCCTTTCTGGTCAGGGCAGATGGTACGCAGAACTTTACGTTGAAGAGATTGCATCTCGGGGCAGATCCTGTTGAACAGTGTTTGCAATAAGCGTGTTGCTGAAGCCGGTTACTGGCCGCAACACTTTTTAAATTTTTTCCCGGAGCCACAGGGGCAGGGATCGTTACGTCCAGGCTGCGGGCGCGTTCCGTCGATATAGTACCAGCGGGCGCCGTCACGCAGAAAACGCGAGCGCTCGATAATAGCACCACTTTTGTCGTTTTCCTGAAAACGTGCAACAAAGCTGACGAATCCTTCATCAGGCGTGCTGCCGTCGGCTTCCTCGTAAATCGTCAGGCCCAGCCAGTGGGTGGTGGCGAAACCCGCCGCGATGTCAGATTTGAACGTTTCAGCGTGGCAGGAGGGGTGCCACGTCGCCACCAGATAGTCGGCGTTTTTCATCACAAAAGCGCAGTAACGGGAGCGCATCAGCAGCGCAGGGGTGGCCGGGGTGCGGTCGAAGGCCAGGTAAGGCCCGCAACATAAGCTATACTCCAGTGCGCTGCCACAGGGACAAGGTTGCGACACGAAGGTCTCCTCAGGATGATGTTGAATGCGCAAATGCGTGTGAGGCGCTTATGTTAACCGAGCGCCACCACTGATGCCATGCCACATCGCCGCCTAACCGGCCGGCTCCGGGTATGAATATGGACAGAAGCGAGGCGCATAATTAGCGTCAGGGCGCGGCGTTTTGTTTTGCCGCTTCGCTTATTGTAAAACATCATGTTAACACCCTGAAAAAATGAGATTTCTTTGTTACTATCGACAACATCAGTAAGCTTTTGGTGCGATCGCTCGGTTTTGCACCCGTTTTTTGCCATACATCAGCCAATTCTGACAGGCGTTACCGGCTATAGCATGCCACTATTGAGATAACGCACGTCAGGGGAGAGAAAATGACGCAACCATTGACCGGAAAACAGATATTGATCGTTGAGGACGAGCCCGTTTTCCGCTCACTGCTGGATTCATGGTTAACGTCATTGGGTGCGACTACCCAGCTTGCATTCGATGGCGTAGAAGCGCTTGAAAAACTGGCGGAGTGGATACCGGATCTGATGATCTGCGATCTTGAGATGCCGCGTATGAACGGTCTTAAGCTGGTTGAACAGGTTCGGAATGACGGTAACCAGACACCCATTCTGGTCATTTCCGGCACCGATAATATGTCGGATATCGCTAAAGCACTGCGCCTCGGGGTGCAGGATGTGCTGCTTAAACCCGTGAAAGATTTTACCCGCCTGCGTGAAACCGTGTTCGCCTGCCTCTATCCTGCGATGTTTAACTCGCGGGTTGAAGAAGAGGATCAGTTGTTCCAGGACTGGGACGCGCTGGTCGCCAACCCGAGCGCCGCGGCGAAGCTGCTGCAGGAGCTGCAGCCGCCGGTTCAGCAGGTGATGTCCCGCTGTCGCATTAACTATCGCCAGCTGGTGGCTGCCGATGAGCCGGGTCTGGTGCTGGATATCGCACCGCTTTCTGACCAGGATTTAGCCTTTTATTGTCTCGATGTAACCCGCGCTGGGGATAATGGCGTGCTGGCTGCTTTATTATTGCGCGCTTTATTTAACGGGTTATTACAGGAGCAGCTTTCACGCCAGCGTCAGCGCTTACCCGAGTTGGGTAATTTACTTAAACAGGTTAACCAACTGTTGCGCCAGGCAAATTTACCGGGGCAATTTCCGCTGCTGGTTGGTTATTACCACAGCGGGTTAAAAAATCTGATATTAGTTTCCGCAGGCCTTAACGCCACCCTCAATACCGGTGAGCATCAAATTCAGTTAAGTAACGGTGTTCCGCTTGGAACATTAGGAAATACCTACTTAAACCAAATCAGCCAGCGCAGCGACTCCTGGCAGTGCCAGATCTGGGGCGCTGGCGGGCGTTTGCGCCTGATGCTGTCTGCGGAATGAGCATTTGAACCGGGGATCTCAGATAGCTTTTCCGGGCTGTCTGAGCCGGTGGTAATATCTCGTCAGCTTTATTCGTATTAGTCCTAAATTGCCGCTGCGGCGGGTATTCGGGCGCGGATTTAATTTCTAACCTGATATACTCGAACGCGTTTTTAATTGACGTACAAGTGTAAAACTTGAAAGGTCCAGGAGAATTTACATGGCTGCCATTAATTCGAAAGTGAGAAAAGCAGTAATCCCTGTAGCGGGATTAGGAACCCGGATGTTGCCTGCTACTAAGGCGATCCCGAAAGAAATGCTGCCACTGGTTGATAAACCGTTAATTCAATATGTCGTTAACGAGTGTATCGCTGCCGGCATTACCGAAATTGTTCTGGTTACCCACTCTTCAAAAAACTCCATTGAAAACCACTTCGATACCAGTTTCGAACTGGAAGCCATGCTGGAAAAACGCGTTAAGCGCCAGCTGCTCGAAGAAGTTCAGTCTATTTGCCCGCCGCATGTGACCATCATGCAGGTGCGTCAGGGGCTGGCGAAAGGCCTGGGTCACGCGGTGATGTGCGCCCACCCGGTTGTGGGTGACGAGCCGGTCGCGGTGATCCTGCCTGACGTTATTCTTGACGAGTTTGAATCCGACCTCTCTCAGGATAACCTGGCCGAGATGATCAAGCGCTTCGATGAAACCGGCAACAGCCAGATCATGGTTGAGCCTGTGGAAGACGTTACCGCATACGGTGTGGTTGACTGCAAAGGCGTTGAGCTGAAAGCCGGCGACAGCGTACCGATGGTCGGTATCGTTGAGAAGCCTAAAGCCGATGTTGCACCGTCCAATCTGGCTGTTGTAGGCCGTTACGTGCTCGGCGCTGATATCTGGCCTCTGCTGGCCAAGACCCCTCCGGGAGCCGGCGACGAGATCCAGCTGACTGACTCCATCGCGATGCTGATGGATAAAGAAACCGTTGAGGCTTACCACATGAAAGGCAAGAGCCACGACTGCGGTAACAAGCTGGGCTACATGCAGGCATTTGTTGAATACGGCGTTCGTCACAAAACTCTGGGCGCAGAATTCACTGCCTGGCTCAACGAGACTGTAGGCGACAAAAAGTAATCTCATTTATCGCAGGATAAAGCAATGAAAGTAACCGTGTTTGGTATTGGCTACGTAGGTCTGGTGCAGGCAGCCGTGCTTGCGGAAGTCGGGCATGACGTAATGTGCATCGACGTGGACGAGGCTAAAGTAGAGAACCTGAAGCAGGGGATCATCCCTATCTATGAACCTGGTCTGACTCCCTTAGTGAAGAAAAACTATGAAGAGGGTCGATTGCATTTCAGTACCAATCCGGAAGAAGGGGTTAATCACGGCGTGATGCAGTTTATCGCCGTTGGCACGCCGCCGGATGAAGATGGTTCCGCCGATCTTAAATATGTTGTCGCCGTGGCGCAGACCATTGCGAAATATATGACCTCGCATAAAGTCGTTATCGACAAATCGACGGTGCCGGTGGGTACTGCCGATAAAGTGCGCGGCGTGATGCTGGAAGCGCTTAAACAACGCGGCGTGGATCTGAACTTCGATGTGGTTTCCAACCCGGAATTCCTCAAAGAAGGTGCGGCGGTGGCAGACTGTATGCGCCCTGAGCGTATTGTTGTCGGTACTGATAACGAGGATGTGGTCGATCTGCTGCGCGAGCTGTACGAGCCGTTTAACCGCAATCACGACCGTATGATCCTGATGGATATCCGCAGCGCAGAGCTGACCAAATACGCGGCCAACTGCATGCTGGCGACTAAAATCAGCTTTATGAATGAAATCGCTAACCTTGCAGAGCGTCTGGGCGCGGATGTTGAGAAGGTGCGTCAGGGTATCGGCTCCGACTCCCGCATCGGCTACAGCTTCATCTATCCCGGCTGCGGCTATGGCGGCTCGTGCTTCCCGAAAGACGTACAGGCGCTGATCCGTACCGCAGAGCATATCGGCTATGTGCCGCGTCTGCTTAAAGCGGTGGAAGACGTCAACGACGATCAGAAAATGAAGCTGCCTGACTTTATTCGCCGTCATTTTGGTGAGGATTTAAACGGCAAAACCTTCGCACTGTGGGGGCTGTCATTTAAACCTAATACCGATGACATGCGTGAAGCTTCCAGCCGGGTGCTGATGGAAGAGCTGTGGAAACGCGGCGCTTCCATTCAGGCTTACGATCCGGAGGCGATGGATGAGGCGCAGCGTATTTATGGTCACCGCACTGATTTACGTCTGATGGGCACCAAAGAAGCCGCCATGCAGGGCGCCGATGCGCTGGTTATTTGCACCGAGTGGCAGAGCTTCAAAGCGCCTGATTTCGATATCATCAAGAACGTTCTCAGAGAGCCGGTAATTTTCGACGGACGTAACCTGTTTGATCCGGAAAGATTGCGTAAACGCGGCTTCACCTATTACGGTATTGGTCGTGGAGCATCCCTCAATATTGCCTGATTGATCCCTTAAATAAGGGGCAGAAAGCGTACTGGCTTTCTGCCCCTTTTTCTTTGTCAGTATTCTGCCGCGGGGGTTCATTTCTTACCATGACCGCCTGCTGCCGGTGAGCTCTCACTGCGCGGTATCGGCATCTGTGCTAAATAACCCTGGCAGGGCTGGCAACATTATTGTCTGGTAAAATTTCATCCGAAATAGCAGCAGGCAAGGGCTGTCGGGAAAAAGGGGAGGGTGCCCGGCATTAATTTATCCAGTTTATTTATCGTAACGCAGCGAAATCATCTGATGCGCCCGTGCAGCGCTGCGCAAAAAATAACCTGAATGCGGAGTAAAGCTGGGCAGGTGGCTATAACGTCGAATACCACAAAAACAAAAAATCCCGCCGGGCGGGATTTTAGTTAACGAATTAATGACTGAGCATTACTCGTTGATCAGGAAATCATCGAGCTGTTTACCCTGCTCTTCCATTGCTTTCTTGATGACAGCCGGAGTGCGGCCCTGGCCGGTCCAGGTTTTAGTTTCGCCATTCTCATCAACGTAGCTATATTTAGCCGGGCGAGCAGCGCGTTTTGATTTAGCGCCGGTTTTAGCTGCACCCATGCTGTTCAGCAGTTCGTTAGGATCGATACCGTCAGCAATCAGCATTTCACGGTATTGCTGAAGTTTGCGAGTACGCTCTTCGATTTCAGCAGCAGCAGCGCTTTCTTCTTCGCGACGCTCATTAACAACAACTTCTAATTTTTCCAGCATTTCTTCAAGCGTTTCGAGAGTGCATTCTCTGGCCTGGGCACGAAGAGTACGGATGTTGTTCAGAATTTTAAGTGCTTCGCTCATTGTAGTAATCTCAAACTTTATATTGGGGGGTGGTTTGTTCTGCTAATAATAGAGTCTTAATTTACGTTCTGCAATAGCTGAGAATGTAAGGAATTCAAAATACCTGAATTAATGTCCCGCTTTTAAATAGCAGTTTCTTAATTTCAGCGCTCCCGGTTGCACCAAAAAGGCGTTCCGCAAGGCAAATTCATATCCTGTAACAGCTGGCGACTGGCGTAGGCTGACAGGCTAATATTGTGAGTATGGATAAATATCAACCTTAAGTATTAGCGCGTTGTATCCGCCTGAGTCAGGGTGAGCGTGATTATTATTTTACACATTCTGTGCTTTCATTTTATATAAAACCAGCGCAGCACCCTCAGCCAGCCCCCGGTAATGGTAGCGGGCGAACCGATGACGCGGCGTGTCGGGTAATGCACGACAGCTATATATTTTATGGCCTCGCTTAACGTAAAACCCTGATAGCGCCACGGGATTAGCGACTGCTTATGGCAATGAATATGCTACAATCGCGCGCATCGTAATATCCGAGGAGCGACGCTGTAAATGGCGCAACTATATTTCTATTACTCCGCAATGAACGCCGGTAAATCCACGGCGTTGCTGCAGTCTTCGTACAATTACCAGGAACGGGGTATGCGCACCCTGGTCTACACCGCGGAAATTGACGACAGGTTTGGGGCGGGGAAAGTGAGTTCTCGTATTGGGCTGTCATCCCCGGCCAGTCTTTATAACACCGATACAGCGCTGTTCGATGATATTCGTCGCGAACACGAGCGTAAGCCCATTAATTGCGTGCTGGTGGATGAGAGCCAGTTTCTGACGCGTCAGCAGGTCCATGAGCTGTCAGAAGTGGTGGATGTGCTGGATATCCCGGTGCTGTGCTACGGGCTGCGTACCGACTTCCGTGGCGAGTTGTTTAGCGGCAGCCAGTATTTGCTGGCATGGTCGGATAAGCTGGTTGAATTGAAAACCGTGTGTTTCTGCGGGCGTAAAGCAAGCATGGTGCTGCGTCTTGACCAGACGGGTAAACCCTATGCTGAGGGCGAGCAGGTGGTTATAGGCGGGAATGAACGCTATGTCTCGGTGTGCCGCAAACATTACAAAGAAGCGCTCGCCAGAGGCTCGCTGCAGGCGATTAACGTATAACGTTCAGACAGGTTTCAGCCATAAAAAAACCCGCCTTCCGGCGGGTTTTTTACGGGCAAATGAGTTATGCCAGTTTTTTGGCTTTCTTGTCTGCTTTAACCACCGGCAGCGCTTCCTGTTTAGCCGGGGCATCACCTTCGGTGAATTCGCGGCCGTAGAAGCTGTCGAGCAGGATCTGTTTCAGCTCGGCAATCAGCGGATAACGCGGGTTAGCGCCGGTGCACTGGTCATCGAAAGCATCTTCAGAAAGTTTATCCACGTGGGCCAGGAAGTCTGCTTCCTGCACGCCCGCTTCACGGATTGACTTCGGAATACCCAGCTCGGCTTTGATGCTCTCCAGCCATGCCAGCAGCTTCTCGATTTTCGCTGCGGTGCGATCGCCCGGTGCGCTCAGACCCAGGTGGTCTGCGATTTCAGCGTAGCGACGACGTGCCTGCGGACGATCGTACTGGCTGAACGCAGTCTGCTTGGTCGGGTTATCGTTAGCGTTGTAGCGAATCACGTTGGAGATAAGCAGGGCGTTCGCCAGACCGTGAGGAATGTGGAACTGCGAGCCAAGTTTATGCGCCATTGAGTGACACACGCCGAGGAAGGCGTTTGCAAACGCGATACCGGCGATAGTCGCTGCACTGTGGACACGCTCACGCGCAACCGGGTTTTTAGACCCTTCATGGTACGACGCCGGCAGATTGTCTTTCAGCAGTTTCAGCGCCTGCAGAGCCTGACCATCAGAGAATTCAGAGGCCAGTACCGATACATAAGCTTCCAGAGCGTGAGTCACCGCATCCAGACCACCGAAGGCGCAGAGCGATTTCGGCATATCCATCACCAGGTTTGCGTCAACCACCGCCATATCCGGGGTCAGGGCGTAGTCTGCCAGCGGATATTTCTGCCCGGTTGCGTCGTCGGTCACCACGGCAAACGGCGTCACTTCTGAACCGGTACCGGAGGTAGTGGTGACGGCGATCATTTTCGCTTTCACGCCCATTTTCGGGAACTTGTAGATACGTTTACGGATATCCATAAAGCGCAGCGCCAGCTCTTCGAAATGGGTTTCCGGATGCTCGTACATCACCCACATGATTTTCGCGGCATCCATCGGGGAGCCGCCGCCCAGCGCGATGATTACGTCCGGTTTGAAGGCGTTCATCAGCTCGGCGCCTTTGCGCACGACGCTCAGGGTCGGATCAGCTTCGACTTCGAAGAACACTTCCGTTTCGACGCCAGCGGCTTTCAGCACAGAAGTAATCTGGTCTGCATAACCGTTGTTAAACAGGAAGCGGTCAGTGACGACGATGGCGCGTTTGTGACCATCAGTAATCACTTCATCCAGCGCAATCGGCAGCGAGCCGCGGCGGAAGTAGATTGATTTCGGAAGTTTATGCCACAACATGTTCTCAGCTCGCTTAGCAACGGTTTTCTTGTTGATCAGGTGCTTCGGACCAACGTTCTCAGAGATGGAGTTACCACCCCATGAACCACAACCCAGAGTCAGAGAAGGCGCAAGTTTGAAGTTATACAGGTCACCGATACCGCCCTGAGACGCCGGGGTATTGATGAGGATACGCGCGGTTTTCATCATCTGACCAAAGTAAGCGACGCGTTCCGGCTGGTTGTCCTGGTCAGTATAGAGGCAGGAGGTGTGCCCGATACCGCCCATTGCCACCAGTTTCTCCGCTTTTTCTACCGCATCGTCAAAATCTTTGGCGCGATACATCGCGAGCGTAGGGGAGAGTTTTTCGTGCGCGAACGGCTCGCTCTCATCCACCAGTTTCACCTCACCGATGAGGATTTTGGTGGTAGATGGCACGGTGAAACCGGCCAGCTCAGCAATCTTCGCCGCAGGTTGCCCTACGATACCGGCGTTCAGCGCACCGTTTTTCAGAATGATATCCTGAACCGCTTTCAACTCCTGTCCCTGCAGCAGATAGCCGCCGTGGCTGGCGAAGCGCTCGCGAACGGCGTCGTAAACGGAATCAACGACGATAACTGACTGTTCAGAAGCACAGATAACGCCGTTATCGAAGGTTTTGGACATCAGGATAGACGCCACGGCGCGCTTGATATCAGCGGTTTCATCGATAACGACCGGGGTGTTGCCTGCGCCCACACCGATGGCAGGTTTACCGGAGCTGTAGGCTGCTTTCACCATGCCCGGGCCACCGGTGGCGAGGATCAGGTTAATATCCGGGTGATGCATCAGCGCGTTAGACAGCTCAACCGAAGGCTGATCAATCCAGCCGATCAGATCTTTCGGTGCACCGGCGGCGATAGCTGCCTGCAGCACGATGTCAGCGGCTTTGTTGGTGGCATCTTTTGCACGCGGATGCGGTGAGAAAATAATGGCGTTGCGGGTTTTAAGGCTAATCAGTGATTTGAAGATGGCGGTGGACGTTGGGTTAGTGGTCGGAACGATACCGCAGATAATACCGATTGGTTCAGCGATGGTGATAGTGCCGAAGGTGTCATCTTCAGACAACACGCCACAGGTTTTCTCATCTTTATAGGCGTTGTAGATATATTCAGAGGCGAAGTGGTTTTTGATCACTTTGTCTTCGACGATACCCATGCCAGATTCGGCAACGGCCATTTTAGCGAGCGGGATACGAGCATCTGCGGCAGCCAGAGCGGCGGCGCGGAAGATTTTATCAACCTGTTCTTGGGTGAAGTTGGCATATTCACGCTGGGCTTTTTTTACACGCTCTACGAGTGCGTTAAGTTCAGCGACATTAGTAACAGCCATAATGCTCTCCTGATAATGTTAAACTCTTTTAGTAAATCAGCCGTTCAGTCGGACAGTATAGTCACCATGAAACAGCCGGCGTGTGAGCGACATTGCACGTTGAAAATGACAATTTGCGCATGTATTCCGCTGATTTACTAAAAGAGCCTTGCCTGAACATCAACCCGAGCCTGCGGTTACTCCCTGGCGGCAACACAACTCTACTCACATCTGAGTAGTCATTTTGTGATCCAAATCAATTTATATCGATGCTGACTCCATTCAGCAGGCATGTTTGTTAAATTGTATCAATTGATTAAAGAAGCGGTCACAATGCGCAAAATTAAAACTATCATAAACACAACAATTAGCTAACACGCGTGGATTGTTCCGCACGATTAGATTTTGTCAGTCGTCCGTGCTGTTAAATGGCGTGGCGTTAGTGGGGTTTTTACATTACATTACGCCGGCCTGTGCATTATTTATTTGCGGAGCTATCCCGTGACTCACTCGCTGTTCGATTTTGCAGTGTATTTTAAATTCTTTATTGGCCTTTTCGCGCTGGTTAACCCGGTAGGCATTATTCCGGTGTTTATCAGCATGACCAGCTATCAGACGCCCCCTGCGAGAAATAAAACGAATCTGACGGCCAACGTCTCGGTGGCCATAATTCTCTGGACCTCACTATTTTTAGGCGACGCCATCCTGCAAATCTTTGGGATTTCCATCGACTCGTTTCGCATTGCCGGTGGAATACTGGTCGTGACCATCGCCATGTCAATGATTAGCGGAAAACTCGGTGAAGATAAGCAAAATAAGCAGGAAAAATCAGAAACCGCCATCCGCGAAAGCATTGGCGTGGTGCCGCTGGCGCTCCCTTTAATGGCCGGCCCGGGTGCGATCAGCTCCACGATTGTCTGGGGCACGCGCTACCACAGCTGGGCACATCTGCTCGGTTTCTCCATTGCCATTGCGCTGTTCGCGCTCTGCTGCTGGGGCGTATTCCGCATGGCACCCTGGCTGGTGCGCTGGCTCGGCCAGACCGGTATTAACGTCATCACACGTATTATGGGCCTGTTGTTAATGGCGCTGGGCATTGAATTTATTGTGACCGGAATCAAATCGATATTTCCCGGACTGGTAAATTAAAGACATTTCATATGAAAGCGGGAGCCTGATGGCTCCTTTTTTTATCACTATCAGCAAAACGTATAACCACTGCTGAAAATTGTCTGAAGCATAACAAATCCGAATTACTGAGAATCTGATTCTATTTCATGTGGTTAGCGATGAGTGTAAGGTGGGCCTGTTCATAATTAACGCGATCGGTATGTTATTTTCTTCACATCTGACTCAGGGGCTTGCTGCAACATTACTGAGATGATATTAGTACTTTCAAGCTTCCCGCAGAGGAATGTGCTAAAAAATGACCAGTTGTTAAATTTTTGTGGATAGCAAGCTCAGCGCGCATCATGTCGTCCTGCCTGGCATTTAGATCGTACAAGTTTCTGACTTGTAATGTGTTTGCCAGCGCTTCATGTTTGTCTGTCCCGCCCTTAATTGCGGTGTGATCCCCGCCAAAAGAGAAACGCTTAACAAATTTGCAAAATGTATTGGCGCAGGAATGGTGCTTTTGATACTTTCCGGCCAGACAAAACGCTACAGATCGCCCTTAAAAGCAAAATGATTTCCCGGTGAAATCATTAAACACATGCGGTTAATACATCAGATAACGGCCCTCAGAACAGGGGAGGGCCGTGAAAGAATCGACGTCAAGGTCGCCGCATGAGCGGCCAGTAAAAATAAAGTCGGTGATAGCAGCAGTAAATAAATCCTGGCAGACGCGAATCGCTCCTGCGCTGTACAGGACCCTCACGGGAAAAACAGACTGGCTCAGGCCGGTAATTATAATGAGTGGAGTATCAACACAATGACCATCATCACAAAAAAAAGTCTGGTTGCAGCGGGTGTATTTTCTGCGCTACTGGCAGGTAACGTGGCAATGGCTGCTAACGTACCGGCAGGCGTTCAGCTGGCAGAAAAGCAAACGCTGGTGCGTAACAATGGCTCTGAAGTTCAGTCTCTCGACCCGCATAAAATCGAAGGCGTACCGGAATCCAACATCAACCGCGACCTGTTTGAAGGCCTGCTGGTCACGGATGTTGACGGTCACCCGAGCGCGGGCGTAGCTGAAAAATGGGAAAACAAAGATTTCAAAGTCTGGACGTTCCAGCTGCGTAAAGATGCGAAATGGTCCAACGGCGAGCCGGTCACGGCCCAGGACTTCGTTTACAGCTGGCAGCGTCTGGCCGATCCAAACACCGCGTCCCCGTATGAAAGCTACCTGCAGTACGGCCACATCGCGAATATCGATGACATCATCGCCGGTAAAAAACCCGCTACCGAGCTCGGCGTAAAAGCGATTGACGACCACACGCTGGAAGTCACCCTGAGCGAGCCGGTTCCCTATTTCTATAAGCTGCTGGTGCACTCCTCCATGTCCCCGGTGCCTAAAGCCGTGGTGGAAAAATTCGGTGAGAAGTGGACGCAGCCTGCGAACCTCGTTTCTAACGGTGCCTATAAGCTGAAAAGCTGGGTGGTGAACGAGCGTATCGTGCTTGAGCGCAACACCAACTACTGGGATAACGCGAAAACCGTTATCAACCAGGTCACCTATCTGCCAATCTCTTCTGAAGTGACTGACGTTAACCGCTACCGCAGCGGCGAAATCGACATGACCTACAACAACATGCCGATTGAGCTGTTCCAGAAGCTGAAGAAAGAGATCCCGCAGGAAGTGCACGTAGACCCGTATCTGTGCACCTACTACTACGAAATCAATAACCAGAAGCCGCCGTTCAACGATCCGCGCGTGCGTGCTGCCCTGAAACTGGGCCTGGACCGCGACATCATCGTTAATAAGGTGAAAAACCAGGGCGACCTGCCGGCTTACAGCTTCACGCCGCCGTACACCGACGGTGCGAAACTGACCGAACCGGCCTGGTTCAAAATGACCCAGGAGCAGCGTAACGCCGAGGCGAAAAAACTGCTGGCGGAAGCGGGCTACACGGCTGACAAGCCGCTGACCTTCGACCTGCTGTATAACACCTCCGATCTGCACAAGAAACTGGCGATCGCCGTCTCTTCTATCTGGAAGAAAAACCTCGGCGTGAACGTGAAGCTCGAAAATCAGGAGTGGAAAACCTTCCTGGATACCCGTCATCAGGGTAACTTCGACGTGGCTCGTGCCGGCTGGTGTGCGGACTATAACGAGCCGACCTCCTTCCTGAACATGCTGCTCTCTGACAGCTCCAACAACACCGCGCACTATAAGAGCGAAACCTACGACAAGCTGGTTTCCGACACGCTGAAAGTGACCGATGAAGCGGAGCGCACCGCGCTGTATCAGAAAGCGGAAGAGCAGCTGGATAAAGACTCTGCGATCGTACCGGTCTATTACTACGTGAACGCCCGTCTGGTGAAACCGTGGGTGGGTGGCTATACCGGTAAAGACCCGATGGATAATATCTCGGTTAAAAACTTGTATATTATCAAACATTAATGGCAATACGCGGGGTAAGCACCTTTACCCCGCTGTGTCCCGGAGCCTCGCGCCTTACGGCTCAGGCTCTTTTTATATTGCGTATATGACACACGCCAGAAGGTACGGGCAATGTTGAAATTTATTTTACGTCGCTGTCTGGAAGCGATTCCGACGCTGTTTATTCTTATAACAATCTCCTTCTTCATGATGCGTCTCGCCCCCGGGAGTCCGTTCACCGGTGAACGTGCGTTGCCGCCGGAAGTGATGGCGAACATCGAAGCAAAATACCATTTAAACGATCCGATCATGACCCAGTACTTCAGCTACCTGAAGCAGCTGGCGCATGGTGATTTTGGACCGTCATTCAAATACAAAGATTATTCGGTCAACGACCTGGTCGCGTCCAGTTTCCCGGTTTCCGCGAAGCTCGGTGCTGCCGCGTTCTTCCTCGCTGTGGTGCTTGGCGTTACCGCCGGCGTTGTCGCCGCGCTGAATCAGAACAGCAAATGGGACTTCACCGTAATGGGGATTGCGATGACCGGGGTGGTGATACCCAGCTTCGTGGTCGCGCCGTTGCTGGTAATGATCTTCGCCATCACGCTGAAGTGGCTGCCGGGCGGCGGCTGGAACGGCGGGGCGATCCAGTACATGATCCTGCCGATGGTGGCGCTCTCCCTGGCCTATATCGCCAGCATCGCGCGTATCACCCGCGGCTCGATGATCGAAGTGCTGCACTCTAACTTTATTCGTACCGCCCGCGCGAAAGGATTGCCGATGCGCCGCATCATCATGCGCCACGCCCTGAAACCGGCGCTGTTACCGGTGCTCTCTTATATGGGCCCGGCGTTTGTCGGCATCATCACCGGTTCGATGGTCATCGAAACCATCTACGGTCTGCCGGGTATCGGTCAGCTGTTTGTTAACGGCGCGCTGAACCGTGACTATTCCCTGGTACTGAGCCTCACCATTCTGGTAGGTGCCCTGACCATCGTATTTAACGCGATTGTCGATGTGCTGTATGCCGTTATCGACCCGAAAATTCGCTACTAAGGCTGGAGTCCCCATGATGTTGAGTAAGAAAAACAGCGAGGCGCTGGAGAGCTTCAGCGAGAAGCTGGAAGTTGAGGGACGCAGCCTGTGGCAGGACGCGCGTCGCCGCTTTATGCACAACCGTGCCGCGGTCGCGAGCCTGATTGTGCTGGCGATAATTGCCCTGTTCGTTACCTTCGCGCCGATGCTGGCGCAGTTTACCTATGACGATACCGACTGGGGCATGATGTCCAGCGCGCCGGATATGGAGTCCGGGCACTACTTTGGGACCGACTCCTCAGGGCGTGATCTGCTGGTGCGCGTGGCCATTGGCGGCCGTATCTCGCTGATGGTCGGCGTTGCGGCGGCGTTTGTCGCCGTGATCCTCGGCACGCTCTACGGGTCGCTCTCCGGCTATCTGGGCGGCAAAGTGGACTCGGTGATGATGCGCCTGCTTGAGATCCTGAACTCCTTCCCGTTCATGTTCTTCGTGATCCTGCTGGTGACCTTCTTCGGTCAGAACATCCTGCTGATCTTTGTGGCTATCGGCATGGTGTCATGGCTCGACATGGCGCGTATCGTGCGCGGCCAGACGCTCAGCCTGAAGCGTAAAGAGTTTATCGAAGCAGCCCAGGTGGGCGGCGTCTCTACCGCCAGTATTGTGGTGCGTCACATCGTGCCAAACGTGCTGGGTGTGGTGGTGGTTTACGCCTCGCTGCTGGTGCCGAGCATGATCCTGTTCGAATCCTTCCTGAGCTTCCTCGGGCTGGGCACTCAGGAGCCATTAAGCAGCTGGGGCGCACTGCTCAGCGACGGTGCCAACTCAATGGAAGTCTCGCCGTGGCTGCTGCTGTTCCCGGCAGGTTTCCTGGTGATTACCCTGTTCTGTTTCAACTTTATCGGCGATGGCCTGCGTGATGCCCTCGACCCGAAAGATCGTTAAGGAGTGCCGCAATGAGTACGATTGATATCGCCCCGGCCGCCGTTGCGCCGGCACAGCGTGAGGCACTGCTGGAAGTAAAAGACCTCCGTGTTACCTTCGGCACCCCGGACGGGGATGTGACTGCGGTAAACGACCTCAACTTCAGCCTGCGCGCCGGTGAGACGCTGGGCATTGTCGGTGAGTCCGGCTCGGGTAAATCCCAGACCGCGTTCGCCCTGATGGGCCTGCTGGCCGCTAACGGTCGCATCGGCGGTTCTGCCACCTTCAACGGGCGCGAAATCCTCAATCTGCCTGAGGCGGAGCTGAACAAGCTGCGCGCCGAGCAGATCTCGATGATTTTCCAGGACCCGATGACCTCGCTCAACCCGTACATGCGCGTGGGCGAGCAGCTGATGGAAGTGCTGATGCTGCACAAAGGGCTTGGGAAAGCCGCAGCTTTTGAAGAGTCGGTACGCATGCTGGATGCGGTAAAAATGCCCGAAGCGCGTAAGCGTATGCGCATGTACCCGCACGAGTTCTCAGGCGGTATGCGCCAGCGCGTGATGATTGCAATGGCGCTGCTGTGCCGGCCGAAGCTGCTGATTGCCGATGAGCCGACCACCGCGCTGGACGTGACCGTTCAGGCGCAGATCATGACCCTGCTCAACGAGCTGAAGCGTGAATTCAATACCGCCATCATCATGATCACCCACGACCTCGGCGTGGTGGCCGGGATCTGCGACAAGGTGCTGGTGATGTATGCCGGACGTACTATGGAGTACGGTCAGGCGCGCGACGTGTTCTACCACCCGGCACAGCCGTACTCCATCGGCCTGCTGAATGCGGTGCCGCGTCTCGATGCTGAAGGGGAGTCGCTGCTGACCATCCCGGGCAACCCGCCAAACCTGCTGCGCCTGCCGAAAGGCTGCCCGTTCCAGCCGCGTTGCCCTTACGCGATGGAGATCTGTAACAGCACGCCGCCGCTGGAGGAGTTCGCTCCTGGCCGCCTGCGCGCCTGCTTCAAGCCGGTGGAGGAGTTAGTATGACGACCGTAGCGGAAGAGAGAAAAGTACTGCTCGAAATTGCCGATCTGAAAGTGCATTTCGACATCAAAGATGGCAAGCAGTGGTTCTGGCAGCCGCCAAAAACCCTGAAAGCGGTAGACGGCGTGACGCTGCGCCTGTACGAAGGGGAAACCCTCGGCGTGGTGGGCGAGTCTGGCTGCGGTAAATCAACCTTTGCCCGCGCCATTATTGGCCTGGTGAAAGCCACCGACGGTAAAGTCGCCTGGCTTGGCAAAGATCTGCTCGGCATGAAGCCGGACGAGTGGCGCAACGTGCGCAGCGATATCCAGATGATTTTCCAGGATCCGCTGGCGTCCCTGAACCCGCGTATGAACATCGGCGACATCATCGCCGAGCCGCTGCGCACCTATCATCCCAACATGCCGCGTCAGGAAGTGAAAGACCGGGTGAAAGCGATGATGATGAAGGTGGGCCTGCTGCCAAACCTGATCAACCGCTATCCGCACGAGTTCTCCGGCGGTCAGTGTCAGCGTATCGGTATCGCGCGCGCGCTGATCCTTGAGCCGAAGCTGATCATCTGTGATGAGCCGGTGTCGGCGCTGGACGTGTCGATTCAGGCGCAGGTGGTGAACCTGCTGCAGAAGCTGCAGCGCGAGATGGGACTGTCGCTGATTTTTATCGCCCACGATCTGGCGGTGGTGAAACACATCTCTGACCGCGTGCTGGTGATGTATCTGGGTCATGCGGTGGAGCTGGGCACCTATGATGAGGTGTATCACAACCCGCTGCACCCTTACACCCGCGCGCTGATGTCGGCGGTGCCGATCCCGGATCCGGATCTGGAGAAGAATAAAACTATCCAGCTGCTGGAAGGGGAACTGCCTTCGCCAATCAATCCGCCGTCGGGCTGCGTATTCCGCACCCGCTGTCCGATTGCTGGCCCGGAGTGTGCGAAAACGCGGCCGGTGCTGGAGGGCAGCTTCCGACACGCGGTTTCGTGTCTTAAGGTTGACCCGCTATAATCGCAGGGGCTGGCATGATGCCAGCCCTTTTTTTGCGAGGTACACCGTGCCAGGGATTACGTTACGCCGCCGCCACCTGTTTCATCTGCTGTTTGACCAGCGCACCCGCAGCGCCCGGCGCGTGGAAGCTTTCTGCGGCCTGACCGCACTGCTGAGCGTGGTGGTGGTGTTTTTCGAGTCTTCGTTTACCGCGCAGCACGTCTCTGCGCTGCCGCATCCGGGCCTCTGGCTGGGCGTAGAGATCGCATTCACGCTGTTTTTCACCCTCGAATATCTGCTGCGCCTGCTGCTTTCTCCGCGTCCGGCGCACTACGTGTTCAGCTTCTGGGGGATGCTCGATCTCGCCACGCTGCTCCCGCTCTACGTCTACTGGCTGTGGCCAGAAATTACCGTCAGCTATCTGTTTATCTGGCGGGCGATGCGCGCCGTGCGCGCGCTGCGCATTCTCAAACTGCTGCGATTTATGCCGTCGCTCAGGCTGGTGGGAGAGGCGGTCAGCAATGCCCGCCATCAGCTGATTCTGTTCTATGCGTTTATCACGATTGTGATGGTGGTTGCCGGCGCGCTGATATATGGCATTGAGGGCGGGCAGAACGGTTTCGACAGCCTGGGCGCGTCCGTGTACTGGGCTGTGGTGACCGTCACTACCGTGGGATATGGCGATCTGACGCCGCATACCTCTGCCGGGCGGGTTGTCGCATCGTTACTGATACTGATTGGCTACTCGGTCATCGCCATCCCGACGGGGATTTTGAGTTCACAGATGACGGAAAACCTGCAGCGACGCAAGCTGTTGCGCCTGTGCCGGCGTTGCCACGTCGGGGATCATAAGCTGGACGCGCTCTATTGCCACCACTGTGGCGCGGCGCTGCCGGGCCTGAAAAGTGAGCGCGGCCGCAGCCGCACTTGATTATTCACGCCACAGAATGTGGCACAGCTTGTGATCTTTATCGCGACACAGCAGCACCCGGGCAAAGACGTCGTTCAGCTCACCGCCTTCTTCGTCCGCCAGCCCAATCACGACTTCAGCAAAGAAATCCGGATTCAGATCGTAATCGACATGCTGCAGCCACTCCTCGGACGGGTCGAACAGCTCGGCACCGCCACGCTCTTCAAACTGCAGGTTGAACAGAATGATATCGGCCGGATCGAGGTTATCCGCTGCCAGCTCAAGGAAAATATCGTAGGCCTGTTCGAGGGTTTCATCTTCCGTCAGGCGGTTATTCAGATCCATTTCCATTGTTACTACCCGTAATAGAGAGAGGTTGGGCACGTTTTACAGCAACGGGCTGAAGAAGTAAAACAGTCGCTCGGTGATGCGCTGCCACATGGGACGTTTTACCCACAGGCGCGCATCCAGCAGGCGCGAGCGGGAGATATAGTCATCCTGTACCGCGGCCAGATCGGCACCGAATCCAGCGTCATCGATCACCAGCGTGATTTCAAAATTAAGCCACAGGCTGCGCATATCGAGATTCACCGTGCCCACCAGGCTCAGCTCGCCGTCCACCAGCACGCTCTTGGTGTGCAACAGGCCACCTTCAAACTGGTAAATTTTCACCCCGGCCGCCAGCAGTTCGCTGAAGAATGCCCGGCTCGCCCAGCCCACCAGCAGCGAGTCGTTCTTGCGCGGCAGAATGATGCTGACATCAACCCCGCGCTGCGCGGCGGTACAGATGGCATGCAGCAGGTCATCGCTCGGCACAAAGTAGGGCGTGGTCATGATCAGGTAGTTGCGCGCCGCGTATACCGAGGTCAGCAGCGCCTGATGGATCAGATCTTCCGGGAAACCCGGCCCGGAGGCGATGGTGTGGATGGTGTGCCCGCTGGCTTCTTCGAACGGCATAATGTTGGCGTCCGGCGCAGGGGGGAGCAGGCGTTTGCCGGTCTCGATTTCCCAGTCGCAAGAGTAGACGATGCCCATTGCCGTGGCGACCGGGCCTTCCATACGCGCCATCAGGTCCACCCACTGACCGACGCCGGCATCCTGCTTGAAGTAGCGCGGGTCAACCAGGTTCATGCTGCCGGTGTAGGCGATATAGTTATCAATCATCACCATCTTCCGGTGCTGGCGCAGATCCATCCGGCGCAGGAATACGCGCATCAGGTTTACCTTGAGCGCCTCGACCACTTCCACGCCGGCGTTGCGCATCATCGCCGCCCAGGGGCTACGGAAGAAATCGACGCTGCCGGCGGAGTCGAGCATCAGACGGCAGTGTACCCCGCGGCGGGCGGCGGCCATCAGCGATTCGGCGACCTGATCCGCCATGCCGCCGGGGTGCCAGATGTAAAACACCATCTCAATGTTATGACGCGACAGCTGTATATCGCGGATCAGCGCCTGCATGACGTCATCGGAGCTGGTCAACAGCTGAAGCTGGTTGCCTTTCACCCCGGCAATGCCCTGACGGCGCTCGCACAGCTGAAACAGGCTGCTGGCGACCGCGCTGTTCTCTTCAGCGAAAATATGCTTGCAGGCTTTGAGATCGTTAAGCCATTTGGCGGTGGAGGGCCACATCGCCCGCGCGCGTTCGGCGCGGCGCTTACCGAGATGCAGCTCCCCGAGCGACAGGTAGGCAATGACGCCCACCAGCGGCAGAATGTAAATAATCAGTAGCCACGCCATCGCAGAAGGCACCGCGCGGCGCTTCATCAATATGCGCAGCGTGACGCCAGCGATCATCAGCCAGTAGCCCAGAATGACCAGCCAACTCACCAGCGTGTAGAAGGTCGTCATAGCGTAAAAAAATCCTTTTGATTGCCTGTTGTTATGAGTGTATGCGTTATTTTGGCCCGCCGGCCCTATCCTGACAGAAAAAGCACTACGGCATCATGGTTAAGGGGTATAATGTGCTTTCTGTTTTAGTTATGAGTCGTAAAAATGAGGCGTAGTCGAACGGAAGTTGGGCGCTGGCGGATGTTGCGTCAGTCTCAGCGACGAAAAGCGCGCTGGCTTGAGGCACAGTCACGACGCAATATGCGTATCCACGCTATCAGAAAATGTATCGTGAATCGTCAACGTCACTCCCTGTTGTTCGCAAGTCAGATCAATTAAGCGCAGAACGGGCACCAACGCGGTGCCCGATAATTTTTTAACGCCTTGCCGACATCCTGTCCCGCATCAAAATACTTTCTTGTACGGCTTAACCTGCACCGTTTTATACACGCCCGCCGCAATGTACGGATCGGCTTCAGCCCAGGCCTGCGCCTCTTCCAGCGAGGTAAATTCTGCAATCACGGTAGAGCCGGTGAAACCTGCTGCACCCGGATCGTTACTGTCCACGGCAGGCATCGGACCGGCGGTAAGCAGGCGACCCTCATCGCGCAGCAGCTGCAGGCGAGCGAGGTGCGCAGGACGCACGGATTGTCGTTTTTCGAGCGAATCAGCAACATCTTCAGCGTAAATCACATAAAGCACGGTATAGCTCCTGAGAGTAAGCAAAGGTGAAAATACGGTAAGTGAATACCTAACAGGCTGCAATGAAAAGATAATCCGAATGTTACAAACCAGAGAAACGCGGAAGGTATTCGCGCTTTTTCAGGGTGAAAGGGTAAGCCGTTGTTGAATATGATTGCTATTTGCATTTAAAATTCAGGTCTCTTTTGATCACTGAAACGATTATGACTTCAATGACCCTTGATTTACCTCGCCGCTTTCCATGGCCTGCACTGCTCTCAGTGGGGATCCACGGTGCCGTCGTGGCGGGCCTGCTTTATACGTCGGTACATCAGGTTGTTGAACTGCCAGCGCCTGCTGAGCCCGTTTCCGTTACGCTGGTCGCGCCGGCGGATCTTGAACCGCCGCAGCCGCAGGTGGTTGAGCCGGAGCCGGTGGTCGAGCCTGAGCCAGAACCGGAACCCGAGCCGGTTCCTGAGCCGCCAAAAGAGGCACCGGTGGTGATCCATAAGCCGGAACCCAAACCTAAGCCAAAACCGAAGCCGAAACCAAAACCGGAGAAAAAGGTCGAGCAGCCGAAGCGCGAAACCCGACCAGAGCCGCGTCCGGCCTCGCCGTTTGAGAACAACGCGCCGGCGCGCCCGGCACCGACGTCGCGTCCGGCAACTGCCGCACCGGCCGTCAGCGCCCCGTCTGGCCCGCGCGCCCTGAGCCGTAACCAGCCGCAGTACCCGAGCCGCGCCTATGCGCTGCGCATGGAAGGAAATGTGCGCGTGCGTTTTGACGTCACCGCCGATGGCAGCGTGGAGAATATTGAAGTGCTCTCCGCCAAACCGGCCAATATGTTCGATCGCGAAGTGAAATCCGCGATGCGCAAATGGCGCTATGAACCCGGTAAGCCCGGCAAAGGGCTGGTGGTGAATATTGTGTTCCGCATGAACGGCGGCGCGAAAATGGAATAAAAAAAATCTCCCGTCAGGGAGATTTTTTTATCACTCAACCAGCGGAAGAGGACGAGGTTTACCTTCCGGATCGACCGCGACGTAAACAAATATCGCTTCGGTGGCGCGATAGCGCTGCCCGATAGGTTCGGACGACACTTTCTTCACCCACACTTCCACATTAATGGTCACCGAGGTATTGCCGCGTTTAACACAGCGCGCATAGCAGCACACCACGTCACCCACCGCGACCGGGCGCAGAAACGTCATACCGTCCACGCGCACCGTTACCACGCGACCATGCGCAATCTCTTTCGCCAGAATGGCCCCGCCCATATCCATCTGCGACATCAGCCAGCCGCCAAAGATATCGCCGTTGGCATTGGTATCAGCAGGCATCGCCAGCGTGCGCAGAACCAGTTCTCCTTGCGGAGTTTCGTTTGTTATTGTCATTGCTGTCTCATGCAAAAAGGGGCATCAGCAGGATGCTACTATGATTATTGCGTTTCTCACACACCGATATCAGCGCGAAGCGAATAAAAAAGCCAGACTTTGCAGTCTGGCGTGATGCGGGCAGGACGTAACTAATATTCAGGGCGCAAGCGTAATGGCATTTATCGATTTATCCGGCACGGAATGATAATACCAGTATGCCTGATTGATCGTTGCCTGTTTAAACTGCGCGACGGGCAGGGTATAACGCTGGCCGGCACCGGTAATTTCGACCATACCTTCAACGGGCGCATCGCTGACCAGCATAATGTCGCCATCAGCATTAAACCATGCAGTGACCGTGTCGTTCAGGATCTGCTTATTCCCTGTGGCCAGCACTGAATAATCAAAGCCAACCTTAACCTTGTCGATATTTTCCGCGCCAAAATAGTCGCCATACACCAGCGGATCGTGGAAGAACCCGAAATGCCCGCCGCTGTTTTGTAATTTACTGAAGTGGAAGTCCGGAATGGTAAATACGCGCTGCCCATCGGCGTTTTCATGCGCAATAATCTGCAGCCGCACCTGCTCCTGTTGCCAGACCCGCTTATACGCGGTCAGCATGAGGCTATATGACCAGATAAATACGCCAACAAGAATCAGCACAATCGCCGCAACACCGCAAGTCGCGACGCGCTGCCGGGTATCGAGCAAATTGCTGGCGAGAAACGCAATGGCGAACAGAATAAACATAAAGGTGCCATTCATCACCCGGTCGGGATAGGTCGGCGAAGCGAACATAATCAGCGACGTCCCGATCCCCACGCACACCATGAGCCACATCATCACGGTTTTTACTCTGCTCAGCGTGACGCTGCGTTTGATGCACACAAACGCCAGTATGCCAAGCAGCACCAGCACCACCCAGCCAATCCAGATGAGTGCCTGATGGCTGAAGAAGCGTTCAGTTAAGTGATAGGCAATTCGTTCGGTAAGCGGTTTCTGATACCACATCTGATGGGTTTCACCGCTGGCGCGAATAAAGTTACCCGGCGAGAAAATTAATACCAGTGCGCCCGCGATCGAGGCGCAAAGATAAAGCAGCTTGCTCAGAATAACCGTTTTATGGAACCAGGCATCATAGACCACGGCCAGCGCGGCTAATGCGACAATAAAGGGGCCGATACTTTCCGTCGAACATCCGGCAAACAGACTCAGCGCCACCATATACCACTTCGTGGTTGTGATATTTTCGACGCAGATCCGATACATACCCCATATCCACGCCGCGGCAAACAGGTTCGTCCACAGATAGTTGGCGCTGCCCACAATCCAGAAGGTGGTTTGTCCGAGATTCGGGTTTGAAATCCAGTAGGACAGAAAGATCAGCGGAAACAGCAGTACGTCGTTTTTGTGCAGCCTTAACGAACGGGAGGGGGTTTTAACAATCAGATAGCAGAAGGCGATAACCACCAGCCCGGTTATACATGCATAGAAAAAGCGCGAATTTGTCGTCAGGATCAGCGAACTGACCAGGTCGGCGACCACGCGGCCGCTCCATGTCATGTAATGGTGAAGATGCGATTCAAACGACAGGCCTAACAGGGAATAGCGATAGTCGTCAGAGTGGATTGGGGTATACCATTCAATGATAAACACCAGTGAAAAAGCCACCAGTAAAAGGAACGGCGTAAACTTCTTAGACATAATCATGGTTTGTCCATAGATGAAATTAATGCTTATTCTGCTTTTTGATTAAATAGCGCGGGCGCATTTTGGTTTCGGTGTAAATACGACCAATATATTCGCCGAGAACCCCAATGCCGATAAGCTGAATACTCCCCAGAAACAGAATGGATACCATTAATGACGGATAGCCTCTGACCTGATTTCCCCATACCAGCTTATCGATAATCATCCATGCCCCATACGAGAAAGAGAGCAGCGCGACAACAGCGCCAAGGTAGGTCCAGATCCGCAGCGGGAAGGTAGAAAATGACGTGATCCCCTCCAGCGCCAGATTCCACAGCTTCCAGCCGTTGAATTTCGATGTCCCCGCCACGCGTTCAGAGCGCACATATTCGACAACGTCGGTTTTCCCGCCAACCCAGGATAAAATTCCCTTCATAAAAAGGTTTTTTTCCGGCATCAGCTTAATATTTTCTACCACCTCACGACTCATAAGCCGGAAGTCACCGACGTTTTCTTCAATTTTTGGCGAGCTAATTTTATTGTGCAGCTTATAAAACCACTCGGCAGTTTTACGTTTCAGGCGCCCGTCCGTTGAGCGATCGGAACGTTTCGCCAGCACCATATCGGCACCTTGCTGCCATTTTTGAATCAGGTGGGGAATAACCTCGACAGGATCCTGGAGATCCACATCAATAGGGATAACCACGTCACCGGTGGCGTATTCCAGTCCGGCGAAGAGGGCTGCCTCTTTACCAAAATTGCGCGTGAAGGTGAGCACCATCAGCAACGGGTCGGAAACGGCGAGGGCATCGAGAATGGATTCTGAGGCATCCGTGCTGCCGTCGTTCACAAACACGATCTCGATCTCATATTGCTGAAGTTCAGGAAACGCTCTGACGGTTTTATAAAAAACCGGTATCGCATCCTCCTCATTCAGCACAGGCACCACAAGAGAGACTTTCATTTGTTATCCCTGAAAACGACGAGTTTTGAATAGAAAAAACCGCATATCAGACTCACAGCGGAGAACGTTATCAGCGTGAGTAACGGCGGAAGTGCTGTAAAGTCTGCAATCCAGCCGATGGTAAAGCTAAGCAATCCCATAAACCCAACAAATAGCACGTAGCGCATTGTAGTAGCTGGTGCCCTGAAAGTGAAACGGGCATTCAGGTAATAGGACAGGCTTACGGCTACGCAAAAGGCAATAAGGTTGGCGCTGGCCTGGCGGATATGGAATCCATACAGGCAGACGGTGAAAACCAGCCAGTGAACGGCGGTATTAAGTACGCCAACCGAAAGATATTTCGCAAATAATTTGAGCATTGAGACACCGTCATAATTGATCCGGGGAATCTTATCATCCTGATTTCTCAGCGTCTCGCCAAAAAAAACGCCTCGCGATGGGCGAGGCGTGCTTATCAGGATGCGCGTCAGCGTGAGGTGCTGACAGGTAATGGCGCAGCTGAAACTATTTCTCTTCCTGCGGGAGATGACGGTAGATATAAACCCCACTCAGCAGGGTAAAGACCAGCGTCAGCCCGGTCAGGCCAAATACTTTAAAGTTGACCCAGATATTCTGCGGCAGCCAGAATGCGATATAAATATTCGCCAGGCCGCATACGATAAAGAACAGCGCCCAGGCGATATTCAGGCGAGACCATACCTGCTCCGGCAGATGCAGTTCTTTACCCAGCATTTGCTGAATAAGCGGCTTGCCCATCACCCACTGGCTAATCAGCAGGGCGCCGGCAAACAGGCCGTAAATTACCGTCACTTTCCACTTAATAAATTCGTCGTTGTGGAAGAACAGCGTCAGGCCGCCAAATACCGCAACCAGAATAAAGGTGATGAGCGCCATTTTTTCGACTTTACGGTATCTGAACCAGCTGTAAATCAGCACCAGTGCCGTGGCGACAATCAGGGCTGCGGTACCGGCATAGATATCGTAGAGCTTATAAAAAGCAAAAAAGACAATCAGCGGTAAGAAATCGAGAAACTGCTTCATAATCGGTTCCGTTGCAGGCCCGGGCAGTGCCGGGCCGAATAAAGTTAAGCGCGGATCAGCGTATACAGGCGGAAGAGATACACCAGCAGCAGCGCGGAGAACAGGTAGTTGAGGGTATTCGCCACCACCGCACCCACTTCTGGCGTCAGCGCAGCAAAGCGCGATGCCAGCAGCAGCAGTACCGTTTTGGCAATCAGCCATGCCACGATGGCCGGCGCGACCAGACGCATGTTAGCCCAGGCAAGACGCATACTGTTGCGCATCGCGCTGAACACGCCCTGATTTTCAACCACCAGCAGTACCGGTGCGAACGCCAGTACGATGGCCAGCAGCACGCCAGGCACCAGGAACAGCATGATCCCCATCTGCACCAGCAGGGTGGTGAGGAAGAACTGAATAAACAGCCACGGCAGTTTCGGCGCAGCGGTACCAATCGCATGCAGGGCGCTGATACGTTTCCCGGCAGAAACCATCTGCAGCAGCATCAGAATGCCGCCTGCCAGAATCGCATTGCCGAACAGGCCCGAGAAGGTTGCTGCCGCTGAAGCGCGCAACAACACCTGCTGCTGCTCCGGCGTCATATTCTGCACCAGATCAAACAGCCCAACGCTGCCGGTCAGATTATCGCCCTGCGAGAGCACCGCCATCTGCTCATCGGTTGGCGCAAAAACATGCCCAATCACCACCGTAATAAATGCACAAAGTAAAGCAATCAGCGCAATGGTCATAAACTGATTGCGAAAGAAATTCCCCGTGTCACGGTAAACGGATTTTGCCGTGATAGTCATGCACGCTCCTTGAATGATGCAGGTAGTAATTTGCCGCCGATTGTACCCTGGATGGCTGCACAGTGGCAGCATCCGGGTGTAAAGCGGTGTATATCCCTGTCTTTGCGCTGTTTTATTGGTCGGTTCAGGCGCTGCGCAGGAGTGGTGACGGCAGTTCGAGCGGGGGTAAGCCATGATGCCCCCGCGCCCGGTTACAGGCGTCGTTGGCAATGCCATTTTCCCCCGACATCGCAAAATCGCGGCACGGTGAAGGCCGGTTGTCATAGATGGAACAGCTGACGCTGATGCCGGGCGTACCGCTAAGCGCCGCGCAGCGGCTCGCCTTCTGATTGGTGCCGCTCATACAGCGAAGAAAAGGGGTAAGCGGCTCGGTAAGCGCCGCCGGGACAAGGCCGCCGGCATCATCGCCTTCAGCCCAGTAGAAAGAGACACGAAAATACGCACAACAGGCTCCGCAGGACATACACGGATTCAACACGCTCATACACGCCACCTGCAACTTAACAACGCATCAATGTGAAATGGTGAAGCGGGTAAATTATCCAGCGGCTGACGGGTTTTCAAGTAGGGGGAAGGGCAATTTTTTGTAACAGCGCGGAAGCAAATTTGATGTAAGCGCAAAGCAGATGTTTCGTCTGTAAATGCAAAAATTAATCTGGATCAATGAATGTTAAATCAGAGGGTTAAATGTGATCGGCGCGCGATCCATTTTTACCCCGATGTGAGTATATTCAACGCGCCAATAAAACCACAAAAAGGGGACGGAAATGAAAAAGCTGACAGTGGCGCTGTTACTTGCAACAGGCTGTGTTTCGGGCGTGGCATCTGCGCATGAGGCAGGGGATTTCTTCATGCGCGCCGGTACGGCGACGGTGCGCCCGAGCGAAGGCTCTGACAACGTGCTGGGCATGGGCGGCTTCAAAGTCAATAACGATACCCAGCTCGGTTTAACGTTCACGTATATGGCAACGGATAACATCGGTATTGAGCTGCTGGCCGCAACGCCGTTCCGTCATAAAGTGGGGCTGGGGCCAACCGGCGATCTGGCGACCGTGCGTCAGCTGCCGCCTACGCTGATGGCCCAGTGGTACTTTGGCGATGCCAGCAGCAAACTGCGTCCGTATATCGGGGCGGGCATCAACTACACCACGTTCTTTGATGCTGACTTCAACAAAACCGGGGATGCCGCAGGCCTGTCCGATCTGAGCGTTGAAGATTCCTGGGGGGCTGCAGGGCAGGTGGGGCTGGATTATCAGGTGGATCAGGACTGGCTGATCAACATGTCGCTCTGGTACATGGACATCGACACCGAGGTGAAATTTAAAGCCGGCGGCGAGCAGCAGAATATCAACACCCGCATCGACCCGTTCGTGTTTATGTTCTCAGCGGGTTACCGCTTCTGATAAAAATTCCCGCCGCGATGTGTACTTCACATCGGGCGGGAATGGTTTTACGCCTGGCGGGTAGCTGCCTTCATCGCACTGGCAAAGGCGTTCAGCTCCGACAACATCGCTGCCCGATCCTCAAGATTTTTCTCAATGATCTTCACCACCGCCGAACCGGAAATCGCACCCGCTGCGCCCGCGCCCAGCGCGTCGCGGACCTGGGATGGCTCAGAGATCCCAAAGCCCTGTAGCGCCGGTGCCGCGTGATACTCCTTCAGCTTATCGACCAGATGGCCCAGCGGCAGGCTGGCGCGATTCTCGGCCCCGGTTACCCCGGCGCGGGACAACAGATAGGTGTAACCGCGCCCGTAGGAGGCGATCTGGCGCAGCAGATCGTCATCAGCATTCGGCGGGCAGATAAAGATCGGCGCAACATTATGGCGCATCGCCGCCTGACGGAACTCCGCCGACTCCTCAACCGGCACATCGGCGACCAGCACCGAATCGACGCCCACCTGCGCACAGCGGGCGTAAAACGCATCCACTCCGTTGCTGAACACCAGGTTTGCGTACATCAGCAGGCCGATGGGCAGCGTCGGGTATTTCTCACGGATCGTCGCCAGCATCTCAAAGCACTGCCCGGGCGTGACGCCCGCCGCGAAGGCGCGCAGCGTCGCATCCTGAATGGTCGGGCCATCCGCCAGCGGGTCGGAGAAGGGAATACCCAGCTCCAGCGCATCCGCACCGCCTTCGACCAGAGCATCCACGATCTTCAGCGACTGCTCGACCGAGGGGTCGCCCAGCGTGACGAAGGGAACAAACGCGCCCTCGTTGCGTGCGGCGAGGCGGGAAAACAGCTGATCATAACGTTCCATTACATCTCCCCTCGGGCTTTGAAAATATCGTGAACGGTGAAAATGTCTTTGTCGCCGCGACCGGAGAGGTTCACCACCAGCAGCTGCTCTTTTTCCGGATCTGCACGCATCATTTTCAGGGCGTGGGCCAGCGCATGGGAGGACTCCAGCGCCGGAATGATCCCTTCCTGACGGCACAGGGTTTTAAAAGCGTCCAGCGCTTCGTCATCGGTAATCGACACGTACTCTGCGCGCCCGGTGCTGTTGAGGTGGGCGTGCTGCGGCCCGACGGACGGGAAGTCCAGCCCGGCAGAAATGGAATAGGACTCTTCAATCTGGCCGTCTTCGGTCTGCATCATCGGCGACTTCATGCCGAAATAGATGCCGACGCGTCCGTGTTTGAGCGGAGCCCCGTGCTCGCCGCTTTCGATACCGTGGCCGGCCGGCTCTACGCCAATCAGCCCGACGCTGGTTTCATCGATGAAGTCGGCAAACATACCGATGGCGTTGGAGCCACCGCCGACGCAGGCAATCACCGCATCCGGCAGGCGACCCTCTTTCTCCAGGATCTGCGCTTTGGTCTCTTCGCCAATCATGCGCTGGAATTCGCGCACGATGGTCGGGAACGGGTGCGGACCCGCCGCGGTGCCGAGCATATAGTGCGCCCGATCGTAGCTGCCGGACCAGTCGCGCAGCGCCTCGTTACAGGCGTCTTTCAGCGTGGCAGAGCCGCTGTGGACCGGGATCACTTCGGCACCCATCAGGCGCATACGGAAGACGTTCGGCGACTGGCGCTCCACGTCTTTGGCACCCATATAGATGCGGCACTTCAGGCCCAGCAGCGCACTGGCAAGCGCTGACGCCACGCCGTGTTGCCCTGCGCCGGTCTCGGCGATAATTTCGGTTTTGCCCATGCGCTTTGCCAGCAGCGCCTGACCCAGCACCTGGTTGGTTTTGTGCGCGCCGCCGTGCAGCAGATCTTCACGCTTGAGGTACAGCGTGGTGCGCGTGCCGGTGGTCAGGTTCTGACACTTCGTCAGCGCGGTAGGGCGGCCCGCGTAGTTTTTCAGCAGGTCGGTGAACTGCGCCTGAAATTCGGCGTCGCTCTGGGCGCTGACAAAGGCTTCTTCCAGCTGGCGCAGGGCCGGCATCAGGATCTGCGGCACGTACATACCGCCAAATTCACCAAACCACGGATTGAGTAAAGTCGTCATTCGTTTTCCTTAATAAGCCCGCAGCGTCTGAAACAGCGCCGCCAGTTTAGTGGCATCTTTTATCCCCGGAGCGCTCTCGACGCCCGAGTTGAAATCAAGTCCGACGCAGCCAAGTTTTGCGGCTTCCACGCAGTTATCAGCCCCAAGTCCGCCGGCCAGCATCACGTTATCAAGGTTCTCACCCTGTAACAGCGACCAGTCGAAACGCTGCCCGGTGCCGCCCTGGCCGTTATCAAACACGTAACGATCCACGTCGGTGAAATCCCGCGTCGGCACGCTCTCCTGCACGCTCAGTGCTTTCCAGATCTGCACCTGTGCCGGCAGCAGGGCACGCAGGGCGGTGATGTCGCTCTGGGTTTCGTCACCGTGAAGCTGCACGGCGGTCAGACCGAGGGTCTGCGCCACGCGGGCGACTTCTTTTACCGGCTGGTTGCGGAACACGCCCACATAGCGCAGCGGGGCGGCCTGCATCACGGCATGCGCCTCGGCAATGCCAATCACGCGCGGCGAGGTTTCAGCAAAAATCAGCCCGCCGTAGATGGCACCCACTTCATACGCCGCGGCGGCATCTTCCGGGCGCGTTAACCCGCACACTTTGTTCTCGCCGAGCAGCACCCGACGCACCGCCTGGGTCAGATCCGGCTTGGACATCAGCGCCGAGCCAATCAAAAAGCCGTTGGCAAAATGGCTGAGCTCGCGCACCTGGCCGTAGGTGTTGATCCCCGACTCGCTGATCACCGTCACGCCCGGGCCGAGGCGCGGGGCCAGTTCACGGGTGCGGTTAAGATCGATAGAGAGATCGCGCAGGTCGCGGTTGTTAATCCCCACCACCTTCGCCTCAAGGGCGATAGCGCGCTCCAGCTCCTCTTCATTACTGACTTCGGTCAGCACGCCCATATTCAGGCTGTGAGCCACCGCCGCCAGCTGGCGATACTGCTCATCGTCCAGCACCGACAGCATCAGCAGGCAGGCATCCGCCTGGGAGTGGCGCGCCAGGTAAATCTGATATGGGTCGATAATAAAGTCTTTGCACAGCACCGGCTGCGAGACGATCCCGCTGACGACCGGCAGAAAATCAAAGCTGCCGTGGAAGTACTTCTCGTCGGTCAACACCGAGACCGCAGAGGCGTAGTGCTTGTAAACCCCGGCGATCTGCGCCGGATCGAAATCTTCACGGATCACGCCTTTAGACGGTGAGGCCTTTTTCACTTCCAGAATGAAGGCGGTACGCGCTCCCTGCAGGGCATGATAAAAGTTGCGCGTGCTGGGGGTGACGTCATTCTGAAAGCTGGCCAGCGGCTGCTGCGCTTTGCGGGCTTCCACCCAAATCGCTTTGTCCGCGACGATGTTCGCTAAAACGGTCTGCATGTTTTACCCTCTGGCTGCCAGCGCGGTGACGCGGTCGTAAGCGCCGCCGTTATGTAGCACTGTCAGCACCTGTTGTGCGTTGTCTTTTAAGTCTTCTTTTCCGTGCAGGCGCATCAGCATGGCAACGTTCGCTGCCACCGCCGCTTCATGCGCGCGCTCGCCTTTACCTTGTAACAGGCGGGTAAGAATGTCACGGTTTTCTTCCGGCGTACCGCCCGCCAGCTCCTCCTGCTGGTACGGTGCCAGACCGAAGTCCTCCGCAGTAAGCTGGTAGCTTGTGATCTCATCATTGTGCAGCTCCGCGACAAACGTCGGGGCGTGGAGCGAAACCTCATCCATTCCGCCGCTGTGCACCACCGCAGCCCGCTTATAACCCAGCACGCGCAGGGTTTCAGCAATCGGCAGTACCAGTTCCGGGCTGTAAACGCCGATCAACGCCAGCGGCGGGTGCGCCGGGTTAATCAGCGGGCCGAGCACGTTGAACAGGGTGCGGGTTTTCAGCTGCTGGCGCACCGGCATGGCGTGACGGAAGCCGGTGTGGTACTTCGGGGCAAACAGGAAACAGACCCCGAGATCGTCCAGCGCCTCGCGGGAGGCTTCCGCGCTCATATCAAGATTGATGCCGAACGCGGCCAGCAGATCCGAAGAGCCAGAGCGGCTGGACACGCTGCGGTTGCCGTGTTTCGCCACCTTCAGCCCCAGCGCCGCCGCAACAAAGGCGCTGGCGGTGGAGATGTTAATACTGTTGCTGCCGTCGCCGCCGGTGCCGACGATGTCAGCGAACGGATAGTCGGGGCGCGGGAACGGGGCGGCATCTTCCAGCAGGGCGGAAGCGGCACCCGCGATCTCAACCGGCTGCTCGCCACGCACCTTCATGCTCACCAGCGCGGCGGCCAGCTGCTCCGGCTTCAGCTCGCCGCGCACCACGGCGCTGAACAGCTGGTGGCTCTCTTCGCGGCTCAGCGTTTGCGCGGCATAGAGTTTCTCCAGGATCGGCTGGATAGCGTTCTGCGGCTGCTGCCGGGTCAGCGCCCAGGCCAGGGTCTGCTCCAGCAGGCGCGCCCCCTGCGTGGTGAGAATGGATTCCGGATGGAACTGGAAACCGCACACCCGGTCGGTATCGTGACGTACCGCCATCACCATGCCGTTAAAGTGCGCATTGACGGTGAGCCCGGCCGGGATGTCGCTCCCGACCAGCGAGTGGTAACGCGCAACCGGCAGCGGACTGGCGAGGCCGCTGAACATCCCCTGACCGTCATGCTCGATGCTGGAGGCTTTGCCGTGCAGGATCTCGCCCGCCTGGCCCACGTAACCGCCGTAGGCTTCAACGATCGCCTGATGACCGAGGCAGATGCCGATCACCGGCAGCGTGCCGCGCACGCGGGTCAGCAGCTCCGGCATACAGCCTGCTTCAGACGGCGTGCCGGGGCCGGGGGAGAGCATCAGCACCGGGTTGTCCATGGTTGCCAGGCGATCAATCAACGTCTGCGCCGGGACATGGTTGCGGTAGATCACCACGTTGTGACCGCTCGCGCGCAGCTGATCTGCCAGGTTGTAAGTAAAGGAATCGAAATTATCGAGCAGCAGAATGTCAGCCATCAGAAAATCTCCTGAGCGTGGTGTGCGGTGGCGATAGCGCGCAGTACCGCGCGGGCTTTATTGCGGGTTTCGTCGGCTTCGGACTGCGGCACCGAGTCCAGCACCACGCCGGCCCCGGCCTGCACCGTGGCAATGCCGTTTTCCACCCAGGCTGAACGAATCACGATGCAGGTATCGAGATCGCCGTGCGCGGTGAAGTAACCCACCGCACCGCCGTAACTGCCGCGGCGCGTGCCTTCCGCGTCGGCGATGAGCTGCATCGCGCGCACCTTCGGTGCACCGCTGAGGGTGCCCATGTTCATGCAGGCACGATAGGCATGCAGCGCGTCGAGATCGTGACGCAGTTCGCCCACCACGCGCGAGACCAGATGCATGACGAAGGAGTAGCGGTCAACTTTGGTCAAGTCGGCGACGTAGCGCGTCCCCGGTGTGCAGATGCGTGCCAGATCATTGCGCGCCAGGTCCACCAGCATCAGGTGCTCAGACAGCTCTTTATGGTCAGTGCGCATTTCAAGCTCGATGCGGCTGTCGAGGTCGCGATCCAGCGAGCCGTCAGCGCGACGTCCGCGCGGGCGGGTGCCGGCAATCGGGTAGATCTCAATCTGACGCGAGGTGTGGTCATACTTGAGGGAGCTTTCCGGCGAGGCACCGAACAGCGTGAAGTCGCGATCCTGCATAAAAAACATGTACGGGCTGGGATTGCTCTTTTTCAGCGTGTCGTAGGCCGCCAGCGGCGACGGGCAGGGCAGCGTAAAGCGACGCGACGGCACCACCTGGAAGATTTCCCCGGCGCGGATCGCTTTCTGCATGGCGCGCACCACGCTGCCGAATTCGTCATCGGTCTGGTTACAGCCAGCCTGCATCTGCGGCACGGCTTCAAGCGGCAGCGGGGCGGCAGGCAGCGTCAGCTGCTGTTTGATCTCTGCCATGCGGGCCGTGAGGCGCTCGCGCTCTGTCACTGACGGGGTAAACAGACTGGCCTGAATGCGGGTGCTTTTCTTCTGGTGGTCGATCACCAGTAAGGTTTCGGCCAGATAGAAGCAGTAGTCCGGGCAGCTATTTTCCGTGCGCAGGGCAGGCAGTTCTTCAAACCCGGCGACCAGGTCATAGGCAAACAGCCCGCCAAAAAACATCGCTTCGCGTTCGTCGGCGGGAACCGTGACCAGGTTTTGCAGCAGGCGGAAAGCATCGAATACCGAAAGGGAACACAGGCGGGCATCTTCGTCGAGCAGATGACTCACGGCGGGAAAGCGCAGGGTACGGCCATCAGCAAAAGGGTGATTCTCTACGCCCGCAGGAAGCGCCTTATCAAGCAATGCCAACAGCCCACTGCCGTTCTCGGTCAACGCGGTGATAGTGACAGTGTCACCCAGGGCGGTGATGCGCAGCGCGCTGTCCACCAGCAGCAGGCTTTTCAGGTCATCTTTGCTGTCGATGTCCGCTGATTCCAGCAGCAGGGTAGCCGGACGGCTGGCGCAGAGCTGATTAAACAGCGCCGTCGGGTTATCCCGGTACTGTCCGTCAGCGCTAAGAAGTTCGAGTGCCGGTTTTTGTATTTGCATGATCTGCTCTCGTTATAATGCTGCTCAAAAAAAAAGCCCGCGTTAAGCGGGCCTGGTATCTGATTGCGTGAAACGCACCTGTAAATACACCGCCCGAGATCAGGAGCTGCGCCACCAGATGTGAAGTGCGATACGTGCTTTCATGTCAGATACCCTGTTGTGCGTGAACCTGCGTACTAGTTAACTAGTTCAATGAAATAAAGTCAACCCCAGGTTTCAGATATTTATCAGGAATCGTTATCATGGCCGCTGAATTATCCGTTTCACTGGCCTGGAGTCGTTTTGAGCACACCCGAAATTCCCCTGATTTATGACCTGCACAGCCACACCACCGCGTCGGACGGCGTATTGACCCCCGAGCAGCTGGTGCATCGCGCCGTTGAAATGCGCGTTGGCACGCTGGCGATCACGGACCATGACACCACCCAGGGTATCGCCCCGGCGCGGGCGGAGATTGCGCGCGCCGGCCTGCCGCTGACGTTGATCAACGGCGTTGAAATTTCCACGCTGTGGGAGAATCACGAGATCCATATCGTCGGGCTCAACATGGACATTGACCATCCGGCGCTGGTTCAGCTGCTGGCGGAACAGGCAGACAAGCGTCATCAGCGGGCCGTGATGATGGCGGAGCGCCTCGCTAAAGCGCGTATTCCCGGTGCGCTGGAAGGGGCGCAGCGTCTGGCCGATGGCGGGGCGGTTACCCGCGGCCATTTCGCCCGCTTTCTCATCGAAGACGGGCGCGCCAACAACATGGCCGATGTTTTCAAACACTATCTGGCGAAAGGGAAAACCGGCTATGTCCCGCCGCAGTGGTGTACAATAGAACAAGCCATTGATGTCATTCATCATTCCGGTGGGCTTGCCGTCGTTGCGCACCCCGGTCGCTACGGTCTTTCTACAAAGTGGTTGAAACGGCTACTGGCGTGGTTCGCAGAGAAGGGCGGCGATGCAATGGAGGTGGCGCAGTGCCAGCAGGCACCCAACGAGCGCAGCCAGCTTAGCGCCTGGGCCGGGCAGTATGGTCTGCTTGGCTCACAGGGATCCGATTTCCATCAGCCCTGCGCCTGGATTGAGCTTGGCCGCAAACTCTGGATGCCGGCAGGCCTGGAGCCAGTATGGGCGCGCTGGACGCCACCGGAAGCGATACAAAGAGAGGTAGTATGAGCCAGTTCTTCTATATTCATCCCGATAACCCACAGCAGCGGCTGATTAACCAGGCCGTTGAGATCGTCCGTAAGGGCGGCGTGATTATCTACCCGACCGACTCCGGTTACGCCCTGGGCTGCAAGCTTGAAGATAAAGGCGCGATGGAGCGCATCTGCCGCATTCGCCATCTGCCGGACGGGCATAACTTCACCCTGATGTGCCGCGATTTGTCGGAGTTGTCTACCTACTCGCATGTCGATAACGTGGCGTTCAGGCTGATAAAAAACAACACCCCCGGCAACTACACCTTTATTCTGAAAGGGACCAAAGAGGTGCCGCGCCGCCTGTTGCAGGAGAAGCGTAAAACCATCGGCCTGCGCGTGCCGTCGAATCCTATTGCGATAGCGTTACTGGAGGCGCTGAACGAGCCGATGCTCTCGACGTCGCTGATGCTGCCCGGGAGCGAGTTCACCGAGTCAGATCCGGATGAGATTAAGGATCGGCTGGAGAAGCAGGTGGATTTGATCATTCACGGCGGCTATCTGGGCCAGCAGCCCACCACGGTTATCGATCTTACCGATGACGCCCCGGTGATCCTGCGTGAAGGGGTGGGCGATCTGACGCCGTTCCAGTAAATGTCATGCCGCCGCACCCTGCGGCGGCGTTAACACGGTGACTATTCCGCTTCCTCCACCACAAAATTACCGCCTTTGTTTTTGATGACGTAGCTGAGATCATCATCGCACACTACGGTCACCGAGCCGCCAAAGGCCGCAGGATAGACGCCGTTAACCAGGTTGCAGGGGTGTCCGGCCTGACGAATCAGCGACTGAGACTGTGCTTTGATGGTGGCGGAACCGGTGTCCGCTGCCAGCGCTGCGCCGCAGGTGAAACTCAACAGCAGTAACAGAGATTTATTCATTATTATTTCCTTATAATTATTAATCTTCTTACTAATTCATCGGCATTATTATCCGGGTAATTAATCGTTAATTACGATTACCTAACGGAAATCAAACACATAGATAACTTATTCTGCCTCCCTTTCAGCCGGGGAAATTAGCGCCGGGCGACCTGAATAAATGCCGTTACAGCAGCCAACAAAGCAGGTATAATATCCGGTCTGAAAAAACGTAATGCGTTGATTTTCTACCCTATTTAGTACACCCACTCCGACGCCTGGGAAGGCGACACTCAAAGGAAGCTCCATGAGCGAAAAGTTACAGAAAGTCCTGGCGCGCGCAGGTCACGGGTCGCGCCGCGAAATTGAAGCCAAAATTGAAGCCGGTCGCGTGAGCGTTGATGGCAAAATTGCCACCCTCGGCGACCGCGTAGAAGTAACGCCAGCCCTTAAAATCCGCATCGACGGTCACCTGGTCGCCGTTAAAGAGTCGGTAGAGCAGATCTGCCGCGTGCTGGCGTACTACAAGCCGGAAGGCGAGCTGTGCACCCGCAACGATCCGGAAGGCCGCCCGACGGTATTCGATCGTCTGCCAAAACTGCGCGGCGCGCGCTGGATCGCGGTCGGCCGTCTTGACGTCAATACCTGCGGTCTGCTGCTGTTCACCACCGATGGTGAGCTGGCGAACCGTCTGATGCACCCGAGCCGCGAAGTGGAGCGTGAATACGCCGTGCGCGTGTTTGGTGAAGTGGATGACGCAAAAATCCGTGAGCTGGGCCGCGGCGTGCAGCTGGAAGATGGTCCGGCGGCGTTCAAAACCATTCGCTTTACCGGCGGGGAAGGCATCAACCAGTGGTATAACGTCACCCTGACCGAAGGGCGTAACCGCGAAGTGCGTCGCCTGTGGGAAGCGGTAGGCGTGCAGGTGAGCCGCCTGATTCGCGTGCGCTACGGCGATATCCTGCTGCCAAAAGGTCTGCCGCGCGGCGGCTATACCGAACTGGATCTCGCCCAGACCAACTATCTGCGCGAACTGGTTGAGTTAACGCCGGAAACCGCCAGCAAAGTGGCAGTAGAGAAAGATCGTCGCCGCATGAAGGCGAACCAGATCCGCCGGGCGGTAAAACGCCACAGCGAAATCAACAATAACAATACCCGTCGCAGCAGCAGTAGCCGTCCCGGCAGCACGCGTCAGGGCAGTACCCGCAACAAAAACAGCTAACCTTTTCGGCTCCCCCATTCTGCGGGGAGCCGCTCTCAGTAGTCGATCCCCAGTTGCGCTTTAATACCGGCATCAAACGCGTGTTTGACCGGACGCATCTCCGTTACCGTATCGGCTAATGCCGAGATGTCGCGGTGACAGCCGCGCCCGGTGATAATCACCGTTTGATGCGCGGGGCGATGTTGTAATGCCGTCAGCACTGTTTCCAGCGGCAGATAGTCATACGCCACCATGTAGGTCAGCTCATCCAGCACCACCAGATCCAGCGCCGGATCAGCCAGCATCCGTTCCGCGTGCTGCCAGACCGCAAGGCAGGCGGCGGTGTCGGTTTCACGATTTTGCGTATCCCAGGTAAATCCCGTTGCCATCACCTTAAACTCAACGCCGTGCGGCTCCAGCAGGTTGCGCTCGCCGTTGGGCCATTCACCTTTGATGAACTGAATGACAGCTGCTTTTTTACCGTGACCGATGGCGCGAGTGACCGTGCCGAAGGCGGCGGTGGTTTTGCCTTTCCCGTTGCCGGTAAATACCATCAGGATGCCGCGCTCCTCCTGGGCTGCCGCAATACGGGCATCCACTTTTTCTTTCACTTTTTGCTGGCGCTGCTGGTGGCGATCGTCACTCATTCGGCAATACCCGCTTTGCGGCCCGGCTGCGCGTCCACGCTCATGCCGGTTTTACGACGGCTGTCATCCCCCATCAACCACAGGTAGACCGGCATAATATCGCGCGGCGTTTTTAACTTGTCGGCGTCTTCGGTCGGGAAGGCGCTGGCGCGCATTTTGGTCCGCGTTCCACCCGGATTGATGCAGTTAACCCGCAGGTTATGCTGTTTATACTCTTCGGCCAGCACCTGCATCATTCCTTCGGTGGCGAATTTTGATACCGCATAGGCACCCCAGTCGGCGCGACCCTGACGGCCTACGCTGGAGGTGGTAAAGACCAGTGAACCGGAATCGGACTTCAGCAGCAGAGGCAGCAGCGCCTGGGTCAGGAAAAAGGTCGCGTTCACGTTTACCTGCATTACCTCGAGCCAGCGCGCTTCCTGCTGCTGATCCATCGGTACGATATCCCCGAGCACGCCGGCATTGTGCAGCACGCCGTCGAGGCGCGGCACCATCGCCTCAACCTGCTGCGCCAGCGCATCACAGTCCGCGCGGGTCGCGGTCGCCATATCCAGCACCGCCCACTGCGGCAGGGCATAACCCTGCTGGTGGATTGCCTGCGCAACCTGCTGCAGCTTTTCTTCGTTGCGCCCGAGCAGAACAAGCTGCGCGCCGTAGCGGGCGTAGGTGATTGCCGCTTCTTTACCGATGCCGTCGGTGGCGCCGGTGACGAGGATAATGCGGTTTTGCAGCAGATCGTATTGAGGTTGGTAGTGCACGGAAGGCTCCTGTGGCCGGCGTCGATGCTAAGCGGCCCGTTTCATGTCGCGTTGGTCCCCGCTTTATGCCTCAATATGACAGTGAATTCAATCAGCCCGGCGGAGACAATCCGCGTGGTTAACATTTTGCAAAGGTTTCACTGCAATGAAGAAATTCAGGAAGCTGCCTCGCATGTTTATAGTTGAGGCGAGACGCAACTACCCGCGTCGGGTAGACTGTAACAATTGTGAATGCTTGATATTAAGGCGGAATCTGTGGAATTACTTGCTGAGTATGGATTGTTCTTAGCCAAAATCGCAACGGTGGTGGTCGCTATTGCCCTCGTCGTTACCCTGATTGTGAACGTGGCACAGCGTAAAAAGCAGCATAAGGGAGAGCTGCGGGTCACCAACCTGAGCGAAGAGTATAACGAGATGCAGGAAGAGGTGGCCGTCGCCTTCCTCGAGCCGCATGAGCAGAAAGCCTGGCACAAAGAGCACAAGAAAAAGCGTAAGCAGGAGGCCAAAGCGGCCAAAGCACGGGCGAAACGTGGAGAACGCGCCGCGCCTGGCAAATCGAAAATCTATGTGCTCGATTTTAAGGGCAGCATGGATGCGCACGAAGTGGGATCGCTGCGCGAGGAAGTCACCGCCGTGCTGGCGGTAGCGAAACCGCAGGATGAAGTGCTGGTGCGTCTTGAAAGCCCCGGCGGCGTGGTTCACGGCTACGGGCTTGCTGCCTCACAGCTGCAGCGTCTGCGCGAGCGTAATATCCCGCTCACCGTGGCGGTAGATAAAGTCGCCGCCAGCGGCGGATACATGATGGCCTGCGTGGCGAACAAAATTGTCGCCGCACCCTTTGCCATTCTCGGCTCCATTGGGGTGGTGGCGCAGATCCCTAACTTTAACCGGCTGCTCAAGCGTAACGATATCGATATTGAGCTGCATACCGCCGGTCAGTACAAGCGCACGCTGACGCTGCTGGGCGAAAACACCGACGAGGGGCGTGAAAAGTTTCGTGAGGATCTGAATGAAACGCACCAGCTGTTTAAAGCATTTGTTCACGAAATGCGTCCATCTTTAGATATTGATGCAGTAGCCACCGGGGAGCACTGGTACGGTATTCAGGCGAAGGAGAAAGGGCTGGTGGATGAAGTTTCGACCAGCGATGACCTGCTGCTGACGCTGATGAAGCAGCACGAGGTGGTTTCTATCCGGTTTGCCCAGCGTAAAAAACTGATGGACCGCTTTACGGGGAGCGCAGCGAAAAGCGCAGAAGGCGTGTTGCTCCGCCTCTGGCAGCGCGGTCAAAAACCGCTGCTGTAGCAATAATAAAGAAGCGAGGCCTGAGCCTCGCTTTTTTTAGTCCTGCAGATGGTATTTCTCAGAAAGCGTGTGCGCCAGGTACTTGAACATATTAAAGGCCGCAGTGCTTTTCGCGGTTGGCAGCCCTTGCTCATCAAGAAAGTACTCGCCGCCGAAAACCAGCACGCCGTTTTTCTGCGTCACGCTGGTAGCCACCATCCCGGCAATGTAGTCGTCATGCGCGCGGATAAGGCGGTTAGCTTCGGCCAGCAGACGTTCGCTATCGATAGGTTGGGTAGTTTCTTGCATATTTTTAGCTCCTTACAAACTGGCGTAAGTGTACTGCTGACCCCCGGCGCGGCGCAAATTTTCCCTGCTGCAAACAGGGTTATCACAGGGTGGCGCTTTCTGGCATGAACCCTGATTGCATGCTAATAAAGTTGCGTAACGAATTTTATCAGGTAGAGTGTGACGCTTTCGTAAATCAGGCATCAGATTTGCTTGACATTCGACCGAACTTTCGTCGCACTACAACGACTGAGCGAAAAAGAGACGTTATTTCAGTAACGTGTGCTTTCTGAACAACAGGCGTTAACAGGCTGCGGGGTTGATATCTGCTGACGCTGCCGCAATAGTAAACGGCACGTTGCCAGCAGCAGGATATCCGCACGCGACGACTTCCTGGACGAAACACATTAGGTAAAGGTGAATATGGGTAAAGCTCTCGTTATCGTTGAGTCCCCGGCAAAAGCCAAAACGATTAATAAATATCTGGGAAATGACTACGTGGTTAAGTCCAGCGTCGGTCACGTCCGGGATTTGCCGACCAGTGGCTCAGCCTCGAAAAAGAGCGCGAACTCTGCCTCCACCAAAACGGCGAAAAAAGCCAAAAAGGATGAACGCGGCGCGCTGGTTAATCGCATGGGGGTCGATCCCTGGCATGAGTGGGAGGCACAGTATGAAGTGCTGCCCGGTAAAGAAAAGGTGGTTTCCGAGCTGAAAGCCCTGGCTGAAAAAGCTGACCACATCTATCTCGCAACCGACCTTGACCGCGAAGGGGAAGCCATTGCATGGCACCTGCGGGAAATCATCGGCGGCGACGACAAACGCTACAGTCGCGTAGTGTTTAACGAAATCACTAAAAACGCCATCCGCCAGGCTTTTGAAAAACCGGGCGAGCTGAACCTCGACCGTGTCAACGCCCAGCAGGCGCGACGCTTTATGGATCGCGTGGTGGGCTATATGGTGTCGCCACTGCTGTGGAAGAAAATCGCCCGCGGCCTGTCTGCCGGACGCGTTCAGTCCGTGGCGGTGAGACTGGTGGTGGAGCGCGAGCGTGAAATCAAAGCGTTCGTCCCGGAAGAGTACTGGGAAGTCGATGCCACGCTGGCAACACCGGGCGGCGATTCGTTGCCGGTCCAGGTGACGCACCAGAATGATAAGCCGTTTCGTCCGGACAACCGCGAACAGACGATGGCCGCGGTCAGCGTACTGGAAAAGGCGCGTTACAGCGTGCTGGAGCGCGAAGATAAGCCGACCAGCAGCAAGCCTGGTGCACCCTTTATTACCTCCACGCTGCAACAGGCGGCGAGTACCCGTCTGGGCTTCGGCGTGAAGAAAACCATGATGATGGCTCAGCGCCTGTATGAAGCGGGTTACATCACCTATATGCGTACCGACTCCACCAACCTGAGTCAGGACGCCATCAGCATGGTGCGGGGTTATATTGACAGCAGCTTCGGTAAGAAATACCTGCCGGAGTCGCCGAATCAGTACGCCAGCAAAGACAACTCTCAGGAAGCGCATGAAGCCATTCGTCCTTCCGACGTGAGCGTGGTTGCCGAGTCGCTGAAGGACATGGAAACCGACGCGCAGAAGCTGTACCAGCTGATCTGGCGCCAGTTCGTGGCCTGCCAGATGGTGCCGGCTCAGTATGACTCCACGACGCTGACCGTAGGCGCGGGCGAGTTCCGTCTGAAGGCGCGCGGCCGTATCCTGCGCTTCGATGGCTGGACCCGCGTGATGCCTGCGCTGCGTAAGGGCGATGAGGATCGCACCCTGCCTGCGGTAAATCAGGGTGACACGCTATCGCTTATTGAACTGATGCCTGCCCAGCACTTCACTAAACCGCCTGCGCGCTTCAGCGAAGCGTCGCTGGTGAAAGAGCTGGAAAAACGCGGTATCGGTCGTCCGTCTACCTACGCATCCATCATTTCGACCATTCAGGATCGTGGCTATGTGCGGGTTGAAAACCGCCGTTTCTACGCTGAAAAAATGGGTGAGATCGTTACCGATCGCCTGGAAGAGAACTTCCGCGAGCTGATGAACTACGACTTTACCGCGCAGATGGAGAGCAGCCTCGACCAGGTGGCGAATCATCAGGCCGAGTGGAAAAAGGTGCTGGATAACTTCTTCAGCGACTTTACCAAGCAGCTCGACACGGCTGAAAAAGATCCTGAAGAGGGCGGTATGCGCCCGAATCAGATGGTGCTGACCACCATCGATTGCCCGACCTGCGGTCGCAAGATGGGTATCCGTACCGCCAGTACCGGCGTGTTCCTCGGTTGCTCAGGTTATGCGCTGTCGCCGAAAGAGCGTTGCAAAACCACCATCAATCTGGTGCCTGAGAACGAAGTTCTGAACGTGCTGGAAGGTGACGATGCTGAGACTAACGCGCTGCGCGCCAAACGCCGCTGTCAGAAATGCGGCACGGCGATGGACAGCTACCTCATTGATCCTAAGCGTAAGCTGCACGTCTGTGGTAATAACCCAGGCTGTGACGGCTACGAGATCGAAGAGGGCGAGTTCCGTATTAAGGGTTACGATGGTCCGATAGTCGAATGCGAGAAATGCGGCTCCGAAATGCACCTGAAAATGGGACGCTTCGGTAAGTATATGGCCTGCACCAACGACGACTGTAAAAACACGCGTAAAATCCTGCGAAACGGTGAAGTTGCGCCGCCGAAAGAGGATCCGGTTCCGCTGCCGGAGCTGCCGTGTGAAAAATCGGATGCTTATTTCGTGCTGCGTGATGGTGCCGCCGGGGTCTTCCTCGCAGCCAACACCTTCCCGAAATCACGCGAAACGCGTGCGCCGCTGGTGGAAGAGCTGCATCGCTTCCGCGATCGTCTGCCGGAAAAACTGCGTTATCTGGCCGATGCGCCGCAGCAGGATCCGGAAGGCAACAAGACGGTGGTGCGTTTTAGCCGTAAAACCAAGCAGCAGTATGTTGCTGCTGAGAAAGAGGGCAAAGCCACCGGCTGGTCTGCTTTCTTCATCGACGGCAAGTGGGTCGAAGGCAAGAAATAAGTTCTCGCTCACATGAAAGTCTCAGAAGGGCCGGTTATCCGGCCCTTTTTTATGCGTCTTATTATTTTTTTCCCGCTGCTATACACGCCAGCTATAAATGATATAGTGGTTATAGTAATCTCCTTTCTTATTATTAAATCGTCTTAGCACGCGCACGCGCACGCGCACCGCTTTTATCCGGGACAGGCCATGAAATTACAGCAGCTTCGCTATATCGTAGAAGTGGTTAACCATAACCTAAATGTGTCATCCACCGCCGAGGGGCTCTACACCTCGCAGCCCGGGATCAGTAAGCAGGTGCGTATGCTTGAGGACGAACTGGGCGTACAGATTTTCGCGCGCAGCGGCAAGCACCTGACTCAGGTGACCCCGGCGGGGCAGGAGATCATCCGTATTGCCCGCGAAGTGCTCTCTAAAGTCGATGCCATTAAATCCGTGGCCGGGGAACACACCTGGCCTGATAAAGGCTCGCTTTACGTGGCAACCACCCACACTCAGGCTCGCTATGCGCTTCCGGGGGTGATTAAGGGCTTCATCGAGCGCTACCCACGCGTTTCGCTGCATATGCATCAGGGTTCGCCCACGCAGATTGCCGAAGCGGTATCGAAGGGCAACGCTGACTTCGCGATTGCAACGGAAGCGCTGCACCTGTACGACGACCTGGTGATGTTGCCGTGCTATCACTGGAATCGTTCGATTGTAGTTACGCCAGAGCATCCGCTGGCGTCCAAAGAGTCGGTGACCATCGATGAACTGGCTCAATATCCGCTGGTGACGTATACCTTCGGCTTTACCGGCCGCTCAGAGCTGGACACCGCGTTTAATCGCGCGGGCCTGACGCCGCGCATCGTCTTCACCGCCACCGATGCCGATGTGATTAAAACCTATGTGCGTCTTGGCCTGGGAGTCGGGGTGATTGCCAGTATGGCGGTTGACCCAGTTGCTGACCCGGATCTGGTTCGTCTGGACGCGCACGGGATCTTCAGCCACAGCACCACCAAGATCGGTTTCCGCCGCAGCACCTTCCTGCGTAGCTATATGTATGATTTTATTCAACGCTTTGCGCCGCATTTGACGCGTGATGTGGTGGATACTGCGGTTGCCCTGCGTTCAAATGAAGACATCGAAGCGATGTTCAAAGATATTAAATTACCTGCCAAATAATCCCGACACGACATTTCCTCTCAGGGGCGTTATCCGCGCCCCTAAATCAAATATCAAACCGAAGTTTTTCCCCTAACGTAAATAGTCGGCAAATAAAAGCCATGCGTAATCGATGGTTAAAGGGACGCTGAGTGCGACACAAGTAGAAACTATTTGTCGGCTGTGCAAATTTCTCACTTCAATTATTTATTTCAGGTCAAAAGATTAAATATTTAGTCCATAAACAAACGTAAATTCACTGGATTTTCGTCTACAGTATCTTTAAGATTTATCTCAACAGACGATTAGCTCTGCCAATTGATTGGTGTGAATATGATTAGTGATACCGATTGCACGAGGTTAGTAATGCCGACAGGAAGTGAAGAGCCGCACAAGGATGATGCGCTGAAGCGCAAAGCCTGGATTGCGGTGTTTTTGCTTTCAGCCCTGTTCTGGGCTGGTGTGGCGCTGCTGATCTGGAATTTCTGGGGCTGAGCATGAGTGTTCAGCAACGTCACTACTGCGCACGCGAAATGTGTCAGCCGCGTGAAGCACAAGAAAAATCTGAAAGTGCTGAATCTGTTGTGATTCCGGTTTCCTGGAAGCTCTCGACTCAGCAGCAAGCGTTTATTGAGCTGTTTGCGGAATCAGATCACAAAAAACAATAACGGCAGCAACGTCATTACAATAGTTTCTTAAAGTCATTAACACTTTTAATTTAAAAACGACGTTTTGTACTAGTCGATAATTACAGACAGCATACTCAGAACTGAATAACTCTTCAGTTTATATGAATGATTCTTATTTGCGGTGTGAACTATGAATAACGTTATCAGTGTCAAATACTGGTCCTGGTTTGGGGCCTTCGCCGTCTCCTCACTGGTCTGGGCTCAGCTCCTGTGGGTGATACTGCGCTAACACGTCCATTACGGACCTGAAAATAACGCCTGGCTGATGCCGGGCGTTTTTGTTTTTACCGTCTGCTACCCGCATTTATCAATTCGGGTTGTTATCAAAACGTTACGACATGTTTGTGTTATCTTTAATACTAACCCTGATGGTCGTCAGGGTATCGCAATCCCTTTCATGAAGGAGGAGCTATGTCGTCGACGTTACGCGAAGCCAGTAAGGATACACTGCAGGCGCTTGATAAAACCTACCACTATTACAGCCTGCCGCTGGCCGCTAAAGAACTTGGGGATATTGCGCGCTTACCCAAGTCGCTAAAAGTTTTACTCGAAAACCTGCTGCGCTGGCAGGATGAAAACACCGTTACCGCCGAAGATATCCACGCGCTGGCGGGATGGCTGAAAACCGCCCATGCCGATCGCGAAATCGCCTACCGTCCGGCACGCGTGCTGATGCAGGATTTTACCGGCGTACCCGCGGTAGTGGATCTGGCCGCGATGCGCGAAGCGGTCAAACGCCTCGGCGGTGATGTGGCCAAAGTGAATCCGCTGTCGCCGGTCGATCTGGTCATCGACCACTCCGTGACCGTTGACCACTTCGGTGATGATGATGCCTTTGAAGAAAACGTGCGTCTCGAAATGGAACGTAACCACGAGCGCTACGCGTTTCTGCGCTGGGGCCAACAGGCCTTCAGCCGTTTCAGCGTTGTGCCACCCGGCACCGGGATCTGCCACCAGGTCAACCTTGAGTATCTGGGTAAAGCGGTATGGAGTGAGATGCAGGATGGCGCGATGGTTGCCTATCCCGACACCCTGGTCGGTACTGACTCCCACACCACGATGATCAACGGACTTGGCGTGCTCGGCTGGGGTGTTGGCGGTATCGAAGCCGAAGCGGCGATGCTCGGTCAGCCGGTATCGATGCTGATCCCGGACGTGGTGGGCTTCAAGCTCACCGGACAACTGCGCGAAGGCATTACCGCAACCGATCTGGTGCTCACGGTAACCCAGATGCTGCGTAAGCATGGCGTGGTGGGCAAATTCGTGGAGTTTTATGGCGACGGGCTGGATACGCTGCCGCTCGCCGACCGTGCCACTATTGCTAACATGGCCCCGGAATACGGCGCTACCTGCGGCTTCTTCCCGATTGATGACGTTACCCTCGGCTATATGCGACTGAGCGGGCGCAGCGATGAGCAGGTCGCGCTGGTTGAAGCCTATGCCAAAGCCCAGGGCATGTGGCGCAATCCTGGCGACGAACCGATCTTTACCAGCACGCTTGAACTGCGGATGGACGATGTGGAAGCCAGCCTGGCTGGCCCTAAACGGCCGCAGGATCGCGTCCCGCTCGGCGAGGTGCCGAAGGCTTTTGCCGCCAGTACCGAGCTGGAAATTAACACGGCGCAAAAAACGCGTCATCCGGTGGAGTACAGCTTCCGGGGCGAGCAGAATCAGTTGCCGGACGGCGCGGTGGTCATCGCGGCGATCACCTCCTGCACCAATACCTCAAACCCGAGCGTGCTGATGGCGGCAGGGCTGCTGGCGAAAAAAGCAGTGACGCTGGGGCTAAAACGCCAGCCGTGGGTGAAAGCATCGCTGGCACCAGGCTCTAAGGTGGTGTCCGATTATCTGGCCCAGGCGAAGCTGACACCGTATCTGGATGAGCTGGGATTTAACCTGGTCGGCTACGGCTGTACCACCTGTATCGGTAACTCAGGCCCGCTGCCGGAGCCCATCGAGCAGGCGATCCGCCAGGGCGATCTTACCGTTGGCGCGGTGCTGTCCGGGAACCGTAACTTCGAAGGGCGCATTCATCCGCTGGTGAAAACCAACTGGCTGGCCTCGCCGCCGCTGGTGGTCGCCTACGCGCTGGCGGGTAATATGAATCTTAATCTGGCAACCGATCCGCTGGGCCATGACCGTAAAGGCGATCCGGTTTACCTGAAAGATATCTGGCCGTCGAGCCAGGAGATTGCCCGCGCGGTGGAGCAGGTGTCTACCGACATGTTCCGCAAAGAGTACGCGGAAGTGTTCGAAGGTACCGACGAGTGGAAATCGATTGAAGTCGAAAGTTCGGACACCTACGGCTGGCAGGATGACTCAACCTACATCCGCCTGTCGCCGTTCTTCGACGATATGCTGCACGAGCCGAAGCCGCTGGAAGATATTCACGGCGCGCGGGTGCTGGCAATGCTCGGCGACTCGGTGACCACCGACCACATCTCTCCGGCGGGGAGCATCAAAGCCGACAGTCCGGCAGGACGCTATCTCCAGAGCCACGGCGTGGAGCGTAACGATTTCAACTCCTACGGTTCGCGTCGCGGTAACCATGAGGTGATGATGCGCGGCACGTTCGCCAACATCCGTATCCGCAATGAGATGGTACCGGGTGTGGAAGGGGGCATGACGCGTCTGCTGCCGGGCGATGAAGTGATGTCGATCTACGACGCGGCGATGCGCTATAAGGAAGATGGCCTGCCGTTAGCCGTGATTGCCGGAAAGGAGTACGGTTCCGGCTCCAGCCGCGACTGGGCAGCCAAAGGTCCGCGTCTGCTCGGCGTGCGGGTGGTGATCGCCGAATCTTTCGAGCGTATTCACCGCTCAAACCTCATCGGGATGGGCATTCTGCCGCTGGAATTCCCGCAGGGCGTAACGCGTAAAACGCTGCAGCTGACCGGGGAGGAGCGGATTGATATTGCCGGCTTGCAGAGCATCACGCCGGGTGCCACGGTGCCCGTTACCCTGACACGGCCTGACGGCAGTACCGAAGTGGTTGAGTGCCGCTGCCGCATCGATACCGGTAATGAGCTAACCTATTACCGTAACGACGGCATCCTGCACTATGTGATCCGCAACATGCTGTAAAGATGAAAAAGGCCTGCAATGCAGGCCTTAATTTTTACAGTGACTCGTGACAACGTCACTTACCCAGCAGGTGGCCCATCTTTTCTGCTTTAGTATCCAGATAGTGTTCGTTCTCCGGATTGCGGCCCACGATCAGCGGAACGCGCTCAACGATGTTGATGCCGGCTTCGGTGAGGATCTCAACCTTACGCGGGTTGTTGGTCAGCAGACGGACCGCATCCACGCCCAGCAGCTTGAACATATCGGCGCACAGGGTGAAGTCGCGCTCGTCAGCGGCAAAGCCCAGCTGATGATTAGCCTCCACCGTGTCGTAGCCCTGATCCTGCAGCGCATAGGCGCGGATTTTATTCAGCAGACCAATGTTACGACCTTCCTGACGATGGTAGAGCAGAATACCGCGACCCTCCTCGGCGATGTGGGACAGCGCCGCTTCCAGCTGGAAGCCGCAGTCGCAGCGCAGGCTGAACAGCGCGTCGCCGGTCAGGCATTCGGAGTGCACCCGCGCCAGTACCGCATCGCTGCCGGTAATATCGCCGAACACCAGGGCCACATGGTCCTGTCCGGTTGCCACTTCTTCAAACCCGACCATCAGGAAGTCGCCCCAGGGGGTTGGCAGTTTGGCTTCTGCCACACGTTTAAGCTGCATGTGATTCTCCGACATTCTGGCATTCAACAATGCCTTTTTCGCCGTAAGGCGTTTTCATTACTGGGTATTTTGCCACAGTCGCGCCATCTTCGCCTACCTGAAGCCCGGGCCGGGTGTTTTTAAGCGCACTAATCGGTCAGGGCTCTGCTGCCAGCGTGGTTTTCGGTTATGCTTGAACGGTATTGAAAACAGGAGCAAACATGCTGGATATCGCGAAACGGACCGCCATCGGGGCAGGCACCCTGATCATTATTCCTCTTATCGTCTGGTTTTCCGGATGGCACTGGCACCCGACCGGGCATCCGGACTGGCTGAAGCTGATGTACTGGATCACAGAAACCGTTACCCGCCCGTGGGGGATTATCACGCACGTGGTGCTGTTCGCCTGGTTTCTCTGGTGTTTACGCTTTCGCCTCAAACCCGCCCTGGTACTGTTCGCGATTCTGGGCGCGGCAATCATGGTCGGGCAATACACCAAATCCTTCATCAAAGAGCAGGTGCAGGAGCCGCGTCCGTTCGTGGTCTGGCTCGAAGAAACCCATCGTGTGCCGGCCAGCGAGTTCTACACTCTCGATCGCAAAGCCCGTGGCCAGGTGGTGCACGAGCAGCTCAAAGACAACGCCGACATTCCCGGCTGGCTGCGGAAACACTGGCAGAAAGAGACTGGTTTTGCCTTCCCGTCCGGGCACACTATGTTTGCTGCCAGCTGGGCGCTGCTGGGCGTGGGGCTGCTGTGGCCGCGTCGCCGCGTGGTGACCATTGCGGTATTGCTGGTGTGGGCGACCGGGGTGATGAGCAGCCGCATGCTGCTCGGGATGCACTGGCCGCGGGATCTGGTCGTGGCTACGCTTATCTCCTGGCTGCTGGTGACGCTGGCAACCTGGATCGCTCAGCGTTTATGCGGCCCGCTGACGCCGCCTGTCCAGGAGCAGCGAGAAATTGCCGAACGTGACCAGGAAACGCACTAAGGGTTGAATTTTTTAATCTTGCCCTCACTAAATACCGATGCTGCGGCGCTTTTCCGATTTCGCGCCGCGGCTGAAAATGTTAATTTATGTGGTGGGCTTCAGGTCGGATTACATCTCTTCGCTCAGACCACATACGGGACGTCATGTGAAATATTTACTTATCTTTTTACTGGTATTAGCGATCTTCGTTATCTCCGTCACGCTGGGTGCGCAAAATGACCAGCAGGTGACCTTCAACTTCCTGCTCGCCCAGGGTGAATACCGCATTTCAACGCTGCTGGCGCTGCTGTTTGCCGCCGGGTTCATTATCGGCTGGCTGATTTGCGGCCTGTTCTGGCTGCGCGGACGCGTTCAGCTGGCGCGCGCGCAGCGTAAAATCAAACGCCTTGAGCAGCAGCTGGCGTCGGCCACGCAAACCGCGCCGGTGTCGTCTGCCCCTGCGGTTCGGGAATAATCACTGATGCTGGAGTTGCTGTTTCTGCTGCTGCCGGTTGCGGCTGCCTATGGCTGGTACATGGGGCGCAGAAGTGCACACCAGGATAAGCAGCAGGAAGCCAGTCGCCTGTCGCGCGACTACGTGGCCGGGGTCAACTTCCTGCTGAGTAACCAGCAGGATAAAGCGGTTGACCTGTTCCTCGACATGCTCAAAGAGGACACCGGTACCGTTGAGGCGCATCTTACCCTCGGCAACCTGTTCCGCTCGCGCGGCGAAGTGGACCGCGCCATTCGCATTCACCAGTCGTTAATGGAGAGCGCCTCGCTCACCTATGACCAGCGCCTGCTGGCAGTGCAGCAGCTCGGCCGCGATTACATGGCTGCCGGGATGTATGACCGCGCTGAAGATATGTTCGGGCAACTGGTTGACGAAACCGATTTCCGCGTCAGCGCGCTGCAACAGCTGCTGCAGATTTATCAGGCTACCAGCGACTGGCAGAAAGCCATCGACACCGCAGAACGGCTGGTCAAACTCGGTAAGGACCAGCAGCGGCTGGAAATTTCGCACTTTTACTGCGAGCTGGCCCTGCAGATGATGGGCAGCGATGACATGGATAAAGCCATGTCGCTCCTCAAGAAGGGGGCGGCGGCGGATCGCAACAGCGCCCGTATCTCCATCATGATGGGGCGGATCTATATCGCCAAAGGCGACTACGCAAAAGCGGTGGAAAGCCTGGAGCGCGTCATCGAGCAGGATCGCGAGCTGGTAAGTGAAACCCTGGAGATGCTGCAGGTGTGCTATCAGCAACTCGGCAAACCGCAGGAGTGGGCGGAATTCCTCAAGCGCTGCGTGGAAGAAAATACCGGCGCTACCGCCGAGCTGATGCTGGCCGAAGTTATGGAGCAGCGCGAAGGGTCAGAAACGGCGCAGGTCTATATCACGCGTCAGCTTCAGCGCCACCCGACCATGCGCGTGTTCCATCGCCTGATGGACTATCACCTTCACGACGCGGAAGAGGGGCGCGCCAAAGAGAGCCTGATGGTGCTGCGCGATATGGTGGGCGAACAGGTGCGCACCAAACCGCGCTATCGCTGCCAGAAGTGCGGCTTCACGGCGTTCACACTGTACTGGCACTGTCCATCGTGTCGGGCATGGTCCTCGATCAAACCCATTCGCGGGCTGGACGGGCAGTAAAGCACTGCCCGTTTTTTTTGCATCACCATTAGTTACAACATACTATATGCAATGACAGATTACGTGTGCGGCACCTGTGTCGCCATCGTCAGACAGGGGGAAATCGCACCTGTAAATTTGTCGGGGCGGCAGGTAGAATGCATGCCGTTTATCCATCCGCGCCGCGTCAGGTGCTCTCTCAGAAGGTCCGGTCATGAAATACACTGAATCCTCCACGTTGCGTTCTGTCACCGATTCACCCGTGGTGGTGGCACTGGATTACGCTAATCGCGACAGCGCTCTGGCCTTTGTTGACCGTATCGACCCGCGCGACTGCCGGCTGAAAATCGGCAAAGAGATGTTTACCCTGTTTGGCCCGCAGCTGGTTCGCGATCTGCATCAGCGCGGCTTTGAGCTGTTTCTCGACCTGAAGTTTCACGATATTCCTAATACCGCAGCGCACGCGGTGGCGGCAGCGGCAGATCTTGGCGTGTGGATGGTCAACGTGCATGCCAGCGGCGGAGCGCGCATGATGAGTGCCGCCCGTGAAGCGCTGGTGCCATTTGGGAAAGAGGCTCCGCTGCTGATTGCCGTAACGGTGTTAACCAGCATGGAAGCCAGCGACCTGGCGGATATCGGTATTACCGCATCGCCCGCGGAGCACGCCGAACGCCTGGCGCGCTTAACCCAGCAGTGTGAGCTGGACGGGGTAGTCTGTTCTGCTCAGGAAGCGGTGCGCTTCAAAGCGGAACTCGGCCAGGCATTCGCGCTGGTAACGCCGGGTATTCGTCCGGCGGGCAGTGAAGCCGGGGATCAGCGCCGTATCATGACGCCGCCGGATGCTCAACGTGCCGGCGTGGATTACATGGTGATTGGCCGTCCGATCACCCAGGCCGCCGATCCGGCGCAGGCGCTGCGCGATATTCTGGCATCGCTCAAGCAGGAGGCATGATGAAAGACAATAACAGCCGCCTGGTCTATTCGACCGAAACGGGCCGCATTGACGAACCGAAAGCCGCGCCGGAACGCCCGAAGGGCGATGGCATTGTGCGCATTCAGCGCCAGACCAGCGGACGTAAAGGTAAGGGCGTCTGCCTCATCACCGGTATTGACGCCGATGACGCAACGCTTGCTGCCATTGCGGCGGAGCTGAAGAAAAAATGCGGCTGCGGCGGGTCGGTGAAAGAGGGCGTGATTGAAATTCAGGGTGATAAGCGCGACCTGATTAAAAGCCTGCTGGAAGCGCGCGGCATGAAGGTCAAACTGGCCGGCGGCTGATGCGTTTGCAGAAAAGAGAAAGGCCACGGAAACCGTGGCCTTTTTTGTCATGTGGCCTTCAGGCCAACCTGTAATTCGCAACGTTCAGTGATTACGTCAAAGCATTACGCTTTTGCAGGTGTGCGTTATCAGTCAACCTGATGACCGATAATACCACCGACTGCTGCACCGCCCAGGGTACCCAGCGCGCTACCATCCGTCAGCACCGAACCACCGATTGCACCGGCACCTGCGCCGATTGCGGTGTTACGGTCACGTTTGGACCAGTTAGAACATGCACTCACGGACATCGCCAGAGTGATCGCCAGTACCGCAGTCGCAATTTTTTTTGTGTTTAATGACATAATACTTTCTCCTGAATTATTGATTCACGGAAGGAAGTTACTCTCTAAGTATAGTGGCAATCACAACGCTTAAAGCGTCAATCCGTGAAACGATGTCGCGAAAATCAACATTAACTGGTCACGCGAGTGATAGTTACTTTCTGTGATATCGTTATGAACAATTTTTATGTTTTTCACGTTGTTGCGCCAGGTAAATTATCTTAATTCAGGCGTAGGAAAGCTCTTATAGATCAGCAGCTCCGCCGCAGCGGAGCCGGATTCAGGCAGGGGTATTGCGCGGTACGGTATCCACCGTTAAACCGTCGCGCTCAAGCGCGGCGCGAATATCGGGATCCAGCCCGTCATCGGTAATAACACGGCTGAACGTATTTATTGCGCCCAGCGTGTAGGGGTGCAGCACACCAAACTTCGAGCTGTCGCTCAGCACAATCGCTTCGCACGCTTTATCGAGTACCGCGCTGACCACATCGCTGCGCATCATATCGCGCCCGGTAAAGCCGGTGCCAGGCAGCCAGCCGTCGATGCCGATAAACGCTTTGCTGAAGTGCACCTGGCCGATGAACTGACGCGTCAGCGGGCCGACCATGCTTTCGCTTTTCTTCTGGTAAATGCCCCCCAGCAGGATCACCTCACACTCCGTCTCTTTCAGCAGATGCGCGATGTAGCTACTGACGGTGATAATGGTAACCCGCTTGTGCTCCGCCAGCTCGCGCGCCAGCAGGGCATTGCTGCTGCCGTTTTCAATAAACACCGTCTCGCCATCCTGCACCAGCCCGGCGGCGGCCATCGCCAGACGACGTTTCAGCGGGAAGTTGCTCATCATGCGCGCTTCCACATCGTCGCTGTCTACCGGCACGGCGTAGCCGTGCGCGCGGCGCAGATAGCTCTGTCGCTCCAGCAGATTAAGATCCTGACGGATAGTGACTTCGGACACGCCCGTCGTTCTGGCAAGCTCGGCGACGCTGACGCGGCCCTGGTCGATGACCATCTGTAAAATTGTCTGTTGTCGGGAATTCATCTTCGGTCTGGGTTATGCGACACGGCGTCGCCAAAGTTGAGAACAGGGAGCGCAGCGCAGGGCCGCGCCCAGGGCGCTGTCTAGATCTCCCACGGCGCTTTTACCGCACCCGGCTGGGTGTTGCTGTCTTCACGCTGCTCCAGCGCAACCAGCTCCGCTTTCAGGATTTCCAGATTATTGATGGCGGAGTGGTAGTCGCCCGCCACCAGAATATCGAGAACCGTATCGATACGCTGCGCCAGATTTTTGGTATCCACTATCGGCATAAAACCCCCTTAAACGAGTAGTGCTTTATCATGCTAAAAACGGCGTCAAAAGAGAAGCAGTTACGCGTCGTAAACCCGTTATGGCATCAGATAGTTACCTTCGACTACCGCGAAACGGTATCGATCCCGGATTTCCGGGGGTGGAGTAGGCTGAGTGTGCGCATTATGCGCATTTTCACCAACAGAGGACATGACCATGACAGTCTTACATCAACCCACCTGCAAAATCTTCACCGACAGCGCGCGCTTTACCCAGCTCTCCGGTTTCTACGAGCAGGAGCGGCGCACCATCTGGATGATGCTGAGCGCGAAACCGCGACCCTGCTTCAATCATGTGCTGATTGAAGAGATCATGAACCTTGGCTATCTGGTGCAGCAGTCGGGTTATGAGGTCGATTTCTGGGTCACCGGCTCGCTGGTTCCCGGTCTGTACAACACCGGCGGCGATCTGGAATTCTTTGTCGACTGCATCCGCAGCGGGCGACGCGAAGCGCTGCGCGCCTATGCCCGCGCCTGCGTCGACTGCGTACACGCCGCCTCGCGCGGCTTTGATACCGGCGCCATCAGCCTGGCGATGGTGGAGGGCAGTGCGCTCGGCGGCGGCTTCGAGGCGGCGCTGGCGCACCACTTTGTGCTGGCGCAGCGCGATGCCCGCATGGGATTCCCGGAAATTGCTTTCAACCTGTTTCCGGGCATGGGCGGCTATTCGTTAGTCGCGCGTCGTGCCGGCATGAAACTCGCGGAAGCGTTAATCTACAAAGGCGAGTCGCATACTGCCGAGTGGCATGAACAGCAGGGGCTGGTGGATCTGCTGTTCGAGCCGGGGCAGAGCTACGTGGCGACCCGCACCTTCCTCGACACGCTGCGCCCGAAACTTAACGGCGTGAAGGCGATGCTGCGGGCGCGTCAGCGGGTGCTACGCCTGCCGCGCGCCGAGCTGATGGAAATCACGGAAGACTGGGTGGATGCGGCGTTCAGCATCGAAGAGAAGGATATCGCGTATATGGAACGGCTGGTGCAGTTGCAGAACCGTCACACCGCGACGGCCCTGCGTAAAGTCAGCTAGCGCGCCGTGCGTGCCAGATAACGTGTATACCATTGCTCGAAGGCGGCAGCGGGCATGGGCTTAGCAAACAGGTAACCCTGCCGTTCATTGACGCCGTTCTTGGTAAGAAAGGCGTCTTCTTTGGTATTTTCCACGCCTTCCGCAATTACCTGCAGATTTAGCGCCTGCGCCACCGCCACGATGGCGCGCACCAGCGACTGGGAAACCGGCTGCTTGTGCACGTCGCGCACAAAGCTTTGATCGAGCTTGATGGCATCGAGCGGGAAGCGCGCCAGTTGCGACAGCGACGAATACCCGGTGCCGAAATCATCCAGGTGCACCTGGGCACCCAGCGCACTGAACTGCTGGATCACCGACAGGGCAAGCTCCTCGTTTTCAATCAGGCAGCTTTCGGTCAGCTCCACGTCTATCGGGCAGTATTCAAAATTGAGATCGCGCAGCGCCTGTTTCAGATCGCTGAAAATCGTCTGGTCTGCCAGCTGCCGCGCGGAAACGTTGACCGCAACCCGCAAGTTAATGCCTTTTTCCCGCCATTTCGCCACCTGCTGCATCACGTCGAGCATCACCCAGCGACCGAGTGGCACGATGAGGCCGGACTCCTCGGCATAGGAGATGAAATCGAGCGGCGGGATCAAACCGCGCTCCGGTGACTGCCAGCGCACCAGCGCTTCCAGGCTGCGGACTTCACCGCACCGGGCGACTTTCGGCTGGTAGTGAATGATCAGCTGATCCTTTTCCAGCGCTTTACGCAGGTTGGTATCGAGCCACAGGTACTCAAACACCCGCTGGTTCATCTCGGGCGAGAAGACGCAGAACTTGCCGCGCCCGCTCTCTTTGGCGGTATACATCGCGGTATCGGCGTTGCGGATCAGACTCTCGCGGTCCACCCCGTGATGCGGGGCGAGGGAGATCCCTATCGAGCAGCCGGTATAGACCTCGATAAGCCCAATGCGGAACGGCTGACGCAGCCGCGTGAGAATGCGCGACGACATCGCCTCCAGCGCGCTCTGCGAGCTGTCCGTTGCCAGCACGATAAACTCATCCCCGCCGAGACGCGCCAGCACCTGGCCGTCATCCAGACAGCTCAGTATCGCCAGCGACACCGCCTGCAGCAGCTGGTCGCCAAACATATGCCCGTAGGCATCGTTCACTTTTTTGAAGTTATCCAGATCGAGATAGACGATACCCACCTGGCTGTCGTCGGCGCGCTGGGTAATGGCATCGCTGATCAGCTCATAAACCGCGTTGCGGTTCGGCAGGCCGGTAATGGTATCGGTATTAGCCAGCACCCGCAGCCGCTCCTGGGCGCGCCGTTCCTCGGTAATGTCGGTCCCGGAGCAGATAAGATAAATTTCGTTTTTGCCGCTGCCGCTGTGCACGAACTTATTGCGGAACAGGAACAGCCGCTGCCCCTTGCGGGTTTTCACCCAGCGTTCCACTTCGTAAGAGCTGCCGTTGCGGAAAAAACCGGAAATATTGCGCCTGGACGCGGCGGCTTCGCTGCGGGTCATGAACAGCGTAAATACGTTCTGCCCGATCACCTCGTGCTCTTTCATGCCGGTGTACTCTTCGCTCAGCCTGTTGAAGCGTTGAATATTGCCGAGCCGGTCAAGAATGACGATCACCGAGTTGGCTTCCGACACCACCTGTTCGGCAAACGACAGCCCCTGCACCAGATCGCGCGCCACCGACGAGGTGTCGTTCCAGGCGGACGCGGAACCGGCCCATTCCCGGCGCGAGACTTTACGTCCTACGAGGTGAACAGGGGCTTCCTCGCCAAACAGCGACAGGGTGAGCGTAATGCTGGAGGTGATGACGGTCATGGCGCGTATTTGCCCGGCCTGGTCATCGGTGAGTGCCACGGCGTGGCGGGTATCAGCGCCTTCGGAGGCGGAAAGCTGCAGCGCATTGCTGTCAGAACGCAAGCGCCAGTAGGGACTGCTGGTCCCGAGGTAACGATAAAGCAGGTTGTGCTCCAGATACTCTTTCATGCCATCTCCCGAAAACACCACGCACGCGCAACGCGTCTGATGACCCGTAACGGGCAGTCACACTGCAGATGACGTCATCTCCCGGCGCGTTACCTGAAACCCAGGCAGGGTAAACTCATTTATCCTCTGGATAAATAATGAATCATGCCCGCTAACGTTATCGTTGCCGTTAGTTTCATTGTGGTACGTTTTTTGGAATTTGTGAGGCGGGGCGAAAAAAATGCGGCAGTTCTCGCAAGAACTGCCGCAGCAGGGCGGGCAGAGCAGCCCCCTGAATAATCAGGGAAAAGCTCAGGCTACCGGACGGGCGATCACGCTGCGGGTTTCCATACGCACTTCGGCGATGGTGACCTGAATAACGTCCGTCACTTTATAAGCGACCTCGCCTTTGATCTGCACAGTACCGTTCTCCTGACTGCACACCATTTCATCACGCACGGCGTGAATGAACGGGGCCGGAATGAATGCCACAGCGCCGTTATCCACCAGGCGCACGCGCATACCGCCGCGGCTGACGTCGATGATCTCGGCGTTGAAGCGGGTGTCGGTCCCGGCTTTGTCGTTCAGGTAGCGGGCGTACAGCCAGTCACCCACATCGCGCTCGGCCATGCGGTTGAGGCGACGACGCTCCGCCATCTGTACCGTGGTTTCATCCGCAGGACGGGCAATGGTTTCGCCTTTGATGATCGCTTTCAGCAGACGGTGGTTCACCATGTCGCCATACTTACGGATTGGCGAGGTCCAGGTCGCGTAGGCTTCCAGCCCGAGGCCGAAGTGCGCCCCCGGCGTGGTGCTGATTTCAGCAAACGACTGGAAGCGGCGAATGCGGCTGTCGAGGAAGCCGGTCGGCTGGGCATCCAGCTCGCGACGCAGCTTGCAGAAGCCTTCCAGCGTCAGTACCTCGTTCGGATCAACGTGCATGTCGTGAGTTTTCAGCAGAGCGGCCATCTGCTCGGTGCTGGCCGGGTCGAAACCGGCGTGCACGTTGTAGATCCCGAAGCCCAGCTTCTCGCGCAGCACGATGGCGGCGCAGATGTTGGCGGCAATCATGGATTCTTCAACGATGCGGTTCCCGATGCGGCGCGGCTCTGCCACGATCTCCAGCACTTCACCTTTCTCACCCAGCACGAAGCGGTAGTCAGGGCGGTCTTTGAACACCAGGGCATGAGTCTGACGCCATTCGGCACGGCGCAGGCACAGGGTGTGCAGCAGACGGATCTGCTGGGCGATGGCGTCGTTCTGCGGCTGCCAGCTGCCGTTATTCTCCAGCCAGTCGGACACATCGTCATACGCCAGTTTGGCCTGCGACTTGATGTAGGCGCTGAAGAAGTGGATGTCGTCGCTGATGGCACCGGCTTTGTCAACGATCATGCGGCACGCCAGCACCGGACGGATTTCGTCAGGGCGCAGGGAGCAGAGATCGTCGGACAACTCGCGCGGCAGCATCGGGATGTTGAAGCCCGGCAGGTAGTTGGTGAACGCGCGCACTTTGGCGGCGTTGTCCAGCGCGCTGCCTTCGCGAACCCAGGCAGTAGGATCGGCGATCGCCACCGTCAGCTGTAAACGCTCGTCATCAAGCATTTCAGCGAACAGGGCATCATCCATATCTTCGGTGCTGGCGCTGTCGATGGTTACGAATTCGAGCGCCGTTAAATCTTCGCGCACCAGGCCTTCGTCCTGCATCTCGGTCGCAACACCTTCCGGCGCTTCGCGTTCCAGATTATGGCGGGCGAGGGTAACCCACCACGGCACGAAGTGGTCTTCGCTGTAGGTAATGAACTGGGTCAGTTCGGCATAGAAGCCACGATCGCCTTTCAGCGGATGGCGACGCATTTCGGCTACGGCCCAGTCGCCTTCCCTGAAATCATGCGCAACACCGCGCTCGGCGCGGCAGGGAATGGCATCACGCAGCAGCGGATGGTCCGGCACGATGGAGAGACGATCGTCTTTTTTCTGTACCCGGCCCACAAAGCGGGTCAGGAACGGTTCAATCAGCGCTTCCGGCTCGGCGGATTCGCGATCTTTATCGGTGTGGATCACGGCGGAGATACGGTCGCCGTGCATCACTTTTTTCATTTGCGGCGGCGGAATGAAGTAGCTTTTTTGTGCGTCTACTTCCAGAAAGCCGAAGCCTTTTTCGGTGCCTTTCACCACGCCTTCAGCGCGCGGTGTTTGAGAATGCAGTTGCTGTTTAAGCTGCGCAAGCAGCGGGTTGTCCTGAAACATAGTGTTCTATTTTCGTGGCCAAAAGAGCGGCTGACAGTTTTACGCGATTCCGCCTGTTGCAGCAAGCGCTCTTTCAGGCAGGGCCGGTTGCCGTCTGGCCTGGCAGCGCATCGCCAAGACCCATTTTTAACCGGTTCAGCCAGCCGCACAGCGCGGTCAGACTGAGCAAACGCAGCGCCTCATCGCGGCTGAAGCCCGCCTCCAGCACCGGGGTAAACTGCGCAGCGCTGAAGCGGTCCGGACTGCGGGTCAGCACCTGCGCCGCCTGAACCAGCGCGCGCTCCTCAGGGTGATTGTGGCTCCAGGCCAGCAGCGCCCGCTCGCCGTTGCGTACCGCGTCGGGCAGCGCGCTGTCGGTAACCTCCCGGGAGAGACGATGGAAACAGTGGCTGCTGCCGTTGATACGTGCGCTGACCAGGCCAAGCAGCGGCGCGTGCTGTCCGCTGAACAGCGCCTCTACCAGCGTGGCCAGCAGCAGCAGGGCGTTTTCATCTTCAATTAGCCCGTCTGCGATCGGCTCAAGCACCGGTACGCGACGTACCTGGTCCAGCACCTCGCGCTGGGCGGGGCGCAGATAGCCAGCCAGAGGCAATGGAATGTCCGCTTGCCAGTCAGCTTCAGGTGCGGCAAAACGTTCGCCGGGCGCGTCCTGCTGGCTATCAATACCCGGCAGCCAGCGCGCCGGCTGACCGTTAATAGCCTGCAGCACGGCAACAACGCGCGCCTGGAAGCCAACGAAGCCGATAATGTGATTAAAGGTGACGCGGTCACTTTCTGTCAGGCCAACCTCGCTGAGCTGGGAGCGACAGCGGGCATCAATCAGCGTCGGCGAGCTGGCAAGCTGGCGCGCATACTGGGTGATCTGCGCCAGCCGCTGGTTGCTTTCTCTCGAGGAATCCGGCCCCGGCAGCGGAGCCAGCCGGGCGGCATAATGGTTACACAGCCGCTGTACGCCAAACACCTGCGCCACGGTCAGGGCCGTGCTCAGCCGGTCGTAACAGCTCAGCGTGGCGAGGCGGGAGGTTTCAAGGGTATCGGGTAGCAGATGGTGGCTTTCGGCGCGGGCGGCATCGAGCCAGGCGCGGTGGGTGCGCAGGCAGGCGTCGGGCACCACGAGGTCAAGCAGAAAACGGTCATTTACGCGGGCGGCTTCCGGAACCAGCGGCTGTACATCGGCCTGGCAGGTCCGTGCCTGAGTTTCATGATACCAGTGGCTTTTGCCGGAGAAGCGGCGTTGTTCCATGGTCTTTCCTTGGTCTGTGAGAGCAATCCGCCGCAACACCGCGTCGCGAGGGATCCTGTTGAGGTTATCCTGGCGTAACGGGCAGACGTGACCAAAGACTGTTCGGTGATAATAAATAGCGGAAAAGCATAACCGGATAAAAAACCCGGCGAGCAGGCAATAAAAAAGGTGGAGAGCGCAGCGCTGTCCACCTTTTGCCGGTTGCCCTCAGCGGGCAGCGGAATTATTTCAGTTCCAGCTCGTTCATCGCGGCGATGCTGAAGCCGCCGTCAACGTGAACCACTTCACCGGAGATACCGGCAGAGAGGTCGGAGCACAGGAAGGCCGCGGAGTTACCCACGTCTTCGATGGTGACGGTGCGACGGATCGGGGTGACCGCTTCGCAGTGCGCCAGCATTTTACGGAAATCTTTGATACCGGAAGCGGCCAGAGTACGGATCGGACCGGCGGAGATACCGTTCACGCGGATGCCTTCCGGACCCATCGCGTTCGCCATGTAGCGCACGTTAGCTTCCAGAGACGCTTTCGCCAGACCCATCACGTTGTAGTTCGGGATCGCGCGCTCAGCACCCAGGTAGGAGAGCGTCAGCAGGGCAGAGCCCGGATTCAGCATCGTGCGGCAGGCTTTTGCCAGCGCAACGAAGCTGTAAGAGCTGATGTCGTGTGCAATTTTGAAGCCATCGCGGGTTACGGCATTAACATAGTCGCCGTCCAGCTGGTCGCCCGGTGCGAAACCGATTGAGTGTACGAAGCCGTCGAATTTTGGCCATACTTTCTCAAGCTCGGTGAACAGGCCTTCGATGCTGGCATCTTCCGCAACGTCACAAGGCAGCACGATGCTGGAACCCAGTTGAGCGGCAAACTCTTCCACGCGGCCTTTCAGTTTGTCGTTCTGGTAGGTGAACGCCAGTTCAGCCCCTTCACGCTGCATCGCTTGCGCGATACCGTAGGCGATGGAAAGTTTGCTGGCGACGCCAGTCACCAGAATGCGCTTACCGGTAAGAAAACCCATAGCTTTGATCCTTATCATATTGTTGTGGCGGCAGGTGAATAAGCCGCTGCCGTCGTTAAATCGCGGGGATTCTAGCACGTCTCTGAGAATCCGTTAATCCGACCACTCCAGTTATCACTTCGTAAGCCCGCTAAGCGGAGAGGCATTCCGTGGAGTTACTTGTCTTTGCGCCACGCATCGGCCGTCAGCGCTTCACCAAAATGCCCGGCAATCAGGCGCTTCGTCAGCTCGTGCAGCGGTGACGCAAGCACGTCGGCGGTGCTGCCGCGCTCCACCACTTCACCCTGATGCATCACCATCACCTGATCGCTGATGTGCTTCATCATGCCGATATGCTGGGTCACGTAAATATAAGAGATACCCTGTTTTTCCTGTAATTCCAGCATCAGGTTAATTAACTGCGAACGCATCGACATATCCAGCGAGGCCAGCGCTTCGTCGGCGATAATCACTTTCGGGCGCAGGATCAGCGCCCTGGCCAGTCCGAGGCGCTGCTTCTGGCCCGGTGCCATCATGTGCGGATAGTAGCTGGCGTAGTCGGGCAGCAGGCCGACCATGCGCAGCGTCTCGTTGATGCGCGCGCGCCGCGATTCGGGGTCGAGATCGGTATTGAGACGCAGCGGGAAATCAAGGATCTGCGACACGCGCTGGCGCGGGTTGAGCGAGGTGGACGGGTCCTGAAAAATCATGCGGATGCGCTGGCTGCGGAACGAATAGTCGCCGTAGCGCATCGGGTGATCGTCAATCACCAGCTCGCCGGTGGTGGGCTCCACCATACCGGCCAGCATTTTCGCCAGCGTTGATTTTCCCGAGCCGTTCTCACCGATGATCGCCAGCGTCTGGCGCTCGCGCAGGGTGAAACTGAGCGGCTTTACCGCCTCCACGGTCTGGCGATGGAACCAGCCGGTGCGGTAGCGAAAGGTTTTACTCAGGTTGCGGACCTGAAGCAGGGTTTCAACCATTTCACTCTCTCTCCATGTTCAGCGGGAAATGGCAGGCGAAAAGATGATTTTTCGGCCCGTCCAGGCGTGGCGTGATGATGCATTCCCGCTGCGCATAAGGGCAACGCGGGCCGAGGCGACAGCCGATGGGCAACTGCTCCAGCAGGGGAATTGACCCCGGCAGGGTGTTGAGCCGGCTTTTATGTGGCATCGCGCTGCCAAAATCCGGAATAGCGCGGATCAGCGCCTGGGTATACGGGTGATGTGGAGCAGAAACCAGCTGTTCACTCGGCGCGGTTTCCACCGTTTGCCCGCAGTACATCACGTTAATGCGGTCGGCCCACTGGCTCAGCATCTGTAAATCGTGGCTGATGAGCAAAATAGTGGTGTTGTTATTCTGGTTGAGGCGGCTCAGCAGGCGGAAAATCTGCGCCTGGGTCGTCGGCTCCATCGCGTTGGTCGGCTCATCGGCGATCACCAGCCGCGGCTGGTTGGCCAGCGCGATGGCGATCATCACCTTCTGGCATTCCCCCTCGGTCAGCTCATAGGGGAAGCTGTGCATCGCGTCTTTATGATCTTTGATGCCGACGCGGTGCAGCAGCTCAATGGCCCGCTGTTTACGCCAGCCGACGCGCTGCCACCAGCGGCCTTTGTAGGTCCAGCCGGGAATGTTCTGCATCAGCTGACGCCCAATGCGCTCGGAGGGATCGAGACAGGACTGCGGCTCCTGGAAAATCATCGATACGTTATGGCCCACCAGCTTGCGGCGCTCGCGGGCGCTCAGGCGCAGCAGGTCAATATCGTTGAAGCGCATACGGTCGGCGGTAATGCGCCAGTTATCTTTGGTCACGCCACAGATAGCTTTGGCGATCAGGCTCTTACCCGAGCCGGATTCACCCACCAGGCCGCGAATTTCCCCTTCGCTGAGGGTCATACTCACGCGATCCACGGCTTTCACCCACTGGTCGCCAGCTTTAATCTCAATGGTCAGGTTACGAATATCCAGTAAAGGCATTATTCCACCCCCGCAACAATCGCGCGGCGAACGCCGTCGCCCAGCAAATTGACCAGCAGCACGCTGATCATGATCGCCGCGCCCGGCAGCATCACGGTCCAGGGCGCGACGTAAATAAGTTCCAGCGCATCACCCAGCATCGCGCCCCATTCCGGTGAGGGCAGCTGTGCGCCAAGATCGAGGAATCCGAGCGCAGCGATATCGAGGATCGCCATCGACAGCGCGCGGGTGATTTCCGTTACCAGTATCGGGGTGGTGTTGGGCAGTACGGCAAACCACAGAATATTCAGGGTGGTGGCCCCGTCGAGGCGCGCCGCGACCACGTACTCTTTTTCCAGCTCGTCGTGCACCATGCTGTAGACCGAGCGCACCATGCGCGGCAGCAGCGCCAGCCACACCGCAAACATGGCGTGGGAGAGCTGCGGCCCGGCGAATGCCACCACGATAATCGCCAGCAGCAGCGACGGTATAGAGAGCAGGGTGTCCAGTACGTGATTGAGCACCGCCGAGCGCAGGCCGTGGGTCGCGCCCGCGATAACCCCGAGGATCAGACCGAACACCGACGCGGCGAGGGTCACCACAAACGCACCGCCAACCGTCGGAGCCGCACCGCTCAGCAGGCGGCTCAGCACATCGCGACCGAGATCGTCGGTGCCGAGGAAGAACGACACATCGCCGTAGCGCGACCAGGAGGGCGGCATCAGCTGGAAACCGAGGAACTGCTGATCCAGCCCGTAAGGGGCAAACAGCGAGCCGAAAATACACAGCAGCGCCAGCGCACCGCAGCCGTAGAGGCCGATCATCGCCGTCGCGTCGCCATAAAATTTGCGCCACGCGGTGCGCAGCGCGCCCGGCGGGCGTTTCTCGCGGTAGACGCTATCGTAAGGCATACCATTCCTTATGCTTCAATGGGTTCGCCAGTGCGCCCACAATATCGGATATCACGTTAACAATGATCACCAGCGCGCCGATGACCATCACGCCCGCCGAGATCGCGGCGTAGTCCTGCTGGCGAATGGCGTTGATCAGCCAGCGGCCGAGGCCCGGCCAGCTGAACACCATCTCGGTGATCATCGCCAGCGTCAGCATGGTGGAGAACTGCAGGCCCAGACGCGGGATCACCGGCGGCAGGGCGTTGTGCAGCATATGGCGGCGCAGAATGGTGAAGCGCGACAGGCCACGCGTCGCCGCCGCCTTGATGTAGTTCTGGTCCACCACGTCGATGGTGCTGAGACGCATCAGGCGGATCACTTCGGTCGTGGGTGCCACCGCCAGCGTCGCCACCGGCAGCACCATGTGGCGCAGGGCGCTTATTATCATTTCGTCACGCCACGGCGAGTCAGACAGCCAGGCATCCACCAGCGCCAGCCCGGTGACCGGCTGCACTTCGTAGAGCAGGTCGAACCGCCCGGACACCGGCAGCCAGCCGAGGGTCAGCGAGAAAAACAGCGTAAACAGCAGCGCCAGCCAGAACACCGGAATGGAGAAGCCGACCAGCGCCAGGCCGCTGATAAAGCGGTCCTGCCACTTATTGCGCATGATGCCGGCCATCATCCCGACCGGAATGCCAATCAGCAGCGCCAGAGCAAACGCCAGCACGCACAGCTCCATAGTGGCCGGGAAAACTTCGGCGAGCTGCTGGGTGATGAGCTGCCCGTTGATGCTCGAGACGCCGAAATCCCAGTGCAGCAGGCTGGTAAACCAGAACAGCCAGGCGTTCCACAGCGACGCGCCCTGCAGCGGGGCATGCGGCGTGAAGTAGCTCAGGCTGAAGCCGACAAACGAGAGCAGAAACAGAGTGATCAGCAGCAGCAACAGGCGGCGCAGGGTAAAGATAATCATGGTTTTTTATCTCCGGCGTCGTCACGCGACACGCCCGCAAATGACGCATTGCCAAACGGGCTGAGTACCAGCCCTTTGATATCCGCGCGGTGCGCCTGCAGGCGCAGGGAGGAGGCGAGCGGCAGCACCGGCAGCTCGCGCGCCAGGATTTTTTGCGCCTGGTTATAGGCTTCGATACGCGAGGCCAGCTGCTGGGAATCCAGGGCATTGCGCAACACGCCGTCGAACTCGCTGCTGCACCAGTGGGCGTAGTTAGTCTGGGAGCGGATCGCCGCGCAGCTCAGCAGTGGGCGGAAGAAGCTGTCCGGATCGTTACTGTCGGTTGACCAGCCCGCCAGCGTCAGATCGTGGTCCATATCCATCAGGCGCGCTTCCTGGAAGCGCCCCTCAACCGGCACGATCACCACGTTAACCCCAATCTGCGCCATGTCGGCCTGGATCAGCTCGGCGGTTTTCAGCGGGCTTGGGTTCCAGGCCTGGGAGCTGGTGGGCACCCACAGCTGCAACGTCATATTTTCCAGCCCCAGCGCCTTTAACTGCGCCCGGGCTTTTGCCGGGTTGTATTCAGTGATCGCCGATTCATTGTCATAGGCCCAGGAGGCGCGCGGCAGAATCGAGGCGGCGGTTTCCGCGGTGCCGTAATAGATGGACTGCATCAGACGCTCGTTGTTGATCGCCAGCGCCAGCGCATGGCGTACCGCCGGGTTATTCATCGGCGCTTTATTGGTATTGAAGGCCAGGTAGGCGATGTTCATTCCGGGGCGCAGCGTCATGCGCAGGCGCGGATCGTCGCGCATCACCGTCAGCTGGCTCGCCGCAGGCCAGGCCAGCACGTCGCATTCGCCGGTCAGCAGCTTGGAGAGACGGCCGGTGCCGCCGGAGCCGAGATCCACCACTACCTGCGGCATCAGCGGCACGCCGCGCCAGTAGCGATGATTACGCTGCAGGCGAATGTACTGCCCGGCGCGGTACTCACCCAGCAGGAACGGCCCGGTGCCGACCGGTTCGCGGTCAAACTGCTCCTGACGGTCAGCCGCGGCCAGACGATCGGCGTATTCAGCTGACATCACCGAGGCGTAATGGGTCGCCAGATGCCAGAGGAAGGAGGCATCCGGGCGCGCGAGGCGGAACTCTACGGTGCGGCTGTTGATCTTGCGCACGCTTTTCACCGTGTCGGCAAACTGCAGGCTATCGAAATAGGGGAAGCTGTTGCCGTTGATGTTGTGCCACGGATGTGAGCGGTCAAAGATGCGCTGGAAGGTAAACACCACATCGTCAGCATTCAGCGCGCGCCCGGGGGTAAACCAGGCGGTGGTCTGAAACTGCACGCCGCTGCGCAGGTGAAAACGGTAGGTAGCCCCGTGATCCAGCACCTCCCAGCTTTCCGCCAGCTCCGGCACCAGCCGGTAGGTGTAGGGATCCACATCCAGCAGGCGATCGTAGATCTGCGCCGCAAGGGTATCCACGGTCAGCCCGCTGCTCGCTTTTTGCGGATTGAAGGTATTAACCTGCCCGTTCACACAATACACAAACCCGCTCTGGCGAATATCGGCGTGCGGCAGGACAGGCGCGGCCTGTGCCTGAGCAGCCAAAAAGCCGAGCGACATCAGCAGGGAAGAGAGAATTACGCGCATAGATTTTGAGTTTTTAAGACGAATAGCCAAAGTGTATCGCACTTAGGCCCGCTGCGTAAAAATCTCTGCCGTCAGAAGGGGAAAAGCGGCTGTTTCGCGGCGGGCTGCGCAGATTTTCAGCGGATATCATGCTTTTTAAGCAGCGCCCGCAGCTGGTGATAGGTCAATCCCAGCAGTTCGGCGGCGCGTTTTTGATGGTATTTTGCCTGGGTCAGCGCCTTGCGCAGCAGGGCAGATTCCTGGTGGGTCTGCCAGCCACGCAGATCGAGCGGCAGCCCGGGCAGATCGCTGTCAGCCGCAGGGGCATCAGCGGCGGCGGGGCGCAGGAACGGGTCGAGGATCACGTTATCCACCGGCTCGTCGCTGCTGCCGTGCCGGTATACCGAGCGCTCCACCACGTTTTTCAGCTCGCGAATATTTCCCGGCCAGCCATAGTTAAGCAGCATCTCCTGCGCCGCCGGGGTGAACCCCGGAAACAACGGCAGACCCAGCTCGCGGCACATCTGAATCGCAAACTGATCCGCCAGCAGCATGATGTCGGTGCGGCGCTCGCGCAGCGGCGGCAGGTTTACCACGTCGAAGGCGAGGCGGTCGAGCAGGTCGGCGCGGAATTTACCCTCCTGCACCAGGCCCGGCAGATCGGCGTTGGTGGCGCACACCAGCCGGACATTCACCTGCAGTGGCTGGCTGCCGCCGACGCGCTCCAGCTCTCCGTATTCAATGACGCGCAGCAATTTTTCCTGTACCAGCATCGGGGCGGTCGCCAGCTCATCGAGGAACAGCGTGCCGCCGTCAGCGCGTTCAAAACGGCCAGGATGGCGTTTCTGCGCCCCGGTAAAGGCCCCGGCCTCATGACCAAACAGTTCGCTATCGAGCAGGTTTTCATTCAGCGCCGCGCAGTTGAGCGAGATAAACGGTGCCTGCCAGCGTCCTGACAGGTAGTGCAGGCGGTTAGCAATCAGCTCTTTCCCGGTGCCGCGCTCGCCGATCACCAGCACCGGCTTATTGAGCGGCGCGAGGCGGGACACCTGCTCCAGCACATCAATAAAGCTGTTGGCCTCGCCGATGAGGGTCTCTTTTTGTTCACTCATGATGAAATTAACCATTTGTTGGTGAATATCGCTAAGCAATCATAGCGCAAAAAACAGGCTTTAGCCGCTATATCCCGTTAAATCAGGTAATTGCAAAACTGGCACGATAATTGGATTACCTTATCCAGACGGGCTCAGCCCATCCCATAACCGGAGGATTTATTCATGGGTATTTTTTCGCGCTTTGCTGACATCGTAAACGCCAACATCAATTCACTGCTTGAGAAAGCAGAAGATCCGCAGAAGTTAGTGCGTCTGATGATTCAGGAAATGGAAGACACGCTGGTGGAAGTACGCTCCACCTCAGCCCGCGCGCTGGCCGAGAAAAAACAGCTGGCACGCCGCATCGAGCAGGCGACCGCTCAGCAGGCCGAGTGGCAGGAAAAAGCAGAGCTGGCGCTGCGTAAAGAGAAAGACGACCTGGCCCGCGCTGCGCTTATCGAAAAACAGAAGCTCACCGACCTGATCAAGGTACTGGAAGACGAAGCTGCCCAGGTTGACGACACCCTGGCACGTATGAAAACGGAAATCGGCGAGCTGGAAAACAAGCTGTCTGAAACCCGCGCGCGTCAGCAGGCGCTGACCCTGCGTCACCAGGCGGCCTCGTCGTCGCGTGATGTGCGTCGCCAGCTCGACAGCGGTAAAATTGATGAAGCGATGGCGCGTTTTGAATCGTTCGAGCGTCGCATTGACCACATGGAAGCGGAAGCTGAAAGCCAGCGCTTTGGCAAACAGAAAGGCCTGGACCAGCAGTTTGCTGACCTTAAAGCGGACGATGAAATCAGCGCCCAGCTCGAAGCGCTGCGCGCTAAAGTCCAGCGCGACGGTCAATAATAAAAATGGCGGCGCCCGAGCGCGCCGCGACATCAGACGTAAGGAGTACACATGAGCGCCCTATTTCTTGCCATTCCGCTGACGATTTTCGTGCTGTTTGTCGCGCCCATTTGGCTGTGGCTGCACTACAGCAACCGCTCGTCGCGGGGTGCAGAGCTGAGCCAGAGCGAGCAGCAGCGTTTAGCCGCGCTGACTGAAGAGTCCCGCCGTATGCGCGAGCGCATTCAGGCGCTGGAGCAGATCCTTGATGCTGAACATCCGAACTGGAGGAACCCGTCATGACACGCACTTTTGCAGGACGTAAGCTGTGGCGGATCCCGCAGCAGGGAATGGTGAAAGGCGTTTGCGCGGGTATCGCTCATTATCTTGATGTACCGGTGAAACTGGTCCGGGTCATCACCGTGCTGTCGCTGTTCTTTGGGCTGTTTTTCTTTGTACTGCTCGCCTATATCGCGCTGACCTTTGTGCTTGACCCGATGCCCGCCGGGGCGGAGGAGGGCGAGGTAAGCCCGGACAGCCGCGAACTGCTGAACGCAGTGGACCAGCAGCTTGCTGCCGGAGAGGAGCGTCTGCGCGCGATGGAGCGCTACGTCACCTCCGATGCTTTCTCGCTGCGCAGCCGTTTCCGTCAGCTTTAATATCAGGTTGGGGGCCGCGCCCCCATCAGAAGAGGTCACCATGAATCAGGCGTCAAAATTAAATCGCGCGACTACCCGCGCAAAACCGGTCCTGAAGTTTGCCGGTAAGATGGTGCTGCTGACCGCGCTGCGCTATGGCCCTGCCGGGGTCGCAGGCTGGGCGGTGAAGTCGGTAGCACGCCGTCCGGCGAAAATGCTGCTGGCGTTTGCGCTGGAGCCGCTGCTTAAAAAGCTGGCTACCAAATTCAGCACCCGTTATCTGCAAAAACGCCCGCCGGTCTCCCGCTAAGTGCTGCGCTTCGGCGCAGCCGTCTGATTTAAATTTGAGTTAGTTCACATTTAAAGATTCTGATCCCTTTCGTTACCTTATTTTCAGCTTTCTCGCTCTCCCGCTGCGTTGACAGAATAAAGTGCCGGGAGTAGTCTCGCCATCCGTGGGACCGCTACCATGAGAAAGGAAGCTATGCAGAAAATAACTGATTTACTCACTCGTATTTATGGTGATGCCTTTAATGAAGGGCATCTCATGACGCTGCAAAATAATATCGGATGCTGCCGCCGGGAAATATCCAGAGCGCGCAAGCCGGGCTGGGATGAAAATGATGTGGTATTGATTGCCTATGCCGATCAATTTTCTCATTCCGATGAGGTTCGGTTAAAAACCTTCGAGCGCATCTGGGCGCGCTGGCTAAATTCGCATTTTTCGCATTTACATCTGCTGCCGTTTTATCCCTGGTCCTCAGACGATGGCTTTTCGGTTATTGATTATCATCGGGTCGATCCGGTTGCCGGAGACTGGACAGATATTTCCCGCCTGAATAAATCAACCCGTTTAATGTTCGATTATGTCTGTAATCATATTTCCGCCCGCAGCGACTGGTTCACCGGTTATTTAGCCTGCGATGCCCGGTACGATAATTTCTTTATTGATGTTGACCCGGCGACCGACCTGTCTGCGGTAACGCGACCGCGCGCGCTGCCGCTGCTGTCACCGTTCACCGATGCGCAAGGGCAATCGCGTCATCTGTGGACCACCTTCAGCGACGATCAGATTGACCTGAACTATGAAAACCCGCAGGTGCTGCTGGCGATGGTGGATGTGCTGCTGCACTACCTGCGCGAGGGGGCAGAGTACGTGCGGCTGGACGCCGTGGGCTATATGTGGAAAACCCCCGGCACCCGCTGCATTCACCTGGAGAAGACCCATCTGCTGGTGAAGCTGTTCCGCGCCATCGTTGACCATGTGGCCCCCGGTACGCTGATTATCACCGAAACCAACGTGCCGCATCAGGACAACATCAGCTATCTCGGCAACGGCCATGACGAAGCGCACATGGTGTATCAGTTCACGCTGCCGCCGCTGGTGCTGCATGCGATACATACCGGCACGGTCGAAACCCTGTGCGACTGGGCGCAGACTCTGCAGCCGGTGTCGTCGCACACCACCTGGTTTAACTTCCTTGCCTCCCATGACGGCATCGGGTTGAATCCGCTGCGCGGTATTTTACCCGAAGAGGATATTCTGGCACTGGTCGAGGTACTGCAACAGCAGGGCGCGCTGGTGAACTGGAAAAATAATCCCGACGGCAGCCGCAGCCCGTATGAAATAAACGTCACCTATATGGATGCACTCAGCGCGCGCGACAGCAGTAATAAGCAGCGGCTGGAACGTTTTATTATGGCCCATGCGCTACTGCTGTCATTCCCTGGCGTGCCGGCCATCTATATTCAGAGTATTCTCGGGGCGCGTAATGATTATGATGGCGTGCAGCGGCTCGGTTATAACCGCGCAATTAACCGCCGAAAATATGCCGAGGAGGAAATAACCGCCATGCTCGGCAGTAGCGATACGCTTAATTATCAGGTGTATCAGCAGCTCACCCGGCTTATTGCTCTGCGCCGCGCTAATCCTGCGTTTCATCCTGATAGCGCATTTACTATCGAGGCGGTGGGCGTTTCGGTTATCGCGATAACCCGCGAGGCAAATAATGGCGAAACGCTGGTTGCGCTGTTTAATCTCGGCGAGACGCCGCATTATTTCGAACTGCCGCCGGGGAATTACCATGAATTAATTACTGCCACCACGCTAATGACCCCGGAGGTGATTATCAAACCGTGGCAGGTTATGTGGCTTCGCCAACAGTAAAGGGAAATTACCATGATAAATAAACGCGTTGTGCTGTTATCAGCACTGGTTGCCTGCGCCCTGATGACAGGCTGCAACGACGATAAAACCTCCGCAGTGACGATCGAGTTTATGCACTCGTCGGTGGAGCAGGAGCGTCAGGCGGTGATTACCCGGCTGATTGCGCAGTTTGAGCAGCAGAACCCCGGCGTAACGGTGAAGCAGGTGCCGGTGGAAGAGGATGCCTATAACACCAAGGTGATCACGCTGGCGCAAACCGGTGCGCTGCCGGAGGTGATTGAAGTCAGCCACGATTACGCCAAGGTGATGGACAAGGAGCAGATGGTGGATCGTGACGCTATCGGTCGCGTTATCACCAGCATGGGTGCGCAGCAGTTCTACGACGGCGTGCTGCGCATTGTGCGCACCGAGGATGGTACTGCCTGGACCGGGGTGCCGATCAGCGCCTGGATCCAGGGCGTCTGGTATCACAAGTCCGCATTCGAACAGGCAGGTCTGAGCGCCCCGCAGAACTGGCAGCAGTTGCTGGATGCCGCCCGGACCCTGAACCAACCGGCGCAGAAAAAGTATGGCATTGCGCTGCCCACCGCGGAAAGCGTGATCACCGAACAGGCGTTCTCGCAGTTCGCACTCTCCAACAATGCCAACGTGTTCAACGCGGCGGGGGACATTACCGTCGATACCCCGGAGATGCGCAGCGCGCTGGACTACTACCGCCAGCTCTCCGCTTTCACCATGCCCGGCTCTAACGACGTGATGGAAGTGAAAGACGCCTTTATGAATGGCACCAGCGCAATGGCGATCTACTCCACCTATATCCTGCCGGCGGTATTCAAAGAGGGCAGCCCGCAGGAGATAGGCTTTGCAGTACCGACTGAAAAATCCTCAGCGGTATATGGCACCGTTACCTCGCTGACCATCACCGCCGGGCAGTCGGAGCAGGAAACCGCCGCGGCAGAGAAATTTGTGGCGTTTATCGAGCAGGGGCAGAGCGCCGCCGACTGGGTGCTGATGTCGCCGGGGGCGGCGCTGCCGGTGACCAAAGCGGTAAGCCAGACCGACGCCTATAAAAACAATACCGTGATCAAAGCCTTCGGCACCTTGCCGGCTGAGCTTATCGCGCAGTATCCCAACGTGAAGGTGTTTGGCTCGGTAGGGGATAAAAACTTCACCCGGATGGGCAACGTGACCGGCTCCGGGGTGCTGAACGCGATGGTGAACAACGTCACCGTTGGGCATCACGCCGTGGCCGACGCGCTGGCTGCCAGCCAGAAGCAGCTCGCCAGTACCATTGGTCAGCGCTAGCGCACAGGGAATCAGAATATGAAAAAGTGGTTCACGGGGCGGTCCGATATGCCGTTCGCCCTGTTACTTCTCGCCCCCAGCCTGGTGCTGCTGGGGGGGCTGGTGCTCTGGCCCGCGCTGTCGAATATCGAAATCAGCTTCCTGCGTTTACCGCTAAACCCGAGGTTGACGCCGCGTTTTGTCGGGCTGGATAACTACCTCAGTATCCTGACCGACAGAGGCTTCTGGCACGCGCTGTGGCTGACGTTCTGGTACACCGCGCTGGTGGTGCTCGGCAGTACGGCGCTGGGACTGGCGGTGGCGATCTTCTTTAACCGCGAGTTTCGCCTGCGCAAAACCGCGCGCTCGCTGGTGCTGCTCTCGTATGTCACACCCTCTATCTCGCTGGTGTTTGCCTGGAAATACATGTTCAACAACGGCTACGGCATCGTGAACTGGCTGGGCGTCGATCTGCTGCACCTGTACGACCACGCCCCGCTGTGGTTCGACAACCCCGGCAGCAGCTTTGTGCTGGTGGTGCTGTTCGCCATCTGGCGCTACTTCCCCTACGCCTTTATTTCGTTTCTGGCGATTTTGCAGACCATCGATAAGTCGCTGTACGAGGCTGCGGAGATGGACGGTGCCAATGCCTGGCAGCGGTTTCGCATCGTGACGCTGCCGGCGATCCTGCCGGTACTGGCCACGGTACTGACGCTGCGCGCCATCTGGATGTTCTACATGTTTGCCGATGTGTACCTGCTCACCAGCAAGGTCGATATCCTCGGCGTCTACCTCTATAAAACCGCGTTTGCTTTCAACGACCTCGGCAAAGCCGCTGCGATCTCGGTGGTGCTGTTCGTCATCATCTTTGCAGCGATCCTGCTCACCAGAAAACGGGTAAACCTCAATGGCAGCAAATAAACGTTCTCTTACGCGCATCGGGTTTTACAGCGGGCTGGTGGTGTTCCTGTTCGCTACGCTGTTGCCGTTCTTTGTGATGCTGATGACCTCCTTCAAAAGTCCGAAGGAGGCTATTTCGCGGCATCCGACGCTGCTGCCGCAGCACTGGACGCTGGAGCACTATCGGGACATTTTCGACCCGCTGATCTTTCCGTTCCTTACCTATTTTCGCAACAGCCTGGTGGTGTCGGTGATCGCCTCGGCGATCGCAGTGTTCATCGGCATTCTCGGTGCCTATGCGCTGTCGCGCCTGCGCTTCAAAGGGCGCGCCACCATCAACGCCAGCTTTTATACCGTGTACATGTTCTCAGGCATTTTGCTGGTGGTGCCGCTGTTCAAAATCATCACCGCGCTGGGTCTGTACGACACCGAACTGGCGCTGATCGTGACGATGGTGACCCAGACGCTGCCTACGGGGGTGTTCATGCTGAAAAGCTATTTCGACACCATCCCGGATGAGATCGAAGAAGCGGCAATGGTTGATGGCCTGAACCGGCTGCAAATCATCTTTTACATCACGGTGCCGCTGGCGATTTCCGGGCTGGTGTCGGTGTTTGTCTACTGCTTTATGGTGGCGTGGAACGACTATCTGTTCGCTTCCATTTTCCTCTCCAGCGCCAGCAACTTCACGCTGCCGGTCGGCCTGAACGCGCTGTTCAGTACGCCGGATTACGTCTGGGGTCGAATGATGGCGGCCTCGCTGGTGACCGCGCTGCCGGTGATTGTGATGTACGCGCTGTCCGAGCGTTTTATCAAAAGTGGTCTGACCGCCGGAGGCGTTAAGGGCTGAGGCGGCCATTGTTTAAGGAGAAATGATGAAGAAGTTAATTGCCACAGCACCGCGCGTGGCCGCGCTGGTGCAGTACGAGGATCGTCCTGTCGCGGCAGGGGAAGTGAAAATTCAGGTGCGGTTTGGCGCGCCGAAACACGGCACCGAAGTGGTGGACTTTCGCGCCGCCAGCCCGTTTATCGACGAAGAATTTAACAGCGAGTGGCAGCTGTTCCGCCCGCGCCCGGAGGGAACGGCGCGCGGCATTGAGTTTGGTAAATTCCAGCTCGGCAACATGGTGGTGGGAGATATCGTCGAAGTCGGCAAAGACGTCACCGAATACCGCATCGGCGAACGTGTCTGCACCTACGGCCCGTTGCAGGAGACGGTGATCGTCAACGGGATTAACAACTACAAGCTGCGCAAGATGCCGCAGGGGGCGCTGTGGCAGAACGCGGTGTGCTATGACCCGGCACAGTTCGCCATGAGCGGCGTGCGCGATGCCAACGTGCGCGTCGGCGACGTGGTGGTGGTGATTGGGCTGGGTGCTATCGGCCAGATTGCCATTCAGCTGGCGAAAAAAGCCGGCGCGGCGCTGGTGATTGGCGTGGATCCCATTGCTCACCGCGGCGACATCGCCCGTCGCCACGGGGCGGATGTCTGCCTGAACCCGATCGGCACCGATGTTGGTCTGGAGATCAAAACCCTCACCGGCAAGCAGGGGGCAGACAGCATCATTGAAACCAGCGGTCACAGCGATGCGCTGCAGTTCGCGCTGCGCGGTCTGGCCTATGGCGGCACCATCTCCTACGTGGCGTTCGCCAAGCCGTTTACCAGCCTCAATTTAGGGCGCGAGGCGCACTTCAACAACGCGAAGATTGTCTTCTCCCGCGCCTGCAGCGAGCCGAACCCGGATTATCCGCGCTGGAACCGCAAACGCATAGAAGACACCTGCTGGACGCTGCTGATGAACGGCTACCTCAACTGTGAAGATCTGATTGACCCTATCGTCAGCTTCGCCAGCAGCCCTGAAAGCTACATGAAGTACGTGGACCAGCACCCCGAGCTGAGTATCAAGATGGGTGTGACGTTTTAATCAAGGATGAAATGACCATGAAAATCGCAACGCAAAATCAGGCTTTTTTTCCGGAAAATATTCTGGAGAAGTTTCGCTATATCAAGGCAATGGGCTTTGACGGCTATGAAATCGACGGCAGGCTGCTGGTGGATCATCTCGATGAGGTCAAAGCAGCCATTAAAGAGACCGGATTACCGGTGACGACCGCCTGCGGCGGGTATGACGGCTGGATCGGCGATTTTATCGAAGAGCGTCGTCTCACGGGGCTGACGCACATCACCCGCATCCTTGAAGCGCTGGCGGAGGTGGGCGGCAAGGGCATTGTGGTGCCGGCGGCCTGGGGGATGTTTACGTTCCGTTTGCCACCGATGACCGCGCCGCGCAGCCTGGCCGGGGATCGCAAGGCGGTGAGCGACTCGCTGCGCTATCTGGATCAGGTGGCTGCACGCACCGGCACCACGGTGTTTCTCGAACCGCTGAACCGCTACCAGGATCACATGATCAACACCCTGGCGGATGCGCGTCGCTACATTGAAGAAGGCGGGCTGCAGCAGGTAAAAATCATCGGCGATTTCTACCACATGAATATTGAAGAGGACAGCATCGCCGGGGCGCTGCATGCCAACCGCGACCTGCTGGGCCACGTCCATATCGCTGACAACCATCGCTACCAGCCGGGCAGCGGCGCGCTCGACTTCCACGCGCTGTTTGACCAGCTGCGCCACGACGGCTACAGCGGCTATGTGGTCTACGAGTGCCGCATTCGCGCGGACGATCCGGCGCAGGCGTACCGCCAGTCGCTGGCTTATCTACGTGACTGCTGAGAGGCCGCGAGCACATGAATGCAACCCCATCGTCCCCGCTTCGCGTGGCGATAATCGGCGCCGGACAGGTCGCTGACAAGGTGCATGCCGCGTACTACCGCACCCGCGACGATCTGCAGATGGTCGCGGTGTGTGACAGTAGCGAAGCCCAGGCGCAGCAGTTCGCCGGGCGCTACGGTATTCCCCTGGCCTGCACCGACGTGCAGGCAATGCTCGCAACGGCGCGTCCCGATGTGGTCAGCGTCTGTTCCCCTAATCGTTTTCACTATGAACACGTCATGCAGGCGCTGGCCGCCGGCTGTCACGTAATGTGCGAAAAGCCGCCGGCGATGACCGTTGAGGAAGCGGATACCATGCGCCGCGCGGCACGCCATGCCGGACGCGTGCTGGCCTATGATTTTCACCACCGGTTCGCGCTCGATGCCCGGCTGCTGCGCGAGCAGGTGCAGGCGGGCGTGCTGGGTGAAGTGTATGTCACCACCGCCAGAGCGCTGCGCCGCTGCGGGGTGCCGGGCTGGGGCGTGTTTACCAGCAAAACCCTCTCCGGCGGCGGGCCACTGATCGATATCGGTATTCATATGCTGGATGCCGCCATGTACGTGCTGGGATTTCCGGCGGTGCGTCGCGTCAGCGCTCACAGTTTTCAACGCATCGGTAACTGCAAAAGCAGCGGCCAGTTTGGCGTCTGGGACCCGGCGACCTACAGCGTGGAAGATGCGGTATTCGCCACCATCGAGTTCCACAACGGCGGCATCCTGCGCCTTGATACCTCCTTCGCCCTCAACATTGCTCAACAGTCGATCATGAACGTCGAGTTTTGCGGCGAGCGCGCCGGGGCCACGCTGTTTCCGGCCCATGTCTATCAGGACGAAGACGGCAAGCTGGTGACCCTGTGCGCGCGCGAGACGGCGGACGACAATCGTCATCTGCGCAGTATGGAAGCGTTTATCGAACACGTGCAGGGCAAGCCGGTCACCATCGCCGACGCCGAGCAGGGTTTCATTATTCAACAACTGGTCAGTGCCATCTATGAGGCCGCGGAGAAAGGGACCTTCGTCGAACTATGAATACATTAACCTCGCTGATCCGTTCGCGTTTCGATCCGCACAGCCTGAACAAGGAGGCCACGCTGATGGCCGCCGGGAACGGCTACGCAGGGATCCGCGCGACCCATGAAGAGGATTACACGCTCCAGACCCGCGGCATGTACTGCGCGGGGTTTTACCACCGGGCTGGCGTGCAGGAGACCACGGAGCTGGTCAATCTGCCCGACGTGGTCGGTATGCAGATTGTTATTAACGGGGAGGTGTTCTCGCTGCTGAGCGGCACCGTACTGTCGCTGCGCCGCGAGCTTGATTTTGCCAGCGGTGAACTGAAGCGCGAGCTGATCTGGCTGGCCCCGGACGGGCAGCGTTTCGCCATTGACAGCCGCCGGTTTCTCAGCGCGCGCCAGCTGCCGTGTTTTGCGCAGCGGCTGTCGATAACCCCGCTCTCCGGGCCGGCGACCGTCAGCATCGTCACCGGTATTGATGCCACCCAGACCAACGCCGGGCGGCAGCATCTCGACGAAATGCAGGTCAGGGTGTTCGATCGCCGCTGGTTACAGGGGATCTACGCCACCCAGGACGGGGCGCACCAGCTGGCGATCACCAGCCACTGTCAGGTTTCCCGGGCGGAAAACGTCCGCTTCAGCGCCAAAAACCGCAGGCTGATGCAGCATATCAGCGCCAGCGTGGAGCGGGATGCCACCTTTACGCTGGAGAAAATCAGCTGGATCGCCGCCTGGCTCGACGGCAGCGGGCAGGGGAGCGACATCAGTCAGGATGGCATCGAACATCTGCAGGCGTGCGTGGCGCAGGGGTATGACGCTTTGCTGGAGGCCTCCGTGGCGGCCCGGGAACTGTACTGGCGTCGGAGCCGGGTGACCGTCAGCAGCCGCAATCCGGAAGACCAGCAGGCGCTGGATTTCGCCCTCTACCAGCTATTCGCCATGACCCCCTGTCACGACGCCCGCTCCAGCATCGCTGCCAAAGGCCTGACCGGGGAGGGCTACAAAGGCCACGTGTTCTGGGACACCGAAGTGTTTCTGCTGCCGTTTTTCCTGTTTACCCGTCCGGGCGTGGCGCGCCAGCTGCTGCGCTACCGCTGGTATAACCTTGCCGGGGCGCAGGAGAAAGCTGCGCGCAGCGGCTATGACGGGGCGCTGTTTCCCTGGGAGAGCGCCCGCAGCGGGCATGAGGAAACACCGCCCTTTGCCGCCATCAATATCCGTACCGGCGTGCGCCAGCGCGTGGCGTCGGCACTGGCGGAACACCACCTGGTTGCCGACATCGCCTGGGCGGTGGTGCAGTACTTCCAGGTGACGCAGGACGGCGATTTCATGACCCGCGAGGGGCTGGATCTGCTGCGCGAAACCGCGCTGTTCTGGCTGAGCCGCACCACCGAGGCCAACGGACGGCTCGAACTGCACGACGTTATCGGCCCGGATGAGTACACCGAGCACGTAAACAATAACGCCTTCACCAATCACATGGCGCACTACAACGTCGCCCAGGCGCTGCACTATCTGCGCGCGTGGCAGGCCTGTGATACCCAGTTTGAAGCCCGGGCGGAGGATTTTCTCACCCGACTCTGGCTCCCGCAGCCTGACGAGCAGGGCGTGATGGCGCAGGATGACAGCTTCATGGCGAAGCCCGCCATCGATCTGACGCGCTATCAGGCCGAGGCCGGCACCCAGGCCATTCTCCATGATTACTCCCGGGCGGAAGTGAACGAGATGCAGATCCTCAAGCAGGCCGATGTGGTGATGCTCGCGTATCTGCAACCGGGCGCGTTTACCGCCGCGCAGCTGGCGGCTAACCTGGCGTTTTACGAACCGCGGACCATTCACGACTCGTCGCTCAGCAAGGCGATTCACGGCATCGTGGCGGCGCGCTGCGGCGATGCCGAAAGCAGCTACCGCTTCTGGCGCGACGGGGCGCAGATCGATCTCGGCCCGGACCCGCACAGCTGCGATGACGGCATTCACGCCGCTGCCACCGGGGCGATCTGGCTGGGGGCCGTGCAGGGTTTTGCCGGGCTGTACGTCAGCGACGGCGAGCTGCGGCTGACGCCTTGTCTGCCTGAGCACTGGCAGGCCATCGACTTCCCGCTGGTCTGGCAGGGGCAGCGCCTGCAGTTTCACATTACGCACGACACGGTTGCTGTCAGTGCCGATAGCCGGTTGCCGCTCACCCTGTGGGGCAAGCCGGTGATCGTCACGGGGCAGCACATTTTCTATCGCCGGGACTTTTGCAGCAGCGAACCCGGGAGCGCTACCACGGAGGGCAGAGCATGACGTTTTCAGCGGTAATTTTCGATCTGGACGGGGTGATTACCGATACCGCACACCTGCATTTTGAGGCCTGGCAGGCCACCGCAGCCGGAATTGGCATCACCATCGATGTCGCGTTTAACGCCCGGCTGAAGGGGATAAGCCGCATGGACTCGCTGGAGCGCATCCTGCAACACGGCGGCATGGCGGCCCGCTATGACGCCGCCGCGCGCGCGCGCCTCGCGGCAGAGAAAAACGCCCGCTATGTCGAGCTGCTGGCCGGGCTGGACCAGCGGGCGATTTTACCCGGCATTGCTGCGCTGCTGGAGGCGCTGGCGCAGCGCGGTATCGCTGTCGGCCTGGCGTCGGTGTCGCTGAACGCCCCGGCGATCCTCGCCGCGCTGGGGTTGACGTCGCGCTTCAACTACTGCGCCGACGCCAGCCGGCTGCGGCGCGCTAAACCCGACCCGGAAATCTTTCTCACCGCCTGCGCCGGGTTACAGGTTGCCCCCGCGCAGGCGATAGGTATCGAGGATGCGCAGGCGGGCATTGATGCCATCAACGCCAGCGGCATGCGATCCGTGGGGATCGGCAGCGGTCTGCAGAACGCCGGACTGCTGCTGGACAGCACCGCCGAACTGAACGTGCCGCTGTTACAGGCATTCTGGTCAACCCAACCGCGCGCGGTCGCGCAGGTCAACTGAGGCAGGGACGATGGCTCAACTTTCGTTACAACACATTCAAAAAATCTACGACAACCAGGTTCATGTGGTGAAGGACTTCAGCCTGGAGATTGCGGACAAGGAGTTTATCGTGTTTGTCGGCCCGTCCGGCTGCGGTAAGTCCACCACGCTGCGCATGATTGCCGGGCTGGAGGCGATCAGCGGCGGCGAGCTGCTGATTGACGGCATCCGCATGAACGACGTGCCGGCGAAGTCGCGCAACATCGCTATGGTGTTTCAGAACTATGCGCTGTACCCGCACATGACGGTCTACGACAACATGGCGTTCGGGCTGAAAATGCAGAAGGTGGACCCGGCGGAAATAAATGAGCGCGTCACCTGGGCGGCACAGATCCTCGGCCTGAAAGAGTATCTGAAGCGTAAGCCCGGTGCGCTTTCCGGCGGCCAGCGTCAGCGGGTGGCGCTGGGGCGCGCCATTGTGCGTGAGGCGGGGGTCTTTCTGATGGATGAACCGCTCTCCAACCTTGATGCCAAACTGCGCGTGCAGATGCGCGCTGAAATCAGCCGGCTGCACAAGAAACTCAACACCACCATGATCTACGTCACCCACGATCAGACCGAAGCCATGACGATGGCAACGCGCATCGTGATCCTGAAGGACGGCATTATCCAGCAGGTAGGGGAGCCAAAAACGGTCTACAACGCGCCGGCGAATATGTTTGTCGCCGGGTTTATCGGCTCCCCGGCGATGAACTTCATCCGTGGGGCGATCGACGGCAGCGATTTTGTCACCGAAACCCTGCGGCTGCGCATCCCCGCCGATCGCCTGGCGTCCCTGCAGGCACAGCAATACCAGCGCAGGGCGGTGACCCTCGGCATTCGTCCGGAAGATATTCATACCGCGCAGGACGGGGCCGGAGACGCCGCGGCGCGCATTACCGTGGCCGAACTGACCGGGGCGGAATTTATGCTCTACGTCACCGTCGGCGGTCATGACATGGTGGTGCGCACCGGTGCCGACTGTGATTTTCAGGCAGATGACAGCGTGGCCGTCACCTTCGATATGACGAAGTGCCATTTCTTTGATACCGAAACCGAAGCTGCCATTCGCTAAAGATGTTGTTATCCCGGAGCCGCAAGGCTCCGTGTTGTTATTTGTTCTCTGTGTAAAAGGAAAGACATATGACTGTATCCGGAAAAATTACATCGCTGGTTATTTTACTTGCCGCCTGCAATATTGCGGGTGCGCAAACGTCCCCGTCGCCTGCTGCATGGCATTTCGATATCGGGGGCATGTATGAAATAGAAAACGTGGAAGGGCAAGGAGAGGACAGAGACGGGTTATATGAGCCCTCGCTCTATTTTAACGCGGCTTACGGTGACTGGACGCTGGGGATGACCCTGTATCAGGAAGGCCCGGCGGATTACGGTAATTTCACCCGCGGCGGTTATTTAAATCGCCCGGAGTTCCGCGTGCGCTATCAGTTTATCGATAATGACCAGGTCACCTTCGGCTTAACGGGTAACGTGCGTAATTACGGTTACCACTTTAAAGACGATCACGGTGCGCAAGCCGGCACGGCAAATACCCAGCGCTACGGGTTAACCCCTGACTGGAACATTAATTTTGATAAGCAGTGGAGCTTTAATGGCTGGCTGTCGCTTTATCAGTTTACTCACGATCTCGATGAGACGGGGTATTCCGACAGCCGTATTGAAGCAGAAACCGGCATCAAATATCAATTCAACCAGACGGTAGCGTTGAAAACCAATTACTACATCGAGCGAGGATTCAACCGGGACGAGAACCGCAATAACGGTGAGTTTTCCACCCAGGAGATGCGTATTTATCTGCCGATAGAAGTGGGCAGCGATACCTTTATGCCTTATACCCGCCTCACCCTCGACCGCTGGAGTAACTGGGACTGGAATACCGATCTCGATCGCGAGGGGCATAATTACAGCCGCATAGGCTTATTCTATGGACACGATTTTAACAACGGCCTGTCGATGTCGCTGGAATATGCGTATGAGTGGGAAGATCACGATGATAAACACAGCAGCGACGATCGCTTCCACTATGCCGGGATTGGGGTGAACTACGCGTTTTAAGTTGCCTGGGGAGCTGCGGCTCCCCACTGCGCGGGATCAGATCTGACGGGTGATATCCGTTGCGATCAGGCTGCGCTGCGGCGTCGGTTTTCCCTGCAGGCGGTCGAATAACAGCGCGCTGCTGCGATCGCCCAGCGTCTGGGTCGGGACATTAATGCCATAGGGCGCGGGATTGAGCATAAATGACAGCAGCTCATTGCTGTAGCCGACCACCATCAGCTCATCCGGAATCGTAATATCCAGCTGCGCCGCGACGCGGTAGATGCTCATTAGTTTCAGGCTGTCGGCAGCAAATATGGCATCGGGCCGTGAAGCACCAGCCAGTAATTTCTCCGCCGCTTCACAGGCGCTCTGCTGGGTATATCCACCATCAACGATGTAGTCGGGTATTTCTGCCCGCTGATGCAGGGCGAGCGCCTGCTTAAAACCGTTCAGCCGATCGACCGACACATGATAATCGAGCGGGGCATGCAGGCAGGCAATACGCTGGTGGCCGGCCTTGATTAATACTTCAGTGAGGGCAATGCTGTCGCGATAATTGTCGGTATCCACCGAGTAAATATGCTGATAATCCCCGCTGACGCGGCCAATAACCACCACCGGAACGCCATAGCGATCCAGCTCGCTAAAAAAGCGCTCGTCCGCCGGTGAGCTGAGCATAATAATGCCCTTAATCATTTTTTGCTTAATTTTGCTCAGGCATTTCTGCAAATCTTCGGCGCTGTTTTTTGACGTCTGCAAAATAACATCAAAGCCTTCGCGCTCGGCGCGAGCGGTAATAGCGTCCAGCACTTCGGAAAAGAAAGGATTACCGCTGGTGGTTTTGGTCGAGCGCGTGGAAATAACCATGATGGCATCGAACCCGGAGGAGGTTAACGCCCGCGCCAGCTTATTGGGCTGATAATTCAGCTCCGCTATCGCCTTTAATACCCGTTCGCGCGCCTCGTCAGAGATATTGGTCTGATTATTCAGTACCCGCGATACGGTGGATTTAGAGACGTTTGCCGCACGCGCAATATCATAAATAGTGGGTGACATAGAAACACGAAACTCCAGGATAACGCGACTGGCGGTCATCTTACTCAGCAGGCTTTGCACTGTCTATTAACGCGCAGGACTATTTTCATGTCTTGCCGGGATAATTGAATCTGCCGCTGCGCATCCCCATAACCTGATTAAGAAGCGGGGCAGCGCAGGGGATTTTTACGCTACACTGCCAGGCATTATGCAGATGACACGGGAAGGTTATGAAGCGACTCACTAACGAAATTCATGCGCTGGTCAATCGCGGCGTGGATCGCCATCTGCGGCTGGCGGTGACCGGCCTGAGCCGCAGCGGCAAGACCGCTTTTATCACCGGTATGGTTAACCAGCTGATGAATCTGCACAGCGGGGCGCGGCTGCCGCTGTTCAGCGCGGTGCGGGAAGAGCGCCTGCTCGGCGTTAAGCGGGTGCCGCAGCGCAATCTGGCGATCCCGCGCTTCACCTATGACGAGGGGCTGGCTCAGCTCTACGGCACGCCCCCGGCATGGCCCACTCCGACCCGTGGCGTGAGTGAAATTCATCTCGCGTTGCGCTATCGCTCGAACGACTCGCTGCTGCGGCACTTCCGGGACACCGCCACGCTGTGGCTGGAGATTGTTGATTACCCCGGCGAATGGCTGCTCGACCTGCCGATGCTGGCGCAGGACTATCCCGGCTGGTCCCGCCAGATGACCGGCCTGCTGAAGGGCGATCGCGCGGCCTGGGCGCAGCCGTGGCGCGATCTCTGTCGCGATCTCGACCCGCTGGCCCCGGCGGATGAGAACCGGCTGGCGGCGATCGCTCAGGCCTGGACCGATTATCTGGTGACCTGTAAACGCGAAGGGCTGCATTTTATTCAGCCGGGGCGCTTTGTGTTGCCGGGCGACATGGCGGGCGCACCGGTGCTGCAGTTCTTCCCCTGGCCGGACGTGGACGCTGTCGGGGAAACCCGGCTGGCGCAGGCGGATAAATCCACTAACGCCGGTATGCTGCGCGAGCGCTACCACTACTATTGCGAAAAAGTGGTGAAAGGCTTCTATCGCGATCATTTTCTCGGCTTCGATCGTCAGATCGTGCTGGTGGACTGCCTGCAGCCGCTCAACAGCGGGCCGCAGGCGTTCAACGATATGCGCCTCGCCCTGACGCAGCTGATGCAGAGCTTCCACTACGGGCAGCGCACGCTGTTCCGCCGCCTGTTCTCGCCGGTTATCGATCGGCTGCTGTTTGCTGCCACTAAGGCCGACCACGTCACGGTGGATCAGCACGCTAATATGGTGTCGCTGCTGCAACAGCTGATCCAGGAGGCGTGGCAGAATGCTGCGTTTGAAGGCATAGCGATGGACTGCATGGGGCTGGCCTCGGTGCAGGCAACCCGCAGCGGCCTGGTGGAGGTGAATGGCGAACAGATCCCGGCGCTGCGCGGGAACCGACTCAGCGACGGTGCGCCGTTAACGGTCTACCCTGGCGAAGTCCCGGCGCGATTGCCGTCGGCGGCCTTCTGGGAGCAACAGGGTTTTCAGTTCGAGGCTTTCCGACCGCAGAGCATGCCGGTGGATCAGCCGCTGCCGCACATCCGGCTTGATGCCGCACTGGAGTTTTTACTGGGAGACAAACTGCGATGAGCGATCCGATTAAACCGCGCATGGACTTTACCGACCGCCCGGCGCCTGTCAATGCCGAGCAGTATCGTGGGGCGCACGCCTTCAGCGAACCGGACGCCGGGCGCTTTACGCCCACCACGCTGCCGGAGCAGCCGGTCGATGACGGTCAGGCGGAGGCCGTAGTGGTGGCCGCGCTGCGTCCAAAACGCAGCCTGTGGCGGCGGATGGTGACCGCCGGGCTGGGTATTTTCGGCGTCAGCGTCATCGCGCAGGGCGTCCAGTGGGGCTGGCAGGCGTGGCAGACCCAGGACTGGATCGCCCTCGGTGGCTGTGCTGCCGGCGCGCTGATTATCGGGGCTGGCGTCGGATCGGTGGCCAGCGAATGGCGTCGGCTTTATCGCCTGCGCGAGCGTGCCGAGGAGCGCGACGAAGCGCGTGAGCTGCTGGCCAGCCACAGCATGGGGAAGGGCCGCGCGTTTTGCGAGAAGCTGGCTCGTCAGGCCGGACTGGATCAGGGGCATCCGGCGTTGCAGCGCTGGTACGCCGCCATCCATGAAACGCAGAACGATCGCGAAGTGGTGGCGCTGTATGCCCATCTGGTCCAGCCGGTGCTGGATACCCAGGCGCGACGGCTGATCAGCCGCTCGGCGGCGGAATCCACCCTGATGATTGCCGTCAGCCCACTGGCACTGGTAGACATGGCGTTTATCGCCTGGCGCAATCTGCGCTTGATCAACCGCATTGCCGCCGTCTACGGCATTGAGCTTGGCTACTTCAGCCGCATCCGCCTGTTCCGGCTGGTGCTGTTAAACATTGCCTTCGCCGGGGCCAGCGAACTGGTGCGTGAAATTGGCATGGACTGGATTTCCCAGGATCTGGCGGCGCGCCTCTCGGCTCGCGCCGCCCAGGGTATTGGTGCCGGGCTGCTCACCGCTCGTCTCGGTATCAAGGCTATGGAACTGTGCCGTCCGCTGCCCTGGATCGACGACGACAAACCGAAGCTGGGGGATTTCCGCCGTCAGCTGATCGGTGAGGTCAAAGCGGCAATGCAGAAAGGAAAAGATAATTAACAACGAGCGTCGCGGATTGCGCGACGCATCTGCACTGGCGCTAACGTGTTCTCACCAGCGAGCCGTCTGTGGCGTCTCTGTAACAATGCGCCTCGCCGCAATACTCAACGGGTTCTCGTGGAGAGTGCTTTACCACCAGCAGGTAATTTTTTTGCAGGCATCGGGCGGGCGACGTCATGTCGTCAAAACAAAGTTGATCGCTGTCATCAGGTTGCTCATAGCCTTCGTCAAAGGAGATAACGTAGAACGATACGCGGGATGCGTCAGCTTCAGACAGGTTAAGTCGCGCAATAATCCGGTGTTCGTTTTCTTTCCACCAGTTAATTTTAGTGCGATCAAGATAAGGAAGTCGCTCCGCGATTACAGCGACGATATTGCCGTCGCGATGAATATCGATGATCCTGGGTTGGCGCGCAAGATGCGCATAAAATCCCGCTGCGATAATCGCAGCCGCTAAAAAAAGTATTATTCCTCTGGACATATTTGTTCATCTTTTTTGCAATGTTATTAGTAAATCCTGTGCGAGGATGGAATCACCGACATAGCAGTTATGATCATCTCCCGGCCTTATAAAGCTTACCTGCTGCGTTACGTTGATAAACTGCATCCTCAAACGTAAACCGGGTATTTCCTTCTTCATTTTCCTCTATCCACATCACCACTTTCTTATCAAGGCAGTTGTCGGGTGCAGGTTTATCCTGGAAGCAGATGCGATCTTCTTTTCCCAGGGGTTTATAACCTTCGCCGTAGTCCCAGATATACCAGCGCCCGGTAAGCCGGGAGATACCACGCTGCGTAAGCTGATTTACCAGCTCCGGTTTACTATTCTGCCACCAGGTAATGGTTTGTTTGTGCGTTACAGGGGGATCGGTAACGACAACGTCAATACCATCTGATGAACTATAAAGAGCAACGAGGTTGGTAGGGGGATTTATCAAATAATGATATACAAGCAGGCCGGTCATCATGGCAATGAACATGCCTGTGTGCAGATATGCTTTTTTCACGCCATGCCATCCGGAATTTTGTTAGTAACACTTATTCTGGTCATCAGAAGATATTCTCTGTGCAAGTAAAAATGTCGTCATGATAATGATCCTGACGCCCTGAACGATTACGCCGTTTCCGAATCCTGCACCGCCAGGCCACGTGACAGCTGACCGTATAACTTTACGCCGCAGCGCCCGTTTTTCCGGCAAAGTGTCAATGATTGTTGACAGATTGCTTCCTGCTACCGGAGAGACAGAGTATTATCGGGCCACCTTGCTCCTCTTACCCTGAAAGGCTGGTGTTATGCGTCTGGAAGTGTTTTGTGAAGACCGGATTGGTCTGACCCGTGAACTGCTCGATCTGCTGGTGTTGCGTAGTCTTGACCTGCGCGGTATCGAGATCGATCCCGTCGGGCGAATCTACCTCAGTTTTTCCTCACTCGACTTCGACACCTTCAGCAGCCTGATGGCGGAAATTCGCCGTATCGATGGCGTGACCGATGTGCGCACCATTTCATGGATGCCGTCCGAGCGTGAACACCGGGCGCTGAGCGCGCTGCTGGAGGCGCTGCCGGAAGCGGTGCTGTCGCTGGATCTGAAAAGCAAAGTGGAGCTGGCGAACCCGGCCAGCCGCCAGCTGTTTGGTCAGAGCGAAGACAAACTGCGCAACCTGAACGCCGCCAGCCTGATCCCCGGCTTCAACTTTGTGCGCTGGCTCGACAGCAAGCCGGTGGAGTCGCACAACGAGCACGTTGCCATCAACGGGCAGAACTTCCTGATGGAGATCACCCCGGTGCACCTCGAAAGCGAGCAGGGGGAAAATCTGCTGGCCGGAGCGGTAGTAATGCTGCGTTCAACGGTGCGCATGGGGCGTCAGCTGCAGAACCTCAGCCAGCAGGATCTGAGCGCCTTCAGCCAGATCATTGCCGTCAGTACAAAAATGCGTCACGTGCTGGATCAGGCGCGCAAGCTGGCGCAGCTCAACGCACCGCTGCTGATTGTCGGCGATACCGGCACTGGCAAGGATATGCTGGCGCACGCCTGCCACCTGGCCAGCCCGCGAGCCGACAAACCTTATCTGGCGCTCAACTGCGCCTCGATTCCTGAGGACGCGGTGGAGAGCGAGCTGTTTGGTCATGCGCCGGAAGGGAAAAAAGGCTTCTTCGAGCAGGCCAACGGCGGCTCGGTGCTGCTGGACGAAATTGGTGAGATGTCCCCGCGCATGCAGACCAAACTGCTGCGTTTCCTCAATGACGGCACCTTCCGCCGCGTGGGGGAAGACAGCGAAGTGCATGTGGACGTGCGCGTGATCTGCGCGACGCAAAAAAATTTGGTGGAGCTGGTGCAGAAGGGCGCGTTCCGCGAAGATCTGTTTTATCGCCTGAACGTACTGACCCTGAATCTGCCCGCACTGCGCGATCGTCCTCAGGACATTATGCCGCTGACCGAAATGTTCGTAGCGCGCTTTGCCGATGAGCAGGGCATTGCCCGGCCGAAACTCTCCGCCGATCTGAGCACGACGCTGACGCGCTATACCTGGCCCGGCAACGTGCGCCAGCTGAAAAACGCCATCTACCGGGCGCTGACCCAGCTCGACGGCTATGAGTTAAAACCGCAGGACATTTTACTGCCGGACTTCGACGCTGCCGCGCTGCCGGTAGGGGAAGAGGCGATGGAAGGCTCGCTGGACGACATTACCCGCCGCTTCGAGCGCTCGGTGCTGACCCAGCTCTATCGCAGCTACCCCAGTACGCGCAAACTGGCGCGTCGCCTCGGCGTGTCTCATACCGCGATCGCGAATAAGCTGCGCGAATATGGACTCAGCCAGCGTAAGAGCGAAGAGTCATAATAAAAAAGCCTCCGAATGGAGGCTTTTAACAGACTGGCACATATGAAATTATGTCTGCATGAGATACACATAACAAACTTTTGAGGTTGTTATAAATGTCTAAAGAGTACGAAGTTACTGGTGAGATGCCTCAGGTTTTAAAAAATTCGAATATTGATTATACTGATAATATATTCAGATTCCGTTATGATGATTATCACTCGAATCAAGCAATTGGTAATAGTTTAAATGAGGTCATACACTCTCAAATTTGGCACTCAACTGTTCAGAAGCTTAACGATCCGTTCGAAGTGTATTTCGTTCAAGATGAGGATGACGCCAGCTCGCTTAGTCGCAGTGATCTGGCATTGATTTTATCAAATACGAATATGTTTAAAGATAAAAACAATCACGATTATATTTTTAAATCATTCTTCAATAATGATCTTGATGAGATCTATGGCGATATTGATGCGGCTATCAAAAGTACCATGCCTTCCCTTCGAGAAAAATTTAGAAAACATGTTGCCATGGCATGCTTTACAAAGAACGTTGATAGTAGATTAATGTGGGGTTACTATTGCTCAGGCTTTACGGGTTTGTGCCTGATTTACAATCGCATGAAACTTGAGGAAACCGGGATTAAACTTCAAGAGGTTATTTATACAAACGCTCCGCCGAAAATTAAATTGAGCGAATGGATTATAAAGCAAAAAAGAAAGCAGTCTCTGGATGGTTTATTAAACTTTGCTAAAGTTAAACATAAAGACTGGGAAAGAGAACTTGAGTATCGGAGCTTGGTTTTTTTAGATCACGAAAATGTTGAATCATGTAATACGGGAATGCTTGTTGAATTGCAGTCAAAATGTTTAGACGGTGTAATAATAGGGTCAAATTATAATAAAGAGGCCAAGAAATTATTGCGAGAATATTGTGACAGGAACGATATAAAAATTTTCGAAGCTCACGCGGACCTGGATTATTACCAAGTAAGTATAACACACTGTGATATATAATCATGTTGTTAGGTTTTTTAATAACCATCCTACATATCAAAAATTAACATTTAATTTTAAAAATAGAAACCACTGCAAAGTGGTTTCTATTTATCCTGAGAATTACATTATACGTTTCAGTTTTTCAGCGCGTTCAGGGCTGCCGTGTAATCCGGCTCCTGAGTGATTTCGTTAACCAGCTGGCTGAACACCACTTCGTCGTTTTCGTTCAGTACCACGACGGCACGCGCGGTCAGGCCTTTCAGCGCGCCCTCATCAATGCTAACGCCATAGCTCTGCGCGAACTCCGGGTTACGCAGGGTAGAGAGCGTAACCACGTTGCTCAGGCCTTCCGCGCCGCAGAAACGGGACTGGGCAAACGGCAGGTCGGCGGAAATGCACAGCACCACGGTGTTATCCACTTCGGTCGCCAGCTGATTGAATTTGCGAACGGACGCGGCGCATACGCCGGTATCGATGCTTGGGAAAATATTCAACACTTTACGCTTGCCAGCATACTGGCTCAGCGCCACATCAGAGAGATCTTTTGCTACCAGCGTGAACGGCTGCGCTTTGCTACCTGCCTGCGGAAGCTGGCCGGCAACGGATACGGGATTACCCTGAAAATGGACGAGTTGTGACATGGTTATCTTCCTGTTTACATAGAGTTAACGTCGCCGGCTAGTGTATGCCATGATGAACTGTTTGAACATACAAACTTAAATCACGCCGGTGAAGGCCAGCTACACTCATCACAGCGCGGCTCACCGGGTACGCCGCGCATTCTCAGGAGAGAAAAACGATGAGAACCGTCAGGGTATATGAGGAAGCATGGCCGCTGCATACGCCGTTCGCGATTGCGCGCGGCAGCCGCAGCGAGGCGGTGGTGGTGGTGGTCGAGCTGAATGAAGATGGCGTCAGAGGCGTCGGCGAGTGCACGCCATATCCGCGCTACGGTGAAAGCACTGCGTCGGTGATGGCGGAGATCGCCGCACTGATCCCGCAGCTCGAAGCCGGCATGACGCGCGAGGCGCTGCAGCAGGCGCTGCCGGCCGGTGCGGCCCGCAATGCTATCGACAGCGCGCTCTGGGACCTGGAAGCACGATTGCACAACACCACCCTGGCGCAACGCACCGCCCGCGCTATTCCCACGGATATCACCACCGCCCAGACGGTGGTCCTCGGCGAGCCGGCGCAGATGGCAAGCAACGCCGCGCTGCTGTATGAGAAGGGCGCGCGCCTGCTCAAAATCAAACTCGACGACCACTTTATTACCGAGCGCGTCATGGCGATCCGCGCCGCGGTGCCGGAGGCCACGCTGATTGTGGATGCCAACGAATCCTGGCGCAGCGAAGGGCTGGCGGCGCGCTGCCAGCTGTTAGCGGATATCGGCGTGGCGATGCTGGAGCAACCGCTGCCCGCCAGCGATGACGCTGCGCTGGCGAATTTTATTCATCCGCTGCCGATCTGCGCCGACGAAAGCTGCCACACCCGCAGCAGCCTGAAAGCGCTGCAGGGCCGCTATGAGATGGTGAATATCAAGCTGGATAAAACCGGTGGGCTGACTGAAGCGCTGGCGCTGGCGCAAGCGGCAAAAGAGCAGGGGTTTGCGGTGATGCTGGGCTGTATGCTCTGCACCTCGCGCGCCATCAGCGCGGCGCTGCCGCTGGTTGGTCTGGCGCAGTTTGCCGATCTCGATGGCCCGACCTGGCTGGCGGTGGACGTCGAGCCGGGCCTGCCGTTTCGTACCGGCTCCCTGAGCTTTGCCCCTCACCAGTGAAGCAGACGGGTCATGGCATCGAGATAGCGTGCTGTGGCCTCGTCGGCGGAAATTGCCGGGAATTCCGCGGTAATGCAGTGCAAATCCCCATCTGCGCACCAGCTGCCAAAGGAGCCGGGCGTGTCATAGCCAACGCTGCTCACCAGCGGCAGGCCAAATGCCCCGGACAGCCATTCACCCAGCGGGCTGCGCCGGGTGTCTTCGATGCACCCCAGCGGATCGTGAAACGAGACGACCCATGCCGGCTTCACGCTGTGGATCAGCTGACACAGGGCGCGGGTTTCCGGCTCGGAGCCAGCACTCTCGCCGGTGGAAAGCAGCACGTCGCGCTGATCCGCCCCGGAATTCCAGCGGTACACCGTGTCACCGGCTTTCCAGTTGGCGGCCGGGAAGTTGCGGTTGAGATCGACCCCGCGTGCGTTGGCGCGCAGTCCAAGCTGACAGCCGTCGGGATTTACCGCGAGGATCACGTGATGACGCCGCAGTGGCGGTTGCAGGGTGCGCAGAGCGCAGGAGAGGGTGACCAGCGCCGCGCCTTCATCGCCGTGCGTACCGGCAATAATCAGGCCGCTTTTTTCATGGGCTTCCGGGGCCGGAAACCACAGTAGCGGTGCGCCAAGCAGAGACTCGCCGTAGCGTTGTGATTGGGGGGGCAACATACCGCGATCGGAACGGGGGCGCAGGGTGGTCATTGCTTTCCTCAGAAACTCAGTCGGTTATCTACGCAGTGTTAAGCAAAACCGCCGGTTCGGCAAGCGGACACTCCGGTCTGCATCACGCTTTTGACACGCATCAGCACGGCCCGGCTCAGGATCTGTAATAAAGTATGACGCTTAAATGACATCCCGGTGGCAAATTGATGACGACGCACCGGGGATGCTGTGTAAAAATCAATGCATTAGCCTAATCTTCCGCGCCGCGTATGGCGCGTTTCAGTCTGAATCAGAAGGGGATCGCATGAAATTATCGCTGGGATGGTCAGGTGTGGCGTTACTGGTGTCAGGGGCAATCTCCAGCGCCTGGGCCGCCGAGGTGCCAAAGGGCGCGACGCTGGCAAAAAAACAGGAGCTGGTGCGCCATATAAAAGATGAACCGGCCTCGCTGGACCCGGTTAAAGCGGTCGGCCTGCCGGAAATTCAGGTGATCCGCGATCTGTTTGAAGGCCTGGTGAATCAGGATGAGAAAGGGAAACTGATCCCCGGCGTCGCGACCCGCTGGCAGAGCAACGACAACCGCGTCTGGACCTTTACGCTGCGCGATAACGCGCGCTGGTCGGACGGTACGCCGGTGACCGCCGAGGATTTTGTTTACAGCTGGCAGCGGCTTGTCGATCCGAAAAACACCTCGCCGTTCGCCTGGTTTGCCGCGCTGGCCGGCATCAGTAATGCCCAGGCGATTATCGACGGCAAACAGACGCCCGATAAGCTCGGTGTTAAAGCGGTGAATAAACACACCCTGACGGTACAGCTCGACAAACCGGTGCCGTACTTCCCTAATCTGGCAGCAAACTTTGCGCTCTATCCGGTGCCGAAAACCGCCATTGAGAAATTTGGTAACGACTGGACCAAACCCGGCAATCTGGTGGGGAATGGCGCTTACGTGTTACAGGATCGCGTGGTGAATGAAAAACTGGTGGTGGTGCCCAACACCCACTACTGGGATAACGCCAGAACCGTGTTGCAGAAGGTCACCTTCCTGCCGATAAACCAGGAGTCGGCGGCCACCAAGCGTTACCTGGCGGGAGATATCGATATCACCGAATCCTTCCCGAAAAATCTCTATCAGAAACTGCTGAAGGATATTCCCGGCCAGGTTTACACCCCGGCGCAGCTTGGCACCTACTATTACGCCTTCAACACGCAAAAAGGGCCAACCGCCGACGCGCGGGTGCGGCTTGCGCTCAGCATGACCATCGATCGTCGGTTAATGGCGGAAAAAGTGCTGGGGACCGGCGAGAAACCGGCATGGCGCTTTACTCCGGATGTGACCGCCGGCTTCACGCCGCAGCCGTCGCGCATGGAAGAGATGAGCCAGCAGGAGCTGAACGCCGAAGCCAAAACGCTGCTGAAAGCCGCAGGCTACGGGCCGGGTCGCCCCCTGAAGCTGACGCTGCTGTATAACACCTCTGAGAACCACCAGAAGATTGCCATCGCGGTGGCGTCGATGTGGAAGAAGAATCTTGGGGTTGATGTGAAGCTGCAAAACCAGGAATGGAAAACCTATATCGACAGCCGTAACACCGGCAATTTCGATGTGATACGCGCCTCCTGGGTGGGGGATTACAACGAGCCGTCCACCTTCCTGTCGCTGCTGACCTCGACCCACAGCGGCAACATTGCGCGCTTCAGCGATCCGGCTTACGACAAGGTGATCGAGCAGGCCAGCATCGAAACCACCGATGCCGCCCGCAACAAGGATTACAACGAGGCGGAAAATATCATCGCCAGCAAAGCGCCGATTGCTCCCATCTACCAGTACACCAACGGGCGACTGATCAAACCCTGGCTGAAAGGTTACCCGATCGATAACCCGGAAGACGTGGCCTACAGCCGCACCATGTACCTGCTTGCGCACTAAATCATCCTGCTTGTGAGCGGTCTTGTATGGCGGGTAAGCCTGCGCACCCGCCACTGCTGCGTTTTCAGGGGAGATGAGCGCATAAAAAAACCACGCCTGCGGGCGTGGTTTTGTGTCTCTGATGCTGAAAGAAACCCGGCGTAAGCCGGGCACCTCAGGCTATCATCATCAACAGATCAGGTGTTATCCGGCGCTCTTTTTTTATCTTACCGGACCCTCCAGTGGAGGAATAAAAGGCATATAACCCGCTGCGGATGGCATTACCCGCAGCGAAGCGAGTCAGACGCTATCCTTTTTTGCTGCCAGCGGCAAGGGGATGCGTGAGTCGCGCTCGCTGCGTTCGGCGCGGAAAACAGGGCGCGCGCCGGGTTTATCAGTGATTGTGGGGGCTATAGCGATAAAGCGTGGCATAACATAGAGCCGCGCATCGCCAACCAGGCATAAAATATTTTTGCCGCAGCCGCGGTAACCGGCAGCGCTTGCGTCGCTAACTGACCGGGCTAGACTACAGCATCACGCAGAGACGAGAAGAAGAGGGAACGTGGAAACAATCAAAGGTAGCGACCTCAACGTACCGGATGCGGTATACGCCTGGATACTGAATGGAAAGGGCGGCGTGACGCCGCTGGAAAATGCCGACGTCATCGATAAAACGCATCCCTGCTGGCTGCACCTCAACTACACCCAGCAGGAGAGCGCCCAGTGGCTGGCGACCACGCCGCTGCTGCCGAACCCGGTGCGCGATGCGCTGGCCGGGGAGAGCACACGTCCGCGGGTGTCCCGGATTGGGGAAGGGACGCTGATCACCCTGCGCTGCATCAACGGCAGCACCGATGAGCGGCCGGATCAGCTGGTGGCGATGCGGCTTTACATCGACGAGCGGCTGATCGTTTCCACGCGCCAGCGCAAGGTACTGGCGCTGGACGACGTGATCCACGATCTCAACGAAGGCACCGGACCGGAAAATATCGGTGCCTGGCTGGTGGACGTCTGTGATGCGCTGACCGATCACGCCAGTGAATTTATCGAGCAGCTGCATGACCGGATTATCGATCTGGAGGATAACCTGCTGGACGAGCAGTTCCCGCCGCGCGGTTTTCTGGCGCTGTTACGCAAACAGCTCATCGTAATGCGCCGCTACATGGCCCCGCAGCGTGACGTCTATGCGCGACTGGCCAGCGAGCGTTTCCCGTGGATGGACGACGATCAGCGCCGCCGGATGCAGGACATCACCGATCGGCTGGGGCGCGGGCTGGACGAGATTGATGCCTGCATAGCGCGCACCGGCGTGATGAACGATGAAATCGCGCAGATGATGCAGGAGTCGCTGTCGCGCCGCACTTACACCATGTCGGTGATGGCGATGGTGTTTCTCCCTTCGACCTTCCTCACCGGGCTGTTCGGAGTCAACCTCGGCGGTATTCCCGGCGGCGAGTGGCATCTGGGTTTTAGCGTTTTCTGTACTATGTTGGTGGTATTAGTGGCAGGTGTTATCTGGTGGTTACACCGAGGTAAATGGCTGTAAAATGACACGTTTTTTCTGGGATAAGCCGCGCAAATCCGCCAAAGATTGAGCGACATCAATAATTCATACGGATAAGTGCGGCAATATCTTTCCCGCAGGTGAATGCAACGTCAAGCGATGGGCGTTGCGCTCCATATTGTCTTACTTCCTTTTTTGAATTATTGCATAGCACAATTGATTCGAACGATGCCGACGTGAATGTCGGCTTTTTTTTGCCTCTTTTTCAGGAGCATCTACCCTTAACAGACGGGCAGAGAAAACAGAGGAGGCAATGATGACGCATCATCTTTTACGCATGAGCGACCCGGTGCCCACCGACCCCGTGCCGGTGCCAGATCCCATCCCGAAACCGCAGCCGATACCCGATCCACCGCTGGAGCCGGACCCGAAACCCATCGTCGATCCGCCGCCGCATATGCGCTAGCCATTAAAAAGCCCTCCGAAGAGGGCTTTCTGTTATTTGATTTCCAGGATATCGAGTCGCTGGTGCGGACGCGCATCGTCCTCTTCGGGCTGCCACCCGGCGGGGGTCATCGGGATATCTTCCCGGTCGAACGCCAGATCGCCGCCGTCTACCACCTCTGCGCCGTGGCGAATGCCTTTGAAGTCGAACAGGTTGATATCGCTCAGGTGCGACGGCACCACATTCTGCATGGCGCTGAACATGGTTTCGATGCGGCCCGGATAGCGTTTATCCCAGTCGCGCAGCATATCGGCGATCACCTGACGCTGCAGGTTCGGCTGCGAACCGCACAGGTTGCACGGAATAATCGGGAAGCCTTTCGCCTGGGAGAAACGCTCAATGTCTTTCTCGCGGCAGTAGGCCAGCGGACGAATGACGATATGTTTCCCGTCATCGCTCATCAGCTTCGGCGGCATGCCTTTCATCTTGCCGCCGTAGAACATGTTCAGGAACAGGGTCTGCAGGATGTCGTCGCGGTGGTGGCCGAGTGCAATTTTGGTTGCGCCCAGCTCGGTTGCGGTGCGGTAGAGAATGCCGCGACGCAGGCGAGAGCAGAGCGAGCAGGTGGTTTTGCCTTCCGGGATCTTCTCTTTCACGATGCCGTAGGTGTTCTCTTCGACAATCTTGTACTCAACCCCGAGCTTCTCCAGGTACTCCGGCAGAATATGTTCCGGGAAGCCAGGCTGTTTCTGGTCGAGGTTGACCGCCACCAGGCTGAAGGAGATAGGCGCACTCTGCTGCAGATTGCGCAGGATCTCCAGCATGGTGTAGCTGTCTTTGCCGCCGGAGAGGCAAACCATAATGCGATCGCCATCTTCAATCATATTGAAATCGGCAATCGCCTCGCCGACGTTGCGGCGCAGACGCTTCTGCAACTTGTTGAGGTTGTACTGCTCTTTCTTACTAATATCTTGATTATCTTGCATTTACGCGTGTCTCTGACCACTGAAGGGCGCGTCGCCGCGCCGGATAAACGGTTCGTTACTGCCGCCGCTCATCGATAAGTAAAAGTATGCCGCGTATGGTACGGATTCCGGCGGCGAATACCAGCGCGTTTTATGGCAGCGTTGCATCTGGCGTTGAGAGTGGATGAGGCGTACAGGGGGTTTTGGTTGCGCCTGCGGATCCCGGGCATGGAAACAAAATGCACGCGTTGCTGCTGTCGCGTTCCTGTCCTGATAAGGTAGCGCAACCCGTGCGGTCAACCCTAAATCTGGTGGTAGTGCCCCCTGTCTTTAATGCGTTAGTCTGCCCGTATCTCACCGACCATAAACAAGAAACGTTTACACAGGGGAAGAACGATGATTTCAAAAGATAATGCTGAGCATTATATCTGGGGTGAAAATTGCGATGGCTGGTATCTGGTAAACCGGCAAGACATGCTAATTATTCATGAAAAAATGCCACCGGATACACACGAAAAGCGGCACTTCCACGCCATCTCCAGACAGTTTTTTTACGTTCTGGAGGGAGAGCTGACTATGGAACTGGAGGGTGTAAAACACGAAATTAAAGCCCGACAGGGAATTGAAATCCCGCCAGAGGCAAAACATCAGGCCAGGAATGACAGCACATTACCCGTAGAATTTATTGTTATCTCTCATCCGACAACGCGAGGCGATCGCACCGATCTCTCATCCTGTTGATAACGGTTTTTCGACAGCAGCGTTGATTTGTTTATTAACAGATAAAATGCGCTTCGTATCTGCATGTCAGCAGAGTGCGTTCCTGGCACGGGTCTGGCATCCATCGCCGCGCAAAAATCGCAAAACCAGGCGCATACCGGGCGGGATACCGATATCAGTCGCACACTAACGCGTACAACGCCCGCGAAGGGACGGTGTGCGCGCAGATCGGCAATAACCAGAATGCTTAATGACTCATTTCCGCGCCTTCCGCCGCCGGACCGATCAGCGTGGTTCTCACATGCGGCAGACTCTGCGGATAGTTTTGCTGAATAAACTCAATCATTTTTTCCCGCACGTAGCAGCGTAGATCCCAGGCGGTAGGGGAGTTCTGGGCAGTCATCAGCAGCCTGATGGTCATGGTTTTTTCCGTGGTTTCGGTGACCTGAAGCACCTGGGTTTGCTGATCCCAGAGCGGGGTTTCACTGAGCACTTTTTCGAAGTGCTGGCGCAGCGGCGCGAGCGGCATGGAATAATCAAGATAGAGGAAAACCGAGCCGAGAATTTGGGCGTTATTACGCGTCCAGTTCTGGAACGGATTTTCCGTAAAGTAAGTAATCGGCAAAACCAGCCGACGCAGATCCCAGAGGCGCACCACAACGTAGGTCAGGTTTATCTCCTCAATCCAGCCCCACTCTTTTTCAACCACCACCGCATCATCGATTTTAATTGGCTGCGTGAAGGCAATCTGAATACCGGCAAACAAATTAACAAGGGATTTCTGCAGCGCAAAACCAATGATGATCCCCGCCACCCCGGCACCGGCGAGAATAGTGGTGCCAAATTTCCGAATGCCAGGGAAACTGAGTAAAATAAGCGAAAGACAGAGCGTCACCAGCACTACAATAGCGACCTTTTTCACATACATTATCTGCGTGCGAATTTTGCGGGCGCGAAGATTATTGGAAATAGTAATATCGTAGCGTATAAACAACATCTCCTCAGCCACATTAATTAAGCGGATCAGCACTGAGCAGAAGGATAAAATAATAAAGATGTTGGTGGTGGTTTTTATAAATCCCAGCGATTCAGGTTCGATGTTGACATAATTCACCCCGACGCTGATCAACAGCAGGGGAATAAACAGAAACATTGACCCGCGAAGGTGTTTTTCGAGTGATTTGAAGAGCTTTCGGTCGCGGCTTTGCCAGTAACGAATGAACTGGAGCAGGATAAATCGCGTCAGAAAACCCACCGCAAGCGAGAGCGTGACGAGCAATACAGCAGGCACCCATGCCGGAGCGCCAGATAACTCACCAAATAAAAATGGCATTATTTCCCCTTATAGTCTGCCAATACCCCTGATTGTTAGCGCTGTAAAACAGTCACCCTGTTTGCCAGATTAGCGCGCATTATTATATGAAAATATGAAAAGCGGGCCGCGTCGGCATAGAGAATTATCTGGAAATTTCAGAACGCTGCTGCGGGTGTGCGATGTGTTAAGACGCGCGACGGCTCACTACGTCTGCGTTTTCAGGGCGTTTGCGTGCGCCGCTGTGCTTATTTCATTTTTTACCGATTTTCATGTTAACCATAACCTAAATTGCTGGCTGAAATCGCTGATGCACTACACTGACTATTGCAGTAGTGATTTCCTAAGAAGGCTGAGCAGGGTTAATTACCTGACGCCAGCCTTTCCGATGACCATCAGGAGAACGACATGCAAACGCGTAAAACCCTGAAAGGACTGCTGGCGGTATCAGCAGTAGCAGCAATGTTCAGCACGGCCGGCGTATATGCTCAGAGCCCGGCCACCGCCGCGCAAAGTGGCGCTGCAACCCAGACTGAATCGAGCGCTAAGCTCAGCGCCGGTGACGAAAAGGCGTTGGTGGACATGGCGCAGGCCAATATCAATGAAATTGCCGCCGCCAAAATCGCGCTGAACAAAGCCCAAAGCAGCGACGTTAAAGCATTCGCTCAACGTATGGTTGATGACCACGGCGCTGCCCTCGCCAAAGTCCAGCCGGTGGCCCAGCAGAAGGGCGTAACGCTGCCGACGGAGCCGGACGCCATGCATAAAACGATGGCTGCCGAACTGGAGAAACAGAGCGGTGAGGCCTTCGACAAAATGTATATGGAAAACGCCGGTACCAAAGACCACGAAATGGTGCTGTCGAAGCTGCAGAGTGACGCCAAAAATATCAAAGATCCGGATGTGAAGGCGCTGGCCGACGCGCATACCCCGGTGGTGGAGCAACACCTGAAATCCGCCCAGCAGATGACGAAATAAGTTTTCGGCAGGCACAGGTTCTGCAACCTGGACAAGTTATGTTGAAGGGTTGCAGACCGCTACGGCGGATAGGGTCGTTGTGGTGAAAGCCTGGATTAGCCAGAAACAGTCGGTCGACAAGATTTATGTCTGCAAACGTCGCAAAGAACGATCTGTTATGGCAAATGTGAGTCTACAGATCGGGTCAGCTGACGTAAACGTTCGATTTAACCAAACGGGAACTAACGCAGCAGGTTAATTTCATTGAGCATATTAATGCCTTTGATTACTCATCTTTCCAGCTCGCCCATGATGAAGTGTTTGCAATAATATGTTCCATTGTTATTGTTGCGAAACTGAATAATACTACTTCCTGTGGCTGCAATTCATTGTGAGTTAGTGAGTTTGGATAGATATAATTTATCTCTTTGACTCGGGCTTTGGTTAATTTAATTCGGAAGTATAATTCATTACCGCCATTGCTGGATGTACGATAAAAATCAAAAGAACAATCAAGGCTTTCTTTACCATTTAATGCCTGTAAAAGTAATGGGGTTGCTTTATCAATAGGCTTTCTGATTGACAATGGATGAAAGCTAATATTATCTTCGCAGGAAACTGTATTATTGACCTCGTAGATAAATATTTCATCTTCATGTCCTTTTTGCCATTTATTTCCAATGGATTTCTCAGTCCCGCAGCCTGATGAAATTAACCCTTGCTTATTTCCTGTAACGCTTAGATGAATAATATTTGCCATAGTCTCCCCTTAACCTTTAATAGATTTTAGATTAATACCATTTAGAGTATTTGTTGAAAAAATAAAACACGCCTATTCCGAAAAGGATTGTAAGAATTGTTGTATACTCAGGGACGACGTGAGCAAAAATAAAGGCACCAGTACATATAATCACTAAAGGCGCAAGGTAATTAAATGCCATTCCTGATGCCTGCTTAATCCATTTAATAATCCACCCAATCATTTTCTCACCAGATCATTTATTAAGAAAGTTAACTCTTCAACATCGTCGCTTCCTGAATCTATTAAATACATAATCTTAGACATGGGCTCTTCAATAATGTGATACACCATCTCGATATTGTTACTATAAAGATCCCAGTAGTAAGCAGGGTGAAGGTTTTTCAGCTTTCTTGCAGCTAGCGCTGCAATCTGAACCTGACCATACAAGCTGGCTGAGGAAATTATGTAACCTGAATTTTTTATGATGGATTTAGCATATGCATCTTTGAAATCGCGGGAGCTTAAAACCATAATGGCTAAAAAATAAGCAAGTGTGTAGTTGCCCAGGTTGCCGGTAGCCTTATCTACAGCTATGCCAACAACATGTTCAGCAATTTGTATGAGCAAAGATCTTTCATCAGAAGAGTGTAACTGTGCTACTTTCCTTTTGAAATATAGCTCGACCATATCAAGAACAATATCTTGTCTTGTAATTATTTCTTTTTTACCAAGAATGAACCGCACGTCCTCGTGGCGAATTTCCTTGCAAACCTCAGATTTCCCTGGTATCAAACATGAGGAAAGCCAGGATGCGCGTTCCATTCCTGAAAGGGTCTCGCTAGCCAATTCGTAAATACTCTGGCCAACTGCACTAACGGAACGATCCAATATGCCAGCTAGCTTTCTATCTGCTTGTGTTTTTAATTTCAGGGGGTCGCTGTAATGAGTCATTCGTCATCCTGACAAATTTGTGTATGCGAGATTATAACTCCTGACTATAAAGATGCAATCATATAACTCAATGAAAAACGACTAACTTCAAATTTAACCTATAAATTACGCATGCTTGTAGCAAGGCCAATAAGTAAATTCGGCTGATTAAAGGCAAATATCCTGATTGTCGTTAGTAAGCTAAACTTGATTGAAACACGGAAATAATTGATTATGTCGTCAAATCCGGCTGAAACACTTCACTGAAACAATACGGGTTTGTATTAAAATTGGTTAATCCACATCGAGGCACCCATGATTCATCTGGAACGTAAAACCTATTCGCAGCTCGGCACCATCACTGCGCCCTATGTGCATGCGGTAAAACACAAGGACACGCTGTATGTCTCGGGCCTGACAGCGTTTGGCAGCGCGGCGCAGGGCGGGGATGTTGCTCAGCAGGCGGAAGAGATTTTTCGCCAGCTAAAAACCATCGCCGCAGCGGAAAACACCACGCTGAGCGCGCTGATTAAGGTCACCATTTTTATTACTGAGGTGGAAAGCCTGCCCGCGCTGCGTGAGGTCCTGTTCGCTAATTTCGCGGATCACCTGCCGGCCAGCTCCCTGGTGCAGGTGAGCGCGCTGTTCTCACCGGCGCTTAACGTCGAAATCGAGGCGATTCTGGCGCTCGACTGAGCCGCGAGGGATACGCGCGGGCAAGTTTCATGACCGCAACCCGCGAGTCTGCTAGCATACGCGTCAGTCCTGTATACCTTGAGAATTCTGACGTGACATCTTTTTCCGATTTAAACGCCTTACCTGAAGCCCAGCTCGCCAACCTCAACGAGCTGGGTTACCTCGCCATGACCCCGGTTCAGGCCGCTGCGCTGCCCGCTATTCTTGCCGGAAAAGATGTCCGCGTGCAGGCGAAAACCGGCAGCGGCAAAACCGCCGCCTTTGGCCTGGGCCTGCTGCAGCACATTGATGCCAGCCAGTTTAGCACCCAGTCGCTGGTGCTCTGTCCGACCCGCGAGCTGGCGGATCAGGTGGCGAAAGAGCTGCGCCGTCTGGCGCGTTTTATGCCGAACATCAAAATCCTCACCCTGTGTGGTGGGCAGCCGTTCGGCGTGCAGCGCGATTCGCTGCAACACGCCCCGCACATCATCGTCGCCACCCCAGGGCGTCTGCTTGATCACCTCGAAAAAGTCACCGTGCAGCTCGATGCCCTGCAGACGCTGGTGCTGGATGAAGCCGACCGCATGCTCGACATGGGCTTCGCCGAGGCGATTGATGACGTGATCCGCCATGCGCCGACGTCGCGCCAGACGCTACTGTTCTCTGCGACCTGGCCGACCGGCATTGCCGCCATCAGTAAACGCGTGCAGCGCGATCCGCAGAGTATCGAGATCGACACCGTAGACGAACTGCCGGCGGTGGAGCAGCACTTCTATGAAGTGTCGCGCGGCGCGAAAACCGGGCTGCTACAGGCGCTGCTCAGCAAGCACCAGCCCGCGTCCTGCGTGGTGTTCTGCAATACCAAAAAGGATTGTCAGGCGGTGTGCGATGCGCTGAATGCCCGCGGTCAGAGCGCGCTGGCGCTCCATGGCGATATGGAGCAGCGCGACCGCGACCAGACGCTGGTGCGTTTTGCTAACGGCAGCAGCCGCGTGCTGGTGGCGACCGACGTGGCCGCGCGCGGGCTGGACATCAAATCGCTGGAGATGGTGATCAACTACGAGCTCTCCTGGGATCCGGAAGTGCACGTACACCGCATCGGGCGTACCGCCCGTGCCGGCGAGAGCGGTCTGGCCATCAGCTTCTGCGCACCGGAAGAGGCGCAGCGTGCGGCGGTGCTGGCAGAGATGCTGAACCTGTCGCTTAACTGGCAGAGCGCGCCGACGGGCGGGGCGGTGAAACCGCTGGAAGCCGCGATGGCGACGCTGTGCATTGACGGCGGGAAAAAAGCGAAGATGCGTCCGGGCGATATTCTCGGGGCGCTGACCGGTGACATGGGGCTGGACGGGGCAGACATCGGCAAGATCGACATGCATCCGATCCACGCCTACGTGGCGGTGCGCGAGTCGGTGGCGCGTCACGCCTGGAAGCAGTTGCAGCAGGGTAAAATCAAAGGCAAATCGGTGAAGGTGCGGTTGCTGAAGTAATCCGGTCAGTAAAGCGGTGGGTGCGCTGCGCTTACCCACCCTACGACTGTGTCATCGGGGCGCTGCGCTTGCCTGTCCTGGGATTATGTAGTGGGTGCGCTGTGTGTAGCGCACCCACTTTTATTTCCGCTGCGTTACTCGCTTGCTGCTTTCTCCGCTTTACCCGCCAGCTGCGCGAGGAAATCGTAGCGCTTCTGCAGGTCTGCGGCGGCGTCCTTCCATAACTGTTCGGCGACCTCCGGTTGCTGCGCGTTCAGGCGGCGGAAGCGCTGCTCTTTCATCAGCGTATCGGCCAGCGCATCCGACGGCGGACGTGAATCCAGCGCCAGCGGGATTTTCCCTTCGTCTGCGCGACGCGGATCGAAGCGATACAGCGGCCAGAAACCGGTCGCCGTGAGCTGGCGCATCTGGTCATGGCTGAGCGCCAGGTCGTAACCGTGCTCCTCGCAGGGGCTGTAGGCGATAATCAGCGACGGACCCGGATAGGCCTCGGCTTCCTGAATCGCTTTCACCGTCTGGTTCAGCTGTGCGCCGAGGGAGATCTGCGCCACGTAGACGTGGCCGTACATCATCATGCTGACGCCCAGATCCTTACGCGCTTTGCGCTTCCCGTGCTCGCCAAACTTGGTTACCGCGCCGAGCGGCGTGGCTTTGGACGCCTGACCCCCGGTATTGGAGTAGCACTGGGTATCGAGCACCAGAATATTGACGTTCTCGGTCAGGCTCATGACGTGATCCAGCCCGCCAAACCCAATGTCGTAGGCCCAGCCGTCGCCGCCAATCAGCCAGATCGATTTCTCGACCAGCGCGTCGGCGTCGGTCAGCAGCTGCGTGGCGCTCGCGTCACCCTGCAGCAGGGCGCGCAGTTGCGCCACCTGTTCCCGACGCACCTCCGGCGCCGCGTCGGCGCGCAGGGCGTCTACCAGTTCAGCGGGCAGCTTATCAGCCTGGGCCTCCAGCAGACGCAGCACGCGCTGCTTGTGCTGATCCACCGTCAGACGGAAACCGAGGCCAAACTCGGCGTTATCTTCAAACAGCGAGTTAGCCCACGCCGGCCCGCGCCCGTTGGCGTCGGTGGTATACGGGGTAGAGGGCAGGTTGCCGCCGTAAATGGACGAGCAGCCGGTGGCGTTAGCGATCAGCAGCCGGTCGCCGTAGAGCTGGGTCAGCAGCTTGATGTACGGCGTCTCACCGCAGCCGGAACAGGCACCCGAGTACTCAAACAGCGGCGAAATCAGCTGCGAGGTGCGAATATCGATGCGCTCAAGACTGGTGCGGTCGATCTCCGGCAGGTCGAGGAAGAAATCGTAATTAACCTTCTCCTCCTCAACGTGTTCAAGGCGCGACATCATGTTGATGGCTTTGATCTCCGGGTTCTGGCGATCTTTCGCCGGGCAGACTTCGACGCACAGATTGCAGCCGGTGCAGTCCTCAGGCGCGACCTGCAACACGTATTTCTGGCCGCGCATATCCCGGGACTTCACGTCGAGCGACGGGAGTGAATCCGGCGCAGCCGCAAGGGCGTCGGGCTGAACCACTTTGGCGCGGATCGCCGAGTGCGGGCAGGCCGCCACGCAGTGGTTGCACTGGGTACAGATCTCCGGTTTCCAGATAGGGATCGCCTCGGCGATGTTGCGTTTCTCCCAGCGGGTGGTGCCCACCGGCCAGGTGCCGTCCGGCGGCAGAGCCGAGACCGGCAGCGCGTCGCCCAGACCTGCCAGCATGGCGGCGGTTACGGTTTTAACGAAATCTGGTGCAGCATCGGACACCACCGGCGGGCGCAGCGGGCTGTCGGCGTTTACCGTTTCCAGCGGCACTTCAAACAGCGATTCACGCGCCAGGGCCAGCGCCTGCCAGTTGCGCTCGACCAGCTCCTGGCCTTTGCTGCTGTAGCTTTTAGCAATCGCGCCCTGCAGCGCCGTTAACGCGCTGTCTCCCGGCAGAATATGGGTGAGATGGAAAAATGCCATCTGCATCACGGTGTTGATGCGCGCGCCAAGCTGGCACTCGCGGGCGATTTTCGCAGCGTTGATAACGTAAAGCCGCGCATTGCGGTTGACCAGCGTCGCCTGCACCTCCTGGGGCAGCCGCGCCCAGACTTCATCGGCTGAATAGGGGGTATTGAGCAGGAAAATCCCGCCGGGCTTCAGGCGCTCCGCCATCTGATACTTGTCGATAAACTGCAATTGATGGCAGCCGACGAAATCGGCTTTATCGATCAGGTAGGCCGAGTTGATCGGTCGCTCGCTGACGCGCAGATGCGACACCGTCAGGCCGCCGGCCTTTTTCGAGTCGTACACGAAGTAGCCCTGGGCATAGAGGGGCGTGGCGTTGCCGATAATTTTGATGTTGTTTTTGGTTGCCGACACGCTGCCGTCGCTGCCCAGCCCGTAGAACAGCGCTTCGAGCTTCGCGTGGGACGGCAGGGTGTTCTCCGGCAGCGGCAGGGAGAGGTGCGTCACGTCATCATAGATGCCGACGGTAAAGCGCGGTTTAGGCTTCGCCGCGCGCAGCTCGTTAAACACCGCCAGCACGCAGTCCGGCCCGAACTCCTTAGATGACAGGCCGTAGCGCCCACCGATAACCCGCGGCAGGGTTTCACGCTCGCCAGCGTTATACGCTTCCGCCAGCGCGGTCATCACGTCGAGATACAGCGGTTCCGCCAGCGCCCCCGGCTCTTTGGTGCGATCCAGCACCGCGATGCTTTTCGCGCTCCGGGGCAGCACCGCCAGCAGGTGTGCGGCGCTGAACGGGCGGTACAGCCGCACTTTCAGCACGCCAACTTTCTCACCGCGGGTGAGCAGTTCATCCACCACTTCTTCGCAGGTGCCGATGGCCGAGCCCATCAGCACGATGACGCGCTCCGCCTCCGGGTGGCCGTAATACTCAAACGGGCGATAGCTGCGCCCGGTGGTTTCGGCAAACGCCGCCATCGCCTGTTCAACGTGCTGGTAGACCGCGTCGTACCAGGGATTGGTGGCTTCGCGCGACTGGAAGTACGTGTCCGGATTCGCCGAGGTGCCGCGAATAACCGGATGCTCGGGATTCAGCGCCCGGGCGCGGTGGGCATCGATCTCCGCCTGGGGCAGCAGGCTGCGCAGCGTATCGTCGGCCAGCGGCACGATTTTGTTGATCTCATGCGAGGTGCGGAAGCCGTCGAAGAAGTGAATAAACGGCACCCGACTTTTCAGCGTGGCGATATGGGAGATAAGCGCAAAATCCTGCGCTTCCTGCACGCTGCCGGCGCACAGCATGGCGCAGCCGGTCTGGCGTACCGCCATTACATCGGAGTGATCGCCAAAGATAGAGAGCGCGTGGGTGGCGACGGTACGCGCCGCAACGTGCAGCACAAACGGCGTCAGTTGCCCGGCCAGTTTGTAGAGCGTCGGGATCATCAGCAGCAGACCCTGCGACGAGGTAAAGGAGGTGGAGAGCGCCCCGGTCTGCAACGCGCCGTGTACGGCGGCAATCGCCCCGGCCTCAGACTGCATCTCCACCACGCGCGGCACATCGCCCCAGACGTTTTTCAGCCCGTTACCGGCCCAGGCATCGGCCTGTTCTGCCATCGTCGAGCTCGGGGTAATCGGGTAGATAGCAATCACTTCGCTGGCGCGAAATGCCACCGAAGCCACCGCGCCATTGCCGTCAGTTGTGATCATAAAAAGATCCTTACATTGCGCAAAAGGAGAGGGGCGCGTGATACCGCAACGCACCCTGTAATTATGGGGGAATTTTAGCAAACGGGTGCGGCGGCGATTTTCGCTTTTGTGTCCTTGCCGCCACAAAACGCAGGGTTAATGGTGGCTGTGCGCCGCGTCACAGAAACAAGCGCAACCGGAATAATCCGATGCAGGTCAAAAAAACGGCAGAAAGGCGCTGCAACGCTGTGTAAATTTTTCACCGCGCCTCGACAGCACGCCGCCGGGCTGCATAAGATGCAGGGGTTTTGCGTATTTCATGATGAGGGGAGATCTATGCGCGCGGCGTTTTTAGTGGGGTGTGCGGCACTTTTATTGTCGGCTTGCAGCAGCGAGCCGGAACAGCAGGCAACGGCGGCGCATGTCGCGCCAGGGATGCGGGCAGCGCTGTCAGAGAGCGCGGCGGCAAACTGTGCGATGGCGGGCGGTGTGGCGCTGGCGGCGCGTCAGTTAGATGGTTCATCAACCGGCATGTGCGCGATGCCGAACGGCAAACGCTGTAGCGCCAGCGCGCTGGCCTCCGGAAGCTGCGGTAGTTTTTAATTCCCGTGTCGCGTAGCGGAAAAGGTGGGTGCGCTTTGCTTACCCACCCTACGCAGATAAAAGGCAGCTGCGCTTCGCTTATCCATGTTTGGGTATTTGGGAATGACGGGCGGAAGCGTGATGCAGCTTCCACCCGGTGGATCAGAGCTCGTTGGCGCAGGGTTCGCCTTTTTCCAGCTGGCTCAGGTTCTGCAGCGTGGTTTCCGAAATGCTGATCAGCGCTTCTTCGGTCAGGAAAGCCTGATGGCCGGTAAACAGCACGTTGTGGCAGGCTGACAGACGACGGAACACGTCATCCTGAATGACGTCATTCGACTTATCTTCAAAGAACAGATCGCGTTCGTTCTCATACACGTCCATCCCCAGCGCCCCGATTTTCTGGCTTTTCAGCGCGTCGATCGCCGCCTGAGAATCCACCAGACCGCCACGGCTGGTGTTGATGATCATCACCCCGTCTTTCATCTGGTCAAACGCGCTGCGGTTCAGCAGGTGATAGTTCTCCGGCGTCAGCGGGCAGTGCAGGGTGATCACATCAGACTGCGAGAACAGCGTCTGCAGATCGACATACTCCACGCCCAGCTCCAGCGCGGCGGCACTCGGGTACGGGTCAAACGCCAGCAGGCGCATACCAAACCCTTTCAGAATGCGCAGGGCGGCAACGCCAATTTTTCCGGTCCCAATCACCCCGGCGGTTTTGCCATGCATGGTGAAGCCGGTGAGGCCTTCCAGCGAGAAGTTGGCATCGCGGGTGCGCTGATAGGCACGATGGATACGACGGTTCAGGCACATCATCATGCCGATGGCATGTTCCGCCACCGCTTCAGGGGAGTAGGCCGGAACGCGCACCACGTGCAGGCCCAGCTCTTTCGCCGCATCCAGATCCACATTGTTGAAACCGGCGCAGCGCAGGGCGATAAACTTCACGCCAACCTTTTTCAGCTCTTCCAGTACCGGACGGCTACCGTCATCGTTCACAAAGATGCAAACGCCGTCGCAGCCGTGGGCCGTTTTCGCGGTTTTCTCGGTGAGCAAAAAGTCATAGAAATCGAGTTCGAAGCCATATTCCTGGTTAACATGCTCCAGATACTTTTTGTCGTACTGTTTCGTGCTATAAATCGCCAGTTTCATAAGACTTTCTCCAGTGACGTTTTGGTCACGTTAGCATGGTTAAAATTTTCTTACAAATTCTAAAAAAAGATTTATGGAGCAGATGGTTACCCCTAATTTTAGGTCAACTACGCTTACCCGGAACCCTCTGCTTCAACTGAAGGGGTAAACATGCCAGAATAACGCGACTCACTGGCAAAAATTATTCGCTTATTCAGGATATTAACTGCCCATGACGGGTAAATTCAAAGCCATTATCGCCATTGCGCTGCTGATTGTGCTTTCGCTGCTCGCACTTCTCCACACCACGGCGTACTGGCTGCCGGGGTTCGCTGGCCTGTGGCTGCCAAAAGGTACCCGCATCGCACTGGAATCCAGCCCGCGCCTGACGCGAAACGCGATTGTGATACCCGATCTGCGTTATCTCGCCGGGGAGTGCGAACTGGCGCGCGTTGACAACGCAACCCTGCGCCACCCGAGCCGCTGGCAGCTCGACGTCGATACCCTCACGCTCAACAGCGCCTGTCTGAATCAGCTTCCGCAGAGCGACACCGCTGCCAGTGCGCAGCGCACCCTGGCTGAATGGCAGGCGATGCTTCCGCGCAGCTTCCTTAACGTTAAGCATTTTTCACTGGCCCCCTGGGATCAGTATGCCGGGGCGCTCTCCGTGGCCCTTAGCCCGGAAACCCAGCGGCTGAGCTTTCAGGGCGAGCGGCTCCGCGTCAAGGTGGCAGTGAAAGGGCAGACGCTCACTCTCAGCCAGTTTGAACTGCCGCTGTTCGACGGCGAACCGCCGCTGGCGCTGGCGGGCGATCTGACGCTCGGGCTGATGCCGGACGGGCTGCCGACCCAGGGCAGCCTGCGCACCTCGCTGCATCTGCCGCGCGAGCCGCGCGATGCCACGGCGGAGCTGGAGTGGGACGCCGATCGCGGTCAGTTGATCGTGATGGCCCCCGACGCAGAGGATCCGCTGCTCGATCTCCCCTGGACCGCCAGCGCCGGGGCGCTAACCATCAGCGACGGGCGCTGGAGCTGGCCGTATCAGGGGTTCCCGCTCAGCGGGCGGGTGGCCGTCAGGGCGCGGGACTGGCAGCAGGGGCTCGACCATACTTTGTTTGATGGCCGGCTGAACGTGGTGACCCAGGGTCGCGCCGGGAAAGGCAACGCGGTACTCAATTTCGGGCCGGGCAGGCTGAGCCTCACCGACAGCGCCATGCCGCTGCGCCTGACCGGGGAAGCGAAACAGGACACGATGATCTTCTACGCCGGGCTGCCGGGGGATCTCAGCGGCCCGCTGCTGACGCCCACGCTGCGTTTTCATCCCGGGGCGCTGCTGCGCTCCCGTGGCCGGGTGATCGACGCCCTGAATATCGATGAGATCCGCTGGCCGCTGGCGGGGGTGACGCTGACGCAGGACGGCGTAGCTGGCCGCCTGCAGGCCATTCTGCGCGCCCACGAGGGCGGCACCGGCGATTTCACCCTGCATCTTGACGGCCAGGCCAGTAACTTCTTACCCGATAAAGGTCTGTGGAACTGGCGCTACTGGGGCGAGGGGAATTTCACGCCGATGCAGGCGGCCTGGGATGTGGCCGGACGCGGGCGCTGGCAGGACCGCACCATTGAGCTGACCGAACTTTCCACCGGTTTTGACCAGCTGCAGTACGGCAGCATGACCATGACTACCCCGCGTCTGACGCTCGCCGAGCCGCTGCGCTGGGTGCGCGACCCGGCTGCGCCGTCATTCACCGGCGATCTGCGGCTCAACGCTGGCGAAACCCGCTTCAGCGGTGGCAGCGTTCTGCCGCCGTCGGCGTTTACCTTTGCGCTCAAGGGCAGCGATCCCACTTCCTTTAATTTCAGGGGCGATCTGCGCGCCGGGGCGATTGGCCCGGTACGGCATCACGGACGCTGGGACGGCGAACGGCTGCGCGGCGAAGCCTGGTGGCCAAAGCAGCAGCTGACGGTGTTTCAGCCGCTGATACCGCCGGACTGGGAGATGGCGTTGCGCGACGGGTCGCTTTACGCCCAGGTAGCCTTTTCCGCTGCCGCCGGGCAGGGGTTTGAGGCGGGCGGTCACGGCGTGCTGCGCGACGGCAGCGCCTGGATGCCGGATAACAACATCGACGGCGTGGACTTTGTGTTGCCGTTCCGCTTCAGCGCCGGTGCCTGGCATCTCGGCACCCACGGGCCGGTGCGCCTGAAGATCGGCACTATCGAAAACCAGATTGTCGCCCACAATTTCACCGCCTCCTTACAGGGCTGGTATCCCTGGAGCGAGGCGCAGCCGCTGGGGCTGAGCGACGTCAGCGTCGAGGCGCTCGGCGGCACCATCACTATGCAGCAGCTGCGGATGCCGCAGCACGATGCCGCCCTGGTGCGGGTGAATAATATCTCCACCAGCGAACTGGTGAGTGCGGTCAATCCGAAGCAGTTTACGCTCTCCGGCCCGGTGAGCGGGGCGCTACCGCTGTGGCTGGAGCACCCGCAGTGGATCATCAAAGATGGCTGGCTCGCCAATCCGGGGCCGATGACGCTGCGTCTGGATAAGGACACCGCGGATGCCATCGCGAACGATAACGTGGCTGCCGGGGCGGCCATCAACTGGCTGCGCTACATGGAGATCTCGCGCTCCTGGACGCGCATCGATCTGGATAACCTCGGCGCGCTGCGTTTGCAGGCCAGCATCACCGGTACCGGGAAGGTGCAGGGCAAAAGCAGCACCGTCCATCTGAACTACAGTCACGAAGAGAATCTGTTTACCCTGTGGCGCAGCCTGCGCTTTGGCGATAATTTACAGTCCTGGCTTGAGCAAAACCTCTCGTCGCAGCCTTCGTCCTGCGCCGCGCCCGGGGCCGTTTGTGAGGAAAATAAATGAAACGACTTGCTGCCGGAGTGACGGCGCTGATGGCGATCGGGCTGACAGGCTGTACGCCGCGCATTGAGGTGGCCGCGCCGAAGGAACCGATCACCATCAATATGAACGTTAAAATTGAGCATGAGATCCACGTTAAGGTGGATAAAGACGTTGAGACGCTGCTCAAAAACCGTAGCGACCTGTTCTGAGGAGGGTGGCGATGAAACTGACAGTGAAATCATGCCTGCTGGCGCTGGTGATGGTCAGCCCGCTGGCGTTTGGCCTGACGCTGGATGAAGCCCGCCAGCAGGGGCGCGTCGGCGAGACGCTGAGCGGCTATATCGCGCCGCTGAAGCAGGACAGCGACACCCAGGCGCTGGTGAAACAGATTAACGCCGCCCGGGCCGAAAGCTATCAGGCGCTGGCGGACAGCAACAATATCGCCGTGGACGACGTGGCGCGTATGGCCGGACAGAAGCTGGTGGCCAGAGCGCAGCCGGGGGAGTACGTGCGCGGCATCAACGGTAAATGGCTACGCAAATAGCCAGAGGAGAACGACATGAGCCATCAGGAGTACCGCCTCGCGCTGGGTGACGTGGATCCGCAGGATCGTGCAGCGCTGAGCGCGCTGATAAGCGCCAACGCACCGCTGTTTAAACGCTTTGTGATGTCGGCCTTTCCCGATGATATGCGATACGCCTACGAGCCGGACACCTTCAGCGTAACCGCTATCGACGACACGCAGTTCAGTTTCAGCTGCTGCGTACACTATTTCGAGCCGTGCGCCGACCGCAATATGCACGATCGCCATGACTACCGGGTGCCCTACGCGCTGCGCGACGGCACGCTGGTGTTCAGCCTCGATGAGACCCGCTGGGTGGTTGAGTAAACGACGGGCAAAAAAAGCCGCCGGTGTGTAGCCGGCGGCGGGTCTGTCAGCGGGGATTACGCAGCAACAACGCTGTCGATCGCGGCTTTCGCGTCGGCGTTGGCTTTGGTCGCCACTTCCGGGCCGTAGGCGATACCTTCAGCAAACACGAAGTTCACGTCGGTGATGCCGATGAAGCCCAGGAACAGGGTCAGGTACGGGGCAATCAGATCGCTCGGGGTATCTTTATGAATGCCGCCGCGGCTGGTCAGGACCACGGCGCGCTTACCGGTGACCAGACCTTCCGGGCCGTTCTCGGTGTAGCGGAAGGTCACACCGGCGCGGGCCACCAGGTCAAAGTAGTTTTTCAGCTGGGTCGGGATGTTGAAATTGTACATCGGTGCCGCAATAACGATCACGTCATGGGCTTTCAGCTCAGCAATCAGTTCATCGGAGAGGGCCAGCGCGTCCTGCTGACGCGGAGTCAGCGGCGCATCGGACGGACGCAGCGCGCCTACCAGCTCACCATCCAGAACCGGGATCGGGTTAGCAGCCAGATCGCGCACGGTGATTTCATCGTCGCCGTGCTTTTCACGCCACTGGTCAACGAAATAGTCGCTAAGCTGACCAGACGTTGAATAACCTGCCAGGATGCTGGACTTCAGAACCAATACTTTGCTCATGGGTGATTCCTTTTTATGTTTGGTTATCAGGGCCGTTGCCCTTCGCTTGCTGACACTCTAAGCACATTGCCTGTGCAGTGATAGCGCAATATATCGAAGCCTATGTTCGAATTTATTGAACAAGGCTTGCGGTATTACCACCTGCCTTTCAGGGAATTCCCGCCGACAGGCGTGGGATATGATATTCTGCAGGGTATCTGTTTCAAAAAAACACTGGCAGAAAGCTGCCCAATAATACGATGAAAGAACACGAGAATTTTTCCCTTACGGGCCTTTACCAGCAGCTCGACACGCTGATGCTGCGCGACAAGCAGCGTTTCGCGCGCCGCCTGCAGGGTACAAAGAAAGTTAAAAATCCTGAATCTCAACAGGCAGTGATGAGTGAGCTGGCACGCGAGATCGCCGCTGCGGCCAGTAAAGTCGCGCTGCGTGCCGCCGCGCGCCCGGAAATCGTCTATCCGGATAACCTGCCGGTCAGCCAGAAGAAGCAGGCGATTCTGGAGGCGGTGCGCGACAACCAGGTGGTGATCGTCGCCGGGGAAACCGGGTCCGGTAAAACCACCCAGCTGCCTAAAATCTGCCTTGAGCTGGGGCGCGGGGTAAAAGGCTGGATTGGCCATACCCAGCCGCGTCGTCTGGCGGCGCGTACCGTGGCGAACCGCATTGCCGAAGAGCTGAAAACCGAGCCGGGCGGCGCGGTGGGCTATAAGGTGCGCTTCAGCGACCACGTCGGGGATAACACCCTGGTGAAGCTGATGACCGACGGGATCCTGCTGGCGGAGATCCAGCAGGACCGGCTGCTGATGCAGTACGACACCATCATTATCGATGAAGCGCACGAGCGCAGCCTTAACATCGACTTCCTGCTTGGCTACCTGCGCGAGCTGCTGCCGCGTCGTCCCGATCTGAAGGTGATCATCACCTCGGCGACCATCGACCCGGAGCGCTTCTCGCGCCACTTTAACAACGCGCCGATCATCGAAGTGTCGGGCCGCACGTACCCGGTTGAGGTGCGCTATCGCCCCATCGTGGAGGAGGCGGATGACACCGAACGCGATCAGCTGCAGGCGATTTTTGACGCGGTGGACGAACTGGGCCGTGAAAGCGCCGGGGATATCCTGATCTTTATGAGCGGTGAGCGCGAGATCCGTGACACCGCAGACGCGCTGAATAAGCTCAGCCTGCCGCATACCGAAGTGCTGCCGCTCTATGCCAGGCTCTCTAACGCCGAGCAGAACCGCGTGTTCCAGTCCCATACCGGGCGGCGTATCGTGCTGGCGACCAACGTCGCGGAAACCTCGCTCACCGTGCCGGGCATCAAGTATGTGATTGATCCCGGCACCGCGCGCATCAGCCGCTACAGCTACCGCACCAAAGTGCAGCGCCTGCCGATCGAACCGGTTTCGCAGGCTTCGGCGAACCAGCGTAAAGGGCGCTGCGGCCGCGTCTCGGAAGGCATCTGTATTCGTCTCTATTCGGAAGATGACTTCCTGTCGCGCCCGGAATTTACCGATCCGGAGATTCTGCGTACCAACCTGGCATCGGTGATCCTGCAGATGACCGCGCTTGGGCTGGGGGATATCGCCGCGTTTCCGTTCGTCGAAGCGCCGGACAAACGCAACATTCAGGACGGGGTGCGGCTGCTGGAAGAGCTGGGTGCCATCACCACCGATGACACCCAGAGCGTTTACACGCTGACCGCTCAGGGCCGCCAGCTGTCGCAGCTGCCGGTGGACCCGCGTCTGGCGCGTATGGTGCTGGAAGCGAGCAGGCACGGCTGCGTGCGCGAGGCGATGATCATTACCTCCGCGCTGTCGATCCAGGATCCGCGCGAACGCCCGGTGGACAAACAGCAGGCCTCGGATGAAAAACATCGACGCTTCCACGACAAAGAGTCCGACTTCCTGGCCTTCGTCAATCTGTGGAACTACCTCGGCGAGCAGCAGAAAGCGCTGTCATCGAACCAGTTCCGCCGCCAGTGCCGCACCGATTACCTCAACTATCTGCGGGTGCGCGAGTGGCAGGATATCTACACCCAGCTGCGCCAGGTGGTGAAAGAGCTGGGCATTCCGGTTAACAGCGAGCCAGCGGACTATCGTGCGGTACACACCGCGCTGCTGACCGGCCTGCTGTCGCACATCGGTATGAAAGACAGCGACAAGCAGGAATTTACCGGCGCGCGTAACGCGCGGTTCTCGATTTTCCCTGGCTCCGGGCTGTTTAAGAAGCCGCCGAAGTGGACGATGGTGGCGGAGCTGGTGGAAACCAGCCGCCTGTGGGGCCGCATCGCCGCGCGTATCGAACCCGAATGGGTGGAGCCGGTGGCGCAGCATCTGCTGAAGCGCTCCTACAGCGAGCCGCACTGGGAGCGGGCGCAGGGCGCGGTGATGGCGACGGAGAAGGTCACGGTGTACGGCCTGCCAATCGTGGCGGCGCGCAAGGTGAACTACAGCCAGATCGATCCGGCGCTCTCGCGCGAGCTGTTTATCCGTCACGCGATGGTGGAGGGCGACTGGCAGACCCGGCACGCGTTCTTCCGCGAAAACCAGAAGCTGCGCGCTGAAGTCGAGGAGCTGGAGCACAAATCCCGCCGCCGCGACATTCTGGTGGACGACGATACGCTGTTTGAGTTTTACGATCAGCGCGTCGGCCACGAGGTGGTCTCTGCCCGGCACTTTGACAGCTGGTGGAAGCGGGTGAGCCGCGAAACGCCGGATCTGCTCAACTTTGAAAAGAGCATGCTGATTAAGGAGGGCGCGGAGCAGGTCAGCAAGCTTGACTACCCGAACTTCTGGCATCAGGGCAACCTGAAGCTTGGCCTCAGCTATCAGTTCGAGCCGGGCGATGCCGCCGATGGCGTGACGGTGCATATCCCGCTGCCGCTGCTCAACCAGGTGGACGACGCCGGGTTTGAGTGGCTGGTGCCGGGGATGCGCCGCGAGCTGGTGATTGCGTTGATTAAGTCGCTCCCGAAACCGGTGCGCCGCAACTTTGTGCCGGCGCCCAATTACGCTGAGGCGTTTTTAGGTCGCGCCACGCCGCTGGAGTTGCCGCTGCTCGATGCGCTGGAGCGCGAGCTGCGCCGCATGACCGGGGTAACCATCGACCGCGACAGCTGGCAGTGGGATCAGGTGCCCGATCACCTGAAAGTCACCTTCCGCGTGGTGGATGAGAAAAACCGTAAGCTGAGCGAGGGCAAAGATCTTGCCGCCCTGAAAGAGGCGCTGAAGGGCAAAGTGCAGGAGACGCTGTCGGCGGTGGCGGATGACGGCATCGAGCAGAGCGGGCTGCATATCTGGAGCTTTGGCGCACTGCCAGAGAGCTACGAGCAGCAGCGCGGCAACTATAAGGTGAAAGCCTGGCCGGCGCTGGTAGACGAAAAAGAGAGCGTCGGCATCCGGCTGTTTGATAACCCGCTGGAGCAGCAGCAGGCGATGTGGCGCGGGCTACGCCGCCTGCTGCTGCTGAATATTCCTTCGCCAATCAAGTATCTGCACGAGAAGCTGCCGAACAAAGCGAAGCTGGGGCTTTACTTCAATCCTTACGGCAAGGTGCTGGATCTGATTGACGACTGCATCTCCTGCGGCGTGGACAAGCTTATCGCCGAGAACGGCGGGCCGGTGTGGAGCGAGGAGGGCTTTACGCAGCTGCACGAGAAGGTGCGCGCCGGGCTGAACGATACCGTGGTAGAGATTGCGAAGCAGGTCGAGCAGATCCTCACTGCGGTGTTCAGCATCAACAAGCGCCTGAAAGGGCGCGTGGATATGACGATGGCGCTGGGCCTGTCGGACATTAAAGCCCAGATGAGCGGGCTGGTGTATCGCGGGTTCGTTACCGGCAACGGCTATAAGCGACTCGGGGATACGCTGCGCTACCTCAACGCCATCGAAAAACGGCTGGAGAAGATGGCGGTGGACCCACACCGCGATCGCGCCCAGATGCTGAAAGTCGAGCAGGTACAGCAGGCGTGGCAGCAGTGGCTCAACAAGCTGCCGCCGGCACGACGCGAAGACGACGACGTGCGCGAGATCCGCTGGATGATCGAGGAGCTGCGCGTCAGCTTCTTCGCCCAGCAGCTCGGTACGCCGTATCCGGTGTCCGACAAACGCGTGCTGCAGGCAATGGAGCAGATCGCGGGTTAGCCCGCATTTACTGGTAAGGAAAGACAGTGACAAGAGTACGTATTGGGTTAAGCGTGGCGCTAACTGCCGTGGCAATGAACGCTTCGGCGCAGGTGGCGCAGACATGCGATGCTACGCAACTGGCGATTAACGCCGCTAACCTGCAAATTATCGCGCAGGGTAGCCCGGCGAAGGAGCAATTCAAAACGTTTCACGTGAAGACGAAAGGCGAGAATATTGATTCTGCCAGCGATACTCGTGCCATCTTTGAGACGTGTAACGTGCTGAAAAACGCCACGACCACACTCTCGCGTGACGACGGCGCGAGCAAAATGAAACTGGATTACAGGATCAGGCGCGACGCAGAAGGCTGGCTCACCGCAGAAGCCATGACCATTACGATGAAAGATAAAACGCTAACGGACTGGAAAGGTGAGACGCGTTATACGCCGGACAATTCCGGGCGCATAACGGATTCGGTCATGACCTTTACCCTAAATAACCAGCCAGCACAGACGCGAACGCATTATGACTATGATGCGAAAAACCGTGTTGTTCGCATGGTAGCGCATAGCTCGCTACAGTTTTTTGAAGAGACGACGGAGCTGAGCTATGACACGCGTGGCTTTCTTATCCGCACATCGAGCGGTAAAGAGAACACCACGCTTAGCTGGTCAGATGATGGTCGCTGGCTGAAGAGTGAAACAGAGACCAACCATCCCTACAGCGTACTGTATACCGTGAATGAGTGCACGAAATGGGATGAGCAGGGAAGCTGTCTGGTGCAGAAGCGTACAGAGACAGAAAAATACGCGAAACAGACCACCCGCTATACCTTTGCCGTCACCAGCGATTATCAATATTTCTGACCACCAGCAGGTGAAGGGCCGCTGTTACCTCACTTCACCTGCCAGCCGCCCCCTAACGCCCGGTAGAGATCGATCTGCGCCAGCAGCAGATCGTTGCGGGTTTGCACCACGTTGAGCTGGGTGGCGTAGAGCGTGCGCTGGGCGTCCAACTCTTCCAGGAACGAGGAGTAGCCGTTGCGATAGCGGTTGTGGGCGATGCGTAGCGTCTCCTGCGCCACCTGCTCCTGGCCTTCCAGTTCGCTGAGCTGCTCGCCCAGGCGGCGGATAGCGTCCAGACTGTCGTTCACCTCGCGAAACGCGTTGCGCACCGTGCTCTCATAGCCGTACAGCGCCTGGTTGCGCTGGGACATGGCAATATCCACCTGGGCGTTCAGCGTGTCGCGGTTCAACAGCGGGGCGAGCACGCTGCCCCCGACGCTCCACAGCCGCAGCGGGTTATCCAGCAGCCCGGCGAGGGTATCATCCTGATAAGTGCCCGATGCGCTGAGGCTCAGGGACGGCAGCAGCTTCGCCCGCGAGGCGGCCAGCGTCTGATCTGACGCCAGCAGCGTCTGCTGCGCCTGCACGATATCCGGACGACGTTCCAGCAAGGATGAAGGCAGCTGAGCCGGCATGCTCAGCGGCGTCAGCGCAGCAAAATTGCCGCCGCGCGACACGTCCGCCGGCAGGCTTCCCGCCAGCACCTGCAGCGCATTCTCCTGCTGGGTGATCTGGTGCTGCAGCTGCGGGATCTGCGCCCGGGTGGCGCGCAGCTCCGAGTCGGCCTGCATCAGCTCCAGCCGCGACGAGTACCCGGTTTCATACTGGCGCTTCGCCAGCTGCCAGGCGTTTTCCCGCGCTTTCAGGGTGGATCGGGTGATGCGCAGCTGCTCATCCAGCGCCAGCAGGGTGATATACCCGGCTGCCGCCTGGGACGCGACGCTGAGATCCGCCGCCGCCGCCGCCGATTTCTGTGCTTCCAGCGTCAGCGTTGCCGCGTCGATATTGCGGCGGGTTGCCCCCCAGAGATCGACATCGTAGCTGGCGGTTAATCCGCCCTGATAGCGCGTGCCGTGGGTCGGCAGCCCGGTCGCCGCCGACTGCGAGCGGGCGCGGGTCACCCCGAGGCTGGCATCCAGCGTCGGCCATAACGCGCTGTCCGCAGCGGTTACCCGGGCCTGGTACTCATCAATCCGCGCCCGGGCAGTCAGCACGTCGCTGTTGTAGCGCAGCGCCTGTTCAACGAAACGGTTGAGCTGCGAATCATGGAAATTACGCCACCAGAACCCCTCCACCGGGCTTTGTGGCCCGATGCCGTCGCGCCACTGGGCGGGGATGGTGAGCGTGCTTTGCGCCTGTTTGACCTGCGGACTGTGGCAACCCGCCAGCAGCAGCGCCAGCGCAATGGCAGTCAGGCACCTCATTGCGGCTTCTCCAGGGTATCAATCGTCACCTGCACCGACATCCCCGGACGCAGGCGCGCTTTGTGGTTCGCATCGCCCATCACCGCAATGCGCACCGGAATGCGCTGGGCGATTTTTACGAAGTTGCCGGTAGCGTTATCCGGGGTGATGGCGCTGAACTCCACGCCGGTGGCCGGGGAAATGCTCTCCACCCGGCCACTGAAGGTTTCGCCGTTAAGCGCATCGACGGTGAAGGTGACCGGCTGGCCCACGCGCACTTCTGCCAGCTGGGTCTCTTTCAGGTTGGCGATCACCCAGTGCTGCGGTGGCACCAGGGTTGTGAGGTGAGTGCCTGCCGCCACATAAGCCCCGAGGCGCACCGAGATCTGACCGAGCTGGCCGTCGCGCGGGGCGACGATGCGGGTGTTCTGCAGATCGATACGCGCAAGCTCCAGCGCCGCGCGGGCGTTGGCTACGTCCGCTTCCAGCCCGGCGCGGTTCACAATCACGGTTTGCAGATCCTGACGCGACATCTCCAGCTGCGCCTTTGCCTGATCGATACTGGACGCCCCCTGGGCGGCGCTGGCCAGGGCGGCGTCGCGTTCGCGGATGGAGAGCGAGCCGTCGGACGTCAGCTCGCGCACGCGCTTCAGATCGGCCTGATTTTTCTGGTTCTGGGCGCGGGCATTGCTCAGCGCGGCTTCATCCCGGGCAATCACCGCTTCGGCGCTGCGGCGCTGTTGCAGATTGTTAGCGAGCGTCGCTTCGCGCATCGCCAGCGTGGCGGCCGCCTGATGCACGCGCTGCTGATAGATGCGGTCGTCAATGGTCATCAGCACATCGCCTTTCTTCACCACCGCGAAGTCCTGCACGTTGACCGCCGTAATGTAGCCGTTCACCTGCGGGCTGATAAAGGTGGTCATGCCGCGCACGTAGGCGTTATCGGTAAACTGCGTGTGGCGGGTAAAGGGCGGCAACTGCCAGGCATACAGGATCACCAGTACGCCAACGATGCCGATAGCCGCGGCGGCAAAAATGGAAACCACGCGCAGGTTACTGCGGGTACTGGCCTGCTCTTTAGCGGCGTCCTGCTGACTCATACAAACTCCGGAATTATCATCGACAATATTATTGTTTGGTTCCCGTGGCGCGCTTCAGCGCCAGATGGGCAGTAATGCGCAGACGCAACAGACGCCAGCCGATCCACAGCAGGGTGGCGGCGGCAATGCTGGCCGTCAGCAGATAAGTATCGTTGTAAGCAAGAATGTTTGCTTCCAGCGCGCTGGCGCTCTGTAACTGGGTGATGGCCTGGGTACTGCGCAGCGTGGTGTCGCCGATCAGGTTCTGATACATCTGTGTATAGAGCTGAATACGCTCGTTCACCAGCGGATTGAGCGTGGTGAGCTGGTCGGCCAGCAGACTGGAGTGATACTTCTCCCGCCAGGTCTGAAAGGTGCCAAGAATGGCCGAGCCGAGCAGGCCGCCCAGGTTCTGGCTCATACCAAACAGCACCGAAAAACTCACCAGATTACGCGGCTCAGCGATCACGCCGCCGATGCCGGCGAGCATTGCCGGCGCAAGGAAGAAGGCGCTGCTGAACCCGAGCAGGAACTGGCTGATCATCAGCTGGTCTGGTCGGGTCAGACTGGTGGACTGGCTGTCCATCAGGGTGGCGACAATCATCAGCGCCAGCGAAGCCATGATCGGCCACGCCAGCTGTTGGGGCTTGATGGTCAGGCAGCTGGCGACAATGCCGCAGACGATACCGGCAAAAATCGACCAGGCAAGATGGGTCATCTGCTCATTTTGCAGGCCAACGTACTGCAACCAGCCGATCACCCCGGTGTTCTGCTCCGCCAGCACGATGCGGATCAGCAGCATAATGAGGCCAAGGCGCAGAATACTGCCGCTGGAAAGCCAGCGGGTGTTGAGCAGCGGGTTGCTGCGGTTATGCTCGAACATTATCGCACTGACGATCAGCACCACCGAGCCTGCCAGCGCCCAGCCGAGCCACGGGGTTTCAAACCACCACTCGATGCGCCCCAGCGACAGCACCGCGCACAGCAGCGCCATGCCGGGTGCCAGCAGAATAAAGGTCAGGAAATCCTTCTTCTCGAACACCTTCTTGCGGTCGCCGGGCGGCAGCTTAAGGGCCATCACGCAGGCCAGTGACACCAGCGCCAGCCCCAGCTCGAACAGATACAGCCCGCGCCACTCGTCGATCTGCAGCAGTTCGCTGGAGAACAAGCGGGCGATGGGAATTGCCAGAGACGATCCGGTGATGCCGATGGTCAACGCCTTCAGGCGATGCTTCGCCGGCCAGGCCTGGATCTGGTAGTAGATGCCAAGCGAACTCAGCGCCGCCGCCACCATACCGTGCGCGGCGCGCACCATCAGCGCCGAACTGAGATCGTTGACGAACAGGTGAAAGAAGGTGACCAGCACATACAGCACCAGAAACCCTTCGGTAAAGGCGCGCAGCCCGAACTGCTGGCGAAACTTCACCAGCAGCAGGTTGATGGAGACGTTGGTCATCACATAGACGGCGGGCAACCAGGCGATCTCGGTTGACCAGGCCGCAAAGGTGCCCTGCAGATTTTGCAGATTCGCCGACACCATCGCGTTGCCCAGCGCGCCGGTCAGGCAGACCAGCAGGCCAACGATACCGTAGGCGATGCGTTTCGGCGTGGTGTGATATGGCGTGGACGGCGAACCGAGCAGCATCGGTTTTTCATGCGGCTGCCACTCGCGTGGAGCATAGGGGTCACGATGGGGAACGCGCATTATGCCTTCTGAACCTCTTGCAGCAGTCGGGTGAGCACCGCGCGTACCTGCTGCTGTTCTTCCGGGGTGACGGTCGTCAGCACGTCCTCCCGGAAGCGGTCAGCAACCTGGCGCACCTCATGATGGAGCGCTTCGCCCTTCGGGGTGGCGACCAGCAGGCGCTTACGCTTGTCGTTGTCGGTCATTACGCGTTCAATTAATCCCTGTTCCACCAGACGATTGAGCAGCGGCACCAGCGTGGCGGTTTCCACGCCCAGCTCGTCGGCCAGCTCGCGCTGGGAAAGCGGCGCGGCGTGACGCGCGATGGCGGAAACCGCCATCCAGCTTGCCTGGCTCATGCCCAGCGCTTTCAGACGACGGTTGACCGCCAGCCGCCAGTGGTGGGCCGTTAAATGCAGTAGATGTGAAAAGGTTAGCCGATCGTAGTCCACAGGCAATATCAGATTGTTAGAGTTCTAACTAGTTTAGGGTGATAGCGCGGCAGACATCAAGTAGCAAAGCAGAAGAAAAGCCGCTACGCTCAGGCGGTTACGAGCGATATCAGGTTCAGGATGGAGGTGACAGTGTCACAAGAAAGAGTCTATTGCGTTGCGCCTGTTGACCCGACGGAGCCAGACGCGCTCGCGCTACAGGCGGCGCTGTCGGAAACGCTGGAGGGCTTGACCGGCAGCTCCGGACGCGCCTCGTTCAGCTATGACGACGTGCGCGTGAAAGGTGCCGGGTTTTTTATTGCCAGAGATGAAGCCGGCAAACCCGTCGGCTGCGTGGGCTGCCGCCCGCTGCAGGAGGGGATCGGCGAGTTGAAGCGCCTGTTTGCTCTGCCGGGTAATCCCGGCGCGGGGGTCACGCTGCTGCGCTGGGTGGAGCAGTGGGCAGCCCAGCAGGGCTACCGTGAACTGTGGCTGGAAACCCGCACCAGCAACCAGAAAGCGGTGGAGTTCTACCTGCGGGCCGGGTATGAGATCATCGAAAACTACGGCCGCTACGTCGGGCAGGAAGATGCGGTGTGCTTTGCCATTCGTCTGGAAAAAAAACATGCTGAGCGGGCTTAACCATCTGACGCTGGCGGTAGCCGATTTGCAGCGCAGCATTGCGTTTTATCAGGCGTTACCGGGAATGCGGCTTCACGCCCGCTGGACGCGCGGCGCCTACCTGAGCTGTGGCTCGCTCTGGCTCTGTCTGTCGCTCGACCCTGTCGCTGGCGTCCCCCGTCAGGATTATACCCATTACGCTTTTAGCGTGGCGGAAGCAGACTTCTTACCCCTGTGTGCCCGGCTGGAGGGGGCGGGCGTTACCGTCTGGAAAAGTAACCGCAGCGAGGGGGCGTCGTTCTACTTTCTTGACCCCGATCACCACCAGCTTGAACTGCACGTCGGCTCGCTCGCGTCACGGCTGGAAGCCTGCCGTCAGCAACCTTATGACGGGATGATCTTCTACGATGACCCCTGATGCATGACGCCTGAGTTGTCATTTTTACGTCATCACCCGGTAATACCACTGTGCAACCGCCTTTAAGGATGATCTGATGTCGAAGCGGGGAAGCCCGATATATCTTTAAATCTGGCTTTTAACATGGAGTGGACGATGATAACGACTTTCCCGCGCCTTCCCGACGGGACGCTACAGGCCGTCAACACCATCGGGCAATGGCTGGCGTTTGATGACGCCAACAGCACCAAAAATGCCAAAGCGGATCTGCTGGTTCTGGCCGGCAATGCTGTGATCCCGACTATCGATGCTGCCTGCGAGCGGGCGGCGACTCAGGAGATCCCGCTGCTGATCACCGGCGGCGTCGGGCACTCTACCACCTTCCTGTATGCTGCTATCGCACGTCATCCGCGCTACAACACCATCCAGACCACCGGGCGCAGCGAGGCGGCGATTCTGGCAGATATTGCGCGCGAGTTCTGGAATCTGCCTCAGGAACGCATCATCACTGAAGAGCACTCCACCAACTGCGGCGAAAACGCGGCCTTCAGCCGTCGTCTGCTCGATGAGTGGGGCATGGCACCCAAACGCATCATCCTGTCTCAGGACCCGACCATGCAGCGCCGCACCGTCGCCACCTTTGCGCGCGCCTGGCGCGATGCGGATCTTCAAACAGAATGGGTCAGCCAGCCGGGCGTCGTGCCGGTGCTGCGTAACGGTTCACGCAGCGTGCAGTTTGTCGAGGGCGACAGCGGGATGTGGCCGCCGGAGCGGTTTATTTCGCTGATCCTCGGTGAAATTCCGCGCCTGCGCGATGACCACAGCGGCTACGGCCCGCGCGGCCGCGACTTTATTACCCATGTGGATATTCCACCTGAGGTTGAGCAGGCCTGGCAGGCGCTGTTCAACGATCCCATCCTCACCCAGGCGTTGCGCAACCGCTCGCTGCTGTAGCGCGCTGCCCGTTTCTGAGTGCATCGGCTCAAACGGGCAGGCTAATGTTGCAAAACGGTAACCACAAAAGCGTTTAACGACGCTTTTTTTTCGATCTCCTTCACACTTACCCGCCCTGAGCCGCCGCCCCCCTGTTAACGAGATATAGATTTTTAACATCTCTTTTACCTTCCATACCTCATGTTAATTCAGGAGTAGGTCATGACAGCACCTGTGCAGCATTCCATGTATATCGACGGGCAGTTTGTTAACGGGCAGGGAGAGGCCTGGATCGATGTCATCAACCCGGCCACCGAGGCGCTGCTGTCCCGTATTCCGGACGGAAGCGCAGAGGACGCGCGCCAGGCCATCGCGGCCGCAAAACGCGCCCAGCCGGAATGGGAAGCGCTGCCGGCGATTGAGCGCGCCGGCTGGCTGCGCAAAATCGCCGCGGGTATTCGTGACCGCGCCGCGGAGATCAGCGCCCTGATTGTTGCCGAGAGCGGCAAAGTGAAAGGGCTGGCCGATGTGGAGGTGGCTTTTACCGCTGACTACATCGACTACATGGCAGAGTGGGCGCGCCGCTATGAGGGTGAGATCCTGCAAAGCGATCGTCCGGGTGAAAACATTCTGGTATTCAAACGCGCGCTGGGCGTGACCACCGGTATTCTGCCGTGGAATTTCCCGTTTTTCCTGATTGCCCGCAAGCTGGCCCCGGCGCTTATCACCGGGAATACCATTGTTATCAAGCCGAGTGAGTTCACGCCGAATAACGCCATTGCCTTTGCCGAAATTGTCCACGAAGCAGGCCTGCCGTGCGGGGTGTTCAACCTGGTGCTGGGGCGCGGCGAAACCGTGGGCCAGGAGCTGGCCGGTAACCCGGACGTGGCGATGGTGAGCATGACTGGCAGCGTCGGGGCGGGCGAGAAGATCATGGCGGCGGCGGCAAAAAACATCACCAAAGTGTGCCTTGAGCTGGGCGGCAAAGCCCCGGCGATTGTGATGGACGATGCCGATCTGGATCTGGCGGTGAAGGCGATTGTCGATTCCCGCGTCATCAACAGCGGCCAGGTGTGCAACTGCGCCGAGCGCGTTTACGTGCAGAAGGGTATCTATGACGCGTTTATCTCCCGCCTGAGCAGCGCCATGAGCGCGGTGCAGTATGGCGACCCGGCTCAGCGCGACGATATTGCGATGGGGCCGCTGATCAACGCCGCTGCCCGTGAACGTGTGGAAGCGAAAGTCGCACGGGCGGTAAGTGAAGGGGCCACGGTGCTTTCCGGCGGTAAAACGGCTGAGGGCAAAGGCTACTTCTATCCGGCAACCCTGCTGGTGGACGTGCGTCAGGAGATGAGCATCATGCACGAAGAGACGTTTGGCCCGGTGCTGCCGGTGGTCACCTTCGACACCCTGGAGGAGGCGCTGGCGATGGCCAACGATAGCGACTACGGCCTGACCTCATCGATCTACACCCGCAATCTGAATACCGCGATGAAAGCCATCAAAGGGCTGAAGTTCGGTGAAACCTATATCAACCGCGAGAACTTTGAAGCGATGCAGGGCTTCCACGCTGGCTGGCGTAAATCCGGCATCGGCGGGGCGGACGGGCGACACGGCCTGAACGAGTATCTGCAAACTCAGGTGGTTTACCTGCAATCCTGAGCCCTTCAGCCCCTGCCTTCGCGGGGGCTTTTTTTATCTTACCAGCCCATCACCGCCACATAATGAACGTTCGTTCATAAAAAGTTGAACGCACGTTCATCTTTTGCCATAGTGCCTCCGTCATCAGGAGGTAATCATCATGACGTATCTGAAACGGGACGCGCGCGAAGAACAGCTGCTTGAGATCGCCGTGGGCCTGCTGAGCAGCAAAGGCTATCGCGCCACCACCACGCGGGATATCGCCCGTGAAGGCGGTGTGGCGATCGGAAATATCAGCCGCCTGTTTGGTTCGCTGAGCGCCCTGAAGCAGGCCGCGCTGTACCGTATTAACGACCGTATCGTTGAGGAGTATGAAGCGGCCAGCGCCGGGCAGGCACCGCTTGAAGGCGTGCTGACGCTGCTGGGCGATCCGACCGATGCGCGTAACCAGCACGTCTTGACGCTGTGGCGCGAAGTGGCGGTGCTGGCCGCTGAAGAGGCGACCCTGCGCGACATCCATCAGCACGCGCTGCGCAGCTGGGCGCTGTCCGTGGCGCGCTACATTAGCGAGCACCTGCCGCATTTCCAGGTGCGTGATACGCCCGACCGCACCGCCTGGCGACTGATCGCGTTTATTACCGGTCTGGATCTGCTCCGGGAGATGGGGGCGATGTCCGGTAGTTATGAAGAGATGAAACATGACCTGGTGCGGTTTATTCGTACCGAACTGATTAATGATGAGGTGAAGTAATGCCCGGTATCTGGCTGGTTCTTGGGGTAGCGATTGTGGCTGAAGTCATTGGCACTACGCTGCTGAAATATTCTGAAGGTTTTACCCGCCTGTGGCCGACGCTCGGCACGGCGGTGTGCTACGGCATTGCGTTCTGGTGTCTGTCCCAGACGCTGGCGCATATTCCGACCGGGATCGCTTACGCCATCTGGTCCGGGGTCGGGATTGTGCTGATCTCGCTGGCCGGCTGGCTTATCAGCGGCCAGAAGCTCGATCTACCGGCCATGCTGGGCATGGGCTTGATCGTCGCCGGGGTGCTGGTGATCAATCTGTTCTCAAAATCCGCGGCACATTAATGGCCTGAATATGCCCAGGGACGGGCAATTTACCGCTGCGATGGAAAAAGTAATGAAATCAGCAGCGTCTCCCGCTATGTTGTCTCATCTGCTGCGGCTGACATGGTTAATTTATGCGCTCTCGTTATACAACTCTGCAAATTTCACTTCACTGGCTGGTAGTCCTGCTGGTGATTGTCGCTTACGCCACGATGGAACTGCGCGGCTACGCGCCGCGTAATCTGCGCTGGCTGGTCAACATGACGCACGTCAGCTGCGGCATCACTATTCTGGTGCTGACGGTGACGCGCCTGCTGGTACGCCTGAAATACCCCGCGCCGCCCATTGTTCCCAAACCGCGCGGTATGGTGACGGGCATGTCGCACCTCGGCCATCTGGCCATTTACCTGGTATTTATCGTGCTGCCGGTGCTCGGCTTTCTGTCGATGTATTTCCGGGGCGGCAACTGGCTGGCGTTCGGCCTGCCAATGCCGTCTGCCAGCGAAGGGGATGAAGATCTGGTGGAGATGCTGGCGAGTTACCACGTGCTGATCGCCAATATCAGCTACTTTGTGGTCGGGATCCACGCGGCTGCAGCGCTGCTGCACCACTACCTGTGGAAAGACAACACGCTGCTGCGCATGATGCCCGGTAAACGCCAGTAGTTATACGCCCCAATACCGGGGCGTTTTTTTTGCTGCCAGAATGTGATCGTCGCGGCTGTTTTAAGCTCAGGGCAGGGCTGGGATCACACTTTTCTCCTTCGCGCCTGGGCGGCGGTATCAGAAATGGCTTAAGTATATCTATTATAGAAACACACCAGGGATTAACCCTCGCCGCAGGCGTGAGCGACGCCGATCCGGTAACAGCAACCCACCGTGTGGCGCCGCGCGCCAGAGAGGATGAGATGAACCACTCACACCAGCACGCCATGCCGCGTCCGGAGCCGGAACAGAACGCCACCCTGACGCGCACGCTGCGCAAAGTCCTGCTTGCCACCGGCGTTGGCCATTTCGTCGAATGGTTTGATTTCGGGCTGTACGGCACCCTTGCCGCCGTTATCGGCCTTAATTTCTTCCCCGCCGCCGATGCCACTACCGCGCTGCTGGCGTCTTTTGCGGTATTTGGTGCCGGATTCATTATGCGTCCGCTCGGCGGGCTGTTTTTTGGTTCGCTGGGCGACCGGATCGGGCGGCAGAAGGTACTCGCAACGGTGATCCTGCTGACGTCCGGCGCGACCTTTGTCATGGGCCTGCTGCCGACGTACCACACCATCGGCGTTATCGCCCCCGTGCTGCTGGTCCTCACCCGGCTGGTGCAGGGCTTTGCCGCCGGCGGCGAGACGTCAGGCGCGACGACCTATCTGGCGGAATTCGCGCCGGTAGCCAGACGCGGCTTCTTTACCTGCTGGATCGATAACTTCGGCTTTATGGCTTTCGTGGCCGGCTCCGGGCTGGTATTTCTGCTCACCGCTGGACTGGGCGAAAGCACGATGAATGCATGGGGCTGGCGCATCCCGTTTCTCATTGCCGGGCCGCTGGGCCTGATAGGCCTCTACCTGCGTACCCAGCTGGAAGATTCCCCGGAATTTAAATCCATTGCCGCCAGCGGTAATACCGAAGCCGCGCCGCTGCGGGTGGCGATCACCACCGCCTGGGGCGCGCTGGCGTTTTGCGTCGGGTTTGTGGTGATCAAAGCCGTCGGGCACTGGGTATTGCAGACCTTTATGCCGAGCTATCTCTCGACCCAGCTGCACTACAGCAAACTGGATGCCTACGCCATTACCACCATCGGACTGTTTGCCATTGCGGTGATGGTGCCCTTTATGGGCTATCTGTCGGATAAATATGGCCGCAAACCGCTGATGCTGGCGGGCTGCGCGGGCTTTATGCTTTTTACCTGGCCGGCGCTGATGCTGATGGCGCGGGGCGATATGCTGTCTGCGGTGCTGGCGATGTTAATGCTGGGGGCATTTATCGCTGCCTTTGACGGCGCGTGCAGCGCGGCCATGGCGGAACTGTTTCCGACCAGCATTCGCTACGGCGGCATGTCCATTGCCTATAACATCGCGGTGGCGTTCTTTGGTGGCATTACACCGTGGTTTTCGGCGTGGTTAATTGGGGCTACCGGCTACCCGTTTTCTCCGGCGTGGTACGTGATGGGTGCTGCGTTGATCACCTTCCTGACGGTACTGCGCGCCAGGGAAACCGCCGGGCTGCCGCTCAAGCGATAATGAAAGCAGGGCGGTGATAAACCGCCCTGAAAGCATATTTTATTTCCGCTACGTCATTACTGAAATAGCCGATAACGCAGCGTAAAGGCATGTCAGGGTAGTGAGTAATAAAACCGTCAATATTATTCGCAAAGTGCTAGTGCGTATTCCTCCCGTTATCGATGGGAATACCGTATGGGCATAGTTTAAATAAGCAGCTCTGGGCTTGCGGACAATTATCCAGCCGGGGTTCTCCATTGCCGGGACATAGCGCATTGCTTTTCAGACTCTCCCAAAAGGCATCCGAATATGGAAAGCAGTGAATGATGTTAATATCGCGTGGCTTATCGTTCACAAACAGACCAACTTGACTGGTGATGAGTTTATTATCCGGACGCAAAAACCAGCTTCCTTTGTACCAGATAATTAAACGCAATCCTTTACCGCTGGTCGCTCTCGCGAACGCCGTCCCTGTGTCAGGCGACGCGAGCATCGCATCAATATCCCATTCCATCTTGTCTCCTTTTCCATGAGCATTAGCTCCGCATTGATGCCATCTTTGCTGAACTCCCTAAGCCAAATTAAAAATAGCAGGCAATAAGAATATCCTCAATTGAAAAATGGGTGTTTTACCCGTATTTAAAAAAACGAAATTAATTTAAACTTATTTACGAAAAAGTGTGGGCATTCATTAAAAATGATTTTGCGCGGGATATTTTAGCGGCGGTTTTATTAGTGGGCTTATTACGGAGAGGTTAATCTGGTGTATCGAATGTAACAGGTATTATGCTAATGATATGTTCGTTATTCCACCAGATGGAATTATAAATTAATGCGTTTAACCTGAATAACCCGCAATATTTTTTCAGGTTACTCATTGCTGCCACTTTTCAGAGGCTCAGAGAGCAGGGCTAAGACTTAACCACTCAGCGCCACCCACTCATCATTCAACGACGCTTAACCCAGGCATCCGGCACCTGCGCTGGCGGACGGCGTAGAGTGTTGTACCAATCGGCGGACGTTCCCGATGGGATTGAACTTTCACTTTTCGCCGCCCTCGACACCTGAAGGCCACCAGGGTTTAGCCTCCCACGGGCTCAGCCTCCAGCGCCGCGAGGGCGATTTCAGCCAGTCGAATATTTAGCAAAAGCAACTCACCTCCGGGGTGACGGGATTCATAGCCCTTTAGCACCTCCAGGTTCCCGGATGTCTCCGCGATGAACTGCTCTTTGGTGAATGTGGTCACCCTCACGCAGAACGGATTACCGATCAATCCGAATATATTTTCCTCAAAAGCCTTGAGATAAAAACCATACCTCCGCTTAGTGAGGAAGCCGAAGCGTATTCTCCCGCCATTATAATCACACCGACCAATTACACAGAGCCTCTGGAATACAGCAGCGCGGATAATTCCGTTGCCACGTTCTCAGGCGGCCATGTTTACCCGGCAGGTCAGGGCAAATCTTGAAGGTTCGGATATGGAAACGTCCGGGATACAGGTTAGGGGTGTGCCGGACCTCAGCGCTTCCCTTTTGCAAGGTACTGCTGCATTTCTTTCTCAGGCACCATCCCGCCGCCGGTCGCCCAGACCAGATGGGTGGCACCAGCCATAGCACTCCCGGAAAGCCCGAGGCGCTTCTGATAAGAAATATTAGAGGTGACGTACCGGGGGCCACTCATACCGGCCAGCGCCGAGGGTTCGAGCTTAAGGCCTTCCGTACGGTCCAGCATCGCGAGATGGTCATACATCGCCTGATCGCTCAGCGTATAGCAGCCATCGATAAGCTGCTCCATTGCCCGGCCGACAAATCCGGAAGCGCGACCGACCGCGAGACCATCTGCTGCCGTCCTGTTATCGATCCCGATGTCCTGCACCGAAATGGCGTCGTGCAGGCCGGTACTCATGCCCAGCAGCATGCAGGGCGAATGCGTGGGCTCTGCAAAGAAGCAGTGCACGTGATCTCCAAAAGCAAGCTTCAGACCGAAGGCAACGCCGCCTGGTCCTCCGCCTACGCCACAGGGCAGATATACAAACAGAGGATGGCTGGCGTCCACGGTAATGCCCTTCTTCTGCAACTGCCTGCGAAGGCGCAGCCCGGCGACAGAATAGCCGAGGAACAGCGTGCGGGAATTCTCATCATCTATGAAAAAACAGGCGGGATCGGACTCGGCAGCCTTCCGTCCCTGCTCGACGGCCACGCCGTAATCCTGCTCGTATTCCATGACCTCCACTCCGTGCGAGCGGAGCCTGTCTTTTTTCCACTGGCGCGCGTCTGCAGACATATGCACGGTTACGTGGAAGCCGAGTTTGGCGCTCATGATGCCAATGGAAAGCCCGAGGTTGCCCGTAGAGCCTACGGCGATCTTATGCTGGCTGAAAAACTCCCGGAACTCAGAAGAGAGCAGTACGGCATAGTCATCCGTTGTGGTGAGAAGGCCCGCATCTATAGCCAGTTTTTCAGCGTGAGTCAGCACTTCATAAATGCCGCCCCGCGCCTTTATGGAACCGGAAATGGGAAGATGGCTGTCTTTTTTAATCCAGAGGTTACCCGGTATTGCGCCTGACTTTTCCAGCTCTGCCTGCATGCGAGGCGCCGGGATCATGTCAGATTCAATGATGCCGGCAGTAGCGGCCGTTTCAGGAAACGCCTGTACCAGCAGCGGTGCGAAGCGTTGCAGCCGGGCTTCGGCATCTTCTGCATCAGCCCTCGTCAGTCCGACGCGCCTGAGGCCTTCTTCAGCCGTTTTTACGCCAGGATTCAGCCAGAAGGTTTCGCGCAGGGACTGCAGCTCGGTAACGACAGGCAATGAAAGAATATCTTTAGTGAATTCGGCCATGGTGCACTCTCAACTGTGATTCGGGTACGGGGTTACGGTGCGGGTTTTCCTGCACGCCGTATTCAGCCTGAAAAGCGTTTCAGGCAGCGGTAAATCCGGCTGTAAAACGTCCGTGTTAATTAGTCCTTTTTTAAGACTTAAACTTCAGCCCTGCGGTGATCGCGAGGGAATACAGCAATATCAAAGCGGCAACGCCGGTAGCGAGCGTCAGGACGGGCACCAGAGTTACCAGCAACACAAAGTAGAGGGCCATACTGACAGACCTTTTTTTGAAAGACGCGGTTTGTATTCCGGCCGCAATTACATAACACCCTCGGGCCACTGACAAACGATGAATTCTCATCTTCACATGAATTCATTTAACGCAAGGTTGCGAGTCCATCCACATGCACACAGGCGGAATGAAAATGCCGATTTAATAATTTAATATTATTTTTCAGTACATTATAATTTTAACTAACAAGACTTACGGGTGGGCCTGTTATCGATGGGAAAAACATTGCATGAAATTAACGGTGGTCAGCTGGGCAGGCTCTATACCTTCGAGGTCGCGGCCAGGTGCGCGTCGTTTTCAGAAGCTGCAGCCGAGCTTTCCCTGACGCCGAGTGCGGTCAGTCACCGGATAAGCCAGCTTGAAAGCGAGCTGGGCATACGCCTGTTTGACCGTTCGCATCGAAAAGTGGATCTGACCGCCGAAGGTGAGCGCATTTTTGCCGCGATGAGCACGTCACTGGACTATCTGAATACGGAGCTGCAGGGCATCAAAAATGAGGGGTGCAGCGGGCGCCTGACCGTTTACTGCCGGCCATCATTTGCGCAGTCCTGGCTCAGCCCGGCCATAGCCTCCTTCTTTGAAGCGTATCCGCTTATCAATCTGGTGATTTATACGGGAAATGAGGACATCGATTTGCACCGGATGGGTGTGGATCTGTCCGTCAGCTTTGACGATGCCAGTCACGGCCGTTTTCATCAGGAGCACCTGATGGACGAAAGCATTATCCCTGTCTGCAGTCCGGAGTATGCCCGCCGCTGGCAGCTCTCGGGGCAGCCGGAAAACCTTGCTTTCTGTCGTCTGCTTCATGACAGGAAGGCGTGGGGCACCAACTCCGGCGATGACGAATGGAAACTCTGGGCGCAGCACTATGGCGTCGATATTTCCTCAGCGCAGGGCGCTCAGTTCGACCAGGCCGAGCTGGCGGTCACCGCTGCGGCCAGCCACGCAGGCGTGGCTATCGGACGCAAACGGCTGCTCAGGCATAAGCTGGAAAGAGGCGAACTGATAATGCCTTTTCCAGGAACGGAGCTTAAATGCAGTCAGCGCTACTATATCAGCACGCACGCCGACAGGCGGTGGCCCAAGGTAAAAGCCTTCATCAGCTGGCTTAAGGAAACGGCTGACGTAGAGCAAAACAGCTGAAATCTAAGCCCGGGACTTAAGCCACGTAATCTTCAGTTCGCTGCTCAGGGCATCGAGCAACCATGGCAAATGAAAAGACAGATGCTATCACCGGCATATATCACGCGGCTGGAAGATGCCCCAATCGTAAAATGCTGAAGCCCCCTGGGTGAACAAATTCGAGTGTAATTTGGGGGCAATTTGGCGGGCAAAATATGGTTCAGGGGCAACCTGGGGGCGTTAAAAAGACCATTTATGACCGATAGTGTCTTTTTCTCTTGTTGAGTAAGCACATAATAACCTTATAAAAAGTGGTGTTTACAAACGGTTGCCTTAAAGTCTACTATACCCCCCTATAGTATCCAGGAGGCCAGCATGCCACATTCACCGCAGGACAAAAAACGCATTCTCACCCGTGTGCGCCGCATTCGCGGGCAGGCGGAAGCGCTGGAACGGGCGCTGGAGGCCGGCGAGCCGTGTATTGCCATTTTGCAGCAGATCGCTGCGGTGCGTGGCGCGGCAAATGGCCTGATGGGCGAGATGGTTGAAATTCACCTTAAAGATGAGCTGGTCAGCGGCGACACCACGCCGGCTGAACGGGCGCAGCGCATGGACGAAATCGGCCAGCTGCTGCGGGCTTATCTAAAATAATATGTACTACTCACAACGAGGGAAGAGACGCTTATGAAATCACGTGCAGCCGTAGCATTTGGCCCGGGTAAACCGCTGGAGATCGTTGAGATCGACGTTGCGCCGCCGCAGAAGGGCGAAGTGCTGGTCCGCATTACGCACACCGGTGTCTGCCATACCGATGCGTTCACCCTTTCCGGGGACGATCCGGAAGGCGTATTCCCGGCGGTGCTGGGCCATGAAGGCGGCGGTATCGTGGTCGAAGTGGGTGAGGGCGTCACCAGCCTGAAACCGGGTGACCACGTTATTCCGCTGTACACCGCCGAATGCGGCGAGTGCAAATTCTGTAAATCTGGCAAAACCAACCTCTGCCAGGCGGTACGCGCCACCCAGGGCAAAGGCCTGATGCCGGACGGCACTACCCGTTTCTCTTACAACGGCGAACCGATCTACCACTACATGGGAACCAGCACCTTCTCTGAATACACCGTGGTCGCCGAGATCTCGCTGGCGAAAGTCAACCCGCAGGCACCGCTGGATAAAGTCTGCCTGCTGGGCTGTGGCGTCACCACCGGTATCGGTGCGGTGCACAACACCGCAAAAGTGAAAGAGGGCGATAACGTTGCGGTGTTCGGCCTCGGCGGTATCGGTCTGGCGGTGATCCAGGGCGCGGTGCAGGCTAAAGCCGGTCGTATCATCGCCGTGGATACCAACCCGGAGAAGTTCAAGCTGGCGGGCGAAATGGGCGCTACCGATTTCGTTAACCCGAACGACTACGACAAGCCGGTGCAGGACGTGATCGTCGAGATGACCGACGGCGGCGTTGAGTTCAGCTTCGAGTGTATCGGTAACGTCAACGTGATGCGTGCTGCGCTTGAGTGCTGCCATAAAGGCTGGGGCGAGAGCGTGATCATCGGCGTGGCCGGTGCGGGTCAGGAGATCAAAACCCGTCCGTTCCAGCTGGTCACCGGTCGCGTCTGGCGCGGTTCCGCCTTTGGCGGCGTGAAAGGCCGTACCCAGCTGCCGGGCATGGTGGAAGATTCGATGGTCGGGAAAATTAACCTCGACCCGTTCATCACCCACCGTCTGCCGCTGGAGCAGATCAACGAGGCGTTTGACCTGATGCACGAGGGTAAATCCATCCGCACCGTGATCCACTTCGGCGAGAAGTAATCCCCTTAGCCAGCGGCGCGCGCCGCTGGCTTTAGTCCTTTTCTCAGCTTTTATCCCAATCTGTGAGCCAGCTAGCGCTTTTAGCGGTAAGCGTTATGCGCGAAATGCCGATGTTTATCTGGTGTTATTTCGCACCTTACCAATAAGAGAGTTGGGCCATGGAAAAAACAAAAACGATGCATCCATCGGGAAGCGTTGGCTTCCTGCATCACATAAGGCTGGTTCCGCTGTTTGCTTCTATCCTGAGCGGCATTTTGCTTCTGTTTGCGCTGTGCGTGGGGCTGGCGGGTTATTTCCAGCTGCAGAGCGAGCAAACCCTGAATGACGTGACGGAAGAAATTCAGGTCCGTTCGGGCCTTTCCAACAGTTCCAACCATCTGCGCACCGCGCGCATCAACATGATCCATGCCGGAGCGGCAAGCCGCGTCGCCGAAATGGAGCTGATGAAAACGAACGTCGATGAAGCGGAAAAGCGTCTGAAGCAGGCGCAGGACGGCTTTACGCAGTACATGAATCGGCCGGTCAAAACCCCGGCGGATGAAGCCCTCGACGGTGAGCTGAAAACGCGCTTCACCGCCTATGTTGACGGCCTGCAGCCGATGCTGAAGTTTGCTAAAAACGGCATGTTTGAAGCCATCATCAATCATGAAAACGAATTCGCCCGCAAGCTGGACAGCGATTACAACGCCGTGCTGCTGAAAGCCATCGACATCCGCACCCAGCGCGCCCAGGCGCTGACGGTGGACGCCCACGAACGTACCCGCTTTAGCCTGATGGTGATGGGCGCGGCCTTCGCCGTTGCGCTGGTGCTGTCGCTGCTGACCTTCGTGGCCCTGCGCCGCACGGTGATCACCCCGCTGCAACACGCCGCAAAACGTATCGAACTGATTGCAGCCGGCGATCTGACGATGCCGGAAGAGGCCACCGGGCGCAGCGAAATCGGCAAGCTGAGCCAGCATCTGCAGCACATGCAGCGCTCGCTGGTCGATACCGTGGGCACCGTGCGTCAGGGTGCGGATGCCATCTATCAGGGCACCAGCGAAATTTCTGCCGGTAACACCGATCTCTCCTCGCGTACCGAGCAGCAGGCGGCCGCGCTGGAGCAGACCGCCGCCAGCATGGAACAGCTCACCGCTACGGTGAAACAGAACGCCGACAACGCCCATCACGCCAGCAAGCTGGCCGCCGACGCGTCGAACAAAGCCAGCGACGGCGGCCGCATGGTCTCCGGCGTCGTGAGCACCATGGGCGGGATCTCCGCCAGCTCGAAGAAAATCTCTGAGATCACTGCCGTAATCAACAGCATCGCTTTCCAGACCAACATTCTGGCGCTCAACGCCGCGGTGGAAGCGGCCCGCGCCGGTGAGCAAGGGCGTGGCTTCGCCGTGGTCGCCAGCGAGGTACGCACCCTGGCGAGCCGCAGCGCCCAGGCGGCGAAAGAGATTGAAGGGCTGATCGGTGAGTCGGTCACGCTGATCGACAAAGGCTCCAGCGAAGTGGTGGAAGCGGGCGAAACCATGAAGGGGATCGTTGATGCGGTGCGTCGCGTAACCGATATCATGCAGGAGATCGCCGCCGCCTCCGATGAGCAGAGCCGCGGCATTGAACAGGTCGGGCAGGCCATCGCCGAAATGGACAATGTGACCCAGCAGAACGCCGCGCTGGTTGAAGAAGCCTCTGCGGCTGCGGTGGCGCTGGAAGATCAGGCGGCCCGTCTGACGCAGGCCGTAGGCGCATTCCGCCTGCGCGGTGTGACAGCGCGTCGCGAAGCGACATCCCCGCCGGCAGCACCGCGTGCCACAGTACGTCCCGCCGTCGCGCAGGGCGAGCACTGGGAAACCTTCTGACCCTTTCCGGGCGCGGTTCCCGCGCCCGTTTTTCTTCCTCTCGATACGTTTTAGGACAATGCCTGGCGTTTGCCGCCTGGCTTATTTCCGCATCTGTCTACCAGGCTTAAGGGGACTTAAACAAACACGGAGATAACCTATGCAGATCAAAACTATTCAGGACTTGTTTGTTCATTTACTTTCTGACACGTACAGCGCTGAGAAACAGCTGACCAAAGCCCTGCCGAAACTGGCGCGTGCTGCCAGCGATGAGAAACTGGTGCAGGCCTTTAAAGCGCACCTTGAAGAAACCCAGGGTCAGATCGAGCGTATCGACCAGGTGGTAGAGAGCGTACCCGAGCTGAAACTGCGCCGTATCAAATGCGTCGCAATGGAAGGTCTGGTTGAAGAGGGTGCCGAAGTTATTGAAGAAGTCGAAAAAGGGCCGGTGCGCGATGCCGGGCTGATCGCGGCGGCGCAGAAGGTAGAGCACTATGAGATTGCCGCTTACGGTACGCTGGTAACCCTGGCGCAGCAGCTGGGCTATAAAGATGCGCAGAAACTGCTGGCCGCGACGCTGGAAGAAGAGAAATCTACCGACGTTAAGCTGACCACCATCGCCGAATCCGGCGTGAACAAAAAGGCCAGCGCGGCGTAAGCGTCTGGTTCAAGTTCGATAAAAATACGCCCGGCACCGCCGGGCGTTGTTCATTACAGCGGTATCGATTTACGAATCGAATTCAACAGCCACTGCGCAGCAGGTGACAACGTCACATCTGTGCGCGTCAGAATACCAATCGGCTCGCCCGCGCCCAGCGTCGGGACCGGCAACGCCATCAGCGTCCCCTGGCGCAAATCATCCTTTACCGCACCGGACGGCACAAACCACACGTAATCAAACTCCACGGTCAGCTGGCGCGACAGCGAGGCGGACAGCGTCTCCACGCAGGTCATTGGCAGTTTGCATCCCTGGCTTTCCAGCAGCGCTTCGGCGTTATCGCGCGGCACCGTACCGCGCGGGGAGACCACCGCCGGCCACTCCATGACCCGGCTCAGCGTGATGTTATCGCTGAGCAGCGGATGGTTCGGGCGCACCACCAGCTTGAGGGATTCGAGGAATAGCAGCTCGTAATTCAGTCCGGTCATCAGGTCCGGGTCGGACATACGACCAATGCCAACATCAATCTCGCCGGTTTTTAACCCTGCCAGCAGCATATGATTATTCATGGTTGCCACCTGCAGCGTGATGTCGCTCTGCTGTTTGTGGAACTGACCGATAACCGGCGGCAGCACGCCGAGCGCCGCAGTGGGCAGCGCGCCGACGCGCACCACGTCGGTTTCCTGACCCTCCTTGCGCGTCAGGGATTGCCCGGCATGGTTGAGCGCGTCCAGCACCTTAACCGCATGGGTGAGGAACTGTTCGCCGACCAGCGTGAGCCGGGCGCCGAGGCGACCGCGCTCGAACAGCCGCACGCCGGTGAGCTGCTCCAGCTCGTTGAGCGTCTTGGAGAGCGCCGGCTGGCTAAGGTTGAGCGTTTCCGCCGCGCGCCCAAGAGTTCCCTGCTGAGCGACGGCAACGAAGGTATGAAGATGGCGCAAGCGAATGCGCTGACTGAACAGACCGTTTTTTTCCATAGCCGATGTTTAATGCACTGCGCGGCGCGAAACAAGATAACTTGTTTATTTTTGATAACTTGCTAACAAATTAATTTTAACATGAACTTATTTTAGATAACAAAAAGTCATCATTAACGGGGTTGTGGTGGTTTTTTCTCGTTACGCTGTCACGGATGTGGTGAAAATTAGCGCGGGTTTATCAGCAGATCACACTTCCGCAATTCTTTACCCGGCGCGGTGAAGCGTTTTCTACACTCGTGATAACCACGAGGAGGAATACAGCATGACGAAGACCATCACGGCAGATGAAATACGGGAGCTATTTTCTCAGGCCATGTCTGAGATGTACCAGCAGGAAGTCCCGCAGTACGGCGCATTACTGGAACTCGTCGCTGATGTGAATCTGGCGGTGCTGGAGAACAATCCGGCGCTGCACGAGCAGTTGTTAAACGCTGACGAACTGGCGCGGCTCAACGTCGAGCGTCACGGGGCTATCCGTCTCGGCAGCGCCTCGGAACTGGCCACGTTGCGGCGGCTGTTCCGGGTGATGGGCATGTATCCGGTGGGGTATTACGATCTCTCCCAGGCGGGCGTCCCGGTGCACTCCACGGCGTTTCGCCCGGTGGAGGATGAGGCGCTGTGCCGCAACCCGTTCCGGGTATTCACCTCGCTGCTGCGGCTGGAGCTGATCGCTGACCCGGCACTGCGTAGAAAGGCCGCGGCGGTGCTGGCGAAACGCGACATTTTTACGCCACGCCTCTACCAGCTGCTTGACCGCTACGAGGTGCAGCAGCAGTTCACGCCGGAGGAAGCGAAACAGTTTGTGCAGGAAGCGCTGGAAACCTTCCGCTGGCACAGCCATGCCACCGTCGATGCCGCCACTTACCAGGCGCTGCACGATGAGCACCGCCTGATTGCCGACGTCGTGTGCTTCCGGGGCTGTCATATCAATCATCTGACGCCGCGCACCCTGGACATTGACCGGGTACAGGCCGCGATGCCGGAGTACGGCATCACGCCAAAGGCGATTATCGAAGGGCCGCCGCGTCGTGAGCTGCCGATCCTGTTGCGCCAGACCAGTTTTAAGGCGCTGGAGGAGCCGATTCTGTTTGCCGGTGAGCATCAGGGCACGCATTCCGCGCGCTTCGGCGAGATCGAACAGCGCGGTATGGCGCTGACGCCGAAAGGGCGGGCGCTCTACGATCGTCTGCTCAACGAGGCCGGGACCGGTAAAGATAACCTGACCCATCAGCTGCATCTCCAGCAGGTGTTCAGCGCCTTCCCGGATAACGAGATGCTGCTGCGCCGCCAGGGACTGGCTTACTTCCGCTATCGCCTGACGCCGGTGGGAGAAGTGCATCGCTCCGCCATCCGGCCGGGGGACGACCCGCAGATGCTGATCGAACGTGGCTGGATCACCGCCCAGCCCATCATCTATGAAGATTTCCTGCCGGTCAGCGCCGCCGGCATTTTCCAGTCAAACCTCGGCGACCACGCCCAGGGGCGCAGCCACGGCAACGCCAGCCGTGACGCGTTTGAGCAGGCGCTTGGCTGCGAGGTGCTGGATGAATTTACGCTCTATCAGCAGGCGGAGGATCGAAGCAAACGCCGTTGCGGTTTCCTTTGAATCCGCCAGACTATAAGGGTGTGTACAATAAGGATGCGGTATGAACACGCCTGAACTCACCCTGATCCACCTCCCGCAGGGAGCGCTGCGCGGCAGCATCGAGGACGATATCGCCTGCTGGCGCGGCATTCCCTACGCGGCTCCGCCCGTCGGCGAACGCCGCTGGCGCGCGCCTGAACCCCCTCTGGCCTGGCACGATGTGCGTGATGCCACCCGTAACGGCGATGCCTGCTGGCAGAACGCTGCGCTGTGCGCAGAAGTGGCCGGTGGCGATCCCGGCGGCTTTTCCGAAGACTGCCTGTGGCTCAATATCTTCGCGCCGGCGACACGATCTGAACCGCTGCCGGTGATGGTCTGGCTGCACGGCGGCGGTTTTACCCTCGGTTCTGCGGGCCTGCCGCCTTATCACGGCGCGAACCTCGCCGCGCGCGGGGTTATTCTGGTGTCGGTGAACTATCGCCTCGGCCATCTCGGTTTCTTCGCCCATCCGGCGCTCGATGCCGAACAGCCTGACGGGCCGGTAAACAACTTCGCGCTGCTCGACCAGATCGCGGCGCTGCGCTGGGTGCGGGAAAACATTGAAGCCTTCGGCGGCGACGACGCAAACGTGACGCTGTTTGGCGAATCCGCCGGGGCGCGCAGCGTGCTGTCGCTGATGTGCTCCCCGCTGGCCGCCGGGCTGTGCCACAAAGCCATTATCCAGAGCGGCTACACGCTCCCGGACGTGCCGCGCGAGCGTGCGCTGAAGCAGGGCGTGGCGCTGGCCGCGCATTTCGGCCTGGAAAACGCCACGGCGGAGCAGCTGCGCGCGTTGCCGGGGGATGCCTTCTGGCCGCTGGAAAAGCCCTTCAATTTGCACCCGGCACCGATTGCCGGAGACGCGGTGTTACCGGAACCGATGCTGGAGACTTTCTTTCATGCACGCCAGCATCCGATGCCGGTCATCGTCGGCAGCAACAGCGACGAAGCCAGCGTACTGGGCCTGTTTGGCGTGGATCTCGCCGGGCAGATCGACAAATTACGCCGCGAGCGGCGCATGGGGCTGGGGCTGATTAAGCTGCTCTATCCCGGTGTCCGGGGCGACGGGCCGCTGGGGCGGGAAGTGTGCCGCGATATGGCGTTTACCACGATGGGCTACGTGGTGATGCAGGCCCAGCAGCGGCGGAATCAACCCTGCTGGCGCTACTGGTTCGACTACGTGCCGCACTCGGAGCGCAAGCTCTATCCCCACGGGGCATGGCACGGCAACGAGGTGCCCTACGTGTTTGATAACCTGATGGTGACAGCGCCGATCTGCCAAACCGCCGAGCCGCAGGATCGGCAGTTTGCCGCGGCGATAGCCGATTACTGGGTCCAGTTTGCCCGCAGCGCCCGCGCTGAGAGCCGCGTGCTGGAGGGCGTAGTGCGCTGGCAGGCCAGCACCCGGGGCCGCGACCGTCTGTTACGCATGGGTATTCACCGCGACGCCGGATTTCGTATGGCGAATGGCTTTATGCGCGCCCGCATGGCGCTGTTTCGCCGCGTGATGGCACATCACGTCAGCTTAGACTGAGTAGCGTCGCGCAAAAACGCTGTGCGGCGGCGGCATGCGGGCCGCCATCGCGCTGTACCAGCCGGTAGCTGGCCCCGGTTTTCACGCTGCCGGGGAACGGGCGTACCAGCCGCCCGGTGCGCACGTCGTCCGCCACCAGCTGCTCATCGGCGATGGCGATGCCAAACCCCTGAATCGCCGCGCTGATCGCCAGATCCATGGTGTCGAAATGCTGATTCCTGCGCATTACCGGGCAGGGGGTCTGGCTGCCGTCGAACCATAGTGTCCAGTCGGTGCTGTCCCGGGTGGGATGCAAAAAAGTCAGGTTGCCGGGGGCGCTAAATGAAAAGTCGGGTGGGAACAGGGCGGCGCTCAGCACCGGCGTCAGCGCTTCGTCAAACAGCTTCTCGCCGCTGTGCGTGGTGCCGAACACGATAGCGGCATCGAACGGCTCGCTTTTGAAGTTGATGTCGTGATCGGTGGTTGTTGTTAACGCCACCTGCAACTCCGGCTCGCGCGCTTCCAGCTGCATCAGTTTCGGCACCAGCCAGCGCATGGCGCAGGTCGGGGCTTTCAGACGCACCACGCTCTGCTGGCCACGCGCCTGCTCGGCGCAGTTCACCAGCTGATGAAACGCGTTACGCAGTTCCGGCAACAGGGCGCTGCCCTGAGGTGAAAGATGCAGCCCGCGGGCGTGACGTTCAAACAGCGGAAAACCAAACCAGGCCTCCAGCGCAGCGATTTTGCGGCTGACGGCGCTCTGGGTCAGACACAGCTCTTTCGCCGCCCGGGTAAGGTTAAGATGGCGAGCAGTGACGATGAAAGCATCTACAGCGTTCAGGGGAAGCGGACGACGGGACATGGGCGGCTCCAGCTATGCGTTTTTCGCATGGCTATTATGACAACAATTCGGTTGTGGTCGCAACCGGCTATGTTTGAATAGTTATGCACTATTCAGCCAAAGGTAACCACTATGCCGCTTGCTTCTCCGGTTCAGCTTCGCTCCCGTTTACCCGATGTCGGCACCACGATTTTTTCTGTGATCGGTCAGCTCTCCGCCGCGCATAACGCCATTAATCTGTCTCAGGGCGCACCCAACTTTCCGTGCGATCCGCAGCTCATCGCCGGGGTGACCCGGGCGATGGAAGCCAATCATAACCAGTACGCCCCGATGACCGGGCTGGCGGCGCTGCGAACCGCGCTCGCTGAGAAAGTGAATACGCTCTACGGCACGCGCTACGATGAGGAGCACGAAGTGCTGATTACCGCCAGCGCCAGCGAAGGGATCTACTCCGCCATCAGCGGACTGGTGCATCCCGGCGACGAGGTGATCTACTTCGAACCGGCGTTTGACAGCTATGCGCCCATCGTGCGCTTACAGGGTGCCACGCCGGTGGCCATCACCCTGACGGTGCCGGAGTTCCGCGTTGACTGGGATGAGGTGCGCGCCGCCATTACGCCGCGCACCCGCATGATCATCATCAACACCCCCCACAACCCCACGGGCCAGGTGTTTGACCGCGCCGATCTTGATGCGCTGGCCGCCATCACCCGTCACACCGACATCATCATTCTTTCTGATGAGGTGTATGAGCATGTGGTGTTCGATGGCAAGGTTCACCACAGCATGGCGACCCATCCGCAGCTGGCGGAGCGCAGCGTGATTATCTGCTCGTTCGGCAAAACCTTTCACGTTACCGGCTGGCGCGTGGGCTACTGTCTGGCCCCCGCGGCGCTGATGAATGAGATCTGCAAGATCCATCAGTTTTTGATGTTTTCCGCTGACACGCCGATGCAGTACGCTTTTGCCGGGTACATGGCCGACCCGACAACATATCTGGCGCTGGCGGGGTTCTACCAGCGCAAGCGCGATCTGCTGCGCACGCTGCTGGCGGATTCGCCGTTCCGCCTGCTGCCGAGCGCCGGATCGTTCTTTATGCTGGCAAGCTACGGCCATTTCAGCGATGAGCCGGACAGCGACATGGTGCAGCGGCTGATTGTCGATCACGGCGTGGCCACGCTGCCGCTGTCGGCGTTTTACAGCGACGCTACTGATAACAACATCATTCGCCTCTCGTTTGCTAAAGACGACGCGACATTGCGGGCAGGGGCGCAGGCGCTCTGCCAGGTTAACCCACGTGGACCGAGGTAAAAATGCATAAATCAGCACTGCTGTTACTGGCTCTTGGCGTTTCGCTCTCCTTTACTGCACGGGCGGCGGGCGAACTGCGTTACGGCCTGGAAGCGGAGTATCCGCCGTTTGAAAGCCGCAATGCGGCGGGCGAGCTGGAGGGGTTTGATATCGATCTGGGGAACGCTATCTGCAAGGCGGCCAGCCTGAAATGCAGCTGGGTGGAAACCTCGTTCGATGCGCTCATTCCGGGCCTGACGGCGAAAAAGTATGATGCCATCAACTCGGCGATGAACATCACCGAGCAGCGCCGCAAGAGCATCGACTTTACCCAGCCGATCTATCGCATTCCGTCCCAGCTGGTGGGGAAAGCCGGTGCCGGACTGGATGCCACGCCAGAGAGCCTGAAGGGGAAAACCATCGGCGTATTGCAGGGCTCGATTCAGGAAACCTATGCCAAAGAGCACTGGGAAAAGCAGGGCGTTAGCGTGGTGTCCTACAAAGATCAGAACCTGGCCTGGGCGGATTTACTGAACGGGCGGATTGATGCCTCTCTGGTGATGTCGGCGGCGGGTCAGGCCGGGTTCCTCAGCAAACCTCAGGGCAAAGGCTTTGGCTTTATCGGCAAACCGGTAAGCGATGACACCATTCTTGGCAGCGGCATCGGTTTTGGTCTGCGCAAGGGCGATGCAGCGACCAAAAAACAGCTGGATGCCGCGATCGACAAGGTCCGCGCTGACGGCACCATTGATAACCTGGCGAAAAAATATTTTCCGGGTATAGATGTCAGCGTGAAGTAAACCCCGTAATATCGCGCCACCCTGCCTCGTTCGCGACGCAGGGTTTTTTTTACGTTTATTTGCATTGTTTTCGGGACTTTCCGGTGGCGTTTAAAAAAGTCCGGGCCTTTTTAACAAACCGGACGGAGAGTCATTGGATTTGGCGTAAATGTTGTCTAGAGTGAACGGCTTGCAGTCGTTGCACTCTCTTGCCGTTTCGTTCCGCCCCGCGCGGAAGTTGATTACCACGACAATAAGAAGGACGATTTTAAAGGCATGAACCGCAGACGTTTTATTAAAGCCTCAATGGCGCTCGCCGCAGCGTGCGGTACACCCGGTCTGGCTACGCTTTTCTCCCGCGAAGCCTGGGCGCAGGACGCTGGCATCGCGGACGGGCAGAGCCGCGCCTTTGATTTCTCTGTCCTTCAGTCGATGGCGGAAGATCTCGCCGGTCAGCCGTGGGGCGGCGCACCGCGACCGCTGCCGGACACCCTCGCTAACCTGACGCCGCAGCAGTACAACAGCATTCAGTACGATGCCGCCCACTCGCTATGGAGCAACATCGAGGGCCGCGAGCTGGACGTGCAGTTCTTCCACGTCGGCATGGGCTTCCGCCGCCGCGTGCGCATGTTCTCGCTGGATGCCGCCACCCGTCAGGCGCGCGAAATCCACTTCCGTCCGGAGCTGTTCAACTACAACGACGCTGGCGTGGATACCCGCCAGCTCGAAGGGCAGAGCGATCTCGGCTTTGCCGGCTTCCGCGCCTTTAAAGCCCCTGAACTGGCGCGCCGCGACATCGTCTCTTTCCTCGGTGCGAGCTACTTCCGCGCCGTGGATAACACTTACCAGTACGGCCTCTCCGCACGCGGTCTGGCGGTGGACACCTTCACCGACACCCCGGAAGAGTTCCCGGATTTCACCTCGTTCTGGTTCGAAACCCCGAAAGCCGATGACACCACGTTTGTGGTCTATACCCTGCTCGACAGCCCGAGCGTCACCGGGGCGTACAAGTTCACCATTCACTGTGAGCAGGCGCAGGTGATCATGGAGGTGGAAAACCACCTCTACGCGCGCAAAGACATCAAGCAGCTCGGCATCGCACCGATGACCAGTATGTTCAGCTGCGGCAATCACGAACGCCGCATGTGCGACACCATTCACCCGCAAATCCATGACTCAGACCGTCTCGCCATGTGGCGCGGTAACGGCGAGTGGATCTGCCGCCCGCTGAACAACCCGCAGAAGCTGCAGTTCAATGCCTTTATGGATAACAACCCGAAAGGGTTTGGCCTGCTGCAGCTGGATCGCGACTTCGACAACTATCAGGACATTATGGGCTGGTACAACAAGCGCCCGAGCCTGTGGGTGGAGCCGCGTAACAACTGGGGCAAAGGCACCGTCGGCCTGATGGAGATCCCAACCACCGGGGAAACGCTGGATAATATCGTCTGCTTCTGGCAGCCGGAAAAAGCGATCAAAGCCGGGGATACCCTCAACTTTAAATATCGCCTGTACTGGAGCGCGCAGCCGCCGGTCCATACGCCGCTGGCGCGCGTCCACGCGACCCGCAGCGGTATGGGCGGTTTCCCGGAAGGCTGGGCGCCGGGTGAGCACTACCCGAAAGTGTGGGCGCGCCGCTTCGCCATTGATTTTGTCGGCCCGGGCCTGAAAGACGCCGCGCCGCGCGGCATCGAGCCGGTGATCACGCTCTCGAACGGCGAAGCGAAGCAGGTTGAGATCCTCTACGTCGAACCCTTCGACGGCTACCGCATTCAGTTCGACTGGTACCCGACCAACGACGCGGTGGACCCGGTTGAGATGCGCATGTTCCTGCGCTGCCAGGGCGAAGCCATCAGTGAAACCTGGCTCTACCAGTACTTCCCGCCGGCACCGGACAAGCGTAACTACGTTGACGACCGCCAGATGCGCTAAATCAAACGCCCCGTAATGGGGCGTTTTTTATGCCTTACCGTAATACATTCCTTCCAGCTTCATGCCGTCGGGGTCGAGGAAGAATACCGCGTAATAATCCTCGTAATATTCTCCGGCAGGATCGGCGATCGGTACGTTGTGTTCTTTAAGCCAGGTTTGTAGCGCATCCACACTCGCGCGGCTGTCGAGCTGCCAGGCGTAGTGGTGGAAACCCGGATCGCCTTTGCGGTAAGGGTGTTTCAGACCCTGGGCATCGGCCTGAGAGATCCACAGCCGGGTCACGCCGTTGCGCCAGCCCACCATGTTTTCACCGTCAGACATCAGTTCAAACCCGAGAAAAGTCATCAGCCCGGAATAGAACTGGCGCGATACCGCCATGTCGCTGACCGAAATCACCAGATGATCGACGCCTTTTACTTCAACCATTCGCACTCCTCCTGTAGATGACGATTTATAACTATAGTAAAAAGAAAGACATCGACCCAGACGGCACAGGAGCAGGCATGCAGGAATCCGCGCAGTGGCAGGATGAAGAACTGAGAGTGAATGAGGACATCGTGCTGTGTTCAGTGCACGAACGTTATGTCGATGCGCTCTACGCGCTGGTGGTCGCCAACCGGGATTATTTGCAGCAGGCGATGAACTGGCCGCAGTACGTGACCGGCCCGGAAGAGACGCGCAAAACCGCGCAGGGAAACTACATGCTGCACCATCGCGGCTACGCCAAAATGTTCCTTATCTTCTGGCGCGACGAACTGTGCGGCGTGCTGTCGTTCAACCAGATCGAGCCGCTGAACAAAACCGCCTATATCGGTTACTGGCTGGCGGAGGCGATGCAGGGGAAGGGCATCATCAGCCACAGCGTGCAGACGATCATGCAGCACTATGCCGACAAAGGCGAGGTGCGGCGCTTTGTCATCAAATGCATTGTCACCAATGCGGCAAGCAACAGGGTGGCCCAGCGCAACGGCTTTACCCTTGAGGGGCGTCTGAAGCAGGCTGAATACCTCAACGGCGCGTACCATGACCAGCATATTTACGCCCGGATTTTCGGCGAGGATCAGAACACGCCATAGAACGGTGTGCGGGTGATCCGCTGCGTCCCGCTGATGGTTTTCGCCCCGCGCAGGTGGAGCGTCTCCCCGTGACCGCCTTCGACCTGCGCGTCATCGCACAGCGTCACCTGATTCTCTATCACCACGTCACCGCTGATCCGGGCGCGGTCGTACAGGCTAACGCCCTCGTCCAGCAGGATCGGGCCGCCGCACAGCGTGGCATCACCGTAAATCTCAACCCGGTGCTTGCACACGCAGTCGCCCTCGATCAGCGCATTGCCATACACCCGGGTGCTGTAGCGCAGGGTGGGGCACTGATCTTCCCCGTTGCCCGCCAGGATGCGCGCCCGGCCATACACCTGCGCGCAGTCGCAGATCCAGACGCTGTTCCCGGCGTTGCCCTGTACCAGCGCCTCGTCAAACACCTGCGCACGATGTTCCACAAACGCATGCATCACTATCGCCCGACCATAAATCTGCGCCTGGTGCACCACTTTTGAATGGTTTACCGTCGCCTGCTGGTAAATCCGCAGCCGCTGCGTATCGTCGGCGGTCAGCCCCTGCGAGGCATACACTTCGCTGTGGTTGATGACCCGCGCCTCGTCGGTGATGACACAGCCGCCGCGCACCACCGAATTTTGTACCGTGGCACTGCCGGCGATCTCCGGTCCGTCGCTGAGCCGGGCGTTATCGACCCAGGCGTTTTCCCGGATGCGCACGCCGTCGCCAATCACGCAGGCACCGGTAATGCGGGCGTTATCCTCAATGCGTGCCCCCGCCAGCACCAGACAGTTTTCGGCATAAATCCAGCAGTCGCCCTGCTGGCTAAGGCAGGCGGCGTCCGCCACCCAGCCGCCGCAGGTTCCGGCGGTAACATCGTTAAAGTCGCGCAGGGCGCGGATCTGATGCAGTTCCACCCACTGATTTTCGCCATCGATCTCAACGCTGATGCGCTGTGAGGCGGTGGTTAGCTCATATTTATTCATCAAAGCGCTCCGGCAGTCCCCTGTGATAAAGCTAGCAGAGATTGCCGCGCCCGCCGTTGGACGTGAAGTTGCATTGGTAATACAATTTACGCCTCGCTTATCAGCTACAGGGGAGTGACATGACACATCGCGATGAGAACTACTTCAGTGAAAAATATGGCTTAACGGCGACGCACTCGGAAGTGCTGAATGCGCTTAACTACGTGAAACCAGGCCGGGCGCTGGATCTCGGCTGCGGCGGCGGACGCAACGCCCTGTGGCTGGCGAGTCAGGGTTTTGAGATAACCGCCTGGGATAAACACCCCGGCAGCCTGGCGCGCCTGCGCGAGATCGCGGCGGCGGAAGGTTTCGATATGAAAATTGCCGAACAGGATCTTAACTCGCTGACGTTCGACGGCGAGTACGAGTTTATTCTCTCCACGGTGGTGATGATGTTCCTCCAGCCTCAGGCGATCCCGCGTCTGATTGGCGATATGCAACGCGCCACGGTAGCGGGGGGCTATAACCTGATCGTAGCCGCGATGGACAGCGCTGATTATCCGAAGCTGGAGATGTTCCCGTTCGGCTTTAAGGAGGGCGAGCTGCGCGACTACTACGCGGGATGGGACGTGATTAAATACAACGAGGACGTCGGCGAGTTACACCGCACCGACGCCCAGGGGAACCGTATCAAACAGCGTTTTGCGACGGCGCTGATGCGTAAGGTTTAGCCGCCAGCAGGCAGACCTGCAGGGCCACGTTATAAGAGGCTTCAAACGCTTTCAGCGGCAGGAACTCAAACTTTGAATGGAAATTGTGCGCGCCGGTAAAGAAGTTAGGCGTCAGTAACCCCTTCGCCGAGAGCGCTGCCCCGTCGGTGCCGCCGCGCATCGGCGTCACTTTCGGCGCGATCCCCAGCTGCGCCATCGCTTCAAAAATCAGGTCGATGGCGCGTCGGTCCTCGCCAATCGCATTGCTGATGTTGCTGTAGACGTCACTGATGTCAAACTCCACCGTCGCGGTGGGGTTGCGGCTGGCAATCGCGTCGGCGACTTCCGCAATCTGCGCTTTGCGTTTCGCAAAACTGTCGCGGTCGAAATCGCGAATGCTGGCCTGCAATACCGCTTTATTCTGGTTGGCGGAGATGCCATTAAACCAGACGTATCCCTCGCGGCCCTCGGTGTGCTCCGGGGTCTGCTGGCGGTCGAAGTGGCTGATGTAGTCGGTGGCCATCAGCAACGGATTCACCAGCACGCCTTTGGCGGACATCGGATGCGCCGATACGCCGTGGAAGCGGATCTCTGCCTGAGCGGCGTTAAAGTTTTCGTACACCACTTCCCCCAGCTCGCAGCAGTCGATGGTCCAGGCGAAATCAACGTCAAAGCGCGCCAGGTCCAGCGCTTTGGCACCGCGCAGGCCAATCTCTTCATCCGGCACAAACGCCACCACGATATCGCCGTGCTGGTGCTCAGGACGCAGGTTTTCCAGCAGCGTCATCACTACCGTCACCGCTGACTTATTGTCCGCCCCCAGCACGCTGGTGCCGTCGCTGAAAATAATCTCTTCCCCGGGGTAGTTCAGGATTTCAGGATGCTCGGCTACGCGCAGCCAGATCGCCTGTTCGGCGTTGAGACACAGATCATCCCCTTCAAAGCGCAGGATCTGTGGATGAATATCCGGTGACAGCCCGACGTCCACGGTATCGATATGCGTGATAAACCCGACGCGCGGTGCGCCCGCGACCGTGCCCGGTTTCACCGCCGTTACCGTGGCGTGTTCATCAATAACGATATTTTCCAGCCCGAACGTTTTCAGCTCGTCCGCCAGCGCCTGCGCCATCGAGAACTGGCCCGGCGTGCTGGGCAACGTAGTGGCGCTGGCATCGCTCTGGCTGCTGATAGCGAGGTAGCGGAAGAAACGCTGGGTTAATTGACTGGCGAGCGGCGAGGACATAGTGATTCCTTCTTTATTTGTATTATCAGGTGTTTGCGTTGTTACTTTAATGTTATTTATGCAAAGGCAAACTACAAGCATTCATTACGGCGCAATAAAAATAGAGAAGGAAACGCTATGAGATGCAAACTCACCACACTTGCTGTGGCTTTCGCCGCCCTGACGGTCAGTTCCACTGTCGCGGCCAACACCCTGGTTTATTGCTCCGAAGGATCGCCGGAGAACTTCAACCCGCAGCTGTATACCTCCGGCACCAGCGTGGATGCCAGCGCGGTCCCCATCTACAACCGGCTGGTAGATTTTAAAGCCGGCACCACCGAACTGGTGCCGAGCCTGGCGGAGAAGTGGGAGGTCAGCGAAGACGGCAAGGTGTATACCTTCCATCTGCGTAAGGGCGTGAAGTTTCAGAGCAACAAGTTTTTCACCCCGACCCGCGACTTTAATGCCGACGACGTGATCTTCTCGTTCATGCGCCAGAAGGACCCGAAACATCCGTACCACAACGTCTCCAACGGCAACTACTCCAACTTTGAGAGCCTGGAGTTTGGCAAGCTGATTACCGCCATCGACAAGGTGGACGACCATACCGTGCGCTTTACTCTGGCCCACCCTGAAGCACCGTTTGTCGCCGACCTGGCCTGGTACTTTGCTTCGATCCTGTCAGCGGAATACGCCGACGCGATGCTGAAAGCCGGCACCCCAGAGCGGGTAGACATGGAGCCGATCGGCACCGGCCCGTTCAAACTCGCCCGCTATCAGAAAGATTCCCGCATCCTCTTTACCGCCTTCCCGGAGTACTGGCAGGGCAAAGCGAAGTTTGACCGCCTGGTGTTCAGCATCACCCCGGACGCGTCGGTGCGCTTCGCCAAGCTTGAGAAAAATGAGTGCCAGGTGATGCCGTTCCCGAACCCGGCGGATCTGCCGCGCATGAGGGAGAATAAAGACATTACCCTGATGCAGAAGGCCGGGCTGAACACCGGTTTCCTGGCGTTCAACACCCAGAAGCCGCCGCTGGATAACGTGAAGGTGCGTCAGGCGCTGGCGTTAGCCATCAACAAACCGGCAATCATCGATGCGGTGTTCCACGGCACCGGCACCGCGGCGAAAAACATCCTGCCGCCGGGCGTCTGGAGTGCGGACGCCGAACGCGCAGATTACCCCTACGATCCGGAACGCGCTAAAGCGCTGCTGAAAGAGGCGGGTTTTGCCAACGGCATGACCATCGACCTGTGGGCGATGCCGGTTCAGCGCCCCTATAACCCGAACGCCAAACGCATGGCGGAGATGATTCAGGCCGACTGGGCGAAAGTGGGCGTTACCGCGAAGGTCGTCACCTACGAGTGGGGCGAGTACCTCAAGCGCGTGAAGGGCGGTGAGCATCAGGCGGCGCTGATGGGCTGGACCACCGCCACCGGCGATCCGGATAACTTCTTCGGCCCGCTGTTTACCTGCACCTCGGCGCAGGGGGGCTCTAACTCGGCGAAGTGGTGCTACAAGCCGTTTGACGACCTGATTATCAAAGCGCGCGCCATTAACGATCAGTCGCAGCGTGCGGCCCTCTATAAAGAGGCGCAGCAGATGATGCATGACCAGATGCCAGCGGTGATGATTGCTCACTCAACCATTTTCGAGCCGGTGCGCAATAACGTCACCGGTTATGAAGTGGACCCGTTCGGGAAACACATTTTCTACCAGGTGGATGTGAAAAAGTAATCCCGCCATACCCCGCAGCCGCGGGGTATTTTTTTATCATTTCTCAGCTTATCGCCGCATAATTTGTCACATTGATAAATGCAATGAATGGAAAATGTGCGCGCCGTTATAATTATCTCATCGAGGCATTTTTAGACTCGCCGCCGACGACGCCGTTAACTATAAATACAGAGCCTGAGGGCTTACTTATAGGGAACAACCAATGCGTATATCACCGTTTGTCAAAACCTCTTTGCTTGCCGCTGCCCTGGTGCTGGCGGGCTGTTCATCAAACGTCACACAATCAGATAAGTATTCCGGTTTTTTAAAGGACTATTCAGACTTACAGCAGACCACGTCCGCGTCGGGTAAGCCGGTGCTGCGCTGGATCGCACCGGGCTTTAACGAAGCCAATTACGACAGCATCGTCTATAACCCCATCGTCTTCTATCCGCCGCCGCAACCCACCGCGCAGGTGAGCCAGGCGATGCTCGACGGCGTGCTGAATTACACCAACACGCGCATGAAAGAGGCGGCAGCGAAACGCAAACCGTTAGTCACCACACCCGGGCCGCGCAGCCTGATCTTCCGTGGTGCGATCACCGGGGTAGACAGCAGTAAGAAAGGCTTCCAGGTGTATGAGGTGCTGCCGATCGCGCTGGTGGTGGCGGGCACCCAGGTGGCAACCGGGCATCGCACCATGAATACCGATCTCTACTTTGAGGGTGAGCTGATTGACGCGGCTACGCAGCAGCCGGTGATGAAAGTGGTGCGCAAAGGCGCAGGCAAAACGTTGCGCAATGAGAACACCCCGATGACCGTGGATACCCTGAAAAGCGTGATTGACGATCTGGCGGTGGACGCCGAGATGTTTAATTCCACGCCCGCGAAGTAATCCTGTGCTACCCGGCCTGGCCGGGTAGCACATTCACACAGCGCTGCGCCTCAGCAGCCAGACGCTGACGCCACCGGCCACCAGACCCCAGAATGCCGAGCTTATCCCCCAGAGCGCAAACCCGGAAGCGGTGACCAGAAAAGTGACTACTGCCGCATCGCGCTCTTTCTCGTTGACCAGCGCCTGCCACAGGCTGCCGCTGATGGTGCCGAGCAGCGCCAGCCCGGCGAGCATCACCACCCACGCCCCGGGCAGTGCGGTCAGCAGCGTCGCGATCGAGCCGCCTGCAACCCCCGCCAGCAGATAAAATCCACCCGCAGCGGCCGCTGCCAGCCAGCGCTTATCCGCATCAGGATGGGCATCCGGACTCTGGCAGATGGCGGCGGTGATCGCCGCAATGCAGATGGAAAACACGCCAAACGGGGCGAGCAGCAGGGCGATCCCCCCGGTCACTACCATCAGGGTGGAGACCGGCAGACGATAGCCCGCCGCCTGCAGGGTGGCGATACCGGGCGCGTTCTGGGACGCCATCGTCACCAGAAAGAAGGGCAGCCCGACGCCCAGCAGCGTGGAGAACGTGAACTGCGGGGCGATGAAACCAGGCAGTACCGGCGCAATGCTCACAGCATTGGTTGCAATGTTCCCGCTGACAGCGGCCAGCAGCAGACCGACCAGCAACGCCACCACAATGGCATAGCGCGGGGCAGCCGCTTTGGTCAGCAGCCAGGCGATAAACATACCGCCGCACAGCAGGAGATGATCCTGCATTGAGGAAAAGGCCTGAAGGCCAAACCGCAGCAGGATCCCCGCCAGCATTGCCGCCGCCAGCGAGTGGGGGATCACCTTCATCAGCCGGGCAAACAGGCCCGTTACGCCGCACAACACGATCAGCGCCGAGGCGAACATAAACACCCCAATGGCCTCGTTGAGCGAGACGCCCTCCAGGCTGGTGGCGAGCAGCGCCGCGCCGGGGGTTGACCAGGCAGTCAGCACCGGGGCGCGAAACCAGAGCGTCAGCACCAGCGTACTGAGGCCCATACCGATCCCGAGCATCGTCATCCAGCCGGCAATCACCTCAGGGGACGCGCCGGCGGCATGCGCGGCCTGCCAGATGATGGCGGCGGAACTGGCGTACCCGACCAGCACCGCCACGAACCCGGCCAGCAGCGTGGGCAGGGGAAGAGAAAATGCGCGCATAGTGTCTCGCTTGTGCGTTATAACGTCCGATGAATGTAGCACCGTGCGCTATAGCGCACAACCCGGTATACTTCCGCTTCACAGGAGGACGCTATGGATATCGCACATCACCTTGCCGCCACGCTGAAACAGCTGCGGCACGACCGCGGGCTGAGCCTGACCCAGGCAGCCGCCGTTACCGGCGTGTCGAAAGCGATGCTGGGGCAGATCGAACGTAATGAGTCCAGCCCGACGGTCGCGACGCTGTGGAAGATCGCTACCGGGTTAAACGTACCGCTGTCGCACTTTATTTCATCGGCTGATACGCCGCCGCGGCCGGTGTACGATCCGCAGCAGAACGGCATGAGCATCGCGCCGCTGTTTCCGTTTGATGAGCAGCTGCGCTGCGACTATTTCGCTATTACCCTCGCGCCGGGCGCGCAGAGCGACTCCACGCCCCATGAGGACGGGGTCACTGAGCATGTGGTGGTGATCCACGGCGTGCTGGAGCTGCAGACGGCGGGGGAATGGCGGACGTTACATCGCGGAGAGGGGCTGCGCTTTGCCGGCGATGCGCCGCACGCGTACCGCAATGCGCAACCAGCGCCGGTGCTGTTTCACTCGCTGATCCACTATCCGCCGCCGCGCTAAAAAAAAACCGCAAGCAGCTGGCTTGCGGTAAACAACGACGGATCACAACGACAGTGCGATCGGGAGGTTACAGTCCGGAAAACCGCTTCAGCCTACCCCTGCGGTGCGCGCCGGGGAAATAACAAATTCACCGCTGCTTTGCCGTCTGACGGAAATAGCATTGCCGGGCGTGCAGCTATTCCCCTGTGACGGGCTTCTGACTACAATAGCCGCCTTTCGACATCCCGGATAATAATTAACTATGCGCCTGCCATCTTCTCACCTCGAACTGCTCAGCCCGGCTCGCGACGCCGCTATTGCCCGTGAAGCCATCCTTCACGGTGCCGACGCCGTCTACATCGGCGGCCCTGGCTTTGGCGCCCGCCATAACGCCAGCAACAGCCTGCGCGATATCGCTGAACTGGTGCCGTTCGCCCATCGCTACGGTGCGAAGGTGTTTGTCACCCTGAATACCATTCTGCATGATGACGAGCTGGAGCCGGCGCAGCGCCTGATCACCGAGTTCTGGCAGGCCGGGGTGGATGCGCTGATCGTGCAGGATATGGGCGTGCTGGAGCTGGACATTCCGCCGATTGAGCTGCACGCCAGTACCCAGTGCGACATCCGCACCGTGGAGAAAGCGAAGTTCCTTTCCGATGCCGGGTTCTCGCAGATCGTGCTGGCGCGCGAGCTGAACCTGCAGCAGATCAACGCCATTCACCAGCATACTGACGCCACCATTGAGTTCTTTATTCACGGTGCGCTCTGCGTGGCCTATTCCGGGCAGTGCAACATCTCTCATGCCCATACCGGACGCAGCGCCAACCGCGGCGACTGCTCCCAGGCCTGCCGTCTGCCCTACACCCTGAAAGACGATCAGGGGCGCGTGGTGGCTTACGACAAACACCTGCTGTCGATGAAAGATAATGACCAGACTGAGAACCTGGCAGCGCTGATTGATGCCGGGGTGCGCTCCTTCAAAATTGAAGGGCGCTATAAAGATATGAGCTACGTGAAGAACATCACCGCGCACTATCGTCAGATGCTGGACGCGATTATTGAAGATCGCGGCGACCTGGCGCGGTGTTCCGCCGGGCGCACCGAGCACTTCTTCGTGCCGTCCACCGACAAAACCTTCCATCGCGGCAGCACCGATTACTTCGTCAACGCGCGCAAGATCGATATCGGTGCCTTCGACTCCCCGAAATTTATCGGTCTGCCGGTGGGGGAAGTGCTGAAAGTGGGTAAAGATCATCTCGACGTGGAAACCACCGAACCGCTGGCTAACGGCGACGGGCTGAACGTGATGATCAAACGCGAAGTGGTAGGTTTTCGCGTCAACGTAGCGCAGAAGACCGGGGACAACCGCTATCGCGTATTCCCGAACGAGATGCCGGACGGGTTAAAACATCTGCGTCCGCATCACGCGCTCAACCGCAATCTCGATCACAACTGGCAGCAGGCGCTGCTGAAAACCTCCAGCGAGCGGCGTATCGCGCTGGATATCGAACTCAGCGGCTGGCAGGAGCAGCTGATTCTGACCCTCACCAGCGAAGACGGCGTCAGCGTGACCCACACCCTTGAAGGGCAGTTTGACGAAGCCACCAACGCGGAGAAGGCGCTGGCGAACCTGCAGGACGGCCTGGCGAAACTCGGCCAGACCATTTACTACGCCCGCGATCTGCAGGTGAATCTGCCGGGCGCGCTGTTCGTGCCGAACAGCCAGCTTAACCAGCTGCGCCGCGACGCGGTTGAGGCGCTGGACGCGGCGCGTCTGGCGGCATATCCGCGCGGGCTGCGTAAAGCGGTGAGCGATCCTGCACCGGTTTACCCGGAAACGCACCTGTCGTTCCTGGCGAACGTCTATAACCATAAAGCGCGTGAGTTCTATCATCGCTACGGCGTGCAGCTGATTGATGCTGCTTATGAAGCGCATGAAGAGAAGGGCGACGTGCCGGTGATGATCACCAAGCACTGCCTGCGTTTTGCCTTTAACCTGTGCCCGAAACAGGCGAAGGGCAATATCAAGAGCTGGAAAGCCACGCCGATGCAGCTGATTAACGGCGACGAAGTGCTGACGCTGAAATTCGACTGCCGTCCGTGTGAGATGCACGTTATCGGTAAGATGAAAAACCACATTCTGAAAATGCCGCTGCCGGGCAGCGTGGTCGCCTCCATCAGCGCCGACGACCTGATGAAGACGCTGCCGAAGCGTAAAGGCGCGTCCGCCTGAGTTCACCCGGCGTTTTTTGCAGGTGGGTGCGCTGCGCTTACCCACCCTACATACAGCAGGCACCCGCCGTGGCGATGCAAAAGGCCGGTTACGCTGACCTGTGTTAGGCAGGCAAAAAAAGGGAGGCTTTCGCCTCCCTTGTTCGTTAATGCGACTTAAACCCCGCCGCCGTCATCAGCACCCTGAAGAACATGCCGACCAGCGTCAGGGCCAGCACGCTGCCGCCCCACAGCACCACCATCCACAGCAGCCGTTTCCACAGGGGGTTATGCTCCGCCGTTTTATGCTCACTCATCAATGGTAACCCTCCCCATGCTGGACTTTGCCGCGGAACACGTAGTAGCTCCAGAAGGTGTAGACCAGGATCACCGGAATAATCAGCAGCGCGCCAACCAGCATAAAGCCCTGGCTTGCCGGCGGTGCCGCGGCCTGCCAGATGGTGATGGACGGCGGGATGATGTGCGGCCAGATGCTGATGCCAAGCCCGCTGAAGCCGAGGAAAATCAGGCCCAGCGTCAGGACGAAGGCCAGCGTATGGCTGTTGGGGTTATTCAGACAGCGCCACAGCCACAGGCTGAACAGCACCACCAGTACCGGGACCGGCATCAGGAACCACAGGTTCGGGAAGCTGAACCAGCGCTCGGAGATGGCCGGATGGGTCAGCGGCGTCCAGGCGCTGATGATAGCGATGGTCACCAGCAGCGCCAGCAGCAGTGGTTTAGCCACGGCGCGCATCCGATCCTGCAACGGATTTTCACTCTTCATCACCAGCCAGCTGGCACCCAACAGCGCGTAGGCGACAACCAGGCCGAGGCCGCAGAACAGGTTGAACGGCGTCAGCCAGTCGAGCGCGCCGCCGGCAAAGGTGCGTCCTTCCACCGGGAAGCCGTTGATCACCGCACCCACCGCCACGCCCTGGCTGAAGGTTGCCAGAATCGATCCGGCGAGGAACGAGATATCCCAGAACGGGCGGTGCGATTCGGTGGCCTTGAAACGGAACTCAAACGCCACGCCGCGGAAAATCAGGCCGATCAGCATCGCGGTGAGCGGGATCGTCAGCGCATCGATAATCACCGCATAGGCCAGCGGGAAGGCACCGAACAGCCCGGCACCGCCCAGCACCAGCCAGGTTTCGTTGCCGTCCCAGACCGGTGCGACGGTGTTAACCATCACGTCACGGTCATGTGGGTCGCGGATAAACGGGAAAAGAATGCCGATCCCGAGATCGAACCCGTCCATGACGATATACATCAGCGTGGAGAAGACGATGATGACGAACCAGATAATGGAGAGATCGATACCCATTATTTTTGCTCCTCAGTCTGTTCCAGTCTGTCGCCAGCCGCCGAAAGCGGGCGCGCAGGGGTGCCGGTGGTGGAGGACGGAATGCTGTCGACCGCTTCCGGGCCTTTCTTAATCAGCCGCACCATATAGAGATAGCCAACGCCAAACACCGAGGTGTAGACCACGATAAAGGTCAGCAGGCTGAGGCTCATGTGCAGGTCGCCGTGAGCCGACACCGCATCGCGGGTGCGCAGCAGGCCATACACCACCCACGGCTGGCGGCCCACCTCGGTGGTCACCCACCCGGCGAGAATGGCAATCAGCCCGGACGGCCCCATCCACAGCGCGAAGTGGTGGAACGGGCGCGAGTGATAGAGGCGGCCCTTATAGCGCAGCCACAGGGCAATCAGGCCCAGACCGATCATCAGGAAGCCCATACCTACCATGATGCGGAACGACCAGAACACGATGGTGGAGTTCGGGCGCTCATCTTTCGGGAACTCCTTCAGCGCCGGCACCTGCTCGGTAAGGCTGTGGGTCAGGATCAGGCTACCCAGCTTCGGGATCTCCAGCCCGTATTTGGTGCGCTCCTCTTCCATATCCGGCAGGCCAAACAGCAGCAGCGGCGTGGCTTCACCCGGCGGGTTCTCCCAGTGGCCTTCAATGGCAGCGATTTTTGCCGGCTGGTGTTTCAGGGTGTTCAACCCGTGCATGTCACCGACCATCGCCTGAATCGGGGCGACCAGCAGCGCCATCCACAGCGCCATTGAGAACATTTTGCGGATCGCCGGCGAGTCGTTGCCGCGCAGCAGATGCCAGGCCGCCGATGCGCCAACAAACAGGGCGCTACTAAGAAACGCCGCAATCGACATATGGAACAGGCGATACGGGAACGACGGGTTGAAGATGACCGCGAACCAGTCCACCGGCACCACCTGGCCATTCATCACCTCATAGCCCTGCGGGGTGTGCATCCAGCTGTTAGAGGCGAGGATCCAGAAGGTGGACATCAGCGTGCCGAGCGCCACCATGCAGGTTGCGAAGAAGTGCAGACCTGGCCCGACTTTATTCCAGCCAAACAGCATCACGCCGAGGAAACCGGCTTCAAGGAAGAAGGCGGTCAGCACTTCATAGGTCAGCAACGGTCCGGTGATACTCCCGGCAAACTCCGAGAAGCCGCTCCAGTTAGTACCGAACTGGTAGGCCATCACCAGGCCGGACACCACGCCCATCCCGAAGTTTACCGCGAAGATCTTTGACCAGAAGTGGTACAGCGAGCGCCATACCGGATTTTTTGTTTTCAGCCACAGGCCTTCGAGTACCGCCAGATAGCTGGCAAGTCCGATGGTGATGGCGGGGAAAATAATATGGAAAGAGACAGTAAAAGCGAACTGTATCCTTGCCAACATAAACGCGTCTAAACCAAACATGCACAATCCTCATGACATTCTTGTGTCCTGCACATGATAAACAGTGCTGACAATCGGGAGCAGAATCAGAAATGGGTTATTTGACTATAACAGTTGGTGAAAAAAGTGTAGTTTTAACACTCTGTTATAGCCAGACGGCAGCGCATTTTCCCGCACGCTGGTCTGGCTAAGGTGTTGTTATTCCGGGTCAGCATCCCGGGGAGCGCGTATGAAAAAATATCAGCGGCTGGCGCAGCAGATAGCCGACCAGATTGCCCTCGGCGTCTGGCAGCCTGGCGATCGGTTGCCGTCCCTGCGCGAGCAGGTCGCCAGCAGCGGGATCAGCTTTATGACCGTCAGCCACGCCTATCAGGTGCTGGAGGGGCAGGGTGCGATCGTCGCCCGTCCGCAGTCCGGCTATTACGTGGCCCCGACGCCGCCGAAGCGTAAACCCGTCGCGCCCGCCCAGGTGATGCGCGATGAGGCCGTTGACATCAATACCTATATCTTTGACGTCCTGCAGGCCAGTACTAACGCGGCGGTGGTGCCGTTCGGCTCGGCGTTTCCCGATCCGCGACTGTTCCCGCAGGCGCAGCTCAACCGCTCGCTGGCCAACGTCAGTAAAACCGCCACCGCCATGAGCGTGATTGAGAACCTGCCCCCCGGCAACGAAGCGCTGCGCCACGCCATCGCCCGGCGCTACGCCCTGCAGGGCATGACGGTTTCCCCGGATGAGATTGTGATCACCGCCGGGGCGCTGGAAGCCCTCAACCTGAGCCTGCAGGCCGTGACCGAGCCGGGGGACTGGGTGATTGTGGAAAACCCCTGCTTTTACGGCGCGCTGCAGGCGCTGGAGCGGCTGCGCCTGAAAGCGCTGTCGGTTGCCACCGATGTGCAGGAGGGGATCGATCTCGCCGCGCTGGAAGAGGCGCTCAACAGCTATCCGGTGAAAGCCTGCTGGCTGATGACCAACAGCCAGAATCCGCTCGGCTTCACCCTCAGCCCGGAGAAAAAGCGCAGGCTGGTGGCGCTGCTGGCGGCGCACAACGTGGCGCTGATTGAGGACGATGTCTACAGCGAGCTCTATTACGGGCGCGATAAGCCGCTGCCGGCCCGGGCGTTTGATGAGCTGGGCAACACGCTGCACTGCTCGTCGTTTTCGAAATGTCTGGTTGCCGGGTTTCGCATCGGCTGGGTGGCTGCCGGGAAACATGCGCGCCGCATTCAGCAGCTGCAGCTGATGAGCACGCTCTCCACCAGCTCACCGATGCAGCTCGCCCTGGTGGATTATCTGGCGACCAAACGCTACGACACCCATCTGCGCCGTCTGCGCCGCCAGCTGGCGCAGCGCAAGCTTCAGGCGTGGCAGACGCTACAGCGCGTGATGCCGCCGGAGGTGAAGATCCACCGCAGCGACAGCGGCTATTTTCTCTGGCTGGAGCTTCCCGCCCACCTGGATGCCAGCGTACTGAGCGAGCGGGCGCTACAGCACAACATCAGCATCGCCCCGGGCAAAATGTTCAGCACCAGTAACACCTGGCACCACTTCTTCCGCTTCAACGCCTCCTGGGAGTGGGGCGATCGTGAAGCCCAGGCGGTGGAAACCCTGGCGCGGCTGGTGCGCGAGATGCCGGGCGGCACGTCATAGGAAATGATGATGCCTGCCGTTTTCTCCGCGCGGCTATCTACACTGTAAACAGCGAGCCCGTAACGCCGTTCCCGGGCTTCGCTATCACACAGTGCGCTTCGTCACATCGTGAGTAAAAATCCGTGCGTCGGGCGGTGCGTCGACGTGCCGAAGGCTACTGTTTTTCATATACCTGACGAATGGGTCCGGGCCTTGATAGCGAGGGGATCACGATGCAAAGCCAGCTGTTGATAAATGGAAGTCTGGTGGAGGGGGGCGGTGCGAAGCTGCCGGTGTTCAACCCGGCCACCGGTGAGGTGCTGCTGGAGATTGCCGAGGCGACCGCAGCGCAGGTTGACGAAGCGGTGCGCGCTGCCGATGCCGCCTTTGCCGAGTGGGGACACTGCACCCCGAAAGCCCGCGCCGAAGCGCTGCTGGCGCTGGCGGATACCATCGAGGAGAACGCGGAGATCTTCGCCCGGCTGGAGTCGCGCAACTGCGGCAAGCCTTATCACTGCGTGATCAACGACGAGCTGCCCGCCGTGGTGGACGTGTTCCGCTTTTTCGCCGGCGCGGCGCGCTGCCTGAACGGGCTGGCCGCCGGGGAATATCTTGAAGGGCATACCTCGATGATCCGCCGCGATCCGCTGGGCGTCGTCGCGTCCATCGCACCCTGGAACTACCCGCTGATGATGGCCGCCTGGAAGCTGGCTCCGGCGCTGGCAGCGGGAAACTGCGTGGTGATTAAACCCTCCGAGATCACGCCGCTGACGACCTTCAAGCTGGCGGAGCTGGCAAAAGATATTCTGCCTGCCGGGGTGCTGAATGTCCTGTTTGGCCGCGGCCAGACCGTCGGCGATGCGCTGACAGGTCATCCGAAAGTGCGGATGGTATCCCTGACCGGCTCCATCGCCACCGGGGAACACATCATCGGGCATACCGCCTCGTCGATTAAGCGCACGCATATGGAGCTGGGCGGCAAAGCCCCGGTGATCGTGTTTGATGACGCGGACATCGATGCGGTCGTGGAAGGGGTACGCACGTTTGGTTACTACAACGCTGGCCAGGACTGTACCGCCGCCTGCCGCATCTACGCGCATCGCGCTATTCACGATACGCTGGTCGAGAAACTGGGTGCGGCGGTCGCGAGCCTGAAACAGGGCGCACCCGACGATGCTGAAACCGAACTCGGGCCGCTCAGCTCGCTGGCGCATCTGGAGCGGGTAGCCGCTGCCGTCGAGAAGGCGAAAGCATTGCCGCACATCCGCGTGGTGACCGGCGGTGAAAAGGTCGCGGGCAGCGGCTACTTTTACCAGCCGACGTTGCTGGCCGGGGCAAAGCAGGAGGATGAGATTGTCCAGCGTGAGGTGTTCGGCCCGGTAGTGAGCGTCACAGTCTTTGACGACGACGCGCAGGTTATAGACTGGGCGAATGATTCAGAGTACGGGCTGGCATCCTCCGTCTGGACCCGTGACGTCGGGCGCGCCCATCGCGTCAGTGCGCGGCTACAGTACGGCTGCACCTGGGTTAACACCCACTTTATGCTGGTCAGCGAAATGCCCCACGGCGGTCAGAAACACTCCGGCTACGGCAAAGATATGTCGCTCTACGGGCTGGAAGACTACACCACGGTGCGGCACGTAATGATCAAACACTGACCGCGGCAGCTAATCGCAAACATAACCGCCTGCGGGCGGTTTTTTAATGCCCGAAACCCACCTGGTTTAAGAGTTAACTTTTCTCTGCCGCTGCGTTACATTGATGGACGTTATTTTTATATCAGAAAAGGATGATTCATGAAGCGGTACGCGCTGTTATTTATCTGCTTATTCCCCTCAATTGCCCTGGCTAAATTTATTCACCCGATGGACTTTGACGGCTCTGAGGCGCAAAAACAGGAAGTGATCGACTATATCAAGACAAAAGTGAAAGAGAATTATTGCGAAGGCCCGATCGACATGTGTCAGGAAAGCATGTTACGCGTGATGGAAAAGCAGAACCTGAAGGCGTTTAAGCAGGCCTCTGAAGCAACTGACCGCACGATTATGGATCAGGTCGTCAATGACTACTGCCATTCAGGCATCGACATGTGCGATTACAATACGATCAATATGATGTATCAACAAAACCTCAAAGCCGCCGGTGAAAAGCTGGAGTGGTGATAGCGCGCTGCGCATTTTTTACAGAGGCTCTGACTCTGTGTCTTTTGACAAGGAATATTCAATGAAAAAATTAATTCTCCCCGCGCTGGCGGTAATGATGCTGGCGGGCTGTAACGAGCCTGAAATCGACACCACCACCGAAGAAACCATGAAGTCATCCATTCAGGAAGTCCGTAATAGCCTGGATGACGCCGACAAACCGCGGTTTGATAAAGCGATTGAGGTTGTTGCATTAAGCAATATTTCCATTCCTGAATTACTTCAGGCCAAAGAAAAGGAAGACGATCAATTCATACAAAATAAATTTAAAGAAACCCTGAACGGGAAATCAGGGGAAGAAGTTATTAAACTGGCGACAGACATCGAAAATAAAAAACAGGCTGAGCAACGGGAAGCTGCACAGAATGAATTGAAAGCGCTGGAAGAAAAGCAGGCGCATCGGGAGCTGGCTACTGAAAAACTGCGCGCTTTTGAATTCAAGTCCTCGCGTATTGAATATGGTAAAGAGGTTAATGGAGATGCCCCTGCGACACTTATCATAACGATGATAAATCCCGAAAAAACACCCATCTCTGGCGTTCATTATGCTATAGAACGCTACATTGATGGTAAAGCCTACCCTGAAACCGCTAAAACCTTTTATTACCAATTCCCCGACGCCATCGCTGCCGGACAGAAAGGCGAAGTTGTGCTTTCTCTTGGTAACAAAAGTGCCTGGGCGAAAGACGAACATATGGAACCTTCGTCATTTTTTGCCTGGTTATTCCGGGCGGACGGCGCAGACAAAAAACCTGTATATGACGTCTCCACATTCAACGAAAATGATAAAGCGCGTCTGATGGAACTCAAACAACAACTCGCGCAATAAATACCGGGAGAGCCACAATCATGCCATCATCCAAAGAGTTCCTTCTCTCGGTCTATGAACGCTGTAACGAGCATTTGAAGGATCAATCCACCAAGCGTGACCAGGCGATTGCCTTTTATCTGGTTGTGCTCTCCTTTTATTTCGGCTCCTACGGCAGTATTTCGAAAATCCTTAATAGCGTTTACTCACCGCTGGTATTTAACTTTGTGATGATTCTGGTCAGCGGCATGACAATTCGCACGCTGTCTGGTTTGCGTTCATGGCATATGCAGTACACCAGCTCTGTTTTATTCCTCAATAATATTATTATGCGCGAGGTCTTCGACCCCGCAGAAATCAAAGCTGAAGCGCAGTCGTTTTACGCAAAAGTGAATAAGAAATTACAAGAAAAGCCACTGAGCGAGCTGTTTGAAGGTATCGAAAATCGCGTTATTCTTGGCATGACGCTTATTTCCGGATTGCCTGCCGCGATGCTGATGAAAGAAGTGCTTGCGATGCTTAAATTCACCCATAAAGAGCTGGCGTTTACTTTTGAGATTTTCGCGTATCTGATTTACGTTCTGTACTACCTGCGAAGCACTATAATAGTGATTCGATCATCAGGTAAATATCAGACATGGATAGTAAATTTTGGCTAAATCACTGCATGAAAATGGCTATCTGAACGTAACGTTAAATGAAAAAGGTTACGTTCGGATCCTTCAGAAAACCGGTGGGGTGGTGATCATCCCGATGCTGGGCGAAAAATTCATTTTGATTGAGCATCAGCGCGGTAATGAAGTGCTGCTCGAGTTCCCGCGTGGGTTCCTTGAAGCTGGCGAATCGCATCACGAAGGCGGTGTACGTGAACTGAAGGAAGAGCTCAACCTGGAGGCGGTATCTCACCGTGTTCTTGGGGAGGTGCGGACCGATTCGGGCCTCATCCGGGACAATATTGCTGCAGTAACGTACAGGCTAAACAGCCTCGATGGCATCGTGCTCCAGCATAGCGAAGGCGTGCTGGCGTGGCGCGAATTGACGTTTTCCGAAGTACTGGAGGAAGTAAAGTCCGGGGGCATTAAGGACAATTTCACGCTGGCTTCGTTGATGCTGCTGTTCGCTCAGAAGGATTAACCCAAAAAAAACCCTTCTGAAGTGAAATCCAGTACATTTCAGAAGGGAGACCAACAGGTCATTCGTTACAAAGAACCGCACTAAAATATTCATTCTGAAAATAATTACCAGCTGTATTAATTTCTTTATTAGAAACAATCCTTATGCGAAATTTCCTAATGCCCGGCTGACCCGGGTGAGATCTGTGGCTGGCAGTGCCAATCTCTGTGGTATCGACTACGCTTAGATGAGGTTAACACTGAGGAGAGAGTGATGACGGACGTAAACCGCACGCAGGTAAACGATAAAGAAAGCGAAAAAAATCCGGCGAAGAAACCGCCTGCTAAACAAGGCGAAGTGCCGCGCAAGCGCGACGACAGTCAGGAAGGCTAACCCACTTCAACAGGCACACTGCGTGCCTGTTTTGCTTTTTACGCTCCGGTTAGCCGAGGCTAAGCCCTATCACCGCATTGACCAGCGACGACACCATAAAAATCCCTCCCACCAGCAGAAACGTTTGCTGCTTCAGGGTAATCGCGAGCGTTAACATCACCAGCGCGGTAACGAAAAAGGGGATGGCGATGATAGTGAATGTTGACATGCGTGTTCCTCAGGTAGCGGGCGTGCTGGCAGTGTAGCGGAACATCTCGCGGCGCATCAGCCCTCAAAATTAAGGAGGGCGCGGCAATCTGGTTGCGGTTGATCCGAAACCACAGGTCAATTCTTGATATGTATCAAAAAATGGCGCATAGTTCGCGCGAATTTTTTTGATGCTGGATCACATTTTCGCGATGACGCTTTATCAACACATGCTGGTGTTTTACGGCGTAATGGCCGCCCTGGCCGCGCTGATCACTTTCTTCCTGGCAAAAGATCGTATCAGCATGAAACTCCTGAGCGCAGTACTGGTTGGCGCAACCTGGCCGATGAGTTTTCCGGTTGCGCTGATGTTTTCCCTGTTCTGATTTCAGGCCGAGCCACGGCGCTGGATCTCCCACGGCAGGATCTCATCCACCGGCTCGCTCTGCGGATTATCAATCCGCGCCATCAGCAGCTGCACGCTGCGCACGCCCAACTGATGCATCGGCTGCTGCACCGTGGTAAGCGGTGGGGTAGTGACCGCACCAAACGGCACGCCGTCGAAGCCCATTACCGCGACGTCCTCCGGCACGCGCAGCCCGCGCTCGTGGGCATAATGCAGTGCGCCACCGGCTAACGAGTCGGAAATAGCGAACACCGCATCGGGCTTTTCCTCCCCGCTGAACAGTTCGGCCATCGCCTGATACCCCGCCTGATACTCAAGCCCGTCGGCACGCGCCACGGCCTGCCATGCTTTACCGCGCGCGGCGCGATACCCGGCTTCGCGCTGCTGGGAGTAAAGATAACGCAGATCGCCGCTGATCATGGCAATACGCTGATACCCTTTCTGCGACAGATAGTCGATAGCGCTTACCGCCGCGGCATGGTTATCGATAGTCACCGACGACGCGTTATACCCGGTATTTCCCTCGCCGCACTGCACCCAGGGTGCGTTACCGATAAGGGTTGTCAGACCCGGCAGACAGTCGATGGCGTCCATGGTAATCACGCCGTCCACCACTTTGCCGCTTAAAAGCTGCAGATAGGCTGATTCCCGGTGCAGGCGCGACTCGGAGTTACACAGCAGAATGTGATACCCCTGGTGTTCAGCTTCCTCTTCAATGCCGCGCACCACGCCCGCGCAAAACGGGTTGGTAATGCTGGAAACCAGCACCAGCAGCATCCGACTGCGTGACGTGCGGAGCTGGCGCGCCAGCAGATTCGGCTGGTATTCACAGGCAGCGATAGCGGCCAGCACTTTGTCGCGGGTAGCGGGTTTGACGCCGGGATTGCCGTTCAGCACGCGGGAAACCGTTGCGGTTGAGACGCCGGCAACCTGCGCCACTTTATCGATAGACATGCTGTTCCTTTTTGGCGGTATACGAACTGTGAAGCACCCTGCAAATTGCGTCGATAGTAGCAAATTATTGCGCTGTGCATTGGTGAAGCGCATAGCAATCGATTACATTTTGATTCAGACACCAATGTAATCGATTACAAAAACAATAACCCTACACGACCACACACTGCAGGAGGATGCTATGTCTTCTCAGCCCGTCACACAAACCGCTGCCACGCAACACCGGTGGGTGATCCCACGTCTGTCCCTGATGATGTTTCTGGAGTTTTTTGTCTGGGGCGCCTGGTACGTCACCCTCGGCATCGTCATGGGGAAATATGGCCTCAGCGCGATGATCGGCGATGCCTATTCAACCGGACCCATCGCCTCGATTTTATCGCCGTTCCTGCTCGGGATGCTGGTGGATCGCTTCTTTGCCTCGCAGAAGGTGCTCGGCGTCATGCACCTGGTAGGGGCGGCGCTGCTCTGGTGGTTGCCGGGCCTGTTCGAAAGCGGACAGAGCGGGCTGCTGTGGGTGATCTTCGCCTACATGCTGTGCTACATGCCGACTATTGCCCTGAGCAATAACGTGGCGTTTCACAGCCTGGCAAACAGCGAGAAGGGGTTCCCGGTGGTGCGCGCCTTCGGCACCATCGGCTGGATCGTCGCGGGTCTGATCGTTGGCGCGACAGGGCTTTCGGACAGCACCGGCATCTTCACCCTGGCGGCGGTCGCCTCGCTGGTGCTGGGGATCTACAGCTTCACGCTCCCGCATACGCCGGCCCCGGACCGCGGTAAGCCGCTGTCGATGCGCGACCTGCTGTGCGCCGACGCCTTCGCCCTGCTGAAGCAGCGCCACTTTATGGTGTTTATCATCTGCGCCACGCTGATCTCGATTCCGCTCGCCGCCTACTATGCCTACGCCGCGCCGTTTATCTCGGCGGTGGGTTTTGAAAACGTCAGCGGGGTGATGTCGCTGGGGCAGATGTCCGAGCTGCTGTTTATGCTGCTGATCCCGTTCTTCTTCCGCCGGCTCGGCATCAAGCTGATGCTGCTCATCGGCATGCTCGCCTGGTTCCTGCGCTACGCCATGTTTGCCCTCGGCATCAGCGAAGAGACCCGCTGGATGGTCTACATCGGCATCATTCTGCACGGCATCTGCTACGACTTCTTCTTTGTCATCGGCTTCATCTACACCGACAAAGTGGCGGGCGAAAAGGTGAAAGGCCAGGCGCAAAGCCTGCTGGTGCTGTTCACTTACGGGCTGGGGATGCTGATCGGCTCGCAGATCAGCGGGGCGGTATTTAACCGCTCGGTGACCGCCGAGGGCGTGCAGGCGCTGGCGCAGTGGCAGAGCTTCTGGTGGATGCCGGCCATCGCCGCGCTGGCGATCGCGGCGCTGTTCTTCTTTACCTTTAACTACCGCGAGGAGGCGAAACGTGACTGAACCGTTACGCGTGGTGGTGGTTGGCTGCGGCAATATGGGGCGCGCCCATGCTCAGGCGTATGCGGCGTTGCCCGAATTCACCCTCTGCGGGCTGGTCTCACGCGGCAGCTCGAAGCATCAGCTAAACGCGTTGCTGCCCGAGCCGGTGCCCTGCTATGAGGATCTCAAAACCGCCATCAGCGACGCGCGCCCTGATGCGGTCTGTATCGCCACCTGGCCTGACAGCCATGAAACCCTGGCGCTTACCGCGCTGGCAGCGGGTTGCCATGTGTTTATCGAAAAGCCGCTCGCTACCACGGTCACCGGCGCAAAGCGGCTGGTGGCGACGTCGCAGCTGGCGGGGAAAAAGCTGGTCGTCGGCTACATTCTGCGCCACCACCCGGCGTGGCAGCAGTTTATCGCCCGGGCTAAAAACCTCGGCAAACCGCTGGTGATGCGCATGAACCTCAACCAGCAGAGCAGCGGCAGCGCGTGGCAGACCCATCGCCAGCTGATGGCCTCGCTGTCACCCATCGTTGACTGCGGGGTGCACTATCTCGACGTGATGTGTCAGATGACCGACGCGGAGCCGGTGAGCGTCAGCGCCATCGGCGCGCGACTCAGCGATGAGATCGGCACCAGCCAGTACAACTACGGCCATCTGCAGGTACGCTTCAGCGACGGCTCCGTCGGCTGGTATGAGGCCGGCTGGGGGCCGATGATGAGCCAGACCGCGTTCTTTATCAAAGACGTGATTGGCCCGCGCGGCAGCGTCTCGATTGTGGCGCGCGAGGCGGGCGGAGAAGGGCAGTCGGCAAGCGTCGAGGCCCACACCCGGACGGAATCACTGCGCGTCCATGCCTCGCTGCTCAATGAGCAGGGCGAATTTACCCGTCAGGATGAGTGGATTGACACCGGCGACGAGCCGGATCACGACGCGCTCTGCGTCCGCCAGCAGCAGTTTTTTGCCCGGGCGATCGGGGAGAACCTCAATCTGCTGCCCCATCTGCAACAGGCTATCGACAGCCTCGCCGTGGTGCTGGCCGCCGATCGCGCCATGCGCGAGCAGCGTACCGTCTGGCTCAACGGCGATCGACACCAGGAGTAAACGGATGAAAACCTTACGTGGCCCGTCCATTTTTCTGTCGCAGTTTATCGGTGAGCACCCACCGTTTAACACTCTGCCGACGCTGGCCGCCTGGGCGGCGAGCCTGGGATATAAAGCGGTGCAGATCCCGACCCATCTGCCGCACATCTTCGATCTGGATAAAGCCGCTGCCAGCCAGGCGTACTGCGATGACATTCGCGGGATGCTCGCCTCGCACGGGCTGGCCATCAGTGAGCTCTCCACCCATTTGCAGGGGCAACTGGTGGCGGTACATCCGGCCTACGAGCAGGCCTTCGCCGGGTTCGGCCCGCCGCAGTTTGCCCGCGACCCTGCCGGGCGTCAGCAGTGGGCGACCACGACCCTGAAGCAGGCGGCGCAGGCTTCAGTGCGTCTCGGCCTGACGGCGCACGCCACCTTCTCCGGGGCGCTGGCGTGGCCGTACTTTTACCCCTGGCCGCCGCGCAATGCTCTGCTGCTGGATGAGGCGTTTGCCGAACTGGCCCGGCGCTGGCGTCCGATCCTCAACGCGTTTGATGAGGCGGGGGTGGATCTCTGTTACGAGCTGCACCCCGGCGAGGATCTGCACGACGGCGTGACCTTCGCGCGCTTCCTTGCGCTGACCGGTAACCATCCCCGGGCCTGCATCCTCTACGACCCGAGCCATATGCTGCTTCAGCATATGGATTACCTGGGCTTTATCGACAGCTGGCACGCGCGCATCCGCGCGTTCCACGTTAAGGATGCTGAGTTTACGCGCTCGGCGCAGAGCGGCGTCTACGGCGGCTATCAGGCCTGGGCCGAGCGTCCGGGACGTTTTCGCTCGCCGGGTGACGGTCAGATCGACTTCAACGGCATCTTCAGCAAACTGGCGCAGTATGACTACCCCGGCTGGGCGACGCTGGAGTGGGAGTGCTGCCTGAAATCCGCGGAAACCGGGGCGCAGGAAGGGGCACCCTTTATCGCGCGCCATATCATTCAGGTTGCGGAACACGCGTTTGACGACTTTGCGGCCCGGGACAGCGACCGCGCCGCCATCCGCGAGATGCTCGGACTGGGGGATCAGCCATGACGGCGCGGCGTCTGCGGCTGGGCATGGTTGGCGGCGGTGAAGGGGCGTTCATCGGCGCGGTGCACCGTATCGCCGCGCGTCTGGATGACCAGTATCAGCTGGTAGCCGGCGCGTTTTCCTCCCGGGCGGAGGTGGCCGCCCGCAGCGGTGCCGCACTACACATTGAACCGGATCGCTGCTACGCCAGCTGGCAAAGCATGGCCGAACGCGAAGCGGCGCGGGAGGATGGCATTGATGTGGTGGCGATCGTCACGCCAAACCATCTGCACGTCCCGGTCGCCCGCGCCTTTCTGGCGCAGGGCATCCACGTTATCTGCGACAAACCCTTGGGACTTACGCTGGATGAAGGTCGCGCGCTCGCAGACGACATTGCGCGCAGCGGCTGCCGGTTTGTGCTGACCCACAACTACAGCGCGCTGCCGATGGTGCGCGAAGCGCGAAGCCGCGTCGCTAACGGCGAGCTGGGGGAGATCCGCAGCATTGAGGTGGAGTACCTGCAGGGCTGGCTTAACGAACGGGTTGAGTTAACGGATAACAAGCAGGCGTCATGGCGCGCCGATCCTGCGCTTGCCGGGGCCGGTGCCGCCGGGGATATTGCCACCCACGCCTGGCAACTGGCGGCGTTTGTCAGCGGCATGCTGCCGGAGACCCTGCGCGGGGAGCTGTTAACCCGCGTGGCGGGGCGGCAAATCGATGACGAAGTGTTCGCCGAGATGCGTTATGCCAGCGGGGCGCGCGGACGGCTGTGGGCCAGCCAGGTCGCCACCGGGTATGAAAACGATCTGCGGCTACGCATCGTCGGCACCCGGGCCAGCCTGGCGTTTCGCCAGCAGCAGCCCAACCAGTTGACCATTCTGCCGCACGACGCCCCGGCGTATGAGGTGACCCGCAACGGACAGGGCATCTCGACTGAGGTTGCGCTGGCGTGCCGTACCCCGGCAGGTCATCCCGAAGGCTATCTGGAGGGATTTGCCCAGATCTACCGTGAAGCGGCGCAGCTGATACGCGGTGAGGCGATGCCGCTGCTGCCCGGTATTGCTGACGGCATCGCCGGCATGCAGTTTATCGCGCGCCTGCGGCAGAGCAGCGAGCAGGAGGGTGCCTGGGTGTCGTGGGCGTAAGGCGAAGCGCGTCGCAGGGTGGATAAGCCTGCGCACCCGCCACAGCCGCGTTTCAACGGCGGGGGCGGAAAATAAAAAACCCGGAGCCTGCCCCGGGTTTTTTCATAATGCACCAGACATCAATCAAACACGTTATTGATCACCGCGGTGACCAGCGCCGTGCTCAGCGCAATCAGCACCAGATCTTTAGCCACCATCTGCCACTCGTAACCCGGATAGTAAGGCAGCTCGCTCAGCATCGCGGCCGGTACGGCTTTCTTCGCAATCCCCGGCGGGAGCGGTTTGCCGCGTGCCAGATTTTTGGCGATGCCGGGTGGCAGCGGTTTATTACCGGTAAGCCCATAATTCACCGCCAGATGACGGGCGCGATCGTAGCTGATGTCATGCTCGACGCGATCGGGTTTACCACTGTTTTTGCCGTTGCCCTGTTTGGCGGCGTTTCCTTTCTCTGCCTTCTCCGGTTTATTGCCGTGATTACCCTGCTTGCCGCTGTTGCCGTTGCCGTTGCCATTACCATTGCCGTTATTTGCCAGCACCGGCACCGACACCAGTGACACGCAGCCTGCCAGCAGCACTGCCATAAGAGATACGCGACGCGTTTTCATACCTTTTTCCTCATCCGACGGGAGCAACGCTATTCCACCACAATGCCGGCCCAACGCTATCTCACCTGTTCCTGGTTTGTGCTCAGGCGCAAATTCCAGGCAAAAAAAATCCCGGCAAGCCGGGATTATTATTTTTTGTCACCACTCACGCCAGCAGCTTACGCAGCGTCTGGCGCTGCTTGTCGTTGATGTCGAGCGGATGCTGGTAGCCGATGTTCTCCACCGCGCGGGTGTAGAGCGCGACCAGCCAGTCGTAAACAAACTGCGTGGCGGCGTGTACCGGCTGCTCGCCCAGCTTCGTCAGGCGCGTGTGCTGCTGCGGTGCCGGTGCGAAGATGGTTGCCCCCGGCGAGACGCGGCTGGCCGGACGGGCGTCCACGGCAACAGCGTCGTAGCCAAGCCAGGTGATGAAGTCGCCGAGCAGCGCCTGCACGCGCGCTGCGGTGTGCGCCGGATCTTCCAGCGCGGCCGCCAGATCGAGGCGGTAACTGGTGACCACCAGAATATCCCCCAGCTGCTGCAGCGTGTCACTGCTGATACCGAAGTGGCTGGCGACATCCGCGCGTCGCGTCCAGTGGCGGACGTGGTTGACCCAGGCTTTGTGAAACGCATTGCCGTGTGCAGCGGTTAACGTCGCGCTGTCGCCCTGCGGCTGCGGAGCAGCAAACAGATCGACGCTGAGATCGAACGGTGTGCGCGGCGCGGCGGTAATCGCCGGGGCTTCGGTCTGCGGCAGCTGCTGCACCAGACCTGCCGGAAGCAGCCCCTCCAGCAGTTCACCGTGACGCGCTGCAATGCGCTGCAGGCTGCGCACCGTCTGCTCGGCGCTGGCTTTCGCCGCCTCGCTGTCGGCTTGCCCGTCGTTGCTGAAGCGGCTGAAGGTGCGCCCCAGCTCCTGGTTGAGCGCAGCGCGCAGGCCAGCAAGCCGTCCGGCGTGATGAGTGGCGTCCAGCGCCTGGCTCAGCCACTCGGTCAGGCGTTGCAGGTTGCGGCCATCGAGCGCCTGTAATGTACCCCAGCGCTGACCGGGTTTACCGAGCAGCCGCTGGATCGCTTCATCAAGATGCTCGCCGTCGCTGAACCGGCTGTCGTGGGGCGTAATGGCCCACACCAGTCCCGGCAGGGCATCCTCTTTCGCGGGCTGGGTCGTGTCTACCCAGTGCGACAGCAGGCGGGCCAGGGTCGGAATGGCGCTGCGCGACGGCGCGGCATTACAGATCAGCAGCACGTCGGGCTGCAGGCGCTGCCGGTACCACTCCAGCAGGAAGCGGCGTTTGGTCAGGGTCATATCCGCGCCGTCAATGGCGCAGAAACCCGGGATGTCTATGACGTCCACCTCCTCCAGCGCCTGCTGCGGCACCGGCAGCACCAGTTCCGCACACAGACGGTTCAGCACGCTGAGCGCCAGATTCACCGCCGGACCCGGTTCGCCGTTCTCAACCGGACGAACCAGTACGTCAGCGCTATCGTCTTCGCGCAGCTCGCCTTCGGTAAGAAAACCGTCCACCGGCAGGGAGAAATTGTCGATCAGCAGGCTCTGCGGAGCGAGCACTTCATCCACATGACCAAGACGCTGCAATGCATCAGCCAGCTCCAGCCAGTGCTGCGTCAGCTCGCGCTGCTCCCCCCAGAACAGCGACCAGGCCTGGGCGCGCCCCGCCAGATCCAGCGTCGGGATCAGCAGCGCCAGCTGCTGCCAGTGCGCCTCGTCAACCGCCTGCGCTTTTGCTGCCACCTGCTGCTGCCAGTGACGGGCAACCTGCATGACCTCATCGGCACGGCTGCCGGGCAGGGTCTGCGGCTGGCTCATGTCACGCAGGCGCTGCAGATGCAGTTCAACCGCCGCCCGCTCCGGTGGGCGTGCGCCCGGCTGGGCGTGGTAATGCAGGATCAGCAGCTGGACCAGATCCGCTTCGCTGAACAGACGCAGCGTCAGCGGATAGCCGTCGGTAAAGCCCGGCTTACGCGCCACGAAGCGCAGGGCCATCGACAGCGGACTGTGGCCGGGATTGATCTGGTTGAGGTAGTCCACCGGTTTGTCACCGAGGTTCACCACCAGGCGGCCATCGGCGCTGCCAACCAGGGTACGCAGCAGGTGCGCTTTACCGGCGTGAGAGTGACCATACAGGCCCAGCGTGGCCGGGCGCTGTTGTGCGCCGGCGATAGCACGGTAGCGCGCGCTGGCGTGGTTCAGGTGCGCCAGCAGGGCATCAGCTTCGTCATCCAGCAGCGGTGAAGTGGTGCGGGCGGTGTGTACCCATGTGGTCAGGGCATCAAGCTTGGTCTGCTCAGGGATGACAATACTCATTTCAGATACACGCTCCCGCTGTCGATCCAGTAGTGGCTACGGCTGCTGCGGCGGCCGGCCAGAGTGTTCAGTTTAAACGTCAGTTGTTCGGCAGGCACGCGGGTACCGTCCTGAAGCCAGGCGTCGGCGAGCACAAACGACACCGGCCCCTGGGTTTTGCTGCCGCCCGCCAGCTGCAGGCGGACATTCAGCACGCCGTCACCGGCGATGGTTTTTGCCAGCTCCGGGGCGTTAATCGACAGGCTGTAGAGCGGTGTGGCGGGCCAGCGCGCGTTGTCCAACTGGCGGAATCCGAGGGTCACGCTGCCGCGCAGCGGGAACTGAATGCGTGCATCAAGCTTCTCGCCGGGTTTGTCGAGGTCGATATCGCGATACCAGATGTTCTCATCGCGCAGGGTATTGCTGGTGTCGTCCAGCACACCGAGGTAGCGCACGGTGGAGTAAGCGCCGATATCGGCCGCCTTAAAGTTGAAGCGCGGCAGACGCAGATCGAGCGCCAGGCTGCACAGCATCGCCCCGACCGCGGCGGTGGATTTCGGGTTGCCAACGCGGCCATGCGTGCTGAAGGGATACCACTCATGCACAGAGTAGTTATCCAGCCAGACGATGCGACTGACCGGCACCGGCTGCAGATGGCGCACCAGCGCCTGCACGCCCGGCAGACAGCCCGGACGGCCGGTCACCAGCAGCACGTCGCAGCGATAGTGGGAGATCACTTCGCACAGCGCGTGGAGCGGGGCGCTGAGGCTGAAATGCCCCTCCATCATCGCGTCGCTTAATTCGCGGAAGTTAACCTGCAGCGGTACGGCGAGAATGTCGAACGGTGCGGCATCGGCGGGCAGCGCATGCTGGATCGCCTGCTCCAGATAGTGGATCACGTTGCGCGTAGGCTTCTGGGTCAGCAGGTCGCCGGTCAGGGCGTGCAGGCCCGCCAGCGGATCGGCCGGGTCGCTCTGCTCCCAGCCTGCCAGAATGGCGTGGCCGATGGGCATCAGCAGCTGCAGCGTGGTCTGCTGGCGCAGAATTGCCTGGGTGTCCATGCGCCCGGAATCGCCAAACAGGGAGGCCATCAGGGTCGGCGCATCGCCAACCCCCGCTTTCTGCAGCGCGTCCTGCAACGCCGGCAGCACGCAGCGCTGGATCACATCCAGCAGAATATCGTCTCCGGCGACCTTAAAGCCTTCACGGAACAGCAGCGACGGGGTGATCTTCACGTTGCTGCCGCTGCCGTCATCGAGGCGGTAGTGGGTGATGGCCATGTCGGTGGTGCCGCCGCCGATATCCAGCGAGGCAATGCGCAGCTCGCGGCCCGGAGCCGTGGTGTTTTCCGGGGCGCGATCGGGGCGGGCGAGGGAAGCGAAGAACTGTTCGGTCTGGCCGTGGTAGTGCACCATCGCTTCGTTATAGAGCCACACCAGCTGGCCGCAGCTGGCTTCATCCCACTCCATCTGCACGGCAGGGGCCGGAACGCTGCTCTGCCCGCGCGACCAGTCATCAGAAAAGTCATCATCCTGCGGATGCCAGCCGTTGGCTTTCCAGACCAGGGCGATCGCTTCCTGCATGCGGCGGCGGAAGATCTCGCGCTCCTCTTTCGGCATCGCCGACGGCAGGGTGAGGATCAGGGTGCGCAGCTGACGCGGTGAAGCCGGGAAGCCCATGCGCAGGCGGTTGCCGACGCTGTTGATCTGGCACAGCGCCTGGGAGAGCAGCTCGCACAGCATGTGCGTCATCAGCGAACTGCGGCTGTACTGGGGAGAGAACACCGGCAGACGTTCGTCCAGCGGCAGGTTATACAGCGGCTGACCGTCGTCGTTCATCAGGTTCATCAGCGGGAACGCGGTAGCCAGCGGCTCATGCGCGGTTTTCACATTCAGCTGGCTGAAGCGCCACCCCTGGCTGGCCGGGGTTTCATCCCACAGATAGCGACGCGGGCTGGAGAGGCCGCTGTAACCTTCGGTGCCGGGGCGCTGCATCGCCAGCTTGCGCGCTTCGTCGCCGACGCGAACGATGGAGGGCCAGACAAAGGCGTCATCGCGGCCGCTCTCGACCGAGAAGTGCTGTTTGCCGAAGCGCGCCTCGGCAAACTCCAGACGGCTGGTGAACATCGGTTCGTTGAGGAACTGCGGCTCGCTCAGGGAGCGCACCTGCAGCTCCATCGTCTGGCGCAGCCCGTCGTTGGCCTCGCCGTGATCTTCAATGATCACGCCGCAGGTATGGGTATTGCCGACGTCAAGGATCAGGTCAACCGGCACCGGCGGGGTATTCAGCGTGGCGTTAACCAGCTTCACTTCCGGAATGGAAATCTGCTCGCCGAGCAGCCCCATCAGGTTCAGCCAGTGCGCCTGGTACTCAAAGCCTTTCAGCGCCTGGGTGATGTCGCGCTCGTGGCGCTCCTCTTCCTGGGTGGCAAACTGGGTGAAGGCCTCGCGCAGCCAGCCATCAACCCAGGTCTGGTCGAGAAAATCACCGACCTCGTCGTCGCGCCAGGCCAGGGTGAAGCGGGTGCCGTTGCGCACATCGTTTTGCGACGGGGCCAGCAGCGCGGCGTGGTCAGCTTCGACCAGACGCGTATCCAGCGCCAGGGTGACGCGGTGGGTATTGCCCGCCTGGTCCGGCTGCGGCAGCTTGCGGATCTGCACCCGCGCCCAGTTGTCCGGGCCTTCCACAAAGGTGCGCGGCGGGTTGAAGCGCAGGAACGGCACCGGTAGCCAGACGCCGTTCAGCAGCGCGAGCGAGTGCTCCAGCGCCACTTTACTTTCCGGCTTCACCACTTCCGCTGCGCCGCCGCGTGGGGCGGGCAGGGTATATTTACCGGCGCTGATGTCGTAATCGAGGCGCAGCAGCGGGCCGTTGGCGGTTTTACGCACGAAGCGCCCGGCGTGGGGCTGCTCCAGCGGCGTTAAGCCAAAATCAAGAAACTGTACCCCGCTGTTTTCAATCAGGGTTACGCTCTGTTTGTAATCGCACAGGTTTGCCAGCATAGGATCAGGCACTCACTTTTCTGAATGTCACAGGGACCACGGTTTTCTCGTCGTACTGACCGGTGCACTGCGCGGCGTTGTTCTCGGTGGCTTTGCAGGCGATCTCCGGCACGTTATAGCGCGCCCCGTCGCTGCAGCGCGCCGCACCGCGGGTTTTGATCATCAGGGTGCCATCGCTGTGCAGCCCGGAGAATACCTCCGCTTTGCAGGTCACTTTGCCGCGCAGGGTGACGGTGGTCTGGCCCTTGTTCTTATTGATCTGATAGCGCAGCGCTGGCACTTTGCCGCTCACCGGGTCGCGGAAATCAACCTCAACGCGCCAGGTGCCGTTAAGGAAGGTGGTGGAGCCGATGCGCACCTGGTCTGCATCCATCACCAGCGCATCCTTCGGCGGCGGCTCAATCACTACCGGCGCAGGTGGCGGTTCCGGGGCAGGCGGCGGGGTAAACTGGGCTTCGCGCAGCGGCAGGCTGGCGGTAAGTGCCGGAACCGCCTGCACCGGCGCAGGCGCAATGGCCACCGGCTCAACCGGCGCGGGAGCAGCGGCAGCCACTGCCGGCGCTGCTGGCTTCATGGCAATCCAGACCGCCGGCACGGCAACAGCCGCGACCACGACGGCAGCCACCGGCAGCGCCCACAGCGGCACCTGCTTTTTACGCGCTGCGGGGGCGGGCTGCGGTTCCGGCTGCGGCGTTTGCACAGCGCTCTGCGGCGCGGCGGTGACCGGGTTAACCGGATACGGGGTATAGACCAGCGGCTCGGCCGTGGAGACAGCCGCTGCGGGCTGGGCAACCGGGGCCGGTGCAGGCGGCGGGGTGAGCAGCGGCGCGTCCGGCTCGCTGAGGGTCACCGTGATCGGCTCCGGAACATGCTCTTCCTCCGGCGTGGTATCAATTTCCGGCTCCGGCGGCGCTTCAATCGCCAGACAGGCCAGCACGTCGTCGGCCACGCTCTCATTGAGATTCACGAAGCCCCAGAAGGTGATCACTGCGCGATCGTCCACCAGGTAAACGTGGTTGCTGCCGGGGAACTGCAGCGCTTTTGCCAGCAGCGCGCCGAAACGCACCTGCGGCGCTTTGTCGGACTGCATGCAGCGCTTGCTCAGGGCCAGCGCGCCAGCAATGGTTTTTTCCAGGCTTTTCAGCGCCCGCTCGCGGGTATCGCTGTCGGCGGCGGCCCAGCCGCGCACGCTGCCGGGGAAGGGGGCATACCAGTCAACCCGGTCGCCATCATCGTTAATCTGGGGGATCGCCAGGCAGTCGATCAGCGCCTGCTGTTTGCGAAGACGCAGCGTTTCGCGGATCTGTAGCGCCGAGTCGAAGACCGACTGGCCGTTTTCGCCCACTGCCTGATAGTCATCCAGCGAGCCGCTGCGTAAGAGAATTTTTGCCACGTTTACTTCCTGCCGTTGTGCCACTTTCACGCATCTACTGTATCGGCCCGGCGCACAAGTAAACGGCGGAAGAAGTGCAAAAAAGGCCGAATTCTCCCGCTATTGAAATCCAGGAATTTTCTTGACCTTTATAAAAACGCCTTAACCGAAATTACCCACTGCACCGGCGGCACCGTGATTGCTGAGGAAATAAACAAATCCGGCCAAAAATGAATAACATGAGAGGATTTGGTTATTTGCGCCTGTCCGGCGGCTATGCTGAGATCGGCCCCGACAATAATTCAGGACAACAGGATGCTTTCCATGTCTGCTAAAAAAACGCTTCTCAGCGTGCTGTTAAGTACGCTTTTACCGGCAAGTGCCGCGCTGGCCGCGGCAAACGATACGCTTATTTACTGCTCGGAAGCCTCTCCCGAGTCGTTCAACCCGCAGATTGCCAGCTCCGGCCCGTCTTTCGTGGCCAGCTCGCAGGTACTGTATAACCGCTTAATTAATTTCGACCCGGTGAAAAATACCCCGGTGCCGTCGCTGGCGACTAAATGGGATATCTCCCCGGACGGTAAAACCTATACCTTTACCCTGCGCCAGGGCGTGAAGTTCAACAGCAACAAATACTTCAAGCCGACCCGCGACTTTAATGCCGATGACGTTATTTTCTCGGTGATGCGTCAGAAAGACCCTAAACACCCGTATCACAATGTGTCGGGCGGTCAGTATGAGTATTTCCACGATGTCGGGCTGGATACGCTGATTACCGACGTGAAGAAAATTGACGATTATCACGTCCAGTTCGTGCTGAGCGAGCCAAATGCTGCGTTCCTCGCCGACTGGGGCATGGATTTCGCCTCGATTTTGTCGGCGGAATACGCCGACGCGATGCAGAAGAAGGGCACTCCGGAGTTCGTTGATACCTGGCCTATTGGCACCGGACCTTACGCGCTGCAGCAGTACAAAGTGGATTCGCTGATCCGCTATATCGCCAACCCCAATTACTGGGACGGCGCGGTGCCGACGAAACACCTGATCTTCTCCATCACGCCAAACGTCCAGACGCGGCTGGCGAAACTGCAGACCAACGAGTGCCAGATTATTCCCGCCCCGGCCCCGGTACAGTTTGCCGAGATCAAGAAGAATAACGATCTGACGCTGCACAGCGTGGATGCGCTGAACGTCGGCTATCTGGCGTTTAACACCGCCAAAAAACCGCTCGATAACGTACTGGTGCGCCAGGCGCTGAACTATGCGGTAGATAAAGAGGCGATCATCAATGCGGTGTTTATGGGCTCCGGCAGCGTGGCAAAATCGCCGCTGCCGCCAAAAATGCTCGGCTATGACGCGACGCTGAAAGACTACGGCTACGATCCGGAAAAAGCCAAAGCGCTGCTGAAGCAGGCCGGGCTGGAGAAGGGCTTTACCACCGATATCTGGTCGATGCCGGTGCAGCGCCCGTATAACCCGAACTCGCGCCGCATCGCCGAGATGATCCAGAGCGACTGGGCGAAGGTGGGCGTAAACGCGAAAATCATCAGCTACGAGTGGGGCGAATATCTTTCCGGCATGCGCAAGGGCGAGCACACCACCGCGCTGTTTGGCTGGATGTCGGACAACGGCGACCCGGACAACTTCGCTGACGTGCTGCTCGGCTGCGACAGCGTGAAAAGCGGCTCCAACGCTGCTCAGTGGTGCGATAAGGGCTATGATGACCTGGTGAAGAAAGCGCGCCTCGTCAGCGCTCCGGCGGAGCGTGAAAAGCTCTATCAGCAGGCCCAGGCGATTTTCTATCAGCAGGCACCCTGGCTGACCCTGGCTAACGGGAAAACCTTCTATGCTACCCGCAGCAACGTGACCGGCTACAGCGTCAGCCTGATGGGCAGCGATTTCTCCAAAGCGAAGCTCAACTGATAACGGGCGTCACGGCGCAGGCCGTGACGCTTATTCAACCGAGGAGGCACTATGGCACATCTGGATGACATCACTGAACGCGTGGACGCGACCATTGCCGCAGGCGTCATTGCACCGATGAACGAGCTGTTGATTGCGTTAAGCAATGACGCGGCGTTAAGCCGGGAGGAGCGTTATGAGCAGCAGCAGCGCCTGCGGGTGGCGATTGCCCATCACGGGCGACATCACCGGGAAGAGGCGGAACATGAGGCAGAGGCGCGCCGCGAGCATCTCACCAGCGGCGGCACCATCCTTTAACCTCAGAACTGGCGTCGGGCGACCAGCCAGGCGCCAATTACCAGCAGCACCGCGCCGCACAGCGGCCCCACCAGCGCCCGCCAGGCCACGCCGTGGCTTCGGATCACGTCCAGTACCAGGCCGCCGATAAGCTGGCTTGCCACCAGTACCGCAATGGTGGTCGCCGCGCCGACGTGCTGATATCCATTGATACTGGCGAACACAAAAAATGACCCCAGCAGGCCGGGGATTAACGTCCACCACTTCACCGACGACGCCAGCTCATTCACTCCGGCGACGCCATTCTTAATCAGCAGGATCGAGATAAACAGCACAATGCCCACCAGCGAGTTGAGCAGCATGGCAATTAAAATGGTGGAGGAGTTCTGGGTGATGCGCACCATCAGCGTGTTCTGGATCACCAGCCCCATTCCGGCGCAGATGAGAAACAGCAGGCTGAGCGACTGATTCATCCGATGGCGTCCGGTTCGCTGCGCGTATCAAGCTGAAGCTGCATAAAGGTCAGATCAAGCCAGCGACCAAACTTGGTGCCGACCTGCGGCATCTGCGCGCTGATTGCAAACCCGAGCGACTGGTGCAGGGTGATGGAGGCGACGTTTTGCGCCTCGATCCCGGCCACCATCACGTGTTTGCCGATGGCGCGCGCCTCGTCGATCAGCTGCACCATCAGCGCGCGGCCAATGCCTTTTCCCTGATGATCCGGGTGCACGTAGACCGAGTGCTCAACCGTGTGGCGAAAGCCGTCGAACGCGCGCCAGTCGCCAAATGACGCATAGCCCGTCACCTCACCGTTATCCTCCATCACCAGCACCGGATACCCCGCATTGCGGCGCGCCGCAAGCCACTCGACGCGGTTCTGCGCATCAACGGTTTTATCATTCCAGATTGCAGCAGTATGCACGACCGCATGGTTGTAAATGGTGGCGATAGTCGGGCAGTCCTGCTCGGTGGCGTGGCGGATCATCATCGGTAAACCTCAGGGAGAATACTGTTTTCGATACCCGATAATACGCCCGCGCAACGGCGTACTGTCAATTTTTTTAACAAAAGAAAGTGCATGATTTTGCACTAATAACTGCATAAGCCGCAGAGTGCCAAACCGGGGGCGGCGAAGGCGTCTAGTATTAACAGACGATGTAAAAAAGAGGAGACACTGATGAAACAGCAACAAAACCGCCGCTGGCTACTGGCATCCCGTCCGCACGGCGCACCGACGCCGGAAAACTTCCGCCTCGATACCACCGAGGTGCCGACGCCTGCCACTGGCGAAGTGCTGCTGCGCACGGTGTTCTTATCGCTCGACCCCTATATGCGCGGGCGCATGAGCGATGAACCGTCGTACTCCGCGCCGGTGGAGCTGGGCGATGTCATGGTGGGCGGTACCGTCAGCCGGGTCGAAACCTCAAAGCTGGACGGCTTTGAAGAGGGGGACTGGGTGCTGGGCTACAGCGGCTGGCAGGACTATGCGCTGTCGGACGGCACGGGCCTGACCAACCTCGGCAAAAACCCGCATCGTCCCTCCTGGACGCTGGGCGTGCTGGGGATGCCGGGCTTTACCGCCTATATGGGCCTGCTGGATATCGGCCAGCCGAAAGAGGGCGAAACCCTGGTGGTAGCCGCCGCGACTGGCCCGGTGGGGGCCACGGTGGGCCAGATCGGTAAGATCAAAGGCTGCCGCGTGGTTGGGATCGCCGGGGGCATCGAAAAATGCCGCCACGCGATTGAAACCCTGGGCTTTGACGTCTGCATCGATCACCGGGCAGACGATTTCGAACAGCAGCTGAAGCAGGCCTGTCCGCAGGGCATCGACGTCTATTACGAGAACGTCGGCGGGAAGGTGTTTGATGCGGTACTGCCGCTGCTCAACACCGCCGCCCGCGTGCCGATCTGCGGCCTGGTGGCCGGTTACAACAGTACCGAACTGCCGGCCGGGCCGGACCGCCTGCCGCTGCTGATGGGCACCATGCTAAAAAAACGTCTGCGTATGCAGGGGTTCATCATCAATCAGGATTACGGCCACCGCTTCGACGAGTTCTTCTCTGAGATGTCGCGCTGGGTGGAAGAGGGCAAAATCCACTATCGCGAGCAGATGGTTGACGCGCTGGAAAACGCCCCGGAAACCCTGATCGGTCTGCTGGAGGGGAAAAACTTCGGCAAAGTGGTGATTCGCGTCGCCGACGACGCATAATCCCTGCGGGCGGCGCTGCGTCGTCGCCCGATCCAAATGGCATAACCCATCATAAAATCGACTGAATAACGTCTTGTTCCCGTCGCCCGCAGTCGATATGCTCGAAAATCGGCTGCAAACGGGAAACGCCAGTGAATTCAGACACCTCATTACTTCAGGTTAGCGGACTAACCCTTGCCACCGCGGGCGGTAAGCCGCTGGTGCACGGCATCGATTTTCACGTCGAGCGCGGCGAGATCGTGGCGCTGGTCGGCGAATCCGGCTCCGGCAAAACCCTCAGCGCCCTCTCGGTGCTCGGCCTGCTTCCCGAAGGCGTTCAGCACGTCGGCGGCAGCGTGGCCTTTAACGGCGAGCGGGTGGCTGCACCAGAGCAAAAATATCGCGCCGGAATTCGCGGCAGCCAGATCGCGATGATTTTTCAGGAGCCGATGAGCAGCATGAACCCGGTGCTGACCGTCGGCGAGCAGATCGCCGAAGTGCTGGTGCGGCATCAGGGGCTGTCCTGGAAAGCGGCCCAGCAGCAGGCGGTGGCGCTGCTGGATAAGGTCGGGATTGTCGATCCGGCCCGCCGGGCGAAACAGTATATACATCAGCTCTCCGGCGGCATGCGCCAGCGCGTGATGATCGCCAGCGCCATCAGCTGTAAACCGGCGCTGCTGATTGCCGATGAGCCAACTACCGCGCTGGACGTCACCATTCAGGCACAGATCCTGGCGCTGTTGCAGTCCCTGCAGCAGGAGATGCAGATGGGCGTGCTGTTTATCACCCACGATCTCAGCGTGGTGGCGCGCTATGCCGATCGCGCCTGCGTGATGAACGGTGGGCAGATCGTTGAAGCCGGGGCGGTGGCCCCGCTGCTATCCGCGCCCTCACACCCCTATACGCAAAAACTGATTGCTGCCTCCACGGCGGCAAACCATCGCCGGGTGGTGCCGGTTACCGACGCGCCGCTGATCTCCCTGACCAACGTGACGCGCAGCTACACCCAGCCGCACAAGTGGCCATTTTTCCCGCCGCATCGCCAGGCGGTGCTGCAACCCACGACGCTGAACATTGGCCGCGGCGAGATCGTCGGGCTTATCGGGGAGTCCGGTTCAGGCAAAACCACGCTGGGGCGCACCGCGATTGGCCTGATCCCGGCAGACAGCGGTGAGATCCTGTTCGATGGTATCAACCTGGCCGATGCCAGCCGTCAGCAGCAACAGCAGATGCGCCGCCGGGCGCAGATTATCTTCCAGGATCCTTTCGCCAGCCTCGATCCGAAAATGACCGTTGGGGAGCAGATCGCCGAGCCGCTGCGGGTGCACAAGCTGCGTCCGGCGGCTGAGATCCCGGCGCGCATCAACGAACTGCTGACGCTGGTGGGGCTGGCACCGGAGCACGCGGCGCGGCTGCCGTCGGCGTTCTCGGGCGGCCAGCGCCAGCGTATCGCCATTGCCCGCGCGCTGGCGCTGGAGCCGGAACTGCTGGTGGCGGATGAAGCGGTGTCGGCGCTGGATCTGTCGGTGCGCGGGCAGGTGCTGGCGCTGCTGGCGGATCTGCGCGATAAGCTGGGCCTGACGGTGTTGTTTATCAGCCACGATCTCAGCGCTGTGCGTCAGGTCTGTGACCGGGTGATGGTGATGTATCGCGGCGCGATCGTGGAAAGCGGGGAGACGTTGCAGGTGCTGGAGACGCCGGCCCACAGCTACACCCGTGAACTGCTGAAAAGCGCCCCGGATATTGCCGAAGCGCTGCGCTTACGTCAGGGGTGAAGCCGGCGGGTGCGCGTGGCACCCGCTATTAATCGGGCATCAGGGCGCTGTTGGCAGTTCGTGGTGTTCGGCCCATTCGTGCCATGAGCCGACATACACCGCCAGGTCACGAAAGCCGGCGTATTTCAGTGCGGCGTACACCGTTGCGGCGCGCGCGCCGCGATGGCAGAAGCTGATAATGCGCTGATCCGGTGAAAAGCCCGCGTCACGGGCGAGAGCGCGGATCTCCGCCTCCGGGCGAAACTTCCCGTCTTCAATCACCGCCTCCCAGAACAGCAATTTTGCTCCCGGAATACGCCCGGCACGGGCACAGCAGTCGTGGGCGAAACTACCGTCGTGCTCGGTGGGGCGACGCGCATCGAGGATCACCGTAGTTACCCCGTCCGCTGCCAGCACCTCTTCCCGACTGGCGACCCGCTCGCGGTGAAACCCCGCCGCTTTTTCCGCACCGGGTTGAGGAGCAAGCAGCGTATGCCCGCCGCTGCCGGGCGTCAGCTCGCCACCGGCGTCGCGCCAGGCGCGCACACCGCCGTTGAGGATCAGCGCATCGTCCCGCCCGGTAAGCCAGTGAAACCAGGCACCACGCGGGGCACGCATACCGGTTTCCTCTTCAAACCACACCGGCGTATGCCCCTCAGTGCCGAGCGACAGCCAGGCCTGCTGAAACGCACCGGCCATCGCAGCGATCTCCTGCTCGGTGGAATCAGGAATAAAATAGTCGTAAACGTTAAACGCGCTGGCATCCGGCAGCGTTGCCGCGCGCCAGGCGTCGTTGTCGCGTGCATCCAGCAGGGTAAAACGTTCGCCTGCCGCGAGTCGCGCCCGCAGTTCGGCGGCTTCAATCAGCATCCGCAGCTCCTTGTTCAGCGCTGGCCCCAAAGGGGAGCAGCGTACCAACGTGCTGTACTTCGGCACGCTCCAGTACTCTGGAAGCCAGCGCAATATCAAATATGTTCAGGCCAAAGGAATTAAAGTAAACCCGCGCCTCCGCCGGCGGTCGCCACCCATCGATGATCAAATGGGTCAGATCGGCGCTTACCGCTTCCGGGGCGAAGCCGCCGCTGCGAAACAGCTGGAACAGGCTCTTGGCACTGACGTGGCAGAAGTCACCCCAGGCATCCACCACCACGCGATCGGCCAGCTGCAGGGTGGCGAATGCGGCTTCGTGATAGCCGATCTGCATCACCAGCGTCCCCGGCCGGAAAAACGCCGGGGTGATCCACGGCTCGGCTGCGCTGGTGCAGGTCAGCAGCGCGTCATACGGCAGCGTGCTGGCCTCATCAAGGGTAGCAACCGGCGTGACCGGGAACGGCAGCGGGTCGATGTCGGCCAGCAGCGCGGCGAGGTTGTCCGGCGTGCGGTTCCAGCACCAGAGCTGCTCCAGATCGGGAAAGTGAACCCGCAGCATTTCCAGATGCGCGCGCGCCTGCACGCCCGCACCCGCCAGCAGCACCCGCGTCACCGGACGCGGCGCGGCGGTGCCTAGCACCAGGGCAGACACCGCGGCGGTGCGCACGGCGGTTAACCCGCTGCTCTCCACCAGGCCGACCGGCAGGCCGTTATCCGCCCGGTTGATCAGCGTCATCGCCATCGCCTGGGGCAGATCGTCCTCGATATCCGGGCGGTGCGCGGTCCACTTCACCCCGGTGGCGTTAAAGCGCCCGCCGAGCCGGGCGGGCAGGGCATACACCTTGCCGCGCGGGGTATCGAGATCGACATGGGTTTCCGCAGGCATGACCGCTGCGCCCTCACGCATCAGACGCACCGCGTCCGTCACGTCCTGCAACGCCAGCCGCGGATCCAGCCCGCCGAGGGTCGCTACCTGATGATGGTTGAGATAACGCAGCTGTGGCATATCAGTGCTCCAGAATCTGCCTGGCGAAGGGGTAGAGCGCCGGGGAGCCGCCGCAGTGAACGAAGATCACCTCGCTGCCCGGGGCGATGCGCTGCTGCTGCGCCAGGGAAATCAGGCCGTGCATCGCTTTACCCGTATATACCGGATCGAGCAGGACGCCCTCGGCCTGCGCCGCGCGGTAGATCGCCTCGATGCCGCCTTCAGAAGGAATGCCGTAGGCCTGGCCCACGTACTCGTCCTCAATCCAGATGTCCTCCGGCGACCAGCGTTGCGGCCACTGCAGCAGGTCCGCGCACTCCTGAGCCATGCGCGAAATGCGCTCCTGGAACCACGGCGCTTTAGCGCTGACGCTGATGCCGACGATACGCGTGTTCGGCCAGTAGCGACGCGCGCCGACATACAGCCCGGCCAGCGTGCCGCCTGAGCCGGTAGGGGCGACAATCACATCCGGGTCCGGCAGGCCCAGCGCTTTACGCTGCGCATCCATCTCTTCCACGGCGCGGACATACCCCAGCGCCCCCAGCGGGGTTGCGCCGCCCAACGGGATAATCATCGCTTTTTCGCCGCGCGCCCTGGCGTTATCGGCATGCGCCTGCATCGCCCCGTCAATCAGGGTGAAGTAGTCGTCCGGGTCGAGAAACTCCAGCTCGGCTCCAAACAGACGGTCAAGCAGCAGGTTACCCTGATAGTGCTCAGGCGGGTTACCGCGCAGCACCAGTACCGGACGCATATTGAATTTACGCGCGGCGGCCGCCACCATGCGGGCGTGGTTGGACTGATGCCCGCCGGTGGTGATCACCACTTCCACGCCGTTGCGGCACGCTTCCGCCATCAGATACTCCAGCTTGCGCACCTTGTTGCCGCCGCCGCCGAAGCCGCTGTAGTCGTCGCGCTTGATCTGCAAACTGATCCCCAGCTCTTTGCTCAGCCCCGGCAGGGTTTCAAGCGGTGTCGGGAAAAATCCCAGTGCTACGCGTTCAAAATCATCAACGTTTTTCATTTTATCTTCCCGTTACTGATGGTTTCCCGGATGAGGCACAGGCCGGAGATTCCGGCAGTTAAAAAGCCAGTAGCCAGTCGCTGAGCGACTGCTGAAAACGATGCAGTCCCTGCAACGTGACGAATTCATTTACCCCGTGCGCATTACCGCCGTAGCCGAGGCCGCCAATCAAAAAGGCCGGGGCGATGGGGGCAAAGGCATAGGCAGGGGCGCAGCCGGGTGCCCACGGCCAGATTTGCGGGCGAGCCTGCTGCTGGTGATAGCTGTTCATCAGCTCCATCACCCCGATATCGTCGATACTGAAGCGGTGACCGGGATAGCTGTCATCAAGCATCAGCTGCGCTCCGGCCAGCGCCGGATCGGCAAGCTGAGCGCTGATGCGCGCCAGCAGGGCATCTTTATCGATCCCCGGCGGGGTGCGCAGCGCGAGTTCCGCGCAGGCCAGCGGCGGAATAATGCCGCGACCGCCCTGGGGTGAGGTAGACATCTCGGGGATGGTCAGCACCGCGCTGCCCAGCAGGTGAGCTAACGCGTTCCAGGGGTCGGTATCAAGGGTCAGTCGTTCGCTGCGTCGCATGATCAGCTCATCGCGGATGCTGAACTGCGCGGCCAGCTCGTCGAGAATATCGGCGGCTTCGCCGGTGACCGGTTCGGTGTGCAACACCCCATTGGCGTGTGCCGGGGCGATGGCGTTGAGCGCCTCGACCAGACGCCAGGCCGGGTTGGCGATCCATGCCGCGTTACTGGCATGAATGGCGGCGCGCGGGCCGCCCCAGCTGCCGCCTTCAACCTTCAGCCGTCCGGTGGTCATGCCGGTAAAGCCCAGGTAGAGTCGCGGCGCGCCGCCACCGTATTCGCACAGCGACGGGAACAACACCGCCTCTGCCGGGGCGATGGGGCACGGCTGCTGGCTGAGGTAGCGCCGCAGGTTGCCGCTGCCGATCTCCTCTTCGCCTTCGAGAATAATTTCAATATTGGTGTGCAGGCGTCCGGTGAGCCACAGATCGCGCACCGTCATCAGCATCCCGGCCAGCGGGCCTTTGTTGTTTTCGGCCCCGCGGGCGATATACACGTCGCCCTTGTCATCCCAGTGGCGGATACCGCCTTCAAACGGCGGTACGTCCCAGCCCTCATCGCTGGCGGGCATCACGTCGTACATGTTGTACAGCACCACGGTGGTGGGGGCATTAATGTCGATGCGCACATGGACCAGCGGCGGGCCGTGCTCGTCCGGCTGGTCGGCAACCGGCAGCATCACCTCAGCCTCGATTTCGTCAATCAGCCAGTTTTCCAGCCAGGCGGCAAGTTGCCGCTGGGCGTCCCGTTGCCCCGCCACGCTGCGAAACGGGGTCAGTTGTTCAAGCAGGTCGAGGGTTGCAGCCAGCGTGTGATGCGGCAGCCCGGTCATAAGCGGATCCTTGGATTTAACACGACGTACAGCAGGTCAATCACCAGATTGACCACCACAAATACCACGGCGGCGAGCAGGACGATGGCCTGCACCAGCGGGAAATCCCGGTTCTGGATCGCCTGCACCGCCAGACGCCCGATACCGGGCCAGGCGAAGATAATCTCGGTCACCAGCGCGCCGCCGAGCAGCGAGGCGAAATACATCCCCTGCACGGTGACCACCGGGATCAGGGCGTTGCGCAGCCCGTGGCGGATCAGAATGCGCCAGGCGCTCAGCCCTTTCGCCTGAGCGGTGCGGATATAGTCCTGATGCAGGACGTCAATCAGGCTGGCGCGCACCAGGCGAGCGATGGCGCTCATGTAGTAGGCACCCAGGCTGATCGCCGGCATGATGAGATGGGTGAGGTCACCGTAGCCGCTGGAGGGCAGCAGGCGCAGCTGCAGGCTGAAGAACAGGATCATCAGCAGGCCGAGCCAGAATACCGGAATAGCCTGGCCGCTGAAGGCCAGCAGGCGGGCGATAAGATCCCAGACGCTGTTGCGCCATACCGCGCTTACCAGGCCGAGCAGCAGCCCGGCGGCAGTACTCCAGCCGAGGGCGGTGACCGCCAGCAGCACCGTGGCCGGGACGCGTTCCCCAATCAGGGTGGTGACCGGCTGGTCATAGCGCAGGGACTGGCCCATATCGCCCTGCAGCAGGTTGCCAAGATACTGGCCGTACTGCCAGAGCAGCGGCTGGTCGAACCCCATGCTGTGACGAAACCGGTCGATCTCCTGCTGGCTTGCGCCGGGCGGCATCATGATCGCCGCCGGATCGCCGGTTAAGTGCAGACTGAAGAAAATCAGCAGCGAGACGCCAAACAGCACCAGCACCGACTGACCGAGGCGGGAGAGTAAATAGCGCGCCATATCAGTCGAGCCTCGTGTGGGTTTTGCGCAGCAGATGGTCGCCGAGCAGGTTGCAGCCGATCACCAGCATGGCGATGACCACACCCGGCCAGAACACCAGCCACTGGGCCAGCAGCATGTAAGAGCGGCCTTCGCCAATCAGATTGCCGAGCGTCGGGGTCGGGGGCTGAATGCCCATACCGAGAAAGCCGATCGAGGCTTCCAGCACGATCAGACGCGGAATATCGAGGGTGAGCAGCACCACCAGCGGCGTTGCCAGGTTCGGCAATACGTGGCGCAGCAGAATACGCGGCGTGGAGAAGCCCATCGCTTTTACCGCGTCGATGTACTCCAGCTCGCGGATCTCCAGGGTTTTGGCGCGCGCCACGCGGGCGTAGATCGCCCAGCTGGTCACGCCCATGATGACAATAATGTTGGTCAGGGTGGTGCCAAACAGCGCCATCACCAGCAGGATCAACAGAATAAACGGCACCGCGAGCTGAATGTCCATCAGGCGCATGATCAGGGCATCAACCCAGCCGCCAAGATAGCCGGCCAGCATGCCGAGCAGCGTGCCGATAACCGCAGCAATCGCCGCCGCGACCAGCACCACAAACAGCGACAGGCGCGCGCCGGAAAGCATACGCGCCAGCAGATCGCGACCCAGCTGATCGGTGCCGAGCCAGTGCCCGTCACTGCCGGGTGGCTGGAACATGGCAACCAGATTGTTGGTCAACGGGTCGGGTAAGGGTAACCAGGGCGCCAGCAGCGACCCGATAATCACCACCGCGATCAGTACGCCACCGACCACACCGTCGCCGTGGAAGCGGCGACGGGCAGGGCGCGAGAGGTTACGGCCAGTAAAAATCATTTCACCCTCAGGTCGAACAGCGGGATACGGGCATCGGCACGACCGGTAAAGGTGACGTTGTCACCGTGCGCGTACAGGGCGTCTTCCTGATACAGCGGGATCAACGGCTGCTCTTTCTCCACCCACTGCTGGATCTGCTTGAGCAGTTCGCCACGCTTCGCGGCATCCACGGTGGAGCGGCTTTCGTTAAGCAGTTTATCCAGCTCTGGATTGCTGACGGTGGAGTACGGCTCGCCGGAGCGCAGGATCGGGTAGAGCGCCGCGTCGGCGTCCAGCGTCTGGGTAGAGCCCCAGGCCAGCATGTACATCGCCGCCTGTTTACCGGATGCCACCTGCTGGGTGTAGACCGACCACTCCGGCACTTCCAGCTGCGCTTTCACGCCGATGGCTGCCAGATCCTGCACGATAGCCTGAGCCACTTCGGCGCTGGCAATATAGCGACGCGGTGCCTGGAACTTCAGGGTAAAGCCGTCAGCATAACCGGCTTCTTTCAGCAGCGCTTTGGCTTCGGCAATATTCTGTTTCGGCGCGGCGACGTTCAGGTAACCAAAGTCTGCCGGGCGCGCCATAGTACCGGTCGGGGTGCCAAAGCCGTGCAGCAGGTTTTTGGTATAGGCGTCACGGTTAAGGGCCAGCGACAGCGCTTTACGCACGCGGGCGTCGTTGAGCGGCTTCTGATCGTTCTTCAGCCCAAGATAGATGGTCAGCCCGCCGCCTTTCACCTGCTCCAGCTTCACGCCGGGTTTGTTCTTCAGCGCCGGAACCAGATCCGCCGGAACGCCGTCAACCAGCTGCACTTCACCGGTGAGTAACGCCGTGATGCGCCCGGTGGCTTCCGGAATCGGACGCCAGGTCACGGTATCAATCGCGGGTTTGCCGCGCCAGTAATCGCCGTTGGCCTGCATCACCACGCGTTCATCCGGCACAAATTCTTTCACGGTATAGGCTCCACTTCCCACAGGTTTCCGTGCAAATTCTGCGGCACCGACTTTACTTACATAGGCAGGCGGAACGATATAGGCCGGATAGCGGCTCATGCGCGTTGGCAGCAGGGGATCGGGGCCATCGGTATGGATCTGGATCTGGTATTCGCCAGTCGCCTCAACGGATTTGATGGTGCGAATGTAGGAGATGGTCGGCGCGTTGTTTGCCGGATCGAGGATGCGGTCTAAGGAGAATTTCACCGCGGCGGCGTTCACCGGTTCGCCGTTGGTAAATTTTACCCCCTGGCGCAAATCAAACTGCCAGGTGGTGTCGTTGATGGCTTTCCATGATGTGGCAAGGCCTGGCTTCAGCGCCATAGCGGCATCGCGCATCACCATAGTGTCAAATACGTTGTCCACCAGGGTCGCGGCTTCTTTCAGAAAGCCGGGGTCCATAGCGGTTGCAGAGGCGGGCTGGGCGATGGTGATTTCACTTGCCTGCGCGTACCCGGTGAGAAGTCCTGTCGCTAATGCCAGAGATGCGAGTTTAAAGACGGAACGTTTCATGACAATCTGTACCTGTTATGTGTTGTCTCATGATAAGACGTTAATTAAGAATATTTTTTCTTCCTTTGAGGCAGGTCACTGTGAGCCGTCTGTTAATACATGATATATCCTGTTACCCACAGTTATCGCAGTCCAGTAAATAAACTGCAAATACAAAGTAGATTTTTTGCGATAGGAAATAAACATGCTTGATATGGAAAAAGCGCAACGAATGAGTTTAACAATGCAGGTTGAGGTGCGTTTAAAGAACGCGCTTATCATGGGATCGCTTAAACCAGGTGCGCGCCTGGTGACAAAGGAGATTGCCGATCAACTGGGTACCAGCATCACACCGGTGCGCGAGGCGCTGCTGCGGCTCGTCTCCTCCGGGGCGCTGGATGCCACGCCCGCGCAGGCATTTCTGGTGCCTGAACTGACCCTGGAGCGCTTCAACGAGATCACGGTTATCCGTAAAAACCTTGAATCTCAGGCGGTTGAAGTAGCCACCCAGCGCTGCACACCGGAGCAGCTGGCGGGGCTGCGCCAGCGGTTTGAGCTGTTCCGCGCCGCAAAAATCTCCGGCAGCGTGGAAGAGGCACTGCAGGCCAACCGCGCATTTCGTTTTGAACTCTATGCCTGCGCCGGCATGCCAACGCTGATGGGATTAATTGAACAGATGTGGATCCGAATTGGTCCCAGTTTTAATTATCTCTATCCGCAATCAAATGAGATGATCCACGGACATCATAATTACGAAGACCTGCTTGAAGCGCTGGAACGTAAAGACGCGGCGGCCAGCATTAAGGTTATTCATAAATCAATTGATGACGGTGCGTTAATACTTATTCGCCAGCACTTCAGCGCAGAGTAATTCGCTATTTTTTAGCTATGCACGACTGAAAGCTTTATTTCCGGCCGCAGACGGCTCGCAGGGCCTGCGAGCCTGGAAAACGCGTAATGGCCTTTATCCGATGGCTTCTGAAGAGGCTTTCGGATAAAGGCCATTTTTTTGATCTTTCCCACAACCTCAGCAGATAACCGCTGCGGGCTATAAATAAACCACCCGGATAACCGATAACCCGATCGGGATGCTTTTTTAACCCACATAACAATCATAATGACTCTGGGGGTACGGGATGAGTGGTCTGTTGGCCCGCTTACGAAACGTAAGGATTGCGAAAAAGCTGTCGGTAGGGTTTGGTCTGGTGCTGTTACTGGTCGCCATTGCCACCGTGCTGAGCATGGCACGCTTTAAAGAGATCCGGGATATCTATCAAAAAACCAATTTAATCTACAACATCAACATTGAGGTGTTTCAGGCAAAAATAAACCGGCTTAAATACTTCTACGGCGACGATAAAGCCGGCGACATCATGGCCCGTTATGTCACCCACGCCTCCGCCCTGACCGATGAAGCGCAGGCGCTCACCTGGTCTGCGCGTGAAGCGGCCATCCTCAACGACCTTTCCGGTCATCTGAACAGCTTCCAGACCAGCACCGGGGCGATGAAAGCCGCCACCGATAAGCTGAACGGGATCCGCACTGACATCGACGCGCTGGCGGCCCAGGACGACACGGCACGCTTCAGCGCGCTGATCCGCACGCCGCTGATGGACAGCGAGCTTGCGTATCAGCTTTACGAGCTGCTGTTCGCCATCGGCAACGTGCGCGACTACGCCTTTGCTCTGCGCTACAGCGTCAGCGATGCCGCTCAGCAGGCGCTGGAGGAGCGTTACCGGGCAACGGCGTCTCGCTACGAGGCACTGAACAGCCAGCTTCCGCCTGAGCTGCAAACCCCGCTACAGGGGCTGTGGAACGACACCACCCGGGTACGAACGCTGAGCAACGACTATTTTGCCGCCTTCACCGCGCTCAAAGGTGCAGAGGATCAGGTAAAAGTGGCCGGCGACAAGAGCAGCGCCTCGTTAAAAGAGATCATCGGCCTGGTGAAAACCTATAACGATGAGCTGGCCTATGGCTCGGCCAACATCACGCTGATTATCGGGGCGATTGCGATTCTTATCGGCATCCTGGTGTCGGTGTACATCACGCGGCAGATCACCCGTCCGGTGCTGCATAACCTGGCGCTGGCGGAGCGCATCGCCAGCGGCGATCTCAGTTCGCGCATTGAGGTCGATCGCGATGACGAGCTGGGTAAACTCACCGCCGCGATGAGCAAAATGAACGACCGCCTGCGCGGCATGATCGGTGACGTGCGCACCAGCGTCTCCAGCGTGTCGCGCGCGGCGACCACCATCGCTACCGGCAACAGCGATCTGTCATCGCGCACCGAACAGCAGGCGGCGGCGGTTGTGCAGACCGCCGCCAGCATGGAACAGCTTACCGCTACGGTGAAAAACAACGCCGATAACGCGCGTCACGCCAGCAAGATCTCGGCGGAAGCCTCCAGCACCGCCAGCGAAGGCGGCGTGGTGGTGCGTGACGTGGTGAGAACCATGGGCGATATCTCTGCCAGCTCGAAAAAAATCGCCGACATCACGGCGGTGATCAACAGTATTGCGTTCCAGACCAACATCCTGGCACTCAACGCTGCGGTGGAAGCGGCACGCGCCGGCGAGCAGGGACGCGGCTTTGCCGTGGTCGCCAGCGAAGTGCGCAGCCTGTCCCAGCGCAGCTCTCAGGCCGCGAAGGATATCGAACAGCTGATCAGCGAATCGGTATCGCGCATCCAGACCGGTAGCGATCTGGTGGCGCGCGCCGGAGAAACGATGGAGCAGGTGGTGAGTGCGGTGACCCGCGTCAACGACATCATGGATGAGATCTCGTCGGCTTCTGAAGAGCAGAGCCGCGGCATCGAGCAGATTGCCCGTGCGGTGGGCGAACTCGACACCACCACGCAGCAAAACGCCTCGCTGGTAATGGCATCGTCATCGTCCGCCACCTCGCTGGAGGAGCAGGCCAGCCTGCTGGAGCGTCTGGTGGCGAACTTCCATCTCGACGATAAGCCGCAACCCCCCTCGCGCCAGCTGACCGAACGCGCGCCGGCCAGGCCTGCCGTCGCCACACGTCAGGCTGCAGACGAGGCGAGCTGGACCACGTTCTGATTACCTTTCACCCTGCGGCCCCGCGTTAAACCGGGGCCGCGCTCCGCTTTCTTTCCCGCCCTGTACTACGCTTTGATTACACAATTAAAAATGGGGCATGGATATGGTCAGCAATGCGTTTGTTGCGGTAATAACCGGCGGTACCGCCGGCGTAGGACGCTCAACGGCAACTCACTTCGCCGCATCAGGGTACGATGTCGCCGTGATTGCGCGTGGGGATGAGGGATTGCGCCAGACGGTGCGCGAGCTGAAAGACTACGGCGGCCTGGTGCTGGGGATCAGCGCTGACGTGGCGGATGCCCGGGCTATGGATGAAGCGGCCCAGCGTATCGAAAGTGAGCTTGGCCCGATCGGTATCTGGGTCAACTGCGCCATGACCACCGTGCTGGGGCCAATGGAAGAGCTGTCCGCCGACGAGTTTCAGCGCGTCACCGACGTGACCTATCTCGGTACGGTTAACGGCACCCGCGCGGCGCTGCGCCACATGCAGCCGCGCAACAGCGGCACCATCATTCAGGTGGGGTCGGCGCTGGCCTGGCGCTCCATTCCCTTGCAGTCTGCCTATTGCGGAGCCAAAGCGGCGATCCGCGGCTTTACCGATTCGCTGCGCTGCGAACTTTTGCATCAGAAAAGCCATATCCGCGTCTCTATGGTGCAGCTTCCGGCGGTCAACACGCCGCAGTTCAACTGGGCGCGCAACAAGTTCTCGCAGCGCATGCAGCCGATCCCGCCCATCTATCAACCGGAAGTGGCGGCGCGCGCCATCTTTGACGTCGCCATTGCCAGACGCCCGCCGCGCGAGCTGTGGCTCGGCAAAAATACCGTTATCTCTATCATCGGCAATATGTTCTTCCCCGGCGTGCTCGATCGCTGGCTGGCGCGTCAGACATGGGAAGAGCAGCTGGGGGATGAGAGCGAACCGGGCAAACGCGAGGATTATCTCTATCGTCCGTTAACCACCGGACACCGCGCTCACGGTCGCTTTGATAATCAGGCGGTCCGCAAGGCGGTGGCGGTGGATTCCGGCGTGGTGGGCGTGGCGGCCGTTGCCGTCACCGGTATCCTGGTCGGGGGATTACTGCGCTACATCAGACGCAGCCAGCGATAACCGTAGCCGTTCAGACGCAGGGTCTGCGTCGGCGCGTCGTAGGTGTCATCCGCGAGCACCTCCTGCGCGCCGGCCAGCCCGGCGGCCTCTTCACAATCAATGTCTACCGGCGCGGCAGAGAGATTGATAAACATCAGCGTCGCCGCATTTTCATCCTCATAGCGCACCGCATAAACGCATTTCTGTGACAACGTAACGTGAGTAAAGCAGTGGTAGTGCACTTCCGGCAATTCGCGCCAGACGTGAACAATGGTGCGGATGCGTTGCAGCAGAGAGCCTTCGCGCGCCAGCTGTTCGGCGACGTTTATTTTATGGTAGTTGTAGGGGCCGGTGGCGATTATCGGTGAGATAAAGCGCGCCGCATCGGCAGCCGAGAACCCCGCGCCCGGTGAGTCATCCCACTGCATCGGTGTGCGCACCGATTCGCGTTCAGGCTGGTTAAGATCGTCACCCATACCGATCTCATCCCCGTAGCGGATCACCGGTGTGCCCGGCAGCGAAAACAGCAGGGCGTGCGCCATCGCCAGATGACGCTCGTCGCCTTCCAGCATCGGTGCCAGACGGCGACGGATGCCCCGGCCGTAGATCCGCATCGCTTCGGTGGGGGCGTACTTGTCCATCACGTAGTCGTAGTCGTGCTGGTCGAGATCTTCCATGTCCAGCTCGTCGTGATTGCGCAGCCAGAAGCAGTAGCCGCAGCGCTCCGGCGGCACCGGCAGCTCCTCCAGCGCCTTACACAATGGCGTCGAGTCCTCCCGGGCCATTGCCAGGAAGATATTCTTGTTGATCCAGAAATTGAGCAGGGTGGTCAGACGCTGGCCTTCGTCAAAATAGTGCTTCATCTCCTCGACGCTGACGTCCACTTCCCCCAGCAGGATAGTATCGGGATTGTCCGGCATCAGCAGGTCATGAAAGCGGTCGAACAGGGCGTACCCGGTCTCTTTCTGCCCGGCACCCGCCTGTTCCACCATGTGCGAGGCGGCGTCGATGCGAAAGCCCGCCACGCCCATATTGGCCCAGTGCAGCAGAATGCGGTCCACCTCGGCCACCACCAGCGGGTTGCTGAGATTGAGATCCGGCTCATGGTGATAAAACAGATGGCGGTAGTACTGGCCCGCTTCCTCGTCCCAGCGCCAGATACTCGGCTCGACGGTGGGAAACATCGGCGCAGGCTCGTTGGGTTCGGGTTTATCGGACCAGATATAGAAGTCGCGAAACGGCGACTGCGGGGATTTGCGGGCTTCCTGGAACCAGTACGCCTGGTCAGAGGTATGCTGGGCCACCAGTTCGACAATCACCCGCATGCCGCGCTTTCTGGTTTCTTCCAGCAGCCAGCGAATATCGTCTTCCGTACCGCTGCGCGGGTCCACCGCGAGGTGATCCACCACGTCATAGCCGTTATCGCGCCCGGGCGAGACGTAAAACGGATTCAGCCACAGCGTGGTGGCCCCCAGCGAGGCGATGTAATCGAGCTTCTGCACTACGCCGCGTAAATCACCGCTGCCGTCGGCATTGGTGTCGAAAAAGCGGCCCGGATCGACCTGATAGATAACCGCATTCTGATGCCAGACTTGCCCCATAGTATGCTCCTGCGCTCAACAAATAACCTTTAGTATAGGCGGAGCGAGAGAATTGCCTGCCGCAGCAGGCAGATGGCGTCAGGATTTTTGCTGGCGGCGCGCATAGCGGGCAAGGCCATCCAGCCAGGCCTGATGGGCATTGAGCATCGGATTGGGCAGGGTGGTAGCAAGCTGGCGCGCCGGAGCACCGTTCTGGCTCTCCTGAGTCAGAATGCGTACGCGCCCGCCGGGCAGGTTCTCAATCAGCCAGGCATGGAGCACATCGAGTGCGCTGGAGGCATCGCCCTCCACCCATCCGCGCCATGCCAGGCGGCCCGGTTGGTCTCCTTCAGGCGGTACGAATTCAGTAACCTGAGCCTCGACCGGAAAGCTGAAAGTGGTGAAGCGAAAGCGGCTGCCGGCGCGAAGCTGCGACGCATCGCTGTCGTGAAAGCGAATATCGGACACGTTGTCGTAATACGACATCCAGTGCGCCGTATCGGCAAGGCAGGGCCATACCGCCTCTGCCGTCAGGTTCGGCAGGATCACTTCGTTAGAGACAAAATTATCGGTGGTGCCGGGGATATACGCGTCCGGCCAGTTAATTGCGTGCATACAAACCTCGTTGTTTGGAGTGGATGCTGCACAGGATAAAGACCAGTGTGATATAAAACTAACGCTGAATTTTAATGGAAGATATTAATCATATTTATATCTCTAAGGGGAAGTATGCACGAGCTGCGCCATCTCGACCTCAATTTGCTGAAAACGCTGGATGCATTACTTGACGAGCGTAGCGTTACCCGCGCCGCAAAACGCCTGGCCCTTACACAGCCTGCGGTGAGCGCGATGCTCAACCGGCTGCGCGACAGTTTTGGCGATCCGCTGTTTATCCGCACCGCGCGCGGCATCACCCCAACGGTGCGCGCGGAGGGCCTGGCCGTGCCGGTAAAAGCCCTGCTGCGTGATATCGCCTCGCTGCTGGCACCGCCGCAGTTCAACCCGGCCACTACTACGATGACGCTCTCGCTGAGCGCCACGGATTACGCGCTGCGCGCCATCGTGCAACCGTTCGCCTTGCGACTGCAAACCGAGGCACCGCATCTGCGGCTGGCGGTGCGCACGATTGATGAAGCTCAGGCAGGTTCGCTGCTTGAGCGGGGAGATATCGACATCGCCATTGTTACCGAACCTACCGTGCCGCCGGAGATGCATGCCCGACAGCTCTATACCGAGCGTTACGTCTGTGCGCTGCGCGCCGGGCATCCCGATGCGGGCAAACCGCTGACCCTCGAACGCTTCTGTGCACTTCCCCACGCGCTGGTGTCGCTGGCCGGCGATCCGTTTAGCGGTGTTACCGACCGGGCGCTGGCTGTACACGGCCTGGAGCGTAAGGTTGCGTTGTCGCTGCAAAGTTTTCTGTTCCTGATTGCCATGCTCAAACAAACTGACCTGATGGCGGTAGTGCCGGCGCGTCTGATCGTGCCGGGCGAAGGACTGATTGCGCTTGAACCGCCGCTGGAGATTGCTGGCTTTACCAAAATGATGGCCTGGCATGCACGTACCCATCACCATCCGGGTTATCAATGGCTGCGACGAGTGCTGGCGGAGGTGTGTGCAGTTCAGGCCGAAGAGTGAAGGGCGTTGCGCTAGTTAACAAGTTCCTTCGCGATTAACGCGACAGAAACCAGCGCAACGGAGCATTCATCATCACTGGCAAGGGTGGTGGTCATTACGCTAACAGGCTGACTCTTTTCTGGCGTAAAGGTGATGCGGTAGACCTGACGATAGAGCGGACCCGGGAATATATTCACGGAGGCATCAAAGATCCCGGCGTGCTGAATTTCCTGACGCTGTATCTCATTTAACGGCATCGACGAAATTAGCGCCGCGTCTTTATTAAAGCCTTTGGGTAATATCAGGCCCTTTTCAATCAGATGGACTTCGGTGGTTTGTGTGGGCCAGCTGTTAATGGCGGAGCAGCCCGGGCCTGAGTCATTGTGCTCAGCATTACAGGATAGTGAGAAAAATAGCGCCGCCAGCGCGGGGAGTGCACCAGATATAAACCTCATAAGATCTCCGGATCGATTGCTCAAGGCGGGAGGGATTCTATGTGGAAATACTTGCAGGCTGTTAGCGTCTGATTCCTGGTTTATCTGTTACGAAAGTCAGTGGAGAGGAAATAAAAAGGGGCAACGCCGTTGCCCCTGGAGAGAGTATTACTGGAAGCTGTAGCCGAACGACAGGCCGACGCTGTAGTTGCGTCCCGGTGCCGGTTCGAAATAGCGGCCGTTGCTTTCGTTGACGATCACTGACCCTGCGTATTCGCGGTCGAACAGGTTATCGACGCGGGTGAAGATATCCACCGAGCCCTGTCCGATCTGCCATTTGTAGCCGGTGTTCAGGCCGACAACGGTCCAGGTTGGCGCTTTGGCGGTGTTCTCGTCGTCCGCCATGATGTCGCTCAGGTAGCGCACGTCGCCGCCCGCGTACCAGCCCTGTTCCGGTTCCCAGCCCAGCGAGGCGTAACCCATATTACGGGCGATGCCCGGCATACGGTTGCCGTTGCAGTCGGTGTCCCCGCAGACGTTGCTGCGGTAGGTGGCGTCGATGTAGGTCCAGGCCATTTTCAGACGCCACGCGTCGGCGAACTGCTGGTCAAGACCCAGCTCCACGCCCTGACGACGCGTTTTACCGGCGTTTTTGTAGCTGGCACGTCCGCCGGAGCTGCTGTCAGAGACGATCTCGTTGTCGGTATCGGTCTGGAACAGCGCGGCGGTGAACAGGCCGTTGCCGATGCGGGTTTTACTGCCGATCTCCACGGTATCGCTGGTGGCCGGCTGTAGCTCAAGGTTCAGCCCGTCCTGGGTGCCGGCACGGTAGGAGAGTTCGGTGAGGGTCGGGGTTTCGAATCCGCGTCCCGCCGCCAGATACACGTTCCAGGCATCGGTTACCGCGTACTTCAGCGATCCCGCCGGGAGCCACTTGTGGTAGCTGGCTTCGCCGCTGGCGTCACCGTTTTGTGCGGTGACATATTTGTCGTTGGAGTCCAGCCAGATAGAGCTGTAGCGCACCCCGGCATCCAGCGACAGCTTGTCGGTCAGCTGCCAGCTGGTCTGCAGATACGGGTCCACGTTCCACATCAGGTTGCGCTCGTTGCGGCGCAGGTTGCCTTTCTCACCGAACTGCGGCACGCCGTTCTGGTAGACGAAGTTCTCGTAGCCCTTACGGTTCTCGGTCATGGTTTCGTAGTTGATCCCGGTGGTGAAGGTCACCGGAATAAGCCACTCGTCGCGGTGCGTCCAGCGTGTGTCCACGCCCTGGTAGTGACGACTCAGGGAGATCACGCCACCGGCGTGGGTCGGACGCAGCTGCGGTGCCTGCGGGATCGACTGGTACTGGGTGGTTTCACGCTCGCCGGCGTAAGCCATCAGGCTGAAATCGTCGTTGGCGGTCAGGGCGCGCTCATAGCGCAGGCCTGCCTGGGTCTGCTTGATGGTCTTACGGGTGTTGTACTGCTCAGCACGCGGCGACTGACGCGGATCGGCACGCCACTCCTCTTTAGTCAGGCCGCCCGGATCGTCCGCTTTGATATCCACGCTGTTGAACAGCAGCGTCAGTTTGCTGGCGTCGTCGAGGCGCACGCCGAGTTTGGCGTTAGCCAGATTTTTACGCGCGCCGCTGTGATCGCGGTAGCCGTGGGTGGTAAAGCGCGTGGTGGAGACGGCGTAGTCAACGTCCCCCGCCTGGGTACCGTCGCCTGTCGCCCCGGTCGCTTTCAGACCGTAACGCCAGCTGCCGTAGCTGCCGTACCAGCTGCTCGCTTCAATGGTCGGCGGCTGACGTCCGGTTTCGGTGGTGACGTTCAGCACACCGCCCGAGGCGTTACCGTAGAGCGCGGAGAAGGGGCCGCGCAATACGTCGATGCTCTCAACGCTGTTGATATCGATATTTGAGGTCTGGCCCTGACCGTCCGGCATGGTGGCGGGAATGCCGTCCACGTATAAGCGCAGGCCGCGCACGCCGAAGGTGGAGCGGGAGCCGAAGCCGCGGATCGACAGCTGCAGATCCTGCGCATAGTTCTGACGGTTCTGCACCTGCAGGCCAGGCACCGCGCCGAGGCTTTCCGAGAGGTTGACGCGCGGCGCGGCGTGACGCATCTCGTCGCCGTGGACCACGCTCACTGCCGCCGGGGTATCCAGCTCGGAGAGGCCGCCGGGCGTAGCGGTCACGACCATCGTTTGTTCAGGGGTAAATGCGGCGGTCTGGGCAGCCGCAACGATGCTGGTGAAGCAAGGAGAAAAAATGGCAGGCAACAGCCATACAGAAAGAGGCACCTTTCTGACGAATGAGATATTCATGAAATCAACCAGGTTAAGGGGTTCGTACCGAACCAGAAAAAACGCGCCATGTTAAATGTTTTGTAAACTTATGAAAACATTAAGCGCACGTTAGGTTAACAGATGAAGTGTAGTGGAAAATTTTGTGAACGTGCGCGGAGTAAAATCCTCCCTTTTTCAGCGAATAATGATTACTATTCTCATCCATAAAATCAAGGGGCGGGCAATGACCTGCAAACCCACCGGTTTCAATGTGATGCAGAAAATCCAGTTTCGTTACCAAGGGAGTAGTTATGAATTTTCGTCATCTGTCCATCCCGCGCCTGCGCCATACCGCGCTGATGAGCGCGCTGCTGCTCGCCACGTCCTTCTCCAGCCAGGCGGCGGAAGAGATGCTGCGCAAGCCGGTCGGGGTTGGTGCCTATGAAATGGCTTACAGCCAGAGCGAAAACGCGCTGTTCGTCGCCACCTCGCAGAGCCGCGCGCTGGATAAAGGCGGCGTGGTCTACCGTCTCGATCCCACCACCCTGGATGTGACCCAACGCATTCATAACGATATCAAACCGTTTGGCGCGGCCATCAACACCAAAACCAACACCCTGTGGTTTGGTAACAGCGTAAACGGGTCGGTGACCGCGATTGATGCGAAAACCAGCGATGTGAAAGGGCGCGTGGTTCTGGATGCGCGCCAGCGCAGCGAAACCGTGAAGCCATTCCAGCCGCGTCAGCTGGCGGTGGATGAAGCGACCAACACGGTGTACATCACCGGCGTCGGCAAAGAGAGCGTGATCTGGGCGGTGGACGGCAACAACATGACGCTGAAAACCACCATCACCAATACCGGCGCGCGCAGCACCGCCCTGGCGCTGGATGCTGCCAATAAGCGTCTGTATACCTCAAACGCGGACGGCGAGCTGGTCACCATCGATACCGCCACCAACAGCATCATCAGCCGTAAGAAACTGCTGGACGATGGTAAAGAGCACTTCTTTATCAACATCAGCCTGGACAGCGCGAACCAGCGTGCCTACATCACCGATTCGAAACAGCCGAAAGTGCTGGTTGTCGATCTGAAAAAGGGCGACGTCACCGCGCAGATCGATGCCCCGGCATCGCTGGCCGTGCTGTTTAACCCGGTACGCAATGAAGTGTATGTGACGCACCGTCAGGCGGGCGAGGTCAGCATTATTGATGTGAAAACCAATACGGTGACCAAAACCATCAAAACGCCGGTACACCCGAACAGCCTGGCGCTCTCCGCCGACGGGAAAACCCTCTACGTCAGCGTGAAGCAGGCCTCCAGCCGTGATAAACCTGCGACCAGCCCGGACGACATTATTCGTATCGCGCTCTGATTAGCGGGTTCCAGAAACAACAATGCCGGGCAAGCCCGGCATTTTTTATGGCGACAGCGCAGCATCAGCGCGCACGGTCATCCGCCAGCGGCGAGGAGGCGGGTGCCTGGTCGTCGGCGTGGTGCTCCGCCGGGGCGGCGCTGTGGATCTCGTACACGCGCTTGCGCACGCCGAACCAGCCGAGGGTCAGCACAACGGCCAGCACCGGAATTGAGGCGATGGTAAAGGTGCCGTTCGGATAGTCGAACGCCATCAGAACCAGCACGCTCAGCAGGAACAGCAGCGTCAGCCAGGAGGTGTAAGGCGCGCCCGGCAGTTTGAACGGCACGTCCTCGGCTTTGCCTTCCTTAATGGCTTTGCGCAGGCGCATCTGGCACACCACGATAAAGCCCCAGGAGGCGATGATGCCGACGGACGCGACGTTCAGGACGATCTCAAACACCTGAGACGGCACCAGATAGTTCAGGAACACGCCCAGCACGTAGACGCAGAGGGTGGCGGCGATACCCGCCCACGGCACCTGCTGTTTGCTCATCTTCGACATGAATTTCGGCGCGGAACCGCCCATCGACATGGAGCGCAGGATGCGGCCGGTGGAGTAGAGGCCCGAGTTGAGGCTGGAGAGCGCGGCAGTCAGGACCACCATGTTCATGATGTCGCCGATGTACGGCACGCCCAGCTTCGAGAAGAAGGTGACGAACGGGCTCTGACCCGCCTGATAGGCGTTCCACGGCAGCAGCAGCACCAGCAGCACCACCGAACCGACGTAGAACAGGCCGATACGCCAGATCACGCTGTTGATGGCTTTCGGCACCATCGTCTGCGGATCTTTACACTCTCCCGCCGCGGTGCCCACCAGCTCGATGGAGGCGAAGGCGAATACCACGCCCTGTACCAGCACCAGAGCAGCCAGCAGCCCGTGCGGGAAGAAACCGCCGTTGTCGGTGATCAGATGAAAACCGGTGGCGTTGCCGTCGAGCGGTTTGCCGGTACCGAGAAACACGGTGCCCACCACGAGGAACAGCACGATGGCCAGCACCTTGATCAGCGCAAACCAGAACTCCATTTCGGCGAACCATTTCACGCCGATCATGTTCATGGTGCCGACGATCGCCAGCGCGCCGAGGGCAAACACCCACTGCGGCACATCGCCAAACGCGCCCCAGTAGTGCATATACAGCGCCACCGCAGTGATATCGACGATGCCGGTCATCGCCCAGTTAACGAAGTACATCCAGCCGGCAACGTAGGCGGCTTTCTCGCCGAGGAACTCGCGGGCGTAGGAGACGAAGCTGCCGCTGGACGGGCGGTGCAGTACCAGCTCACCCAGCGCACGCAGGATGAAGAAGGAGAAAATACCGCATACCGCATAGACCAGCGCCAGGGAAGGGCCGGCCATCTGCAGGCGCGCACCGGCACCGAGGAACAGGCCGGTACCAATCGCGCCGCCAATGGCGATCATCTGTACCTGACGGTTGCCCATCGCCTTGTGGTATCCCTCCTCGTGGGAGTTCAGCCAGCGGCGTCTGGCAGCACGCTGCTCCGCCGCATTGTTTTTCGTGGTTTTCATCTGTTTTCCTGTGATCCTGTCTTATTATCTGCGAGCCGCTGGCTCAACCGCCGTAACCAAACGTTTGCTACGCTGTCCGGAACCGGGCGGGGTGTGCACGTTTTTTGTGCGTTGCGCTTTACGATGAAGCACAACATGGCGCAGCATCCTACCTGCAAAAATATGCGTGCGCAAAGCATAAGCTTTCCAGGAGTGAGCTGGCTCGCGGTTGTCTCAACAGAAGTCGCCAGCGCGCGGCCAGTGTGGCAGTCTTTCGTGCTTACTAATAAGGAAATACCAATGAAAAAGAGCGTGTTAACCGCATTAAGCCTGATGTTTTATACGCTGCACGCCGGTGCGCAGACCCCGTGCGGCGCAGCAATCGATAAGGTAATCGAACCCTTAATGGCGCAATGGCAGGTGCCTGGAATGGCGGTGGCGATCTCAGTCAACGGTAAGCCGCAGTTCTGTAACTATGGGGTCACGTCAAAGGAGAGCCGTCAGCCGGTAAGCGAACACACGCTGTTTGAGATTGGCTCCCTGAGTAAAACCTTTACCGCGACGCTGGCGAGCTATGCGCAGGGCGCAGGTAAACTCGATTTTGCCGATCCGGCAAGCCGTTACCTGCCAGAGCTGAAGGGCAGTGCCTTTGACCAGGTGACGCTGCTTAATCTTGCGACCCACACCGCCGGTACGCCGCTGTTTGTCCCGGATGCGGTCACCGATACCCCGGCGCTGATGGCCTGGTATAAAGCCTGGCAGCCTCCCGCCGCGCCGGGCAGCACCCGCGTCTACTCCAATCTCGGGATCGGTATGCTGGGGATGATTACCGGGCGTGCGCTGGACACGTCGTTTACCGCAGCAATGGAACAACAGATGCTGCCGGCGCTGGGATTACGTCACAGCTATGTGAACGTGCCGCCGCAGGCGATGCAGGATTACGCTCAGGGCTATAACAAAACCAACCAGCCGGTGCGCGTGACGCCCGGGCCGCTGGATGCCGAGTCTTACGGGCTGAAGTCCTCCAGCGCTGACCTGATCCGCTATCTGGAGATCAACATGGGCCAGCACCTTAAAGACGGTGCGTGGCGCAAGGCGGTGGATAACACGCATGTTGGCTATGCAGAGGCGGGCGAATTTACCCAGGCGTTGATGTGGGAGTACTACCCGCTGCCGGTAGACGAGAAAACCCTGCTGGCCGGGAACGACAGCGCGCGGCTGATGAAGGGCGTTCCCGCCACGGCCGTTGCCACTCCACAGGCACCGGCTGCGGCCTGGTATAACAAAACCGGCTCCACCAACGGTTTCTCTACCTATGCGGTGTTTATCCCGTCACAGCAAACCGCGCTGATCCTGCTGGCGAACAAGTGGTTCCCCAACGATGCGCGGGTGAAGGCGGCATGGGAAATCCTGCACGCCAGTCCGGGCCAGTGAGTGGAGACAGGGATGAAAATTAACGTTGTCGGGACCAGCGGAAGCGGCAAGAGCACGTTCGCGCGTCAGCTCGCTGCTCGCCTCAATGTGCCGTATATCGAGCTGGATACCCTTTACTGGCAACCCCACTGGCAGGGGACGCCGGATGCTCGCTTTTTTGAAAAAATAGCCGCCGCGCTGGCGGCATGCCCCGACGGCTGGGTGCTGGATGGCAACTATAACCGCAGCCGTCCGGTGAAATGGCGTGAGGTGGACACGCTCGTCTGGCTTGATTACGGCTTTGCCCGCACCCTGTATCAGGCGGTGAAGCGGGCGATTCATCGCGCCGTCACGCAGCAGGAGCTGTGGCCCGGCACCGGCAACCGGGAGAGTTTCCGTCAGTCGTTTTTCAGCCGCGAATCCATTATCTGGTGGACCCTGAAAACCTGGCGCAGTAACCGCACACGCTATCTGGCAGACATGGCGAACCCGGCGTACTCCCACATTGCGTTTGTGCATCTGCGAAGTCCGTCTCAGGCCCGCGCCTGGCTGCAATCTCTGACGCCTGGCGTCGGGTGCTCTACACTTAAGGAGTAACAAAGGAGACGACGGATGATCCAGATCTACGGTGTGCCGGGTTACGGCTCAACCATCAGCGAACTGATGCTGACCCTGGCCGGGGTCCGCTACAGCTTTATTAACGTTGATGGCTACGACAAACCCGGCTCGGCGCGCGAGCAGCTTGAGAAGCTGAATCCGCTGTGTCAGGTGCCGACGCTGGTGCTGGAAAACGGTACGGTGATGACGGAGAGCGCTGCGGTGGCGCTGATGCTGCTCGATGATCATCCGGAGCTGGCTCCGGCACCCGGTACGCCGGAACGCAACCGCTTTCTGCGTCTGCTGGTGTGGATGGTGGCGAATGTCTATCCCACCTTCACCTATGCCGACTACCCGGAACGCTGGGCGCCGGGCGCTCCGGCCCAGCTGCGGGAGAGTACCGGACGCTATCGCGAAACGCTGTATCGCTGGCTCGACCAGCAGGTTGAGGGTACACCCTGGATGTTTGGGCAGGACATCTCGCTGCTGGACTGTTATCTTCCGGTAATGCGCCGCTGGACACCTCACGCCGCCTGGTTTGCGCAGCACACCCCAAAACTTAACGCCATCGCCGATGCGGTATGCGCGTTACCCGAGCTACAAACCGTGCTGCGCGCTAACCGGATCCTGTGACGGGGTGTGGGGCTTACTGGTTTATTCAACAAGGAGTTCGCTATGCCACATATTGATATTCAGTGTTTCCCACGCCAGCTGAGCGATGAAGTAAAACAGGCGCTGGCGGACGATATCACCGCCGCCATCGTGCGCCACCTGGGCAGCAAAGAGAGTTCGGTATCGGTCGCGCTGAATGAAGTGGATCCTGAAGCCTGGAAAACGCGTGTATGGGATACCGAAATCGCACCGCAGATTGAAACGCTGATTAAAAAACCCGGCTACGACATGTAATGCCGCGCGCCAGGCGCTCACACCTGGCATCTTCACCGGCGTTTTGCGCCACTCATTAACCCGGAAAGGAGTGGGGATGGCTTTTTCGCTTGAAGAGTACTTTGCCCGTATTGGCTACGACGGTACGCCGCAGACCGACGTGGAAACCCTCGCGGCGCTGCAGGCTCACCACATTGCGAGTATCGCGTTTGAAAACCTCGATGTGCTGCTGGATCGTGAGATCCACCTCGATGACGGCGCACTGTTTGAGAAGCTGGTGACTGCCCGTCGCGGCGGCTACTGCTTTGAACAGAACGGTTTGCTGGAACGGGTGTTACGCGAGCTGCGCTTTAACGTGCGCAGTCTGGCCGCCCGGGTGCTGATCGCCCAGCCCCACCAGGTGCCGCCGCGTACCCATCGGCTGCTGTGCGTCACGGTTCACGGCGAGGAGTGGCTGGTGGACGTGGGCTTCGGCAGTCAGACGCTGCCCCAGCCGATGCGCTTTGTCGCAGGCGCGGAAGTGGTGACGCACTCCGGTATCTACCGCCTTGAGGCCGATCACGATGATTTTATCCTGACCCTGTTCCAGGGCGGGGAGTGGCAGCCGCTCTACCGGTTTGATACGGAGGATCAGTATGCCGCCGACTTCCTGATGGCGAACCACTTTATCGCCCACTGGCCGGATTCGCATTTCCGTCACCATATTCTGCTGTCACGCCATCTTCCTGAAGGCGGCAAGGTAACGCTGAATAACTTCCACTTTACCCACTATGGAAGTGACGGTGTCACGATTCATGAAGAGGATTTGACCCCGGAACGGCTGGCGGAAGTGCTGGAGAAGGAGTTTTTGCTGGGGTTGACCCATCCCCAGCACGGTATTTCGTCAGTAAATCTGCATAAGCTTAACCGCTTTGCCTGAGTTATGACCGGGTTGTGAGCGCCTCGCCAATGGCATAGTAGTGTCCGCCGGCCACGTGGTGAATGCTGCGTAACGCCGGGTCGGCGGATTCAAACTGCCAGTGGCCGTCGCGAAATGCCCGCGTATCGGCCCAGGCACCGATCACCTCGCCAATAAACAGATCGTAGGTCTGCTGGTTATGCGGTTCCGGGATCAACCGGCACACCAGCCACGCCGTACAGCCCGCGACCAGCGGCAGGGCGTGCCCGTCTATTTCAAACAGCTCCACGCCTGAGTGCGCCAGCTTATCCGGGTCGCTCATTAGCGTCGTGGTGCCCAGCTGTGTGGTCAGCTCAGCCTGGTTCACGGTCGGGATCTGCAAGGCAAAATAACCGCTCTGCTCAATTAGTGCGCGCGTGGCGGCGATTTTGTCGATCACCACCGTCACTTTTGGCGGTGAGAAGTCCAGCCCGCAGGCCCAGGCGGCGGCCATTACGTTATCCACGCCGTTGTGGCGCGCGGAAACCAGCACGGTCGGACCGTGATTGACCAGGCGATACGCCTTATCCAGGGGGACGGGTGCAATGTGCTCGTTCATCATGTTGCCTTTCAGAAAAATATGTCCGGAAAGCGTAGCAAACGCGACAAGCGGCGGGAATATCGATTATGTGCGGTTAACCGGGGTCGCCCCCGGCCAGTACTCAGCGGATAATGGTGAAGCCGAAGGTGGTTTCATCAACGTGGAGGTCGCAGGCCGCTTTATCTTCATACGGCGTATCGTGGGCGGTCATCAGCACCCACTGGCCCTTGTTCAGGATCGGCAGGGCCAGCACGCCGTTGGCATCGGTCACATCTTTCATCGACGCAGCCTCATAGGCATAGGTGTGCGCCAGTGACGGATGGGCGAACTTACTGGTATCGCCATGATCGTGATGATGAGCATGCCCGGCTGATTTTTTAACCGGGGCAGACGGGTCGTTATAGGCGATACCCACCTCATGGTTTTTCAACGGTTGCCCGTTCGCCAGCAGTTTCACATTCAGCGTATCGCCGGTTTTCAGCGTGGACGGATCGACTTCCGGCACAAACTCCAGACGCACGCGGGTGGGGCGCGTGATCGCCGCGTTTTTACCCGGCGCGCCAACAAAACTGACCGTTTTAGCGTACATGGTGTTTTCCATACAAAACGCCTCTGGCCACTGTTGTTTGCCTGCCTGCTGCCAGCGATTCTTTCCGTTTTCCTCTTTCACCGACCAGCGGGTCGGCTTATAGGTGGCGATCGCCAGCCAGCTTCCCGCCGGCACCTCTGGCGCGCTGAACTGGTAGGCTTCACTGACGATCGGGAAGCTGTAGCGGCGCTCCGCATCGCCCAGCAGCTCAATTGGCGCAAAAATGTGCTGACGTTTCGCCGGGATCGGTTCGCCGTGCGGGAAGTTTTCGCCATAACCCAGTTCAATATTCAGCGTCGCACCGTCCATGACCGGCGGAACGTTAAGCCAGAGCCCATGGGCAAAGGCGGCGGGGGCGAGGGCGATACCAATCAGCCCGGCAAGGAGTGTTGTTTTCATCTGCGTCTCATCATTATCAGTAAGAATAATTTTTGTGATGTTATAACATATTTCACGGGCCGGGCCAGCGGATTTATGAAGTCAGTTCATAGCTGCATGCGCATCAGGGGGGCTACTCAGGCCGCAGGGAGAGGGCTAGCCTTGAAGCTGGTTCATTATCCCGGAGGAGTACACATGAAACTGATCGCCACAATGACTGCCATGCTGTCGGTATTAGCGCCCGCTACCGCGTTAAGCGCAGAGGAAGAAAAGGTAAAAATTAGTGCTGCGGGCTCACAAAACTCGGTGAAAGGGCCGGAACAGTGGTTTACCGGTCAGGTGCGTATCGATGCGTCGTTCCAGGCAGAAACGCCAGCCCGCACCGGCGGGGCGACGGTGACCTTTGAGCCGGGCGCGCGTACCGCCTGGCATACGCATCCGCTTGGCCAGACGCTGATTGTGACCCAGGGCAAAGGGCTGGTGCAGGAGTGGGGTAAACCGCTGCGCGAAATCAAGCCGGGCGATATCGTCTGGATCCCGGACGGGGTTAAACACTGGCACGGCGCAGCGCCGGGCACTGCCATGACGCACATCGCCATCGCCGAATCGGTCAATGGCAGCCCGGTCGAGTGGATGGAGAAAGTAACCGACGCGCAGTATTCGGGTAATTAATTCCCGCGATAGCGCAGCGCATCGACAAACAATGAGAAGGCGGTGGTGTGCTGGCGGCGGCTGGGATAGTAGAGGTAATAGCCGGGAAACGGCTCACACCAGTCGTCCAGCACCTGGATCAGTGATCCGGCTGCAATGTCTGCGGCCACCGTATCTTCCGGGACGAAAATCAGTCCGATGCCCGCCTTTGCCGCACTGATACGGTGACGCAGCGGATTGATCGTCAGTTGTCCTTCTCCCCGCACGCGGATTGCCTTTCCTTTTTGTGAAAATTCCCAGGCATACAGACCGCCGAGGGTAGGGAGGCGCATATTGATGCAGTGGTGCTGCTGGAGATCCGCTGGCGCTTGCGGCACCGGATGACGGGAAAAATAGTCCGGTGACCCGACCACAATCATCCGCATCGGCGGGCTGACCGGCACCGCAATCATATCTTTTGCCACCTGCTCACCCAGCCGGATCCCGGCGTCGAAGCGCCCGGTCACGATATCCGTCAGTGCATTATCCACCGTCACCTCAACGTGAATATCCGGCCACGCCTGTAAAAAGGGTTGCAGCGCGGGCCACAGCAGATAATCAACGGCGTGATCCCCGGCGGTGATACGAATATTCCCCGCCGGCACGTCGCGCATTTCGCGCATCAGGTTCAGTTCGGTTTCAATTTCGCTGAAGTGAGGCCCGAGACGCTCAACCAGCCGTTCCCCGGCCGCGGTCGGCGACACGCTGCGGGTGGTGCGGGTCAGCAACCGGATCCCCATCCGCTCTTCAAGGCTGCGCATGGCGTGGCTGAGCGCCGACTGTGAGACGCCGAGGCGCGCTGCGGCGCGGGTAAAGCTGCGTTCCTGAGCCACAACCAGAAAGGTAATCAAATCGTTGACGTTTTCTTTGAGCATGAGGCGCCTCTGCCAGGGAGCGAGAAGCCGCCAGTATAGCCTGACTATTCATGAATTGAATTCATAACGCTTAGCGAGACGGGACTTACAGGGAGAGTGTCCCGGCACCGGGCCGGGACGAGAAGGGCGACAGACCGTTACGCGCCGAACGCGCCGTCAATCGTGTGCATGGCCCCCGTTACGAAAGAGGCTTCCGGACCGGCAAGCCAGGCGACCATGCCAGCAACTTCTTCTGGCCGGCCGTGACGCTTGATCGCCATAAAGCTGTGCATCAGCTCCTTCATCGGGCCGTCTTCCGGATTGGCATCGGTGTCGATCGGGCCGGGCTGCACCACGTTAATCGTGATACCGCGTGGACCAAGATCGCGCGCTAACCCGCGGGCGAGCCCTTGCAGGGCGGACTTACTGACCGCGTAAGAGGCCATACCCGGCACCGGCATGCGATCGCCGTTGACCGAACCGATAACAATGATGCGTCCGCCGTCCGGCATCTGGCGGGCTGCTTCAACCGCTGCATGATAGGGGGCGTGAATGTTGATGCGGAACAGACGATCCACCGCGTCAGCATCCTGCTCCAGCGCGTCGCCAAACAGGGCAATGCCGGCGTTTACCACCAGAATGTCCAGTGGTCCGGCGTCTCGCACCAGTTTGATGACCGCCTCGCGATCGGCGCTGTCCGACGGCACCGCCGTGCTGCCGGTTTCTTTGGCCAGTTGCTCCGCCGCGTCCCGCGAGCCGGAGTAGCTGAACGTCACCGATGCGCCTTCAGAGGCGAAGCGTTTTACAATCGCTGCGCCGATACCCCGGCTGCCGCCAGTGACCAGAACTGATTTACCGTTGAATGACGTCATAGTCGTACCCTTTGTGATATTGTAGTGATGATTACAATATTAGGCGGTCGTGATGACTGTCAAGGAGTAATGTAGTGACCACTACAAAAAATAGCCGGACTCCGGGGCGTCCGCGTAAGTTTGATGCTGAACAGGCAATTGTCATCGCGCAATCGCTGTTTCATTCCAGAGGGTATGACGAGGTTAGCGTGGCCGATCTGACCAACGCGCTGGGTATCAATCCGCCCAGTTTCTATGCGGCTTTTGGCAGTAAACTGGGCCTGTATACCCGCGTGCTGGATCGTTACGCAGAGCATGGTGCCATCCCGTTTTCAGAACTTCTGCGCGACGATCGCCCGGTCGCAGCCTGTCTTATCGCGGTGCTTGAAGAAGCGGCCAGGCGTTACGCTGCCGATCCGGCCGCGTCCGGCTGCATGGTGCTGGAAGGCACGCACTGCAACGATCCGCAGGCGCGTGAAGCGGCCTGCAGTTTTCAGCACGCCGCCGAGCACGCCATCCAGCACTTTATTGCGCGGCATCATCCGCAGGACGCGGTGCGGGTGACGGATTATATGGGAACGCTGATGGCGGGATTGTCGGCCAGAGCAAGGGCAGGGCAAAGCCTTGCACGACTGCAGGAAACGGTACGGCTCAGCGCACAGGTGCTGGAAAGCCAGCTTCCGGCGTGACGCGAGAACTTGCAGCTTTGCATATTACTGCGGCCCGGACGACATCGGGCCGCTTACTGGCCTGGTGAAAACCATACCGGTGAGAGCGGGGAATCAGGTGCGGGTGAAGGAATGCTACTGGATGACCGCGCCTGATATCTTATTTAACATAATATACATTATGCGCACCGGCGTTATGCCAGCAGAATTATCGCATTATTTCTGGTCCACGGTGTTCGCCGCTTTAACTCTCCAGACTGATTAAGTTTTGTCGCCTGCGCATCTCAGGCCGCCAGTGCCGGCGACTTCTGTTACGCTATTCACCAGTGAACGTAAACCTCACATCCAGAGCGTAGTATTTTTACTTCTGATAGTACTTTGATGAATGGAGCTTTCTTATGGAAAACCTGACGCTGGACAGGCTTGCTGGCATTATTGCGTTTGCACGCGTTGCTTCTCTTGGTAGTTACACTGCGGCCTCCCGGGTTTTATCCATATCTCCCTCTGCGGTAAGTAAAAGCGTAAAAAGGCTTGAAGAGCGTCTCGGTATTAAATTATTTAACCGAACCACCCGTTCGCTTACGCTGACACCGGAAGGCGCTGAGCTGTATGAGAAAGCTGTGCGTCTGCTTCGCGACGCTGAAGATATAGAGCAGACCGCTTTTGCCGCTCGTCACGAGCCGGCTGGCCTGCTTAAGGTAACCGCCTCCGTTCCCGTAGGAAATTGTCTGCTGGCGCCACATTTACCTGAATTTCGCAGACGATACCCGAACCTGGATGTTGAGCTCAGGCTCACAGACATGATGGTCGATCTCATTGAGGAAGGCATCGATCTGGCAGTGCGTATTGCTCCCGTTGTCGATTCCCGGCTCATCGCCAGCCCCCTGACGCCAAATATTGTCAGCGCTTACGCGTCGCCGGAATATATTGCTCAACGAGGTATGCCAGCAACGCCTGACGATTTACCCGGGCATGAGTTAATCAGGGTTCGATATCACAGCTCCGGACAGGTCATGAAGTGGCATTTTCGTGAAGATGAACAGATAACGGAAATTGAGCCTGTCGCGTCGATTACCGTAAGTAGTCCTGAAGCCGCGCTGGCCATCATCATTAAGGGGGGCGGAATTGGTATGCTGCCCTCTTTTCTTGCTACCCGGTTCGTCACTGGCGGAGAACTGGTTCCGGTCATGCCTGAAAGGTGGACGGTACGGCATCATATTACGGCCTTCTGGGCTGAAAGCCGCCGGGGAAATCCAAACGTGCGCGCGTTCAGTACGTTCCTGAAAGAAATTATCCCCACCTCAGCCCCGTGGAATCAGCCTTTTGCTGAGTAAAAAAAACGGGCTGAAACTATTTTCAGCCCGGGTGTGGAAGACGTCAGGTGGCATTATTACCAGGGTAACGCGTTGTTGTCTTCAAAGAATCCCCCGGTTGGCCCGTCTTCGGGTAACAGCGCCAGTCGGACTGGCTCGCGGGCGGCATCTTCCACCGGTCTGCCGCCCGTGGTGTCAGGCAGCAGTTCGGTATTGGTGAAGTTGGGATTGGCAGCATTAACCTTGATATTGGTATCGCGTAACTCCCAGGCAAGCTGAACCGTCATCATATTCAGTGCTGCTTTGGAGGCGTTATAACCGATCAGTTTGTTATCCGCGAATGCCCATGTCTCATCCTGATTAAGTGCCAGAGAGCCAAGCCCGCTGGACATATTTACAATCCTACCTGCCGGAGATTTTTTAATCAGCGGCAACATTTTCTGCGTAACGTACAGTGCCCCAAAAAAATTCGTCTCAAACGTTTTACGAATGACAGCCATCTCTGTGACAGAAGGCACACCATCCTCTGTACTCATAATCCCGGCGTTGTTCACCAGGATATCCAGTCCGCCAGGTATTGCGCTGAGCTTTTCAGCCGCCAGATCAACGCTGGAAGGATCGTTGATGTCCAGCATCAAAAATTCAGCATCAATGCCCTGCTTTTCAGCTTGTCCACGGCAGTAAAGCCATTTGCCTCATTCCTGGCACCGATGAATACTTTAATTCCCTGCCGACCCAGTTCCTGTGCGATCTGAAATCCAATTCCTTTATTCGCACCGGTGATAAGCGCAGTTTTGCTATAGCTGGTCATAAGCTGATCTCTTCTTTACTCAATGAATGTGTTTTCTACGTCCGGAATTATAAGGGTCAGAAAAGCCTTAACCACAGGCAGAACGGCATTACAGTTGTTCCCCAATGGCACAAATGACAGCGAAGATTATTGACTCTCTGGAATAAGTGAAATGAAACGGTGAATGATATTTCGCTGCCTGCTTTCCTGCTATTTTTCTGAGCATGCTAAATGGCTTTAAGTATTCATCACCGGGAGGTCTGTGTGAAAATTGCGATTATTGGTAGTGGTATGGTCGGACGCGCCTTTGCGCTGCGTCTGGCAGAATCAGGTCATGATGTGGTGGTAGGAACCCGAAATGTAGAGGCTACGCGCCAGCGCACATCCCCTGATGCCAAGGGAATACCCGCATGGCGATACTGGGCAGCAGAGCATCCTGATATTGCGCTGGTTTCCTTTTATGATGCCGGTCGTTTTGCCGAACTCATTATCAACGCGACGGAAGGTGCAATCAGCATAGAGGCGTTAAACCTTGTGGGTAAAGATAACCTGGCAGGTAAAACCATCATCGATCTTGCCCTGCCACTTACCTATTCACCAGGTGATATACCGCGCCTGATATTTGCAAATGACGATAGTCTCGGCGAGCAGATCCAGCGGGCATTTCCCGCCGCTCACGTTGTTAAAACCCTTAATACGATGGTTTATACTATTATGCTGGATCCTTCCCTGCTGCCCGGTTCGCATAATGTGTTTATGTCCGGGGAACATCAAATAGCCAAGTCAAAGGTCAGAGCACTGCTGATGCAGTTTGGTTGGCCCGCCGAAAATATTATTGATTTAGGCGGGATAAAGACGGCCAGGGCGACAGAAATGTACGCCCCATTATTATTCCAGATATCAAAAGTCAGCGGCGATTATAATTTCAACATTGCGATTGTCAGAAAGAAATAAAAAAACAAGCCTCCCGGATGGAGGCTTGATGACTATGTCGTGATCCACAAGGTAATTCGTGTCCGTCAGGGCTGCAGGTCCATCGAAGCCTCCCATGAACCCCGTGTATCAATGCCGGTCTTATCAGCAAGACTTTCCAGCTGTGTTATTTCATCGTCACTGAGGACAATTTCAGAAGCCTTGACGGCATCCAGCACGTGCTGCACTTTCGTGACGCCGGTCAGCGGCACGGCCCCTTTGCTTATCGCCCATGCGATGGCAATTTGCGCCACGCTGGCGTTTTTTTCCTTGCCCATACTGGCCATCACTTTCGTCAGTTCCTCCAGCTGCGGCAATACAGGGTTGTACTTTTCCGCCCGATCGCTACCGGCGGGCATGGGGTTAAGCGTACCGTATCGACCGCTTAACGCGCCCTGCTCCAGCACCATATAAGCGAAGAACGTCATACCGTTTTGCCGGCAATAGTCCAGAATGCCCGCATACTCCGATGAACGATAAAGAAGGCTGTAATGGTTTTGCACGGCACTCACGGCAAAACTCGCCTCACCGAGAATGGCATTGGCACGCCTGATTTGGGCAAGGTTATGGTTGGAGACCCCGACCCGTTTAATCCTTCCATCCTGTAGTAGAGGAATCAGTCCCGGGGTCCACCTCTCTACATCCAGAGGATTATGGATCCAGTAAAGATCGATGTATTCAACACCGAGACGCTCTAAACTGGCCTCAAGCATTGCCGTTACCGGTGCATTCGAACTTTCATCCGCAATTTGCGGGGTGAACTTGGTTGAGAGAATAATATCTTCCCTGGGATACTGATGTATTAATTTCCCCAGCGCAGATTCAGAACTTCCCATGCCATAAACCGCAGCAGTATCCCAGATATTAAGCCCTTCCCACATCCCGGCGCTGAAGATATCACTTAACTCGGTATCGGTAAGATGATTGCCGAACACGGTATCACCACCGGCAATCCCGGCACCCCATGACCATGTGCCCAGAGCGACTTCAGGTATCTTTTTCAACGTATGACTCTCCTTAACGATCCCGCAGACGTGTTAAGCCTGTTCAGGAAGGCGTAACAGATAACTGGAGAGATTATAAATTTTCAGCGGGCTTCCCAAAATTGCGTATCTGGTTCATACAGCATTGACACAGGGTTAATAATTCGAGGATCGTTGGCGTTAATAACGCCAGAATCCTTTCCCGGCAATTTGCCGGTTTCACCGCTTTCGAGTAACCTTCATGCACGCTACAAAGCACAACTTTATAAACGGAAAAACATGGCGGCCCATTCTACCGATCCACTCCACGGCGTTACGCTTGAAATGCAGGTTAATGCGCTGGTTGCCCGCTACGGCTGGGAGCAACTGAGTAAGCTCATCAACATCAACTGTTTCAAGAACGACCCCAGCGTTAAATCGAGCCTGAAGTTTTTGCGCCGGACGCCCTGGGCGCGCGCTGAAGTCGAAGCGCTGTATCTGGATTCCCTGGATGCTACGGTTCCGCCCACGCGTGACAGCCTCGTTTCCGATCCCTGGGCTGCAAGCCGGCATAAAAAGAGCTGACGTTATGACACGGATGATGCAACACCTTAACCGCCTGGGCGCGCTGATTGCCTGCGCGATGTTACTTGCCAGTTGCTCATCCAGTCCGCCGCGCTCCCTGGTCACCCCGCTCCCGCCGGTCACGAAACAACCGCTGCCGGGAAAGCTTCAACACCCTGAAACCCTGCGCGGCGTCTGGCTGGCGACGGTGTCGCGTCTCGACTGGCCGCCGATCTCCTCGGTTAATGCCGGTCGCGCTGCGCGTATCACCCAGCAGCAAAAAGCGCTCACCGATAAGCTGGATAAACTGAAAAGCCTCGGCATCAACACGGTGTTTTTCCAGGTAAAACCCGACGGCACCGCGCTGTGGCCTTCAAAAATCCTGCCGTGGTCAGATATGCTGACCGGTCATATTGGCGAAGATCCTGGTTACGACCCGCTGCAGTTTATGCTTGATGAAGCGCATAAACGTGGCTTACGGGTTCATGCCTGGTTTAACCCGTATCGCGTATCGGTTAACACCAGGTCGGACACGGTTGCCGCGCTCAACCGCACCGTGACGCAGCATCCTGCCAGCGTCTTTGTGCTGCACCGCGACTGGGTCCGTACCGCCAGCGACCGCTACGTTCTCGACCCTGGTATTCCTGAGGTGCGCGACTGGATCACCAGCATTGTCGCTGAAGTGGTGGCGCGCTATCCCGTGGACGGCGTGCAGTTTGATGACTATTTCTATACCGAAACGCCCGGTTCGATGCTCAATGACAGCCACACCTTCAGCACTTATGGACGTGGCTTCGCCTCGAAAGCCGACTGGCGGCGGCATAATACGCAGCTGCTGATTGAACAGGTTTCACGCACCGTTAAACAGCTCAATCCTGACGTGGAATTTGGCGTCAGCCCGGCGGGCGTATGGCGTAATCGCTCTCACGATCCGGCCGGCTCCGACACCTCGGGTGCCGCGGCCTATGACGAAGCCTTTGCCGACACCCGCCGCTGGGTGCAGCAAGGCCTGCTGGATTACATCGCGCCGCAGATCTACTGGCCCTTCTCCCGCACCGCCGCCCGCTATGATGTGCTGGCGAAATGGTGGGCTGACGTGGTGAAGCCCAATAATACTCGCCTCTATATTGGCGTGGCGCTGTACAAAGTGGGCGAGGCCTCGAAAAAAGAGCCTGACTGGACGATCCAGGGCGGCGTACCGGAGCTGAAAAAGCAGCTCGATTTGAACGAATCCCTGCCCGGTATCAACGGCACTATCCTGTTCCGGGAAGATCATCTCAACCGACCGCAGACGCAGGATGCCGTGAATTATCTCAGAAGCCGCTGGGGTTCAATATCACGCTAGGGCCGCACTCCGCGGCCCTGCTCTCACGCCCCGATATTATTCAGCACGCCAACGACATCTTCGGTTAATACCAGCTCACTCGCCGCCAGGTTTTCTTTCAGGTGCACCGGGGATGAGGTGCCCGGTATTAACAAAATATTGGGTGAACGTTGCAGCAGCCATGCCAGCGCCACCTGCATTGGCGTGGCATTTAGCGTGCGCGCCACCTCATTTAACCGGTCGGACTGCAACGGCGTAAAACCGCCCAACGGGAAAAACGGCACGTAAGCAATACCCTGCGCCGCCAGCGTGTCGATCAGCGCGTCATCCTGTCGGCTGGCAAGGTTGTAGAGGTTTTGCACGCAGGCGATGGGCGTCAGGCGTTGTGCTTCTTCAACCTGGCGGGGCGTGACGTTGCTCAGCCCGATATGACGAATCAGACCGCGAGACTGCAGTGCGATCAGCGTCTCCAGCTGCGGTGCCAGCGAGCCTTCTGCCGGCTGGTGAACGTCGAACATACAGCGCAGGTTCACCACCTCCAGTTGCTCAAGCCCGAGATGGCGCAGGTTGTCCTCCACTGCCCGGGTCAGCTCCGCCGACGTGAATGCCGGTAGCCAGCCCCCCTGCGCATCGCGTCGCGCGCCGATTTTAGTAACAATAATCAGATCCTGTGGATACGGGTGCAGCGCCTTTTTAATCAGCTGGTTAGTGATGTGCGGCCCGTAAAAATCACTGGTGTCGATATGGCGCACGCCGGCCTCGATGGCGTCACGCAGCACCTGAATCGCGCGCGTCTCTTCCGCCGGCGGGCCGAACACGCCCGGGCCAGCCAGCTGCATTGCGCCATAGCCGATGCGCGCCACTTCACGATCGCCAAGGCGATACGTCTGTGCAATCTCTGTCATGCTTTACCCTCCCGTCTGTGTGTCCTTTGATTGTAATCCCCGGTACACTGTGTAACTATTCCGATAAATAGCAACAGACTGTACGGACAGGCAGACAATGAATCTGGATTTCGCCCTGCTGCACGCGGTGGTATCGGTCGCGAAAGCGGGCGGTTTTCGCGAAGCGGCGCGCATTACCGGGAGTAATCCATCGCGTCTGAGCGATGCGGTTCGTCGCGCGGAGCAGCAGCTCGACGTGCGCCTGTTCAACCGCACTACCCGCACCGTGACCCTGACCGAAGCAGGACGCGCGCTGATCGATCGCCTGACGCCCGCCATGAATGAAATTGACGCCGCCCTCGACGCGGTCAATCAGTTCCGCACTACCCCCGGCGGTACGCTGCGCCTGAACGTACCGGTGAGCGCCTCCCGGCTGGTCCTGCCTGCCATCGTGCCGGCCTTTTTGCAACGCTACCCCGATATCACGCTGGAGATCGTCGCCGAGAGCAACGTGCAGGACGTCTTTCGCGAAGGCTGCGATGCCGGGATCCGCTACGATGAATGTCTGGAACCCGACATGGTAGCGATCCCCATCGGACCGCGCGTTCAGCGCTTTGCCGCCGCCGCGTCACCGGCCTATCTGCAGCAACACGGTCGCCCTTCCCATCCGCGCGATCTGATGCAGCACCGCTGCATTCGCGGGCGCTATGCCAACGGCGTGATCCCGGCATGGGAGTTTGAACGCGACGGCGAGACGCTGCGCGTGCGGGTTGAAGGTTCCCTGGTGGTCAGCATCGGTGGCGCAATGGATCTGGCGGTGGAAAGCGCCGTGCAGGGCAGCGGCATTGTTTATCTGTTTGACGCGTGGCTGCATCCGGCCTTCGAACAGGGGCTGCTCGAACCGATCCTCGAACCCTGGTGGCTCAGCTTCAGCGGCCCCTGGCTCTATTATCACGACAGACGTCTCATCCCCGGTCCGCTGCGGGCGTTTATCGACTTTATTAAACAGCAGCCGACGTAACTTTTTCCTTTTACTCCAGCAGCACCCCGCTACTGATTTACTCGTTAATAAAAGTATGACTATGACAACGCAAAAAATTCCCGCCGCCGTTATGCCCGCCGCCCCCGGCTGGTCGCTGAAAGATATGATCTGGATTATGGGGGTCTACGCGGCCACGGTGGGTGCTGGCACGCTGTTCCTGCCGGTAGAGATTGGCACTCGCGGCCCGATGGTGTTTTTAATGCTGCTGCTGCTGGGCTTCCCGCTGTCGATGGTGCCGCATGTGCTGGTCGGGCGGCTGTTTATGCGCGACGGGCACACCGGCGATCAAAACCTGCCGATGTTCGGTGCTTTTTTTGGCGCCAAAGGCCGCCAGGCGATTAAGGCCTATTTCTGCATTGCGCACTTCCCGGTTACGCTGGTTTTCGCCATTTCGCTGGTCAACTCGCTTGATAATCTGCTCACGGAGCGTCTGCATCTGGCGCAGATCCACCGCGGGCTGCTGGCGTTTGTTGTCACCGGCCTGCTGTTTCTGGTGCTGAGCAAAGGCCGCGACAGCGTAGTGAAAACCCTGAGCGTACTGGCGCTGCCTTTCGCGCTGACCATTATCGCCATCGCGCTGGTGCAGATCCCGGACTGGCATCTGGCGAACGTCACCGAGGCGCTGCGCGAAACTAACACCGCCTCGCCGGGCGAGACCATCAAGCACCTCTGGCTGACGCTGCCGCTGGTCACCTTTGCGTTCTGCTCCACACCGATGATCTCCCCGCTGGCTGCCTGGTATCGTGAAGGCGATAACGGCGGAGAAAAGAAAGCGGTGCTGGTGATCCGCCTCGCCTATCTGCTGATTTTCTTCAGCATCGTGTTCTTTGTGCTGAGCTGTATTCTGGCGATCCCGCGTGAAACCTTCGTTATGGCGAAGGCGCAAAACCTCAACGTGCTTTCCGTGATGAAAGGCAGCGGCAGCACCGACCTGGTGTTCTGGGTCGCACCGCTGATCGCCATTCTCGGCATGACCAAATCCTTCTTAGGGGTCTGCCTGTCGGTTGCGGAAACCTTTACCGGGCTGACGGCCGAAACGTTAAACGCCAACGATGAACGCGGGCAAAAACGCGCGAAACGCCTCGCTTACCTGATTATGTTTGGCCTGACGTTTGCCGTGGTGTACCTCAATCCGAACGTGGTGACGTTAATCGAAACCGTCTGCGGGCCGTTAATCGCGATCTTCCTGTTTCTTATCCCGGCGTACCTGATCTACACGCGCCCGCAACTGCGCACGCTGCGCGGTGCCACGGCGATCACGGTGATTGCCGGCGGGGTGCTTACCGTCTCGGCGCTGCTGTACGGCATCCTGTTCTGATCCCGTTGATTCCCCGGTGCGCCGGGGAATTCCCTTAATGCCTCCCTGCCGCCTGCGGTATGGAACCCTCCCCGCGATTTTCCCCACTCAAAGACGTCCCCGAAGATAAACCCGGTGATGCGTCATGCCGCAGGCACGACGCCACGTTCGTAACTCAGGAGGATCGTCATGCAGATTTTATCCGGCCCGCTCTCCGGGCCAGTGCAGCCGCAGCTGCCGTTTGATATCAGCGCGCTGAGCGGTAAGCCATCAGGTCAGAGCAACTTTTCCCCGCTGTCAGGCGGCGGTCCGCAGGCCGTAAGCTGGGGCAATAACCAGCCGGGCGGAACCGACCTCGCCTCGCTGATGGGCAACGGCACGGCGGGCATGGGGCAGAATCAGAACAACATCATGGCGCAGTTTATGTCCGAGCTGATTGCCCAGATCATGCAGGCGTTACTGCCAATGCTGCAGCAGATGATGAACGGCCAGCAGAACAGCGGCAGCGGCGCGGGCGGGTCGCCATCGCCATCCTCTTCGCCAGCGGCATCCGCCGGTGCGCCGCAGACGCCGCCGGCAGCGCCAGCACCCACGCCGCAAACGGCGCAAACGCCACAAACCCCGCAGAGTGGCGGTGCGCCGGTGAACTATGGCTCGACGACGCCGACCGGCACGGGTGAAGCGCTGTCGGCAGGCAAGTCGGGCCTGCATCTGCCGCCTGCACTGCAAAACCATGAGGAAGCCATTATGGAAGCCGCAAACCACACCGGAATAGAGCCACAGGTGCTGGCCGCGCAGATCTGGCAGGAGTCGCGCGGTAAAGCTGACGCCGTGACGGTGAACGGCGGCAACGGGCTGCAGGATTCAGGCGTGATGCAGGTAAACCAGAACACCTTCGCCGAGCTGCAACGTAACAATTCAGATGTGCTGGGGCCGAACGCCAGTCCGTCTAACGCCCGGGACAGCATCATGGCCGGGGCGCTGTATATGAAGGAGCAGAAAACTGCTTTCGGCGGTGATATGGGTGCCGCGCTGCGCGCCTATAACTCCGGGCCGGGCAACGTGAATATCAACGATCTGACCGACATTTCGAAGACCGGCACCGGGGATGCCACCTATGTTGATAAGGTGCAGAAGTTCGCGGAGATCATTAAATCCGGCAACGGCACCCTGCCGGCATAACGCCTGATAAAGCCCTGCGGGGCTTTTTTATTGCGTAGTACCCATAAAAAAAAGTCCCTGACCGCGTTCAGGGACTTCTTCAGAGAGCACAGCCGCATCAGGAGAACGCAGGGGGATCTTTCTTATCCTTACCGCCATTTTCCACGGCAATCTGCACCGTATCGGTTACCGCTGTAATACCCCAGCCGACCGGACCACGGGCGGCGCTCATTGCCCCCTCAGCCAGACCGGACAGTCCACCGGTAAAGACCTCGCCCAGATCCCGTGCTTCGCCAATGTTATTGAACAGCGGCGCGGCCACGGATTTCAGGATGGGAATGTTCGAGAGAATTTTACCGAACTCGCCCATACCCCACTGGAAGTTGTCTTTATTGGTGCCGTCAACGCGCACGTGGGTATCGTTGGTCTGCGGCAGCTTGCCGTTATCCGGCAGCATCTTCAGACCCTGCTCGGCAATATCTTTCAGCACCCCGGCTTCGCTGCCGTGGCGGGCATCGCCGTCTTTGGTGATGCCTTCGATCTTGCCGTTGTTTGCCACTTCACCGCGATCGCTGCCATCGCGACCGCTCAGCCCTTTAATGTGGTTGAGCACGGATGCCATATTGTAAGCGGCATCGGCGCGGCTTTTTGGATCGGGGTTAGCATCAGTCCAGTCACCAAAACGCTGCTTCAGCTCTTCGCGTTTGATGTCCTTCTGATTGCCGAGATTTTTCAGCACCGGATTGGCGTCGATGATCTCGTCAGCGCTGCGGTTATCTCCCGGCGGGCGGCCCTTCAGACTGTCATCGGTGATGGGCACGCTGAGATCTTTTTCGCTCTCAGGTACCGGCATCGCACTGCTGCCTGCGTCCGCTGCCAGCGTCGGGTCGATGGTCAGCAGCTGCGCCAGGTCACCCTGGGCACCGCCCGCCTGCCCCATTTGCGCCAGCTCGTTCAGTCCGAGCAGCATCAGCATGCCCGTCAGTCCGCTCTGCGCATCCGGCGTGGACGTCGCACCAGGCATCGCCGGCGCACCGGGCATCGGTGTACCGCTGCTGCCGCCGTAGCTGATCAGGCTGGCGATGCCGCTTCCCGGCCCGAGCGCCCCCAGCGACTGTGGCAGTACGCTGGTCGCGGGCGGTTTGAAGCTGGTCAGTGAATCGGGGGAGAATCCTCCCCCGCCAGATACATTGATGGCCATAGCATTAACCTCGCTGTATTAGAGCTGGTTTGAATTCTGCGATGTGCCCTGACCCTGGCTCTGACCCTGTCCCAGACCGCCGAGCAGCTGCTGCAGGCCGACCATCATCAGCAGGTTTTGCAGCATCCCGGCCAGTCCACCGGACTGCTGGCCTGCGCCCTGAGCACCGCCCTGACCGCCAGCGCTGTTACCGCCCTGACCTGACGCAGGATTGCTGCCCGCCCCCTCTTTACCGGACATGCCGAACATCTTCTGGATCATCTCCTGAAGCATTTTCATCAGCTGATCCAGCGGGTTGGAACTGTTGCTGCTGCCGGAAGACTGCGGCGCCTGGCTCTGCTGGCTCGGCTGCTGAACCTGCTGCTGGTTGCCGCCGCCAAACAGCTGCTGCAGACCCATCATCATCATCAGCTGTTTGGCGATACCCGCCAGACCACCACCGCCCATAGCACCGGTGAGCATGGACCCAATGCCGCCGCCACCGTTACCGCCGCCGATGCCCTGCGAACCGCCGGTGCTGTTGCCGCCGCCGCTGTTGCCACCGATACCGGCGAACGGCAGCAGTGATGTGACGCCACCTGCCACGTTCAGCACGTTACCGGCCATGCCCAGCGGGCTGCTGCCGTTTTTGCCATTGCCGACCGACGGCGCGTCGGGTTTGCCGTTCGGGCCATCGATCTTGCCCATATTGTTACCGCCCGGACCGTCGATCTTACCCATATTGTTCGCGGGCGGCGGATCGATTTTGTTCAGGTTATTTGCACCACCACCAAAGCCTGGAATTCTCATGGACTGCTCCTCAGAGTTAACGTAACCGTATAGGGGTGTAAGCGGCATCCTGTCAGCGCGGCACGCTCGGGCGATCTTTCAGCTACGCTTAATGACGTCCGGTCCCTGCTTTTCAGGCGCCAGCTCGTTTGGTAAGTGGGCGCGGTGGCGCATCAGTTCCAGGATATTTGTCATAAGTGTGCTAATAGTCATGCAATAAATCTTTCATATCGCCCGCACCGTTTTTTCTCTTCCTCGCAACCCGCTGTTTTTTAACGATGTAAATTCCACCTGTAGGGAAATGCCTACAGGCTGACAGCCGTGCCCTACACAACAATCATCCTGGACTGATAGCCGGGTGAGGACCGCTTGAGTGAGAGTACGCCCGTACCGATTTGTAATGAATTGCGTCAGCGTTTACATAAAAAAACACACGATTGCTTCTTACGGGATTTTCCTGAACGCCGCGTTTTGCGAGTTTTGCGTTTACGTTAAGCCACTGGAGAAATTATGGTTGGGTTTGTCGAGACTCGAATTCGTAGCAGCGTCGCTGCGGATGAGAAACAGGATAACGCTATGCAAACGGCCAGGGCTGGCCGCCCGGAAAAGGACGTCGTACAGGGACACTATGCCGATATCCATGCCCCGCTGCATCGGATACTCACCACCATCGCCCCGCTGCAGGTTGACGTGCTGATCCAGGGCGAAACCGGCACCGGGAAAGACACCCTCGCCCGTCGTCTTTATCAGCTGTCGGGCTGTACCGGGCCAATGGTGCCAGTGAACTGCGCCGCCATCCCGGAAACCCTCGCCGAAAGCGAACTGTTCGGCGTGATGAGCGGCGCCTTCACCGGTGCCAGCACCTCACGCGCCGGCTATATCGAAACCGCCAACAACGGCCTGCTGTTCCTGGATGAAATCGACAGTATGCCGCTGATTGTGCAGGCGAAGCTGCTGCGCGTGCTTGAGAGTCGTGCGGTGGAGCGCCTCGGCAGCACCAAAAGCATTCCGCTCAACCTGCGGGTGATTGCCGCATCGCAGGCACCGCTTGAAGACCTGGTAGCCCAGGGGCGGTTCCGGCGCGATCTGTTCTTCCGTCTCGATACCATCAAGCTCTCTACCCCGGCGCTGCGCCATCATCCGGAACTGATTATTCCCATGTTCAGCCGTTTTACCCAGGACGCGGCGCTGCGCCTCAACCAGGCACTGCCGCCCCGTTCATGGGCGCTGGAGGAGGCGTTGCTGCTGCACAGCTGGCCGGGAAACATTCGCGAGCTTAAGGCCGCCGCTGAACGCTTCGTGCTCGGCTTGCCGCCGCTGTGCGGCGAGATGAAAAAAGAGGAGGGCCGCGGACTGCTGAAGGACCGCCTGCGCCGCATCGAACGCAGCCTGATTACCGACTGCCTGCACCGGCACGGTAACCGTATCGATGACGTCATTCACGAGTTAGGCATCCCGCGCCGCACGCTCTATCACCGCCTGAAACTGCTCAAGCTCAGCGCCTGAACTGTTGCTTCCCTGTTTCTGCCCATCGTCCCCCGACAGATGGGCCTGAAACGTCTTCATCCGGTCTTTTTTTAAAAAAATTTTCCCCCTGCCTGGAACCGCTTTCCCCGTCACGCCACTTAATAAGCGCAATACCCATAAAACACTCCATCTCAAGAGTAAGGAAAATGCTATGTCCATGATTACTCAGCTGTCCAATTTGATCACCAACTCGGGTTCTGCCTATACCAAGCTTTCTGGTGCAGCGAGCGGCGCTAACTTTATGGCCGGTGCGCAGGAAATCCAGGCCACCATGCAGAAGAACCAGCTCGACAAAATGGCGCTTGATGCGGAAAACCAGCGCATCAACGGCATCGCAGACAGCGCCGCGCAGGCCGGTTCGGCTGCCGCGCAGGTGAAGATCCAGTACTGATTCCACTGGTCGGGAGGAGTCCGCGTCGCTCCTCCCTCCTTCATTTTTGCAGGAGTCTCCCATGAAAGTATCCCAGTCCTCCGCCCCGCAGCTCACCTCCGAACCGGAAACTTCAGTGGAAATCTACCCGGAGTCCGGCAATCAGGACGACATTCACTGGTTCGCTGCACAGCTTAATCCGGCTAATGCCGCTCAGCCCCCCGCCGATGCCATGTCACCGGGCGTACTGGGCGGGATTGCCGAATCCATCAGCGGTAGCCAGCAGGCGCAAAAGGATGCCTTCCGCGATCTGCGCGTAGCGTCACGCTCGTCTAACGTAGAGGATTTCTCTAAGGCCAATGCGCAGCTCTCCAACTACTACATCGAAAGCCTGCTGAATGCCAAGATCATCGCCAAAGGCGTCCAGTCCCTCGATAAACTCAATAACCTGCAGTGAAATCTATGACTGGCTCACTGAAATTCATCTGCGCGATGCTTCTCGCCCTGTTCCTCACCGCCTGCGGGGATAACACCCTGCTGCACAGCGGCCTGTCGGAAAACGACGCCAACGATATTGTGGCGGAGCTGAATCGCTATCGCATCTCCGCCGAAAAAGTGGCGGAAAAAGAGGGCTTCAGCGTCAGCGTGGCCAGTAAAGACATTGAGCGCTCGGTCAATATCCTCAATGCCGCCGGACTGCCGCGCCAGGCGCGCACCAATCTTGGCGAGGTCTTCCAGAAAAGCGGCGTGATCTCCAGCCCGCTGGAGGAGCGCGCGCGTTACATCTACGCCCTCTCGCAGGAGGTGGAGTCCACCCTGGCGCAGATCGATGGCGTGGTGGTGGCGCGCGTCCATGTAGTGCTGCCGGAGCGCATCGCGCCGGGGGAACCGGTGCAGCCCGCCTCGGCCTCGGTGTTTATCAAATACCATGAAAATCTCGACCCGGACGGCATCGAACCGCGCATCCGCCGCCTGGTGGCGACCAGTATTCCGGGGCTCGGCGGTCGCGATGACCGCGATCTGGCCATTGTTTTTGTCCCGGCTAAAACCTTCCAGGACCGTATCGAGATCGTGCAGCTAGGTCCGTTTAAGGTCAGCCCGGACCAGTATTCGCTGGTGAAAACCATCGCCGCGATCCTTGGTGTAATCCTGCTGCTCGGCGTGCTGTTTAAGTTCCTGCGCTCGCTGGCTGCCCGTAACCGTCAGGCTATGCAACAGGGTAAATAACGCATGGAACCGAATGATGCTGACAACCCGCTGCTGCTCGAATGGCTCACCTGGTGGCAGTACGGCTACTGGCTTCAGGCCGATGAGAGCTGGCATCCGCTGCTGCCTCTGGCCCTGCCGCCCGATGCCCAGCGTTATCTGCTGACCCAGCGCCCGTCGCTGATCCACAGCGCGCTGGCCATTCCCCCCACGCCGCTGGGCGCGCCGCAACCGCTGGCCCTGACCCTCAGCGCCCTGTCCGTCGCGCAGCGTATGTCGCTGCTGCTGCTGGTCGCGGAGATCGGCGGTGCGGAAACCGCGCTGCCCGCCGCGCTGAAGATCTGGGCGCGCCGCGTGGCGAAAGGGTTACAGCCGGAGCGCTGGCTGCCGGACGGGCTGTTTCACTCAGGTGCCTGCTGCGGCAGCCTGCAACTGCTGCAGGCGCTGTGGCCCGAGCTCTGGCCGCGGTTGCGGGTGCTGTTTCCCCATGAACTGAGTGCGTCGCTCAGCGCTGACGCCCCGACCATCGCGGTTCGTCATCTGCGTCCGCTGTGGGAAGCCGCATTGTGGCAGGTGCAGCGCCAGCCTGAACCTCAGGAGGTCGCGGATGTGGAAACTTAAGTCCATCACCCTGCTGGACGGCAGCGTGCCGGACGGTCCGGTGCTGTCGCGCGATGTGCTCGCGCAGCATCAGGACGCGCAGGACATCCTTGTCCGGGCGCATGAACAGGCAGAGGCGATCATCCGTGCCGCACGGGAGCAGGCCGAGGCCGAACTGGCGCAACAGCGTCTGCACGCGGAAGCGCAGTTCTGGCAGCAGGCGGATGAACTGCTCGCGGACTGGCATCAGCAGCGCCAGCAGGATGAAAGTCAGCTTGTGCTGCTCGCCGACCGCCTGCTCAACGAGGCGCTGCAACAGCTACTGGATGACACCGGCGAGGAGAAGCGCTTTCACGCCCTGCTGCGCCAGCTGCTGCGTCACCATCCGCGCCAGCAGAGCGCCACGCTCTACTGCGCCCTGGACCGGGAACAGGCCATCAGCAGCTGGCTGGCCCAGCAGCCGCAGCTGCGCTGGACGCTGTGCGGCGACGATCTTCTGGAGCCGGATACCCTGCGCCTGGTCACCGATCGCGGTGAGCTGGTGGTGAGCTGGTCTGCCCTCTGCGCCCAGCTCACCCGGGAATCTGAAAGCGCGCTGTAAAAAAATCACGCCTGACGGGAACCAGACCGCGTTGCGCTCCACATAAGGAGGTGTTTAACGCGAGGAGGTTTTGTCATGAGTTCCAACGATCTGTTTCAGCGTCAGCTATCAACACACTATTCACGCACCCATCACGAGGCGTATCAGTTCGCCAGAGAGATGTCCGGCGAGTCTTACAGCGTGGCGGATATGTATGCCTTCCAGAACCAGCTGCTGGATATGTCCAACGCCGGCTGGGCCAGTTCGCAGTACACCCAGTTTAAGTTCGGGATCCGCAAGGCCATCATCGATGCCATTAACTGAGTCTCAGCCATCTCTGGCAGCAAGGAGTGAGGCGTGTTGAAGTTTCCTGTGATATGCCGCCTGTGGGCGGCAGTTATTGTGCTGATGCTGAGCGTCGGCAGTGCAACGGCCCGCGTGCCGGACGAGTGGAAAAATGGGGCGTATGCCTATTCGGCGGACAACACCCCGATTAGCATCATCCTCGAAGATTTTGCCAGCAGTTTTGGGGTAGAGATTAATCTCGGCACCCTCGGCGACAGCAACGTCACCGGTAAACTGCGCGCCGACAGCCCGGAGGCGTTTCTTAACCGCCTGGCGCTGGAGTACCGCTTCCAGTGGTTCGTCTACAACAATACCCTTTACGTCAGCCCGCAGTCGGAACAGACCTCGCAGCGGCTGGAGATCTCCCCTGACGCCGCGCCGGACATCAAAGAAGCGCTGCGCGGCGTCGGCCTGCTTGAACCCCGTTTCGGCTGGGGCGAACTGCCGGATGAGGGCGTGGTGCTGGTCACCGGCCCGCCGGAGTACGTGCGCCTGATCGCCGACTTCACCCGCAAATCCGAAGAGAAACCGAAGTCGGATGATAAAGAGATGATGGCCTTCCCGCTCAAATACGCGGCGGTGGCGGATCGCACCATTAAATACCGCGATCAGACCCTGCTGGTGCCGGGCGTGGCGACCATGCTCAACGAGCTGCTGGGCCAGGCCAACAGCAATACCGCCAGCGGCATGTCGGCTTCCCAGGGGGAGAGCGAGGACACCTACTCCTCAATGCGCGAGCAGTCGCAGAACATCCTCAATCAGATGATCAGCCGCGGCACCTCAAAGTCGCAGCACCAACCCTCCGGCGTGGGCAGTGCGCTGGCCGGTAAGGTGTCGGCGGACGTGCGTAACAACATGCTGCTGGTGCGCGACAACCCGAAATTCCGCGCCGCTTACCAGTCGCTGATCAGCGTCATCGACGTGCCGCAGAAGCTGATCGAAATTGATGCCGTGATCGTGGATATCGACCGCAGTGAGATGCAGCGTCTCTCCAGCGCCCTCGGTGGCCAGTTCGGCAACGTCACCGGTGCCACGAACATGCTCGCCGGGGCCAGCACGCTGTTCGTCACCGACTTCCAGCGTTTCTTCGCCAATATTGAGGCGATGGAAGGCGAAGGCACCGCATCGATTATCGCCAACCCGTCGATTCTGACGCTGGAGAACCAGCCGGCGGTGATCGACTTCAGCGATACGGCGTTCATTCGCGCCATCGGCGAGCGCGTGGCGGATATCCAGTCGGTGACGGCGGGAACCAGCCTGCGCGTCACCCCGCGCGCCATCAACGATACCCCGCAGTCTGCCATCCAGCTGATTGTCGATGTCGAAGACGGCAAGCTGAGCAAGAACGATGACGGCGAAGCGGATGGCACCACTAACGGGGTAATCAGCACTCAGGCGATGGTCCAGGCCCGACGTTCACTGGTGATGGGCGGCTTCCACACCAAAGAGAGTGGCGACCGCGAGCGCCGCGTGCCGATCCTCGGCAGCATTCCGCTGATCGGCAAACTCTTTACCTCCACCCGGCATGAAACCTCCCAGCGCGAGCGGCTGTTCATCATCACCCCCCACCTGATAGGCGACCAGGTCGATCCGTCGCGCTATATCGCCGCCGAGTCGCGCGAGCAGCTCGACAGCGCCATGAACGAAGTGAGCCAGCGACATAAGTTCACCGATATGAAGCAGGTGGTGGAAGACGCGATGCGCGACCTGGCCCGCAACCGCATTCCCACCGGCATGACCGCCGGCGGCAGCGGCCAGACGCTGAGCTCGCTGTGCCTGATCCCCTCCACCTTTACCAGCGACTACCGCCGCCATCAGTGGTACGGCAACGCCTCGGTACAGCTGACCGTTGGGGTGATCACCAATAACAGCACCAAAGCACAGCGCTTCGATGAAGCTGCCTGCCGCAGCGATCGCACCCTCGCCGTCGCCGTCTGGCCGCGCCCGACCCTTAATCCGGGTGAATCGGCGGAAGTTTTTGTCGCCTTTGAACCAAACGGCCCGGCGCGTCCGTCCCGCGTCTCGCTGCTGTCAGCGTCCGGCGGTGCCGTGACCCCGTCTTCCTCGTCCGGCCGCTTACTGAGTCGTTAAGGAGAATGTATGTTTCGCCGCGTTCTGGTGTTACCTCTCGCGGCGCTGTTGCTCAGCGCCTGCGCCCCCAAAACCACCGGCTGCCTTGAGATGAGCTGCCGTCCGACCTCCGATCTGCACCGGCTGACCATCTGGTGGCAGCCGGAGTTACGCAACGGCCCCTGGGATTACACCCAGGTTCCGGTGGATCATTAACCCCGCTATGGCAGTGAGGAACAGTTATGGTAATCAAGATACCGTTGTTAGCCAGTCTCAGCGCCAGCCGTAAAATTCAGACCGGAGCCCAGGCCGGGCAGTCTGTTCCGCTGCGCCAGCTTCCGGGCCGCGCCCGTCACGCGGCGGGCGGATCGCTACCGTCTCAGGGCGCTGCCAGCGCCGCCGCCACGCCGCTCCAGCAGGGAGCGGCCAGCACCACCGCCCGCGGTGGGAAAAGCCTGCGTCAGAGCCTGACGCGCCTGCGCGATAAGCTGCACCGGGAACGCACCCCCTCCCCGCGCCCGCAGACGCCGCCTCAGGCCGACAGCAGCCGCTTTACCCGCTCCAGCGCCCAGGGGCGCACGCCGGGTGAGCCGGGCCGGGCACCCTCGACCAGCCTGCCGCCGCGCGACGCCGCCCCGGATACCTCAGGTTTTACCCGCGCCAGCGCCAGGGACCGCGATCCGGCTACCCTCAGCAGGCGACCGTCCACCCCGCCGACGCCGCCGAACACGCGCACCGCCTCACCGGAGCGCCGATCGCACGCCGATCTTGCCGCCAACGCCCTCGATCTCGCTTTCCAGACGTATCAGAACACCGTTCGCACCATCCCGCCCGACGGGCACGCCTCCTCCTCCTCTGCCGCAGACCAGCCTGAAACCCCACCGGCCCCGCCACCGATGAGTGAGAAAGCGCGCGGCAAGCAGCCGATGCGCGAGAGTGAACCCGAACGCGATCCCCCAGGCCCGCAGGGCAGCGCCGGGGCGCGTAAGAAGCTGGCGCAGCCGCCGACGCTGGCCACCATCAAGGAAGAGCAGTACGCCGAGCTGAAGCGCAGCGAGCTGAATGCTACCCAGCAGGTGGCCTTTGATGCCGCCAGACGCGACACCGCAGAGCACCATACCCGGCTGCGTCCGCAGATCGCCAGCCTGGCGCTGGATGCGCGCGGCAAGCTGAATGTCACCGATGCGGTCTCGGAGAACCTGCGCAATATCCTTAACGAAACCGTGGCGCGCCCGCAGCACACCTGGCAGGCGCACCAGGCGAACAGCAGCAACAGCCAGCATCTGCTGATGGATACCCACGGACGGCTGTTCAGCCTGCAGGGCTCGAAAACCGCGTTTGTCGGTCTGACCCAGAGCGTACCGATGGAGGGCTGGAAGCAGGCGGAGCCGTCGCGCCTCGATCGCGCCCAGGACCAGCTCGGCCTGAAAACCCTGACCTCACGCTCGGATGTGAAGATCCAGCTACACAACGCCGGCACCGCCACGGTACGCGCCCCGGCGCGGCTGACGGGCGGGCCGGAGGTCCAGCGCACCGTGCTGCTGCCCGACGCAGCGGTCCATGCAGCCCTGACCGGGATCTTCGCCCACGATCGCGAACAGGGCGAGAAAGGCACCATCACCGAAACGGTGAGCGAACACATCCGCGAGCACGGCGGCAGGCTCTATCGCCTCGACGAACGCGCCATGCACTGGGATCAGGTGGATGAAAACGAAGAGAAGAGCTACAGCAAGCTGACAAAGCAGGCGGACGAAACCCTGTACGCCATTCACGATAAAAAGACCCTGCACAACCTCTCTACCGGCGAAAAATCGAAGAAGTTTGACGATAAAATTACTGGCTATTGCACCAGCCAGCGCGGTGAAACCCTGGTAACGCTGACCAGTGAAAAGACCAACAAGCAGTCGGTAATGTTCCTGACGCGTCTCGGGGATGATAAGTCGCGCCACTTTCCGCTGGCGCTGAAAACCACCGATGCCAGCGGGGCCAGCGTTGATTTTCACTCCCGCGGCATGACCATTCACGACGGCCAGGTGTTCGCCATCGACAGCAACGGCAAGCTGTTTACCGGCCCATTGCCGCAGGCCGGCGACAAGCAGATGTCACTGACCGCCGCCAGCGAACGCACCGCTGAACTAAGCGGCTACCTCGGCGAAAGCTTCACCCTCGACAGCTTCCTTAATCACGGCAGCGGCAGACTGCTGGCGGTGGTGAAAGACGCCAGCGACCAGCGCCACGTCTGCGCCCTCGACCAGCAGGGCCAGTTCCGCCCGCAGTGGAACCTGAGCGAAAGCCTGGTGATGGATCACCATGAAGGGCTGATACAGCCGCGCCCGCTGCCGCAGGACGTAGTGGATCTGGGGCGTCTCGGGCAGATGATGCTGCACGAGGGCAAGATTTACGTGATGAACAAGAACTCCGGGCGCTGGGAAGCCTCGTCGGAGAGCGCCACCAGCCTGAAACGCGGTCAGGATGGTCAGGCGTGCATCATTAACGACGACGGGCTACCGGCGCGGGTGAAAGTCAGCCTGAAGAGCGACAAGATTGGCGGGGTGAACAACCAGTTTGTGATGCGCCAGATGAAAAGCAGCGTCACCGCGGATCTGCCCCTGCCCGGCTTCAGTCAGGACAACAAACCCCGCGCCATCGCCCCGGTGGATGCCCAGAAGCTGGCGGCCATCAGCGACAAGAATGAGATCCAGTACCACCAGAATCAGGCCGACAGCCGCCAGCCGGCGAAGATGATGCAGACCCTGACCAAAGCGGGTATCGGCAACCATCTTCCGCACGTTGATGCCAGCACCGCCAATACCCTGGCGGCAACCGGGGAGGGTAACGAACTGGTGGATATCACCTGCGACCAGAAACAGAACCTCTACGTGCTGGATAAACAGGGCAAGCTCTACACCATGCCGAAAGAGGACTGGCAGGCCGCGCCGGGCACCCGCCCCAACGCCAGCTGGCAGCCGGTGGATCTGCCGCCGGAGCTTGGCGAGATTGAGCACCTGCATAATATGGCGGGCGGCGGCCTGATGGTGTCTGACAAAGCCGGGCGCAGCGCCAGCCTGCAGCTGGCCGGGATGCGGCTCGGGGCCACCGTAGTGGACAACAACGCGGGCAGCAGCGATGCGGCTGAGGCGAGCGGCAGCGCGGCGGTCACCAACCAGAATGCGCAGCAGATTGCCAGCCACAACCGCTGGCTGGTGCAGCCGGAGTACGATCCCGACACCAAACTGGAAGCCAAATCCCACCGTCGCCGGGTAGAGAAAGCGCTGGAGCGACTCGATGAAGCGTCGAAAAGCGTCAACATTCACGGCATGACCCTGAAGGGTGAAGTGAACCTGATGGGCATGACCGGGCGCGACGGTAACCACGTTAACAGCGGGCTGCGCGATCGCCTGCGCGCGCACGTGCTGGATGTGGACTTCTCCCGTGCCCCGCGCCCGACCAAAACCGTCTGGCGCAGCGCGATGCACAGCTGGAAAGGCCGCGCCGAGCTGGAGGATCAGTATCAGTACCAGAACACGCTGCATCAGCAGATGAAAACCGCCCTCGCCGCGCCGCCCGCAGCGCCGCTCACCCCGCTGGCGGATCGGCTGAAAGCGCTGGAGAACGGCCCGTTTGACCGTGCCTTTATGGAACACGTTAACGCCTTCTGTGAGAACGTCGCCGACAGCGCCCGTCATCAGGCGACGCTGCTTGGCCAGCATTCCGGTGCGCTGGAGGGAGACGGTAGCGTGAAGACGCAGTTTGAGCCTTCCCGCCGTAAAGCGCTGACGCAGTCGATGAACCCGTACAGCGACAAAGAGAACCTGGTGCAGGATCTGGCGCAGTTCCATGCGCACTATCCCCTCTCGGCGGGCCAGGGCAGCCCGCAGCTGATGCGCGCGCTGGAGCAAAAAGGCGTGGTGGTGCATCACCAGAAAGCCCAGGCACCGATGGGTCGCCAGCGCGATCCCCATGATGATATGGGCCTGACGAAATCGCGCCTGATCCTTGACGGCCTGACCATGAAAGCGCTGCACGAGCTGGTGGATGAGATGGAGAGCGCCGCCGCCGAAAACCCGGTCAACCTGTCGCGCATCAATACCGCGAAAGAGGCGTTTCGCGTTCTGCGAGATGAGGACTACGGCGACGATCCGATTCAGAAGGCCACCAGCATGGGCTTCGTCAACAACAAGCAGCTGGAAGCCTGCTATGACGCCATCCGCACCATGACCAACGCCTTCAGCAAACCGCATCACGGGGTGAATGTCACCACCCGCACCGTGATGAAAGCCAGCACCCAGGAACAGATGACCGAGCGTATGTTTCGCACCATCTCCTCGCTGGAGTCCGGCGAGAACATGGGCTTTGGCCGCAACTATGGCGGGATGCTCACCCTGTCGGTGATCCCCGGCGGGGAGATCATCGGCGTTCCCGGCGTGCGCGGTAACCTCGATCGCGCCTATAACGCCAGCTTTGCGCGCAGCGACAGCGGGATCACCGTCACCTTCAGCCGCAACGGCGGCGGCACCGGCACGGCATTTGGCGCGGTGGGCTGGAATCCCCTCAGCCAGGCACCCAATCCGGGCCAGATCAAAGCCGATCTCGGTAACAACCGCAGCATTACCCCCTCGGCGCGATTAAACGGCATTATCGCGCTGGCGCTCCAGCGACAGATGCAGAACAGCGTCAGCTTTACGGTGAGCGAAGCCAATCTGCAGGAGTTTCTTGAAAAGCTCACCAGCGGCCAGCTGGACCCCGCCAGCCTGCTGGAGAGCGGCGTCAGCCACCGGGTGAAGAACGGCACCATCCTCACCTTTAACGTCGATGCTACCGCAATGGCGATGGCGGGCGGCGGGCTTAACCTGCCGACCAGCCAGAGCGATCCCACCACCAACCGGGCGCTGGTGCGCGCCAACGTCAGCGTTCAGGCGGCGGCGAACCTTGCCTCCGCCCAGCGCGAGCGCAACGTCACCCGCAGCAGCATCGGTTCCACCAGCGCGCAGAGCGATAACCGCCTGCGCATGCTGAATAACGTCAGCGTCGGGGCCGGGATCATGGGCGGCGTGGGGGTGACGACCGGCGGGCCGCAGAGCACGCGTGTCCCGGTGTTCGGTATCAACAGCACTAACATTCAGGCCAGCATCGATAACCGCACGAAGCAGAGCATGAGCCTCGATATTGGTCGTGCCGAGCCGGTGGCGAAGAAGCAGCTCGACAAGCTGATCGAACAGGTGGAATCCGGGTTTGATGAACCGAAGATGAACGCCCTGCTCCAGGAGCTGAAAGATGCCGACAAGCCGCCGAAAGAGGATCTGCCCCCTCTGACGCCCGAGTTGAAGGCGCTGAAAGAGCAGAGCCTGCGCGAGCGCGCCACCGGTCAGGGTACGCTGCGTCCACTCAGCGCGACGGAACGTAAAGCCTATGAGAAATTGCTGAAGGAGGATAAAGCGGCCGCGGAACAGGCGGAAGAGATTGCAGAGATCGCCGCGCGCGGCGGGCCGAAAGCGATTATGGACACGCCGGCCAATAAAACCCCTGAAGCCCCGAAGAAAAACAGCGAGAAGTTTTCCACCTTCCTCAAACCCGAGAAAGAGGCGGTGAACATGAAGCTGGATAAGCTGCTGCCGACCCTGCTGGCGATGACCCCGACCAACAATGCGCAATACGCGGTGCTGAACGCGGCGCGCCAGCTGGAGGTGCAGCAGAAAGCGGCCGCGCTACGCAGCCATGCGCTGAACAGTGCCGAATATCAGTCTACCTATAACAACCTGCATAAGATCGACCACGACAACCTGATGCACGTGATCCACAGCCTGTTCGCCTCTGAACTGCCGGAGAGCAACGCCGCAGCGATTTCCCGCTTTATGGCGGAAAAACCGATGCTGAAAGAGGTGGTGCGCGAGCTGCAGAAGAACCGTAATACCCAGGCCTCGGTGACGCTGGAGTTTGTGGACGATACCCGCTACCGCATGCAGCAGCAGTGGCTCGATCACCAGACGCGTCCGGAAGATATTCAGGCGCTGCTGAAAGATCGTAGTCAGATGCGCGTCAAGTCGATCAGCTTTACCGAAACCGACACCAAACAGGAAGGCTTTAACCTGCCGCTGCTGGTTGCCGGCGCGTCCAGCCAGGCGAGCGTCAGCATTGCGCGTAACCTCGGCAAAATTAACTTCAGCTATGGCGCAGACCAGCGCACGCCGAATGCCTTTACCCTTGAGGGCGAGATTGCCGACGCCAGCCAGGCGGTGGTGAATGCCCTGACCAGCGCGGAAGTACAGGATAAACGCGGCGTACTGTAAGGTGGGCCGCCCCACATCATTGAAGGAGAGTAAGAGATGACGCCCGATCAGACCCGCATCCAGCAGCTGCTGTCCGGTTTCGCCCCGCGCACCGGGGCCACGCTGACGCTCGATAACGGCGTTTGCGCCCTGTATGACGAACAGGGCCAGGAAGCGCTGGTGCTGGAAATGCCGCCCCAGGGTGATGCCCTGCTGCTGCACTGCCAGCTGCTGGACATGCGCCGCTACGAGACAGAGCCTGCCGCGTGGCGGCTGATGATGACCCTTAACTTCGAAATGAACGCCATGCGCGGCTGCTGGCTGGCGCTGGACGAAGATAATCAGATCCGCCTGTGTCACCAGCAGCCGGTCAGCGCCCTGAGTGAGGTAACGTTCGCCCCGCTGCTGGAGGCGTTTATCCAGCAAGCCCGTGAGGCCCGCGACCTGCTGCTCGACACCCTGGCAGGCCGCTGATCGACGTGCAACCGGGTATCAGTTAACCCGGTTGCCGTCCTTGTCGATCACCTTCTCCCCGTCCTCTTTGGTGAATTCCCCACGCTGCGCATCCGGCAGAATATCCAGCACCCGCTCCGAAGGGCGGCACAGCGCGGTCCCGTTCGGTGTCACCACAATCGGCCGGTTGATAAGAATGGGGTACGCCAGCATGGCATCCAGCAGTTCGTCATCGCTGATGGCCGGGTTCTCCAGCCTCAGTTGCTCATAGGGTTCGGTGTTGGTGCGCAGCAGCTCCCGCGCGCTAATCCCCATCCGGGTGATCAGCCCGGAAAGCTCGACGCGTGACGGGGGATTTTCCAGATACAGCACCACCCGCGGCTCCACGCCGCTGTTGCGAATTAACGCCAGGGTATTGCGTGAAGTGCCACACTCGGGGTTGTGATAGATAGTAATCTCGCTCATAGCTCGTCGCCTGTTGCCGGTAAATTTCTATTATCGGCAACTTTCCGGCTACTCGTCGCGAATTTCTATCACCTCATCGAGATAGTGGTCCTCCAGTTTTGCCTGGAATTTTTGTGTATACTTGCTGCGGAGAGTATCTACATTTTAAGGATGGAAGGTGGAATACTATGAAAGTGAACGACGCTAATCTGTTGGAATCAGGTTTCAGCAGCATCGATATTCAGAAAATTAAAAATAATACCGAAAATTACGGTGGTTCCATTGGTGATACCATCCAGGACCTGGCGAATCGCTTTGTCATAGCAATTTTTGTCGTAGCGGGTTGCCTTGTGGTTTTCGCCTTGCTGGTTCTGTTTGGTTCAGCCGAAAGCCTTTTCGCTGGCTCTGTCGGGCTACTTTGCGGTATTGCGGTTGCAATATTTGTACAACCGCCGGTGCTGGCCTATAAATCCTGGCGTTATAAAAGAATAAATCGGCGTTAGGGTCAGTTATTCTCTGTGGCCAAAAGGTCAAAAACAACCTTTGCTTTTACACCATAACCAACAATTTTCATCGTTAGTTTTGGTCTACTCATGGTTTCAACTTTTCGGTAATAATCTCGAGGAAGCCATCTGAATAATCGCCAGGCACCAGGTTTCCTTGCAAACCCAAAAATACTATAGATACTGGCACTTAACGTGACTGCATTATAAAATGCCAGCCCTGATTCAGGTTTGAAACCCATATACTTAGCCACATCCACAGCACTGTCTGCAAATATTCCCTCTGACCTGGATTGATCGCCGAAACGAAGATGACTGGCCTCTTTTGTGATCCCATTAATACCGTCAACGAAAAGTATTGCCCCGGCAAGCACTCCAACAGGCGTCATTGTCGACATCATGATCATTCCGCCAAACAGGGCTGCACCTGATACCACAATATGAACAGCAGAAATCACATACCCGACGATTGTGTTATTTTCCCGGACGAACTCCACTCTGGCGTAAAGCTTCGCTGCTTTCGTGCGTAGCATTCGCCCCTGCTCTTCAAGATTTTCGGTCTCTGCCCTGAGGTTTTTTACGCAGGCCATGCATTCTTTATCAGACTTTGCGCGCCGTGCGGCTGCAAACTGCTGCTCAACAACCGCTTTTATTTCCTGGACAAACTTCATTCGCGTCAGGTCATCATTCAGGTGGAAAGCAGACAGCGTATTAGCTGTATTAATTAGCTTTCTGGCCTCAAGATTAACCATTGTTTCCGCCCAGTTCTTATTCCTGCCTGAGCGCATAATATCAAGCAATGCAGCATCCATTTTTGTTCTCCCTGTATATTACATCGCCGATAATACCCCTTTATTTTTAGCTGTAAACCGTCGTTGCAGCCGAAAACAGGCACCTTATGTGACTCCATCTTTATTGTCTTAACGTGATTTTTTCATCATTAATTTTTACCGCCCTGATTTCGCTCATAGCCTGTCTCCTGCGCCGGTAATCGCCTTTCATTACCAGCCTTACGGCTACTCGTCGCGAATTTCTATCACCTCATCAAGATAGTGGTCCTCCAGCTCGCGCAGCAGGCGATAGACCTGCGCCACGGCGGTGAGGGTTTCGCGCGGGATGTACGCCCCCTCTCGGGTGGTGCGATACAGGGTGCGGGTCAGCCAGATGTAGCGGATCACCGGCATGCGCTTGCGCTGCGCCTCTTCGATCAGGGTGCGCGCTTCTTCATCGCTGGCCTTAAACATCAGACGCGGCAGCGGCGTTTCGCCCGGGCGGTAATACAGCCCGACCGCGAAGTGCGTCGGGTTCACCAGCAGCACGTCGGCCTCCTCCAGCGCGATCTGGCGCTGAGGCTGCGGCTCTTCATTCAGGATCTCGTGCGCCACCTGGCGACGGTGGCCCTTCATGTGCGGGTCGCCTTCGCTCTGCTTGAACTCGTTCTTGATGTCGTCGTGGCTCATGCGCTGCTGCTTGAGGAAGAAGTACTTCTGGATGCCAAAATCGAGCAGGCTCAGGGCCAGCATTACCATCAGCACCCGCCGCGTTACCTTGACGAACAGCGCCATCACCCCCTGCCAGAAACCGTCGAGGGTGCCGAGCGCCAGCTGGGCCAGACCGGGGATCTCCGGCTCAATCGCCAGCCAGACGATAATACCAATGATAATGGCCTTGAACACGCTGGTGAGCAGCTGGGTAAACTGGCGGGCGGAGAACATGTTCTTAAACTGATTCACCGGATTCAGGGCATCAAAGTTGGGAACCAGCGCTTCCACCGCGAACAGCGGCCCGAACTGCACCCAGCCGCCGATGATGCGCAGCACCAGACCAATGGCGCACACCAGCCCGACCAGCACCAGAAACACCACAAAGGAGTCGGCGATCACCTCTTCCATGGCGTGATCGAAGGGGTCGCGCAGCCGGGTCAGCGGCAGCAGCATCATCGCTTGCATCCGCTGCATCCCGGTATCCACCAGCGCGAAGATCGCCTCCAGCACGCCGATGCAGATCAACAGCTTGGGAATATCCTGACTCTGGCTGACCTGCCCCTTCTTTCGCGACTCCTGAAGTTTCTGGGGTGTGGCGTCTTCGGTTTTTTCGCTCACGGCGTCACCCCCTTCGTTTCCACCAGCTGCGGCAGGAGGTGGATCAGATCCTTCAGCTCATACAGCCGTTCGCCGGCGAGGTGATTAAGCAGCGGCAGATAGAGAATAAAGAACAGCATCCCGAGCAGGCACTTTACCGGTATGGTCAGGGCGGTGGCCTGCAGCTGCGGGCTGTAGATACTCATGATGCCGATGGCGAAATCCATCAGCAGCATGATCGCCACCAGCGGCCCGGCGTAGAGCACCATGTCGGTAAAGGTTTTGCCCAGCAGCCTGAGGTACACCTGGAATCCGGCTTCGGAGGGAAACGGCATCCACTCGGTGGCGCGCCAGAGGTGGTAGCTGTCCCAGATGATCTGGGTGATGGTGGATAAGCCGAGGCCGATGATCAGCAGCAGGATGATTGACTGCTGCATCAGTTTGCCGAGCGGCGTGACGTCCGGGCCAAGCTGGGGGTTGATCTGCCCGCCCATCAGCGCCCCGCGCTGGTTATCGAACAGCCCGCCCACCGATTCGAACAGCCAGAACGGCATCGCCAGCAGCAGGCCAATCAGGCAGCCAATCACCAGCTCCTTCATCACCAGCCCGGCGAGCAGCAGCATGTCAGGTTCGAGAGCATCGATCTCCACTTTGATGGTCGGGGCGATAAACAGCGACAGCGCCACCACGATGGCGGTGCGCATCACCCCTTTTACCACGCTGAAGTTAAATACCGGGGTCAGCAGCAGGCAGGGAAAGATGCGTGCCATTCCCAGCGCCAGCGCCAGAATGCTGTGAAACAGATCGGTAAGCGGCGCGCCGAGCAGCATCAGGCGTTAACCGTGGACATCATGGCAAAGGCGGTCTGGGCGAGCTGCATCAGCTCAACCCCCACCCAGCGACCGCTGAGGGCCAGCGTCACCCCCACCGCCACCAGCTTGATGCAGAACGGCAGCGTCTGGTCCTGAAGCTGCATCGCGGCCTGCAACAGAGAAATCACAATCCCCACCAGCACCGCGACGATCAGCGGCGGCGCGGAGAGGATCACCACCAGCAGCATCCCCTGGCGAAACAGCGTCAGAATATCCATCTTGTCCTCACAGGTAACTGTAAAACAGGCCGTCGAGCAGCCGCGTCCAGCCGCTAACCAGCACGAACAGCAGAATTTTCAGCGGCAGCGAGACGGTCATCGGCGATACCATCTGCATCCCCAGCGCCAGCAGCACGTTGGAGACAATCAGATCCACCACGATGAACGGAATGAAGATCAGAAAGCCGATTTTGAAACCGCTCTGCAGCTCGGACAGCACGAACGCCGGGATCGCCAGCAGCATGTTGTCCGGCTGCACCGTGCGCGCCATCTCCTCCGGCCACATGCGGTGGGTGTTCTCCTGGAGATGCACCAGGATGTCCGGGTCGGTATTGCGGGTCATGAATTTTTTCAGCGGTTCGATGCCGTTGCCGAGGGTGTACTCCAGCCGCTCCATCGAGCTGAAATCAATGGGCAGCGTCTTTACCCGGTCGGTGATGTCGCTGAACACCGGGGCCATAATGAACAGCGTGGCGGCCAGGGCGATGCCGTTGAGCGCCATCGTCGGCGGCACCTGCTGCACCCCCATGGCGTTGCGGGTCAGCTGCAATACCATCGAGAGCTTAAGAAAACTGGTACAGATGATCAGCAGCATCGGCAGCAGCGTCAGGGCGCCAAGAAACAGCGCCAGCATAATCGGGTTCAGCGGTCCCATTTCCATAGCGGCTTACCTGTCGCGGCCCAGTGGGCTGGCAGCATCCGGCAGCATATGGGTGATTTGCAGTCCGAGCCGCCCCTCAACGTCCACCAGTTCGCCTTTCGCCAGCGGATACTCACCGTGACACAGCAGCGCCTCACCCGGCACTACGTGATCGACCATCAGGGTCGATCCGACACTCAGGCGGCTGATTTCACCCAGCGTCAGCCTGAGGTGGCCGCAGCGCAGCGTCAGGGCCAGCGGCAGCGGATCGAAGGCCGATGACGTGGTGCTGTTTTCTGCCGTGTGAGCCTCTTCCGGGTTCGGCACGCCGTCCATTGCATAATCTTCGGGGGTTTCATTCACGTCGGTTATCTCCAAATCGGTAATATAAAAGTGGCCGCTATGTCCGGCGTCTCCCTGCAGCGCACCCTGGATGCGCACGCCGCCCAGCTGCACTTCCCCTTCGCCACTGGGTAAAAACCCGCAGCGGGTGGGAAGCACCACATCGTCAGGACGCAGCGCGCGCAGCTGCGCCAGCGGTAAAGTGAGCGACCCGAGGTTCAGCGGCAGGCGCAGCGCCATCTCTTCCACGCCCTCCGCCCGCAGCGCCACCCAGCCGGGCTGGGCCAGCAGCCGCTCCAGCGTGGCACCCTCGACGCCAACCCGGCTTGTAGCGCGGGCCTCGCCCCGTTCAATCTCAAGGCTGAGCCACACCAGCCCGGCGTCCGGTTGCGCATTCGCCTCCGGCTCCAGCGCGCCAAACAGCGTGCGCGCCCCGGCGATCAGGTAGTGGTTCCACAGCGGCCAGTACCACGCCTGCTCTGTGCCGGGGGTGATGACGGTCGGGCAGCGCGACAGGACACCGCACACCGCTTCCGCCTCGCTCAGCCACAGCGTGCCGGCCTCGCTGCGCAGGGCTGTCGCCGGCGCGGCGTCGGGCTCCCCGAGGCGCAGCGTCAGCCCGCCCAGGGTTTCATCATCGGCGAGCGGGTAAAACCAGCCCGCGCCCACCCTTTTTCGCAGCCGTGCCTCACTGCGCGACAGCCTGCGCAGCGCCAGGGTATTCATGCCTGGCCTCCGCGTTGTTCAAAGCGCAGCCGCACCTGGCAGGCCAGACGACGCCGCAGCGATTCCCGGCAGCGCTCCTGATGCGGAGCCATCATCAACAGCGCCTGCGGGGCAAAGCGCAGGTTGATGTCCCAGCCGTTGCCGTTTCCCGTGGCGCTCAGCCGGGCATCCACTTCCCCCAGCTTCGGCAGCAGCAGCGTCATCGCCACCGGCCCGGGAGGCTGCTTTTCCACCATGCCGCACAGCGGCGGCTCGATCTGCTGCCAGACCCGCGCCGGTGAGGCCACCTGCCCGGTGGCCTGGGTGTCCGGTGCCTGTAGCCACGGATACGCACTGGCAGTCAGCGGTACGCCGGTCGGCATCAGTCCAGTCTCGGGCTGGCCGAGCAGCGCATCAAACAGGGAGGCATCCTGACGCGGCGGTGCGCCCTTCGCTTTACGATCCGGCGCGGCGGCATCGCTGCTGTTAGTCTGGCGTTCGCGAACAGGTGCCTGCGCCCGCGGTGGCTGAGAGGTTGTCTGTTTGCCCGTATCGCGGGCCTGGGGTAATGCGCTCATCGCAGCACCTCGCTTTCCTGAATCATGTACTCCAGCTTCTCCAGATCGCGCTGCCGGGCCTGGGTGTCGCGCTGCGCCTGCTCAAGGTATTCCGCCCGATGGCGCTGCTGATGCTGGCACTGGGTCAGCGCGTTTTTGTGTCCGGCTACCGCTTCACAGGCGCTGCGTTCCTGGGTCAGCCCCTGCATCAGACGCTCCTGCTTCTGCGTCCCCTCCATATGGCGGTCGGCAAAGGCGTCGCGCAGCGCCAGATAGTGCGTCTGCTGCTCCCCCAGCGCGCGTTCGATGTGCTCGCCCTGCGTGACGGTGTCACGCAATGCCTGCTCCGCCTGACGCTGCTGGCGCTCGCTGCGCCGCAGGCGCTGGCGGCGGATCGGCAGTAACAGCGCAAAGGCTTTCTGCAGCTCAATGCCGCTCTCTTCCACCACCAGATCGTCGTCAGGATTACGATGTCGGCGCATAGCGGCTTACCTCCGAAAGATGTTGCAGCGTGTCGTCATAGGGTGTGGGTTCATGCATCGCCTGTTGCAGATAGCCGTTGATGGCATCCTGGGCGTCAACCGCCGCGTCGGTCATGGCATCGTGACCCGCCTGGTACTCGCCGAGGCGGATCAGCATCTCCACCTGCTGCCAGGCCGCCATCATGCGGCGCATCTGCACCGCGTTACCGATGTGTTCCCGGGTGGCGACGTTACTCATGGTGCGGCTGAGGCTCGCCAGCACGTCAATGGCCGGATAGTGGCCGCGCTCCGCCAGTTTGCGGGTCAGCACGATATGGCCGTCGATCAGCGAGCGCACTTCATCGGCTACCGGGTCATTCATCGAGTCGGCCTCAATCAGCACCGAATAGAGCGCGGTAATGGCCCCGCGTGAGGTCTGCCCGGCCCGCTCCAGCAGCGTCGGTAGCAGCGTATACACCGAAGGCGGCAGCCCGCCGCGTCCCGGCGGTTCGCCGAGCGCGAGGCCGATTTCACGCTGGGCGCGGGCAAAACGGGTCAGGGAATCGAGGATCAGCAGCACGCTTTTTCCCTGGTCGCGCCAGGCTTCGGCGATGGCGGTGGCGGTAAAAGCGGCGCGGGCGCGCTCCATACTGCTGCGGTCCGAGGTGGCGCAGATCAGCACCGTGCGGCGGCGCAGCTCCTCATCCAGTTCGTGATCGAGAAACTCGCGCAGTTCGCGGCCGCGCTCGCCGATAAGCCCAAACACAATCACGTCGCACGGCGTGTTGCGCGCCATCTCGGCCAGCAGCGTGGTCTTTCCGCAGCCTGCCCCGGCGAAGACCCCGACGCGCTGCCCGGTGCCAATGGTTAACAGGCCGTCAATGGCGCGAATCCCGGTCGGCAGCGGCGTGTCGATGCGCGGGCGATCGGTGGGTGCCGGCGCATCGCCCAGCACGCTCACGGCATCGCTGACGGTCCCCGGCATGGCGAACGCGCCCACGCCCTCATCGCTCAGCGGACGCCCGAAGCCGTCGAGCACGCTACCCAGCAGCGCTTCGGACACCACAATGCTGTGCGGCAGGCGCAGCGGGATCACGCGCGCCCCCTGGGCGATACCGTCCAGCTGCCCCAGCGCCGACAGCAGCGTGTGCTGCGGGTTGAACCCCACCACTTCGGCCAGCACGCTGCTGCCGTCGTCGCGCACCACCTGACACAGATCGCCGATGCGCGCCTGGGGCAGACTGCTCTCCAGCAAAATGCCGCTGATACCGGTGATGCGGCCCCAGGCTTTCACCGGCGACACCGCCGCCAGCCGCTGACGCTGCTGTTCAAACCAGCCGTTGAGCACGTCAGTCATCACCAGCTCACCTTGATATTTTCCCGGCCGCTGAACTCAATCTGGTTGCCGGTAATGGACACCAGCCGCAGCTCGTCGACCTCATCACCAATAAACAGCCGCTGACCGTCATCGGTCACGATGTTGGCGCGCGATCCGGTGGTGATCTGCACAATGCGGAACGGCAGCTCCACTTTCAGCGGCTCCACTTTATTCACCACCGGCACCGCCGTTTTGAATTCGTCATTGAAGCGGCCCATCATGCGGTTAAAGATTTCCATCTGGGCGTCGCTCAGCTTGCCTTTCAGCTCGACCGATTTTTCATGGACGATCACCGCCACGGCGCTGCCGAGATCGCGCTCGCGCAGCATCTTTAACAGCGGCGCCTTGACGTCGCTGACGTTGAGCATCCTGCCGGGGCCGGACACCACCTGAGTTTGCGCGACGGTCGGCTGCAAAATCCAGCTCACCACGGTAAAGGTCAGCAGCAGCATCATGCTCACCATCGCCACCCGCATGGTGCGGGTAAACAGGCTCTTGCGCGGTGCCGGCGCTGGCGCGGGTGCCGCAACGCTGGCGGCAGCCTGCTGCACCGGTGGCACGAAGGGTGTCCAGGGCGTGTCGGCATCGGCGACCGCCAGCCAGACCGGGCCTACGGCAAAGGGCGTGCCGCTGGCAAGCGCCTGTGGCTCGCCGCCCGGCTGCTCAAGCTGCCACCCGGATTCGTGACGGTGTAACCGCCACACCGCAGACCCTATGCCGTCGTCGCTCAACAGCAGGTCCGCATCCCCGGACTGGCCCAGTAGCCAACTGTCGCCAAAGAGTGGCAACGCCGCGCCTAAATGAAGGCCGGACAGCACGCGCAGCTCGAACATCATTAACTCTCCCAGGTGGTAAGTGAGTAAACGGCCGGGTCAAGGTCGAGGCGACCCAGCACGTTAACCGCGAGATTAGGTTGCAGCTCCGCAAAGGAGAGCACCGGAACATAGTGAAACTCCTCCTGGATCAGCGCCCGCAGCGGGCTGCGCAGATCCTGGGCGACCAGCAGCACCGCGCGCGGATCGTTGTCCACCGGGAAGGCCTGACCCACTTCCTGCAGAATGGCGGAAACCTGCTCCTGCGCCAGGGCAAAGAAGATGTCGTTCTGGGTCTGGCGCAGGGCGTCGCGCAGCTGCTCTTCCAGCTCCGGGGTGATGAGCCAGACGTGCAGGCCGTCAACCCGGGCATACTGATAGCAGAGATGATTTTTCATTGAGATACGCACCAGGTCGGTGAGCAGATGAATGTCGCGTTCGTGCTGACCGTGCTCGATCAGCGCTTCGGCGATGGCGCGCACCGAGCGCAGCGGAATACGTTCCGCCACCAGCTTCTGCAGCACCGCCGAGAAGCGCGACACCGGCATCACGCGCTGCAATTCCTGAGACAGCTCCGGCTGTTCGGCTTCCAGCCAGGAAACCAGCGCCCGCGTCTCCTGCAGGCCGATAAAGTGCGGGCTGCTGGCGTGGATGGCGTTTTCCATGCGTTTCACCAGCAGTTCACGGGCGCTCCAGCGTTCAACCTCGTCGTTCTCCAGCAGCGGATGCTCCGCCGGCAGCCAGATCAGGTCCGCCTCGCGGCGCAGCTCATCGCCCTCCACTATCCCCTCGCGCTGGGCCTCGGGAATGCTTTCCAGCCAGCTGCGCTTCACGGCCAGCATCGGCACGTTAAAGGTGCCCACCACTTTTGGGATCTCATACACCGAGAAGCGAAACTCGTTTTCCGGCTGGTGATCGACAAATTCAATATCAAAGGCCGGAAGCGTAAACCCGAAGTGATAGACGATGCGGTTGCGCAGCCGGCGGATCTCCTGCACCAGCTCCAGAGTTTCCGGCTTGCCGCGACAGGATGAGGGGAAGTTAATCAGGTATGGCCGCGTCGGATTGAACTGGCGCAGATCCTCTTTGCCGTTCAGCTCCGGGGGCACCACTTCGTTCTCCATCTGCGGCTGGGCCAGCTGTAGCTCCTGACGGGCGCGCCAGATCTGGAAACCGCCGCTGATCATGGTCAACGCGGCCAGCACCAGGAACACCCCGGTCGGCATCCCCGGCAGCAGCGCAAAGCCCACCATCCCGAAGGAGGAGAGCAGCCAGGCTTTGGGCTGGCTGGTGAGCTGCTCGGCGATCTCACGACCAATGTTGTTATCCACCGACTGCTCGTTATCCGAGGAGACGCGGGTGATGATCATCCCGGCCGTCAGGGAGATCAGCAGCGCCGGGATCTGGGCAATCAGCCCGTCACCGATGGTGAGAATAGAGTAGACGTGCATCGCTTCCCCGGCGGGCATGTCGAGCTGCAACACGCCGATGCTGAAGCCGCCGATAAGGTTGATAAACAGGATCACCAGCCCGGCGATGGCATCGCCCTTCACGAACTTCATCGCCCCGTCCATCGCCCCGAACAGCTGGCTCTCTTTCGCCAGCTCGCTGCGGCGGGTTTTGGCCTGCCAGACGTCAATCATTCCGGCACGCAGGTCGCTGTCGATGGACATCTGTTTACCCGGCATGGCGTCCAGCGTGAAGCGCGCCGCAACTTCGGCCACCCTCTCCGAGCCTTTGGTGATCACCAGGAAGTTCACCACCGTGAGGATCAGGAACATCACCATCCCCACCGCCAGGTTGCCGCCCACCACGAAGTTACCGAATGCCGCCACCACATGCCCGGCATCCTGCTGGATGAGGATCTGACGCGTGGTGGAGATAGAGAGCGCGAGGCGGAACATGGTGGTCAGCAGCAGCACCGCCGGGAAGGTGGAGAACGCCAGCGGTTTCGGCAGGTACATGGCCAGCACCACCAGCAGCGATGACAGGCAGATGTTCACCGCAATCAGCACGTCAATCAGCGCCAGCGGCAGCGGGATGATCAGCATAAACACCAGCGCCATGGCAAACGCCGCCCCGACCACTTCGGATCGTTGCATTGCGCTGATAGCTATACGGTTCAGGATCTGAAAAAGGGCATTCATCGCCAGGGCCTCGTCGGGTGCGGAATTAAACGTCTTTACGCATGTTGGCCTGCGTCTCGGCTTTCGATGCATCGCTGATAATGCCGCGCAGCAGCGTCAGCGCGTTTTTACGGCTGTCCGGCTCCTGCCACAGCGACGGCGGCAGGCCATGCATCAGCGGAAACAGCCCGGCGTAAAACAGCGGCAGATGCCGGGTGTGTTCCCGGACGATGTCCTCCGCCAGGTGCTGATAGTCACTCTGGTACGCGCCGCTGTGGCTGATCTGCAAGGCGCGGCGCGTCAGATCCAGTCCGGTCATCGCCACTTCCGGCAGTTTGCTTTTCATGCGCTTGATAAAGGCGCTGCTGTCGGCAAGGGACTGGCTGATCTGTGCCGCATCGCGCAGCCCGCGCTGAATGCGTAATAGCGCACCGGTGCTGATAGAGGGGGCCAGCGCGGCGATGTCGTCTGCCAGCGCCCGTTGCAGCGTGCGCAGCGTCGGCAGCAGATGACGCGACCCCACCTGCTCAAGCAGCATGTCGAGCATCATCACGGCGGATTGCTGTTCAACGATGGTGTCGTAGTAGAGGTTGCGCAGCGACTGCTTGCGCTGCGGATCGCGGGTGTGTTCAGCAATGGCGGCGGCGGTGTTAGTACCGGCGCGAATGGTGTCGCCGTGAGTGAGCTGCAGCTGCTGCAGATGCCCGCTGAGCGCCTGTACCAGGGAGCCATCCCCCGCCGCGTGCGCCTGCTGCGCCAGAATACGCAGCAGCACGTCACAGCGTGCCGGGTCGCCGCCGGCTTTTTCCAGCAGCGCCTCGCTGTCCGGCGGCGGTGACTGGCGCAGCAGGTCGCGCAGCTGGCCGAGCTGCTCTTCGGTGCGGCGCTGATCGTTGTTATCCAGCAGCTCAAACAGGTGCGTCAGCTCGTCGATTTTGCCGATGGCGTTCTTGTTGCGCAGCAGGTTGCTCTGCAGGCTACGGCGGTTGAGCGCTTTGTTCTTGCGCTCCATCTTCTCACTGAACATCACGCCAATCTCTTCCAGCGAATCGTTCAGGGTTTCAGCGCGGGTACGGACGTTATCCGGGGAGTGAGCGGCATTTTTAGCAGCAGACTGTTCGCTACCTTTGTGCAGCGCTTTTAACGCCAGCGGCACCAGTAGCGCGTGTTGCATTTTTATCATCGCCGGAACTCCTCGTTGGTCATCACCCCCATTCAGTGTCGGCGGCGGCCTCGCAGTTCCAGAAAAAGTGAAAAAATCCCGCTGAAATATTTCCGGAACGTGAGCGCCATTTTGCGCACCCAGCAAGAAGGAGGTGATGGGAAAATATATCGCAGCGGCAAAATGCAATTAATTGCATTCGCGATCCTGCGGTAAAAACAAAAATTGTCTCAGATAAGTCCTGGAGAGAAATTAAAAAGTACGCAAAACAGCGAATTATCTGCTGCTCCGCTGCTGGCACAGCCCTTGCTATGTCATGGAGGTCACGATGACATCCACCGGAGAGAAAATAATGTTCAGCACCATGACCCCTGATATCGCAGAAACTCAATTTGCAAATGATGTTGCGTTAAATGTGAACTGGGACGAGGTTTTTCTCACGCATAATAAAAAGCTGCTCAATTTCATTCGAAAGCGAATTGCCAACCCTGAGGACGGGGAAGATATTCTGCAAATGACCTGCCTCGAAGTGTTGCGTAATCGCCATAAATTTATGGGCGCGTCGCGTCCGGAAACCTGGGTGTTTGGTATTGCGGTTAATCTGATTCGTAATTACTACAAGAGCCAGCACAGCGTCGGGCTGCTGGAGTGTCTGGACGATGAGATCACCGCCGATCTGCTGCTGGAGAACGACCCGTGCGACCTGACGGAGCACCGCCAATTGCTGCAGAATACCCTCGATTCGATTGATTCGCTGGCACCGGATATTAAATCGATGCTCTCGATTCTGGTGGAGGAAGAAGGCAGTTATCAGGATGTGGCGCAACATCTGAATATTCCCCTCGGCACTGTGCGTTCACGTCTGTCGCGCGCCAGAGAGGCGTTAAAAACGCGTATTTATGCCTGAGGCGAATATTGACAATAGTCTGACATGATTAAGCTGCTACTATGTTGTTAACGTCAATTAACCCGACACCTGAAATAGTTCAGAGGAGAAAGTTAATGCCGCCAATATTATGGGTTGCCGATGTTCACCGGTGACGACGTCAGCAAAAACATAGAGGGAATTATGCTACTGCAGGCTATTGCCAACCGTCCTGAATATAGCGATCGAGAGACGGCAAATTTATCTGATATTGCACTCAACCGGGTGCATGACGCGATATATCTGATTGATTGTGATCTGCGTATCAAATATGTCAACGATAAAGCCTGTGAGCTGCTGGGATATTCGCGTGAAGCGTTTTCCCGGCTCTCTTTCTCCAGCATCGATCCGGAACTGCGTGATGATGATGTCTTCGCCCTGTGGTGGAAGCTCAGCGTGCGCCCGGAGGGCATCACCTTCACCTCTCACCATGCCGGCCACAACGGCGAGCTGATCCCGGTGGAGATCAGCTGCGTCGGCTACGACCAGCGTGGCGAGGAGCACATTCTCTGCATCGTGCATGACGTGCGCGAACTGCGTCGGCAGAAAGAGCAGCAGCGGCTGCGCGAGAAGCAGATGAATATGGTGGTGGAGAACTCCCCCGATCTGATCCTGCGTTTTGACCTCAACACCCGCTGCCTCTATGCCAACCCGGCGGTGCAGAACTGGTTTGGCGTCAATGAGCAGGAGATCCACCATAAACCGCTCACCGAAAGCGTGCCGAAAGGCGACGTCGGGCTGAGCTTTTTTAAGCTGGTGTCGAAAACGCTGGTGGATGAGAAAGGCGCGGAGGATGAACTGACGCTGCAGCGCTATGGCAGGAAACGTACCCTGCACGTGCGCTGCGTGCCGGAATATGACCTGGCGGGCAAGATGGTGAGCGTGCTGGCCGTCGGGCGCGACATCACCCCGATCCGCCAGACCGAAGAGGAGCTGCGCGCCGCCCATCAGCAGCTGCGCATGCTGGCGCAGAATTTTGAGCAGGATCGCGAAGCGGAGCGCAAGCAGCTGGCGCGGGATATCCACGACGAGCTGGGCCAGCATCTGACGTCGCTGCGTACAGGCCTGTCGCTGCTGGCGATGCGTGCCGGTCAGCCTCCCGCCGAACACCGCGACCAGATCGATAATCTGATGGGGCTGGTGGACAGCACGATTCAGGTGGTGCGGGATGTTTCGACGCGCCTGCGGCCTAACGTGCTGAATCTGGGTCTGATCCCGGCGCTGGAGTGGCTGCGCGACCGGTTCAACAAGGACGGCGGCTGCCGCTGTATCCTGGTGGCACCGGACGAAAGCGCCGTCAGTCTGGATGAAGCGACGCTGACCGCCGCGTTTCGCGTGGTGCAGGAGTCGTTAACCAACGTGGCGCGCCACGCCAGCGCCAGCACGGTGTATATCATCGTCAAACCGCAGCCTGACACCATCACCATTGAGGTGGTGGATAACGGCAAGGGGTTCAATGCCGCACGGGTGCGCAAAAACGCCTTTGGCCTGCCGGGCATTCAGGAGCGGGCGCGCATGCTGAACGGCGAAGCGACTATCGTCAGCGCGCGCGGCAAAGGCACCCGGGTACGGCTGAGCTTTCCCCTGCCCGGCTCGCGTCCCCAGACCTGCGGCGATAAACATAAAGGAGAATAAACAATGGAAGAGCGGATACGGCTGATGATTGCCGAAGATCACGCCATCATGCGCGAAGGCCTGAAGCAGATATTCGCCCTTGATGACGCAATTGACGTGGTGTGTGAAGCGCCGGACGGCGGCCAGGTGCTGGAGCGCCTGCGCCATCATCAGGTAAACCTGCTGCTGCTGGATCTCTCGATGCCGGGCATCAGCGGCGAAGACCTGATCCACCGCATCAGGCCGCAGTATCCTGCGCTGCGCATTCTGGTGCTGAGTATGTACAACGAGCCGCAGATCGCCCGCCGGGTGTTAGGCAGCGGCGCGCTGGGCTACATCACCAAAGACAAACCGCCGGAGGCGCTGCTGAAGGCGATTCGTACCGTGGCGCGCGGCGCCCGCTACATCGACCACGATCTCGCCCAGGAGATTGTGTTTTCCGACTACCAGGGCAACAACCGTGCAGCGCATGAGAGCCTGACCATGCGCGAGCGGCAGATCATGATCATGCTGGCGCATGGCGAAACGATCAACGCTATCGCCGATACCTTATCCATCAGCAATAAAACCGTCAGCACCTACAAGTCACGCATGATGAAGCGCATGAACTTCACCAATAATGCCGACATCGTGAAATACTCCCTGAGCCATAATCTGGTGCGCTGACCCCGCGCGGCGGGTCGCATCCCGCCGTTTTTTCGCCCTTCCCGGAACCCGCCCCGCGATGTTGCCACTCACCGGTAACCCCTTTCAGGGATGTAAGGGTCAACCGTGTAAAAAACCACGTTAAGAGATTAAGGTGTTGTTTTAAAAGAAATTAGCGCTTATCAAGAAAACCCGGCAAGCGCCAGGTTTGTTCTGAGGATTACTTTATTGGGTTTTGTGCAGTTTCTTGTCTGAGCTCTTCAATCGTGTCACGCATATTGCTCAGACATTCTGAGGCAGCAGCTCCCGCCTTTTCCAGCACGGGTTCTGCCTTCGCGAAATACTCCTCAACGTGTGTCATTGTGGCATTCGTCATCAGTGGAATGCTGCATATCATTAATGTGCCAAAGCGCTGCTGCAGGCGGTCAGGGCTCGTCTTAAACTGATTAGTAACATTAAGCACCGCTGCAGGCTGTTTAATCAGAGCCATACTTATAGCGGTCGTCAGTTGTTCCGTGTGCGTGTCATCCAGGCTGTCACCAATGCTTTTGATTTTCTCTGGCAATGCCTGAATTGTCGCGGGGTCAGCGCTGACGACCAGATTAATGTAACTGTTCCAGTTGCTGTCTGATGCCATACAGGAGGCCGAAAGCATACAAGCTGCGAGAACGATGCCACAGCGGATCATCTGACAACCTCTAATGTTGCTGCACATCAACAGAGCCTTTGACGGGATTTCCACCATCATCCTTCAGCCATAAATAAACCGGTATAGTCATTCTGTGAAATCCTTTTTCGTGATTAAAGAGCAGTGATTATCGCCTTCTGTTCCTTTATGGAGAAAACTCCACTTGCGTTTTTATTGATTGAAATCAGCAAAATGAATTGATTTTGATTTTCGCTTCAGACGGAAATACATAGCGCGGGAGATCCCCGTTTTCTCTGCCGCTGTCTTAAATGACTGCCCCTGCCGGATGAGTCTGAGTGCTGATACCGTCGCACTGTGCGGCTTTCTGCTGCACTTCACACCAGACGACATTGCAGCGATCCGTCCATCATTGGTTCGCTCCAGAATGCGTTCACGCTCAGCGTCTGCCACAGCAGCCAGGGTGTGAATGACCCTTTTCCCCATCGAACCTTCTGGCCTGGGCATCTGCCCAGGCTCTGACCCCGAATATGTCACGTTTTATTATGGCCCGATTCCATCGTTAGTTGACCATCAGGCTACTCATCATGCGCACGGCGACGCTCTACACTGGCTTCACTGACCACATGAACCCTGGAGAAGATGATGAAACTGACCCAAATTCGCAACGCCACCCTGCTGCTGGAGTACGCCGGCACCCGTTTTCTGATTGACCCGATGCTGGCCGAAAAAGAGGCCTGGGAAGGTTTCCCCGGCACGGCACGCTCGCACCTGCGCAACCCCCGCGTCGCGCTGCCGCTGCCGCTGGAAACCCTGCTTGATGTCGATGCCATTATCGTCACCCACACCCACCGCGATCACTGGGATGAAGCCGCAGTGGCCGCCATCCCCAAAGCAACGCCGATCTACACCCAGAACGACAGCGACGCGGCGCTGATCCGCAGCCAGGGCTTCAGCAACGTTCAGCCGCTGGCTGACAGCAACACGCTGGCGGGGATTGGCATTCATAAAACCGACGGCCAGCACGGCAGCGATGCCGCGTATGCCATTCCGGAGATGGCCGCTTTCCTGGGGGATGCCTGTGGACTGGTGTTTACCCATGCCGACGAAAAAACGTTGTATATCGCCGGGGATACCATCTGGGTGAAACCCTATGAGGAGAGCCTGGCGCGCTGGAATCCGGACGTGGTGGTGCTGAACGCCGGTTTCGCGCAGGTGGATGATATTGGTGCCATTATTATGGGCAAAGAGGATGTGCTGCGCACGCACCAGGCGCTGCCGGACGCCATCGTCGTGGCCTCGCACATGGAGGCGGTCAACCACTGTCTGCTGACCCGGGATGAACTGCGCACTTACGTGACGCAGCACGGGATCCAGGATAGCGTGGTGATCCCTGCCGACGGCGAGTCCTGTCTGTTCTGAGTGTAAGACGCGCCGGGTGCGGCGCGTCCTGATTAACCGGAGTCTTGTATGCCTGCTCTTTCCGTGGCCGTGGTCGCCACGCCGGGTTTTAGCCCGTTTCACTTCTCGGTGCCCTGTACGCTGTTTGGTTTGATGATGCCGGAACCGGACAGGTATCAGGTCACCCTGTGCGCCGAGACGCCCGGCGTGGTGGATTCCGGCAACGGCATGCTGGTGCAGGTGGAGCATGGCCTGGAGCAGATCGCCCGGGCGGATGTGGTGATCGTTCCCTTCTGGCATCACCCGGAACAGAAGCCGTCCCAGGCGCTGCTGGATGCCATCGCCGCCGCCTGGCAGCGCGGTGCGGAAGTGGTCGGGCTGTGTCTCGGGACGTATGTACTGGCCTGGGCCGGGCTGCTCAATCACCATCGCGCGGCGACTCACTGGGAGTATGAGCGCGACTTTTCCCTGCGTTTTCCTGAGGTGCAGCTTGATACCAACGCGCTGTACATCGACGACGATCGGCTGATCACCTCCGCCGGTACGGCGGCAGGCATTGACTGCTGCCTCTATCTGGTGCGCAAACACTACGGCAGCGCGCTCGCCAACCGCGTGGCGCGAAGAATGGTGATGCCGCCCTACCGCGAAGGCGGTCAGGCGCAGTTCATCGAGCGGCCGGTGCCGGAGAGCACCCGGGATGCACACATTAACCAGCTGCTGGACTACCTGCGGCGCAACCTGCACCTGACGCATGATCTCGACACGCTGGCGCGCACCGTCAGCATGAGCCGCCGCACCTTTACCCGCCATTTTCAAAAGGCGACGGGAATGAGCGTTGGCGACTGGCTCACCGCCGAGCGTTTACAGCGCAGCCAGGAGCTGCTGGAAACCACCGATCGCAGCGTCGAGGCCGTCGCTGAACTGGCAGGTTTTCAGTCGCCGGTCTCGTTCCGCCAGAGCTTCAAAACGCAGTTTGGCGTCAGCCCGAGCGAGTGGCGCAAAACCTTTCGCGGCGCGGCTCCCGGCATCTGACGACTTACCTTTTACGCCGCCTGACCGGCGGCTTTTTGCGTACCGGCGGCTCGTCCCGGTTGTAGTCATTCATCACTGCCGCCAGCTGGCGATAGTTCAGCACCACAAAGACCGCGTAACCGATATGCAGGATCGCCCAGCACAGAAACAGATAGATGCCGTCAAACCCCGCAAGCTGCATGACGATCATGCCAACAAAGCACGCCGGGAAGCTGACGGCCACGGTGCCGGCGCACATTTTTGACAACCGGGCCAGGGGCGGAATGCGCATGGTGGTGGCAAACAGCATCAGCGCCGGTATCGCGCCGAAGATGCCCAGCACCAGCATATAACCCGGCGTGGTCACCAGCGTGGCGATGCTGGCCGGAAGCTCGACGCTCCCCTGCCCTGCGTCTGCGGCATTAAACACGTAGCGGTACGGCGGCCAGTCGGCGTAGTGGATCAGCAGCTGATTGTGCACCACCTCCAGCGGCAGCACGAGGATCAGCGCGACAACTATTGCGATCGCCGCGGTGTAGCCAGACCACACGGCAAGCTGGGCGTTAAGTTTTACCCGGCGTTTCAGATCCCCGACCGGGGCGATGCCAAACACGCGCCGGATGTTGTCGCGCACGATGCTCACGCCGCTGCCGCGACGCACCGCTTTTCCTACCAGCAGGTATTCCGCGCCGTGTTCCAGCACGTATTCCCGCGCTACCCGGTCACCGCTCTGCTGCTCCTTAAACACCGGCAGCACGTACAGCCCCAGCCCTTTCGCATCGACCTGCACCTCCCCGGTGTCGTCTTCCAGCACAAAGGGCAGACAGCGCTCCTCTTTGTGGATCAGCCGGGAACGTGTGTCGCCGTCCTGATCGCGCTCCTCTTCGTGGATGGTGTGACGATACCCGATGCAGCGTCGGCCACTCAGCGGCGCGGTCAGGGTCTTAACGGCGCGGGCGCGCCCCTGCAGCTCGACAATCCCCATCGCCAGCGAGCGGATCTTGCTGGTGGGTAAATTCTGCTGGTATTTAAAGAAGCGGCGTTCATCGCCGGGGATCAGCGAAATCAGCAGGATGATCAGGGCGAACAGCGCGAAGCCCGGCCCGCCGAGGGCTGGCAAGGCCATCAACACCGACAGCAGCAGTACAACCAACAGCCCGCGCCAGAAGGTGCTGAACCCGCCCCCGCTGCTCGCGTTTTTCTGCCGTTTAGACGGCAGCATTTTCCACGCCTGCCAGATAAGGAACAGCACCATCAGGATGAGGAAGGTAAACGGTCCGAAGACCAGACTGAAAAGAACGTTGAGGAAGTCCATTACGCGTTACGTCTTGTGGTGAGGGGGTAACGCCGGAGCCATGCCGGCCCCGGCACTCGGTATCAGAGGGAGATGCCGGTATAGCGCGTCTCTTCAGGAGCAAACTGCAGCAGCGGCTTTGGCTGGTAGCGCAGCAGTCTGGCGAGGATCAGGTTGGGAAATTCGTTAATCCCGACGTTGTACAGCGTCACGCTCTCGTTGAAGAACTCGCGGCGGTCGGCAATATTGTCTTCCAGCTGAGAGATACGGCGCTGCAGCTGCTGGTACGCCCTGCTCGCTTGCAGATCGGGATAATTTTCCGCCACCGCAAACAGCGATTTCAGTGCGCCGTCCATCCGGTTCACCAGGGTGATTTTCTCCTCCTGGGTGCCGGCATTGATAAACGCGGTGCGCAGCTCGGTGAGCTGCTGTAACGTCTGCTGCTCGTACCCGGCGCTGGCTTTGACCACCTTCACCAGCTCCGGCAGCTCGTCCACCCGCTGCTTCAGCAACACCTCGATATTGGCAAAGGCTTTATCAACGTGATGGCGCAGCATCACGATGCGGTTGTAGATGGAAATCAGCATTCCGACGCCGCCCAGCAGCACAAAAATCAGCAGGACCAGCGCAAATAACGTGTTCATCCGATATTCACCGTGCCGCCGCCAATCACCACCCCGCCGCAGCCTACCGCATCCCCGGTGCGCGCGGCGGGCTTACCATCGACAAACACCGTGCCAGACCCGGCGGCGATGGCGCGCGGATGCCCATGATCCGCCAGCGGATCGCCAACCCGCGCCAGCGGCACGCCGTCTACTTTTACCGTTGGCGAGCCGGCGGTGACCGGTGTCGCCGGATGACTGCCGTGTGCGGTGCCGGTATCACCGACTTTTACTGCGTTTCCCATGATGAAATGTCCTTATAGTGGGCCAGAGTTCGCAATCAACCCCGACCGATGCGCCTGTGCTGAGTGGAAGTGACTAAAGAAAGGCGTTAACCGCGGCGAGCGATTCCCGCCGCGATGACAATCGGCATTAACGAACCAGCACGACCTTGCCGTTAATGAGCGAGAAGTACGGGTTATACACGAACACCACTTCACCCTCCGCATTCTGGAATTGCAGCGGCGAGTTCTGGAAAAAGCCTGCCGCTAAACGGAACAGCCGTCCGCCACGATAGGTTTTCAGTTCGTAATTATCCCAGGCAATCGGCACCGGCGCGTACTGTTTATCGACCACGTGCTCCGGGAAATCGGTGGAGAGTAATACCACACCCGGCGTGGTGCCCTCGGCCCAGGCCATTTCTTCGCTGGAGATGCGGGTGACTTTTTTCACCGCGTCAATATCCCGCGCTTTCATCATATTCCAGATATCGGCATAGGCTTTTTTAATCAGCGGCAGATCCTTTTCGCTTACCGGCGTCGCATCAGACCAGGCCCAGCGCGGCAACCCTTTCGCCGTCACGGTGCTTTCAAGCTTATAAAGACCAAAGTCTTTCGGGTTTTTGGTGGTGCCTTCGAGGACTTTTGAGTGATACGCACCGCCCTGATAATCGGCAGACCGTTGCGCCGTTATATTCCCTTGCGCATCGACCGTTAATGTGAATTCGGCAAGCGTGACGCTTTCGTCTTTGGTGTCTTTACTGAGCGTGACCTGACACGAGGAGTCGGGAAATAAAGTATCCGGATCGGCGTGATCCTGCGGCCCCATTAACAGCTCGATATGGTTAGGGCCATTCTCAAGGAACGCCGTTAAATTAAAGCCCGCCGACATCGTACCAAAATCAGCGGTGGTGCTGTCGGCGGCGGGAAAATCATTAACCCGCAAGATGCAGGTGCTTTTATTGGTCTTGAATGAGAAAAGGTATTTTTCAGTAATCATGTCATCGGCCCTGGCAGAAAAAATTGGCAGTAATAAAGCGCTCATCAGCACGCTAAGCGAGATTAAAACGCGCGGTTGAATCTTTCTTTTCCAGCTTGTCATGAATAATCCACTCCTTTTCAATGTTGTCACTCTTCCCTGATTTCCCGGTCGATGTATTTCTGCCTGGAAGGCCCTGGGACTGCGAAACCCGTTCAGATTTAGACGCCAGCCCAACGGTGTAATTCACGTAGACTTTGGCGACGATGCCGTTGTGGTAAAATACCAAATCAAGCTTATCTTTTATAGAGTTATCTAGGCCCAGGCAGCCTTCGGCCACCGCTTTTCCGCCTACCGTTAACGCCCCGTTTGCAATATAAATGCGAATGCCCGCGCGCACGTTGGCTTCAATAGTCAGCTTAAGCTTTGCCTCAGCGCTATCGACTTTCTGCCACTCCCATTTATTCTTCGCATCAGATTTAAAGGACAGCGTAAAAGCCACTTCGCCTTCGGCGACCAGTTCAAACTTCATGCCGGCAAAGGCCGCGTTGCCGCCTTCCTGATAGCTTTGCTCACCCGATGCCAGCTTTTCACGCACCGCAGCGAGCACCACATCGGCGCGATACCAGGCGGCGAATGCCTGCAGCAGATCGAGGGTTATTTTCATACCGACCAGCGGCGCAAGTCCGATCGACCCCTGCCTTTCGATATAAAGCGTCTTTGAGTCGGCGTCCTCTTTCAGTTCACCGCTGCCTTTAATCTCAAGCTTAGGAAAAATAATTTCGGTGGTAAGCAGCTCAATTTTCCCGCCGCCGCCGCTGGAAAGCGCTTTCGTGACGGTATCAATGGCCAGCATTGATTTATTAATAAGCGAAATCCGCTGGGCTTTACGTTCAAAATCTTTTTTCAGCGAGCCGGAATAATCCTGACTTATCCCAGCCATTTTCGCGGTGAGTTTGCCCTCTATTTCCAGCGAACTGGTAATTCCGTAGGGAGGCCGGCGAGTCCAGCCGCGATGCCCACGCTGCGGCATGCCCGCGCTGGCATTCTGGGCGCGTTGCTGCTGCTTCAGCTGCTTATCGCTGTACTCCTCCACGGTTTGCCCGACACCAATCGACACGCTGGTTTCCCATTTAAAATCGGGATAGACGTTGATATTGGCCCAGACCGTTCCGCTCGGGGCGAGATTAATAATTTGAGACACCCCGTCAGCAAAGGTCAGCGGTTTTTGCACAAAGGCTTCGCCCTTACACTGCCCGACATGCAGCATATACGCCGTTTTCGGCATGACGGTTTTCACGTCTTTCGCAAGCACGTAATCGACCAGGAAATCAATCGAATCGTATCGGTCGAAGAACCGCACTTTGCTGCTGTCAAAACGCGCGGGGTAATTAGTCACGCCGTTATTAAAGGTCTTGAGCGTTTTACTCTGATCGATGCTGTAGATCTCACCCTGCGGGCATTTCGGGTTATGCGACACGCAGGCTTTCCCGGTTAAGGTGAGCGACAGCGGCACGCCTTTGCCGCCCTCGTCGATAGCATCCACAGCGTCGATAAACCCGTTTTGCTTATACGCGAAGGTTCTGTCTTTCACTTTTAAGGTGAAAGCATGAATACAGGTATCGGGGTTTTTACAGTTACACGATGGCGAACCGGCCGTCAGACTTGTCATTTATCATCCTTAAATTTGCAGAGGCGTATTAACGGTCTGTAAGTAGAGGTTGAAGCGTCAGATATGGAACCTGAAATATCACTGTCTTTAGCGTTATCTCACTACCACAACTGCACCATTGATTATCGAAAAATAAGGTGCCCAGGCATAAACAGCCGCGCCTTTAGCATTCATCATTTTCAACGGTGAGTTTTCGAAGAATCCTACAGTCATGCGAAAAAGGCGCCCGCCTCTGTATGTTTTGAGCCGGTACTTTTTCCAGTCTATGGGCATGGGATGGAGAGTGTTATCTTCCACGTATCTGGCGAGGTCATTCGACCTGAATATAAATTCTTGCGAAACACCCTCAGCCAGGGATAGTTCTTCAGTCGAAAGTCTGGAAATATTTCGCAGCCCGGCAATGTCACGCTCCGACATCATGCGCCAGAGGCTTTCATAGGCGGCTTTGATTGCAGGCAGATCATTATCGGTAACGGGAGTGGCTCCAACCCATGCCCACTCAGGCAAGCCGGATAATGTCAGCTTCCTCTTTATTTTGAACAGACCATAGTCGCCTTGCTCAGAACTGTAGCCTTCAAAATTTGCTTCATTGCCCACGTCAGCGCGATTGCTGTCATATTGAGTTCGGGAGATGATTTTATTTTTCTCGACTTCTAACCTGAACGTTGCAAGGACATGACTATGGTTTTTCTCCTCGTTGGTAAACGTAACCTCGCAACGACTCTCTTTATATAGCGTGTCAGGATTATTATGGTCCATCGGCCCCATTAACAGTTCCACATCATTAACACCATTTTCCAGAAAAGCTGTGGTGTTAAATCCCATAGAGACAGTTCTAAACTCTGCAAGTGTACTGTCGCCACTAGGCAAATCATTCACCCGTAGCAGACACGTGCTTTTTTTAGATGCAAATGAAACAATGTACATATTATCTGTGGTCGCATGGGCAATGGTATATGCACCTAACGCGATTATGCTGGATAAGACATTTGCCAATAATCTGCTCATTTTTCCCTTTCCTTGTTCTATAAAGGAACTTCACCTGTCTCCTGAATCAATAGCGATTCCGCTTTATACACACCCTCTTCGGCATCATCGCAGAGCACGGATTTATAGTTTGCAGGTATCGACGCGACAGCAATGCAGTTCTTGTGACAGAACAAACGGAACAGACCGCGAATGCTTCGATCATCCGTAATGCCTTGCGCTTTAAGCCAGCGGAAAGTGTTAGCGACGTCATCCGGGTCGATGGTGATGTTTTCGACCTGCCACTCCGCCATTTTCTCAACCAGCTGATCGATGTAGCGTTGTTCGAAAATTTCACTCAGCTGTTCCATCTGGGAGCGGGTGATCTGCATCATTTTGCGCCGTGAACCGCTGCCGCGCGGATATTGCTCACGTAATTCAGCAAAATTTTCAGTACGTTCACTTCCCGCATAGCGCGTAGAAATGGTTTCCACTGGCCCCAAAAACGAGTGCTGATCCCAGGAAGGCAATATGTCGAGCATCGCCCAGATATTTCGCGGATCGTAGAAGCGAAACAGCACCGGTTTCTCTTCATCCGGAATCTGGACGTGAAGGTATTTTCGCAGGTGCTGGCGTAGCGCCGGCATTTCTACAGAACTGGTAACAATGATGCCCCAGGGTGTCTCCCGCTTGAGTAACCAGGTGTGAACGTCAGACGTAACCTGTACCAGCCACGGCGCAAGACGCCCGATCTCATCCGGTACCGGATCGGCATAAAGACATGCATGCGGTGGGTCGAGTTCATCAAGCATAGTGAACAGCGCTGGCTCAGCGGCAGCATCAATGATTGCCCAGTTTACAGGAGTACGCATTTTTAACTTTCTTCCTCAATGCCAGGGGGGATTTGAAGGATGTGTGATAGCGAATTGCCAGGCTTAAATAACAGGTATGAATTTTCCATCAACGAATGCGAATATTGGTGAAAAGTAACCAAGGCTTTTTTTGCCATCATCATTAATAAGCTCATATGACAACGGAGAAATAACAGGGATCGATTTATTAATGAATCTAACCAGTCTGTTCTTGTTCATGACCTCGACTTCATAATCCTGCCAGTTAATGGGTATCATTTTAAAACCTTGGTTTTTGAAAGCTTCAACAAAAGTGTTGCTGTTATAAATGTCATCTGTGCTCTCACCGGTTGTATCAACCCAGGCGCTCGTGGATACAGCGAGATATTGTTTTAACTGATCGTTATTTTTTGTTGCTAACATCTTCCAAAAGTCAGAATAAGCATTCCGCAATGCCGCCATTTGCTCTGGGCTTCCAACAAATGGCGTAGCATTTACCCATTTCCATTTTGGCAAGCCATTAACATTAATCTTTTTTGTGAATTGATGAAGCTGCATTCCCTGTGGATAATAGTTAATCAAAAAATACTCTTCAGGAACGTGACCTTGGGTAACTTGATATGCATTAACTTTATTATATTTGATCACGTCATTATTAGATGCTTCAGTTGCCGTTGGTATCCCTTTGTCGTCAATCTTGATTTCCAATGAAGTCAAAGTTGAACGTTCGTTGTTTTTAAAAAGAACTAAATCAAGCTTACAGCTTGCATCTTTGCTGAAAGCATTTTTATCTTCCGAAGTTAGTTGCTCTTTAGAAAACCAGCCCATAGCGCCAATTTCTAAGGTAATGTCATTTACACCATTCTCCAGCATCAACATAGAGTTTGTGCTTGAAGTGCCATAGCCCTCGCCAAACACAGCTGAATCGCGATTGTCCATTCCTAAGACGCCATTGGTTTTAATGGCGCAGAAGGATTCATTAATGTCAAACAATGAACGAAACTGGACGATATTGCTATTAGCGTGAATGCCCGGCGTCAACAACATGCCAAACATAAACAATACATTAATAAATCTTTGTTTTATCTGTATCACATTCCCTGATAGGTTCATCCAATGATTAGTGATTAGTGATTAGTAATAAAAGTAGTGGAATTTTAGCGATAGTTACACTACCGCTCTTTACTTAGAAAACTTTTTATATTGACGTTTTTTAAATCACAGGTATAAACTTACCCTCTACGAGCGAAAAAATTGGTGTGAAAGATTCAATACCAATGTCGCCATCATCATCTGTAAAATAATTAGATAAAGGGTACACGGTTGGGTCGGATTTATTCACAAATCGTACTAGCCTGCCTTTATTCATCACCTCAACCTGATAGTCATCCCAGTTGATTGGGATCATCCTAAATCCTTTGTTTTTGAAGCCCTCAACAAACTGATGACTATTATATATGTCATCAATATTGGAGTCGGTTGCAGTAGCCCAGGCATTTAGTAGATATTTCATATTATTTTTGATGGCTTTATTATCCTTTGCAGAAAATAAACGCCAAAGCTCAGCATAAGCGTTTTTCAGTGCCTGAATCTGCTCAGGCTTGCCAGTAAATGGTGTAGCCTTAACCCAACGCCATTCCGGAAGCCCTTTCAGGTAGACTTTTTGTGTGAATTGGTAAACCGTCATTCCGGCAGGATAATAATTTTCATTAAAGTAATCTTTATCAAAATGTCCTTTTTCTACTTGCCATGCCAATATTTTTTTTACATCAACTTTATTGCCATCCGTGTCTACTTCGGACACTTGGGGTATACCTTTATTGTTGATAGTTACTTTCATCCGGGTGATCGTTTTCCTGTCTTCCCCAGAGAATAGTGTCAAAACTAATTTACAGTAAGAATCAGGATCGAAACGTTCACGCTCTTCTTGTTTCTTTTTTTCACCAGAGAACCATCCTAGCGCACCAATCTCAAGAGTAATATCATTTATTCCATTTTCAAGAACAAGTAAGGCATTAGTACTTGAAGTACCTAAGCCTTCGCCTTCAAGTGCTGAATCACGATTATCCATTCCTAAGACGCCGTTAGTTTTTATAGCACAAAATGATTTTTTAATATCAAACAACGAACGTATTTTTATTTTATCTTCTGAAGCGTACGAGTTAGCCGACATAAAATATCCTAATAATATAAATCCCGCTGCGGTAAATTTTCTGAGAGACATTTTCATTCCTTGCGTATTTCTTTGCATATAAGATCAATCTACACTATAAAACTTTCGTTCCTGAACATGATATTATAGAGGCATAATTTCAGGTTGTCACCCGTTCCTTTCCAAATAAACAAACCCTCACTGGTGAACTCTCAATCTCTAGAGGTTTACCAAGAACTATCGTTTCCTCATAATGTTTCTTTTTATTAACATTCAAAATTTTTATTTTTTTTGTTTGTGTTTTAAATTCAGCTTGGAACTTTAAATCTATAACAATACCATCATGGTAACACACTAAATCCAGCCCGTGATCGTGATTATCTAGTGCCACACCCAACGATGTTTGTATTGAAGTAGATCCGTTTACATTAAACTTGAACGATATACTTGCCCATAAGGCTTCTTTATCGTAAGCCGCAGATATTTCTCCTTTTATGGTACCCTGAAGCTTTGTACCCTCACTCTTCTGCGTTGTTCCAATTATACCCTTGCCACTTGGCTCGAAAAACTCCCATTCACCCTTCTGCATCGTAGCGCCTAAAGAAATGTTGAGGTCCAGGCCTAACATTAGATATATATCAAGAGCTTTCGATGAAATTAATTTGTGGCAAAATTCAACCACTTTAGAATTACGAGAGACGAGTGCCAATATTGGCAAAATATTAAATTTCAAATCTGTTTTCAAGAGAGGCGCAGCCACAAAACCCATATAATGGGCTGAATTGCCAACTCCATCTAAACGCTGGTATGCGTATGCAACTCCCATTTGTATTGGTTCAAAATTAATATCAACGGGTGACATCTTACGATTTACAACTTTAGATTTTTTGTCTTCTAATAAATTGCCTGCTAAATTAGAAATAAATTGCTTAACTTTACTAATTTGTTGAATCGATTTATATTTCTGCAACTTCTTGGTTGCATATGCAAATTCCTTCGAACACTCAAAACCACCTACACTCAACTGGTAATCAGCATTTATTTTATACTCTTGCGCTATTTCAAACTGATCGGTGTGAAGCGTCCATCCATTGCGTAAATTGTTTTTGTTTTTTGGGAGGGTGTTTTTCATGTTTTTACGCGCAGCGATACGTTCTGAGGTACGCTCTTTCCACGTTCTCTCCCTTCCTGTTTCCTCGTAGCTAAAACCGGCTCCGATCTGGAACTCAACAGTGGGATATACATCGATATTGACGTAATTAGCACACTCATAACATCCCTGAGTTATCACGTTATACCTTTCGGGATCGCTAAACATATCCGTAGGTAATGCGATGTTATCCAGGTACTCCCATAAGGGTTCTATTTCTAACGGCGGGGCATATATATCTGTCGGTTTTTTGAAATAGACCGTAGCGGGTGTCGGTACTTTGTTTTGTAGCGTTACTACGTCATTTTCATGCTCTAGTGTACCTTGTGGGCAGTCTGGTTTTCCGCATTTACTTTCTATTTTAATCGTTCCGTCGCAACCTTTCCCATCGTCCAGCAAAGTTAAATGTATTTGCTTTTCTTCCGGCCAGATATGCGTTTTTTTATCGAATCCGTCTACAGTAATGGTATGCAAACACGGATCGGGATTATTACACGTTGCGCATACCGTACCTGCTTTCAATGAAAGATTATCACTCGACATAAGTTATTCCTTTAACGTGGGATATGACCCAGTTCTTGCTTTAGCAGTCGTTCGGCGCGGTAATACCCGGGAAGTTGTTCATCATTTAATAATGATAACCAGCGCGCTGGCATCGTTTCGATGCTGAAAACCTGCTTATCCATCATCAGACTCATCAGCCCACGAATCGAACGATCGTCCTCGATCCCCTTCGATTTACAATAATAGAAGCATTCAGACACCGCGCTCTCAATCAGTGGTTCACGTTCTTTGCGGATCATTTCCCGCCGCCGCTTCTCTTCATCCAGTAAGCCGTAGGCGTCACTTGATGCAAGAATGGAAATGCAGGGTAAATACTTCACTTTCATGACGCCAGTCAGCACAGCAATGTAACGCGCTTCAGCTTGTTTATTCAGCAAATCAAGTTGAGCTTGCTCAAGCACAAACAGTTTTCTCCGGCTCTGCGCGCTGAAGGGAAACTGTTTGCGAATGTTCTCAAACCCGTCTTCACGCATCACCCCGTCATAGACAGACTGGATCTTCTCAATCGGCCCCATAAAGCTGTGAATTTCCCAGTCGCTCAGTACCGCGCAGAAATCCCATATTGTTCGCGGATCGTAGAAGCGAAAAAATACCGGTTTCTCTTCACCGGGGATCTGGATTTGCAGAAATTTCCTCAGGTGCTGGCGCAGCTCTTTCATCGCAACAGAAGCATGAAGATAGATCCCCCACGGGCTTGTTTTGGTCGCAAGCCAGGCAGCGACCTCCTCTGTCACCTCCAACAGATAAGGCGCGAGTGCAATCAGCTCTGGCTGCAGCGGCTCGGCATACAAACAGCTGTGCGGCGGATTGTGTTCCGCAAGGAAGGGCAGCAGCCCTTCCTCGTTCGCGCCATCAATCACTGCCCAGGTCATGCGTTGACTCATGCCTTATCTTCCTTCGGGCAGTGTGCAACAAACATCGTTCCCTGCGCGGCGGCGGCTTTCAGGATCGCCGGGTCTGCCGGGATCAGCAGATCGCCGGGGCTGCCGCCGGAGTTGAGGTTAATGGCCGGGCCTTTAACATTCACGCCGCCCGCATGTACCACCACGAAGCTGCCGCCGACCCGCAGCGTTAGTTTGCTGCCGCTCTGGATGGTGAGATCGCCGGCGCTGTCGATGCTGAACACCCCGGCAATCTTCTGGGCCAGGTCGCCTTTCACCTGCACGCCGACGTCGCCTTCGGTCAGCGAGATCACGTTGCCGGTGGTTTTGTGATCCTGGTTGCCCTCAACCGTGATCTTGCGGTCGTTGGCGACCACCAGCTCCTCATCATGACCAATACTGGTGGTGCGGTTGTACTCCACGCGCTCGTCTTTAGAGTTGAGCACCCGCACGGCCATGTTTTTCTGGGCGCGCAGGAACACTTCCTCTTTCCCGGCTTCATCTTCAAACGACAGTTCGTTGTAGCCGTCGCCTTTATGAGTGTCCGAGCGCAGCACCATGCGGGTTTTATGTTGTGGCAGCGGATAGGGAGAGAGATTCGTCGCATGATACGTGCGCCCGGTGACGATCGGCTGGTCCGGGTCGCCTTCGAGGAAGCTCACCACCACTTCATGCCCGATGCGCGGGATAGCCACCATGCCGTACTGGCCACCGGCCCAGCCCTGGCTCACCCGCACCCAGCACGAGCTCTGGTCGTTGCGCGTGCCGTACCGGTCCCACGGGAACTGCACCTTGATGCGGCCATATTTGTCGCAGTAAATCTCCTCGCCATCCGGGCCGGTGACCGTCGCTATCTGCGGGCCGTCCACCATCGGCTTGTGCGGCATCACCGCGCGCCAGGTGGTCGCCGCCTTCACCACCGTAAAGCTGTTGCTGAAGGTGGTCGGCTCGCCGCCGCCCTCCTCTTCCAGCGCCTGCGGCTGGCGGCCGGTGTGGGTCACTCCCACGGTCTGCCAGGCGATGTTCAGCTGCGGGTTCGGGTGCTCGCTCAGCACAAAACTCTGCCCCGGACGCAGCCCGGCGCAGTTTGACTCCCCGCTTCCGGTCACCGCCCCGGCGCGCAGGGCATCCAGCCGGAACCCGGCGAAGGCTTTCCCGTTCGGGTCTGCCTTGTAGCGGCCGGGGTAGTCATAGTGCTCGTACTGCTCGCCCTGATGGTCCAGCTCACCGCTCATTTTTTTGTGCGACAGGCCGTAGGCCGGGGTTTTGAAGCTGTAGTCCTTCAGCTCCACCCCGGCGGTGCTCACCGCCTCGGCGTAGTGGAAGCGCCGGACGTAGGCGCCCTGAGACAGGCCCTGGTTTGCCAGGTTAAAGAACAGCGGCTCGCCCTTCGCCACTGCGCCCGCGTCGTCGGCAAACACCACCCGGTGCTTACCGGCCTCAAACTCGTGGAAGAAGAACATGCCCTCTTCGGCGGCAATGCGCGTAATAAAGGCTAAATCGCTCTCGCGGTACTGGACGCAGTACTCCCGCTCCGGGTGGTCGTGGCGCAGGGCGAAGGCGAAGTCGGTGATGCCCGCCTCGGTGAGCAGCGTGGTGATGATGGCGTCCGGCTTTTTTGCCTGGAAGATGCGGGCGTTGGTGCGCAGCCCGGTGCGCCACAGCGCCGGGCGCACCTGCGCCTGGTAGCGGGTGCGGCGAAACCCGGTCTCGCCCTGGGCGAAGCGGCTGACAATCCCGCTGACGCTGCGCTGCAGCTGCCCCTCGTACCACACCTTCAGCTCGCACGGCTGGTCGAGCACCTGGCCGAAATCAATCCCCGGCAGGTGGCTGGCCAGGTTCAGGCTCAGCGCGAACGGGCGGCTGAGCGCCTCGTCCAGCTCAAAATCCACCACCGCAAACGTGCTCTCCGGCAGCGACCCGATGCTGACCGTGAACTGGAGTCCCGTACTGTTTGCCATCTTCCCTTCTCCTGTGAACGCCCATAGCTACCGCACGCCCGGTTTTCACCGTGCGGGGGGCCATAAATGAAGTTGTGCTCAGGTCTGGCTCTGCCACACCTCAGCACAAACGCAAAAACCCGGCCGCAGCCGGGTTACGGGGCTTACGCCTCGACAGGCGCGCGCCAGTCGTCCGAGCCGGAGGTGCCGGCGACGGTGTGCTCCCAGTCGATTTTGCGGTAGGCCAGGGAGACTTCAATCAGCTGGGTGAAGTCCGACTTCGCCGGGTCCTGGCAGTGCGGCATCTGGCAGTCGATGTCCACGATGGTGGCGTCGGTCAGGGTGGTGGAGAAGAAGTGCTCCTGCTTGCCTTCCACCGAGGTGCGGTACCACTTCAGGGTCACGGTCGGCAGCATCTCGCCGGAGGCCAGGGCGTTGTACATCAGCGGCACGGCCTTGTTCAGGGCGACGGTGAACTTAAACGGCTTGTGCACGCGCTGGCCGGACGGCTGGCCGGACTGCGGGTCGGTCGGGACGGTAACGACGTGGTTGAATTCCTGAACCAGCATCTCGTCCTCGTGACCCTGGACGTAGATGTTGCCGACGGAGTCAGAGGTGAACGCGCCCGCGGTGATGTTGCCCTGGGTCTTGCCTTCGATGCTGATATAACATGGGGTTGGCATGGTAATGCTCCTTGCTTGTGGATGAGTGAAAGAACTTCACCGGATACATAGCAATTTGCGTGCCAGTTTTTAAGTTATTGATTATATTTAAATTTTTAAAAATCGCGCCGCTGCGTTAGCCGGATTTGAGCAAGATCTTGCCGAAACTGCGCACTTCGTTTGCAGACATTGCGCAAAAAGTTTTTTATTCTGGAATCAAAGCAAGAAGTTGCGCAGAATGCGCAGAAATATCGTTTTCGGCTTTTTAGACTGCCCTGTAGCGCGACGGCGATCGCAAAAACGGGCCGGAAATCCAGGAATAGGCGCAAAAATGCGCCCACGGGTTGTAGCGAAAGAGTATCTGGGCCAGACTGAAATTTCTGTTTCAGTTACCCGTAAGGAGATGATGCATGCGAACCAATCGACAAGCCCGTCAGATACTGAACCTCGATCACTGGCATTCTAACCAACGTAAAGTCACCGTCAGTGAAGGCAGCGCTAAGCCCACACTGAAAAGCACCGGCAGAAAAAAGAAAGCCTGATCCCATAAGCCCACTTCGGTGGGCTTTTTGTTACCCCCGCCGCAATGCCCACAAAATGCACTATGTTTATTCTTTAAGTGAATATGACATGGAGCCGCCATGAAGCTTAACCCTTACGTTGTGCTGTTAACCCTTGCCCTTGCCGGATGTACCACTGAACGCTCCCCCTCTAACGTGACCGCGCCCGGTGCGCCCGCCTCGACGAAAACCAAAGTGCTGGAAACCGGCGCCTCTATGATCCAGTCCCGCCCACCGGTGGAGGCCATCAGCGCCTGGCTTGACGGGTTCCACTTCTATAATGGCGATCAAAACGGCCAGATGGAGGCCCACCACTACGTCACGATCCTCAATGAAGACGTGATGCAGGCGGTGATCTACGACGGAAATACCAAAGACGCCAAGCTGATGGGCGTGGAGTACATCATCAGCGAGCGCCTGTTCAACACCCTGCCGCCGGAAGAGAAAAAGCTCTGGCACAGCCATCAGCATGAGGTGAAGTCCGGCACGCTGGTTGCGCCGGGTCTGCCGCAGGCCGCCGAGCACGAGCTGATGGAAAAAGTGGTGAATACCTACGGTAAAACCTGGCACACCTGGCACACCGATCGCGACAAAACCCTGCCGCTGGGCATTCCGGCGCTGATGATGGGCTTTACCGCTGACGGGCAGCTCGATCCGAAACTGCTCGCCGAGCGCGACCGCCAACTGGGGATCGACACCAAAGCGATCCGCGCTTCGCGCAGCGATATCGTCGCCCGCCCGGTCGCCAGAGGGGCGGACGCCTGGCAACAGGGAGAGGTGATCCAGCTACAGCGCGTTAAGGGCGGCGGCGAACACGCGCACGGTAAAACCGGGTTTACTGATGCCGAACAAACGTCGCATCAGCACTAAGCGCAAACACCTCTGGCGCACAGGTCGGGTTAGTATGTAAGGCCTTGAATTTTCGTGGCGGACGCGTCCGCCCGATGACGGCTGACGGAGAGAAAATGAACCCTTATTTTAGCGAAGTGCTGGATGCCCACGTTGCCATTGAAGCCTGGCTGGGGCGCGGAGTGGGAAGTCTGGAGGCGCTGATGGCGCGTTTCAGCGGCGCGTTTACGCTGGTTTCCCCGACCGGGGCGGTGCTGGACCGCGACGGGCTGCACACGCTTTTCACCACCCACCAGGCCGGACGACCGGGCCTGAAGATTGAGATCGACAGCATGACGCTGGTACAGGCGTGGGATACCGGCGCGGTAGTGCGCTACCGGGAACACCAGCGGCTGGATAGTTCCACGACCACGCGCTGGTCAACTGCGGTGTTCAGCCGCAGTGAGCAGGGTCTGGTCTGGTGCCATCTGCATGAAACCCTGATGGCCGGATAACCGGCCGCCCCCTGACCATTACGCCGACAGCGCCCGATCCTTGCCGGCGGTTTTGGCTTCATACAATGCCTTATCGGCATTCTCTTTGATCGTCAGCGCATCCAGATCGCTTCCCGCCCGGCGCAGGGTGTAACTCCCGGCGCTGATGGTGACGATATGCGCCGCCACCTGCGTGGCGCTGTGAGGAATGCGCAGCGCGCGCACGTTCTCCACCGCGTGTTGCGCCAGCTTCAGGGCGGCTTCACGTTCGGTGTCCGGCAGGATCATGGCAAACTCTTCGCCGCCATAGCGCGCAATCAGGGCATTCGGCCCTGCCGGAACCGTGCTCAGCGCATCGCCGACCCGGCGCAGGCACTCATCCCCCGCCACATGGCCATAGGTGTCGTTGTAGTTTTTGAAATAGTCCACGTCGATCATCACCAGCGACAGCGGCGTACCGCGGCGTTCGGCGTGTTTAAGCTGCGCGGCCAGCGTCAGTTCAAACTGGCGGCGGTTGGCCAGCCCGGTCAGGCCGTCTGCCAGCGCCATCGTCTGAAGCGTGTGGTTGATGCTGGTCAGCTCATCCCGCAGCGTCGCCAGCTCCACCTGATTCTTCACGTTGAGCCGCACCTGGCGGAAAACCACGCTGCCGATAAGCAGCACCCCCAGGGAAAAGACCACGCTGAGAATAATCTCCGGCAGGCTGTCGCGCAGCCAGCGCGACCACAGCGCCGGTTTGTCATACCCGGCGGCAACTACCAGCGGGTAACGCTCCAGCCGGGCGAAACCAAAAATACGCTCAATGTTATCGACAGCCGAGGTCCAGGTGGCGCTGCCGCGATCTTTCTGGGTCAGTTCGCGGGTGAACAGCGGGCTGGAAGAGAGGTTGCGGTTAATCACCGAATCGGGGAACGGACGCACGTAGATCGCGGTGCCGTCAACGTTCATCATCGCCAGCAGATCGCGCCCCTCCAGTTCAAAATAGTTATAGAAATGGCGGAAGTAATCGATGGTGACGGTGGCGAGGATCACCCCGGCGAAGCCGCCCGCCGGATCGTTGATGCGGAGTGAAACCGGGATAATGAGATCGTTGGTGGTGCGGCTCCTGATCACTTGTCCGATATGAATACCGCCGCGGGGGTTTTCCCGATGATAGATAAAGTATTCCCGATCGCCATTATTGGCGGTGGCCGGGGCGTGGTTGTAGGAGGTGGCTTTCCAGTTGCCCTGCGCATCATAGATAAACATGCCGTGCAGCTGCGGCAGTTTGCGCGTCAGCTCTTCCAGCAAGACATGGTACTTCCCGGTATCAATGGTGGAGATATTTTCCATTGCCAGGCTACGACGAACGTCGGTCAGCGCCAGCTCGATCTGCAGAAACGTATCTTCCGCCTGGCGCGCCTGGGAAATAGAGAGGTTAACCGCGTTGCGCTCGGTGTCTTCGACGGTACGCTGCCATGAGCGATCGAGCGTCCAGGCACTGGTGAGGATGCCCGCCAGCAGCAGCAGGGTCATAAACAGCGCGATGGTGCGACCCAGCGACGAGTCCAGGGCCAGCGCGCCCGATATCTGTTTTCCAAGTGGCAAAGCGATCTCTCCCGTGATTCTGCCTGTGCTAAGCATAACAGAGCGCGGAAACGGCGCAGAATTCTGCGCGCAACCGCGAAAAAAATTTCTGCGCCCAGCCCCGGCGTGCTGCGGCTTCGCCCGGCATTGCCGCGCCATCATGGCGCATCAAATGTGACAAATATCACATCTGTGCCAGGCTTAAAGTCACCTGAAAACGACGTTCAAGGAGCTACGCATGACTACGCAAACGAACAAATCCATCGTTGCCGCCGACTATCCGACCCCGCCTTTTGCCGAGCAGCCGCAGCCCGTTCCGGGCCTCGCCAGCAAAATGATCCCGGTGCCGGACCACGGTGAAAAAAGCTATCGCGGCAGCGGGCGTCTGACCGGTCGCAAAGCGCTGATCACCGGTGGTGACTCGGGTATTGGACGTGCGGTGGCTATCGCCTATGCCCGCGAAGGCGCTGACGTCGCCATCAACTATCTGCCGGAAGAAGAGTCGGATGCTGCGGAAGTAATTAAGCTGATTGAAGCCGAAGGCCGCAAAGCCATTGCCATTCCGGGCGATATCCGCAGCGAAGCCTTTTGTCAGTCGCTGGTCAAAGAGGCGGTTGAGAAACTGGGCGGGCTGGACATTCTGGTGAATAACGCCGGTCGCCAGCAGTTCAACGAGTCGATCCGCACTCTGTCTACCGAAGATTTCGACGCGACCTTTAAAACCAACGTCTACGCGATGTTCTGGATCACCAAAGCGGCGATCGACCATCTGCCGCGCGGGGCGTCGATCATTAACACCTCCTCGGTGCAGGCCTACAACCCGAGCGATATCCTGCTGGATTACGCGCAAACCAAAGCCTCCATCGTTGCCTTCACCAAATCGCTGGCGAAGCAGCTCGGCAAAGAAGGCATCCGCGTCAACGCCATCGCACCGGGTCCGTACTGGACTCCGCTGCAGTCCAGCGGTGGCCAGCCGCAGGAAAAAGTGATGCAGTTCGGGGCCAGCGCCCCGCTGGGCCGTCCGGGTCAGCCGGCGGAGATCGCCCCGCTCTACGTGCTGATGGCGTCCCAGGAGAGCAGCTTCAGCTCCGGCCAGGTCTGGTGCTCTGACGGCGGTACCGGCACGCTGTAACGCTTCACAAAAAATCATCCACGTGGCTACGCATTGTAGCCACGTTTTTTTGGTGCCTGAGAAAGACAATCATCACGTGAAAAATAAAAACTATCACTCACCTGTGAGACAGGACGGATTTGCCGGGCTGGGCGACTATGCCGCCATCGGCGAAGGACGCTCGGTGGCCCTGATTGCGCCGGATGGCTCCATCGACTGGTGGTGCGCCCCTAACCTCGATTCCCCGCCGCTGTTCGATCGCATTCTCGACCCCGGCATCGGCGGTTACTTTCAGCTTGAGCCGACGCAGCCTTACCGCGTCAGCCGCCAGTACCGCGCTGACAGCAACGTGCTGGAAACCCGCTTCGATACCGACACCGGTGCGGTGCTGTTCACCGAATCCCTTAACAGCACCCTTGCCGGGCGGCTGCCGTGGAGCGAGCTGGCGCGGCGCGTGGAAGGCCTGGAGGGCAGCGTCACCCTGCGCCTCAGTCTGCGCTTCGGCACCCGCGCCGAAACCCGCTCGCCGTGGATGGCAAACACCTTCCAGGGCGACGTGTTTCATATCGCCGATCTGATGGCGATGCTGCGCACCAGCGACGATGTGATTATCGACCACTGCGACGATGAAAAGATCACCGCGACGCTGCAAACCTCCCCCGGCTCGCGCTCGCTGGTCGCCCTGCTGGTCACCGAGAAAGAGCCGCTGGCGGTGCCGGATCTGGCGGCGATCGACCAGCGTATCGAAACCAGCCACACCGCCTGGTGCGACTGGTCAAAAAACCTGACTTACCGTGGGCGGCATGAAAATCATGTCAAGCGCTCGGCGCTGGCGCTGAAGTTTCTCTGGTACTCCCCGACCGGGGCGTTGGCAGCAGCGGCCACCACCTCACTGCCGGAAGGGATCGGCGGTGAGAAGAATTACGACTACCGCTACGCCTGGGTGCGCGATGCCTGCCTGATCATCAAAGCCTTCGTGTTTTTAGGCTCGCTGGAGGACTGTAAAGCCGCATTCTCCTGGCTGTCGAAAACCATTATTCGCCACGGGCCGGAAATGCGCGCCTGCTATACCCTGGAAGGCGATATCGTGCCGGAAGAGCGCTTCCCGCCGCTGCGCGGTTACAAAGATTCGCTCCCGGTGCGCGTCGGCAACAACGCCCGGGATCAGCTTCAGCTCAGCATGTACGGCGATATGCTCGCCACCGCCCAGCTGTTTATCGAAGCCGGACACGTTCTCGACCTCACCACGTCGCGGCTGCTGGGCGAGCTGGCAAACTGCTGCGCCGATCACTGGCGTCAGAAGGATTCGGGCATCTGGGAGCTGCACGACCTTCAGCACTATACCCACTCGAAAATGGCCTGCTGGCTGGCGCTCGACTGTGCGGTGGCGATGGCGGAAGAGAAGCACATCGAACCGACGTGGATTGACCGCTGGCGACGAGAGCGCGACCGCATTCGCGACTGGGTTGAAACCCACTGCTGGTCTGAACGCAAGCAGGCTTACGTGTTCTACGTCGGGGACGATTCGCGGCTGGATGCTGCGCTGGCGCTGGTGCACCAGTACGGTAAAACGGTGAACCCGCAGCGCATGCTCTCTACCTATCGCGCTATTCGTGAAGAGCTGGGCCACGGCACGCCGATGCTCTACCGCTACAGCGACGTAGAAAAAGAGGAGAGCACCTTTGTCGCCTGTTCGTTCTGGCTGGTTGAGGCGCTGGCGTCGATGGGCAAAAACGACGAGGCCGAAGCGGCGATGAGGGAGATCCTCGACGCGCTGTGCGATCGCGGCAACGTGGAAACCTTCAACGAGATGTTCGACGTGCGCACCGGCGAGTGGCGCGGCAACCTGCCCCAGGGGCTGAGCCATCTGGCACTGATCTGCGCCGCCCAGGCGCTGAATGAGGATGCGCAGCCGACGCATGAGTAATACCGCGCCGGGTTCGTGGCGGATCGCGAACCCGGTATTCCTTTCAACGCATAAAATCATACTGCGCGCCGCTTCCCTTCCCGCCCGACCTTCCCCTGACAAAAAATAACGGAAAATTTTCAATTTTCAGCCAGACTTTAAGCACATAGCATCGCCAGAGCGCTGTTTTTCATCTAAACCTATACAAGGAAATTGTATTTGTACTAATTTAGGGTGCGCGTCGCACAGCCCAGGCTGATTTACCCGTTGTGGGTCAGCACTATTATCACCATTGATTGCGAGACTTCGGGTAAGCCATGACAACTTTGTATCACCCTTCTTCCGGACATGACGGCGACCTGCGCGAGCTGCACGCTGCGCTTCAGCAACGCCTTGATGCGCTGTTGCCCGTCGGCGATGCGAATGACCGGGTCAGCGTAGCCATGCGTGAAGGCGTGCTGGCACCGGGCAAACGTATCCGCCCCCTGCTGCTGATCCTGGCGGCGCGGGATCTCGGCTGCGATCGCAACCACCCCGGCCTGCTGGACATGGCCTGCGCGGTGGAGATGATCCACGCCTCCTCATTGATTCTCGATGATATTCCCTGCATGGATAACGCGGCGATGCGCCGTGGACGCCCCACTATTCATCGTCAGTTTGGCGAGGACGTGGCGATCCTGGCGGCGGTCGCCCTGCTCAGCCACGCGTTTGGCGTGGTGGCTGCGGCGGAAGGCCTGGCGCCGGAGACTCGCGCCCAGGCGGTGGCGGAACTCTCGACGGCGGTCGGCACGCAAGGGCTGGTGCTCGGCCAGTATAAGGATCTGCGCGAAGGCAGCAGCGCGCGCAGCCCGGAAGCCATTGCCACCACCAACGAACTGAAAACCAGCGTGCTGTTCAGCGCCACGCTGCAGCTGGCCGCGCTGGCGGCGGGTGCCGCCACGCCGGTGCGCGACAAGATGCGCTGCATCGCCCGGGATCTGGGCCAGGCGTTTCAGCTACTGGACGATCTGGCAGACGGCCATGCCGGCACCGGAAAAGACATCAACAAGGACGCCGGCAAATCCACGCTGGTTGCCATGCTGGGTGCCGACGCGGTGCGCCAGCGCCTCGATACCCACCTGTGCAGCGCCGAAGCGCATTTTTCACGCGCCTGCGGCAAAAACCAGGCCACGCGTCGCTTTATGCGCGCCTGGTTTACCCAGCAGCTGGCGGCGTTCAGCTAAGCACTACCCTGACAGTCACGGAAAATGAGCGGAGACCGCATGAAGGACGCGCACCTGGTTCAGCGTAAAAATGACCACCTCGATATCGTGCTTAACCCTGGCCGGGCGGTGAACACCATCCGTACCGGCTTTGACGACTGGCGCTTCGAACACTGCGCCCTGCCTGAACTGGATCTTGATGCCGTCGATCTCACCACGCCCTTCTTTTCGCGCACCCTTAATGCACCGGTGCTGATCAGCTCCATGACCGGCGGTGCGGCGCGCGCCACCGACATCAACCGCCACCTCGCCGAGGCGGCCCAGACGCTGGGGCTGGCGATGGGCGTTGGCTCGCAGCGCGTGGCGCTGGAGCATGGGGCGCGACACGGCCTGGAAGCAGAACTGCGGCGCATCGCGCCCGACGTGCCGCTGCTGGCGAACCTCGGCGCGGCGCAGATCCGTGGTGCTCAGGGGCTGGACTATGCCCGGCGGGCGGTGGAGATGATTGAAGCCGATGCGCTGATCGTACATCTCAATCCGCTTCAGGAGGCGCTGCAGCGCGGCGGGGACCGCGACTGGCGCGGCATTCTTGATGCCATCGCGGCGGTGGTACGTGCCCTGCCGGTGCCAGTAGTGGTAAAAGAAGTGGGTGCCGGTATCGCGCCCGCCGTCGCCTGCCAGCTGGCTGAGGCGGGCGTGGCGATGATCGACGTTGCCGGCGCAGGCGGCACCAGCTGGGCGGCGGTGGAAGCCGAACGCGCGCCGACGCTGCGCGAGCGTAATGTTGCGATGGCCTTCGCTGACTGGGGCATCCCCACCGCCGATGCGCTGCGCCGGGTACGCCAGGCGTTGCCCGCTATGCCGCTCATCGCTTCCGGCGGCGTCAGCAACGGCATCGATGCCGCGAAAGCCATTGCGCTGGGTGCGGATCTGGTCGGCCAGGCCGCCGCCGTGCTGGCCCATGCTAACGCGTCGGGCGAGGCGGTGATCGCCCATTTCCAGACGCTGATTGAGCAGCTGCGCGTGGCCTGCTTCTGCACCGGTTGCGACAGCCTGCAGGCGCTGAAGCGCGCGCCGCTGCTTCCGGTCACTCACGGCACAGCCTTGTGACGCAGCACTTCGCCAGGGACAGGAATTTGCAATGAAAACATGGGATCTGATTCTGGTGGGCGGCGGGCTGGCAAACGGACTGATTGCCTGGCGGCTGAAGCAGCGCCATCCGGCGCTGACCATTCTGATGCTTGAGAGCGGCGACGCGCCGGGCGGAAATCATACCTGGTCCTTTCATCAGGGCGATCTTACCCCGGCACAGCATAGCTGGCTGGCACCGCTGGTCAGCCACCGCTGGCAGGGCTACGATGTGCACTTTCCCGGCCTGACGCGCACCCTGCCGGATGACTATTTCACCGTGACCTCGGAACGCTTCGCTCAGGCCATCGCCGCCCTGTTGCAGGATCACCTTCTGACCAATGTGACGGTGTCACGCATCACCGATCGCGAAGTGGAACTGAGCGACGGACGCCGCTTCACCGCCGGGGCGGTGATTGACGGGCGCGGCTACCGGCCATCACCCCATCTCACTATTGGCTACCAGTCATTTGTCGGTCAGGAGTGGCGGCTGGCGCAGCCGCATGGCCTGCAGCGCCCGATCCTGATGGATGCCCGGGTGGCGCAGGGTGCCGGGTATCGCTTCGTTTACACCCTGCCCCTGAGCGCTGACCGGGTGCTGATCGAAGACACCCACTATATTGACGGCGCGCAGCTTGATGCCAGCGTCGCCCGGCAGCACATCGCCGACTATGCCCGCGACCAGGGCTGGCAGTTAAGCGAACTCGTGCGTGAAGAACAGGGTTCACTGCCGATTACCCTCGCCGGCGACAATGCGGCCTTCTGGCAGACGCTGCGTCGCCAGCCGGTGAGCGGGCTGCGTGCCGGACTGTTTCACGCCACCACCGGCTACTCCCTGCCGCTGGCCGTCAGGCTGGCGGATCGTATCGCCAACGCGCCCTCACTGCATCAGGCGGCACTGTTCGACCTGATTGCGCGCTTCGCCGGTCACCACTGGCAGACGCAGGGGTATTTTCGTCTGCTCAACCGCATGCTGTTTCTCGCCGGCGCACCCGACCAGCGCTGGCGCGTGATGCAACGTTTTTATCAACTTGATGAGCAGCTGATTGCCCGCTTCTATGCCGGCCAGCTGCAGGCCACCGACAAACTGCGGATCCTGATGGGAAAACCGCCGGTGCCGGTGGTCGGGGCGCTGAAAGCCCTGCTGCACACTCATCACCCTTTGCGAGCCCAAAAATGAAACCAACCATTGTCATCGGTGCCGGATTTGGCGGCCTGGCGCTGGCTATTCGCTTGCAGGCAGCGGGCGTCCAGACGACGCTGCTGGAGAGCCGGGATAAGCCGGGCGGCCGCGCCTATGTGTACCAGGACCAGGGATTTACCTTTGACGCCGGGCCGACGGTGATCACCGATCCCTCGGCGATTGAGGAGCTGTTCACCCTTGCCGGAAAACGGCTGGACGACTACGTGGAGCTGATGCCGGTGACGCCGTTTTACCGGCTGTGCTGGGAAGATGGCGAAGTGTTCGATTACGCCAACGATCAGGCGGCGCTGGAGCAGCAGATCGCGCGCCTCAATCCTGACGACGTGGCGGGCTACCACCGTTTTCTTGACTACTCCCGCGCGGTATTCGCCGAGGGCTATCTCAAGCTTGGCGCGGTGCCGTTTCTCTCGTTTAAGGATATGCTGCGCGCCGGGCCACAGCTGGCGCGGCTCCAGGCGTGGCGCAGCGTCTACGACAAGGTGTCGGCGTTTGTGCAGGACGAGCATCTGCGGCAGGCCTTCTCCTTCCACTCCCTGCTGGTGGGCGGCAATCCGTTTTCGACCTCCTCGATCTATACCCTGATCCACGCCCTTGAGCGCGAATGGGGGGTGTGGTTCCCGCGCGGCGGCACCGGGGCGCTGGTGCAAGGAATGGTCAGACTGTTTGAAGATCTTGGCGGTACGCTGGAGCTGAACGCCCGGGTGGAACGGCTGGAGACGGCGGACAATCGCGTCACCGCCGTGCATCTGGCAGACGGGCGGCGACTCGACGCCGGGGCGGTGGCCTCTAACGGCGATGTGGTGAATACCTACGCGAAGCTGCTCGGGCATCATCCGCGCGGCAAGGCGAAGGCCGCAGCGCTGAAACGCAAACGTATGAGCAACTCGCTGTTTGTGCTCTACTTTGGGCTGAACCATCATCACCAGCAGCTGGCGCACCACACTGTCTGCTTCGGCCCACGTTATAAAGAACTGATCGATGAGATTTTCACTGCTGACCACCTCTCTGAGGATTTTTCGCTCTATCTGCACGCGCCCTGCGTGAGCGATCCGTCTCTGGCACCGCCGGGCTGCGCCAGCTATTACGTGCTGGCCCCGGTGCCGCACCTCGGTAACGCCCCGCTCGACTGGAATGTGGAAGGCCCGCGCCTGCGCGAGCGTATTTTCGATTATCTGGAGCAGCGCTACATGCCCGGCCTGCGCTCACAGCTGGTGACGCACCGCATGTTCACGCCGGACGATTTCCGCGATACCCTCGATGCCTGGCAGGGCTCGGCCTTTTCACTGGAGCCGATCCTGACCCAGAGCGCCTGGTTCCGCCCGCATAACCGCGACAGCCGTATCGCGAATCTCTATCTGGTGGGTGCAGGCACGCATCCCGGCGCGGGCGTTCCCGGGGTTGTCGGTTCCGCGAAGGCGACCGCCCGCTTAATGTTAAAGGATCTGACGTAATGTCCCAGCCGTTACTCGACCATGCCAGCGCCACCATGAGCGCCGGTTCAAAAAGTTTTGCTACCGCCTCAAAGCTGTTCGACAAAACCACGCGGCGCAGCGCCCTGATGCTTTACACCTGGTGCCGCTACTGTGACGATGTGATTGACGGCCAGGTCGCCGGGTTCAACGTGCAGCACCAGGTTGCCGACAGCCCGGAAGGCCGATTACAGCGGCTGCGTGACATGACGCGCCGCGCTTACGAGGGCGAGCCGATGAGTGAACCGCCGTTTGCCGCGTTCCAGGAAGTGGCCCTCGCTCATGCTATCCCGCCGTGCCAGGCGTTCGATCATCTGGAAGGCTACGCGATGGATGTGCGCAACGAACGCTACTTCACCCTCGATGATACCCTGCGCTACTGCTATCACGTTGCGGGCGTAGTCGGCCTGATGATGGCCAGAGTCATGGGGGTGCGCGATGAGGAGACGCTGGATCGCGCCTGCGATCTCGGGCTGGCGTTTCAGCTCACCAATATCGCGCGCGACATCGTGGAGGATGCGCAGGTTGGACGCTGCTACCTGCCGCAGCAGTGGCTGTCGGAGGTGGGGCTGAACGAGCAGACCGCCACGGTGAAAGCCAATCGTCCGGCGCTGGCGCGCATCGCGGCGCGCCTGGTGTCCGAGGCGGAGCCCTATTATCAGTCGGCGCAGGCCGGGCTGGGCGAGCTGCCGCTGCGCTCTGCCTGGGCCATTGCCACCGCGCATGGGGTTTATCGGGAGATTGGCGTGAAGGTGTTGATGGCGGGTGAAAAAGCCTGGGATCAACGCCAGGGCACCACCCGGGCGGAAAAAATCAGTCTGGTTTTCGCCGGCGCGAAACAGGCGACCGGTTCCCGGAAGGCGGAGTGGCCGCCGCGCGATCCGCATCTCTGGCAGCGCCCGCGCTAGTGGGGCGTCCGTGGCGGGCGCGCAGCACCGCCTGCAGTTTCTCGACCGGGGGGGCGTAAATAAAGCCGAAGGAGACGCACCCTTCCCGCCCGCGCACCGCGTGATGCAGCCGGTGCGCCATATACAGGCGCTTCAGATAGCCGTGCCGCGGAATATAGCGGAACGGCCAGCGCTGGTGGACCAGGCCGTCGTGGACGATAAAGTAGATGATGCCGTAGCCGGTCATGCCCGCGCCGATCCACTGCAGCGGCCAGTAGCCTTCGGTTCCGGCGTAAATCAGCACGATAGCCAGCAGCGCGAACACCACGGCATACATATCGTTAAGCTCAAACTTCCCTTTACGCGGCGAGTGGTGCGACAGATGCCATCCCCATCCCCAGCCGTGCATGATGTACTTGTGGGCAAACGTCGCCACGCCCTCCATGATAATAATGGTGAGAATAACAATCCCGGTGTTCCACAACGCAAGCATAGGTTTTTCCTGTCAATGTCAGCAGATAAAGCGTAGCCTGGATTAGGCTTCACTACGGCTAAAATCCAGCCTCAACGGCAGTTTTTAAACTTTTATATAACGGGCGGGCAAAAAGCCTGTCCTTTTTTATTCTTGTCATATACTCGATATAGCCTGAATCATCTCATTATCAGCTGCGCTCCCCTGATGACCGCTGCGTATCCCCGCGCAACGCCAGGTATTTATTACAATTCAGCATGAATTCTTAGAAAAAGCCCGAAACAGGGATGCTAAAATTAGTTTTACACTGATACACAACCTGGAGGTCTTAATCAGCATGTTTAATAAGGCGACACACTTACCGCTATCCAGGGAGTCAGAGAAAGAAGTTCGTTATGAGCTGGACCCCTGTGAGCTGAAACTGGATGAGATGACCGACGCCGAGCCGCAACCGGAAATGATTGAGGGCATGCCCGCTTCCGATGCGCTTACCCCTGCGGATCGCTATCTCGAACTGTTCGAGCATGTGCAGTCGTCTCGCATTTTCCCCGACAGCAAAACCTTCCCCGACTGCGCGCCGAAATCCGACCCGCTCGATATTCTCATCAATTATCGCCGGGTTAAACGCAATCGTGATTTCGACCTGCGCCAGTTCGTCGAGGATAATTTTTATCTGCCGGAAAATAATACGCGTCATTATGTTTCAAATCCTGAGAATACATTGCAGGAACATATTGATAGCCTGTGGCCGGTATTAACCCGCGAGCCGCAGGACCATATTGAATTCTCCTCGCTGCTGCCGTTGCCCCAGGCCTATATCGTGCCGGGTGGTCGTTTTGGTGAGACCTATTACTGGGACTCCTATTTCACCATGCTGGGCCTGGCCGAAAGCGGCCGCGACGATCTGCTGCGCTGTATGGCGGACAACTTCGCCTGGATGATTGAAACCTACGGCCACATTCCGAACGGGAACCGCACCTACTACCTGAGCCGCTCGCAGCCGCCGGTATTCGCCCTGATGGTTGAGCTGTTTGAAGAAGATGGGGTGCGCGGTGCGCGGCGCTATCTCGACCACCTGCTGATGGAGTACGCCTTCTGGATGGACGGGGCCGAATCGCTGGCACCGAACCAGGCGTATCGCCACGTAGTGCGCCTCCCGGACGGTTCGCTGCTTAACCGCTACTGGGACGACCGCGATACCCCGCGCGATGAATCCTGGCTGGAAGACGTCCAGACCGCGAAGCTTTCCGGTCGCCCGGCGGCAGAGGTGTATCGCGATCTGCGCGCCGGCGCGGCGTCTGGCTGGGACTACTCTACCCGCTGGCTGCGCGATCCGCATCGCCTCGCCAGTATCCGCACCACCCAGTTTATCCCGGTGGATCTGAACGCGTTCCTCTACAAACTGGAAACCGCGATTTCCAATATCGCCGGGCTGAAAAAAGATGAACTGACCTCGGCGAGCTTCCGCCGTAAAGCCGCCGATCGTCTGGAAGCCGTTAACCGTTACCTGTGGGATACCGGGACCAGCTGCTATCGTGACTACGACTGGCGGCGCAATGAGCTGGCATCCTTCTCCGCCGCCTGCGTGGTGCCGCTGTATGTCGGCATGGCGTCTGCGGAACAGGCCGAAGCCCTGACTCACCACATCCGCGAGCGTCTGCTGACGCCGGGCGGCATTCTGGCGACCGAAGTGGAAAGCGATGAGCAGTGGGACAAACCCAACGGCTGGGCGCCGCTGCAGTGGATGGCTATCCAGGGGCTGAAAAATTATCACCACGATGCGCTGTCGGATGAGATTGCTCGCAACTGGTTGCAGACCGTGACGCGCTTCTATACGCAGCACCACAAGCTTATCGAGAAGTATCACATCGCCAACTCCCTGCCGCGCGCGGGCGGCGGCGGCGAATATCCGCTTCAGGATGGCTTCGGCTGGACCAACGGCGTCACCCGCCGCCTGCTGGGTCTGTACCCCAATAAAGTCTGATTTCATTTCGCACTAACGACGCGGTCTGTGATATCACAGGCCGTTTTTTTTTGCTGCTGAACGAACCAGACGTTGATGTTGATGCGTGGAATATTAAAAAAACAATAAGTATGTTGTAACTAATGGGTGGTGAAATTAACCCGGCGCTGCATTTCCGAAGGCGGGTGCGCTTCGCTTACCCGCCCTGGGCACTGAAATGTAAACGCCCTACGCGCTTAAATATAACCCGGCCTGAGCCGGGTCGTGATTAGCACAGCGGTGCAACGGCGTTGCGCATCCCTTGACTGAGAATAGCGTCCAGATCCAATGCCACCTGTTCCGCCAGACCGGGCAGGTGAGTAAGATCCTGCCCCCAGTGGTCGGCATCGTTCAGGACCGCATTCACCAGTTCACCGGTGCTGAGCTGTTTGTCGCCGTGCTGCTGCCAGAGCGTGGCGTAGCGCTCCAGCCAGTGAGCATCATCCTGCAATGTATAAGTGACACCGTCACGCTCGCCGCGATAAAAGGCGATCAGCGCCGCCAGGGCAAACGTCAGGCGTGGCGGGACTTTACCCGTGGCCTTCTGCCCTGCCAGCAGCTGCGGCAGAAGGCGGGTGCGGAACTTGGTCATGCCGTTCAGCGCAATGGAGAGCAGCTGGTGCTTAATGTACGGATTGCGGAACCGGCTCACCACCGCCTGCGCGAAGGCGCGCAGCTCATTGGCCGGGAGATCCAGCACCGGAATGATCTCGTCGTGAATCGCTTTTTCCACGAACGCGCAGATCTGCGCATCGTCCATCGCCTCACCCACCGTGTCCAGCCCGGCCTGGAAGGCGACCGGCACCAGCGCGGTGTGCGCCCCGTTGAGAATAGCGACCTTGCGCTCTTTATAGGGCTTGATGTTATCGACGATCAGCACGTTGAGCGGCAGCTTATCGAGACGCAGTTCCTGCGCCAGCCACGCCGGCCCCTGAATAACAAACAGGTAGAAGTGCTCGGCGGTATCAAGGAAAGCGTCGTGATACCCCAGCTCCGCTTCCAGCGCGGCGACTTCATCACGCGGATAACCGGTAACGATGCGGTCAACCAGCGTTGAGCAGAAGGTGTTTGCACTCTCAATCCAGGCCGTAAACGCCGCCGGCAGCGCCCATTCGCGGGCGTAACGCAGCACCAGCTCGCGCAGCGCGTCGCCGTTATAGTCGATAAGCTCACAGGGAACGATGACCCAGCCTTTATCCTGCGCGCCGTTGAAGTGGGTGAAGCGCTCAAACAGCAGGCGCGTCAGCTTGGCCGGATAGCTGCTGGCGGGCGCATCATCGAATTTATCGTCAGCCTGATAGCTGATGCCCGCCTCGGTGGTATTGGAGAAAACAAAGCGCATCGCCGGGTTATGCGCGAGCTTGAGGAACTCGTCATACTGCCGGTAAACGCTAATCTCGCGATTGACGGAGCGGATCAGGCGCGCATCGCTGACCGCGTGCCCTTTTTCATTCAGTCCACGAATGATAGTGGTGTACAGCCCGTCCTGAGTGCTCAGCGAAGGCGGGAAGCTGCTCTCAATCGGGCGCACCACCACCACACCGGCGTTCAGGTCGGTGTGTTCATTTAACAGATCGATTTGCCAGTCGACAAACGCACGCAGGAAGTTCCCCTCACCGAACTGAATGATACGTTCCGGATAGTGAGCACCGGGAAAATCGCGACGATTCAAAGTTTTCACAGTCGTTTCCTTGGTGAATTATTATCAGACAACCTGAAGGATTGCCGAATCACCGTAGCAGAAACAATTAAAGTGAAACCCCGTTTTGATCAATTCGCACAGACATATAAAAAAATTTATAAGGCCTTAAAAAATATTGTTGTACCGCATGGTTTACCGTCCGGCATCAGGGCGTAACCGGGGATGTCGCCGCAATGCTGCCAGCCTGCCTGGCGGTAAAACGTCTCCGCCCCGCTGCCGGTCGCGGTATCCAGTACCAGGAGCGTTTTACCAGCGCCGCGCGCCGCCTCTTCCAGCTGCTCCATCAGCGCCTGCGCGATGCCCTGGCGACGGGCGCGACGATGAACCAGCAATTTCGACACGTCAGCGCGGTGCGGTTGATTATCCGGCTGCCCGGTGACCAGCTGTACGGTCCCGACGATGCGGCCCTGCGCGTCTTCACACACCAGCAGCGTGCGCGATGCGGCGGCAACCTCCAGCGCGACCTGCTGCCAGAAACCGGCGGCCCTTTCACGGCTGAGCGGCAGCATAAAACTCACCGATGCGCCGTCCTCGACGCAGTCGATCAGCACATCGGTGAGTTCATCGAGACGGGTAAGAATAGCGTGGGAAGGAAGTGGTGAGTAAGTGAAAGACATAGCCTGACGCCCTGTTGAGAGAATGATTTACTATGCTTTTTACATTCTGTTAACTCAACCCCGGGCGTCAGAGGAAAAACTGATGACCCTTAGCTTTTCCCTTTGCTTTTCATCGCGTACATGCGCATGTCCGCGGCCTGGAACAGCGCCGCCAGCGAACCATGTTCGATTTCGTCATACTCGGTTACACCCCAGGAGAAGTTCAGCCGCCACGGACGCTCGGTGCAGGCGTTAAACGCATTCACCTTTTCCGTCAGGTACTGCATCGCAATCCAGGCGCCCTTTTCATCGGTGTCGGCAAACAGGATGGCGAACTCATCCCCGCCCTGGCGCGCCAGCAGATCCGCACCGCGGAACGAGCCTTTCATCAGTTCCGCCATCGCCAGCAGCGCGTCGTCGCCCTCCTGATGACCCCAGGTATCATTGATGTGCTTGAACTTATCGAGATCGATGCACGCCAGCGTCAGCGGCTCGGCGCGGCGGCGCGAGCTGGAAAACGCATAGGTCGCCATATCCTTGAAACCGCGGCGGTTCAGCAGCCCGGTCAGCTCGTCGGTAGTCGCCGCGTTCATCACCGCAAACTCGTCCTCAACGATGGCCGCCAGATCTTTCAGCATCGCCACGTCTTCTGCACCAAATTCCCGCGGCTCGTTGTCGATGATGCAGAACGACCCGGCGGTGGCACCGTCCGGCAGATGCACCGGGCAGCCGGCGTAGAAGCGGATCTTCGCCTCGCCGGTCACCAGCGGATTATCAAAGAAGCGCTCATCCTGCAGCGCGTCGGTAATGATCAGCGGCTCGTTTTTCAGGATTGCGTGGGCGCAGAACGAAATGTCGCGCGGCACCTCGCGCACGCTGTAGCCGTCGCAGGATTTCAGCCACAGCCGTTCCTGGTCCACCAGGCTCACCAGCGCCACCGGCGTGTTGAACAGGCGGCGCGCCAGGCGCGTCAGGCGGTCAAAACGCTCTGAGGGACCGGTGTCGAGCAGGCCGGATTCCTGCAACGAACGCAGGCGCTCGTCTTCGTTATAAGGGGTAGCGGGTATCTTCATATCATTACCTGTAAGGCACGGTTTACTCTAAGAATAGCGCATCGGGCATGGCTGTCCTGCCCGTGGACAATCAATGCGCAAAAAACAGGTTGCGGTGTGTGCGACCCTGAATAAAACACCACCGTCGCCGCAACGCGCCGGGCACCGGTACAGGCGTGCATGTGCACATAAGCGCAGGCTGGTGATGCTGCTCAGGGTGCGGAAAAATGGGGATGAAACATAACGAGGTGCCGGGCGGCCTCATGAATAAGCGCCGTTTGCCAGGGCTGTGGCCGGGACGTTTTATTTATTACAACGTTGCTCAGGATGGCTCATCGGGTAACGTTTCCGCGTAATACGGCGCCATCTTATAAATGATAAATACCGCTGGCAAGCGTTTTGCGCCCGTCGGTTAATTAAGCGCCTTAAGAGTATCCTTATATTAACGTAATAATCTTAAGGGCTTTTTATTACCGTATTTTGTGGAAATAACACCGGAGATTACCCTGCTGGCTACAGGGTATTTTTAATCGTTTGTTCGTGCCGTTATTTTCTCAGCCGCGTATTACGCCTGAAGTTTTACTTTAGGCAATAATATCCACAATAAATTCAGGTTAATTCAGTTTATACACCAGATTACAGGGCGCGTTGCGTCATGGCGTCATTCGGGATATGTTCCGCGCTGGTGCGATTACGGCCCTGATTTTTAGAGATATAAAGGTAGCGGTCAGCATGCGGCATCAGCTCATGGAAGGCATCGGTGAACGAGTCCCAGCTGCGGGTTTTACTGCCAAGACCAATACTCACCGTCAGCCACAGACGGTTTTTCTTCCACTCGAAGGCGTGCTGCGCCACGGCATTGCGGATCTGCTCGGCGATGATATACCCCTCTTCTGCATCTGCGCCCGGACAGAACACGGCAAACTCTTCGCCGCCCATGCGCGCTACCAGTCCGCGCTCGCCCACCACCTGGCCGACTTTCGCAGCGAAGGCCGCCAGCACCAGATCGCCGCACTCGTGGCCGTAGTTATCATTGATGCCTTTGAAGTAGTCGATATCCAGCAGCATCATGCTCATCTGGCGCGGTACGTTGCCGTTCTCGTCCATGATTTTCAGCGCTTCATGCAGGCCGGAGCGGGAGTGCACGCCGGTAAGGTAGTCGTAGTCGGCGCGGCGCGACACCTGCGCCATCAGCTTGTTTATCGCCGCCACGCTGATGGAGACGATAAGCGGGCAGATCGCGATGGTGGCGATACCCAGCCGCGCCGAGAACATCTGGCTGGTGATAAGCGTGGCGTGGCTGTTGATTTCGATAATTGAGTTGGCCACCAGCACAATCTCAATCACCCCGGTCAGGAAGGTGACGAGGCACGAGGCGGGAAGCGTGAAGCGCACCGCACACCAGATCAGCGCCGGCAGTGGAAACGCCAGGCTTCCCGCCCCGCCGACCATCACCGACGCGCCAAGCGATACCGCAACGCCTATCAGCGGGTAGATTTTGTCGGCCGAGATGCGCTCGCGAAACACCGGCTTCTTCATGGTCAGCATACAGGGCAGGATGAGCACCCCGGTGGCGAACTGCTCGCTGAACCAGTCGGCAAACAGCGGCAGGAAGTTGCGGTCATCGATGTCAATGGAGGCCACCGCGCCGAACAGCGCACTGAACAACGCGCCAATAAGACAGTAATTAAACAGGTTGAGCGCGTTGATGGCGCGCGGCGTGCCTTTGGAGCGCACCTGATCGCGGATTAACAGCCGCGCCACCAGCACGATAAAAATCATATTCGAGAAGTTAACCGCCAGCGATGCCAGTCCCCAGGTGGTGGTCACCGAGTCATAGACGATCATTGCCAGATAACAGACAAAATAATAGAGCGGTTTGTTGAGAAACGCGTAGCGGGCAAAAATCCCGGCCATCACCCCGTTCAACGGCCAGAACAGCGACAGCTCATCCACCAGACGCAGCATCGCACCAAAAAAATAAAATAGCGTGGTCAGGATAAAAACACCGACCACGTTAATTAAAACTTTTTCTTCTTGAAAGAAATAATGCTTACCAGAATAAGCCGTCGTCATTCGATTGGAATCCAAGTAATTGCCCCATGCAATTATCGCGGTCGCTCGTAAAATATCGTTTAGCTTAGCATGTTTGCTAAACTTTAGTCGCTGCAAAGAGCTGAATTAACCCCTCTTATTTAAGGATTAACTTAGCGTCTGGCGGGGGGCTAAAATCAGCGCGCCGGGCCGTTCATCTCCTGCACCAGCCAGCAATGAATGACGCTGACAATACGCGCCTGTTCGGCCTCGCTGAGCGCCACCCCGGCGGGAATGCCGTGCCATTTCGCGAGGCAGCCGCGACAGCAGGTTGCGGTTGCATGCTGGGCGATAAATACCGGATGACCGCGCATCGGCGTCTGCTTACCGTCATTGGTCGGGTGCGCGGCGGCCAGCCGTTTAGCGATAAAGTCTGCCGCATGGCGATCGAGGGTGTCCGGGCCTTTGTCGAGGCAGTACTGCCGCTCTTTCGCGCCCAGGTGGAAGCGCTGACGAAACGCAGAGCGCTGCAGGCGGGCAAACAGCGGGGCGAAATCAGCGTTCATCAGAATACCGACCTGCCGATACGGGCGGCGAGGATCTCCAGTGCGGCGATGCCCGCCAGCGAGTTGCCGGCGGCATCCAGCTCAGGGCTCCAGACGGCAATCGACATCTCGTGCGGCACCACGGCGACAATGCCGCCGCCGACGCCGGATTTCCCCGGCATCCCGACGCGCCAGGCAAATTCACCCGAGTTTTCATACATGCCGCTGGTCGCCATCAGGGCGTTGATCTGGCGCGTCTGCAGCGGGGAGATCACCGGGGCATCAAGATGCGGGGCGCGTCCCTGACAGGCGAGAAACAGAAAGGTTTTTGCCAGCTCGTCGCAGCTCATTTTCAGGGCGCAGTAGTGGAAATAGCTCTGCAGCACCGTCATCACGTCGTTGTGGAAGTTGCCGAAGGACTTCATCAGCCAGGCGATGGCGGCATTACGGGCGGCGTGGTCAAACTCCGACCGGGCGACCCGGGTGTCGTACACCAGATCCGCAACTCCCGAGAGCCGGCGCACCACTTCCAGCATACGCTGCTTCGGGGCGCTGAGGCGCGACTGGAGCATATCGCACACCACCAGCGCACCGGCATTAATGAACGGATTGCGCGGTTTACCCTGCTCCAGCTCCAGCTGCAGCAGCGAGTTGAACGGCTGACCGGAAGGATCTTTCCCTACCCGCTGCCAGATCTCGTCATCCTCGTACAGGCCCATCGCCAGCACCAGGCTCAGCACTTTAGAAACCGACTGGATGGAAAAACGCTCGGCGGCGTCGCCGGCGCTGAAGCACTGCCCGTCTACGGTACAGATGGCAATGCCCAGCTTATCCGCCGGCACTTCTGCCAGCGCCGGAATATAATCCGCCACCTTGCCCTGCCCGATGAGCGGGCGAACCTGCGCCAGGATCTCATCCAGCAATGCGTTACTCAGTGTTGTCGCCACCTGTACCTCCCCTGTTAAAACGGCGGGGAGTATATCAGACCATTGCTGACTCAGGCAGACGAAAACGGGCGATGGTTTCATCGAGGCGTTGCGACTCGTCGCGCAGGCGGCGGGACGCGTCCGCGCTCTGCTCCACCAGCGTACCGGTATGGGTAGCCACCTGGTTCAGCGCGCCGATGCGGTGCGTCACTTCGTGAATACTTTCGCCCTGATTCACCGTTGCAACTGAGATCTCGCTCAGTAGCCCGGTCAGTTTGCCCACCAGACCCGTCACCTGCTCAAGGTTACTCTCCAGACGCGCCACCGCCTGGGAACCGGCCTCGATGCCCTGCAGGGAATGGTGGATCAGCTGCTGGATGGTACTGGTAGACTGGCTGCTCTGCCGCGCCAGCAGCCCGACTTCCCGCGCCACCACCGCGAAGCCGCGCCCGTGGTTGCCCGCGTGGGCCGCTTCAATGGCGGCATTCAGCGCCAGGATGTTGGTCTGAAACGCCACGTTGTCGATCAGCGCCACGATGCCGCGCATCTCGGCGGAGCGGGCGACGATGTCCTGCATCGAGTGATTTACCGTCTGCATCATGGTATCGCCGCCGCTGGCAATGGCCCGCGCTTCATCGGCACGCTGGTTGGCGACCCGGGCGTATTCGCTGTTCTCCTCAACGTGCGACTCCAGCGAGGCGATATGCGTCGTCACGTTCTCCAGCTCCTGCGCCTGACGCGCCGACTGACGCGACAGCTGCTGATTGTCATCGGCGAGCTGGTTGATATTGGCGATCATCCCGGCGGTGGCATCGCGCACGTCCTGCACCAGACGCTGCAGCCCCTGCTGCATGTCATCGATGCTGCTGCGCAACTCCCCCACTTCGCGATTGCGACGCGGCACCGCAGGCAGCGGCGTGGCGAGATCCCCGGCGGCCAGTTGATGAATGTGCGCGATAAGCTGCTTCAGCGGGCGGATCACCCAGCTGGCAACGCCGCGCCATACCAGCACGGCAATCACGCCCAGCCCGGCCAGCACGGCGATAAACAGATTTTTAGCCGATGACAGGCTGTCCATCAGGGCGTGGCTGGCCGCATCAGTTTGTTGCGCGGTGCTGCGCTGATACTCTGCGTATTTGTCGTTAAAATCGGTCTGGAACGCCTGGGCGGGAACAATAAAGAAGGCGTCGATGCTCTTATCCTTCTGCATGCTGTCTGCCATCTCCTTCAGCGCACCGTAGAACTGCTGGTAGCTGGTGAGAAGCGGATCGTCTTTATTTGCATACCCGGCGCTGAAGGCGGTGAAGGCCTCGTGGGAGTGCGCCAGCGCGCGCTGGGCCTCTTCATTCAGGCTGACCCAGCTACCTTCGGAACCGGTCTCTTTATCCTGCATAAACCAGACGCCGCCGCGGTTGAGCAGATCGCTGGCAGTGAGCAGCGCCACCCGCGCTTCATCCATCTGCACCTGCTGCTGGCGCTGCTGCTCGCGCAATTCAACGCTCTGACGGGTGTCATGCAGCAGCGAGGAAACCAGAAACGTAGAGAGCAGCTGCAGTGCGGAGAAAAGTGCGATGACGCACAAAATCCCGGCCAGTAAACCAAACTCCCGGGGCTGGAAACGGCGGCGCAGAACGCCAGAAATTTGACTTAGGTTCATGATATTCTTCAGTAAAAGCCAGAGACGGCGAGTTTACTGAGCGAAAATGTCATTTTTATTGCACGCAGATGACAGCGAAGCGCCGCCCGCAGGCGGCGCTGGAGGACTAGCGGCGGTTTTTCCACACCGTCTGGACGTTACAGAACTCGTGCAGCCCGAAATGTGACAGTTCACGACCGTAGCCGCTCTTCTTCACCCCGCCGAAGGCGACGCGCGGATCGCTCGCCGACCAGCCGTTGATGAATACCCCACCGCACTCCAGCCGCGCGGCCATCTCAAGCGCGCGATCTTCATCGGCGCTGAAAATTGTCGCACTCAGCCCGAAGTCGCTGTCGTTCGCCAGCTGCAGGGCGTGCTCGGCATTCTGCGCTACGGTGATGGCCGCCACCGGGCCGAACAGCTCCTGACGAAACGCGGTCATCTCCGGCGTGACGTTGCCAAGCACCGTCGGGGCATAGAAGTTTGCCTCGCCGCCGAGCTTCTCGCCGCCGAGCAGCAGCGTAGCGCCTTCACGCAGGGTGGCCTGCACCTGCTGGTGCAGCTCGTCGCGCAGATCGGCGCGTGCCATCGGGCCGATATAGGTTGCGTCCTGAGTCGGATCGCCCAGCGTCAGGGCGCGGGTGGCTTCCACAACGCGGGCCGTGAAGTCAGGCGCGATGGCGGCGTCGACAATAAAGCGCTTCGCCGCCGCGCACACCTGCCCGGTGTTCTGAAAACGCCCGGCGACCGCGGCTTTGACAGCCATATCGAGATCGGCATCATTCAGCACGATAAAAGGATCGCTGCCGCCCAGCTCCAGCACGCATTTTTTCAGCGCCGCGCCGGCCTGTGCGGCAATCGCCCCGCCCGCCCGCACGCTGCCGGTCACGGTAACCGCCGCGATGCGCGCATCGTTAATCACCCGGCTGACCGCATCGTTATCCGCCACCAGATATTCAAACGCACCGTCCGGGAAACCCGCTTCGCGCATCGCGTCATCGATCAGCTGGGCGCTGGCGGTGACGTTCGGCGCGTGCTTGAGCAGATAGCTGTTCCCGGCCAGCAGGATCGGTACCGCGCCGCGCAGCACCTGCCACAGCGGGAAATTCCACGGCATCACGGCGAGGATCGGGCCAAGCGGACGGTACTCAATCACCGCATGGTTGTTCTCCACCAGCGTCGGCTCGCTGGCCAGCATTGCCGGCCCCTGCGCAGCGTACCACTCGCACAGCCCGGCGGATTTTTCCACTTCGGCGCGCGCCTGGGTAATGGGTTTGCCCATTTCGGCGGTGATGGTACGGGCCATCTCCTCGCTGCGGGCGCGGATGGCGGCCGCCAGACGGGTGAGCAATGCTGCGCGCTGGGCCACGCTCAGGGTGCGCATGGCGCGAAAGCCTTTATCCATGCTGGCCAGTGCGGCATCGACTTCTGCGGCTGACGCGAAGGGATAGGCGCCAATAACCTCGCCGGTGAACGGGTTGCGGGACAGCGCGTGGGTATCAGGTGAATGCATGGTGAACTCCTTATAAATAGTCTGCGCTCAGCATGCCCGCTTCCCCTGTTCGTTAAAAGTGAATAATATTAAGCACAATATTCACGAATCGAGAACACCATGGATCTGACTCAGCTGGAGATGTTCAACGCCGTGGCCGAAAGCGGCAGCATTACCGCGGCGGCGAAGCAGGTGCACCGCGTGCCGTCAAACCTCACAACGCGCATTCAGAAACTGGAAGAGGAGCTGGGGGTGGCGCTGTTCATCCGCGAAAATCAGCGCCTGCGGCTCTCCCCGGCGGGGCACAGTTTTCTCAGCTACAGCCAGCGCATCACCGGCCTGGTCGAGGAGGCGCGGCGCGTGGTCGCCGGTGACGAGCCGGAGGGCCTGTTTGCCCTCGGCTCACTGGAGAGCACCGCCGCCGTGCGCTTGCCGCCGCTGCTGGCGCAGTTCAAGCAGCGCTACGCCCGCATTCAGTTCAATCTGGTCACCGGTCCGTCCGGCACCATGATCGATGCGGTGCTTGACGGTGCGCTGAGCGCGGCCTTTGTTGACGGGCCGCTGCTGCACCCGCAGCTGGATGGCGTACCGGTGTTCGATGAGCAGATGATGATTGTCGCCCCCGCCGATCACGCGCCCATCACCCGCGCGCGGGAAGTGGACGGCGAGCAGGTGTACGCCTTTCGCGCAAACTGCTCCTACCGGCGTCACTTTGAGAGCTGGTTCCACGACGACGGCGCACGGCCCGGACGCATCCACGAGATGGAGTCCTACCACGGCATGCTGGCCTGCGTCATCGCCGGTGCCGGGCTGGCGCTGATGCCGCGTGCCATGCTGGAGAGTATGCCAGCCAGCGATCGGGTGAGCGCCTGGCCGATGCCGGACCGCTGGGAACGGCTGACCACCTGGCTTATCTGGCGACGCGGGGCGCTGACGCCGACGCTCGATGCCTTCACCGCCCTGCTTGCAGAGATGAAAAGCCAGCGCTTATAAGTAAAGGCGATGATGCCAAAGCAGCGCTACAGTGTAAGGTAACGCCAGCGTTTATCACTGACCAGGGAAGCAGAATGAACACAAAACCCCGTAAAGTAATGATTATCGGCAGCGGAAATGTGGGTACCTCCGCGGCCTACGCGCTTTTAAACCAGAACATCTGCGAGGAGCTGATTCTGGTGGATCTCGACGCTGAGCGCGTGGAGGGCCACTGTCAGGATCTGCGTGATGCCGCGGCCTATATGCCGGGAATGATCTCGGTCACGGTGCGCGAAGCCAGCGACTGTGCGGACGTGGATATCGCGGTGTTGACGGTTTCCGGCGGGGCGCTGAAGCCCGGGCAGACGCGGTTAGACGAGCTGACCAGCACGGCGCGCATCGTGAAAACCATCGTGCCGCAGATGATGGCGGGCGGATTCAACGGCATTTTTCTCGTTGCGACGAACCCCTGCGACATCATTACCTGGCAGGTGTATCAGCTGTCGGGTCTGCCGCGCAGCCAGGTGATCGGCACCGGGGTCTGGCTCGATACCACCCGCCTGCGCCGCACCCTGGCGGAGAAGCTGGATATCGGCGCGCAGAGCATCGATGCGTTTATTCTCGGCGAGCACGGCGATGCGCAGTTTCCGGTGTGGTCGCACTCCTCCGTCTACGGTTCGCCGGTGAGCGACGTCTGCCTGAAGCACACCGGGATGGCGCTCGATCGCGACGCGCTGGCGGAAACGGTGCGCAAGCTGGGGTTTGAAATCTACGCCCGCAAAGGCTGCACCGAATACGGCATCGCCGGCACCATCGCCGAGATCTGCCGCAACATCTTCACCGGCAGCCACCGTGCGCTGGCTATCTCATGCATTCTCGACGGCGAATATGGCGAACGCGGACTGGCGATCGGCGTCCCGGCGGTGCTGGCGCACGGCGGCGTGCAGCAGATCATCGAGCTGCAGCTGGCTGAGGACGAGCAGGCAAAATTCAGTCACGCCGCGGCGGTGATCAAAAGCAACATTGCCCGGCTGCCGTAACCCTGCGGCGGCGCGGCGCTATTTCTCCACCGGCCACGCCGCCAGGGCTTTGATCTCTTTGAGCACGAACATGCTTTGCATCTCCTTAATGCCCGGCAGACGGCGGATCACCGTCATGGCGAAGTCGGCGTAGGCATCCAGATCCGCCGCGACCACCTGCAACAGAAAGTCGGCATCGCCGCCGATGCTGTAGCACGCTACCACCTTCGACAGATCCGAAACCTCCTGTTCGAACTTACGCGCGTCCGCCTCGCTGTGGCTGTCGATGGTGACGCGCACGAACACCATCACCCCCAGCCCGATTTTTTTACGGTCCAGCACCGCCCGGTAACCCTGGATCACCCCATCCTCCTCCAGCTTGCGCACTTTGCGCCAGCACGGCGAGGGAGAGATGCCGATCTCATCCGCCAGCGTCTGGTTGGTCATACGTGCATCCCGCTGGAGCAGGTCAAGAATACGTTTGTCTGTCGCGGCAAGGGACATAAGAGGAAATTCCTTTCGTTTATCAATCTCGCAAAGCCTGATCCTGCCCTTTTTGACGATTTCCGCAAGCGATTCAGACAACATTTACCCGGGGGGGTAACGGATAATAATCCGGTGCTGCGGATGTCCCGCAGCGCCTGCTAAGGAGACAACGCGTGAGATTTGATGTCACTACCCACCGCTGCATCATCGTCATTGACCAGCACCTGAGCGCCGGGCTGGCGATGAATGCCGCCAGCGTAATCGGGATCGGTTTTGGTCGTCTTACCGATAACCTGGTTGGCCCGGACTTGCAGAGTCAGGACGGGGTGAACTATCCGAGCGTGATCGCTGCTCCACTGCCGGTGCTGCTGGCTGCGGGCGACTATCTGCGGGAGCTGCACGGCGTGAGCGAGGCCGATGAAGAGTTGGTTGCCATGCCGTTCAGCGCCCTGGCGCAGTCGTGCAAAACCTATGAGGAGTACGGGGAGCGTATCGCCGCGACCCCCAGCGGGCAAATCGAACTGGTGGCGCTGGGCCTGATCGGGCCGAAGAAGAAAATTACCCGCCTGAGCGGCAACCTGAAGCTGTACCGCTGAGAAACAAGGCGGCAGCGTGCCGCCGGAAAGATTAGCGCAGAAACACTTTGCCAATCAGATAGGTGGTCGCCTGGCCGCCAATCAGCACCCGATCGCCCTGCCACTGACAGCGCAGATCGCCGCCGCGAGCCGAGACCTGACGTGCCAGCATCGTGGTTTTTCCCAGACGTTCGCCCCAGTACGGGATCAGCATCGAATGCGTCGAGCCGGTGACCGGATCTTCCGCCACCGCTTCGCCGGGGCAGAAGAAACGGCTGACAAAATCATACTGTTCCCCCGCCCCCGGCGCGGTTACGCACACCATTTTGTCGAGCGGCTTCAGGCCGTGGATATCCGGGGTCAGCGCCCGCACCTGCTGCTCGTTCTCCAGCACCACCAGATAGTCGCGCCCGGCGCTGATCTGCTGATAGCGGTCGATGCCGAGACACTTGAGCAGCAGCGGCGGCACGTCGCACGGCTGCGTCTGCCATACCGGGAAGTCGAGGGTCAGCCAGTCACCGTTGCGGGTCACTGCCAGGTCACCAACGAAGCGCGTGGTGAAGTGGATGGTGGTATCCGGGAAATCGAGATACTCGAAAATCACGTGGGCTGCGGCGACGGTGGCGTGTCCGCACAGGTCAATTTCGGACTGGGTGGTGAACCAGCGCAGGTCGAACCCGTTGTCGGTGCGCACGAAGAACGCCGTTTCTGACTGGTTATGCTGCTGCGCCATGCGCAACAGGATATCGTCCGGCAGCCACTCGGTAAGCGGGCAAACCGCTGCGGCGTTGCCGCCGAAGGTGTCACTGCTGAAGGCGTCTACCATATAAAAATCTATTGTGTTCATCAGGTTACTCTCCGGTTGTCTGGCTACCAGACTGGCAGACCCGCTGCCTTTCGCCAACGACTTTTATCATGCGCCATTCACATTAACGCCATCACGTTCGCTCACAGGATCTGATGCCGGCTAAAAATGAGATTCAGATCACAAAATGGTTGAATTTCCGTCAGCGGAGGTTTTAAGATCGCTCGCTTATCTTTTTCTTCTCACCAACGCGATATGAATGACTATGACGATTAACACAGTCCCACGCAGTGTGGCGTGGCTGCGAGTGGTGACGCTTGCCGTCGCGGCTTTTATTTTCAATACCACTGAGTTTGTGCCGGTTGGGTTACTCTCGGATATCGCGCAAAGTTTCGGCATGGAGACGGCGCAGGTGGGGATCATGATCACCATCTACGCCTGGGTCGTGGCGCTGCTGTCGCTGCCGTTTATGCTGCTCACCAGCCAGATTGAGCGCCGCAAGCTGCTCATCGCCCTGTTCGTGCTGTTTATCGGCTGTCACGTACTCTCGTTCCTTGCCTGGAACTTTACGGTGCTGATCATAAGCCGCATCGGCATTGCCTTCGCCCACGCCATTTTCTGGTCGATTACCGCATCGCTGGCGATCCGCCTGGCGCCTGCGGGTAAAAAAGCCCAGGCGCTGAGCCTGCTGGCGACCGGTACCGCGCTGGCGATGGTGCTCGGTATTCCGATTGGCCGCATCGTCGGGCAATACTTCGGCTGGCGTACCACCTTCTTTGTGATTGGCGTCGGGGCGCTGGTGACGCTGATCAGCCTGATCAAGCTGCTGCCGAAACTGCCGAGCGAACACTCCGGCTCGCTGAAAAGCCTGCCGATCCTGTTCCGCCGTCCGGCGCTGATTAACATCTACGCCCTGATTGCCGTGGTGGTCACCGCCCACTACACCGCTTACAGCTACATTGAGCCATTTGTGCAGACCGTTGCCGGGCTGAGCGGCAACTTCGCCACCGGCCTGCTGCTGCTGCTCGGCAGCACCGGTATTCTCGGCAGCGTGCTGTTCGGCAAGCTGGGTAACAATCACGCCTCCACCCTGGTGAGCGGTGCTATCGGCCTGCTGGCGCTCTGTCTGGCGCTGCTGATGCCGTCCGCCAGCAATCCAACGACCCTGCTGACGCTGAGCGCGTTCTGGGGCATTGCGATGATGGTGATTGGGCTTGGTATGCAGGTGAAGGTGCTGGCGCTGGCCCCGGATGCGACCGACGTGGCGATGTCGCTGTTCTCCGGCATCTTTAATATCGGCATCGGTGCCGGCGCGCTGGCGGGCAGCCTGGTCAGTCAGCACCTGTCGATGGCCTCCATCGGCTACGTCGGGGCGCTGCCGGCGCTGGCGGCGCTGATCTGGTCGGTGATCATTTTCCGCCGCTGGCCGGTACAGCTGGAAGAGAGCCAGCCGGTAGTGCATTGATTTCAGGGTGGCGATGGCCCGCGTATCCCTCACGATGACGTTTTTCAGGTGGGTGCGCTTCGCTTACCCACCCTGGGCCTGACGTTAATATTGTTCGTAGGGCGGGTAAGCCTGCGCACCCGCCACCGGTGCCGTTTTTCAGGTGGGTGCGCTTCGCTTACTCCCCCTGGGCCTGGCGTTAATATTGTTCGTAGGGCGGGTAAGCCTGCGCACCCGCCACCGGTGCCGGGAGCGGCGTACCGTTCACCACCGCGCCGATGACCGCTTCCTGCCAGCTAAACCACGGGTTCCACGTCAGACGGGCGTGCACTTTATCTTCCGCCTGAAATCCCCAGTCGGAGTACCACACCGCTTCCCCCTTCAGACAGCGCTGGGCAAACGCCTCGCTCTGCCCGTTGGCACACAGCCGCTCCCGGCCCGCACGTCCGTACAGCGGGTTATCCGGCGAGAACAGCACCGACATATGGGAGAACTGGCTGATACGCTCGTCGGGCAGATAGTCGGTGCGCACCAGCACCCGCGAGGCCGCCTGCTGCGCCGGGCGCGGATTGCCGTACCAGATCAGGCGACTGGCGGGATGCGGGAAATCCTCGTCAAAGCGGTCAAGCATCCAGCGGGTATCGAGCACCGAATCATGTTCGGCCAGCACCATCACCACCGGTTTCGTGAACGGCTGCGCCGCCAGCAGGCGTCGGGCGGTGGCGCTGGTGTACCAGAACTGGGCAAAGCCGTTGGTCGGCACCCGCAGATAGCGCGTGGCAATCTGCTGGGGGAACACCTCGCTGCGCGGCCGCAGCCAGTCGCGGAAAAGCGCCAGCGCCGGGGCCAGGAAATCGTAACGGGTATCGGATTTAAACGCCGGGGAGAAGAGCAGCAGCCCGTCGGCGTCATGCCCGACAGCATATTCCAGCGCGAGATTGGCCCCGGTAGAGAAACCGCCGAGCCACAGCGTATCCACCTCAGACGCCAGAATAGCAGCCTGCTCGCGCACCACCTGACGCCAGTCATCGACCGTCACCGCCAGCATATCTTCCGGGCGCGTGCCGTGCCCGGGCAGCAGCACGGTGCGCACCAGAAACCCCTGCTTCGCCAGCGCCGGGCCGATGTCGCTGAACGAGCCGGGGGAATCGCCCAGGCCATGCACCAGCAGAATGCCCTTGTGCGCACGCCCCGCCGTGCGCCACTCCTGCGGGCTGTTCCAGGCCAGCTCGCCGGATTTATCCAGCGACTGAAACGCGCGGTGCGCCAGCAGCCAGTCGCGGGTCTGCTGCTGATACGCGGCAAAACTGTGCTGGCCGAGCGGCGGCGCAGCGACCTGCTGACGCTGACACCCCGCCAGCACCAGCAGAAGCAGTGCCATCCACAGCGCGCGCGTCACTGTGGGTGATAGCTGGACACGATCTCCAGCACGCCATTAATGATGAACTGTACGCCCATGCAGACCAGCAGGAAGCCCATCAGCCGCGAAATGGCCTCGATGCCGCCCTTGCCCACCAGGCGCATGATCGCCCCGGAGCTGCGCAGTGACAGCCAGAGGATCAGGCCAATCAGGGCAAACACCAGCGGCGGGGCCAGCATCACTACCCAGCCGGGAAACTCCGCGCCGTGGCGCACGGTGGAGGCCGAGCTGATGATCATCGCGATGGTCCCGGGTCCGGCGGTGCTGGGCATCGCCAGCGGAACAAAGGCAATATTGACATCCGACTCCTGGCTCAGCTCTTCGGATTTGCTTTTCGCCTCCGGGCTTTCATGGGCGTGCTGCTGGGGGAACAGCATACGAAAACCGATAAACGCCACGATCAGCCCGCCAGCGATACGCAGCCCCGGTATCGAAATACCAAAGGTGTTCATCACCAGCTGCCCGGCGTACCAGGCGACCATCATAATGATAAAGACGTAGACCGAGGCCATCAGCGCCTGCTGATTGCGCTGGGCGCTGTTCATGTTGCCAGCGAGGCCCAGGAACAGCGCCACGGTGGTCAGGGGATTCGCGAGGGGTAACAGCACTACCAGCCCGAGGCCGATGGCCTGTAACAGTTCCAGCATGGTTCTCTCCGTGTGCGTTAAGTAGCGGCCTCGCAGTATAAAAATAAATGCGTATTCAGCGCCACCGGGTTATCACCTCTTGTGACGTTGTCACGGGTTACATTGCCGAATTTGGCTTAAGGCTGATAAAAAAAACTGATAATAAATCAAACTCTTCCGCTGTTCCCTGAATCGGTTTAGCTAATTGTGGCATAGCATTATCCATTCATTTGACAAATGGTTGCCGCGGCAATAATATCTCGCGTGACTAACTACTTGCCGGGGCAACCTTCGTGAAAAACACAAGCGACCTGTTTAATGAAATCATTCCACTTGGACGTTTGATCCATCTGGTGAATCAGAAAAAGGATCGCCTGCTTAACGATTATCTTTCGCCCCTGGATATCACCGCTGCGCAGTTCAAAGTGCTGTGTTCTATTCGCTGCGAAGTGTGCATTACGCCGGTGGAGCTTAAAAAAATCTTATCGGTCGATCTGGGTGCGCTGACGCGCATGGTGGATCGCCTGGTATGTAAAGGCTGGATTGAACGCCTGCCGAACCCAAATGATAAACGCGGTGTGCTGGTCCGGCTGACAGCAGATGGCGCTGCGCTGTGTGAGCAGTGCCACCGTTTAGTGGGACAAACTCTGCATCAAGAACTGACTAAAAACCTGACAGAAGAGGAAGTGGCATCGCTTGAATACCTGCTCAAGAAGGTGCTTCCCTGAACAAAAAGAGGTATGACAATGTCCAGACGTAATAATGATGCTGTCACAATCCTTAGCATTTTGGACTGGATCGAAGATAACCTGGAATCCCCGCTCTCGTTAGAGAAAGTGTCGGAACGTTCAGGTTACTCCAAATGGCATCTGCAACGTATGTTTAAGAAAGAGACCGGGCACTCCCTGGGTCAGTATATTCGCAACCGCAAGCTGACTGAAATTGCCCGTAAGCTCAAGCACAGTAACGAGCCGATTCTTTATCTGGCGGAACGCTACGGGTTTGAATCGCAACAGACCCTGACGCGCACCTTCAAGAACTATTTTTCGGTGCCGCCGCATAAGTTCCGCATTACCGATATGCCCGGCGAGGCAAAATATTTACATCCGCTAAACCATTAATAGCGACCCAGAGGGGCAATACGCCCCTGCTATCGTCGAGAGACGTAACCGAGGAAATCATGAAACGTTATACCTGTGTGGCCGCGGTGCTGATGCTGCTGGCCTCGGGTTCCGTGCTGGCTGAACAGCCTGCCAGCACCACGACACTTCCGTCGCGCGAGACCCTGATCGCCGCCCCGGCCAGTAACCAATCCCAGTGGGATTTCAACCATATGGGTGCCGGGAGCGACAAGTCTGATGAGCTGGGCGTGCCCTATTACAACGCCCGCCGCTAAGCGTAACGGCCCTGCCATCCGGCGGGGCTTTTTTTTAGCCCTGCGCGCGGATCTTCCGACGCATACGCAGCCCGAAAACGTTGATATACAGTCCCGCCATGATCATCACCGCACCGCTCATCTGCAGCAGAGAGAGATGCTCATCCAGCAGCAGCGCGGCGCTGGCCAGCCCCACCACCGGCACCAGTAGCGACAGGGGTGCCACCCGCCAGGTTTCGTAACGCCCGAGCAGCGTGCCCCAGATGCCATAGCCAATGATGGTGGCAACAAACGCCAGATAGACCAGCGCCGCGACCGTTACGGTGTCGATCTCGACCAGACTGCGCAGCATCACCGCCGGGCCGTCCAGCAGCAGGCTGGCGACAAAGAACGGTACGATAGGGATCAGCGCGCTCCACACCACCAGCGACATAATGGCCGGACGCTGCTCCAGCATCATGATCTTCTTGTTAAAGATATTGCCGCAGGCCCAGCTGAACGCGGCGGCCAGGGTGAGCATAAACCCGAGCAGCGCCACATGCTGGCCGGTGAGGCTTGCCTCCACCAGCACCAGAATGCCGAGCACCGCCAGGGTGATGCCCACCAGCTGGCGTCGCTGCAGCCGTTCGCCGAACATCACCGCACCGAGAATAATGGTGAAAAACGCCTGCGCCTGCAGCACCAGCGATGCCAGCCCGGCGGGCATGCCGAAGTTGATCGCGCAGAACAGGAAGGCAAACTGGCCGAAGCTTATCGTCAGGCCATAACCAAGCAGCAGGCGCAACGGAATTTTCGGGCGCGCCACGAACAGCAGCGCCGGAAACGCCACCAGCAGGAAGCGCAGCCCTGCCAGCAACAGCGGCGGCATGTTGTGCAGGCCGACTTTGATCACCACAAAATTCAGCCCCCAGGCCACCACCACCAGCATTGCCAATAACCCGTCTTTACGCGTCATACCTGCCCCAGTCTTTTTAATAATTTGTTAAAACTTATCGGGAATTGAGGGCGCTGTACAGTCATCCCCCACTAATTCTGGCAGGGGTAAAATGGCACTTCATAACACCTGGTGCCGTATACAGCCCTGATTCGGCATGGTATTGCTAAATAACAGCGCATTTCAGATAAGTGCTTTCAATGCCACAGGGAAAAAGATAAGAAAATGTTATCAAAAACGACGATATCTACCGGCGGGTTACTCGCCTCTTCGCTGCTGCTCACCATCGGGCGAGGCGCCACGCTTCCTTTTATGGCGATCTACCTGACGCGCAAATATGGCATGGCGGTGGACGCCGTCGGTATCGCCATGAGCATCGCCCTCACCGTTGGCGTGGTGTTCAGTCTCGGCTTTGGCATTCTGGCCGACCGCTTCGATAAAAAGCGCTATATGCTGCTGTCGATTCTGGTATTCATCACCGGCTTTATCGCCATCCCGCTGGTGCATAACCCGCTGCTGGTGGTGATCTTTTTCTCGCTGATTAACTGCGCGTATTCGGTGTTCTCCACGGTGCTGAAGGGCTACTTTGCCGATACCCTTGAACCGGGCGCGAAAGCGAAGATTTTCTCGCTCAACTACACCTTTCTTAACATCGGCTGGACCATTGGCCCGCCGCTCGGCACCCTGCTGGTGGTCTACAGCATCGATATGCCGTTCTGGATGGCGGTGTTTACCTCGGCCATTCCGCTGGTGCTGATCCAGCGCTATGTCCAGTCGGTGCAGGTTGCCCGCTCCGGCCCGGATCAAGCTGCGGTGAAATGGTCGCCGTCGGTAATGCTGCACGATCGCGCGCTGATGTGGTTCACCCTCTCCGCCTTTCTTGGCTCACTGGTTGGCGGCTCGTTTGCCTCCTGCATTTCGCAGTATCTGCTGGCGGTGGCCGACAGCGACTTCGCCCAGAAAGCCGTGGGCCTGGTGCTGCCGGTGAACGCCGCCGTGGTGGTGTTACTGCAGTACGCTGTGGGCCGCCGACTGACGGCGCAGAACCTGAAGCCGCTGATGGGGCTGGGAACGCTCTGTTTTATGCTGGGTCTGGGCGGCTTTATGATCGCCGACACCAACCTGCTGCTGTGGGGCGTGTCGGTGGCTGTCTTCACCATCGGTGAGCTTATCTATGCGCCGGGCGAATACATGCTGATCGATCACATCGCCCCGGCGGGCATGAAATCCAGCTACTTCTCCGCCCAGTCCCTCGGCTGGCTTGGCGGCGCGCTTAACCCGCTGGTGACCGGGGTGATTCTCACCACGCTCCCGGCATGGTCGCTGTTTGCCATTCTGACTGGCGCTATCGTGCTGGCGTGGCTCTGCATGCTGAAAGGGATGCAGGGCCGCTCCTGGGATACGCCACAGCTGAAGGCGGTGTAAAGACGCTTTTAAGATTTCCGCGCAGTAAATACTGCATCCTGAGTGTGTATATGTGTGTATACTTAGCGGGTGAGTCAGGAGGAGATATGAAATCGACTGACCTGCTAAAGGAACTGGCAGCAGCCGGATGCGAGATGAGAAGGCATAACGGCGGAAGTCACCAGATATGGTGGTCTCCCGTTACCGGAAAAACCTTCCCGGTTCCGCATCCTGTAAAGGACTTACCGCCTGGCACTGTCAAATCCATTAAAAAACTGGCGGGGATTTAATCCCCGCCTTTTCCCGGAGAAAAAGTATGTTTTTTTCTGTTGGCGTAGAGACTCCTGAGGACGGCAACACGGCATGGGGGCTGATTGTTCCCGCATTGTGCAATGACGAGTATGGATGTGTTTCTGCTGCTGATGACCCGCGCGGTATCGCGCCTGCGGTGCGTGAAGCGATTCTGATGACCATCGAAGAGATGGTGCAAAGTGGTAAATATTGCCGTGAAACCCTGACTGACGAAGGTTATCTGGCCTATGCAGCCCAGGAGGATTATCGCGACTACGACAGCTGGTTTATGATCGATGTTGATCTCAATGAGTTTGAGGGCAGACAGCAGCGCATCAACGTTGCCCTGCCGGATACCTTAATCAAACGCATCGATAACCGCGTCAAAGAAAGCCCGGACCGCTACCGTGACCGCAGCCATTTCCTGGCGCTGGCGGCGCGGCATGAACTGGTCAATAGTTAACGCTGACGCCTGCTTTTGCAGGCGTCAGACTCGTTAAATCGTCACCAGTCCCCGCACGCCTTCGCGTTCCATATCCGCCCCGCTGCCGCGCTGGATCACCGCGCCGCGCGACATCACCAGATAATGATCAGCCAGTTCAGCGGCGAAATCATAGAACTGCTCCACCAGCAGGATCGCCATATCGCCCCGGTTCGCCAGCTGGCGTATCACCGCCCCGATCTCCTTAATCACCGAGGGCTGAATCCCTTCGGTGGGTTCATCGAGGATCAGCAGCTGCGGTTGCGTCGCCAGCGCGCGGCCAATCGCGAGCTGCTGCTGCTGACCGCCGGAGAGATCGCCGCCGCGCCGGTGTTTCATGGCATGCAGCACCGGGAACAGCTGATAAATCTCGTCCGGAACCTGATGAGCGTGCCGCGCCGGGAAACGCGCCAGGCCCATCAGCAGGTTTTCTTCCACCGTCAGGCGGGGGAAAATTTCCCGCCCCTGCGGCACGTAAGCGATGCCGGCCTGCACCCGCTGGTGCGGCTTGCGCGCAGTGATGGTTTTATCCTGCCAACTGACGCTCCCGGAACGGGCCGGGACAAGGCCCATCAGGCACTTCAGCAGCGTGGTTTTTCCCACCCCGTTACGTCCCAGCAGACAAGTGACCTCGCCAATACGCGCCTCAAAGGAGACGCTGCGCAGAATGTGGCTGCCGCCGTAATACTGGTTGAGCTCGTTGACCTGTAGCATCTGTTACTCCTCGTTATCTCTGCGCCTCAGCGCCCCAGATAGACCTCAATCACCTGCTCATTGGCCTGCACCTCGCGCAGCGAACCTTCGGCCAGTACCTGCCCCTGGTGCAGCACGGTCACGTGATCGGCGATGGTTTCCACAAAGCCCATATCGTGCTCCACCACCATCAGGGAGTGCTTTCCGGCAAGGGTGCGAAACAGCTCGGCGGTGTATTCGGTTTCGGCATCGGTCATCCCGGCCGCAGGCTCATCGAGCAGCAGCAGATGCGGCTCCTGCACCAGCAGCATGCCGATCTCAAGAAACTGTTTCTGCCCGTGCGAGAGCTGTCCGGCGCGGCGGTGACGCTCCCCGCCCAGGCGCAGCAGCGTCAGCATCTCGTCGATGCGGTCGCGCTGTTCACCGCTCAGCGCCGCACGCAGCGTGCCCCAGACGGTTTTGTCCCCCTTCTGGGCGATCTCCAGATTCTCGAACACCGTCAGCGCCTCAAACACCGTCGGCTTCTGAAACTTGCGTCCGATACCGCGCCGGGCAATCTCTGCCGGGCTGAGCGCCGTGAGATCGGTGGACTGATCGTAC